>JAESGJ010000007.1_pt1 | contig 780048 bp, 742 predicted proteins | sample 9266241 | NCBI WGS metagenome assembly JAESGJ01 (sample SAMN14514841, study PRJNA621669) | algae metagenome | isolation source: Brasilonema octagenarum HA4186-MV1 and co-occurring heterotrophs from wet... | place: USA: Manoa Valley, Hawaii | collected 2009-07-20
TGGCGGGCGAAGTTCCAGAAGGCGGGGGGCATTTGCTGTTCGGGGTTGAGGTCGTAGTCGGGGTAGGTGATTGGCGGTTCTTGCATCATCGTGGCATTCTAACATCAAATATCCGGATAGGCTCTTAATCAGGAATGTCGTGCGGCACAATGTTCTCGGCTCGACGTGTCGGCTGCCCGTCGCACCCTCACCCCGCTCAGGGGCTACGCCCCATCGCATCCCTCTCCCGCCGGGAGAGGGGAAAATACTGTGAAACTCGAGTCTCGAGACTTGCGTTCAAGGCTCCCTTCTCCCCGCGGGAGAACGGTTGGGGATGAGGGGGCGTCTCAGGTTCGCTCTAGGTTTCAGCGTGATACACAATAAAAACGAATAAGTCGGAATCAATGGACCAGCCGGTCGCCCCTACAGGGTGTCGTTCAAGTCGCGCGCACTTCGCGTTCGGTTTCCATCGGCAAAATCTGCTTATTGAACACGCTCAAGGCTTGCGCGACGATCTGGTCCATGTTGTAGTAGCGGTACGTCGCCAAGCGCCCGACGAACAAGACCTTGTCCTCCAGTTGCGCGTCGCTTTCGTAGAGTTTGTACAGCGCGTTGTATTCCGGCATCGGGATTGGGTAGTACGGATCGCCCTCGGCGCGCGGGTACTCCATGACGATGCTGGTTTTCTCGTGCGTCTGTCCGGTCAAATGCTTGAACTCGGTGATGCGCGTGTACTGGTTGTCGTTTGGGTAATTGACCGTGCCGGTCGCTTGGTACTGCGCGACATCCAACGTCGTGTGGTCAAAGTGCAGGCTGCGGTAGGGCAGCTTGCCGTAGCGGTGGTTGAAGAACGCGTCCACCGGACCCGTGTAGACCATGCGGTCAAACGGCAGAAAAGGAGTGATCTCGCGGTAATCGGTGTTGAGCATGACCTTGATGTTCGGGTGCGCGAGCATGCGCTCGAACATGCGCGTGTAGCCGTGCAAGGGCATGGCTTGGTACTTGTCCCCGAAATAGCGGTCGTCGCGGGAGATGTTGACCGGAACCCTCGAGGTCACGCTGGCATCGAGTTCGTCGGGTTTGCGCTCCCATTGCTTGAGCGTGTACCCCAAGAAGACATTCTTGTAGATGTATTCCGCCAAATACTTGAGATCGGCGTCGTCCTCGCGCATCATCTCGAGGATCGGCTGCTTGACGCCGTACCCATAGCGCTCCACGAGTTTTTGCTCGAGCCTCGAGGCATAGCCACTGGGAAAGAGCCTGTTCAAGCTGTCCATGTTGAACGGGATCGGCACGAGTTGCCCTTCTACGCTGCCGATCACGCGGTGCTCGTACGGGCGCCACTGCGTAAACATAGAGAGGTGGTTGAAGACCTCGAGCGAATTGGTGTGGAAGATGTGCGGGCCGTACGGGTGAATCAAGATGCCATCTTCGTTGTACGTGTCGAACGCGTTCCCACCGATGTGTGGACGCTTGTCCACGATCAACACGCGCTTGTTCAATTGCGACGCCAAGCGCTCCGCGAGCACAGAGCCGGCGTACCCAGCGCCGACGATCAAATAATCGAATGCCATGAACCCGAGTCTAGCCGGTGCTCGAGGATGCCAGGCTGAGTGCGGGCTGTGCGCGGGTAGGCTCGAGCAGAACAGATTTTTCCAGCGCGTCGCGCAGCCCGCTCGAGACTCGAGGGTGCATGAAAAAGCAGGGGCATTGCGCCCCTGCTGCTGAAATCTCGAGACGATCAGCTTTGCATTGCGGCTGGGTTGATGACCCGCTCCGCGAGCGCGGTCAGCTTGTGGTCGGTCGCGCCTTCCTGCTTGGCGATCTTGTCCAAGACGAACACGGCGTTCGTGTCCCCGAGGTGCGTGGCGTACGTGCGCACCGTGCCATACCCGGCAATTTCGTAGTGCTCAATGCGTTGCGCGGCGGCGATCAGCCCAGCGTCCATCACGTCGGGGTCGGCGTCCTCTTTCATCAATTCCGCGCCTTCGGCGATCAAGCCCTTCATCGCTTTGCACTCGTGCCCGTCGGGGTTCTCGCCGTGGGCGCGGATCAGTTGCGCCACGTCGTCGCGCTGCTGCTTGGTCTCTTCCAAGTGCTGCTCGAAGCCGCGCTTGAGTTCGCTGTTGCTGGCGGCTTTCGCCATCTTTGGCAGGGCTTCACAGAGCTGGCTCTCTGCGGAGTAGAGGTCGCGCAATTGTTCAATGTACAAGTCCTTCAGCGTGGCGAGTTCCATGGTGGTCTCCTTGTGTTCAGCCCCGAGGCGGTTGGTCTCGGGCATGTTGGTTTAGCGTTGGTTGCCGCTCAAGCGCTCATCGAGCGGTTTGTCCTCGTTGTCCACGTCTTTGCCATCCACGGCTGCCCCGTTTTTTTCTGGGATCATGTCGCCGTTTTCGTCGGAGGTGTCGCCGCCTTGGGTGTACTCCAGATCGGTGTCCTTGGCACGGCCCTCCCCCTTGCCTTCGCGGTCGCGGTGCTCTTGGGCGAGGTTGTAATCGTCGCTGAAGAGGGGGTCCCCATTTTCGTCGTACATCTTGCGGTCCAGCGCATTCTGGTCGTTGTTGGCGGCATCCCCGCCACGCGCGACCGCGTCGGTCATGTACGGCTGCGAGGCATTGCTGCCCGATTGGTTCTTGCCCGCGTCAATGGTCTGGTCGGGGTGATTGGGGGCGTCACGCGTGGCCATGGCGATCACATCCTCGAGCGGGTCGTGTCGTTGCGGCGGGTTTCGAGGTCGCTGTTGTCTGAGGAGTCGCGCAAACTTGAGCCCGCCAAACTGGGGTCGCCACGCGTATCGTCGGGACCGGCGTCGTTCATGCCGGGTTCGGTTAAGCCGGTTCCACTGCCGCTACCGCTGGACAAACCGCCGCCCATGCCGTGCGCAACATCGGCGTTGCTCGAGGTCATGCTGGTGCTGCCCGACGGGTCGGTCATGCCGCGGGTCTGCTCGGATTGGCGGGTCTCGTCCTTGTCCTTGACGCGCACCTCGCCGCCGTGCAGGATTTGCCCCAGCTTCTCCACGCCGTCCTCGAGCATTTTCTGTGGATCTTTGAACAGGGTGGCGAAGGCTTCACCGAGCGCGCCCAAGGGCGGCTGGTATTCCATGTGCACGGTGATGCGCGAACCCGTGTTGCTGGGCTCGATCTTGATGAAGCCCTTGGTGTCAATCGTGCCCTTCGTGGAGTGCCACGCCAGATGGCTGGGGGCTTCCTTGATGCTGGTGATCGCTTGCCACGTCACGGGAATCCCGAGCGGTCCACTCAGGTGCCACTCTGAGGTGTCCCCGGAGAGCAATTTGATCTCCTTGATGTGCGGCATGAATTGGTCAAAGTTCTGGTAATTGGAAACGTACTCCCAAGCGGTTTGCGGATCGGCGGCGACGTTGACACTGGCTTCTGCGGTGTACATGGTGGTTCCTCCTTGGTCTGGTGTTTCAGGCGTCTTGCGCTTGCCCAAACACCGTAGGAGCGGGGTTTGACGGTGTTTTGGCGTGGGCCTGAGTGCGTCCTGAAGCTTTCTTAATCTTGCAAGAACTCGAACACGTGCCCTTCGGGGTCGCGCACCGCCAACCCGTGCACGTCGCGCAGGCACTCGAGCCCCGCCGCTTGCGCCAAACCCATCACCGCCTCCACGTCCGCGCGGAACTGCACGTGCGCGTGCTCCCCGCCGAGCATGTCTGCCAAGCCGACCTGGGGATCCCAGCAGTACAGCCAGCGCCGCGGTGTGTGGTGCCCGTCCTCTTCGCGGCTTGGTGCCAGCGTGAACTGCGCGAAGTTGCGTTCGTCTTGGCGCTTGTGGAAAGCAAAGCCGTACGCGTGGGGCAAGCGCTCGAGCATCGCTTCAAAATCGGTGAACGCCAACGCGACCTCGCGCAACCCGACCACCGGCAAGTCGTGGGCGTGGCTCGAAGGCGCTGCGGGCGCGATGTGCGGGGCTCGAGGGTCGCCCGCGTCGGTCACGACCTCACGCAGCTCCAAGCCGTGCCCGAAGGGATCAAAAAAGTACGTGCCGAAATCGCCGTCGCCGAGGTCAATTTCTTGCCAGTGAATGCCGTGCGCCTCGAGGGTTCGTTGTGCGCGTTGCCGCGTGCCCAGCGGAATCTGCATTGCGAAATGCACGTGCGATCCCCCTCGAGCCTCGAGCCGCGCCAAGCGCATGTCGCTCGGTTTTTTCGTCTGCGGCATCCACAGGTTCAGGCGCTGCCCGTTGGCAAACGCCAACCCCAGTTGCCCCTGCGTTTCGTCGCGCTGCACCACCTCCAGCCCGAGCAACCCGGTGTAGAACACTTCAGCCCGGTCCAAACGCGTGACCTCGAGCGTCAAGCCCGCGAGGTCCAAAATGGGACCGTTCATCGCCGGACCCCGATGTCCTTCTTCAGCTGCGCCTTGAGGTGCCTGCGCCCCGCACGGTGCACGCCTGCTTGCACGTCGCGCAGATGGGGCGTGTCCTCGGGGGCATCGGCGAACTGCGCGCAAATCTCCGGGTAGCGCTGCTGCCACGCTGCCCAGCCGTCCTCTTTGTAGACGCGCTTGGCTTCGGGCGCGAACAGTTCTGCCGCCTCGCGCTCGAGGTCATCAAACGGGCTGGCGAGAATCTCCATCTCCTTGAACGCTGGGTGCTTGTTCCACGCGATCAAGCGCCCACTGCCGCCCCACGGGTCGTCGCACGCCCAGACCGCGCGCCCGATGCGGACCATGCCCATCGCGCCGCCGCACATCAAGCACGGCTCGAGGGAAGAATAAACCGTGCACTCCTCTGGGTTCTCCAAGCGCGCCACACGGTAAAACGCGTCCATCTCCGCGTGCGCGAACCCAGAGTTGCCAATGCGTTGCGGCGACTTGGGCCACGGTTCCCCACTCTTGTTGCGCCCCTCGCTGATGATGACCCCGTCGCCGTTCACAATCACGCAACCGATTGGACTGGAACCCCTGGACACGCTGAACCGCGCCAATTCCAGCGCCCGCTCGAGCATCGCGCGGTGAAGTTCGTTGCCTTTCAAATGCTTCTTTGCCATGTAAGCGAGTGTCGGCGTGCGCGCTGAGTGGCGGCTGACGGGTCATTGAGCAGGTTGCTCGAGCGCTCGTGTCCCGCGCATCTGACATGCGAAAACCCCGAAACCTGCACACGGCAAGGCAGGCTCGGGGTTTGTGGGAAAATCGGTGTTTGCTGAACAGGACAGCAAGGAAAGGGGATGCGACAGCCGACAACCGCGAACGGACGTTTAGAAGCGGTAGGCGACGCCAGCGCCGAACCCGAAGCCGGTCCCGGCACCGCTGAACGCGGTGCGCGCCTCGAAGAAGCCGGAGAAGTTGCTGCTGAAATCAATGTCCACGCCCGTGTTAATCAGGCCGCTGACGCCGGGAACGACGCCCAGGTACACGCCACCGTAGAGCATGATCTGCTGGTTCACGTCGTACTCGACGCCCGAGGTGATGCCGAAGCCGAAATCGGTTCCACCGGGAGCCGCACCGAAGGACACCGACGGTCCGAGCCAGACGCCGCCGTTTTCAAAGCGGAACGTGGCCACCGGAGCAGCGCTCACGCTAAACACCGGGTTGACATACGCAGCCGAAACACGCGCGCCCAAGCCAACGCCGGGGGCGATCTGCGCCAAGTTGTTGAACGAGGCATCGGCGGTGAATCCAATTCCAGCGCCGAAGCCGAAGTTGACGCCGAAGCGCACACGGGAATTGTCCAGGGCATCGGCAGCGTGTGCACCGGAAGCAAGGGCGACGGTCAGGGCAACAAGGCTGGCTTTCAAGTATTTCATGGTTAATCCCTCTCCTGGTCTGGGTGTAGGCAAGACCCGTTTGACTCGAGGCGGAGTATCGGCACGGGGCTTGAGTGCCGTCTGCCTGCATTCTGAACGCGTGCTGAACGCTGCTGTTGCCACGGCATCGTTAAAGACATCGTGAAGAACGCGGTCTCGAGCCTCGAGTGGAGGGCGAGGCTTGCCCGTGATCGCCGCTCAAACGCGCGACGCCAACTCGAGTGCTGCCTTCTACCGCGAGAGGATCGCTCGAGACTCGGCGACGGGGCACACACTCGCAGATCCGTTGCCGAACAGCCTCACGGCGTACTTGCTCACGGGGCGGGGCGCGCGGGTTCAACCTGGGCGCGCCGAGGCAACCCAACAACGTCACGGCGAGGCTGTGAACCGCAAGCGACCAAAATCACGTGACCTCGAGCCACACGTGTTGGCTTCGATCACCAAACGCATCAACGTCGTGGGTAAACGTAGCTTTTTGTCAGCCGCTCGAGCCAGCGCAGCCTGTTCGACGATCCAGCAAAAGATTGGGCTGGCGAGACGCGTGAAAATGCGTCGCACCTTTCGCAAAACCCTAGACGAAAACAGCCAATCCATGCCGTCGTGTAGGGGCGCAGCATGCTGCGCCCCTATGGGAAGCGACGCACGATGACACTCGCTGCGGGCAGAAACAGTTAGGGTTGCCTGGGCTTCGGCAACGTCTCAGCATCGGTTTTCGACATCTGCTCGAGCCGCACGGCGGCGTGCAGTTCTTCAGCGAGTTGACTGGGCATCATCTCTGGAGTTTGCCCTGGATTTTTGACGCGCGCCAGTCGCTCTGGCGTACCGCGCAGCGCTTCGATACGCACCCTCGGCGAAACAGATTTCATCGCGCTCGCCGTTTTGCGCCTCGAGCGTCCATTTTCTCAACCGAGCACGAAGGTTGACTTTCCAATAATCCTATAGGATTATTGCATCAATGCCAGAACCCGCCCTGCGCTCCCTGCCCGTCCAACCGTCCACCGCGACGCTGGTCGCCAACGCCGTGCGCGAGGCCATCCTCTCCGGGCAACTCGAGGGTGGTCAGGCGCTGCGACAAGACCAAATCGCCGCCGAGTTCGCGCTGAGCGCCACGCCGGTCCGTGAAGCCTTGCGGCAACTCGAGGCGGAGGGTTTGGTCGTTTTCTACCCGAACCGGGGTGCGGTCGTGGCCGAACTCTCGCCGCAGGAGGTGCATGAACTGTACGTGATCCGCATTGCGTTGGAGACAACGGCGTTGCGCCATGCCGTGCCCAAGCTCACCCCGGCGGACCTCGAGCGGGCGCGGGCGGCGATTCGCGCCACGCAAGCCTCGGGCGACCCCGCCGAGTGGGGCGCGCAGAACTGGGCGTTTCACGCGGCGCTGTACGCGGCTGCGGACATGCCCAAGTTGTTGACGATGACGAAATCGCTGCACGACAACGTGGACCGTTACCTGCGCATGGCGATGAGCGTGATGCAGCACAAGGCGCAATCGCAACGCGAGCACGGCCAATTGCTCGAGGCGTGCGCCAAAGGGGATGCCGACGCTGCCTGCTCGATTCTCGAGGCGCACATCCGCGACGCGGGCGAGCGGGTCGTGGCGTTCCTCGAGACGCGTTCGGTTTCAAACGCCAATCCCCAATCCAAACGGGGTGCACGATGACCCGACCCCGCCCCGCTCGGCTCAAGCACATCGCAGGCATCGGCGTGGACCGCATGGGCGCGATTGCGGACACGGACGGGCAGCGTTTCCTGCGCCTCGAGAACCTGGACACGGATATTCCGCCGCACCCAGACGCCGTGGAACGCACGCGCCGCGCGGCGAACTTGGACGACGACAACAGTTACCTGCCCTTCGTCGGGCAGCGCCACCTGCGCGACGTTGCCGCCGCGCACGTCTCCGCGCTGTCGGGCGTCGCGTACTCCGGCGAGCGCAACACCGTAATCGCCGCAGGCGGCTTGTCGGGCATCCTCAATGTTCTTCTCGCCACGCTCGAGGTGGGCGACGAGGTGATCGTCACCGATCCGACGTATGCGGGGCTCATCAACCGCGTCTACCTGGCGGGCGGGGTGCCGCGCTTCGTGCCGTTCGCGTTCAGGCCCGGTGACACCTGGCGGCTCGAGCGTGACGCGTTGCAGGGCGCAATCACGCCGCGCACACGGGCGATGCTGCTGATGTCGCCCTCCATGCCCAGCGGCGGGTATTTTGACGCCGACGACTGGGCGGCGATCTGCGCGCTGTGCGTGCAGCATGACCTGCTCTTAATCTTGGACACCGCGATGGAGCGCTTGCTGTTCGACGGGCGCCCGGTCATTCACCCCGCTGGCTTTCCCGGCATGGCGGAGCGCACGATCACGGTCGGCAGCGCGTCCAAGGAACTGCGCATGATCGGTTGGCGCGTGGGGTGGATCGTCGCGCCGGAAGCCTACATCCCTGACCTCGTCGCCGTGTCGCTCGCCAACGTCGTCGTGCCCGTCGGCATCGCGCAGGACGCCGCTGCGATTGCCCTCGGGCGTTCGGTGACGGATCTGCCACCGTACGTCGCGGAACTCGAGCGTCGGCGTGACCTCGTGCTGCGCGAACTCGAGGGGTTGCCCGTGGGCGTGCCCGCCGGCGGCTGGTCGCTGCTCTTGCGCATGTCGGATTTCGGTTTGGACGGCGCGGGCATGTCCCAGCGCTTGCTCGAGCAGGGTGTGGCAGCGACCGCAATGCAGGGCTGGGGCGAGACGCACGGCGCGCAGTACATTCGCTTCGTGTACGCCAACGAACCCGTGGAGCGTTTGCGCGGGTTGCGTGACCGCGTGAACCGGGCGCTCGAGGGGTGAGCGCCAAAGCTCGAGTCGTCGGGCTCGAGGGATTCATGCTCGAGCAACGCTGCCTTCATCGTTCCAAACGGCTCGAGACCACAGGGGCGGTAAACTCCTGCGCGTGACTTCACCCCGCAAACCAGTCATTCTCGTCTGCAACGACGACGGCGTGTACAGCCCCGGCATCAAAGCGCTCGCCAATGCGATGGCAGCGCTCGGCACGGTCAACCTCGTCGCGCCGGACGTGGAACAGAGCGGCGTCGGGCATGGCATCACGATCCGCCGCCCACTGCGCATGTTCTCCACGAAGCTCAATCACCTCGAGCCCAATGTTTCCGCGTACCGCGTGGACGGCACGCCGACCGATTGCGTGGTCATGGGCGTGCACGTCCTCGAGCGACCGGATCTGGTCGTCAGCGGCATCAACCTGGGACCGAACCTCGGCTTCGATCTGACGCATTCGGGCACGTTCGCGTGCGCCATCGAAGGCACGCACCTCGGCATTCCCAGCATTGCGTTTAGCCTGGGCTTCAGCGAGGAAATGGATTTCACGCACGGCGCGCGCTACGCCGCCAAACTCGCCGCGCGTGTGCTCGAGCACGGCTTGCCGCGTTTGACGGTGCTCAACGTCAACTTCCCAGTCGGCGCGCCGAAGGGCGTGCGCGTCACCGCGCAAGGCACGCACCACTACGAGGACAGCGTGGAGAAGCGCTTGGACCCCGATGGCAAGCCGTACTACTGGGTCGGCGGCAAACCGATGGGCGACGATGAACCGACCAGCGATTACGCCGCCGTCAACGCGGGGTTCGTGTCGGTCACGCCGCTGTTCATGGATTTCACGCGCAGAGATTTCCTCAATGAAACCAAAGGGTTCACGCCCGGTCTCGAGGAATAGCGTGGACAACGCCGTGGACGCGTACATCGCCAGTTTTCCGCCTGAGGTTCAAGCCAAACTCGAGGCGATGCGTGCTGTGGTAATCGAGCTTGCGCCGGAGGCGACGCAAGGCATTGCCTACGGGATGCCTGCGTTCAAATTGCGCGGGCGACCGCTCGTGTACTTCGCGGCGTTCAAAGCGCACATTGGGTTGTACCCAATGCCGGACGCGATCACGGCGTTTGCGGCTGACCTCGAGAAATACGCGACCGCGAAGGGCACGGTGAAAATTCCGCTCGAGGACGACGTACCGCTCGAGTTGCTGCGCCGGATTGTGGCGTTCAACGCGGCGCGGATTCGGTAACAGGCTCGAGATATTTGTTTCTTCGCAACGAAAAGCGCGGCTCGAGACGCCACTCTCATCCCCAACCCGTCTTGCCGCCGACCCCAGCACCTTCTTGATCCAGAGCGCGCACCTGACGGGCTGGATCGCTTCCGGGCTTGCGGCGCTTCTCTCGCCCACGAGAGAAGGGAGCCGAGATGCACAAGCAGTTGCCCTCTCGTCGTTGCGAGAGAGGGCCGATGCGCAGCAGCAGGGTGAGAGCGGCCACCAACGAAGTCGAACCCTCAAACCCACAAAAAGGGGCGCAGCGTGCTGCGCCCCTACAAAAATTTGTGTCTTAAACCTTGACAGGTTCGACCAGCACGCCGTAAGTCCCCGGTCCCACGTGGCTCGAGATCACCGCACCAACCTGCATCACGCCAAACTCCTGCACACCAATCTCACGCCCAGCGGCGCGGATCGCTTCGGCGTCGTCGCTCTTGTCGGCGTAGACGTACGCGGCGCGGATGTCGCCGTGCTTGGCTTTGTACTCGCGCAGGTGCTTGATCAGGTTCTCCAGAGCTGCCCTTGGTCCGCGTTCACGCCCAGCGGCTTCCACGCGACCGTCTTTGAGGTGCAGGATCGGTTTGATGCCCAACAGCCCGCCGATCAGGGCTTGCGCGCCACCGATGCGACCGTTTTTCTTCAAGAAGTCCAGCGTGCCGACACTGAAACGCAGGTCGGTGACGCCACGCACCCGCTCGAGGGTGGACACCACGTCGCTCAGACTCGAGCCCTCGCGCAACATCCGTACGGCGCGCTCCACCATCATCGCCATCGCTCCAGCGGCGACTTGGCTGTCAAAAATCGTGACCTTGCCCGGAAAGTCGCGGCTCGAGAGTTCGGCACTCGCATACGTGCCCGATAATTTGCTCGAGAGGTGGATGCTCAGCACGTGGTCGTGCGTTTGCAGCAAGCGCTCGTACTCGCGGCTGAAGTCCACAGGCGTCGGTTGGCTGGTGCTCGGCATGCCCGCGCCGGATTTAACGCCATCAAAAATCTGATTCGTGGTGATCTCCACGTAATCTTTGCGCACTTGGTTTTGGAAGTTGACATAGAGGGGTACGACGGTGATGCCCAACTCGCGCTCCAGCGCGCCGTGAATGTCAGAGGTGGAATCGGTGACGACTGCGACCTTCATGTTTGCTCCTTTGAAACGACTGTGACTTCGGTCAGACGAGGCTATCACGCCCCCAGCAAGCGCTTTTCAAGTGCAGCACACGCTTTTGCAGCCCCTCGAGGTTTCCAGGCTCAAAGCTTTGGGCGCGTACAATACGCGTGTGATGCGTTGGGTGCTGGGCGTCTTGATGGTGCTGGCGGGGTTGAACCATTTCCTCAACCCGCGCTTTTATCTGCAGATCATGCCGCCCTACCTGCCTGAACCGCTGTTCCTCGTCTATGCCAGCGGGGTTTTGGAAGTGCTTGGCGGCGCGTTGCTGCTGATCCCCGCGACCCGAGCCTTCGGTGCGTGGGTTTTGATCGCCACGTTCGTCCTGGTGTTTCCCGCGAACCTGCACATGGCATTCAACGCCGCGCAGTTCCCCGGCATTCCCGCGTGGGTGCTGTGGGCGCGGTTGCCACTGCAAGGCGTGTTGATCGCGTGGGCGGCGCTGTACAGATAAGCGACTCGAGCGAGGGCGTTCACGTCTCGAGCGACGCGTGCGCAGTGCCATCCGATTCTCGAGGGACGTTGGTGCGCTTACGCGCACTGGGCACGTCACGCCTTGCGTTGCATGGGCACGTCACGCCTTGCGTGCATGGGCACGACGCCCTGCGCCCCTACGAAAAACCGGTGGTGCGGTGGTCGCGCGGTCTCGAGGTCAGTGTGTTGAGGTCGTAGGGGCGACCGGCGGGTCGCCCGTGGAACGCGCAGATGCCATCAAACCGTGGTGCAGGGGGTCTCTAGGCTCTAGGTGCTCAATCCTCGAGCGTGATGTGCGTTTGCTTCATTCGTAAGGTTTCGCGCTTCTCGAGCATCTCTTCAATTGTCGCCCGCAAGTTCTTGCCGGACAGCGGCTTGTTGACGAACGCGTCCGCGCCCGCTTCCAATGCGCGTTTTTTGGAATCTTCGTCGGTGTGCGCGGTCAGGATGATGACCGGCGTGGCTTTCAGGCGCGAAATCTTCTTGACCCGCCCGCAGATGTCAATGCCGTCAATAAACGGCATGGTCACGTCCAGGATCATCAAGTCAGGCGTGTGGTCTTTCAAATACACGAGCGCCGCGCGACCGTCTTCGACTTGCACGACTTCGTGACCGGAAGCCGAGAGGATCATCTCCAAGAGGCTGCGGATGGATTCGCTGTCGTCCGCGATGAGCACGGTGGCTGGCACAGAAGCATCTTAACGTCTGGTCGTGAAAGCCGCTGGCCAATTTGCACTTCGGTCTGGAGCAGCACCGTTGATGTTCAAACAATGCTTTTACCCAATAAACTGCACGCCATTTCCACCACGGTTTGCGCGGTGGTGTTGCCGTTGTCCAACACGGGGTTGACCTCGACCAAGTCCAGGCTGCCGACCTTGCCTGAATCCGCCAAGAGTTCCATCAGCAAGTGCGCCTCGCGGTAGGTGAGCCCACCAGGGACCGGTGTGCCGACGCCAGGTGCGACGCTCGGGTCCAGGGAATCGGCGTCGAAGGACACGTGAATCCGGTCCACGTGGCTGAGGTGCTCCAAAGCGAGCCCCGCGACCTGCGCCATGCCCAAGGTGTCAATTTCTTTCATGGTGTAGACGTGCGCGCCGCGTCCGCGCAGCAAGTCGCGCTCCCCGCGGTCCACGCTGCGAATGCCGATCATCACGATGTCCTGCGCCTGCACCTTCGCGCCCGCGCCGCCGACGTTGACCAGCCGCGCGTCGCCCAACCCGACGAGGCTCGCCACGGGCATGCCATGGACATTGCCGCTCGGGGAGGTGTCGGGCGTGTTGAAATCGGTGTGCGCGTCAATCCAGACCAGTCCAATGCGCTCACCGTTTCCTCGAGCTTTGACGCCCGCGACCGTGCCCATGCTCATGCTGTGGTCCCCGCCGAGGGCAATCGGGAAGACATCACCCTCGAGCCCAGCAATGCGGTCACTGACTTCCTGACACGCTGCGCGAATCGGTTCCAAGTACCGCGCGTGGCTGCCGCTCCCCTCGAGCACCGTTCCCTCGAGTACCTCAGGAACGGGCACATTGACATTGCCCAAGTCCATGACCTCGTGCCCAAGTGCCCGCAAGTCCTCTGCCAATCCTGCCAACCTGAGCGCACTCGGTCCCATGTCCACGCCGCGCCGTCCCGCGCCCAAATCCATCGGCACGCCGATCAAAGCAATCTGCATATGCGCCAAGCTAACACGGTGAAAACGCGATGCACAAAGGCTGCATCAACATGCAACCCTCGAGCATTCACCGCGTATGCACATCGAGTTTCTGGTTACCCCCTGCGAAGTAGGGGGTGGGCATCCCTGAAGGGATGCCCGGGGGTCGGGCGACGCGTATTCGAGACTGACCGTTGCCCGACCCCCCGGCTCGAGCAAGCTCGAGACCTTCCCCCCGACTTCGCAGGGGGTACTCGGTGTGCGCTCGAGCATTCAACTTTCACCGCTGCCCCTTCGTGCTCACTCGAGCCCCGTACAATCCGCGCATGACCCAAACTTTAGAGAAACCCTTGCCGAAGTGGAACACCACCGCGTTTTACCCTGACCTCGAGTCTGACGCGTTCAAACGCGATTTCGCTGGGGTGTTCACTCGTCTGGACGAACTCGAGGCGCTGTTTGAACGCCACGACATCCAGAAGCTCGAGGTTGCACCGCAAAACGCGCAAGTTGCCTTCGACGAGATCGCGCCGAAGTACAACGCGCATTTCGAGCACCTCAAACTCGTCGGCTCCTACATTCAACTGTTCATCACCACGAACGCCCGCGACAACGCCGCGCAAGCCAAGATGTCGGAGTTGCAAGCCGCGTATGTGCGCGGCGGCAAACTCGGCACGCGTTTTGAAGCGTGGATTGGATCGCTGAACCTCGAGCCGCTGATCTCGGGCAGTGAAATCGCCAAAGCCCACGAGTTTGCCTTGCGCAAAATGGCGAAGGGCGCGACGCACCAGATGAGCCCCATCGAAGAAGACCTGAGTGCCAGCCTGACCCCGACGGGTCGCAGCGCGTGGGGACGCTTGCACGGCAACATCACCAGCCGCCTGATGGTCAACGTCAAACTGCCCGACGGTGAGCAAGACCTGCCGATGAGCGCCGTGCGCGGGCTCGCTCGAGACGCGGATGCCCAGAAACGCGCCGCCGCCTACGCCGCCGAAGTGCCAGCCTGGGAAACCGTCAGCGTGCCCTTGGCAGCCGCGATGAACAGCATCAAAGGCGAAGTCGGCGTCCTGAACAAACGCCGTGGTTATCAAGATGCCCTCGAGCCAACGCTCGAGTTTGCGAACATGGACCGCGCGACGCTCGAGGCGATGCACGCGGCTTGCGTGGCGTCGTTCCCGGATTTCAGGCGGTACTTCCACGCGAAGGCAAAGCTCCTTGGGTACAGCGGCGGACTCAAATGGCACGACCTGTTCGCGCCCGTCGGCAACAGCGCCAAAGCCTGGAACTGGGACGAAGGCTCCGACTTCATCGCCACGCAGTTCGGCACGTACTCCAAGCGCTTGGAGGATTTCGCGCGACGCTCGTTCACGGAAAACTGGACCGACGCCGAACCCCGCGCGGGCAAGCGCGACGGCGCGTTCTGCATGGGCGTGCGCGGCGACGAATCGCGCATCTTGATGAACTTCACGCCCAGCCTGGACAGCCTGTCCACCCTCGCGCACGAGTTGGGACACGGGTACCACAACATCAACCTCGCCCAGCGCACGCCGCTCCAGCGCCAAACGCCGATGACTTTGGCAGAAACCGCCAGCATCTTCTGCGAAACCATCGTCAGCAACGCTGCATTGGCGCAAACCACGGACCGCCTCGAGAAGATTCATATCCTCGAGACCGAGTTGCAAGGTCAAGCCCAAGTCGTCGTGGACATCCACAGCCGCTTCCTGTTTGAGTCTCACGTCTTCAAAATGCGCGAGCAGCGCGAACTCAGCGTGGAAGAACTGTGCGCGGCGATGCTCGAGGGGCAACGCGCCAGCTACGGCGACGGGCTGGATGACAGCACCCTGCACCCGTACATGTGGGCGATGAAACCGCACTACTATGGCAGCAGCTTCTACAACTACCCGTACACGTTCGGCTTGCTGTTCGGGCTGGGCTTGTACGCGCAATACCAAAACGACCCGGAGAACTTCAAAGCCAACTACGACGACCTGCTCTCGAGCACCGGGATGTTCGACGCGGCGACGCTCGCGGGCAGATTTGGGTTCGACATTCGCAGCGAGGGATTCTGGACCTCGAGCTTGGACCAAATCCGGGCACGGATTGACGAATTCGTGGCGCTGGTCGGCTGACCTCGAGACTCGAGCGACACCGACAGACACGCGATCAACCGTAGGGGCGAGGCGTGCCTCGCCCAGTGCGGCGCAAGCCGCACTTGCGTCCCTCGAGAATCGGATTGAGGGCGCGAACCTCGAGACTTGCTTGGCTCGAGAGGGCTTTGACGACCGGCGTGCGGGGCGCTCCCCCGCTCGCTGGCGCGAGGCGGCCCCCTCGGTGAGGGGGCTGAGGGTTGGTTTTGGGCAGGTTTGGGTTTACAGCCCGTCTGTATCTGACCAATGCGATTGCCAACGCGCGTCGATTGCGTCGCCTGAGCGTTGATAGCGAATGTCGGTGGACAACCGCATTCGCCTGTTCGGGTCGGTGTTGTTCAAACTGGCGTGGACCATGTACGGGGAGTGCACGACGACATCGCCTGCGGCGTAATCCGCGACGAGCCAACGGGTCTCGAGGTCATCCGTCAATGAATTCAAATCGTAGGTGATGTGCTGCGCGCGCAATGCGCCGCCTTCTGCTGCGTCTCGAGCTTTGAAATGCACGTGGCTGCGCTCGAGGTAGCACAAACCGCCGTTCGTGACCGGGCAATCGCCCAGCGGAATCCACGCGCTGAGCAAGTTGTCCGTGCCTTCGCGCAGGTACACGAGGTCGTAATGCGCGGGTGTAACCCAGCCTTCGCCAACACGGGCGTGGCGGATCAGCTTGCGCTTGTGCAAGTGCACGTCGCTGCCGTACAGCCACGCGAAGAAACCGCGCAGAGCGTCGGCGGTGCAAAACGCTTCATAGGTTTGACCGGGCACGACCTCTTCAAAAATCGCGCGTCGCGCTTCGGCGTGGTCAATTTCCCCGCTCGAGGAGGCGATGCCGTCCACGGGGTCGCTGCCGGGTTCCAGCAACCCGGAAGGCTCGAGGGCGGTGAAGTAATGGCGGCGGAACTCCTCGGACGCCTCGCGCGTCAACAAGCCACGCAGGAACAAGTACCCGTCGCGCTCGAGCCGACTCCACAGTGCGTTGCGGTCGTGGCGCTCGTACTCGGGCACAGGCTCGAGCCAACCCAGGCGGTCGGGGTTGAGGTGGTGCTCGCGGCAGGCGAGGGCGGGGAAGGTCATGGTGTGGGCTCGAGTGTAGCGGAATTTTGTGGATGCACGATGCAGCTCGAGACCGTCAATGAGTGCACCTTAATTCGACAGGTTTACGGTCGTTGGGTGAAATTCCGTCATCGCCATTGGAAAAAACTGCCTGATTGGATACGCACATTGGTCAGTTTTGTGTTGGTCGGGTTGTGCTTGTTGCCTGTTCTTTATCTGATTTCGTATTTGTTCTTTTACGCCCTTGGTTCGGTGCTGCCAGAGTTTGGTCCTTCATGACCTATCACTAACGCATTGCCTCGAGCACGCTCCAATACGTCGGGAACGTCTTCGCTGTGCACCTCGGGTCTAAAATCGTCACGCCTGCGGTGCGCAATCCAACGAGCGCAAAACTCATCGCCATGCGGTGGTCGTCATACGTGTGCACCTGCGCGGGCTTCGGCGTGCCGGGGTGAATTAGAAACCCATCGTCTTCCTCGAGCGCATTGATTCCCAAACGCTGTAATTCGGTGACGACGGCGCGCACGCGGTCGGTTTCTTTTTTGCGGATAAACCCAATGCCGGTGACTCGAGTGGGCGCGTCGGCGTAGACCGCGACCGCAGCGAGCGTTTGCGCGGTGTCCGAAATCTGGCTCATGTCCACTTCCGTCAGCCCGCGCAGGTTGGGCGTGCCGATGACTTCGGTCTGCGTGGCGGTCATGTTCACGGTGCAGCCCATCCGCTCGAGCACACGCACGAATTGCAGGTCGCCTTGCAAGCTGTCCGTGCCCAAACCGGGAACCGTCACGCGTCCGCCTGTGATCGCTGCCGCCGCGAACAGGTAACTCGCGCCGCTGGCATCGGGTTCCACGGCGTAGGTCGTGGGTGCGTAGCGTCCTGGGGCAACCGTGAAGCTCGAGTAACCCTGCACGTGGAAAGGCACGCCGAAGGCGCGCATCGCTTGGGCGGTCACGTCCAGGTACGGTTTGCTGACCAGATCGCCGTCTACCTCGAGCGTCAGCCCTTGCGCGAAGTAGGGGGCGCTCATCAGCAAGCCGCTCAAATACTGGCTCGAGAGATCGCCACGAATCTTGTAACTTCCGCCGCGCACGCCGTTCGCGCGAATGCGGATCGGCGGGCAGCCGGTGCCTTGGATGCTTTCGGCGTCGCTGCCCAGGGCGTTCAGCGCCTCCAGCAGCGGTCCGATGGGGCGCAGGCGCATGGCTTCAACGCCGTCAATGACGTACTCGCTGTGCCCGAGGGCGACCAGTGGCGTTAAAAACCGCGCGCTCGTGCCGGAATTGCCGATGAACAGCCGCTCGCTCGAGGGTTGCAGCTGGCCGCCCGTGCCGCGCACGGTGAACGTCGCGTTTGCTTCGTCCTCGAGCACCTGCACGCCGAGTTGCCTGAGCGCCTGCGCCATGTAGCGCGTGTCGTCGCTATACAGCGCGCCTGTGATCGTGCTCTCACCGTCGGCGAGGGCGGCGATGGGCAGGGCGCGGTTGGTGTAACTCTTGGAACCGGGCGGCGTGAGCGTCGCATTCACGGGGCGGATCAGGGGCTGGACCAAGTAAGCATCCTCGAGCATCATCGCGCTCGAGGATACCGTGACGGCTTGGGTCTGGTTATTGGGCGCGCTTTTGTTCCTGGGCGACGCGCGGTTGCGGATCGCCGGAGTTGACGTTGACCGGCACTTCCACGGCGCTCACCAGCGCGTCCATCAGGTTGTCCGCGCGGGCGCGGTCCAAGACCGCTTGGGTGACCTGCTCGTTTTGCCGGATCAAGACCGTCTCCCCGACGCCGGGCACGTCCACGCGGCTGGTGCGACCGATCAGGTCCTCGACGGGGCGCTCGCCGTTCATGGCGGCGCGCAGGTCCGTCGTGGCGCGCTCGCGGCTGTTGACGCTCTCAGGGTCGGTTCCAGCGGCGGCTCGAGCCTCCAAGGCGGCGAGTTCTTCTGCCGTCACCGCTTCCAAGAGGTGCACCTCCAAGCCTTCGTCTTTGAGCTTGCCGATCACTGGACCTTGAATCAGGCTGGCAAGGAAGCCCGCTTTGGGCAGCGCGACGACCTGCGCACCGATGCGGCGCGCATAAGCCCCGAGTTCGCCCATTTCAAAATCGGGCTTCCAGTCGCCACTGGCGGTAAACCCTGCGCCTTTGAAGTAATCCACCAGGCTTTGCACGAAATCGTTCATCTTCGTGTTCGCGGTCGCCGTGTCGGGCCACGCCAGGGTTACGTCGCCGGGGGTGACGGGTTCCTTGGTGGCGGGTTGACCGGCCGCTGGGTACGGATCGCCGAAATCCTTCATGCCGTCGGGCAGCGGTTCTGGGTCGGGGGCGAGCGCGGCGTTGGGGTTGGCAGCGGGGTCCATCTCGTTTTGCACCGCGTTCGAGGTGAAGTTGCCCGTGCCAAGCGGCGCGCCGGTTTCCAACACGTGGATGCCCAAGCCTCGGCTGCGGGCGAGTTCGACGAGTGCGGGGGCGTACAAACCCCAATTGGGTTCCAAGCCCAGCGCGAACAACAACGGTTTGACGTTTGCCATGCGGTTCACTTTCTGACCTTCGGCTGCCGTGCGGCTGGTTGCGGGCTGAAAGACGACTGAGGTTGGGATGGACCGGAGGCTCCAGCAGGGCAGTTTGGGCACGTGTCTGGGGGGGCGACGGTGTGCTCGAGGTCGGGTTGGTTGGTGGGTCGCTGCCCGTACTGGACTCGAGCGGTCCCCAGTTCCTCGGAGCTTCCTTGGTTGGTCACCAATAGCGTTCCCCAACCGGGTTGCGTGCGCGGTGCACGGTAGACTGTGCCGATGCCCGTGACCGCTCCGCCCGTGACCCTGACCGAGTTGCTGCTCGAGATCGCGCGCACGGGCGCCCCGACCTTTGCCGAGGAACCCCGCGCGCAATTGATTCACGCGCGTTGGGCGGCACTGGGCTTGGCGGTGGAGCGCGACGCAGTCGGCAACGTCATCGCCCGCGTGCCCGGCAAGCGCAAGACGCGGGTGGCACTGGCGGCACACCTGGACACCGTCTTCGAGCACGGCACGGACCTGAGCGTGCAAGAAATGGGCAAGCGCTTCGTGGGACCCGGCATCGGGGACAACGCCGCGAGCCTGGCGGTGCTGACCGCGTACGCGCAGCAGCTCGCGGAGCACGGCGCACCCTGCGAGGTCACGCTCGTGGCCACCGTGGGCGAGGAGGGCTTGGGCGACCTGCGCGGTGCCAAGCACTTCCTGACCGAGCACGCCGCGCACCTGGACGCGTTCGTCGCCGTGGACGGCTACTTGGGGTTGGTCGTCAACCAAGCCGTCGGCGTGCGGCGTTACCGTGCCTGGTTCACCGCCGAGGGTGGACACTCGTGGGGCAACGCTGGCGCTGCCTCGAGCATTCACGCACTCGGCGAGGCCATCGTGGAGTTGTACAAGATTCCGCTGCCCGGAGACCCGCGCACGACGCTCAACGTCGGCACGGTGGAGGGCGGCACGAGCGTCAACAGCATCGCCGCCAGTGCGGAGTTGCTGCTGGACTTGCGCAGCTTGGATGCCGGTGCGTTGGAAACCTTGGATTTGCAAGCCCAGAACGCGCTGACCCGTGCCGCGCGCCGCGCACGGGCGCAACTCAAGCTCGAGCCAGTCGGGGATCGCCCCGCTGGGATCACCGACAACGCACGCTTGCTGCGCGCGGCGTCGAGCGCTTTGGAGACGTGCGGTTTGACACCGCGCGTCGTCGCCAGCAGCACCGACGCCAACGCCTGCGTGCCGCACGGCTTGCCAGGTTTGGGCTTCGGCGTTTACCGGGGCGGCAACGCGCACCGCTTGGACGAATGGGTGGAACCGGACAGCCTCGCACTGGGTTTGCGCGCTTTGGAGACGCTGGTTGCTAAGCTGTAAAGCGTGGCGGAGCCGAAAAGCGAGACCGAAGTGTTCAAGTCGCGTTTGATCGCGGTGCTCGAGCAGATTCCTGTTGGGCGCGTGATGACCTACGGCGAACTCGCGCTCGCGGCGGGCAAGCCCGGCAACGCCCGCCAAGCCGGGGACGTGCTGCGCGGCTTGAGCGTGAACACAGACTTGCCCTGGCAACGCGTCATCAACGCCAGCGGACGGATCAGCACGTACAAGGTCGGCACGGGCGATTTGCAACGCGTGTTGCTCGAGGCGGAGGGCGTGCAGTTTGACAGCAGCGGACGCTGTGACCTCGGGCGGCTGCGCTGGTTTCCGGACGAGGAATAGTCGCGCCCTGAATCTTGCGAAGGTCGCGTTTTAGAAGAGGCTGGCTTCAACGGCGCGACGCTCGAGTCTGGCTGTGTCGTGCAGTGGTGGCTCGGGCAGATTCAAGGGTTTCACCCCGTTCATCCTTGGCTCGAGGTTCTTGGTGGCTGTGGGCTTAATTTCTGCGGGCCCTCCCCATTGTCGCCACGCTCGAGCGGTCTAGCGGCACGGGTGACTCGAGAAAATTTGCCAGGTGCTCCCGACCCTCCAGCAAAAAGCAGTGCTCGATTTTGCGTCTGTACGCCAAAAACGGGGTTCGCAGACCCCGTTGTGCGCGGCGCGGATGGGAGATTTCCGCACACGTTTTTGGAACCCGCCTATACTCGCGGTGAACCGCAAGGAAAGGTTGGGTTTTTCACATTGACCGCCGCGCAAACCCACGAGCCACCCCCCACGGTGCACGCTGCGACCCCGGATTGGCTCGAGCGCAACCAACGCGCGTTGACGCAGCACTTGGCGCGCTTGCGAACGCTGCTGCACGCGCAGGTCGCGCGCTTGGAGGGCGGCACCGTGGAGGTGCTGGGGATCGCGCCCGAGATCGCGCCAGACACGGCGCTCGGGGCGTTGCAACGGCTGTTTGGGTTGAGCGCGTTCGAGACCGACGTGCTGCTCTTGGCGGCCGGGGTGGAACTGACCGGCGACCTCGCCGGGCTGTGCGCGCGCGCCCAGGGCGACGCGGCGCGCCCGTACCCGACGTTTGACCTGGCGCTCGCCGCGCTCGCGGACGCGCACTGGGACGCGCTCTTGCCGAGCGCGCCGCTGCGCCGCTGGGGGCTCGTTAACCTGGGTCCGAACGCGCTGCTGACCGTCGCGCCGTTGCGCGTGCACGAGGGCGTGCTGCATTACCTGACCGGGCTTTACACCGGGGACCCCGACCTGGAGGGGTTGCTCAGCCCCGTGCGCGGCGGGGCGCTGATGGCTTCGCAACGCGCGCTGCTGGAGGAAATCGTCTCCACGTGGCGCGCGGGCACGGTGCTGCAACTGACCGGGCACGAACCCACGGTGGCGCGCAGCATCGCCCACGCCGCTGCCCGCGCGATGGGCTTGGACCTCGTCGCGCTCGAGGCGGACGCGCTGCCCGCGCCGGGCAAGGCGCTCGGGGCGTTTTCGCGCCTCGTCGAACGCGATTGCGCGCTGGCTGGGCGAGCGCTGTTCTTGGACGCCAGCGACCTCGAGCCGCAGGGGGCAACCCGCCGCGCGCTCAATCGCTTCGCCGACCACACCGACGTGCCGCTCGTGCTCTACAGCACCGAGCGCGTGAATGTGAACCGCGCCCTGTTGGGGTTTGAACTGCCGCGCCCCGAAGCGATTGAGCAGCGCGAGGCGTGGCGTGCGGCGTTCTCAATGCGCGGTGGCGGCGCAGCAAGCGTGTCCGACGCGGACCTCGAGCGCGTCGCCGGGCAGTTCAAGTTGTCCGTAGAGGCGATTCAAAGCGTCAGTGAACACATTGCTGCCAAAGGTCTGCCGCCGCTCGAGGCGGCCGGGGCGCTCTGGCAGGCGTGCCGCGTGCGCTCCCGCACGCGCATGGACGACCTCGCCCAGCGCTTCGAGCCGCGCGCCGCGTGGGACGACCTGGTCTTGCCCGAAGGCCAGCGCCGCGTGTTGGAGGACATCGTCGCCCACGTTTCGCAGCGTTTGCGCGTCTACGAGGATTGGGGCTTCGCGCGCCGCAACAACCGCGGGCTGGGGATCAGCGCGCTGTTCGCGGGCACGAGCGGCACGGGCAAAACGATGGCGGCAGAGGTCATCGCCGGGCGCTTGGCGCTGGACTTGTACCGCATTGACCTGTCCACGGTGATCTCCAAGTACATCGGCGAAACCGAGAAAAACCTGCGGCGGATTTTTGACGCCGCCGAGGACGGCGGGGCGATTTTGCTGTTCGACGAAGCCGACGCGATTTTCGGCAAGCGCAGCGAAGTCAAAGACAGCCACGACCGCTACGCCAACATCGAAGTCGCTTACCTCTTGCAGCGCATGGAGAGTTACAGCGGACTGGCGATCCTCACGACCAACTTGAAAGGCAGCATCGACAGCGCGTTCCTGCGCCGCATCCGCTTCGTCTTGGAGTTCCCGTTTCCCGCGCACGCGGAGCGCAGCCGCATCTGGGCGCGCGCTTTCCCGCCGCAAACGCCGACGCAGGGCTTGGACTTCGAGCGCTTGGGACAACTCAGCGTGGCGGGCGGCAACATCAAGAACATCGCCCTCAACGCCGCGTTCATCGCCGCCTCAGGCGGTGAAGCCGTGGGCATGGGTCACATCCACCGCGCTGCGGAAGCCGAGTACGGCAAGTTGGAAAAGCCCCTCACCCGCGCCGAAACCGCCGGGTGGTTCGCGGACGAGGAGGAGGACCTGTGAGCGCCAAACCGCGTGGCAAGACCCGTGAACTGGACGTGGTGCGCGAAACGATGCGCGCCGCCAACCTATCCGTCCCCGCAGAAGCCGAAAGCGAAACGCTGCAAGCGGCCGCACCCGAACAGGCGAATGCGACCCGCGCGGGTTTTGACCTGGGCAGCTTAAACATCCGCGCGCCCACGGCAGGCGCACAGAGCCCCGCGCAGGACACCGCGGTCTCGAGCGCGGGCGCGACACCGGAAGCCGTGCCAGAAGCTGCGCCCGGCGCGCAAGCCGAGTCCGCCACTGCCGAAGGCGCGACCAGCGTCCACGGCGACAGCCTGAACAAAGCCGCCGCTGCGGGGGGCGAGGGCGATCCCTCGAGCGCGCCGGACGCCGCAGGCACAGACGCTGCTGCGCCCAGCGCAGCAGTCCCCACGGGCAAAGGCGACGCAGCGACGGGCAAAGCGCCGTCGGACCCCGCCGCGCCGCTCGACCCGGCAACCTCGAGCAACGCCAAAACCGCAACCGCGACAACAACAACGACAGCATCAGCCGCAACGGATTCGGGCAACGCCGACAGCGCTGACCCAGGCGTGCACAACCCCGCCACCTCGAGTACCGTCAAAAACGCGCCCGAGGTCAACCCCGGCGACGCCGCGCACGAAAGCGCGCACGGCACGCAAGCAGCGGCGGCCGACCCGGCCAAACCTGGTCAGGAGCCAGCGGCGAGCGGGGGCGCTGCGACCACCCAGGCCGCACCCGACGGCAAACCGCAGGTCGCGGGGCAAGACCACGTCAAGAACGAAGCGAGCGGCGCGGCGCAGGCGCAAGAAAAACCAGAGGCTGGCCCACAGGTCAAAGACACCCCGACCGGGGGCGACCACGGCAGCCCGCACCGCACCAACCCCGCCGCCTCGAGCGGGGCGGGCGGCGCGCATCCCTCGAGCCACGGCGCGGGTCACGGTGCAGGCGGGGGCGGTCACGGGCCTGGTGCCGGGAGCTCGGGCGGACGCAACGGCGGACACGCGGCTGGGCACAGCGGCGCGCACGGTGCCTCGAGTCCCGCCGCGCAGGGTGCAGCAACACAGGGCGCAGCAGCGGCTGGCGGCACGGCTGGGGCAGGGGGAGCCGCTGGGCTGTCCTTGGGCGGCGCGGGCTTGGTCAGCGAGGAACTCGCCGAGCACGAACGCTGGGGTGCGGCGAGCGCCACGGTCGGCGCGGCGGGCTCCGTGGACCGCGCCGCGTTCATCGCCGACGCCGCGGGCAACGGCTTGGGCTCGAGCGCCCTGGAGGGCGCGGCGATGGGCTTGGGCATGGGCCTGGCGGTGCGCGGCTTGGAGCACGTCATCCCGATTCCGGGTTTGGGCCCGGCCATCGGCGGCGTGATGTCCGCACGGGCGATGATCCAACGCGATTGGGGCGCGACCGCCAACACGATCTCGCAGTTCGGGCAGGGCAGCGACACCTACGAGACGCTCGCCAACAGCATCGCTGCTGCCGCCGAGGTCGTGGATGTCGTCACCAACATCATGAACGTCGTCGCGGGGGTCTTGGGCATCATCTCGATGGCGATGTGGATCATCACCGTCGTCACGGTCGGCGTGGCCACGCCGCTCGCGGCGACGCTGTCGGCAATTGCCGCGGGCATCGGCATCGCCAGCATGGTCTTGGACGGCATCAAATCGGCGGTGCTGCAACCCGCGGTGATGATGTTCCGCGCCCTGCACAGCTTCACCTCCGATGCCGACCCGCGCGCCGTGGCGGCCGGGGCGCAAGGCATCACCGCCGCCTCGAACGCCGCCGCCGGAGGCATCGGCGGGCTGGCGGGCGGGTTGCTGGCCAGCGCGGGCGGCAGGCGCGGCTCCACGCCCGAGGAAGCCCCGCCGCACACGCAACCGACGAACGTGGAAGCGCCCCCGCACGGTGCCCCCGTCGCGGAGCCGAGCGTGCGCATCGAGCCGCCTGGTGGGGGCGGCGCGGTGGACGCGCACGGCCCGACCCAAGCGCAGCCCGCTGTTGTTGATCCGCTCGCACCGACGCAAGCCCAACCGGCCGTCGTGGACCCGTTCGCGCCAACCCAGGCGCAACCGGCGGTCGTGGATCCTCTCGCACCCACGCAGGCGATGCCCGCCGTGGTTGACCCGCTGGCCCCCACGCAAGCCATGCCTGCGCAACCGGGTGTCAGCCCACTGGCGAGCACGGTCGAGGTACCCGTGGCGGGCGGTGGCTCGAGCGGCGTCAGTCCGCTGGCGAGCACCGTGGAGGTTCCAGTCGCTGGCGGAGGAAACGGCGTCAGTCCATTGGCCAGCACTGTGGAAGTGCCTGTGGCGGGACGCGGTTCGGGCGGCGTGGACGCGCACGGCCCGACGCAGGCGCAACCGGCTGTGGTCGATCCGTACGGGCCCACGGGCTCGCAACCGGCCGTGGTGGACCCCTTGGGTCCGACCGGAACCCAACCCGCCGTCGTCGATCCACACGGGCCGACCGGGGCGCAACCGGCGGTCGTGGACCCATTCGCTCCCACTGGGACGCATCCGGCGATGGTGGACCCGCTCGGGCCCACCGGCTCCATGCCCGCCGTGCCCGAGCCCACTGCCCCCGTGCGCAGCCGCAACCCAGTCCAGCAGATGACGGCGGTGGACCCCGCCCAAGTCTCCCCCGGTGCGCCGCAACCGCCAGGGTTTCGCTCCGGCCCCGTGGGGTCCTTCGAGCCGCCCGCGCCCGCACCGCGCAACAACAATGTGCAAATCTGGGAGAACACCGCGCAGCCCGGCAAGGGCAACGTCGAAATCTGGCAGAACATCCTCGAGCGACCCAGCGGCTCGAGCACCGCTGCTCCTGAACCGACCCCGTCCCCCAGCCCATCCGCTGGCGGCGTTGACCCGTACGGCGCGACCGGCACGATGCCCGCGGCGGTGGACCCGTACGGCGCGACCGGTGCGCACGCGGTCGTCGTCGAGCCAGGGGTCAACCCACGGGCGCGCACGCAACTCGCACCGACCGGCGAGATGGTCGTCGTGGACCCTGGGGCGAGCCCAACCGCACCCACGCAGGGCTTTCCGGCGGGCGTCAACCCGTACGCCAACACGGGCGTGCAGGCGGCCACGCCGCCAGCGGGCGTAAGCCCCTTGGCGACGACGATGGAGCACCCAGCGTATGCGCAAACCGGGATGCAGGTCGTGGTCGATCCCCACGCCAGCCCGACCGCACCCACGGCCGCGATGCCCACCGTGGACCCGTACACGGCCACCGTCGCACAACCCGCCCAAGGGCCGCTGCTGCTCGGTCCCGGACGCCTGCCGCCAGAGCCAGTGATGCCCGGACCGACCGTGGACCCGCTGACCGGGCAACCCGTCGGGCGCTTCATCGTGGATCCCTTGGGCAACACGATGATCGAACCCGTAGGCGGTGAAACTGTTCCCAAACGTGGAACGACGGTCTTCGTGGAAACGCGCTACCCAAACGGTTCGCCGTACCAACAGTTCCACGGTCCACACGCAAATTACCCGCAAACGCACGGACACGGCTTCGAACCTGGACCAGGACCCAATCAGCGCGGTCCCAGCTTGGACGTGCACGGCAACGTCGTGCCCGAGAACTCTCCAGCGGCGCACTGGCCCGTGAACCGAGCGCCGACCCCAGGCGCGGGCGGGGCGGGCGGTCCAACCCCCGCACCCAGTGCACCCCCGAGCGGTGCAGCCGCCGCAGGCACCGCTGCGGCCTCGAGCGTCGCCCAGGTCCACCCGGACGGCTCGCGCACCGTGCCGGTCAACCCGCATTACACGCCGCCGCCCGGTACGCCAGAGCAGATTCAGGTCATCCGCAACCAGATTGACAATTTGCTCGCCTCGCGCGCGCAGATGGCGCGCACGGAAGCGCACATGGCGGGTCAACAAGCCCAGCACGAGGGCAACCGCGCGGGCATTCAACAGATGAACACGAGCCTCGCGGAATCCTCGAGTGCCGCGCAAGGGCACGCCGCGGCGACCGCGCAACGCCAAGCCGCCAACCAAGCCCAGCAGGGGCGTCAAGCCGAAGCGCAGGGCACGGTCGGGCAGTACGCGCAACGCGCCAGTGGCTTGACCGCGCTGACCGTGCCGTTGTCCGGGTTTGCCAGCTTCACGCGCATTGCTTCCTTGCTGCCGGGCGATGTCGGCGCGGCGATGCTGCGCATGAACGGCGACGCCAACCGCATGCTGTCCACGTTCGCGCGCTTGGGGGCAACGATGACCGGATTGCAAGGCGATCAACCCGCCCGCCAAGCCGGGTTGCAGGGCGACGCGCAGCAGATTCAAGGCGCGGCGCAGCAAAACCAGGGCGCGCAGGAGCGTTTGCAGCAGACGCAGACGCATGCGCAGACGATCCACGCCGCCAACGAGGACCGCATCAACCAAGCCACCCAAGGGCGACGCCAAGCGGCGGCACACGGCGCGCAGATTGACAGCGGCGTGCAGCAAAAGGAGGCCCAGGCCGAATCGCTCGCCGCGCGCCTGCAATCCTGGGCGCAAGAGCACCGCGCAGAGCGCCAACGCGCCACGCAGACCACGGCCGCTGACCTCACCGCGCAAGGGCACCGCGTTACCGTCCAAGGCGGGCAGTGAGCGACCCCACGGCAACCCTGGAGTCCACACGGCGCACCCTCGAGGCGGCGCGCTTGGGCAGTGACCCTCGAGCCCTCGCGCGTGCCCTTGCCGCGCACGCCAATGCGCTCGTGGGGGCGGGCGAGTTCGCGGCGGCGCTCGAGGCGAGCGACGAATCCGCGCGGGTGCTCGAGGGGCTGGGCGACGCGCGCGAGGCGGCGCGCGGGTGGTTGCTCGGCGCAGCCCTGGCGCGCTTGGCGGGACAACCCGCGGCGGCCGTGACGCGGGTCCAGACCGGCTTGGCGCGGCTCGAGCCCACGGACGCGTTGCGCGCCCCAGCGCTGGCCACGTTGGGCGAGGCGTTGCTCGGTGCGGGCCGCGCGGTTGATGCGGCAGCAAGGTTCGCCGAAGCGCTCGAGGTGGGCGGGCAGCAAAGCGCAGCGGTGCGTGCCGGGTGGACGCGGCAGCGCGCGGCGGCGTTGTTCACAGCAGGCGACACGGTGAGCGCAGTGGCGACATGGCGCGCGGCGCGCGGGCTGTACCGCGAGGCGGGCGACGAGGCAGGCGCGGGGCGCGCGATGCTCGAGGCGGCGGCCGCGTGGCAGCGCAGCGGTCACGCGCAGGAAGCCGCGGGTGCGCGGTGGGAGGCACGCTTGGCGGTGGACGCCAGCGGCGACCTGGCGCTGCGCTCGGACTTGGAACTGTTGGAGGCGAGCGCCGCGCTCGAGGCGAGACGGGGCGACGAAGCCCTGATGCACGCCCGCGCCGCGCGATCCGCTGCGCTCGAGGGCGTCGCCCCGTCGCAGTACCTGGCGGCGGCCGTGACCCTTTCAACGCTGCACGAAGCGCTCAGGCAGCCGGTGGACGCGTATGGCGCGTTGGCGAGTGCCTGGGTCACGGTCAAGGACCTCTTGGGACAGGACGCGGCAGACACGGGCTTGAACGAAGCCTTGCTGGGGTTGCGCGACCGCCTCGGGGTTGCGGCCTTCGACGCTGCCCGCGCCCAGTACGAAGCCCAGCGCCGCGCGGCGCGCCAAAGCAATTGAACGACGCTGCCGGAGACGCACCTCGAGCCACGTCGAAGCCGCAAGCGACTCGAGCCTCGCGGTACACTTGCCCGCATCGTGAGCAACGCCCCCAAAATCGCCGCATTGTTCCCCGGTCAAGGTTCGCAAACCGTTGGCATGACGCGGGCGTTTTTCGACGACAACGACAGCGCCCGCGCACTCTTGGAACGCGCCTTTCAAGTGCTGCCCGGTTTGGACACCCTGATGTTTGACGGTCCTGAGGACGCCCTCAAACTCACCGAGAACGCCCAACCCGCCCTCGTCGCCGCTGGGATCGCCTGTTACCGCGCGTGGCGCGCTGCGACCGGACTGACCCCGTTCATCGCTGCTGGGCACAGCCTCGGCGAGTTCACGGCGCTCGTTGCTGCTCGAGCCCTCGAGTTCGACGACGCCTTGCGCCTCGTGCGCGCCCGTGGTCGCGCGATGCAAGCAGCCGTGCCCGTCGGTGAGGGCGCGATGGCGGCGGTTTTGAAAGTGGACCTCGAGACCATCCGCGACGTGATTTCCAGTATCGAGGGCGCGGAGGTCGCCAACCTCAACACGCCGGAGCAAACCGTGATTTCCGGCTCGAGTGCGGGCGTGGCAGCGGCATCCGGAGCACTGAAGGCTCGAGGGGCGCGGGTGATCCCCTTGCAGGTCAGCGCACCCTTTCACAGTTCGTTGATGCAACCCGCCCGCGAACGCTTTGAACGCGAACTGGCGGTCACAGAATTCCACGATTTTTACTTTCCGGTCGTCGCCAACGTCACCGCGCAGGAAAACAGCGATCCCCTCGAGTTGCCCACGCTGCTCAGCGCGCAAGTCACGGGCAGCGTGCGCTGGGTGGAGAGCGTTCAACGCTTGGCGGACTTGGGCGTCACGGAATTCATCGAGTTCGGTCCAGGGGCGGTGCTCACCGGCATGGTCAAACGCATCGTGCCCGGCGCGGTCACGCACAACATCTCGGACCCCGCCAGCCTGGAAACCCACCTGCACTCGAGGGTATGAATGACTTTCGGTGATTATCCAAAATTTGCGTTTCAGTGCGTGATTGATTGGGATGTTTCCAAGCGCACTTCTTATCTGTTCGGCCACTCGTGCTTCTGGGTGGCGGGCGAAATAGTCGGCGATTTCTCGGACAGCAACATCTTGGCGTTGACGGTCTCAAATCTCGAGGATTTCGCCAACCGCGAAGCGGGACGCGCTCCTCAATCCTTGCACGGTCGCTCGAGCACTGAGGTGTTGTGCCGCGTCATGGCTGGTTATTACAACTTTCTAACTCCAGCAATGGATTCGGAAACCACGGAGTTTTTGGCAGAAGCGTCGGCACACTCGAGACAATGGCGTGACTGCATCATGCTCAATGGTTGGGGCGAGAATTTCGACCACGCTGACGCAATGGTATTGGTCAACGAAGCCGACATCCAACGGCTAATTTGGGGCAAGTGGGACCACACCCGTCCCCAGTTTGCCGAAGCGGTGCGGGAAATTACGCTCCCCGCTGGAACAGTTGAACGAACCTTGCGGCTGTTCGTTGATTGGTACGCCGTGGCGGAAGAAACTCGGCAACCCCGTTTCGGTCAGGGTGATGATGGCGGTTTTAATCTACCTGCGGAGATTCGTTTGCCCAACTGACCGTCATACACCAAAAACCTCGCCTCGAGCGTGACTCATCAAAGCTTGAGACCCCGTTAAGTCAAGGCTTCGCGTTCAGATTTTTGGTTTACAGTGCCCGCCATGAAAAGAACACTTGCATTGATGGCGCTGGCCCTCGCCTTCACTTCGTGCGTGTACGTGGTGCGCCGCACCGACGAACCGCAACCCCAGCCGCAACCGCAACCCACGACGACGGTCTCAGGGTCGGTCACGGTCAGCATTTCCTTTGGCGTGCGCGTTGGCAACGTCATCACCGATTTCCGCCCAACGCGCGGCAATGGCGCGACCTACAACATCGGCGAGCAGATTCAACTGAGCCTGACCAGCCGCCAAAATGGGTACGTGACCTTGGTGATTTACAACCCGTTCGATTACCGCAACTCTGAGATTCGCAACATCCCTGTGCAGCGCGGCACGAACATCATCCCGCGCGAGTTCGCCCTGACCGCCTCTGCGCCCGCGGGCACGACGCGGTTCCGCGCGTTCTTCACGCCGCAACCGAGCAACGTTTCGTTCCTCGGCGGGTTCGGCGAGCGTTACCTGGAAACCCAGACCGCCGCGTACTTGGAGCCGTACCCAGTCGAATCGCGCGACGTGAAGGAAGCCTTCTTGTTCGTGCGCTAAAGCAAATCTCTCGGGGATTGGGGCGGGCGTGCATTGCGCGTCCGCCCCGGTTCGTGTCAGGGTGTGCAGCCGTGACCCTGACGGCGCTGCAACAAGATGTGGACGCGTACATCGCGCAGTTCAAAGAGGGGTACTTTCCGCCCTTGGAGAACTTGGCGCGGCTCACCGAAGAAGTCGGCGAGTTGGCGCGCGAACTCAGCCACACGCACGGGCACAAGAAGAAAAAGGCGGGTGAGGCGCCCAGCAGCGCCCTCGAGGAGATTGGGGACATCCTCTTCGTCGTCGCCTGCCTCGCCAATCAATTGGGTTTGAGTCTCGAGGATGCCATGAAGCTGACCCTCGAGAAATACCAGGTGCGTGACGCCAACCGCTGGACGCCGGTGGAGCCAGACGCGCAATGAACCCGTCCTCGAGCCGGGGCGTTAAGATACCGCCCATGAATTACGCGGCGCTGCTGGCGGTCCTCGTCGGGCTGTCGCTGCTCTTTCCCGTGCTGGTGCGGGTCGCGCGCGCCAACGGCGTGCCCGAAGCCAACAGCATCGTGGCCGGGCTCTTGGGTGCGATTTTTGTCTTGTCGTGGATTTTGATTCGCCAGCGCGTCAACCGCTACCGCGAGATCACCGCCCGCGTCGCCCGCATCAAAGAGCAGATCGCTGCACAGCCCGATGACCCGGAGTCGTACTTCGACCAGAACGAGCACCTGGGCGACTTGCTGAGCAGCATCAACCGCAAACGCGAGGCTTTGGAGGTCTTCGAGCGTTACATCGCCTTGGAGCGCGGTCGCGGGCGCGAGTTGCCGGGCTTGGACGCGCGGATGCAGAAATTGCGCGACCACCTGGACGAGTAGCGCAGCCTCGAGCAATGGCGTTTGAGACGTTCGGCAATGCCACGTAAGCGCTGAAAGGCGGTCTGTCTCGAGCGATTCCCACGTGAGGGCACGCTCACCTCGCGCAGCCGTACACTCTTTTGGCTCATGGGCACTTGGATTTGTCACCTGCGCGTCGCTGAGAAGTTGCTCGAAACGTGGACCGATTTGGATGGAACGGCGTTCGCGTTCGGCAACCTCGCGCCGGACAGCGGCATTCCCAACCATGACTGGACGGTGTTCGATCCGCCCAAAGAAATCACGCATTTCTTGCACCGGGGCGAGGGGGAAAGCAAAATCCGTGATCTCGAGTTTTACCGCGCGCACCTGCAACACCAGCCTCGAACGGACGTGGCTGAATTCAGTTACCGCCTGGGCTACTACGCGCACCTAATCACCGACCGCTTGTGGACGCGGCTGCTCAACCCCGGCATGAAACGGGCGGCGGCAGCGCTGTTCGAGACTCGAGGCTTCGACGCGTGGAGCGAGTTGAAGCGCGACTGGTACGACCTCGACCACCGCTTTGTGCGAGCGCACCCCGAGAGCCTGTTTTGGCGGACCATCGCTGCTCATCCCGTGCCAGACGTGACCCTCGAGCTTGCACCGCGGTCAGCGCTCGTGGCGCAAATGGCGTACATCCGCGATTTCTACGCCAGCGACGAGGCGCGCGACCTCGAGCGGGTGTACCTGCACTTGAACGAGGCGAGCATGACGCGGTTCGTGCAGCACAGCGCTGACGTGATCCTCGAGATTGGCGCGCGGCTCGAGGCTGGGGAAACCGCGCTGCACAGCGGGCTCGAGTTGATTGATCCCGCGCGGCTCGAGGCGTATGCACCGCCGCTTGGGGATGGCGTCGGTTCGTAAATCTGTTTTGTCAAACATGGGGCGCTGCTCGAGACGCCACCCTCATCCCCAGCCCGTCTTGCCGCCTACCCCAGCACCTTCTTGATCCAGAGCGCGCACCTGACGGGCTGGATCGCTTCTTGTCGCTGCCCCCAGCACCTTGACGGGCTTGCGGCGCTTCTCCCGCCAGCGGAAGAAGGGAGCCACGTCGCACAAGAAATCGTTGTTGTGCTGTTGCCCTCTTTCGCAAAGACGAGAGAGGGCCGCCACGAAGTGGCGGGGTGAGAGCGGCCACCAACGAAGTCGAACTTGCGGCTCGAGAACACGTTGATCGCTCAAGCCCACGCGAACTTCAACCGTTCTCCGCCGTGCGCCTGCTCGAGACCGCGACGAACACGAGCGCCACCAACCCGAGCACGACCGGCGCGGCGATCAAGGCGTAGACGATCAAGGGTTGCACGGACGCTGGGCTGGGCGGCAGCGTCAAGCGCAACGGCTCGAGGGTTGGCAGGCGCGTCTCGCCGCCCACGGTGAGCGCTTCGCCGGGGAAGGTCGTGTCGCGGAACGCCACGCGCACCACGCCGCGCGGTGTGGTCTCGAGGCTCGCCGTGTACACGCCTGGGGCAGTTTCTTGCAGGGGCGTGAATCGCTCGGGCGTTCCGGGCAGGGTCACGCTGACTGCCAGCCGCGCGGCGCTCACAGGAATTGCGCCTTCGGCGGTGGCGCGCACTTCGACCCCTGAGGCGGTGATCCACGTCTCGAGGTCAACGGCGGTGGCGTGCGCGAGTGCGGGAACGGGCAGCGCGCACAGACACAGCGTCAGCAGTGCGCCTCGCACCACGGGTTACGCCCCTGGTCGTGCAGACTCGAGCGTGGCGAGGACGGGCGCGGTGTACCCGTCTCGAGTGGCTGTTCCTGGCAGCCGCGCTGTGACGGCGGCGAAGGTTACCAGGGCGAGTGTCACGCCGAGCGTCGCCGCGGCAACCTGCCACGCGCGGCGCTCCACCACTGGGCTCGAGACTGCTTCGACCTCACGTCCCAACCGCCCGAGCCACCCGCCGAACGCCATGCCCGCCCAGGTGCTCGCCAAGCCCATGACGAGCCCCCACAAGACCATGCCGGGAAGCGTCTCCATGTTCACGCGCGGGTAAACCATGAAGCTGGCGACTGCCGGAATCAACACCGCGAGGTACGCGCCGCACACGGCGAGCATCGGCAGCCACGACCACGTGGGCTCGAGGTTGCGGCGCACGCGCAGCGCGAAGTAGGCGTCCAACAGCACGAGCAGCGGCAGGAACATCAGTTGCGAAAAAAAGCCCATGTGCACGCCCGCGCCGCCGAACGGGTAGATGCCGACCGCGCGGATCAGCACGCAGGTCACGCCGACGAGTGTGGCAATGCCGACGCGGCGCACGGCGAACGCGACGGTGCAGCCAATAAACGCGGCGATGCTGGTCAGGACGACCGGATACAGCCATTCCGGGCGGGCGACGAAGGCAACGTAGGTCGGGCTGCTCAGCACGCTGGGGCTCAAGTTCTCCCACTCGCTCGTGCCCAGTTGCGAGAACAACGACAACGCGCAGCCGCCCATGACGACCGCCAAGACCTCCTGCCAGCGCAGCCCCTCGAGCCCTCGCCAAGCGGTGCGCGGAACGAGCGTCAGCAGCAGCGGAATGGCGACCAGCAGCGTGATTGCCAAGCCGTTAAAGAGTGACAAGTGCGGCAAGCTCCACGCGGTGATGTCCACGCCGTAGATGCGGTGCCACAACTCGTCCACGGGCGCGTTGACGACGACGTAAGAACACACCAGCGCGAGCGTGCCCACGAGCGGTTCGCGGCGAAAGCGGGCGCGCAGGTCGCCCTTGCCTGTGAGCACCAACCGCCCTATCCCGAACACCGCGAAGAACGCCATCGTCGCCATGCTGCCGTACAGGAGCAGATGCGGCGGCCACAAGAAATCATTGCCGAACCCACCGACAAGCCTGTGCCAGACCTCGTCCCACAGCGTCCCGACGCTAAACGCCAGTCCCGCCCCGACCGCGAGTGTCCCGAACAACACGCGCATCGCCGGGTTGACCTGCGGCTCCACGCGCGTCTTGAGCGGGCTCAAGAGCAAATACCACAGCGAGAACGCAAACCCCGCCATCACCGCGAATTGCGCCGCCACGCCGAGCACGAACAGCGGTCCACCGTTCGCCACGCCGCCCCAGCGCACGAGGTTGACGAGCACGACGAACACGCCCAGCACGACCGCCAGGGTCTGCCAGCGGGCTCGAGAAGCCGGGGGTTGTTGGGGCATGCTCGAGGTGGTCATGGAGAGATTGTGCCACTGGAATACGAGAAAGAACAGGCGTTTTTAGGCGAAGGGCGAAAGGCAAAGGGCGAAGGGAACAGCAAACCTCGAGCAATTGGTTCTCGAGCCATTCGCTGTTCAGAGATTCAGGGCTTAAATTTGGGTTTCACTTTTGCCTTTCGCCCTTTGCCCTTTGCCTTCTATACTGCGGCGCATGACGCGCATTGAACTGTGCACCGAAGGCTTGTCCCCGCAGACGCGCGAGGAGATTCTGGACGTGATCTACGCGGAGTTGCACATCTCCCCTGGCGAGGTCTCGAGCGACGGCAATTTTGAGTTGGATTTGATCTCGTGCGGTGAGGGCGTAGACAACGCCCCGCACCTGCGCATTGATGGCTTGCCGTTCGCGCGGGTCACAGCCGCGCGCGTGCGTGAACTCGTGCGCGGCGGGTATCGGCGCTCGAGCATTGCGGGATGATCCCAGCCGCCAGCGCTCCTGGACTCAGCGTCGTCGTGCCGACGCACAATCGGCGTGCGGACCTCGAGCGTTGCTTGAACGCGTTGGAAGTGCAGACGTTCACCGATTTCGAGGTTGTCGTCGCCGTGGACGGCAGCACCGACGGCACGGTTGCGCTGCTGACCAGCGTGCAAAAACGCTTCCCACACCGAATAGAGGTGCTGGTTTTGAAGCACGGCGGGCGCAGCGCGGCGCGCAACGCGGCCATGCGCGCCGCTCGAGGTTCGGTCGTGGTCTTTTGCGACGACGACGTGACCCTGCCACCGGAGTGTTTGGCGCGGCACGCTGCGTTTCACGGGGTCTTTCCGAACGCCGTGGCGATTGGCGCGGTGCGTTACACCGACGGAACACTCGAGTTTCCCGTGCGACCCAGTTGGGTGAACCTCACCGGCATGAACTCGAGCGTGCCCAGGGCAGCGGCGCTCGAGGCGGGCGGGTTCGATGAAACCCTGAAAGGGTGGGGCGGCGAGGACTTGGAGTTCGGGATTCGCCTGCAAAAAGCGGGCTTGGCGTTCAAGCGTCTCGAGGGTGAACCCGCCACGCACCACGCCCCGCGCGTGCGCGACGCGACCAAAGCGCATTCCGCCGGGTATCAAGCGGTGATGATCGCCAAGAAGCACGGTGGCAACGTCGCGCTGCAACTCGGGGTGCACCCGAGCGTGCTGGGCGTCAAAGGTTTGTACTTGAACCGCGTCGGCGACCTGTTGCTGCGCGGTGCGAGCGATTACCAGTTCGAGCGCGCGTACTTGGACGGTGCCCGAGCTGCGTGGAAGGAACTGGGCGAGGGTTGACCTCGAGCCAATCAGACGCCGAATCTCGAGACCGCGCGACCACCGCACACGTTTTTCGTAGGGGCTTTCCGGCGGGTCGCCCAGTGCGCGAAGCGCACCAACGTCCCTCGAGACTCGGATTGCACCCGCATCCCCTCGAGACCACACGATTGACCCCGCTTCCCAAGACCGACCGCCCCTCGAGCCATCGTCGTTCTGACCGTTGCACGGGCGTAGCATGCTACGCCCCTACAAATACGTCGCCTTGGCTGTTTGCCTTTCGCCCTTCGCCTGCCCTTCCCCGCGAAATCCGTGCTTCAAACCCTGTGATAAGCTCAGCCCTCGGAGGAAATTCCAAAATGGCAGACGTTTTTTCACAAGTCAAAGAGGTCATCGTTGAAAAGCTCAGCGTTGACGCGGACAAAGTCACGCCCGAAGCGTCGTTCGTGGACGACCTCGGTGCGGACAGCTTGGAAACGGTTGAGTTGATTATGGGCTTGGAAGACAAGTTCGGGCTGACCATCGCCGACGAGGACGCCGAGAAGATTCGCACGGTCAAAGACGCCGTGGATTACATCGCGTCCAAGCAAGCCTAAACGGTCGAGCCGCAAAAACGGGTTCCCTCGAGGGGGCTCGTTTTTCATTTCTGCAATCCCCGCCTGAACTGGGGATGCCCGTTGTCGGGTAGACTCGGCGGCGTTTATGGGTCACAGAGTCGTTATCACGGGTGTGGGTCCCGTCACCCCTATCGGCACGGGCGCGCAGGCGTACCACGAGGCGCAACTCGCGGGCAAGAGTGGCGTGCGCACGATCACGCGTTTTGATACCAGCAAATTGCGCTGCCACATCGCTGGGGAGACCGACGTGGATTTTGCCGCGTTCGGGTTGGACGCGCGCGAGTTGAAGCGCATGGACCGTTACACGCAGATCACCTTGGTCGCCGCGGAACTCGCACGCATTGATGCGGGGCTCGAGCTGAAAGACCTCGAGGGTCCAGAAGTGGGCACGCTGATCGGCACCGGCATCGGCGGCATGGAGACCTTCGAGCAGCAAACCCGCGTGATGCTCGAGCGTGGCGCGGACCGGCTCTCGCCGTTTTTCATTCCGATGATGATTGCGAACATGGCGACCGGGCAAGTGGCGATGAAGTACGGCAGCACCGGTCCCAGCAGCACGGTGGTTACGGCGTGCAGCACGAGCACCGTGGCGATTCACGACGCGTACCACTTCCTCAACCGCGGCGATTGCAGCGTGATGATCTGCGGCGGCGCGGAGAGCACGGTCACGCCCTTGTCTATTGGCGCGTTCGGCAACATGGGTGCGCTCAGCACCCGCAATGACAGCCCCGAAACCGCCAGCCGCCCATTCACCGCCTCCCGCGACGGTTTCGTGATGGGTGAGGGTGCGGGCATCCTCATCCTCGAGACGCTCGAGCACGCGCAGGCTCGAGGGGCACGCATTTACGGCGAGGTTCTGGGGGCAGGCTTGGCAGCCGACGCGTTCCACATCACCGCGCCCGCCCCGGAGGGACGCGGGTACGCACTCGCCATCACCCGAGCCTTGAAGAACGCCAAGGTCAACGCCGATCAGGTTGGCTACGTCAACCTGCACGGCACGAGCACGCCGATGAACGACCTGGCAGAAACCCAAGGCATCAAGCTGGTCTTTGGCGACCACGCCAAGAAACTCGCCACCTCGAGCACCAAGTCCATGACCGGGCACTTGCTGGGCGCTGCCGGGGCGATTGAAGCGATTGCGACGGTGCAAGCGCTGCACAGCGGCGTGCTGCCGCCGACGATCAATTACATTGACCCCGACCCCGAGTGCGATCTGGATTACATCCCCAACGAAGCCCGCGAGCAACAGGTCGAATACGCGATTTCCAACTCCAACGCGTTCGGCGGGCAAAACGCCGTCGCCGTGTTCAAACGCTTCGTGTGAAGCGCGTCGCGTTCATCACCGGAGCCGCGCAGGGCATCGGGCGGCGCACGGCGGAAGTCCTCGCGCTGGCGGGATACGACCTCGTGTTGAACGACTTGCGTGAACCCACGGCGACCCTCGAGGTGGTGCGGACAAGCGGCGCTGAAGCCATCAGTGCCTTGGGCGATGTCTCGAGCGCGGGCGACGTGGAACGCATGGCAGCCCAGACCCTCGAGGTGTTTGGGCGCGTGGACGCGCTGGTGAACAACGCCGGGATCAGCTTCATCCAAGCGGCGGAAAGCATCCAACTCGAGGATTGGCGGCGCGTCTTGGAGGTCAACCTGACCGGACCGTTCCTGACCTGCCAGGTCTTCGGGCGATTGATGCTCACCGCTGGCGGCGGAGCCATCGTCAACGTCTCGAGCGTCGCCGGGCTGCTGGGCGTCGCGGACCGCGCGGCGTACAACGCCAGCAAGCACGGCTTGATCGGGCTGACCCGCACGCTCGCCGCCGAATGGGGCGGACGCGGTGTGCGCGTCAACGCCGTGTGCCCTGGTTGGGTCAAAACCGAGATGGACGTGGCTGACATGGGCAGCGGCGCGTACACCGATGCCGATATCGAAGGACGCGTGCCGATGGGACGCTTTGCCAGCCCAGACGACATCGCGCAAGCCATCGCGTTTCTGTGCGACCCGGACAAGAGCGCGTTCGTCAACGGGCACACGCTGAGCGTGGACGGCGGTTGGGCGGCGGACGGCACGTGGGAAAGCCTGCGCGTGCGCAAGCAAGGACGGTAGGGCTCGAGCGGATGTGGGTTGGAGGACTGGGGTGAAATCGAAGATGCGCAGAGAACCCGAAATCGAGGGCGTTGCGGCGTTCAACTGGGTGGACACAGCAGACGGACAATCGCTCGATATCGCCCTCAGCGTGTTTTTTGACCAACGGGTGGTTCTGCTCGGGATGGCAAAAACCGAGGAGGCGACTTGGGCATGCCCTCAGCGTTCAGGAATGCAAGGCGTTCATCGCAGCGCTTCAAAGCGCCGTCGAGCGCCTCGGGAACGATGAAAAGCTGCTGTCTGCCTCGAGCAGCAGACGCTAACCCGAGGCAGGCATTTCCACAGCTTCGCGCACCGCGTTGATTGCCTCGAGCACCTGCCCGCGGTCGCTGCCCTCGATGAACGGGACGCGCTCTGCGCGCGGCTTGAGCGTCAGCACGCCCTTGTAGTACGGGTCGCCATCGCCGTCCCTGCCTTCGATCAGTTCAACCCGCTCGAGGTCGCCCGCGGTGAGCGTGGTCACGTCGCGTTTCAGCAACGTGGCGCGCACCAACTGCAAGCGCTCCAAGCCCAGCACGCTCAGGCGCACCGTGGGCTGTTTGAAGGAAAACGAATACCAAACGGGCACGCCGCACAGCCACATCAGCGCCATCAGCCCAGCACCGAAGCGTTGGTTGTCCGCGCTGAGGCTCGTCCAGTCGCGCACCAACGTCCACGTGCCCATGCCAACCCCGACGAGGAACACCGTCATGAACGCCCGGACAAACACCACCGAGGTGCGGTAGACGAAGACCTTGGGCACACCCAAAGCGTAGCGGGAGGCGGGCAGTGGTTAGCGGTCAATCTGGTCGTGGGTTCCAGCAAACAGCACGTCCTTCACCCCAGCGGAATCCAGGAACGCGTGCGGGAAGCCGAGTTCGATTTTGCTGGCGTCGTTCAACCGCTCGAGCTGCGCGGCGTCCAAGGTCCACTCGAGCGCCCCAATGTTCTCGGTGATCTGGTGTTCCCGCCTCGAGCCGATGATTGGAACCACCGTGCCCACCTGTTGCCGCACCCAGTTCAATGCGACTTGCGACGCGGGCTTGCCGGTCTCACCCGCAATGGCGTCCACGACCCGCGCAATCTCGAGGTTCTTGTCTGCCAAACGTCCCTGACCGGGTTGCAAGCGTTGCGCGCGCTCGCCCGGTTTGAGGTCGGCGGGCGCGTCCTGTTTCGCTCCGGTGTACTTGCCGGTCAGCAACCCGCCCGCGAGCGGCGCCCACGGCGTCACCGCAATGCCCAAAGCTCGAGCCATCGGGAGCAAATCGCGTTCCGGCGTGCGTTCGATCAGGCTGTACTCGATTTGCAATGCGGTGAATGGCGTCCACCCGCGCAGCTCGGCAATCGTGTTCGCCCGCGAGACGATCCACGCCGGGGCGTCGCTCACCCCCACGTGCAGGATGCGTCCCAATCGCACTTAATCGTCCAAGGCGCGCATGACCTCTTCGGGTGCGACGGTGAAATCCCAGGCGTGCACCCAGTACAGGTCAATGTAATCCGTGCCCAAGCGTTTGAGACTGTTCTCGAGGCTCTGCACGAGGTTCTTGCGGTGGTTGCCCGCGCGGTTCGGGTCGCCCTGCGCTTCGCGTAGAGAATACTTCGTCGCCAACACGAAATGCTCGCGGCTATCGGCGATGAACTCGCCCACGAAGCGCTCCGAAGTGCCTTCGGTGTAGCGGTTGGCGGTGTCAATGAAGTTCCCGCCCGCGTTGGCATAGGCGTCGAACACGCGCTTGGAGCCCTCTTTGTCCGAGCCCCAACCCCATTCCGTGCCGAAGGTCATCGTGCCCAAGCTCAACTCTGAGACGCGCAAGCCGCTCCTGCCGAGGATTTTGTAACGCATGGGTGGATGCTAAAACCCTCGAGTGCAAGCGCGGCGTGCGCTGGGCAACTCGAGGGATGCGGGTTACTTGCTGAGGCGGCTCGAGGGGACGGGGGCGTACGTTTGCTTGCGGAACCCAAGTTCGGAGGTGAACTTCAGCACGACGATGCTGCCTACGCCACCCTTTATGGTTGGTTTCAGCGCGCGGTGGTCATCCACGAAGCGGAGCGTTTGGGCATCGCTGGGATATTCGAGGACACCGTTTTTGCCGACTGAAGCGATATACGCGCGGGAGAATTCCGGCAAGTTGGTCTTGCGGTCGCCGTACTCGAGGGTGCGCGGAGGTTCACGGCTGGCGACGACGAGGATTTGACCAGGGGTGAAATCGGTCTGAATGCGGTGTGTGTAAGTTCTAAAGGCTGTAGAGGTGCCGCTATCTGCTATGAACCGCGTGCTATTCCAGCTCTTGAACAACCAATCCAAACTGGGGAGTAACGCGGTTGTGTACCAATCCTCGCCTTGAATTGGTGAGGTCCCAGAACCGATCTGAAAACGGGTCTTGCCGATGCGTAGCACAGGATTTGACCAACCTGACATCGTAAACGAGGAATCGGCTGTTCCCAATGCACTGACGAGTTCGCTCCCAGCGATAAAACCGTCAGCAAGTTTAATCCCCTCCAGCTTGTTGATTGACGGCGCTTTGACAAGGTACGTCATTTGCACGTGTACTAAGGCGGTGCCAGCGTTCGGAAAAAACAGTGTCCATTGTTTGAAATCAGGGTTGTTATCTGACTTATCTTCCTGAAACACCACACCAAGCGGTTCCAGGGTTGCGCGCAAGCTCTCGAGTGTGATCCAAACGCCGCTGCCTTGGCAAGCAAACTGTTCGATGCGTTCACCGAGTGGTGTAGTGAATTCAATGAATTCCGCATTTGTGGTTAAACATTGTGGAATGGGCATGCGCACTGTGCCCATGACTTGGGCACTCGAGACGCTGAGCATGGCAACCACACCCACAGCGGCAACGCTCGAGAGGACAGCAGCGGTAATGGCTTTCGGCATGGTGTGCACTCCAATCATGCCCGCGCGGATGGTGCGTGCCTCGCCCAGTTCCGCGATGGCTTTTCGCATGGCTTCATGGTCTGTGCGTCCCTCGAGCACGTGCTTGTGCGCCCGCTCGAGCAGGTGGTTGCTCAGTTCTTCTCTGACCTCGAGCCGCTTCTTGCCCCACAAGCCGCGCGTGGCGTTGTTCACATACCGCTCGAGGTCAGGGTTCACGGGTTGCCTTTGAGCGCTTGCACGGCGCGTCCAAAGCGTTGCCATTCCTCGCGTTTGCGTGCGAGGGCTCCGCGTCCGCTGTCGGTCAGGCGGTAATACTTTCGGCGCGGTCCGCCCGTGTCGCTTGCCTGGAATTCGCTTTTGAGCCAACCGTTTTGCTCCAAGCGGTGCAGCGCGGGGTAGAGGCTGCCCTCTTTGAAGTCAAAATAACCGTCGGTGCGGGCTTGGGCTTCGTTGATGATCTCCAAACCGTACATGGGTGCTTCCTCGAGGATTTCTAAGAGGATCAGATCGAGGTTGCCTTTGAGCAGGTTTGGGTCGGCGGTGGGCTTCATGCACTCCTCTACCTAGGTTGACTACATAGTAATCCGAGACAGTGGTTTGTCAAGCCCCAATATCTGATCCCTCGAGTGACGACGATCAACCCGACGCACATACGCCATTAGCACCTCGAGACTCACCCGAGACCGCGCGACCACCGCATTGTGTAGGGGCTTGTCATGACAAGCCCGGTGCGCCGGAAGGCGCACTTACGTCCCTCGAGAATCGGTTTGAATACGCAACCCTCGAGACCCGTTTTGACCCAAGAAAACGGTCGGACCACCGTTGCACAGAACGAGGCAAGCCTCGCCCCTGCAACGGGCGTTACCCGCGCCCTCGAGCCGTATACCCCGCCGTCTCGAGCGTCACCCGCGCTTGCGCAGCTTCTTCCAGTTGCGCGAAGCCCAAGCGCAACGCGCCGCCATCCTCGCGCATGCTCAGCACTTCCACGTCTTTGATGTTGATTTTGGCGTCTGCCAGCAGCGTGGCAACCCGCGCGAACTCGCCGGGTTTGTCTGGAATGCCGACCACGACATCGTGCAACACGGGCAGCAGGGAACGCTTCACAACCGGCAGGCTGTCGCGCGTGCGCTTGCCTTCCTGCGCGGCGTCCAAGAGCATCTCCGGGGCGAACAGCATGGCTTCCAGCGCCTCGAGTTCCGCGCGGTAGCGCGAGAGGGCTTCGCGCAGCGCGGCGCGGTTCTCGACGACCATGTCGCGGCTCATGCGGGCGTCGCCGCTCGCCACGCGGGTCAAGTCGCGGAAACCCCCCGCCGCCAAGAGCGCCAATCCGTCGCGGTCCTCGTGCCGTGCGATCAAGCGCGTCAGCGCCAAGGCGCTCAGGTACGGCAGGTGAGACACGGTGGCGACGAGGCGGTCGTGCGCGCTGGCTTCAAACGTGACCGCCCTCGCCCCGAGGCTCTCGACCATCACGCGCACGCGGGTGAGCGCATCGCTCGAGGTTTCACCGCTGGGCGTCAGCACCCAAATCGCGTTTTGAAGAAGACCCGCGTTCGCGTTGGCAACGCCGCCGCGTTCGCTGCCCGCCATCGGGTGCCCGCCGACGAAGCGCTGGCGCAACCCCGGTTCTAAGCTCTCGAGCAGCGGCGCTTTGACGCTGCCGACATCAGTCAGGACGGTGTGCGCCCCGATGAACGGCGCGAGTTTAGAGATTGCGCCGCCCAGAGCGCGCACGGGCACGGCGAAGACGATCAAATCGGCGTCCGCCAGCCACGCGCCGGGTTCCAATTGCGCGCGGTCAATCACGCCCAACCCGAGCGCGTGGTTGAGCGTTTCGGGCTCGGCGTCCATGCCGATGACCTCGCGCGCCAAGAAGCGCTCACGCAAACCCAGCGCCACCGAACCGCCCAATAAGCCCACGCCGACGATGACGACGGTGCCAAACACGGGTTCTGGGCGGGCGGGTGCGGCGTCAGGGGCAGAAGCGGACATCAGCCGCAAAATTAGCACGGGCTCGGGCAGTGGATCAGCGGGCTCGAGAAGCATTGGGGGCGTGACCAAACCTCGAGCGACCGGCATTGGACCCGACCGCCCGAGGCATCGGCATTGCCGCACCCGAATCCACACGGATTGCTGGAGTGCCTTCAAACGGTGCGGCTGTTGCCCCGAGGCTCGAGGCTGAGACTGTTTTCCGCTTTGCCTGCGCCTCAACGCGGGACGCGGTGGTGCTTGGCGCAGCGCGGCTCGTAACTTTCTGCCGCGCCGACCATGATGACCGGATCGTGAAAGTGCGCGGGCGTGCCGTTGACGAGGCGTTGCGTGCGCGTCGCGGGCGCGCCGCAGACGACGCAGACGGCGGTGAGCTTTTCGACGTGCTCGGCGCGGGCGAGCAACTCCGGCATGATCCCGAACGGTTCCGCGCGGAAATCCAAGTCCAACCCGCCGCAGATCACGCGCACCCCCGCGCGCGACAGTTCCAACGCGAGCGGCACGAGTCCGTCGTCGAAGAATTGGGCTTCGTCGAAAGCGACGACATCGGGCAGCTTGACGCCTTGCGCATCGGGATTCTCCAGTCCGAACAGCGCCGGTTGCGGCGCGAGCCCCAAGTGCTGCCGCACCTCCAAGGTGCCCTGCACTGGAACGGCGACCACCGTGCGCCCCGCGTGGCTGGCGACGTTCGTGGCGTGGTAGCGGTCGTCCAAACCTGGCTTAAAGACGCGCACGTCTTGTTTGCCGATGACAGCCCGCGTGACGCGGCGAATCAGCTCCTCGGATTTGCCTGAAAACATCGGCCCGCAGACGACTTCGACGTGGCCAGCGGGAAAGAACGGCTCGAGCGGCATGTGCTGGAGAGTGTACCGTGCGGCTCTGGGAAGTGCCAAAACCAGCGTGCAGCACACGAGATCAACTTGACGTGCCGCGCGGCACGCTGCACCCCACAGCGACGGCATTGGCTCAAGCCCCGCATTAGTCCCGAACCCGTTGCAATCCACGTTCGTTCGCGCGCCCGTGGATGGTAAACTCGCTGGTCTCGAGCCTTCCCCCTCGGGCCAGACGGAGAATTTCATGCGAACGCAAGCGATTCGCTTCGACAACGGACCCAAGCTCTACGCCATGAAAACGGAGACCGAGTACGCGCTGAACGCGCGGGTCGTCGTCAATTCACGGCGCGGACCAGAATTGGCCACAGTGCGCGACCACATTCGCCACGGCAAGGACAATGTCGGCGGCGAAATCGTGCGCGTCGCCACCGCGGATGACCTCGAGCAGTGGGCGCGATTGGAAGCCGAAGCCAACGATTTGAAATGGTTCCTGCGCTCGCGCGCCCGCGCCCTGAACCTCAAAGCCAAGATCGTCACCGCGGAGTTCACGCTGGACGGCGCCGGGCTGACCGTGTCGTACTCGAGCGAGGAAAAGGTGGAGTTGCGCGCGCTGATGCAAGACCTCGTCGCGCGCACCGGGGCGCACGTGCAGTTCAGCGCGGTTGGCGCCCGCGACCAAGCGCGCATCCTGGGCGTCTTGGGCGTGTGCGGCACAGAGAATTGCTCCAGCCACCACCTGCAAGAGTTCACGCCGGTGACGATCCGCATGAGCCGTGACCAGCAGCTGCCGCTGAATCCAGAAAAGATCAGCGGTCCCTGCGGACGCCTCTTGTGCTGCCTGCAGTACGAGCACGAGATGTACCAAGAACTGCTGCGCGACCTGCCACGCAAAGGGGCGAAGGTGTGCAGCACCGAAGACGAAGCCCAGTGCGGCAAGGTCATGAAGCTCAACCCCTTGAAGCAAACCGTGGAAGTCAAAAGCGACGAAGGGCAATGGTTCGAGATCCCCAAGGCGCAGATCAAGCGCATGGGCGGGGGCGGCGGGCAGTAATCGCTGGCTCGAGAAGCTTGTGTAGGGACGGGGGCCGCGCCGTTTCGCTCTTGCGAACATGGGTGCTGTGCTCTTGCGAACATGGGTTCGACGCGCGCAGATCAGCACTGTCCCCGTCCGGTGCAACATCGGCTCGTAGAAAAGATTGTGGAGCACTGGTTCTCGAGAATTGCTTGAGCAGTCTGCACTTGATGCGAGCACCAAGAGAAACGCAAGCCACCCGAGTGCACTCGAGACCCAACTGTTTCCCTCGGGTCACAGCCGTGCGCGAACTTTCAACCCTCGAGCTTGGTCAGCAATGCCAGCAGGGTTTCCAAATCGGTTTTGCTCAAAGGCGCGAAGCGCTGCGCCAGCAACGCGGTTTCCGACGGCAAAACGCTCTCCAAAAAGCGCTCGCCGCGCCGCGAGACGCGCAGGTGTTTGCGCGTGCCCATCGCGGCGCGCAGCACCAACCCCTCGGCTTCCAGTTTGGAGAGCAGTTGCGAGACGTTGCCCCGCGTCACGCCAACGTTGCGCGCGAGTTCTTGCTGCGTGCCATCGGGGTGGGCGTCGATGTGGCGCAGCAGTTCAAATTGAGCCCGGCTGATTCCGCGCGCCTCCAATTTGCGCGTGACCTCACCGCCCAAGCGCTGCGCGAGGCGTTGCACGGCCGCGCGCACCTCGAGCGCGAGGTCGGTTTTGCGGGCGCGCCGCGCGTCCACGGTCATACGGGCACGTTAGCGCATTGCGGCATGCTCGGGTACACTTTTTGCACATGGCTGCTGAACTGCTCGATCCCGTGGGAATGCAAGGCGCACCGCAGGAAACCTTGGCGGCGCTGAAAATCGCCGTGCGCGGCATGGATTTGGAGCGCGCCATCGTCACGCTCGTCGCCGATTGGCAAGACCGCCGCGCGAGTGCGCGTTACGCGGTGATGCTGCGCGAAAACGGGCGCACGGTGCTGTCCGAGGACGCCTTCGGTGGGCGTTACGGCGCGCTCGGCGTGACGGGTTTGGCGCAGTTGGTGGACTGGCTGACCGAAGCGGGCGCGAGCGATTTCAAGGAGAGCATCGTCGCGCCGCACGAGTTCAACCGCTTGCTCGAGCACCTGGACGCGCACGGCGTGCAAAAACTCATCGCCAACGCCAACCCGACCGACCCGGAGATTTACCGCTGAACCCGGTCAGGCTCTGGGGCTCCCTCGAGATTACCGTCCCACTCCCGTAGAAAGCGCTGCACGAACCCTTCCACGTAGGCGTGCCGCTCGAGGGCGATGGCTCGGGCGCTGCCGGTGTGCATGCGGTCTTTGAGGAGCAGCAGTTTTTCAAAAAAGTGGTTGAGGCTGCCGCTGGTGCTCGCCCGGTACGCCGCGAAGCTGTCGTGCTGCGCGTCCTCAATGCCAGGATCGTAGAGCGTGCGCCCTCGAGCACCCCCGAAGGCAAAGGTGCGGGCGATGCCGATGGCGCCCAGCGCGTCCAAGCGGTCGGCGTCTTGCACGCAGCGACCCTCTGGGGAATTCATTTCGTCTGGCACGAGCGCGCCTTTGAAGCTGACCGCCTGGGTGATCGCGTACACGCGGTTTACGTCGTCTCGGCTGACGCCGATTTCCTCGAGCCACGCGCGAATGCGCGGCGTGCTGTCCAGCTTGTGGTCCTCGAGGTCGTGGCATAGCGCTGCCAGTGCCGTGATGTACGGGTCGGCATCCTCGAGCGTCGCCAAATGCACCGCCATGCGGTAAACGCGCATCGTGTGTGGGGAATCGTGCCCGGTGGAATCGTGGGCGAAGAAGCTTTCGACGCGTTCACGCAACGCTTCGATCCGGGCGGTTTGCTCGTCTGACACGCGCGGATTTTACGGTTTGGAGGTGCAAAACTGAAATCGCCCTACACTCCAAACCGTGGCTTGGCGACTTTGGGGATTTGGTGTGTTGATGGCGCTGCCCGCGCTCACACCGGGGCTTGCGGCGCAAAGGACGGACGGTGCGTACATCGGAACGCTTGGCTCGAGCGTCATCGTCGTGCGGTTCGACACTGGCGGTACAAGTCTGGGTTCTGGGGCTCGCGCGGATGTGTATGCGGATTACCACAAACGCGCTGGCGGGAAGGATGTCAGGTGGGTGGGATCGCGTCAGGGCGACACGTGGACATTGACTGGGCTCAGGGTTGCACGAGCGGGCCCGTTGGTCACTTCGCCAGACCGTTCTTGGACGCTCGACAGGATCATCCAGCAGAACACCAGGCCAAGCAGCCTGAGGGTCACCCTTCGTTTCGCTTCGGGCACCGTCACCGGGACGTGGACGGACCTCGAGATCAAAGGCTCGAGCTTGCCCATCCGGTTGCGGCGCGCGACCCAGAAGGACCTGAACGCCTTGAAACTCGGCGGTGTGCAAACGAACGCCTGGGTCAACGCCAATCCCTACGCGGCACTGCGCTTCGACGCGGGGTTCAAGCTTGCCAGCACCCAAACCGTGGACGGCAAGCGCGTGAAATGGCTGGTGGAGCCCAAAAGTGGGGTGCGTCTGCCGCGCTTGCCAGGGGAGCGCGCAGAGGTCAACGACCTGCTGCAACTCGAGCATTTGAAAGCGGCGGATGCGATCCTGGCGTGCTCCACGAAAGCGCATCAATACGACACCACGCTCGGGGTGTACACCGGTCAACTGTTCAGCATGGGCGCGAAAGTGGACGGTTTGTGCAACCGGCCACCTGCCTTCATGGATGTTGGCAATGAAAACATCACCATTGACCTAAAGCACGCCCGGAAGTTGGAGTTGAGCGATCTGTACCGTTTCACGAACCTGCCCGTCGCCCGCGACCCGTTGAGCACCGAGTTCGTCGAATATCAAAACGCAGTTTGGGTGACGTTGGAGCATGTATTGCGAACACAGAACCGCACATTGCCCGAGGGGATCGACGCATCTTGTCTGAACGCGTATCCGGCGAACAACCCCTTCAAGCTGAGGAAACTCGCGTGGTTCTTAACCCCGACCGGTCTGGCGATCCACAGCCGACTGCGGGGCGCGCCTTGCGAGAACAACTTCACGCTGCCGTACGCGCGTTTGCGCTCCTACCTCGCGCCGAACAGCCCATTGCGGTGAACACCCCGCTTTCGAGGGCATCGGGCGTGAATCAAACTGCCGTTGCACACGGATAAATTCGTCGTTCGAGACTTTGGTGTAAAACAGGCGCGCTAGACTTTAGGGCATGAACTGGCGATTCCTCAAACTCGGTGCGCTGGTTGGCGTCTTCGCGCTCTCGGCGGTGCGCGCCGACCAAGGACCGGAAGGCGTGTACGTCGGCACGCTGGGCACGAGCGCGGTCGTCGTGCAGTTCCAACGCTACAGCGACGCGGACGCCAGCGCGACGTACTTTTACCGCCGCATCGGGCGCGACATCGAAATGAACGGTTCGGCTCAGGGCAACGTGTGGACCTTGACCGAGCGCATCCCGGACGCGGGCGGCGGGGACCGCGCGACCGTCAAATTGACCTTTGGCACCAACAGCGCCACGGGCACGTGGACGGATTTGAAGAAGAAAAACTCGAGCCTCGCCGTGCGCTTGCAGCGCGCGACGCCCGCCGACCTCGCCGCATTGAAGCTCGGCGGGGGCGCGCAAGTCGCCGCTTGGCGCTCCGGCGACCCGTACAACGCCTTGCGCTTTGATGCGCCGTTCAAAACGGTGGACATGCAAACCGTGGGCGGCAAGCGCGTGCAGTGGTTAACCGAACCCAAATCCAGCGTGCGCCTGCCACGCTTGCCGGGTGAAAGCGCGGCTGTGAACGATGCCCTCACCCTTGAGCACCTCAAAGCCTCGAGCGACGCGCTGTCGTGTCCCTTGGACGATTACGAGCACAACGCCACGCTCCAGCTGTACAGCGCCCGGCTCGTCAGCGTCAGCGCGACCGTGGCGTATTACTGCGGCGGCGCGCACCCGGCGACGGGCAACGACAATTACACGGTGGACTTGCGCACTGGCAGGGCGCTCGAACTGGACGCGCTCTACCGCTTCACGACGCTGCCAGCGACGCGTGACGAGAACAGCCAAGCGTATGCAAACTACTGGGAGGCGGTGGGCGCGACGCTGCGCAAGCTGATCTTGGCGCAAGACGGCACGCTGCTCAAGGGGCTCGACGCAGGCTGCAAAGACGTGTACACGGACAACAGCCCGCTCGAGTACGCGTCGTGGTACTTGAACGCGCGAGGGTTGGTGGTGCAGAGCAACCTGCCGCACGTCGCCGCCGGCTGCGAGAACGATTACACGCTGCCGTATACCAGCTTGCGCGCGTACCTCGCATCGAACAGCCCATTGCGGTAAAGGAGGGCGGGCAAAGGGCGAAGGGAACACCGAGTCTCGAGCCCTGACCTTGGGGTTTTAACCAAGCCCTGGGAAACGAGTGGGGGATCTCGAAGCACTGGTTGGACTTCCCCACAGGGGCATTCGGTCTGAAGGGGTCGCGTTACGCTGGCGTCCTCCATGACCGCACCACCCGAGCCTCCTGCACAAACCGCCGCCTTGGAAGCCCGTGGCGTCACCGTGCGCCGCGCAGGACGCGCCGTGCTGCGCAAGGTGGACGTGGCGTTCCACCACGGCGAGGTCACGGCGATCATCGGACCGAACGGCGCGGGCAAGAGCACGCTCCTCTACGCCCTGGCGGGCTTGCGCGCGTTGGAGCACAACGACGGCACGGTGCATCTGGACGGCACGCCGATCCTGGAGATCACCAAGCCTGCGCTCGCCAAACGCATTGCCTTTCTGCCCGCGCACAACAGCGTGCCGTTTCCGCTCAGCGTGCGCGAGTTGATGCGCCTGGCGGATCCCAGCGCGGACGCGTACCGAACAGCACTCGAGGCGATGGAGTTGCAGCCGCTCGAGCACCAAGCGGTGACGCAGCTCAGCACGGGCGAAGCCAAACGCGCGTGGATCGCCATGACCCTCGCCCGCCGCGCGCCCGTGATGCTGCTGGACGAACCCCTGGCGGGCTTGGACCCGCGTTACCAAGTGCGCCTTTTGGAGACCTTGAAAGCTCGAGCCAGCGAAGGTGGGTGCGTGATCTTCGTCGCGCACGACATTCCCTACGCCGCGCGTTCAGACCGCGTGGTCGCGCTCGGGGAGGCGCGCGTGATGGCGGACGGCAGCCCAGCGGATGTCCTGCAAACCGCGCTGCTGCGCGACTTGTACGGTGTCGCCGTGTGGATCGGACGCGACCCGGAGACGGGCGCAACCGTGCCGCTGCCGACGCACGCAATTTAAACGCTGGCACTCGAGGGCACCGTCTCGAGGGCAGCGGTGTGGCTCGCAACCTCGAGCTTCACCGCTGCAAGGCTCGAGGGGCTGGGTGCGTGACGCCCCCTCATCCGTCAGCGTCGTGCTCATGCACGCAAGGCGTGACGCTGACACCTTCTCACAGTTTCTGCTGCGCGCATGGGCGCGACGGGAGAAGGGAAAGATCGTGGCTCGAGATTTCGTTTCGCTGTGGCTCCCCTCTCCCGCGCCCTTCGGGAGAGGGGCTGGGGGAGAGGGCGCCGTTCCGGGTCTCGAGCCCCGGGTTCCATCCGCGCCCCAAGCCCTATCATGCGCTCATGTCGCCCCACGACGCCGCGCCCCTCGAGTTCGATGCCCTCGTCATCGGCGCTGGTCCCGCCGGGGCAACGGCGGCGTTGCGCGCCAGTCAGTTGGGGGCGCGGGTCGCCCTCGTGGACCGCCGCCGCACCGGGGGCACGTGCACGAACACGGGCTGCGTGCCAACGCGCGTGTTGGCGATCACCGCGCGCTTGATGCGCGACATTCGCGCGGCGGGCACGTACGGCATTCACGTCTCAGCGCCGACCCTCGAGTGGCCGCGCACGGTGGGGCGCGCACGCGAAGTCATCCACCAGATTCACAACGTCAAGCGGGTGCACGACAAGTTGCGTGAACAGGGCGGCGAACTTTATCTCGAGGGCAGCGCCTCGTTCATTGACGCGCACACCATCAGGCTCGCGGACAGTGGACGGCGCTTGCGCGGCGCGAAAATTATCCTGGCGACGGGCGGCAAGGCGCGACGCCCGCCAATTCCCGGTGTGGAGCACACGATCACACCGGACCAGTTGCTGGATTTGGACGCCTTGCCGCGCCGCGCGGTCGTCGTCGGCAGCGGGTACACGGGCGTGCAGGTGACGACCGTGCTGAACGCCTTTGGGGTGCAAGTCACGCTGCTCGAGACCGCGCCGAACATCCTCCCGCCCGCCGACGCCGACGTGGGGCGCGCCCTGCGCGACAGCTTCGAGCGCCAAGGCGTACGCGTTGTCGCGGGCATCGGCGGCGTGGAACGGATCGCTCGAGAGGGCGACGTGCTGCACTTGACCTACACGCTTGGGGGTGCACCGCGCACCCTCGAGACCGACGCGGTGATCTTGGCGGTGGGCTGGCCCGCCGATTTGGACGGCTTGAACCTGCAAGCAGCCGGGGTTGAAGTGGAACGCGGTTTCATCCGAGCCTCGAGCGCATTGCAATCGTCAGTGCCGCACATCTTCGTCGCGGGCGACGCGAACGGACGCGACATGCTCGTGCAAGGCGCGAACTTTGAAGCCGAAGCCGCCGCAGAGAATGCTGTAAACGGCACGCTCACCGAATACACGCGTCACCTCTTGCCGAGCGGGGGCTTCACCGACCCCGACCACGCGGGCGTGGGGCTGACCGAGACCCAAGCCAAGGACAGCGGCAAGGACGTGGTGGTCAGCGTCGCGCGCTTGGCGGATCTCGAGCGGGCGATCATTGACGGGCGGACGGCTGGGTTTCTGAAACTGATCGCGGAGCGTGAGTCTGGACGCATCATTGGCGCGCACGGCGCGGGCGAGAACGCCGTGGAAGTCATGCAAGCCGTGGCGACCGCGATGGCGGCGGGGGCGACCGCGCAGACCTTGGCGGGCGTGCGCTTCGCGTACCCGACCTACGCCGCGATCATCGGGGAAGCGGCGCGCAAACTCGAGGCATTGCGCTCACAGCAATAGCGTTTGCGTGCATCTCGAGCGCATCGGCTCGAGGTGAACCCGAAACCGGTTTGCTCAACCATCCATCTGCTGACCCGTCAACGCCGCTGTGATCCACCACGTCGGCTGCTCGAGTTTCAAGTGTTCTGCGACTTGCTGCGCGTGCACTGCGTCCTTCGCCAAGCCAAAACACGTGCTGCCGCTGCCGCTCATCAACACGCCGTACAACCCGGCGCGCGACAACGCATCTTTTACGACTTGCACGACCGGATACGCCTCCAAGACCGGTTGCTCGAGGTCATTGCGGTACGGCGGCGGTTCGCGCTGCTCGAGGGCGCGCACAATCCCCTCGAGATCGAGTTCTGGACCGAAGCGCCCGCGCAGCCCCGCATACGCTTCGCGCGCTGTGATGCCCACACGCGGATTGGCGAGGACGACGTGGGTCTCCGGCAAGCGGACTGGCTCGAGTACGTCGCCCACACCGCCCCCTCTGGCTGCGCCGCCGCCCACCAGAAATGGGACGTCCGCACCCAAGACGGCAGCCAACGCGTGTAGGGGCGACCGGCCGGTCGCCCCTACGGGGTACAACCGCGCCAATCCGCGCAACGCCGCCGCTGCGTCGCTCGAGCCGCCACCCAAACCCGCCGCGATGGGCAAGCGTTTCTCCAATTTCATGCGCACGCCGCCTGTGAGCCAACCGCGCTCGAGGTACATTTGCGCTGCCTTGTGCACGAGGTTGTCCCTCGGGTCGCCCAAGTCCGCACCGACGACCTCGAGTTCGATGCCCTGCGGGATCGTCTCGAGAGTCAAGGTGTCGCCCACGTTCAGCGTTGTGAACAGCGTGTCCAGGGCATGGTAGCCGTTCTCGAGCTTGCCCGTGACGGCGAGCCCGAGGTTGATTTTCGCAGGCGCGAATTCGGTGACGGTCACGCGCCATCACCCCGTAGGGGCTTTCGCATTCCGGTCGCCCCTACACCAATATTCGCCGCATCCCACAGCGGCGCGAATGCCTGTGCCAACATCCAATCGCCAGGGCGCGTGACCTTGAACAAGCGCTCGTCGCCCAACGCCAGCGCGACCGGCTTGCCCAACCGCGCGACCAGCCCCGCGTCGTCCGTCGCCGCAATGCCCTCGAGCGTCGCCCGCGCGTGCGCCTCGAGCAGCAGTTCACGGTGGAAGCCCTGCGGCGTTTGCACGGCGCGCATCTTGGAGCGGTCCACGACCTCGCCCCACTGCGCTTCGCCGTGCTCCAACACGAGGGTGTCCGCGCACGGCAGCGCCGCAGTCGCCGCGCCCGTGTCCGCTACTGCTGCCAACACGCGCTTCGTGACCTCGGGCGGCAGGAATGGACGTGCGGCGTCGTGAATCAATACGACCGGCGCGATTGCCTCGAGCAACAATCGATGCACGGTCTCTTGGCGCGTCGCACCACCGACAATGAAACGGATGGTGCCCAAACGCGGTTTGGGATTGGGCAACGTGCGCAAGCGTTGCGTGACCGGATGCTCGAGGTGCGATTCCGGCACGGCGACGATCAACTCGTCGGCGATGCCCAGGAAGTGCTCCACGCTGCGCTCGAGCAGGGTCTTGCCACAGAGGTCTACGAACGCCTTTGGACCCATGCCGAGGCGTTCGCCGCTGCCTGCTGCTGGAATCAGGGCGCTGACGAAAACCATCAGCCCTCCCCAGCCAAGCTCGAGCGACAAGGCTGTTTCGAGGTTGACCCGACGCGCGCTCGGGTTCGGGGGGCGCTCACTCGTCCACGTCTTTCCAACGCGGCGCCCGCGTGTTCTCAATGCCCAGGTTGTCCAGCACGCGCGCCGTGATGAACCCGAGCAGATCGCTGACATCTTTGGGCTTCCCGTAAAACCCCGGATTCGCCGCCAAAATGTGCGCACCCGCGTCGTGCGCTTTCAGCATCGCCTCGAGCATCGGACGCGAGTACGGCGTTTCCCTGGGCACGAGAATCAATTTGCGCCGCTCCTTCAAATGCACGTGCGCCGCGCGCGTGATCAGCGTGTCCGCCAAACCGTGCGCGATCTTGGCGAGCGTGCTGGCGCTGCACGGCACGACCACCATCCCCAACGTGCGGTACGAGCCGCTGGCGATGCCCGCGCCGACATCGCGGTCGTCGTGCACGGCGTCTGCCAATTCAGCAAAATCTTTGGCGTTCATTTTGAGTTCTTCTGCCAGCACGCGTTTGGCACCCTCACTGATGACCAGTTGCGTTTCCACCGGCAGCGGGTGCAACGTTTCCAGCAGGTCTATCGCGTACTGCGCGCCGCTCGCGCCGGTCACGCCGACGATCACGCGCGGGCGTAAGCCGGAGGAGGGTTCCATGAGGATCATCAAAGCACGTTTCTCACGCGTTAGACCAGAGGCAGCGGTACGAACATGGTGTCTCGAGACCGTCAATCCGACTCGAGCAGACCGTCCCGAGCCACGGACGCTTGGGCAAAAGTGCCAGACCGTTGCACCCAAACTCGAGCCAAAGCAATCGCTTCACAAACAACCCCGCCGATTTCTCGAAAACCCTCGAGGCTCGAGGGGCGTATCATCGCTCCATGCTCGGCACCCTTTCTCCAGCGCAAGCGGACACGTTTCGCGCGTTTTTGAACCGCGTCTTTTCCTGGATGTTTTCCGGGCTTTTGCTGACCGCGACGGTGTCGTGGTTCACGCAGCGCACCCCAGAACTCTTGGAGTTCACGTTGCGCAATTTTTTCCTGCTCATCATCGCGCAACTCGTGTTGGTGATGGCTTTGGGTTGGCTCAGCCAACGCGTCACCGGCACGGTCGCGGGCGTGATGTTCGTCGTCTACGCGGCGATGAACGGCTTGACGCTGACGCCGATTTTGCTGGCGTACACGGAGTCCAGCGTGGTCACGGCGTTCCTGTCGGCGGCAGGCATGTTCGGGATCATGGCGCTCGTCGGGTACACCACCAAGATGGACTTGACGGGCTTGGGCACCATCTTGATGATGGGTTTGTTCGGCATCATCCTCGCCAGCATCGTCAACATCTTCGTGCAAAGCGGACCGTTTGGCTTCATCATCAGCGCAGTCAGCGTCGTGATTTTCTGCGGTCTCACCGCGTACGACATGCAAAAACTGAAGAACATCGCCCTTTACGGTCCGAACCGCGCCGGTTGGGGCGAGGCGGGCGTGGCGTCGGACGCGGGTGAGCGTGCCGCGGTGATCGGGGCGCTGCAACTGTATTTGGACTTCATCAACCTGTTTCTGCAACTCCTGCGCTTGTTCGGTCGTCGCCGCTGAATCTCTCGAGGGGCACTGAACGCACTGGCTCGAGGTGGTTGTCAGGTTGACAAGGAAAGCGTGACAGTCCGTTTGCGGACGGGGACAAGCCCCGTCCCTACACAAGGATGTCTCGCCCGCATGGAGCGATCACCGCCATTTGGCAAGAGGTCATCGCCTGAGCCGACACGCGTTCTCGAGTCCCCGCGCCGTGCCCTCATGGACGGCGCGTTACACTGTCAGGAATGCTCGAGGAACTCCTCGAACACGAATCTGAACTTTGCGGCTCGAGCATGACCGCTCGAGCCAGATGGGTGTGTGCATGACTCAAGTGGTGCTGGCGTCGGGCAGTCCGCGCCGCAAGGAATTGCTTTCAAAACTGGGTGTGCAGTTTCGCGTGCGCGGGGCGGACATTGACGAGGACATCCCGGAACGCGATCCCGCGCGAATGGTGGAAACCCTGGCGCTGGAGAAAGCCCGTGCGGTGCGGCTCCTCGAGCCCAAGGCGGCGATCATCGCGGCGGACACGACCGTGGCGATTGGCGGCGAAATTTTGAACAAACCCGCGAGCATCGCGCAGAACGCCGAGTTCATCGCGCGCTTGGCGGGCGCGTGGCACGAGGTCTACACGGGTGTCGCCGTGTTGAACGGTGGGCGCGAAGCGCACGGCGTGGAGTGCACGCGCGTCAAATTCCGTGACCTCTCGAGCAGTGAGATTGCCGGCTACGCCGCCAGCGGCGAGGGCTTGGACAAGGCGGGCGGGTACGGCATTCAGGAGATGGGCATGGCGCTCGTCGAGCGCATTGAGGGCGACTACTTCAACGTCATGGGCTTGCCGGTCGTGCGCACGGTGTTGCTCGCGCGTTCGGCGGGACTCGAGTTGCTGCCGTGGAGCGCGGCGTGAACTCACGGGTCGGACTGCTGTTCGGGATTCTGCTGCTGGTCTCCTTCGTCAGTACGCGCTTCCTCCCAAGTGCGCCGCCCGTGCTCTCGAGCGCCGTCACGCCCTTGTGGAACGTGTTTCACACGTCGGCGCTGAACCTGCGTGGCTTCGTGGACGCGCTGGTGTTGGAACGCGACCTGCGCACGGAGAACGCCGCGCTGAAAACGCGCGTGCAAACCGCCGAGTCCGAGGTTCGGCGCTTGAGCGAAGAGGTCCGCAAATTGGAGGAAGTCACGCAGATTCGCGCGACGATCTCGCCGGGCGTCGCCGTGGTCGCGGGCGTCGCCGGTTTGCAGTTCGACTCGCTGAACGCCACCCTCCGCATCAACAAAGGCTCTAGGGACGGCGTTCAAGAAAAAATGGTTGTGACCACGCCGCAAGGCTTGGTCGGGGAAGTAATGGGCGTCGAACCCAACAGCGCGGTCGTGCGCACGCTGTTGGACGCGGAGTTCCGCGTCGGCATCAAGGTCGGGACGATGCAAGGCACCGCCCTGGCTCGAGGGGTCGCGGGGCGTTTCCTGCGCGCCACGAATTACAAGGGCACCGGCGTCAAAGTCGGCGACACCGTGTGGAGCGCGAACGTTGCCGGGGGTGCGTTCCCACCGATCCGCGTGGGGCGCGTCACCCGACGCATTGACTTGAGCGGCGACACGCTGGGCTTAACCCTCGAGATCGCGCCCGCCGTGGATGTCACCGCTTTGGAGCAGGTCTATTTGCTGAGGTTGCCGTGATCGCGCTGCGTCGCATCGTCTTCGTGCTCGTCGTGCTCGGCGCGCAAGGCGCCATCGGCGTGGTGCTGCCCGCGTGGGTCTCACCGCCGGACCTGTTCTTGCTCACCGCGCTGTACGCGACGACGCGGCTTACGCCGCTGTGGACGCTGTTCATCGGCTACGGCATCGGTTTGCTGCAAGACATCTTGGGCGCGGGCATGCTCGGGTTTCACGCGGCAGGCATCATGACCGGCGTGCTCGTCGCGGGCTTCGTGCGGCGCGGACTCTCGAGCGAAAGCAATTTGAACTTGGCGATCAGCCTCTTTGCCGCACTCGTCGCCAAGTGGCTCGTGTTCATCGCATTGGGGTATTGGACGCGGCTCGAGGCGATGACCGTGGAAACGCTGCTCTACCGCTTCTTGCCCGAAGTCGCCACCACGCTCGTGATCGGACCATTTTTCTATGCGTTTTACAACTGGGCATTCGGACGCGTGCGCGGCAACGAAGACCGGTTGTTGTAAGGCAAAGAAAAGCCTCGACCCACGCCATGTTCGAGACCACGCGCCCGCCATTGCGTAGGGGCAGCTCGTCACGCCTTGCGTGCATGGGCACGACGGCTGCCCCTACGACGGAGAAACGCGCACATGCTCGAGGTCAACCGGGTCTCGAGCCCGCGATCCCATCGGCGTAGGGGCGAACCTTGTGTTCGCCCTGTGCGACGGTGAAATGACCACACGCTCGAGGTAAAATAAATTTCTCGAGACGCCCAAACGTCAAAGGCAACTCGCTGCGCGTTGCGCCTTGCGCACATGGGTGCGACGTCTCCCTCACCCGCGCTGCGCGCGGCCTCTCCCGAGAGGGAGAGACCATAACTGCGTCAAGCTCGAGATTGTCCCGCTTAGTCAGGGATAGGCCCACAAGCGAAACCCTCGAGGCTCGAGCACCGCATGTTTCTCGAGGGTGTCACAGTTCCCATTGCCAAATTCGTTAGGATATTCGCGCGTTGAACAGTTCACGACCCGACCGCACACCCTCGAGGCTCGCACCCAATGATCTTGCCCAAAAGTGACAAACCGCGTCCGTCGGGCAATCCGCTCACGCCCCTGGCGTTGCTGTTGACGCTGGTGCTGGGGTTGTACGCAGGGCGCTTGTATTACCTGCAAGTCGTGCAGTTTGACCAGTACACGACGCTCAGCAACGACAACCGCTTGCAGCCCGCCAAAATCCCCGCGGTGCGCGGTGAAATTCGCGCGGCGGACGGCTCGCTGTTGGCGACCAGCCGCGATGCGGTGGCTTTGGTGTACAAAGGCGGTGAGGTCAAGCAACTCGAGCGCATCGCCGCCCTTGCAGGCATCAAGTTGCCATTGCCGCCGGTAGACCCGAAAGAGGGCGAGGTCGTGCTGCGGCGCGACGTGCCACCTGACCGAATCATCGCGCTCGAGGAGTGGCTGGCAGGGCAGGAAAACTTGGAGCTTCGCTACCGCGTGCAGCGGTACTACCCGTCCGGGCTCTTGGGCAACCTCTTGGGCTACATGGAGCGCGCCAACGAAACAGATTTGACGAACGGCTACGACCGCGATGACCTCGTGCCCAAAGCGGGGCTCGAGGCGGGGTTGGAAGACCTGTTGCGCGGCACGCCCGGCGAGCGGTTGCAGGAGATGGACGCGCGTGGGCGCGTGGTGCGCGAACGCGTCGTGCGCCCTGCGATTCGTGGGGAGACGGTCACGCTGAGCATCCAGCCCAAGTTGCAAGCGGCGGCGGAGAAGGCGATTCTGGAAGCGAAGGACGACATCAACCGCCGCAATGCACGCAACGGCGTCGCGCCGGTCGAGCAGGCCAGGGGGGCGATTGTTGCCATGAACCCGAAGACCGGGCAGATTTTGGCGCTGGCGGTTGGACCGCATTACGACCCGAATTGGTTCAGCACCAGCCCGCGCGACCCGTTGGCGACGAAGGCACTGCTGGACACGAAGTACCTGCCGATGTGGAACCGCGCGGTGAAGATTTTTGAACCGGGCAGCACGTTCAAGCTCGTCACCGCCAGCACATTGCTCGAGGCAGGATTTGGGAATCGCACCTACCAATGCTTTAGTTCGTGGTTCTGGGGCGGGCGTCCGTGGCGCAACTGGAACCGCGTGCGTGACATGGGACCGATGGATGCCAAGGGCGCGATAGCCAATTCCTGCAACACCTGGTATTACCAGAGCGTCGTCGCGTTCGGTCCGATGGAGTTTGGCAATGCACAAGCCAAGCGCGCGGCGGAGTTCGGGTTCGGAGAACCCACAGGCATCGAGCTGATGGGAGAATCTGGTGGTTATTTGATTGGACCCAAGATTTACGAGGCGCAGGGGCGCACGTGGAATCCCGGCTCGAGCCTGAACTATTCGATTGGTCAGCAAATACGCACCACGCCGCTGCAAATCGCGCGAATGCTGGCGACCATCGTGAACGACGGCAAACGTCCTGAGTTAACCGTGCTCGACAAAGTCAACGGCAAACCGGTGCCGCCCAAGCCAATGACGCAACTCGAAGGAAGGTACTGGGACATGCTCAAGCAGGGCATGGTGCAAACCACGCAAGTGGGCACAGCGAAAGAGGTGCTGGCGCTGAAGGAATTCCCGATTTTGACCGGCGGCAAAACGGGCACGGCGCAAACCGCCCAAGGCGTGCACCGCGACCACGCTTGGTACATGGGCTATGGACCGGTCAACAACCCCAACCTCGTCGTCGTCGCCTTTTTTGAGAACGGCGTGGAGGGCAGCGGCGTTGCCCTGCCCGCCGTCAAAAAGGTCATGGCGGCGTACTGGAACGTGCCGCTGGACGCCAAGGGCAAGTGGATCAAGCCCACCGCTGGCACCGCCAGCCGTTAAGTTGACGCTCGAGCCCCGAGTACAAGCGCGGTTTGACGGGTTTCCCTCGAGAATGCGTCGTGCTCACGGTAGACTGCGCGCAATGAACTTTGGAGCACTGCTGTGAAGCTGCGCGGAACCGCTGGCGGCTTGAACCTGCTGCTGGAGCCATTGGACACGCCGGAGAGCGTCGCTGCACTGCTCGAGAGCCGCGCGGCGCTCTTGACCGAGAACGTGGAACTCGAGTTGGGCGGCGCGGTGTCGGGGGTCTTGGTCGAAGCCGTGATGGATTTCGTGCGGCAGGCGGGCGGCACAGTCGTCAGCGTGCGTCCGCCGCGCGAGGCGAACACCCCTGCGCCGCAGCGCACAGAGGTGATTGGACGGACGATGCGTGCGGGCACGCGCCGCGAGTTGCCCGGCAACGTCATCGTGCTCGGCGACGTGAATCCCGGTGTGGAGTTGATCGCGGGCGGCGACGTGATCGTGTCGGGGACGATTCGTGGGCTGGTCCACGCGGGCGCTTCGGGGCGCGAGGACGCGATCATTTGGGCGCAGCGCATCGCCGCGCCGCAGATTCGCCTTGCCCACGCCTTGGCGCAAGCGCCGCAGGATGGCACGTTGGACAGCTTGCGGCGTGTGGACACCGATGTCGCGGAGGTCGCGCGGTTGGAAGCTGGTCAGATCGTGATTGAGCCGTACAAGGGTTGAGCCTCGAGACCAAGCCGCCTCGAGGCTCGAGTTTTTTGGTTGCTCAGGTTGATTTGAGCAGAACGACCATCTGGTCGAAGCACTGTCCCCAGCCGGTTTGAAAGCCCATGTCCTCGTGGGTTTGGCGGGCGGCGGCGTCTTTGTGTTTGGCGATCACCGTGTACTTCGTGCCCGTGCCGTGCGGCTCCAAGGTGATGGCGGCGGTGAAGAACGGCTTCTCGGTGGGTCTGAAGCCGCCGCTGAGCGCGTCGGTGAAGACCAGTTTGCGCTCTGGGACGATTTCCAGGTAGCAGCCGGTGTTGGGAAACTCCTGTCCTTCTGGGGAGCGCATCGTCGTGGTGCACTCGCCGCCGACGCGCAGGTCAATCGTGCAGGCGCTCGTCGTCCACGGTTTGGGCGCGAACCACTGCTTCAAGCGCTCGGGTTCGGTCCAGGCTGCCCAGATCTGCGCCGGGGCGACATCGGTGGTGCGTTCCAGTTTTAGGTCGGTGTGCGGGTTGAAGTCGGTCATGGGCGGTCTCCTTCGTGATCGGCGGCTTGCAAGTACGCCTCGAGTTGATCCAAGCGGCGTTCCCACGTGCGGCGTTGCGTGTCCAACCAGGTCTCGGCGGGTTTGAACGCGTTGGGTTGCAGCGTGTACGTGCGAATCCTTCCTGTTTTCTGGGATGTCACCAAGCCGCACGCCTCGAGCACGGACAAATGCTGAACGAAGGATGGCAAAGCCATCTGCGCGTTTTGGTGCAGGGTGCTGACGCTCGCCGGTCCGCGCCCGAGCTGTTCAATGACCTGCCGCCGCGTGGGGTCGGACAGTGCATGGAACACCTGGTCGGGTTCTGGTAATCGCTTAGGCACTTACCTAAGTATTGCAGGTTAAGCGATGTCTGTCAAGAGAAACTGGACCTCTTGCAAAAGTAGAAGTGGCAAAGGCGTGTTGATGCTGTCCTGTAGGAGCGCAGCATGCGTCACACCCATGTGTGCAATGCACAACGACCCTACGCGAGCACTCGAAAACGATGCGCTGATGCGTGTGTAGCAATGTTTTCTCGAGTTCGCAGAAGGACTTACGCAACAGATCTACTGAAGCCACCACTCGCCTGACGAATCTCGAGGAGGCAGTCTGGCTCGCAACGGTTTGGAGCATGGCAAACATGCCTCGAGACACAGGCAAACCCGCGTTGGCTCGAGCCACAAGTTTTTGTGCCTTCGAACCGACTCTCGAGGAGATGTCCGCTTCAACGCGTATTGCGCGGGTCGTAGGCGTCGCGCAAGCCGTCCCCGATCAGGTTGAACGCCAGCACCGCCAGCGCAATCGCAATCGCGGGGCTGCTGCTCGCCCACGGCGCTTCGCTGATGAAGTTGCGGGTCTCAGAAACCATCGCGCCCCATTCGGGCGTCGGCGGTTGCGCGCCGAACCCGATGAACGACAGCCCAGCGGCGGTGAGGATCGCTTGCCCGATGTCGAAGCTGGACTGGATCAAGACGGGCGTCAGCGTGTTCGGCAGCAGGTGGCGCACGGCGATTTGCGTTTGCGGCGTGCCGAGGGCTCGGGCGGCTTCGACGAACTCACGCTCTTTGAGCGCCAAGACTTGCGCGCGCACGAGGCGCGCGTACACCGGCCAGCCGACGATGGCCACGGCGATGATCGTGTTTTGCAGACTGGGTCCGAGGGCGGCGGCAATCGCCATCGCCAGGATCAAGCTGGGAAAGGCGAAAAAGATGTCGGTGACGCGCATCAGGGCATTGTCCCAAGCTGAACCGAAGCTGCCCGCGATCAAGCCGACGGTGACGCCGACGAGGACGCTCAGCAGCGTGACGAACACGCCGACTTGCAGCGAGATCAGCGCGCCGTGCGCAACGCGTCCCCAAACCTCGCGCCCGAGTTGATCGGTCCCCAAGAGGTGCGTGCTCGAGGGCGGTTGGAGGCGCTGGGCGAGGTTTTGCGCGGTCGGGTCGGGGGCGATCAACGGCGCGAGCAGGGCAACCGCGATGATCAGCGCCAAGAGCACCACGCCGATCACGGCGCTGGGGTTGCGCCAAAAGCGGCGCGCGGGTTTGGACAGGCGCGTGGCTCGAGGGGACGCGCCCGAGACGGGGGTGCTGGCCTCAACCATAGGTGATCCTCGGGTCGAGCGCGGCGTAGAGCAAATCGGTGACGAGGTTGATGATGGAGTACGCCAGTCCCGCGATCAGGGTCACGCCCATCACGGCGGGGAAGTCCAGGCTGACGGCGGCGTCGGTGACGTAGCGTCCAACGCCTGGCCAAGAGAAAATGCTCTCGGTCAGCACCGCGCCGGAAAGCAAGCCGCCCAGCACACTGCCGAGCACCGTGACCACGGGCAAGAACGCGTTTCGCAGCGCGTGGCGGAGCACGACCGTGTTAAATGCCACACCTTTGGCTCGAGCAGTGCGGACGAAATCTTGCGACAGCGTCTCGAGCATCGCCGCGCGGGTCATGCGCGCCAGCAGTGCGGCGCTGAATGCGCCGAGCACGAAGGCGGGCAGGACCAGATGGGTCAAGCTGTCCCCAAACACTTCCCAGTCTCGAGCCAAGAGCGCGTCTACACCGACCAAACCGGTGACTCGAGGGGGCGCGATCAAGTACGCGTCCAAGCGTCCGGGACCGGGCAGCCAGCGCAGGCGGTTGTGCAAGGTCTCCAACAACAGAATCGCCAACCAGTAAATCGGCGTTGCCCCGCCAATGAGCGCGACCATACGCACGAGCACGTCGGGCAGTCGGTTCTGGTTCAGCGCGGCGATCACCCCGGCGGGAATGCCCAGCAGCGCGGCGACGAGGAGGGCGCTGAACGCCAGTTCGAGCGTGCCCGGAAAGAAATCGCGCAAGTCGTCCAAGATTGGGCGTCCCGTGCGCAACGATGTGCCCAGGTCGCCCACGACGAGCTTGCCTACGTAATTGACGTACTGCACCAGCACTGGTTGATCCAAGCCGTTTTTGACGCGAAAGTTCTGGATCATCTCGTCGGTGGCTTTGTCGCCCAGGGCCGCGGATGCTGGATCACCCGGCAAGACCTGCGAGATGAAGAATGTCGCCACGGTGAGGCCCCAGATGACGAACAGAATGTAAAACAGGCGTTTGGCAATGTATGTCAGCATGGAATGTGGTGGCTCGAGGGTTGCATGGCTGTTTCTGAAACGGTCTTGAGTTGTTGAGCCGGCTCGAGCGTGAGAATTTGCGTCACGCTCTCGAGGCTCCGTGTGTCGCATTGCGTAGGGGCGCAGCGTGCGTCACGCCATGCGTGCGACAAACTACGCCCCTACAAGTGATTGGTTCGTGGGTTCAATCATTGGCAAGTCGAGCAAACCGTTTGCGCTCGAGGGTTTACTTCGACAGACGCTCGAAGCGCACTTGCCCTTGGGCGTTGCGCAAATAGCCCTTGACCGTCGTGGACATCGTCACGGGGACTTTGGGCTGGTAGAGGATCGCAAACGGGCCCTCCTCGAGTTGCAAATCCGTGAGTTGCTTGTACAGCGCCGCGCGGCGTTGCGCATTGGTCTCCAAAGCGGCCTGTTGCGCGAGTTTGCCCGCGGTGTCGTTCTGCCAGGCGTTGCGCCACGCCAGGCTCTTGGCGGCGTAATCGCTCATCGGGGTGGCGTTGCCGTCTGGATCTGGGAAGTCCGGGCTCCACCCGACCATGACCATTTGCGCCTTCTGCGCGCGGTAAATGCCCAGGAGTTCACTTTGCACGATCTGGCGAATCTTGGCGCGCAAGCCGATCTTGGCCAGGTCGCTCTGGATCTTGGCGGCCAGATCCGAGCACGGAATGCCCGCGCCGCACGAGCCTTGCGGGACGAGGAACTCGAACTCAAAGCCGCCCTCTTTGCCCGCGGCCTTGAGGAGCGCTTTGGCGCGTTCCACGTCCACCTTGTACGGCGTGGCGTTGTTGTACCCAAAGAGTCCAGCGGGGATGATCGTTTGAATCTTGCGCGCGTTGCCGCCCGCAAGGTCGTTGACGATGGCGTCTTGATCCACCGCCCAACGCACGGCTTGGCGCACGCGGGCGTCTTGGAACACGCTGCCCGCACCCGCGTTCATGCCGAGGTACTGCAAGCGCAAGGAGTCGGCTTTGTAGACCAGGAACTTGTTGTCTTTTTGTTTGGCGGCGACTTGCTCCGGCGTGAGGTTCTCCGCAATGTCAACTTCGCCGCTCTCGAGGGCGATGCGTTGCGTGTTGGCTTCTTTCATTTCGCGCAGGATCACGCGTTGCAATCTGGGCAGCAACCTCGAGTTGGGGTTGGCGTCCAGGACGACTTGCTGGCTTTGGTCCCAGCGGTTCAGGGTGTAGGGACCCGATCCAGCGGAGTTGGTCTTCAACCACGCGCTGCCGTAATCGTTGTTGACGACCTTGGACTTCAAGAGCACGCTGTCCACGATGCCACCGATGTTGAACGTCAAAAGGTTCAGGAACGCGGCGGGGCTGGCGGTTTTGGGCAGCGTGACTTCCACGGTGCTGCGGTTGACCGCGCGCGTGCTGCCGACTTTCATGTTGGCGACATCGGTGAACAGGAACGAGCCGTTGCCCTTGAGCGCAATCGCGCGGTCAAAGGTGTAGACCACGTCGTCGGCGGTCACGGGGTTGCCGCTGGCGAATTTTTGGTTGCGCAGGTTGAACGTGACTTTCCACGTCGTGCCTGCGTCGGCGACCGTCCAGCGCGTAGCGATGCCGGGCTTCAGCGTGGACAGGTCTTCGCCCTCGAATTTGACGAGGGTTTCATACAAGTTGTCGGTGATCAGACCGCCGCTGAACTCGTAGCTGACACCGGGATCCAGTGTGATCAAATCGGAGAAATCTCCGCCGTACACGAGCGTGCTCGAGCGCGAACCCTGCGCCGTGCCGACCGTGAGCAGCGCACCTGCGAGCAGGGCTCCTGAAACCAATGCGAACGCCAGCGACCGTTTGCGCATACGACCTCCTTGAATAAATACTCACCCAGCATACACGTTTTTGCAGCCGCGCCCACAGTCTCGGGTTCAATCTTCAGCCCGCGCTGACACGCGATCTTCAGCCGCTCCCGGTACACTTCACCCCATGCCGCTGCGCGCTTTGGTCTTCGATTTTGACGGCACGATGCTGGACACCGAAACCCCGGAGTTTGAAAGCTGGCAAGCCGTGTACCAGGAGCACGGGGCAGAATTGCTCTTGGAGGACTGGGGGCGCGGCATTGGCACGTGGGGCGCATTCGATCCGTGGCACGACCTCGAGACGAAGTCCGGCCAGAAGTTGGAACAGGACCGCATCGCCAAGGCGCACCACGAACGCGTCAAGGCGCGCATCGCGGAAAGCGTGCTGCTGCCCGGCGTGCGCGACTTGCTCGAGGCAGCGCACACAGCCAAGCTCAAGCTCGCCATCGCGTCCTCGAGCAGCCGCGATTGGGTCGAGGGCTGGGCGGCAAAGCTCGAGGTCTTAAAGTTTTTTGACGCCACCGCGACCAAAGACGACGTGCTGCGCGTCAAACCCGACCCGGCGCTGTACATTCTGGCGTGCGAAAAACTTGGCGTGCAACCGCATGAAGCCATTGCGCTTGAGGATTCCGCGAACGGGGCGCGGGCAGCCCTGGCGGCAGGCATGACCTGCGTGGTCATCCCCAATCCGGTGACGCGCACGCTCGAGTTTCCGGCTGGCGTGGTGCGGATGGACACGCTCGAGGGCGTGGGGTTGAAGCAACTCGAGGGGTTGTTGACGGCAAATTCCAACGGTTGAGCGTTGGGCTTGTCTCGGGCGCGTGCGGGCGTCAGCTCGGTCTCGAGAGACGCTGGTTCAGCTGGGGCGATGACCGTGTTTCTGGCGCATGTTTTCCGACCTCGACGCTGGAATTGCACACCCCAAAGGCAGCACGTTCACGAACCAAACCACGCGCCCGTGGGCGCTCGGCTTTGGTCTGCGTTCAAGACGTTCATCGGGGCTCGAGCGCAGGCGGTCGTTTCAGCTCGAGGTAACGTGAACGCGGGAGCATGGCATCACGTTGGTCACGCGTGTGAAGAAGAGGCACACGGGTCGGCCGCAACCCGTGGAGGACGCGTGGTTGTCGAGGAAGCGGTGCATTGCGGAGCCATCATCGCTCAACGGTGAATTTCGTGGTGAAGGGGGGGGTGGGTTGGTGGCGCATGACCATCAGGCGAAGAAGCCTGCGCTCCCTCGGGGACGCGATGAACCCCTTTTTGCTGACCCCGAACGGAGGTTTTGTAAGGGTTGAAAAACGATGTACGCCAGAAGTCAAATGACTCGAGCAGACAGCGGGCAGAACCAGTATCGGCGCGCGCTCCACAGCGGGGCGCGAAACTTCGGTGGTTTCCAGCGACGCTCGGGTAAGCTGTGCGGCTGTGGGCGCCCAGACCACGCAGCAGCAAAAATCCAGGGCGGCGCTCGTCGCTGTCGTGGGCGGCGTGGTCGTGCTCGGGTTGAAGCTTTTGGGTGCGGCGCTCACCGGTTCAGTCGGCGTGCTCTCCGACGCCCTGGAAAGCATCGTCAACGTCGCCGCGGCCGCGTTCACCGCTTGGGCGGTCGCCTACGCCGCGCGTCCACCAGACGAATCGCACCCGTACGGACACGAGAAAGCCGAGTACCTCTCGAGCACCTTGGAAGCGCTCCTCATCGGTGTCGCGGGCGCATTGACGATTCAAGCCGCTGCTGCGCGTTTGCAGCAACCCCAAGCCCTCGAGTTCGTGCCCATCGGCTTCGCAGTGACCATCATTGCCAGTGTCCTCAACGTCTTCTTGGGGCGTTACCTGATCCGCGTCGGGCAACGCCTGCAAAGCCCGGCATTGGAAGCCGACGGACGGCACGTGCTCTCCGACGTGTACACCTCCATCGGCGTGATCGTCGGCGCGCTCTTGGGCGTGTACACCGGCATCGTCTGGCTGGACCCACTGCTCGCGCTCGGCGTGGCGGGGCTGCTTTTGATGACCGCGTTGCGCTTGCTCGGGGGCAGCGTGTCCGCGCTTCTAGACCCCGCGATTTCACCCAGCGAACTGCATGCCCTGACCGCCGCGCTCGAGGCGCACAAAGACCTTTACTTGGAGGTGCACGCTTTGCGCACGCGCTCGGCGGGTCCGCGGCGCTTCGTGGACTTTCACCTGATCCTGCCGACGAACCTCACCGTCGCGGAAGCCCACGCGCGCTGCGACGCGCTGGAAGACGCGATTTTGGAGGTTTTGCCGGGGTGCAGCGTGACGATCCACGTGGAACCCGAAGCGTTCAAACAAGGCGTGCCCGACGTGCGGTTTTGAGGGTGCAACTCGAGCCTGCCAGAGCGTAAGGGCAGGTCGTCACGCCGTTTCGCCCATGCGAACATGGGTTCGACGCGTGCAACATACACTGTGCCTGCCCTGCCAAAGCCAAGTTCTACGTTGCGACGAAAACGAAGCTCGAGCATTCAGGTCTCGAGCAATGCGTGTTGAATCCGATTCTCGAGCGCGCAGTGGGCAGCCACAGGGGGCTGCCCCTACGAAAAACAGGTGTGGCGGTCGCGCGGTCTGGAGTGGGACGGTGTTGGCTCGAGGAGGCGTTGTTCTCGAATTGCAGGCGTTTACACTGCCGTCATGGTCACCGAAGAAGCACGCACGCTGTTTTGGGACGCCATCAAGGGGTCCAACCGCCACGCGCGCAGCCATTGGTCCAAGTACGACCCGGACGCGCACGTCGAAGCCCTGGTGAAGCGGCTCAGCAAACGCAAGCGCGACGACCTGATCGCCTTTCAAGCTGTGCTTTTGGAGACCTTGCACGCCTTGCGCACCGTGGAGATCGCAGAACTGTGCACAGTCCTCGAGAATCTTGTGACCAAGCACGGCGACCAGTACGTGTTTGGCGAGCAGCTGTCCACGGATGGGTTCATTTACTTTCGCTGCTGGCTCGTGCTGAAAGGTCGCGCGTTCGTTCAGGACATGCTCGAGGACATTTCCAACTTCGTCAGCGGGCGTTACAGCTTCAACATTGCCCAAACCTGGGCAGAAAGCTTGCTGTACGCGGCGGAAGAAGCCTACGGCGCGCGCCACGACAACCCGGAGGAATCCGAGATCGCGGACGCCGTGGCGGAATTGCACCCAGACCTCCCCCATTACGATTTCACGCAGGTCGTTTGGTCCAGGGAGCCCTCGAGCGGTGCGGCGTTGCAGGCGCGTTACCCGAAGCTCGTCGCGGAAATCGGCGCGTTGCGCTCAGGCTGAAGGAACGCGCGTTTTAGACTGCGGGAAATGGCGAAGCGTCGCACCCCCAAATTGACCTTGGACGCGTTCTTGGAGGCCATCGAAGACGCCGCTGGCTACGAGGACGACGTGCTGCGGCATTTGGAGTTGAAGCCCAAAGAGTTGCACACGTTTTTGGGCAAGCACCCGGACGCACGCCGCGCTGCCTTGGAACTGCTCGAGGAGCGCGGCGTGGACACGGCTGGTTACCGCCTGGGTTGGTTGCGCGGCGGCGATGAACTCGTCGCGCCGCCGCACGACGAGGACGCGAACTGGGCGAAACTGCGCGAGTTGCTGCAAGAGGAGGTCTCGCTCGCTGGGCAAGACGTGTTGGAGGCGTCCAAGGCGCGCACGGAAGAACTGGTCGCGCAATTGCGCGCGCAAAAAGCGCAGGCTCGAGCCGAGAAGAAACCGCTTCGGGAGCACAGCGATTGGGAAGACCCGTGAGTGCCTTGTCGCTCGAGACCCGCGTGCTGGGGGCGCTCGAGATGTTGATGGCAGTACCGCCGCATCTCGAGACTGGGTTTGAAACCGGGCGCGTGCTCGTGGCGGTGTCGGGCGGGCGCGACTCCGTGGCGCTCGCGCACCTGCTGCACCCTCGGCTCGAGATCGCCGTGGCGCACTTGGACCACGCATTGCGCGAGACCTCGGGCGAGGACGCCGCGTTCGTGGGCGACCTCGCGGCGGGCTTGGGTGTGCCGTTCACGACCGAGCGCGTGGACGTGGCGGCGGTTGCCGCCCGCCAAAAACGCAGCCTGGAGGATGCCGCGCGCCGCGTGCGCTACGCGTTCCTGACGCGGGCTGCGAAGGATTTGAATTGCAGCGCCGTGTTGACGGCACATACGCTCGAGGACAACGCCGAGACCGTGCTGCTGCAACTGCTGCGCGGCAGCGCGAGGGCGACCGGCATTCCCGCACGGCGCGGACGCGTGCTGCGTCCGCTGCTGGCGGTTTCAAAACGTGAACTCGAGGTGTTCTTGACCGCACACGGTTTGCCGTGGCGCGAGGACGAGAGCAACCGCGACCCGCGCCTTAATCGCAACTGGTTGCGCTTGGAGGTCTTGCCGCTGCTCGAGGCGCGCTACCCCGGTGCGAGCGCTGCACTCGCCCGCTACGCGCAGGTCTCTGGCAGCGAAGACGCGCTGCTCGAGGATCTGACGCAAGCCGTGCCGTCGTGGGCGGATTGGGCGCGCGAACCCGTGGCGGTGCAACGGCGCTTGATTCGCGCGGCGCTCGAGGCGGCGAACGTCAGCCCGGATTTCGCGCACCTGGAGGCGTTGCGGGTGGGGCTTTCGGCACCCAAGGTCGTGCGCGTGTCACTGCCCGGCGGCGTCAGTGGCGTTGCTCAAAGCGGACGCGTGCAGGTATTCCCCGACGCACCGCAAGCCCCAAGCCTCGGGTTTCCAGACGCATTCGACTTCTCCGCGTTCCCGTTCGCGCGCTTGCGCACCCGCGAGGGCGCTGACCGCATCCGCTTGCCGGGCGGCACACGCAAGCTCAGCGACGTGTTCATTGACCGCAAAGTCCCGCGCGAGCTGCGCGACAGCGTTGCCATCGTCGCGCAAAACAGCGAAGTGCTTTACATCGGGCTCGAGCCGCCCGTGTTGGACGTGCGCATCGGCACGACGCACGACGCGGAAGCTCAAGCGATGCGTGAGGCGCTGTCACTCGCCCGCGAAGCCCTCGAGCACGGCGAGGTGCCCGTGGGCGCGGTCGTGTTGAAGCGAACGCAGAGCGGTTTCGACACCCCGCGCCGCCTGGAGGACGAGCCGAAATTCAAGCTGCGCACGACGCTCGGGTTTGAAACCGTGGGACGCGGACGCAACCGCTCGCAAGCCAGCGGCGACATGACCCAGCACGCGGAACTCGAGGCGATCCGAGAGGCATGCGCGACGCTCGGCACACCGTACCTGACCGATTGCACGCTCGTCGTCACTTTGGAACCGTGCGCCATGTGTTTGGGAGCGGCTTTGGAGGCGCGCGTGTCACGCATCGTCTTTGGCGCACGCAATCCCAAAAACGGCGCGCTCGGCGGCGTTGCCGACCTCACACGGCACGCGTGGAACCACCGCTTCAGCGTGCGACCCGGTGTTCTCGAGCGCCAAGCCAGCGCATTGCTCAAGGCATTCTTCACAGGGTTGCGCGACTCATAGCAAATTTCACTTTGAAGAGAGAATTTCGGAAATTCTCTCTTCAAAGGCGAGCGTCACACCCATGTGTGCAGGGCACAACGCGAGTAGAAACGAAACAGCGGTGGAACCGAAGTTGAGAAAAACGCCTTGTTTTTTCTCAACGAAGGTGAAAACCGCTGTCAGACTCAACTTGACCGTCTCGAGTCCACCAATCGCAATCTCGAGACCGCGCGGCCACCGCCCTGTTTCTCGTAGGGGCGCAGGGCGTCACGCGTCGCACCCATGTGCGCAAGAGCGCAACACACCCATGTGCGCAAGAGCGCAACGCACCCATGTGCGCAAGAGCGCAACGCACCCATGTGCGCAAGAGCGCAACGCGTGCGTCGAACCCATGTTCGCAAAGCGAAACGGCACGACGCGCCCGGTGCGGCGCAAGCCGCACCGGCGTCACTCGAGACCCAGATTGCATCCTCGAGCCGTGAATGCTCGAGCGAACGTTTCAACCGCAGCCCAGAACTTGGCTTCAGCAGGGTTGGCACGGGAACCACCCCCTACGCTCGGGCACACCCTCGAGTCGGCTGCGTTAAAACTCGTTGTCGCGGTCGCGGTGCACGGTGTACACCAAACTCAGCGCGGTCGCCGTCGCCAACAGCGACGACGGTCCGTAACTGACCAAGGGCAGCGTCAACCCGGTGAGCGGCGCGACACCGATGGCCGCGCCAATGTTCTCCACGACCTGAAATCCAAGCATCGCCATCACGCCACCGATCACGAGTCGGTCGGTGCTGTTGTGGCACTCGCCGCCCAGAGCGGACACGCGCCAGAACAGCGCGGCGAAAATTGCCAGCAGCAGCACCGCGCCGATAAAGCCTTGCTCTTCTGCCCACGGCGCGAAAATGAAATCCGTGTGGTCGGCGGGCAAGAATCCGCCTTGGCTCTGCGTGCCTTGCTTGTAGCCTTTGCCGTTCAACCCGCCGGAGCCGATGGCGATGCGGCTTTGGATGTACTGGTAGCCTTTGCCCCTGGGGTCCACATCGGGGTTCACGAAGATCGTCAAGCGGTCCACCTGGTACTGCTTTAGGCGCGGCACGACCACTGTGGGGATGAGCACGGCAATCGCCACCACTGCGACGAGCATGTGCTTCCACGGCATGCCGCGCACGAGGAGCATTCCAGCGACAATCGCCAGCAGCACGAGTGCGCCGCCCGTGTCGCCCGTGCCCACAAACACAATGGCGAGCATCGGTGCGGCGATCAGTGCGATGGGCACGTAGTCGCGCACGCCGCGGATCGGGTCGCGCATGTAGCGGGCGAGCATCAAAATGAGCGCAATCTTGCCGAACTCGAGGGGTTGAAATTGAAAGCCGGGCAGCGCGAACCAGTTGCGGTTGCCGTTGATTTCCACGCCGACCACGCTGACCAGCGCCAAGAGCACCAGCGACACGGCGTACAGGGGAAAGGTCAATGCGTAGATGCGCCTGCGTCCGAGGAACAGCAGCAGCGCTATCGGCGCCACCATCAACCCCACGCCGATGACTTGCTTCTGCACGTTTTCAGGGGTGGCGACGCTCGAAACCGTGAGCAAACCAATGCCCAAAATCAGCGCCGCCAAGAACGGTAGTGCAACTTCCCTCGTGACCACACTGCCCAGTTTCACCTGAAAGGGTGCGCAAGGCAAGGGTGCAGTCACCATTGCGAACGGCGGTTACTCGCCCACAACCTCGAGGAACGCCGCAACGACCGCCGGGTCAAACTGCGTGCCCGCGCCGCGCTCGATCTCGGCACGCGCTTGCGTTGTGGTCCACGGCGCTTTGTAGGGACGGTGGCTGATGAGGGCGTCGAACACATCTGCCACCGCGACAATGCGTCCCGGCAAGGGAATTGCGTCGCCGCCCAAGGCAGCGGGATAGCCGCGACCATCCCAACGCTCGTGGTGCGTCAACGCCACGACCTCGGCCAGTTGCAGAAGCGGTGATTGCCCTCCACCCAAAATCTGCGCGCCGATGGTCGTGTGCAACTTGATGCGCTCGAACTCCTCAGGGGTGAGCTTGCCCGGTTTCAACATCAACACGTCGGACACCCCGATCTTGCCCACGTCGTGCAAGCGCGCCGCAAGCCGCAGCAACTCCACTTCGTCTGCCCCCATGCCCAAGTGCTGGGCGATCCGCGCCGCGAGCGTACCCACGCGCTGCGTGTGCTGCCCGGTCGTGTCATCGCGGTACTCGGCGGCGAGCGCCAGCCGCGTGACGATCTCCAAGCGCGCTTCCTCGAGTTCCTGTGTGCGCTCGGAAACCTTGTGCTCCAAGAGTTCGTTCGCCTTGCGGATGGCTTCGGTTTCGTTGCGGGCACGCTCCAACTCGAAGTTCATCTTCAAATGCTTCGTGCGCCGCTCGGCTTCAAAGTTGAACAGCCACCGCTCGAGTTGATGGTATTCGCGGTGGTGCTTGAGCGCCGCCGCCGTGTCCCCGAGCGCTTCGTAGGCCTCTGAAAGCAAGCAATGGGCTTCGACGACGAACTTCTGCAACTCCGCGTTTTGCGCGAGTGGAAGGGCGTCTAAGAGCAATTCCAAAGCGAGTTCAGGGTTGTGCATCGCCAAGTGCGTGCGCGCCAGGTTGACGAGGGATTCGACCTCTTGCTCGCGGTAGCCAGTGTCGCGGGCCAAGCGCAAGGCTTCGCGGTGAGACTCGAGGGAGGCCGCGAACTCTTGAAATGCGAGTTTGACCGTGCCGATCCCGTCAAGGGCAGCGATTTCCACTTGACGCAGACCAATCTCCCGCGTGATCTCGAGCCCGCGTTGAAACAACGGTAAGGCAACATCAGGATGCTCCAACAACTTGTGCGCTGTGGCAAGGTTGACACTCGCCATTGCTTCGATCAGTCGGTCATTGTGTTTGCGTGCCAGTTCGAGGGCTTCTTTGTAAATCGAAGCCGCCTGGTCGTATTCGCGCATGTCTTCGTAGGCGCGCCCGATGTTGATGAGGCAGTTGCCCTCGAGCCGTGAATCATCGACCTGAGAGCCAAGCAACGCACGTGCCTCAAACAAACTTTCTAAGGCGCGCGCATAATCGCCTTGGTCTATATGCAAAACACCAATGTTGATGAGGCAGACCGCTTGGTCACGTCGACCCTCTGTAAATCTGTGAATGACGAGTAAGCGCGTCAAGCTCTCGAGTGCAAGCGCATGTTCTCCGCGGGCGTGTTGCAGACCAGCATAAAAATTGAGCGCCCTGGACTCCAAAGCAACGTCGCTCAGCACTCGACTCTCTTCAAGCACGCGCCGCAAATGGTCGGCTGCTTGGTCAAAGTTCCCCAAGTTTTGGTGCACGCGCCCAATCTCCGTCAACACGCGCAACTCGAGCACCTTCCACCCAAACTGCACCGCCTGCCGATGGCTGTCGTTCAACAGCGTCAGGGCATCCTCCAGGGCGCCCAATTTGAAATGCGCTTGCCCCGCGAGCAATGTCGCCTCTGCGATGCTCCACGCTTCGCTGACCGATTCTGCCGAGGAACCGAGGTTTTGAAACAGGTGCAGTGTCTCCTTGGGATCGGTCGCGGCGCGCAGACGAACCAACAGAGCACCGAGTTCAGTCTCTCGGTGCTCTGGAAGGGTTTCTGATGAACGCTCCGCACGCACGGCTTGATTTTGCTCTGGCAAAGCCAAGGGCGGTGTGACGGTTTAGCGTGAAATTGAGTTCAACAAGAATTGTTCAACGTTCAAACGCCCCTTGCCGAGCAAATCTTTGTACAGCGTGTTCATGCCGTTGTTGTAAATGTCTGCGGCACTGGTGCGCAGGTTGTCCAGCAAAACGGCGCGGTTGACTTTCAGCGTTTGTCCCAGCGCCAGTGCCATCGCACCGCTCGCCATCGGAGCCGCCATCGACGTGCCCGACCACGCCGCCATCATGTTGCCCGGCGCGGGTGCGAACACCGATTCACCGGGCGCGACGATCTCGAGCGGTTTCTTTTCTGTGCCATACGTCGAAAAGTTGGACTTCAAATCCAAGCTGTTCACGCTGCCCACGCTGAGCGAGTACTGCCCCGCCGTTGATTTGTCCACGTAAGCCTCGCTCGCTGGGAAAGTGACGTTTTGGTCGCCCGTGTTGCCCGACGAAGAGATCACCCACACGCCTTTGTCGGTGGCCGCTTTGATCGCACTTTGCACCGCAGAGGATTTGTTTTCACTGCCCAAGGACATGTTGATGACCTGCGCGCCCTTGCTCACCGCGTAGTTGATCGCAGCAGCGATGCGCGTGACATCACCGCTGCCATCCGGTCCGAGGACGCGCAACGGCAAAATCTGCGCCCTGGGTGCGATTTGCAAGATGATGCCGGCGACGTTGGTGCCATGTCCAAACGCCCCAACGCCAAACGTGCCTTCTTCTTGTGGCACAGCGTCGTTGCCAACGAAATCCCACATGTCCGTGCGCGAAATCGAATTGGTGAATGCGCGGTGGTTGAGGTCAATTCCCGTGTCCAGTACGGCAACTTTGACCCCCGCACCCAACCTGCTCGCCAATCTTTGCCCCTGCTCGAGACGAATCTGAGACCACTTGGCAGTGTTCGCGGGCACTGTTGTGAAAACGCCACCTGCCCACGCAGTTACGCTTCCGCCCGCCCAAGCAGTTACACTTCCGCCCGCCCAAGCAGTCACGCTGCCGCCCATCCACGCCAATTGCCCGCCGCCCATGAACGCGCCTTTGTTGCGCTCGAGCGAGAGCTTTTTGCCCGCTGCCATCGGCTTGGCGTTTTGGCCGTCAAAGCCCAGCACGGCGTATCCGGCTTCGGGTTGGAACACGACGACGCGACCCCCGTATTGGGCTTCCAATGCGGTTGGGGTGTCGCTGGGCGTTATTTGAACGTCGGTGGCGTACTCGTACTCGAGGGAGTCTGCGCGCGCCTTGTCCGGCGTGACCGCTGGCGGGGTGGTGGTGTTGCAACTGCTTAGAGTGAGGGTGATGGTCAGAAGCGCCAGTGGAGCGCTGAATTTTTTCGCGGCAGACATCTCGAGCCTCTTTTCTTCCGTAACGTCGGTTTGAATGCGCCATGAGACATTCATGGCAGATTCCTAAGAGTACCCGTCGAGCGGCACATGTACCTGAGCAACAATTAAAGAGCGCACCCAATGGTGCGCTCTCTCACCTCATGGTTTCTTAATTTAACCGCTCCACGCGGTCATGCTACCGGCAAGGGCCGGAGCAGCAGCGAGTGCAGCAACGAACAGGACGGCGGCGATGGCCTTGATTCGTTTCATACGTGACCTCCCACATCATACGTTGCGCCTGCACAAATCGCCCGCCTCGAGGTTAAGTAACCCGTACAGCACAACGAACTAATGTTGGAGAGGAGTGTAGGGACGAGGCACGTCTATGTCAATCCCTTAGAAAGTTCACACGGGGAACTTAGATTTGGGTCTAGCCTGGAATGGTGACTTCTTTCGTCCACGCGGTTCATAGCGATGGCGCGCACCGCTTCTCGAAGACCACTGTGCCCAGCGTTCAGTTGCTCGAGGGACTGGGCGTGGATGGGGACGCACACATGGGCGCGACCGTCAAGCACCGTTCGCGGGTCGCGGCAGATCCGACGCAACCCAATTTGCGCCAAGTGCACTTGATGCACGCAGAGTTGTTCGTGGAACTCGAGGGCAAAGGGTTTCGCGTGTTGCCGGGGGATCTGGGCGAGAACATCACGACGCAAGGCATTGACCTTCTGGCGCTGGGCGTGGGCACGCGTTTGCACCTCGGCTCGGGCGCGATTGTGGAAGTCACCGGCTTGCGCAACCCCTGTGCGCAGATCGAAGCGTTTCAACCTGGGTTGCTGGCGGCGGTGCTCGAGCACGACGCGAACGGCGCTCTGATTCGCAAGGCGGGCATCATGGGCGTGGTCGTGCGCGGCGGCGAGGTGCGGGCGGGCGATGCGATTCGCGTGGAAGCGCCTGATGGCGAATTCAGACGGCTCGAGCGGGTGTAGGCTCTCTCCCGGTTTCCTCGCCAGCGCTCGTCAACCCCCTCTCCCGCCGCAAGCCCTCGAGCCTTAAATTTTGACGGGTGCGCCGTTCTGCGTCGCAGAGGCGCGCAAAGCGTCCAACACGCGCATTTGCCGCACGGATTCCTCGGGCGGGTAACGCAGGGCGACCTTCCCAAGAGCGGCGTGCATGAAGTGCTCGAGCATCGGTTCATAGTGGTTGGCAGACGTGCTGGTCAGTGCTTCACCGTTCAGCTCCAGCAAATTGGTGTGGTCGCGCTTGGGCAGCCACGGCTCGAGGAAGGTCAGCGCGCCTTTCGTGCCCACAATCTCTAAACGCTGTTTGAACGGTTGCGCGAACGAAGAGTCGATCACGGCGCGCAGGTCATCGCCAAAGTCCAGCACGCCACCGAACGCTTCGTCCGCGCCGCCGCCCGCCGGGTGCGACGCGGGCATCAGCGTTTGAAATCCGTTGACGAACACAGGCTCGCGTCCCGCCATCGTCCTCGAGCCGCTGACGCAGTACGTGGCGATGTCGTACGACGCGCCGCCGCCGAGGTGCGCGTAGGCGCGAATGTCCAAGGGGTTTTGCAGGGTGAAGCTGAAACTCGCGCGGATCAGGCGCACATCGCCCAGTTGTCCGCTGGTGATGATCTCTTGGGCTTGCGCGACCTGCGGGTGGAAACGCCACATGAAGCCTTCCATCACCGTCAAGCCCGTGCGTTTTGCGGCATCCGCGACCGTTTGCGCTTCCGCCGCGTTCATCGCAAAGCTTTTTTCCACCAGCACGTGCTTGCCCGCCTCGAGTGCTTTGAGCGCCCAGGGTGCGTGCTCGTTCGTCGGCAACGGGTTGTACACGGCGTGCACGTCGGCGTCCTCGAGCAAAGCGTCGTAACTGTCGAACGCTTTGGGCAACCCGTGCTGCGCGGCGTAGGCGCGGGCGCGCTGCGGATCGCGGGCGGCGACGCCGATGATTTGCACACCAGCGACATTGCGGGCGGCGGGGATGATCGCGCCCGCCGCGATGCGTGCGGCACCGAGCACGGCGATGTTGAACGTGGATTGGGTCACGCCTTCAAGCCTACCGCAGGCGGGCCATGCAGCGTGCTCGGTGCCGTGGCACACCCACGCGTTCAAGTCACGGCGCGGGTGTGCTCGAGGTCGCGCAATCCGTCGCGCAGGCTTCCAATGCCGCGCGTGATCGCTTCGGCTTCGGCGGCGTTGAGGTTGCCACGCGTTTTGGCGGCCAGTGCCTCGAGCAGTTTCAGCGAGCGCTCGGCGGTTTGACGACTTCGTTCCACACCGTCGCGTTGCAGGCGTCCAGACAGAACGTTGAGTTGCCCCAGCGCCGCTTCGCCGGTGTGAACCAGCGAATGCACCAGCCCGATGAACTCTGGGTGTTCCATGCGCGCGATTCTACGTGCACTCGAGAAACGCGAGTCCGTGTTTCTCGGGCGTTTCCTTCTCGAGTCCAGCGCCGCTCTACGCTCAACTTCACCAATCGCCGTATTGCAAGGTGCCTTCATACAGTGCGCGCCCGACGATGGCGCCTTGCACCCCCAGGATCTGCAAGAGCTTTAAATCGTGCGCGTCGCGCACGCCGCCGCCCGCGATCAGTTCACCGCGCCACGCCGCGCGCATAACTTTCAACGGCTCGGCGTCCAACCCCTCGAGCGTGCCGTCGCGGGTGATGTCGGTGTAGATCAACGTGCGCACCCCGGCATTCCAGACCTGTGCTGCCAAATCCACGGCGTGCACGGTGCTGGTTTCTTGCCAGCCCTTGACGGCGACTGCACCCGCTTTGGCGTCCACGCTGACCACGATGCGTTTTGGCCCGAATGCGTCGAGCATCTCTGCCAGCACCGCAGGCGCAGTCACGGCGACCGTGCCGATCACGACGCGCTCGACGCCGCCCTCGAGCAAGGCACGTGCCGCCTCCAGGCTGCGCACGCCGCCGCCGACTTCGACGGGCACGGGGAGCATTCTGGCGATCTCGAGGATGGGGTCGCGGTTGCTGCCTGCGCCGGTCGCGGCGTCCAGATCCACGAGGTGGACCATCTCCGCGCCCAAGGCAACCCAATGTTGCGCCGCCTCGAGCGGGCGTTCAAAGTACACGGTTTCTTGTCCGGGATCGCCCTTGTACAGCCGCACCGCGCGACCGCGTTGAATGTCCACACACGGAATGACGTTGACCACGAACCCACGTTAACACCCGAGGTTCCCGCCGGAACTTATCCACAAGACGCCCTGCATTTGTGGATAACCTGTGGATAAGTCATGCCGGCAAGCTGCTCGAGGGTCAATTGACCGTGCGCCCTCCAGGCGCATACCCGTCCGGGCGATACAGCACGAACTCGGGCATTGGCACGTCAAACCTCGAGCCGTCGGCGCTTTCAAAGGTGTAATACCCGCCCATGCTGCCGGGCGGCAAGCGAATCGGCACGCCGCTGGAATAGCGGTAGGTTTCGCCGGGAGCGATGTACGGCTGCTCGCCGACGACGCCTTCACCGTCAACTTCGTGCGCGTCACCGTTGCCATCCTTGATTAAAAAATGCCGGCGGCGCAGGCGCACGGTGGCTGAACCGATGTTCGTGAACGTGACGAAGTAGACGTAGAATACGGTGTTCGCGGTGCTGTGCGCGGGCGAATGAATCACCTCGACGCTGACCTGCACGGTCAAAGAGTCTCCCATTGGGACAGCATAAACCGGTTTAGCCCTGAACATCGCGGGTCACGGCGGCGATTCGTGGGTGTCATTTACTACACTTTGTGAAAGCAGCCCAAGGTTCCCTCGAGCACTGGTGAAACCGGTCACGGCTCGAGCCACGGTTGCCTGGCCAAAGGGCAGAGTAGGATTCAGGCGATGTCCAGAATTGCCCGCAAACCCGAGTTGATGAGCCCCGCCGGTGGCGAGGCGCAGTTGCATGCCGCCGTGGAAGCCGGGGCGGACGCCGTGTATTTCGGTTTGCAAGGCTTCAACGCGCGCCAGAAGGCGATGGCGTTCAACCATGACAACCTGCCCGAAGTCATCGCCTACCTGCACGAACGCGGCGTGATGGGCTTCGTTGCCGTCAACACGCTGGTCTTTGAAGACGAACTCGCTCTCCTTGAGCGCGAAATCCAGGGCATCAGCGACAGCGGCGCGGACGCGGTGATCGTGCAGGACATCGGCGCGGTGAAGCTGATCCACGAGATCGCGCCGCACTTGCCGATTCACGCCAGCACGCAAATGACGGTGACGAGTGCGGAGGGCGCAGAGTTCGCGCGCAGCTTGGGCGTCTCGAGGGCGGTCTTGGCGCGCGAGTTGTCGCTGAAAGACATCGCGCAAATTGCCGATCACACGGACCTGGAACTCGAGACCTTCGTGCATGGGGCGTTGTGCGTCTCCTACTCCGGGCAGTGCTTCAGCAGCGAAGCCTGGGGCGGGCGCAGCGCCAACCGTGGCGCGTGCGCGCAGGCTTGCCGCATGCCCTATGACCTGATCGTGGACGGCGAGCAGCGCGACCTGGGCGAATTCCGCTACTTGCTCAGCCCGCAAGACCTGTACGCCTTGGAGCAAGTGCCGGAGTTGCTGCGCATCGGCGTGGACTGCCTCAAGATCGAAGGGCGCTACAAGGATGCCGAGTACGTCGCCGCGACCACCGCCGCCTACAGAAATGCGATTGACCGCGCTTGGGACGCCTTGCACGGCAGTCCGACCAAACGCTCGAGCCTTGAGGCGCGGGCAGAGAAACACTTTCTGGAGGGCGTGTATTCGCGCGGGTTGGAACCCGCGTTCATCGGCGGCGTGAACCACCAGCGCGTCGTGCACGGACGCGCGCCGCGCCACCGGGGAACGCGCGTCGGCACGGTCGTGGAGCTGGGCGACCGGGACAGCGTGTGGGTGGGCTTGGAGGACGAATTCGCGCCGGGCGGCGTCGGCGTGCTCAAGCCCGGCGACGGCTTGGTTTTCGACGCCGCCGCGTGGCGCAGCCCCGAAGCGCGCGAGGAAGGCGGGCAAATCTACGAGGTCTTCGCGGCGCGCGGGCGTCGCCTCGAGCGGCGCTCAGATTCCACGGGCGAGCGCGAGGTCGCGCTGCGCTTCGCCAATCGCCAGTTGGACTTGAACCGCATCCGCGTCGGGGATTGGGTTTGGCGCAGCTTGGATCCGGGCATTGACCGCGCGCTGCGCACGTACACCGATGCGGGCAACGCCGTCGCGCGCCGCCCCGTAACCTGGCACGCCACTGGCGAAATCGGCTCGAGACTCGTGTTGACTGTGACCGACGAACGCGGGCGCAGGGCGACAGCCCAGACCACGGAAGTGCTGCAACCCGCACAGCGCCGCGCGTTGGACACGCGCACCCTCGAGGTCGAGTTGGGCAAGCTCGGGGATACGCCGTTTGGGTTCGGCGGGCTCGAGGTGCAGATTCCAGACAACGCCTTCCTGCCGTTGAGCAGCCTCGGTGCGGCACGGCGCGCGGCGCTCGAGGCATTGATCGAATTGCGTCGCACCCCAGAAGCGCGACCGACCAACGACGGCGTGCTCGAGCGGATGCGACCGAGTCTCATGCAGACGGCTCCCTCGAGTCAGCCCCAGTTGAGCGTCTTGGTACGACGCCCGGAACAACTCGAGGCGGCCATCGAAGCGCGCCCCGACGAGATCGTCTTGGATTACCTGGAACTCTACGGCTTGCGCCCGAGCGTGGAGCGCATTTTGGAGAGCGGCATCGCCGCTGTCGTCGCCAGCCCGCGCGTCTTAAAGCCCGACGAGGAACGCATCCACAAGTTTCTGCTGTCGCTGCCGGTAAGCGCGATCCTCGTGCGCTCCATCGGCTTGCTGCACAGTTTGCTCGAGACCCCGACGCGCCCAGCGCTGCACGGTGATTTCAGCCTCAACGCCGCCAACGCCCTGACCGCGCGGCACTTGCTTGACCTGGGCTTAACGCGCCTCGCGCCGACGCACGACCTCAACGCGGCGCAGATCAGCGAACTGGCGGCGCGCACCCCCAACCTCGAGGTCATCCTGCACCACCACCTGCCCGTGTTCCACACCGAGCACTGCGTGTTCTGCCGGTTCCTCAGCACCGGCACCGACCACACGAACTGCGGGCACCCCTGCGAGACGCACGCCATCGCCCTGCGCGACGAGCGCGGTTTTGAGCACCCCGTCGTCGCGGACGTGGGCTGCCGCAACACGGTCTTCGAAGCCCGCGCGCAGACCGGTGCGGCGCACCTCGCGCGCTGGCAACGCGCCGGGATCAACCACTTCCGCCTCGAGTTCGTGCAGGAAGACGCCGCCCAAGTCGCGGGCACCATCCGGGCCTACCGCCGCGCCCTGGAAGGCAAACTCGACGCGCGGGGGCTCGAGCGGGAACTGGCGACCTTCGCGCCGCAAGGCACGACGCAGGGCAGTTTCATCGTGTCATCGCAAGACGTGCCACCGCGCGACCTGCTGCCGATGGTCTGAGCGGGTTGCCTCGAGCTGCGTTTCACAATCATTCGCTCGAGCCACGACCACTGGTTTGACCTGAACCATCAACGGTTGCCACGGCTCGAGCCTAAACGTTCATTGAACGCGCAAGTAATGACCCACTGTAGGGGCGCAGCATGCTGCGCCCCTACAATCGCGCAGCCCTGCGTCGAAAACATGCTGGGTCTCAAGCTGCACCCGTAAAGTTCGAACGTGTTGAATTTGGGTGGCCATCACAGCCTTCTCGAGCCGGGTTTTGCACGCGAAAACCGCTTGCGGGCGGCTATACTCACCCCATTCATGATCGAATACGCCGTGCTCTGCGTCGAATCCCAACCCGAGGGCTTGACCGTCGTGCGCGAACTGCTCACCCCGGACACGTACCTTGAGGTGGGTGCAGAAACCGTGCCTGACGAGAACCCCGCGATCCGCCGGGTGCTGCGCACTTTCACAGACATCAAAAACCTAGAGATGATCCTGACCGTGGGCGGCAGCGGCGTGGGACCGCGCGAACGCGCCACGGAGGTCACGCAAGAGCTGATCGAACGCCCGATTCCTGGACTGGCGGAACTGATGCGCCTCGCGGGGATTCAAAAAAGCCGCCGCGCCGCACTGTGGCGCGGGTTGACCGGGCAGCGTGGCAAGACCTTGATCCTCAACCTGCCCGCACAGGACACGCGCGTCGCTTTGGAGGCGATCCTGCCCGTGCTGCCCTTGACGGTCTCGAGCATCAAGGCTGGGTAAAGCACTCCTCAAACACAGATGTTCATCTCCGGGGCTAGACTCGAGGGCATGAACAAATTGATCGTGCCGCTCTTGGCGCTCACCGCGCTGCTCTCCGGGTGCGTGCAGAACCTCGTGCGCAGCCCGCAGTTTGAAATGCGCGAGGCGGGCTTGCTGCGCCTCAACCCACCGGGCTTGGACAACATCGCGCCCGAAGCCGTCATCCGCATCACGCTGGACGCGCGCAACCCCAACCCGTTTGATTTGAACCTCGAGGAACTGCGCATGGATTTGGCACTCGATGGCGCGAAGGTCGCTGCCGCGAGCATCAACAGCCTCGCGCTGAAGCAGAACGGCGCGCTGAGCACCTTCTTCGTGGATGTCGAGGTGCCGATCACGACCGCCAGCCTGCAAAGCCTGGGCAAGATCATCTCCGGTGCCAGTGTGCAGTACCGCTTGGACGGCGCGTTCCGCGTGGACGCGGGCCCCATCGGCAAACCGCGCTTCGGTCCCGTGACGCTCGCGCAGGGACGCTACCAATCCCCGAGCTTGGGCACGCAACCGCCGAGCTTCGCGTGGCGCGCGGATTTGACGCGCTTGACCCTGGGCGCGGGCGGTGCGACGTTCGACCTGGGCTTCGAGGTCACGAACCCGTCGCCCATCGGCTACCGCCTCGTCGCACCGCTGAACCTGCTCGTCGGCGGGCAGGTCCTCGCCAAAGCCGAAGCGGGCGGCACCGTGCCCGCCAAAGGCAAAGGCATCGTCAGCACGCGCTTTCAGATTGATCCGCTGGCGCTGGGACGCGCCGCGCTGAGCGGACGCTTCGACTTCCAAGTCAGCGGCGAGCCGACCCTGGAAGTGCCCGGTTTGCAGCGCTACACCTTCCCCTTGAGCGTGTTCTTCGGCGGCAGCGCCGGTCGCTGACCGTGGTCGGAATACGTCCGAAATCTCGAGGTGCCTCCATCCAAAAACCGCGTTCAGAAGCCCCTTCTTTCCCGCCTGTGAGCATGGACACGCACCACACGGCTTGCAATTCACGCGATGCGTGCTACAGTGTACGGAGACGATGGTGCTCGAGAACAACCGCGCGTCTGAGCCGCTGACCCTCAAAGGGCTGCGCGAACGCATCCCGACGCTGCTGATGACCCTCGTCGCGGCACTTGGGTTGCTTCAGATCACCGCGCTGATCCTGCTGACGCTGTACCGCCACTTCGACTGGAGTTACCGCGCGGACTTGAAACGCCAGGAAGTCCAGCAGTTGCAGCTCGAGGTCAAGGAGTTGCAGCAACGCGTCAAACTGAGCACCGATCCCGCATACCTGGAAGGCTTGGCGCGCAAGCAAGGCTTCATCCGCGAGGGTGAACGCGTCGTCGTGCCCAAAGCCCCCTGAACCTCGAGCTTGCCCAAATCCCGTAGGGGCAAGGCTTGCCTCGCCTTTCTCGCATCCGCTCGAGACCACCGCATTCCTCGAGGTTCATCAAGCACAGCCCCTCGAGTCGCAGCGTTTCTCGAGCCACGGGCGACCCTCGAGACCCAGCCTGTACAATCCACCCCATGTTCTGGATGCGCCGCACGCCCAAAGAGCCGCAATATTTGAAATTGGAATCGCAAAACGCGTTTCGGGTGCGCGTCAAAACCGCGCGGCGCGGTGAGATCATCGAAGTGCGCCTGACCAAAAGCGGTGACATCTCCCCTGGCGAGGGCGGCGGGTACTACGTGCGTAAAGTCCTCGTCGGCGCACAATTCTTCGACCGTGCAACCCTCGAGATCAGTTGGGCGGCGAATTACACGAAGCCGGTGGTGACTGTGGACGGCGGCGAGGCGATTCCGGTGGGTGAGTGGGTATGAACAGTTTCACCTCGAGCAACCCGTCAGGAACAGAAACGCAAGTAGAAACTTTACGAATCTTGCTCGACACGCGGGATGGTTTGGTGGCGTCCGACTACGCGGGCGCAATCGTGCAGCGTATCAGCCGACCGTTGAACAGCTTGACGTTGAATCCGTACTGGAAGGTGAAGGCGCATTACGAACTCAACCTGACCTACCTGACATGCAATTTAAGCGAAACGATCCGCTCGCTCTTTCCTCAGCACTGGTTGCTCTTTGATGATGGCTCAATGGTCAATTCATACCCAACGAATGAGAGCTTGACGTTCGTTGAATGGATCAGCTACCAACGGTTTGATGCGCGCGACAAAACGGACGGTTTCTAAACGCTTTCGAATGCCAGTGGGCACAGCACAAAAGCAAACCCTCGAGCCAATCGCGCTCGAGGGAAAAAATGATGGGACCGGAAGTTTAGGCTTTTCCAGCGCTGCCCAGCACCTTCATGCGGTGCGCGGCGATTTCCTTCATCAAATCCTTCGCGGGTCCTAAAATCTTGCGCGGGTCAAATTCGCTCTTGGACTTGTTCAGCACCTCGCGGATGGCGGTCGTGAACGCCAGGCGCAAGTCCGTGTCAATGTTGACCTTGGCAATACCGTTTTGCGTGCTGCGGGACACATCCTCGTCGTGAATGCCCGCGGCTTCGCCGATCTCGCCGCCCGCGGCTTTGAAGCGCTCCGTGAGCCACGCGGGAACGCCGGACGCGCCGTGCATCACGAGCGGAATCGGCGTGAGCGCCGCGATCCGCTCAATGCGCGCGTGGTCAATGAACGGGCGTCCTTTGCCCTTGTACGCGCCGTGCGACGTGCCAATCGCCACTGCCAGGTAATCAATGCCGGTCTTTGCAATGAACTCGAGGGCTTCCTCGGGGTCGGTCAGGAACGCGTCCTCGGCTGAGACGTTGACGTGCTCTTCGATGCCGCCCAAACGCCCCAATTCAGCCTCGACCGTCACGCCTCTGGCGTGCGCCATGTCCACGACTTCTTTGGTGATGCGGATGTTTTCTTCAAACGGGTCGTGCGAGGCGTCAATCATCACGCTCGTGAACCCCGCATCAATCGCGGTTTTGCAGCTCTCGAACGAGGAGCCGTGGTCGAGGTGAATCGCCACGGGCACGCTGACGCGCCCCGCCATGTCCGCGATCATGTGCGCCAAGTTCTCCGTGCCCGCGTACTTGCGCGCGCCCTCGGAGATTTGCAGAATCACCGGGCTTTTCAAGTTCTCGGCGCTCTCCAAAACCGCTTGCGTGGTTTCCAAGTTGTTCGTGTTGAACGCACCGACGCCGTAACGACCCGCGCGGGCGGCGGTGAGGATGGCTCCACCAGTGACCAAAGGCATACGTTCCTCCTAAATACCAATGAGTTCAAACTTAGATTTTCCTCGCACAACATACATCAATTTCATCGTGCTGCACAGCATATTTCCGATCTAAGATTTGAACATGACGTGCATCCAAACCCAGGATGCACATTAGGCTCGAGTGGTTCCCGCTCGAGCGAGCGGGGTCATCGTATCCCAGGCGAGCGAAGCCCTGCGCGAACAGGTGTTCTGAGGGTGGTCTCGAGATGCGCGTTCTCGAGTTGCCTTCGCCGTTCTAGAAGATCGAGACCCAAATTTCTTCAAGCATGTGGGTTTGCACCTGTTGCAAGGGGCGAACACAAGGTTCGCCCCTACGGAAAGCGTGGGACGAGGTTGCCGCGTCTCGAGACCCAGAGAAATTTGAGGCAATTGTTGTACAACCGTCGCACGGGCGACCCGCCGGTCGCCCCCACGTCAATTTCGCGTGGCTCGAGCCTCCGGTTTCCCCTTCGCCTTTTGCCTTTCGCCCTTCGCCTTCACGGGCGTTAAACTGCCCGTCAATGGCTTACGTTCACGTTCTGCGCGGCGGTTTGTTGGAGAGCCGCCACCGCGTTCACGCTGCGGTCGTGCGCCCGGACGGGTCGCTGCTGGCGAGCGCGGGCGAGCCGGGGTTCACGACGTTTCTGCGTTCGAGCGCGAAGCCGTTTCAAGCGCAGGCGCTCATCCCACACCTCGAGCGGTTCAACCTCGAGGATCGGCACTTGGCGATTGCGATTGCCTCGCACGCGGGCGAGCCGGTGCACGTGCAAACCGTGGCGGAACTGATCGAGCGCGCGGGTTTGCAGGCGTCGTGGTTGATCTGCGGCGTGCACGCGCCGTTTGACGCCAAGGCGCGCGAGGACTTGCGGGCTCGAGGGGAAAAACCAAACGTCTTGCACAACAATTGCAGCGGCAAGCACAGCGCGATGCTCGCCGTGTGCCACGCGCAGGGCTTGCCTGTGAACGGGTACGCGCACCAGGACCACCCACTTCAACAGCAAAACCTCGAGACGCTGACCCAAATCCTTTCGACCGACGCGGTGCAGGTCGCCGTGGACGGTTGCGGCGTGCCGTGCTACCGCGTGTCGTTGGAGCGGGCAGCACTGGGCTTCGCGCGGCTCGTCGCACCCCAAGGAACGCACGCCGCGGGGCTCGAGATGGCGGCGGACGCAATGCGCGCGCACCCGTACCTGATCGCAGGGCGCGAGCGCATTGACACGGGGTTGATGCAGACCGTGCCGGGCGCGGTCAGCAAGATCGGTGCGGAAGCCCTGATCGGTGTCGGTGTGCACAGCCCGACGCACGGCGCACTCGGGATTGCCTTGAAGATCGAGGACGGCGGCGAACGCGCCCGAGACGTGGCAATCACCCGCGTCCTCGAGGCGCTGGGCGTGATCGCGGACGGGGACTTGCGTCCTTACCGCGCCGGGGTGCTCAAAAACGTCGCTGGAGACGTTGTGGGTGCAGTCCAGAGCGCTTTTGACCTGACATGGGCGTGATAACGTGTGCAGTTACAGCAGGGGCGGCTCGCCGCTATTCAGACGCGTTGCGCGTGAGGTGCACTCGGGCAGGGATGTGAGGCTCGAGGGGACACGCGCACACGAAGGGGGTTTTTGAGCGTGACCGAGGTCGCAAGCAACGTGGTGGACGCCTTCGCCAAGGCCAGGCGCTTCGAGCGTGCCGAGGAAGCGCACGCCCTGGGGTTGTACCCGTACTTCAAAGCCATCGAGCACCACGCGGGCGGCAGCGTCACCGTGGACGGCGAGGAGTACGTGCTCACGGGCAGCAACGATTATTTGGGGTTGACCCAAGACCCGCGCATCAAAGAAGCCGCCAAAAACGCGATTGACGCCTACGGCACGAGCTGCACCGGCAGCCGCTTTTTGACGGGCACGCTGGACATCCACGAAACCTTGGAATACGAGTTGGCGGATTTTCTCAAAAAAGAAAAAGCCCTCGTCTTCGGCGCGGGCTTCCTGGCGTGTGCGACGAGCGTCGCTGCCCTCGGCGGTCGCCACGACATCATCTACTTCGACCGCGAGAACCACGCCAGCCTCTACGACGGGGCGCGCCTCTCCTACGGGAAACTCGAGCGTTTCGAGCACAACGACGCGGCGGACCTCGAGCGGATGCTGATCCGCGATGCCGACAAACCCGGCGGGCGCTTGGTCTACACCGAAGGCGTGTTCAGCATGAGCGGGCACATCGGCACGGTGGACGAGGTTGCCAAGGTCGCCAAGAAGCACGGCGCCAGGGTGATCTGCGACGACGCGCACGCCACAGGCGTGTTGGGACCGCACGGCGAGGGCGCGCACGTGCACTTTGGCATTGAGGACCAAGTGGATTTGGTCGTCGGCACGTTCTCCAAGTCCTTTGCCAGTGTGGGCGGGTTCATCGCGGGCGAAGCCGACATCGTGGACTTCATCAAGCACACAGGGCGTCCGTTCATCTTCAACGCCGCGCTGCCCGCCCCGAACACCGCTGCGACCCTCGAGGCATTGCGCATCATGCGCAGTGAGCCACACCACCGCGAGAACATGTGGAAGAACGTCAACTTCATGCGCAAGAACCTCTTGGCGCTGGGCTTCAACCTCTTGGGCAGCAACAGCCCGATCATCCCCGTGCTGATGGGCACGGACGACATGGCGATTCGCTTCTGGAAGGCGCTGTGGGAAGAGCACATCTTCACCACCCCCAGCGTCTCCCCTGCCGTGCCCGTGGGCATGGGCATCATTCGCACGAGTTACAACGGCGCGCACAAGCCAGAGCATTTGGAAAAGGCGCTGCACGCGTTTGAAAAAGTCGGCAAAGCCTTGGGCGTGATCGAATAAAGTCAAGCGGTACCTGAGTCTCGAGGATGTGATACTCCTCGAGATTTTTCTTTGCTCGAGATCACCGTTGCTCGAGGGCAGCAACGGCTTCTGCGAGCGTGTTCTTGGCTCCAGCGCGCGTGAGCAATTCTGCTTTGAACGCCTCGAGCCGTTTTGCAGCGACGAGTTTGCGGTAGCTACGCTGCACGGCGTCGCGCGCCAGGAGGAAGGGCTTGCGGATCGGGTCGGGGTGGAAGCCGTAGCGCAGGACAAAGGAAGCTTTGCCGCCTACGGCAACGATGCCCGTGATGTACCCGCCTGCAATGGGCGTGAGCGTTGCCCTCGAGGGTGAGGCAAGCAGTGTCGGTGGTGTGAGCGACGCGTCCTGCGTGCAGCGAACCCCGACGCCGTTTCTGGCGAAGTCGCCCCAGATTTCATACGGCGCAAACAGCACTGTGTCGCGCCATTTGCGCGCGAGTTCTGCGTTGTCAAATTCGCATGTCACGACACGCTCGTCCTTGCTGTACAAGTAATTGTCGCGCTGCTGCCAGTAGAAGTATTTGAGTTGCGTTTCGGAGACCTTGGCGCGTGCGGCGATGTACGCCTCGAGTCCAGCTTCCGTGCCCGCCCCGTTGTACGGCAGTGCTGTGGTGATCGAACGCGCCTCGAGCCAAGCGGTAACGAACTGCGCGATGGGCGATTGGGGTCCAGCGGCGAAGAACGATTCGTTCAACCCAGGATTGACTTCCCCGAGCAGCTTGGCGACGAAGTAATCGCTCAAGCGCATGCGCACCGTGCCGACTTCCGCAATAACTGGATTGCGCGGCTCGACGGTGGAATCCAAGAAGGTCACGGGCGTGGTGTCCGCGATCAGGAATTCGATCAGCGACTTGGGGTCGAACGTGCCCACGCCGAAGTACACGGGGCCGGAGACGGGCTGGGTCAGGCTGGTGAAGAAGCTGATGCTGAGGTTGGCGGACGGTTTCGGCATTGGGGTGCGGTAGACCAACCAAACCCGTCCGAACGGTGCTGTGACGCGCAGCAGACCGGTTTGCTCGGTGCCCAGCAGGGCGATTTGCAGTTCAGGCTCGAGTTGCGTGACGGCGACTGGCCTGTCCTCAGCCGCGTACGCGCCCGCCACCTCGCGGCGCACGAGCGAATGGCGCTGGGCTTCGGCGATAAAATCGGCTTCGGAGCGAATCCGTGCGCTGATTTTGTTCGCCACCCGCGCGTTGGGCAGCAGCATTGACCGCACCCGCATCAAGGGCAGCATGGTCGGGGTGACGCTCGAGGTGATTTGGCGCTCCCTGGCTGCGCCTGCGTCTTCCGGCGTTCCCGTGCTTTGCGGTGCGAACCACGCGTTGCCGGGTCGTGGCGCTCGCGCAGCCAGAAAACCCCTGACTTTCAACGCGAGCACCGTGCGCTCGGCACGCGTTTGCGGGGTGTACCCCGCCGCATCGGGCTCAGTGCTCGAGGGCAGAAGCTGCTGCGCTTGACGCTCCACCTCTTCGGGCGTGACCGCCGCCATCCCAGCCGCCTCGAGCTTTGCTTGGGCAATCAGAAATTCCACGTACAGCGCGTCAATCAACCAGGTCCGACCAATCGAGGTTTTGAACCGCTCAAGGGGCAACAGCGTTTTCACGCGCTCAAGATCAGCCGTGGTGAGGACGCGCTCACCCACGCGCACGATGGGGCGCGCGTCGCCTTGGGCGCGCACCGCCAGGGACAACGCACCGACCAAGGCGAACGCAATCAACAAAAGCTTCACGCCCCCAAGTATGCCCGATTGCCCACACAGCCTCGGGGGTGGTCTCTCGGGTGACCTGAGCACCACCGCTCAAAGGCACGAAAACAGGCTCGAGGGTTGGGCCCCGCTCGAGCCTCTCGTGTGCCACTCGAGCGTCGTGGCTCGAGCTTGAAGCTTCAGAACAAACCCAAGAACTTTGGGCGACGCCGTCGGCGCTCCTCTTCCAAGCGGCGCACTTCGCGTTGACGGCGGCGGTCAGCGGCGGCGTTGCGCCAACGCAGCAGCGCCAATCCCGCACCCGCAGCGATGGTAACGACCCGCAATTGACCGTCCAGCTCCTCGGTGACGCGGCGCAAGCGGGCTTTGGCGAGTTCCATCCGTTGCTCCAACAGCTTGTCTTCGGGTTTGGTGGGGGCGGTGTGCGGCGGCAACGTCGCCAGGGTGCGGCGGTTGCGTTCGTTCAAGCGCTTGGTCAACTCCTGCGGCCGAGCCATAAGAACACCCCCGCGATCAGCAAGGACACGCCGCCGATGATGAGTCCCGCCCAGGCGGGCGAGAGCGCCGTGGCGAGCGCGATGTACAGCGCCCAGGTCAACCACACGCTGCCCGCGATCAAGAGCGCGCCCGCCGCGAGCAGGAAGACCACGCTCTGCACCAGCCCTTGCACCTTGCGGCGCAAGCTGCGCCCCTCGAGTTCGACCAACTCGACGGCGCTGATCAGCAGTTCAGCCAGTGCCCCGGTCATCAGCGACCCCGACCGAGCCTCGAGAGCAGAAATCCTGCGCCGAAGACGAGTACCAAGGTCTGCAACGGCTTTTCACGCGCTTGGCTCTCCAGCTTCCCCAACCAATCTTGCGCGGTCGCGCGGGCACTGCCCGCCACTTCCTCGACTTTGTGCACGTCCACGCCCGCGCGCTCTGCCGTGTCCTTCACGGTGCCCTTCGTGTCTTCCATGAAGCGCTGCACTTGCGGGCGGGAGAAGAACTCGCGCAACCAAGCGCTGATCGGAGCATCTTCGCTCTGCACGTCGCGGAACGCGCCGCTGCCGTCGGGGCGCGCGGGCTCGTTGAGGTTGCGCTCGCGCTCCAAGCGCTCGGCTTCGGTCAACTGACCGGGTTGAATATCGTCGTTTGCCATGTGGGCCTCCTGATGCGAATTGACCTTATGAACGGCTTTTGAATGGGCGTTGCGTGGCAATTGAGCCGAACCTGAGCATTTGCAAAACTGCGCGGAGCCACCTTGGGCTCCGCGCAGGCCAAACGGGCTGGCCCTCAGCGTCGGCGCTTGCTGTCCTCGAGCTTGGCGTCGCCCGTCAGGTCGGCGACGCCGCCTTTGACGCGCTCCACGCCCGCCTTGACAGTCTCGGTGACTTTCGTACCAAGGTGATCGCTCGCCGCAGCGCGGGTTTCGTGTGCTTGGGCTTTGGCTTCGTGACCGACCGCGCGCACCTTGTCGGCGGTTCCGCTGGCGGCTTGCTTGACGCCACGCGTTTTTTCCTTGGTGGCTTCGACGCCCTCGCGCACCGCTTGACCCGCATCGTCCAGGGCTCGTTTGGCGCCGGCTGCCGCTTTTTGAACGGTTTTCTGAACACCCATCTCAAAAACCTCCTTTGGGTGCTTTTCACCGTAGGCGTGCCTGTTGTGCGGCGGCTGAGGTTCGATTGAAGGGCGAGCCGCCACGCGGACAGGGGACCAAAGGTCAAGGGTCGTGGCGCGCACACGTTGAATCTCGAGCGCTGCTGGTCTCCAGCAGCGGAGAAGGCAACCCAAATCGATAACCCTGGATGCCTCGAGTAAGCCACCAACACGCTCAGCGTGGGCGGTCGTTCATGGGCGGTCGCTCGACTGGCGCAGCAACGCGGCTGCGCCGGTGAGCACGAGTGCGCCGAACGCCAAGCCCGGCAACCTGGAAGCCGACAGCGCCGCACCCAGCCACACGCTGCCTTGCGCCCAACGCCAGTGGTCTTGGGTGAGCGGCGCGCCGTTGTCGGCACGGCTCTGCGGCGCGGGGCGCAAGGCGTTCAGCGCCCCGAGCGCGAGCAGGGCTGCGCCGGGCAGCGAGGCATTCGTCGGCGGCAACTCGAGCAAGTCGTCGCCCTCTTCACGCCGCAGCAGCTTGACGTGCGCGAACGCGAGCGGCGCGAGGGCGAGGGCGACGCTCCACCACGGGCTGCGCCGCGCGGTCAGTGCGCCTGCGCTGGCGACGCCCAGTCCAACCAGCGGCGCGCCGGTCAACGCTTGCCCAACCAGCGGCGCGCCCGCCACCGTCGCGTAATCGCCTGGCTCGAGGTCGCGCCCAGTGGTGTTCAGCGCGGTGCGCGCCGCCATCAGCAACGCGCCGTTGGCGCTCAACGCCACGCCCGCTAGGTCCACCGCATCGGGCTGCGTCGCCAACGCGACGAGGGTGCCGATGGCGCTGACGCCTGCGGTGTCGGCGTCGTCGGGGTCGAGTTCGCGTGCCAGCGACCAACTGGAGAACGTCCACGCGGCGCTCGAGACGGTTTGCAACGGCGTCGCCCCTCTGGACCACGCGATCACACCGCCCAAACCAGCGGCGAGCAGGGCGAAGCGGTTGGACGGGTAGCGCGGGTCCACCGCGCGGTCCAAGCCGGTGACAGGGTTGCCGGGTGAGGTCTTGAGGGTTTCGGGGGCAATGTCGGGCAGGTTGGCGGGGCTGATCGTCATGGGGTCCTCGTTTCTGGGGGTTTGGCGGGCGAGGGCGGTGTGCCCGAGGGGTTGCCCGGTGCGTGGGGACTCGAGGGGTTGCCCGAAACGGCGCTGGACGCAGGGCTCGAGCCAGCGGCGGGCGGGGCACCGAGGGCGGTGAGTTTGTCTCGCGCTTCGGGGTCGGCGGCGGTGGCGGTTTGCACGGGCGGACCATCGTGCGGCGTGCGCCCAGTGTGCAAGGCTTCGAACACGAGGCGCTGCATGCGCGCCAGGCTTTGCCGCGCGAAGCGCACCTGCAAGCGCCGCCCGAACAGCGCGAAGCCGATGCGGTAAAAGATGTTTTGAATCGTGCCGGTTTTGGAAAACGCGCTGATCTTGAATTTCACCGTGCCGGACTGCAAATTTTTGACGATTAAAAACTCGATTTGCCCACGCTCGAAGTGGCCCTCCAAGGTCGCATAGCGGTAACCCCACACCCGTGAGGGCTCGCCGTCCTCCTGGCGCTGCTCGTCCACGACGCCGCTGATCTTGACGCCGAAGTAAAACGTGAACAGCAAGAAGCGGGCGCGCAGCAGCATCACGCGCTGTTCCAGCGGCATGTCGGGCACGAAGATGCCCGTAATCAGGTCCGGCGGCGGAAAGCGGTAATCGCGCAGCACCGCCTTGGCAGCGGCGAACGACCCCGCTTTGAGCGGTTCGCCGCCCGGTTCGCCGGGCAGGTCGGCTTCGTAGTGGTCCAAGTGCCAGCCGTTGGCGGCCGTGTACTCCTCGCGGCGCTCGAGGTCGAGGTTGAGGTTGAGCTTAGCAAGAGCGTCCAAGCGCGACTGAAACGGTTTGAGGTCCACGTTCACCTCCTCGGTGTTGAATCGGCGTCGTCCAACTTCCGCTCGCTGACGACGACTTGACCGATGGGCGGCGCCTGTTCCAGTGCGGCGATGCGTTCCAAGAACGTGCTCCAGGTGGTTGCTTGCAGGTTCTTGCCGACGCCGAGCTTGCCGTAGCCCAAGTCAACGACGGCGTCCCTCGAGCGCGCCCAGCTCGTGATCGTCGCCACGAGGCGGCCGGGCACGGGCTGCGCCAGGGAGAAGCGAATCCGACCCGCTTCCGGGTGCCCGCGCAAGGTCACGAAGCTGAACGCGTCGGGTGTGGTTTCGATGACGCGCACGCGCCCGTTCCACGGGCCCAGGATTTGGATGTCGAATTCATCGCCCAGCTTGAGCACCCACGGCACGCCGTTGGTCTTTTCAAAAGCGGCGAACTCGTCCGGGCTGAGCGCTACCAAATTGCGTTTGACGCGGTCCATCACCGCGCTTGGGTTGGCATCGCTGCGCATCGCCAGGGCGTAGCGCCGACCCAACAGCGGTCCGAACCCGTCGCCCTCGAGTTGCACTTCTTCGTCCATCAGGTTCGCTGGGATCTGCGGCGGGTCGGGCAACGGCGCGACTTGCTCGCGCACAGGGTTGAAGAGCTGTTTGACGAAACCCGCCAGGCGCGCGGGCCAGCCCAACTTCGCAGTCGGCGCGGCTTGGGCGTGAACCCGTTGTTCAGCGGCGCGCAGGGCGGGGTCCGGCGCAGGGTCGGCGGACTTGGCGTCGGCGCTCACCGTCGCCCCCGTTTGAACTGTTCAAACAATGTCGAGCCCAAGCCCAAACCGCGCACGGCTTCGCGGGCCAAGGCGGCTCTGTTCACGGGGCGCGCCTGGCGGGGTCGCCTCGAGCCCACGGCGAGCCACACGGCAGCGACGGTCAACACGGCGGTCGCGCCGCGCAACCACGGGCGCAACCCTGGGTCTTCGGCGAGGCGCTCGGCGGGTTCGCGCACGGTCGTGGCGGCTTCCAACAGCGCAGCGTCTTTGATCGCGCTGGCGGGTTCAGGGGCGTTTTGCGCGCCCTTGAAGGGTTGCCCGCTGCGCGCGACGCTGTAGACCTGGGTGAATTCCGCGCCGAAGAGCACGATCTGCGCCGCGTAGTAAATCCACAACAGCAGCACCGCGAGCGCCCCTGCCGCGCCGAACACCGACTGCGAGGCGCTGTACCCCAGGTACAAGCCGATCAGGGTTTTGCCGACCGTGAACAGCACCGCCGTGAACACCCCGCCGACGAGCGCGTCGCGCCACGGCACCGGCTTGTCGGGCAAGAACGTGTAGATCACGGCGAACAACACGCCGACGATGACCACTGAAAAGACCTCGTAAACGCCGCGCCACAGCCACACGGCGTCGGCCAGCCCAAGCTGGGCCTCGAGCGCACTCAAGCCCGCGCTGACCACCAGCGACACCAGCAGCAAAAAGCCCATGACCAGCACGACCCCGAACGACATGGCGCGGGCGCGCACGATGGCGCTCAGCTTTGCGGGCGGCTTGGCGTCCCAAATCGTGTTCAGGGTTTGCTGCAATTGCCCGAACGCGCCGCTCGCGCCCAGGATCAACCCGCCCACGCCCAGCACCACGCCCAGCACGCCACTGCTTTGGTTGCTGCTGGCGCGTTCCAAGACCTCTCCGATCCACTCCGCACCGCCCGCACCGACGAGGCCGCTGATCTCTTGAAGCAGGCGCTCGCGCGCGGCGTCGGCGGAGGTGAACAGCCCCGCCACGGCGAGGATCACGACGAGCAGCGGGGCGAGGGCAAAGATCGTGTAATACGCCAGCGCCGCCGCCTGGGTGGGCACCTGGTCGGCTTGCCACTCCAGGTAGGTTTGGCGCAGGATGGCCAAAAACGACGGACTCGAGGCACGGGGGGTCGCATTGTCGCGCGGAGCTTGGGGACGCGACGGAGAAGGCAGGGCGGTCATGCGCGCAGTCTTAAAGCCACGTGCTGAAAGGCCGTGTTCACCAAAGCTGAGTGCCGCCTGAACTTTAGACGCTGACATCACAGTTCAGGTCGGGATCAGCCTTTTGACAGTGGACGCTCAAATCACACTTTTAATTTGCGTCCCATCAGCCCCACGCCCTCGAGCCTCAAACCCAAACCTCGAGAGACGGCGCGGCGGCTTTCAAAAGGAGGCAACACCATGGACTGGATTATCGTGTTGATCGTCGGCGCACTGATCGGTTGGCTCGCCAGCCTCGTCATGAAGACGGACGGGCAACAAGGCGCCATCGCCAACATCCTGATCGGCATCTTCGGCGCTGCATTGGGACGCTGGCTGTTCGGGGATGTGCTCGGCATCGGGGGTGCGCAAGCCGCAGGGGCGTTCTCGTTCACGGGATTGCTCTGGGGCATCTTGGGCGCGGCGTTGCTGATCGCAATTTTGAAAGCCTTGCGCGTTCTGCGCTGAAGCGCCTCGCCACGTCAACTTCACGCGCACTGCAAGGCGGAGCCAGCACACGGCTCCGCCTTGAATGCATTTCCAGTCCCCTTGAGCAGAGGAGTCTATGGCGCAATCCACCCCACCCCCGCCCAACCCTGGTCACGATCCGTCGCGCATCGTGAACCCGTACCGCCCGAGCAGCGCGCCGGTACCGCAAGGCCGCAACACCGAGTTGGCGTGGATCCCGCTGCTGCAAGGCCCGCTCGTGCGCGCGTTGCTGATCGTGGCCGGGGCGACGCTAGGGGTGCTGCTGCTCGGCTCGTGGGCGACGGCCGCCGCTGGGTCGCTGCTGTTGGTGTTGTTGGCCAGCGTGCTCGCTTTGGCGCTGAATCCGCTCGTGGTCTGGCTCGAGCTGCGCCGCATTCCGCGCGGCTTGGGTGCGGTGCTGGTCGTGCTGGCGGTGCTGGGGCTGATCGGTGGCGTACTCGCCATCATCACCCCAATGCTCTACACCCAAGGACAGCGCTTTGCCACGAACGCCCCGACCATGCTGTCCGCGTTGCGTGAAAGCCTGCCCTGGCTGGAACGCGTCCCCGGCGCGAACGACGTGCTCAGCGGCAAGGTCACCATCGCCACGCTATTGGGTGGCGGCAGCAGCGCGCTGCTCAGCGGGGTGTCCGTCGCTGCGACGGGCGCCATCGGCGTGCTGACCTCGCTGTTTTTGATGGTCACGATGGTCGTGTTTTTGCTCAGCAACCCACAACCGGTCGTGCGTGGGTTGCTCAACACGATTCCCACGGGCGTCCGTCCGCCGCTCGAGCGCTTGCTCTCGAGGCTCGGGCGGCAGTTGAGCCTGTGGCTGGTCAGCGCGCTCACCGTCAGCACGGTCCTGGGCACGCTGCTGGCCATCGGCTTGGCGCTCGCTGGGTTTCAGGACGCGTTCCTGTTCGGTGCCATCTACGCGGTGTGCAACCTTGTGCCCGTCGTCGGGCCGCTCGTGGGCATGCTGCCCGCGATTCTGTTCGCCGCCGCCGACGCCAACTGGGGCGGCGTGGGTTGGGCGGTCGCCATTCCGCTCGTGTTGCAGCAACTCGACGGCTATTTCCTCTCGCCCACGATCTTTCGGCGCACCACGCACCTGCACCCGTTGAGCGTGCTCGTGTCGGTGAGCGTGTTCGGGTCGCTGATGGGCTTCGTCGGCACCTTTTTGGCGGTGCCGATGGTCATCATCGTCAAAGCCATCGTCGAAGAGATCTACTTGCCCAGCGCGGGCAACGCCGAGGTCTCCGAGCAAAACGTCGCCGCCGTGTTGAACGTCCCACCGCCCGACGAGCCGACGGCACAAGATTCGGACGCCGCGCGAGAAAACCCAGGGACAGATGGTGCGCAAGCCTTGGGCTCGTCAACCGTGTCGTCCTCAGCCAAGATCGCAATCTCTCAGGCGGCAATCAGCCTCGAGCCAACCCAGACCCGTTCCACGCCCGGATCATGACCTCGTCCCAACAGGGAACACCCAAGGAGGTCACACCATGGAACGAGTTACTGCGCTGTTCAACGACAAGTCCGCCGCCGACGCCGCCATCACCCGCTTACGCTCGATGGGCATTGCCGACGCCAAGATTTCCATCGTTTCCAAGCACGAAGGCGAAACCGACGCCGAGAACATGATGAAGCAAGACGTCGGTGAGGGCGCGACCCGCGGTCTGGCGGTTGGCGCTTCGGCTGGCGCGCTGTTCGGCTTGGCGGCCGCACTGATCCCCGGCGTGGGACCGTTCATCACCGCAGGCGCACTCGCCGCGAGCCTCGGCGCAGCCGGTGGCGGCGCGGTTGCTGGCGCCATCGTCGGTGGCACGGTCGGCAGCTTGGCGGGCGCGTTCGCGCAAGCTGGCTATGAAAAGGACGAAGCCGAATACTACGGTCAGCAAGTGCACGGCGGCGCGTACCTCGTCGCGGTGGACGCTGCCAACGCCAGCGAAGCGCAGCAAGTGCGCGAAGTCCTGAACAGCAACCGCGCGTCGTTCTACAACCGCGACAGCATGGGCACGACGGGCATGGGCAGCACGGGCAGCTCCTCGAGGGTCTAAGCGCGCCCAACCCCACCCAGACCAACACCGCCGCCGGATGACACCCCGGCGGCATTTTCGTGGGCGTTTGTCATGAAACGAACCTAAAGGCGCGCACACACACGCATCAGCGGCTCTTCAGTTGTCACGAAGGCGCAAACCAGCCCTCGAGCGCAAATTCTGACGCAGCGCAAGTCAAAAAAGAGCAGGCGCTGTTAATCAAGGAGGCAAAGCATGAACGTCAAACAACTGCTGGCAGTGGGAGCGATTGCAGCCGGATTCACCTCGTGCGGATTGTTGGGCAACACCCTCTCGGGCGGACCGTTGTTCTCTGGTACGGTCGGTGGGACCGCACCCACGGCAAGCTCGTACAAGCTCGCCCTCGTGCAATTCACAGCGTTTGGTGACAACGGCAGCAGCACCTTTCAAGCGGCTGCATTCGGCACAACGATTCGTATCAACGGTGGCACAGGCGTGTACAACGGTGCACTCGTGCCAAGTATCGATCTGGGCAATGACAACCAGCGTTTTTACAAGATTGCCGTCTACGATGACCGGGACAACAACGACATTTACAACACCGTTGCAACCGCGCCTGACAACACCAAGGACACGATTCTTGCGGACAGCATCAACAACAAAGCCGATGGCGGCAACCGCTTCTTCGTTTATGCCAAGGCGGATGGCACATGGACGGCCGGCCAGCCGCTCAAAGCGGGTTGGAATCTGGTGACGGATGTGCAAAAGAACAGCAGCTTGCTCGGCGATGTAAACCGCAGTGACGACCTCGTGACCCAAGCGGGCGGCTTCGGCGGCATCACGATCAACTACTAAATTTTCACCAAGTCTCGAGGCGCAGGGTTCTAACCTGCGCTTTTTCATGGTTCGAGGGGACACCCACCCACGACCGTCTCGAGCCTCACCGACAAACCGCAGCCCCGCAGCATAGTCTGCACCCATGCCCGAACTGCCCGAAGTCGAAACCACGCGCCGCATGCTCGAGCCGGTGCTCGTCGGTCGCGTCATCCGCGACGTGATCCACAGCGACCCGGAGCGTTACCGCAACACCACGGCAATGCTCGGCAAGCAGATTCGCGCGATTGAACGGCGCGGCAAGTACTTGATCCTGCGTTTGGACGACGGATTGGACGTGATCGTGCACCTGAAGATGACCGGTGGGTTCCGCACGACCGCGGAGCCGTTCCTCGAGCCGCCGCGCTTTGAACGCCTGCGCTTGAAGCTGCACGACGGCGAGGTCAGCTTCGTGGACGCCCGACGCTTCGGGTTTTGGGAGGTCACGCCGCGCGACCAGTGGAGTCACCTCGGCACACTCGCCGCGATGGGGCCGGAGCCATTGGAGGACACCTTTGGGCTCGAGGCGTTCACAACCGCAATGGCGAAGGTGGGCAAGGTCAAGCCCGCGCTGTTGTCCCAGAAGATCGTCGCAGGCGTCGGCAACATTTACGCCGACGAGAGCCTGTGGCGCGCCAAGATTCACCCCGAAGCCTCACGGCTGAAACCAGCCCAAAGTAAACGCCTCTACACCGCCATCCGAGAGGTCATGCGTGAAGCGGTCGCGGTCGGTGGCAGCACGCTGTCCGACGGCAGCTACCAGCAACCCAACGGCGAGCCCGGTTATTTCAAGTTGCAGCACGCCGTGTACGACCGCGCGGGGCAACCTTGTCCACGTTGCGGCACACCAATCGAGAAGTATTTTCTGGCGCAACGCGGCACGCACTATTGCCCGCGCTGCCAAAAGGCGCCAGCCGCTTGAGACGCTCCAGGGCAACGCGCGGCTCGAGCCTTCACCCGCGCCCCTCGAGCACGCGCATCGGATCGCCATCGTAATTCACGCGGTCTGAGGGCATGAACCCGAGCGCGGTGAAGAACGCGCCCGACACGGCGTTGTCCGGGTGGTGGGCGATGAAGACGCGTTCGCAATCCGGCTGAGCGCGCAATGTGGCGATCACGGATTCGGCGACGACCTGCCCGATGCCTCGGCGTTGCGCGCGGTGGTCCACAACGAGGTGAATCAGTTCGTACGCGCCAGGAACGCTCTTGGTCAGGGCTTCATCTTCAAACAGCGGACCGTAAGCGACCATGCCCACGGCGCTCTCGGCGTCGCTCGAGTGCACGAGGCGAAACGTGATCTGCGGGTTGTCCAGCGACCATTGGTGCCAGTACCAGGGGCTGTGCACCCAGTAGCGTTGCGGGTCGCCCGCGTCAATGTCTTCCAAATCGCCGCGGTTGTGGATGGTGACCGGTCGTAGGGAGATGGTCATGCAATGGATTGTCCTCGAGCGACGCGCAATACGCCATCCCGCAAATGGCTTGGTTGTTGGTGCAGCGCACAAAACACGGCTCGAGGGCGATGTTGCCCAGCGGTCAGCGCTCACCCTGGGGCAGCGACGCTCGAGGCTCCCCCACTACAACATCGAGCCCCGAGCGCGTGACTGGGCAGGATTGCCTCCTCTGGCTCGAGGAATTTTCGGCGGCGGTCACGCACTGGTTCAGGCGCCGAGGCTATTCGCGGCTCACCGCACGCAGCACCTCGAGCGTGAGCCGCGCGTCTCCGACTGCACGGTGCGCTTGCGCGCCGCGCAGCACCCCCTCGAGCGCCGCCGCACGCTCGAGCCCAGTCAGCCGCACGCGACGCACCCCGGCGTACGCCCTCGCCGCACACGCCCAACGCGCGTGCAGCGACGCAGCGAAACCGTGAATGCGCCGTGTTTGCTCGACCATGCGCTGGTCAAAGGCGACGTTGTACGCCAGCACCAACCGCCCGCGCAGGGTTTCACGCAACGCTTCGTCGATTTCCGCCCAGCGCGGGGCGTCGCGCAGCATCGCGTCGCTGATGCGGTGCACGCGGCGCGCGCCGGGGGACACCTTGGCGTCGGGTCGCACCAGGGTTTCAAACACCGTGCGTCCGCTGGCGTCCACGATGCCGATCTCCAGCACTTCGGCGTGCGCGCCGCCGCCCGTGGTTTCGGTGTCCAGGATCAAGGCGTCTTCGACCTCGAGCCAGCGCCGCACTTGGGCGGCGACTTCGGGGTTGAATTTGAACGCGGTGATCGGCGCGCGCTCGGGCGTGGCAGCGGTTCGGGCGCGCGGCGCGGGGTTGACCGTCGGCGCCACTCGAGGCTCGGCGCCTGCACGTTCGTACAGCAGTTCTCGAGCGCCGTCCGCCGTCGTGGTGGTTGCCACCGCCGCATGCACGGGCTCGAGCCCGTCACGCAACAATGCGCCGCGCGTGGCGAGGTGCGCTGGTGCGTCCTCCGGGCGGGCGTAATGGGGGCGTTCGGGTTTCATGCGCCGCCCGAGGGTGTACGTGACATGCAGAATTTATACTCGCAAATTGGCTCGAGGACAACTTGGAAGCGTACCCTCTGCGCTCGAGTTCAATCCCCATTCTCAGCAGTGCGTGCCGCCCGTGCGTTGCTGACACAGCGCGTAAGCCGCATCAATTTCAGCCTCGAGGTCAAAGCCCAGCGGTTGCCCAGCATCGATCTTGGCTCGGGCGCGCTTCAAGGCGTCTTGTGCGCCATCGGGCACCGTGCCGCCCCACCACTTGTTGGGCGCGTCGCGCCACCAATCCACCTCTTCGCTGTACACCCAAACGTATTCGTCCGCCATCTTCAAAGCGTGGTACGTGTTGCGCTCGAGCAGGCGCAACTGATCGCTTCGGGAGAGGAAGTGCGTGGTTCGCACGCCGCACCACACGGCGCAATCGGGTGATGTGGGATCGAACAAGTCCAGGATCAAATCCATGTACACCGTGGATCCAACCTGCAACTGCGGCTTGGCACGGTTTGCTGGGGACAACAACGCGCGAGCCTCGAGCGCGAATCTGCGGCCGTTCTCGAAGTCTTTGACGTGCAAGTAGTAATACGCGCCTTCGTTGCCGTCAATGATTTTGGCACCGGGCTGGGCGACATCTGCCCAACCGTCAATGAACGCTGCGAGCAGCGCGTACTCGGCATCTTCCAGTCTGCCCGTTTCCTCTTGCTGGGCGCGCACGATGCTCAACCCAAAGTAAAGCAGCATCGTCGGGTTGGGCACTTCGGCTTGAATCGCGGTCATGAACGCCCGCCCACGCTCACGCACTTTGGCGCTGACCTGTTCAAAGCCCGAGGTCGGGTAGCGCTCTTTCGTGTACAACCACGGGTTCATGCCGTACGGTTCCGCGTCGAACGCGAAGCCCTCGAGCTTGCCTGCGCGGGCGGCGTTGGCAGCACGGCGCATGCTGGTCTCGGCGGCGGCCCAATCGGGGTCGCTGAGCCAACTCCAGCCGTCTTGCTGCGCGGCGTTGATGCGCATGAAGTTGTGCTTAAAGCGCACGAACTTCGTCGCCGCGAGGTTCTCGCGGTCGGCAGCGAAGTCCAGATCCGAGGATGCGCGCTTGCGAAAGACGCTGCCGCTGCCGTCGCCAAAGCCCAAGGGTTTGATGACCAACCCGTCGAACGCGCGGCGCTCCATCGTTTGGATGTTGGCGCGCACGAAGTCTGTGGACGGGTTGACGCCCGCTTCGATCAGCCACTTGCCGCCCGTGGTCGCGGGCGGTGTGGGCGCGGCGACTTCTGGTTGCGAGGCAGCCGGCATCGCGCACGCCACGAACGCGAGGCTCAGGGCAAACAGCCAACGTCGAAGGTCGTTCATGGCGTGCTCCTTGGCGCCCTCAGCGCGGCACGAGCGCATTGCGCAGCGGTTCAATCCACGCTGCTGCACGGCGGTCGTAGACGCCGAAGCCCGCGCCGAACTCCCAGTACCCCCAGGTGATTTGGCGGCGCTCGGCTTCCGCGCGCGTGAACGTCGTCCAACGCACCCGCGAATCCAGATCAGCTTTGCTGTACGCGCCGAACTCGCCCATGAAGAGGGGGCGGTTGTTGGCTTTGCTCCACGCAGCGGCGAAGTCCAGGTACTCGGTCACGCCCGTTCTGGCGTTGCCGATCAGGTTCAGCGTGGCACCTGGTTTGACAAGCTCAAAACTACCCAGCGTGTACGCGGGTTGCGCTTCACCGACGTTGCTCTGCACGAACAAATCGCGCAATGTGCCGGGATTGCCGCACGCGCTCAGCTTGACCTCGAGCGGCGTGTTGGCCGCGGTTTCCACGGCGATGCCCGGCGGGTTGCCGGTCTGCTGGTTCTTTTCCATGCACGTGATGCGCAGTTTTACGGCGCGGTCGGTTTGCAAGCGCAGCGCCGTGTACCCGCTCGCGCCCGCATCGCTGTGCAGGTACAAGCCCGCCCAACCTGTCTTGTACGTGATCTTCAGCGCGGTGTCGCTGGCACTGGTCACGTCCGTGTTCCACGAGTAATTCGCCCAGCCTGCGCGCAAGCCCGCGCCGGGTGCGGGCCAGGTCACACCCGTGGGCGGCACGGGGTTGATCCACTCCGCGCCTTGGTGTGTGAAGGTGAACGGTTCGTAGTTGTGGAAGGTCACGATCAGGTTGGGATCGTCGGGGAGCTTCAATTCCGGCAAGCGCCAAGCGCTGTTCAAACCGTTCGGTCCGACGACCACGGCGCGCGTCGGGTTGCTGGCGCGCACCACGGTGAGCGCTTTGGCGAGGTAATCGTTCCACAACGGTTCAATCGCGCCGTTGGGTTCGTTGTGCAGTTCAAAGAACACGCTCGAGGGGGCGTCTTTGAAGGCTTCGGCAACCTGTTTCCAGATGCCCAGAAACCGCTCGAGGTTGGCCGCTGGAGCCGTCATCAATTCGTCGTAATGGTGGAAGTCCACGATGATCGCCAAGCCGCGGTCCGTGGACTGTTTGACCGCCCAACGCACGCGCTCCAAGAACGTGGGCTCGAGCGTGTAGGGCGCGCTTTGTGCGGCGTGCGCGCTCCATTTTACCGGCAGGCGAATCGCCGTGAAGCCGCCGTCTTTGACGAGTTGAAAAAACCTCTCCTCCAAGACCATGCCCCACTCGCCCTCTTTGGGCGCCTCCAACGCATTGCCAAAGTTCACGGTTTTGGCGAGCAAGCGGTTTTGCGCGTCAATGTTGGTGCTCGAGGGGACGGGCGGTGTCGAGGGGGTTGGCGCAGGTGGTGGACTGACCGTCGGCGGATTGGTCGCGGGCGGGGAGGTCGGAGACGTGGCGGAAGTCGTCCCACCTTGGCACGCGATCAACACGGCGAGCACCAGGGCGCTCGAGAAACAGCGAACGGTCAACGGCGGTGTGGTCATGTGGTCTCCCCTCGAGCCGCGAAAAACAGCTGGAACCGAGTGTGCGCTTTTGATGACACCTGCGTTGTAAGAATTTCCACGTGCCACACACGCTTTTCATCAATGATCGTGAGTACTGACTTTGGGTCGTGGCTCGGGTCTGGGGCAGACTGCCATGCGTGGCGCTGTGACCGTTGCAAGGCTCGAGGCGGGGCGCAGGGGCTACACTTCGCGCTGTGACCGCCCTCGTGCTCGTCTTCTCGTTCGTCCTCGGGGCACTGGTTGGGTCGTTCACGAACGTGCTCATCCACCGCCTGCCGCGCCGCGAGAACATCGCCTTCCCGCCGAGCCACTGCCCGCACTGCGACCACCGCCTGGGCGTGCTGGACCTGATCCCAATTTTTTCGTGGCTGGCGTTGCGTGGGCGTTGCCGTTACTGCGGCAAACCGATCAAGGCGCGCTATCCGATCATTGAACTCGTCACGGCGGTTGCGTACACCGCGATTGCGTTTTTCTTCGACCCGACCCTCGAGCCCTTGCGCACCGTCGGCTACTGGTTCCTGTTCACGATTTTGCTCGCGGGTAGTGCGATTGATTTGGAGACCTTTGAACTCCCGGACGAATTGACGATTCCCGCAATCTTCGTCGGGCTGGGCATCGCCGCGCTCCTCGGCACGTTCCCCGTCGCGCTCGAGGGGGCACTCGTCGGCGCGGGTTTGATCGCGGCGGTCGGCGCGTACGGCATGTGGGTGATGCGGCGCTTCCGGGAACCCAGACATCCCGCGTTGCCGCTGGGGTATTTGAACATTCACCTCGCGCTCTTGGTTGGCGCGTGGTTCGGGTGGCCGGTCGGACTCGCGGCGGGGCTGGCGCTCGGCGCCTACCAGTTTGCCTTCAAACGCACATTGCCGCTGCTGGACGCGATCAGCCTTGGGGGGTTCATCGTCACCCTCGTTCTCAAAGCCTCGAGCAGCGGTCTCGAGGGGCTGGTCAGTGCACTCTCGAGCGGCTTGCAAGGCATGGGTGCGATGGCAATCGTCGTCGGCGTCTACTGGTGGCTCGCGCCCGAAGTGCCCGACGACACCCCGGAAGAAGACCTGGACCCCATCGCCATGGGTTTTGGCGACGTGAAATTGTGGGCGGCGGTCGGCGCATTCCTGGGGTGGCAAGGCGTGCTGTTCGGGCTGGCGGCTGCGGTCGTGGTCGGCGCAATCATCGGCGTGGTCTCCGTGCTGCGCGGCGGCTCCCGGCAGATTCCCTTCGGACCGTACCTGGCAGCGGGCGCGCTCGTGGCGCTGTTCACGGGCAGCCAACCGCTCCTGGATTACCTGCGCGGCGTGGGCTTGATCTAAACTCGAGCCTGTGCCCCTCGAGCTTGCACGCTCCATCCTGGAGGCATTCCGCGTAGGCGTGCTTCAGGATTTCGGCGGCGAGCGCAACCACCACTGGCTCGTGCAGCGTGGCACTGAACGTTTGGTCTTGCGACGCTGGGGCAACACGGGTCTCGAGTGGGAGACCGAGTTGCTCGAGCGGGTTCACGGCTTGGGCCATCCCGTCCCACGCGTGCTCGAGACCTGCACAGACGAAAGCGGGACAGCGTGGAGCTTGCATCCTCATTTGCCTGGGCAGCCCGCCACCGACAAGAACAGCCCGCGCGAGCAACGCAACAGAGGGCGTTTGCTGGCGGAGTTTCACCGCTCCCTCGAGACGCTGAGCAACGTACCCCAGCGCCCAGGCTGGCGCAGGTGCGAGGCGATTCTGTCAGACGCCTCGCTCGAGCAAACGTTCCTCGAGCACGCCGCCACCGATGCAGAAGAAGCCAACCTGTACCTCTGGTACCTCGAGCGGGCACGCGTGTTGCTCGCCGGGCTCGAGCCTGCGCTGCGCCCCAGCCAGGTTGTTCACGGCGATTTCACGCAATGGAACCTGTTGTTCAGCGGTGAACGTTTGACCGGCATCTTGGATTTTGAACTCGCACACGCGGACCACCGCATCGCGGATTTCGCCCTCGCGTGGCGCGGCATATACGACGACGTGATCCATGCCTACGACGAAGTCTCCCCGCTCGAAGAAGTGGAATGGGCGTTGCTCACGCCGTTGTGGTGGGCGTCTCTGCTCGAGGGTGCGGCGAAGAATGTACGGGCTGGCGGGCGCGACGACGGTTGGACGGTGAAGATGTTGCTGCGGCGGTCCGTGTTGATGCGGGATGCGGCGATGTACACGCTGGCACCTTGAAAAGCGTTTTTGCTTTAAGCAGGGTCAGCGTTCTTGCCTTCCGTGTCGCAATCGGCTTGGGTCGCTGCGTTCGGCGAGGGGTACTCGAGCGCCCAATGGCGGATGCTGTCCAAGATCGCGCGTGTGGCGCGTCCTCGCGGGGTGAGTTCGTAACTGGTGCGGGGTGGAATGGTGCTGTGGACGGTGCGTGTGACCAGCCCCTCGCGTTCCAGGAGCGACAGGCGTTGCGAAAGCGTGGTGGTGTTCACGCCGCCCTGGGCAGCGCTGCGCGAGAGTTCGTTGAATGTGGTGACGCCTGCCAACAACCGTTCCAGGAGAAACAACACCCAGCGTTCGTGGAGAAGCTTCAAAGCCTCGTACGTGGCTTGGCGCTCGGTTTCGCTTGGGTCAGGCAGCGTCGCAGTTCGACGCGTGTTGGAATTTCGGGGCACGGTCAGAGCATAGCGCGACAACACGTATTGTTGAGTACTTGAAAAAATAGAGTACTTGGGATTAATGTGTATCTCGTCGAAACTTCGACAGGAGGTCTACATGAATGGGCATGCGCTGACGGGCAAAACCGCGTTCATCACCGGAGGAACAGGCGGCATCGGCAAGCACACGGCGATTGGATTGGCCAAGCTGGGTGCACGGGTCATCGTGGGCGGACGGGACCGCGCCCGCGGCGAGGCAGCCCTGCGCGACATCAAAGCCGCCAGCGGCAACGGCGACGTGGACCTGGTGCTGGGCGACCTCTCGAGCCTGACGGGGGTCAGAAAACTCGCGCAGGACGTGATCGCGCGCACCGAACGCCTGGACATTTTGGTCAACAACGCAGGGTTGCTCGAGGACAAGAAACGGTTGACCGCCGACGGTCTGGAAGCGCATTTCGCCGTCAACGTGGTCGCCCCACACCTGCTGACCCTGCAGCTGCTGCCGCTCTTGCGCTCCAGCAAACCCGCGCGGGTCGTCAACGTCACCGGCGGGCTGCCCGTGGGCGGCATTGACCCCAGCAACCTGCAAGCCGAAAAGGGCTTCACCGGACTCCTCACGTACAGCAACGCCAAACGCGCGATGAGCGCCGCTTCGCTCGAGATGGCACGGCGGCTCGAGGGCAGCGGTGTGCACGTGATCGTTGTTTATCCAGGCAGCGCCGCCACGTCCATGACGGGCGCGATGACCCCTGCGATGCTGCCCGCGCCGATGCGCTTGTTTTGGCCCGCGTTTCGATTTCTAATGCGCGAAGACGGCGGCAAGGGCGCAGCGAGAGCCGCACGCTCCAGCATCTTGGCTGCCTCGAGCACCGAGTTTACAGGTCAGACCGGGCTGTATTTGGCCACCAACGGCAAGCGCGCCAAACCCGGCAAGGACATCCTCGATTCCGTCACGCAACGCGCCGTTTGGAATGCGCTTGAGCGTGTCACCGGAGCCACGTTGCCCGACACGAGCAACCAGGGTTCGCTCACGCGTCCCGCGTTGACCTGAAATCAGCCTCAAGCCCTTTGGACCACCCGTTGCAAACGGTGTGGACAGCCTCAACTTGCCCCAGGAGCCCCCATGAACACGATTCGCACCCTTGTCACCTCGAGCCTGCTGATGGCTTCTTTCGTTCTCGCGCAAGGCGCACTCAGGTATCCAGATCCCGCTCCGGAACGCCTCGTCAACAGCGCAGTGGTCGCCACATTCCCAACAGGAATTTTTATGGAGGGCATCGCCGTAGACCGCCAAGGCACGCTGTACGCAACCATCTTGGGACTCGGCAGAGCCCCCGATCAACTTTGGACCCGCACCCGAACCGGCGTGGTGAACACGATCAACCTGAGCGCGCAGAACTTGGCCGTCGACCCGAGCGGCAGGGTGTGGGCGAGCGTCTCGAGCGGCAACCCACAAGATCCTCAAACCCTGCAGTTTCACCTCGAGCGTTTGAACGCGGATGGCACACGCACGATGGGCGCAACCTTTCGCAAAGGGGCGTCGCCGAACGGCATCACTTTCGACCCAGCGGGCAACCTGTACGCCGCGGACAGTGCGCTGGGCATTCTCTGGCGCGTCAAACCAGGCGGGGTAGACCCTGAGGTCTGGCTTCAAGATGCGCGTTTCGCACCAAAAGGTCCGCAAGGCATCCCTGGCGTGAACGGCATCAAAGTTTTCGAGCGCGCGGTGTACACGCCGAACTCTTCCAGCGGCGAGTTCTTTCGCGTTTCCATCAACGCCGATGGCGGGGCAGGAGCGGTCAGCCTGCGAGCCACGGGCGTGCCCGGCGACAGCTTCGCGTTCGATGCGGCTGGCAATGCATTCGTCACCACCCACGTGTTCAACACCGTGGTGCGTGTGGACACGCAAGGCAATAAAACCGTTCTCGGCAATGTCAAAAACGGCATTGTGGGTGCGACCGACGCCGCCTTCGGCGTTGGGGCGGACCGCACGGGCTTGTACGTCGTGCAAGACGGCGGGGCGTTCTTGGACCTCGTCCCACCGGCGTTCGCCAAAGCCTTCCCACAAGACCGTGCCGCGCCCGCCATCGTCAGGCTCGAGGTTGGCAATCCGTAAACGCTCGAGGGTTACAGCGTCCCATCGGTCAACCGCATGCTGAAGAACCCGTCGCCCACCGCTTCGAAGATGACCGCGTGGGCGACGCTCACACCGCTGTAGGCACAGGTGCTTGACGGTGCGGCGCGGTGCGTTCGAGGTTGATGTCAGCGCCATCGCCCACAAGGGGTTTGGGGGTCTTACGGACGACCAAGGAACGGGTCAGTTGATCGAGACTTCTCTGTAATTGCCGTATGGATATTCATTTTCAAAATGAACGAACATCGCCGAGAGCTTGTGTGGAGCCTCTTCTGAAAAGACCAAGACGATTTTCGATGTTGGTACACGAATGATGGGTTCGTGGCACACGTCGATCAGAGAAAAAACTCTGGTGGCGGCGACGTTATTTTCTTTAAGAAAAATCAAGCAGTCATGAAAGCCCATGTATTCGATTGCATTTACCCAAGAGGCGCTTACTCCAAAAAGTTTAACGCCATACCTGCGAATTTCTAGTGGCTTGATTTCCACTTTGTAAAGCCTTTTTCTATAACCAGAACCGATAATTCCTGAGGCTTCACGAAAAAAGTTTTCATCAGTTCTCGAATCAGGCTGTATAGAGTCTTCGTCAGACAAATAATCCAAAAGCCACTGCTCAGAATCAGGGAACAAAAACAGGTTTTTTAAGAATTTTTCAGATTTCACGGAAATCCAGACTGAAAAGTTTTTTGAGTCAACGTCACATCTTGGTTAAAATGCGTGCTTTTACCACTTGAAGGGTCAACGTCTTTAGCAAAATGTCTACTTGGGCATGGTCGGTGATGGCTCGAGGCAAATGCTTGCGTGGGTGCTTGGAGCGAACGGGTTGATCGTGCGGCAGAGCAACGAGTTCATTCAATACCTGGTCTGGTGCAATGCGTTTTTTGATTTGGGCATGCTGCCTCGAGTCTCGAGTCACCCGTCAATTCCGCTTCGCCGCCAGCGCGATGTAGCCCTCCACCAACCGCACGATCACCGGGTTGTGCGTGTGCACCCCATGCGCGGTGTCGGGCGCATCGGTCAGGTGCGCGACCACCGCCGCTTCGCCGTCGCGGGCGACCAGAAACGGACGCTGCCCCTCGGCGGCGATGGGCGGCAAACCGTGGATGCTCGAGGCGTGCACACCCACGCCCCGAGCCGCTTTGGTCTCGAGTCTCGAGACGAGCGCGGCGTCCCCCGCGAGGTGCAGGGTTTGCGTGGCGTTGCTGATGATGTCTTCGATCAGCGCCATGACGGCCGCCTCGCCGCGCAAAGGGTACACGGCTTCCGGTGCGGGTTCCGGTGCGAGCCGCGCGAGGCTGCGCTCCAAGCCCTCCAAGCGTCCTTTGAATTCGCGGTCGGCGCGCATGATGTACTCGCGGGCGGAAAGCGGCGCGTACTCCAATGGGCTGACTTGCGTTCTGGTTGCCAACCCTCGAGCCTCCAAACGTTCCAAGGTTTCATAGACTTTTGGACGCGGGATGTGGCTGTGGCGGGCGATGCGCGCGGGTTGCGCGCGACCCAAGGACAGCAGCGCGGTGTACGCGCGGGCTTCGTATTCGGTCAGCCCGAGGGCTTGCAGGTAATGGTGGGCTTCCATTCGCACCCATGTTACGCCTGTGGTAACACCCGCCTCAAGCGCCCGAGGGTTGGGGTGACCGCACCGAATTTTAAACCGCAGTCCTGGCTCGAGGACGCATTGGGAAAAGGTCACAAGCTTGCACAGTGCGTTGGGTTACGGTGCAACCATGAACGCGACGCGGTGGCTCGAGGGGTGCGCAGTGCTGGTCGGCTTGGCGTTGTTGAACGCCTGCGCGGGCGAACCGCCGCCTGGCACGACGACGAACACGCCGGGGCTCGAGGGTGCTGCCTTGCAACGCGCCGCCGTTGCCATTTGGCGCGAAGACGCGCCTGCGATCCGACCCAAGGGCTCGTGCGCCGCCTGCCACGGGGCGGACTTTTTTGACCTGGCCCGCATCGGCACGCCCGACGCGACGACCGTGCGTCGTGCCGTGATTGACGGCGCCACCCCCGCCGAAGCCGAGACCCTTGCCCGCGCGATCACGGCGCTGCGACAAACAGCGAAGCTCGAGCCTGCCGACCACCTCGAGTTCCGCCCGTTCCAACCTGGCGGCGCGGTGCTGCCCGGCGCGGACAACCGCGCGCGCGACATCGCCTTCGGCAAGCAACTCGAGACCCTGACGCCAACCTTGATGGGCGCGCGGATTGACTCGCTCGAGGCGGCAAAAAAGGCGCGCGACGAACTGCTGGCTCTTCCCATCCGTGACCTCAAAGTGGGTTTCGATTTCCCGCGTTGGTCCGCCGACAATTTCAACGTCGCCGCGCACGGCACGGACCACGGCACCTTGAACGATTGGGTGTCGGATTTGGCGGTGCTGCCCAAACCGGACAAGAAAACCGAGTGGTACGCCCTGCAAGATGCCTACCTGCAAAACCCCACGACCGAGAACTTCTGGCGTTACTACGGCGCGATCCCCTCGCACACGCAGGTCTTCGGTGCGACCGATCCCAGGGCGACGCGGCTGGCGCGTTTGAAATTCGAGAGCGCCTTGATCGGGCAGCAAATGATGCGCGTGCAGGCGTCCGGCGACCAGAGCTTCCTGCGCGGACCGATAGCGTTCTCGTACTTGGACAATGCCCCATACCGCAGCGCGTTGTTCACCACCCAAGACTTTCAGTACGACGGCATCCTGCCTGCCGCCGCGCCGTGGGACATCGGCGACCAGATTGGACGCAGCACCCTGCAATCCGCGCTCACAGCCAAATGGGACGGTCCGGTGACGGACGCGCTCAAAGAACTGGGCTTCCCGCAATTCGTGCAAGACAGCGTGTCCGCCAAGCGCAACCGTTGGCAGGAGGGCGACGACCTACGCCTGGACTGGTTCTGGATCGGATTCATGCTCGACCCCAGCTTCAACCGGCTGGGCAAATCCGGCTCCACCAAGGGCGGGGAGTACATCAACCAAACCCTGAACAGCCGCCAGCTCTACATCCACGACCTGTTCACCATCGCTGCCAGGAACGTCTTTCGCACCCTGCCCGACGCGCAAACCGAGTACGACTTCGCGGGCAAGAAGCGCGTCACGCCGCTGTTCTCCATGCAGTACTACTTCTTTCAGTACCACAGCCCAAAAGACACGGACCTGCTCCCAGAGCAACGCGCATTGTGGGGACACTTGGGCGCGAACTTCAGCCGGATGGCGGTGTACCTGTACCTCGAGAGCCTGGTGCAAGGTGCAGCCAAGTTCCACGACGCCAAGGGCGCGACCGACACGTTTGACCGCATGCGGCGCTACTTCAGCACCCAGCCGCAACACGCCCTCGCCGATGCCGCGCTGCTCGGGCAGCTCGAAGCGCTCAAGCCTTGGGACAACCCGTAAGGCCATCCAATACCTCGAGCCACACCCGCACGATTCCGCCAGACCCGAACGTTGCGAGGTTGATGCAAGCCTTTCCAGAGTGCCATCCGCAGCGAATTGCCCTCGAGACTCGAGGCGTGTCGTGCAGCACGCGTTGAACTGCCTGGGTTCGGCGGGTCAAGCTGTCCTCGAGCGTGAGCGGCTTCGCAATTCTTGTTGAGACTGCCCTACTGTCGTCTTCAGCTTTCGCCGCCAAGATGAACCGCATGTTGGCATCCCCCACTTGGACGCGCTTGCTCAGAGGCACCACGCTCGCCCTCGCCTGCGGGTGCGTTGTCTGGGCGCAAAGCGCGACGACACTCGCCCCGAACGTCGAAGCGACCCTCGAGCGCGCGATTGAAGCCCACGGTGGGAACGCCCTCGAGGGCTTGCGCACGTACACCGAAGACGCCACGGTCAACGCCACGGTCGTCGGCATCAACGTCTACAACATGCGTTTCAAAACCACGGTGGATTTCGAGGGGCGGCGCGGACGCATCGAAATCAGCCAAGACGGCAAGGTGCAAAACATCTACCAGGTCACACCGCAAGGCACGTGGTCGTGGTCGCCCAAAACCGGCAAGAAATCAGAGACCCCGCCCGCCAAGCCCGATGCGCCGTTCACGTTTTCCACGCCGATCAAAGCGGGCGTGCTGGGGCTTCTGGCGGTCGGTAAAGTCGAGGACGAGAAACTCACCGCGCCCGATGCGTTGGAGTTGAGCGGACGGCGCGGCCCCGCGATTCGGCGCGAAGGCAAAGGCTACCAGGTCGCGTTCGTGTTCAACAAAGACGGCTTACTGAGCGTGGAACGCACGGTGCTGACCAACGCCAAGGGCGAACGCGAAGAATTCACGCTGCTCTACGACGCGTACCGCACCGTGAACGGCGTGCGCATTCCGGTCGGGGCGGCACTGCAAGCCAGCCAGATGCCGGGGGTTGCTGTCGCGCGGTACACGATCACGAACGTCGCTGTGAACCCGACCTTGCCCGCGAACGCCTTCGCAGAGCCGTGAACGCTCAAAGGGCGGGCTCGCTCGAGTGCCATCCAGGGTTTCGTCATTCACCGAGCCCGGTGATGTTGCAGCCTCGTTCCTCGAGTGCGCGGAAACGGGCGAGGGGCTAACGCGGTAGGTACACCGTGGGCAGGATGCCCCCGGTTCTCACCACGCCGTCGCCGCAGTTGAAGGTCGGGGCGTAATCGGCGCTGATGACCGCTTGACCAGCGGCATTGAGCGCCAAGTGCGCTTCCTGCCCAACGAAAATGGACAAGCTGAACAAGGGCTCGAGTTGCGCGTCCACGTCTATGCCGTAACGACACTGGGCTTTGTACAGCGCGCGCAAGGCGTTGTCCGCGGATTGCTGAACGCCGTCCTCGACGACGGTCCTGGTCCAAGTCGGGGTCGCAGTGCAATCACCGCTGGCGCACAGGGCATACTCGAGCCGGGTGTTGACGACCGGCGTTTGAGGATCGTTGTTGGCGCGCGTGTCGTAGACGAGACGCGGTACACCATTGGCGTCCAACGCGAAGTCCAAACCCTGGTTGCCACTGCCGTCCGGGACACCGACCGCCGCGCGTCGCCAGTTGGCAGCTGCGTCGCACCCCGCGTCACAAGCACTGTAGAACAGCTTATTCGAGTCTGGATTGCCCACCAGCGCCCCTGCAAAGTAGAGCAGCCTCGGTCGGTCTTGCCGATCCAAGCGCAGCCGCAGCCACGTCCCGACCGGAGCACCGGTCGTGTCGGTCCAACCGGAAGTCGCGGTGCAACCCGCTGTGCACGCCAAATAATGCAAGCTGACCAGGTTGTTCGCGTCTGCCAGCGTCACCGCTGCGCGTGGCGCGCCTGCAGCGGTGTAAACCAAGGAGGCGTGCAGAGCGGAACTGCCCGCTCGAGCCGCACCCAAGTCCGTGACTTGCCAGTTTGCCCCCGCGCGGCAACTGCCTTGGCAACTTGCGTAACGCAGCGTGCCGTTGTCGTGCACGACGAACCCTGGTCTTCCTTGTCCGTCCAGCGCGAAGAAGGTCGGGTTGTTGCTGGCGGCAAACTGGGCGAACCTGCCGTCTACCGTCGTGACCCGCACCGCCTGACCCCAATTGGCGACGTTGTCCGTGCACGCGCTGTTGCACTCCAAGTACACGGCTTGGTTCGGATTCAACCCGCCCAGCACCACCCAGACGATGCGGGGGTTGCCAGCCGCATCCAGTTGCAGCACCGGGCTGCTGCCGAGCACGTTGTCCGCGCTGAGCTTGAGCGATTTCCAGTTGCTCGGCTGCTCACAGCCAGACGCACAGTGGGCATACCAAAGTTGTCCGCCACCGGCATTGTTGTACGCGATGCTCAACCCACCCTTGGCGTCCACCTCGAGCGACGCCCCGCCCCCCGGCGGGAGCCCTTGCATCCGCGCGAACGCCGCCCCGGTCGGCGGTGGCGTGGGCGGATTTGTGCCTTGGTTCGGCGTGGAACACGCCCCGAGGGTTGCAAGGGCGAGCAGGGCAAACAACGCGGTCAAACCGGGGCGGTGGATGCGGCGCTGAGCCATGTGCACTCCTTGTTGCTTCGCGGTGGCTCGAGGAAATGCAAGCCCCTCGAGCCCCGCGCGGAAAATGGTCAACCCAGGTCTTTGCCCCACCCCTGACCATGCTTCGGGTCAACGTACTCGCCGTTCATGAAAGGATCGCTTGCCGGGACTCGAGCGCAGCGGTTGATCTCGAGCGCAACGGCTCGAGGGGTCAAGCGTCCGTCGCTGGCGGTTGCCAGTTGGTCCACCGTGCCCATTCCCACGCGCCGGACATGAACAGGTCGAACGCCGGGTCTTTCACCGCGTAGTAAGCATCCACGTCGTCGGGAAACAACCGCGCCAACTCGAGTTTCACCTGCGCGTAAGCGTCGCGCGTGCCGTCGTGGGTGCGCAGGTAATCGCGGCACAGCAGCGCGTAGCGTTGGTTGAACCTGCCCTGCGCGCGGATGTGCACGTGCGCTGCCCGAGCGGGCGCTGCTGCCTTCGCGTAGCGCTTCTCGAGTTCAGCGGGCTCGAGCGTCATGCCAGGGGGTGCGTGGTCGTTCGAGACGTTGTCGCGCCACGTTAAACCCAGCCCCTCGAGCGCGGGTCGTAAACGCGCATCCGTCAAGTCCGCGACGGTGATCTGCACGTCCAAGATGTCCTTGGCTGCCAAGCCCGGAACGCCCGTGCTGCCGATGTGGTGAATCGCCAGCGCCGCGTCGCCCAGTGCACTGCGCAAGCTCGAGCCTAAGGTTTGAAATTCCTCGAGCCAGCGCAGTTGGTAGGGGATGATTTCGATTCTGGGCATAAGCGTTTGTACGCATGAATGTACGACACCAACGATGTACATTTGCATCGTTGAACGACAAACTGCAAACCGCCCTGCAAGCGTTGATCGGACTGCCTTTGTGGTCCGCTGGACGTGCCGTTAATTTGATCTGGCTCCAGTTTGGCAATAAGCACCGAGTGACAAACAGGTTTGGTGAGCCAAAAACCAAAACCGTAGGTGATTACGCCTTGCATTTGCAAATGCCTTGGCGAATGACTCAAGAAGGCAAGGTTTTGGTTGGATTTCAAGATTTGTTCGCGCCTGCTGTTCGAGCATCCCGCAGCAGTTTTGATTGGCGTATTCCTGGTGCGACGCGTTGCGACCGGCGGTTGAAAGCGCAGTTCGGTCGCAATAAGCAGCCTTGGATTGTGCAGCGCGTCGAAGCAGATTCCCTCGGTGGAATTCGCATGTCATTTGAGAACGGCGCTGTGCTCGAGACATTCTCTGCAACGACCACCCAGGGCGAAATCTGGCGGTTGTTTCAACCGTACACGGAAGCACCGCATACAGTCGTCAGAAGTGATGACAGAGGAGCGGTGTTCATTGAGCGTTGACCCGTTTTAACCCTGTGGCAAGCCAAATCTCTTGCGAATCTCATTACTCGAAACGGTGCGCCCAGCACGTCCATCTTCGAGTCCACGCTGAATTGATCGGTCCACTTCGATTTCGTACAGCACGTCTTCCCACGTGCAATCGTCGGGCATCGTCTCGAGCAACGCGCGCACTTGCGTTTTGACCGTCGCGTCACCCTCGAGCACCGGGTTCACCACGTCTCAGCGTCGTACCCAGCGGGCGGCCACGCACCCAATTGCCGCCGCATCAGCACGATTTGCCCCAAGTGGTAGGCGTTGTGCACCGCGAAATCCAGCAGTGTCACCGCCACGGTGTCGCGGTCCAAATACTGCCGCTCGAGGGTCGCCGGGTCATCGCAGAACGCTTGCAACCGCTCGAGTCCATGTAAGAAATCCGCGCGCACTGGCTCCCAATCCTCGAGCTTAATCTCATCGGGAAACTCGTTCCCCTCGAGCCGCGTGCGTTTCACAGCTTTGGTTTCGATGTCCTGAATCACCTGCCGTTGCCACCAAGCCAGGTGCGCGACGTGCGCGGCAATGGTGTGCACACTGCCCTCGAGAATCTGAACCGCCAACCGAGGCTCGAGGTCAGAGAGCAAACGGTCTGGGCGCACGAAGGCGTTGCCGCTCTCGAGCAGATGCTTGATCGCCGCGCCAGAGACCATATGAATCCCCCAGTCAACACTTGGACTTGCCTCGAGCAGACCCACATCAAATGACGCGTGCTGTGCAGATTCTTTGCTGATCCAAGATTTTGACATGCAGTGCAGTCACAACCGAGATGAGCTTAGACGCCCGCCAGTTCCTGATCGGCGTATTGCAACTTGTACAGCTTGGCGTAGTACCCGTCTTGCTCCAACAAAGCGTCGTGGCTGCCCTCTTCCACGATTTTTCCCTTTCGCATGACGATGATGCGGTCGCAGTTTTTGATCGTGCTCAGGCGGTGCGCGATGATGATGCTGGTGCGTCCGTGCATGACCTTGGCGAGTGCGTCTTGGATTTGGAGTTCTGACTCCGTGTCCACGTTGGCGGTGGCTTCGTCCAGCACGAGGAGAATATCCGGGTTCTGAATCAGTGCCCTGGCAAACGCGAGCAGTTGCTTTTGTCCGGTGCTCAGCGTCGCGCCGCGCTCGCGGACCTCCGTCTCGTAACCTTTGGGCAAGGAGGTGATGAAGTCGTGCACGCCGACGTATTTGCAGGCTTGGACGATGCGGTCCATCGTGATCGAGGGGTCGTTCATGCGCAAGTTTGACTCAATCGTGCCCGCGAAGAGGAACACGTCTTGCAGCACCACGCCGATGTGCTTGCGCAGGTCGCGCTGGGCAACTTCGCGCACGTCCACGCCGTCCACCAAGACCTCGCCCTTTTGCACGTCGTAGAAGCGGCTGATGAGGCTGATGACGCTGGTTTTACCCGCGCCGGTCGCACCGACGAAGGCGACGCTCTCGCCGGGTTTGACCTTGAAGTTGACGCCGCGCAGCACCCAATCGGCGGGCGTGACCTCTTCGCCGACCGGCTTATAGCTGAACCATACGTCTTTGAATTCCACGTCGCCACTGAAGCCGCGTTCAAAGGTTTTGGCATTGGGCTTGTCCGCCACAGTTTCGGGTTCGTCCAGGATCGTGAAAATGCGTTCGCTCGAGGCCATGGCGGCTTGCAGCGTGTTCATCACGTCGGAGAGGTCTTGCAGGGGTTGCCAGAAGTTGCCGACGTAGCGTGTGAACGCGACCAGCACACCGATGGTCAGGGCTTGCTGGAGCACCTGTCCGCCGCCGTACCAGACGACCAAGCTGAGCGCGACGCTCGAGATCAGGCCCACGACCGGGAAGTAGAAGCTGAACCAGTGCACGGTGGTCAGGTTGGCGCGCAGGAAGTCGCCGTTGAGCTTGTCGAAATCGCGGCGGTTGCGGCGTTCGCGGTTGAAGAGTTGCACCGTGCCCATGCCGGTGATGTTCTCGTTGAGGCTGGTGTTGACGATGGCTTGGCGGATGCGGGTCTCGCGGTACGCGTCGCGGAAGCGGCTTTGGAAGAACTGCGCGCTGAAGTAGAGAATCGGCACGGTCGCCGTGGCAATCAAACCAAGCTGCCAGTTGAGGCTGAACATGTTGACCAGCACGGCGGTGACGACGAAGATACTGGTGATGAGCGTCAGCAACCCGTTCGTGATGAACTGGTTGATCGCGTCCACGTCGCTGGTCACGCGGGTAATCAAGCGCCCGACGGGGTTGCGGTCGAAGAACGCGAGCGGCAAGCGTTGCAGCTTGCTGAACAGGTCCGCGCGAATGTCAAAAAGCACATTCTGCCCGAGCCACGACAGCGTGAACTGGAACGCGTAGCGCGTGACGAACTCCAAGAGTGCCACGCCGAGGAAGATCAGCGCGATGACCGCCACGCCTTGCAGGCGCGCGTCCACGCCGAGCGCTGCGAAACTCGAGTCTGGCTTCGGTGCGAGGTACTGGTCAATCGCAATCGCCAACAGTCGCGGGAAGACTTGGCTGGCGACGGCGATGATGAGCGACAAGCCGACGCCGCCGATGGCCACCCAGCGGTACGGACGCAGGTACGTCAGGATGCGTTTGGTCAGTGGCCAGTCGAACTGCTTTTTAAAGGCGTCTTCGTCGCGCATTTAACGCACCTCCAAGCCTGCGGCCTCGACTGCAGGCGCTTCGCTGTTTTCCTCGAGCGCGCCCTCGAGCCCTTGCTTGCGGTCCATCTCCGCGTACAGACCGCCGAGGGCGATCAGCGCATCGTGGCTGCCTTGTTCGACGATGCGACCGTTGTCCAAAACAATGATGTGGTCGGCGTAGCGCAGCGTGCTGACGCGGTGCCCAATCAGCAACACGGTGCGGTCCTCGAGCACGGTTTTGAGTTCGTTCAAGATGCGCGCCTCGGTTTCGGTGTCCACCGCGCTCATGCTGTCGTCCAGAATCAGAATCTCCGGTTTGCGCGCCACCGCCCTCGCCAGCGCGGTGCGTTGCCGCTGCCCGCCGGAGAGGGTCACGCCGCGCTCCCCGAGCATCGTGTCGTATTGCAGCGGGAAATCTTCAACGTCCTTGGAGAGCCCCGCGACCTGCGCCGCCCAGCGGATTGTGTTCGGATCGGGGCGGTTCTCGTGCTCCACCTGCACGCTCTCGGGAAGTCCGAAGGCGATGTTCTCCGCGATGGTGTCGCTGAACAAAAACGGCTCCTGCGGCACGTACCCGATGTGGCTGCGCAGCACGCCGACCGGCAGGTCGCGGACATCGTGCCCGTCCACCAGGACGCGTCCGCTCGAGGGATCGAGCATGCGACCGACCAAGGACGCCAAGAGCGTTTTGCCCGCGCCGGTGCGCCCGGTGATGCCCAGCGTTTGCCCTTTGGGGATGGAGAGCGTGATGTCGTTCAAGAGCGTGCGGTCGTCGGCTTTCAGGGTGACGCGCTCGAAGCGGATGTCGCCGCGCACCGTGTTGATGCTGGTGTCCGTGCGCGCCGAATCGGCAATGTTGGCTTGCGCCTCGAGAATCTCTTGCAAGCGCTGCCAGCTCGAGGCACCGCGTTGCACGAGGCTCGCCATCACGCCCACGGCGAGCATCGGCCATTGCAGGTTGAACAGGTACGTCGTGAACTGCACGAATTGACCGATGGTGAGCCCGGCGAAGCGCGCGTTGGGGTCGCTGGTGATGAGTTGCCGCGCGCCGAACAGCAGCACCGCGATGAACACGAAGTTCATCAGCAAGCCCACGAAGGCCCACAGCGGTCCCTCGACCATCGCCAGGCGGATCACGCGGCGGCGGTACTCGAGGTTCATGGTTTTGTACTCGGCGATTTCGCGGTCTTCGATGGCGTAGCCCTTGACGACGCGGATGCCGGAGAAGTTTTCCTGGCTTTTGGCGGAGATCACCGAGGCTTGCTCCTGCACGGCGACGTGGCGCTTGCCGATGGTTTTGACGACGAAGAACAAAATCGTGGCGATGATCGGAAACACCGCCAGCACGATCAAACCCAGCGTTGGGGACAGCGTGAACATCAAGACCAAACTGACGATCATCGTCAGGAACGTCGTCGTGCCTTGCGACACCCCGAAGCCCAGCATTTCTTGCACGGTGTTGAGGTCGCCGGTCAAGCGGTTCATCAAGTCGCCCGTGCGGTTGCGGTGAAAGTAGCCTTGGTCCATCTTGGTGAGGTTGCGGAAGATGTCGCGCCGCACCTCGTAGCTGATCTGGCGGCTGGCGACGACCAACAACCGCCGCATCATGAAGGTCGCGCCGTTGGCGACGAGCGACAACACCACGATGAGAAGCGCGTACTGCACGATCATCTCTGGTGTCGCCGTGCCAGCCCGCAACGCGTCGATGACCCGCCCAACGATCAGCGGTGGACCCGCCAAGCTCGCGGAGACCGACACGAGCACACACACGATTCCCCAAAACCATTGCCTGCGGTGCGCCCAGATGTACGCACCGATGCCACGAAATTCGCTTTGCACCCGTTGTCCTTTGCGCCTCGGGTGGAGCGAACCCGAGGACCCTCTTCCCAACCTGCGTGAAAACCTGCCTAGACTGGCAGGGCGAACTTTAGCACCGCAGATTTTTCGTGCCCATGCGCCATTGCAACTAGAGACAAGTCCACCGTTGGCGGACTACACTGTGTCCAACCTCGAGCATTCTGTCCCAGCAGGTTCACGTGGGCGGGCAAGTTTTGACCGTGCACCCGGCGTCTCGAGCCTTTAGACGGATGCCGTTTAATCGCTTATCTTCGCTTCAGCGAAGATTGCGCCCATCACGGCATCCGTAACTGTTCCTACGCCTTCAAAGGCGGGTGAATTCTTTCAGAATTCACCGGAATTCGTATTACAGCGGTTCCCAGGTTTGTGACAGCCCCTCCGTCACAAACCTGGCGAGCTATGCGAGTAGGACAAATCAGCGTTTCTCGAGTGAAGCGGACACCCGACCGCGTTGTGGGAGGGTGGGAGAGGAACTCGGGAAACGCTGTAGACCCCAGACCCTTGGGGCATCGAAACGACAAAGAGACCGCCCAACTTGGGCGGTCTCTGCTTGCGCACGGCTGTCTTACGCGTTGGCGGCCTTGCGTGCTTCGCGTCCGGCTTCCTTCGCGGCGCTCTCTGCTTTGTCCGCCATGTCCCTGACGGCTTCGCCCGCTTGTTGCTTGGCGTCCTTGGCAGCCTTGCCGATTTCGGAGCCCGCTTCAGCCGCGGCGTCCTTGGCGGCGTCCATCGGGTTCGCGCCACGGGCGATGCGGTCCGCACCGTCCTTCACGGCGTCCACCGCGCCCTCCAAGTGCTTGCCCGCGTCTGCGGGGATGTAGCTCTTGATCGTGTCCAACGCCTGATGCAGCACCTGCGGGTTGCGGTACAGGTAATACGCACCGCCGATCAAGGCCATCCAGCCCAGCGGCAAGCCGCCGCGGCGGGGACGACCGACGTGCTCCAAGGTGCGTCCGAGTCCGTGAATCGCGCGCTCTTGCTTCTCCAAACGCATCGCCATTTGCTTCATCAATTTCGCGTCCATGAGTTGCCCCGCTTTCTGGGCGAGTTCGCGCCCATTGGATTTGATTTCCTTGCCCAACCAGTTTCTGGTGACTTTCGCGGCTTTCTCCCCGCGCGTCACCAACCCGTCCGCCGCTTCGCCGCCCCACTCGAGGGCTTGCTGTGCCACGTCGGAACCGCGCTCGAGCCAGTCACCCGCGACCTCACCCGCCGTCGCCAAAAGCGGCGCGGCGACGCGCGAGGTTTGCTTGATCGCCTTGCGGGCTTTGGGAAGCACCTCTTTTTCCAAGGTTTCCGAGCCGTAATCAATGGCGTCCTCTGCAAATTCCAGAGCGTCGTTGAAACGCGCCTTGACCACCTCGGGTCGCCGCGCCGCCCACACGCCAGCCCCGATCAACAGTGCCAGCGGAATCCAGTTCGTCTTTGCCATGTCGTGTTCCTCCTTTCGCGCCAGAGCGTTTCTGGTGGGCATTGCACGAAATGCGACTGAAGCTGCACTGAGCACGGTCTGAATGGGTGTTTTTGGTCGCTCGAAGAGGGGGGAGTGGGACGTGTGCAATGCCCGCTTGTTCACACGCCCTAGGAACACGCTCGGCGGCTCGGAGGCGACGTGAACCTGCTGACCTACCGCCAGGGCACCACCCGTTCAAACCTTGCTTCGGCACGGGCTCGTGGATGAACTGCGCCTGCTGGTTGACCCGCTCGTGCGCGGACAAGGCAAGCGTTTGTTCTCGAGCGTCGGGGCGTGGTGTGCCGAACGCTGCGCCCCCACAAACTTTTGCTGGCCAACAACATGCAAAAGCTCGAGGTTATCGCCTCGAGCCTTGCATTGAGCGGGTTTACTTCAACGTCTCGAGTGCCGCGTTCAGCACGGCATCCACGCCCGTGCGGCTGATCGCTTCCAAGTCGTCGGGCACGGCGAGGGTCGGCGTGACCTTGGCTGGGAACGGCGTGCCGTCGGGCTTGACCCGCTGGGAGAACGTCACTTGCAGCGCGCTGCCGTCGCTCAGAAACGCGAAGCCCGTGGCGGTGTTGCCGACGCCGTAGGTCGTTTCACCCACGACCGCGCCGCGTTTTGCCTCGAGCATGTCGAAGGCGAAGAATTCCGCGCAGGAGGCGCTGTACTGGTTGACCAGCACCGCGACGGGTTTGGTCCAGTTCGCCACTGGGTTCACCGTGTACACGCTGCGCTCGATGCCCAGCGCGGTTTGCAGCACGGACCCGTCGTTCCAGCGCAGGGACGAATTTTGCAGCGGCGCGCGGCTGACCAAGCGCCGCGCCAGGTTCTGCGGCGCGAATGCGGCCACGCCACCAAAGCATTCGGTGACGAGGCCGCCAGGGTTGTCGCGCAAATCCACGACGATGGCCCGCGCGTTTGCCTGCTCCGCCTCGAGCACGAGCGCGTGGATCTTTGGTCCGACCGTGCCCATGCCGCGTCCAATGAAATCGGGCACGTGCAGCACCGCCATGCCGTCCGCGCGTTGCTCCAAGCTGGGCATCGCCGCCTCGAGCTTGACGGGGCGCAAGCTGACGCTGACCCGCGCGCCTTGGCGCGTCAACCCGATCAAGGTGTCATTGTCTTTGGCATTCACCTTGTCCCACAGGTCAAAGGCTGCTTTCTCGTCCTTCGGGAGCGGTGCGCCGTCCAGGGCGAGGATGCGGTCCCCACGGCGCACGCCCGCCTTTTCCGCTGGGCTGCCCACTTGCACGCTGCGCACGTAGAGGCCGCCGGGGAGCTTCGTCGGTCGAATGCCGAACCCGGTGCTCGAGCCGCGCCCGCCCAGCAACTCGCGCAGTTGTGTGCCGCCCTTGGGGTAGAAGTTCGTGTGCTCGTCGCCCAGCGCGCCGACCATTTCAGACACGATGGGGTAGGCGACCTCCGCCGGGCAGGTGTTGGCGCGGTCCATGCACGCGGCATCCAATTTGGGTTGGAAGCGCGCGGGCAACTCGCGCAGGTTGACTTCGCTGAAACCGCCGTACTGCGTGGCCAGGTAGAACACGGTCTCGTCGAACACGGCTTGCGCCGGGCTGCCCGAGGCGAACGCGCTGGGCGCACCCAGCACGGCCGTGACCAGTGCAGCGCCCAGTTTGAAGTTCAGGCTCGAGGTCACAGGCATCACTTGGGTTGCGCGAAATCCGCGTCGGTGAACGTGGGGTTGACCTCGGCGCGCGTGACCGTCAAATCGCTGAATGGTTGACCGGCGATGAAGCTCTTGGACACGAACGGCAAGCGAATCCCGGAGACCACACGCAGGTCGCTTTGCACGCTGGTGACTGTTTGCCCCTCGGCTTCGGCTTTGCCGCCCAGCAGCGTGCCATCGGCAGCAATGACGAAGCTGTTGTCCACACCACCCAGCTTGAATGTGATGTTGTCGCCGCTGACGCCCTTTTGCAGTTCCACGACGCCGTTGTACTTGAGGTCGGTGAGGTCAGTGCTCTTGGCGCGCAGGGCGAAGAACCCTTGGTTGAAGCTGTCGCGCAGCACTTTGGCTTGCGCGTCGGGCAGTTTCACCGTGCCCGATTGCGGCGTCCATTGCCAAGCGTCGCTCGCGCCGCTGACCTGCTGGATGATGGCCAGTTGACCGCCGCTGCCGACCTCGATGCGCGCGGTTTTGGTTTGCAGGTTGTACTTCTGCGCATAATCGAGTTTGGCCACCGCTTGCCCGTTTTGAAACAGCGTGAACACGCCGACATCGCGGTAGGTGTTGAGCTGTTCAACTGCTGCGCCGCCGTGGGCAGCTTTGGCGCGTTCAAACAGCGCGGCTGCCGACGGGGCTTCTTGGGCGCGGGGGGCGCACGACGTGAACAGCGCAGCGGTGAGGGCGAGGGCGGTGAATGCAAGCTTGGTTTTCATGGTTGAACTCCTTTGGCTCTGTTTTACCGCTGTCGAGTATGCGGCTTGGCGTGAGAGCGTTCCCAGCTCCCAACACACGTTGCAGGGTCGTTGACGCTTTGGGGATGCGAGGGCATGAACGGCTCGGGTTTAAGGCGCCGCGCCCGGCCATCTTTGCTCGAGATCAGGCGGCGTGTCGGCTTCGGTCCAGGCAACGAAGGCTGTGGGCAGCCCAGTGCTGAGCATCAACGGCAGCCACAGCACCAGCCAAAGTTGCTCAGGTGCAGGCAACCAGAGTTTGAAGACCATCGCCGCGAGTGCGTAGGCGACCATCGCCCCCAACGTGGCGGTGAGGATCTGCAAGCTGCGGCTGAAGGCGCGGTCTCGGGCGTCGCGTTGGCGTTCGTCCAAGGCGCGCACACTGACCTGCGCGATGTTCTGAATGCTGAGCGCCAAACGGGTGTGGCAAGCCGCGGCAGCCATCGCAGCAACGATCAAGACGAGAAACACGCTGGTCATTGAAAACGACGCAATCAATCCAGCGACCACGGCGAGGGCGACACAGGCAAACTCGAGGATGACGAGCGCGCGACGGGTGGTTTTGGGCAGCGGCAGATGCAGGGTGAGGTCTCGAGGTCGGGTCATGACGGGTTCCTTTCGGTGGCTGGGGCGTCCGGTTCCATCCACGCGACGAGTGCTGTGGGTAGGGTTACAACGAGGATCAGCACGCCCCAGAGCACGGCTTGCAACGCCAGGTTGCTGCGCGGAAGCCACAAAGTTCCAGCGTCCACGGCAATAAAAACGTACAGTGCCACGAACGCGACGAGCCCCGCGAGCACGCTGTAGGCGCGGACGTACGTGCGGTGGCGAAGCGCGCGTTGACGTTCGTCCAGCAGCGTTTCCATGCCACCCGAAACACCCAGGATGTTGGGCATCAAGAGCATGCCCATGCAGGTCACGCACAGCAAGCCCAGCCAGAGGCTGAGAATTTCGCGCAGCGGCGTCGGGGTGAAGACCCAAGCGAGCACGAGCAGCGCGTAACCGCCGTAGCAACCGACAACCAAGGCGCGGCGCAAGCTGCGTTTGACCAAAGGGGCGTTCCAGTGCTGCGCCATGTTCATCCCTCCTTCAACGGGTCGGGAGCCATCCACGCCATCGTCAGCGTGGGGGCGAAGAGCACGGTGGGGAAAAGAACGGCGAGCAAGTCTCGAGCACTGAGATTGGTGTCTGGCAGCAAGGTCAGTGTCAGGTAGAGCAGCGCGACCAGTGCGCCGATCCAGCGAAAGGTGTTGAGGTAGACCTCGTTTCGCAACGTGATTTCGCGTTCGTCCAGGTACACGTCAGGGCTGTCGGCTCTCGAGTGGGTCGCGCCCATCAGCCAGATCAAACTGAGAACGATCCAGAGCAGCCCGAGCACCGTCGTGGCGAGGCTCCACGGTGCGCTTTGGGTCAGGGTTGCGGGTACAACGGTCAGTGCCAGCGCCGGGACAAGTGAAAGCACGAGCGCGCGGCGGGCGCGTTGCGGGAACGCCCAGCGCGGCGTGATTTTGGCGAGTTTGAAATTCAAGGGTTCTGGGGGTTTGGCAGTCATGCGGGTTCCTTTCTGTACACGGTTTCGGACAACGGCTTGAACGGCGTGCGGGAGAAAATGGCTTCCACGGGCAGCGCGAAGAACTCCGCGAGCTTGAACGCCAAGTCCAGGCTGGGGTGGTAATCGCCGCGCTCCAAATAACCCACGGTTTGCACGTTGATCCCGACGGCGTCGGCGAGGTCTTGGCGTGAGAGTCCACGTTCTGCGCGAAGCACAGTGAGGTGGTTGAACAGCACGGTCTCTGTTGTTTTAGGAGGACGACTCATCGCTTACCTCATACAGAGTATTGTATAAATGCAACAAATTGTCAACCCTTTGCAACCCTCGAGCCTCGAGCAGCCGTGCTCCAAGACCTCGAGACCAACGCCATTTCGCTCAACGGCACCTACGCCGTTTGCGCGATGCCTGCCAAACCCGCACCCGGCTACGATTGACGCAACACAGGCTCATGCTCGAGCCCAGACAACCCAAGCCCCGCCCAAGACGCCCGAGCGCAACACCCCTCGAGCCAGGATTTTATGGACATCTTGCACAACACCGTCGTTCACAACCTCTGGAATGAAACCCAGAAACTTGTCAGCGCCAACCAATTCGCCCAAGGCGGCTTGCTGCTGATGGTGCTGGGCGGCGCGGCCGCGTACCTGCGCAACTTGCCACGCCAACTCTACAACTGGTGCTTCGAGCGCCTCGTCATCACCGTGCAAGTGGACTCCAAGGACAACGCTTTCACGTGGTTCCAGGTCTGGCTCTCCAAGCAGCACGTCGCAGGCAAGATGCGCGACTTGGCGCTGACGACGCGCAACAACCTGCAAGGCGGATTCACGATCTCCGACGAGGAAAACGCGCCCAAAGCGCTGCTCGCCCCGACGGATGGCACGTTCCACGTATGCCTGGAGGGACAGCGCTACTGGTTCAGCGCTTCACGCGAACGCATGCAGGGCAGCAACAGCGTCTTGATCGGGTTTCACGAAACGCTGACGATCAGGACGCTGTTCACGAACCGCGCCGCGTTGCACGCCCTGGTCGCCAGCGCCTACAAAGCCGTGCACGTGCCCGAAGAGCCGCGCGTGGACATCCTCGCGCCCAGATGGGACGACTGGAACGTCGTGCAACGCGTCAAACCTCGAGCCCCAGAGAGTTTGGTGTACGCGAACGGCTTGTTCGAGAAAATTCTGGAAGACGCGCGCAAATTCCTCGCCTCCGAGCAGTGGTACACCGACATGGGCATCCCATGGCGGCGCGGGTACTTGCTGCACGGCCCGCCGGGGAATGGCAAGAGCAGCCTGATCACGGCGCTGGCGGGCGCGATCAAGCGCAGCGTGTGCGTGATGAACCTGAGCAGCCTCGCGCTGACCGACGAAGCCGTCACGAACCTCTTGGGTGAAGCGCCGGAGGGCAGCTTGGTGCTCTTGGAGGACGTGGACGCGGTGTTCACCGGGCGCGAGCGCAGCAGCGGCAACGACAGTAAGCTTTCATTCAATGGACTCTTGAATGCTCTGGACGGCGTGACCGCGCAGCAAGGGCGGATGGTCTTCATGACCACCAACCACTTGGAGAAACTTGACCCCGCCCTGGTGCGTCCCGGTCGCTGCGACGTGCACCAATTCGTCGGCAATGCCACGCGCGAGCAAATCGCAGGAATGCTGACGCGGTTCTACGCGACCTTGGAGGCTGACGCCGCCCACGCCTTGTCCGTGCGCATCCAAGACCACGCCCTGAGCATGGCGCGCGTGCAAGAGTACTTGGTGCGCCATCGCGACGACCCCGAGGGCGCGCGGGCGCACTGGTCGGAACTCGAGCGGGTTGCTGTGCACGCCTGAACGCGGCTCGAGCGGTGTTCCTCTCGAGCCGCATCCCCCAGCCCTGCCTTGGCGTCCCGCACTGCCCTGTTACAATGCGAGGCAACGCAGCATTGCTCGAGCACCCCGGCAAGCCGCCGCCCTCGAGCCCCTTGGAGGCTCAATGCAGGTTATGGACAGTGGCGCGACCGCGCCGGATTTCACCGCGACGACCCTAACGGGCCAGCAACTCTCGCTTTCCAGTGCGCTTCAAACCGCGCCCGCGCTCGTCGTCTTTGCCCACCCCAAGATCCACGCCTCGCGGCTCGTCGTCGGGTACCTGCGGCGCATGGCGGAGATCGCGCCCGCGCTGCACGTGTGGGTGTTCAGCGAAGGCCGCGAGGCGGAGACCGTGGAATACGTCGGCAGCGGCGACGGCGCGTACTTGAAGATGCCGGTCGTGCACGACAACTGCGCGGTCGCGGGGTTGTACGGTGCCAAATTCCTGCCGACGATGTACCTGATCGGGCAAGACGGCAAGGTCGTTCGTGGCTACAGCGGGTTCAACCGCGATTTCCTGAACTGGGTCGCCAACGAAGCGGCACGCCTGACCGGGGGCAAAGCCAAGGAGTTGATCGCGGACGGCGACAACAAGGGCTTCTACGAACTCGCCGAACGCGGGCCCTGCGCCTGAGGTGGGCACCCTCGGCATTCTGCTGGGCGCGGTGTTGGTGCTGACCGGCGGTGTGGTCTTGGCGATGCTGCCCAAGGTTTCCAGCGCGCAGCGCCCGCTGTTGCGCCTCGTGGCGCTCGCGCAACTCGCCGTCGGCGCGGTGGCGGTGGTTTACTTCGCATTGCCGCGTTGAGCGTTCGGGCACCGCATGGTTTCGAGGGCGTCTCGAGCCACGGGCGACAGCAAACCGTGTGCGCTGACCGCTCGAGGAGCGGGCTTCGGGCTCAAGCCGCTTGGCAGCTTGCACAGGCAAGCCCGTCGGTGACGCCGTACAATTTTGAATGTCTTGAACCCGCCCTCTACCGCCACCGCTCGAGACGCGCACCTCGAGGCTTTGCAGCGCGCGTGGCAAGTCGCGCGGCGCTCAAAAACACGTTTGTGCTTCGTGGAAGGCGCGGCGGGCTTGGGCAAAAGCTGGCTCGTGCGCGCGTTCGCGGAACGGCTCGAGGGGGAACGCGTGCCGGTCGTGGGCGTCGCCCCGCCTGGGGTGCTCACTGGATTGTTGCGGGCTGCCGCCCCGTGGCTCGAGGGGGAGCGGCAACCGGCGTTTCTGGCGGCGGCGCGGCGCGTGCTGCCCGACCATCCGTGGGCACTCATCGCCGAAGAACCCGGCGAGGTGGATGCCACGCTCGAGGTCGTGCGCGCCTTGGAACGTGCGGTCGCGCGGCTCGGCGGGGCATGTTTGATTTTTGAAGACGCGCACACGTATTCAGCCGACGACCTGGCGGTGCTGCAATTGCTCTACCGCCGCTTGACCGCTGCCCGCTCGAGTGCGCTCCTGGTGGTCACCGCGCGACCCGACAGCGGGCTTTTGGAGCGTTTCACCGTGGACGCGAGCCTGTCCGACGGGCTTGCGCCCGAAGCCCTAACCCTCCATCAGTTGGATTTGCACGGCGTGGCGCAACTCGTCCAGGGCGTGCTGCACACCGCAGAGCTGCCCGAGGGCTTGGACGCGTGGCTCCTGGAGCGCGCCGAAGGGCACCCGCTGCACACGCAGGAACTCCTGCGCTTCCTGATCGGCAGCGGCTTCGTGCGCGATTTCGGCGCGGCGCGTGGGTTCACCGCACCCCCCTCGAGCGCCTACCCGCGCGGATTGGAAGCCGTGCTGCAAGCACGCTTGCGCGCCGCACAACCGGAAAGCGACCTCTGGCGCGCCTTGGGCACGCTGGCGGTCGTGGAACGCCCGCTCACGTTGAGCGCGTGGGCTCGAGCCTCGGGGCTGAGCGCGGAGCGCGCGGAACTCGTCGCGGCGCGCGCTTTGAACATCGGACTGGCGCGCACCGAAGCCAGCGCGGGTGCGCTCGGGTACGAACTGACGCACCCGCTCTACCCTGCTCTGGTGCGCGCCGCGCACGCCCAACTTGACCTCGAGGCGATCTACACCCGTGCCCTCGAGATCGCCCGCGACCCGTCGGAGCGCGCACGCTGGGCGCGGTTGGCGCGCGACCCGCGCGCCGCACAGTGGACGCGGGAAGCCTTGACCGCCCTGCGCGACACGGGCGCGTGGGCGGCGCAACTCGCGCATCTGGACGCACTGCTGCATTTGGAGCCGGACGCAGGAGACCGCGACGAATTGCACTTGGAGCGCGGCACAGCGCGGTTCCGGCTGTCGGATTATGGGGGAGCGCTCGAGGTGTTGTTGCCGCTCGAGACCGCCCCAGCCGTGGAACTCGCCTGCCTGGTGTACGCCCGCTTGGGACGCGACCGCGACGGCTTGGCGTACAGCACCCGCTGGTTGGAACGCTTCGATGCGGACACGAACTTCCACCTGCGCTTCTACTGGGCGTGCTTTCACGCGCGCCTCGGGGACGCGCAGACCGCCCGCACCTGGCTCGAGCACCTGCGCGCCACCGCCAGCAACGTGCAGCAGCAGGTCAGTGCGTTCGAGGGCTGGGATTGGTACTGGAAGATTTACCACCCCGACCAGCCATTGGAGCGGTTGCGCATGAACCTCGAGGGACTGGCTGCCGAACGTGCGGGCGGCGAGATCAGCGACCAAAGCCACGCCAACCATTTGATCTTCATCGCGGAGAATTACACCGCGTTGCGCGAGTTCGAGCAGGCTCAAGAGGGCTTAGAGCGCTGCAAGGTGCTTTTAAACCGCAGTGGACACCGCGACACGCTGATGATCTACCAGTTGCACCTCGGGCAGTGGATGTTGGGGCGCGGACAGCCGGTCGCAGCGCGTTCTGCGCTGCTGAAGAGCTACACCTTGGCGCGCGAGGCGCGCGACCCGATTCACACCGCGCACGCCCTGTTGGAGTTGGCAAAAGCAGAATGCCTGATCGGAGATATCGCCGCCGTCACGCAACGCCTCGAGCAGTTTGAACGCGCGACCGACGCCCTGGACCGCCAACCGAGCGGCGCACCGATCCTTTACCACCACGACCCCGACCTGGAGGTGGCTGCCCTGCGCGCCCAGCTTGGACTGCCGTGGCACGCCACCCCTGCGCGGCTCGAGGGGGCGCTCGGCGACGACGCGATTCACGCCGGGTTGCTGCTGCTCTTGACCGGCGACGCCGAGCGTGCCCAAGCCGCCCTGGAGCGACCCACGGAGCCCAACACCCGCGAGCACCCACTGCGCGCCCTGCTGATGGGCGCGGTCGCCCTGCGCAGCGGCAACCGCCAGACCGCGCGGGCGCACCTCGAGCATGCCCGCGTGACGGCGCGGGCGCAACGCACCGAGCACTTGGAGGCAGAAGCCGAAATCGCCTTGGGTTTCGCCGCCACCGACCCGATGAGCGCGCGGCGGCTCGCGCAGGGCGGCCTGGCGGTGCTCGAGTCGTTGCGTTGCACAGGCGCGGTACTGAAATGGCGTTTGCTCTTCCCCATCCTCGCCTCGAGCCTGTTGGACCTGGCAATCGCCAAGCCCGTGACCGCGGCGAAACCCGCGCGCTTCATCCGCACCTTCGGCGCATTTGGGTTGGAGGAACACGGCGAAGTCAAACCGTGGAAAGCGCGCAAAACCCGCGAACTCCTGGCGTTGCTGCTCTGCGCCCATGTCAGCCCGAGCGGACCGGGTGTGCCCCGCGACACGCTGATTGACGCCTTGTGGCCGGATGCCGAGCCGGACCGGGCAGAGAGCACCTTCCGCGTCACCCTCAACCGCCTGCGCGAGAGTCTGGGCGACGCCGCGCGCATCGAGCGCGACGCCAACGGGCAATACGCGCTCGTGGAACCCAAGAGCGATTTGATGCTGTTCTTAGAAAGCAGCCACCGCCGCGACCTGGAAGGCGCGCTGGCGTGGTACGCCGGGCCGTTCCTGCCCGGCATGGATTTAGACACTGTGGACGACCTGCGCGCCGACCTGCGCACGCGCTGGCGGGACGCCGCCAGGCAACTCGTCGTGGAAAGCGATTTGGCTCGAGGCGCGCAGCTTTTGGAAGCCCTGCACGACGACGACCCGCTGGACTTGGGCGTGCTCGAGCGGCTGGTCTCGCACCTCAGGGAACTCGGAGACGGGACGCGCTTGTCCGCGACGCTCGAACGCGCCGCCAAGCGCTCCCGCGCGGAGCTTGGGTTCGTGCCCGCGGAACTCGAGCGGTGGACGCGCGAAGCCGCATTGCAGCGTTCGTGATCGGCGGCTGAACATTCGTCCTGATGCAGACGGCTCAGTGTTCTCGAGCAACATTCTTCTACACGGCACGGCGATGACGGATCATCAACACGGTTAGCCACTCTTTCTCGAACTTGCAAACCACACGAAAATCGTCTACCCACAATTTGCACATTCACTACTCGGGCGGCTCTGTAGCTACGCTTCCGAATGGCCAAAGCCCGCTCGGGCAATCACCGTAACCTCGAAGGGACTTCACCACTTCAAACCGCCTGGGCGAGGCATGTCATCAATCAGAACACGGTTCTTGGTGCGGATTGGTGCACGCAAAACCGCTTCGATCTCGGATTTCAACGACAGCCCCGAATCTGAAGCGCCGAGCCCAAGCATCGTTTCACGCACGGTTTGACACACCAAATTGCGCAACTGGTTGGGGTACCGAATAGGCGACATTTACCGTAAAAACCGCGTCCCCGAAGCACTCGAGCCGATGCTAGCGCTGTACGAAGTCAACCCGTGCTCCAATTGCCGACGAGACCACCTCGGGTTGCTGAACGAGATCGGCGTTCTGCCCGATTGGATACTCGAGGAAGCGGTCTGGGACAGTCACGAAGACACCCGGACGTGGGCTCGAGAACGCGCGACAAATGCGTAAAGAAAAACCCCTCGAGCGCAAACTCGAGGGGCATTCCTCACCATTGGACAGCCGTGGCACAACGTCGTTCAGCACGGACTAGCCACAACACCTCCAGCCCGCCCCGAACACGCTCCTCGGTGGCGAAGCGTTGTTCTTCAAGGGCACAGGCGTCCGACTCGAGACGAACCCACCGACCCGCACCGTCCAGACCACGACCAGCAGCGCAAAAAGCCGCTTCGAACGGTCTTCACAGACCAAGAGGCGTCCAGCGGTCCGTGTCTCGCCTCGACTCACTCAATGCGGTACGTCGCGTTGACAATGGCGCGCACGTCTTTTTCCAAACTGGTCGTGTCGAAGTTGCCCACGTCGGAGATGGAGGGATCGTTCTTGGCGTTGATCTGGAAGACGCCCAGTCGCCCGTCCTCGATCATCGTGATCCGCCGCCCGACGGGTTGCGCGATCAGTTGCGCGCGTTTGAAGGCGTCTTCGGAGGCGGCTTTCACCAGTTCTAAACGCAGTTCAGCCAGTTTCGTGTAGATCAGTTTCAACTCGCTGTCCCCGATCACGATGTCCTTGTCGAACAGCGCGTCCACCGCGTTCGAGGCTTTGATCACCAAGTCCACTTTGTCGCTGGAGACCGTGAAGCCCCTCGAGACCGTGTACAACGTGCGGGAAACCGTCTTGTGGCGCAATGGAATCTTGTCTTTGACGACCGTGCGGCAGCCGTCATCAACAGGTTTGCAATCCACCTCGCGGCTCTCGACGTTTTGTGTGACCTGCGAGGCGGCGACCTGCACTTCCTCGAGGTCCAAGCCCTGGGCTTTCAAGAACGCCTCGACCGCTTGGGGTACGGGTTTGAGCTTGGCGTAGAGCGACTTGTATTCGTCGTAACCACTGTACGCCACCGTGAAGCTCCACACCGCTAAATCGCTGCGAATGGTTTTCACCGCGCTGCCGGTGACGCCGATGATGTACGTCTTGGCGCGTACAGCTTGCACGCCCCTAATGCCGATCAGCGCGAGGACGACGAAGGTAAACCCGATGACGACGACGCTCCAAAAGGCTTGCGGAAATGGTCTCATGCCTTAACGCTAGGCGCGTGCATGAGACGATCTCTCACAAATTGGATCGGTGCCCTCAGGAACGAAGTTCTCGAGCTTGAAGGAAGCGGCGCAACCCGGGAACCCACAGCGTCAGCCACAGGACGACTTGAAACAGGCTCGAGGGATAGACCTCTTTTGCATCGCGTTCGATGCCACGCAGGATTGCAACGGCGACCTCCTCCGGCGTCTGACTTGGGCTGGGCATGGGTGTGACGTCGCTGGCGGCGGCAAAGAACCGCGTGCGCGTGGCGATGGGGTAGACCACCATCAGCGCCTTCGGATCGGGCATCTGCCAACGGTAGCTTTCCGCGAAGCGGTGCAGTGCGCCCTTCGCGGCGCTGTACGCCGCATACTTGGGCAAGGCCACGTGCGCCATCGCACTGGCGACCCAGACGACCTTGAAGGGCTTGCCAGAGTTCAGCGCCGCCATGCGCGTCAAGGCGTACACGGGCGCGAGCGTGTTGACCGCAAAAATCCGCTCGAGCCGCACCCAGTCGGCGCCTTCGATGGTTTCAAAATACGCGAAGCCCGCGTTGGCGATAAACACGTCCACGCCGCGCAGTTCCAAAATCGCACGGTCAAACAGCGCGTCGTTTCCAGCTTGGCTCGAGATGTCGCAGGCGACGGGAATGATGCGCGCCCGAGCGTCCGAGAACCTTGCGCAAGTCTCGAGCAAGCGCGCTTCGTCGCGGTCGGCAGCAATGACCTGCACCTCGAGTTCTGTCAGCCGCTCGAGGAGTGCCGCGCCGATGCCGCTCGCCGCGCCCGTGAGCACGATGCGCTTGCCGTGTAGGTTCACACGCGCCTCGGGACGGGAAAGCGCAGCGTGAAATCCTCTGCTCGAGTGACGACGAGCGGACGCAACTCGCCCAAGTCTGGGAACAGGGCAGGGTTCACCGTCACCTCCTCGAGCGTTGCCCAGCTGACCCGTCCCGCACCCGACAGCGCGGTCAACAACGTCTCACCGCCTGAGCCCATCTGCGCCAACGTGCGCCACGCCGCAGGCACGGGCGCGGTGCTGACCGGCAACGCCAAGCCACCCGAGCGCAACGCGAATTCGGCAACGGGCATGTCGCCCTGCGCGACCCGCACGCGCTCGAGGTCGCCGCTGCGGGTCCAATCAAAGTGCGCGAGTTCTTTCGGGATGCCCCAATTGGCAATGCCGCTGTCCACACTGATCTGCGTGCTCACAAAGATTTTGGTGATCGCAAATTGCGTGGAGCCATCCAGCGCGCGGAACTTGCCGGGCACGAACAGCAGTTCCCGGTACGGACCGCAATTGCTGGTCGCGTAATCCACCAGCATCACCGCACCCACGCCGCCCAAGAAACCCTCTGCTCGAGACGCGGGAATGAAGCCGTGGCGCAGCGCCCAGGTGTAGGGGAAGCGGTACGCGAGGATGAACCCGCGCCCGGTGAGCGTCCACGGCGGCGGCACAACGCTGGCTCGAGGCTCAGTCACGCGAACCGCTCGAGGGTTGCCGCCAGCGCGTCTGGCTCGAGGCGCAGGTCATGGCGGTGCGCGCCGCGCTTGTAGAAGTTTGGCGTCACCCCCACTGTTTGAAAACCGTACCGCGCGAAGAACCCCGCGCTGTGCTGCGTCGTGTCCAGCGAGACCACGGCGCGCGGTGCGCGGGCGTGGATGTGGCGCAAGCGCTCCAAAAGCAGGCGTTCGCCCAAACGCTGTTTGTGCCGCGTCGCGTCCACCATGCCCCAGGTCAGGTGCGCGGTCTCAGCATCAGGCAGCCAGTACCCGCCGCATGCCACGACCACCTCGTCTAACGTCAACACGAAGTACGCCCCCGGATGCGCGAGGAAGGTCTGAAACTCGCGCCGCTCGTGCCGGGCAAAGAATTTCGGCGCGTTGCCACGCAGCAAGATCACGCACGCCTGGCGATCCTTGGGTTCGTAGGCGCGAAACTCGAGCATCACAAGTCAACCCCGTTGCGCCGCTGCCCACGCCGCCGCGCCGATCAACCCCGCGTCCGTGCCCAGTTCCGCGCGCACGACCTCGAGCGCGCTCCACGGTTCACCCAACTGCTCCAGGTTGCGCTGCACGCGCTCGAGATACCCGGTGCTCAAGCCCAGTCCGCCACCAACGGCGACGCGGGTCACGCCCAGGGTCACGTACAGGTTCGCCAGTGCCCGCGCGACCAAACCCGCCCCGTGCTCGAGTTTCGCGTTCGCTTCGGGGTCGCCCTCGAGCGAGCGTGCCACGACTTCGCGTGCACCAGTCCAACCGCGTTCGCGCGCCCAAGCGTCCAGTGCTGCGCCGCCCGCGGCGATCTCCAGCGGCACGTCGCCCGGCGTGAGCGTGTAGCCAAGCTCCGCGTGCACGCCGTGCGCGCTCAAATGCAAGCGCCCATCCAGCACCAAGCCCGCGCCGATGCCGGTGGACACGGTGACGAAGGCAAAATCCCGAGTGCCTCGCCCAGCACCCCGAGCAAATTCTCCGTACGCAGCGGCATCCGCGTCGTTCAGAACGTGCACTGGCAAGTGCAGCGCGACAGAAAGCGCGCCGCGCAGGTCGAACCGGTTCCAGCCCTGCAAGGTGTCCACGTTCAGCGCCGTGACCCGCCCGTCCGCGACTGCGCCCGTCGCTGCCACGCCCACGCTCGAGGCGCGCGTCTCGAGCCCAGACAGCAACTCGAGCAGTGCCCGCGTCACGCTGTCTGGCGAGCGGTCGTCGGTGGGTGTCGGCGCTTCGCGCCGCTCGAGCAGCACCGCACTGTCAGAAAGCGCTGTACCGTCGAACAGCGCCGCCGCCAGCTTCGTGCCACCGATGTCGAGCGTCAAAATCACAGCCACCTCGAGCCACACAACCCGTAGGGGCGACCGGCCGGTCGCCCCTACACTCAGTCTCTCGCCGCCAATGCCGCGCCGATCACGCCCGCATCACCGCCCAGCACGGCTTTGCGCACGACCGGATCGGCAAAGCCCTTCGCCCCGTCCAGGGCAGCGGCGCGAATCTTGTCCAAGAAGAAATCGCCGACCTCGCTGACGCCGCCGCCCAGCACGAAGACCTCAGGATCATAGGTTTTCTGCATGTCCCCGATGGCAGAGCCGATGTACCACGCGGCTTGGTCAATGATCTTGAGCGCTTTGGGGTCGCCGCTTTGGGCGAGTTCAAAAACCTCGCGGGTGTCCATCTCGCGCGCAAACGCAAACGTCGCGTCTCTGGCAATTGCCGTGCCGCTCGCCACCGCCTCGAGCGCCCCCGACACGCCGCTGCCCGCCACTGGCCCACCGGGCAGCGCGACGATGTGCCCGATCTCACCCGCCACGCCGTTCGCACCGCGCCAGATGCGGTCGTTCAAAATGATCCCGCCGCCGATGCCGGTGGAGATCGTGATGAAGATGCTCGAGGTTGCGCCTTTGCCCGCGCCATACGCGTGCTCTGCCAGCCCAGCAGCGTTGGCGTCGTTCTCGAGTTCAATTTTGCGCCCGAAGCCCTGCGACAGCGCGTCGGTCACGGGTGCTTCGGTGAAGCCGGGGATGTTCGGCGCGAACTTGACGACGCCGCGCTTGAAATCAATCGGTCCGGGCACGCCCACGCCGATGGCGGCAATGTCGGGCACGGCGTGCATGACCTCTTTGCCAGCTTCGATCATTGCGTCGAACACGCTGCGCCAACCACCCTTCGGGGTGGGCACGACGACTTTGCTGACGATTTGCCCTTGCCGAACTGCTGCGACCGCAATCTTCGTGCCGCCGAGGTCAATCCCCAGCAGCGTTTCCTGAGTTGCATCCATGCGTTTAACTTACCGCATCCGCCTCGAGGTCAGCGCCCTCACCCTCGAGCGGCAACAGTGCGCGCGCTTCGGTGGCGTGCATCTCGAGGACAAACAACTCAACAAAGCCGTAAAACGTGCCCGCCTCCAACTCAATGATGTTCGTCGTCGTCACCCAACCCCACGGGGTTTTCAGGGCGCTCGGGATATCGTGCTCCCGCAGCATCGCCCGCCAAGACTCCACGATGGGCCGCGGCGCACCCGCCACGCGCACCCAGTCCTCGCCCCACAACCTCGCCCGCGCCGGATCGCCCACAGCCGCCATTGTAGGGTTTCGTCACTGGAAACCGCGCACAGGTCGTAAAGTGACTTAGAAGAACACGGCTTGAGCGGGTGAGCACCTGGCTTGTCAAAGAGGATCAACCTCGAGCCATCACCGAAGGGGAGACGCGATGACGCAACTCAACCAAGAAGTGGATATCGTCAGCATCCTGCGCTACGCGGTGGACCGCGGCGCGTCGGACATTGTGGTCACGGCTGGACTCGCACCGCAATTCAAGGTGCACGGCGAATGGGGCTCGGGCGAGTGGTCACAAAGCCTCAATCCGAACGAAACCCGGCGCTTGATGTATTCGATCATGAACGAAAAGCAGCAGCGCACGTTTGAAGAAAAGCGCGACATTGACTTTTCTTTTCCGCTGCAAGGCGTCGCGCGCTTTCGCTGCAACGCCTTCCTGCAACGCGGCGCGGTCGCGGGCGTGATGCGCATCATCCCCAGCACCACCAAACCGATGACCGAGATCGGCATTCCGCCCGACATCATGGTTCAAATCGCCAGCGCGCCGCGCGGCTTGGTGCTGCTCACCGGCGCGACCGGTTCGGGCAAGAGCACGACGTTGGCGAGCATGGTGGACTGGATCAACACGAACAAAAAAATGCACATCGTGACGATTGAAGACCCCATTGAATTTGCGCACGCGCACAAGTCCAGCATCGTCAACCAACGCGAGATCGGTCCCGACACGCAAGACTTCGCCCAAGCCCTGCGCGCCGTGCTGCGCCAAGCGCCGGACGTGATCCTGGTCGGTGAGATGCGCGATTACGAAACGATCAAAAGCGCCGTCACCGCAGCAGAAACCGGGCACTTGGTGATGGGCACCTTGCACACCAACAGCGCGCCCGAGGCGATTGACCGCATCGTGGACGTGTTCCCCGAAGAGCAACAAGAGCAGATCCGCGTGCAACTCGCCAACAACCTGGTGGCCATCGTCACGCAGCAACTCCTGCCCAAGATGAACGGCGACGGACGCGTGCTTGCCTACGAGATCATGATCGCCACGCCCGCCGTGCGCGCCCTCATCCGCGAAGGCAAGAGCTACCAACTCGTCAGCGTGATTCAAACCGGCGCAAGCCTGGGCATGCTCACCATGGACGCTTGCCTCGCGGACCTCTACAAGCGCAAATTGATCAGCATGGAACAAGGCGAGGAGCGCGCCGTGGACGCCAAGGAGTTCCGCCGCTTGGCGACCCTCGCCGACCAGATCGCCGCCGCCCCGCAGCGCAACCAGCCCAACGCCACGCAGATTCAACAACCCAGTACACCCGCCAGCGGCGGCTTCGGACGCCGCTAAGCAGGTCAGCAACGCTCGAGCACATGCACTGTGCTCGAGCGTTGCTGTTCCTTGGCGACTCGAGCCTCGGATTCTTGAGGTTGCTTTTGCCTTTGCCTTTCGCCCTTCACCCGCCGTCTGCTAGCCTCGAGCCATGACCGCCGAGCACCGCGACCACGCCCCGCGCACCGTGCGCGCTTGCGTGCTGACCATCAGCGACACGCGCACCGTTGACGATGACGTGAGCGGCGCGTACCTAAAAAGCCAACTCGAGGCTGCCGGGCACACGGTCCTCGAGTACGTGATTGTCAAAGACGATCCAGATGCAATCCGCGCGACCCTCGAGTCGTGGCTCGCGCGGTGCGACGCCCAAGTGATCCTCACGACTGGCGGCACCGGCATCGCCCGGCGCGACAACACCGTGCCCGTCATCGAAGACCTGCTGGAGGTCCGCCTGAGCGGTTTTGGGGAACTGTTTCGGCACCTCTCTTACCCACAAGTCGGCGCTGCCGCGATGCTGTCCCGCGCCGTCGGCGGCTTGGCGAGGGGGCGCAGGTGCTTGATTTTCGCCCTGCCAGGGTCCTTAAACGCCGTGCAGACCGCGTGGACGGGCATTTTCCAAGCTGAACTGCCGCACCTGGTTTTTGAAACCGTGCGGTGATCCTCGAGCCCCCAAGCCCGCGCCGTGTCGGGAATCGCCCAATGTGCCTTGCGCCCTCGTTTATACTCGAGGCTCACGGAGGTTTTATGCCAACCTACACCTACAAGGTCCGCGACGCGACCGGCAAAATGATCCTGTCCACGATGGAAGCCGAAACGCAAAAGATCGTGCGCGACAAGCTCCGCGAGAAGAACTTTTTGATTGTTTCGATCACGGAACCCAAGTCGGGTTTGCAACAAGACATCAAAATTCCGGGTTTGGGTGATGGAACCCCAGGGCTGAAGTCTGTCGCCATTTTCTCGAGGCAGATGGCGACGATGATTGATGCGGGCTTGCCACTCGTGCAGAGCTTGGCGATTTTGGCGAAGCAAGTGGATCACAAGGGTTTGCAAAAGATCCTGCGCGAGGTTCGCACGGACGTGGAGGGCGGCTTGCCATTTTCGGACGCCATCGCCAAGTATCCCAAGGTCTTTAATCGCCTGTTTTTGAATCTCGTGCGTGCTGGCGAAGCTTCCGGTACGCTCGACCAGGTGTTGGACCGAATCGCGGTGTTCCAAGAGAAGGACCTGGCATTGCGCGGCAAGATCAAAGGCGCGCTGACGTATCCAGCCATCGTGCTCGTGTTTGCACTGGGCATCACCTATTTCTTGTTGACGGTGATCGTGCCGCAGTTCGCACAGATCCTGATTCAGTTGAACGCGCCATTGCCGTTCATCACGCAAATGTTGATCGCGGTTTCAAACTTTTTGCAGAACCAGATTCTGATCATGGTGGGCATCGTCGTCGCCGTGGTTTTTGCGTACCGGTGGTATTACAGCCGTGAAGACGGGCGCCGGGTCATTGATCGAACGAAACTCAAAATTCCTGTCTTCGGCAACCTGATCTCCAAGTCGGCGCTTGCTTCGTTTTCCAGGACCCTGTCGTTGTTGATCAAAAGCGGCGTCAACATCATCGAATCTCTGGATATCACGCGTGGCACAGCGAACAACGCCATTGTCGAAGACGCTTTGCTGAACGCCAAAAATGCTGTGATGCAAGGCGAGCAGATGTCCCAACCATTGGCAGCCGCCAACAACGTCTTCCCGCCCATGGTTGTTTCAATGGTTGCCATTGGTGAGGAAACCGGCGGCATTGACATGATGCTCGACAAGATCGCCGATTACTACGACCGCGAGGTGGACGAAGCGGTTGACCAGTTGACCGCTGCCATCGAGCCGTTGATGATCGTCTTCCTTGGCGCCATTGTCGGTCTGATTGTTGCGGGCATGTTCCTGCCGATGTTCGCCATTATCGGCACGCTTTCAAAAAACGCCTGAACCGCATTTACACCCCTCGAGTGAAATTGCTCGAGGGGTGTTTTCGTGTCTCGAGACCGCAAAGGTGATGTAGCATTTGGTTCATGAACGGGAGCGGTTCGCAGCGGAGAGAATGGCTGATCGTCGGCGGATTGCTCGCCCTGATCGGTGGTTCAGCGTTCGCATTCCTGCGTCCCGCCCCCGCGCCGGTCGTGCCTGCTTTGGAGCGCACGAGCGTGACCGTGGCAGTGGCGGGTGAAGTGCAAAAGCCGGGAGCGTACACGCTCCCATTCGGCTCGAGGGTGGCGGCGCTCGTGCAGGCGGCGGGCGGGTACACGGCTGGGGCGGAACCAAGTCTGGTCAATCCCGTGCAGATTTTGACGGACGGCGATCAGGTGCGCATTCCAAGCAAGCTCGCGGCCCAAGCACTCGTGGCGGGCACGTCGTCCAACTCGAGCAGAGGACCGTCCGAGCGCGTGAACGTCAACACGGCGACCCAAGCGCAACTCGAGGAATTGCCGGGCGTCGGTCCAAAGATGGCGGCGCGAATCATCGCGGCGCGACCCATCGCCAGCATGAAAGACCTGGACGCCGTGAAGGGCATCGGACCGTCCATGCTCAAAAAACTCGAGCCGTTCGTGCGGTTCTAACGATGACCGCGAATCGCTCGAGCGCCTTGACGCTGCCCGTGTTGGGCGCGCTCGGCGTGATCGTGGGCGTGTGGGCCCAGCGCGGGGGTGTGGCGTTGTGGATGGTGCTGGCTGCGTATGCGATCTCGAGCGTTGCCGTGCTGCTCTCGAAACTCGAGGTGCGCGTGGCGGTGTTCGCGGCGCTGCTGCTCTGCCCGTTGGCGTGGTGGCGCGCGGATTTTGTTGCAACAACGCCGGACGCTTTGGACGGCACAGTCGGGCAAACCGTAACGCTCGAGGGGGATTTCGACGGGCAGTTCTTGAACGCCACGGGCACACGCGTGTTGGTCCAGCCGCGCTCGGCGCTGACCAGCGGGCGCTACCGGGTCACCGGGCGCGTGCAGTTGCCGACGTGGTACCGCAACCCTGGCGCGTTCGACCTGGGCGCGTGGCTCGAGGGGCGCGGCGTGCGGTACGCATTTCGGGTTCAAAAGGCGGAGCGGTTGCCAGACTCCTGGCTCGAGGCAGTTCGCCAGCACGCTCGAGCGGGCATCCAAGCGGGGCTCGCACCCAGGGAGGCGGCGCTGATGCTCGGCGTGGCGCTTGGGAACGCGGACGATTTCTCACGCTTGCCGGACACGCCCGAAGGCTTGTCCTGGCGCGAGGTCTTCTCGCGGTCGGGCTTGACGCACGTGATGGCGTTGTCGGGGCAGCAGATCAGCATCCTCGTCTGGGCGCTGTCCATCGTCTTCGCGTTCCTGAAAACCGCGCGCTACCCGCTGCTCATCGCCGTCCTGGTCGGGTACTGGTTCGTCGTCGGCGCGAGCCCCAGCGTGACCCGCGCGGTCATCATGGGCGTCGCGGTGCTTGTGACGCTGTGGGCGGGGCGCGGCAGGCTCGAGGTCTTGCCCGCATTGGGCTTGAGCGCCCTGGTGACGCTGTTGGTAGAGCCGCGTTGGTTGTTTGACTTGGGCTTCCAGTTGTCGTATTTGGCAGTGCTGGGCATGTATCTGTTCATTGCGCCCGCGTTGAAACTCTTGCCTCGAGCCTCGAAACCGATGCGGTACCTCGTCGCTGGCGCTGCCGCGACCTTGGGGGCGAGTGCGCTCACGCTGCCCCTGACCGCTTCGAGTTTCGGGTTGGTCGCGCCGCTCTCCCCGTTTCCAAATTTGATTGCCGAGGCGCTGATGCAAGGGCTCGTGCCGCTCGGGTTTCTGACCGCGATCCTCGGACCCACGTTGAGTCCTGTGGTCAACCTCTTGACCGGCGTGCTCGCGTGGCTCTTGCTCGAGACCGCGCGCTTGTTCGCCGCTGCGCCGGTCTTGGAGTGGGCGCGCATCGGACCCGTCGGCATCGTGGCGTATTACGCCTCGGCGCTGGCGGTGCTCTTGGTGCTGAACGGGCGTTTGCGCCCACGCGTCGGTTTGCTCGTGCCGCTCGCGGCGGTGCTGCTCACGGGCGCGCTCTCGAGGGCACCGCACCATGAAATCGTCTACCTGGACGTGGGACAGGGCGACAGCACGCTGATTCGCTTGCCCGGCGTGGACATCCTCGTGGACGGTGGCGGCACGCCGCGCAGCGACTTCGACATTGGCAAACGCGTCGTCGTGCCCGCGCTGCGCGCCTTGGGTGTGCGCAACCTGATCGTCGTGGCAACGCACGCGGATTCAGACCACATCGAAGGCTTGAACGCGGTGCTCGAGCGTGGCGGCGTGGGCACGCTCGTCATCGGGCACGACAAGGCTCCGGGCGAGGACGCGTTCTGGGATGACCTCAAGGCGACGGCTGCGCGCAAGGGGGTCAAGCTGCGCGAGGTGCGGCGCGGCGAGGTCTGGCGCTTTGGGGATGCCGCGCTGCGCTTCTGGGGACCCCGAGCGGACACGCTCCCGGAAGACAACCAGAACAGCGTCGCCTTCACCCTCGAGGCATCCGGGCGACGCTACCTGTTCCTGGGCGACACGCCCGGCGAACTCGAGGCGGAAATGAACCCTGGTAAACTGGAGATCTTGAAGGCCGCCCACCACGGCTCGAGGTTCAGCACGTCGGAAATTTTGATGCAGCGCACCACGCCGCGCGCCGCCGTGGTCTCGAGCGGCGCGGACAACACCTACGGACACCCCAGTCGCACGGTGCTGCAACGCTTGGAGCGCTACGGCACACGCATTTACCGCACCGACCGCGACGGCGCAATCACTGTAAACCTGAGCACGGGCGCGATCACCGCGATGAACCCGAACCCCGCCACGGGCTTGCCGGGACCGCCGGGGCGGACGCGCTCGAGCGCACCGTGAACCCTCGAAGCATCCATGTTGAGGTACGCCATTGCGCGGATGCCCGCGAAAATCGTTGGCGCTGTAGCGTTTGCCCATGACCCCTCAACCCGTGAATCTTAGGGAGTTGAGCGATGACCAAGCCGCAAGGTTTAGCGCGTTCTTCAACCTGATGGGCGCAGAGTCCGCCCCAAATGATCCGCCCGTATCCCTTGAAGAACATCTCCGTGCGTGGCGTAACCCATCTCCGAAAGCGTGGTACAAAGCCTTTGTCGTGCTTGATGGCGAAACAGTCGTGGGGTATGCGGACAGCGGTTGGGACAAGAGCGACGAAGAAAATCCGACGATGTGCTGGTCCGAAGTGCTGGTCGCGCCATCGCACCGCAGACGGGGTATCGGACGGGCGCTCTTGTTGGCATTGCTCGAGACAGCGCATGCAGACGGCAAGCTCGTGTCTCTTGCAGCGACGAACGAAGGCGCGTACGCTGGCGAGGCATTCGTTGCGCTGACCGTTGCGCAAATGGGCTTGCGCGAGCACACGAACCAATTGCTGTTCAGTGAAATGAACCGCGCGTACGTGGAGCGTTCTGTGCAAAAGGCACCGGCGGAGCACTTTGAACTCGGGTGGTACGAAAACGAGTACCCAGACAGCGAACTCGAGGCACTGTGCGCGCTGTTTGAAGTCATGAACACCGCGCCGCGTGGCAAGTTGGAAATCAATGACCGCAAGGTCAGACCCGAAGACATCAAAATCAAGAACGAACACATGCGCAAGAACGGCGTTCAGTGGTGGATGTTGTACGCGCGTGATCGCGCGACGGGACGCTATGCGGGGTATACCCGAACCGGGTATCACGCCAACCGCCCACACTTGGTCGAGCAATGGAGCACAGCCGTTCACCCGGACTTTCGTGGGCATGGCTTGGGCGCATGGCTGAAAAGCATGATGATTGACCGTATTCTGCGCGAGCGTCCCACCGTGGACCGCATCCGCACCGGCAATGCTGACAGCAACGAACCGATGCTTAAAATCAACCACGCCTTGGGCTTCAAACCGTTCATCTCGCGCAAGGAATGGCAGGTGGATATCCCAGCCACGCTCGAGAAACTGAGCGCTCTCGAGACTTCACGCGTGCGCTAAGCCATCAAACCGATGCACGGGGCTCGAGGGGTCTTGTACCCTGCGGCGCATGACCCCTCGAGCGGTGAACTTGAAAGACCTCAGTGATGCCGAAGCCGCGCAGTTGAGCACGTTCTTTAATCTGATGCGCGCGGAGACTGTGCCCGACGATCCGCCGATTCCCTTGGAAGAGCGCTTGACCGCGTGGCGCAATCCGTCCCCCAAGGAGTGGAGCAAGGACTTCGTGGTGATAGACGGCGATGCCGTTGTTGGGCACGCCGGGACGGGTTGGGACAAGACCGACGAGCAGAACCCGACGATGTGTTGGTCGGATGTGACGGTCGCTCCTTCGCACCGCAGGCGGGGCATTGGACGCGCGCTCTTGATCGCTTTGCTCGAGGCGGCGCACGCGGACGGCAAGCTCAAATCGTTTGCTGCGACGAACGAGCGCGTGCCCGCTGGCGAGGCGTTCATCGCGCTCACCGCCGCGAAAATGGGGCTCGAGGAGCACACGAATCAACTGCTGTTCAGCGAACTGGACCGCGCGTACGTGGAGCGTTCAATTCAAAACGCGCCAGCAGACCGTTTTGAACTCGTCTGGTACGAAAACGATTACCCAGACAGCGAGATTGAAGCGATGTGCGAACTCCACCAAGTCATGAACACCGCGCCACGCGGGGAGTTGGAGTTCAACGACTGGAAGGTCACGCCCGAAGACCTGCGCATCGAGCACGAGCAGATGCGCGTCAACGGCATCGAGTGGTGGATGCTGTGCGCTCGAGACCGCGCCAGCGGACGGTATGCAGGTTTCACGCAAACGGGCTACCACCCGAACCGTCCGCACATCGTCAGTCAGTGGGGCACGGGCGTTCACCCCGATTTTCGTGGGCACAAACTGGGCGCGTGGCTGAAAAGCGCGATGGTTGACCGCATCCTGCGCGAGCGCCCCAGCGTGGACCGCATTCGCACGGGCAACGCGGACAGCAACGGGCCGATGCTGGCGATCAACCACGCCTTGGGCTTCAAGCCCTTCATCGCGCGCCGCGAGTACCAGGTGGACATCCCGGCGACCCTCGAGAAACTGAACTCCCGTGGGGTGAACCTCACCGTTTGAGTGCACTCGGCTCGAGGCTCGGTCAGGTTTTGGGGCGTAACCTAAACGCGTGAAGAAACCCGCTTCCAAACCCACGCGCGCAGAACTCTCGGAGACCATCAGGAACCTGCTCGCCGCGCTCGAGGATGCTGACGGCAACCCTGACTTGCTCGAGGCGACGCGCGAACTGCTCAGCCGCGAAAGCCTCTCCAAAGTCACGGTGGAAGTCGTCGCCAGCGGCATCAACGCCAGCGGCGACGCGCTGCAACTCGCCACGGTGCGCGGTTGGAACGTGGAACGCTTCGCCGTGGGCGTGGAGCGCGGCAAGGATTTCTTGGAGCTGGACGCCGAAGCGATGGGTTTGAAGCTGGACCAACGCTTGCCCGCGCGTGGCTTCGTGGGGCTCGAGGTGCTGGCGAGGACGTGTCAGGACTTGTTGATCGGGGACAAGACACTGAAATTCGTTAACACCACCGACGCGAAGAAAAGGCGTTGAAGGCAGACGCTCAAAGCATCGGTTTGAAAAGTCAACGTCAACAGCCTGTGCAACGCGGCTCCCTTCTCTCGATGTCGAGAGAAGGGGTGGGGATGAGAGCAGCGTCTCGAGCACGCGCTTTTCGTCGTGTGACAGGAAAAACCGACGTTTGTACCGCTTGAAAACACAAACCCCTCGAGATTCGTGTGGTCTCTCGAGGGGCTGAGCGCAGCGTTTCGTTAGCTGATGCGCGTGATGTTGCTGGGCTGCTTGGGCTGGTTCTCCAAGTGGGCGTCAATTTTGGCGACCAGTTGGCGCATCGCTTCTTGAATGCCCGCGGCGACTTCGCGCGCCATGCGGATGTCGTGCCCGGTGTTGAGTTCCTGCACGCTGACCTGCATCTGGTCGTCTTCCACCAGAAGTTCAAAGCCGAAGCAAGGGAGCAAGCCGGCAGCGACGCATTTGGCGCTGTTCATGTCGGTGGCCATGGCCATCATCGTGCCCTCTTTGAGGGCTTTCATCTGATTGGGTTGCTGGGGTTGTGACATAAGAACCGTCCTTTAAAAACCGTTTGAAATCGGCAAACCATACCCCTCGGGGGCACGCGGACTCAAGGGTCAGCCTCGAGCCGTTCATCGAGCACAACCTCGAGCGTTGTCCCGCGCTTGTTCAAGCTTGGGCGCGGTCCCGTTCCGGGCGTTCAGGCAGCACAGAGAACGCCCACGCCCGCGTTTTCACACCGGGCACGTGCAGCGCGCCGCGCACGCCTTCCAAGATGTCGGTGCTCGAGGTGACTTCCAAGAGCACGATCCTGGGATCCTCGGTGTTGTGCAACAAGCGCGTGCCCTGCACGGTTTGACTCTCCGCAAAGACGCGGCGCAGCGTGGCAAACGAATCCATCAGGTTCAAGGCGATGGTGTTGCCCTCGAGCACGGCGTCTGGGGGCAGGGTGAACTCGAGGTAGATGATGAACATGCGCCATTTCAACACGTTCACGCCATTGACGCTCGAGGCAAACTTCATACCCCCGTTTTGCCCTGCGGCTCACTCTTCAGTGGCGATGAATTCCTCGAGCTTTTGTTGGTTGACAATGAACGGCGCCCGCGTGCGCAGAATCGCGCCGCTCGCCTTCAAGCGGTTCAAGCAGTGCGACACGGTTTCACGCGTCGCGCCGATCATCCTCGACAGGTCTTCCTGGGTGAGTTTCAAATCCACGCTGGTGCCTTCAGCGGTGTTGCGCCCGAACTCGAGGGCGAAACGGTAGAGCAAACTCGCCAAGCGCGCGGGGGCGCTGTAGGCGCTGACCTCGGCGCTCCAGGCTTGGGATTCAAACAGGCGCGTGGCCATCAGTTGAATGAACTTCAACGCCACCTTCGGGCGGGTCTCCAACAGTTGCTCGAGCCCGGCGCGCGGCAGCGAGATCAGCACGGTGTCTTCGATGGCTTCGGCTTGCGTCGGACGACGCTCCTGTGGGGTCAGCAGCAACTCGCCGAAACCGTCGTACTGACCGACCACGCCCAGAATGGCTTCTTTGCCGTTCGGGAACAGTTTGCTGATTTTGACCAATCCGCTGCGAATGAAGTAGATCGCGTCCGCCGGGTCGTCCATGTGGTACACGACATCGCCCGCACGAAACCGGCGGTACGGCGTCGTCTTGGACAGCCGCTCGAGGTCGTCCAACTCCCAGTCCTCGAAGAGGCTGGTTCGTTTGAGGTGCCACACCAAGCTTGGATACTCCACGGCGTTTGTGAGTTTACCAGTGAACCGATGAGAACAACGTCTGCTGGCGCAAAGTCTTTGACCACCCCCAGACTGGAGTCAACCCGAGTGCAAGTTTATGCAGTCCATGCAGCGCACCACACCGTGAGAACGCTTTACCTTACTGGAGTTACAGGGGGCTCGAGGTGCACGCAGCCGCCGGTCAGCGCCCCATCAGATGCGCTGCGCACACTGACGTGCGTGACCTCGAGCCCGATTTACACGCCCGAGTACCGCGCCACGAACTTCCGCCAACACCCAGAGCGCTACCGCATCGGCGTGGGCGAACAAGGCGTGCTGATCGTGGAACCCTACAAGTCTGAACTGCTCCCGCTGTGGCGCTTTCGCACGCCGGATGTGGCACGGGTCTCGAGCCAAGCGCTGCTGGAGAAATTCAATACATACCGCGACGCGCTGGATTTCGTCGGCATGGACATGGCGCGCAAATTCATTCAAATGGGCTGGACGCGCGCCCGACGCTACGCCAACCACCGCAGCGGACAGAAGTACAACGGCGCAGTGCCCGCCGACAAAAGGGGGCAGAGCGGTGCGCACGGACGCCAAAAGCTCCCCAATGATTCCGACGACGTGAAAGCCCAAAGCGCCGCGATTTTTCGCGCTGTCCTTGACCAAGTGCTCGAGGATCCTGTCTACCAAGAGCGCAGTGCGGCTTGGAGAACAGAGGAACGGGCACGCGACGGCAAGGCACCGCGCAAGCCCACTCAGCCCCCAGTCAGGTCTCGAGCCTAAGTTCCAGCCTTGGAGGACACCGTATGGAACTCTTAAAAGGCACCGAAGGACAACACCGCTTCACGCAACTCGTCAAAGGCATCAAATTCGCCATGCTGACCACGCAATCCTTGGACGGCGAGATGCGCAGCCGCCCGATGTTCACCCAAGAAATTGATTTCGACGGCGAGCTGTGGTTCTTCACCAGCGCCAGCAGCGGCAAAGTCGACGAGATCGAACAAAAGCCGCAGGTCAACGTCGCCTACGCCAAACCCGAAGCGCAGCAATACGTCTCCGTGTCGGGCACGGCAAGGGTCGTGCGTGACCGCACGAAAGTCCATGAGCTGTGGAAGCCGGAGTACAAAATCTATTTCGAGAACGGACCGGATGACCCGGACGTGGTGCTGCTGTGCATTGCGGTCAGCGAAGCCGAGTATTGGACTTCGGAGCGCAACCCCGTGCTGCGCTTGGTCGGCATGGCAAAAGCGCTCGTCACGAAAGACCCGAGCAGCTTGGGCGAGCAAGGACGCATCGAGATGCGTTGAACTGAATTCGAGCAACACTCCACTGTCACAGCGGTTGCCGGGGAAAGGGACTGTCCGACGGTCCCTTTCCCCGGCGAGTTTGGCGAGGAGGACAAATCAGCGGTTCTCTTTTTGGATCGGACACCCTCTCCGCGTTTGGGGAGGGCAGGAGAGGAACTCTCGCCAAACGCTGTCGGGAACAGCTTGACGACGCCGACCGAAAGGCGCCTGTTCCCTTGCCACACGGCGTTGGTCAACATGGTTGACGACCGACCCTTTTGACATGCACCTTAATCTTGTCCAGCGCGCAAGCGGCGTTCAATGCGCGTCAGTGCCTCGGTCAAAATCGCGCGGCTGGTTGCCAAGTTGATCCGCAGCCACCCGCTGTAGCCCGTGCCGTACGGTGGTCCGTCGTTGAGGGCGACTTTGGCATCCTCCAAAAGCGTCTTGAACAGCTTGTCCGCGTCTGGGAAGGCGTTGAAGTCCAGCCACGCCAGGTAGGTGCCCTCGAGACCGCCGAAGCGCACTTCGGGCAGGTGGTCGCGCAGCCAGTCGCGCATAAAATCGCGGTTGCCGCGAATGTAGGAGAGCACATCCGGCAGCCAACCGCTCTCGTCCCCCAGCCCCGCTTGCCACATCGTCATGGAGAGCGCGTTCGGGTGGCCCATCACGCCCTTCGTCGCGCGCTTGCAACGCTCGAGCAAAGCTGTGTTGTGGGCGATCATCACGCCGCCGCCCAGACCAGCGGTGTTGTACGCCTTGCACGGTCCGGTCAGTGTCACCGTGCGCTCCCGCATTCCGGGCAAGCTGGCGAACGGCACGTGCGCGCCCTCCAAGATCAACTCCGCGTGCAGCTCGTCAGAGATGACGAGGAGGTCATGGCGCTCCACGAACTTCGCCAGCCCCTCGAGTTCCGCGCGGGTGAACACGCGCCCCGTCGGGTTTTGCGGATTGCAAAGCATGAACACCGTCGTCTTGGGCGTCGGCAAGGTCTCGAGTTGCGAAAAGTCAATCCGCCAGCCGTCCAGGGTGAACTGCATTGGGTTTTGCAGCGCGACCCGTCCCTGGTCGGTGATGCTGGTCAGGAACGGTGGGTAGATCGGCGTCATCGTGACGATCTCGTCGCCGGGTGCGCTCAAGCCTTGCACGGCGGCGTACAACCCTGGCACGACGCTCGAGACCAACCAGAGGTGTTGGGGCTCGAGGTCATGCAGCCCGTACTGCGCTTGCTTTTTGACCAGCGCCTCGAGCAATGCCGGGTCGCCCGCCATCGGCGGATACCCCAGCGTCGCATCCAAACGCGCGTGCATCGCCGCGCGCACGCGTTCGGAAATGGGGAAATCCATGTCCGCCACCCACAGCGGCAAGACGCCTTCGGGGTACAAGGTCCACTTCACGGAGTACGCGTTGCGCAGCGCTTCGGGCTCGAGCGTGTCGAATGGATGCACGCCCCTGAGTCTACCCCCGCAATCAAACCGACGCGGCTCGAGCCAACCCAATCAACGCGCGCTGCCCGAGCACCAAGCCCAGTGCTCACCAATCCCAGTCGGGCAACGCGTTCCACACCTTCGAGGCGGTGCTCGACACGGCATCCGCCGCATTGCTCAAGCCCTGGCGGGCGCTCGAGGCGCCTTCGGCCACGTAGTTGTACGCGGTTGTGCCCGCGCTCTTCGCCACGCCCAGGGCTCGGCTGCCCTGCTCGGCTGCGTAATCGTACGCGCTCGAGGCGGCGCTTTTAACGGTGTTGACGGCTTGCCCTGCGCTGTGTTTGACGGTGTTGTAGGTGTTTTGCGCGCCTTGCGCGACCGCGCGCCCAGCACCCGCCGCGCGCCCGGCGGTGTAATTGTAAGCACGGGTGGCGGCATTGCTGACCGCGCGTCCCGCACCGACGGCGCGGTTGACGCCACGGTCATAGGTCCGTTCGACGGCGTTGCCCAATGCCCGTCCCGCGTTCATCGCGCCGTCCGCGACGTACCCGCCTGCGCTTTTGGCCACATCCCACGTCGTGCTCAAGTTGGCGCCTCGCGTGGTCAACCCAGCGCGGTTGACGGTGCGTTCGGTGAAATTGCCGGGGTCAATGGAGCGGTCTGCGATGAGCCCGCCGATGCCCGGAAGCGCGGTGTTGGCAGCCATACGCACGCCCGTGCGGAACGGATCTTCGGTGCGCAAGTCCACAGAGACCGGACCGGCGTCCACGCCCACACCGTATTCACGAAAGCCGTCGCCGTCGGTGTCGCCCCAGTACCCGCGACCGGCTGCGCCCACGCCCTCGGACAACCCAAACTTGCCGTACTCGTCGGTTTCCGTGCCAGTCATGCCAGCGCCGACGTTGAACCCAGCGACGCTGGCTTGCGCGCCCAACGCGAAGCCGCCATCGCCCGCGTACGCGCTCAGGTCAGCCGACGGCCCGGCGACATCGCCGTGCACGTATCCGCCCGGTCCGCCACGCATTCCCCACGCGGCGTTGCCCTGTCCAGAAAGGGTTTTGGCGTTGAGGTTGATGCCGTAATTTGTTTCCGAGGTGCCATCGGGCCGCTGTGAACTCCACGCGCCCGCGTGCCCTTCGTATTTTTCGGCGTCGTAGCTGGCTCCCGCCCTGCCTTGGTCGCCGTCCACGAGGATATCTTGCCCCTGCGTGCTGACCTGCGCGTGACCGCGTCCCCCGCCAAAATTGAACCCAGGAACGCTGCCCACGTCCTTGCGGTTGCCGTAGTAGTACGGTCCTTCTTGAACGCCATCGCCGGGTGCTTCGGGGACCTGCACGGCGGGCGTGGGGTTGCGTGGATCGCCGCCTGGGATCCAGTCCCACGGACTGCGGCTGACCACGCCCGCGCTGCTCTGCGTCAAGTTCACGGTCCCCCCGCCTGGGCGCGTGGCAGTGTCGGCGGCGCGAGTCGCTTCGGTCTCGAGGGCTTCGCCGGGGCTCGAGAGCCGTGATGGGACGCTGTCCGCGCCGCGCGCTTGGACGACGTGCGCGAGTTCGTGCGCGATCAAGTGATCGCCGTCGAACGTGCCGGGCGCGTATTGACCGGGTGAGAACGCCAGGTGGTCGCCGTGTGCGAACGCGCGGGCGTTGAGCGTGTCCTGCGCGTCACTGTAGACCTTGACGTTGGCAAAGCTGTGTTGGAATTTGGGTTCTGCCCACGCGCGCGTCTGCGCATCCAGCGCTTGCGGTGAGCCGCTGAGCGCGGTGTCGACCTGCGTCTCGAGCAGCGCGTCAGGGGTTTGCAGACGGGTTTGGACGCGCTCGCGCTTGGGCATAGACGGTGAGTATAGACGGGTCACTGAAACAACCCGCGCGAATCTCGAGCATAGGCGTCTGAAACGGGGTGGGAGCGCGTCGGATTTGAATGACCAACCCTATTACCAACCCATGCTGCCCGGTTCGCCCTTGAACGGTCCGACGATGTCCTTGGTGATCCAGCCGCCGTAAAAGCCGCCCGCTTGCGGCGTGACGCGCTCCCCGTCCACAAAGCAGCCGTCGCCGTCTTGGACGACGACCCGAGCCGCGTAGAACGCCAGGTGGTCTTTGATCGGCGCGAAGCCTGGCGTGGGCTGCGGGTAAAACCAAGCCACCTCGAGCCCGTTCAGGCTCAAATACCGCGCGCCGCCCTTCCACTCGCAGAAACTCGAGCCGGACGCCGCTTGCAGGCGTTCCATGCGCACATCCTCGGGCTGCAGGTAGTACGACGGTGGGTGCGAGGTTTCCAGGATGCGAAAGGCGCGCGTCGTGTCCGCGAGGGTTTCACCGCCGCTGATGATCTGAATGCGTTTTGCTGTGCGCTCGAGGCGCGGCGGGCGCGGGTAATCCCAAACGGATTCCTGACCAGCGCGGGGCTTCGTGGGAACGGGTCGCATGGCAGCAGTCTCCATGCTCTCGAGCGAAAACACCGCGATGCACACCCTGGTTGGAACACCCGAGGCAGTGAACTGGGCTGAACCCGTGGGCCAGGCTCGAGGCGCGATGTGGACGGGCTCGAGACCTGCGTTTTCGCCCTCCAGGATTGGGCATTGCGCTCTGGGGCACGCGAGAAACCGCGCGTATACTGATTGAAATGGCTCGGGTTCAAACACAGTACAAGTGCACCTCGTGCGGCTACACCGCGCACAAGACCCTCGGGCGCTGCCCGAGTTGCTCGGCGTGGAACTCCTTCGAGGAGGTCACGCCGGTCGCTTTGAACAAAACCGGGTTCGCGGGCACGCGCACGCCCTCGAGCGGCGCGGTCGTGCGGCTTTCCAGCGTGGCGATGCAGGAAGAACCGCGCACGAGTAGCGGCGTGTCGGAATTGGACCGCGTTCTGGGCGGCGGCTGGGTCGCAGGCGGTGTGGTGCTCCTGGGCGGTGAGCCGGGCATCGGCAAGAGCACGCTGCTGTTGCAAGTCGCGCACCACCTCGCCAAGAGTGGCGAGAAAGTCCTCTACGTCGCGGGTGAGGAAAGTTTGGAGCAAGTCCGCCTGCGCGCCGTGCGCCTTGGCGTGGACAGCGACATCCTCATGACTCGAGACGTGAGTGCGGACGGTATCGCGGCGCTGCTTGAATTTGAGCGCCCAAAACTCGCCATCGTGGATTCGATTCAAACCGTGCAAACCGAGGACGGTGGCGTCACGGGCGGCGTCGCCCAGGTCAGGGACGCCACCGCGCGCTTGACCAGAGCCGCCAAGGAAACGGGCTGCGCCACGGTGCTCGTCGGGCACGTCACCAAGGACGGCACGGTCGCCGGTCCCAAAGTCATGGAGCACATCGTGGACGCCACGTTGATGCTCGAGAGCGTTGGACATTACCGTTTGCTGCGCAGCGTCAAGAACCGTTTCGGCAGCGTGGGCGAACTGGGCGTCTTCGACATGCGTGAAAACGGGCTGGTCGCCGTGGACAACCCCTCGAGCGCATTTCTGGCAGAGCGCCCCGTCGGCGCGCCGGGCAGCGTGATCGCGGCGACGATGGACGGGCAGCGCCCGCTTTTGCTCGAGGTGCAAGCGTTGGCAGCAAAAACGCCTTACCCCGCGCCGAAGCGCGTCGCCGTGGGCTTGGACGCACGCCGCGCGGACGTGATCCTGGCGGTGCTCGAGCGGCGACTGGACCTGAGCCTCGGCGGGCTGGACGTGTACCTCAACCTCGCGGGCGGCATGCGCGTCGCGGACCCCGGTTTGGACTTGGCGCTGGCGCTCGCCGTGTACAGCGCGGTGATGATGAAACCAGTCCCCGAGGGCATCGGCGTCTTTGCGGAGGTCGGTTTGGCAGGCGAGGTGCGCAGCGTTTCCTCGAGCGCGCGGCGCGTCACTGAAGCCGAGCGCAGCGGGTTGACGCGCCTGATCGCGCCGCCCGGTTCAGGCACGGGCAAGGGCATCACAGCGGTGCGCAGCGTCAAAGACGCCGTGCGCGCCGTTTGGGAGTGACCCCAGAACCCAGATTTCGCCTGGCTCGAGGTGAAGACAGCCTCTCGAGGTGGCCACCGCCCGAGATCAGCGCAAGCTCGCGCTGGACACTGCGGACGTGATGGCGACGACGGTGGCAAGCGCGCACCACTGTGAACGCGTCCAATTTTCGTGAGATAATCCCGCTCAAAGGACCGATCCGTGACCGACGTGCGCCGCGCTCACCCCCAGCCCACCGCCTCGAGACGGGCGGTGTAGCGCATGGCGCGACCGTGGTTTGAACTGCGCGACCTGTCGCGCTCCGACCCGTTGCGCATCATCATTCGCGTCGTGCTGGTGCTGTTGGGCGCGTGGTTGGCATACCTGATCGCGCCCCGGTTGGTCGAGGGCAGCGTCAACCAGGCCTACATCATCGTTTTGGGCGCGTTGATCACGTCGCTGTTCACCGGTCGCCCGAGTGCGTGGCTGCGCGCTCTGGTGGCGCGCTCCGCGGAGGCGTGGATCACGATGCCGCCGCAAACCGTGTTCGCCGCGACGGTCGCCACCATCGCCGCACTGCTCATCAGCGTTCTGCTCAACAGTGTGCTCTCCAACATCCCCGGCTACGCCTGGTACATGCAGATTCTGATCACGATTATCTTGGAGGTTTTTTTGGTCAGCGTCGCGGTCTTGAACAGCGATGCGTTCCGCGCCTTTTCACGGGTGGAAAAACCCAAAACCGCCAGCCTCGCGCCGATGCTGATGCCCAAACTGTTGGACACCAGCGTCATCATTGACGGGCGCATCGTCGAAGTCGCGCAGACTGGCTTTTTAGAGGGTCCGCTGATCGTGCCGGGCTTCGTCCTGCGCGAGTTGCAGTTCTTCGCCGACCAATCCGACCACCAGCGCCGCAACAAGGGCAGGCGCGGCTTGGAGGTTTTGGAGCGTCTGCGCACCCTGCGCGGCGTGGAACTGAGTGTGCGCGAATTCGAGGACACCGGCGGCGGCGTGGACGACCGCCTGATCCGCGCCGCCCAGGAGATCGGTGCGGGCATCGTCACCAACGACAGCGGCTTGAGCCGCGTGGCAGGGCTGCAAGACGTGCGCGCGCTGTCCTTCAACGCACTGGCAGACGCGTTGAAAACCCGCCTCGGGGCGGGCGACGAGTTCGATTTGCAGGTCATCAAAGCGGGCAGCCAACCCGGTCAGGGGATCGGCTACCTGGAAGACGGCACGATGGTCGTCATCGAAGACGGCGCTGCCTTCAAAGGTCGCACCGTGCGCGTCGCGGTCAGCACGGTCACGCAGACGAGCTTGGGGCGGATGATTTTCGCCAAACCCAAAGAGGTCTTGACGTAAGCGCTCGAGCAGAGCGGACAGCGCGTGCCAGACGGTTTGTGTTCTGTCTTCAGGAACACTTTTCAATGCACAGGCTAAGCTGATCCATGCCGCGCATCCTCCTCATCGAGGACAACCCAGACCAAGCGTTTGTGGCCAGCCGCTTTTTGGAGCGCGCAGGCTTCGCGGTCGCGCACCAAGCCACGGGCGCGCAAGGCTTGGACAGCGCCCGCACGGGCGGCTTTGATCTGGTCATGCTCGATTACGCCCTGCCCGACACCGACGGCTTGACGCTGCTGGAGGAACTCGTGCCCTTGGGCTTGCCGGTCGTGCTCGTCACCGGGCGCAGCGAAGCGCAACTGGCCGTGAAAGCCCTGCAAGCGGGCGCAACCAATTACATCGTCAAAGACAGTCACTACCTCTCCAAACTGCCCGACATCGCCCGCGAGACCTTGGAGCGCATCCGAAGCGCCCCAGTGACTCTCGAGCCGCGCCGCAGTGCGCTGACCGAAGAAGAAACCTTGGAGCGCTTCCGGCAAATCGTGCGCAAAGCCTTGGAACCGATGCTGCCGCTGTTCCGGGACCGCATCAAGCACAGCACCTTCGCCGACGCCGTGGACGAATTGGAGCGCGTGCTGGAAGCCACGGAAACCGTGCTCGACGAAGAACTCGAGGTCTTGGATCAGCTCTTGTACGAAGAACTCTCGCGCACGCTGTCGCAAGCCGAGCAAGACGCAGCCACACGCCGTTGAACAGCCGCTCGAGCCGATGGGGGGCAGCGCATTGGATCGTGGGCTCGAGCACGTTGAGCGCGCGAAGATTGAAGAAAACCTTGTCAGTTTTTTTGCCCTGTGGTACATTCTCACTCCGCGCGGGTTGTTAGCTCAGTCGGTAGAGCGATGGTCTCCAAAACCATAGGTCGTAGGTTCGAGCCCTGCACGACCCGCCAGAACGCCCCTGCCTCAACGCAGGGGCTTTTTGATTGGCTCGAGGCAAGCGCAGGTCGTGATCGGGCGGGTGCATTCTGGTCGTCCGCCGTTGCAAACGGCTCCCCTGCTTGACCTCGTATGTCTTCCGTCGCTGCTCCTAAGCCTTATTCGCTCCCCACGCTACGCGGGGTTCAACCCCGCAAGCGTTTCGGCTTGCGAACATGGGTTCGACGGGAGCGACAGGCAGGCACGTTCCTTTTTGCCGGAATTGATCTCACACACCGTCAACAGCTTAGGCATCAGCCACACCTGGGCTCGAGGTCGGTGAACCTCGAGGTCAATTCGTCAACCTTTCACCCCGGTGAGCACGACGCCTTCGATGATCTGGCGCTGGAACACCGCGAACACGAGCAGCACCGGAATCACCGCGAGGCTCGAGGCGGCCATAATCAGTTGCCATTGCGCGCCGCTCTCACCGCTGAAGAGGGCAATGCCCACGGGCAACGTGCGCATGTCCGCGCTTTGAATGATGATGAGCGGCCACAGATACGCGTTGTAATTGCCCAGAAACGTGAAGATGCCCAAGGCAGCCAGGGCGGGCTTCACGAGCGGCAAGCCGATGCGCGTGAACAAACCGAATTCACCCATGCCGTCCACCCTCGCGGCATCGAAGAGTTCGTCTGGGATGCCTTCAAAAAAGCCACGCATCAAAAAGATGCCGAAGGCGCTGATCAGACCGGGCAACGCTATCGCTGTGTACGTGTCCGCGATGCCCAAGCGCAACGCGCCGACGTACCAGGGGATAACGAGCATCTCGGTCGGAATCATCACGGTGCTCAAAATCACCAGGAAGATGACCTCCTTGCCCGGAAACTTCATCTTTGCCAGCGTGTACCCGACCAGGGAATCGAAGAACAGCACGCTCACCGTTGTCACCGCCGCCACGCCCAGGCTGTTGAGGAACCAGCGCACGAAGCCGGTCCTCGAGAGCACCTGCACGTAATTCTCCAAGGTCGGATTGGCGGGCAGAATGCCCGGTTGAAACACGTCGCTGAAGGTTTTTAGACTGGTGAGGAGCATCCACACGAATGGGAATACCGTGATGAGGCTGCCGACGGTCAACAGCACGTACATCCACAAGCGCGGTGAAAGGCTGCCTCTCGAGGCTCGAGGGGCATTTGTGGCGGGCGCGGTGTTCAATGCCATCTCAGTAGTCCACCCGGCGACGCAGCACGCGCAGTTGGAATGCCGTGAGGATCAGGATGATGGCGAACAAAAGCACCGTGATTGCGGCAGCGTAGCCCATTTTGCTGCTCTGAAACGCCATGCGGTAGATGTAGAGCGCGACGGTAAGCGTACTGTCGAGCGGTCCGCCTTGATCGGTGGGGTTCAAATTGGCGACCTGCGCGAACAGTTGCAGGAAGCCGTTCGTGGCGATGACCACGCTGAAGACGATGGTCGCGTTCAACAGGGGCAGCGTGATGTAGCGAAACCGCGTCCAAGCGTTCACCCCGTCCAATGCGGCAGCTTCGTAGTACACACGCGGAATCCCCTCGAGCCCAGCGAGGAAGATCACGATTTGAAAGCCCAATTGCTGCCAGATCACGAGCGCCGCCGCCGACACCAAAGCTTGATCGGGCGAACCCAGGAACGGTTGTGCGGGCAGACCGACGCTCTCGAGCAAACCGTTGACTGGACCGAAGTTGCGGTTGAGCAGCCACTGCCAGACCCACGCGCTGGCAACGATGGGGGTGACATACGGCGCGAAGTAAATTGCGCGGTAAATGCCCTTGTAGCGGTTGATGCCGTGCAGCAGCAGCGCAATTGCCAAACCCAAGACGAGTTGCGCAGGCACGCCGATCACGGCGTACAACCCGGTATTGACGAGCGCGCGGTGCAGCGTCGCGTCCTCGGTCATATCAATGAAATTCTCGAGACCGATGAATGGATTGGGCGTCAGCGGCGAGCGGTAATCGAGCAAGCTCAGGCGCAAGCTCTCGAGCGCCGGGTACAAGCGCACGATCAAAAAGAACAACAGCGGCACGAGCAAAAAGACGTACGCCCAGATCGCTTGGCGTTGCGCGAGGGACAAGCCGCGTCGTTGGGTGGTCATGCGTGGGGGGCGAAAGGCGAAGGGCAAAGGGCGAAGGGGAACACCGTCAGGCTCGAGGAGCAAGGCATATTGACCTCCTTGGAGTTCAAAGGCTGATCTTACGCCTCGAGCGGTGATGCGTGAACGCGCGGGCTCGAGTTTCGAGAGACACGTGGTTGATCGCAAACACCACGACCCGCTCGAGGGCGAAGCATGCGTCACGCGTCGCACCCATGTGCGCAAGAGCGCAACGCGTGCATGGGCACGACGCCCCTACGACCGGCATGCGCGATGCGTGTGGCTCGAGGTTGATGCAGCAGGCTCAACGGTGTTGGGCAGGCTCCAGACGCGCAAGGGCGAACACGAAGGTTCGCCCCTACGATTTGCATGTGCATGTCAGGTGCTTGGCTGTTCCTTTTGCCCTTCGCCCTTTGCCTTTCTCCTGCCTTTACCGCTTGAAGTAATCGTTGAGCAACTTCTGCTCGCCCGCCGCTGCTGCCGCGAGTGCGCGGGCCGGGTCGGCTTTGGCGATCCACACGCTGTTCAGCGCGTCGGAGAGCGCTTTGCGTTGACCGGCTTCATCCACGAAGAAGGTCGCGCGGGCAAACGGGATGCTGGCGATGAACGGGCCGTAGATGGGATCGCGGCGCAGTTCTGGGGTGCTGGCCAGGGCGGTGTTCGCGGGCAACTCGCCGACGGCTTTGAGCCAACGGCGTTGCACGTCGTCGCTGGTCAGGAAACGCAGCCACTTCGTGCTCGCCTCGAGCTTTGCGCCCTTGGCGTTCGGGGTGAGTCCGTGCACCCAGTACGACCCGAAATTGGCGCGCAAGCCGCCAGCGGCGCGCACCGGCAGTTCAAACACGCCCCAGTTGAACTTCGCACCGCTGCGGATTGCGCCAATCGCAAAGCTCCCGTCCACGATCATGCCCGCGCGCCCGGCGATGAACGAATCGCGGTACGCGTTGCCGGAGCCTGGGAACAGGTCCAATCCTCGGGCTGCCGCACCGCGTTCAATCAAGCCGGTGTACCAGCGCATCGCTTCTAAACCCTGCGGGCTGTCGTATTCGATGTTCTTAAAATCCGTCGTGTACGGCTTGCCGCCCCATTGACGCGACAAGACCTCGCGGAACAAGTGGTGGTCTTGCCCCTCGGGTTGCAACGCCCAGCCCGCGACCGTGACCTTGTTGCCGTCGGTTTTCTGGATTTTCTTTGCAGCCGCTTCCATTTCCGGCCACGTCTTGGGCACGGCGGTGATGCCCGCGGCTTTGAACAAGTCCTTGTTGTAGAACACCGCCAGCACGCGCACGGCGGTCGGCACGGCGTAATACTGGTTGTTCAATTTAGAAGCCTTCATCAAACTGCCCACGCGAGCCTCGAGGTCCTTGGCGGGGAACGACGCGGCGGGCAGCGGTTGCAAAAGGTTGCTGCCGACCCAATCCGGGAGCCAGCCGTAGAACAGGTTGACCACGTCTGGACCTTGACCCGCGCCGAGGGAGCTTTTGACCTTGGCGATGTAATTGTCGTAGGGGAAGGTTTCCTGTTTGACTTCGATATCGGGGTTGGCTTTGTTGAACTCCGCGATCAGGTCGTTGACCAGGTTGACCTTGGAATCAAACTGGTACTGCCAATAGACGACTTGCGTCTTCTGGCTCTGCGCACTGACCCCCACGACGAGCGCGGCTGTCAGTGCAGCGGCAACGGCAAAGAAACGTTTACGCATACACCCTCCTGTGGTTTGAAGAACACTCGAGCGAGTATACGGGCAGCGCAGGAAAGCCCGGTATCCACCGATGCACCTTTGCGTCCCCAGCGCTTTACGCCCGCCTTTTCTCGAGCAGGCGGCGTTGCACAAACCTCAAGCCACGGTTTGCACGCGGATCGCTCGAGACTGGTCGAATTGCGAACGCAGTCCCCTCGAGCCACCGTCGCACTGGAGGGGACCAGCCTCCTCCCTACACATCCGCATCCCGAGGATTCGTCACAGTTACGCCACCATTGCCCTCACCGCGATTGGCTAGTGTGTGGGCTCATGCTCGCGTTCGCCGCGCCGTGGTTCCTGCTGGGGTTGCTCGGGGTACCCTTGGTGATCTTGTTGCATTTCATTCGCCGTGCGCGCCGCGTGCGGCGGGTCAGCGCGTTGTGGTTGTGGGGCGCGCAGGAAGCCCCGAGCCGCCGGGCGCGCTTCAACCCGAACCTCTTGCTGCTGTTGCAAATTTTGACGGTGCTGTTCGCGTCGCTGGGCGCGGCGCAGCCCGCGTTGGGTTTGACCGGGCGCGAGGTCGCGGTGATCGTGGACGGCAGCGCAGCGATGGGTGCAACCGATCAAACTGGTGGCATCACCCGGTTGGCGGTGGCACAACGCGAGGCGGCAGACTTGATGCGTGGCTCGAGCCGCGTGACTTTGGTGCGCGCGGGCTTGTCCGCAACGCTTCTGGCTTCGGGCTCGAGGGACACGGCACTCTCGGCGCTCGAGGGCGTGGCCGCCGCCGACAGCCGCGCGGACCTCGCCGGGGCACTGGCGCTGGCGCGCAGCGTCGCACCGAACGCGGAGGTGCACCTCTACACCTCGAGCGGGGCTCCGGCTGGCTTCGTGGGCACGCTGCACCGCGTGTTGGGCGGCGGCGAGAACATCGGCATCACGGCGTTCGCGCTGCGCGGCAAGCAGGTCTTCGCGGCGCTCGAGAGCAACCGCGTCGCACCGACGACGGTGAACCTGACCTTGGAGCGCGACGGGCGGCGGGTTCTATCCGCGTCCGTGCGCGTGCCGGGCGGCTCGAGGGCGGTGTGGACGCCGCAACTGACGGTCACGCCGGGCGTGTACCACTTGCGCGCCGATTCCCCGGATGCGTTGGCACTCGACAACGACGCCTACGCCAGCGTGTCCAATGTGCGCGCCCTGGTCACGCCGTCGCAGGACGACGTGCTGCGCGCCGTGGTCAGCGTGCCAGGCGTGCGGGCGGCGGTGCAGAACGTGCCGCCGAGCACGGCGAGCGGCTACGACCTCGTGGTGCTCGTCGGCGCGGTGCCCAAATCCCTCCCGAGCGGGCAGTACCTGATCTTCGCGCCGCTGCCGACGCAGCGCGAGGCGGCGCAATTGGGTGCGCCGACGCGGGTGACGCGCAGCGATCCGACGGACGGCTTGCTGCGCTTCGCGGACCTGGAGGGTGTGCGGGCGCGGCTGTCCAACGTGCCGCCACCCGTGATCCCCGACGGCGAGTGGCGCACGGTCGCTGCGGCGGGTGAGCGCGCGTTCGTGTCGCGCGGCGAGGGTCCGGGCGTGCGCGCCGTGTACATTGCCGCGCACCCCTTGGAGAGTGACCTGCGCCGCCTGCCCGCGTTTCCGGTGCTGGTCTTCAATTTGATCCAGGAGTTCGCGCAGGCGCGCGTCGTCAACCTGGGCGCGGGCTTGCCTGCGGGGAACGTCTTTTACAACGGGCAGAACGCGGGTGAGTTGGCTCGAGCCCTGCTGCCGGGTATCTACGAGATCGGGCGCACGCGCATCGTTGCCAACCTGTCCTCGAGCGAGGTCACGCGGCTCGTCACCGGCACGTCGGGCACGCAAGTGATCGGCACGCCGAGCGCGGCAGAGCGCTCGAGTGCGACGCCCGCCCCCTCGAGCATCGGCGTGTGGTTGCTCGTGCTGGCGCTCGTCGCTTTGGGACTCGAGGCAGCGTTGCGCGGCGGGTTTAACTGGAACACGCTCCGACCGGGCAAGCGGGTGAACGCGTGAACCTCTCGTTTGAACTGCCGTGGTTGCTGTGGACGCTGCTCGCCGCGCTCGTCGCGGCGCTGATCGTCTCGAGGGGACGCATCCTGCGCACGGTTCCGACGCTGTTGCGCACCCTGGCGCTCGTCGCCCTCGGGTTGGCGGTCGCAGAGCCGCAACTGACCACCGCGCGCCCTGGTCTGGTCGTCCTGGAGGATGTCTCCGATTCCGCCTCGAGCGCACCTGGTCTCGAGGGCGTGCGCGCCAAGACGCGCTTGCCCTTCGCGGGCTTGACCGGCGCGAGCGGCACGCCTGCGAGTGCATTGCAATCGATTGACACGAACATTGGCGCGGCGTTCCAGGTGGCTCGAGCCTACGGTCCTGCGCGCGTGCTGCTCGTCTCCGACGGCAACCAGACCGTCGGCGATGCGCTCGAGGCTTTGCCCGGCGTCCCTGTGGACGTGCTGCGCGTGCCGACCCGTGAAAACGCCAGGGTCGCCGACTTGATCGCGCCCGCCACGCTGTCCGTTGGCGCAACCGCCCGCGCCGTCGCCGTGCTCGAGACGACGCGCGCAGGCAGGGTGCAAGTCAGCGCGTCGCTGAATGGCAACGCCCTGTTCACGCGCCCGGTGGATTTGAAGGTCGGACGCACCAGCCTGCCCGTGGATTTCACCGTGCCAGACGGCAACCTGAGCCTCGAGGTGCGTTTGCGCGTGAACTTCGCGCAGCCGACCTCGGACGACGCGCGCACGTTGTCGCTCGAGGTCACGCGCGACCGCGAGGTGCTGGTCATCGGCGATCCTGCGCTCTCGAGCCTCTTGCGTACGCAAGGCTTCAACGTCCGCAGCGGCGCGCCCGCCGACATCCGCGCGGGCATGAACTACAGCGCGATTTTCATTCGCGCCAGCAGCACCGCGTTTTCCCGCGCGCAGCAAGACCTCTTGCGCCGTTTCGTCGAGGACGGCGGCGGCGTGATGATGACGGGCGGACCGGCATCGTTCGGGTTGGGCGCGTGGTCGCGCTCGCCCTTGGAGGCGGTGATGCCCGTGCAATCCGATCTGCGCACCCGCGTGGACATTCCGTTGGTGGCGATGGTCGCCGTCGTGGACCGGAGCTTGAGCATGGCGGGCACGGGCGGCGGACCCGATCAAAAGCTGGGCTTGGCGCTCGAGGGGGTCAGCAACGTCATCGAACTCGCAGGCGAACGCGATTTCCTGGGCGTCGTGACCTTCAGCGACACGCCGAAGTGGGTCTTCAAACCGACGCGCGCCACGGACAACAACAAGCTTCAAATGCTGCGCGCCTTGGACACCGTGCAAGCCGAGGGCGGCACGATCCTCGAGCCTGCGCTCAGGGAAGCGATTGAGGCACTCAAAAACACGCGCGCTTCGGTCAAGCACATCATTCTTCTGACCGACGGGCAACTCGCCGACGCCGAGGGCAACGCCAACCCGCCGAACTTCGCGCAGATCGCCGGGGATGCGCGCCGCGCCGGGATCACGGTCTCGAGCATCGGCGTGGGGGGCGACGCGGATTTCGCGCGCCTTAGACAGATCGCCCAGGCGGGCGGCGGGCGCTATTACGAGGCGCTGCAAGTGGACACGCTGCCGCGCATCTTCACCACCGAAGCCCTGACCGCCACCCGCGCCTTGGTGCGCAACGAGGGCGTGACGCCGACGCTGAACCGCCACCCGCTCGCCGCTGGGCTGACGGGAGGTGTGCCGCGCTTGAGCGCCTACATCGCCACGACGCTGCGCAGCGATTCAGAGGTCATCTTGAACGGCTTGGACCGCGAGCCGATTCTGGCGGTCTCGAGGCGCGGCGTGGGACGCACCGCCGCCCTCACCGCCGATTTGAACCGCAGCGACGCGTTCACGCGGTGGAGTGCGCTGCCCAACCTGATCGGCACGGTCGCGCGCTGGCTCGAGGCGCAAGAATTGCCGTACCGCTTCACGCTCAGCCCCGACGGTCGCCGCGCCGTTGTGGACGCGGTGAGCAGCAATGCCTACCAGAACAACCTGCGCCTCACCGTCACCGCCAACGGACAACAGTTTGAGATGCTGCAAACCGCCCCCGGACGCTACGAAGCCACGCTGCCCGAAAATGCCACCGGCAGCGTGACGCTGTCCAGAGCGGGCGAACTGCTCTCGAGCCTGCGCCTCAACCGCGACGCCCGCGAATTTGAAGTCACGAACGGCGCTGAAGTTTTGCGCCGCATCGCCGCGACCAGCGGCGGCCGCGTGCTGACCAGCTTGGATGGGTACATCGGCGCGACCGAGGTCTCCAAAGCCAGCCTCGCGGGTTGGGCGGCATTGCTGGGATTGCTGTTGCTCGTCGCGGAATTGGCGTGGCGACGCTTCAGAACCTGACCATCGAAGCCGGACCCTCGAGCTTCTAAAGTTGCCCGTTCTCTGGGCAGGCAGGCACCGTGCGTTTGGTTTGGCGAACACGGGCTCGACGCAGGCATGGGCATGACCGGAAACCGCGGTTGGTCTCGAGCCTGGGATCGTTGCGCCCGTGTACGGTGATTGCGTTTTGACCGTCGCACCGCGCGAATCTGTGGAACGCACGCACCCCAATGAACCAAATAAGTGCGGCTCGAGCGTCGCGCAACTTGTCCACAACCCTGTGGACAAGCCCTTGGGATGACCGTCTCGCGGCATCAAAAAAGCGCGTGCAAGGCAACCCTTGCACGCGCCTCGAGGTGGCAGGTTCAACGGGGTTTAATCACCAAGCGCCGCTCCGCGCCTTCGCCCATGCTCTCGGTCATCACGAACGCGTCTTCGCGCAACGCGATGTGAATAATGCGGCGGTCGGCGGCGTTCATCGGATCCATTTCAAACGCTTCACCGCTCTTGCGCACGCGTGCGGCGGCGCGGCGCGCGACTTCCAAGAGGCGCTCCTCGTGGCGGCGCTTGTACCCGGCAGCGTCCACGTTGACGCGCGGCGCACCCGCGCCAAGTTCTTTGGTGGCAACGGTGTTCGCCAGAAATTCGATGCTGGCCAGCGTGCGGCCTTCGCGGCCGATGATCCGTCCGCTGTCCCCGCCGGTGATTTCGGCGTGCACGTTGTCGTCGCGCATGCGGGCGCTGACTTTGTAGCCGCTGCCCAGGTGCTCGAGCAGCCCGGCGAGGAAGTCTTCAGTCACGCTCGCCGCGTCGCCGCTGTTGCCACCCGCGCTGGGTTCCGCACGGGCGGGACGGGCGTCGGCGCTGGGATTGAGGAGCGGGCTGGGCGTCGCGCTCGGAATCACCGGTGCTTTGCTCTCGAGATCATCGCTGATCCCGAGGTTCTCGAGGTAACTGTCCAGGTTTTTTTCCATGGCGCAGAGTGTATCACTCACCGTCAGGGTGTAGAGACTCGCACGCGTGGCGGTGAATGGGCATGGCTCGAGCCTCGAGGTCAAGCGTCGTTTTGAGGTTTCGAGCGTGTGTTGAACAACGACGGCGTGATTCGAGGTCGAGGCAGTGAAGATGAACGGCTGAAACCCGAGAATTTAGAGGCGCTTCTCAAAAATTCGGTAGCGCTTGTACGGCTCTGCACCCAAGGCGCGCATGCCGTTGTTGATCGCTTCGTTGCTCTCCAACGTCCACCCGAACTCGCCCGCTTGGTAGGTGCCTTGCCCGCGCCAGAAGGTCTCGGCGTACAAAAAAGCGTCCAAGCCGCGCCCGTGGTACTCGGGCAGGATACCCAATGCCAACAGGCGCATGCGTTTGGGTTTCAAAAGCAACAGCTTCACCAACCCGAACGGCAGCAGGCGTCCACCGGTGCCGGGCAGGGCTTCGTTGATGTCGGGCAGCACGAGCGAAAATGCCACGGGCTTGCCGTCGATCTCCGCGATGAAGCTGATTTTGAAATCCGCGACTTGCTTCAACTGGTCTTTGAGGTGGTCGATCTCGTGCTCGGTCCACGGCACGAAACCCCAGTTTTTGTCCCAGGCGGCGTTGTAGATCTGGCGCATGATCCCGGCGTCGTGGTCGAGGTTTTTCTTGTCGATGGAGCGCAATGTGACACGCAAGTTCTTCTGCACGCGTTTGGCAATGCGTCCGACGCGTTCGGGCAAGCCTTGCGCGACGGTCATTTTCCAAGCGAACGTGTCTTCTGATTTGACATAGCCAAGCTCGCCCATCCACGCGGGGTACTCGGGCGGGTTGTAATTCATCATCACGGTCGGCGGGTCGTCAAAGTTCTCCACCAAAAAACCCATCATGTCGTTCTGCGAGATTTTGCTGGGTCCCTTCACGACGGCCGCACCTCGAGCCCGCCCCCAGGTTTCGACCTGGGCCATCAGCGCGCGGCCGACCTCGACAGAATCGGCTTCGAAGGCAGCGAACAAACAGGTTTGCTCACTGTGGAAGACGTTGTAATTCTGGTCGATCATCGCGGCGACACGCCCAACCACGCGCTCCCCCTCGAGCGCGAGGAACAGTTGCACTTCACTGTGCTCATAGAACGGGTTCTTCTTGGGGTCGGTGTCGTCCCACTCTTGCAGCAGGAGCGGCGGAACCCAGGTCGGGTGCCCGGCATACTTTCGGTACGGGTAGTCAATGAAGCGCTTGCGCTCCGCGCGGGTGGTCACGGGCGTGATGGTGGGCACGGTGAAAATCGTAACACAGCACCCCACTGGCGTTGCCCATGCTGCTCGATGGGGTCGCGCGGATCCGCACACGCCAGGACCAGGCTCTCGAGCAAGTCCGCGCAAGGAGCACTGCACCAAGCAACTGCAATTCGATCCTCGAGAGAACGAAGTTTGTGCACCCCACCGCAGGGACAGCTGGGACACACCACCGTGTGCGCCCGAGCATTCGGCGACCCACGCCCGCCACGCCAAGATTTGTGGTCAAAGGCTCAAACTGCCCTCATCAATTTCTGCTCTCGAGGGGCACGCCCAACCAGTATTCTGACGCGCGTAACACATCCCAAGGAGACCGCATGAAGAGACGGATCTTGACCGCGTTGATCGTCGCCGCCACCGGCTTCACCGCCACCCTCGCCGCCAGTCCCGCCGAGGACTTGGTCAAACAAGCGGCGTTCTACATCGGCTTCAACTACAACGGACCCGCCAAGGTCCCGTACTGGCGCGAGTTGCAAAAGACCATGCTCGCGGAAGTGCAAAAGGTCTGCGCGGGCGACGCCAAGTGCGGCTACGACAAAGCCGTGCCCGTCATCAAGAACGTCATCAGCGGCATCAACGATGGGTTCACCGAGTACCGCACGTCCGCCAGCGTGGACGACGAAGACCGCTTCGTGGACGGCAAGGGACCGGCGCGTCCGACGGTCGGCATCACCGGCGCGGATTTCCCGACGCGCGGCGTGATTGTCCTAGAAGCCTTTCCTGGGGAACCTGCGTTCGACGCTGGGTTGGTCAGGGGCGACGTGATCACGACGATCAACGGTCAGCCCGCGACGCTCGAGGGCTTGAAAGCCGCCGAGGTCACGGGCACCGCCATGCAAATTGCCTACACCTCCAAGGGCGCGGCGAAGACCGCGACGCTGACCGGGCGCATGATCGAGGACGGCCGCGTGCCGTACCGCGTGTCGTTGCAAGGCGGGCGTGTGCTGATGATCCGCGTGCCCAACCTGTTTGGGTCCTCCACCACCAGCATCGGCAACCGCATCCACCAAACGGTGCGCCGCGCGATCACCGACAAGGCGGGCGGCATCATCATTGACCTGCGCGACAGCATCAGCGGCTTCGACACCGAAGCGCTCCTGGCGGCGGGTGCCTTCGTTAAAGAGGGCGGGTTCATCTACGACGTGCGCTTTCAAGGACAGGACCAGACGGCAACGCTGACCAACAACGGCGGGCAAGTCGTCATCCGCGACGAAGCGGGCAACCAACAGGTCGTCGGTCAAGCCGACAGCCCGCAGAACTTCACCGCGCCCGTGGTGGTTTTGGTCAACAAACACACGCTCAACAGCGCGGAGATGCTCGCGTACTTCCTGCAAAAGCCCGGTCGCGCCAAGGTCGTCGGCGACCCCTCCGCAGGCGCGCTCACGGTCAGCGGCACGAACCTGGACCTGATCAACGGCGATTACCTCACCGTCTCGAGCTACCGCATGTTGAACTTGGACAAAACCCCGTTCCCCGCGCGGATCACGCCGGACGTGCCCGTGCCCGACGATTACGCCAGCCTGGCCAATGGCACGGACGTGCAACTCAACAAAGCGCTCGAGACCCTTGGGGTTCGCTGAACATGCACGCATTCGCCCGCACCGCTGCACTCGCCGTTGCCGCGCTCGCGCTCTCGGGCGCAGCCGGGGCACAGAAATTCATTGGCAGTCCCGCGCAAGACCTCTTCGACCAGGCCACGTTTTTCTTGGACACACAGTACTTCGGTCCCAGTACCGTCAGCATCGCAGACCTGACCGCCAAGTACCAAACGCAAGTGGACGCTGCTTGCGCCGCGCAAGCGCAAGCCTGCCCATTCACAGCGGTCGAGCCGATCCTTGGGGCGATGTTCGCTGAGCTAAACGACGGTCACGCCTACTACGTGCCCGCTCAGGCGCTTGCCGCCGAGAGCGCAACCCGCAACAACCAAGCTTCACCCGTGCTGCGTGTCGGCATCGCCTCGGCCAAGGTCAGCCCGGACTCATACGACCGTTTGATCGTGGATGTCGTCGAGGGCAGCCCAGCAGAAAAAGCGGGCATCCTCTACGGCGACCGCTGGACGGGCTTCAACGGGCAGCCGTGGCCCACCACCGACCAGGGTTTCGCCGAAGCCAACCAGCGCTTCACCACCGCCGTGCGCGCGGGTGAAACCGTGACGATGAACATTGTGCGCGGCCGTGACCGCACGAAGATTGACGTGAACCTCAAAGGCGAGATCATCCAAGGCAAACCGCGCGTCCGATTGACTGTGCGCCCAGACGGCATCGGCCTACTTACGGTGAAAGACTTCACTCCGACCGGAACAGCTCGAGCGGTCAGCGTCGCCATCGCCCAGGCGCAATCGCAAAACGTCAGGGCCTTGATCCTGGACATGCGCGGCAACGGCGGCGGGCTCTTAAACGAAGGTTTGGGAACCGCTGGAGCTTTCCTGCAAGCCCCGATCAGCGAAGTGCTCAATCCGCGCTACAACGCTGACCGCGACCGCATCAGCTACAACTACGCCAATGGTGTATTCACCATTTTGGACGCCAAAAACAACGAAGTCAACCGCGTCGCCATTCCGCAAGCGGCGGTCTGGACCGGACCGTTGGCGGTGCTCGTGGATGACTCGAGCGCGTCCGCCACGGAGCGCGTCGCGTACTACATCCAACAAGCCAAACGCGCGCCGGTAATCGGTGAAGAGACGGCGGGCGTGGCCAACACCAACACAGCCCGCATCCCGCTCATCAACGGCGGCGCAGCCGCGTTCCCAACCGTGCGCTCGTTCAGCCCAAGCGGGACACCGTTCCCCTCGAGCATCAAACCTGATGTGCCCGTTCCCGACATGCTCCTAACCCTGTTCAACACCGGACGCGACCTGGGTTTGGAAAAAGCGCTCGAGGTGCTGGGCGGCAATCCAGCCCTGGCTGCAACCTCGAATACACTTGGTTTTGACGCGTTGGCGCAGTCACGCGCGGCATTTGCACAACCTGCCTTGCAATAAGGAGCTTATGAACCGATCAACCTTGGCGCTCGCGGTCGCGTCCGTCGTCGCGCTCTCCGGCGTGGCGGGAGCGCAAAAATTCATTGGCAGCCCTGCGCAAGACCTCTTTGACCAAGTGAGTTTTTACTTGGATACGCAGTACTTTGGACCCAGCAAGGCCGACATTGCGCAACTCACCGCCAAATGGCAAGTGGAGGTGGACAAGGTCTGCGAACCGCAAGGCGCGCAGTGCAGCTTTGACAAGGTGGAGCCGATCATTGAAGCGATGATGGCGGAGTTGCAGGACGGGCACGCGTACTACCTCTCGCCCGACGATATCCGCGCAGAACGCGCCAATGCCCAAGGCACGAACAATTCACCGGTGCTGCGCGCTGGAATTGCCTCGCGCAACTTCTGCGACACGCCGACCGGGGCGTGCACCACGGACAATGCAGGCAATTTGACCTCGCGCTTGCTGCCCGACCGCTTCGTCGCCAACGTCGTCACCGGCAGCCCCGCGGACAAGGCGGGCGTCAAATACGGTGACCGCTGGATTGGGCACAACGGCGTCTTGTACAACAGCGTTCAGACCGGCACGGACGCGTACACCGCGCTCGTCAACGATTTCGGCACGCGCATCCGCGCGGGCGAAACCGTCACGGTGATCCTGCTGCGCGGCCCGCAACGCCAGCGTTTGGAACTCCCAATCAAAGGCGAGATCATCAACGCCGCCGAACAACCAACGATGGAATTGCGCAGCGATGGCGTGGGGATCTTGACGATCAAGGATTACCTCATTCGCGGCGTCGGGCAGCGCGTGCATAACCTCGTCGGGGACGCCATGACCAAAAGCGTCAAAGGCATCATCGTCAACATGCGCAACAATGGTGGCGGTTACGGCGACGAGCGTGCGCTGGCTCAGGGGGCGTTCATGGAAAACCCCGAGTTCTTCCGCCGTCAACCGCGCTACAACGCCGACAAGAACAGCATCACCGAAGGCTACGTCACCGCTCAAGGCGCTTGGGTGGCGCGTGATGTGAACGGCGTGGAACTCGGTCGCAACGCGGTGCAAAACCCGCAACTCTTCAGGGGTCCCATCGCTGTGCTCGTCAACCGTGGTTGTGGCAGCGCCTGCGAGTACTTCGCCAGTGCCGTTCAACGCGCCAAGCGCGGCCCGGTGATCGGAGAGGACACGGCTGGCATTGGCAACACGAACTCCACACGCCTTCAACTGGCCAACGGTGGTGCCGCAGCCATGCCGACCGTACAAGCCTTCTGGCTGGACGGCACGCCGCTGCCCGCGACGGTGAAACCCGACATCGCCACACCCAACTACGAGTTCAACCTGTTCAACACCGGCGTGGACGTGGGCATTCAGGAAGGCTTGAAAGCGGTTGGTGCTGCGCCGACGCTCAACGTCGCCACCTCGAAAATCACCCTGTCCAGTGTCGCGCCGCTGCCCGCCTTCGGCGGCATGGACGCGTTGAACGGTGCGCTCGAGCGGATCAACCCACGCGTTGCAGCCACCGGTTTCTCGAGCCTCTAAAGACGTCTGACATTCTCGAGCCCCTTGCACCCAACAGTGCGAGGGGCTTTGGTTTACCCCACGAAGCTGTCTCTGCGAAGAGACGCGGGAGGACCCAGTCCTGCATCACCAAGTTGACTTCGAGCAGTTCACAGTTTGTTACACACGAAAAGCCCTAGCATGGTGGGGCATGAAACGTTTCCTCGTTGGGCTGCTCGTCGTCGCTTCGTCCGGGTTCGCGCTGGCCAGCCCAGCCACCGACCTCTTCGACCAAGCCGGACAGTTCTTGGTGACGCAGTATTTTGGTCCGAGCACAGCAGATTTGAACGCGCTCGTCGCCAAGTACCGCGGGCAACTTGCAACCGCTTGCACCTCGAGCGGCGAGGCGTGCGCGTACGGGGTGGCGGAACCGTTGATCGAGGCGATGCTCGAGGAACTCGAGGATTTCCACGCGTACTTCTTGAACGCCGAAGCGGTCCGGCAACGCGATGCCAACGCGCAAGGGCAAAACATTGCGCCTTCGCCGCGCTTGGGGTTTCAGCACATGGGCTTCGCGGACGACAACCAGAAACTGCTGTCCTTCGACCGCTTGATCGTCAACGTCGTGCCCAATGGACCGGCGGAGCGCGCGGGCGTGCAGGCGGGAGACCGCTGGATCGGTTACGACAGCACGCTGTTCACCGCGCTGCCTGATGAAGCCGCGTACACGGCCGCGCTGCAAACCTTCACGCGTCAAGTGCAGTCCGGCGCGGCGGTGCGGATGATTTTGCTGCGCGGGGTGGACCGCAATCGCCTGGAACTCACCGTTCAAGGGCAGATCATCAACCTCTCGCAAACGCCGCAGTTGACGATGCGCGCCGACAACATCGCGGTCATCAAGGTGCGCGATTACCAAATTTTCGGCATCGGGCAGCAGGTCCACACCTTGGTCAGCCGGGCGATGACGCTGGGGGCCAGGGGGATCATCTACGACCTGCGCGGCAACGGTGGCGGGTACGCGAACGAACGCTGGTTCAGTGCTGCGGCCTTCATTGAAAATCCAGAGCCGCAACGCCGCGTGCCCCGCTACGACGCCCAAGCCAACACCCGCGAAGAGGGGTACGCGAACGGCGTGTACTTCGTGCGCACACTCGGCGGGCAAACCTTGAACAGCCAGCGCTTGGCCAATCCGACGCTCTGGCGCGGGGCGCTGGCCGTGCTGGTGGACGGTGATTGCGCCAGCGCGTGCGAGTATTTCTCGAGCAGCATTCAACGCGCCCGCCGCGCCCCAGTGATCGGTGAACCGACCGTGGGCATCGGCAGCACGAACACGCAACCGTTCAAGCTGGTGAACGGCGCGGAAGTCAGCTTGCCCACGCTGCGCGCGTTTTGGCCCGACGGCACGGCGCTGCCCAGCCGGGTCACGCCGGACATTCAGACCAAGAATTACGAACTGGAACTCTTCGAGCGCGGACGCGACGCGGTGCTCGACAAGGCGTTGGAGACACTGTACAGCGGCAGCAACGCTGCGCTCTCCGTGCGTGTGCCCGCTGAATTGACGTTGCCGCTGCCGACGGGGTACGCGCCGACGCTCGAGGTCAGCCAGTAACTTCAGAGCCCGAGAAATCCAGGGCTCGAGCGGGTAATCTGCCGGGGATGACGACCCCGAAATCCCTTGGTTTTGCCATGCCGCCGGAGTGGGCTGCGCACGCGGCGGTGTGGACGGCGTGGCCGGACGACAACGACGAATGGCTGGGGCATCTGGACGCGGTGCGCGACGAGTTCGCGGCCTTGGTGCGCATACTGGCGCGCTTCGAGCGCGTGGAACTGGTCGTGCGGTCCGAGGCAACCGAACGCGATGCCAGGCAACGGCTCGAGGGCGTGGAGAACCTGCGCTTTCACCGCCAGCCGCACAACGACGTGTGGTTCCGCGATTGCGCACCGATCTTTGTCAAGAACGCGGCTGGCGAGGTCGCCGCGGTGGATTGGCGCTTCAACGGCTGGGGCGGCAAATTTGATGCTGAGCTGGACGATCAGATTCCCAAGTTCATCGCGGGCATCACGGGCTCGCGGCGGTTTGAAACAAGCGTCGTCATGGAAGGCGGTGCCCTCGAGGTCAACGGCGCGGGCGTGCTGCTCACGACCAAACAGTGTTTGCTGGAAAAGCACCGCAATCCCGGCATGACCATGGGCGACCTCGAGCGGGTGCTGGGCGAGTACCTGGGCGTTGAGAAGGTGCTCTGGCTGGAGGACGGCTTGGAGAACGACCACACCGACGGGCACGTGGACACGATCACGCGTTTCGTCGCGGAGCGAACCATCGTCACCTGCGTCTCTGAGGACGAGACCGATCCCAACCATGCGGTGCTCGAGCGCAACCTGGAACTCTTGCGCGGCTTCACCGATCTCGAGGGACAGCCCTTCGAGATCGTCACGCTGCCGCTGCCCAAGGGGCGCATGGTGCACACGGGCGAAATCGCCGCGCGCGAAGGCATGCTCGGCGAACGCCTGCCGCCCACGTACGCGAACTTTTACATCGGCAACGGCTGCGTGGTCGTGCCCGTGTACGGCGACGAAAACGACACGCGCGCCTTGGAGATTCTGCGCCCGCTCTTTCCGGGACGTGAGGTCATCGGGTTGTCCAGCCGCGCGCTGATTAACGGCGGCGGCAGCTTCCACTGCGTCACGCAGCAGCAACCCGCTTGAAGGCTATGCCGAACAGCCGATGCCTGGAGCGAGGTCTGTGTGCTGTGATGGATGCATGACCTGGACTTACGACGAGGCGCAACACGCAGGGGCGGAGCACTTGGACGATGCCCAGGTGGAGGCGTACGACCAAAAGGCGCAGGTCCCTGCCGCCGATGAACTCGAGTGGTTGCGGGCACTGGGCTTGAACACGCAGCACACGCTGGTTGATCTCGGCGCGGGCACCGGCGAGGTTGCATTGGCGGCGGCTGCCGTGTGCCGCCGCGTCGTCGCCGTGGACGTGTCGCCCACGATGGTGCGGCTGTTGAAAAGCAAAGCCCAAGCGCGCGGCGTGACGAACATGGAGGTCGTGCAGGCGGGCTTTTTGAGTTATGCCCACGAGGGTGAGGGAGCCGACTTCGTGTACTCGCGCAACGCACTGCACCACCTGCCGGACTTTTGGAAGGTTCAGGCGCTCGAGCGCATCGCTGGTCTGTTGAAACCCGGCGGCGTGTTCGTGCTGCGCGACCTCGTGTACTCGTTTTCGCCCGAGGACAGCGCCGCTGCACTCGAGACGTGGTTCGGGCACGCTGACGCGAGCACGCTCGGCGGTTATCCGCGCAGCGAACTCGAGGCACACGTGCGCGATGAGCACAGCACGTATGCGTGGCTGCTGGAAGCGATACTGGGGCGCGTGGGTTTGCGCATCGAAGCGGCCGAGTACGGCGCGTTCGGCGTGTTCGCCAGGTACGTCTGCTCCCGAGCGCGTTGATCCAAACGCATCACTTGAACGCGCTCAAAAACACGAGGTACGCCACGAAGCACTGCACCGGACGCGGAACCGCGTCGGGCAGGTCAATCCACAGCCGCCGCGTCACGGAGAAACCGCGCTCGAACACCGCGCCGATGCGCGCGCCGTCCGCGACGACCTCGAACCGCGCGGCGAACAGCCCGCCTTTGTTGACCAGCTCGGCTTGAAACGGGTGCTCGAGCATCAGCTTCGCGCGCCGCTTGGCTTGGAAGGTGCTCGCGGCGACGAGCGTCTCACCGTGTTTGAGGCGGTACTCGAGGTCGTTGACCCACCCGCGATTCAGATACTCGAATTCGAGGCTGTATTGTCCACCGTCCACGGTGAACTGCGTGTCTTTGCTCCACCCTTTGGGCACGAGGTTTTTCAGGCGCGCGTTCGTCGCCACCGCCACGTCGGGAATGGTCAGGGTTCCGACTTGGGTGCGTGTGGCGTCGAGGAAGGAAAACTGGGAGATCGAGGGTTGGGTCATCAGGAGCACGGTGCGCACCTCGAGTCCAGCGTACTGCCGTTCCCAAAGCCGTCCGGGTCAGTCCAGTCCAAATAAAGTGGCGCGACCGTGTTAGCAACGGACCGCGCCTTGTGGGTGTCGCTCGAGGGTCTGCGGGGGTTCATCCTCGAGCTTCGGCTGGTTCAGGGTTCGTCATCCGCGCACAAAGCAAGCGACGCGAATCAACCGCGTTTGCGGCGGCGAGGCTTGGGCTCGAGGGAAAGTTGGCAAAAGACGATCATGCTTTGACCGGCTTCAATTCAGGCTCCAGGCTCGCCGCGAGGGTGCGCAGCGCGCGGGCGAGTTGACGGCGCAAGCTGGGGCGTGGCTCGCTGTGGAGTTCACGGTAGAGCTTGGCTTCGCGGCGCAAGGTCTCGAGGGTGGTGCAGGCTTGGGCGATCTGCTGTTCCATTGGGTTCATCTGTCTCGCCTCCTTGAATGACAAGAATGTAAATCGAATCTTCTATTTTGTCAAGTCTGACTTTCTAGTTGTTTTGGCGTAGAGGGTTTCGGACAGTCAGTAGCAACCTGAACTGACAATGTTTATCCTCGAGCTGACGCCTCGAGCACGCCCGATCAGGATGCAACCTCAGCCAACTTGAGCGTCAAGGGCGCAGGCTCGAGGATGGAGAAAACTGCACCACCGACCCGCAGGGGCGTCACGCCCATGCGTGCGTCGAACCCATGTTCGCGTCACACCCATGTGTGCAAAGCACAACGCGAAACACACGACGCATGCCTCGCCCCTACGCACGTGTACACCGTTCACGACAAGATGCACCTCGAGACCTGCCGCTCGAGCCTTGCGCTATCCAACGCACCCCTCGAGCCCAAACCGCACACTCGCCCCGTATACTTTGCGCCGTGAACACAGTGTTCTCCGGCATTCAACCCACGGGCGAAATCCACATCGGCAATTACCTCGGCGCGATTCGCAACTGGGTTGCAATAGGAGAGCAAATCGGCAAGAACGCGATTTTCTGCATCGTGGACTATCACGCGGTCACCATTCCCCACGTCGCCGCCGACCTGCCGCGCCTGACGTTTGATGCAGCCCTGGCAAACATGGCGGCGGGTTTGGACCCGAACAAGATCACACTGTTCGCGCAGAGCCACGTGCCCGAGCACCTCGAGCTGGGCTGGGTGTTCACGACGCAGACACCGCTGGGGGATCTCGAGCGGATGACGCAGTTCAAAGACAAGAGCGAGCAGCACAGCGTCCTGGCGGGCTTGCTGATGTACCCCGTGCTGCAAGCCGCGGACATCTTGCTCTACAAAGCCGACACCGTGCCTGTCGGCGAGGATCAGATTCAGCACATCGAGTTGACCCGCGAAATCGCGCGCCGCTTCAACGCCCGCTTCGCGCCCGACGCACCGATCTTCCCCGAACCGAAAGCGAGCATTGACAAGAGCGCGGCTCGAGTACCCGGTCTGGACGGCGCGGGCAAGATGAGCAAGTCAAAAAACAACACCATCGGCGTCCTCGAGCCCAGGAACGAGATTTGGGAGAAGCTGCGCGTCGCCCCAACTGACCCCGCCCGCGTGCGCCGCAGCGACCCTGGCAACCCCGAGATCTGCACGATCTACCACTACCACACGCTATTCAGCACGCCGGATACCGTTGCGATGGTCAACCGCGAGTGCCGCACGGCGGGCATCGGCTGCGTGGACTGCAAGAAGAAACTGATGGAAGGTCTCATGGGTGTCCTCGAGCCGATCCAGGAACGCGCTGCGCACCTGCGCGCGCACCCGAACGAGGTCACCGACGCCCTCGTCTCCGGCGCTGACCACTGCTCCAAAATCGCGGGGCAAACAATGCTCGAGGTGCGCGATGCCATCGGGCTCCTCAAACGCGACGCGAGGCGACCCGCGTGACCCAAGCCGCGACGCTCGAGACCATCGCGCTCGAGGCGTTGACCCAACCTTTCGTCGCCACCTTCGAGGGCTTCAGCGGTTCGCTGCTCGAGCTTGCCGCCGCACTGCGCACCGAGACCCTCTCCCCTGCCCAAGTCCCGCTGCTCGAGTTAACCCGCGCCGTGCTGCACCGCTTCGCCGCGTTGCGCGCACACTTGCCCCCGGAAACCGCGCTCGACTTGGCGAGTGAAGCCTTGCCGCAACTCTCCGGCGTGATCGAACTCAAAGCCCGACTGCTCTTGCCCAAACCACCCAAAGCGGCGTCTCTCGAGGACACCGACGAACCAGACGCGGCGCTCGAGGACGTGCTCAGTGGCGTAGAGGCGTTGGCTCAACTCGAAGGCGCGATTCAGTTCTTGAAAGAAAAACGCCTGTCACACGCCCAAGTCATCGCGCCCGCCCCGCACCCCGTGAACCTCGAGCGTCGCGCCAAACCGCTTGGGAAAGGCTTGGGCGCGCTCGTCGCCGCCGCGCGCAGCAAGGTGCGCGAAGTCAACCTGTTTGACCTCGCGCTCGAGCGGTTGACCATGCCGCAAGCCTTGGAGCGCCTGCGCGCGTTTGCCAAAGGCGTGCGGCGCTTTTTCTTCAAAGACGTACCGCAAAAAGACTGGGGCGAGCAGACGGTTTTGTTCGCAGCACTGCTCGAGGGCGTGCGCGACGGCACGTTCACCGCCCAGCAGGACACGCCATACGCGGACATCGAAGTCAAACGCGGCGCGGGGTGACCCTCGAGCCGTCCGTGAAGCTCAGCGCACCCGCTCGAGGATGCGCGCCGCAGCGGGCGTTGCCCCTGGTTTGAACGTCAGCCCCGTCAAGCGCTCATACGCGGCGATGTAGCGCGCAGCGACCTGCGCGATGAACTCGGGTGGCATCGTCGGTGGCACGCCGTCGCCCTTGTACCCCCTGTCCGCAAACCACACGCGCAAGAACTCTTTGTCGAACGATTCGGGATTGCGTGGGTCGCGTTCATACGACTCGAGCACCCAGTACCGGCTCGAGTCGGGCGTGTGCACCTCGTCAATCAGCACGAGTTCACCGTCTATCGTGCCGAACTCGTATTTCGTGTCCACGAGCAGCAAACCGGCATCTCGAGCAACCGCTTGTCCTCGAGCGAACACCGCCAGCGCCGCGCGTTCCACCTGCGCCCACAAGTCCGCACTGACCAAGCCTCGAGCCAGAATTTCAGCCGCCGTGATCGGCGCGTCGTGCCCGCCCTGCTCCGCTTTCGTCGTTGGCGTGATGATCGCCCGTGGCAGCGCGTCGTTCTTCTGCAAGCCGTCGGGCAGCGTGACGCCATACGCATCCCTCGCCCCCGCGTCGTACATCGTCCACAAACTGGTCTTCGTGACGCCCGTGATGAAGCCGCGCACGACGATTTCCACAGGCAACGGCTGCGCTTCTCGAGCCACCGTGACGTTCTCGTCGGGCACGCTGATGACATGGTTCTGCACGATGTCTCGGGTTTTTTCAAACCACCACGCCGACAGTTGATTGAGCACCTGCCCTTTGAACGGAATCGCGCCCAGGATCACATCGAACGCGCTCACGCGGTCCGTCGTCACCAGCACCCTCGAGCCGTCCCCTCGAGACACCATTTCGCGCACCTTGCCCGAAGTCTGCGCGCCGAGGCTCGAGAGGTCAATTTCGTTCAGGGCGCGGGGAACAGCTTGCAGCAATTCATCGTGGGTCATTCGATCTCGTTTCTCGAGGACGCGTCGCACGCCCTCGCCCGCGTCTGCGGGAGAGGCGGGTTGGCGTTAACTCGAGGCGAGTTTCAGTCCGTTCTGGAACAACGTCAACCCGCTGCGTCCAACCTCGCCACGGTGGAAACGCGGGTGCTGCCAGTCAAACACGTGGTTCTCCGGGTGTGGCATCAAGCCCAAGACGTTGCCCGCCGCGTTCGTGATGCCCGCAATCGCGCCGACGCTGCCGTTCGGGTTGAACGGATAAGAATCGCCGCTGTACCTGAGCGCCACGAGGTTGTGCCCCTCGAGCATCGCCAGGGTTTCGTCGTCGCATACAAAGCGCCCCTCGCCGTGCGCGACGGGTGTGTCCAAGCCGTCGCTCAAACCCTCGAGCCAAGGACTGCTCGAGCTTTGATTCGCCTCGAGCGTGACCCAACGGCACTCAAAATGTCCGCCCGCGTTGTACGTTAACGTCGTTCTGCGCGGCGTGAAGCCACCCGGCAGCACGCCCGCTTTGACGAGGGTTTGAAAGCCGTTGCAGATGCCCAAGACCGGACGACCGCTGGAGACGAAACGCTGCACCTGCTCCCCGAACCGCTCGCGCAAATCCAGCGCCCACAGCACGCCCGCGCCCAGGTCATCGCCGTAACTGAAACCGCCGGGAACGATCAACATGGCGTAATCCTCGAGCGCCGCCGGGTTCGCGCTCAGTTCGTTGACGTGCATGATTTTGGGCGTGCCGCCCGCGAGTTCCACGGCGAGCGCGGCGTCGTGGTCGCGGTTCGTGCCGTTGGCGTGGAGGATCAACACGCGGCTCGAGGGGGCGGGCGTCGTTGCGCGGTGTAGGGGCGAGGCTAGCCTCGCCCCTACGGGTGCGAGGGGCGCGGGGGCGAGTTCGCCGCGCCAAGCAAGTTCGAGCGCCACGATGTCGGTCGTGAACACCTCTTCCGCGCCACGCATGACAGTGAATTGCGGTTCCTCTTTGATCTGCCCAACGCAGACAAGCGGCTGACTTTGAAACATGTCCTCGAGTTTTCCGGCGTCCTTGGGTGGGACCTCGAGCAGCAAGCGTCCAGCGCTTTCGCTGAACAGCGCCACCGTTGCGTCCACGTCGAAAACATTCAAGTTGACGGTCGCCCCGAGACGACCCGCGAGGCTCATTTCTGCAAGTGCCACTGCCAAACCGCCTTCGGACAAGTCGTGGCAGGCGTACACCAGATCCTCAGCCATCGCGCGGTGCAACGCCCGGTAACGCTCGAGCGCACCATCCACCGGCTGCGGCACGACGCCCCCCTCGAGCCCGTGCATCAGGGCGTAATGGCTAGCGCCGAGTTCATCGCGCGTTTCGCCCAAAAGGTAAATCAGGTTCCCCGCACGTTTGAAATCCATCGTCACTGTGCGCCCCGCGTCAGGCACGATGCCAACGGCGCTAATCAGCAGCGTCCCCGGAATCGCGTGCTTGTTGCCGTCCTCGTCAGTGTATTCGTTGTACAAACTGTCCTTGCCGCTAACAAACGGCGTGCCATACGCGAGCGCCGCGTCGTAACAGCCTCTCGAGGTCTCTAGCAATGTCCCGAGGCGGTCTGGAATGGTCGGGTTGCCCCAGCAGAAATTGTCCAGAATGGCGATGCGGTCGGGGTCTGCGCCGACGGCGACAGCGTTGCGGATCGCTTCGTCAATCGCTGCCCACGCCATCGCGTAGGGTTGCGCACTGAACTGCGGGCAGATGCCGTTGGACAGCGCAATCCCCTTCGTGGAATTACCCGGATTGGGCACGAGCACGGCGGCGTCGCTCGGTCCGTGATTGGCTGCCCCTGTGAGCGGCTTGACTCGAGTACCGCCCTTAATTTCGTGGTCATAGACGCGAATCACGTCTTCTTTGCTGCGGATGTTCGGGTGCGCCAGCAGGTTCAACAAATCCAACTCGAGGTCCACGTCCTTGGGGTCTCGGGGTTGTAGGGGCGCAGCATGCTGCGCCCCTACGCGGGTCGGTACGTCGGCTTGCATGACACGTTGCGGAATCCCTTCGTGCAGGAACTCGAGGTCCAACTCCCCAACGGTTTCGCCGTGCATCGTCAACACCAGCCGCCTCGAGCCCGTGAACTGCCCGAGGTTCACCAGTTCCACGTCTTGCCCCGCGCAAATCTCGCGCAACCGCTCGAGGTTCGCGGGTGGCACGCTCAGCACCATGCGCTCCTGCGCTTCGCTGAGCCAAATCTCCCACGGACGCAACCCAGGGTATTTCAACAGCGCCCCCTCGAGTTTGACGTGTGCGCCCAAGCTTTTGCCCATCTCGCCCACGGCGCTGCTGAATCCGCCCGCACCGCAATCGGTCATCGCGCTGTACAACCGCTCGGCTCGAGCCCGCAGAATCACTTCTTGAACTTGCTTCTCCGTGATCGGATTTCCAATCTGCACGCTCGAGGACGCGATTTCACTGGTGTTCGTGTCCATCTCCAAACTGGAGAATGTCGCGCCGCGCAACCCGTCGCGCCCCGTGCGCCCGCCGATGGCGACGATCACATCCCCGGCTCGAGCCTCGAGCGGCTTGGCGTTGTCCGTGGACGCAGGCATCACGCCCAGGCAACCGCAGTAGACGAGCGGATTGGCGGTGTACCCGTCGTGGTAAAAAATCGCGCCGTTGACGGTCGGAATGCCCATTTTGTTGCCGTAATCTTCAATGCCTTTGACGACGCCTTCCTGAATGCGGCGCGGGTGCAGCACACCGTCGGGCACGCTCTCCCGCTCGAGATCGCCAAAGCACAAGACATCCGTGTTCGCAATCGGTTTCGCGCCCATCGCCAGCACGTCGCGGATCACGCCGCCGACGCCGGTATTCGCCCCGCCAAACGGCTCGAGCGCGCTGGGATGGTTGTGCGTTTCCACCTTGAACGCCAGGTCGAATTCCTCGTCGAACTCGATCACACCCGCGTTGTCCACGAACGCGCTGCGCACCCAGGGTTTCGCAAGTTCTCGAGTCGCCGCCGCGATGTAGGTCTTGAGCAGCCCGTTGACGCTCGAGCCGTCGCTGCCTTCGATCTTCGCACGGAACGTTTTGTGAACGCAGTGCTCGCTCCACGTCTGCGCGATCATCTCGAGTTCAACATCCGCCGCGTCCCTGCCTTCGCGCTGGTAGTACGCCCGCACCGCCTGCATCTCCGCGAGGTCCAGCGCCAAACGCCGCTCTTTGGAAATCTCGAGGAGACGCGCGTCCGACGCATCCCGAATCGCAATCGTCTCCACCTCCACGCTCGAGGCTCCCGCGCTGTGCTCAACGAATGGCGGTGCTATCGGCGCATTCACGCTGAAGCGCTGAATGACCTCGTTGATGTGCCCGTGCGCCTCCGCGTTCAAGGTCTCGAGGTCCAACGTTTCGTCAAACGCGAAGCGCTCGCCGCTCGCCGCCCGCTCGAGGGGAATCTTCAACAGCGCCGCTGCACGCACGAGGCTTTCCGCCGCGCTGTCCGTCACCCCAGGCAGGAACGTCACTTCAAAAAAACTCGGCACAGTGCTGCTCGAGTCCACGCTGAACTGCTCCGTCACCGGATCGCACAGCAACTCCAAGCACAAGGTCTGCACGTGCGACGCCTCGAGCGTTGCGCCCTCCAGAAAATGCAGGCGTTGATGGTTGGGATTCTCGGTGTTCCAGACGGCGACGCGGTACATGGGCATGCTGTGTGTTCCTCCAATGGATGCCTCTCGAGGGCACCGTTGATTGGGCGTGTGCTGCCGCGCAAGGGCGAACACAAGGTTCGCCTCTACGTGGGTACGGGTGCGCTCAATTTCTCGAGGGTGATGCGGGTAGCTTCGACAATCAACGCGTGCTCAGCGGCGTGCAAACGCTCCGAATACGTCTCGAGGGTGTCGCCTGCTTGAAACGGAACTTCCCGGGTTGCAATCGCTTCGCCCGCGTCCAGTTCTTCGATCACGTGGTGCACCATGCACCCGGAGCGCGTGATTTCACCGCGTTGCCACGCGGCAAAAGCGTCCTCGATGCCGTGCGCGCCAGGAAACTCTCCGGGCAACGCGGGGTGCAGGTTGATGATCCGCCCAGAAAAAGCCCGCACGAGCGCACCGGAATCAATGTGCATCCACCCGGCGAGCACGATCAAATCCGGTTTGTGCTCGAGCACTGCTGCGGCAAGGTCGGTGTCGTACTGGGCTCGAGACTTCCCGGCATCCTTATACGGCTTCAAAGGAAAGTACAACGTCGGGATGCCCGCGTTCCTCGCCCGCTCGAGCCCGAATGCGGCTTTGCGGTTGGACACGACGAGCACGATCTCAGCCTCGAGCATGCCGGTCTGCGTGGCATCCATCAAGGCTTGCAGGTTGCTGCCGCCGCCACTGATAAAGACGATCAGCCTTGGTTTCACGCGGTTTTCCAATTCTCGAGGCGCAATCCTGACACGCGCGTGAAATGCTTGAAATTGTCCGTGACCATCGTCAAATCTTGAACAATCGCTGTTGCTGCCAGCATCTCGTCCAAGTCACCGATGGACTCACCGCGCTCCTCGAGTTCCGCGCGAATTTTTCCCGCGATCAACGCGTCGGCAGCGGTGAAATCAACGATGGCGATTTCCTCGAGCAATTGCTCGTACTGAACGCCGTAACGCGCTCGGCTGTGTGGTTCTAAGGAAAAGCCGTACTCAATTTCCATCGTGGTGATCGCACTGACGCAAACCTCGTCGTGCGAAACTTCTTTCAACCGCTGCAAAACGCTGGGGACGCGCTGCAAGTAAAAGCTGATGGTGTTTGTGTCCAAGAGATACTGCATCAAGCGCTTTCTTCACCGAACACGTTTCGTTTGGAACTCGATTGACGGCGTGGAATTGGCTCGGGCTCGAGTGCCCAATCCGGGTTGGGGTTGTCGAGGATTTCCAGCATCGCAGGCGACCAATTCCCAGCGCTTTTCTCGTCAGTGGTCACATTTGCATCAGGGACAATCTCTAGGCGCTCCAGAATGACGTGCTCGCCGTTGCGCACCGCCTCGAGCAAGCTTTTCACTTCGCGTTCAAATTCACTCACAGTCAGCGTTTTCATCGGTCACCTCGGGTCAGACCAGTGTCTCACGAACCCAGGAGTTCGTCCACGAGTTGCGCCGCCAAGCCCGTATACGTTTGAGGCGTCATCTCGAGCAAGCGCGTTTTGTCGGGTTCGGGAATCTCGAGGGATTGAATGAACGCGCGCATCGTTTCCTGGGTCACGCGTTCACCGCGCGTCAAGTCTTTCATGCGCTCGTATCCGCCCGTGACGCCGTGCTTGCGCATGACGGTTTGAATCGGTTCTGCCAGGAGCGCCCATTCATCGTGCAGATCAGCGCGAATGCGTTCCGGGTTGACCTCGAGCTTGGCAATGCCCACGCTCAAGCTGTTCAAGGCAATCAAGCCGTGCGCGATGCCGACGCCGATGTTCCGCAATGCGCTCGAGTCGCTCAAATCCCGTTGCAACCTCGAGACTTGGAGCTTGCCCGCGAGGTGCAGCAATGTGGCGTTGGCGACACCAAAATTGGCTTCGGCGTTCTCAAAGTCAATCGGGTTGACCTTGTGCGGCATCGTGCTGCTGCCGATCTCGCCCGCAACCGTGCGCTGCTTGAAATACCCCAGGCTGATGTATTGCCACACGTCCTGCGCGAAGCCCAGGCTGATCTGGTTGAACCGATGGAGCGCGTGGAAGGCTTCTGCGATGAAATCGTGTGATTCAATCTGCGTGGTCAGCGGGTTGTACGTCAATCCCAGGCTCGAGACGAACGCTTTGGACAACGCGCGCCAATCGGCGTCCGGGTAGGCGCTCATGTGCGCGTTGAAGTTGCTGACCGCACCCGCGAATTTGCCCAGGTACTCGAGCCGCGCAATCCCCTCGAGTTGGCGCGTCCAACGGTGCACGAACACCGCGAGTTCCTTGCCGAGCGTTGTCGGCGACGCGGGCTGCCCATGCGTGCGCGCCATCATCGCCACATCGCGGTGCTGGAGAGCCAAATCGCGCACACTCGAGACGACGTTTTGCGCGAGCGGCAACCAATGTTTTTGGATGGCATCGCGCAGCATCAATGCGTAAGCGAGGTTGTTGATGTCTTCGCTGGTGCATGCGAAATGCACGAATTCACCCACGTCTTCCAAGCTCGAGCCTTTGAACTGTTCGCGGATGAAATATTCCACGGCTTTTACGTCGTGCCGCGTCGTGCGTTCGATCTCCTTGATGCGCTCTGCGTCGGCAACACTGAATTGCTCCAAGTGGCTCGAGATCAGCGTTTGTTCGGCGTCGGTGAGCGCGCGGATGCCCTCGAGTTTCGCCGCGCACAGGAAACGCAACCACCCGAGTTCGACGCGGACGCGGTATTTCATCAGGGCGAATTCGGAGAGCACACCCTCGAGCGGCTGGGTGACGCGGGCGTAACGTCCGTCAATCGGGGAGAGCGAAGTGATGCTCATGTGTCTGTCCTTGGGAGGAGCGACCACTGGGCGATGACGAGCATCGCCTCTACGCCAACGTTGGCGTAGGGGCGAACCTTGTGTTCGCCCTTGAGACGGGCAGCCGACCCGTGCATTCGAAAACCTATCCTCGAGCCGGACAACCATATTCGTAGGGGCGAGCCCCCGTGCCCGCCCGTGCACCACGCAAACGCCCCACTCACTCGAGCACCACCCGTTCACCCTCGAGCGCACGAATTTCACCGACGGCAAAGCATTCATTCGGCAACGTCTCGAGCGCGGTGTGCACGTGCGCGGCTGGGATCACGGCGATCATCCCCAAACCCATGTTGAAAGCATGAAACGCGTCGCGTTCGGAAATGCCCCCTCGAGCGACGATGGGGTCAAAAATCGGCGGCGCGGTCCACGAACCGCGTTTGACCGCAGCGGTCACGCCTTCCGGCAAGACTCGAGGGAGGTTGTCCCACAGCCCGCCGCCCGTGATGTGCGCCAGTGCCCGCACATCCACGCCTGCACGCTGCAACGCCAGCACATGCTCGAGGTAACTTCGGTGCGGCTCGAGCAACGCGGCTCCGATGCTTTTGCCGTGCAAGTCGTCTCGAGCCTCAATCCAATCCAGGTCTGCCAGCGTTTTGCGCGCCAAGGTGTACCCGTTCGTGTGCAAGCCGCTCGAGGGGAAAGCAATGAGCGCGTCACCGATGGCAACCCTCGAGCCAGTGATGGCGTGCGCGAAGTCCACGACGCCGACCATTGTGCCCACCACGTCGCTCTCGCCGTCGCGGTAGACACCGGGCATCTCGGCGGTCTCGCCGCCCAGCAGGGCGCAGCCAGCGGCTTTGCAGGCGCGTGCCATGCCTGAGACCACAGCAGCGACCCATTCGGCTTTGAGTTTGCTGGCGGCGATGTAATCCATGAAGAACAAGGGTTTCGCCCCCTGTGCGAGCACGTCGTTGATGCCGTGGTTCACAATATCCGCGCCGATCCCGTCCCAGTGGTCAAGCTGCGCGGCGATCATCGTTTTCGTGCCCACGCCGTCGGTGCTGGCAACCAACACGGGACGCTCGAGGTTTTTCAGACTCGAGACATCCATCATCCCGCCAAACGCGCCGACGCCCGCCAACACCCGAGCATCGTGCGTGCTGCGCACAGCGTCCTTCATCAGCGCGACCGCTCGGGCGCCCTCTGCGATGTTCACGCCCGCATCGGCGTATGCATCCGCCTGTGCCTGTAGGGGCGCAGCATGCTGCGCCCCTATGCCCACATTCGGCGCTTCGTCTAGAACAGCCTCGAGCGTGCTCTTGCCAATGTCCGTGCGGTACTGCATCCCGTCGAACGCAATGCCCGAGACGCCTTGATATGCCTTCTCGAGTGCCGCCTCGAGCGTGTCCGCGACCGCAGTGACGTTCAGCACCCGCCCGCCGCTCGTCAGGATTGCGCCGTCCTCGGGTTTCGTCGCGGCGTGAAAGACGGTGACGCCCTCGGGCACGGTCTCGAGACCGCTGATGACCTTGCCGGTTTCGCTGCGTTCCGGGTAGCCTCGGCTGGCGAGCACGACCGTGGCGCACACGCCGGGTTTCCAGCGCAGGTCGTAAGCGTCCAACGTCCCGGCGACGCAGGCGTCGAGCACGTCGAAGAGGTCGGTCTCTAAGAGCGGCAGGACGACTTGCGCTTCGGGGTCTCCGAAGCGGCAGTTGAATTCGATCACCTTCGGGCCGCTCGAGGTTAGCATTAAGCCCGCATAGAGCACGCCTTTGTACGGCGTGCCGCGCTTGGCCATGCCGCGCAGGGTGGGCTCGAGGACCGTGCGCCGAATCTCCTCGAGAAACGCGTCGGTGATGTCCGGCGCGGGTGCGAACGCGCCCATGCCGCCCGTGTTCGCGCCCCTGTCGCCGTCCAAGGCGCGTTTGTGGTCGCGCGCCGCGAGCATCGGCTTGACGGTTTTGCCGTCGCAGAACGCGAGCACGCTGAGTTCACGCCCGGTCAAGCGCTCTTCGATGACGACCCTCGCCCCGGCTTCGCCGAACGTACCGGAGAAACACGCGCTCACCGCGTCCTCCGCATCCTCGAGCGTGTCGCAGACGTTCACGCCTTTGCCCGCCGCGAGCCCGTCGGCTTTGACCACGAAACCGGGGTTCGAGAAGGGTTTGCCGCGCAGGGACGCGAGCGCGGGCTCGAGGGCATCGAACTCCGCGTAGCCAGCGGTGGGCACGCCGAACTCGAGCATCGCGCGTTTGGCGAACGCCTTGGACGCCTCGAGTTGCGCGGCGGCCGCCGTGGGTCCGAACGCGCGCACGCCGACCTTGGTCAGCGCGTCCACCAGCCCCAGCGCCAGTGGCACTTCGGGTCCGACGACGACGAACTTGACGTTGTGCTCCAAGCACGCCAGCACCAAGCCCTTGATGTCGCTGACCTCGAGCGGCAGGTTCTGTGCGAGTCCAGCCGTGCCCGCGTTTCCGGGCGCAGCGTACAAGCTCGAGACGCGTTTGGAGTTTTTGAGTGTCCATAGAAGCGCGTGTTCGCGTCCGCCGCCGCCGACGACGAGGACGTTCACGCGACCCCGACGTTTTGCGGGGTGTCTTTCTGCAAAGTTCCCTTGCGGCGGTTGTCGTCGAACAACCACTCTGGGATGTTCAGCGGGTACTGCCCGGTCATGCACGCGAAGCAGTGCCCGGTGTCCTCGAGTGGCTTGGGAGCGTCGGTGATCGCGGCGCGCAAGCCTTCCACACTCAGGTACGCCAAACTGTCCGCGCCGATCACGGCGTTGATCTGGGTCCAGGTGCGGTCGTGCGCGATCAGTTGCGCGCGCGTCGCCATGTCCACGCCCATGAAGCACGGATGCAGAATCGGCGGGCAGGCGACGCGCAGGTGCACCTCTTTGGCGCCCGCGTCGCGCAAAAGTTTCACCAAGGGTCCAGCGGTCGTGCCGCGCACGATGCTGTCGTCAATCAAAACCACGCGTTTGCCCTCGAGGTTGGCGCGCAACGGGTTGTATTTGAGTTGCATGCCGATGTCGCGCAGGGCTTGGTCGGGTTGAATGAACGTGCGTCCGATGTAGCGGTTTTTGATCAACCCTTCGGTGTACGGCAAGCCGCTGTGCGCGGCGTAGCCGATGCCGTGCGGCGTGGCGCTGTCGGGCACGGCGACGACGATGTCGGCGTCCGTGGGCGCTTCCTCAGCCAACCTGCGTCCAATGCGCTGGCGGACATCGTGAACCACGCGACCTTCCAAAACGCTGTCGGGACGGGCGAAGTAGACGTATTCGAAGCTGCACAAGGCTCGAGGTTTGCGCGTCTCGAGGCGAATGCTGGTCACGCCGTTCAGGTCCAAGCGCACGATCTCGCCGGGTTCGACTTCGCGCAGGAACGACGCGCCGATGGTGTTCAGCGCACAGGATTCCGATGCCAGCACGAACGCTCCAGTGCCGAGTTGCCCCAGGCACAGCGGGCGCAACCCTTGCGGGTCGCGCACGCCGTAGACGGCGTTTTTGGTCAGAATCCCCAAGGTGTACGCACCTTCAGCCTCGAGCATCAAGGAGAGGATCTGCGACTGCCAGAAGTCCAGGTCTGAACCCGCAACGCTCGAGCCATCTTCGCGGCGCACGCGTTGCCATTCCATCGGACCGAGTTGTTGCGGCAGCGCGAGCATGTACGTCAAGACCTCGCTGTCCGAGGTGCTCGAGAGCCCGCCGCCGCGCTCCAAGATGCGTTGCCGCAGCTTATGGGCATTGGTCAGGTTGCCGTTGTGCGCGACGCCCAGGTGCCCGTGCAGGGTCTCGATCAGATACGGTTGGGCGTTTTGCACGTGGCTGGAACCGGTCGTGCTGTAACGCGTGTGCCCGATGGCGTGCGAGCCGTGCAGGGTGCTCAAAGACTGCTCGTTGAAGACTTGGCTGACCAAGCCCATGCCCTTGTGCATGTGGGCACGGTTGCCGTCGCTGGCGACGATGCCCGCCGATTCCTGCCCGCGGTGTTGCAGCGCGTACAACCCAAAGAAGGTCAGCCGCGCGACATCGCGCGCTGGGGCGTACACGGCGAACACACCGCACTCTTCATGCGGGCGGTCGTCTGCTAAATCAAAGGAAGGCTGCACGTGAAAACCTCGCTCGGCTCGAGGGTGGGTTGATGCCGCTCGAGGGTGAAGGGCCGCGCGGCTCTGGGTGCAGGCGCGGCGGTGGATGTCACGTTTACGGAGTTTCGCATAAAAAACCCGTTCGGGGCAAGCCAAGCAATCACGCTGCACCAGGCAATCCATCGTCCAATGCCCGAGAGCCCTGCCTGACACGCGACCCGAGGGGGCTCGGGTCAACGCTTGACCGGGCAAGCTTGGAGCCCAGTAGCCGCGCTTGACCGTCAACCCGTACACTGTCCTCATGCGTTTCATGGGAGCCCTCGCCGCGACGCTCGCCCTCTCGAGCGCCGCCCACGCCGCTGCGCCGATGCTCGGGCGCAGCGTGAGCGTGTACCAATCTGGTTTTTGCCGCACGCACGGCTGCACGTTGAACGTGAAAGCCCCGATTGTGCAAGATGGGGTGCGCTTGGAGCAACGCGCGTATCGCTTGCGGGACGGCGTGTTTTTGGTGAGCACGCGCGCCGCGCCGCTGATCGGCAAACGCAATCCCAAAACCGTGTTGGGGGCCGTCAAAAGCGTCACGCTGCAAGGCACCTACGACCAAGCCGCCGCGCTTGGTCGGGTCATTGCCAGCTTTGCGGGGCACGCCACCCAAGGTCGTCGTGTGGCGTTCGCGTTCGATTTTGAGTCCAAGTGCCGCAGTGCCCGCGATGTCGTCAACGCCTACCCGTTCACCGTCGGCGGCACGACGTTCACACTGCAATGCAACCGCTTCCCGACGGCGCAACTCTTGAGCGTCACGCTGTACCGCCCCGACGTGCGCTTTTTCGTCGGGGGCACGCCGTGGTGGAACCAGTTCAACATCGTCCTGCCCGCGTTCTGCGCGCTCAGCAATGCGCGCGGCGCGCTCGAGTGCCCGTTGTTTTAAGGCGAAGGGAACCCCCGAAGCGGGCTCGAGACTCGGGCTTTCTCGAGCATCTGCGCACTCCAGCGTTCGAGGGGTTGATCTCGCTTTCGCCCTTTGCCTTTTTGCTGCCTTGCCGGGCGGTATACTCTGCGCCATCATGGTGCAACGAGCCAGAGGTGTCCGATGAAGGGCACGGTGACGGTCACGGAGAACGCGCTCTCGAGCCTGCTGGGGTTGGCGGCGCACGAAGTTCCGGGCGTCGTCGGCATGGCCCCAGCGAACGTCAAAGAGGGCATTCAGAAGATTCTGGGGCAATCGCAAGCCAGGGACGGCGTGCAGGTCAGCGGCGAGGGTACCAAACGCAGCGTGGAGATTTACATTGTCGTGGCGTTCGGCACGGCGATCACGGCGGTTGCGGAGAACGTCCGCGAACGGATCACGCACGCGGCCAAAAGCATGGCGGGCGTGGAGTTGGAGAGCGTGCGGGTTCACGTGGTCGGCGTGGCCAAACCGGGCGGCACACCGAAGAAGAAGGGGGCTCGAGGTGCATAGTCTGAGCCCGCAGCAGCTTGCAGCCTGCTTCATTTACGCCACCGATTGGCTGGGCGTGTTCAAAGAGGAAACCAATGCGCTGAACGTCTATCCCGTGCCCGACGGCGACACGGGCACGAACATGCACCTGACGATGCAGAGCGTGCGCAGAGAGCTTGACGTGGCGGACGACCGCAAAATGTCCGAGGTCGCCCGCGCGATCAGTTACGGGTCGCTTTTGGGTGCCAGAGGGAACAGCGGCGTGATCCTGTCGCAGCTCTTGAAGGGCTTCACCGAAGTCGTGCGCGACCTGCCGGAGATCACCGGCGCACAGCTTGTCAGCGCCCTCGAGCGTGCGGCGCAGATGGGCTACGCCGCGGTGATGAAGCCGGTGGAGGGCACGATCCTCACGGTGGCGAGGGAAACGGCGGAGGGCGCGAGAGCTGCGTTGAACGCAGACGCCAGCCTCGAGGTTGAGGCGTTGTTGACGCAGGCGCTCGAGGCGGGACGCAAGAGCTTGGCGAACACGCAGAACATCTTGCCCGTCTTGAAGCAAGCGGGCGTCGTGGACAGCGGCGGCGCGGGGTTCCTGCACGTCTTGACGGGCGTCCTGGCGAAGCTCGAGGGGACGGCGCTCCCAGCGGCGCCGACGATTGAGAAGTACGCGCAGGAAGGTTTTGAAAACGAGGAGTTCGGGTACTGCACGGAATTCTTGCTCGAGAACGCGACGAAACCCGCGACAGAAATCCGTGAACTCGTGCAGCCGTTCGGGGATTCGCTGCTGGTTGTCGGCGCTGAAGGCTTCGTCAAAGGGCACATCCACACGGACGACCCGGATGCGCTCTTGGCGACGGTCGCGCGCTACGGCAAGATGGTGCGCTCCAAAATCGAGGACATGTCGGAGCAGCACACGGAAATCTTGAGCATGGCTGGAGCCGCTTCACGCACCGACGTGGCTCCGACCGGCGCGGTCGCCGTGGTCAGCGGCTACGGCTTGGTCAAGGTCTTCCGCAGCTTGGGCGTGCGGATCATCAGTGGCGGGCAAACGCAGAACCCCAGCGTGCAAGACATCTTGGACGCCGCGCGCAGCGTGGAATCCGAAGACGTGATCGTGCTCCCGAACAACAAGAACGTCATCATGGCGGCGCAAAAGGCGGCGGAGTTGAGCACCGACAAGCGCCTGCACGTGCTGCCGACGAAAACGCTGGGACAGGGCTTGGGCGCGGCACTCGCGTTCATGGCAAGCTCGAGCCCCGCCGATGCGATGACCGCGATGCAAGAGGGCGCGAACCGCGTGCTGACCTTTGAAGTCACGAAAGCCAGCCGCACGACGAACCTGGACGGACGCGACATTGTCGAGGGCGAAGTGATCGGGTTGCGCGATGACGTGCTGATTTACAACGGTGGCACGCCGGAAGATGCCGTCGTGGAGATGCTCAAAGGCTCGTACACGACGCAGGAGATCGTCACGGTGTTCACGAATGCGGACGTGACCCCGGAGCAAGCCGAGGGGCTGGTCGGCAGGTTGAATTCACTGCTGCCGCAACTCAGCGTGGAAGTGCGCACGGGCGGACCGGATTTGTACGAGTACCTGGTCACGATGGAATAACCGTCAAGCGGATGGCCGACTGACTATAGTGCGGGTCTGGTTTGATATGCTGACCATCAATGGTTACACTCGAGGATTTAGATTCTTGGCTCCTAACGCCTGTCGAAACAGAACGCCTAGAATTTAAAGAAGCTAAATTCAGTTACGACAAGATAAAATTGATGCAATATTGCGTCGCTCTCGCCAATGAGGGTGGCGGTCATCTCATTTTGGGAGTTAGCAACCAAGTTCCTAGACAAGTAGTAGGCACTACGGCTTTTCTATCGCCAGAAGCGTTAAATGATATAAAAAGTCAAACTTTCAATAAACTCAAAATCCGAGTTGACGTATTTGAACTGTTTCATTCTGGACAAAGAGTTTTAATCTTTAGAGTTCCTTCTCGTCCCGTTGGTCAGCCTTTAATGCACGACGGGCAGTATCTAATGCGCATAGGGGAAGATCTGGTTTCTATGACTCCAGATGTATTAAAAAGGATCATGTTTGAAGACCGAGAGGACTGGTTTTTTCAAGATGCTCTATCAAATATAAGCTCTGATGATGTAATTTCTTTATTAGATACTCAAACATATTTTGATCTAATCAAAATGCCTTATCCATTGACTAGAGATAACGTACTGATTAGATTTCAAGAAGCTAAATTCATTAGGAGTACCAACAGTGGTTGGAGTATAACCAATCTGGGAGCCGTACTATTGGCAAAGAATTTAAGCGAAGTATCAAATTCTCTGGGTCGAAAGGCAGCCAGAATAATTCTTTACGACGGAAATGATAAAACCAAAACTATAGATGAAAAAATCGATCATCGTGGTTATGCCATTTCTTTTCCCGAGTTAGTTGATTTTGTTCATGTTTCCGCTCCACAAAACCGTTTTATCGAAGAAGTTCGACGAATTGAAACCAAGATGTTTCCAAAACAGGCTATTCGAGAGCTGATAGCTAATGCCTTGGTGCATCAAGATTTTTTGGCTACAGGCGCGTCCGTTATGATCGAGATGTACATTGACCGCGTAGAAATATCGAATCCAGGAATTCCTCCGATTAAGGTAGAGCGTTTTTTAGACGAGTATCGCTCGAGAAACGAGACGCTTGCCGATTTAATGCGACGGTTTGGCATTTGCGAAGAGAAAGGTAGTGGAATTGACAAAGTAGTTATGGCTGCTGAGGTTTATCAATTACCTGCTCCAGATTTTAGAGTCAGCGAATTACGTACTACAACGATTTTGTTCGCTCACCAGAATTTCGCTGCAATGAGCAAAACGGATCGGATTAGGGCCTGTTATCAGCATTGCGCCCTTCAGTACATTTCCAATCAGCGCATGACAAACCAAAGTCTGAGAGGGCGTTTTGGATTTGATGAGTCCAAGAATGTGGTCGTCTCTCAAATTATTGGTGCAACAAAAGAAGCAGGCTTTATAAAGCAGGACAGCACAGACTCTGCTTCAACGCGATATGCAAGGTATGTTCCATTTTGGGCGTAGGAGTGCTTAAACGCAAATCGGATTTACAGGTGCTTTGAACCAGCGACACCGTGTCACAAACAAAAAAGTGCTTAATCGCAAACCATGAGAATTTTCGGTTCCGGCGTTTCTCTCGCCTCTGGAATCGTGCCTTAGCATCGAAAATGCGATGGCACTCGTTGACACTTTTTACTTCTCAGTTCTTTATGATTGGGTACCTCGTGGACTTGCACTCGAGTGTCGCACGACACAAGCTGTCTTCGCTGTACGTCCCGTGTTTGAATCGTCTGTCGTCTACGATCAACCAACGAAGTCGCTCTGCCTCGAGCCGCGTTTTACCCTCGAGCCGCCGCCACGCGTTTGCGGCGCTTCAACCACCATTGCCGCACGCCTGTCCAGCCCAGGTACAGCGTCGCCAATGCTGTGAGCAGCGTCAAAACACGCGTCACGATGCCGCCCCACGTGCCCGCGTGGATGCCCATGTACAGGCTGCCTTCCAATAAGCGCGCGCCTGGGTTCCACGTGCGGCTGTCTTGCACACTGGTGATCGCGCCGCTGCTGTCGCTGACGCCGAGGGTGACATCGCCTTGATATTGACCGGTGTCTTTGGTGAAGTCTTGGGCGCTGCTCAGCGTGACCAAGATCGGCGTGGTTCCAAGTTGCACGCGCACAGCTTGCATCTCGGGTTCAAAGGTTTGGGCTTTGCGAACCACGCCGTCCAAGTCAATCGGGTTGGAATCGAACGAGAAGCGCCGCTCGGCTTCGGGGGCCCGCAGCGCGGGCAGGGCGTTCTTGAGTTGCCCGAACTCCTTGAAAAACGTGTACGGCAACATCACGGCGACGATGACCACGAGCGGCACGAGCACGGCTGCGCCGATCAAGCGGTGCGTGTCGAAGTTCCACAGGAACGCGTTTTTGCGGCGCACCTGAAACACCGTGCGCCATCCGTTGCGGCGCGGAAACCACAGCACCACGCCACTCAGCAGCAGCGTCAACAGCACCAAAGCGACCACGCCGACCAAGCGGTGCGCGTGTCCGTAATTGGTCTCCTCGGTTTGCTCGGTGGGGCGCATCAACAACTCACGGTGCAGGGAGAGCAACCAGTCGAAGACGCTGGCTCCTTGGGGTTGCACGCCGTTGACCTGACCCGTGCCAGGGTCAATGAACGCGGTGAGCGGCGTGCCGTCGCTGATCTCGAGGTGCACGCGCAGGGCACCGTGGGTCGCAGGGGTCAACTCCAAGGTCTCGAGGGTCGCGTTTGGGTAGGCGCGTTTGACGTTTTCCACGGCTTGGGTGAGCGTCGCTTGTCCGGGGGACGTGCGGTAGAGATTGCTGTAAATGAGCGGCTCCAATTCCGGGCGGAACATCAGCAGCGCGCCCGTGGCGACAATCAGCAGCACGAAGGCGCCAACGGTCAGGGTCAGCCACAGGTGCAAGCGTTGCACCCACGCGCGGGGTTTGAAGAAGTTGAGCACAGGGCACGCCTCCGTGAGATGCCAACAAGAACGGTAACACAGGCTACGATCTTTGCGCGGGGCGAGGGTGCCGGATCAAGCCGATGTGCTGGCAAAACCGTGTTGCGGGTCGGTGTCCTTGTCATTCTCACGCCTCGAGCCGTAACCTGACGCCCGATGCGTGGGCGTTGGATTACGGCAATCGTGGTGCTGTTGGGCGCGCTAGTAGGCGTGGATGTGTTGCGCTCGAGCGCCGCGCCGCGCGACACGGGCGTGGTCACGCAAAGCCTGGAGTATCGAGGCAACCGTTACACGGTCGTGCGCGTGGATTTGCGCCGCGCGCAATTGAAACTCTTTTGGAAGGCCCCGAACGGCGCGCACATCGGTTCGCTCGAGAGGCTGCAAACGTACCTCGAGAAAAACGGGCGTACGTTTCTGGCGGGCATGAACGCGGGCATTTTCGACGAAGGGTACACGCCGCTGGGGTTGCACGTGGAACGCGGACGCACCTTGCACCCCTTGAAAGTGCGGCGCACTGGATTCGGCAATTTTTACCTGCAACCGAACGCGGTCTTTTACCTGGACGCCAGGGGAGCGCGCATCGTGGACACGCTCGAGTTTGCACGCATGCAACCCAGGGCATTGGAGGCGACGCAATCGGGACCGGCGCTCGTGTTAAACCGCAAGCTGCACCCGGCGTTTCGGGCGGGCAGCGACAACCGCCTCGCGCGCAACGCTGTCGGCGTGGTCGGCTCGAGGGACGTGGTGCTGGTCATCAGCGACGCCTGGGTGAACTTTGACGACCTGGCGCGGTTCATGCGCGACCTGCTCAAGTGCACCGATGCCCTCTACTTGGACGGCAACATCTCCAAACTGCGCGTGCCTGGCGTGCGCAATGACGACGGTGAATTCGCGGGGATGATCGGCGTGTACCGTTAGACTTGTGGATTCCCCAGCGCAGGTTCTCACAGCAGCCAGAGCGTACATGCACACGCTGCCGCAGGTCACGGAGAAACTCAGCCACGGCGACCCGGCGTTTTTTGTGGGCAAACGGTGCTTCGTGATGTTCAAACACAACCACCACGGCGTCGGCTGGCTGGGCATGTGGTGCGCGAGCACAGCGGAGTTCAGAAGCGCGCTGTTGGAGGAGGACGAACGCGCGTACTTCGTGCCGCCGTACGTTGGGCATCGCGGGTGGCTGGGCGTGCGGTTGGACGCGGGGCTCGAGACAGGACGCGTTTTAGACCATTTGCTCGAGGCGTATTGCTGCGTCGCCCCAGCGCGATTGCAGGCGCAGGTCACGGGTTGACGCGCTTGACGTAGAGCGCAACATGCATGCGCCCATGCAACGCGGAAATGACGCCCTCTCGAGCGATGGTTGAATCTCGAGGCATCTGTGCGGACGGGGCTCGAGCGTTCACGGGTCGAGCGACGCTTTTGCCGTCTGATTCTGGCGGGACGTTGGCGCTGCTGGCGCAGCAATGCTCCGCCCCTACGAAAAACAGGGCGCGCGGTCTCGAGGTGGTTGTGCATCTATTGCAACGTGACCTCGAGGCGTTCCAAACCGCGCACGGTGAAGTTGCGGCGGTACTGCAAGGGTTGCTCGGGCACATTGAAATTCGGGTGGTGCAGTGCCAGCCGCTCGAGGAAGACCTGGGTCTCCAATCGGGCGAGTGGAGCGCCGAGGCAGTAATGCGCGCCGCTGGCGAACGCGACGTGCTTGTCGGCGTTCGCGCGCCGCACGTCGAACGCGTCGGGATTCGTGAAGCGCCGTGGGTCGCGGTTCGCCGCGCCAAGCAGCAATGTGACGTGCGTGCCCCCAGGCAAGCTGACGCCGTGCCAGTGCACGGCGTCGCGCAACGAGCGCCCCGTCACCTGCACGGGCGAGACGTGGCGCAGGCATTCCTCCACGGCGTTTGGAATGACCGTGCGGTCCTCGAGCACCGTTTGCCACTGCGCGCTGTGCCTCGAGAACTCGAGGGTTGCACCCGCGACGAGGTTTGTCGTCGTTTCAAAACCCGCACCGAGCAGCAATGCGGCGTTCGCCAGGAGTTCGTCGCTCGAGAGGCGTTCGCCGTCGTGCTCCGCCCGCGCCATCGCGCCCAGGACGCCGGGGCGGTCACTGGCGCGCATCACGTCGGCGGCGTCGCGGAAGTACGCGCGCATGTCGTCCACGTCCTGCGCCATGCGGGTTTCCTCGCCCGCCTCGTACGCGCTGCCGTCCAGCAGGGCGACAAGCGTGTCCGCCCACCCTTTGAAGCGCTCGCGTTCTACATCCTCCAAGCCCAGCAATTCTGCGATGACGAGCATTGGAAACGGAATGGCAACGCGGGCGATGAAATCCCCGCCGTCCCGCGCGTACCCCTCGAGCAACTGATCTGCGAGTCCCGCGATGAACTCCCGCGTTTGGGCGACCGCCCTGGGGGTGAAGGCTTGCGACACCAGCCCGCGCAGGCGCGCGTGTGAGGCATGGTCGTGAAAGAGCATCATGGGTTTCAGCAGCGCAAACCCGAACCAATCTGCACTGCCGCCCAAACGGTCGGCGCTCGAGGCGGGGTGCTTGAACAGCGCGTTGACCGCGTCCAGGGACAGCGCAAAGGCGCCGTTCCAGGCGGGCGCGGCGACCAGTTCACCGTGCGCGTGCAATCCAGCGAAGTGCGCGTGTGGATCGTTCAATGCTTCGGCGCTGAACAACGCTTGAATCTGGGGTTCAAAGGCCATGCGCGCAGTTTGTGGCTCGAGGGTGAGAGGCGCAAGGGTTACAAACGCAGGCGCAGCCCGAAGTTCAGCCCGACCGAGGGGGTCACGGTCGTTTGAAAACTCGAGCACGGCTGACCCGCTGGGGGCTGGACGTTGCACGCTTGACCCAACGTCGCGCCCGGCGTGACTTCGAGGTAGAAACCGCTCGGGAAACGCACACCGACGAGCCCGTGAAGTTCGCCGAACGACCCCGAGACCGGGTACAGAATGGTCCACAGCCGTCCGCCCGCACCGAAGTAAACGTTCAAACCACTTTGGAGCGTGTACCCCGCGTAGACATCCGCACCGATGTTCCACAGCAGGAACAGCAGGCTCGAGCCGGTCAACCGCGCGCCGACGTTGAACGCCCCGAACCCGAGGTCGCCTGCGACGAACGCGCCGAAGTGGGGGACGACGCCGAAACCTGAGCCCAGCAACCCGTGCAGGGAGATCTGCCCGCCATACGACACGCTAAACGTTTGCGCCCGCGCGGGGCTCGAAAACAGTGCCAACGCGAGCGCCAGTGCCGCCGTAGGCGATTTGGGCATGCAGACACTGTAGCAGCCGGGAAAAGCGCGGTCTCGAGCGACCCTTTAGCGTTTGACGCCAACGTGGATGGCGGCCAAGCCAGCGGTCAGCACGGTGTAACGCGCCTCGAAACCAACCTCAGACATCAGGTCTTTCAAGACTTCAGGTTTGGGGAAGGCGATGACGCTCTCTGGAAGGTAACGGTAGGCTTCGGGTTTGCCGCTGATGACGCCGCCGATGAACGGCAAGACGTGGCGGAAATAGACGTTGTACGCTTTGCCCAGCAGGTTCTCTGGGGGCGGTGGAAACTCCAGGATGACGCAGCGTCCACCGGGGCGCAAGACGCGGTGAAATTCCTGTAAGCCGCGCTTAAAATTGGCGAAGTTGCGAAATCCAAACGAGCACGACACCGTGTCGAAGCTGCCATCGGGGTACGGCAGGTTGAGTGCGTCGCCCTGTTCAAACGGAATCTGAAGGTTTTGGGTGTGCGCTTTGCGGCGCGCGATCTCGAGCATGTTCGCGGCGAAGTCAGAGCCGACCACGCGGGCGTGTGGCGCGAGTTTTTTGATCGTGAGCGCAAAATCGCCCGTGCCGGTCGCCACGTCCAAGATGTCGTTGGGATTGTTCGCCAAGACTTCGCGCGTGGCTTGCGTGCGCCAACCGCGATCCACGCCCATCGAGAGCACGCGGTTCAACAGGTCGTACCGCCCAGCGATGCTGTCGAACATCGCTTGAACTTTTTGGGCTTTCTCCGGGTTCTCCCCGACGGGCGGCGCGCTGCTCACGGTTGGCAAGCGTAGCATCGCCGCACGGGGACGTTTGCGCTCGGGGCTGGGATTGGCGAGGGCTGCCGTTCACAACAACGCCTGCAACCGCTCCGCCAACCCCGCGTCCTCCAAGGCAATCCACTCGAGCACCGGGTTGGCTTCCACGCTCCTCGGGAACACGTGCGCGGCGGCGACCAGCAACTCGAGGGGGCTGTCCGGGTCGCGGGCAGCAAGGCGCAAGGCGTCGTAGGTGTATGCATCGGCGTGCAGGTAGTTGGGCAATGTTTTGCGCAAGGTTTGCGCGATGTCATCAGGCAGAACGGGCACGTCCACGACGACGATCAAGCGTCCTGGCAGGTCTACGCGCGGCTTGACGAGCACCCGTGCATTCAATGCCCGCTCCAAACGGAGTTGCACGTCCTTGTGCGGGTCGCGCGCCTTCACGTCAACCATTCAAAGCGCACGGCGATCTCGCGCCCGACGACGAACTGCTCGGTGTCGCCGACGACCAGCAGCACGCAGTCCCTGGAGGCGTAAAAGTCCAGAATCGCGCTCCACGCCGCGTCTTCGCTGCCAAATTCGCGCATCAACTCGAGTTCGGCGGCTGTCTCGAACGGGTCTTCTTCAAACTCTTCGGAGCGCACGGCTTCGACGAACGCGGTGAAGGCGTAGCGGTCCAGCACCTCGTCCTTTTCCACGTCGCGCCCGAGCGCGGTTTTTAAGACCAGCGTTTCATCCACGACCGCGTAACGCGCGAGCGCCACGTCGAACACTTCGTCGGTCAATCCAATGGTTTCAATCGCCACGCACCACAGTGTACGCGCGTGCGCCCCCGCGGTGCGCAGTGCTCGAGGCGAGCTTTGGGCGAAAACGCTGATTTCAAAGCGGTCCAGCGCGGGTAAGATGCCCCTCGAGAGAAACCGTCGTGCCGCACCTGCCGCTGAGCGCCCAAGACGTGTCCCTGCTGCGCGCAGGTGTGCCCGTGGACACGCGCCCGCACGTCGTCGCCGCGCGCCTCAAGCACCGCCGCGCGTACACGCGTTGGTCCAACGCCGAGGACGCGCTGTTGCGTCGCTTGTTCATGGACGGCTATCCGACCAGCGCTATCGCGCACGGCTTGGAACGCAACCCCAGCGGTGTGGACAGCCGCTTGAAGAAACTGGGGTTGGTCGTCGTCAAACCGCCCAAGCCACCCAAACCAGGCGCGCCGTCTAAACCGCCTCGAGCCAAACAGCCGCAAGGTCAGCCAGCGGCTCCGCGGGTGATCTTGCAAGCGCCGAGCACGCCGTGCGTGTACTGCGCTGCGCCGGTGCCCGCCCAAGCCTCGAGCTGCCCGAACTGCGGTGCGGGCGTGGGCACTGTTCAAACCGCTGCGCATCCGCACGTGCCACGTCTGCCCTTGGGCACGAAGCTGTGCGGCGGACGTTACACGCTCGGCAAGATTCTGGGCACGGGCGGGTTTGGGATCACGTACATGGGCGCGGACACCCACACCCAGGTGCGCGTGGCGATCAAAGAGTTCTTTCCCAGCGGCGCGACGCGCCAAGACAGGTTGATCCTCCCGCCGCACGGCATGGACGCCCACGCCTTCGCCGCTGAACGCATGAAGCACCTTGAAGAAGCCCAGCGCTTGAAAAAGTTTCGGCACTCGAGCATCGTCGCCGTGCATGATGCCTTTGAAGAGCACGGCACGGCGTATTTGGTGATGGAGCATTTGAGCGGCGAGACTTTAGAGGCTCGAGTGCACCGGAGTGGAGCACTGGCGGCGGGCGAGGTCGCCAACTTCGCCACGCAACTGCTCGTCGGGCTCGCGCAGGTGCACGCCGCAGGGCTCTTGCACCGCGACATCAAACCCGACAACGTGATGCTCTGCGAGGGCGCGCGGGCGGTCTTGATTGACTTCGGCGCGGCGCGCGAGTTTCAAACCGCGCACACGCAGCGCCACAGCCTGATCCTGACCCCTGGGTACGCGCCCTTGGAGCAGTACGGGTCACACGTCAAACGCAGTGCCTCGAGCGACCTGTACGCGCTGTCCGGCACGTTGTACTTCGCACTCACCGGGCGCGTGCCGCCGCCCGCGACGGAGCGCATCAACGGCGCGACCCTGGATGCGTTGCCGGTCGCCGTGACGCGCGCCGCACCGGGGTTGAGCGATGCAATCACGGCGGCACTCAGCATTCGCATCGAGGAACGCCCGCAGAGCGCATTGGAGATGATCGAACGCATTCACGCGGGGCGCAAACCCAAACCTTCCAGCGCCGCCCTGCAAGCCAATTGGTTTCAACGCCTGATGCGCTTGCTCGCGCTGGGCTGAACGCTCGAGGCTGTCTTTGTTGAACCGCAACCGACGACAGGCATACGATTGTTGACCAGTGAAAACAACGATCCACGTTGCCCCAAAAATCTTCGCCGCCGCGGAACGGTTCGCGCGGCGCAACGGATACTCGAGAAGCGAACTGTACACCCGCGCCTTGGAAGAATACCTTTGCAAGTATGGCGACGGACACTTGATCGAGCGCATCAACACTGCGCTTAACCCCCAAACGGCAACGTTCGAGACGGACGTGAAAGCGGCCGCGCACAAATTGCTCGCTGCCGAGGAGTGGTAAAACGCGGCGCAGCATCCACCCTGCTCTACTCGAGCTTCATCAATCCGCCTGGGCTCGAGATGGTCGCCCGCAAACGTGGACGCTCGCCGTGCGCGACGGGCAAGTTTAGACCCAGTGCCTCGAGCGCCGCGCGGATGCGCTCTGGCTCCGGGTGCATCCCCTCGAGCGACACCAAGCGACACCCGCTGTCCTTGAGCCGACTGACGGGATGCGCGCCCTGCCACTGAATCAGCGTCGGCACGAGCCCGTCGCCGGGCAGGTGTCCATCTGCGGGAATCGTCATCTGCCAGCGCAAATCGCCGCGCGCAGCGTCGGTGATCTCACCCAGCGGCTCGAGGCTGGTTGATACCGCTTGCTCGAGGTTGTCGGTGCGGGCGACCCAGTGGATCAACCGCGGCTGGGGATCGTCAAAGTGGTCCAGCCCAAACCAACGTGCTCGAGGGGGTGCGGAGGCGTCAGGGTCAACGGTGATGACCTCGAGGTAGGCGTCGCCCAGGCGCAGTAAGCGGTTGTGTGTGCCCATGAACGCATGCTTGCCACCGGGTTGAAGGTGCACCCCCAGCTTGTCCTCAAGCCATGCGACGCCGGTCTCGAGATGGGTGGCAGCAATGACGAGGTGGTCGAGAGTCATGTGAGGCAGTGTATTGGATTGGCAGCTCGGACAATGCCCGAGCCTGCGCTGTATAGGCGTCCGGCTGAATGCCCATACTCGAGGCTTGCATCGTTGAAAGCAGAGCGCAGAAACGCTGTGGCCAATGCGTGGATGTGTGGCTCGAGGGCACTGTCTTGCGTGCTGTAAAGCGCATCGAGTGCACCTGTGATCGGGTTGGATTTGTGGCGTTCGAGATGGGATTTGTCAGGCTTCATCAGACATATTCATCAGGCATCGAACCGTAGGTTGACCTGCTCGTCGTTCTCCACGCAGCCGTTGCGGGCGAAGATGCCCAACATTGCCGCGTTGTCTGTGTCGGTCGCCCCAACGTATTCGTCCGCCAATCCTCGAGCGACCCACATCAAATGGCGGTGCAAGCGCATGCCAACGCCGCGTCCACGCACCCCGAGCACGTCCATGACCGCCACACCGCGCGTCAACCCGACAATGCCCGCGCCCAGCCACGTGTCGCCGTCACAGATCACGTGCACGCTCGAGCGGTCGTATGGTCCGAAGCGTGCTCGGGTCGTGGGCAAGGCTTGTTCAACCTCGAGCGCGTCAAAGAACCGTTTAAAGCGCTCTGACCCGAGTTCGTCCAGCGGGAACTCGAACACGTCGGCGTCGGCGCTCAGGTCATCGCGGTCGCGCAAGGGCGTTGAAAAATGCTTGGACCGTCCCTCCACGTGCCACCCTCGAGCCTCGGCGGGTGCGATGAACAGGGCGCACAGGCTGCGCTTCAAGATCAGCAACGCGTCGGGTGCAGATGTTTCCAGCGACTCGAGAATCTTGATGGCAGCCGCATCGGATAAGTTGGGAACGGAACGCATCAGCACCATCGCGCCGCCTGCGATCCGCGACCACGCTGCGAGCAGCCCATCGTCACTCTCGAGCAACCAGTGGTCGTTCAAGTCCACATTGCCCTGCACAACGCCCTCCGCCATGCGCGCGGCTCGAGCCTCCGCTGAACATTGCCCTGTGTTCCACATGCAATTTCTACCCCGTTGTTGTTCACTCGGGTACGCGCGGATCAGGAAAAACTCGAGAAGCGAATATTTGCTTCTCGAGTTCTGCGCCCGATAGATTCAGTTGTTCGGTGGCAACAACACGGCGTCAATGGCGTGGATCACGCCGTTGGACGCATTGATGTCCGCGATCAACACGTTCACCGAACCGTTCAGCACGACTTTGTCGCCGACGGCTTTGGCGGTCACGTTCTGCCCTTGCAGGGTTTTGACGAAGCCCGCTTGAAGCAGTTGCGCGGCACTGACCCGTTGCGTGGCGACGTGGTACAGCAAGACGGTGCGCAGGGCGTTGCCGCTGGGCAGCGTGCCGCCGAGTTTCTGGCGCAGGGCTTCAAAGGCGTCGTTCGTCGGCGCGAACACCGTGAACGGACCCTTGCCGTCGAGGGCTTTGTCCAGCCCTGTGGCTTTGACGGCGCTCACCAGCGTGCTGAAGCGCGGGTCGCTGCCTGCGATTTCCAAAATGCTCTTGGGTTTCGGCGCGAGGCTCGGTGGGATCAGCACGGCATTGATCACGTGAACGATGCCGTTGGAGGCGACGATGTCCTTGGTGACGATGCCGACGCTGTCGTTGAGGATCAGCATGCCGTTTTGGAAGCGAATCTGGATGCGTTCGCCGAGCAGCGTTTGCAGGCTGCGCTTGTGGCGCAGGTCGCGGGCGGTGAACGCCCCGCTGGCGACGTGGTACAGCAGCACGTTCTTGAGGGTCTCACTGCTGGGCAACGCGGCGAGTTTGGCGAAGGCGTCGTTCGTCGGCGCAAAGACCGTGAACGGACCTTTGCCGCTGAGCGGCGCGACCAAACCCGCGCTTTGCACGGCGCTGACCAACGTGCTCAAGGCAGGCGTAGCAGCAGCAATCTCGAGGATGCTCTGTGGGGCGGGCGGTGCGGGTTCACCGGCGAGTTCGTCCACGACGTAGGCACCCAGGGGCGCACCGCCACCGGGGGCGTCGGCGGCGACGGCGGTTTGCAGGCTGCCGTCGGCAACGTCCAGTTTGGCGCTGATCGCCACGGTCTTCGTGCCTGCTGGGGTGATCGTGACCTGCAATTCACCGGGGCGCACGGCGAAGTACGGCGAGGCGTCTTTGAAGTTCACGTTGCGCAGGATCGGGCGCAAGCGGTTGATGTCACGACCGGGGCGAGAGAGGTACACGTCCACCGCTGGCGCGGTCGGGGAGCCGTGCAGCAAGCGCACGAGCCCGACGCCGCTGAGTTTGAACGGCAGTTCGCGCAAGACGGTCGCGCCGATGTTGCGCGTGAAGCCCAGCGCGTAGGCGCTGTAATAGGCGCCGTTCTCCAAAGTCAAGTTGGCGTTGATCGCGGTCGTCGCGGTGTTTGCCAGGTTGACCTTGACGTTGTACGTGCCCGCTGGGAGGCTCGCGGGACCGGCTTGGTCTTGGTAGGTCAGGTCTTCGATGGCGACCTTGTCGTTGACGAGCACGTCCACTGCGGGCGTGTCTGGCGAGCCGTGGACGACGCGCACGGCGGGCGCGGGCGTGGCGCGGGCGTCCAAGCGAATGCTCAAACTGGACAGGGCGCGCACGCCGCTGGCGTTGGGCGTGACGACGTTGCCCTCCAAGTCGCGCATCGTGCCGTCGAGCGACATCGTGCCCAGCACGTTCGGGTCGGTTTCAGCAGCCGTGGGGGTGGAGGGTGTGGTTCCGCACGCGGCGAGGGTCAAGGCGAGCGCGGCGAGCGCCGTGGTCAACCAGGGTTTTTGGCGGGTGAACATGGTGTGCGTCCTTTCTTTGCGGTGGGGGTGGCGGCTCGAGGCGGGCGGTCAGGCTGGGATTGCTCGAGCCTCTCAGGCCAGGCAGCCGCATGGCCTGGAGCGCTCGGGTCACGGGTTTTTTGACGAAGGCTTACTGCGCGGCGTCAGCCACGGGCAGCACCTCGAGCTTGGCGAGGGTGTTGACCGCGAACACGGTGTAAACCTTGCCCGCCGCGAGCGCGGGCGTGCTGAACTTGAGCACGGCGCTGGCAGAACCGGCGGCGCGAATCTCCAAGGGGTACGTGCCGGCGTCCAATTCCAAGTACGACGCCGTGGCGTTGGGGTAGGACAGGTTCGGGACGACCACCGCACCACCCTGCACGGCGACATCCACGGCTGGCGCGTCCGGGCTGGCGTGGATCACGCGCACGCGGGCTTTGGCGGCGTTGACGCTGAGGTCGTCGGTGTAGACGTTGGCTTTCAAGGCTTGCGCGCCGCTGCCACCGAGCAAGCCAATCGCGGCGACGGTGTAGTTCTTCTTTTCCAACGTGACCGAGGCACTGATCGCGGGATTCGTGGTCGTGCCCGCGACGTACACGGCGATGTTGGTCGCGCCCACGGGGAGTTTCAGGTACGGCGAAACGGTTTTGAACGTGACATTTTTCAAGCTGTCCACGACTTTGCCGTTGACCCACACGTCCACGGCGGGCGTGTCCGGGCTGAGGTGCGCGACGCGCACGTTGGCGGTGTCTGCGGTGGGTGCGGTCATCGGGGTGCAGGCGGCAAACGCAATGCTCAATGCGGCGGTGGCAGCGATCAATTTCAACATGGTGGACCTCTTTCGTTCGTGAATGGGGGTTTAAGGCCAGTGCGGACGACAACAGGAGGCTCGAGGGGGAGACCCGAGACGACAGGTGTTGGGACAGTTCGACGCAGGCGCGCTGCGGGCAGCGACGCTCTCCAAGATTTGCGGTGGGGCTAGACGCGGTCTTCGGTCAGGATGTAATTGAGCGAACCATCGCTCTTGGAGCCGACCACAAAGATCGTGTAGACGCGCCCTGGCCTGAGTGGCAGGTTGCGCAGGCGCAAGAGGCTGGCGCTCTGGAAGCGCACGTCGAAGTCTTGCAGCAGCGGCAGCACACCAAAGTACGCGCTGGCGGTTTTGAAGCCCACGTAGGGCAGCATTTCCACGCCGCCCGGCGTCGATAAATCCAAGGCGGTGTAATCGGGGGCAGCGTTGACCAGCCGGAGCTTGGCGCGGTCGGGAATAGGGTCCAAATCATCGCGCAGCACGACCGGGTTGACGCTTTTGGTGGGACCAAAACCCGCGGCGGTGATCGTGAAATTGCCGCCGTTCAAGCGCACGTCTTTGGCTTCCAAAATCGGATTCGTGGTTTCGCCCACGGCGTACACGGCAATGTCGTATTCGCCGTCGGGGACGTTCAGGTATTGCGTGACGGTGCGAAAGGGCAGGTTGGCGAAGGTCTTCGCGCCGTTCAAGTACACGTCCACCACGGGCGCCCTGGGGGCGAGGTGCGAAGCGCGCACGTTTGCCGCCAGACTCGCTTGGGTGCCCACGAGCGCGATCAACGCAGCGCAGAGCGCGGTTCGCAGGGCGGTGGATCGGTGCGTGTTCATCGAAGTGACCTCTCGGGAGCGGGGGATGTCTGAACGCATGGGGTGGGCTTCGGGTTCAATGTAGTGGGCTGGGCAGACATGCGGATGCGAGATCGATGAGGCGCAGCCATCAGCGGACTCAGGTCGGCCGGCGTTGCGGGCGGGCGTGGTGGTGCAGACCGGGGCGTTTGACGCCGGGCACGGATCGGGTTCTTCCACCCACAGCGCCCGGTGGGGTCGGCGAGGGTTGGGGGTTCGGTCGAATCCGCCGCGAGACCGGCGCGTAGGGCAGGCGGTGGTTTGAAACCGCGAACCCGAGACCGCGGTTGATGACCGCGAGGGCTTTGCTCAGGTTGTTCATGGACCTCCTTTCTGGCGTGAGGGTGCACTCCCCGTTGCCGATGGAGCCATGATCCAGGTGTGTCGGTGCGTGGTCGGTCGCGGAAATCGGCGGTTTTGTCACGCCGACACTCAGAAAGCCGTCACAAACGCGCGGAACCCTTTAACAACATTGCAGTCGCGCTGACACTCCAAAACGGTTCCTAGGTTTGTGGCTGCCCAATCGTCACAAACCCAGCGAGCGTCGCACCCATGTGCGCAAGGGCAAAGTGCACCCATGTGCGCAAGGGCAAAGTGCACCCATGTGCGCAAGGGCAAAGTGCACCCATGTGCGCAAGGGCGCAACGCGAGTAGGACAAATCAGCGGTTCCCGAGTTCCTCTTCCACCCGCCCCTTCGGTCGGGTGGAAGAGGAACTCGGGAACCGCTGTAGCGGCGCTCGAGAAATGCGAGGGTTGGCAATCAACCCGCCAGAACCCGAGCGGGGCCGGACGCGCTGCCATCAGACTTTTATCGGGTACTCAGCGGCGTGTCTCGCCCAAGTGCATGAACGGCGCAGCAGTGTCGCTCGAGCACCCACAACCCGCGAAATCCACTGCGCCCAACCGTCCATGCGGAGCCGCGCCAGACGAGGACGAGAGGGGTACCCACACCATCTGCGTCACGTGCCCGCGACGAACACCTGCCAAGATTCCGGCAGGGTCACGCCCACCTCGAGCAGCCGGGCGCGGCCAGCCGCGTAGGCGCGCGTCAGGTCGCGGCGGTTGTTGCTCGAGCGCAAGGCTTTCAGCAAGGTTCGCAGGGCGTCCTCGTCGTAGGGCTCCATGTCGACCAGCACGCGGGCGGCACGCACCGCCAAGGCTGGATCGCGCGCTGCCGCCACGCCCGAGCGCAACGCGGCCAGCAGCCGGTGGCGGGTTTCGCCGCGAGCGGACAACTCACCCAGGTCTTCCAGGTAGGCGCCGCGCCACAGGCGCAGGTCGCCCCCGTCCAGAAAGCGTTCGGCGTCGCTGGTGATCGCGCCCAGCGCGTACCCGGTCGGGGTGCGCGTGATCGCGGGGGCGCCGAGCGTGGCGCGCAACCGGTAAACGAGGTTTTTGAGGTTGTCGCGGGCGCGTCGCTCGTTCAGATCTGGGTACAGGCGTTCGATCAGCTCGAGGTCGGGGATCTCGAAGCGCCCGTCCAAGCGCGCCTCCAAGAGCATGGCGAGCAGCGCTTTGCCAGGGTCGCTTTGCACGCGGATCCCCTGCGCCCCGCGCGTCACCCGCACGGCGCCCAAGACTTGCACCTCCAAAGCGTCCGCGGCTTGCGCCGACGGGGGCGGCAGGGGTCGCAACTGCGGGAAGTAGCGCCGTGCGACGTTGATCGCGTGGCGCTGCCCGCGCCGGGCGAAACCCTCGATGCGCGATTCGGCGCTGTTAACGTTGTTCGTCAACCGGTCGAGTTCCAGCGCGTAGCGTTCGGCGCTCGCCAGCCCGGCGTCGCGCAATTGCGCGACGCCGCCCGCGTACATCTCGCGGGCTTCTGCCGTGCGCCCCAAGCCCTCCAGGGCAGCGCCGCGCGCCATCGTTTCCAAGCCGCTCTGGTCGCTTTGCCCCAGCGAGGTGGCGATGTCCAAAGCTTCGTCGCTCAAGGTGAGCGCCCGCGCCGGGTCGCCGTACCAGGCTTCGACCCAGGCGGCTTGGGCGAGGGCGCTGTTCAGCATCGTCGGGTGGATGCCCTCGCGGGCGCGGCGCACGGCGTCGCGGGCGTGACGAAGCGCCAGGCTCGCGCCGTGCGGCGGGTTCCACTCGGCATACAAGTGCGCGAGTTGGCAGTCCCAGACGATCAGCGCTTCGCGGGCGTCGCGGCGCTCCAGCACCGCGCGGGACTCGAGCAACAACTCCTCGCTGCGCTCGTACTCTTCAAGTTCCAAAAGCGCGCTCGAGAGCCGCAACTGTGCGCGGCACACGCCCCAGGCGTCGCCGAGTTCGCTGCGCACGGAAAGCGCGCGCACGCTCAGCGTCGACGCCTCCAGGCTCGAGCCTTGGTTCTCCAAGACCTCTGCGCGAATCTCCAAGGCGCGGGCGAGGTCCAGCGACGCCGCGCCCGTGTCCAGCAGCGCCACCGCCTCCGCCGCCAGGGTTTGCGCGAGGCGCAACTCGCCGCCGAGCAACCGGCGGTAGGCTTGCGCCATCAGGATCGCGCCGCGTTCGCGCTCGGGCGGATTGGTCTGCAATGCCGACTCGAGCAACCCGTCTGCCGGTTCAAATTCCCCGAACTGAATCATCGCCCAAGCCACATCGCGGCGCAACAACGGCCCGGCAGTGGCGTGCAATGCCGGGTGGTCGTGCCACAGCGCCAATGCCGAGGCGAAATCCAAGCGCTGCACCCGGAGCGCGATCAGGCGCGGCAACCACGCCGCTTCGCGCACAGTCGCGCCCAAGGTGTCCACAAGCGCGTCGGCGGCGGCACCCTCACCGTTCAAAACCAGCAACTCTGCCAGCAAGAACCCCGACTCGAGGCTGCCCCCGTCCGCGTGCGCGATGCGCGCCAAGCGCAACGCCTCACCGGGACGCGCCGCGCGCAAGGTGCGCGCCGCCCGCAGCGCCAGCGCCCCGCGCGTGGCGGCGTCCGCGTACGCGACCGCCTGCGCCTCTAAAAGCGCGGCTTCCAAGGCGTCGCCGGCTTCCACCGCGTCGCGCACGGCCGCCTGCAACAACGCCAGCGCCACGGGTGCTGGCACGGCAGCGTACTCGAGCAGGCGCACGGCGGCCGCACGCGACGCCGCATCGCCCTGATCGAGCAGCAACCCGAGGGCTGTTCCCGCGAGGCTCGCCTTGCGCTTCGGCTCGAGGCGCGCGAGCACGACTTCGCGGTACAGGGGATGCGTGAACGCGCCCGCGACGACCACGCCGTGACGCTCCAACGTCGCCAACGCCGCGTCGAATTCGTCCGTCGTCAACGCCGCCGTCGCGCGCCAGACCGCGGGTGCGACGCCGTCGGGGAGCACCGCCCGAGCCTCCAAGGTCGCGCGGCCCTGCGCGCTCGGCGCGGCATCAACCATGACCTGCGCCAGCAAGCCCTCCAGGCTCGTCGGCGGGCGTTGATCTCGCTCGCTCGGGGCGCGCCAACGCCAGCGCTGCCCGTCGCTCCACAACCAGCCCTGGCGGGTGGCGAAACGCAGGTACTCGAGCGCGAACAGCGCGTTGCCGCGGGCACTGGCGTGCAGCCAGGCTTTGGCATCCTCGGGCAAGGTCGCGTTCAACGTCGACTCGAGCAGTGTCGCGGACGCTTCGGGCGTCAACGGCTCCAGGCGCAAGGGTTGAAACCCTTCACTGGGCGCGCTGCGCGTCGTGGCCAAGAGCGCCACCCCTTTGGCGTGGCGCACGAACCCCGCCAGCGCCGACCAAAAAGCGCTGCTGGATTCGTCGGCGCTGTGCAAATCTTCGACGTGCAAAGCGATGGGGGCGCTCAGCGCCAGCAGCGCCGCGACGACCTCCGCCTGCTCTTTGGCTTCGCCGAAATTGCCCGTCAACAACTCGCGCACGCGTTTTTCCAACCACAACGGGCGCGGTCTGCCCACGGGGATGCGCTGCACGAGCTGCGAGACGGTGACGCGCGCAGGCACGCGCACCTGCGCCAACCCGCTGCCGCCCAGCAACGCGTCCACCCAATGCGTCTTGCCGACGCCGGGTTCACCCCACACACCCAACGCGAGGCTGGCGCGCACACTGCGCACGCCTTGCAGGTTCACGCGTTCTGGGCTGAGGACGGCGGTGGTTGCGGACTGGACAGGCATCGACGCGCCCATGCTACGCCACGGGTGCCGAATCGTGTGGGACGCTTCCCTGGTCTCGAGGACTGGCACATTCGTCCCCAGCCGACGTGCCCAATCGGTCATCCGTGCGTGTCAGAATCCGCGAGCGATGAGTGACCCCGCCGACTCCCGTTTGCTCGAGGTCTTGTCCGCCGCGCTTTTGGCGGCGGGACGCCCCGTCAAACCCAAGGAGATCGCCACACTCTTGGGCGTGCCCGCGGAGGGCGCGCACCGGTTGATCGACGTGCTGCGCGAACGGTTTAAAACCGCCAGCCTGGGGTTTGACATCGAAGCCATCGCTGGGGGTTACCGCCTGATCGTCGCGCCCGATGTCGTGCCCGCGTTGGAGCCGCTGCTTGCGCCGCCGCCGTTGCCTGGGCTTTCCAACGCCGCGTTGGAGACGCTGGCCATTGTCGCCTACAAGCAACCCGTGACCCGCGGCGAGATCGAACTGATGCGCGGTGCTTCGGCAGGCTCGACGCTCGAGACCTTGCAAGAGCGCGAGTTGGTCAAAGTCGTCGGACGCAAAGAGGTCGTCGGGCGACCGATGCTGTTTGGGACGACGGAAAAATTCTTGATGGAATTTGGTTTGGCGGACATCACCGATTTGCCGGGGCTCGAGGGCGCGGACCTGAGCGGTTTCCTGCGTGGGTAGCGTTACCGTCGTGGTGAAACCTTGTACGACATTGGCTCGAGTTTAAAGGCATTGGCAATTTCTGATCCGCGCCATTGGTGAAGGGTTGGTGTGGTCAACGCCGATGTGACCACGCACAAAACAAAGTGTGGATCGGATTGTGCGTGGTTCCACTCGTTTCTTGAGAGGAAAAACAGAACTTCTGGCAATGCCGTTCCTTTCACTTCGACATGCTCTGGCACACCGTTAAACTCGAAATCCAGGTCATACCCAACGTTTTCCACCTCCCGACTTTGAATGAACCTTCGGCCGCTGGCGACCAACCGCTCTTTGACAAACTGAACAGCGTTTCTCTCAACAAGCGCTTTGTGTTGGGCGTCCGGACGCCCAACACCTGAAAGCGCCGCAGCGGTCATCTCGAGAACGTCGTACGGTTCCGAGTACCAAGTCGGAAACACCACGTCAACACCGAGTTCTTGCGCCAGAAACTTGGGGACACCCGACGAGAAACTTTTGCCATTCGGCGTGCCTTTCACGGCTTTCCCGGATACCGTGGTTCCAGCACGGTAGATGAACTCGAGAATGCCATCTTTCAGCAAGGGCAGGAACACGCAAACAAGTTCGGCAGGAAGACGAATGGGTTGTTTTGAGCTAGGTACGGAAGGATACGGGTGATGCTCGAAATACGGCTCGAGATCATCCCGTAGTTCGCGCGGAACGCTGCTGACAATGAAGTACAGCTCGTCGTGCCAGATGTTGATGGTTTCAACCCGCCCAACGTTGAGCCGAATTCCTTCGGGATAAAGCGTGACCGTCCAGGCGGCTGGTGCAACGCTGTGCGCATGGGCAATAGCTCGAGCCAGGGCTTCCAAAGCGACGGTTCGCTGGTCTTCGTCGGGTAGGCAATCTTTGACGACTCGCGCTGCAGTTTCGGGATCGCGTCGCTCTTGCGCGGTCAGGCTGGGCATAAATCAGTGTATCGAACACCAAAATGCCGATGTGCTCAAAAGGGTCACCTGACCGATTTTGGGGAGGGTAGAAGAGGAACTCGAGAACGCTGCATGTGCCTCAATCCTCGAACCATTGGGCTCGAGGATTGGCGCTCGAGCCTGGGGCCGACATGGGGATCTGCCCCGACGCGAACGCAGTTGTCGGGGCGCAGCGTGCAACGCCGTCCGTCCACGCGTCGAGACTCGAGCTTGTCGGGTTATCGGCTCCCGAACATCGCGCTCAGAAACGGATCGGCGTTGTTCAGGGCGACGTACACAGAGACGTAACTGGCGAGCAGCAGCCACGCAATGCGCAACCCAATCAACGCCGCCGCACGGCGGTTGATGCGCCACGCGATGCCAAGGCTGAGCACACCGACGACCAATCCCAGCACCGTGTCTGTCGCGCCCAGCACCGGGCTTTTCATCCAGAAGTACAGCGTGTTGAAGGCAGCAAACAGCACCCAGCCGATGCCCTCGAGCGCGATGAACGCGCGCCGTCCGGGGGTATCACGGGGCACATTGAAGACGATGCCCAGCGCAATGAGCGAGGTGATGTTGAGGAACAACCACATCGGCGCGAACAGCCAATCCGGGGGCGCGACAGCGGGGCGCGTGAAGGTGTTGTAAAACGCCTCGTCGCCGTTGAACCCAGCGGGCAGAATGCTGACGAGGTTGGCGGCAAAGAAGACCATCGCGGCGTGCCACCAGGCGAATTTGAAGGCAGGTCGGGATGCGGGCGCGGCCTCGAGCGGCTGGTTCATGTTCGGTCTCCGGTCTGGTTCAAAGCCAAAATGTATTTGGTGGTTCCTGGGAACGCACCGCCGAAGTACGCCGCGCCGTAGCGCAGGTACAATTCAAAGCCGATGGCTTCGTAGGCGCGTTCTGCGGGCAGGTTGCCGGTGGTCACGGAAATGCCGACGTGCGCGTGTCCTCGGCGTTTGCCCTCTGCAAACAAAGCTTGAAACAACCGGCGCGTCAACCCGCGACCCCGCACTTCAGGCTTGATGGCGACGCATTCAATGATCCAGGGCGCGTGCGGCTCGAGGGTCGGGTCTTTGGGATTGGACCAAACGCTTTCGTACGAAGCCTGAAACGTCTCGAGCGTGCTCGCATTCCAGCCCAAGGCGTGTGCCACGTCCGCCAAGCGCTCGAAGCGCAGCGGGCGGTAATCGTCGGCGTTCATCGTGAAGGCGGACGCGCCAGCGACCGGTTGACCCTCGTGTTCGAGCACGAAGAAGTCGTGGACGCTGCCCCAGGCGAGGGCGTCGTGGTGCAGCACGGTTTCCACGAACGTGCGGGTCGCTGTGCCGGTTGGCGCAAGCAACGGGTCCCAGTAGCAAAATCCGGGTTCCGGCGAGGTCGCCTCCATGTTGCACCACGCCAGAAACGCGATGTCGTCGTGGGTGGCGCGGCGGGCGGTCGTGTCCAAGGTCTGTGTCATTGCGTGCCTCCGAATTGCTTGTTTTGCCGGGTCTGTTTGACGAAGTTGCGCAGCCTCGAGGCAAAGACTTCACGGTTGCCGCGCACCTCTTCGATGTACCCGATGCGGATGCGTTTGTAGTTTTCTGGAAACGCCTGGAAGTGCTGCCAAGTTTGTGGATCGGCGCGCAGTGCCGCCTCGAGGTCAGGCGCGAGCAGCAGTGGCGTGATCTCGAGGTTGGGCAACACGGCGCGTCCTGCGTCGGTCATGCGACCTTGGGCAATCAAGCGCCGTGCGCGTTCCTTGTTCAGTTCCGTCCAGTGGCTCTTGCGGCGGCGTGGCGTGAAGCGTTGCGCGCCCGTGTGTGCGTCAACGCGTTTGGCGATGCCGTCGATCCACCCAAAGCACAGCGCCTCTTCGACGGCTTCCAGGTACGTCAGGGCGGGACTGGCTTTGTCGGTGAGCAGCCAGATTTCCGTTTTGCGGGCGTGGTGCTCCTCGAGCCAAGTTCTCCAACCCTCGCGGCTCGTCGGGCGGTGCGTTTCGGTGATGTTCACGGGATTCCTTCGAGTCTCACCGCTAAAACTTCCAAATGGTAGGTTTCGGATGCGCAGGGTTCAAGCGTTCAACCCATGCAGCACCAAGCCGACAATGAACTGCGCGAGGCTTTCCTGACTTTCTGATGTGTCGTCTGCCGTCATCTCCGACAACAAGCCCAGGAACGCCCACGCGCTGCGCTCGGTGTCGTGGGGTCGCAATTCGCCGCGTTTGACCGCCGCCTCGAGCGCCGCCCGCAACGGCAGGTACTGCCCTTCGAAAAACGCGTTGTAAATGTGCTGCTGGTGGCTTTGCGCCATGAAGCGCATCGCGTCGCGCAGGATCACGCTGTTCTGTCGGCGCGCACCGACCACGTAACGCGCCACGCCCAGCAACCCGTCGTGCACCGTCGTTGCGGACTCGAGCGCCCGTTTAAAGCCTTCAGCATCCTCGGCGTTGGCCAGGTCCGCGATCTCGAGCACCAATTGCGCTTTGCCTTCGGGGAAGTGGTGGTACAGGCTCGCCTTGCGCACGCCGATGCCCTTGGCCACGTCGTCCATCGAAACACCCATGTACCCGTGTTGGTGCAGCAAGCCATGCGTCAACTCGAGCGCGAGCGCTCTCGTGTCGCGGGCTTGTTGTTTGCTTGGTCGTCCCATTGCGGTCAGCTTACCCGTGCGCCCGAGCAACCTGAACGGCGTTGGTGAGGCTCGAGGGTCAGGGCACGTGCACACCTCCGTTCTTAAATCTACCAAATGGTAGTTTTTATCTGCGTGGGGGTCTGCACGCCAGCCGACAATTGCCTCAACCCTTTTTGCGTTTCGGTTTCGACACGGGCAACGTCGCCAGCACTGTCCGCAGCCGTTGCTCGAGCGCACCCACGTCTTCCACGATGTCCCCGCTGACTTCTGCGTACCCCTTTGCACCCGGATAGGGTTCTTCGCGGTTGCCGAACAACCCGTCTACAACAGACGCCTCGAGGTGCTTGACCTTGAAGAACAACCGGTCATCGCATGCCAAGGCAAACATCAGCCCGTTGGCGTACACGCCGTATTCCCCGAACATCTTCTTGAACGTGATCTCGCCCGCGTCGCAGCGCGCGAGTTGATCGGCGAAAAACCGCACCGTCTCGAGGCGGGTGCTCACGCGTTGTCCTCGAGCCTCGGCGCGCGGCGGGCGCGGGTCAATTGCTCGAAGGCGTACGCCAAGCGAATCAATTTGGCTTCCTCCCAGGCGCGTCCCATGAGGCTCAATCCCACGGGTCGCCCGTCTTCCCCATACCCGCACGGCACGGTCACGGTCGGATAGCCAGCTTTCGCCCCAATCTGCGCGCCCCAGTACATCGGCAGGACCAGCGCGTCGAGGTTGTGCCGCTCGAGCGTCGTGTCAATGCCGCCGTCCACGGTGGACAGCCGCAGGTCGTTGGCGCGGGTCTCGAGGTAATAGGGACTGCCGGTTCCCGCTGCCGTCTGCGCAGCGAGCATCAAGGTCTGCCCGTATTTCAAGTGCGTCGTGAAATTCGCTTCGTTCAAGCGGATGACCTCGAGCAGACTTTGCGGGTACGGTGGCTCTCCTTGGCGCAGGTATGCGTCCAGGTCGCGCCTGAATTCGTACAACAGCACCGTGTACCCGAGGTCCGCGACCGCCTGTGCGCTCTCGATGTCCGCATCATCCACGACGGTCGCGCCGCCATCCCTGAGCGCCGTCAGTGCCCCCTCGAGCACCGGGCGTTGCTCCGAGGTGACGAAGTTCCAGTAGTACGCCCGCGGCACGCCCAGGCGCGCGCCGCGCAAGCCGTCGGCGTCCAGAAAATCGGTGTAGCGCACCGGAGCAGGCTGTCGCGTGGTCACCGCGTCGCGTTCGTCCACGCCCGCGATCACCTCCAAAAGTAGGGCTGCGTCGGCAACGCACCGCGCCATCGGACCGGCGGTGTCTTGGCTGGCGGCAATCGGAATGATGCCGCTGCGGGAGACCAGTCCGTGGGTGGGTTTGATCCCAACGAGGCTATTGCTGACCGACGGCGAGAGGATGCTGCCCGAAGTCTCCGTGCCGATGGCGACCGGAGCGAGGTTCGCGGCGATGCTCGCGCCTGACCCGCTGCTCGAGCCGCCGACATCGAACGCGCCGTACGGATTCTTGACCTGCCCACCGAGGCTGCTGTACCCGTTGGGCATGCCGGTGGTGGTGAAGTTCGCCCACTCGGTCATGTTCGTTTTGCCGAGGATCACCGCCCCAGCGGCACGCAAGCGCGTGACGAGGTGCGCGTCCGCGCGAGCACGGTGCCCTCGCATCGTCAACGACCCGGCCGTGGTCTCGAGTTGATCGGCAGTGTCAATGTTGTCTTTCACGAGCACCGGAATGCCGTGCAGTGCGCCCAAACCTGCACCACGGCTGGAACCGTTCGCCCGCTCGAGGTCCAGGGTGCGCGCGATCTCGAGGGCAGCGGGGTTGGTTTGGCGCACGCTGTCGAGCTTGCCCGCGTCCAAACGCGCGATGCGCTCCAAAAAGTGCTGCACGAGATCAGTGCCTGTGAACGCGCCCGACTCGAGGCCGCTGCGCAGGTCGGTGAGGCTTGCCTCGAACGGAATCCGGGGTTGGTCGGGCATGCGCGATTCTATGCGGCTCGAGCGATGCTTCACCGCGGACTACGAAGTGTCACTTTGCACAACCTTCAGTGCGCAAATCGGCTAGTCTGGCGCGCATGACCCGACCTGTCAGCGCGAACAAGAGCACCAAGCCCAACGGCGTCAGTGACCCAATTCCCGAAGCCCTGCCGGAGACCGGCAACCTGGACAAGGTCCGCGACATCCTCTTCGGACAGCAATCGCGCGAGATGGAGCGGCGCTTGGAGCGCATGGACGAGCGCCTGCGCGCCGACCTGCACGGTTTGCAGCGCGACGGTGACGAGCGCCAAGGCGTCTTGGAAGCCTTCGTGCGCCAGGAGTTGCAGGCGCTCAAAGACCGCTTGGCCAGCGAATCCGAGGCGCGTTTGGAGCTGGCGGAGCGCACCGCCCGCGCAGCCGAAGCCGAACGCAGCGAACTCGAGCGCAAATTGAGCGCGCTCCAAGACCGCCACGCCGCAGCCATGGCCGAGGCGCGCGAAGCGCTCTTGGAGCAGGGCAAGCGTTTCACGGCGGAACTCAAAGCCCTGCGCGAACAGCTGCAAGCCACCTTGGAGCGCGAAGTCAGCGCGCTCAAGCGCGACAAGCTGGACCGCTCCTTGTTGGCGCGCGGCTTGGCGGACGTGGCGCTCCTCGTCGGCGGGGACGGCGACGAGCGCGCGTGAACGCGTCCGCGCCGCCACAAACAGGTGGGCTCGAGGACGTGCGGGCACTCCTGCTCGCGCCGGAACGCGAACGTTTGGCGCTCTTGGAGGACTTGCTGGTCGGCAAACCCGAGCGGGCCTCAGCCGTGGCAGAGGTCTTGGTCGAAGCCATCTTGGAGCGTTCGCGGCGCGGTGAGCCGGAGATGGCGCGCGCCTTGCGTCCGATCATAGAGGAAGCCTTGCGCTTGTCGGTGCAGCGCAACCCGGAGACGTTGGCGCAGACCTTGTTTCCGGTGTTCGGACCGGCGATCCGGCGCACCATCTCCCACGCGCTGAACGCCGCCACCGAAGCCTTGAACCGCACAATCGACCAGACCTTCACGCCACGCGCCGTCGGTTGGCGCTGGGAGGCGTGGCGCACGGGGCGGTCGTTCGGGGAAATCGTCTTGTTGCGCACCTTGGAATACCGCGTGGAACAGGTCTACTGGATCCACCGCGACACAGGATTGGCGCTCGTCCACGAGCGCTTGGCGCACCTGGACGGCGCGGGCACCGACGCCGGACTGGTCAGCGCGATGCTGACCGCGATCCGCGATTTTGCCCGCGATTCGTTCGACGCGCGCAGCGACCTGGACCGCTTTCAATTGGGGGAGTTGGAGGTGCGCGTCGTCAGCGGCGCGCATTCGGTGCTGGCGGCGGTCGTGCGCGGCACGCCGAGCGTGGAGTTGAACGGACAGTTGGATGGGGTGCTTGAGGGGTTACAAGCCAATTTTGACGATGAACTCGAGCGCTTCCAAGGCGAGACCGCCATCTTTGAAGCGGCCCGCGAACCGCTGTCGGCGCTGCTGGTCACGCGCGTCGCGCAGCCCCAGCAGGCGCAGTCCGGCAGACCCAGCCGCTTGCCGCTGATCCTCGGCGCGGTGCTGGCGGTGATCCTCGGGTTGCTGGCGTGGAATGCGTGGCGCGCCCACGACCTCGAGACCCGCTGGACGGCGTTTACCAACCGCCTGCGCGCAGAACCCGGCATCGTCATCACGGGCGTCACGCAGCAGGGCAACACACACACCATCCAAGGCTTGCGCGATCCGCTCGCGGTAGACCCCAACATCTTGGAGGTCAGCGCGCCCGGCGCGGTGCGGTGGGAACTCGCGCCGTTTCAATCCTTGGACGCGCCCTTCGTCTTGGCGCGGGCGCGCACGGTGCTGCGCCCCCCGGCATCGGTGCGTTTGAGCGTGGAGGACGGCGTGCTCTACGCCACTGGCACGGGCACTCGCGCCTGGCTCGAGGCGGCGCGCGTGCGCAGCGCGGGCGTGGGCGGCGTGACACGGTTTATGCTCAGGGGATTCACGGTTGCAGGCGAGGGCAGCCCATGAGGAGCGCGTCGTGATCTACAAAAAAGTGTGTTTGCTGGGGGCTCCGGCGGTGGGCAAGACGAGTTTGGTGCAGCGCTTCGTGCGCGGCTTGTTCGACGAACGCTACCTGTCCACCATCGGCGCGAAGATTGACGCGCGCACCGTGGACACGGCGCGCGGCGAAGCGCAGTTGATGCTTTGGGACCTCAACGGCAGCGAGATGTTCGAGCGCGTGCAGAGTTCCTACCTGCGCGGCATGCACGGGTTTTTGTTGGTCTTCGACCCGACCCGCCCGGAAACGTTTGAGTTCGCCAAGGACTTGCTGGAAACGGTGCGCGCCAAGGTCGGCATCGTGCCGGGGTTGCTGTTGTACGGCAAGGCTGACCTGCACGCCGACTGGCAGGTTGATCCCGCTGCCGCCCAAGGACTCGAGGGCAGCGGGTTGGGTGTGACCCGGGTCAGCGCCAAAACCGGTGAGGGTGTCGAAGAGGCGTTTGCGGCACTCGCCGCGCAGATGCTCGACAGCGACGAAGGCTGATTTCTGTTGCGCCCCGACGACGCGGCGATGCAAGCCCTGCTGCGCGTCGGCGCGCGGGCGCTCGAGGTGGACGGGTTCGTGGTCACGCGCGGGCGCGGCCAAACAGCGCGGGTCGTCGCGCTCTTGGGCGTGGCAGACGAACTCGCGCAACGCGTGCGGAACGGGTCATCACCGGCTGCGCGCGGGCTCGAGGACGCGGGCATCGCGTTTTGGCGGCGCGCACCGATCAAGGCTGCGAACGGCACGTCCTTGGGCACCGTACACGCGTTGCGCGCCGCGGAGCACCCGGGCTGGACGGCGGCACACGACGCCACGTTGCGCGACCTCGCCGTCGGCCTGGCGGCGCACCTCTGCCCAGACCGCGAGGGTTTCCTCGAGCACGTCGAACAAGCGCCGTTCATCGTCGTGCTGACCGACGCTTCGGCGCGCGTCCTCGGGCTCAACCAGCGCGCCGCGCAGATCTTGGAGGTCACCCCCAGCGCAGCCCATGGAAAAACGCTGTGGACACTGCTGTCCGATCCTCGGGCGGCGCGGCTCGTGCGTCGCGCGTGGCGCAGGCTGCGGCGTGCAGTGGGTACGGCAGGCAGGGGCGCGGCGGGTGGAGAGCTGCGCTGGCGCGCCCGCGCCGCACACGCCGCGGTGGTGTCGGTCACGCCGTTGCGCGACCCTGGAAGCGACGACCGGGCTCGAGGGAGCACCCTGCGGTTCGTCGTCACCGGCGTGGACGCTTCCGATCAACGCCGCGCTGCCGAGACCGATGCCCTGGCCTTGCGCGCCCGCGCGGACTTCCTCAACCACGTCACCCACGAACTGCGCACTCCACTGCACGCGATCAGCGGTTTCAGCGAGTTGCTGCTCGATCCTGGGCTGGGCACACTCACCCCCGACCAAACCGAGTTCGCTGGTGAAATCAAACGCGCCGCCGACCACTTGTTTGCGCTGATCTCCGACCTCTTGGACCTCTCCAAAGTGGGCGCCGGAGCCGTGCATTTGGAACCGCAGTTCATCGCCACACACACGCTCTTGCGCGGCTGCGCGGCGATGCTCGAGGGGCTGGCGGCACGCGGCGGGGTGCACCTGAGCTTGGACATCGCACCCGAAGCGGGCACGGTCTACGGCGGCGAGCGCCAAGTGCGTCAGATCATCGTCAACCTGCTGTCTAACGCCGTGAAATTCACCCCCAGCGGCGGCACTGTGACCTTGAGCGCCAGCAGCGACGGGGAATGGCAACGCATTGGTGTGACGGACACGGGGATTGGCTTACAAACCGAGGATTTGGAGCGCATCTTTGAACCGTTCGCGCAGGCGCGCAACAGCCCCGTGGACCAGCGCAGCTTCGGGCTGGGCTTGACGCTCGCGCGACGCTTGGCAGAACTGCACCACGGGCGTTTGGAAGTCCACAGCGCGCTGGGCGTGGGCAGCACGTTCACGCTCGTGCTGCCGTGCGCCGCGTCGCCGCACGCCCTGCGCCGCGCGCAAAGGCAATAGCCTTGGCGCTGCTCGAGCAATGGCGGGTGCAAAAAGCGGACGGGGACAAGCCCCGTCCCTCCATCTGCTTTTATAAACGCTGTTTCTCGAGGGCGTGCTGTTCCTGGCTCGAGCGTGAACAACTCGAGGTTGCCCAGTTGCACCGCGTCCGCTCACAGCGTCTCGAGCGGCGCGTGGGTCTCCAGCCCGAACGCATCGCCCACGGCGCGGTAGGTCAACTTGCCGTGCCGCGTGTTCAAGCCCTTCAAGAGCGCCGCATCGCCGCGCAACGCCTCGAGCCCTTGCCCGGCAAGTTTCAGTGCGTAGCCAATGGTCTGGTTGGTCAGGGCGAACGTGCTCGTGCGCGGCACCGCGCCGGGCATGTTCGCCACGCCGTAGTGCACCACGCCATCAATCACATAGGTGGGGTCGTCGTGCGTGGTCGCGTGAATGGTTTCCACGCAACCGCCTTGGTCCACGGCGACATCGACGATCACGCTGCCCTCGGGCATGGTGTGGAGCATGTCGCGGGTCACCAAATGCGGCGCCCTGGCACCCGGAATTAAAACGCCGCCAATGACCAAATCAGCCGTGCGAATGACTTCGCGGACGTTGGCTTCGTTGCTGGCAAAGGTCTGCACGCGCCCACCGAAGATGTCGTCCAGGTATGCGAGTCGTCGGTGCGACACGTCCATGATGATGACCCGAGCGCCCATGCCCACCGCAATCTTGGCGGCGTTCGTGCCAACCACGCCGCCGCCCAGAATCACCACGCGCGCCGGAATCACGCCGGGCACACCGCCCAAGAGCACGCCGCGTCCGCCGTTGGGTTTGAGCAAGCAATCCGCGCCCACCTGCGGCGCGAGGCGACCCGCGACCTCGGACATTGGGGTCAAGAGCGGCAAGCTGCCGTCCTCGAGTTGCACGGTTTCGTACGCCACTGCCGTCGTGCCCGTCTCGAGCAGTTTCTCCGTGAGCGGTTTGTCCGCGGCGAGGTGCAGGTACGTGAACAAGAGCAAGTCCTCGCGCAAGAACCCAAATTCTTCATGCACCGGCTCTTTGACTTTGACGACCATCTGCGCGCCCCAGGCTTCCGCAGCCGTGGCGACGATCTCCGCGCCCGCGCGCTCGTACTCGGCGTCCGCAATGCCGCTGCCGACGCCCGCGCCGCTTTGCACCAAGACCGTGTGCCCACGCCGATGCAGTGTGGCGACGCCGCCGGGCGTCATGGACACACGGTTTTCTTTGACTTTGATTTCCTTGGGAACGCCGACGATCATGGTGGACCTCTTTCTGGCTCGAGGGTGGTTTGAGGCTCGAGTTGTGGGTGTCCCCATCGTAAAAGCTCCGTGCACGCCCTGGAAGAGTGTTCTTGTGGTTATTGGCGCGTTTGACTTGACGCTCGAGAGGCTAAACTCACCATGATGTCCACGAACGTAAACCCCTTGGACGAGGTGTCCGTCAAGCTCCTGGAGGAACTGCAACGCGACGCCCGCGTAAGCTACAGCGCGCTCGCGCGGCGCGTGGGCTTGTCCACGCCGACGGTGATCGAACGCATCCGCAAACTCGAAGACGCGGGCATCATCAGCGGGTACGGCGTGCGCCTCAACGCCGCGGCGCTCGGGCTGGGCGTGATCGCGCTGATCGAAGTCAAAACCAACCCGACGCAGTACCCCAAAGTGCTCGAGTTCGCGCGCACCGTTGAAGCCGTGCGCGAGTGCTACTTCGTCACCGGCGACAGCAGCTTCGTGGCACGCGTGTTGGTGAAAAGCATTGACGAGTTGCAAGGCTTGATCGAACGCCTGGGCATGTTCGGCGCGACGCGCACGAGCGTCGTCTTGTCGCAACCGATTGTCAAAGAGGTCTTGGACGTGCGGGGCGGTCTCGAGCAACGGTAACCAAGTCGAGTCTCGAGCGTCGTGTGGGTCAACCGATTTTGGCGGGACGCAAGTGCGGCTTGCGCCGCACCGGGTTTCGCATGCCAAACCCCTACGAAAACAATGCGGTGGTCGCGCGGTTTCGAGCATCGTGCGTGGTTCGTTCAATTTCGGCAACTCGAGCTTGATCGAGACAGTCGCGTCCAAACATTCAGACGCGACTGCTCGAGATGATCGTTTTTACTTGCAGCGTGCCGAGCCTGTGTTCGCTGTCGCGGTCCTGCTGGTCCGGTTCCAGACCAGCGTTTCATTGACGGCAAAGCGCACGCGCAATTTGGCGTTCGGGCAATACGCGGTGCGCCCCACGTCGAACACCGTGGGTTGCCTGCTGAGGCCAAGTTGACGCCTGAGGACTCGGGGTGCACGAACACGCCCGGCACCAACGCATCGTCCTCCGTGGTCACGGCAATGGTCAGGCGCGGGTCTGTTGGCGCAGAGGCATGGCTTGGCGGGCAACGAGCAGCGCCCAGCGAGGGCGAGGGGCAGTGTTTTGGAAACGTTGACTGGGTTTATTGGGTGTCCCGATGCCCCGCGGGGCAATGCCAAAACAGCATGCCATCACGTTTAACGCGGGGGTGTGGGAAACCATTGACCGCTCTTGCCCGCCCCAAGTTTGAAGGTCACCTCAAGCCCAACCGCGTGCCAATGAGACTTTTCTCACGGTCACTTCACGCCGCCTGATCTTGGGACGATAAACTCGAGCCTGCAAAACCATGGACGCACACGCACCCAAACACAATGCGCGGTGCGTGGTTCAACACTGGAGGTTCTTTTGAAGGTCCTATACGGGTTGTTGTTGACGCTTTTTTGTGCATTCACGCCGGTCACGCTGGCGCAAACCACGCCGCCTGCGCCACCCGCCGCACCCGCGGCAACGATTGACGACATCGTCGTGCAAGGCGCGAACGGCGCGACGCTCTCCGACACGCTGGTTGGCTTGGTCAAAGTTTCGATCACGCTGGCCATCGGCGATCCCGTGACGGATGTGAAGCCCGACGAGATCCGCGCGCAAGTCCTCGAGACCGGATTTTTCAAAGAGGTCAAAGCCGAGGTCGTGGTCCGCGACGGCAAGAACATTTTGCTGATCACCGTGGAGCAAAACCCGGTGGTTGGCGCGATCCGTTTCGCGGGCAACGCTTTGGTGGCAAGCGACACGCTGACGCAATTCTTGGACCGCAGTTTCAATCTTGCACCAGGTGTCGTCGTCAACAACGCCCGCATCGAACAAGCCCGCCAAGCGATTGCGCAAGCTTACCGCAGTGAAGTGCTGCCGTTCTCACCCGAAGTCAAGGTGGAGTTGAGCGCACCACAGAACAACCAAGTGACCGTGACATACACGATCACGGAAAGCGCGCCCATCAAAAGCGTGACCGTCACGGGCGCGACGCTCGTGCCGACAGCGGACCTCGAGGCGATTTTTAAGCCCCTGGCGTCACAAGCCACGTTGAATGCCCGCGCGTACTTGGACGCCGTGCAAGCCGCCCAGCGGTTGTACACCAACAAGGGTTTTCGGGGCAGCGGTCCCAGCCTCGCAAAATCAGAACTCGTGGACGGCGTACTGACGGTCGCCATCGTCGAGTTGAAGATCGCCGCGATTGACGCCACCGCCCTGGGCATTGACGCGGGCACACTGTCCTTGAAAGTCGGGGATTTCTTCAACTACAACACGCTGATTGCAGAAACCCAGAACCTGGCCAAAGGGCGCAGCCAGCAAGTCGGCATCAAGCTCGAGCCCGTGAGCGATGACAGCGTTGTGGTCACGTTCACCTTGGAGGATGCGCCAGCGGGTCCGATCAACCAGATTCAAATCGTCGGCAACACCGCCGTCAAAACTGAAGACTTGCTCAAAGTCCTGAAACAAAAAGTGGGCGACACGTACAACGCGCAAGTCGCGCTGACCGTGGATTTTCCAGCGATCTTGGAGGCGTACCAAACCGCGGGTTTCCAGGTCGTGCCCGACCCCAAGGTTTCCTACCGCGATGGCGTCTACACGATTGAACTGCTGGAACAAAAGGTCGTCGGGTACGAGGTCGTCTGGACGGGGCCGCACAAAACCCAGGACCGCATCATCACCCGCGAATTGCCCGCGCCAGGAGGCTTGTTCAACATCAACAGCTTGCGCGCCTCGTTGCGCAAGATTCAGGAGCTGGGCATCCTCAAAGACTTGCGCGTGAATTTCAAACCTGCCGACGCCAGCAAACCCGAGGAAGTCATCTTGGTCTTGGAACTCGAGGAGGGCAGCAGCCTCAACTTCGTGCCCAGCTTGAGTTACAACACCCTCGAGGGCTTCGCGGGCGGGTTGCAATTCACCGACACGAACGCTTGGGGATTGGGACACCGCATCAACGCCTCGTTTCAAGCCTCGCCCAACGACGCCGGTCAGTTCCTCAGCGGCGGCGCGTCGTACAACATTCCGTGGCTGGACATTGACTTCCTGGACTTCAGGCGCGTGCCCACGGAGTTCAGCGTTTACATCTCGACCTCGGTCACGGGCGGCATCACGCTGCAAAACCAGCCCACGCCCACGAACAACCCGCTCACCGACGTGGACGAATCCCAACCGCAATTTCAACGCCGCTACAGCACGCGCAACACCGGCTTCGGGATCAGCCTGGGGCGACCAATCATCCCCAACCTGACCGCGCGCTTTTCGTTTGACTTCCAATATGAACAAAACTACTTGGAGCGCCGCGACAACACGCTCTACCCAACCTCGGACGCCGCGGCAACCGCGCTCTTGCCCACCGACAACATCACGGCGTTCACGCAGGTCAGCGCCGAGTACAGCACCAAAAACCGCATTGACTTCCCCACGCAAGGCGTCGTCATCAACGGCAGCGTCGGCTATGGTTTCGGCACAGAAGGCGTGAACACCCCGACCCCAGCGGGCTTGTCGTGGACGCAAGGACAGGTCGGCGCAAAGACGTACCTGGGTTTTGGCTGGAACAGCCAAGGGCAACTCGGCATCGGGGGCGACGACCGCAACTTCGCCCTCGCCGTGCGCTTCAACACCGGCGCAATTTTGGGCGACGCCCCGAGCAGCCGCGCGTTCAGCATCGGCGGCGCGGTCGGCAACGACGCCATCAGCTTACGCGGCTTTGACTTCAGAGACCTGCGCGGCGACGTGTACTACACCGGCTCCTTTGAGCTTCGTTACGACCTTGGACTGCGCACCTCGTTCACCTACGGTCTGCTGGCGATTGCCTGGGTGGACTTCGGCAATGCGTGGGGCGGACCCAACCAGTTCCGCGCGCCCGGCATCGGCGAAGGCATTCAATTTGGGTACGGCATCGGCGCGCAGATCAACCTGGGCTTCGGCGGCTTCCAACTGCCCGCGATTCGCTTGGATTATGGTTTCAGCGCCCTCAACCCCGGTGGTCGCTTCTACTTCCGCCTCGGCTTTCCGTTCTAAACCCGTTGCAAGCCGCAAACGACCTGGCACATGCCAGGTCGTGTTTTCTCGAAGCTCGAGGAACCCTCTTCGCGCGATGGGCGTGCTCGACGCATGGTTTCGAGACCCCAACGCTCGAGACCCCCGGGGCTCGAGATGCCCGGTTGTGGTGGGCGTGCAGATTGATGCCAGAGCAAGTGTGAACCCTCAGGCGTCCCGTTTCAACTCAGGTGGATTTGTCTTCGCTGCGCTCCACGCTGTCCATGTACGTGTTCAGCAAGCCCTTGAACGAACTTAAAAACATCGCTTTGTCGGCGCGGGCGCGTTCGATTTCCACGCGAATGTCGCGCGCTTTGGCGAGCGCTTCGCGCAGGAGTTTTTCCTTGCTGCCCTCCGCGTCCGCGATCATCGCCGCGGCGTTTTGCTCGGCTTCTTTGATTTTGAGCGCGACTTCGCGCTCGGCATTCAAGCGAATTTCGTTGGCGATTTTCTCCGCGCTGACCACGGCGCGCTTCAGGGCTTCCTCGCCTTGGCGCAGCTCTTGGATTTGCGCCTCCAAAGCCGTATTTTTTTCTTGCGCTGCGCGCAATTGCCGCTCGTATTCCTCGGCGTCCTCTGCGACCGCCGCGAGGAAATCTTTGACCTCGCGTTTGCTGTACCCGGAGATCGCGGCGGCAAATTCTTGATGGCGGATGTCGAGCGGTGTGTACTTCATGCCTGTGACCTCAGAATGTGAGCGCATGCGCCCAAGATGAGGGCAGTTTACATGGTCACGTAAACACAGCCCGCCCAACGCGCACAACCGTCGCGCCTTGGAGAATGGCGATTTCCAAATCGTCGGACATGCCCATGCTCAGTTCCGATAGCCCGAGCGTGTCGCGCAGCGCGCGCAAAGCTTGGAACGCAGCTCTGGCACGCTCGAGGCCTTGCGGGGCAACGGTCATCAAACCCACGACGGTCAAGCCGAGGTCTCGAGCAGTCTTCAAAAGCCCTGGCGCGTCCCCAATGCTCGAGCCGTGCTTTTGTTCCTCGCCGCCCGTGTTGACCTCCAAGAACAACTCGGGTACGCGTCCCCAGCCCTCGCCCCGCTTGGCGATCTCCTCGAGCAAACGCACGCTGTCCACGCTGTGGATCGCCGTGAAGCCCTGGCAGAACTTCACCTTGTTCGTTTGCAAGTGCCCAATCAAATGCCACTCGGCATCGGGGCGCGCCTCGATCTTCGGCAGGGCTTCCTGCACGCGGTTTTCGCCCAGGACATGGTGTCCGCGCTCGAGCACTGCACGGTCAATCTCCTCGAGCGTGTGCGATTTGGTCACCGCGATCAAGCGCACCTCGCTGGGACTGCGCCCCGCCTCGAGACACGCCCCTTCAATGCGCTTCAACACGTCTGCAAGCATGCGTGCAGTTTACGGCTCAAGCGCGTTGAACGCGTCCAGCGCCGCCCGAGCCGTGATCGTCAACGGCGTCGGCGGCTTCAAGGGATCAACCCAAAGAAGCGTGGCGATGGCGTCTGGCTCGAGGTTGCGCGGTTCGCCCGTGACGATGCCCGCCAAGTAAATTGGTGAAACCCAATGCTGCGCCTCGGCTGGCACGCGATGATCGCACACAGTCAGCAATCGCTCGAGACGCACTTGCACACCGACTTCCTCGAGCACCTCGCGTCTGAGCGCGTCCTCGAGGGGTTCCATGAACTCGGGTTTGCCACCAACCGGGCTCCAATGCCCAGCTTCGGGCGCGCGACGACGTTGAATCAGGAGCACCTTGCCGCCCTGTTCGATCAGCGCGCCCACGCCGACCCGAGGAACCATGTTCACAACTGCGGCAGCACCGCGCGCACCAACGCTTGGAAACGCGGTCCCGTCAATGCCGCCCGCGCGATCACGGCTTCTTCAGTCGTGCCACTGTGGTCTTCGCGGTCTGCAACCGCCATGTCCGTCACCGACGACAACCCCAACACGCGCATGCCCAAGTGCCGCGCGGCGATGACCTCGAGCACGGTGCTCATGCCGATGGCGTCCGCACCGAGCAACCTGAACATGCGCAACTCCGCTTTGGGCGCGTAAGTCGGTCCGGTGATGCCCAGGTACACGCCTTGGCGCAGCTCTAAATCCAGCCCTCGAGCCGCGTTCGCGGTCACGTTTCGATACTCGAGGTCATACGCGTCCATCATCGGCACGAAGCGCTGCCCTAGAGCAGGATCGTTCGGTCCGATCAGCGGGTTCATCCCAGTCATATTGAGGTAATCGGTTTGCAACATGATGTCCCCGGCGTGCCAGTCCGGGTGCAAGCCGCCGCAGGCGTTCGTGACGACCAAGCTGCGCGCGCCCAAGCGGTGCGCGAGGTGCACGGGAATCGCCACTTCCTGCGCGCTGTACCCCTCGTAGACGTGCACGCGCCCTTGAAAGGCAATCACGCGCCGCCCCTCGAGCATTCCCAAAACCGCGCGTCCCTTGTGCCCCGGCGCGGTGCTCACCGGGAAGCCCTCGAGTTCGCCGTAGGGGATGTACGTCGCGTCCTCGAGCGTTTCCGCGAGCGGGCCCAAGCCGCTCCCCAAGATGATGGCGATTTCAGGCTCCAAGGTGGTTTTGGTGCGGACAGCGGTGACAGCGGAGTGCACGCGAGCGGCGATTTCGGGCGTCATGCCCAGATTGTACCCGCGCCTTATCAGGGCAATTCGTCTGGTCGCAAGCGGCCGCCAGGACGCTGCTGGCCAAGCCGGACGAACGCCGCACCATTTTCCCCTCGAGCGTCGCGTCTGTGTTCGCAACGAACATGGTCGAGTCAAGTTTGCGCTCGAGCAGTCTGACCTCGTGCCCGAGTTTCCCAAGCAATTCGAGCTTTAAACGGTTTTCAAGAACGCGGCGTCCGTCGCCCGCTCGAGCGCGGCGCTCAGGGCAACCAAGCGCGCATCCTCCAACGTCGGCGCAATGAACTGCACGCCCACGGGCAATCCAGCGCTGCTCGAGTACGCCCCACCCGCATCTTCAAAGCCGAACGGCACGCTGATCGCTGGCAGCCCCGCGAGGTTGACCGTGACCGTGTCCACGTCGGTCAGGTACATGCTCAGCGCGTCACCCTTTTCGCCCAGTTTGAACGCCGCGCTCGGTGCGGTCGGCAAGAGCAGCGCGTCCACGCCTTCAAAGACGCGGGCGAACTCGGCAGCGATCAGGGCTCGAGCCTTCAGTGCCTTGCTGTAGTACGCGTCGTAATAGCCGGAGGACAGCGCGTATGTGCCCATCAAAATGCGGCGTTTGACCTCTGCGCCAAAACCCGCACCCCTCGAGCGTGCCATCGTCGTTGTCAGGTCGTCGGCTTCCACGCGCGACGAGAAGCGCAAACCGTCGTAACGCGCGAGGTTGCTGCTGGCTTCGGGCGTGGCGATCAAGTAGTACGCCGCCAAGCCCGCTTCCAGGGACGGCAGGCTCACGTCCACGACCGTTGCGCCCAAACCCTCGAGGGTCTGACGCACAGCTTCGATGGCTCCGGTGACGCTCGAAGCGTTTCCTGCGCCCATCGCCTCGCGCACCAAGCCGATGCGCCAACCACGCACGTCGCGCTCGAGGGCGGCGGCAAAATCCACCGGAGCCTCGAGACTCGTCGCGTCCAGCGGGTCGAACGCACAAATCGCCTCGAGCGCCAGTGCCAAATCGCGTGTGTTCATCGCCATCGGTCCGACTTGGTCCAAGCTGCTGGCGTAGGCGATCACGCCGTAGCGCGAGACGCGCCCGTACGTCGGCTTCATGCCGATGCAGCCCGTGAACGCGGCGGGCAGGCGAATGCTGCCGCCCGTGTCCGTGCCGAGCGCGATGGGCACGATGCCCGCGGCGACGCTGCTCGCGCTGCCACTGCTTGATCCACCGGGCACGCGCGACGGGTCACGCGGGTTCAGCGTCGCGCCGAACGCACTGTTTTCGCCACTGCTGCCCATGCCGAACTCGTCGAGGTTCGTCTTGCCAACCACGACCGCCCCCGCGTCCAGCAGGCGCTGCACCGCCGTGCCCGTGTACGGCGAGGTGTACTGCTCGAGGATTTTGCTGCCCGCCGTCGCAGGCAAGCCCGCCACGCACAAGTTGTCCTTCAGCGCGACGGGTACGCCCGCCAGTGGGAGGGATTCCCCGGCGGCAACTCGGGCGTCCACGGCTGCCGCATCCTCGAGCGCCCGCGGGTTGATGGACAGGAACATGTTGTGCTGGTCGTTCCCCGCCAGCTCGAGCGCCGTTTTGACCGCCTCGAGTGCCGAGCTGCTTTTTTGGTTGACCGCTCGCGCGGTGTCGCTGGCCTTCATCGCGGGTGATGCTACCAGGATGACGGCTCGGGGCTCACTGATCCGCGCGTGCTCAAGTGGACGAAAAAGAAGCAACCCTCCCGTGTGGAACATTCACCAGCATTGAGCGCTGCCCCGACTCGAGTCAATGGGGTCAGCGTTGCAGCGGCAAGGTCAGGCGCAGGCCAGATTTGAACGGTTCGACCAGCGTGTCAAACGGCACACCCGGCGCGACGTTCTCGGGTTTGAGCGGCTTTTGCACCAAAATAAGCGTGCGCGCGGTCTCCGTCAGTCTGGGCGTCAGCAGCAGCGCGAAGCGCAAGGAATTGGCTTCGGGCAGCCCGGAGAGGGCTTGGTTGTCCCACTCCACGGTGTAGCGCTGCCCGGCGTCGTCGCTGAGTTCCACCGCGCCGGTTCCGACCGCTTGCCGCGCGGTGTTCGGGTCGAAGTAAATGGTTGGCGGCAAACGCAACTCGAACCACAAGCGGCTGTACGTCTGGTAATTCTGCACGCTGGGGACGAACACCGACCCACCCAACTGCGCTTGGAAGTATCCGATGGGCACGATGCTGCTTAAAACTTCCTCGGCTCGGGCGATGCTCGGGTCGAGGCGAAAATCGTTGCGGCTGCGGAAATTCAGCGCGATCTGCACGGGTTCGCCCTCGTTGCCGCCCGCGTCCACCAAGACCATGCGGTAACTTTGCGCCCCGCCGTTGACGCCGAAATCGCTGGCGTTCAAGACGAGTTGCACCCCGAACATCTGCCCGAACGGGGACGGTCCCGCGGGTTGGGTGCGCACGTTGGCATCGTTCAAATCGACGCGCAGAATAGAGCCGCCCGAGGTCGGCGTGAACCGCACCGAGCGAGCAGGACTCGGCGCGGTGTAGGAAAAGTTTAGGGGCACCGTCCCGTTCAAGAGGACGTAGCTGTTCGAGGTGAACCAAGAGGTGAACCGCGGCTTGTTGGAACCGACGTACCACGCACCTTGGGGAATCGGTTGAGCCTGCTGGCTTGGGTTGATCGGCTCGAGCCTGCGCTCACCTTGGGCGAGCGCCACCGCGCACCCAGCGAGCAAGCACGTGGTCAACAGTTGTTTGATGCTCACAGCCGTTCATGTTAGGCAATTCAACGGTGAGAACAGCCGTGATCCCGAACACATGCGACGCAGGACTCACCCGCGTCCCTCGAGCCACCATTGCCTGGATGGGGACGAGAGCGTCCTTCCACGGGCATGGGCGGCTCGAGCCAACCAGGATCACTGCGCTGCTCGAGCCGCAAAACTCAGCTTGTTTGAGACTTACTTCGCCACGAACCCGAGCACGGCGCTGGTGGCTTGCGCGGGCGTGATCGCGCGCTCGAAGGCGCGGTCGTTGCCAACTTGCAAGCCCGTCACGGTTGCATCGCCCAGGTTGATGCGCGATTGGCGGATCAAGCAGCGGTGCGTGGCTTCGTTGCCCATGATCGCCCCGGCGGCCGCCAACACGTCTTTGTTCTGAATGAGTGGCAACGCACCCAAGTACGCGCCGACGAACGCATCCTCCAAAGCATTCATGACGCGCAGCACCGGCAGTTGATTTTTGGTGTCGAATTTGACGGGGTAGGCAAACTGCGGGCGCGCGGCGACTTGACCGCCCAGGGCGCGCACGGTGGATTGCAGCGCGCTGACGTGCTCGTTCTCCTGGTCGCGGGCGGCGTCAATGTAGTCCTTGACCAAGCCGTCGAACCCGCACAACGTGGCGTTGTAGTACACGTCGGTGGCCAAGTACTCCGCGGTCAGCGCGAGGTTGAGGATGTCCACGTCGGTGATGCCCGTGGTTTGCGCCACGGCCCGTTGCCCCAGCAGCACCGCTGCGCCTGCACCCAACCCAGTTGCCGTCAAGACCTTCAAAAATCCGCGCCGCGCCATCATGGAATCCTGCATCATGGTCCCGCCTCCTGTTGCCTCCCAAATGTTCTCGAGGGCATTGTTTGGGTGTACGCAGGCGGCGGGTCAATTGGATGTGGGGTCACGCTGCTTCGAGGGGTGCACCTCAGGGCGGTGGCTTCAGCGCCATGCAGCCTCAAACCGATGCAGCCTCAAGCCCATGCAAATTTCGTTTCGAGGGCGGAACTCCTGTATTCTGCGCGCACATGACCGCCGCGACCGCCCCCAAAGCCCCGATCAGCGCCAAACCCTTGGCGGACGCGGTGATCGCCGTGACCGGCACGGGTCGCGGCTTTGGGCACAGCATCGCCCGCGCGCTGGGCTTGGCGGGCGCGACGGTGATGGCCATCGACGCCGACCCCGAAGCGGCCAGCGGCACGGCGGCTGAACTCGAGCGGCTGGGCATTCAGTGCATCCCGATCAAAGGCGATTGCACCGTGCAACTGGAAGTCACGAACGTCTACAACAAGATTTTGGAGATCTACGGCAGCATCACGGGGTTGGTCCACGTCGCGGACACGGTCTCGAGCACGCCGTTCAAACGCCTGATGGAAGCCGAATTCACCGAAGTCATGGAGAGCAGCGCGATGTCGTCGTATTTGATGTTGCAAGCGCTCCAGCGGCGCGCGCCGAGTGCGTGGGCGACCGTGGTCTTGCCGCCCGCAAATGTGAATGAACCGCAAACGCGGGCACTGCGCTCCTACTTGTCGGGGCTCGTCGGCGGCTTGGCAGACGCGGGGATGCGTTGCAACGCCTTGATTCCCAGCCGCAGCGCGGGCGGCGTGGAGTTCGATGCGCGCCTCGGGGAGAGTGCCCTTGCGCTGTCACTCACGGCAGCTCGAGGGATCACCGGGCAGACCATCGCCGTGACGCTCTCACCGCTCCCTGACATCAAAGCGCGCATCCCACGGGAGTTTCTAGAATGAAATGCCCGCGTTGCCAACACCCGGACACGCGCGTCGTGGATTCCCGACCCTCGGACGAAGGCGCGAGCATCCGCCGCAGGCGCGAATGCCCGAATTGCGCCTACCGCTTCACCAGTTACGAACGCGCGCAGTTTGAACCGCTCACGGTGCTTAAACGCAGCGGACGCAAAGAAACCTTTGACCCCGACAAGCTCTTGCGCGGGTTGATGATCGCCACCGGCAACCGTCCCGTGGACAGTGAGCGCCTGCGCGCCTTCGCGTTCTCGTTCGAAGACGGCTTTGAAGGGCAAGCCATCAACAGCGAGGAGATCGGTCGCCGCGCGATGCGTTTCCTGCGCGCCTTGGACGAAGTCGCCTACATTCGCTTCGCCAGCGTGTACCGCGATTTTGAAAATGTGCAGGATTTCGTGCGCGCGATTCAAGACCTCGAGACGGACGCGCAAGACGCGTAAAAGTAGCCTCGAGTTTTCGGACGCGAGAATTGGCGAGTACTCGAGCACGTGGTCACTTCACCGTCGCGCTTGGTGCGGGATGCGAAGTTCGCATCTCGAGACCCAGCCAACTTCAAGGTGTGTTTCTCCGCCTGTCGCAAGGGCAGCCACGGGGGACTGCCCCTACGCAAAGACGTTGGTTGGTTGCGCCTTCCCCTTTTGCCCTTTGCGTGCCTCACTCGAGCCAACCCTTCCACAGCTCCTCGGCCAGCCCCGCGCTGACGTGTTTGCCCGCGCGCACGAGCGGCAGCCGCAGCAACCTGGGATCGGCGGTGACTTTGGCGACCATGCCCGCGTCGCTGACGCGCAGGTACTCCAAGCCCGCGTCCACGTAGGCTTTGCTGCCGATGTCCAGAATGCCATTCCAGCCGAATTTCTCGAGGAACCGCTTGAGTTCGCCGGGCGCGATGGCGCGCTCCTGCAAATCCACGAGGTGAATCTTGACGCGACGCTCTTTGAAGAAGCGCTCCGCGGCGCGGGTGGCTTGGGACTTCTTGATGCCGAAGATTTGGACTTCTGTCATGCGAATTCAAAGCGCATTGTCGCACCTCGCTGATCCGCGCGTGCTCAAGTTAACGAAGATGGGCTAAAAACTTGTTTGAGACATGAACCAGCATGGAGCGCGGTCAACTCGAATTGATAAGGCAAGTGCGTCACCCCTCGACGCTCGAGACTCTATGCAAAGAACAGACCTGTCGCAGAAATCGAACTTGGAGGCTCGAGTCCATCTCGAGCACACGTTGAAAACGGCGCGACCCGCTGCACCGGACGGGGACAATGTTCACTGCGCGCATGGGCGCGACCCCCGTCCCTACACAAGCCAGTTCACCCTTTTGCACAATCGGAGATGACGTATGGGAGAGGTCCAATTCACCACTTGAACTGTTTTGGTTTATCCCCTCGAGCCCACAGACGGAACGACCGGTTGGTGCAAGCGCGCGAACGCCGTGCGGTACTCCGCTTCATCCAGCCCGCGTCCGATCACGACGAGGTTGGAGCGCCCGTCGTGGTGGTCGTTGCCCTTCGTGACCTTGACGATTTCGCGCACGGCTTGAAAGACGATTTCGTCCGGGATCTGCCGAAACGCCAGGAAGCCTTTGGCGCGGTACACGCTGCCTGGACGGGCGAGGATGAACTCTTCCATGAACGCGTTCCACGCCATCGCATCCAGCGGTTCACTGTGATGCAACGTGAAGGTCTTCACGTCCTTGGCGTGGCGGTGCGCGTAATTTTCAGGCTGCCAATCGGCGTCAAACGCGCGTTGCTCGAGCAGAACCGGCGGGTTCACATCTGCATTCACACTCTCGCTGACCGCCCCGAGCGGGTTCAGGCGCGCGATCAAATCGCGGCAGACCTCGAGCTGATCCGGCGTGGCAAGGTCGGTCTTGTTCAGCACGATGCGGCTGGCATAAGCGACTTGCACCGCGCCTTCTGGGACTTCTTGCAGGGTGCGCTCGAGGTTACGGGCATCCACGACGCCAATGATCCCGTCCAAGTCGAAGAACGCGCGCAGTTGCGGGTCCAGCACGGTCTGGGCGACCGGCACGGGGTCCGCCAAACCGCTCAGTTCCACCAGCAGGTGCTCCGGCGGGTTCTTGCGCATCGCCAGTTTGAACATCGCTTCCGCCAAGTCGTCGCGCCCCGCGCAGCACAAGCAACCGTTGGAAAACTCGGTGACGCCCTCGTCGTCCATGTTCTCGATCAATGCACCGTCCACGTTGATGTCGCCGAACTCGTTGACGATCACCCCGAAGCGCTTGCCGCCGTTTTTGATCAGGTGGTTCACCAAGGTCGTCTTGCCCGCGCCGAGGAACCCGCCGACGACCGTGACCGGAATTTTTTGTTTGAACGTGAACATCGTCTTTCAAAGCTACCCGTTTGCGTTGGAATGCACGGTCAGCCTCGAGACGATTTGGCGAGTGTTCAAGCCACCCCGCTCCGGTAGGGGCGCAGCATGCTGCGCCCCTACGCAGGTCAATCTGCTCAAGGGGCGGGCGTGGTCACACCGCCGTCGCCCAGTCGCTCGAGCATCACGCCGACGACCAGGTCGGCGTCCACATCAGTGCAAATGTGCGTCGTCGCGCGTCCCGCCCAATCCGGGTGCGTGCGGTTCGGGAACGGGTTGGGCCAGGTTTTGCCCGTGCCGATGCCGACCGTGTCGACGCGCACCGGGCAATCGCGCGTGGTGAACGCCTGTGGGTGCGTCAGAAAGAGGATCGCGCTGGGGTCGTGGGTGTACGTGCCGTCAATGCCCGCACTGTTGTGCGTGAAGCGTTCGTAAAACGGGTTGATGCGCGCCAAATGCTGCGCCAGTGGGTTCTGCATCGTCTCGAGGGTGCGCGACTGTGCACTGGTCATGATGGTGCGCTCGGTCACGTCCAAACCGACCATCGTCAAGTTCCATCCCGCGCTGAACACGCGCTCGGCGGCTTCGGGGTCGTTGTGGATGTTGGCTTCGGCGGCGGGCGTGGCGTTGCCAGAGCAAAACGCGTTGCCGCCCATGAGGACGACTTCCTTCACGCTCGAGACAATCCGAGGCTCGAGGTCCAGCGCGAGCGCGATGTTGGTCAGCGGTCCGACCGGCACGAGCGTGACCTCGCCAGGGGCGTTCATGACTTGCTGCACGATGAACTCGGCGGCAGTGATGCCCTCGAGCGGCCTGGCGTGCGGCGCAGGCAGGAACACATTGCCCTGCCCGTCCTCGCCGTGAATGAACGGCACGGGTCCCTTGTACGCCCGCTCGAGCGGCTTATCGGCGCCGTGCGCGACGGGGATGTCCGCGCGACCCGCAATCTCCAATAAACGCAGCGCATTCGTCGTGGCGAGGCTGGTGTGCACGTTGCCGTACACGGACGTGAGCCCAATCACCTGAATTTCCGGGGAGCGCAGTGCCAGGAAGATGGCGAACGTGTCGTCCACACCGGGGTCGGTGTCAATGATGATCTTGCGCGGCATGCCAGCCAGGTTAACTTGCAGCAGCGGTTCCGGGGTGCACGACCAGCGTCGGCGTCCGCGCGTGGCGAATCACGTACTCGGTCACGGAACCCAGCAGCACGCGCTCCAAGCCGCCGCGCCCGTGCGTGGCCATGACCACCAGGTCGTGCGACTTGGCGACTTCCAAAATCGCTTCGGTGACGCGCATGTCCTCGCTGAGCACCTTCGTCGCCGTCACGCCCGCTGCGCGTGCCGTCTCGAGCGCCGCATCCAACGTGCGATGCCCGAGGGCGCGCAACTCGTCCATGATCCCGCCGACCGTGCCCGCGTCCCCAGGCGCAAAGCCGCCCCAGGTGCTGAGGAACGGGTTCTCGATGGCGAAGAAAACGGTGACGCTGGCGTTCAAGCCCTTGGCGAGTTCCAACGCGTGTTGCAAGGCGATTTGGCTGGCTTCGCTGCCGTCGGTTGGAATCAAAATGGATTTGTACATGGCTACGGCGACTGTACGCTTGGGGCGTGAAGGGCGGCTGGAACGAACTGACAGTTCGCGGTCAAATGCAGTGACCTCGAGACCGTTACTGCCCTCGAGCGCCAAGGCTTACAGCATTTCCCGAGTTCCTCTCCCACCCTCCCAAAAAACGGTCGGGTGTCCGCTTCACTCGAGAATTGCTGATTTGTTCTACTCGCATAGCTCGCCAGGTTTGTGACCAAGGGCAGTCACAAACCTGGGAACCGCTATATGTAGGGACGGGGCTTGTCCCCGTCCGGGGCGACTATGCCGTGATTGCATTGGTCTCGAGGGGCGGTTGTGCAACCCGATTCTCGAGGGACGTTGGTGCGCTTGCGCGCACTGGGCGAACCGCCGTTCGCCCCTACGAAAAGCTGTGCGGTGGTCGCGCGGTCTCGAGCAGTAGTCGGAATCAATCTCGAGCCGCGTTCACAACAGGTTGACCCACACGGTTTTGACTTCGGTGTAATGCTCCAAGACGTAACTGCCCATCTCGCGCCCCAACCCGCTTTGCTTGTACCCGCCCCACGGCAACGAGGCCTCGAGCATGCCCCACCCGTTGACCCAGACCGTGCCCGCTTTCAAACGGTGCGCGAGGCGAATGCCCGCTTTCAGGTCGCGCGTCCACACGCCCGCGCCCAAGCCGTAAACGCTCGCGTTCGCCCGCTGCGCGAGGTCGTCCAGGTCGTCGTACTCGAGCACGGTCAGCACAGGACCGAAGATTTCTTCGCGGCTCAGTTCCAAGTCGTCGGTGGCGCTGAACACCGTGGGCTCCACGAAGTACCCCGCACCCGCTGCTGTGTTCCTCGAGCCTCCGGTGACGAGGTGTGCGCCCGCCGCGACGCCGCGCTCGATGAAGCCGGTGACGCGCTCCATTTGCACGCCAGAGACCAGCGGTCCCATCTGCGTGCCAGGGTCCAAGCTGGGTCCTTGCACGATACCAGCGGCTCGGTCGGCAAGACGCATCAGCACCTCGTCTTTGAGGGCGCTCGGCACGAACAGCCGTGAGCCCGCGACGCACGCCTCGCCTTGGTTGAAGTACATCGCGGTCATCGCGCCGCCCACGGCATCATCCAAATCCGCGTCGGGCAGGATGATGTTCGGCGATTTCCCGCCAAGCTCGAGCGTCACGCGCTTGAACGTGCCGCCCGCCTTCGCCATGATCTCGCGCCCGACGCGCGTGCTGCCGGTGAACGAGACCTTGTCCACGCCCACGTGCTCCACGAGCGCATTGCCCACGTCCGCGCCGTAGCCGGGCAGGATGGCGACCGCCCCCGGCGGAAACCCAGCCTCGAGGATCAATTCGCCCAGGTAAAGCGCGCTCAGCGGCGTGATCTCCGATGGTTTCAAAATCACTGCGTTCCCGCACGCCAGCGCAGGCGCGAGTTTCCACGCGGCAATCGCCAGCGGAAAATTCCACGGCACAATCGCAGCGACCACACCCACGGGCTCGCGGCGCGTGTACGCCAGGGCTTCACCCGGCAGGCTCGAGGGAATCGTCTGCCCGGTGATCTTCGTCGCCCAACCCGCGAAGTACCGGAAGTGCTCAGCGGTCAATGGCAAGTCCAAGACGTAGGTTTCCATCACGGGTTTGCCTACGTCCAAGCTTTCCAACTGCCGCAAAACCTCGCTGTGCTCCTCGATCAGATCCGCCAAGCGCCACAGCAGGCGCGCACGTTCGGCGGGCGTGGTCTCGCCCCACGACCCAGAAAGCGCACGCCGCGCCGCCTCGACCGCACGGTCCGCGTCGGCAGCCGTGGCAAGCTGCACCTCGCACAGCGTCTCGAGGGTCGCCGGGTCGGTCACGGGGAGCATTCCGCCCGCGCCGTCCACCCAGCGCCCGCCGATCAAGAGCCGCTTGGGAGACCTGAGCCAAACGCGCGTTTCCGGCAGCGCGAAATCGAGTTGGGACATGAAGCTAGATTACGCCTGGAGCGTTGCGCAGCGCCCTCACCCCCTCTTCCTCCAGGAGAGGGGAGCCGGCTTTAAAACACGAATCTCGAGTCCCACAGATCTTTCCCTTCTCCGTACTGAATGCGCGCATGGGCGCGACGCGGGAGAAGGTGGCAGCGTCGTGCTCTGCACGCATGGGCGTGACGCTGACGGATGAGGGGGGCGTCACGCACCCAACCTCTCGAGGTCTCGAGCACGCCATGTTTCACGTCCCTCGAGCCGTTCCGCCATTTTTGGTCTATGCTTTCCCCATGCAGCATCACGATTTCAGCGGCGCAGGGTTGCCCATGAGCACCGACCCGCTCGAGACGCTGCCGCTGCTGCAATGCACAGTCACGCACCTGCTCGTCGGCGCGACGCTGGAGGACACGCAACGCTACGCGGAAACGATAGCCGCGCGGCTCGAGGCGGCGATTGATGCGTTGGAAGCCTTGGGTGCTGCGCGGCGGGCGTTCATCATGCGCGGGTGGCTCGAGCGGTGGTTGCGGATCGTGGAGCAATTGTTTGAACAGCGTTTGGAAGAACGGCAAGCGTTGTTCGGCACGCAGGCTTGAACGCTGGTCTCGAGCCCGGCTTAAGCCAGAACGCCCATTGTTGCTGCCCGCGCCCCGTGGCTACATTGGCGATCAGTGGCGCATTTTTGCGTCAGCCGATTGGGGACGTGTATGAATCAAACAGGGCTCGAGGCAACGTTGACCGAGGCGTTGCGCGCTAAATCCTTTTCCGGCGTGGTTTCGATTTCTTCGCAAGGCGCAACGCTGTTCGAGCAAGCCTTCGGGTACGCCGACCGCAGCAACACACTGGAGAACCAAATTGGCACCCGTTTTGGGATCGCTTCGGGCACAAAGTTCTTGACTGCGTTGGCGATTGGCAAATTGATTGACGCGGGCAAGCTGTCGCTCTCGAGCAAATTGAGTGACTGCATCGCGTACCGGTTTCCAAATTACGCCCCGGAAATTACGGTCGGGCAACTGCTCAACCACACCTCGGGCATTCCCGATTATTACGACGAGGAGAAAATCACGGACTTCGAGGGTTTCGCGCTGAGCGTCCCGACGTATGCATTGCGAACGCTCGAGGATTACCTGCCGACGTTCCCAGACGAACCGATGAAATTCGCACCCGGAACGCGGTTTTCGTATTGCAACGGCGGGTACATCCTCTTGGGTTTCGTGATTGAAGCGATTTCCGGCACGCGCTACCAAGACTTCGTGACCCAGGAAATTCTGCAACCGACGGGAATGCAGCGCTCAGGTTTCTTCCGGTTCGACCAATTGCCGGAGCACACGGCGTCGGGGTATCTCGAGGACGCCACGGGTTGGCGCACCAACATCTACAACTTGCCGGTCGTTGGCGGTTCGGACGGCGGCATGTTTACCACGGTTCACGACCTGACACGACTGTGGGACGCGTTTCTCGAGGGACAGATTGTCTCGAAGGGATTGGTCGAGCAGTACACGCAGCCCTCGGTCAAAGCCGAATCCGAAGGCGAAAACGTTCATTACGGGCGTGGGCTGTGGATTCGAGGAGACGCGGCGGGCGACCTCGAGTTGGCGATGGTCGGCGGGGACGCCGGGGTCTCGTTCAAATCCAGTGTGAACCGGGCGAAGAACCTGCGGGTCACGGTCGTCTCGAACACGACGGGCGGCGTTTGGCGCGTGCTCGAGGATGTGAACGCGGTGCTGAACGGGCTTTGAGCGTGTGCCTGCTGTCTCGAGACTCGAGCGGTCAGCCTTCCCGTCTGAGTTTGAGGTACAGCGGTGCGCTCAGCAACACCAACGCGGCGACACCCGTCCAAGCCCAAGCGATGGACGTGCGGGCGCTGACCAGCCCGAGCGCAGCGTTCCCAAATGCAGACCCGAGGTAGAACGCCACCGACAACACCGACAGCATCAACGAACGCTGGGTCGCCGTGATCTGGGCGTTGTACAAGCCCAGGAACACCGACGAGAACACGGTGCGGGCGAAGTACGTCAGCCACAGCAACGCAGCGGCGATCCAGAAGTGGTGCTGCCACGCCAAGCCCAGCAGGGCAAACCCTTGCAGCGCTTGGGTGCTGCCGCCCAGCCAACTGGTGCGACCGCCCAGCAGGCGCAGCCACGGGCGCGTGCACAGGTTCCCGAGCACACCCGCCGCGAAGCACCCGGCGAGCACCACGCCGAGCAGCGCGGTCTGGGTATCTGGCAACGCGAAGCGGCGCACGAAGAACGGTTGCCAGTACGTTTCCGACGCGGCGACGACGAGCCCAGCGAGCCCTTCCAGGGCGAGCATCCACGGCAGCACGCGGTTTGTGCGCACGGTGCGCCACGCTGCCTCGAGCGCGGACGGCAAGCGCTGCACCCCCGCGCCGAGCGCCCGCACGAACGCGGTGCGTGGGGCTGCTGGGTCGTGGATGATCCGCGCGGTGGCCGCGAACGCGATCAAGTGCAGCACCACGGACGCGAACACCGTCACTTCGAGCCCGGAGCGTCCGAAGGCAAGGTTCGGCGCGACCGCAGCGAGCCACGCGGGCAGCGCCGCGCCGAGCAGCGAACCCGCCGCCAGCGCGACCAATTGCCAGGTGTTTGCGGCAGCCAAGCGCGGTTGCAGGTCGGCGTTTGGGTCAATCTGGCGGATGCGTTCCACGAACCACGCCTCGAGCGCACCGGAGCCCAATGCCCGCGCGGAGCCCCACAGCACCGCGTAGACGAGGAACGCGGGCAGCGAAAACGCGAACAGCAAGACCAGTTTGGCAACCATTGCCAATCCGTACCCGAGCAGGGCGACGCGTTTGCGTCCCGCGTGGTCGGCGAGGTTGCCCGTGGGAATCTCCAAGAGCGCCACGGTCACGCCGTACACGGCGAGATACACGCCGATCTGCGCCAAGTTCAGTCCGCGCGCTTGCGCGAAGACCACGATGATCGCCGACGGAAAAACCGTGGCGAACCAGTTGAGAAACACGACCGCGCCGTAGCCGCGTTCCAACCGTGCGAGGTCTCGAGCCACTTGCGCCGAGGCGTTGCTGACCATGTTTGCAGCCTGGGCGCTAAGCTATTTGAAATGGCAGATGTAATTTCCGGTAGCCCACCGCCCGAGGGGTTCGTCGTCCGCGACCCGCGCCTCGCGGCGGTGCTGAGCGACCCGCGCGCCCGACCGTTTTTGGAGCCCTTTGTGGGGCGCACCTCGAGCGTCAAAGCCGCTGCCGACGCGGTTGGTTGCCACGTGGACACGATGCTGTACCGCGTGCGTGTGTTCCTGCGCGTCGGATTGCTGAAACTCGCGCACACCCAGGCGCGCAAAGGCAGGGCGATCAAGCATTACCGCACCGTGCACGACGCGTACTTTGTGCCGCACGAACTGACGCCGTTCGCCACCTTGGAGGAACGCCTGTACGCCACGGCGGAACCGCACACCCGCGCGTGGGCACAAGCCGCCGCGCGGCGCTTGCAGCAACGCGGTACCAGAGGGACGGTGCTCTACCGCGACCGCTTCGACGTGGTCTGGTCGTATTCGGCTGGATTGCCGCGCATCACCGACGCCTTCGACCCGCTCAAGTTCGAGGACCGAACGCGAACACCGGGTTTCGACGCGATGACCACGGTGTTCTTGGACGACACGCAAGCCAGACGGGTGCAAACGGTGTTGCTGGAGTTGATGGCATCGCTGCGCGAACCGAGCAGTGCGGGACGGGCGTACCAGATCGGTTTGTTCTTCACGCCGCAGGATTGAAGTGTGACCAGGACGCTCAGGCGCACACAAGTTTTGACCCGGTTCAACGGCGTGCACCTTTGAAGCGGGTAGAATGCCGCGCGTGAACCCCGCCGCCACCGCTCTGAGCCCGGTGCACCCGTGACCCTCGAGCGTTTCTTTCGCCGCCGCCCGCCGCAGCAAAAAGAGGGCTCGAGCGATGATTTGCCTGACCTTTGGGGCAAGTGCCCGCGTTGCAACCAACAGGTCTACAACAAGGAGTTGGAGCAAAACCTGCGCGTCTGCCCGAATTGCGGCTACCACCACCGCATGCCGGTCAAAAAGCGCATCGAGAGCCTCGCGGACCCCGGCACGTTCGAGCAAACCAGCGGTCATGTCCGCGCCACCGACCCGCTCGAGTTCGTGGACACCGAGCCGTACACGTCACGATTGGAACGCAGCCGCAAGAAAACCGGGCGCGAAGGCGCGGTCGTCGCCGGTCGCGCGTGCATCGCCGGGTTGCCCGTGGTGCTGTGCGTGATGGATTTTGAATTCAACGGCGGCAGCATGGGCAGCGTGGAAGGCGAGGAGATCACGCGGGCAATGGAACTCGCGGCGCTCGAGGAACGGGCACTGATCCTGGTCAGCGCGTCGGGTGGCGCGCGGATGCAGGAAGGCGCGTTGTCGCTGATGCAAATGGCGAAAACGACGTTCGCGCTCGAGGCATTGAACGAGAAGCGCTTGCCGTACATCACCGTGCTGACCGACCCGACGACGGGCGGCGTGGCGGCGAGCTTCGCGGCGATTGGCGATGTCATCATCGGGGAACCTGACGCGCTGATCGGTTTCGCGGGGCAACGCGTGATCCAGCAGACTGTGCGCCAAAACCTGCCCGAAGGCTTCCAACGCAGTGAATTTTACGAGAAAAAGGGCTTCATGGACGTGGTGCTGGACCGCCGCGAGCACCGCCAACGCCTCGCACACGTGATCGCGCTGCTCACCAACCGCCCACAGCCCGAGGTCGAACCCATCACCGTGCAAACCGAACCGCCCAAACCGCCGCGCGGCGGCTTGTTCGGGAGGCGGTGAGGCGTGGCACTCGAGTTTGAGAAACCCATTCTGGACTTGGAAACCCGCATCGCGGAGTTGAAAACCTACGGCGAGACCTCGGGCGTGGACATGACCGAGGAGATTGCGCTGCTGGAAAAGCGCCTCGAGCGGTTGCGGGCAGAGACCTTCAACGGCTTGACCCGTTGGCAGCGCGTGCAATTGGCCAGGGCGGCGGGTCGTCCCACGGCTTTGGATTACATCCACAACGTCTTCACCGACTACCAAGAGTTGCATGGCGACCGTGCGTATGGCGAGGACGCCGCCATCGTCGGCGGTTTGGCGCGGCTCGAGGGTCGCGCAGTGGTGGTGATCGGGCAACAAAAGGGGCGCGACACGAAGGAGAACATCGCACGCAACTTCGGCATGGCGCACCCGGAGGGCTTTCGGAAAGCCATGCGCTTGATGGAGATGGCAGACAAGTTCGGCTTGCCGCTCGTCACGCTGGTGGACACCCCAGGCGCGTACCCCGGCATCGCCGCCGAGGAGCGCGGGCAAGCTTGGTTGATCGCGCAGAGCATCCAAAAAATGACCTCGTTGCGCGTGCCTGTGGTGTGCACGGTGATCGGCGAGGGCGGCAGCGGCGGAGCGCTCGCGGTCGCCGTGGGCAATCGCGTCTTGATCTTTGAAAACGCCGTGTACAGCACGATCTCGCCGGAAAGTTGCGCGGCGATCATCTGGCGCGACGCCAAAGAAGCCGAGAAAGCCGCCGAAGCCATGAAGCTCACGGCGCGCGATTTGGAGCAATTCCAGATCGTGGACGAAGTGATCTTGGAACCGGGCGGCGGCGCGCACAACGACCCGCCTGCGGCGTTCGTGAACTTGAAGGCGGCGCTCGAGAAGCACTTGGCGCAACTCGAGGGGCTGGACGCGTATGCGTTGCGGGCGGACCGCGCGGCGCGGTTTCGCAAGCTCGGTGTGTTTGAAGAAATCGCGTAAAGCGGTGAGGCTCGAGCGTGTCATGGTATTTGACCATCGCTTCGGACGCGCAGTACACGGGCTTCACCGACACGGCAAGGTTGTTCAAGTTCTTGGCGACTCTGCCTGAACTGAACCAGACCGGACCATTTTCGTTTGGCTCGAGCGAGCCGTGGGTCTCGGTCGTCGTTGCCGCCTGCGACTCGAGGGGCAATTATGCCCACAACGGTGAGTTCATCCCACAGGTGAACGTGGTCGAGTTGATCTGCGCGTACACTGCGCCAACCGAGTGGTGCGAAGCGTTGGCGGTGCGCATTGCAGACGCGCTCGGGTGGAAGGTGTTTGGGCACGACGAGGGTCGGCAAATTCATCCACCCATTTGAGGGACACTGTTGACATGGACATCTCCCTCGGCACACCTGCACTGCTGTTCCCAGCGATTTCCCTGTTGATGCTGGCGTACACGAACCGCTTTCTCGCGCTCGCTGCATTGATTCGCCAACTTTTAGAGACCTATCAATCGCAACCGCGTCTCGAGATCCGCGCGCAGATTGCGGCGTTGCGCCACCGCGTGCGCTTGATTCTGTGGATGCAAGGCTTGGGCGTGGGCAGTTTGAGCACGTGCGTCGCGGCGATGCTGGTGATTCTGGGTGGGCTCGAGGTTGTGGGCGTGTGGTTGTTCGCGCTGAGCTTGGCTTTGCTGCTGGCATCGCTGTTGTTCAGCATCTTGGAGATTCGGCTTTCAGCCAACGCGCTGGATGTGGCGTTGCGCGACCTGGACGCCACCGAAACCCTCGAACCGGGTGCGCTCGAGGGATTGACCAAAAAGCAGTAGCAGGTTGAGGGCTGTGTTCGACTTGTTCTCGAGCCTGTCTGAAACGATGCCCGAAAATCAAAAAGCGCCTCATCTCGAGACGCTTTTTGCAGGTCAGGGCGTGGATTTCAGAGCGTGTTTTCCAAGCGGGCGAGCATTTGACGCACTTGCGCGTCGTCGCGGTAGCTCAGGCTCTCCGTGTAGTACAGGCGGGCTTCGGCATTGTCGCCGCGCTGCATGGCCATGTAACCCAGGTTGCGCGCGACTTTGGCACCCATGTCCAGCGCGGCGTCGTTCAACGAAACTTGCTGACGCAAGGCGTTGAAGCGTTCAAAAGCGGGCAGCCACCAACCGGCTTGGGCGTAGAGCATCGCCGCGTTTTGCACGTACGTGGGGTTGTTGGGCTCCAAGCGCGCAGCGGCTTCGGCGTTGGCGATGGCGCGGTTCCACAGCGGCAGGTCCGCGAAGACAATATTGCCGTACTCGGCGCGGGCTTGTGCGGTGTATTGGATGCTTTGCTCGGAGTACTGCTGGGCGCTCAAGCCGGGCGTGACCGTGAGCAGGAAGTCACCGGCGGCGGCGACACTGGACAAGGCGAGGGCGGCGGTCAGGGCGAGCAGTTTGGCTTTGATGTTCATGGGGGTCTCCTTGTGCGCCGTGGCGTGTCCCGCCCTCGAGCGATGCAGAGAAGGTATGAAATGCGTCTAAGCACTTCCTGGGCAAAAACTGAGCGCTTTCTGATAACTTTTTCACTGTTCCACACGGTCGTTTCAGGTTTGGCTCAGGTTCGTGGCAGTTTGGGTTCACACCAACCAATTAGGTTACGGGCCGTTAAAGAGCGCTTTATTGATTCGAGTCGCCCGCGCTGAACATTGGTTTGTTTCCCACACAAGGTTTTTCGTTGTTGCTGGGGAATTGGACACGCGCGGATCAGTAGATTCCAACGCACCTGGGGGCACTATGGATTGGTTGCAGCACTTGTTGATCGGCATGTTGATGGGCTGCACGGTGAGTCTGATCACCGTGCCGGTGTCGCTCGCCCGCGTGGTCAAGAACACGGTGATTGGTGCGTTGGCCGCGTCGCTCGGCGGCGCATTGTGGTCGCCGGTGTTTGCTGGGATGGACACGGGCGTGCCGTTGCACTCGCTGGCGCCACTGTGGAGCATGGGTGTGGCGATGGTCGCGGTGATCGGCAGCAACGAGTTGCGCCGCACGGCCAGAGAACGTTGAAGCAGAGGCGGTGGTGAGCCACAAGCTGATTTGGAACAGCAACGCGGGCAGCACCACGCTGGAATCGGCGGTGATCGCAGACGCGCTCTCCGCGGTCGGCATTGACGTGGACGTGCGTCCGACCGCAAGTCTGGAAGCGCTGGACGATGAACTCGAGGACCCCAGCCTCGAGACCATCGTCGTCGCGGGCGGTGATGGCAGCGTGCGTCAAGTGGTCAAGCGCGTGCGCGGACGCAAGGTCAAGCTGTTGATCCTGCCGATGGGCACGGCAAACAATTTGGCAGGTGCGTTGGGCATTCGCCTGCCGCCGCTGGAATTGATTGCGCTCTTGCGCGAACGTCACACCAAACCCTTGGACGTGGGCGTGATGAAACACGACCAATTGGAGGATATTTTTTTGGAGGGCGCGGGCGTGGGCTTGTTCGCGCAGACCATGCACGGCTACGGCGAGGACAGTGGCAAGAGCGTGCTGCGCGCACTGACGGCGGTGATTGGAACGATCACCGCGCCGCCAGTGTTGAACGCGCGCCTGCTGATTGACGGGGACTTGCTGGAAACCGAATTGGCGATGCTCGAGGTGTTGAACACCCCAGCAATCGGGCCGCGTTTAAACTTGGCTTCGAGCGCCGACCCCACCGACGGTTGGCTCGAGGTGCTGACCATCGAACCCAAGAACGGCGTGGGCTTTTTGAATTACGCGGTGAACGCCATCGGTGGATCGTTGGAAGCCTTGGAAAACGTCACGGTGCGGCGTGCCCATCGCGTCGTGTTGGAATTTGGTGGTGGAGCGTTGCACGCGGACGGGGACAGCGTCCAAGCCCAAGCGGGTCAGGTCGAGTTCGTGATCGAACGGGGCGCGCTCGAGGTCATCGTGCCCACGGTGGACGGCGCCGTTGTGTCAGCCACCGCCGCACCGGAAGGGGCGTTGGCGCGTTGAAACCCGCTGAAAACCTGGTCAGTGCCCCCCCAGCGGGCATGATGCGCATGGATTTGCACAGCCACAGCTTGGCCAGTGCCGATTGCACGACGCCGCTGGAGATGATTCCGCCAGCCTGCAAGCTCGCAGGGGTGAGCGTGCTCGCCGTGACCGACCACAACGAGATCTGGGGCGCACAGGAACTCGCGCGGCACGCGCCGCCAGAGTTGACCGTGATCGTCGGTGAGGAGGTCTACACCTCCGAAGGCGAGATCATCGGGTTGTTCTTGCAAGAACTCATCCCGCGCGGACTTTCGCCCGAGGAAACCGTGTTTCGGATTCAGGACCAAGGCGGATTGGCGCTGCTGCCGCACGGCTTCGATCCACTGAAACCCTCCAGGTTGAAACCCAAAGCCAGGGCGCGGGTTCAAGCCCAGCTTCAAATCATCGAGGGCATCAACGGGCATGTCTCCTGGACGGGGTGGAACACGCAGGCGAGGCTGTGGGGTCAACTCAACAAAAAGCACCTCAGCGCGGGCTCCGACGCGCACCGCGCCAAGGATTTGGGCAGCGTCTACGTGGAAACCCCGCAGCGGGCGATTGCAACGCCTGCGGATCTGCTCTTGGCGCTCGAGGCGGGCAAGCTCTACGGGCGTTGGCGCAACCCGGTGCTGAGTTTCCTCAAAGAGCGTTTGTTCAAACAGCGTTCTGTTTCGAGCACGTCAACTTGACACCGAACACTGGGGGCCTGAGCCGCTGACCTCGACCATTGCGTTATGACCATTGGCTGTTCGCGCGGTCGAGCGCCACACTGTCCAGGACAGGCGTTCAAGTGCTCCTCAGAAAGCCCCCAGCGTGAACTCATGGTGCGTCTCTACCGTGACCGCATGGGGAAACGCGCCTTGTGGTTGCTCGTGCCGGTCGCCGTGGGGTTGAGCGCGTTCACCTGGGCCAACACGCCGACCCGAGACCGGGCGACCCGCCAGTACACCTGTGAGTTGGGGCGGCGCATCATTGCCATCGAAGACGGCAAGTACATTCAACTGATGTTTGCGGGGCGCCCATACGAGTTGACGTGGACCTCGAGCGACACCGCCAAAGGTCAAGGCCTCGAGTGGCGCACCGGCACGGGCGGCGCCAGCTTGCGACGGGCCTCGAGCGGTCACGCCATGGCCAGCGGCTGCACTGAACGCGCCCCCGCACTCTGATTCAACGCAGTTTGGACAGCGCCTTGCGGATCAGCACCTCCGCGCTCGCGGCAGGCTCGGTCTCGAGTAACCCAGCGACGGCGTTCCTGACTTGCGGGTCGCGGTAGCCCAGGGAGACCAGGGCTTCGACGGCATCGATGAACGCGGGGTTCTCCGAGGGTGGCGCAACCGCCTTGCCGCCCGCGCCTTTGGCGGTGACGGTGAATTGCACCGGCAGCTTGTTCTTGAGTTCCAAGACGATGCGCTCGGCGGTTTTTTTGCCAACGCCGCTGATGGAGGACAACATCTTGTCGTCCTCGTTCAGAATCGCGCTCGCCAGGACGCTGGTGTTGTACGTGCTGAGCGCGCTCAGGGCGAGCTTGGGTCCGACACCGCTGACCGACAAGAGCAGCTTGAAGACCTCCAAGGCGTCGCTTTCGTGAAACCCAAAGAGGGTCATGCCGTCCTCGCGCACTTGAAAATACGTTTCCAAGCGGATGGGTTTGCCGGTCGCGCATTTTTCCAGCGTCGGGCGCGGGCATAGGACTTCGATGCCAAACCCGCCGACGCTGATGATGGCGCTGGTCTCGCGCGTGAGGACGACGGTGCCTTCGATGAATGCGATCAAGTCTTGCTCCTCGTGGGGCTCGAGCGGTGAAACTCGAGGGGATGCGTTTAGTTTACAACAGAATTTTGTGGGCGATTCGTTCCTTGATGAACTGTTTCAACCTCGAGTGTACGGCTCGAGTGGGGTGAAGCGCACGAGGTTCGTGATCGCGTCCACGAGTTGAAGGCCGCGCGCGGGATGGTCCTGCAACGGACCATCCACCATCAGCGTCGCCATGCCGTGCACGAGGCTCCACACCGCGAGCCCCGTGACCTCGAGCGTTGTGCCAGTCAGTCCCGCCTCGCGCAGCACGGTCAACAGCACGCCGATCACGGGCGCGGTTTGCAAACTGCCGAGCGCCAGCGGCGGCGCGAGTTCTGGACGAAACATCAAGCGAAAATCCGCTGGGTGCTCAACGGCGTAGCCGACGTAGGTTCTGCCGAGGGCCTGGAGTTTGACCAAAGGCTCCTCGAGCCCTTCGAGGGCTTGGCGCGAAGCGGCGTCCAAATGCAGGAAGTTTTCGAGCACGAGTGCTTGGATGACTTCGGCGCGGTTTTGAAAGTGGTGGTAGGGCGCGGCGGTGCTGACACCGATGCGCCGCGCGACTGCGCGCAGGGTCAAGGCTTCCAAACCGCCCTCGGCAACCAGGGCTCGGGCACTGTCCAGCAGGGCTTGACGCAGTTGTCCGTGGTGGTACGGCGTGGCTTTGGCAGTGGAACTGGGGGGACTTGACATTGCAGCGACCTCGGCTCTAATCTTAGCACCGCTCGGAGACTTAGCACTGCTAAGATCAGAGTGAACAGGAACAATTCAAGGGGGTTCGTATGAAAACCATCGCCGTCGTCTACCACTCGGGATTTGGCAACACGGCCACGGTCGCCCAGCACCTCGCCCGAGGCGCGCGCACCGTGCCCAGCACGCGTGTGCTCGAGTTACCGATTCTGGAGGCGCATTTGAACAGCGGACGTTGGAACGACCCCGCCACACTGGAACAACTGCACGCCGCCGACGCCATCGTCTTCGGCGCACCCACGTACATGGGCATGGTCAGTGCGCCCTTCAAAGCCTTCGCAGACGCCACCGCGCCCTTGTGGATGACCCACGCCTGGCAAGACAAACTCGCGGGCGGCTTCACGACCTCGAGCCACCCCAGCGGCGACAAGGTCATGACGCTGCACTACCTCATCACCCTCGCCGCGCAATTGCGCATGGTTTGGGTGGGACCCGTCGCGCAGGCATCGCACATCACCGGCAGCGGTGAAGGCGTGGACCAATGGGGGTACTACCTCGGCGTCGGGGCATTGGGCACGGTCCAACCCGGTGTTGGCAGCGGTCCCACGCCCGGCGACCTGCGCACCGCTGAACTGTACGGCGAACGCATCGCCCGCGCCGCACTGTGCTGGAACCCCACCGCCACCCAACCCCCGAGCCTTGGGCAACCAGGCACAGGGCAGGCGGTATGAACGCGGCAACAGCGTTCTCGAGTGCTGCGGCGCGCTTGGGCGGTGTGACGACCCGCAAGATGTTCGGACAGCCGTGCGCGTTCCTGAACGGCAACATGTTCCTCTACACCTATGCAGGTGAACTGGTGCTGCGCCTGAGCGACGACGACCGCCCGAAGCTCGAGGGCGCAAGGCCGTTCGCGCCCAAGGGCGGACGCGGCATGAAAGAGTACGTCGTCGTGCCCGACACGCTGTTGAAAGACTCCACGCAACTCGAGGCTTGGGTAGACCGCGCCGCGCGCTACGCCGCCAGCCTCGAGCCGAAAATCAAGGGCGACTCAGGTTGGGTGAAGCGACCCCGAACCGACAATGCGCGGTGATACGATCCGCCTATGCTGAAGGCGTTCTTGGTCATGGAGAACGACTTTCTCTACAACGATGAATTTAACTTTAACGTCACCGAGCCCGGTACGTGCAGCAACCCTAAACGCATCTTTTTTACCCGCCTCGAAGCTGAATCCTGCGCCCTCGAGATCGCCCGCACCGCCCTGCGCGGTCAACCTCTAAGCACTTGGGGTTTTTATCCGGGCGATCTGAGCAGCCTGAACGACGAGACACTGTTCGTAACACGGCTCTCGAACATTACAGGTAACAAATTCAGCGATGTCACCGACGCAATTCACTCTGAATTGCCCGAGAACCTGAACGATGAAACTGTACAGGCATTGCTCGAGTTATGTGACCGGCTGATTGTTACCGTCATCGTCGAGGCCACCATCACCGACGAGCAAGCGCTGCTCGAGGCGCAACAGACGCTCGAGAACGGCATCCTCAACGACCGGAGCAGCATGGATTGGTTCAGCTCCGAGGCTGATTACATACCGCGCTACACGTTGTCCGCTGAACGCATTGGTCAAATCACAGGGTTGTTCAATGTGCCGTTCGAGCCCTACGAGGATGTGTCTTGAACCGCGGCGCACGCGCGCTCAGCCGCGCAACCGAAGAATCCTCGAGTGAACAACACCTCAATCCGTGAACGTCGGCTCGAAGATTAGGTCGTAGCTGACTTCGCTCAATCCAGAGCAGCCCGTGACACGCATCCCATGCTCGAGTTCTTCCAAGATGCGGTGCGGGTTGAGGCTCCCCGGCACGACCACCGCGTCCGCGCCCAAAGCCAAGTAACGCAGCACGTCCGCGCCGCTGCGCAAACCGCCTCGAGCAAACAAGAGCGTATCGCCCACGGCGTCGCGCACGTCTGCCACGAGACTTGGCAAGCTGGGTCCGCCCAGCGTCGCACTGAGTCTCGAGCAGGCGATCACGGCGTCCGCACCCGCTTCAGCCGCGCTCTCCGCGTCGCGCGGGTCCAAGACGCCCGCGACGACGAACGGCACGCCCGCGGCGGCTTTCAGTTCCGTCAACTCGAGCGCCGTGCGCGGGCGCGTGTCCGTTCCTGTGTCCGCCAAGAGCCCAAAATCCACCCCAGCGGCGATCACGCCGAAATCCTGCATTTGCCGCATCAGCGGCACGAGGCGCTTCATCTTGTACGGCGGCGCCAAATACACGCTGCCGAGTGCATCCTCACCGCGGCTGGTGACGCGCCCCAACCAGTTCGCGGGGGCTTCGGCCCACAAAGGCCCTGGCAATTCCATGCCGAGCGCACTGAACGCGGGGTTGACTTCGCCCGCGTCGTGAATCACGCGCGGCAAAAGCTCCAGCGCATCGAGTGCGAGCAGGTCCTTGGCGTACATGGCTGGGAGTATACGCGGCGGTGTCGGGTCGGCAGCGCAGCTCGACTGATCCGCGCATGCCCGCGTTAACAAAAACGAGCCAAGATACCCGTACGGAACACACACAAGTATTGAGCGCGGGCGACGCGAATTTGTAAGTTCAAACGCGCACCCCTCGAGCCAACGGTTGGAGCGCGTTCGCACGGGCACTGGCTGGAGGGTTTAGGACCAAGCGCCTAGAATCAAGCCACGACCATGACGAGCGCCACGCCGCGCCCCTCGAGAGGACGCCACAAAATTTACTTGGGCATGGCCGCGGGTGTCGGCAAAACCGTGCGCGCCCTGGGCGAGATCCGCGACCTGCGCAAAGATGGCGTGGACGCGATCATCGGGCTGCTCGAAACCCACGGACGCAAGGACACGGTCGCCGCGGCGCAAGACCTGCCGACCTTTTCTTTGCTCGAGATTCCCTACAAGGGTGTCACGCTCAAAGAACTCGACGTAGACGGCATTGTTCATCGTCGCCCCGAATGGGTCATGGTGGACGAACTGGCGCACACGAACGCGCCGGGCTCCAAGAACCCGAAGCGTTACATGGACGTGGAAGCGCTGCTCGAGGCGGGCATCAACGTCGTCAGCACCTTGAACGTGCAGCATTTGGAAAGTCTGAACGACGAAATCGCGCGCCTGACCGGGGTGCGCGTGCGCGAACGCGTGCCCGACCGCATCGTCTTGGACGCCGACGAAGTCGTCATCGTAGACATCACGCCTGAATCCTTGCGCGACCGCTTGAGTGCGGGCAAAATCTACGCCCGCGACAAGGTGGACCAGGCGTTGCAAAGTTTCTTCACGCCCGAAAATCTGGCGGTGCTGCGCGAAATCGCGCTGCGCCACACGGCGGACGTGGTCGAAGAGGAACCGGTCAACGCCGAGGAAATCTTGGGGCGCGGCATCAAGGAGCGCATCATCGTCGCCGTGCGCAGTGCCGGGCGCGACGCGCGCTTGATTCGGCGCGGCGCGCGCATCGCCCAGCGGTTGAAAGGTGATTTAATCGTCGTCAACGTCAAAAACCGCGTCTACGTGGACGCCGAATTGGAGGCGCTGAACGATCTAGAAGGCTTGGCGCGGGACTTTGGTGCCGCCTGGCACGTGCTGCAAGGCACGCACATCGCCAGCAGCCTGGTTTCGTTCCTGCGCGCGCAGGATGCGACGCAACTGATCCTGGGCGAATCGCACCGCTCGCGCTGGCAGGAGATCGTCGGTGGATCGGTGGTGCTCGAGGTCTTGCGGCGCACGAGTGGCATTGACGTGTACGTGATTGCAGACGAGGGGTGAGGCGTCGGCTCCGTCCGCCAATCAAGAACCTCGAGCCGCATCCGCACGACACCCAGAGGCTCGAGCATTGCGACGTTGATGCAAGCCTCGCCTGAATGCGACCCTTAGAGATTCAAAGTCGCTCGGGCATTCACGAGGCAGAATAGACCCGAGTGGGAACAATTCGGTGTCGAGCGGTTCATATCAATTCCGGCAAATTTACAAAATTTGCCCGCCTTTGAAGGCGTAGGAATGGCTGCGGATGCCGTGTTGAACGTAATCTTTGCGAGAGCGAAGATGAAGTGAATAAACGGCATCCGTATCAGACCCTCGGGTCCCGCGTTCAGCGTTGCACCGTGGGTTTGAACGCATCCACGCCACCCATGTCCGCCAGGACCTGCTCCAACTCTGCGACCGACTCGGTGGGCTTGGACTTGGGGTTGCCGGGGAACGTCTTGCCGATGACCTCGAGCACGTCCTTGTACCCGTCTTTGTCGCTGTCGGCGTCACGCTTCAAGGTCAGGTACAGCGTTTCCGGCACGAGGTGGTTGCCCTCGTTGAAGAACACGTCGCGCATCAGCGTCCCAAACGGATTCCACAGGTCGCCGCCGTCCACTTCGGTGTGGCAGTACAAGCAGGTGCCGCGCAGGTCTTTGTCTTCGCGCAGGTTGTACTGGTAGGTCATGATCGCGTTGTAGACGGGTCGCGCCCCAACTTTGGAAACGAGCGGCGCGGCAATGGCGAGCAGCACGCCGAGCGCAAGGACGGTGACGGGTTTGATGCGGTTCATGGACTCCCCTTTGCGGTGAACACGATGGTGAATACGGTGTAGATGCCTTTGGTGTCGGCTCGAGCTGGGCTCGGGCGCAGGTGTGTGTTAAGCCTCAACGCCCGAGCCACGTCAACTCGAGCCAGCGCGTCACATCGGTGCCCGCGTTCTGGGTCAGCTCGCCGCGCACGCGCTCCAACCAGGCGTGGTGCGCGGTCGGTGCGGTCACGTGAATCACAGCTTGCAAGCGCGCGGTGACGCTTTGGGCTTCTTTGACGATCTGTTTGCGCTGGGTCAAGTCCAGCGTCTGCCGGGCGCGCTCGTAGAGTTGCATGCCTTGGGTTTCCAAGGGGTCCAGGCACGTGCCGGACGTGTTGAAGAAATGCAGCCGCCCCGTGCACGCGTAGTACGCGCCGTTCAAGGGAAAGGTGCTGGGCGTGTTGAAGGCCGCCGTGGAATAGACCGCGTCCCACGGACGGTCGTCGCCGCTCGCGGTGAGCGCACCGACGAGCGTGCTCTGCGGCAGGGGCGTGACGCGCACGCTGACCCCGGCGCGCAGCGCGTCGGCTTGGATGATTTCCATGACCCGCGCGGCTTCGGGACTGGCATTGGCGATGAAGACCTCGAACTCGAGCGCGCGGTTGTCGCGGTTCAGGAGCACACCGTCCGCGTTGCGGTTTCTGAAGCCCAGTTGCGCCAGCAGCGTGCCCGCTTGCACGGGATCGAACTTGAACGCGGGTGCGTCTTCCGCGACCCACTCCCCGAACGCGTCGGTGAGTGCGCCGTACTGCGCTTTGGCGAGCCCGCCGTAAACCTCGGTGACGATGCGGTCGCGGTCGATGAGGTGGCTGATCGCCTGACGGAAGCTGGGATTCCTGAACAGGGCTTGCTTGAACGGGTCCGAAGCCTTGTTCCAGTTGAACGTCAGCCACGTCGTCGAGCCGCTCGAGACCGCGTTCAGGCGCAGCGTGCCGCGCAAGCTGCCCGCGTCGAACGCCGCCTTGACGCGCTCGACCTCGAGCGGGTTCGTGGTGGCGAACACGTCCAGGCGACCGTTCAAGAATTCGTCCACGAGCCCAGCGCGACTTTGAAAGAAGCGCTGCTCCACGCGTTCCAAGTGCGGCAGCGTTTCGCCGTCGGCGCTCGCGTTCCACTCGGCGAAGTATGGGTTGCGGACATACACCGCGCGCACGCCGGGTTCAAAATTGGCCAGCTTGAACGCGCCTGCCGTGACGATGTTCGCGGGGCGCTCGCCCGTGCCCCACAGGGCGCGCACGCCCGCCGCGCCGCCGGTCTCAAAGGCGCGTGCAAAGACATGCGCGGGCAGCGGGGGCACGCTGAGCGTGTCAATGGCGTTGGCGACGACCTTGGGAAAGGTGAAGACGACCGTGTCATCGCCTTCGGCACTGACCTGGACGGGTCTGCCCTCGACCAGGAAGCGGTCGCGCTGGTTGGTGCTGAGCGCGCGGTCGCTGTGCAATCGGGCGCTCAGCACCCAGTCTTGGCTGGTGATCGCCTGACCATCCGACCAGCGCATGCCGGGACGCAAGCGCACCGTCCAGCGCAGTTTGTTTTCGCTTAAAACGTAGGACTGCGCCATGTACGGCAACACGTCCGAGGTCACGGGGTCAACCACGAACAGCCCGCGCGCTCCAACCAAACCGCCGCTCTGCGGCACGCCCGTGTCCAAAAGCGGGTTGAACGTGCGCGGTTCCGTCACCGAGCCGTCGCGCAAGGTGCCGCGCGCTTCGCCCGCGCCGGTGGGCGAGACCGACCAAGCATTTGGGAAGACGAACGGCGCGGCGCTCGAGGGCAGGCCCAGGGCGAGCAGTGTCGCACCCAGCAGCACCGGGCGTTTCACTGCGCCCAGCAACGCTGCGCGCTTCACCGCGCCACCGCTGGGTCGCGCAGCAGTTCCGGTGCGGCGTTGATCGGCGCGGACAAGCTGCGGATGAAGGCTTCCAAATCGCGCAGGTCGCGGTTGCTCAAGTCCACGGGTTTGAGTTCGGTGGTTCCAGCGGGTGCCGCGGGCGCGTCGCGGTAGTGGCGCAGCACGTCGCCCAGCGTGGCAAACTGCCCCGCGTGCATGTACGGTGCGGTTTCGGCGGCCGTGCGCAGGCTCGGGGTCTTGAAGGCGCGCGTGTCTCGAGCCTGAGGGGAGGGTGGCAGCACTGCACTGCACGCCCGCGGCGCGTCGCTGAACGCGCCCGCACAGGCAAATTCGCTCTTCAGCGCGAGTTCGAGCCCAGCTTTGCGCCCGACCTCGTCTGGGCCAGTCGCCCCAAACGGCACGCCGGTGTTGTGAAAGCGTCCGTCGGAGAATTGATTGGTGTTGTGGCAACTGACGCAGTTGGCGCGACCGATGAACAGTTTCAACCCGCTCTGCTCGCTGTCGGTCAATTCGCTGTTGTCGCTGCCGCGCGCCACCGACGCGGCGTAACGGTCAAAGCGCGACACCCCCGGTTGCAGCCGGCGTTCATACGCTTCCAGCGTCTTGCCGACGCCGACAAACACGCGGTTGACCAGGTCTTGATCGGTCGGGCTCATCTGGGTCCACGCGCGGCGCAACTCGGCGTCGCCGCCCGGCGCGGCGCGCTCGGGGAAGCGCAGGTAATCGTCAAAATCGGGCAGTGGTCCGAACAGCGCCTCGAATTCGTCGCGGTACTGCGCGGCGACGAGGCGCGCGACCTGCGTGCGGGTGAAGCCGTGCTCGCTGGGGTTCTCAAGGGGTCCGAGGGCCTGGGCCCACAGGCTGTCGGCCCGGCCATCCCAGAACTGCCAGGCGTGCGCGGTCGCGCCGACCACCGTGGGCGCGTTGCGCGTGGCCATGCCGATGCCTTCGGACAGCGTTTTGCCGTCGGTGAAGAACTTGTCCGGCTGGTGACAGGTCGCGCACGACACGGTTTCGTCGCTGCTGAGGCGCTTGTCAAAGAACAGGCGTTGCCCCAATGCGGCCGCCCTGGGGTCGTCTGCCACAGCGTTCGTCGGGTTTTTCGCAGGGCGTTCGTCGTCCGTCAGCATCAGGTCCGCGATCACCCGACGCTCCTGCCCGGACCACGTTTCCGCTCCCCGGCCCACCCCCAGCAACGCCGCAACCGCCACGCACGCGGTCGCCAGAACGTAGATTTGTGCACCTCTCATCAGAATCAATGTAACAGCCCAGGCGCGCGGGGCGTGGCACAAACCGACAAGTGTGGCATCGGGTGAGGGTGATGCGGGCGGGGCTCGAGGCACCACCGGGCAAGCGTCCAAGTCAGGCACGCCGTGTCCCACCGTTGGACGGCACAGCGGTTGACCGACGCCTGACCGTTCAAACCCAGTCCAACTTCGCGGGTGGGCCCGAGCAGGGCTGCACCCGAACGCCCACCTCGAGCCTTCGGGTGCAGCCCTAAATCAAGCCGCGCCGCAGGGCTTTCACCGCCGCTTGCGTGCGGTCACTGACCGCCAAGCGCTCCAAAATCTCTTGCACGTGTGTTTTCACCGTGCTCAGGCTGATTTCCAAGCTTTGCGCGATTTGGCGGTTGTTCTGCCCGTCGGCGATCAGGCGCAAAACCTCGAGTTCGCGCGGACTGAGCGGTGAGCCGCCGTCTGGGGTGACGGCCACGCGGTTCAAGACCAGGTGCGCAATCTGCGGGTCCAAGTACGCCCCACCCAGCGCGACCGCGTGCACGGCGAGAATCAAGCTGTGCGGATCGGTGGTTTTCAGGCAGTAGGCATTCGCGCCGCTGCTCATCGCTGCCAGCACCTCGGTTTCCAATTGATGCACGGTGAGCATCACGACCTTGGCGTCCGGGTGCGCGGTTTTCAAACGCCGCGTGGTTTCAATGCCGTCCATGCCGGGCAAGCCGATGTCCATGACGACGACTTCGGCGCGGGTCTGCGGGTAGAGTTCCAAGGCTTCCTCGCCGCTGCGCGCCTCGCCGACGACGCGCAAGCCAGGGTCGCGGTTCAGCGCGGCGCGCAACCCATCGCGGGTGAAGGCGTGGTCTTCGACCAAGAAAACCGTGTGGCTCACACACGCACCTCCTGGGGGGCGGCGGGTTGTGGTTCCACGGCAGCGGCCGGCAACTCCAGCCAGAACGCGCTGCCGCCGCCGACGCGCGGGTGGTAGCCGATGCGCCCGCCGTGGGCTTCGACGATGCGCTTGGCCAGGTACAAGCCCAAACCCGTGCCGCCGCCCGCTTTGCCGCTCGAGAAACGCTGAAAGAGCCGCGGCTCGAGGTCTATCGGCACGCCCGGTCCGCGGTCCCAAACTTCCAAGCGCACTTCAATGCCCAACCGCTCGAGGAAGACCTCGATGGGCTCCCCGCTGGGCGAGTGGCGCACGGCGTTGTCCAAGAGGTTCTGCACGACGCGGCGCAGGTCGGGCGCGTGACCGCGCACGCGCGTGTCGCCGGTGACGTGCCAGACCATCTCGGGTGCATGGGTGAGGCGCGCGGCGCTGGCGCGTGCGGCGTCTTCCAGGCTCAGCACGGCGCGCGGCGGTTCGGGTTCGCCGCCCTCCAAACGCGCCAGGACCAACAGCGAATCCGCCAGCTCCAAAAGGTCGTTGTTGGCTTCGACGCCGTTGCGCAAGGTTTCCAAGTACGGGGCGGGCAGTTGACCGTACGTGCCCTCCAATGCCAGGCGCATGTTGAAGACGTTTGCGGTGATCGGCGTGCGCAGGTCGTGCGAGAACGCGTAGACGAGGTCACGGATGATCCCAGCGCGGCGCTCGGACTCCGCACGCCCCGCCTCGAGTTTTTCACCCAGAGACGCCCGCGCCAAGGCGTCGCGCAACGCGGGCAAGAGCGCCCCGAAGGTTTCGGGGGCGTCCTCGTCGCCGCTCGGCTCCAAGACCGCGACCAGCACGGGCGCGCCGCCATCCCAGGCGACGCCGCCGACGAGCGCGCGGTTGGCGTTCAAGCCGTACTCGCCGGGGGTGTCCGTGTCCACCGGGTTGCTGGGGGCGTCCCCGAGCAAGCGCACGGGAATCGTCGTGCCCACGCCCCAGTTCGGCAGCCCTGCCGGGAACGCGCCCCTAGGCGCGGCGAATACGGCGGTGCCACCGACGGCGAGCACCGCGCCGCGCGCCGCAAACGCCTCGCTCAAGACCTGGGCTGCCCCCTCGAGCGCCGATGCCAGACTGCCCGACTGGGCCAATGCCGTCAACCGTTCGCGGTCGCGTTGCCGCCGCGCCCGCGCCCCCTCGAGCCGCTCGCGGTCCAGGTGCAAGGAGGTTTGCGACAAGCGCACGGTCATCCACCCGACGAGGGCGAACGAGGCGGCGAGCAGCGCGCGGTTGAGCAAGCTGATGTTGTCCGCGCCGCCCTCGCCCTGTGCGTTCAACACGCCTGCGACAAGGTTGGCTGTGAGCGCCCCGCCGACCAGAAACGCCGTCCAGCGCCTCGAGTAAACGAGCCCCGAGAGCGCGATGGGCACGTTCAACAAGATTGCCGCGACGAGCCGTTGCGGGGTCAGCACGTCCAAGGCGGCAATGCCGACGAGCATCAGCGCGCAGGCGACCCCGATCCACCCTCGAGCGTTCATCGCCAGGCATCCTAGCCGCTCGAGGACAAAGGCTCCCTCGGTCAGTTGACCGACCCCGGCAGCTCAGCTTGACCGATGGGCCCACGTCTGCTCGAGGACTAGCCTCCGTCGTGGAGGTCTGAGGCATGCTTTTGTGGATTTTACTCGTCGTCGCGGTGCTGCTGGTCGGGTACTTGCTGTACGCCCTCGTCAACCCGGAGGCGTTCCAATGATCGCAGGCTTGCTGATTTTGATTGGGTTGTTTTTGCTGTGCGGCGCGTTTGTCAAAGCTGGGGAGAAGCTGTGAGCGCGGTCAATTGGCTCGAGTTCGCCGGGGCGGTGGCGCTGTTCGTGCCTGCCCTGGGGTTGTTCTGGCTCGCCGTGCGTGCCTTAAACACTGGACTCGAGACCCGCGCGGTCCCTCAACCCCTGCGCGTTCACACCCGTTTCCCGAGGAGGCGCTAGGCGCATGGAAGTCTTTGTCTCGTACTTGTTGTTGTTCCTGCTCGCCTGGCCGCTCGGGCTCTACATGGCGCGCGTCTTCGAGGGCAAGCGCACCTGGCTCGACCCGGTTTTGAATCCCCTCGAGCGCGGCATTTACGCCGTGCTGCGGGTCAACCCAGACAAGGACATGACCTGGCGCGGCTACGCGATGGCGCTGCTGTGGAGCAACTTCCCCATCGCGGTGATCGCGTACCTGATCTTCACCTACCAAAACGCCTTGCCCTTGAACCCCGACGGCATCGGCGGCATGACCTGGGACTTGGCGCTGCACACGACCGCCAGCTTCATCACGAACACCAACCAGCAGCACTACTCCGGGCAAGCGCAACTGAGTTACATGGGGCAACTCGCGGCGGTCGTGGCGATGCAAGTCGTCACCCCGGCGGTCGGCTTGGCAGCGTTCGTGGCGGTGCTGCGCGGCATCATCGGCGGCATTCGCCCGGCGCACGTGGAAGCCCAAGAAGCCGTGCGTGCCGCGAACCTGGGCAATTACTACGTGGACGTGACCCGCGCCATCACGCGCGTGCTCTTGCCGCTGTCCCTGGTCGTGGCGTTGCTTCTCACCTGGCAGGGCGTGCCCAGCACCTTCGACGGCGCGAAAACCGCGACGGTCTTGGAGCCGCAGACCGTGGAGGGCACCGCGATCACCACGCAGACCATCCCGGTCGGACCAGTCGCGGCGATGGTCGCCATCAAGCAGCTTGGAACCAACGGCGGTGGTTGGTACGGTCCGAACAGCGCCGTGCCTTTGGAGAACCCAACGCCCCTGAGCAACCTGATTCAACTCATTTCGATTCTGCTGATCCCCGTCGCCAGCATCTTCATGGTCGGCGCGTTCACCAAGCGAGCGCGCTTCGGGATGATGGTCATGGGCATCATGACCTTCGTCAGCACAGTGCTGGCGTTTGCGATCATTCCCGCGGCGACGCAGCCCAACAGCGCGTTTGCGGGACTCGCCGCACCGACCGCGAACATGGAAGGTGTCGAGCAGCGCTTCGGCACCGTCGCGGGTGCGCTCTGGGCGACGTGGACGACGCAGACCAGCAACGGTTCCGTCAACGCGATGCACGACTCGCTGAATCCGCTGGCCGGGCTCGTGCCCTTGGTCGGCATGTGGCTCAACGTGACCTTTGGCGGCGATGGCGTGGGCTTCCTGAACTTCTTTATCTACTTGATCGTCGCCGTGTTCATCGCGGGGCTGATGGTCGGACGCACGCCAGAGTTGTTCGGACGCAAAATCGAGGCTCGAGAGATGAAGCTTGCGTCGTTGGGCTTGCTGATCTCGCCCTTATTGATCCTCGTGCCCGCCGCCGCCGCGCTCGCCATTCCGGGCGTCACGGCGAACTCCAACCCCGGCTTTCACGGGCTGTCGCAGGTCGTCTACGAGTACTCGAGCGCGGTGGCCAACAACGGCTCTGGCTTTGAAGGCTTGGGCGACAACACGGTCTGGTGGAACGTCACCGCCAGCATCTGCTTGATCCTCGCGCGCTTCATTCCGATCATCGCGCCACTGGCGATTGCCGGGTACATCGGTGCAAAAAAGGCAGCCCCGCAAACCTCGGGCACGTTGCGCGTGGACACCCCGATCTTCGCAGGCATGACCTTGAGTGTGATCGTCATCGTCGGTGCACTCAGCTACTTCCCGCTCGCGGTGATGGGTCCAATCGCCGAACATCTCACCGTCAACCAGCCGAAACTTGGCTCTGAAACGAACCCTCGGGTTTTGCCGCAGCAACTTGGAAGATTGGCGACTCGAGCCAAGATTTCGGCATCAAAAGCCGGCCAACCGCTGCCGCAACCCGTTCCACTGGGTCAAACCCTCGAGCCCTCGAGCACCCCGCGCCAAGCCAGCCTGACCCTCGAGCCACGCGCGCCTAGCCTCGAGCCGCAAGCGGAAGGAAAGTAAGCCATGCAATCCGCCGCGCAACCCAAGAACCGCCGCTCTGGCGCGATCATTCCCGAGGGGCAACTCGGGAACCTGATCGCCGAGAGCTTGAAGAAACTGAACCCCGTCTACATCGCCAAGAACCCGGTGATGTTCATCGTCGAAATCGGCACGCTGATTACGCTCTTTCTCACCCTCGAGCGCGCGTTCACGGGGCAGAGCTTCGGCTACGAACTCGCCATCACCGTGCTGCTCTTGCTGACCGTGCTGTTTGCAACGTTCGCAGAGAGCGTTGCCGAGGCTCGAGGCAAGGCGCAAGCCGCTTCTCTGCGCGCCGCTCGAGCCGACACGCCCGCCCGCCGCGTCACCGCCAGCGGCGCCGAAGAGACCGTCTCGAGCACGCGGCTCGTGCACGACGACCTGGTGCGCGTCGCCGCGGGGCAATTGATCCCCGCCGACGGCGAGATCGTCCAAGGCTTGGCGATGGTGGACGAAAGCGCCATCACCGGCGAATCCGCTCCGGTGCTGCGCGAAGCGGGCGGCGATTTCTCGAGCGTCACCGGTGGCACGAAGGTCATCTCCGACGAGATCACCGTGCGCGTCACCTCCCTGCCCGGCGAGAGCTTTCTGGACCGGATGATCGCCCTCGTCGAAGGCGCGAACCGCCAGAAAACCCCGAACGAGATTGCGCTGGGCATCTTGCTCGCGGGCTTCACGCTGATCTTCGTCCTCGTCGTCGCCACGCTCTTGCCGATGGCAGCCTTCATCGGGACAAAGCTCGAGGTCACGACCCTGGTGGCATTGCTCGTCTGCCTGATCCCCACGACCATCGGCGGGTTGCTGCCCGCCATCGGCATCGCGGGCATGGACCGCGCGCTGCGCGCCAATGTGATTGCCAAATCGGGTCGCGCCGTGGAAGTCGCGGGCGACATTGACACGCTCTTGCTGGACAAAACCGGCACGATCACCCTGGGCAACCGCCAAGCCACCGCCTTCCTGCCCGTGCCCGGCGTCACCGAGGAGCGCTTGGCGCACGCCGCGCACCTCGCCAGCCTCGCGGATGGCACGCCCGAGGGCAAAAGCATCGTGGAACTCGCCACGCTGCGAGGCTCGAGGGTTCCCGATGGCACCAAAGACCGCGCGCAGTTCATCGAGTTCACCGCGCAAACGCGCATGAGCGGCATTGACCTGCCAGCGGAGGGCGTCGCACCCGCCAAGCAGATTCGCAAGGGCGCGCCCGACCGCATGATGCGACTGGTCCGCGAGAGCTTCCAAAACGTCCCCCAGCAACTCGAGGCAGATGTGGAACGCGTCGCCCGCGGCGGTGGCACGCCATTGATCGTCACCGAGGACGGCGCGGCGCTCGGCGTCGTGGCACTGTCCGACATCGTCAAGACCGGCATTAAAGAGCGCTTCGCGCAACTCAGGCGCATGGGCTTGCGCACGGTGATGATCACCGGCGACAACCCGCTGACCGCCAAAGCGATTGCCGCCGAAGCCGGGGTGGACGACTTCCTGGCAGAAGCCACGCCCGAAGACAAGATGCGTTTGATCAAAGCCGAGCAGCAAAAGGGCAAGCTGGTCGCCATGATGGGCGACGGCACGAACGACGCCCCAGCGCTGGCGCAAGCCGACGTGGGCTTGGCGATGAACTCCGGCACGCAAGCCGCCAAAGAAGCCGGGAACATGGTGGACTTGGACAGCGACCCAACCAAGCTGCTCGAGGTCGTGGAGATCGGCAAGCAGTTGCTCATCACCCGAGGGGCTTTGACCACCTTCTCCATCGCCAACGATGTCGCCAAGTACTTCGCGATTCTGCCCGCGATGTTCGCTGGGACGATCCCCGCGCTGAAAGTTCTGGACGTGATGCAACTGAGCAGCCCAAACAGCGCGATTCTGAGCGCCGTGATCTTCAACGCCATCGTCATCCCGCTGCTCATCCCGGTCGCTCTGCGCGGCGTGTCGTACAAACCGATGGGCGCCGACAGCATCCTGGCGCGCAACCTGTTGATCTACGGCTTGGGCGGCGTGATCGTGCCGTTCATCGGGATCAAGTTGATTGACTTGGTGCTGAGCCTCGCCCGAGTTTGAGCCAATAGCTCTTAGCTTTTAGCCATTAGTCAACAGCAACACCTCAAGGCTCGAGACTCGAGTTAACCCACAAGACCCAACCGCTCGAAGCCGACGAACACCCGTGCACCTCGAGCTAAAAGCTAACAGCTAATGGCTAATGGCTAACAGCTTCCAAAGGAGTCCCATGCAAACCCCTGACACGCCCGCGAAACTGCCGGACTTGGAACTTGACTCGAGCGGCGGCAACATGCTGACTTGGATCACCTTCGCCGTGCTGTCCGTGCTCTTGTGCGGACTGGCGTACCCAGCCGTGACCACGTTGATCGGGCAGGCTTTGTTTCCCGCCCAAGCCAGGGGGTCGTTGATCGAACGTGACGGCACGGTCGTTGGCTCGAGCCTCGTGGGACAGTCCTTCAGCGGTGAGCGCTTCTTCATCGGTCGTCCGTCGGCGGCGGGCAAGGGCTACGACCCGACGAGCGCCAGCGGCAGCAACCTCGCGGTGAGCAACCCGGCATTGCGCGAGCGCGCCCAAGCGACCTCGGGCGAGATCGCCCGGCGCGAAGGCGTTGCGCCCGAGCAGATCCCAGCGGATTTAATTGCCGCGTCGGGCAGCGGCTTGGACCCGCACATCAGCCCGGAAGCGGCAGCGATTCAAGTGGCCAGGGTTGCCCGCGCCCGCGGCGTCAGCGAGGATGAGGTGCGCGCCGCCGTCGCCCGCCACACCGAAGCGCCCGTGTTTGGCATCCTGGGGCAAGCGCGCGTCAATGTCTTGGAACTCAACCTCGAACTGGGGCGTTAAAAGCTGCGCTGCACGCAAGAGAAGGCGCGAACCTGCTTCCGTGCAGGTTCGCGCTTTTGCATCGGGACCTCCGCGTCGAATTGTAGGGGCAGGGTGTCGTCAAACTGTCGAACGACTTTTTGAGCGCGCCGATTGACCAAAAAAGTTGAGTGCGCCTCGAGCAATGCAGGCACTCTCCGCGTCGCATCAATGCAGGTTGGCTCGAGCCTGTACACTCTCAAAACGATGACCTCACGAAAGATTCTCGTCACGGGCGCGTCGCGCGGGCTGGGTCGCGCCATCGCCCTCGAACTCGGCGCGCTCGGGCACACGGTTGCGGTGCACTACGGACGATCCTCGAGCGAAGCCGAAACGGTCGCGGCGCAGATCGAGGAACGCGGCGGAAACGCGGTCTTGGTGCAAGGCGACCTCTCGAGTCTGGAAGGAGCCAAAGCCGTCGCTGCCAGCGCGATCACTGCCCTGGGCGGGCTCGAGGTGCTGGTCAACAACGCCGGGATCACGAAGGACGGCTTGGCGATGCGCATGGGCGACGACGCCTGGGACGCGGTGCTCGACACGAACCTGAGCGCGCCGTTCGCCTTGACCCGAGCTGCGCTGCGCGGCATGGTCAGCGCGAAGTGGGGCAGAATCGTCAACATCTCCTCCGTCGTCGGGCTGATGGGCAACCCTGGGCAGGCCAATTACATCAGCGCCAAAGCCGGGTTGATCGGGCTGACCAAAGCCATCGCCAAGGAGTACGCGGGCAAAAACATCACCTGCAACGCGGTCGCGCCGGGGTTCATCGAGAGCGACATGACCGATGCACTCCCCGAAGCGGTGAAAACCAAATACCTCGAGGGGATTCCAGCGGGACGTTTCGGGTCGCCGCAAGATGTGGCGACGCTCGTGGCGTTCCTCGTCGGTGACGGCGCGGCGTACATCAACGGGCAAACGATTGCCGTGGACGGCGGATTGTACGCGCATTGAACGCACGGCTCGAGCCAACCTTCAATTTTGGCAATGATCGCCTTTCTGGACGTACAGTACGAGGCTGACCGCGCCACCGTCGCGGGCGTGCTCGCGCACACTTGGACGGACGCTGCCCCCGAACGAACCATCACGCTCGAGGTCGCAGAGGTGGCACCGTATCAATCCGGCGCGTTTTACAAACGCGAACTGCCGTGCTTGCTGGCACTCCTGGGGACCATCCCAGACCCGCTCGAGGTCATCGTCGTTGACGGCTTCGTGTATCTCAGCGCGAAGCTGCGCCTCGGCTTGGGCGCGCACCTGCACGCGGCACTGGGGGGCAAGACGCCCGTCGTCGGCGTTGCCAAAACCCCGTTTCAGGGTGCGCCGGGCGTGCCCGTGCTGCGCGGCAAGTCAACGCGCCCCCTATTCGTCTCGAGCATCGGCTGTGATGTGAAAAATGCTGCGGCATGGGTGGCGGCGATGCACGGCGCGCACCGCATGCCGACGCTGTTACAGGCCGTAGATCACGCAGCTCGAGGGTGGGTGTGAAGACGACTCGAGGTTGGCGATGGGGCGCATTTCTCGCGTCAACCCATCGGTTTCCAAACCCGCTCGAACACCCGCAGAAAATTCCCACCAAGAATGCCAGCAACCTGGTCGTTCGAGTATCCACGCGCTCCCAACCCGCTGACCACATCGCTGATCTGTGAAAAGCTATCGAAGCCCTCGGTGTAGCGCAAAGGCGAGCGGAACGCAATGGGCACGGCTTGGTTGTACTTGGCCATGGTGTTCGGGTAATCCGGGTGGCCCCACGGGTCGTAGGTGTGGTCCGGGTAGGAGCCCAGGCTCATGTCGCTGCCGATGCCGACGTGCCCGGCGTTGCCGATGAGGTTGCAGAGGTAGTCAATGTGGTCCAGGAAGTCGGACAGGGTTGGGCGGACGTTCTGCGCAGTCTTTTGCGCCAGCGGTCCCCAATTGACCGCGCCGATCACGCCACCGCGTTGGACACACGCCAGAATTTGTTCATTGTCAATGTTGCGTGGGTTTTCTGCCAATGCACTCGGGTTGGAGTGGCTGAAGATCACCGGGTCGCTGCTCTGATGGATGATCTCGAGACTCGCGCGGCGGCTGACGTGGCTGCAATCGAGCAGCACGCCCAAGCGGTTGGATTCCTGCACGACCAAGCGCCCGAAGCGGCTCAAGCCCACGTCACCCGCATCCAAGCACCCCCCGCAGATCAGGTTGTTGCGGTTGTACGCGGGAATCATCACGCGCATCCCTAAGCGCCAGAAGGCTTCCAAGCGGTGCAACTTGCCCCACATGAACTCGCCGTCCTGCGAGGCGAGCACGAAGCACGCGCCGTTCGCGGCATAGGCATCGCGGATGTCCTGGGCGGTGACGGCGACGCGCAGATTGGGGTTTTTGCGCGCGATCAAGTGCCAGTACATGATTTCTTCTAAAGATTGCTCCAAGGTCTGCTGCGGGTGGAACGCCGTCACGCAGTACGCGGTCGCGCCGTGCTTGTGGGCGTTGGCGTAATCGGCGTCGGGCCAGGCTTGGATGCAGGCGTCCACGAAGAGGTGCTGGGGTGGCGTCTCGAGGATCGGGTGGAAGCCGCGGTTGGGGCGCACGGTGTTGGTGGGCTCTGCGTTGGAGGCGGTCATGCGCTCACCCCCTGGCGTCCGAGGTGACGCTCGAGGTCAAGTTCGGCGGCGATGTGTCCGAAAGCGGAAGGCTGGTTCAACTTGAGCACGCGCTCGAAAGTCTTGCGGGCGTTGTCGGCGTCGCCGTTGTAGAGGTACCAGTTGCCCAAGCCGTAGCCTTGCGTGGCGATTTCACGGGAGCCAGTGGCGTTTTCTGGCAACAAATCTTGCGGTGCAATCGCGCCCTGGTACATGCGCAGGCGTTTGAAGTACGAGCCTTCGACGATGTGCATGTCGGGGTGGATGGTCTCGAGCACGCGCGCAGCCTCGTCGTGTCGCCCCAGGCGGCGCAGGGTCATGTACAGCCAGTCGGTCGTCGCGGCGCGCATGTCGTCGTCCACGCAGTAAGTGAGCGTTTCGCGGTAGATTTCGGCGGCGCGCTCGAAATCGCCCTTGAGGTAATACGCCAAGCCGTAGTGGTAGTAGATGCTCGATTTCAGCGTGCTCTTGTAGGTGTCTTTGAGGCGCTCGAGCACTTCCGGGGTGATCGGCGTCGGCGCGGTGTTGACCTGGTCGGCTTCGTCCAAGAGGATGTGCGCGATGTCTTTTTCGACCTGCGGCTGGTAGTCCTCGATCTCGTCGGGCATGTTCCGCGTGAGTTCCACGGCGCGCTCGAAATCGGCGATGGCGTTGTCGAAGTCGCGCAAGGTGATGTAGCGGTGTGCGCGGTGGCGGTACAAGTGCGGGCTGTCGGGGAAGCGCTCGAGCCCTCGAGAGAACACCTCCAAGGATTCATCGAATTTGTTCAGGTAGGCTTTCAACCGTCCCAGGTAGACGTAGCGGGCGGGGCTGCTCATGGCGGACCTCCGTTGGGTCGTGCGGCGCGTTCAATCCGCGACGGCGAGCGCGGTCGGGTTGAACACGGTGTGCAGGCGGTACAGCGAATCCTGGCTGATCTCGAATTCAAGTTCAAAGCGTCTGGCGATGTCCACGCCCGCGCGCTCAACCGTCGTGCGCACCCCGAGCGAGTACAGCACGGTGTCCACATCGTTCAAAACGGCTTGCAGATCTTGAACTTGATCCCCCAAGATCACGCGCACGTTGTGGGCGTGGTCCACGCGGCTGTGTTGCTGCAAGATGGACAGGAACGTGGCGACGTTGCGTTCCTCGGTGACGAGCGCGTAGCGTCCGCGCTCGGGGAGGTTGTGCAAGCCGTCCAAGGTGCGGCGGCTGGGTTCGGCGGTGATGCCCAAGACGCTGGCGTGAACGCCGAGCGCGTCCAATGCGCGGCGCGTCGCGGGCACGAGCAATGTGAAGGTGACGACGTGGTAGGCAACCTCGAGCAGCTGCACAAGTGGGGCGTACCCAGTTTCCAGTTGCTCCAATGTGAACGGATGCAGCGTTTGGGCGTGCGACCCGAGGGCGTTGTGAATCTGTGCGGCGTACTTGCGCCCGATGTCCTCCGTGGGTGCGATCAACACGGCGGGCGTGGCTTGCGGCGGGGCGTTGAGGGCAACGCCGAAGGCTTGTCTCAACTCGAGCGGTCCGAACCCCAACGCGCGCCCTCGAGCCACGGCGCGGGTCAGGCTGTCCAGCATCAGGGCTTGGCGGTCGTTGTACGAGCCGTCGTTTTCGGTCAGGGCGTTGACGACCGTGCCGCGCCCGACGGTGCTGTCCACGAGCCCGTCTTGTTGCAGAGTGCGGTAGGCTTGAACGACGGTGTTGACGTTGACGCCGAGTTGCCGCGCGACCTCGCGCACGGAGGGCAGGCGGGCCCCCTCTTCCAAGCGTCGGCTGACGATGAAGTGCTTGATCTGGTGCGCGATCTGCAGGTAGATCGGTTCGTGCCCGTCGGCGGTGACGAGCAACGGCAGGCGCTCAGTCTCGGTGCGTTTCATGCGCGACTAGCCTATCGTCTCCCCGGCTTCGCGGCGGCGTTGGCGTTCGCTGAAGGTCATTCCGCCTTTGCCCCAGACATCCATCTCGAGTTCGTAGAGGAGTACCTGGACCCCTTCGGTGTGCGCACCGTTTTCCACGAGAACGCGGGTGATGCCCTCGATGATGGCGTCGCGTTGGTGCTGGGGGCGTTTGGCGATTTCGACGCGGACAATGGCCATGACAATCCTCCTCAAAGTGTTCTGCTGTACTGGTACAATTGAGGATGCTGTCACGACGATCCTGTTTTGTCAAGGTGTGGACTCGAGCCATCTCGAGCGTTTGACACACTGAAATGTGACTTATGGGCGAATTGTCAGCCGCGCTTGACAGCGCAACGTTGGACTGACATTATACCAGTGTACTGGTACATTTTGAAATTCGGGTGACGCAACCGTCTTGTCGTTTGGAGGCAACATGGGCATTCGTCGGAAAAGTACTGCATTGTTTCGCACCGCCGTCGTCATCGCGCTCGGAACCATCGCCGCACTGGGCTTGACCCAGACCGAAGCCCAGACGGAGGTGCAACGCGGCGGCATCCTGGAGATTCCGCTGGCCACGCAGCCAGGCTCGTTCAACCCGATCCTGCCGTCGGAGTTGGCCGCATCCATCATCAACTGGACGATGTTCAGCCCACTGACCGCCGTCAACCCGTACACATTGCGCCTCGAGCCTTACCTGGCGCAGAGCTACTCCTCCAACACCGCCCTGACCGAGTGGACCTTTCAACTGCGCCGCAACGCGCGCTGGCAAGACGGCACGCCCGTCACCGCCGACGACGTGAAATTCACCTTCGACCGCCTGCGCGACCCTGATGAGGGCGCGACCAACCTGCCGGATTTCCGGCGCGTCAAAGAGGTGCGCGTCATCAGCCCCTACACGGTGCGCGTGTTCCTCAACTCCGCCGACGCCTTCTTCGACGACCGCCTCGCCCTCGGGGGCAGCGAGATTCTGCCCAAGCACATCTTGGAAGATTTCAAACGCCTCAAAGACGCCACCGCCTTCAACACGCGCACACCCATTGGCAACGGTGCATTCAAAATGAAACGCGCGGTTCCAGGGCAGTTCTTTGAACTCGAGGCGAACCCGCAGTTCTTCCTGGGACGCCCCAACCTCGACGGCATCACCTTCAAGATCGTGCCCGACGGCAACACCCGCGTCACGCAACTGCTCACCGGGGCGCTGGACTGGGTGGACATCGAAGCGCCGCAACTGAACGCCGTGCGCGCCAACCCGAACATCAAGGTCACGACCTTCGACAGCTTGGGCTACCAAATCTTTGCCTGGAACCTGCGCCTGCCGATCTTCCAAGACCTGCGCGTGCGCCAAGCGATGATGCACGCCGTGGACCGCCGCAAGGCGGCGCAGACGGTTTCGCCGAACCTTGGCTACGTGGACGACCTCTACATTCCCAAAGGGCTCAACTGGGTTCCGCGCCCAGAGGTCAAATTCCGCGAATACGACCCTGCCCGCGCGAAGGCGCTCCTGGCAGAAGCCGGGTGGCGACCCAACGCCAGCGGCATCTTGGAAAAGGACGGCAAACCCTTCGAGTTCAAGATTTTGGTGGACAAGGGCGACGTGCAGCGCGAGCAATTTGGGTTGATCTTGCAGCAGTACTTCACCGACATCGGCATGAAGGTCACCTACGACCTCGCCGAGCGCGGCGGGCGCTGGCTCGAGGAAACCAACAAGGGCACATTCCAGACGCGACTCGCTTCGTTCCCGATCCCCAACATTGATTGGTTGCAGCGCCTGTTCCTCAGCGTTGGACAGAACAACGGGCAGGCGTACAACAACCCGCGCGTGGACAACCTGCTCGGGCGTTTGGTGGCCACCGCCGACCGCAATCAGCAGATCGCTGTTCTGGCGCAACTCCAGCAAGCGCTCTACGACGACCCGCCGAACATGGTACTGCTCTACCGCGAACGCATGACCGCCTCGAGCGCCCGCTTGCGCAACGTGCCGCCGTACAACATCAAAGACGCCATGCCTTACGCCTTCAGGCTCTGGCTCGCCAGATAGCCGAACGGGGTTGACTCGAGGATGCTGAATTACCTCTTGCGCCAAGGCGCGGCCAGCCTCGCCGTGCTGTTCGTCGTGCTGACCGCGACCTTCTTCTTGATCCAGAGCGCACCGGGCAGCCTCAGCATCCTCGCCGATCCCAACCTGGACCCCGAAGTGCGCGCCACCGTCGAACGCAGCTACGGCTTGGACCAACCCGTGTTCGTGCAGTACGCCCAGTGGATGGGACGCTTGCTGCAAGCCGACCTGGGCAATTCGTTCAACTTCCGCCGTCCCGTTTTGGAGATGATCCTCGAGCGCCTGCCCGCCACGCTGCTGCTCGGCGCGGCGGCGCTCGTCATCACCCTGGTCGTGGGTTTCAGCGCCGGGGTGATCGCCGCGCGCCACCCGAACAGTCCCTTGGATCAAGTGCTGAGTTTCGTCAGTTTCGTCGGGCTGGCGACGCCAGGGTTCTGGCTGGGCATCGTGCTCATCATCGTCTTCGCCGTGCAACTGCGGGTGCTGCCCGCCGCTGGAATGCAGACGGTCGGCGCCCCGTTTTCGCTGTTGGATCGCCTCTCGTACCTGCTGATGCCCGCCATCGTGCTCGCGGCGGGCACGACGGCTGAACTGATGCGCTACACCCGCTCGAGTTGGTTAGAAAGCATGAACCAGGATTACGTCCGCACCGCGCGGGGCAAGGGTTTGGCTGAAAACGTCGTCCACGGCAAGCACGTGCTCAGAAACGCGCTCGTGCCGGTGCTCACGGTGTTCGGGCTGTTCCTGCCGCGCCTCGTCGGAGGGGCAGCGGTGATCGAGGCACTGTTCGCGTGGCCCGGCATCGGCAGCATGGCGGTGGAGGCAGCGGTCGGGCGCGACGCGCCGCTGATTCTGGGCGTGACGATGTTCGTCAGCGTCGCGGTGATCCTCAGCAACCTCGTGATTGACGCGCTCTATGTCTTGATAGACCCAAGGATTCGGTACTGATGGACCACGCCGCCGCCAGACCCGCCCTGCAAGTCCGCCCCGGCACGCGCTCGGCGTTCGCCCGCGTTTGGGCGCGGTTGCGCGCCAACCGCCTCGCGCTGTTCGGCACGCTGTTCCTGACCTTCATCGCGTTGCTGATCTTGATTGCGCCGTTGCTGCCCCTGCCGTCGGCGACGCGCATTGACCTGAGCAAGACCTTCGCGCCACCGAACACCGTGAACCTGATGGGCACAGACGAAAACGGGCGCGACGTGTTCGCGCGCCTGATCGCGGGCGGGCGGGTATCCCTGTCTGTGGGCTTGAGTGCTGCGGTCCTCACCGTCATCATTGGCTCGAGCCTCGGGCTGATCGCCGGGTACTTCGGCGGGCTCACCGACCGTTTGGTGATGCGCTTCACCGACGGCGTGCTCAGCATCCCCGTGTTCTTTCTGCTCCTCGCGGTCGTGGCGCTGTGGGGCTCGAGCCCGCTGATTTTGATCGTCGCTCTGGGACTGACGCGTTGGATGGGCGCGGCACGCCTGATTCGCGGCGAAGTCATGCGCTTGAAAAGCTTGGAGTTCATCACCGCCGCGCACGGGCTGGGCGCGAGCGATGCCCGCGTGATGTTCAAACACCTCTTGCCGCAGGTGATGCCGTCCTTGATCGTCGCCACGACCATCGGCATCGGCAACGTGATGCTCTATGAAGCCAGCCTGAGCTTCTTGGGCTTGGGCATCCGCCCGCCCGATCCAAGCTGGGGCAACATGCTCACTGCCAGCCAGAATTACGTGTTCAGCGCGCCGCACCTGGCGATTTACCCGGGCGTGATGATCCTGCTCACCGTGATGTCGTTCAATGCCCTCGGAGACGCGCTGCGCGACGCTTTGGACCCGCGTTTGCGCTCGAGCGCCGCGCCGCAAAGGAAGTGAAAGCCCGTGCCCACCGTGCTCGTCAGCCACCTCTACGAACCCACGTACACCGATGACGCCTTCGCGCGGTATCCCGACCTCGAGTTCGTGCGCTTGGAGAAGAACGCCCCCCCGCCCGAAGCGGCGACCCGCGCCCAAGTGCTGCTTTACGGCGGCATGGAAAAATCCGCGCTAAGCGCCTTGATTCGCGCCGCGCCGCAACTGGAATGGATTCACACCGGAACCGCGGGCTTTGACTGGGTGATGGTCCCAGAAATCGAGGCTCGAGGGATTCGCGTCAGCCGTTCGGCAGGCGTGATGAACATTCCGATGGCGGAGTTCGCCTTCGCCGCGATGCTCGAGCACGCCAAGAACCTCGCCCGCTTGCGCGACGCGCAACGCGAGCACCGCTGGGCGCCGCCGATGCACGCCGAACTCCACGGCGCGACGCTCGCCGTCATTGGCGCGGGCGCGATTGGCGAGCGCTTGGCGCGCATCGCGGGCGGCTTCGACATGCGCGTGGTCGGGATGCAGCGCAATCCCAGATCGCTGCCAGGATTTGCGTCCATGCACGGGCCCAAAGAGTTGCACAGCGTTCTTGCGCAAGCCGATTTCGTCGTGTTGACCTGCCCGCTCACCCCTGAGACGCGCGGCATGATGGACGCGGGGGCTTTCGCGGTGATGAAGCCCACGGCGTACCTGCTGAACTTGGCTCGCGGCGGGTTGATTGTGGACGCGGACTTGCTGCGCGCCCTCGAGACCCATCAAATTGCCGGGGCGTGCTTGGACGCCTTTGAAGTGGAACCGCTGCCCGCCGACCACCCGTTCTGGAACGCCCCAAACCTGCTGCTCAGCCCGCACTGCTCGTACCGCAGCCCGATGATCCGCCACCGCGTCGTCGCGGAATTCACCGCGAACCTGGAGCGGTATTTGAACGGACAGCCGCTCGAGAACACGATGAAGCACGCTACGCTCGGGTATTAGTGACCACGCACCGCGTGCAGTTGCGCGCGCCGCACGGCGCGACGCGACCCCTCGAGCCTGATGAAGATGGGGGCGCGTACCTGCACGACGCGAGTTTCGCCCCTGGTGGTCACTCGAGCGGCGTGTTCCATCCGCGCAGCGAACGCGAGGTCAGCGACGCGTTGCGCGCTTTCGACGCCGTGCTGCCCGTGGGTGCGCAGTCCTCGGTGACGGGCGGCGCGACCCCGTACGGCGAAACCGTGCTCAGCCTGCGGCACTTCAACAGCGTGAAGCTCGAGGATGAAGTGGTGTGCGTCGGTGCGGGCGTCTCGTTGCGCGAACTGCAAACCTTCTTGGACGAACACGGCTGCTGGTTTCCAGGTGCACCGACCTACGACGGCGCGCAGGTCGGCGGGGCGTTGTCCACGAATGCTGCCGGAGCCACAACCTTCAAATACGGCAGCGTCCGCGACCACACGCTGGGGTTGACGGTCGTCCTCGCGGACGGCGACGTGCTCGAGGTCACGCGCGGGCAGCACCGCGCGCACCCGGACGGTTTTTTTGAACTCTCGAGCGCCGACCAGACCCGCACCTGGCGCGTGCCTGTACCCACGTACGCGATGCCGCAGGTGGACAAGCGCGCCGCTGGGTACTTCGCCACACCCGAGATGGACCTCGTGGACCTGTTCATCGGCGCGGAAGGCACGCTTGGCGTCGTCGTGGAAGCGCGGCTGCGCGTGGTTTCGCCGCGTCCGCGCGTCGGCGTGGCGCTCGTGCCGTGTGCGACCGAGGACGCTGCGCTCAGCCTCACCGCTGACCTGCATTCGGTCGCCCTTGAGCACCGCGCGAATCCACCCGAGGGCTTGGATGTCAGCGCCGTGGAGTACATGGACGCGCGCTGCGTGGCGTTGCTGCGCGAGGACGGCAGCGACGCCCGCCTCGGGTTTCGGCTGCGCGCGGGCACGCTGTTGCTGGTGCAGCTCGATCTGCTGGAGAGCACCGAAGCCCTGCACTTCGAGCGCTTCACAACGCTGCTCGAGCGCCACGGCGTTCTCGATCACACGGTCTACGCCGCACCCGGCGAGGCGAAGGCGAGCGCAGCCATGTTCGCGCTGCGCGAAGCTGTGCCCGAAGGCATCAACGCGCGCTTCGCCCGCGTCAAACGCGACCTTGACCCGCGCATCACCAAGGCGGGCGCGGACATGGTCGTGCCCTTCCACCGGTTGCCCGAAGCGATGCGCGCCTACCGCACGGCGTTTGCGGCGGCGGGCGTGGATTACGCGATTTGGGGGCACGCCTCTGACGGCAACATGCACCCGAACATGTTGCCGCGGCACTGGGACGATGTCGCTGCTGCCAAGCAAGCCATCCTCGGGCTGGGACGCACGATTCAAACCCTCGGCGGTTGCCCGCTGGCAGAGCATGGTGTTGGGCGCAACCCAGTCAAACAAGCCTTGCTCGAGGGGCTATACGGGGTGGACGGCATTCAGCAAATGCGCGCGGTGAAACGCGCTTTGGACCCGCGTGGCGTGTTGGCTCCTGGCGTGCTCTTCCCGAGTTGACCAAACGCTTGGTCCTCACCCCTCCAACCGCCACACCCACGCCGCGACCTGCGTGCTCGAGGGCGGATTGGATTCCTCGAGCCACCATCGGACGATGCCGACGAACTGCGCGGCGTAGACGCGCACCCGCAACCCGAGCGGCGCACCGTCGGGCGTGAGCAGGTCTTGCAGCAGGTCCGGGCGTCGCTCCAAGAAGCGCACGACTTGCTGCTCTAGGTCAGTGGCAATGCTGCTCAACCCGTGCCGTCCAAGCATCAAGCGGTAATACGGCGCGTGACCAGCGATGTGGTCAAACAGGTTGGTGACAACCGCTGGAAGGTCGTCGGTGTCGCTGGGCAAACCCTCGAGCGATGCCGCGCCCGCCTCAAGCAGCGCGCCGACTTCTGCGGTCCAGCTTTTCAGAAGATCGCGTTTGCTGCGGTAATGGCGGTAAAAGGTCGCGCGGTTGACCCCGGCGCGTTCGATGATCGCCGCGACCCGCACCGCTTCAAAACCGTGCTCGAGGACGAGTGCCAGAAACGCCTCGCGCAACGCTTGGCGGGTGCGCTGCACGCGCGGGTCGGACGGTAAATGCGACATCTGCCGCAGAGTGTCGCATATGCGACACCACGGCGAAATTGGCATCTTGTGGCATTGCAGCCTCGACCATAGGCTGCCTGCATGACGAACGCCGTCCCACACGAAGAGGTTCTGGCAACCTTGAACGATCCTGGGTTTTTGCTCGAGCCCGCAGCGTTTTACGCCCGTTTGCGCCACGATGCCCCGCTCGTGTTCGTGCCGCCATTGCAGACCTGGCTGGTCTTTCGGTACGAGGACGTGCAGCGCGTGCTGACCGATTACGCGACCTTTTCTTCGCGCGTGCCGTTTCCGCCGGAGCAAACCGATTTCACGCAGAGCGTGAACTTCATGGACCCGCCGCGCCACAAATCCGTGCGCGCTTTGGCGCAGCAATCGTTCACGTTGAAGCGCGTGGAGGCGATGGCTCCGCGCATCGCGGAAATCGCCCGTGACCTGCTGGATGCGGTGCTCGAGCGTGAGGGCTTTGACTTCATTCAGGATTACGCCAATCCACTGCCGATCATCGTCATCGCCGAGATTCTGGGCGTGCCGACGGACGACACCGCGCGGTTCACTGACCTGTCCAACCGCATCGTCACGGGCGACCAAGCGGCGATCTCTGAACTCGCCACGTACTTTCGTGGATTGATCGAACACCGCAAGCAGCACCCCGGCGACGACCTCGTGACCGCACTCGTCCAAGCCCACACCGAAGGCGAGCACCTGAGCGAACAAGAACTCGTGGATTTCTGCATCGTGCTTTTGGTCGGCGGCAACGAAACCACCGCCAAACTGATCGGCAACGCGCTGCTGTGCCTGCGCGACTTCCCAGCACTGCGCCAAACCCTCCTCGAGCACCCGGAGCAGACGCCTGCGTTTATCGAAGAGGTGCTGCGCTTGCGTTCACCCGTGCAGACGATGCAGCGTATCGTTCGCACCGACACCGAGTGGTACGGGCAAACCCTGCGTGCGGGGGAGATAATCGAAGCCGTCATCGGCGCGGCGAACCTGGACGAAACCGTCTTTGACGATCCCAACACGCTTCGTCTCGAGCGCAAAGGACGGCACTTGGCGTTTGGGAACGGCATTCACTTCTGCCTGGGTGCACCGCTGGCGCGGTTAGAAGCGCGCATCGCGTTGCAGCACGCCCTCGAGCGCCTGCCGGATTTGCGTCCAGTTGACCATGCGGCGTTGATGCCCGTACCCGCCTACGGCTTTCACGGCGTCGTGTCCCTGCCGGTGACGCACGGGAAGCACTGACTGTTTTTGAAGCACTGATCGCCCCTCGAGCCAACGCCCCAACCCAGCCTGACACCGAGCAGAGGTTACCGTTGATCCCAGACGCCACACCCAACCCAGACCCATCCATGTCCGTCCCGGTCGGCACGAACTGGAAACCGCGCTTCTTCACGATCTGGACCGGACAAGCGCTGTCGTTGATCGGCAGTTCGTTGACGCAATTCGTGTTGATCTAGTGGATCACCCAGACCACCAACTCCGCCGGGGCACTGGCGATTGCGGGCGCGATGGGGCTGCTGCCGCAAGCGATTTTCGGACCCCTCGGCGGGACCATCGCCGACCGGTTCAACCGACGGATCGTCATGGTCGTCGCCGACGCGATCACAGCCGCTTGCATGGCCGGACTGGTGCTGTTGTTCGCCACCGATTCCGTGCAGCTTTGGCACGTCTACGTGCTGATGTTCGTGCGCAGTTCCATGCAAGCCTTCCAAGCACCTGCCGCCGCTGCCAGCACCGCCAACCTCGTGCCACAAGCGTGGTTGCCCAGGGTCGCGGGCATGAACCAATCGCTGCAAGGCGTGATGACCATTGCCTCAGCGCCGCTGGGCGCGTTGGCGCTGGCGGTTTTGCCGCTCGAGGGGGCGCTCCTGATTGACGTGGCAACGGCGGTGCTGGGCATCGTGCCGCTGTTCTTTTATGCCGTGCCGCAACCCCCGATCAACCGCGCTGCCACGGGCTTTTGGACAGATTTTCGCGTCGGGGTGGCTTACGTCGCCCAGAACCGTGGTTTGCTGACGATGTTTGCGTTGCTCGGGTTGGTCGTGCTGGCGATCATGCCGACCTTCACGCTGGTTCCGCTGCTGGTCAAACAGCACTTCGGCGGCGGCGTCAACCAAGTGGCGCTGATGGAAGGCTTGGCGGGTTTGGGCATGATCCTCGGCGGCGTCATCGTCGGGATCGCGCCCGCGCGCCGACCGATTGTGCTGATGCTGGTCTCGTTCGTGGCTTCGTGCTTGCTGCTCGCCGTGACCGGCCTCGCGCCGCGCGACGCTTTCTGGTTGGCGGTCACCGCGTGGATGCTCTCTGGACTAGCCTTCTCCACCGGCAGCGCACCGATCACCGCCGTCCTGCAAACGCTGGTCCCGAACGCGATGCAGGGCCGGGTCTTGTCGCTGATGACCACCGTCATGGGCGTGGCTGGCCCGATTGGGTTGGCCATCGCCGGACCGCTGGGCGAAGCCGTCGGCGTCAACAGCGCCTTCGTCATCGGCGGGTTCGTCGCAGCGGGCATCAGCGCCCTGGCGTTTCTCTCCAAAGCCCTGCTGTCGCTGGAACAACAGCTTCAGCACGAAGGAGAAGACGGTGCACGACGGGCCTGAAAACCCCCAAGCTGCACCGCAGGGGTTTGGGCTGGTGCTCGGCGGCGGCGGTGCTCGAGGGTTCGCGTACATCGGTGTCGCCCGCGTCCTCGAGCGCGCAGGGTTGCGCCCGAGCGCCATCGCAGGGACGAGCATGGGCGGTTTGATCGGGGCGTTGATCGCGGCAGGGAACACCACCGAACGCATCACCGCGTCGCTTCAGCAAACACCGCCTTGGTTGTATTTGAACCTCAACCCGTTTGCCGATGCCCTGGATTTCGACCGCTTGCACCGCACAGTGGGTTCGTTGCTGCCCGACACCTTCGAGGCCTTGCCCACGCCGCTGGCGCTGACCGCCACCGACTTGGTGACCGGTGAAGCGGTGTGCTTCTCGAGCGGTGACTTGATGCACGCGATCCGTTGCACCATTGCCTACCCCGGCTTGGTCAACCCAGTTCCCGACGGGGCACGGCTCCTGGCCGACGGCGGCATCGCAGACAATCTCCCGGTCAGCGCCGCCCGCGCCCTCGGTGCAACGCGCGTAGTCGCGGTCAACGTCGTGCCGCTCGAGCCGTTGACGCCGCATCAACCCGACTGGTGGGGACGCCTGCTGCGACGCGAACCGCGATTGGACGAGTTCAGGACGCTGCTGCGCGCGGCGGATGTCATGCAGCACCGAATCACCCAGATGCAGCTCGCAACTGACCCGCCAGACTTGATCATCACACCGCAAGTTCCTGGCATGACGATTTTTGATTTCGACCGCGTTGACGAAGCGGTTCAGGCTGGCGCGGACGCCGCGACCGCGGCACGGCCAAGACTGACTCGGGTGCTGTATCGGTGAGTCTTCGAGTGTCGTGCGGCGCGATAAGGCAAGTTGCAAAATGGTTGACGTTGGATCAACCATTTTCGAGCGTCGCACCCATGTGCGCAAGGCGCAACGCGAGTAGCAACAAGGGTGGTGTGCTGGAGGATGGGAGCATTTTGCGCGGTTTGCAAAATGCGGACAACCGGAATGCACACCACCCTACAGCGTTTCCCGAGTTCCTCTCCCACCCTCCCAAAAAACGGTCGGGTGTCCGCTTCACTCGAGAAACGCTGATTTGTTCTACTCGCATAGCTCGCCAGGGAAAGTGACGGTGGGGCAGTCACAAACCTGGGAACCGCTGTAGATCCTTGGGGCCGTGCTCCTCGAGCACAACGAACCTCTTGTAAAAGCACGGCTCGAGTTCATGTCCTGATGCGAACAACCCGCTTTCTGCCGGGGACAAGAGGAAGTCCCTCCACCACCTCTTTTGCTTGTTGCCAACCTGTTGGCGATTGATGCAAGAGGTTCAATTTCTCGAGGCTTTGCTGTCCGTCTGCGATGCCTCTTCACGGAAACGGGGCGACCACCTCAGTTCAGCGCGCCTGTGCCAGTGGTCTAGGCACTTCACCCAACGCCCTCGCTGCAATCAAGTGCATCGCATGCGACCACAGCAGCGGCGAGGCGGACGTGCCCCAACGCATTTGCCACGCCTCGAGCCGCGCGGGGTCGGTGCTGGAGACCGCGACTTGTTCGGGCAGGTCGCCGTTGGGTTGGCGCCGCGCTTCGACCCAGGCGTGCAAACGCCGCGCGGTCTCGAGGTCGCCCGCTTCCACGCTGTGCCACGCCAGAAAATCGGTCAGCAGCAGCCACGCGCCCGCGCCGTAATACTCGTCTTCGGCGTAGCGGATGATGCCGCCGTCGCGCTCGAGGACGCGACGGATTTCCGCGACGGTGGCGCGCATGCGCGGGTCGTCGGGGGCGACGACCCGGAACGGCGTGGCAAGCCAAATCAGGCTGGCGTCCACGCCGCCGTGGTGGTCGGATTTGACGAAGCGTCCTTCCTTCACGCAAGCGTTTAGGATATGGGCACGCACCTCGTCGGCACAGCCTGAAAACGCGGAGTCAAAGCGGCTGAGCGACTGCAAACCGCCGTAGATGGAGGCCAGCGTCGCGGTGTGCACGTCGTTCACGCGCTCCTCCCAGCAATCGCTGCACGGCACGCGGTAAAAGGTGTGCAGGTAACGCCCGACTGCGCGGGCGACCTCGGCGTATTCGCCCAGATCGGTGCGTCCCTGCCGCTCGAGGTGCTGGCTCAGCGACCACAGCCATTGCCCGTAGCCATCCAATTGAAAGTTTGGCCAGTCGTCGTTCAACCATTCGCCCGTCAAAGAGAACCGGGCGGGCAGCATCTCGCGCGGATCGGGACGGGGATTGGCGCGCTCGATCAGGGCGCGGATGCGCCCGAGGTGCGGCGTGAGCGTGCGCACAACCCAGCGGTGAAAGCGCGCAGCGCTGTCCGGGTGACCGCTCGTGTCCATCGCGTGGGCGATGAACGCGCCGTCGCGCAGCCACGAGTGCGGGTACTGCGAGAACGTCGGGCAGGCGGGATACGCGCCGCTGGGGTGTTGCAATCCCAGAATCAGCGCGGCATCGTGCGTCGTGGCGGTGCGGTCGGTGGTCAACATGGGCCCTCCGTTGAGGTTGGTGGCGCGCAGCGATTGTCTCGAGACCCGAGCGGCTGTGCCGATTCCAAAACCCGAGCGCGCCACGGGTGGTTTCAAAAAGCGCGGAATGCCTCGAGCAGCGTCTCGAGTTGTGGCGCTTCGGCGCGAATGAACACGGGGATGCGCTCCAAGGGCGCAGCGACAGTGAACTGGTCTGCACCCTCGAAGCGCGCGCCCGACCACGCATCCACCCACGTTCCCGGTGGCAGATGCACGGTGCGGGCGAGCGCGCCCTTTTCGACGACCGCACAGACAAGCAGGTCGCGGGTAAAAAGCACACTGTGCACGTCGGCTGCCAAGAATTCGCGGTGCGTTGGGTGCTCGAGGGCTGGATAACGCAGCAGCGGCAGACCCTCGGCGCTCAGGGATTGGGCTTGGTCGTGCACGAAGTCCAGCAGCCGCATGCGCAGCTTCGCGTAACGCCGGTACACCTCCAATGCGCGCGGGTCGTTGTGGCGCTCGCTGATGTTCCACGGCGAGCGGTCTCGGTTCTCGGTGACGGGGTTGAACTCGGAGTGGTACTGCATGATTGGGCAGAAGCACGCGAACGCCGTGGAGCGCAGGTACAGTTCCACGGTGGGAATGTCGCCGCTGAACCCGCCGATGTCCCAGCCCCACATCGAAACGCCGCTGATGCCCGCCGACAACCCGGCTTGAATGGAGGCTTTGAACGCGTCCCAGGTGCTGTTCTCGTCGCCCGCCCAGTGACCGGGAAAGCGCTGCGCTCCGGTGTACCCGGCGCGCGAGAAGGTCAAGCCCTCGCCGCCCGTGTGGTGCTGCACGAAGTCGTGGTACGCGCCGACGTAGGTGTTGGGATAGCTGTTGTACAACGCCAGCCCGCGCTGTCCGTCGTGGGCGCGCAGGTCGCGTCCCCAGAGGTGCTCGCCGCCATCGGTTTTCATGCCGTCAATGCCGAGGTCTTCAAGCAAGTAGCGGCGCTTGTCAAACCACCACCGGCTCGCGTCGGGGTTGCTGAAATCCATCACCAGCCCGTCGGTGAACCACCAACCCCGGCAGCGGTACGGCGAGCCGTCCGCTTCACGAATGCCGTAGCTGTTTTGGAGCATGTGCTCTTCGTCGGCATCGTGTTGGGCATGCGTGCCCTCAATGCGCTTTTGCACCGGAATCTGCCACAGCAGCACGCGGATGCCGTGCGCGTGGCATTCGTTCACCATCGCCTTGGGGTCGGGCCAGCGCCCGGTGAACTGAAAATCCTCGAGCTTGAAGGCTTGATTGCCCGCTTTGGGCGCGTACTCGGCGTCGTTGAAGATGTAGAAGGTGTGCTCGTCGCTCCACGCCTCGAGCACCAGCGCTGTGCTCGGCACGTCTTCCTGCACGGTGCGGCGCACGACCGCTTCGGTTTTGGCTTGCGAGTTCCAATCGTTGGAGGACATCCACGGTCCGAACGCCCATTTGGGCGGCACGGCAATCGCGCCGGTCAGCCGCGTGAACGCCGCCGTGACTTGATAAGGTGTTTCTGCCACGATGAAGTGCGCCCGCAACGTCGTCGCGCTGTCAGGCAGCTTCTCCAGGCTGACCCGGCAGGTCTCGCCGCACAGATCAAAAACGCTCGGCTCGAGCGCGTCCAACCACACGCCATACGCGCGGTTGGAGACCACGAACGGCACAGGCAGGTACGTGCGCTGACCTTGCTCCTTGTATTCCTCGTAGACGCGCACGTCGTACTCGCGCCCGCGCTTGTCGGGCTGGTCGAAACGTTCGCCCAAGCCGTAGAGGGCTTCGTCGGGTGTGGGCTGCCAGTAAAACTCGAAATGCGTCACCGCGCCGCCGGGCAACTCGAGCCAGCGCACGCGCAAGGAAGCCGTGAACTGCGCGTCGGCGCGGTTCGGGTGACGCCCGGCGAGCATCAGCGTCTCGAGGTTCACACGCACCTCGAGCCCGTCGGCGTGCAGGGTCGTGACCGCGCCGTCCTGCGCGACCCGAACGGGCAGCGCCTCGGTCGCAGCGACCTCCACACCCGCCTCGAAGCAGCACACGCCCGCAATGGGCACGCTCAAGCGCGCCTGCAAACGGCTCGAGCCATCATTGGTGCGCAGTGTGAACCGCACGCCGTTCGGGGTCGCCTCGAGGTCATGAAGCGTTGCCGCCTCGCACCAACGCCCGATCTCGAGCGGATAAACTTCACTGCTCAACTCGCCCTGCGCGGTGTCGGCGAGAATCTGGTAGCGGTGCGCGCCGCTGCCCGGCGAGCCGAGCGCCGCCAACCACTGCCCCGTCCCGAGCGCCTGTGCTTCACAGCGCTGAACGCCCGTGGCGGTGTGCAGGTTCACCCACGCCGAGCGCGCCTCTGTGCACACGAAGCCGATGTGAACGCGGTCGTCGCTTCGCGGATCGCGGGGAAAACGTTCGGTGGGCAGACGCTTGTAGGGGTCGTCAATGCCGTAAGGATGGTGTTGGATCACTGCGGGAAACCTCGTTCGTTGGGGAGATGGACGGCGTTGATCGGGGGGCTGACTCGAGGCTCGAGATGGCAGGGAGTACCGGTCTCGAGGTGCTGTGTGGGTGTGTACTCGGCAACGGCGGTCTCGAGACCGGGTTGACCTAGCGCTTCATCAAGTCGCTGACGCGGCGTTGCGCCGAGCCCAGCGCCGCTTCCACGGTCTTCGTGCCCAAGCGCGCCGCCTCGAGTTCTTGGTTGATGATGTCCTGCAACTGGCTTTGGCGGTCCATCACGGGTGGCGTGACCGCGTAGCGCAGCGATTCAAAGACCGCTTCGCGGTTGGCGGGCTGGGGCTTGGCCAAATACCCCTGCAACAAGGATTTTTGATCCAACGACAGCGCGGGCAGCTCCCACGAGGTGTCGATGCGCGCCTTCACCGTGGCTGGGCTGGCGGCGAGGAACTTCACCCAGCGGTACGCGGCGTCGGCGTTCTTGGAGCTTCTGGAAACCACGGCAGCGTTGGAGAAGAAGTGCGTCGCCTTTTTGACGTTGCCCGGTTCCACGGCGATGTCCCAGTTGAACTTGGCTTTGCTGAACGCGTCGAACATCCAAATGCCGGTGTGCAGCATCGCCAGTTGCCCGTTCACGAACATCGCGCCGTCGTCCGCGCCGCTCATCTCGGCAGCGCTGGGCATGACCTTGTGGACCAACGTCTTTTCGGTCAGCCAACGCAGGGCTTCGCGGTTGCGGCTGGTGTCAATCGTGACGTTCGGGCTGACCCGGATCGCCCCGCCCGCTTGCGCGGCGACCTTGTAAAACTCCCAGAACTGCACGGGTTGAAACACACCCCAGACGCGCTTGCTCGGGTCGGTCAGTTTCTTGGCTGCCTCGAGTTCGTCTTTCCAAGTCCAGTTCGCATTTGGGTAGGCGACGCCCGCTTTGTCGAAGAGGTCTTTGTTGTAGAAGAGCACCACCGTGGAAAAGGTGATCGGCAAGCCGTACTGCGTGCCCCCGGAGCGGAAGGCGTTCAGTGCCGCCGGGTAGAAGGTCTTGGCGACGGGCGTTTTTTCCGCTGCGAGCCTCGAGCCCAATTCGAGCAGCGTGCCTCGGGCGGCGAAGGTCGTGAAGTTCTCGTAGTTGAGTTCAAACACGTCCGGCGCTTGTCCGGCGGCAATGTCGGTTTGCAGCTTCGTGAAGTACGAATCGAAGGGCGCGGTGGTGTACTTGACCTCGATGCCGGGGTTCTCGCGCTGGAAGGTGTCAATCAAACCGTCCAGGGTTTTGACGTGGTTGGCGTCGGTCGTGAACGAGTAGTAGTTCAGCGTGACCTTGTTTGACTGCGCCGCGCCGAACGCCGCCAAACCGAATGCCACGAGCAACGCGCTGGGAACGAGGATCTTCTTCATGGTTTGCCTCCTGAGGCGGTGAGGACGAAGGGTTGAAGTGACACACGGCGAACACGTCTGCTCGCTCGAGAATTCAACAGGAGAAAGGGAAAGCAAGGGGGGAAAATGCCCTCGAGCCTCGAGGGGTGCGTTGGTCTAGCCCTTGAGCCCGGAACTGACCACGCCTTCGACCACCCAGCGTTGCGCGAACGCGAAGACGAGCAGCATCGGCGTGACGGTGATGACCGCGCCCGCCATGATCAGGTTCCACTGGGTCTGCCCCGGATAGACGCCTTGCAACGTGGACAGCGCCAACGGCAAGGTCATCAGGTTGCGGTCGCTGACGATCAGCAAGGGCCACAAAAAGTTGTTCCAACTGGCCATGAACGCGAACACGCCCAGGGTTGCCAGCGCGGGCCCCGAAATCGGCACGATCACGCGCCAAAAGATTTGCAGCGTGTCCGCCCCGTCCAAGGTCGCGGCTTCCTCGAGTTCCACGGGAATCGCCGTGAAAAACTGGCGCATCAAGAACGTGCCGAAGGCGCTGAACAGCGCGGGCACGATCAAACCGAGGTAAGAATTCGTCCACCCGAACTGCTTGACGATGATGAACAGCGGCGTCATCGTCACCGCGAACGGGACCATCAACGTGCCCAGGTACGCGGCGAACAGCGCTTCGCGTCCGGGAAAGCGCAGGCGCGCGAAGGCATAGCCAGACATCGAGCAGACCACCAGTTGCCCCAACGTGACCGCGCTGGCGATCAGCAGGGAATTCAGCAGCACGCGCAGGATCGGGAAGGTCTGGGCGACCTCGAGGTAGGCTCCGACGGTCGGCTGACTGGGAATCAATTGCGGCGGCACGCTGAGCACGCCCTCGGCGGGTTTCAGTGAAGTCGAAAGCATCCACAAAAAGGGAATGACCATGCCGACCGCGCCGATGCAGACCAAGAGCGTCGTGAACACCTGGGCAACGTCCACCCTCGAGCGGCGACGGCGTTTGGAATCCTGTGCTTGCTCGGGGAGTTGGCGGGTCACACCGACCACCTCGAGCGTGCCCGCGACAGCGCGTAACTGACGGCAAACACCAGGGCGAACAGCACCCACGACATCGCCGCGGCGTACCCCATCTGGCTGTAGGAAAACGCGTTTTTGACAATCCGTTCGATCAGGACGCTGGTGCTGCCCGCCGGTCCACCGCCGGTCATCACGTAGACCTGGTCAAAAACCTGGAAGGCATTGATCAGGCTGATCGTCAGCGCGAAGAACAAGCTTGGCGCGAGCAAGGGAACGACCACGTGCCAGAGGCGTTGCGACCCGGTCGCACCGTCAATGCTCGCCGCCTCGAGAATCTCTGCGGGAATGTTCTGCAACCCCGCGAGCAGGATCGTCATGACGAAGCCCACGTCCTTCCACAGGCTGGTCAGGATCACCGCAGGCATCGCCCAAGCGGGGTCGAACAGCCACGCGGGGCCGGTGATGCCCAAACCCGCGAGCGCGTTGTTGACCAAGCCGTAACTGGGGTTGAGCAGCCACTTCCACACCAGGGCGACCGCCACCCACGAACTGACCACCGGCAGGAAGTACAGCGCCCGCAGGAAGCTGCGCGCGGGCACGCGGGTGTTCAGCGCCACGGCGACGAACAGCCCGAGCAGCATCACCGGGGCGACGTAGCCGACGACGAAGGTCACGGTGTGGCGCAGGGCTGCCCAAAATTCTGGGTCATTCAAAAGCGTGGCGAAGTTTTGCAAGAACACGAACGACGGCGGCGTCAACAAGTCCCAACGGGCGAACGCCAGCGCGAACGACACCAAAATCGGTCCGAGCACGAACACCGTCATGCCCAGCACGCTCGGTCCGAGGAACAGCGTCAGCGTCAAATGCCGTTTCAAACCGCGCTCGTACATCAGTGCTCACCCGCCCAGGCGAACGCCCGTTGCACCGCGAGGCTCGCCGCGCCGCGCGCCCAGGCGTCGTCGCCCCAGGCGTCCACGAACACGGGCACGTCGTCCGCCAAGCCGTTGAAGGCGTGGGCGTGCATGGCTTCGCGCAACGCGTTGAAAAACACCGTCCCGAGGCGCACCCCTTCGCCGCCGACGACGATCAATTCGGGATTGAACACGTTGAGCACCCCGGAGAGCGCCCGCCCCACCCGCCGACCCGCGTCCTCGAGCAATCCCAGCACGTCGGCGTCGCCCTGTGCGGCACGCTCGAGCAGTGCTTGGATGTCCGCGACCTTCCCCCGTGGACGCGCCGCGTTGTGGCGCTTCACCAGGGCGTGCTCGGCGGCGTAGGCTTCCAGGCAGCCGCGGTTGCCGCACTCGCAGGGCAGACCGTCGGGTTCGCTCAGCACGTGTCCGAACTCGCCTGCGCCACCATCGCGCCCGCGGTAAACCTCGCCGTTCAAAACGAGCCCCATGCCGATGCCGCGCCCGACGGTCAGGGTCAGAAAATTCTGGGCGTGCTTGCCGTGCCCGAACAGGCGCTCCGCGGCGGCGAACGCGTTCACGTCGTTGTCCACCCAGACCGACGCGCCGATGCGTTGCGCGGCCATCGCCGCGATGGGCACGTCGCGCCAGGCCAAGATCGGGCTCGAGTGGCACAGGCCGCGCGGGTCAATCACGCCGGGCATGCCGATGCCGACGCCGATCAAGCGCTCGGGCGTCGCCCCGGCCCGCGCGAGCAGTGCGGTCGTGACCGCGTTCGCGGCTTCGACCACCGCTTCGGGGCTGTGCGACCCGAGGGCGAGGTGTTTTTGCTGCAAGACGGCGGTGGACAGGTCGGTCAGCACCGCCTCGAGCCTGGATTCCATGACCTTGATGCCGACCGCGAAATGCGAGGCGTAATCAATGTCAATCATGATCGGTGGGCGGCCGCCGCTGGAGGAACCCAGTTCGCGTTCCGTCAGCCAGCCGTCGCCGATCAACCCGGCGGTGACGCCGGTGACCGCCGCGGGGCTGAGCCCGGTCACTTCCGCCAGGTGCGCGCGGCTTTGTGCCCCGTGTTGGCGAAGGTGGTTGAGGATCAGGCGACGGTTCAACGACCGGATCGTCGTCTGGTCGCTTTTGGCGTGACGCATCAATCCCTCAAACTTTCTTTATTCACTGAATTATGTGTTGACGGGAACGATAGCACCGCCGCGAGAATCCGTCAAGCATTCCCTTGGACTGCACGTCGGTGAGGCTCGAGCCAGGCAGTGGTGCACCGTCGCGTGGCGTGCGCAACAATGCGGTTCAAAGCTGTTCGTTGACGTGATGAACGCGCGAGAACGGGTTCCCGATGCGCTCTGCCTGTTCGGCGTCGCGCATGGAAGCACCTGCGCCCTGGCTGGGGTTGCCAGGGCCCGAGTTAAGCGGCTCGAGGCTCTGTTGGGACACCGCACTGGGCGCACGTTCTGGCAACGTGCGCCCTGGATCAGGTGATGAACCATTGGGCAACACCGTGTCTCGAGGTTGACATGACTGTGCCCGTCGTTAGGGTTGGAGCAGCGACTTCACAAACTCCAGCAGCAAAAACGCGCCGTGTGGGTTGCGTTCAATCCCGAGCGCCTGATCGCCGCGCCCGCCACTGAAATTGAGGGTCGTGACGATAGCCCGGCCCGCACCGATCCCAACGTCCACCGCGTAATCGTGAACGAACGCGGTGCGGGCGTCCACGCGGCGCAGGATCGGATTGAAGGGGACCCTCAGCCCAGCGGTCTCGAGGGCGCGGTCTGGGGCAACGCCGTAAAATTGCAGGTCGCACCAACCCGCGTGCGGAAACGCGCCCCAAGCCGCGTGTGCTTCAATCAGCTTGACCGCTTCGCGCCAAAAGGGCAATGCAGTGGTCTCGATGCCCGCCGCTGCGGTCGCGTGCGAGGCGACCACGACCGCCCGTCCGCCGCCCGCAATCCACGCCTCGAGTTCTGGCGTCCACGCGCTCGCCACGGCCACCCGCGCCTCCCGAACGTCGCTCAGCAGGTGCGGCGCAAGTTTGCGCAGCCCCTCCAGCCGCCGCTCGGGGTCGAGCAAGGCCACATCTTGAATGCCGTGCCACGGGTCAGCCGGGTAGACCCACAGCGGCCACGCGTTGCTCGAGTGCAGACCGCCGACCTGTGCTTCAAGGCTCAACGTCGCCCGTCGCGGCGTGGTCACGCCCGGCAGCGTAAACTCGATCACGCCGACCTCGCGCAGTTCGCCCTGATTGATGGGTCGCGCGCCCGAGACCGTCCCGCTGGCAAAGGCGGGTTCGTCCTCGAAGTTCACCGACCAGTTGACGACCGCGTGCCCGCTGACCGCGGCGTAATTGGAGACCACCGCGTGCGGGCGCACGAGGGCACCGCCCACGTAGCCGTGCGCGTCCCACGGTGCGGCGCGGTCGCCGCCCGCGATCCACGCCCGCCGTCGGTCCCAACCGACCAGGACCACGAGGTCGCTATTGAACGCGCGGAATACGTCCGGGGTGAATTTGGACACGTCGCGGTCGTCCCACAAACCAGCCGTCGAGATCGGCGTGTCGGCTTCGCCTGTGAGCACGTAGCCACCGATCTCTTGGAACAAGCGCGTCGTCTCGAGCGTGTGCTTGCGGTGCAGGAGCGATTGCTTCTTAGAGACCGCCTCGAGTTCAGCGCCGCGCACCCACATGCCGTTGGCTTTGGCGCGCTCCGGGATGAATGGCACGTCGTACTGCCACCGCGCGCCCTGCGGGTTGACTGCTGGATCGCTCGAGCACCACCATGGCAGGTTGCCGTTCGTGTCCTCGAGCGCGCGCAGGTCGCGCCAGGTTTCACTGTCGGCGTATTCCCCAAACAGGAAGGGCTGCACCGGTCGCCAGCGCGGGGCAAAGTGGTTGACCGTCGGTTTGAACTCGTGCAGTTCGCAGTAGAAGTGGTAATCGTAGAAGTCTGCGAACTCGTTCAGCAAGCCGCCGTAGGCTTCGCCGGAGCCGCTGTTGTCTCGCAGTAGCGCGTCGCCAATCGTCGCCTTGGTCTGCGCGTACAAGGGCTCGAGGAAGTCCGCACCGACGTTCCGGTTCAACTCGCAGCCCAGCGTATAAATGATGATCGAGGGGTGGTTGCGCGCCTGCGCGACGATGCGCGCGTACTCCACAGGAATCTGCACGCGGCTCTCGGGGGTGAGCCGCGTCAACCACATCGGCAACTCGAGCCAGACGAGCATGCCCAGTTCGTCGCAGAGGTCCAGAAAATACTGTGGCGGGAACCACAGGCAAAACTTGATGCCGTTGAAGCCCATCGCTTTGAGTCGCTCGAGGTCGTGCCGCACGCGGTCCGCGCCGGGGTTTGAGTGCAGGCTCTCGGGATACCAGCCCCAGTTGAGGACCATCCGTGGATACACAGGCGCACCGTTCAGCACAATGTCCGTTCCTCGCACCTCGAGCGTGCGCAATCCAAAACGCACGTCTCGAGCATCGCCGTCGGGCAGGGTGATTCGCGCCGTGTACTGCGTCGGGCTGTGCGGCGACCAGGCTCGAGGGTTGGGAACCTGCAATTGCACGCTGGTCTCGAGGTCGCAATGCGTCTCGAGGATTGCCACGACCGCGCCAGCATCGTCCAAAATCTCGAGGTGCACGGGGCTGGGCGCATCGGTTCGCACGGTGGCGTACACCGTGCCATCCGCCTCGCCGCGCACCCACACGTCCTCCAAGTGCACGCGTCCAGTTGCCTCGAGCCACACGGGTTGCCACAACCCGCCGAAGAGGTGCCCCCAGACGTACGGCAAAAACCCCGACAGCGTTTCGCGCGTGTGGAAGCGTCCGGGCACGGGGTCGGAATCGGGACCGGCGGTCAGCCTGGCGGGTTTTTCGACGACGACCAGCAATTCTTTTTCGGAGCCGGGTTGCACGAAGCCGGTGACCTCGAGCGTGAACACGTCCCATGCGCCCGTGTGTGCCCCGACGCGGCGTCCGCCGACGCTGACTTCAGCGTGGTAACTCGCGCCGTCGAAACGCAACCACAAGCGCTTGCCCTCGAGCGTGTCCGGCACGCGCAGCACGGTGCGGTACGTGACCGGACCGGCGAAGTCTTTGGGCACGCCCGCGTTCTCCCAGCAGCCGGGTACGGTGATGTCCTGCCACGCGTCGGTGTCATGCACGCGGAATTGCCACCCCTCGAGCGGCTGTGCGAACGGCTGGTCTTGACCTGTCATCGGTCGTCCTCCAAAAGTTGATTCTCGAGCATGGTGTCTCGAGCGCGTGGACGGTTCACATGGTATGGTCTGGCTGTCAGACCACTTTACCCCAATTCCTCCAGTGCGAGGTGAACCCATGTCCCAACCCAAACCGTTCGAGCCTGCCCGCACCATCGGATTCGGCGTGCTCGGGCTGCACGAAGGCTTGACGCTGATCCGCGCCCTCGGCACGACCGACGCGGGACCGACCGAACTGCACCCGCTGCAACGCACCGTGCACGCCCGCGCGGTCGCCGGGTGCGATTTGGAACCCAGCAAACTCGAGGCGGCGCGCGAAAAACGCCCAGACCTGTTCCTGACCACGGATTACGCCGCGATGCTCGAGCGCGACGACGTTGAAGTCGTCGCCATTTACACCCCGGACGCCCTGCACGCCGCGCACGCCATCCAAGCACTCGAGGCGGGCAAGCACGTCCTGGTCACCAAACCGCTGGTCACGAAATTGGAGGATGGACGCAAGCTGCTCGAGGTCGCGCATCGCACCGGCAAACGCGTCATGGTCGGGCAGAGCACGCGCTTCTTCGAGCCGTTCCTGCGTCAACGCGCCGCCTTTGAACGCGGCGAACTCGGAACCCTCGAGCTGCTGGAAGCGCAGTACACGCACCGCATGGATTGGTACTACCAAAAAAGCCCGTGGGTGGCGACGCAAACCGATTGGGTCTTTCTGGGCTTGAGCCACCCGCTCGACCTCGCACGCTGGTACATGGGCGACATCGCGGCGGTGCAAGCCTTCGGTGCGCGCTCCGCGCTCGGGACGCGGCACGGTTTGACGGGCTTCGACATCTACACCGTCAACCTGCGCGGCGCGGACGGCACGCTTGGGCACGTCACCGGACATTACGGCTTGCATGAACTGCCCAGTGCCCGCAACGCCATCGAATGCGTCTTGTACGGCACGGACAGCACGAGCCAAGCGCAGTACCACGACATGCGCTACCGCCACACCGCACCCGACGGCACGGAAATCCTGGAGGACAGCCTGTACGCGCGCCGCGCGTACCACTTCAACCAAGAAGTCCACGGGATGCACTACGGCGAGTTCGCCAATTATGCCGAGCACTTCGCCCGCGCCATCCTGAACGGGACGCCGCACCAACCGGACCTCGAGCACGGCTTGCAAACGCTGTGCGTGATGGAAGCCGCACGGCGGTCTGCACACGCCAACGGCGCACTCGTGGAAATTGCACCACTGCTCGAGGAAGCCGGACTCAGCTAAACCAACCGTAGGGGCGAACCTTGTGTTCGCCCTGTGCAACGCGAAAAAGACCACAAGCTCGAGGGAAACTTGGGTCTCGAGGGGCAACGCCCAAACCGCAATTTGCGTAGGGGCGGGTCCCCGTGCCCGCCCCATGCGACGGCGGAAAGACCACACGCTCGAGGAAAACTGGGTCTCGAGGGACGAACGGCAACTCGCTGCGCTTCGCCTCCCTCACCCGCGCTGCGCGCGGCCTCTCCCGAGAGGGAGAGGCAAAAACACCGTGGTGCTCGAGACCGCGCGTCCACCGCACTGTTTTTCGTAGGGGCGCAGGGCCCTGCGCCCGGTGCGGCGTCGTGCCCATGCACGCAAGGCGTGACGGCGCACTTGCGTCCCTCGAGAACCAGCTTGCACCCACATCCCTCGAGCCCAATCCTCAAATCTCGAGCGTGACCGCTTCCCCAATCTTGGAGTGCAGGGTTTGCGCGCCGTCCACAACGACGGTGAACGTCCGTCCGTCGCCTGAGGAAACCTCGAGTTCATGTCCGCGCACCCGCACGGGCCCAAACGCAAACGCCACGCCCATCGGCAAGGGGTTCACGCGCACGCGTTCGCCGTCTGGGTCAATGCCTGCGACGCTGCGCACGATCACGTCCAAGAGGTGCGAGTGCATGTAATCGTCAATGCCTCGGTACGTGCTGGCGTGCCCGGTGTAGGGGTGGTAGTGCTCATACGCGTTGGGTCGCGCGGGGTCGCCGTCCTCGAACATCATGTGCACGAAGCGTTGCACGAATTCGGCGGCGGGTTCGCGCAAAGCTGGCTCGAGGCTCGAGGCGTGCAGCAACACATCCGCGATGTGGGCGTTGGTCATCGGCCAGACGCGGCCGTTCCACGGGCAGTTGTGGCGTTTGCCTTTCCATTCCGGGGTGGCGCTGAAATACGGGTCGTTCACGGCGCTCGAGGGGACGGGGTACGGCGTCCAGAACTCGTCGGGGTTTAAGAGGTGCGCGCCAAGTCCGTGCAGGTGTTCAGTGGTGGTCAAGTCGGTCATGTACGGGTAGAACGAGACCGCGTGCAGCGTGTTCGTGCGCGTGCCGTCCGGGGCGAGGTCGTAAAAGGCGGCTCGAGCCGCGTCCCAAGAGCGCTCGAGGAGTGCGCTGCGGGTGCGTGCCGCTGCCGTTTGCCAGGGCGCAGGGTCACGCTCGAGAACGTGGGCGAAACGCTCGAGGGTTTGGAAGATGCGGTAGGCGTACACGCTCGAGTCCACGCCGGACAACCGTGCGCGCATCGCTTGCCACAGGTCAGCGGTCTCGTCGGCGGCGAAGTAGCGGCTCATGTACTCCTGCCCGGTCTCCCACTGGTTGACGATCTGCGTCAGCCCGTTGCCGTCGTCGCGCTCGCGCAGCAAAAACTGCGCGTAACGCTCGAGCCCCGTGTGCATCGCCTCGAGCCGCGCGCCTTGCGGGTGAACGCGGTGCAAGCCCTCAAACGCCGCGCCCCAATCGGCGTGGTAAATCTCCGTGTCCGAGCACCAATGCAGGTACAGGTGCGCTGGGAACGTGCCCGATTCGGTTTGCGCGGCGAGGGCTGTCTGCACGATGCCCTCGGCATACGCGGGATCGCGCAGCCAGCGCAATTCCTTGATCTGCGCGGGCATGGAATACGCCACGGGCAGGCGGAAATAGCCGATGCCTTCACAGACGGCGCGGTGCGGGTAATTGCCCTCGTGCGGGTTAATCGCGTTCAATCTCAAGCCGTAAAGCCGGTAATGGTACGCCCGCTCGAGGTACGGGTCATCGCACGTAAAACGCGGCGCGAGCGCGTAAAACTCGCGCCAAGCGCGTTCAGCCGCGCCCACCGGGTCTCGGGCGGAGGCTCCACGGGCGGCTTGTTCCAAAGCGCGCTCGAGGGTCGTGGCGACGCTCGCGGCGAGGTTGAGGTGCGCCGTGCCGTGAGGCTCCACGTGCACGCGCTGCTCGAGGGCGAGGTACAACAAGCCCGTCGGCGTCAACCCTGTCAAGTGTTCCTGGTTCGGCAAACCGTGCGGCTCCAAGGTTTCGGTGAACGGCGTCAAGCGCCAACGCGGGTGGTTCGCGGTCGGTTCGCTCAAATTCGCGCTGTACGAGCGCGCTCCCTCGAGCGCCAGTGCCACGCTAAGCGCCAAGCGCTGCGCCCTCGAGCCCGTCACCGTGCGGGTCACGCCGAGGGCGTGCGCACTGCGCCCGTAGCCCTCGAGTGCGCCGCTCAAGTGCGCGGTCGCGGTTCCGGCGGCACCGTGGTGCACGCCCGCGTTGTCCCCGACGGGTTGCGCGCTCCACAGCACGACGTGCAAATCTCGAGCCCGTCCGTTCAATTCGCGCACAGCGACGCGGGAGACGAGCGTGTCGTCCTCCTGCATCACACGGGTTTCCGTGACCTCGAGTCCTGCGGCGTGCCAGTGCAATTCCAAACGGTCGGGTCGCCAACGCCTCGAGACAAAACGCAGTGGAATCTCGCGCTGGCGCTCGTCCAAGAGCGTGAAGGTGTACAGCGGCTCGAGCGGGAAGTGCAAATAGTGCGCCGCGTCCCAGCAACCGGGCGTTTCCTCGAACAGCGGGAACGGCGGGGCGTACAGGAGCGCCCGCGCGCCGCCGACGAACCATTTGTCATCGCGCTCGAGCAACGCCAGTGGGTCGAGTTCCGTGCGCTGCACGGCGGGTTGCGTTTCGGTCACGCGCGCACCGCCATTCGCAAATCGGCGTCCACGCGCTCGAGGGTGTCGCCCCAGGCGAGGTGCACGCGCTCGCCGTTGAGTGTAACCGCGCATTGTTCAGCGCTGAACGTCTCGAGCACAATCTCGAGCGGCACGCCGTGGTGGTGCAAGTGCACCGTGTACCGTCCACCACTCGAGCGCCACGCCGGGGGCAGGTTCGGACGCAGGTGCAACCCATCGGCGGTCGGTGCGTACCCAATCAGGTTGTGCAGCACGAAATGCACGGAGAACGCGCCCCAGCCGTAGCCCTCGCCGCCGCAACGTCCGTGCGCGGGCCAGTATTCCGCCGTGATTCCGGGCAGCGTCTTGTCATCTCGAGCTTCCCTGGCGTCCCAAAACGTGTACGCGCGCTCCGCGACCGCCGCCGCCATCAGTGCCTCGCGCTCGGGCAGCCCCAAATGCTTCGCGGCTTCAATGCAGGTCCAAGCGAGCATCGGCCACTCGTGCGGGTGCTCGGGGTGCATCTCGAGCAACTTGCGCCCAGCCGCGTGCCGCGCGGGGTGCGCGACCCCCAGGGCGTATGGCGCGTGCAGCATTGGATCGGTCACGGCGGTAAACACATCCGCTCGAGCATCGAAATCGGCGTAGCGCGCGCCGTCCCAGAGCCCATCGGTCAGCGCCGTGTAGCGCTGCTCGAGGTCGTGCCAGACTTGTGCATCGCGTCCGAGGATCGCCGCCAATCGCGCCATCACGCCCGCGCCGTGCGCGACGCTGGCGTGCAAGTCCACCGGGCGCACGTGGCGCACGGGATGCCCGCCGCCTAAGGGTTGCGTGCCAAAGCGCGGCGAATCGTCCTGCCCGCTCTCCCAAGAACACGCGTAATACAACCAGCCTTCGCGGTCCGTGCGCTCTGCCAGCCACCAGTTCAGGTAAGTCTCGAGGCGGTGGTACACGCGCTCGAGCCAGGTGTTGTCTGGATGCAGGTTGTACAGTGTTTCCGCGACCAGGAACGGGTAGCCCCACTCGGGCGCAGTGCCGCAGACAGTTCCATCCGCGCCGACCATGTTGTACGACCCATCCTCGCGCGAACACGGGATGTTCAGCGCGTCCGCGTCCTCGAGCACGCCAACGAACATGGATTGCGCGGTCTCCGGGTCGGCGTACCCGAGCAGCAGCGCGTCCATCGCGGCTTCGGCGAGCACGACCCTGGGAGCCTGAATCTGCATCGCGTCCCAGATTTGGCGGTACGCGCCGACGGGCTGTTTGACCATCATCCGCAAGGTTTCAAAGTCGTAGACGAAACCGCGCCGCCAGTGCGCGGGCCAGTCGCCGCTCAAACGCGGGGCTCGAGCCCAGAACGCGTCGTCCTCGCGGTGCAGGCGGTTGCGTTCCGCTGTGCCGTCCGCCTGCGCGACGTGCAAACTCGCCCGAGCCTTGGGCAGCGTGCGTCCGCGCGCCAACAGCACCTCGAGCGTCTCGCCTGAGCGCACCTCGAGTCCCAACACGCCGTGCAGCGTCACCGTGTCGCCGCGCCGCCCGAGCGCGTGTGCCAAACCGCCTTCGGGCATCGTGGCGGTGCGTGCATCGAGCGGCTCTGCACCAACGCCCACGTTCGCCCACGGCTGCGACGCCCACAGCGCGAACGCGTCGCCGTCCTCGAAGCTTTGCAGTACGAGCAGGTCCTCCTCGAGCCGCCCGAGCAACCCCGATTCGCCCCACTCGCCGTTCGCGCTGACCGTGCGCGTGTACGCGACGTGCGCGCCCACGCGCACCGTGCCCCCAACCTCGAGCCTGACGACAGCGCGCAGCACGTCCGGTCCGACCGTGTGAAACTCGGCGGTGGCGCTAGCCTCGCCCGCTTGCAGCGTGAAGCGCATCAGGTTTTTGGAGTGGTACGTGCACGACAGCGCTGGCTCGAGTCCGTTCAGTGTTAAACGCAGCCCAGCGCGGTAGGTTTCGCGCCGCCCGCCGTAACTCGCGGCGTAGGCGGGAAAGTGCCACTGAAAACCTGCGCCACTCGAGCGCAGCACGCCTTGCGGGGTGAGGTTGCGCGTGTGACCGGGTAAGTCCAGGTAGCCGTGCGGGGTGTAATCGTCGGTTGGAAACGTCATGCCAGTGCAGCCCCCCAGAGAGTTTCTCGAGCCGCCTCGAGCGTGTCAGCCTTTGACGCCCGACAGCGCGATGCCTTGCACGAAATAGCGTTGCGTGAAGATGTACACGACCAACACGGGCAGCATCACGACGACGGACGCCGCCATGACCAGCGGCCAATTCGGTTGCAGAAACGCGCTCGCACCGGCTTGCGAGTTGAAGTACGCCAGTCCAAGCTCGAGGGTTCGCAGGTTCTGGCTGCGCGCGACCAGCAGCGGCCACAGCAAGTCCGTCCAGGTGCCCATGAACGCGAATACGCCCACCGTGGCGAGTGCGGGACCGTTGAGGGGCAAAAAGATGCGCCAGTAGATGCTCCACTCGCTCGCGCCGTCCACGCGCGCCGCGTCTTGCAGGTCGCGCGGGATGCTCAGGAAGCTCTGGCGCAGCAAAAAGATGGCATACGCGCTCGAGAGTCCCGGCGCAATCAAGCCCCAATACGTGTCCACCCAACCCAAGCGAAAAACAATCAGGTACAGCGGAATCAACGTGATCTGAAACGGCACCATCATCGTGCCCAGGTACAGCAAAAACAGCGTGTCGCGCCCCATGAAGTGCAGCCGCGCGAAGGCATACGCCGCCATGCTGGCGATGATGACCTGCCCGATCACCGTTGCCAGCGTGACGATGAAGGTGTTCAGGAAGTACAACCCGAACGGCGCGAGGGTGAACAGCCGCACGTAGTTGGAGAAGTCCGGGTTGCTGGGCCAGAACTCGGGCGGGTTGCTGAACTCGCTGCCGAAGGGCTTGAGCGACGTGGCGATCATCCACATGAACGGCATCACCATCATCAGCGCCAACGCGAGCAGCGACGCGTACCCGAGGATCGTCAGCGGCGCTTGGTACGGATTTCTGCGTTTGACCATGTGGACCTCTGGGGGTGTTGCGTCTCGAGCGGTGAAGCTCGAGGGGTCGGGCGCGTGCGGCTCGGGAGGGCTTTAATCTGTGGTGGGCTCGAGGAGTGGGTTGAAACTCAAGGCTCGAGTGGGCTTTCAACTTTCGAGAAAAACGCTGGGCTCGAGTAGGTCAGTGGAACGGCTTCAACATTGGAACTCGAGCGGATTGGCAAATTGAGATTGCGCGAGGGAAACCGCTGGGCTCGAGATTTACCCGTAGGTGCGGTCGGTTTGGCGGCGCATATACCACAGTTGCAGCAGCGTGAGCGCGAAGATGATGGCGAACAGCACCCAGGCTTGCGCGCTGGCGTAGCCCATGCGGAACTCTTGGAAGGCGCGTTGGAAGATGCGGAAGACGACGACATCGGTGCTGTCCAGTGGTCCGCCTTTGGTCATCACGTAGACGGGACTGAAGACTTGGAACGAGCCGATGACGCCCGTGATGAGCAGGAAGAACGTCGTCGGAGCCAAGAGTGGCAGCGTGATGAAGCGAAAGGTTTGCCACGGACCTGCGCCGTCAATCGCTGCCGCTTCGTGCAACTCCTTGGGCACGGCTTGCAGTCCTGCCAGCCAAATCACCATCGAAAAGCCCGCGCCCTTCCACGTGGCGACGAGCACGATGGCGAGCATCGCGGTGTTCGGGTCGCCCAGCCAGTTGACCGGGGGAATACCGACCAGGGACAGCGCGTAATTGATGACGCCCGCGTTGGGGTCCAAGAGCGTGATCCAGACGACGGAGACCGCCACCCACGAACTGACCACGGGCATGAAGAACAGCGTCCTGAAAAACTCGCTGCCGCGCAGCTTCAGATTCATCAGCACCGCCAGCGCCAAACTGACGACCATGCCGATGGGCACGGCGAGCAGCGTGTAGTAGGCGGAATTGCGCAGTGCGTTCCAGAAGCGCGTGTCTCCAGCCATGAATTCGTAGTTCTCGAGACCGATGAATGGCGCGTTCTGGAAAGATGGACCGTTCCAGTCGTGGAACGACAACCACAGGCTGAACGCGAGCGGCACGACCAGGAAGATCAAGAGGTGCACGAGCGAGGGCAGCACGAACAGGTAGCCGTGCTTCTCGTTCCAACGCCCCCAGAAGCGCGCCCACGCGCCGGTGCGCTTGGCGGGTTGGGGGGCGCTCGAGGGTTTCAGCAGCGGGGTTTGCATCGCTTCGCCTCAGGGGGTCAGGCTCGAGCGGAATAGAAGTCCACTCGAGCCTGATGGTGGTGTCCGTTTAACGTCCGAGTTCGCGGTTGATCTCGGTGACCGCTGCTTTCACGGTGGCTTCGACGGCTGCGCCGTTGAGGATGCGGTCCATCATGCTTTCCAGGATGGTTTCGACGGCTGGGTACTTGGCGAACTTGGACCCGTACGGCGGGCGGGCGCTGGGCACGGCGTTGAAGAAGGTACGCGAAACCTCGGGCAGTTTGCTCTGTTGAATGGCGGCTGCCGCAGAGACTTGGTTCGCGGCGATGGCGATGCCGGTGATGGCTTTGGTGTCCTGGTACACGCGATTCGTCGCTCGCTCCACGAAGCGGCAAGCGACCTCGAGCTTGCGCGGGTCGCGTTCCACGGCCTTGTTGATGACCCAGCCCGAGGCGTACATCACGGTTGCGCCGTTCGCCTTGCGCGGCTGAGAGACGACAGCGACGCGACCGGGTTTGTACTCTTTGTTGCTGAGTAACCCGACGAGTTCCCAGTGTCCGCGGTCGAACATCGCAAAGTCGCCGCGCAGGAAGCGGTCCAAAAACCCGAGTTGCTGCGTGAGTTGGTCCAGCGTGTTCGGGCGCGGGGCGACCTTGTATTTCAAAACGAGGTCGGCCATGAACTGAATCGCCTCGAGGCTCTGCGGGGAATCCAAAAAGCCGCTGGCGGTCTTGCCGTCTGGGGAGATCACGTCGCCGCCGTTTTGCCACAGGCGGTAGACCCATTCAAACGGAAACTTGCGCTGCCTAAAGCCCCACTGCGCGACGTTGTTCTCGTCAAAATTGGCGTCCAAGCGGTTGCGCCCGTTCTTGTCAATCGTCATCAGTTGCGCGGTGCGCAGGAACGTCGCCCAGGTCCAGTTGGCGCGCGGCACGGGCACTTTGGCGCGGGCGAAGGCTTCGGGGTTGTAGTAGATCATCATCGGCGTGAAATCGTTGGGCAATCCGTAGATCGCGCCGTCGGGTCTGCGGTGGATGTTCAGCACGCTCGGGAAGAAGCGCCCCAGGGTCAAGTTGGGCACCAAGGCTTGGCAGCGACGCATGTCCAAGACGTTGCCGCTGTCCACGAGGCGGGCGAGCGAGGAGGCGTCCTGGCTCCACACGTCGGGACCGGTTCCGGCAGCGAGGTCCACCAAGAGCTGCGTGTCGAACTCCGGCGGGGTTTCCAACGACTGGATCGTTAAACCTGGAATGGCGCGTTGCGAGTCCGCGAGAAATTTCTTGTACGCCTGATCCAAGGGCGTGCCGCGTTCGGCGGCAGAAACCTCGAAGCCGACGACGCGCAGGGTCACGGCTTGCTGCGCGCTGACGAGGGCGGCGGCACCGGCGATGCCCAAGGCAACGGCGGCGGCGGTGAGACGTTTGTTCATACGACCTCCTTCGAGCCCGTTGCGTCTGTGGCGACGGGCCGTGTTCGACAACGCGGGGACTCGAGTGCGTGTCCGTGGAACGGCACGCCCTGGCGCGGCAACGCAAACTAATTGTGGTCAGGCTGTCAGACCACATTGTAGCACGAATGCAAAAGTTTTGGCAAGTCAACGGTTGCCAAGCCGGGTCGTGAACCCCGAATGCTAAACTGCGCGCATTTGAAGCCTGGTCAGAGGACAGCCATGCGCCGCTTACAGACCGCCTCGCTTTCCAAGAACATCCTCGACGCGCTCGCCGAATACGTTCAGGACCAAGGTCTTCAGGTTGGCGACCGCCTCCCCGCCGAGCGCGAAATCGCCGATCAGCTCGGGGTCTCCAGACCCCTCGTGCGCGAAGCGCTGGGGCGCTGGGCGGCTTTGGGTGTCGTCGAAACGCTGAACGGACGTGGAACCTACCTGCGGGCGGCCGTCGCACCTGGCACGACGCATTTGATCCTCAGCGTTCCCAGCGAACAAGAGACGCTGCTGCAAACCTTGGAATTGCGCCGCGCTCTAGAGACCGAAGCCGCGGCACTCGCCGCCGAGCGGGCCACCCCAGACCAAATCAGCGAACTGTGGCAACTCTTGGAAGCGGTCGAAACCGCCTACGAGCAAGTCGGCGATGCCCCGAACGAAGACTGGGCCTTTCACCAAGCCGTCTACCGCGCCGCCCACAACCCACTTTTTTTGCAACTGATCGAAGCGGTGATGGCGCTGTTTCACCGCTTTTGGGAGAACCCGCTCGGTCGTCCCGACTTCGGGCGGCGCGGATTGCGCCACCACCGCACCCTCGTGGAACGCATCGCTGCTCGAGACCCGCACGGCGCACGCGCCGCGGTCGGCGGCATCATCGAAGTGCTGCAAGAGGACTTGCTGGGGTAGCGTCGTCGCGCTCGGCCACGTGTTCGGGGCAGACTCGAGGACACCGCCAAAGCGTTCGGCTCGCACGCGAAACGGCCGACCTGTGGCAGCAGGCTGAAGAAGCATGGAGCGCACGGCCGTGCGCCCAAGGTGATGCTCGAGCCCTGCATCTCCCATCCGCTCGAGGTATCCTGCGCGCCGTGAATCTCGAGGTCAAGGACAACGCGCGCGACTGGGATGTGATCGTCGTCGGCGGTGGAACCGCCGGAGCCATCGCGGGCATCAAAGCGGCTCGAGCGGGCGCGCGGACATTGGTCGTGGAAGCCTTGGGCAGCTTGGGCGGCAGTGGCACGAACGCGCAGGTCACGCCGCTGATGCGCAATGTGTCATCAGGAGTCAACCTAAACCAGGGCATCACGGACGAACTCAAACGCCGCTTGATCGAGCGCGGCGACGGTGCGGTGGACGCGAACAACAACGACAACTGGTTCAACCCCGAGGGCATGAAGTACGTCTTGGAGCGGATGCTCGTGGAATCGGGCGGCGAGGTCTTGTACCACACGCAGTTCGTCGCGCCGGAACTCGAGGGGGAACGGGTTGGCAGCATTGTGGTTCACAACAAAGACGGCTTGGTGCGCCTTCGCGCCAAAGCCTTCATTGACGCCACGGGCGACGCGGATGTCGCCGTACGCGCCGGGGCTCCGTTCCAAGCGGGGGAAGCGGGCACAGGCTTGCACCAGGCGATGAGCCTGCGCTTCATCATGGGCGGCGTGGATCTCGAACGGCTGTGTGCGTTCCTCGCCCGCCACGGGCAGGGGCAGGAGAGCACGCGCTTCATGCACTTCTGGATGGTCTGGGGCAAAAACGCCTCGCTCGAGGGGCTGTTCAGGCAGGGCGTCACCGACGGTCTTCTCCTCGAGCGTGACGGCGATTACTTCCAAGGATTCAGCGTGCCGGGCATGCCGGGCTGCATCAGCTTCAACTGCCCGCGTTTGGGTGCGGACATCAACGACGGCGCAGACGCGTGGACGCTCTCCAAGGCGCAAGTGGACGGCAAAGCCGCGATTGACCGCTTGCTCAACTTCCTGCGCGCGCGCTTCGATGGCTGCGAAGAAGCGTTTATTGCCAGTTACGCACCGATGGTCGGCGTGCGCGAAACGCGCAGGATTGCGGGCGAATACGTCTTGACGCTCGAGGATATTTTGGAGTGCCGCACGTTTGACGACGCGATTTGCCGCAACCATTACCCGGTGGACATTCACACGCCGCGCGGCAAGCTCTTGTACCACGAACGCAACGGCGATTACCCGTACTTCAAGCCAGAGGCATTCCATGAGATTCCGTTTCGCGCGCTGATCCCGTTGACCCTCGAGAACCTGCTCGTGCCGGGGCGTTGCGCCAGCGCGACCTTCGAGGCGCAGAGCGCCATTCGCGTGCAGCAGAACTGCCACAGCATGGGCGAAGCGGCGGGCTTGGCAGCGGCGTGGATGGCGGCGCGGGGCGTGGGCTCGAGGGCGATTGACGGCGTGGAGTTGCGCGCGGCACTCAAGGCTCAAGGCGCGTACCTTTGAAGGAACACCGCTTGGAGCCGTACCGCGACGCGGGCGTGCTCGCGTGGCTGCTCGAGGTCGCCGGGTGGTTTGACCCACCGCCTGAACCCAGGGCATCGCGTGAGGCGCGCTCGAGCGAGGACGAATTTGAAGTGCACACGCGTTGGTTTGGCACGCCAGCGCGAGGCGTGCGGCTCGAGGAGCGCAACGGCGTGGATGCGCGCAGCGGGTACGTCAACCAGGAACGCACACGTGGCGCGTTGTACGGATTTGACGGCGTCGACTTGACACTCGAGACCGTGGATGGCGTGTTCGAAGGCAGCTTTGCCGAGTTGCGCGTGGATGGCGATGAGCCCTTCTGCGCCCGAGCCCTCGAGTCGTTCACCGCGCGATTCTCGAGACCCGCGTGAAACAAGTCACCCCCTGCGAAGTAGGGGGTCGCTGTCCCGCAGGGCAGCGGGGGGTCGGGCGGCGGCAAGTCGTCTGCGCGTCGCCCGACCCCCCGTCTCGAGCAAGCTCGAGCCTCCCCCCTACTCCACAGGGGGGTACTGTTACCCTCGAGATTTGGCGTTCGACACCATGAACCGCCCCTTTCACGGCTGGCGCATGGTTTGGGCGATGGCGCTCAGCACCACCGTCGCCTACGGCGTGCTGTACTACAGCTACGCGGTGTTCGTCACGGCGATGGAGCGTGAAACCGGTTGGAACCGTGCGCAGACCGCTGGGGCGCTCTCCTTAAGTGCCCTTGTTGGTGGCTTGTGCGCGCCGCTCGTCGGGCGTTTCCTGGACCGCCACGGCTCGAGGGTGGTGATGACGCTGGGTGCGCTCGCGGCGGGCGGGTTGGTGCTGCTGTGGTCGTACACCTCGAGCTTGGCAATGCTCTACGCGGTTTGGGCGCTGCTGGGCGTGACGAGTGCAATGACCTTTTACGACCCGGCGTTCACGGCGATTGCCGTGTGGTTTCGGCGCAACCGCGCTCGGGCGATGCTGACCGTGACCTTGGTCGCGGGTCTGGCGAGCACCATTTTCGTGCCTGTGGACACGTGGTTGCTCGGCGCACTGGGTTGGCGCGGCGCGGTGCGCGTGCTCGCGGCGTTGATGGCGCTGACGGCGATTCCGTTGTGGCTGGTCGTGCGCCGCCACCCGAGCGACGTGGGGCAGGTCGTGGACGGCGATGCCACACCCAACCTCGAGACCAGCCCGAGCACCACGCCTGCCCTCGAGACGCCAGAACCGTCGTGGTTAGGTTCACGGGCGTTCTGGAGCGTTGCCGCGTCGTTCGCCCTCGGGCGCACCGCCGTCGCCGTGCTCGCCGCGCACCTCGTGCCGCTGCTTTCTGAGCGCGGGTACGGCGCGAACCTGACCGCCTTCATCGCTGGCTCGGTCGGCGTGCTGCAACTCGTTGGACGCGTGTTCTTCGTGCGATTGACCTCGAGCAATGCGCTCGTGCGGCTCTCCAGCCTGACCTTCGCCGTGCACGGTTTGGGCATCTTGGCGTTGGCGACGAACTCGGGGGCGGGCGTGTGGGTGTTTCTGCTGTTGTACGGCACGACGAACGGCGCGATCACCTTGACCCGCGCGGCGCTCTTGGCAGACCTGTTCCCAGCCAACGTGTACGGGCGCATCAACGGCGCGGTGTCGCTGACCGTCGCGCTCTCGAGCGCCGCGATGCCGTTCGTGGCGGGCGTGTTGCACACGCGCACGGGCGGCTATGATCTGACGCTGTGGTTGCTCGTCGCGGCGCTCGCCGCTTCCAGCCTCGTCGTGCTGGGGGCAAATTCGGTCAGGAGAACGTTGTGAACAGCGCCGCACTCGAGATTCAATCAACGGTCAGTGCGTGAGCGACGCACCTGAACTCTGGCTGGCCGCCAAAGCCGACACCACGTTCAAGCTGCTCGGCGGCGTGGTGGTCGGGTCGCTGGTGATCCTCGCCGTCAGCCGCGCGCTGCTGGATTCGGTGGTCGTGGCGTGTGTGCTCGCGGTGGGCGCGCTCGTCTGCGCGTGGATTTTTTACTCGCTCGAGGCGCTGTTCGTGCAGGTGAACCGCGCGCAGGGCACGGTCGAGATCTTCTTTCGCAACCGCCTGTTCCACCGCACGTTGAAACTCGAGACCGTGCGCGCGGTGCGACTCGAGGCGCTGGAAGTCGGCGGGTACGGTTTGCGTGCAGGATCGGGCGCGGAGGTCTACACCAACGGCGGCGGTCGGTTCATCGTCTTCGAGTTGCGCAACGGGGGTCGCGTCGCCGTGCGCTGCACGAACGCCTTGATGGTTCCAGCGGTGATCGAGCAACTGGACGCATTGGCGCGGCGCTGACATTTTTGTCAGGGTGGCGCCCAAAGGCAAGGGCGGCGCGGGTCTGCGAAGCTAGACCGCACACGCCGCCCTCGCACGTCAAAAGATCTTTTTCAGCACGCGCTTGACCAGTCCCAGCACGCCTCTGGACTTTGGCTTGCGGGCGTAGCCGTAGGCGGGGTACGCGTACCCTCGAGCGTACCCGCCGTACCCGGCGCGGCTGTACCGGCTGCTGCCCATCAACGCTTGTCCCAGCTTCGGCGCGAGCTTTTTCACCGCGTATTTAAAGATCATGCTTTTCAGGCTCATGGTGCTTTCGAGTCCTTGGGCTCGAGATGCATTCTCTGTGCCAGAGACCGGGTTGTTGCGCCATTGGGGAACGCACACTCAGCTGGTCACGTGTGCTCGAGACTGTGCACGACGGTAAAACGAGGCTCCGGGCAGCCCAGCAGCGATTGGTGCGTACACGCCAGGGCATCGCTGCCACCCATCGAGCGAGCCAAGTGCTCGACTCCAACGACTCGGCTGCGTTTGGAGCGTAGTGGCGCGCGGCGCCCGAGAGCGACTGGTTCGTTTCCTGACAGCCACTTTGGTACACTCCCTCTTGCATGGTCGTCGTCGGCATCGATCCAGGGCTCGCCAATCTCGGCATCGGTGTCGTGCGTGAGGACGGCAAGACGCCCGTGTTCTTGTACAGCGACTGCATCCGCACGAGCACCGACACGCCGCACCCGCAACGCTTGGCGCTTCTTTACAAAGCCGTGCGCGGCGTCTTGGAGGTGCAACAACCCAACGCCCTGGCCATCGAAGCGCAGTATTTTCACGCCCAGCCCGGCACGGCGTTCAAGGTTGGCGAAGCGGTCGGCGTGGTCATGCTGGCCTGTGCGCAATTGGAGATTCCGGTTTTTGAGTACGGTCCGATGGAAGTCAAACAAGCCTTGGTGGGCACCGGGCAAGCCAGCAAAGAGCAGGTCATTTTCATGGTGCGCGCGACCTTGCAACTCAAAATCTCGCCGTCCTCGAGCCACAGTGCGGACGCGCTGGCGCTGGCACTGACGCACCTGGCGAGCCGCCGCGTGCGCGAGTTCGCCGGGCTCTCGAGGCGACGATGAACTCCCTCCCGGCGAGGCGACGCTAGCGGTATGGACGCTCCGTGAGCCCAGAATTGAACTTCGCCGCGCTGTTCGTGCTGGCGCTCGCCCCAGCGCTGTTCTGGCTGTGGTTCTTCATGCGCCGCGACCGCGCCGCCCCGGAACCCGCCTGGCTGCTGGCGCGCACCTTCGTCTGGGGCGCATTGATGGTCGTCCCAGCGGGCTTGCTCGAAGCGGGCATTGCCAGTGCATTCGGGACCGTCGTGATGTTCGCCCTCGTCGGGATCATCGAAGAGGGCGCGAAACTGATCGCCGCCAGCAGCGTGCTCAAAAACAAGGAGTTCGACGAACCCGTGGACGGTTTGATCTACGCGACCGCCGCCGCCCTGGGGTTTGCGACCCTGGAGAACGCCCTCTACATGCTCGAGGGCGGACCAGCCTTGATCCTCGTGCGCGGACCGATTTCCACGCTGGGGCACATCCTGTTCGCGGGCGCGTGGGGGTACGCGCTGTCCCTGCGCCGCTTCTCTGCGCGACGCGGCGTGGTGCGCCGCGCACTGCTGCTCTCGGCGGCACTGCACACCGCGTTCAACTTCTTCCTCTTGGGCGCCTCGAGCGGCAACCAGTTGGAATGGCTGCTGCTTCCATTCGCGGGCTTGATGGTGCTGATGTGGCGCTTGACCGGCGCGTATTACCGCACAGCCACGCGCATGCCGGTCGTGAACGCGTCCAGCACGGCGCCCAGACCCGGTGCTGACGGCGGCAGCCCATCAAACCAGGTATAGTGGACCGTTCAACTGTCGATTCGCGTCGGGGCAGCGCTGAAGCCGGTCTGGGTTCCACACAGGTTTTTGGAGTCCTTTCTCAAAACTTGCACGCGCGGATCAGTGGTGACGTTCTCGGAGGCCAGCATGAACCCCAGCAACGCGTTCCAGGTCGGTGACACGGTGGTCTATCCCACGCAAGGCGCAGGCAAAATCATCGCCCGCGTGACCCGCACGATTGCCGGGCAGGACAACGAGTACTTCGAGATCGAACTGATGAAGGGCAGCATGCGCGTTCATGTGCCCGTGAGCAGCCCGGAGCGCGTGGGGTTGCGCCGCATCACGCCCAAGGGCGACATCCCTGCGCTGGTGGAAAAACTCGCGCCGCCAGATTTGGACTTGCCCGCTGGCTGGACGCCCCGTCACCGCCGCGAGCAACTGCTGCTCGCAGAAGGCAACATCTACACCGTTGCGCAACTCGTCGGCACCTTGCACCGCCGCGACGTGGAGAAGACCCTGAGCGCCACGGAACGCAAGATGATGGACGACGCCCGCCAGATGGTCGTCACCGAAGTCGCCATGGGTCTGGAAATCAGCCTCGCAGACGCCGAAGCCAAAGTCTCCAAGGCGCTGGAGTTTTAACAACGCCCGAGCGGCTGGTTCTCGACCGATCAGGTTGCCCGAGCCCAAACAAAAACCCGGTCCCTCGAGGCTCGAGACACCGGGCGTTGAATCGCGTGCCGTTTACGCCAAGCCGACTTGCTGCAACCACGCGTCCAGCTTGGCGCGGCTGAAATTGCTCATGCTCGCCGCAGAGCCGTTGTACTCCAAGGTCGGCACGCTGCGCTTGCCGTTGTTGACGCGCATGACCACCTCGGCGGCATCTGGGTGCGCCTCGATGTCAATTTCTTCGTAGGCAATGCCCTTGCTGTCCAGGGTGCGCTTCGTGACGCGGCAATCGCCGCACCAGGATGTCGTGTACATCTTGACCATACAACCTCCGTCTGGGCGGATGCCCTTACCCGGCAAACGCTATCACCGGATTCGTCGTGGACACGTCTCGGAGGCTACGGACGCGTGAGGGGTCAGGTTTGGGTGCGGCGTGACACACTCGAGCGGTCCTCACCCAGCGGTGGAGTGCTCGAGGCGCAGCGCGAACGGTGCTCAGCGTCCGTGCGTGCGCATCTCGCCGTTGGTCGTGGTCAACCGAACGCTCGGATCGCCGTTGGCATCAACACCGACCACGCACGATGCGATCAGGTGGCGCAGTGCCTCACTCGGCACGGAAACAGTATATTTTCCAGCCGCGTAGCCGTTCGCGCAATCGCTCGAGACCCGTGTCCGTCCGGTGTCGAACTTAAATGCCCAAGCCACCTTGGAGACTTCGCTGGCGTAGGCCTGGAGCGCGCGTCCCATGTCTTGCGATGGTGCAAAGGCTTTGGGCAGATTCAAAACGGTCAACACCAACATCGGCACGAACACGATGCCCAGTGCGAGCATCCACGCCCACACAGACGGCATGGCTTTGCCAATTCGGCGCGGTTCGGTCATCTGTTCACCTTGACATGGACGGTATCACCGCTGCGGCGACTCGAGCGGTCAATCGAAAAAACCCCCGCACAGCAGCGCGGAGGCTCTCGAGAACGTGTCGAATTCAGCGTTGCGGATCGAGGTACACGCTCAGGTTTTTGTTTTTCGGCAGGTTCGCGGTGACGGGCGCAGAGGTCACGAACCCCTCGCTCTCCAACGTGAACGTGTAGGTGCCCTCCGACAAGTTGCGAAACACGTATGGCACCACACCGCGTCCGACTTCGGTGCCATCCTTGCTGAGCACGGCGGTGGCGTTCGGCAAGTTCTGGCGCTCGTTGGAGATGATGCGCAATTGGCACGGGCAGCGCGCGTTGCTGGCAGTCGTCAAGCCTTGCTCCACACGGACTTGGCGGGTGATGCTGCCTTGCTCGCCCTTGATCTCGAAGGTGTACTCGCCGGGTTGCGGGGCGGCGATGTAATACGACCACGCACCGTCGGCAGCGGCGCTGATCGTGCCCAGGGCCGTGCCGTTTTGCAGCACTTCCAAGCTCGTGTTCGGTTGCGCCGTGCCGGTGAGCAGGAAATCCTGCGCGTCCAACGCTTCGGCTTGCGCGGGATACGCGAAGACGATGCTGCTGGCGTTGGCCGGGGTGGGCTCACCGATCAGCACACCGATGGGGGCGCTCAGACCCATGATGATCCCAGCCGCACCGAAGATCAGCCCGACGTTGCGCCGTTTGCCGAACGCGAATTGCACCGCACCGTAGCTCAAGAGTGCGACGCCCAGCAGTAAAATTGGCAAGAACCACAAACTCATGTTGACTCCCTGAACGGTTGTTGAATTGGTCACACCGAAAACTGCGCGCGAGCAGTGTACATGAAAGCCCGAGGGAGCAATTTGCCCCAGGGCAACGCTCGGTGTTCGGGCACGCGCCGCTCGGGCAGGGCGGTCTCGAGGTGCACAGTTCTTGGAGAGCACGGTTCTCGAGGTGCCCACGTTTACCTTGGGCAAAACCGTGGGTCGCGTGCTAAGATCGCTGCCGCCGCGCGTGGAGAGGTGCCAGAGCGGTTGAATGGGACAGTCTCGAAAACTGTTGTACTCGCAAGGGTACCGTGGGTTCGAATCCCACCCTCTCCGCCACAGAAAAAAGCCGCCAGCGACTGGCTTCTAGCCGCTGGCTTTTTCGTTGTTGTACTGCTCGAGCGCCTTTTCTTCTGCTGGGATGCGCACCCCGAGGAGCAGCCACGCGTTCAACGCCGTGAAAACGAGCGCGGTGATCCAGGCGTTGAAGACCAAGGGCGCGACCGCGATCTCGAGGGCGACAATCAAGTAATTCGGGTGCGCGACGTAGCGGTAAAGACCGCGCCGCACGCGTGCGCCGCCGGGGACGATGACGATGCGTGTGTTCCAGTACCGCCCGAGCGTGGAGATCACCCAGTAACGCCCGAGTTGCGCCACTGCGAACAAGGTCAACCACAACGCCCACAGGCTCGAGGGTTGGGCGCCGCGCAGGAACCCCTCGAGCAAGATGCCCACGAACCAGGCGGTGTGCAGGGCGACCATCAGCGGGTAGTGCTCGGGCGCGTACTCCTTGCCGCCGCGCGCCAATGCCCAGCGCAGGTTCGCGCGGGCGACGCGCAACTCCAGCAAGCGCTGCGCGACGATCAGGGCGACGAAGAGAACGAGCAGCATTGCCGCGCAGTGTATCGCTCCGGGAACGCGGTGGCTCGGGGTGCCTTGAACATTGCCTGCCGCCCGAGACGGTGTTCACTGGGCGCACGCGAGCCAGCACTGGGATGTGCTCGAGCCACGAAAAAAGGGACGGGTGCGAAACCCGTCCCTCTGGAGCGCACCGGCTCAGTTAAAGCGTTGCAAATTCGCCGTCAAGCTGGTCGTCTGACCGCCTGTGATTGTGAAGTTCGTGACGAAGGCGCGGTAATTGGGCGCGATCAACACGAGTTCGTGCGAACCGGCGGGCAGGCCTTGAATGCTCAAAGAGCCATCCTGACCGACGACGCCGATTTCGTTGCCGTTGATGAAGATGCGCGCACCGGGGACGTTGCTGCGCAGGAACAATGTGCCCTCGCGGTTGACGGGTTGCAGGTTGGCTTGCACTTGCACGGTCTGACCATTTTGCACAGTGACGGTTTGGGTGAAATCGTTGAAGCCGTCCAAGGTCACGCGAACGTTGCGCGTTCCGGCTGGGATGACGCGGGAGACGTTGCCGTTGCCGACGAGCACACCGTCAATGTAGACCGCTGCGCCCGCAGGAGCAAAGACTTGCAGCGTGCCGTTGACCTGAATTTGTTGCAGGTTGGCGTTGACGCTGACCGTTTGACCCGCCCCGATGTTGACGGTTTGGTTGAAGTCTTGAAAGCCGCCCGCGGTGACGCGAATGGTGCGCTGACCAGCCGGGATGTTCAAACGCAGGTCGCCGCGACCAACCAAGACGCCGTCCACGAAGACGCTGGCGCTGTTCGGGTTGACGTTGACGATCAAGGTGCCGGTCGTGGGTTGCGGTTGGTTTTGACGCAAGTTGGCGTTCACGGTCACGGTCTGACCGCCGCCGATGTTGACGGTTTGGTTGAAGTCCTGAAAGCCGCCCGCGGTGACGCGGATCGTGCGTTGACCGGCGGGGATGTTCAAGCGCAGGTCACCGCGACCGACCAGCACGCCGTCCACGAAGACACTGGCGTTGTTGACGTTGGTGTTCACGACGAGCACGCCGTTGGTGGACACCGCGCCGCGGGCTTGCGTGCGGAAATCAGCCACGTCCGTGACCCAGCCTTGCGGGGGCAGGGGTGTGACGGTCACGGCGAGGGCACGGGCGAGACCTTCTTGACCTTGCACGGTGGCGTTGACGATCTGGTTGCCGCCGATTTGCGGAATGACTTGACCCAAATCGAGTTGCGTCTTGCTGGCGAGCGCCAAAATCTTCTCTTGACCGTACGGGGCGCCGATGGTCAACTCGTAGCCAGCGTTCGGTCCGGGGAAGGTGCGGGTCTCACCGGCGCGCAGGAACGGCGTACCACCGCTGAACCCGTTCGGCAGCAACACGGCGACCGTGCCGTTGGCTTGGATGTTGAACACGTAGACGTAGGCGTCTTGGTTGACGGTGACGTTGATGCGCTGCTTCTCACCCTCGACGTAGAGGGGGTTGTTGCCGCCCTTGTCCAAGGACACGTTGACTTGCAGCGAGGTTTGCACCGGGTTGACGATCACCGCTTGCGGGGTGACGCGCGGATTGGATTGGGCGAACGCCGCCCCGGACACCAGGGTCAGCGCGCCTGCCAACAGCAACTTCAAATTCATATGCCTTCCTCCTTCGTGAAGCTACCAGAGACGTTATCAGCCAATCCCTGAGTGCCCGTGAGCCTGATTAAAGGTTTTTTGAGGAATCGCCCGACGTTCAACGGTGCATAAAGACGCGCTTGGCGCAGTGTTCCCCGAGCGACCAATCTGCTCGAGGAACACGGATGCGCGTGTGACAGGCGGGTTCAGACTGGGTGCGACCCGAAAGCGCCCGGCAGCGGGAAGCAGGCACCGGTGACGCGTGGAGCGAACCTGAACGGGTGGTATCTCTCGAGGCGCGAGCGTGCAGTGCTGTTGCGCACCCGACGCCAAGTCAGGCGTTGCCCGGCTTCGTGTACGCGCGGTTGAAGTACAAGAGCGGCGTGGACGCGTCGCCGCGGTGAATCTCGGTGACATCGCCCAGCACCAGCGTGTGGTCGCCTGCGGGGACGAGTTGGCGCGGGCTGGCGCTGAACGCGCCCATGCTGCCCAGGATCAGCGGCGCGCCGCTTTGATCCAGTTGCCAGGCAAAGCGCTCCCAATTCTGCTTGCGCTCCTCCCAGCCTTTGGCAAATGCACCCGCGATCTCCTGTTGGCTGGCGTCCAACAGGTTCACGACGAAATGCTCGCATTGGCTGAGCATGGCAAACGAGCTGCCCGTGTTCGTCGCGGAAACGATGATGATCGGCGGGTCAATGGACACCGTGAAGAACGCCGTGGCGGTGTAGCCGTCAAATTCTGGCGCGTCTTGTGCGACGAATTCCGCCTTGCGTTTGACGGTGACGACCGTGACCGTGCTGCACCAGTGACCGGCGAGGGCTTTGTACGCGGCGGCGTCTGTGCCAGCAAAGTGCTTCATGGTGTTTAGTATCGCACACGGCCTTGCGAGGGCAGCCGTGCTCGAGGGGCTCGATGGAGCCAGGGCGTGGGGTGAGGGCAGGTTTACGGGCGGCAAGGCTCGAGGCCCCACAACACCCTGCGCCAGCGCGGTGGCTCGGGTCGCTGGGGTCCACGCGCGCCCGTCGGCAGTGCGCGAAAAGACGCCAAGCACCGCGCGAAACACCGTCGTCTGGGCTTCAGCGCGGTTCTCCGCTCACGGCGTAGCGTTGAACCCTATGGAGTATCGCAAACTTGGCAAGAGCGGCATCAAAGTCTCGAGCGTGTCCTTGGGTGGCTGGCTGACCTTCGGCGGCAGCGTGCAAGACCAGGAACTCGCCCTCAGCATCATTGAAAAGGCGCACGGGCATGGCGTGAATTTCTTTGACCAAGCCGACGTGTACGCGGGCGGCGCGTCGGAAACGATGATGGGCGCGGTGCTGAGGCGCTTTGACCGCAACAAGCTCGTGGTGTCCAGCAAGGTGTTCTGGCCGATGTCGGACGACATCAACGACAAAGGCTTGTCGCGCAAGCACATCATGCAGAGCATCGACGGCAGCTTGAAGCGCCTGGGCATGGATTATTTGGACATTTACTTCTGCCACCGTTATGACCACGACACGCCCTTGGAGGAAACCGTGGCGGCGATGAGTGACCTGGTGCGCCAGGGCAAGATCTTGTACTGGGGCACGTCGGAGTGGACGGGCGCGCAGATCGCGGATGCAGTGGGCATCGCCAAAGCCAACGGGCTGGTGGCGCCCGCGACCGAGCAACCGCAGTACAGCCTCGTGCACCGCGACCGCGTGGAAAAGGAAATCTTACCCGCCACGGACAAGCACGGCATCGGCTTGGTCGTGTGGAGTCCTTTGGGCATGGGCATGCTCAGCGGCAAGTACGACGCAGGCAAACCGGAGGGCTCGAGGCTGGCGCAGATGGACAATTTCGCGCAGCGCCTCTTGAGCGACGAAAATTTGGAGCGCGTGCGGCGGTTTAAAACTGTTGCGGATGACCTCGGCGTTAGCCGCAGCACGCTGGCAATTGCTTGGGTGCTGCGACAGCCGGGCGTGAGCAGCGCCATCGTCGGCGCGACGAAACCGGAGCAGCTGGACGACACGGTCAACGGCGCGTCGCTCAAGCTCGAGGGTGACGTGATCGCGCGCATTGACGAGATTTTCAAGGGTACAAAATAAACCTTTTTGGGAGCGGCTCGAGCAGGTGCAGTGAGGGGCGACCGGTGGGTCGCCCCTGCGCGTTTGGGGCATCCCACGGTCTCGAGCAGCTTGAACCGAATGTGAAAAAGACCCACGAGCGTTCTCGTGGGTCTTTTCTCCGCTTGGCTTAACCCAGCTCTTTGCCTGAGCTGGAAAGCATCTCCGCCAAGTTCTGCAATTTCTTGCTCGAGGTTTGCGGCGCGTCGCCCGCAGCTTTGGCGGTCGCCTTGCCGAGCTTGGTGAGCAGCTTACCGATGGCGGGGCCGTCCAGTTCGCTGCCCTGGAGCATCTTCTTCAACTTGCCCAAGTCCTTGACGATGGGCTCGAGTTCGGGCTTGTCCGCCTCGCTCAACGCTTTCTCCCAGCCTTCGATGTTCTTGACGGCTTTGTCCGCCGCCAGCGCGGTGATGCCGCCCTTCAATGCCGACAGCGTGTTGTCCAAACGGGTTGCCATGGTTGACCTCCGCACAGCGCTTGTGGGGTAGACGCGAGTTGGAGTCGTCTAGTACGCTGTTTTCTTGCAAGGCGAAGGTTATGGGTGCAGATTGATGCAGGACTGAATCGCGCCTGTTCGCGCCGTGATGGCTGCTCGAGCGGTTCGTGTGACGGACGACAGGATTCGGGCACAATCGCCATGCCTCGAGCCCAACACGCAATTCTCAGGACCAGCGTACTGATCCGCGCGTGTTCAGCCCCCCAAAAACGAAGCGAAAACCCCGCGTCGAACACGAATCCATCTTCAGCGCTGCCCCGGCTCGAGTCAGACGGTCGCGTCGCCCTCGAGCGGCTTGGCGTTGCCGTACATGGGGGTCGTGCCCGGTGTCGGCGCTGCCCAGCGCACGGCGTTGGCGATCACCTGCTGCACTTGGGCGTTGTGGTACGTCGGGTACGTCTCGTGACCGGGGCGGAAGTAGAAGATGCGGCCGGCGCCGCGCGTGTAGCAGCACCCGCTGCGGAAGACCTCGCCGCCCGTGAACCACGACACGAAGACCAACTCTTGCGGAACAGGAATGTCGAAGTGCTCGCCGTACATCTCCTCGGCGTCCAAGGTGATGTGCTCGCCCAGCCCGGCGGCGATGGCGTGCCCCGGTGCAACGACCCACAGGCGCTCCTTGTCATTGCCCTCGCGCCATTTGAGGTCGCAGGTCGTGCCCATCAGCTTTTTGAACACCTTGCTGAAATGCCCGCTGTGCAGCACGATCAAGCCCATGCCTTCAAGGACGCGCTGGCAGACGCGTTCCACGACCTCGTCGGAGACATCCCCGTGTGCCAGGTGCCCCCACCAGGTCAGCACGTCGGTGTTCTCGAGCACGTCTTTCGTCAGCCCGTGTTCGGGTTCGTCCAGCGTCGCCGTGCGCACCTCGAAGCCGTGTCCTTGCAACCCAGCGGCGATGGCGCCGTGGATGCCGTCGCGGTACAGCGCGGCGACCGCTGGGTTCTTTTTCTCGTGGCGGTTTTCGTTCCAAACGGTGACGCGGGTCATGCCTGGGATTCTACGCAGGTTCACCGCAAATGTGGGCTTTGACGCCCGAGGTCGTGCGCGCAGTAGACGAAGCCATGGTCTTGCCAGCTTCCCGGACAGGCCCGTTGCTCGAGACAGGAGCGGTGTTTCTCGAGACCGAACTTCGTGTGAACTCGAGAAGTCCCATGCACCGCTTTGACCGCCGTGCGTCAATCCCTTGCGCCCACACGACGAACAGCCAAGCATCGGGGGCGTTCACGCCGTTGTTCCACTTGCCCGCTGTGCGTCGCAAAATACACGATGCTTCCTGGCAACCTTGACCATTTCCTTCAGCAACGGACGCTCGAGGGCATCGTACGCACGCTCGAGCAATGTGTAACTCGCCTCACGCCCGACTTGGGAAAGCCACAGGTCCTTGCCGAGTTTGAGCGCCGCGCCGGGAAAACCGCGCTCGAGCAGGTCGAGTGCCGCTCGAGTCCACCGCTCGACCTGTGCTGGAGTCGGTTCAGTGGTCAAGTTCTCCGCGGTCTTCGCTCCAGGCATCGGGCGGTACAGCGCCTTGGGAACGACAATGCCCATGCCCTCGCGTGTGGAAGCGACGACGCGACGGTGCCCGCCAGCCTCGTAGGTTTCCACGTACTCCTCCCCTGTTTCTGGGCGCTCACCGGTCGCATACTTCATCAGCCCCTCGCGCAAGCGCTCGAGCTTCGCACAGAAACGCCGATTCTCTGCCACGTCGTTCCCGTACTCGATTTCGAGCTGCGTGGAGTCGTAACTGAATTCGAGTTCGTGGCGCAGGATTTCAAAAAGCGTGTCACCGTCGATGCTCAAATCAAAGGCGTCGTTGCTGTAAAACCCTGCCACGCACATCCTGGGGTCGTTTGGGTCATCGAGGTAATAGCCCCAATGCAACCCGTCCATCATGCCGGACAACACCGTGAAGAACTCGGGCGGGTCGTCGTAATACCGGGATGCCCACAGCGGATTCTCGAGGTGCGCTGCCGAGTTTTCCAGAAACAGGAACGGTCCTTCCAAGCGGATCCCAAGCGTTTCCAACAGCCGTTTCCCGGTAGCTTTCTTGGCAAACGCACGGAATGCGAAGAAGTCGTCTGGAAAGTCAAAGCCGTATGCCGCCTTCAACGCCGCGCGCTCGTCATTCACGGCTGCGCCTGCCTGAACGCCGCCAGGTCCACGACCCGCCCACCCTCGAGCCTGGATGCCTCGAGCGCGAACGCCAAGAGGTGACTTTCCAAGTATGCGCGCGGGTCGGTTCGAGCATCCGTCCGCACGGCGTCCACGAACGCTTGGGTCAGCGCCGCGTCACCACCGCCGTGCCCGCCGCCCGCCATGCCTGGGCTGGCGCGGATAGGAATGACCTCGCTGCCGCCGTGAAAAGCAGTTCGAAGGTCGTGCGGCTCGAGGTGCAGTTCTTGCTTGCTGGCGCTGAACACGCCGCGTAGGGTTGCCTTGGTGCCGTCAATGCGCACGCTGCGCCCTTCCTCGCCGCTGTGCCCGTGCATCGCAAAGGTCGCCGTTGCGCCGCCCGTGAACTCGAGCACCGCGACTTGGTGGTCCACCACGTCGTTGTCGCTGCGGTAGACGCAGCGCCCATACGGTCCGGTGTGCAGGGCGTGGATGCGACCCTCCAGGCTCAAATCGGCGCTGATCGTGCTCGTGGGCCAGCCGGTGTCGTCCGTCAAGTAAATCTTGGGGGCGTAAAACGCGCACTCGTCCGCGACCGGGCACCCTTCCAAGCAACGCTTGGGTGCACCGTCGGGCGCGTGCGCAGCGGTGAAGTACGACAACCGCCCGAAGCTCGAGACCCGCTCGACATCCAGCCCAGTCAACCACCCCAGCAGGTCCAGGTCGTGCGAACACTTCGCCAAAACCATCGGGCTCGAGGCAGCCGCGTTGCGCCAGTTGCCGCGCACGTAACTGTGCGCGTAATGGATGCTCGAGACGTTCTCGCGCCAATCCACAGTGACAAGATCGCCCAATGCACCGCTTTGGATCAGCTCGCGCAGGGTCGTGAAGAACGGCGTGTACCGCAGCACGTACCCGAGCATGACCACACCGCGCGAGGCTCGAGCTGCCGTGAGCACCCGCAACGTCCCCGCCAGGGTGTTCGCCACGGGTTTCTCGAGCATCACGTGGCGGTTCGCGCCTAGGCAGGCGAGTGCGGCGTCCTCGTGCAGGGCGTCGGGCAGGCAGACGAACACGGCGTCCGCACTGCAATCCTCGAGTGCCGCGCGCCAATCGCTGAATTGAGCCTCGGGTCCGATGTCGTGCGCCGCGCCGAAACGCTCGAGCCTCGAAGGGTCGGCGTCGGCCACAGCAACGAACTTCAATTCGTTCGGGTGCGACAAAGCCCAGCGTCCGTACACGTCGAAGCCGCGATTGCCCGCCCCGAGCATCAGCGCCGTCAATGCCATGCACGCACTTTATCGCCCCAGCGCGGCACGCGTTGAGGCTCCTCGAGCCTTACCCGCCACGACGCAGCCCTCGAGTCTCCACGCGTCCATCTGCTACGCTGAACGCCGTGCCAAGCACAATTCAGGGGGCAAGCCTCGAGGGGAGCGCATGACGGCCTCGGGCGTGGCGGTGGGCGCGGTGCGCTGGCGGATTCCGCTGGCGCTCTTGGTGACGATGCTGGTCAATTACCTGGACCGCAACACGATCAGCTTGGCGCTGCCCAAGATTGCGGAGGAATACGGCTGGACGGACCGACAGATTGGCAGCAACGGCGACCTTTTGCTTGCCGCCTTCTTCTTGGCGTACGGCATCGCGCAGATGGTTTTGACGCCCATCGCGGAGCGCGGCAGCTTGAAGCGCGCGCTGATGATCGCGCTCGTCGCGTTCAGCGTCTTCACGATCCTCAAAGCGCCGTTGGGCGCATCGTTGACCGCGCTGATCGTGCTGCGCTTGCTGTTGGGCATCGGCGAGGGCGTGCACGTGCCGATGATGAGCGCGATCACCGCGCGTTGGTTTCCAAAATCCGAACGCTCCCGCGCGAACAGCTTGTGGAGCGTCGGCGCGATCCTCGCCACGGCATTGGGGCCGTTGTTCGTCGTGCCGCTGATCTCCGCCATCGGGTGGCGCGATGCCTTCGCCGTGCTGGGCGGCGCGGGCTTGCTGATCTCGTTGCCGCTGGTGTGGTTCTTCGTTGCCGACAATCCGAGCGCGCCCAGGGTCAGCCCCGCCGAACTCGAGCACATCCGCGCCGGGCAAGACCAATCCCTCGAGCGGAGCGTCCCGAGCAGTCTGGTCTCGAGCAGCAGCCCCTCGAGCCATGCCACCTCGAGCCACACGCGCAACGCCGATTACTGGCTCTACGTCGTCGCGGGCATTCTCAACGCCTTTTGCGCCTTTGGCTTCCTGAGTTGGCTGCCGACGTACTTCACGCGCGCCAAAAACATCAACTTTGAAGCCCTGGGCTGGCCATTGGCGCTCGTGTTCGCTTCGGGCGTCGTGGGCACATTGCTCTGGGCGCAACTCGGAGACCGCAGCGGGCGACGCTTGGTGCTCGCCAGCGCGGGGTTCCTGGTCGCGGGCGTGTGCGCGTTCCTCGCCCTCGCCTCGAGCGGGGTGTTCGCCCTCGTCGCGCTGTTTGCGCTTGCCGTGTTCGGGCAGGGCGCGTTCAACGCCCAGGAGTACGCCACCGTGCAACGCCTCGTCAGTGCGAACCGCGTGGGCAGCGGCACAGGCTTGTACAACGGCTTGAGCGTGATTTTCGGCGGGGTCGGCGGGAGCCTCATTCCCGGCGGGATTCTGGCGGCGACTGGGGATTACGGTGCGGCGCTCACCAGCATTGCCGTAGGGGCGTTGCTGGCGAGCGCGATGATGTGGCTGCTCTCTCGGCGACTGCGCTATTGATCCATCGTCTCGTTTCTTTTGCGGGATTGGATTTCAAATCAAGCCGAGCTTTGAACCCTGCGCGGTGCACTCGAGCCTCGGGCCCACGTGCGAATCGAACGTGACAGCTTGTCAACCCGACCGGGGTGCACGCCACACGGTCACGCCAAAGGCGATCATCCACACCGACCAGAGCAGGTACGCCACGGCGTTGATCGCACCGGCGACGCCCACGCCCGCTGGCTCGAGCAACCCAGCGAGGATGCCCACGCCGAGCACCGTGCCGCTCAGCGCAAGCACCCTGCTGTATCCGCGTAACGCGTGGGCGATCAAGAGCGTCCACGCACCGGTGAACAAGTACCCCAGGTGCTCGCCGACACCCATGCCCGCGTAGCGGTTGAACGCCTCGAAGATCGCGGGGCTCGAGGGGTCGCTGGCGGTTGCGGCGAGCGCGGGCACGAGGAACACCCAGCGCGCGAAGCCGAGGGCTTGCACGAGACCCGCCAGGGTTCCGATGGTCACGCTCAATTCCAAACCGCGCGTCTGTTGCGGGAAAACGCTTTTGAGCAGGGTGGGAATCGCGGTGAACAGCAGCGAGGCGGCGAGCATGACGTACCACAGGGCGACCAATCCGCTGCCGCCAGCGTTGAAACGCTCGAGCACGAGCGCGCTGGGTTGGCGCAAGATATCCGGGTACGCGAACACCGCACTGAGCAACGTGAAGGCGAGGGTGAACACGGCGGGCACGGCGATCAGGGCGATGGCGGTGAGGGCGTCTGGGCGCAGGCGAACGGATTTGGGGGCACGGACGGTCGAAGCGGTCGCGGTCATGGCATTCTCCTTTGGGCGAGAGGGCGGAAGGTGGCAGCGGCAATGCGTCACGCACCGCGCCGCGCGAACGCGGGCGTGAGCTGGAATGGGGTGGAGGCTCAGGGGTTGGCGAGAAATGGCTCGAGGACGACGCGCAGCGTGTCGATGGCGGTGCCAAACTCGGTTTCGGTGGCGGGTTCGTCGTTCAGTTCCAAGGACGGCAGCCAGAAGTCGCTGATCAGGTACGCGACGCGCGCCAGTGCCTCGAGTTGGGTGTCTGTCAGGGGGCGCAGCACGCCGCTCTCGGCGAACGCGGCGATCAGGGCGCGCGTGCCGTGGAAACCGCGCTCGCGCACGGTGCGGTAAAGCGCGCGCAGTTCGGGGTCGCGGCGCAGCAGCGCGAGTTGGTCGCGGTAAAAGAAGCGGTACCGCCAGAGCAGCGCGAAGTTGCCGTGCAGCAAATGCTCGAGGTCGGCGATTTGCAGGGCGCGGTCTTCGGGCAGCTTGAACAACGCGTTCAGTTCGTGGTCCAGACGCGTGAACAAGGCGCGCACGATGTCCTCTTTGTTCTTGTAGTGGTAGTAGAGGTTGCCCGGACTGAGCCCCGCGGCGCTGGCGACGTGGTTGGTGCTGCTGGCAACCGCACCTTCGTGGTTGAAGAGCTGCAGTGCTGCGTCCAGGATTTTGTCTTTGGTCGTCATCGGTCTCCTAGAGCTTTTACTCTAAATACCTTAGAGCAAAAACTCTAAAATGTCAAACGCACGCCCACAACCCCTTTCCTGCTAGCCTCGAGCCCATCCCAACCCCGAGGTGCCCATGTTCCCGACGACCCCACTGTCCAAACAAGAACTCCTCGAGACCCTGCGCGCGTACCGTCAACGAGACGTGCGTTGGCGCGAGGGCCGCGTCATGGCGGGCGTGTACGACCCTGGGCTCGAGGTCGAAGGCATTGCCAAAGCCGCGTACATGGAATTCCTGAGTGAAAACGCGCTCTATCCAAACTTCTACCCCAGCCTGATCGCTTTGGAAAATGACGTGGTGAACGCGATGAAATCGCTGCTGCGTGCGCCTAAGGACAGCGGTTGTTGCGGCAATTTCACGTCGGGCGGGACGGAAAGCATCATGCTCGCGGTCAAAGCGGCTCGAGACGAAGCTCGAGCCTTACGGAACGTCACTGCGCCGGAGATCGTCGTTTGCCGAACCACGCATCCGGCGTTTCACAAAGCGGCGCATTACTTGGGGTTAAGGGTCGTCGTCACCGAGTTCGCCCCGGATTACCGCGCCGACCTGGGGGCGTACCGCGCAGCGATCAACGCCAATACGGTGCTGATCGTCGGCAGCGCGCCGTGTTACTCACACGGCGTCGTGGACCCGATTCCCCAGCTTGGACAACTCGCCCTCGAGCGCGGCGTGCGCTTGCACGTGGACGCCTGCGTCGGCGGCGTGCAATTGTCGGTGATGCGGGGCGCGGGGATGGCTGTGCCCGAATTCGATTTGAGCGTACCCGGTGTTTCCTCCTTGAGTGTGGACTTGCACAAGTACGGCTACGCCCCGAAAAACGCCAGCGTGATTCTCTATGGGTCCAGGAGGCTGAGACGCTTTGCGATGTACGCCAACGCGGAAACCACCGGCTACAGCGTCATCAACACGACGGTCCTCAGCAGCAAAAGCGGCGGTCCGCTGGCGGGTGCGTGGGCGACGCTGCGCACGCTGGCAGAGCCTGGGTACACGCACATCGTCCAGACCGTGATGGACGCCACGCACCGCGCGCTTGGGGGCATCAACGCGATTCCTGAACTCGAGGTGCTGGGCACACCCGACCTGTGCGTGTTCACGTTTGCGCCGCGTCCAGAGCACCGCGCCCGAGTCAACGTCTTCGAACTCGAGGACGAAATGGCGATCCGTGGCTGGTCGCTGCAAGCCCAACCGAGCGCTCCCGGCACGCCTGCGAACCTGCACATCAGTTTGAACTTGAGCAATGCCCCGCACGTGGACGCAATGCTGTCTGATTTACGCGCGTGCGTGGCGGTCGTTCAGACGCGCGAACCGATTGACGTGGACGCCCTCCTCGGCGCGGTCATGGCGGTGCTCGAGGAACCGGACGAGCACACCTTGGAGACTTTGCTGGGCTTGGTCGGTGTGACAGGCGGCGCACTGCCCGAGCGGTATGCGCTCATCAACACACTCTTGGACGCCTTGCCCGACGCACACGTCAATGGGCTGTTGGTGCAGTACCTGGACAGCGTGTACGCCTGAACGCTTACCCTCGATCAACCCCAGTCGCCCGCATTGGATGCAACCCCGTGTCCCACGCGGAATTTTCTTTACCCCGCGCAAACGGTGGGCACGTGCGGATCAGGTCCCTCGAGACTTTCCCCACGTTCGTCCCGCCCGGCATCGCCTATTCTCATTTCTCACAGCAGCGTTTCACAAAGCGCCGTGCGCTGTGACGCGGCAGCAGCTAAGATGAGGACGGCTCGAGGTGAGCGGCTTTGACGTGTGAACAGGTGACAGCGGCGGGAGCAAAATTCGTGTGGCTCGAGGCAATCCTCTACGATGCCGAGGTGCACCCATGTGGCGCTTAGGGGTGTTGCTTGCCTTCGTGCTGGCGCTCGGCGCGGGGTACTACGCCGGGGTCACGACCGCCCAGAGCAAACTCGTCACGCCCGACGAGATCAACACCGTGGAAGTGCGCTCGCGCAGCATCCGTGCGGTCGTCATGATCATCGCCAAAAGCGCGCCCGAAGCCGTGCCGCAGGGCGAAGACCCCAATTTTTTCTCCTCTGGCTTTTTTTACAAACCCAACCTGATCGTCACGAATTACCACGCGATCAACAACTCGCCGGTGAGCATCCGCGTGCAACTCTTTGACGGTCGCCAGTTTCCCGCGACCATCGAAGCCTATGACCCCGGCATTGACATTGCTGTCTTGCGCGTCAGTGGCGTGACCGCGCCCGCGACGATTCGCTTCGGCAATTCCGCCGACGTGCTCGCCGGTCAAAAGGCGATCATTTTGGGTGCCCCCTTGAAGAAGCCCAACAACGTTTCCGTCGGCGTGGTCAGCGGCTTCAACCGCATCGAGGAGTTCAACGACGACATCGGCGTGGAAATCCCAGAGATGCTGCTCACCGACGCCAACATCGAGCAGGGCAACTCGGGCGGTCCGATTCTGGACTCCAAGGGCTTTTTGATCGCGGTCGTGGACGCCAACTTGGAGAGCACGATCACCGCCACCGGCAAGGTCGGCTTGGGCATTCCCAGCAACCTCGTGCAGCAGTCTCTAAGCGATCTCGAGCGCTTCGGGCGTTCGCAGCGCGGACAACTGGGCGCGACGCTGAAAGACGTGTCAGAACTCGAGCCGTTCGCCCTGGAAGCCGTGGGGTTGACCAGTCCGCGCGGCGCGCTGGTGTTGGACGTGGAACCCGACGGCGCGGGCGCGAAAGCGGGTTTGCAACCGTCTGAAATCTCTGCGGACGGCAAGCTCAAACGCCTCGGGGACGTGATTCAAAAGGTGGACAGCAAAGTCGTGCAGGGGCGCTTCGACACGATTCAGGAGATCGCCAAGCGCCGCCCCGGTCAGACTTTGACGTTGACTGTGTGGCGCAACAAGAAACCCGTGACCTTGCGGGTCACGGTCACGCCGCGCTTGCCAAGGTAAATCGCTCGAGACCGTTTTTCGTTCGTTTGCGTTGCTGGAGCACTGACTGTCAGACAAGCGCGCCCCGAACCCCCCGGAGTTCGGCTTAGACGCCGAGGATTTCGCGCTTGGCGCAGATTTCAAGTGACCCGATGAGGCAACGAGCCGAATTCCACAAGCCCACTTGCTAGACTGTCTTCATGACCTTGCAAGTGCCTGAGCGTTTGGAAAAGCAACTCGAGCGGGCAGCCGCAGAGCGCGGCGTTTCTCAGCAGACGCTCGTGGAGCAAGCGCTCGAGGCTTTTTTGCAGTCGGGCAAACGCGTGAATGCCAACGGCTACGTGATTCCGAGCTTCGCCGGAGTCGCCCGCAGCCAAGACCCGAGTTGGATTGATCGCCACGAGGAACTGTTGCAGGACGCCGATGGCGATCATCGCTGACACCGGCGGGATTCTCGTGCTGCTCGACCGCGCGCATCCATTGCACGAGCGGGTGCTCGAGTGTCTGGACGAACGCTTGATTGTGCCATCGTTGATCTTGCCCGAAGTGGATTACCTTGCCAGCCGCAGACTTACCCCCAAAGCCGTGAACGCGTTCATGGGCAGCTTGTTGGCAGAGGAACTCGAGTACCACGAACTCGAGTTGAGGGACTTGCGGCGCGCATTTGAGATCATGACTCAGTACGCGGACGCACAGGTCGGATTGGTGGACGCTGCCGTAGTCGCGTGTGCAGAACGGCTCGGCGTGCGCCGAATTCTGACTGTTGATCGCCGACACTTCGCAATGTTCAAACCGCGTCAATTGGATTACCTGGAATTGTTGCCCTGAACGCCTTAAAGTGCCTTCTCCCACAAGTAAAAATCTAAGCCGTACCAATGCTTCTCCAGCGTGACCGTCACGCGGTACCCGTGCGCCTCGAGCATCCGCGCGCTCGGAACATTTTCCACCCTCGAGTCGCACCAGATTTTGTGCGCGCCACGCTCTACGGCATGGCTCTCGAGGGCGCGCATCAAGGCGTGGGCAATGCCTTGTTGCCGATGTTCTCGAGAAACAGCAATCCAACTCAACCACGCCAGTCCTGCGTCCACGTCGGAAGTGATCACGCCCGCGAGTTCACCGTCCACGAACGCGCCGATAACGCCTTCCGGGTCAGCTTCGAGCATCGCTTGCAGCTTTGACGGGCTGTGCAGTGCGATTTCCTCGCGCTTAGACCAATCGTTGTAATACGGCGAGGTTTCAATTGCCGTTTGGAGGATCGCGCTCGCTGCCTCGAGTTCGTGGGGTTGCAACGCGCGGGTGACGAGGCTCACGCGTTGCACTCTACTCGAGCCCGCACCTGAGCACTTTGGCGGATGTGCTTGGCAACGCTCGAGGTACAATGCGTTCGTCCGCCGTGAACTCCGTCCGGCGACTCGCCTTTCCCTCTTTCAAGGAGACCGCGTTCTTGACACGCTTGCGCTGAACACCATCGGCTGACGTTCCCCCAAATCAGGGGCGAGCACTCACGTTGGAGGTCAGTGTGCACTTGCGTTTGCGCGGCATCGCGCGTCGTTTCGGCGACGCCAAACTCTTTGAAGACATCAACGTGGACTTGGGCAGCGCGGAACGCGTGGCGCTGTTGGGTCGCAACGGCAGCGGCAAGACGACGCTGCTCAAAATCATCGCTGGGCTCGAGGTCGCGGACGCGGGCGAGGTCACGCGCACCGGGCGCATCGCGTACCTGGCGCAGCGCGGCGAACTCACGCCGGGGAGTTTGCGCGACGCGGTGCTGCCAGAAGCGCATCGCATCCTGAAGGTGAACCTCGAGGTGGCATCACGGGCACTCGAGGAGCCCAGCGACGCGAACTTGGCGGCGTACAGCGCGGCGGAAGAGGCGTACCGCGTCGCGGGCGGCTACGAAATCGAGACCCGAGCCGAGGAGATTTTGGCGGGGCTCGAGTTAACCGGGACGCTCTCGAGCCATGCATTGTCGGGCGGTCAGGAGCGCCGCGCACTGCTGGCGCGCTTGCTCATTGAACCCGCTGACCTGTACCTGCTGGACGAACCGACGAACCATTTGGACACGGACAGCTTGCTGTGGCTCGAGGGCTGGATCAAAGCCTCGAGTGCAGCATTCTTGATCGTGTCGCACGACCGCGCGTTTTTGGATGCGACGGTGACGCGCTGCGTGGAACTCGAGCGGGGCAAGCTCGACGACTATTCAGGCAATTACACGGCCGCGATGGCAGAGAAGCAGACCTTGCTCGAGGCGGCGAAGATTGCGTTTCAGGCGCACACGCGCAAGGTCAGGCAGTTGGAGGAGCAGGCACAACTCGCCGCGCAACGTGCGGGGGCAGAGATGAACCGTGGCAAAGTTCGGGATGGCGACAAATTTGCGGCAACCTTCTTTCACGAACGCGGTGCACAAAAAGCATCCAACCGCTCCAAAGCCCTCGAGAAACGCATCGAGCAAATGGGAGAACTCGAGAAACCTTTTGAAGACCGGTTTCTGACCCGCATTCATCTGGACGACATGCCGCGCGGACCCAGCGAAGTCGCAACGCTGGACAGCATCACCGTGGCTCGAGGGGAACGGGTGATCCTCCAAGACGTGACGCTGCACCTGCGGCGTGGTGAACACGTTGCCCTGGTCGGACCGAACGGCGGCGGCAAGAGCACGCTGCTGCGCGCGATCCTCGGGCAGTTGCCGCTCACGCGGGGCACGGTGCGCTTGGGCATTGGCTTGAGCGTGTACTGGGCGGGACAGCACGGCGAAGAACTGGACGCCTACGCGACGCTCGAGGAGGCGCTGCTCGCGGCGAACGACACCTTGGAGACCCGCGAGGTCTACGCGCTCTTGGCGAGCCTGGGCTTGCCCAAAGACCCGAAGCGCACCGTCTCGAGTCTCAGCGGTGGGCAACGCACGCGCCTGTCGTTGGCACGCTTGAGCGTGACTCGAGCACAACTCTTGGTGCTGGACGAACCGACGAACAACCTGGACTTGGACGCAATCAACGCCCTCGAGCGCTTGCTGTTGGCGTACACGGGCACGGTCTTGTTCGCGTCGCACGACCGCCGGTTGGTGGAACGCGTGGCGACGAGGCAGTGGCGCGTTGCAGACAGTGTGGTGCTCGAGGAACGGGTGTGATGAAGGGGCTCGAGCATGCCCATCTGGTTCGTGGTGACGTTGGTGCGCTTCGCGCACCGGGTTTGTCATGACAAACCCCTACATGCGGGGCGGTGGTGGCGCGGTGCGGCTCGAGTCTCGAAGGGTTTTGTGCGGGCTCGAGGTTACGGTGTGCGGCGTTTGACGCCGCGCACGGCTTCGGCGGTGAGCGGGTCCTCGGGCCAGAAATGCTTGGGATAGCGAATCTTCAACTCGCGACGCACCGCTTGGTAGGCGCCCCCCCAAAAGCTGTGCAAGTCCTGCGTGACCTGCACGGGGCGGTACGCGGGCGAGAGCAGGTGCATCAGCACCGGCGTGCGCCCATCGTTCACACGCGGCGTTTGGGTCCACCCAAAAACCTCTTGCAAGCGAACCGCCAAGACGGGCGCGCTGCCGTCCGCGTGGTACGCCAACCGGATGCTCGAGCCGCTGGGCACAGTGACCTGCGCGGGCGCGAGGCGGTCCAGGGTCTGCACCTGCGCGTACGTCAACCTCGAGCGCAGTGCCTCGAGCAGATCCACGCGCGCAAAGTCGTCGCGCGTGCGCACACCGTCCAGAAACGGCTCGAGCCAGGTGTCCACGTCGGTGAGCAGCGCCGCGTCGCTCGAGTCGGGCAGGTCCGTGTCCGCACGCCACGCGCGCACGCTGCCGATGCGGGCTTGGAAGGCGCGCACGGCGTCGCTCGGTTTGAGCAGCGCCAAGCCTTCCAGCCGCACGGCGTCGCACAAGGCACGCACGCGCAACTCGGGCGGAATGGGATTGAGGGCGCGAGACTCCACGGTCAACGCGCCGTACACGCGCTCCTGCACGGCGCTGAGCGTGCCCGTGCGGGCGTCCCAGGCAACCGTCTGGCGCACCCCTGTCTCGAGGTCGCCCGGATGCAGCGGCGCGGCGAGGTGGACCTTGCCCTCGTCCTGCCCGCCCGCGTCCAAGTGCGCGACCGCGAGGTATTCTTCGTCCCCGAGCCCGTCGCCAGCCTCCAAAGTGACGCCGCGCCCGAGGCTGAGCTTGAAGCGCGTGCGCGATCCACCTCGGCGCTGCGCGACGCGCTCCGGGTACGCCAAGGCGATCAAGCGCCCGACTTCTGTCGGCGTGAACGCTTGGCGGTCCGCGCGCACCTCGAGCCGATGGCGGTAGGCGCTTGCGAGTTCGCGCAGCCTCACCAAGGCAGGGTTGTGACCCGAACGCATCGCCTCGAGCCGCAGTGTGGCATCCGCGCCCGCATCGCGCCCGAGCGGATCGCGCTCCTCCAAGAGCGCCGCCAAATCGCAGGCGAGTGCGCCCAAGCCCAAACGCTTGCCCTCCAAGAGCAAATGCGCGACGCGCGGGTGCGCCCCCAGCGCGTGCATCGCGCGCCCGTGGTCGGTGACGCGCCCGCCCTGCACCGCGCCCAACGCCTCGAGCAACTCGCGCGCCGCCGCCAACGCCCCGGCGGGCGGCGGTGTCACCCAACGCAGGTCAGCGCTGCCCCACACGGCCAGCTCGAGCGCCAAGGGTGCAAGGTCGGCTTCCAAGATTTCCGGAACCCGAGCCGCAATCAGCATTCCGTGCGCCGCTGCCGTCCACAAGCGGTAACACACGCCTGGAGCGACGCGACCCGCACGTCCCGCGCGTTGATCGGCGCTGTCGCGCGTGATCGGCACAGTGACAAGGCGCGACAAGCCGATGCCCGATTCAAACCGCACCGTGCGCTGCAAGCCGCTGTCCACGACGATGCGCACACCCGGAATGGTCAGGCTGGTCTCCGCGATGTTCGTCGCCAGCACGACGCGGCGCGCGTCGCCGGGCGCGATGGCTTTGGACTGCTCTTGCGCGCTCAAGCTGCCGTACAGCGGCAAGACTTCGGCGTCCACGTCTGCGAGTGCTCGGGACACCCGCTTGATTTCTGATTCGCCAGGCAAGAACACGAGCGCGTCCCCGTCGTGGGTCTCGAGCGCCGCGCGGGTCGCGTTCGCTGTCGCCCGCACGAGGTCAGAATGCTCTCGAACGGCATAATGCACGTCCACTGGGTACGCGCGTCCCGCGCTCGAGACCACCGGCGCGCCGTCCAATGCCACGGACAGCGCGTGCGCGTCCAGCGTCGCGCTCATCACCAGCACGCGCAGGTCCTCGCGCAGTGTCGCCATCGCGTCCAAGGTCAGTGCCAGCGCGGTGTCGGCGTGCAAGCTGCGCTCGTGGAACTCGTCAAAAATCACCAAGCCAATCCCCTCGAGCGCCGGGTCAGACTGCAAGCGCCGCGTCAAGATGCCCTCGGTGACGACCTCAATGCGGGTCTGCGCGGATGTGCGCCGCTCCAAACGCACCGCGTAACCGACCGTCTGTCCAACCGGTTCGTTCAGCGTGCCCGCCATGCGCGCGGCGACCGCGCGCGCCGCGATGCGACGCGGTTGCAACACCACAATGCCCTGCCCCGCCAGCCAAGGTTCACGCAGCAACTCGAGCGGCACGACTGTGCTTTTTCCTGCTCCTGGCGGTGCGGTCAGAATCACCGTCTTGCGCGTGGCAAGCGCGTCGCGCAGCGCGGGCAGAACCTCGAGGACGGGCAACACGCGCGCCATCGTACCGCCCGACGAACGCGATTTTCGTAGGGGCGACCGGCGGGTCGCCCATGCAACGCCTGAGCGACGACGCGCAAACTCGAGACGCAGATTTTTTGAGGCTACCGTCTGGCTTGGCGACCCGCGAGGGCGAGGCAAACCTCGCCCCTACGACCGCGATGCTCGAGCCTCAAGATTGAGGATTGGCTTGGCGACCACTGGGCGCAGCGTGCTGCGCCCCTACGACACTGTGGACTCGAGGGGTTCCCTTCGCCCTTCGCCTGCCCCACGTCGTACACTGCTCGTTCATGACCGACACCGCCAAGGGCGTCCTCGCCGCTGCCGTGGCTTCCGCGATTTGGGGCGGGATGTACGTGATCTCCAGGGTCGTGCTCGAGGTCATTCCGCCGTTGACCTTGGTCGCCGTTCGCATGGCGGTGAGCGCCGTGGTGATTTTGGCGTTTTTCGCGCTCACCGGGCGCAATTGGCGCTTGCCCAAATCGGCGTGGGGCGGTGTCGTGGCGATGGGCGTGGTCGGGTACACGCTCTCGATCAGCGCGCAGTTCATCGGGACGGGTTTGGCGGGCGCGGCACTGGGGAGCCTCATCACCACCGCCGCGCCGCTGGTCACGGTGGGCTTGAGTGCCACACTGGGGCTCGAGCGAATCGGCTGGCGGGCGTGGCTGGGCACGGGCTTGGGCGCGCTGGCGCTGGTGGCGCTCTACGTTTTTGGCGGTGGCTCGAGCGCAAATGTGGCGGGCATTCTCTGGCTGCTCGTCGCGGCGGTGTCGTGGGGCGTGCTGGGCATCATCGGCGCGGGCGTGGTCGCGCGCCACGACGCGTTCCTGGTGACGGGCTGGGCGAGCGTCGTGGGTTGCCTGGGCACGCTGGTGTTCGTGCCGGGTGAGCTGATGTCTCGTTCGGTCGGGATGGTCACGCCCGGCATCGTGCTCGGGGTGTTGTACCTGGGCGTGGTCAGCACGGCGATTGCGTTCGCGCTGTGGGTCTACGGCGTGGCGAAGTCGGGCAGCGTGCTCAGCGGGATTGCATTTTTCGCGCAGCCCATCGTCGGCGCGCTCTTGGGTGCGCTCGTGCTCGGCGAAGCGTTGAATTGGGCGTTCGGGTTGGCGGCGGTGCTGCTGTTCGCGGCGGCGCTGTTGTCCCGACCCGATTCCAAGTTGGACGAAGCAACCCTGGAATCTCGAGCGTAGAGCCAAGCTCGAGACGCAGGTTCAAGTCGCCTGCGCCGCGATGATCGCTTCGATGTCCGCCATCGCTTGTTGGTTGTTCTGAAACACGACGCCGTGCATGCCGATGGCGTGCGCTCCGTCCACGGCAGGCGCGCGGTCGTCCAAAAAGACCGCTTCGTGCGGTTGAACCCCAAGGCGTTCGCAGGTGAGGTGGTAGATGCGCGGATCAGGTTTGGACATGCCAACCTCGTGCGAGTAGACGTGCACGTCACAGAGGTCGCCGAAGCCGTACGCCCGTTCTTCTTGTTCTCGAGCGCCGACGAAGCTGTTGCTGAGGATCGCCGTTTTGAAGCGCGGTCGCAAGCCGCGAAAGTACGCCTCGAGTTCGGTGTTCAACGTGCCCAGGTACGCCGCCCAAAGGTCAGCCATGTAGTCTTCAACCTGCGCGGGGGTCATGGACAGCCGGGTCTCGAGGGCGGTTTTGACCTCTGCCAGCGACGCCGTGCCGATGGAACCGGCGCGAAACACGTCGCGCATCCGGTCAATGAACGCGCCGCTGGGCAGCCCAAGGCGTGTTTCCCAGCTGGCTTCCACGTTCACTTCCGGGGTGGTCTCGAGGACGCCACCAATGTCGAAGACCACGGCTTTGATGGGCACGAGACAGTGTAGCCGTTCGTCTCAGACGCGCTTGGTTTTCAGCCCCTCGAGTGTCCCAGCGATCACGCCTTTTGCCAACGCCAACGCCGTCTCCAGGTTCCAGCCTTTGCCGGTCGGGGTTTCCAGCGCGATGCCACTGAAGCCGTGCACGACGCTCCACAGGGTTAAGGCAATGGCTTGCGGGTCGCCTGGGCGCAGGTCACCGCTCGCCTGGGCGTCCACGACCGCGCGGTACAACACCGCTTGGGCGTCCACGCCCGCGTCCGCCAGAGGATCAGGCTGACCGCTCGGGGCGCACAGTTCGCGGTTGAACATGAACCTGAATTCGCCGTGGTGCGTGAACGCGAAGCGCACGTACGCCAAGCCGATTGCCTCGAGTTGCGCCAAGGGCTTTTTATGGCTCTTGCGTGCCGTCTCGAGGTCGAGCGCCAGCGTGCTGAACGCGCGAATGGCCAGTCCGCGGACGAGGTCGTTGCGGTCGGCGAAGTGGTGGTAGGGCGCACCCGGCGAGACGCCCGCGCGCCGGGCGACTTCGCGCAGCGTGAACGCGTCCACGCCCTGCTCGAGCGCGAGCGCTTGGGCGGCGTCCAGCAGGGCGTTTTTCAGGTCGCCATGGTGGTAGCGCTCGGGGGGCTTGGCGGCAGAACTTGACATTGTTTAGATTCTACTCTATCTTACGCTCGTTCAGATATTGAACATCGTTTAGATCAAACCGCGCCCTCGAGTTTTCAAGGAGGCCCTCAATGAACCCAGCCGTCCGTCCCGCCGCCCTCTGGTCCATCGCCTTCGCGCTGCTGATGTTCGTGCCCATCGGCATCCTGAGCGCGAGCATCGGCTGGCCCGCCAGCCTCGATTACCCCGCCGCGCGCCTGATGCCGCTGATTTTGGAGCAAGAGGGCAATGTGCGCTTTGGGTACCTGGTCTACCTGCTCTACTCGGTGGTCTTCTTCCCGACGGTCGCGGCGTTGGCTCGGGTGCTCGGGGACGGTCCGCTGACCCGCCTCGCCACGCAGTTCGCGCTCGTGTCCACGCTCGCGCGCGCCATCGGCATCCTGCGCTGGTTGACCGTGATGCCGCTGCTCGCCGGTCTGCACGCCGCTGCACCCAATCAGAGCCTCGAGACCGCGTTCACCGCGATCAACAGCTTCGGCGGCGGCATCGGTGAACTCTTGGGCGTGAGCCTGTTCGGGGCGCTCGCGGTCGGGTTGATCGCCTGGCGCGCCCTCGAGACCCGCGCCTTCCCCGCGTGGCTGGGCGTTTGGGGACTGATCGCCGCCCTCGGGCTGGTGCTGCCCTGGCTCGAGGTTTTTGGCGTCAATCTGGGCCCGTTGCTGAGCTTGGGCGTCGCCAACCTGCAACTGTGGTTCCTCGCGCTGGGTGTGACGCTGCTGCGCGCCGCCCCTCGAGCAAACCTGGCACGCGCATGAACACCGTTCACAACCGCGCCACGGGCGAGCACATCCGCTTCGTGGAGCAAACCCCGGAGCGCCTGATCTTCGAGGACCGCATCGAAGCCGGGCACCTGCAACCACCGCCGCACGTGCACCCGCACCAAATTGAGGTCTTCACGCTGCTCGAGGGTGCGTTTGAACTGCAAATCGGCGCGCGTTGGCACGCGATGCAACCCGGACAGCGCCTCGAGGTGCCACGCGGCACCGCCCACACCTTCCGCATTCCCTCGGGCACGCATGCCACGCTGCGCGTCGAATTCAGCCCCGCGCTGGACACCGAACGCATCTTTCGCACTTTTGCCAAGGCAGGTGAGCGTGGTCGCATCAACCCGCTGTACATCGGCTTGATCGCCACCGAGACCCGCGCGGGGTTTCACCTCGGGCGCGTCCCAGATTGGATTCAGCGCCCGCTCGTTCACACCCTCGCCCTGCTCGCCCGAATGCGCGGCTTGCGCCTCGAGCCTGCAAGCGGTCGTGACCAGCTTGACCACCCGGCTCGAGCAACCCCACTGAGCGATCAGCGTCAACCAGGAGTCAACCCATGAGCAACGTCGTTTTCGGTTCCGGTCCGCTCGGTCGTGCGGTGGTGGACGCCCTCGTGGAGCGCGGTGAGCCCGTGCGCGTCGTCAACCGCAGTGGCAGGCTGCCAGACGCTCCGCGCGGCGTAGAAGTCGTCGCCGCCGACGCCTTCGACCTCGAGGCGTCCGTTCAAGCGGCCCGAGGATCAGCCGTGGTCTACAACTGCGCAGCGACCGCCTACAGCGCGCAGTCTTGGCGCACAGAACTGCCGCGGCTGTGGGGCAACATCGCGCAGGCTGCCGAACGCAGCGGTGCGCGCCTCGTCGTCGGGGACAACTTGTACATGTACGACCAAGCTCCTGGCGCCATCCTCGAGTCTCGGGCGATGCACAGCACCACCGCCAAAGGACAAGCGCGCATCGCCCTCGCTCAGCAGCTCCTCGAGCTGCACCGCGCGGGACGCGTTCCAGTCGCCTTCGTGCGCGGTTCTAACTTCTTCGGGCGCTACGCCGCCGAGCAATCGCACTTCGGCACTCGCGTAATTCCGCCGCTGCTGCACGGCAAAGCCGCCATGCTCGTCGGCAACCTGGACGTGCCGCACAGCCTCACCTACCTGGAGGATTTCGGGCGGGCGATGGTGCTGGTCGGCGCAGCGGGTGAGGACGCCTACGGTCGCCCGTGGCACGTGCCGAACGCGCCCGTGCAAACGCGGCGCGCGACCCTCGAGGTGCTGGGGCAAATCATGGGCGTCAAACCTCGAGCGCAAACGGTCCGGGGCATCGGGCTTGACCTGCTCGCGCTCGCCGTTCCCGCGCTGCGCGAGGTGCGGGAGATGCGCTACCAGTTCGAGCAGCCGTACACCGTCGGACACGCGGATTTCAACGCGACGTTCGGCGACATCCACACGCCGTTGGAGACCGCATTGGAACGCACCGTCGCGTGGTTCAAAACTTTGGAAGGCAACGCGACCGCGCTGCACACCGCCTGAATTGGGTCCTCGAGTCCTCACGAAAGCAGAGGTTGACCCATGACCGTTCAATCCCCAACCCGCGTGCGCCACTGGACGAGCCCGATCAAAACAGTGCTCGCTGCCATCGGTGCACTTAGCATCGCGTTGTTCAGCCTTGGACTGTTCCTCGACTCCCAGTCGTTCGACCGCACCAGCGGCGGGTACACCGTGCCGTACACCGATTTTACCGGCACGCCTGTGGACTGGAAGCAAGCCGACCGCACCAGCACGGGTTTCGCGGGGCGCGGCTACATCGTCAATTTCCTCGCCGATTGCACCACCGGCATGGTCAGTTTTCAAATCTTCGGGCAGAAGCTGGACTGGCGGACCTTCTCGCCGCGCGCCTTGGTCGTGCACAAACCGCGCGAAGCTTGCACCGAGGCGGGCTTTCAACCTCAGTTTTGACGAACGCGTAACATCCGGGGTGTGCACCCCCTCGAGACCGAGCGCTTGACGCTGCGCCGCCTGCAATCGGACGACGCCCCGTTCATTGTGGAACTCTTGAACTCCCCCACCTGGCTCGAGTTCATCGGGGACCGCGGCATTCGCACCACGGACGACGCCCAGGGATACATCGAGCGGGCACACGTGAATTACGCCTTGCACGGGTTCTCGCTGTACCTGGTGGCGCTGCGCGACGGCACGCGCGTCGGGCTGTGCGGTCCCATTCGCCGCGAGGGGCTAAACGACGTGGACTTGGGCTTCGCGCTGCTGCCCACGTTCGCCGGGCGCGGCTACGCGTTGGAAGCGGCGCGGCGCGTTGTCGAACACGCCCGTGTAGACCTCAAGCTCGGGCGCGTCGCCGGGATCACCGTGCCCGAGAACGCGCGCTCTATTCGGCTGCTCGAGGCGCTGGGCATGCGGCGCGAGGGTTCCGTGCGGCTCTCGCCGGACGATGTCGAACTCAATTACTATGCGATGGCCTTGTGAGTCAACCTTCGAGCATCAGCGCGATTTTCGCGGGCAACTGCTCGCGCAGACCGGGCAGCATCACGCTGTCCACGAAGTCACGGTCTTGCGGTCTGGGCGCGAGGAACGCCAAATTCGTCAGCCATTCGGCAACCTGCAATGCCGCGCGAGCCGTGTGAAACGACGCGGGCAGCGGACGCACGAGTTCATACCCACGCAGGAACGCCGGGTGTTCGCCCGGCTCCAAATACCCGAGGGCGCTGACGACATCGTAGGCAAACGGTCCGAAGCCGCACAGGTCAAAGTCAATCAACGTCAGTTCAGCCCCGTCCCACAGCAGGTTGCCAGGGTGCGGGTCAGCGTGGATCAGCCCCCACCCGTGCGCTGGAATCGCCTCGAAGCCGCGTTGGGCACCCACGATGGCTTGGGTGAACAGCGGCACGTCCGGCTCGAGCCAAGGGATGGCACGCAACGTCTCCAAGGTGCGCTCGAGGTGCGCAACGTCGTAGCAAGGACGCTCGAACCCGGCGGGCGGCGTGAACCCGAGCGCGGCGTCGTGCAACTGCCCCAACAACGCACCAAGTTGCTCGGCTTGCGCGTCGTCCAAAACCTCGAGCGTCGCCCCCTCGAGCCAGGTCAGCACCGAGTACCGCGCGCTGTTCAGCGCCACGATGAAGCCACCGTCCACCGCGCGGCGCGGGCGTTGCACGCGAACCCCCTGCGCGCCCAAGTGCTCGAGCCAGACCAGTTCGCTCTCCAACGCGGCGCGGCTGTGCGCGGCGTTGCGGTGCTGGCGCAAGAGGTACGCACCGTCCGCCGTGACGACGCGGTGGTTGGCGTTCTGCGTGTCGCCCAAGGGCTCGAGGCTGAGGGGGTGCAAACCGTAGCGCTCGAGGACGGAGTTTAGATCGCTCATGCCTTCGTTGTACCCCGTCGCGTGTCGGGGACGAAATACGCTGGATGCCGTACGGCGCATTGCCTCGAGGTGCCGTAGTGCTCGAGGTGCACATGACTTCTTGCGAAAGTCCGACCAGTCCCTCTGAACACTCCTCGAGATACGAACGACCCGCCTACGGACGGGGACAAGCCCCGTCCCTACATCAACAATCCAACCCCCTTGCCCGTCAGCTCAACGACTTGTGCAAGCGGTCTACGGATTCGAGGTGCGCTGGCTCGAGGCGTGTTTGAATGCGTGACAATGCCAAAGCTGTTTGCTTGGATGACGGTCATCGGGAGCGCCGTCGCGGTGTGCGCCCTCGCCGCGCCCACGGCGGTCACACTGGTCAACAACGACCCCAACGCCGACGCCCGCAAACCCGTTCTGCGCCTCGAGACCGGTGGCGCGGCGGTCGTCGCCTGGGTGGAACAGGTCGGCGGCGTGTACCAAGCCTACGTGCGCCGCTGGAACGGCGCCAAATGGGTTGCGCTGGGCGGCGCGCTGAACGTGGACGCGCGCTTCAACGCCTTCGACATCGCCCTGGACTTGGACGCCAAGAACGTTCCGACCGTTGCGTGGACGGAGCGCAGCAACGTCTCCGACGGCAAAGCCAGTGGTCCGGGCAAGATCTACGCGGCGCGCTGGACCGGCAGCGCCTGGCAGCGCCTGGGCGACAGCCCCAGCAAGCGCCCCTCGAGCGCCGCCGACCTGCCCGTGATGCGCCTGGGCGCAGACGGGTTCCCGGTGATGGCGTGGAATGAACTCTCGCCAGATTTCAACGGCAACAGCGTCTTCGTGGACCGCTGGGACGGCGCGCGTTGGCAAGAGGTGGACCGTGGATCGCTCAGCAGCGACGTGAGCAGCGCCTCGCGCAGCATGGACATCGCGGTCACGCGCGGAGGCGCACCCGTGCTGGCGTGGAGCCGCCAGTTGTTTGACCCCAACCGGGGCACATTGGATTTCAACGTTTTCGTCGGCGGTTGGAACGGCACGACCTGGACGCGCGGTGGGGGCAGCCTCAACATTGACCCCGAACGCTACGCGGGCTCGCCGTCGCTGGCCTTGGACGCACTAGACCGCGCGACCGTGGCGTTCACCGAAGCCAGCGACGGCTTCAACGTCTTCGTGCGCCGCTGGGACGGGGCGCAGTGGGCGCGGCTGGGCGGCAGCGTCAACGGGGACACGGGCTTGGCGAACACGCCCAAAGTCGCGTTGGACAAGGCAGGCAATCCCACCGTCGCCTGGCTCGAGAATGCGGGCAGCATCAAGGTCTTCGTGCGCCGCTGGGATGGCAACGCGTGGACGCCCGTCGGCGGATTCCTCAACACCGCGCCCGCCAGTTACGCCGAAAGCCTGAGTCTGGCGCTGGACGCCCAAGGCCACCCGGTCGTCGCGTGGTCCGAAGAGGTCACGCGCACGCAGCGGCGGGTGTACGTCAAGCGCTGGGACGGGCGGGCGTGGTCAGGGCTGTGAACCGTGGGCTGGCAAGAAGGGGGTTGTTCGGTTGACCTCGAGCCGAGCAGCGACTTGATGCCCGAGAGAGCGGCTGTGGGACGGGGAAGTTCGACGGCTTCGCGCTCGAGGCGGGCTGTCCAAGCCTGTCTACTCCAAGTTCAGGATGTCTTCGCCACCAATTGCCGTATTCAATCCCCGACAGGCGGTTCGTTCTTCCTTGGGATTGACCTCGAGACCAACTCGAGTTTTGGAGGCAGAACCCCGAATGACGAGCGCCGCGTCTCGAGGAAATCAAGACGCGGCGCTCGAGGACAGCCCTCTTACGCGTTAACGCTGGCGCTCTCGCGCAAGAGTTGCCGCAGCACAAACTGCAGAATGCCGCCGTTGCGGTAGTAATCAATCTCCACTGGCGTGTCAATGCGGCACCAGAAGGTCAAATCGCGGCTCGAGCCGTCAGCAGCAGTCACGCGCACGGTGATGTCCTGACGCGGCTTGAGCGTGTCGTCCACGTGAATGTCAAAGGTCTCGAGCCCCGTCAAACCCAGGCTTTCGGCGGTGTCGCCCTCTTTGTATTGCAGAGGCAGCACGCCCATGCCCACCAAGTTGCTGCGGTGGATGCGCTCGAAGCTCTCGGCGATGACAGCTTTGACGCCCAGGAGCATCGTGCCCTTCGCAGCCCAGTCCCTGGAACTGCCCATGCCGTAATCCTTGCCGCCGAGCACCACCAAGGGCGTGCCCGAAGCCTTGTAACGCATCGCGGCGTCGTACACGCTGGTCACTTCGCCGGTTGGGAAGTGCGTCGTTACGCCGCCCTCCGTGCCCGGTGCGAGTTTGTTCTTGATGCGAATGTTGGCAAACGTGCCGCGCGTCATCACGCGGTCATTGCCGCGCCTCGAGCCATAGGAGTTGAAGTCCGCGACTTGCACACCGTGCTCGAGGAGGAACTGACCGGCAGGCGACTTGGCGCTGAACGCCCCAGCGGGCGAGATGTGGTCGGTCGTGATGCTGTCCCCGAGCATCAGCAACGCCCTCGCCCCGGTGACGCCCTCGATCTTGCCAGGGGTCGCGGGCAGGTCATCGAAGTACGGCGGGTTCTGGATGTACGTGCTGTCCGGGTTCCACGCGAATTGCTCGCCGCCGTTGACGGGAATCGCGTTCCACTGCGCGTTGCTTTGCTCAATGCCGTCGTAGATCTTGCGGAAGGTCTCCGGGCTGGTCGCGTTGTCCAGGTGCGCGGCGATGTCCTCGGTCGAAGGCCAGATGTCGCGCAGGTACACATCCGTGCCGCTCGAGTCTTGACCGATTGGGTCCGTCGTCAAGTTGATGTCCACCGTGCCCGCGAGGGCGTAGGCGACGACGAGCGGCGGCGAGGCGAGGTAATTGGCGCGCACGTAGGGGTTGACGCGCCCCTCGAAGTTGCGGTTGCCGCTGAGCACGCTGGCGGCGACCAGATCGCCCTCGGTGATCGCGTCAATGATCGGTTGGTCCAGCGGTCCCGAGTTGCCGATGCAGGTCGTGCAGCCGTAGCCAACGGTCTGGAATCCGAGTTGATCCAAAAACGGCGTCAACCCCGCATCCTCGAGGTACTCCGTGACGACCTTGCTGCCGGGAGCAAGGCTGGTCTTGACCCACGGCTTCACGGTCAAGCCCTTCTCCACTGCCTTTTTCGCCAGAATGCCCGCGCCGAGCATCACGCTGGGGTTGCTCGTGTTCGTGCACGAGGTGATGCTGGCAATCACCACGTCGCCGTGCGTGACAGTACCGCTCCAGCCTTTGTGGTCCTTGACCGTGCCCTTCGCCTCGAGCCCCGCCCCCTCGAGCGCATAGCCACGCTTGTCCTTCGGTGCGACGAGCGCTTCGCGGTAGACGCGCTGCATGTCCTCTAAAACCACGCGGTCTTGTGGGCGCGCGGGACCGGCGAGGCTGGGCTTGACGGTGCTCAAGTCCAACTCGATGACGCTCGAGAACACTGGGTCTGGTGTGTCATCGGTGCGGAACAAGCCTTGCGCCTTCATGTACGCCTCGACCAATTCCACCTCGTCCTCGAGCCTGCCGGTGCGCTTCAAGTACCGCATGGATTCAGCGTCCATCGGGAAGAAGCCCATCGTCGCGCCGTACTCGGGGGCCATGTTCGCAATCGTCGCGCGGTCGGGAAGCGTCATGCTGCTCAGTCCAGAACCGTAGAACTCCACGAACTTGCCGACGACGTTGGCTTTGCGCAGCATCTGCGTGACGACCAGCGCCAAATCGGTCGCCGTGCTGCCCTCGGGGAGCGCGCCCGTGATTTTGAACCCGACGACTTCGGGCGTGAGCATGTACAACGGCTGCCCGAGCATCACCGCTTCGGCTTCGATGCCGCCGACGCCCCAGCCGACGATGCCGAGTCCATTAATCATCGTCGTGTGGCTGTCCGTGCCAACCAGGGAATCCGGGAAGACGACGGTTCCAGATTCTCCGGTCTCGAGGGGCTCGGGTGCGCTCATCACGCCTTTTGCCAGGTACTCGAGGTTGACTTGGTGCACGATGCCCGATGCGGGCGGCACGACGCCGAAGTTGCTCAGCGCTTGCTGACCCCAGCGCAGGAATTCGTAGCGCTCGTTGTTGCGCTGGAACTCGAGTTCCGCATTCTTGAACAGTGCGTCCGACGTGGCGTAGTAATCCACTTGGACGCTGTGGTCAATCACCAAGTCTACAGGAATCAGCGGGTTGATCTTTTGCGGATCACCGCCCAGTTTTTTCATGGCGGTTCGCATACTCGCCAAATCCACGACTGCCGGAACGCCCGTGAAATCCTGCAAGATCACGCGCGCCAATTTGAACGGAATCTCCACCTCGAGCGGCTTTTTCGCGTCGTACGCCGCAAGGTTTTTGACATCATCTTCCATCACGTCGTAACCGTTGCAGTTGCGCAGCACCGATTCCAGCATCACGCGGATGCTGACCGGGAGCTTCGCCATGTTGAAGCCGTGCTCCTCCAATTTGGAGAGGCGGTAGTAATAAAACGACTTACCGCCGACGTTGAGCGTGTCGCGCGCCCCGAAGGTGTTGCGTTTCAATTCCGGCATGGGAGACCCTTTCTTCTCTCGAGCGAGCGCGGGTGAGGGCGCTGGATCGTGAATAAGGGGATTCTAGCCTTGTGGGTGTCCCGCAGGTAGAGGGCTGTTGTCACTGATAGGGGTACTATGCGGTTTGCTCCATGAATTTCGTCAGCCCACCGCGCACGAACACAAAGTACCCGCAATGCTCGGTGAACACCGCAACCAGATCACGCTCGCTGCTCTCAACGAAAAAAGCGTATCGAAACTCCGCGCTCGAGTCATCAACAAACTCGAGGTGCACCGATGTGTTTGACACAAAATCGCCAGCGTTCAAACCACGCGCGAGAATCTGCTCCACGGAACGACCCAGTTTCGCGGCAAGTTCACTGGCGCAAAACTCGAGCACTTGCCGCCGCTGGTTGTGGGTATACCGTTGAGTTGAAGACACAGACGCTCAACAATAATGCATTCAGCTTCACGCGCTGGTGCTCCAATACACTGCCACAAGGGCATCTTCAAAACGCGCGAGGTAAGCTTGCTCATCCCACTCGTCATACATTCGCATCGCCCAAAGAAATCCTGTCGTTGGCAGGATAATTGCGATTGGCCACCGGACGGGTCCGTGAGTAATTTCAGAAGCCATTCTGAACTCCTGCTCGGTCATTGGTTCGCAAAGTGCTTGCTCGAGAACAAAGCGCAATAATTGCTTGTCGCCATTCCAAGCACTACCCTTGACGAATTGAATCCAGAACGGTTTGGACACGTCTCGGGCGTCTGAAAAGATTGCAACAACCAGACTTTCTTCGCTCGAGGCACTTTCAAAATCTTCGGGGCTGCGTTCCTTGAGCGTCCACGGCAACGGCGCAGAGGTGCCTTGGTCGAACACCTCGAGCAACTGCGCACGCGTGAACATTCACCGCACCCGCTGGACAAATTCCTGCTCCATCCGGGCGATCAACCGTGCTGGGTTGGGCTCCATCGCCTTGCGCTCAGGGCCCTCAAAATACGCGCGGTCCGCCGCGTCCCAATCCTCGCCGTCGAAACCCACGAGCCACACGAATTGATTCGTCGCCCGCACCGTGTACGCCTCGAGCACGCGAAAGCCCATGCGCTCACGCAGCGGCACGAGTTGGGTTTGCCATTCCGTGACGAATTGCTCGAGCGCACCGGGTTGAATCGTGTACGTGCGAAGTTGCAGTTTCACCGTGTCAGTCTAGGCGTTGGAACTTCAGCCTCGAGCATCACGCTCAGCCCGAACTTCACGCAACAAGTCCTGTGCAAATTCTGGCGACAGCGGCCCGCGCAGGCGCTCGCTTCGGGCACGCTCCAAGTCGCGCAGAAAAGCGTCCGCAGCATCCGTGTTTGCGGTACGCACTCGAGACCGTAATTTGTTGGGCGGAACGAGTACAGCAACGACCTACCCGTTTTGGGAGAGTTCGACGTTTTCCCCAGCTTTGACGTGCTCGAGCGTTTCACGCATCCGCTGGCGCATTTCGCTCACGGTCAGCCTCAACATGCGCGCAGTGTACAGGCTCGTGATGGATTCAACTTTCGAGCGCGCGAATCACGTGCTCGAGTCCATCGCCACACTCGCGCCGCAGGTAATCCACCAACTTCTGTCCGTGTTTTGCGTACAACTCGCGCGCCGCTTCGATCAAATCGCTGTCGTCCGCTGGAACGTGGCTGGGTCTATCTGGAAAACGGTAGATGTCCAACTGCCCCTCGCGCTTATACTTGAGCAATGGTTCTGCGGCGTCGGGCACGACGATCTCGCGCAGTGGCTCGAGGGTTTCTTCGGACACAACTTCCGCAGTGAACGAGGTCAAGCCAGCGCGAAAGCTTTCGCCTGGCAGGACGTAGATTGAGCCGCCCTTGCCGCGCTTGGCACGCTCGAATGCGCCCACGAAGCGCTCGAAGATGTACGGGTGCTCGCCCTCGTACCCGCTGCCGAGGATGAAATCGCTGTGCTTCCCCAAGAACATCGAAGCGGTGAGCTGGCCTCGAGCCGCGTAAATCCACGCCTTGCCGTGCGTGCTGACCCGAGGCTCGAGGCGTTGGAGCCCGGAGATTTTGGAGGCGTGAAAGACCTCGGGTGGAACATCGGCATGCATGGTGAAAAGTTTAGGTCATCACCGCCGCGCACTCGGCTTTCAGCAGCGACCAGGGAATCTGACGTTTCAACACCGCCAGCTTCGGTCCGTCGCGGTGCACGCGCACGCCGTCGCGCTCAAAACCGAAGACGGGGTACGAACCTTTTTCGGCTGACGTGCATTCGGTGGTCACGAACAACGCAATGCCTTTGACTTGCGCGAACTCGAGGGCGCGGTCTCTGTCGGTGATTGACCCCAGCACGTCGCCGCTGACGTTGCAACTCGTGCACAGCGGCGCGGCGTGGTTGCGTCCGTGCCACATCGCGTCGGCAAGCAAGCTCTGGAACGCAGCCTCGAGATGCTGAAAGAGCGTGGCGTGCGCCCCAGCGGGCAGCAGCAGCCCTTGGTGCGTGCCGTCGTGCAGCGTTTGCGATTCCACCCCAGCGTCCCTGAAGCGCACGCGCAGGAACGCGCCACACAAGCGTTGGAAGTGCTCAGGACGGTTGAATTGTGGCGGCAAATGCTCAGGGGATGCGTGACCCAGGAACGCCTCGAGCGAACCGATGGCGGTGCCGTAACGCTTGTTGGGCAACCGGGTTTTGAGTTCGTCCAGTTGCGCCGCGCCCGTGGACGTGGGCATCGCCATCAACGTGTACACCGTGGGAAATTGCACGATGACAGGTGCGCGCAGCATCGCCTCGAGCACGCGTTCGGCGGCGTCTGGGTCGTGAATTGAAATTCGTTTCATTCAAACCTCCTGCGCCCGTTCCCAGGTGCGTGACAGCAAGTCGCAATGCCGATGCGAACGGCATTCGACGCGTGTCCCGCGTCGAACCGATCAGCCATGCTTGGATGAAGCGAACGCCTTCAGGATTTGAAAAATTGGGCGAACCGCTGGGCGCAGCGAATTCCACAGTACAAGAACGGCGATTTTTCACGCCCACAGTTGCGTTGAACGGCGTGTCAGACGGGTGTTCAGGGCGAGAAGCAGGTCTTCAGGAGCAACGCAAACCTCGAGCCAGGGCTCAGTCTTCGTGCAGCCGCATCACGCCCTCGAGGTCGTCCAGCAGCACCTTGGCAATCTCGCGGTGCTCCAAGGAGAGCGGTGTTTGAAGCAAAGTTTGCAACTCCGAGCGCAACCGCGTTTGCTCGGCACGGTTCAAGACCTCCAAGGCCGCGCGGCGCACATCCCACGGTGGGTCGGTCAGGAACAGGTCGCGCACGTCGTTCTCCAGGGCTTCGCGGTCATCCGGGAGCGGGGCAACGCGCCCGAGCAGGTGCAGCGCGGCGGCGCGGTTCCTGGAGTAGCGCCCGTTGTCGCGCGCCAACGCCCACAGGTTGCGCCGCAAGCGCGTGAGCAACGCGCCCGCCTCGAGCATCGCGGGCAGGATGTCGTCATCCACGTCGGTCAGGAGCCGCGTGAGGAATTCGTCGAGGCGGTAGAAGCGCTCCAAGAGCCGCGGCTGCTCCAAAACGGCGCACAGGCGTTCCATCAACGGCGTGACCCCGCCAAAGTACCAGCGCGCCGCCTCGAGCGAGGCGCGCAAGGGCGGCGCGCCTTGGCTGTACCAGCCGTCCAGGGCTTGCCACGCGCGCCCACGGGCGGGTTCGGGCATGGCGCTCTCCAGGACGCGCCAGAGGAAGCGGTGCAGGTCTTGGTCCGCCCGAGCGATCAGTTGCAGCCGCGCGAAATTGCCGAGTTCTTGCCAGCCGTACTCGTTCGCCGCCTCGAACAGCGCAGGCACGAAGGCGTCGGAGACGCGTCCTTCGGTGGCAATCGTTTCCAAGGCGCGCAAGCCATAGAGGTTGAAGCGCCCTGTCTCGAGCAAGTGAACCAAAATGCGCTCGAGTTCACTGGGCTCGAGGGCTGGGTTTTGCAGCACGGTGTTCGTCAGCGATGCGTTGGCTTGGATCAACCGCAACGCGTCCTCCGGGCGGTTTTCCAGTGCCAGCAACTCGCTGGCGGTGTTCCTCAGCGCCCGATCCTGCGTGGTCTCGAGCAGGCGCGTAAGCACGTCGTGCAGCGCTGGAACCGCGCCGACGCGGTAACGCAAGCGGTCGAGCACGCGCTCTTGTTCGTAAGGCTGCATCTGCCCCAGCACCGCGCCGACCTCTGCCAATCCTGCGCCCGTGCGCGCCAAGGTCACAGCCGCCGCGTAACGCTGCTCTGGGACGTGCAGCGCGGGCAACAAGCGATCCGTCGCATCCAAGGCGAGCGCCGCGCCGAAGGCAAGGTCGGGGTCTTCGCCGCCCAACAGCCCCTCGAGCGTGCCAGGGGTGATGTCCGTGCCCCACACGCTGTACTGCTGCTTCAAGAGCGTGATCCCCAAGCCCGCTTCGGGTGAGCGGTTGGCTTTGTGGACCTCGAGCAAACCCGCTTCCAAATCGCGCACCTGCACCGCGTAGGGCGGGCCGATGATGAACCGCCAATTGCCCAGCGCCAGCGCGGCTTCTGCGCGCACCGTGGCGTCACTGGACGCGAGCGCGGCGCGGGCGGTGTCCGAATCGGCTTCGCCCCGCGGCGCACCCAAACGCACGCGGGCCACAGCGGCGAGCTGCGCGCTCTGCGCGAACGGCGAGCCGTCCCTGATCTCCGCCAGCCGCTCGAGGTCCGTGGTGGCTCGGAACGGCGGCAGGGTCAAGCTGTGCAGCGCCTCGCCCGCGAGCGGCAACTGCGGCAGCAGCGTGTCCTCGAGCGCGCCGCTCCAACCGCGACCGCGCAAGAAGCCTTCGACGAACGCCAAGTCGTCCACGTGGCGTTCCACCGCGCGTTCATGCGGGGCGTACAACCGCCCCAGGTGCTCGAGTTGATCCGCTGGCATCGCCGCCAAGCGCTCGGGCAAGATGAATTGGTCCACGCCGCCCGCTTTGAGCATCCGCGCCGCGCCGTACAAGGCGTCCTCGACCAACCCAGAACCGCAGTGCCGACAGAACTTCCCAATGGGCGTGAGCCGCGCGCACCAATGGCAGCGGCGCTCGCGGCGCACGGTTTGCCCGCATTGCACGCAGAGGTCGCCCGCTTGCCAATCGGCGGGCTGTGCGCTGTGGCAATGCTCGCAAACGGCGCGCATCAGTGGTCAGCCTCGAGGTGAACGCTCGAGTTGGGTTGATGTCGAAATCTTGGACGAAATTCGGTTTGTGTACTGCACAGGTTCAATTCAGCCACTCGTCCTCGAGAAGTCCAAGTTTCGACTCAGCAAAGCGCAGGTCAATCACGCCCGAGTCCCTAAACCCTCGCACGCCGCACGCGACCCCACAGGGCGTCTTTCTCGGATGGACCCATCGCCTCCAAGCGCCGCGGAATGTCGTCCTTTGCCACCCCGTCGCGGCGCAGCAACAGCGCCAACGGCAACTCCGCCGTGCTCACAAACGCCGCGCCGCACGCACGGCAATACTTGCCCGGTCCGCTCGAACCGCACCAGTAACAGCTTTCAATCGGTTCGGCTTGCTTGCCGCAGTTCGGGCAGAGGTCGCCGGGGTTGTAATCCTTGGGTTGCTTCGTGCCGCAGTGCACGCAATACACGGCATCCGAGGTGTCCAAAACGACCTTGCCGCCGATGGTGGTGCTGGAGAGCGGCGGTGTTTCCTCGGTGCTCGCCTGGCTCGAGGTGGCGGTATTTGGAACCGCCCACTCCAAGACGCGCACCGCAACGTCACGCTCGAGGTCTGGCATCAAATCCAGCAGCGTTTCAGGCGAGCCAATCGTCTTGAAATCCGCGCGCCCCGCCACGCCGACCTCGGCGAGGTACGCGATTTGCGCGTCGTTCAAGCCCTTGGCTTTGAGGATGTTGCGCTCGAGCAATGTGAATTCAGTGGACATGGGTGCTCCTGGACGGTGCGAAAAGTTGTGCCTCGAGTCTACAAAGGCGCGTGCAATCCGCCCATCTGCCAGGTCGCTTACGCGTCCTGCACTGTTGGCGCGAGGATACCTTTGAACCGTGTATGTGACTCGAGTCGAATTCCCGTAGGGGCGCAGCATGCTGCGCCCCTACACGACGATACAGATGCACGCTTCGAGACAAAGAAAAACCCGAGAGGCTGCGAGCGCGCGACCCCTCGAGCCACAGCGGTTCGTGCTTTACATGTTTTCGATCAACGCCGTGCCGAACTCGCTGCATTTCAGCAGCGTCGCGCCGTCCATCAAACGGTGGAAATCGTAGGTCACGCGCTTTTGCCCAATCGTCTTCTTCAAACTGTTGACGATGAGATCTGCCGCTTCGGTCCACCCGAAGAAGCGCAGCATCATCTCGCCCGACAAGATCACGCTCGAGGGGTTGACCTTGTCCTGCCCAGCGTATTTCGGTGCGGTGCCGTGCGTGGCTTCAAAGACCGCGTGCCCGCTGACGTAATTGATGTTCGCCCCCGGCGCGATGCCGATGCCGCCGACCTGCGCGGCGAGCGCGTCGGAGAGGTAATCGCCGTTCAAGTTCAGCGTTGCCACCACGTCGTACTCGGCGGGGCGAAGCAGGATCTGTTGCAAGAAGGCATCGGCAATGGCGTCTTTCACGAGGATCTTGCCGCTCTTGAGCGCAGCATCCTGTTCCGCGTTGGCGGCTTTCTCACCTTGCGCGGCTTTGGTTTGCTCCCACTGGTTCCAGGTGTAGAACTTGTCCCCGAACTCGCGCTCCGCCAGGGCGTAACCCCAGTTTTTGAACGAGCCCTCGGTGAATTTCATGATGTTGCCCTTGTGCACCAGGGTCACGCTCTTGCGGTTGTTCGCAATCGCGTACTCCAATGCCGCACGCACCAGTCGCTCAGTTCCCTCTTGGGACACCGGCTTGATTCCAAGGCTCGAGGTTTCCGGGAAGCGAATCTGCCGCACGCCCATCTGCGTTTGCAGGAACTCGAGCAGCTTTTTGACTTCCGGTGTCCCCGCTTGGAATTCGATGCCCGCGTAGATGTCCTCGGTGTTTTCCCGAAAGATCACCATGTCCACGAGTTCGGGTTGCTTGACCGGGCTGGGCACGCCGTCGAAGTACTGCACGGGGCGCACGCAAGCGTAGAGGTCCAGAATTTGGCGCAGGGCGACGTTGATGCTGCGGATGCCGCCGCCAACGGGTGTGGTCAGCGGGCCCTTGATGCCCACGAGGTACTCGCGGATGGCGTCGTTGGTTTCATCGGGGAGCCAGACGACCTCGCCGTAGACCTCGTTGGCTTTGTCGCCCGCGTAGACCTCCATCCAACTGATCTTTTTCTTGCCGCCGTAGGCTTTTTCCACGGCGGCGTCGAGCACGCGCACCGATGCCGCCCAGATGTCTGGACCCGTGCCGTCGCCCTCGATGAACGGCACGATGGGGTGATCGGGGACGTTGAGCTTGCCCGCTTGCATCGTGATTTTTTCGCCTGCTGGCACGACAATTTTTTGAAACGCCATGGGGTTGCCTCCTGAAAGGGTTGAGTGCTTGAGCAGGATAACACCCGTTTTCAAGGGGACGGTCCGCCACACGTGTCCATGCTCGGGGGACGGCGCTCGAGGCTCGAGGGTTTACGGTGCGTTCCGCACACCCCTCGAGACCCGCGTGAGGCTCGAGGTCAACCGCTCCAATCGCCCAATCTGTCTCATCCGCCTCGGGTAGCCTGCGCGCGTGCCTTTCAAACCGCTCGCGCTCGGCTTGGCAGTGCTGATGTCCGCCCTCACCTTGGCGCAGGTCGCGCAACCCCCGGTCCCGCTCGAGCAAACCCGTCCCGCACCGGTGCAATTGCGCGGCTTGTGGGTGGATGCCTTCGGTCCGGGGTTCAAGACGCCCAACGAGGTCAGTGCGCTTGTCACTTACGCCAGCGCGATGCGCCTCAACGCGCTGTTCGTGCAGGTCGGGCGGCGCATGGATTGCTACTGCAACCGCGCTTCGGTGCCGCGCAGCGCCGACCCTGCGTTCCAACCTGGGTTTGATGCGCTGGACGACCTGATTGCCAAGGCACACGCCCGTGGCATTCAGGTGCACGCGTGGATCATCACGACCTCGGCGTTCAACAACACGGAGCCCTATTTGGCGCCGAACCACGTTATGAACACGAATGGTCCCAATGCGACTGACTCGTGGATCACGCAGCAACAAGACGGCACGAAGCAGGCGGGCAAGGATTTTGTCCTGGATCCAGGACACCCGAAGGCGGCGGAGTACATCGCCGCGTTTTACCGCAGCGTCGTGCAGAACTATGACATTGACGGCATTCAGTTCGACCGCGTGCGCTACCCGGACTCCGGCGATGCGACGTACCGCCCGGTGTGGGGGTACAACCCTGTGGCGCTCGCACGCTTTCGCGCAGAGACCAGACGCACGGACACGCCCGTGCCGACGGATGCGCAATGGGCGCAGTGGCGCAGGGACCAGGTCAGCAACCTCGTGCGCAGGGTGTATTTGGAGACCAAAGCCGTCAAGCCGAGCGTCTGGGTCAGCGCCGCGACCATCGTGTACAAGGCTGGACCGCGCACTTTGGACGAGTGGCGGCGCACGCGCACGTACAGCGAGGTGCTGCAAGATTGGGTCGGTTGGCTCCAGGCGGGCGTGTTGGATTTGAACCTGCCAATGAACTACAAGCGCGAGAACAACCCGGAGCAACAAGCCGAGTACGGCGCGTGGGCGCGGTTTGCGGCGCAGCAACGCGCCAAGGGCGTCTTGGGCATCGGTGCTGCCGTGTACTTGAACTCGCTCTCGGACAGCCTGAAACAATACGCCAGGGCGATCAGCGTGCCTGGGGTGTCCGGCTGGGTCGGGTACAGTTACCGCACCCCGGACGCGGACACCTTTGCGGGCAAAAAAGCGATTCCCGCTGCGCAACAAGACCTGCTGCGCGCGTTCACCCTCGACCGGAATGCGCCATTCTCAAGCCCTGCGGTGTGGGGACGCCCGAATCCGCAAGCCTTGAGCGGCGCAATCGGACGCGTCACGCGCGGCGGTGTGGGCGTCAGCAACGTCGCCGTGGAACTCGCTGGAGCGAACGGCTCGAGCGTGATGGTCCGCAGCGACGCCAACGGGTATTACGGCGCGCCCAGCCTGCCCGTGGGCGCCCTACGCGCCTCTGCCCTCGAGAACGACGCGGTGGCAGGCAGCTTGGAGGCACAGGTCAGTGCGGGACGCGTGGTCAGCCTGCCCGAGCTGGTGCTCAATCCCTGAAAGGCAACGGTCGTGAACAATGTCCTCGAGCCCGATCCCGCGGTGGCGCTTCTCCCTCAGGTGAGGGCAGCGCCGCGTCCCCCACGCCCTGTCACCGCTCAGCGAGGGCTACCCCCGATTCACCATGTCCCTTCGGTGAGCCATGCCAATGGCGTTTCTGAACAAAATCTGGTTGAATCTTTTTTGTGAAAACAGAAGCCACCCCCGCGACCCTCGAGGCGGCCCTGCACCGCTTTGGGCACGCTGGCTTCAGGGCATTGCAACTGGAGACGATCCAAGCGGTGCTGGCGGGACGCGATTGCCTGACCGTGCTGCCCACGGGCGGCGGCAAATCGCTGACCTATCAACTGCCTGCAACGCTGATGCCGGGCACGACGGTCGTCATCAGCCCCTTGATTGCGCTGATGAAGGACCAGGTGGACGCGCTGAACCGCAAGGGCGTGCCCGCCACGTACCTCGCCTCGAGCCTGAGTGAAACGCAGAGCACGCAAGCCTGGCGCGGCATCCACGCTGGGGAGTACAAGCTGATCTACATCGCCCCGGAGCGCGTGCGCGCTTCGCGCAACCTTTTGGAGCGCGCCGATCTCGTCGTCGTGGACGAAGCGCACTGCGTCTCGCAATGGGGGCACGACTTCCGCCCGGATTACCTGCTGCTGGGCGATTTGCTCAAAGGCATCACCGCGCCGAGATTGGCGCTGACCGCGACCGCCACGCCGAAGGTCCGCGAGGAAGTCGCCCGCGTGCTGCTGCGCGACGCCCTGGTGCAGGTGGGCAGTTTCGACCGCCGCAACCTGACCTTCAGCGCGCACACCCTGTCCAAATCCCAGAAGCTCGAGGCGATTGCTGCGCTGCGCGCCCAGCATCCCGGACCGTGCATCATCTACTGTGCGACGCGCAACAGCACCGAAGAGGTCGCGCAAGCTTTGGGTGTGGAGGCGTACCACGCGGGCTTGCCCGATAAGCAACGCTCTACGGTGCAGGAACGTTTCTTGAGCGGCGAAACCGAGTGCATCACCGCGACCGTCGCCTTCGGCATGGGCATTGACAAACCCGACGTGCGGCTGGTCGTGCACTACGCGATGCCGGGCACTTTGGAAGCGTATTACCAAGAAGCCGGACGCGCGGGACGCGACGGGCAGCCCGCGCACGCGGCGCTGCTCTACAGCGTCGCGGACTTGATGACCCGCAAGCGCTTGATCGAAATGAATTACCCGCAGGAAACGCTGGTGAACAAAGTCCTGCGCAGCTTGGAGGACGCCCCCGGCACCGCAGCCGACGTGACCTCGAGGCTCGGCGGGTCACTCGGCACGCCGATCAACGTCGCCGTCAAGCTCTTGTTGGAGAATGGAAACCTGGCGAGTGACGGCGGCGCATTCCGCGTCGTCAACGCCCGCAAACCCGTGAATTACACGGCGCTGCACACGCGCCGCAAATTGGAGAGCGTGGCGCTCGAGAAAGCCGCGGGTTACGCGGAGACGAGCGCGTGCCGCCGCGCGTTCCTCGTCGGGCACTTCGGCGAGCGCTTGCCGCCGTGCGGCCAGTGTGACGCCTGCGATCCCGCGCTGGGCGATTTGGGTCGCTTGGAGCCTGCCGCCAAAACCAAGAAGCGCACGAAGGGCGCGCAGGTTACGAACGCCTTGATCGCCTCGGCGCGCGGGATGCGCTTGTCCCGCGACAAGCTCGTCAAGTTCGTCACCGGCGCCGAAAGCAGCACGCTCGAGGCGGCGGGCATGAAACGCGATCCCCTCTACGGCACCTTGCGCGACCAGTCCAAGAGCACGGTGGACGCCGCACTGAACGGCTTGCTCAGGGATGGCACATTGCGTTTGGAGGAGGGCATCATCACGGTCGGCGCGGTTGCACCCGCGCCAAACACTGATCCTGGACTCGAAGCGCGGCTGCGCGCGTACCGCACCACCCGCGCCAAAACTGACAGCGTGCCGCCGTATGTGGTCTTCTCCGACAAGATTCTGCAAGACCTGCTCACCCGCCGCCCGCAGAGCGACGCCGCGCTCTTGGAGATCAGCGGCATCGGACAAGCCAAGGTGGACAAGTACGGCGTAGAACTGTTGGAGATTTTGCGCGGTGAACCTGCGCCCACCTCGGGCGCTGCACCCTCGAGCGCACCCACGGGTCTCTTCTCCGGTGGTCCTGCTGGCACGGGCTCACCGCTGACCTTGTGGCGCGAACGCCGCGCTGCCGTGGACGGCGTATCGCCCGGCGCGGTGCTGCAAGACCCTGTGCTGCAAGGCATCGAAGCCCGCCAACCGCGCACGTTTGAAACACTGCTGCTCGCGCCCGGCGTCGGACCGCAAAAGTTGCAGCGCTACGGCGCAGAGATTCTGACAACCCTCGAGCCCAACGCGACCACGCGCCTGCCGCCGATGCGCCGCATCGCCAGCATTGCCGCGCTGAAAAGTTACCGCCATCAGCAAGCCAAAGCAGCCAACCTCGAGCCCGAGACGGTGTTCAGCGATAACCTGCTTTTGGAGATCGTGCGCAAAGAACCCAAAACCACCGATGACCTGCGCGCCGTGCCGGGTTGGACCGAAGCGCTCACCGCACCGCACGCCGAAGGCATCCTGCGCGCGTTGACCCTGGAGGAAACCGGCGATGCGCCGTCCCCAGAGCCAGCAGCAAAAGAAGCACCCACCCTCGAGCCTCGAGCGCCCAAACCCGTCTTACCCGAACCGAAGCGCGCCCCTCGAGCCTCCACGCCCTTTACCGCCGCTGAACTCCTCGAACTTGCCGCGCAAGGCGGCAATGCCGACCCTGCCGCGCTCGAGGCAGTCCTGCCCACGTTGCCAGAAGCGCAGATTCCTCGAGCCTTAGAGGTGCTGTGCCGCTGGGGTGCGCGTTTTGAAACGCTGCGCCCGTACCTGGACGACCCGCGCGAAGCCATTGCCAGTGCTGCTGTCGCCGCGCTCGCCGCGAACGACCCGAGTTTTGACCTGGATTTCCTGCTCAATGATCCCAGACCACGCGTGCGCCTCGCCGCCGTGCGCGTCAGCGCGAACGCCGCGCGGCTGGAGGGAATTGCGAACGGCGAAGATGTGGCGTTCATCCGCACCGCCGCCCGCGTGCGCCTGCACACGCTGCGCGTCAATGCTTGACCGCTCGAGGTTTGCTGGGCAAGGTATGCGCCAATGCATTCGTGACGTTTGGGTTCGACTTGCCTGGTGGCCGCTCTCACCCCGCCACTTCGTGGCGGCCCTCTCTCGTTTCACGAAAGAGGGCAAAGTGTTGTGCAATGCGGCTCCCTTCTCTCGCCAGCGAGAGAAGGGTTGGGGATGAGAGTGGTGTCTCGAGCCTCCGGTTGCCGCACCCACGCGATTTGTTACACTCGCTTCAGCGCACCGCGCGTTGGAGACCCATGAACCGTGACCACCTGCACGAGCAAACCGTTGCCCGCCTGAACAACCTTGATGCCCTGGAAGCCGCTGGTTTCGAGCGCTTTCCATACCGCTTCTCCAAAACGCACGCGACCGCTGATTTGCACCAATCGCACCCCGCACCGCTCGAGCCTGGGCAGGAATGGGCGGAGGAACGGGTCAGCATCGCGGGTCGCGTGATGGCGTGGCGCGACATTGGCAAGTTGATCTTCGCCAGCCTGCAAGACGAAACCGGGCGCGTGCAGTTGTTCTTTGCGAAAAACGATTTGGAGCAGTTTGATGCGGCAAAAAAGATTGACTTGGGCGACATCATCGGCGTGACCGGCACGCTGATGACCACGAAGTCGGGCGAGTTGAGCGTGCGCGTCTCGAGCTTCACGCCGCTGGTCAAGGGCTTGCACCCATTGCCCGATAAGTTCCACGGTCTGCAAGACGAAGAACTGCGCTCGAGACGGCGTTACCTGGACCTCATCACCAATCCCGAATCCAGAGAAGTCTTCCGCACGCGCTCCAAAGCCGTGTCGTTCATTCGCCGTTTTCTCGAGGGGCACGGGTTCTTGGAGGTCGAAGGTCCGATGCTGCAAGGGGTTGCGGGCGGCACCGAAGCGCGACCGTTCGTCACGCACCACAACGCGCTCGATCACGATTTTTCACTGCGCATTGCTTTGGAGCTTCACCTGAAGCGCCTGCTGGTCGGCGGCTTTGAAAAAGTCTTCGAGATCGGACGCAACTTTCGCAACGAAGGCGTGGACCAAACGCACAACCCGGAATTCACGATGCTCGAGTTTTACTGGGCTTACGCCGATTACCAGGACATGATGGCGCTCATTGAAACGATGCTGCGCCAGATGGTGCTCGAGGTCAAAGGCAAATTCACCCTCGAGTACGCTGGGCACACGCTGGATTTTGCCGCGCCGTTCGCCCGCATTGACTTCACCGAAAGCCTGAAGCGCGGTGCAGGACTGGACTTCGATCCGCTGGACCTCGAGCGGCTGCGCGAATGGAGCGACGCGCACCACCCGGAGCACCGCAAAACGCCCTCGTACAAGCTGCTGGATAAGCTCTTTGGCGAGTACGTGGAACCCGGTTTGATCCAGCCGACTTTTGTCATGGACATGCCGCTGGCAACCAGTCCGTTGGTGAAGCCGCACCGCACCCGAGCCAACCTGACCGAACGCGCCGACCTCTACATCTGCGGCGTGGAACTCGCACCGATTTACAGCGAGTTGAACGACGCGCTGGACCAACGCGCCCGCTTCGAAGCGCAAACCGCGCGCAAAGCCGCCGGGGACGACGAAGCCCACGAGCAAGACGAGGATTTCCTCTTGGCATTGGAGTACGGCATGCCCCCAGCGGGCGGCATGGGCATGGGCATTGACCGCTTGACGATGTTCCTCACCGACCGCCAGAGCATCCGCGACGTGATCCTGTTCCCGTTGTTGAAACCAGAAAAGCCAGGGATAGACGCGGCGATTGATCCCTCGAGCGACGTGTCGTAAATGACCATCACGCTCACCGCTGAACTCGAGCGCTTTGGACTGGATTGGCATCGCGCAATCAGACGCAGCGTTGTCCGAGAACGACGAAGAAATTTTGCGTCGCGAGTGGCGTTGAGGGTTTAACTCGAGCGTCGCTTGCGGTGCCCGTCGAACATCCGGGCTGCATTGAGGTCAGATGCACTCAAGTTCGGGAAATCCTCGAGAATTTCAGCTTCGCCCATCCCGCTCGCCAGGTATTCGAGCACGTCATGCACGGTGATTCGCGTGCCCGCGATACACGGCTTTCCGCCCCGCACGTCCGGGTTGATCGTAATGCGCTCGAGCAGTTGCATGGGCTGAGCTTAGCGCAACGCGCCGTTCACTCCGAAGCGGTACAGTGACCGCACACATGCTCGAGTGGCTGCGTTTGGAGAACGTCGGACCCGCCCCAGAGTTCGAGTTGACGTTCGAGTCTCGAGTCAACTTGATTACCGGGGACAACGGTCTGGGGAAAAGCTTCCTGCTCGATGTGGCTTGGTGGGCGCTCACCGGGAGTTGGTTAGCAGAGGTAAATCCTCGCGTCAACAGTGGGCATATGGCTCGCCCTACCGGAAACAAGAGCAAACCATCCATCGAGTTTCAATTGCGGAGTCCTCCCGCATTGAGTTATGAAAATGCTTTTGTGGAGAAGCGGATGAATTTCGACTTTTCCATTCACCAGTGGTTTGATGTATCGGACATCATCAACAAAAAAACTGGGCGTCGTACTGGCGCTTTGGTTATTCAATCCTGTATTGACAACGAATTTGGAGTGTTTGACTCCATCCGTGGAGATTACGGGTTTCAATCCAATGACGTACAAAACGGACTCGAGCGCGATGGCAAAATCTCTTGCAACGGACTCATTCGTGATTGGACAATTTGGCAACTCGAGAACGGCGACGCATTCAAGCAACTGACCGCTGCGCTTCGCGTGCTCTCGCCGGACGAAACCGAAACCCTCGAGCCTGGAAAACCAACGCGGGTCAGCGTGGACGACGTGCGCGACATTCCAACGCTGAAAATGCCGTATGGACAAGAAGTGCCGATCATCCACGCCTCGGCGGGCATTCGGCGCGTGGTCGCATTGGCGTACTTGCTCGTCTGGGCTTGGCAGGAGCATTTGCGTGCGGCTGAACTGAAAAACCAAGAACCGATTCGGGAAGTCATCTTGCTCGTGGACGAACTCGAGGAGCACCTGCATCCGCGTTGGCAACGCGTGATCCTGCCCGCGTTGCTCGAGGTGGCAAAAACGATCATGGCGGGCAGCGACGTGCGCGTGCAGATCATCGCGGCGACGCATTCACCGCTGGTCATGGCGAGCCTCGAGCCGCTGTTTGATCCGGCACAGGACGCGTGGTTTGACTTGAATCTGGTGGATGGCACGGTCAAATTGGAGCGCATGACTTCGTACCGTCAGGGCGACGCGAATGCGTGGTTGCAGAGCGCGGCGTTCGATATGCCGGGGACGGGTTCAGTTCAAGTGGACGCGGCGAAAGAACGCGCAGCCAAGGCGCTCGAGAATTCCAAAACGACCAAGAAACGGTTTCTCGAGTTGGACCAGGAATTGCGCACGCTCCTCACCGACACCGACGAGTTCTGGATTCGCTGGCGCTTCGTCGGGCAGAAAAAAGGCTGGTTGTGATCCCGGTCAAACCGCAACCCGAACCCTCGAGTTTCGATTCCAAGGTGCGCCAAAAAGGGTTGAAGTGGATTGTTGACAAAGGGCTCGATCCGACCCAGCCCGTGCCGGACGGCGTGAAGGTCAGGAGTTACTGGACGGCGTGCTTGCCAGACTTGCTCACGTCGTACAACCACATCTGCGCGTATGTTTGCGTGTACATCGAGGAGGTCACGGGCTTTGCGACGGTGGAGCACTTCGCCCCAAAATCCCGGCGGTTGGACTTGGCGTTTGAATGGACGAATTACCGCTTGGCGTGCGGGTTGATGAACGGCAACAAGAGCAATTTTGAGGACGTGCTCGATCCGTTCAAACTCAAGCGCGGTACGTTTCAGTTGAACCCATTGAACGGCGCGATTCTGCCAAACCCCAAGCTGGGCGGTGCTGCGCGAGACGCGGCGCTCGAGACGATCAAGCGTTTGAAGTTGGACAGCCCCGCGTGCCGCCGCGTGCGCTTGCGGTACTTCACGAAGTACATGGCGCAGCAGATCACGGCTGAGTATTTGCAAGAGGTTTCGCCGTTCGTGTACGCGGAGATGAAACGGCAGAAGTTGCTGTAACCCTGCCTCACTCCTCGAGCCTGCTTTTGACCTCGAGCGTCGGTTTGGGTTCCGGCGTCCCCTCGAGTCTGCGCTGGGCGCGCGGCGTGACCACACCATCCTCGAGCGCGTGCGGTTGGCGTTCCACGGCGCGCAAGCCCGCGATCAACGCGGCGATGCTGCGCGCCCACGGTACCCGAAGCACCAAACGCCCGAGCTTCCAGTGGTGCAGGATCAGCAAATCGCCCGCGCCCAAATTGCTCAGTTCATTGAAACGCCAGACCAGGTGGTCCAAGCGCGTGCCCTCGCTGGGTGCACCGCGCCGCGCCAAAGCGCCTTGCGGTTTGCCGGGACCACCCGCCCCGAGCATCAAACGCAGGTGACGGTGCGTGACCAAGACGGCGGCAGCGCCCGCCGTGTGAAACTCGCCGGTCTCGGACACGGCGTAATACACCGTGCCCAGGACGTGCGCGCACCATTCCTCACCGGGCTCGAGCCGCCACGCGCGACCGTACACCGTGGGCGGCGGTGCATCGTGGGAAAGCGCAAAACCGTGTTCGTTGGGGAACGGTGCGCCGCCCAGGAAATGCGCGGTGATCGCATCCGCGAGGCGTTCGTCCTCGGAGCGCTCGAGCGCAGAAGCGGGCGGCAATCGCTTGAGGTGCATCGCAGCAGCGATTGTCGCACGAATCGCTGAGTGCGGGCTGCTCGAGACGCGCACAACGGGTCACCCCCTGCGAAGTAGCGCCGCAAGCCCGGAAGGTGCTGGGTCAGCGGCAAGAGGGGGGTCGCCAAGCGCAGCTTGGCGGGGGGGCGGGCGACACGTAAACGACGTTCCGCCGTTGCCCGACCCCCCGTCTCGAGCAAGCTCGAGCCTCCCCCCTACTGCGCAGGGGGGTACTTGAGAACTCGAGCCACGCCGCCGCAGTTCCCTTTGCCCTTCGCCTCTGTATACTCCACCGATTTGTCCGCCTTGCTTGCAAACGCCGATTGGACGCTGCCCGATTACGCGGGCGGCAGCATTCTCAACCTCGCCTCGAGCCTCGCCGCGCATTTCGGAGTGGCAACGCCGCACGTCGGCTTGCGCAACTCCCTCTTGCTCGAGGGTGTGGACACCGTGGTGCTGGTGATCGTGGACGGCTTGGGTCGCGCACAGTTGGAGCGCCACATCGCCGATGGCGTCGCGCCGAACTTGGCGATGCTTTTGCGCGATGGCGTCAACCAGACGCTGACCAGCGTCTTTCCGAGCACGACGATGGCGGCGATGACGAGCATCCACACGGCAAGGGCTCCCAGTGAAACCGGCTGGCTGGGGTACACGCTGTGGCTCGAGGAAACCGGGACGCTGACCGAGATGATCGCGCAGGTCTCGCTGCCCGACAAGAAGCCGCTGCAAACCAAGGGCTTCCTGCGCGCCGTGCCGAACGTGTACAGCGCCTATGCTCAAGCCGACGTGCCCGTGTTCAGCACCCAAGCCAGAGAGTACCGGGGTTCGTGGCTGAACAGTTGGTATTGGGCGGGCGCGCAGGTGTTGGAGTACGCCAGCGCCAACACCGCCGCCAGCACCATCCTGCCTGCGCTCGAGGTTCGCGGACGCAAACTGGTGCAGCTGTACTGGGCGGATTACGACACGGTCTGTCACGCGCACGGACCCTCGAGTTTGGAAGCCAGCGACGAAATCGCGGGGGTGGACGCCGCGCTCGGACGGTTGCTGGCGCGTATCCCTCGAGATGGCAAGACAGCATTGCTTGTGACTGCCGACCACGGACAGATTGACCTCGAGCCTGAACAAGAGTTCCGCCTGCAAGAAGATGCTTGGCTGGTCCAACGGTTGCTGAGCCCGCCCGGTGGCGAGCGCTTGGGGCGCACCTTCCGCGTGAAACCTGGAACGCTCGAGGAAGTGCGGGCGCACCTCACCCGCTACGGCGATGTCCTCGAGACCCGCGACGCGTGGGAGACAGGATTGTTCGGCGGTCCGCCCGCGCAGGAAACCTTTCGGCGGCGCGTCGGGGATCTGCTCGTCTTGCCCAGAGGACGCGCGCAACTCGGGTGGTCGTTCAGCGCTAAACACCCTGGAACGCCGCACCTGGGATCGCACGGCGGACTGTCCCACGACCAGATGCGCGTGCCCTTGCTGGCACTGCGCGTATAATCAAGGCTCCCGCCATGAATCTCGCCCTCCCGTTCACCCGCCTGTGCTTCAGGGAACGCGCGTGATCGGCGACCAACACCTGCGCTTGCAGGACGGTGACGTGGAGTTGCGCCGCTTGCTGGAGATGACCACGGGCGACTGGGCAAAGTTTCACCGCTACTTCAAAGACCGCGAGATCGCTGGTTTGAACGGCGCGAGCCCGATTTTCTTGCCGCTGTGGTTGTTCCGGCGCGTCGTCACGGGAGAGGAAAAGAGCGGGGATCGTCTGGGCTTTGCGATTTACGTGGACGGGGCGTTCTGCGGCAGCGTGGAATTTTACGACCTCGAGCCCGAGCGTGGACGCGCGGTGCTGGGCGTCTTGATCGGCGAGAAAACGCTGTGGGGCAAAGGGTATGGCACGACTGCGCTGCATTTGGCGTTGGGGTATTTGTTCGACCTTGGACGCTTCACTTTGGTGACGCTGCAAACCTTGGAACACAACCAACGAGCCCGCAGGAGTTTTGAAAAACTCGGATTTCGCTTTACTGGCGTGCTGGACGCGGGGCGGCACCGCTTCGCACACTATCAACTTGGGCGGTCGGATTGGTTAGCGCTAAACAAAGCCCAAACGCAACGCAAAAACCCTGACCTCGAGTGACCTCGAGGCTCGAGCACCGAGCACCCAGCCGCACTTTGCTCAAAACGCGATTTGACTCGTCTGAGACACGATTTTCAGTGTTTTCGCGCGAGGACGAACAAGCGCTCAACCACGGTTTTTGCGCGCCACGCGCATCCGAGCCCTTGCGTTTTGAAGAATTGTGCTACGCTCCTGCGCAGTGCTCGTCCCGATGGACCACTGCAACAACCCTTTGCCGCACGAGCGGAGCCGCGAGAATCGCGCTTCAGACTCCCAAAGGGTTGAGGGACGCGCATGCCGTGTTGTTACTCCAGCCGGAAAGGGGGTGTCACCACATGGCAAAAGAGAAGACTGAAGCCAAACCAGCGGCCGCAAAACCCGCTGCCAAGGCCGCAGCCAAGCCAGCCGCCGCGAAGAAGACGGCTGCTGCGAAGCCCGCTGCGAAAGCAACCACCAAGAAGGCAGCCGCCAAGCCCGCCGCGAAAGCGGCCGCGAAGCCCGCTGCCAAGAAGCCTGCAGCGAAAGCCGCAGCCAAACCCGCCGCCAAGAAAGCGGCCGCGAAGCCCGCTGCGAAAGCTGCAGCCAAGCCCGCCGCGAAGAAACCAGCTGCGAAACCTGCCGCTGCCAAACCCGCCGCGAAAGCCAAGGTCGCCGCGAAACCAGCCGCCAAGAAGGCTCCTGCGAAGAAGTAAAAACCTTCAGCAGCGAAGCACCCGTGACCTTGCGTCGCGGGTGCTTTCGTTGAAGTGCTCGAACTCAATCGAGGTGCGAGCGCATTAACGTCCGCGCGTGGATCGGCACGAAGCCAAGACCCGCGTTCAACGCGAGCATCGCTGTGTTTTGAATGTGTACGCTCGAGCGAATCGCCGTGTACCCATGCTCGAGGGCATAGTGAATCGCCTCGAGTTTCAACGCACGCGTGTAACCGCGCCGTCGGTGTGTTCTGCGCGCGCCGCTCAACCCGGTGTGCAAGACGTCCGGATTCTCGAGCCGCATCAGTTCTGAGATGGCAACGATTTCGCCCTCGAACAACCCGGCAAAGCAGCCCTGTGGCAATGCGTGCGCGTCGCTCAAGCCCGCGCGCCAATCCTCGAACGTCCAGTCAGACGGTGTGCCAACGGGTGGCACGTCGTTCAGCACCTCGAGCATCGCCGCGTGGTATCCGCGCAAGAACGTTTCATCGTGCAGCTGGGTCCCGAGCGCGACGATTTGCAAAGCGGTGTGGTTATCTCGAATGACTTTTGCATCGCCCAACGTCAACGTGCTGTCCACGATGCGCGTGTGTTCCTCCCAGCCCTGCGCGCGGTAAAACCCGAGCCAAAACGCGTCGGTTTCGCGCACCCACACCTGCAAGCCTCGAGCCCCGAATTCCCGCGCGCTCGAGACGGCTTGCCCGCACAATATCGCTGCGATCTCCGGTGACGGCTCACGCGTCAGCAGTGTGACCTCGAGCGTTTTGCCGCGCCATTCGAGGTTCAATGCTGCGCGCAGTCCTGCGCCCTCGAACATCAACAGCCGTGCAGCGGTGCGCGGTGTGGGCTCGAGGTGCACGGCGTTGCGGTCGCCCAGGGGATGCACCGCGTTGTGCAACGCCGCGTATGTCCCGAGATGCTGGTCTTTGTAATCCGTGAACGCCGCGCTCAATTCAACGTCCGCTGCCCTTGCCCTGCGCCGCCGCGTTCCCACGGTTTCGGCGCGGGCGCGAACTTCGCCAGCACCTTGTCGCCGTCAATGCCCAAGCCAACCTTCAACCACGGGCATTCCAAGTGCAAGCGCTCCAATGTGGACGCCGTGGCGCGGCTGTCCAACTCCCAATCTTCAAAGCCGTCGATGCTCGTCACGCGCACACGAATCGGGATGTTCGGCACGCCGTCCTGGATTTGCAGCACGTGGTCCAGTTGCGAGAACGCCTCGGGCGTGGCGTTGTCCAAATCCACCTCGAGCGCCAGAATGCGCGGCATTTCCTTGGCTTCTTCGTAGGGCACCAAGTCCTCCACCGTCGCCCGCACGCCCTCTTCGCCGTCCGGCTCGAGTTCCACGATCACCAGCGCCGGGGCGTCCTCGCGCAGTTTCAGGTTGATCTTGTCGTAAGCGCGCGAAAACGCGACCATCTCCGCCGCGCCCGCGTCGTCGGTGAGGATGAACCGCGCCATCATGCCGCCGGATTTCGTGGGTTTGCGTTGAATGCCGGACACCATGCCGGACAGCAACGCGCGCTTGCGCCCTTTGTAGCCTTTGGGTGCGCTCGAGGTGTGGAACCACGGTTCAATCTGGCTGACCTTGCAACTCGCCGCCTCGAGCATCCCGGGGTAATGCTCGAGCGGATGCCCGGAAATATAGAGTCCGACGGCTTCCTTCTCAAATTGCAATTGCTCAATCGCCCTGGCCCGCGCCTCGAGTTCATCGCGCGGCGCAGGCACGGCGCGCAGTGGTGGTTCGGGCGCGACCAGCGCCATCCCAAACAAACTGTCCATGCCCTGCGACGCCATGCTCGCCTGCCCAGCGGCGTACTCTAAGCTTTCTTCCACCGACTCGAGCACCGCTTCCCTGGCCCCGAACGCATCGAACGCCCCGGCTTTGACGAGGTTCTCGAGCGCACGGCGGTTCAACCCCGCGCCGTGCATCCGTGAGCAGAAATTCGCCAAGCTCTTGAACGCGCCGCTCCGGTCGCGCTCCTCGAGAATTTGAAGCACCGTCTCCTCGCCCAAGCCCTTCACCGCGAACAACCCAAACAAAATCTGATTGCCCTGCACCTTGAAATCTGGATTGGAACGGTTGATGTCCGGCGGCAAAACCTGCACGAACCCGCCATCCTCGAGCCTCGTGCGGCGCGCATCGTTGATGTACTCCGCGACTTTTTCGGAGTTGCGGCGCTCCACGGTGAGCAGAGACGCCATGAATTCGACGGGGTAATGTGCTTTAATATAGGCTGTTTGAAATGAAATGAATGCATAAGCTGCTGAATGCGATTTATTAAACCCGTAATTTGCAAACTTTTCTAGAATATTAAATAAGTTTTCCGACTCTTTTTCGGGTATTTTGTTGACTTTCTTTGCTCCTTCAACAAACTTCACGCGCTCCCGTGCCATCTCATCCACTTTTTTCTTACCCATTGAATTGTGGACGATGACATCCGCGCAAACAAAGTTGGCAAAAGGTGGCACGGCAAGGTCGTAAACTTCGGTTTCACCTGCGTCTGTAATCTCCAAGATTACGTCCCAGAGCACGTCGTTGTCTCCAAGAACGCGCAGCGCTTCGCTGGAAAACGCGGTGGCGAGTGCGTGAACGCGGTGCCTCGAGAGCGCGCGATTCGGCGTTTGCAAGTTCAAACCGCTCGAGAGGTGGTTGCCTGCCACGCCAATGAGTTCGCCCGCTTCGCGCCAACTGCGTTTACTCTCGGTCTTGGCGCGCTTAACCGTGTGTCCAACAGCGGCGGGCACGTCGTAGATCGAGGTGTTTCGGCTGCGCGCTGCCGCCTCGAGCGCCAAAGTTTCGAGTTTCGCGCTCTTGTAACCGGTCATGTGCGCCGCGAACGCATTGGCAAAGCGTTGAACGTCCAGTTGGTCGGTGATGACGAGTTCAAACTTGTCGCGGTGCGTGGTCTTGCTGTGACGCCGAATGGTGTTGATTCCAAAACGCAACAGCAGGTGCGCAATGTCGTCCACCAGGGCTTTGCTGGCGCTCGAATACGACAAGCGCGTGCGTTCCACGCTCCCGTCGGTTGCCCACAACGCGCCAATAAAGTGCTGCAAGGCGGCGCGGTCGTATTCAAACACTTCTAGGGGAACGCGCTTTTCGTGCGCGAGTTTGCACAACTCGGTTTCGATGACCAGTTTCGTCAACGCGTTCTTGCCATCGCGGGTTTCACCTCGAGCGGTCACGGTCGTCACGTGGGTCGTGCTGTGAACGTAGCGGGTGGTCAGCACGCCGAACTCGGCGGCGAAGCGCTCGTAATCTGCCAGGACCGCCTCGTCGGAGTTGTAAAAGTTTGCGGTTGGTTTGCCATTTTGCAGCGTTCCACCATCCCCGATCAAATACCCAAGCAGCTTGGCTCGAGCCTCGGAGGGCTGCCGAACACCGAACACCGGCAAACTCGAGGGCACAGCGATGGCGTCACCGACCTCGAGATCGCATAGGTGCTTCCAGCCTGTCACGGTCAGCAGCGGATGATCGTGGGTCAACACAACTTCGCGTCCGGCGCGCGTGCGAACCTTATACGTTCGCATCACGCCATTGTGCATAACCTCTTGCACCGGCACGCTCGAAAGGCGGTAATCCGGGGCGAGGCTGAGCACTTGCATTCCAGGCTTGACCGCTTCGATGGGTACGCGCCGCCCGGTTTGCGCGTCCACGACGGGCGTGCCCTTGGCAACGCAACGGCGCAACAAATCCGACTGACCCAAGCTGTACCCAGCGACCGCGCTGGCAATCTGCATGATCTGCTCTTGGTAAACCGGAATGCCGTAGGTTTCCTCGAGAATCGGTTTCAACAGCGCTTCGCACGTGGGCAGGTTGAACTCGCCTTCGTCGTAACGCACCTGCTCGCGTCCGTGGTGGCGTTCAATGTACGCGGGAATGTTCTCCATCGGACCCGGACGGTACAGCGCGGAGAGCGCGTTGATGTCCTCGATTCGGCGCGGCTTGAGCTTGCGTGCCGCGTCCGTAATCCCGCCACCCTCGAGTTGAAAAATCCCTTTCGTTTCCCCTCGAGAGATCACTTCATACGTTTTCGGGTCGTCCAACGGGAAATCATCTGGCTCGAGGGTCACGCCTTTGGAATCCTTGATGATCCGCACGGCTTCCTCGAGAAACGACAAGGTGCGAAGCCCGAGGAAGTCCATTTTGATGAGCCCAATGTCTTCGACGCTGCTCATGTCGTACTGACAAACCACGCCTTCGTCGCCGCCCGCGCGCATCAGGGGCACGAGGTTGTCCAAGCGTTCGCGCCCGATGACGACGCCCGAGGCGTGCACGCTCGAGTGTCGCGTGAGCCCTTCGAGGTTCTGCGCGATTTCAAAGACGCGGCGCGCGTTTTCGGATTCCTCGAGCATCTTTTGAATGTCGGGCACGGTCTCGCGGGCTTTCTCCAAGGTGAGCGCGCGTCCGAACACGACGGGCACGAGTTTGCTGAGCTTGTCGGCTTCTTGGAACGGGAGTTCCATGACTCGAGCCACGTCTTTAAAACAGGCTCTCGAGGACATGGTTCCGTAGGTTGAAATCATCGCGACCTTGTCGTCGCCGTATTTGTCGCGCACGTAGTTGATGACCTCGCCGCGCCGCGTGTCGGAGAAATCCACGTCGAAATCGGGCATGGAGATGCGGTCGGGGTTGAGGAAGCGCTCGAACAGCAAGCCGTATTTCAGCGGGTCCAAGTTCGTGATCTTCAGCGCGTAAGCGACGAGACTTCCCGCCCCTGAACCCCGCCCCGGTCCAACGCGGATGCCGTGGTCTTTCGCCCAGTTGATGAAGTCCGCGACGATCAAGAAGTAATCCGGGAAGCCCATGCGGATGATGACGCCTGACTCGTACTCCGCGCGGCGCAGGATCACCAGCCCTTGACCAAGACGTTCACTCGAGTCCGCCTCGAGCCGGTCCAAGCCGGGATATTGCGTGTACTTTTCCCCCGCCGCCAGCCCGAGTTCCACCCACTCCGTGCCCAAGAACGCCAGGAGCAAATACAGCCCCTCGAGATCCGCCTCGAGCGGACGCGCGCCCGCCCGTGAGAGCACGCGGTTTCTGCGCTCTGGCTCCAACGCCTCGAGACTCACGCTGGCGTACTCGCGCAGCAGGGCGAGCGTGAACTCTTGCGGGAAGCGCGCTTGCGTGCCCCGGTACACCTGCACGCGCAACTCCTCCGCCATGCTGCGCCCTTGCGGAATCGGCAGCGCGGGCATCTGGTACTTGCGCTTAGAGCCAATCGGCAACTCGAGGTTGCATTTTTCCGCAATCGCAAAACTGTTGTCGTAAATCTCGTCGCCCCATTCGGCACTGGGCAGCACCGCCTCGAGTTCCTCCGCGCTCTTGACGTAAAAATCGTTGCACGGAAATTTGAAGCGGTCGTCTTCCGACATCAACGCCTTGGTCTGAATCGCCAGCAAGACCTCGTGCGCGTAAGCGTCGTCGTGCTTGACGTAATGCCCGTCGTTCGTGGCGACCATGCCGATGCCGTACTTGCGCGCCCACGCTTTGAGCACCGGATTGACCTTTTGCTGCTCTGGCAGCCCGTGGTTTTGAATCTCGATGTAGTAATCGTCTTTGAACGTGTCCAAGTACCAACGCAAGCGCTCCTCGGCTTCTTCCAGGCGATCATTCAAAATCATGTTCGGCACTTCCGCACCCAGACACCCGCTCATCGCAATGATGCCCTCGCGGTGCAATGCCAAGACCTCGCGGTCAATGCGCGGCTTCACATAAAACCCCTCGAGATACGCGATGCTGGCGAGCTTGCACAGGTTCTGGTACCCCTGAAAGTCCTTGGCGAGCAGCGTCAAATGGTAGTACCCGCCCTCCATGCCCTTGGCGTGGCGGCTGATCCGGTCCAACCTCGAGCCCGCGGAGACGTAGGCTTCGTACCCGATGATCGGCTTGACGCCCATCTCCGTGGCGTACTTGAAGAACTGCACCGCGCCGTGCATGTTGCCGTGGTCGGTCATCGCCACTGCTGGGTTTTCGCTCGAGGTCTTGGCGACCCATTTCAGCAAATCCTTGACCCGCGCCGCACCGTCCAACAGGCTGTACTGCGTGTGCTGGTGCAGGTGCGCGAAGCGGCGAGCGGTCTTGGTGGCACCGAGCGTTGTCTCGAGGTTGTGGTCTAAGGACGCGGGGTTGCTCGAGGCGGCGGACATGGCGCTATGTTAACGCCGTAACGTGTGGGCGACCAGACTTGACAAGGGCATTTGCGCGTAGACTCGACGCACGAAAGCAGAGGTAGTGCGATGTCACTGACAGCGGTGCTCACAGCAGCAGAGGAAGGTGGCTTCGTCGCGTACAACCCAGAGACGGGCACGACGACGCAAGGCGAAACGCTCGAGGAAGCGTTGGCAAACCTCAAAGAAGCCACGCGTTTGTATCTGGAAGTATTTCCGCTCCAGGTCACCACGCCGCCCATCGTGACAACCTTCGACCCGCAACGTGCCTAAATTTCCTGGTCTATCCGGGCGAGACATCGTGCGTGCCCTCGAGCGGCTTGGCTTTGAGGTCGTGAGGCAATCTGGCAGTCACATCGTCATGCAACGTGGCGCAGCGGGCTGCGTCGTACCCAATCACAAAGAGGTCAAAGTGGGCACGGTGAATGGCGTTCTTCGCCAGGCAGGCGTTTCTGCCGAGGCGTTTGCGACTGCTTTGAAAGGGTAAATCGCCTCGAGCGAAAAACTTCACCGCAACTCGAGCCATGACTTATCCTGACATTGAATGGACCCACTCGGAGATTTGGACACTGCCCTCGAGCCCAATATCCTCGAGCGTTGGGGCATCACCGTTGCAGAACTCAGCAAAGCAATTCTGGAGAACGGCAGTTTGCGCGGCATGGTGTTTGGGTACGTCGCGGAGATCAAACTCAGGCAACTGCTCGAGGCGCACCCGGCGGTCAGTTTTGTCGCCAAAGACGATGACCACGACCGTCAACGCAAAGGCGACGTGCGCGTCGTGTACCGAGATCACGAGTTTAAGTTGGAAAGCAAATCCTTGCAGACGCATTCCATCCGCCGTTTACCGGATGGAACGTTGAGCGCCAAGACCCAAGTGGACGGCAGTGACCGCCGCAAGGTCAAGTTCGCGGACGGTACGACTCTCGAGACGACCTTGTTGCTGCCAGGAGAGTTCGACGTGCTCGCGGTCAACTGCTTTGCATTTGCGAACCAGTGGTTTTGGGTGTTCGCCGCGAACCGTGACTTGCCCCGGTCAACGTACCGCAAGTACACCCCAGCACAACAGGCGGGACTGTTGGCATCCTTGGTGACGGTGACGCAGCTGCCCACGGGCATTTTCACGGACGATCTGTTCGCGCTGCTCGATGCCTTGATCGAGGGTGGTCACGGCGTTCAACGCGCCAGCGTCATCGTGGAGTGAGTTGAACGATGCTCGAGATTTTGGTTTTGATCTTTTGAAACACTAAGAAGTACGAGTGGTTTTTGCGGGCGTGCACCTGGGTTTTGAGGCGGCTGATGCCAGGGCGATTGGCGCGCACCAGCACGAACAGATCTTTGGTATAGAAACCCATTTGTTCATAGGCAGTGACGATTTCGATGTGCGTCAACCGCTGTTTGTTGGCGCTCACTTCATCCTGACACTTGACGACCAGCACACCGCCCGCTTTGAGCGTTCGGTACGCTTCGCGTCCGGCTTGAATGTAGAGGTCGGTGACGGCGTCGTGCCACTTGGGTTCCCCCTCGAGCGTCGGCGTTGCGGTGGCGTTGGAGTAACTGTGGCGGAACGCTGCGTGCGTTCCCGAACCTGCCAGATGGTCGGTGTCGCGTCGGAACAAACCTTCCATGTACGGCGGATCGAGCACGATGCCATCCAGTGAAGCATCGCGGTATGGCAATGCTCGGCAATCAATCCCGGTTTGCACATTGGTGTCGTGGTTCGGGTCGCGCGTCGTTTTGGCATCAATGTCCGAAAACAGCAGTTGGTAATGCCCTTTGGGGATGTTCTGCCAGAACACGCCTTTGCCGTAGGTCACATCCGCGATCAACGCACCACGTGGCAAGTGCAGTTCAGCGATGTCAGCGAACATCTCCGCGTTGCCGCTGACGCCAGCCGATAGAATGACATCTGTGGTTGCCTCTCCGCCCTGCACGCGCTTATCGGCTCGCAGAGATGGCTGCGGCGTGTCAAACAGTCCGCTCTGGAGACTCACAAGCAGTACTCTACTTTCAGTAGAGCAATCTTGTCAACCATGAAGACCCAAGACCGCACGACGCACATCCAAGTCACGCTCAAACACTACCTCGAGCGTCAACACATCAGCGCTTACACCCTGGGCAAGTGGGTCGTTGGTGTTAGCCCGCAAACCGTGTACGCCATCGCCAACGGCACGCGCAAACCCAGCCTCGAAGCACTCGAGGCGATCATCCAAGCCTTCCACGAACATGGTTTAGCCACGCAACTCGATGACTTGCTGACGCTGGAACCTGAGTGAACTCACCGCAACTCGAGCGCTGTCGCTGTGAACCGCAACCGCTCCGGTCGCACCCCGAGCACGATCTCGAGCGCGGTCGCTGCCACGTCCCGATACGTTTTCTTCAACGCCGCATCGTTCTCCGACACCGCGACCGTGTACCCAGCGAGCGGCAGCGTCGCCATCAAGACGAACGCCTCGTACAACTTTTGGCGGTCGGTGTTGTTCAAGCGTTTGAAGGTCGCGGACGCCCCGAACGCGGCGTCAGACTTTTCTTGCAGCGTCAGCAACGCACGTTCGGCGGGTTCGACGCCATAGTGCACGTAGTAGCACACGCCAACCAAGTACGCGAACGCCATCGCCACGTTGTTCGGTTTACCCAGGCGTTTGGCTTCGCCTTCAAACGCCTTGAAGCCCTCGTTCATCGCTTGAACAATGTCTGGAACGCCCTCGGGTTTACTGCTCAAGCTCTGCGCGAAGCCCCGCACCATCAAACGCTGTGAACCAGGGCGAAAGTTCGTCAGTGGCGCTGCAGGACGCGCGACGCTCGAGGCTGGACGGTTTGAACCGCTGCTCGAGGAAGACGAGGTTCGCCCATCTATCGCGCGGTTCAACGCTTGGATGCTGTACGCGTTTTGAATCATCGCCGTCATGTTGTGAATCGCGGCGACGTTGACGTAATTCCACTGCGCGCTGGCGGTGCTGACAACGGCGAGCACGAGGATGAACGAACACCAAAATTTGCTTCGCATGGCAAGGCTCCTCTCGAGGGTTTGATCTTGAGGAGCAGCGTACAAACCGGAGCGTCACCCGAGCGTCACCGCTTAAAAGCGTGTTCAGGACTGCGTAAACGCCGCGTAGCGCTCCAGCAACCCGAGCGCCGCACCGCTTCGCAACACCTCGAGCGCTCGAGCCGTGCCGTCGCGGATGCTGCCGACCTGATCGGTGATGTACAACGTCGCGCCCGCGTTGACCGCCACCGCGTCGCGTTGCGCATCCGTGCCGCCGCCGCTGAGCACGGCGCGCACGGTTTTGGCGTTTTCCGCAGGGTCGCCGCCGAGGAGTTCCGCGCTCGGGTGGCGGGTCACGCCCAGGTCCTCGGGCTCGAGGGTGTACTCCTGTACCGCACCCGCGTGCAGTTGGGCGATGTGGCTCGTGCCCACGACGCTCAAGTCGTCGTACCGCGTGCCATCGGGGGCGCTGCCCGCGACGACGAGCGCTGCCGTGCTGCCCAAACCGAGCAGCGCTTCTGCCATCACGCGCGTCAGGCTTGCGTCGGGCACACCGAGGAGTTGATGCGTCGCCCCAGCGGGGTTGGTCAACGGACCCAGAATGTTGAAAACGGTTCGCACGTTTAAATCGGCGCGCACCGGGGCGACATTTCGCATCGCGGGATGGTACGAGCGCGCGAACAAAAACCCGATGCCCAGGGTGTCCACCGCTTCGGCGGCACGCTCGGCGCTCACTTCCAGGTTCACGCCCAGGGCTTCCAGCACGTCCGCGCTGCCACTCTTGCGTCCAGCAGTGCGGTTGCCGTGCTTGGCGACGCGCACCCCGGCGGCTGCGACGACGAACGCGGCAGCGGTTGAGATGTTGAACGTGGACACGCCCGTGCCGCCCGTGCCGCACGTGTCTGCAAGCACGCCAGGGGTGACGGGCACGCGCACGGCGCGGGCGCGCATCGCGCGGGCGAAACCCAGAATCTCGGAGACGGTTTCGCCGCGCACTTTCAGCGCCGTGAGCACCGCTGCGGTCCTGACGGCGCTCAGGTCGCCGTCCATCATCGCGCCCATCGCACGCTCGGCATCCGCGGCGCTCAAGGGTGTGGCGGAGAGCCAACGGGCAAAATCCACGCTCATCTGCTGTGGAGTTTACCGAAAGTTGAAGGCGCACGGGTTCGGGCAGAGCAAAGAAAGGCAGGCTCCAGTGCGCCGAACGGCTGCCCTATTTGGCGCGCACCGCGCGCAAGACCTTGAAGCCTCGAGCCTGAGCCACGGCGTCCACGCGTCCGACCTCGAGCATCAACTCTTCATACGGCAGAAAATGGTTGGCGACCAGCCAGAAGTCACCGCCGGGTTCCAATCGCCGTGCGGCTGCGCGGATGAATTCAGCGGCAACCTCGAGTTTGAGATCGCGCCCGACATGAAACGGCGGGTTGGTGACGACGCGCTGAAAACGCGCGCCAGACTCGAGTGCCGCGTCCACATCTGAGTGCAATATCACGCCCTCGAGCCCATTGGCGCGCAGGGTTTCCACGCAACTCTGCGCGCTCAAGGTGTCGCTCTCGAGCAGCGTAACGTGTGCGCCCTCGAGTGCGAGGGTTGCGCCCAGGGCACCGTACCCCGCGCCGAGGTCCAGCACGCGCAACCCTGCGGAAACTGGGATGTGCTCGAGCAGCAGTGCGCTGGCGTGGTCCAGTTTGCCTGCGGCGAACACGCCGGGCAGCGCGACGCAATGCACCTCGCGCCCACGCGCTTGGACCGTGAACCGTTGCGCTTCGGGCAGCGGGGGTGCGGTTTCACGCCGACCCTCGAGCCGCGCCACGCGGAAGCCTTTGCCCCGCACGACGACTTCCAGCGACGCGAAAAATTCGCGCATGGATTTCACGTAGCGCTCGAAGCCTTTGTCCTTGTCTCCCGCGACGTACAGCACACCGCCAAAAGAGAGCCTTGACCAAGCGCGGTGCAATTGCGCCGCGACCCGCGCGTTGCCGCGCTCACCCTCGAGCGTCACGCAGACCAGATCCGCGCCCTCGCCGTCGTCCTCGAAGCCCAGTTGCCTCAACGCCGCGAGGCTGGCGGCGCCGTCGTCGGTCGCCCCGACCGTCCAACCCAGCGCGCGCAGGTGCAGCGCGACCGCGCCCCCTCGGGCGCTGAGGTCGAGTGCCCGCCCAGCGCCGCGCACACCCTCCAGCGCTTCGAGCAACAGTGCCTGCGCAGGCTCGAGGTGCGGAAAACCGGGCACACCGAGCTTTGTCAAAGCACCACCAGACAACGTGCGCCACGACCAGTACGAACCGTTCACGCGGCACAGGATACCTGCAACCCAGGCTACGCTCGAGGTGTTCGCGTTGCCGCTACAGTGACGCCATGAAACCAGTCACGCGACGCACGGCACTGACCACCCTCGGCGCGACCGGTGCTGCCCTCGCCCTCGGCGCGTGCGCGCCACAGAACCGCAACCCTGGCGCGGCGCTGGCCAGCGCCAACGCAGGCGTGCGCGTCGGTGCGGTCGCGGACTTCCCGACCGTGGGCAGCTTCAAAGAAACCGAACTCGCAGACACGCCCGCTGTGATTGTCCGTCTCGAGCGTGCGAACCCCGCAGGCATCAGTGTCGGAGACGTGCACTTGATCGCGCTCTCAAGGGTTTGCACGCACTTGGGCTGCCTCGTCAACGCGCCGCGCGACGGCGTGCTGGGGTGCGCCTGCCACGGCAGTTTGTTCAGCGCGGCGGGCGGCGCGGCGACGCGTGGACCGGCGACGGAAAGCTTGGCGACGTTCAAACTCGAGGCTCGAGCGGACGGCATTTACGCGGTTGGGTGAGACTTTGGGCGCGAGATGCATTCTGTTCGAGAAAACGGCGCGGAATGCAACGCCACGCTCATCCCCAACCCTTCTTGCCCGTGACAGCGGCACCTTCTTGATCCAGGGCGCGCACCTGACGGGCTGGATCGCTTCTTGTCGCTGACCCCAGCACCTTGACGGGCTTGCGACGCTTCCGGGCTTGCGGCGCTTCTCTCGCTGTCACGCCCATGCGTGCGTCACACCCATGTGTGCAGGGCACAACGCAGGACGAGAGAAGGGAGCCGCACCGCACAAAGCTTTGTTTTTCTTGCATGAAACCACAAGTGCTCAAACCCGGCTGACCAATCGCTTGGACCCTCGAGTTTCAAGCTTTCAGCCACGTCTAAAAACGACACCTCGTCATCAGACGCGTTCACGCTGACCATCAAGTATACGCGCGTGTTGGCGGGAAGCTTTACCGCCTCGAGCGGGCGAAACACCTCGCCGTCAAAGGTTGCCTGGAGCGTTACAGACATGGGCAAAGGTTAGCAAAAAGCGTTTTGGCATTCGTGGTCTTGCATGGCTTCGCGTTATGCTCAACCCCACATGGCGCTCGAGGCAACCCGCATCCCGCTCGAGCCCGCCGCCCGCTGGGCGCGCGTGGGCACCGCCGCGATTTTCTTTTTGAATGGCGTCGCGGTGGCGAGTTGGGCGGTGCGGATTCCCGCCGTGCGCGAAGCGCTCGAGTTGTCCAAAGGCACGCTGGGCTTGGTGCTGCTCGCTGCCGCCGTGGGCTCGCTGGTCAGCATGCCCGTCGTCGGACGTTTGTGCAGCGTCTACGGCTCCCGGCGCGTGACCTTGTGGCTGAGCGTGCTGTTCGCGCTGTGCGCCGCATTGCCCGCGCTTTCGAGTAGCGTGCCGATGCTCGTCGGGGCGCTGTTCTTGTTTGGCGCGACGAACGGCGGGTTGGACGTGGCGATGAACACGCAAGCGACCAGCGTGGAACGCGCGCATGCCCGACCGATCCTCTCGAGCTTCCATGCGCTGTGGAGCGTCGGCAGTTTGATCGGCGCGGCGATTGGCGGCGTGATCGCAGGCGCGGGTGTCGCCCCTGGCGCGCACCTGCTCGGCGTGGCGGCGGTCTGCCTCGTCGCGTTCTTGATCGCCGCGCGTACGTTGATTCCCGACCAAGGCGAGGAAGAAACGACGCTCGAGCCAGTGCCTCTACGTCTCGAGCCGGTGCTCTTGGCCCTCGGTGCGGTCGCGTTTTGCGCACTCTTGGGCGAAGGCGCGGTCGCGGACTGGAGCGCGGTCTACTTGCGCAGCGAATTCAAGGTGGACGAGGGCTTGGCAGCCGTTGGCTTCGTCGCGTTTCAATTCAGCATGGCGGCGCTGCGCTTCCTCGGGGACGGGTTGCGCGCCCGATTGGGCGATGCCCAAGTCCTCGGGGCGAGCGGGTGGGTCGCGGGGCTGGGCTTGGGCGCGGCGCTGCTCGTCAACGAATACGCCGTGGTCGTCGCGGGGTTTGCGCTCGTCGGCATGGGCTTGGCGGTGATCTTCCCAGCGGCGCTCGGGCTCGTCTCTCAGCGTGACGCTGCGTCCAGGGGTCCCGCAATTGCCTGGGTCAGCGCCGTAGGGTACAGCGGATTTCTCGTTGGACCGCCGTTGATCGGGTTGGTCGCGGAAGTCGCCGGGCTGCGCCTGGGGCTGGGCGCGATTGCGGTGGCGGGTGTGTTGATCGCGGTGCTCGCGGGGTTGGTGCGACCGAAGACGGGAGGGGTCTCGAGATGATGGCTCGAGCGTTCACGTCTCGAGATTTGTTTGTGCAATCCGATTCTGGCAGGACGCAAGTGCGCCGTGGGCACACCGGGTTTGTCATGACAAACCCCTACACGTTGCGGTGGGCGCGCGGTCTCGAGTTTGGTGCACCGGTTATCCACAGGGGTTGTTGATAACGGTTAAACCGTGGGCAATGACTCGAGGTTGCCTGTGTTCAACACGTCCACCAGCGCCTCGAGCGATTCGGTGGTCAGTCCATAGGTGCACAGGGCGGGGGCGCGAATGTCGTGGACGATGTACGGGTTCCACAGCGCCAGATGCAGGTCAGGCCCGAGGGTGTCCCAATCGTGTTGGGGGCGGCGCGGGCTGCTGGTGACGAGCACGACCGCATCCATGCTCGAGCGAATCACGGGCAGCGTCGCCGCCTCCTCGAGGAACACGGGTGTCACTGCGTACACGCGCCGCAGTGCCTCCTGGATCGCTGTGCCGCCCGGAGCGCTGTCCCACGCGCTGCCGCCGGGGTTGTCGCGCTCCAAGACGACCGCGACCCGCGCGCCGCGTGCGGGCAAACGCACCGCGCCGTGGCGTGCGATGCCGCGTTGCCATGCCGCGCGCATTAAGTCCGGCTCGAGGGGCAGGTCCGTGGTGATGGACGGGTACGCGCCCGCCAACCGTGTGCGGCGCTCGAGGGCATCGTTCAGACGCGCCTTTGACAGCGTGCCTTGCGTGCTCGCACGCTCGAGGGCGGCGAAGGTCTCGGCTTGGGTCGTCAGGTTCCCGAACACCTCCAAGATGTCCGCGCCTGCGCTGACGCTCTGCACCGCCGCGTCACCGCGCCCCCAGCGGCGCGTGATCGCGCCCATGTCCATCGCGTCGGTGACGATCAAGCCCTGGTACTTCCAGGCGTCGCGCACAAGGTCGGTGAGGATGCGTTTTGAAAGCGTCGCGGGCAAGTCTGGATCGAGGGCAGGGAACACAATATGCGCCGTCATCAAACTCGCCACGCTGTCCAAGACGGCGCGAAACGGCGCGAACTCGAGGCGCTCGAGTTCATTGCGCGATTTGTCCACCGACGGCAAGTCGTGGTGCGAGTCCACGCGCGTATCCCCATGCCCTGGGAAGTGTTTGGCGCACGCGGCAACGCCCGTGCTCTGTATTCCCTCGAGCCACGCGCGCCCGAGCCTTGCCACGCGCTCCGCGTTGTCCCCGAACGAGCGCTCTGCAATCACGGGATTGTCAGGGTTGACGTTGATGTCCAGCACCGGTGCAAAGCACCAGTTCGCCCCAAACGCGCGCATGCCCGCGCCAGTTTGCACACCGACGCGCCGCGTCAAGTCAGCGTCATTGCTCGAGCCCAAGTTGCCTGCACTGGGCGCACTGGGCAAGAACGGCGTGCGCCAGACGTTGCCGCCCTCTTGGTCCACCGCCAACAGCACGTCCTCACCCAAGATTTCGCGCAGGTCAGCGCTCAGCGCACGCGCGGTCTCGAGGTCGGGGAGTTGGTGTTTAAACAGCACCACGCCGCCCGGTTTGTAGCGCCGCAGGTGCGCGACGGTTTCGCTGTCCAACGCAGGTTGCTCGAGGTTGACGAGGACGAGTCGGGCGCTGTCGTGCACAAGGGCTCCTTGGGGTGAACGCGATGCTCTGCGGTGCGCGTGAAAGGCGGCTGAAACCGCGCGGGAAGGAATTGTCAGCCACGCTTGACAGTGATTGTGTCGCGTGCTAACTTTGCGCGTACCTGCGCAAAAAAGTCAAGTTTCGCTCAAGTTCGCGCATCGTGTTCTTCACCCGCCGCTTCTCGAGCCCTTCCCCCGGAGACGCCTTGCTTCAGCCGCGTTTGGAACACATCCAACAACTGCTCTACGCCGCTGGGCACGCCACGGTAGACGACCTGGCGGAGCACACGCACAGCAGCGCGGCGACCGTGCGCCGCGACCTCGAGCGATTGGAAGCTTTGGGTTTGGTCACGCGCACGCGCGGCGGCGCGCGGCTGGCCCAGACGAGCGGCGCGGAGATCGCCTTTCAGGTGCGCGAGCACCAAGGCGTGAACTTCAAACGCGCCATCGCCGAAGCCGCGTACACGCTCTTGCGCCCCGGCGCGAACATCATCCTGGACGCGGGCACGACCGTCTTGCAACTCGCGCGCTTGATTCGCCGCCACCCCTTGCCGCTGACCGTCATCACCAACAGCTTGCCGGTCGTGCAAGAACTGATCGGGCTCGCGCAGGTCAGGCTGTATGCGCTCGGCGGGCAGCTCAGACCGGAGAACCTCTCGAGCGTCGGCGTGTACGCCGAAGACGCGATCCGCCGCTTCTGGGCAGATCAGTTGTTCCTCGGCAGCAACGCCATTCACCCCGAGCACGGCTTGTCCAGTTTCGACCCTTTGGAAGCCAGCATCAACGCCGCGATGCTCGAGCGCAGCGAACAACACGTGCTGCTCTCCGACAGCAGCAAATTCGGCGTGCGCGCCATGCACCACGTCGCGCCCCTGAACGCCATCCACACCGCAATCACCGACGCGCGTTTGCCGATGGATTGGGCAACGCGCCTGCGCGACGCGGGCATCAGCGTCCAGACCGTGAGCCCCGCGTGACCACGCACCACTCGAGCCTCAGCCCGCCTCAGGAGTCTCGAGCCTAAACCCATTCGTGCAGGACGAGATGCAATGCGTCTCGAGAAAGTTGGAGGAGAGCCCTATGAAAAAACGCACCTTGATGGCATTCGGACTCGTCACCGCCGTGGGCGTCGCGGCGTTGGCGCAAGGCACCAAAACCCTCGAGTTTTGGTCGTGGTACCTGAGCCCGAAATTTGACCCGTACTTGAAGAGCGTCATCGCGGATTTTGAAAAAGCCAACCCCGGCATCAAAGTGAATTTGACCGACAAGCAAGACAACATGGTCCGCGACCTGCAAGCCAGCATCGCCCTCGGACGCGCGCCGGACGTGGTGAACCTCTGGGGCGACAGCACCGCGAGCTTTGCCAGGGACGGCTTTCTCACGCCTGTCACCGATCTCACGCCCGCGAACGTGCTGAGCGACCAGTTCTGGCCCAACACGCTGGGGATTTTCAACATTGACGGCAAGAACTACGGCTACCCCTGGTATGGCTGGACCGACCAAGGCGTGATGGCGTACAACACGGAACTGCTGGCGAAGGCGGGCTTGAAGCAACTGCCCAAGACGATCAGCCAACTGCTTCAGTACAGCGCGATCATCAAGCAAAAGACCGGCGCGTACGGCTGGCTCCCGCCGATCAAAGACCCCAACGGTGCGAGCTTTTTGGGGCAGTTCTTCCTCGAGGGCTTGCCGATCTACGACGCCAACGGCAAAGCCGTGTTCAACAGCGTGCGCCACGCGGCACTGCTGAACCAATTCATCCGTTTGATGAAATCCGACGTGATCCCGCAGGATCTGTTGCGCCGCGAAGCCTTCCAACTGAACAACGAACTCTACAGCCAAGGCAAGAGCGCGTTCATCGTCGGCGGCGCGCAAGCCCTCGTGCGCGTGCGCGACGCGAACAAGGACATCTACGCCAAGACCAAGATCACCGAAGCACCCTTGGGCAGCGCAGGCGTGCAAACCGGCGGCAGCATGAGCCTGGTCATCCCCAAGGCGGGCAAGAACCAAAAAGAAGCCGCGCAGTTCGCGTTGTTCATGACCAGCAACAAGTACCAAGTGCAATTCGCCAAACTCGCGGGCATCGTGCCCACGACGAAGGGTGCGGAGAAAGACCCCGATTTGAAAGCCGCCAACGCCAACGACGCGCTGGACGTGGCAACCAGCATGGTCGCGGGCACGGGACGCTTCATCAACCCCGGTTGGAAAGACCCGAAGAACACCGACAACGTCTACAAGAACTTCAACGACAATATTGAAGCCGCGTTCCTCGGGAAGAAGACCGCGCAGCAGGCGCTGAACGACGCCGTGGCGTTCTGGAACGAAAACGCGAAGTAAGGGAGCAACCCGTAGGGGCGCAGCCTGCTGCGCCCCTACAGCGGGTCGCATGCATCTCGAGATACACGGCTTCGTTTCTGCCCCTCGAGATGGAACGACACCGCCCACCCGTAGGGGCGACCGGATGCGAACGCCCCTACAGGGGGTCCGAAGCAATCTCGAGCCATGACGACCCCGCCGTAGGGGTGAGGCTCGCCTCACCCGCGCACGCCAATGCTCGAGCCTTTGCCCCTCGAGCCCCACATTTTTGAAGCCCCAATTTTTCCCTTTCGAGGCGCGATGAACAAAACTGGAACCACAACCCTGATTGCCTACGCCTTCCTGCTGCCCGCGTTGGCGCTGATGGCGATTTTCACGTTTTTTCCCGTCGTATACGGCGCGTTCCTCGCGTTCACCGAGTACACCGCGCGGTATCTGGCGAGCAACCTGCCGCCAAAATGGGTTGGTTTGGAGAACTTCCGAACGATTTTTAATGACGAACTGTTTTTGATCGGGTTGCTGAATTCCGTGAAGTACCTGGCGGTCGTGCCCGCGCTGCAACTCGCCAGCCTCGGCGTGGCGGTGCTCGTGAACCGCGCGCTGCCGTTGATGACGTTTTTCCGCGCGGCGTATTACGTGCCGGTCATCACCAGCATGAGTTTGGCGGCGGTGATGTGGGACTGGGTGTACAACCGCGACGGCTTGCTGAACTGGACGCTCGAGGGGCTGGGTTTGCTGCAACGCTCGCAAGCTTTTGGGTGGCTCCTGAACGAAAACACCGCGCTGTGGGCGATCATGTTCGTCACGTTCTGGCGCGGCTTCGGGTATTACATGGTCTTGTACCTGGGGGGGTTGCAAGCAATTCCGGCGGAACTCGAGGAAGCCGCGCGCTTGGACGGCGCGAATGCGTGGCAGAGCTTCTGGCGCATCACCGTGCCGATCATGCGCCCGACGATTCTCTTGTGCAGTTTGCTGAGCACTGTGTCTGCGTTGCGGGTGCTCGAGGACATCCTCGTCTTCCGTTCCGACGGCGGACCGCTGAACAGCACGTACACCGCGCTGATGTACGTCTACCGCCGCACTTTCGGCGGGGCGGGTTTCGATTACGGCGTGGCGAGCGCTGCGGGGTTGGTCGTCGCCATCGTCGGCTTCGCGCTCTCCTACCTGAACTTCCGCTTGACGCGCGAGGACGCGCCGCGCCGCGAGGCGAAAACGTGATCGCCGCCCCTCGAGCCTCGAGTGTGCAGCCGCGCCGCCGCGCCCTGCGCCCGTGGCGCATCGTCGGCGCGACGCTGAGTTACGCGCTGTTGGCTGCCATCGCCGTGTTCGCGTTGTTTCCGTTCGTGTGGACGCTGGCGATCAGCTTGACCGACAAAACCGTCAAGAGCGGCGTGAGCATCTACGCGTTCCCGCAGAGCCTGTTCCCTCGAGCCGTAACAATAAATAATTTTCTCGAGGTGTTCACGACGTTTTCCCTGTCGCAGTACCTGTGGAACAGCGTCGTCATCAGCGCCTTGACCGTCGTCGGCACATTGCTCATCAGTGCGCTCGCCGCGTATCCGCTGTCCAAACTGCGCTTCCCAGGACGAGATTTGATCTTCGGCGCGATCCTGGCCACGCTCGTGTTGCCGACGGAAACGAGTTTCATCGTCAACATCCTGACCCTCAACGGATTGGGGCTGTTGGGCACGTATGGCGGCGTGGTCCTGCCGGTGATCGCCACGGCGTTCGGCATCTTCGTCATGCGCCAGGCGTACATGAGCGTTCCAGACGCATTGCTCGAGGCGGCGCGGATTGATGGCGCGACCGAACTCCAAATCCTCGGGCGGATCATGCTGCCGCTGTCTATTCCGTCGCTGACGGCGCTCGGCATCTTCACGCTGGTCAACACCTGGAACGCGTACTTCTGGCCCAGCATCGCGCTCCTCACCAACGAGAACTTGCAACCCTTGGCGGTGGCGATGCTGAAACTCAAAGGGCAATTCAATTACGACCCGTTCAACATCGCTGCCGGAGCCATGATCCTGATGCTGCCGCCGCTCGTCGTGTTCGTGTTGACGCAGCGCTTGTTCATGCGCGGGCTCGACGGCGCGGTGAAATAAATGCAGTGTGATCTGAAGATGCCGAACCTCGAGACTCGAGGATGCGCGTGGTGCCGTTTGAGAATTTGCTTCATGATGCACGTCAATAAGCGCGGGCTCGAGAGTCCACTCTCATCCCCAACCCTGTCTTGCCCTGACCCCAGCATCTTCCGGGCTTGGGCGCTTCTCCCGTCAGCGGAAGAAGGGAGCCGCGTTGTACAAGGCGTTGACGTTGCCCTCTTTCGTCTTTGCGAGAGAGGGCCGTCGCGTCAGCGACGGGGTGAGAGCGGCCATCAAGGCAGTCAAAATCGCGCGTCAGGGATGTGCTCGTCGCGCAAACTGACGCGTAGGGGTGCCTCGCGCCCTGCAACCGCTGGCGTTTCTCGAGGTCGGCGTGAGGGAGAGGCAACATGGTGAACAACGTCAAAATGCTGGCAGAAATTCGCGCTGCGCCCAACGTGGTCGCCCATCAACTCGAGGCGAACGCGGCAAGCGTCTCGAGGCTTGCCGCCGCCGTGCTCGAGCGCCAACCGAGCTTCGCGGTGACGATTGCGCGCGGCACGAGCGACCACGCCGCCGCGTACCTCAAATACGCGTTTGAAAACCATTTGGGCATGGTCGTCTCGAGCGCCAACCCGAGCACGACGACGCTGTACAAAAACGCGTTGCACTGGCGCGGAGCGCTCGCCGTGGCGATCTCGCAATCGGGGCGCTCGCCGGATTTGGTGGCGACGTTGAAAGCCGCTCGAGCGGGCGGGGCTTTGACTGTCGCGCTCGTCAATGTGGAGGACAGTCCGCTCGCGCAGGAAGCCGAGTTCGTGCTGCCCTTGCGCGCTGGACTCGAGGAAGCGGTCGCCGCGACGAAGACCTTCATCGCGTCCCTGAGCGCGGTGCTGCATTGGCTCGAGGCGTGTAAACCCGACGCGGCGTTGCACGCGGCATTGCACGGTTTGCCACTGAGACTCGAGACCGCGTTGAAGCTCGAGGCGGGGATCGAAGCGGGCGTCGCACGGTACAAAGACGCCGAAACCGTGATCGCGCTCGCCAGGGGATTGCACCACCCAATGGCAATGGAAACCGCGCTGAAACTCAAAGAAACCAGCGTCCTGCACGCCGAAAGTTTCAGCACTGCCGAATTCGCGCACGGACCGATCATTCTGGCAGAGCACGGCTTGCCCGTGATCGCCTTTCAAGCCCGCGATGCCACCGCCGACTCGAGTGCTGGTCTATACCGCGAAGTCATCGCCAGGGGCGCGGAGGTCACGTTGATCGGTGAGGCTCGAGGCGATGTGAACCCAGCGTGGACGTTGGAGACGCCCGCGACCGGGCACGCACTCACGGACCCGTTGCCAAACATCCTCACGGCGTATTTGCTCGCCGGGCATTTGAGTTTGGCGCGCGGGTTCAACCCCGATGCGCCGAGACAACTCAACAAGGTCACGATGACGTTGTAACCGCCTGGTGCACCGGTTGCTCGAGACCTGTTCTGCGGGCACAGGCGATACCTTCGTGAGCGCTCGAGGACGCGAACCTTGAGGCTCGAGACGCGCTTCACTCCACGGTTCGCGTGGAGAACTCCACCCGCGTGAAACACTCGGGCAGGTGCGTGTCCGCGATGCCATGCCGGTTCCACGCCCACCCCGGATGCGGCTGCACCTCGTTGCCGCCAACGTTGAGTTTTTGAAACCGACCGAAGAAGATCTTCCAGACATCGCCGTCTCGCGGCGGCAGGCTGCGTCCGTTCGCCAAGTGCTTCATGCCCGCCCACGGCAACGCCAGTTCCACCATCCAGCCCCGGTCCACGTCGGAAGGGTCGTTGAGCGTGCCCTCGAGCTTGACGGCTGACTGCAACCCTGGAAAGTCCCAGTTTAAGAACGCCCAGCGCGTGCCCCTGGGGTGCGCGCCGCGCCAGAAGGTCTGCGCGTTGCGCGGGTGATCGCCCGCGAAGGAATGCACGTGCTTGGAGTGCACGTCGAACTCCGGCGTGTCGAACTTGCCACCCTTTTGGTACGCATCCCGCCAGATGTAGAAGACCTCGTAGATCGTGCCGAGCGCGTTGATCTCGAATTCGTAATAGGTGTCGCCGCCGTCGATGAACACTTCCAAGTCGTTTTCGAAAAAGACCAGCGAATCGCGCTCGGTCATGCTGGCTTCCAGCAGCGGTTCCTCCGCCCAGAACGCGATGTAGAGGTACCGGTCGTCCCACAGCGCGGCGGCACGGGTGTCCAAGAACGCTGGGCGACCCGTGACCATGTCCACGAAGCGCGGTGAGCGCGGTGCGCCCTTCCACGCAGTTTTGTTCGCGTCGCCGTCCACGTGGATCGGGCGCGGGGTGCGCAGGCAGGTGTAGTGGGCGATGTGCTCGTCGCCCGCGCCGTAGGTTCTGCTCGTGGTCATGGTTCACTCTACCTTTCAGATGCGTGTCTGAGGGCGTCTTCGGTGTGGCGGAGTGAACCCAAGCAAACGGCGCGACGGTGCTCGAGGGTGGGTTCTGAACACGGACTTCGCGGGTGCTGCTCGAGGTCGTGCAGCGCCAATCACACCGCTTGCAGCGTCAACCGCGTTTCGACCGTGCCGACCTCGCGTCCAGCCGCGTTCTGGAACGTGTGCGGAGCCAAGGCGCGCATGGCGTCCGTCACCGGCACGCCGAGCGCCTCGAGCACCGCCAACGCCGCGTACGGTCGCGCCCGCTCCGCGCCGTCCGCGGTTTTCAGCGCCACACCCAGGGGTCCGAGCGGCGTGTCGCGCAGCGCCATGAGGTAAAAGCCTTCCGCGCCCATCTTGCTGACCATCCCGTTGACGAGCGGCATCAACGTGGTGTCCAAGCGCTCGGGACCCGCGACCAGCCACGGGTGCGCCCGCATCGCTTGGAATACGCGCTCGAGGGCGGCGCGGTCGCCGCCTGTGGGTGCGGCGAACCGCGCGCCGACACGCGCCATGCCGTGCAAGGGCAATGCGAAGGCGGGCAGGCTGCATCCGTCCGTACCCGCGCGGATCGCCTCAGGCGGCAAATCCGCGAGTTCGACGTGCAGTGCACGGATGCGCCGTTGCAGCGGGTGCTCGGGGTCGGTGTAGCCGGTGCGTGGGAAGCCCAGGCGCGTGCACGCCAAGAGCATCCCGGCGTGCTTGCCAGAGCAGTTGTGGTGCAACGCCGAGGGCGTCTCACCGCGCCGGATCAGCTCGGCGCTCGCCGCAGGCTCGAGCGGTGGGTGCGCGCCGCAGCGCAGATCCGACACGTCGCTGCCCGAACGCGCGAGCAAGCGGTGGACGACGTTCACATGCCCGGCGGTGCCCGAGTGGCTGGCGCAGGCGATGGCGAGTTCGTCCAGTGGCAGGTCGGGTGCGGCGCTCGCCAGCGGCAGGGCTTGAACGGGTTTGCTGCTGCTGCGCGGGAACGTGGGCAGGTTCGGGTCGCCGCACGCCAAGCGCAGGCAGCCGTCCACGTCCACGACGGCGACGTGGATGTCGTGCCAACTCTCGGGCTGTTCGCCGCGGGTGTACACCACCCGTCCGGGTGCAGAGGCGTTCACGCGCGTTGCCCCGCGTCCAGCCGGGCGTGGGCGAACGGCACCAGGCACAGCCCGAGGCCACCGTCTTGGGCGAGCAGTTCTTGCACCGCTCGAGCCTCGGTGTTTGGAGAGCACAGCAGCTCCAAGGCGGTTGTTTCGTCCAACAACCGCGCATTGGCGCGGGCGTATCCCCACGGCGAGCGCACGGTCAGCGCCGCGGCGCTGAGGTTCACGACGGGCGCCCGAGATCGGGCGCCCGACGTCGTTGCCTGCGCGGTGCCCGGTGTCTCGAAGGCGTCGCGCAGGGCGATGGAGGGGGTGCCTGCGTCGCCCATTGGCTGCCCTGCGGGTTCACCGCCCAGGGCTTGCCCGCCGATCCAGGGCAGCGTTCGATGGTCGAGCATGGCGCCAGCCTACCAGCGCGCAGCTGTGCACGCTTTGGGACAGGGTGGCTCGAGCCAAGACAGCGGTGAGCGGTCAGGTTCAGGGCTGGATTGGGGAGGGCGTTTCACGCGCGACCAGATTGGGTGCGTTTGAGCAGCGGTTCTCGAGCGGCGACGTTGGACTCCAGGGGTGTCGGGGTGGGGCTCGTGGGTGCGAACAGCGCCGTTGGGACTTGACGCCACGGGCGATCCCGTGTAGGGTTGTCGCACACAGAAAACGATTTCGGTAAGGTTTGCGGAGGTTGAATGTCCGTACGCATGAGCGATGTCGCCTCCAAGGCGGGCGTCAGTGTTTCCACCGTCTCCAAAGTCCTCAACGGCCAAGGCGTGGCCATGCAACTCAACGTCGAAACCATCGACCGCGTGCAACGCGCCGCCGCTGAACTCGGCTACGTCCCAAACGCCCTGGCCCGCGACCTGCGGACCCAGCGCCCCAACCGCATCGGGATGCTGATGTCCGGGTTTCAAGACCCTGGCATTCCGCTCGAGGTCCGGCTCAGCATCGAAGGCGGACTCATGCTCGGATTGACCCGCGCCGCACGCGATCTCGGCTTGCCTGCACTGACCATTTACCCGATTGACCCCAACGAACCGCCGGACCCAAGGGCGTTCCTGGACGGGCGTGTGGACGGCTTGATCGTGCAGAGCGACCCGTGGGGCGTGGACTTGATGAGCAGCCTAGACCCCAAGCGCCTGCCGCTTATTGGCATCTGTACCCGCGCCGTGCGCGAACACTGCGGCTACGTGGACATCGACCACAAGGGCGGCGCGCGGGCAGCCGTGGAGCACCTCTTGGAATTGGGCCACCGCCGGATTGCCTACCTTGGGCCCGTCGGGCCCAGCAGCGCATCGGAAATGTTCGTGCGCCGGATGGACGGCTACTTGGAAGCCCTCGCCGCCGCCGACATCACCCCCAGAGCCTCATGGCTGATGATTTCACCCGAAGAGGTCTTGACTGCCATGCGCGGCGCCGAAGCGCCCACGGCGATCTTTGTCATCAACGACCGCCGCGCCAAACCCTTGGTGCAAGCCCTTGAGGGTGCGGGCGTGCGCGTCCCCGAAGACTTGGCCATCGTCAGCTTCGACAACGTGCTGGGCTCTGAAATGATTGCGGGCGGGTTGACCACCGTGGACAACCCGGTGCAATTGGTTGGCGAGGTCGCGCTGCGCCACATGACCAGGCTCTTGAACGGCGAAGACGCCGAAGCGTGTCGCTCCGTCCTGCCCGTCAAATTGATCGTGCGCCGTTCCTCGGGCGGCGTGGCATGAGCCTTCAGGGAAGCAGCGTTCAACCGCCGAATGCTCGAGCCTCGCGGCGTCCGTTGCGGCCGAGCACGAAGATCAACGCGGCGATGCTCTTGATGGCGGTGCCTGGCTTGATCGTGATGCTCATTTTCAGTTACCTGCCGATGGGCGGCATCATCATCGCGTTCAAAAATTACCGCGCGGTGGACGGTTTGCTGGGCAGCGCGTGGGCTGGGCTGAAAAACTTTGAGTTTCTCTTTGCCACCGGTACCGCGTGGAAGATCACGTGGAACACGCTGTTCTTGAACAGCATCTTCATCCTCACCACGCTCGTTGCCGCACTCGCCTTGGCGGTGCTGCTGCACGAGGTTCGGGCGCGCAGCACGTGGCGCGTCGGGTTTTACCAGACCGCGCTCTTTTTCCCGTACTTCATCTCTTACGTGATCGTCGCCTATTTCGTCTACGCGATGCTGAACCCCTCGTCGGGCTTGGTCAACAAGACCTTTGGCTTGAACACCGACTGGTACGCCGAACCGGGCGCATGGCCGTTGATCTTGACGCTGGTCAACCTGTGGAAAGGCGTGGGTTTCTCCACGCTGATTTACCTGTCCGGAATGCTCGCCATCAGCGACGAGTATTACGAAGCCGCTGCTTTGGACGGCGCGACCAAGTGGCAGCAGTGGCGCTTCGTGACGCTGCCCTTCCTGGGTCCGCTGATCACGATCACCGTGCTCTTGGGCGTCGCCCGCATTTTCTTCGCGGATTTCGGGTTGTTCTTCAACGTCACCCGCGACAGCAGTTTGCTGTACCCGACCACCGACGTGATCGACACCTTCGTCTTCCGCGCGCTGCGGCAACTGGGCGATTTCGGCATGGCGGGCGCGGCGGCGTTCTACCAGTCGGTGATGGGCTTCGCGCTCGTGCTGTTCGCCAATTGGCTCGTCAAGCGCCGCGACCCGGAGCGCTCGCTGTTCTAAGGAATTCGGCTCGAGGCGATTGACTCTCGAGCATCCCCTCCCCATTGCCCTCGGGCACGCCCGATTCCACCCCGCGCCCTTGGCGCGCCAAAAACAGCCCCCTCGAGACCCACCGCTGCGCGCCTCGAGCCGCACCGACCTTTTCCGAAACGCCCCCAGGAGCAAGCCGATGAAATCTTCCCGCCACCGCCTGACCGACACCGTGATGCACACGATCTTGATGGTCGTCAGCGTGCTTTTCGTGCTGCCCTTGGTGCTCGTCGTGTCGGCATCGTTCACCAGCGACGCCTCGCTCGCCCGTGACGGCTACCGTCTGATTCCCGGCGAGTTCAGCACGCTCGCCTACGGTTTGATCTTGCAAGATCCCGGTCAGATCGCTCGAGCCTACGGCGTGTCCATCGCGGTCGCCGTGATCGGCAGTGCGCTGTCGCTGTTCGTGATGGCGCTCTTGGCGTACCCATTGTCGCGCCCGGAGTTCAAGTACCGCCGCGCGCTGACCTTTGTCGTGTTCTTCACGCTGCTGTTCAACGGCGGTCTGGTCGCCAGTTACATCATCAACACACGCTATTTGGGGTTGGGCGACAACCCGCTGGCGCTGGTGCTGCCGTACCTGGTCGTGCCGTTTTACGTGCTGCTCCTTCGCACGTACTTCGCGGCGTTGCCCACGGAGATCGTCGAAGCCGCGCGCATTGACGGCGCGGGCGAGTGGCGCATCTTCTTTCAGATCGTCTTGCCGCTGAGCACGCCCGCGCTGGCCACGGTCGGGTTGTTTTCATTGCTGCTGTACTGGAACGACTATTACCTGGGGCTGCTGTATTTGAACAACCGCGACCTGTTCCCGCTGCAACTCTTGCTCTTCAACATCCTCAACAACATCACTTTCTTGTCCACCAACGCCGAGGCCGCGCAGCGCCTCGGGGTGACGAACGCGCTGCCCACGGAATCCCTGCGCATGGCGATGGCGGTGCTCGCCACCGGACCGCTGGCGTTCGCGTTTTTGTTGCTGCAACGGCATTTCGTGCGCGGCCTGACCGTCGGGTCGCTGAAAGGATAGCCATGTCCGCCCGCCCCCACCCGCCGCCCGCTCGAGCAACGCCGAGCGCGCCACCCGTCCACGTTCAAACCAGGAGGTCTTTTATGTCCCGCAAACCGATCACCGCCGTCATCGCCCTCACCGCCGCCCTCGGCGCGTTCGTCGCCGCGCAGAGCCAACCCGCGGTCAAACTGGTCTACGCCTTCCCCGGCGGCGTGCCCAAGGACACGGCGCGCGTGCAAGCGGCGCTGAACACCGCCATCGCCGCGAAGCTGCCGAACACGACGGTTGAACTGCGCCCGACCGACTGGGGTGCCTACGACCAGAAGATGAACCTGACCTACGCCTCCGGGCAGGACTGCGACCTCGCCTTCAGCGCCAGTTGGATCAACAACTACGGCTTGAACGCCGCCAACGGTAACCTGCGTGCGCTGGACGACCTGTTGCCCAAGAGCGCGCCGCAACTCTTCAAGCGCTACTCGGCGGACGTGTGGCGCGCGGTCAAGGTCGGTGGCAAGGTCTACGGCATCCCCAACTTCGACCCCAGCCCCAAGCTCTGGGGGGTTGTCGTGGACGCGGCGATGGCCCGCAAATACAACCTCAACCTGGCCACGGTGCGCAGCTTTGCCGACCTGACGCCGTTCTTGCAGCGCGTGCGCGCGGGCGAACCGAACCGAACCGCGATGTACGCCGACCCGAACAACACGCTCACGACCGCGATGGAGTACCTGGGTTTTGACCCGGTGATTGACAACCTGTTCGTCGGCGTGAAGTACAACGACAAGGGCTTGAAGGTCGTCAGCGTCACGTCCACCCCGGAATTCCGGCGCGGCATCGAACTCGCCCGCGCTTGGAACCAAGCGGGCATCACACCGCGCTCCTTGCCAAACGCCGACGAAGCCGAGGCGGGTCGCCGCGCGGGCAAGTACGTCGCCATCGTGGACCAGTGGACGGGCGCGCCCAAGGTCGAGGAGTACAAGAACCAGTGGACGATGGACGTGGTCGGCAAGAGCCTGACGCCCTCGTTCATCACCACCGCCGCGTCCACGGCGGCGCTGACCAGCGTCTGCGCGACCTCGAAGAACCCGGAGCGCGCCTTGGCACTGTTGGAGTTGCTGCACACCGACCCCGCCATTTACCGCACGCTGGTGCTCGGGGTGCAGGACACGCACTGGGTCTGGAAGGACCAAGCCAAGCGCATGGTCGCTTACCCCAGCGGCGTCAGCGCCGACAACGCGCCGTACAACGTCGCAGGCTGGCTGCTGTCGCCCGGACCGCAAGGCGCGTATTACCGCTCCGCCTCCGACCCCGCCAACGAGGAGATCCTCAGCCGCATCAACCGCAGCGCGCAAGCCTCGGTCGCGCTGGGCTTCGCGTTCAACGCCGACCCGGTCAAAACCGAGATCGCGCAACTGAGCGCGGTGATGAAAGAACTCGCCCAGCCCTTGCGCTTCGGGCAGGTGGATGCCGCGACCGGTTTGGCGACGCTGCAACAGCGCCTGCAAGCGGCGGGCATGGACCGCGTCGTCGCGGAAGTCCAGCGCCAACTGACCGCGTGGTCAAAAACGCAATAAACGGGCGTCGTTCGAGTCTCGAGGGCAATCTGCACGCCTCGAGACTCGAGTGACCAGACCACGACGAGCCCCAACCGAATTGGTTTGAGACCAGCCAACCGCGAGTGCCCAGAACGCGACCCGTCCCGAGGAGTTTGTGCCCATGCCAGAGCTTGTTGCACCACCGCTGCCCACCACCGCCACGCTGACCGTCCACGTCGCCCCCCATGGCGACGACCGGTACGACGGCAGCCCAAAGCAACCGCTGGCGACGCTCGAGGCGGCGCGGGATGCCGTGCGCGCCCGTGCGCCGCAAGGTGATGCCGAGATCGTCGTGCATGGCGGGTCGTACTTTCACGACGCGCCGCTGCGCTTCGACGAGCGCGACGCGCTGCCGGGTGGCTCGAGCTTGACGGTGCGGGCGGCGACGGGCGAAACCGCGCGGTTGGTCGGCGGACGGCAAGTCACGGGCTGGGAGCGCTTCGAGGGCGAGGTCTGGCGCGCCCGCGTGCAGGCGGGTTGGACGTTCCACGCGCTGTTCGAGGATGGTGTACGCGCCGTGCCCGCGCGCTGGCCAAAAACAGGCTATCTCGAGGTCGGACAACGCGCTGCCGAGACGATGCTCGAGACGCCTGCCGGTCCCGTGCCGAGCGGCGAGGGACGCTCGAGTTTCGTGTTTAACGCGGGCGATTTGCCGAGGGACGCCGATTACTCGAGCGCGCAGGTCTACATGTGGCCCGGCGCGGCGTCGTGGAACTGGTTCTCGCAGACGCAACCGATCAGCCGCATTGACTGGGACTCCCGCACCGTGCATGTGCCGCACCGGGCTGCTTGGGGCATTGACCAGGGTTCACGGTACTTTGTCCAGCACGCCCTGGCGCTGCTGACCGATCCCGGTGAGTTCTACTTGGACGCAACGCAGGGCTGGTTGTACTACCGTTTTCGCGGCGATCCGGCTCGAGCCGAAGTCATCGCGCCGACCGTGCGGCGCTTGCTGGACGTGCGCGGCAGTGCGCCCGAGCACCCCGTCGCGCGCTTGAACTTCGTTGACCTCGACCTGTTCGCCACGGATTTCGTCGCGCGCTACGACCTGCCCATCGGCGAGGGCGACGACGTGCCCATCGTCGTTGGACCGGACGATTTGGAACACGACGGCATGGTGCGCTTGGAAAACGCAGAACACATCACGCTCGAGGGTTGCCGTTTGCGCGGCGCGGGTCTGAGCGCGGTCGTGCTCCGCAAGCACGCCCGCCACAACCGCGTCACTGGCAACTTGATCGAGGACATCGGGTACAACGGCGTGTACCTCAGCGGCTGGTACTTGGGAGAAGGACCGTTCTCCAACCCTCGAGACGCGTTCGTCAATCGAGGCAACGTCGTCAGCAACAACCGCATCCTGAACGGCGGACGCCTGATCGGGCACGGCAGCGGTGTGATGCTCGTGCAAAGCGGCGACAACACCGTCACACACAACGAAATCGCGCGGATGCCGCGCTACGGCGTGTCGTTCAAAGGCTTGCGGTTCGGCGTGATGCGCGCGGAGTACTACGGGCAAGCGGTGACCTGGGATAACCACTGGGATTTCCTGCACACCCGCCACAACAATGTCGCGTTCAATCACATCCACCACGTCTTGGAGGACACCCAAGACGGCGCGGCCATCGAAGCCTGGGCTCCGGGTCAGCACAACCGCGTGCACCACAACTTCGTTCACGACGTGCGCTCGCCATTGCCGGACGGCATGACGATGGGGTTGTACCTGGACGACGCCTCGGACTTCTTCGAGATCTCGCACAACGTCTTCACGCGCGTCTCCGGCAGCCGCCGCTTTTCCACCTGCGGACTGATCAAAGGCGTGCACAACGTCTTTGACAACAACGTCTTCGTGAATTGCGACGTGGAATGGGGCTTGGTCTTCGAAGAGGTTTTCGGGGAACGGAACGACCACCTGCGGCTCACGCGCAACATCTTCGCCAATGTCTGGCGCGCACAGCTTTGGCGCTTCGTCGGCAACCACCCGGAGAAGCTCAGCCAGTCGGACGAAAACCTGATCTGGGACGCTCGAGGGGAAGCGCCGACGGTCGCCGGTCTCATGCCAGACGCAGCCGACAGCATCGGGGATTGGACGGCGTGGCGCGCGAACGCCGGGGGGCGCTTTGACGGATGCTCCGTGGTTGCAGACCCAAGGTTCGTGGATGCCGAACACGACGATTACCGTTTCACACCGGATTCACCTGCACACGCGTTGGGGATTGTGGGCATTGACGTGCGCCGCTGCGGTCCCGACGAACACTTTCCCTTCGACCTCGAGGGTGAGCGCCGATGAGCGGGCAGCGTGAGGTGCGCTTGGCACGCCTGCACACCGCCCAAATCTCGAGCTACGAAGCGTTGCACGCCGGGTTGCCCGCGCTGAACCGCCGAGGGCTCGAGGATGGCGGGTTCACGGCGGTGACGATCTGGCGGTGCGGCGAGCATTTGGTGATGCTGACCGAGCGCGACCCGGCACTCGAGCGCGCGTCCAATCCCGAGGTGCTCGAGGCGGGCGCGGCGTGGGAACAGGTCACGGGCGATTGCTTCGCGTCCACCTGGCAGGACGCCGCATTGGTGTTTGGCTTCGAGCGCAAGATGCGCGACGACGGATGAAACGCTGCACTGCCCACCCGAGGCTCGAGTCACTTTTTGGCAGACCGACAAATCAACGGACAACACAAGAAATCGCTTCGATTCACGTTTCAATTTTGATGTTCGAGCACGCCCGCGCTGACCCACGAGAAACCACTTAAAATTTTGCAAGACGCCCACGACCCCTGACCGCTCGAGACGCCACGCCACCCAATCCAACGCCCCCGCTCGAGGTTTTTCCATGACGCCACCGCAACAACAACAACTGACCCCGCCCACCGACCTCGCCCTGCCGATCCACGGCGGCCCCGTGCGCCGCCCCGATCCCGCCCTGGTGGATGCCCTGCGCGAAGTCTCGAGTGCCACCGCCAGCGCGATGCTGCACGTCTTGGGGGTGCGCTCCACGTTCATCGAAGGTCCGGTCACGCGCGCCCCCGGCACGAAGGTCGTTGGACCCACCGTGACGCTGCAATTCATGCCGCAACGCGAGGATGTCGCCAGCGGCATTGACCAGGAATATGCGGAACGCTCGAGCGCACTGTGGCACGTCTTCGACACGGTGCAACCTGGTGACGTGCTGGCAATCCAAGCCTACGGCGACCCGTACACGGGTTGCCTGGGCGAGATGCTGATCACCTATTTCAAAGGGCGCGGCGGCGCGGGCATTGTCGTGGACGGCTTCATCCGCGACTGGCCCAAAGTCGAAAAGATCGGCACGCCGCTGTGGACGCGCGGCAACACGCCCAATTACGCCTCGCAAGCGGGGCTCTACCCGTGGGCGTACAACGTGCCCATCGCCTGTTCGCGCGTGCTGGTGATGCCTGGGGACATCATGATCGCCGACGACGACGGCGCAGTCATCGTGCCGCAGCAACTCGCGCCGCGGGTCGTCGAAGCCACGCGCACGCACGAGGACTGGGAGCGGTTCAGCCGCGAACGAATGGCGGCAGGCGGCTCCATCTGGCGCTATTACCCGCTGTCCGACGAGGGTCGCCGCGAGTACGAAGCCTGGAAGGGCGCGCAGACCGGCGAATGACCAGCGGCGCGGTAAAGTCTGAACGCGTGAGCGACCGCGCCTCCGAAGCGCGCCGGGCGGTGCAGCCGTTGCTGCCCGTGCAGCGTCCCGCGCCCACCGAGCATTACGACCTCTATCCCGCGCACAGCCTGCCCGCCGGTTCCGTCAAGGCGGGCTTCGCTGCCCTCGCTGCGCACCTCGAGCCGCACCGCGTCGTTCGCATGGATGGATCGCCTGCGGTCGGCTGGGCGGCGTTTCGCGCGGGTCTCGAGGCTGCACTCGAGACGCAAGGACGGCGCGTGCAGTGGATTTCTATGGAGCGCGCCCTGCGCCCCGCCGAGGCGATTCAGGCGTTGACCGCACCGTTCACGGGCGGGGACGACCCGCTGTTCGGAACGTCTGCAACCCTCACGCTCGAGGACTGGTTTGGCCCGGAGCAACTCGAGGCGGTCGCGCTCGAGGGACGCGGGTTCGAGGAGATGCACGCCAATGGTCTGGTCGTCGTCTACGGACCCGGTGCGGCGCTGGTGAATCTGGAGGGGCTGCTCGTGTACGCGGACGTGCCCAAGTGCGAGGCGCAGTTTCGCTCGCGCGCCGGTCAGGGGGTCAACCTCGGTGTTCACGAGGGCAATCCGAAAGCCGCCTACAAACGCCTGTACTTCGTGGACTGGCCCGTGTTGCGCACGCACCTCGAGACCGTTTGGAATCGGGTGGACGTGTTCGTGGACGCCCAGCGCATTGATGCGATCACGGTGTGCACGGGCGCTGCGCTGCGCACTGGGCTCGAGACCTTGGCGCGCACCGTGTTCCGCGTCCGCCCGTGGTTCGAGCCGGGCGTCTGGGGCGGGCAGTGGATTAAGCGGCAGATCCCAGACCTCCCGCAAGACGCACCAAATTACGCCTGGAGTTTTGAACTGATCGTCCCCGAAAACGGGGTGTTGTTCACGTCCGACGGTCTCTTGCTCGAGTGCCCGTTTGACCTGCTGATGGTCCAGGCGGGCGAGGCGGTGCTGGGCGAGGCGTTCGCGCGCTTCGGCACGGAGTTCCCCATCCGCTTCGACTGGCTAGACACCGTGCGCGGCGGCAACCTCAGCCTGCAAGTCCACCCGAGCACGGACTACATCCGCGCGCAGTTCGGGGAGCGCTTTACGCAGGACGAAACCTATTACCTCCTGCACGCCGAGCCAGAAGCGACCGTGTACCTTGGGTTTCAAGACGACATTGATCCGCTCGAGTTCCGAACAACGCTCGAGCACAGCCTCGAGACGGGCGCAGCGGTAGACGTGGAGCGCTTCGTGCAACAACACCCGGCACGCACGGGCGACCTGTTCCTGATCCCGAACGGAACAGTGCATTGCTCGGGTGCAGGCAGTTTGGTGCTCGAGATCAGCGCCACGCCGTACATCTTCACCTTCAAGCTCTACGACTGGGTGCGCTTGGACTTGGAAGGCAAACCGCGTCCCCTCAACCTCGAGCGTGGCTTCGACAACTTGGATTTCTCACGGCGCGGCGAAGTCGTGCAGCGCGAGTTGATCTCGCAGCCCCGCGTGCTCGAGTCTGGAACAGGCTGGCGGGTGGTGCATCTGCCGACGCACCCGGAGCACTTCTACGACGTGCAGCGCCTCGAGTTCAGCGTGCCGATGAGTCTCAGCACCGAAGACCAGTGCCACGTGATGGCGGTCGTCGCGGGCGCGGGCGTGACCGTGACCGTGGGCGGAACCTCGAGCCGATTCGCGTTCGCGGAGACCTTCGTCGTGCCCGCCGCTGCCGGGCGCTACACGCTGACGCCGCATGGCGAAGCTGAGGTGCAGGTCGTGCGCGCCTTCGTCAAACCGGAGCGGAATTCGTGAACCACGCGCTGGCGCTGGACATCGGCGGCAGCCACGTCACCGCCGCACGGGTGAACCTGACCGAAGGAACCTTGCTCGAGGGATCGCTGGTGCACCGCGCGGTGGCACACACGGCGGCAGCGCCGGAGTTGATCGCTGCGTGGAGCGGGGCGGCACTCGAGGCAGCAGGCGAAACGCCGGTGTCCGGCATCGGCGTGGCGATGCCCGGTCCGTTTGACTACCGCAGCGGCGTGTCGCGCATGGCGCACAAGTTCGCCGCGCTCGAGGGGCAGAACGTCGGCGACCGGCTGCGCGCGGCGTGGCAGGCAACACCGCTCGAGGGTGCGCCCGTGGGCTTTGAAAACGATGGGGCGCTGTTCGCCCTCGGCGAAGCCTGGGCGGGTGCCGGGCGCGGCGCGCGGCGCGTGGTCGGGATCACACTGGGAACCGGGTTCGGCAGCGGCTTCGTCGCGGACGGCACGGTTTGCACAGGCGGCGATGCCCCACCAGATGGCGCGGTGTGGAACCTGCCGTTTCGGGGCGGCATTGCCGAGGATTTCGTCAGCGGCGCGGCGATCTCGCGCGATTATCAGGTGCGGACTGGGCGAAACTCGGGCGCCGAACAGGTCGCAGAGGCAGCGCGGCGCGGTGATGCCGAAGCACAGGCGACCTTCGAGGACTTCGGCGCGACCCTCGCTGCGGCTCTGGGCGCAGTGCTCGAGCGGTTCCACGCCGAGCGCCTGGTGGTCGGCGGCAATGTGGCGCGTTCGTTCGACCTGTTCAGCGCGTCGCTCGAGCGCCACCTTCGTGGCGTGGAGGTGCGGCGCAGCCAGCACTTCGAGCGCGCCGCGTTGCTCGGCGCGGCGCGCTTGATGGCGGAGGACGCCCATGACCAACCCTGAACGGCTCGAGCGCTTGGGGTTGGGAGTTGCCACCCAGGGCACGCTCGGGGAACCCCTGAGCGACGCCGAGGCCGACGCGGTGTTCCAAGCCGCGTGGGACGCGGGCGTGCGCGCCTTCGATGTCGCGCCGTGGTACGGGTTGGGGCTGGCGGAAACGCGCCTCGGGCGGTTCCTGCGCGGACGCGACGGCTACACGCTGTCCACCAAGGTCGGCGTGCTCGTGCGCCCGGACGCGACCGACGGCTACGTGCGCGATTACAGCGCCGACGGCGCGCAGCGCTCTCTGGCGGAAAGCCTCGAGCGCCTGGGGTTGGAGCGGGTGGACACGCTCTACATCCACGACCCAGACGCGGTGAGCCTCGGGGTACAGGCGGTCGTGGATGGTGCTGGGCGTGCGCTCATCGGTTTGCGCGACGCAGGCGTCGTGCAGCACATTGGGCTGGGCATGAACGGGTGGCAGATGCCGCTCGAGTACGCGCGCACGGGGTTGTTTGACCGATTTCTGCTGGCGGGGCGCTACACGCTGTTGGAACAGGGCAGCCTGCCGTTCATGGAGTACTGCGCCGAGCACGGGGTCGGCGTCGTGGTCGGCGGCGTCTTCAACACCGGACTGCTCGCGGACCCGCGCCTCGGTGCGTGGTACAACTACGCGCCTGCGCCGCCCGCCGTGCTCGAGCGGGCCCTACACTTGAAGACAGTCTGCGAACGCCACGGCACCCCACTCAGCGCCGCCGCGCTCCAGTTTCCGCTCGCGCATCCCGCGACCCACGCGGTGCTCACGGCTGCGCGCACGCCGGATCAACTGCGCGCGAACTTGAAAGACTTCGTGCGCCCAATTCCCCTTGCCGTGTGGCGCGACTTGAAGCGTGAAGGGTTGCTGAGCGAGGACGTGCCCGTTTCAGCGGGTGACCGATAAATCCTGTCCCGTGCTCGAGCCGCTTCAGCACTTCGAGCACGCGTCTAGGGCGGATTGCATTACGGCTGTCCACATTCTGCCAACAGCGGCAGAATGCTCCCAGCTTCCAGCAACCCGCCCTCGTTTCCACTCGCTTCGCTCGAAATTTGCTTTAAGGGACTCGATTGGGCACTGCCGTCGAATCGGTGTCCACCAAAGCGTAGACACGCACAGCGTTGTCACACCAGACCCCCGCGCCGCGCACGCCGCACCCCTCGAGACAGCCGCGCAACCGTGTCAATTCATCGCCATACGTTCGTTGTTGCGCACTGACGGGCCAGTCGCCGCCGTACAACAAGCGCGTTTCACCGAAAACCTCGAGCGCTGCGCCGACCACGGTCTCGAGGGGTTTGTCGCTCAGGTGCGCCAAGCCAGAGAGCTTGGCGCTGACGTTCGGCAACGCGCCCAGTCGCTCGAGGTCTGCGCGCCAGGTTTTCAAGTCATCTCCAGGGTTGCCGAGGTGATCGAGCACGACGGTCAACGCGGGAAAGCGCGCGGCGAGTTCTGCCACCACGCGCAAGCGTTCGGGGCGCACGACGATGTCCAAAGACAAGCCGTGTCGCTCGAGCACCGCGACGCCGCGCTGCACTGCGGGGCGTAACCACCAGCGCGGGTCGGCTTCGGTGTGGGCGAGGTGGCGCACGCCTTTGAATGTTGGGTCAACCCGCCACACCTCGAGCTGCGTTTCCACGTCGGGCGCCTCAAGGTTCACCCAACCGACGACGCCCGCCAGCCACGGCGTGCGCGCGGCGAGGGCGAGCGCCCACGGGGTCTCCAAAGGTGAATGGCTGGCTTGCACGAACACGGCGCGTCCGATGCCGTTGGCGTGGCGGATTGCCTCGAAGTCTTCGGGCAGGAAGGCGCGGTGTAAAGCGTTGGATGGCTCGAGCCAGAAATACGGCAGCGCCGCAGGGTCCAACAGGTGCAGGTGCGCGTCCACGGTCTCGGGAAAGGCAGGCTCGAGCGGGACAGGCTCAGGCAAGGTGAAAGACCTCGTTCAGCTCCACCCACGCGACCTCGAGACCATCCTCGACTGGGGCTTGCAACGCGCCCGTGACCCGCGCCCATTCTTGCAAGCGCGGCGCGGCGGCGATGCGGGCTTGGTCGGCTGCCCAGTCCGAGCCGTGGTACTCGAGGTACGCGAACAACACCATGCCGCGCCTGAAGATCGAGTAATTGCGGATGTTCGCCGCGCGCAACGCCTCGAGCACTTCGGGCCACGCGTCTTCGTGCAAACGCTCGTACTCTGAGATTGCCTCTGAACGCAGGTGGATGGTTTGCGCCAAGCGCTTCACTGCCCTGTGTCTCCGCTCGGCAAGGGGATGTTTGTGCCCGTGGACATCGGCACACCGAAGTTCGGGGTGTCGTCGGAGTTCCACGCGAAGCGCCCCGCGCGCACGCTGCGGTCACTGCCACAGCCGCTGCCGGAATTGGGCTTGGCGTGGTACAAGAGCCAGTCTTCGCTGCCGTCGGGCGATTTGAAGAACGCGCCGGGGAAGCCCGGACCATATGCGCCCGCCGCGTCGTTGCGCACGAACACGGGATTTTGGGCTTTGCTCCACGAGCTTGCCGCGGTGACGTTGCCGGGGTTGGTCAATGTCAGCATGCCCATCGCGTAACTGGGCGAGGCGCAATCGCTGGCGGCGTAGAGCACGTAGGTTTTGCCGTTGCGCTTCAAGACCTGCGGGCCTTCGTTGACCGGGTTGAGGTCGCGCTCCCACGGCAACGTGGCTTGCGAGATCAGCGTGCCGGCGTTGGCGAGCGTCCACGGATTGCTGAGCGGCGCGATGTACACGGCGTTGCCGTTGCTGCTCGAGCCTGCCCACAGCGCGTAGAGTTGATTGCCGATGTATTCCACAGTTCCATCGATTGCATATCCGTTCGTTTGGAACTGGGCTTTGTAGGTGTAGGGTCCCATCGGGTCGTTGCCCGCGGATTCCAGCACGTGCACGCGCAGGTCGCTGAAGTCGTTGTAGTTGTTGTCGCCCGCCACAAAGTAGATGTACCAGCGAATGCCGTTGGGTCCGTTGATCTGGCGCATCTCCGGGCTCTACATCACGCAGCAACGCGACGGGGTGTTGTCCGTCCACACGCTGACCGAGGCGGCGGTGCTCAAGCCCTTGATCGAACTCGCCTTGCGGATGCGCACCGCCAAGGAATCGCCCTGCGTCGCGGTGAGGTAATACGCGCCGTTGAAGTACACGATGTACGGATCGGCGCTGAACGCAGGCTGCACGGGGTTGCGCCAACCCGAGGGGCTGCTCGTGCCAGGGCTGAGCACGCGCACCTCGGAGAGGAAGAAGTACTCGGCGGCTGTTTTGACCACGGCGACGTAGCGGTAGGCGGCGGTGTCGTTGACCGCGCAGGCAAACGTCGCTTGATGGGACAGGGTGTTGCCGCCTTGCTTGCAGATGATCGTCTTGCCCTGGTTCATGTCGGCGTTGTTGGACGCCCAGACCTCGAAGTTGCGCCGCGTGGCGGGTTGGTCCAGGTCTTGCCGCGTGACGATTTCGATTTGGCGAATGACCTGGGACTGTCCCAAATCCACTTGCCAGAACGGCACGCTGTCGCCCCCCGCGGGCGACCAACCGCTGCCGGTGCTGCCATCCACGGCTTTCCCCGGCAAGAAATTGCCGTCGAAGCTCGAGGATGCGGCGGCTGGTTTGCCTTGGGCGACGTTGGTCAGCGCTTGCATGGTCACGCGGGCGTTGCCTGGGCTCGAGGTGCTGGGCGGCGCGGTGCAGGCGAACAGTGCGACCAAGCCACAACCGAGGATGCTGCGAACAACGGACATCGAATCCCCTCCTTCTGGCGCGCTCGGGGTTGCCCCTCGTCAACCGTGGACGCGCGTCCAACCGTGGTGCTGTGCAGCGAATGCAAAACGGCTCGAGAGACGCGTCTCTCGAGCCAGTCGTTGGTTCACACGGCAACGGCTTCTCTCAACCACGGCAGCTCGAGCTGCGCTTCGAAGCCCACACCGGGCGCGGTGGGGGCATGGACGAACCCCTTTGCATCCACTTTGGCTTCGCGCACGACGGGGTTGGTGTAGACGAGCGATTCGTAATACGTGGTGTTGGGGATGGCCATGCACAGGTGCGCGCATTCGGGGTTGGAACCGTGGATTTCGGCGCGCAAGCCAAACGCATCCGCCAGGTGCGCGATGCGCATGGCGCCGGTGATGCCGCCCTTGAATTTGGCGCTGGCGCGCACATAGGTCGCGCAGCCACTGGCGATGAAATCGGCGGTGTTCATGTGCACCCCGTCGGAGGTCTCCGCGACCAGCAAGGGCACGCGCACGCGCTCAGCCAGACGCGCGTAGGCGTGCACACTGAACTCGCGCATCGGTTCCTCGTACCACAGAAAGTTGGCTTCCTCGAGCGCGCGACCGACGTAGATCGCGTCCGCCAGGTCAAAGCCCGCGCTGCCGTCGTACATCAGCGGCACGTCCGCGCCGACATGGGCGCGCAAGTCCAGGCAGAGTTGCGCGTCGCGCTTCGGGTCGCCCCAAGCGTGCAGCTTGATCGCGGGGTAGCCGAGCGCCAGGCATTGGTCGGCGACCTCTAAAAACTCTTCGGTGCTCGAGAACGTGACGGTGCTGGCGCACGCGGGAATGCGTTCGCGGAAACCGCCCAAGAGTTTGTACAGCGGCAAGCCCGCGTGCTTGGCCGCCAAGTCCCACAGCGCCAAGTCCACCAAGCCGAAGATGTACAGCGGAAATTCCTCGATCCGGTCCAGCTCCCAGACGCGGTGCCACAGCCACTCGCGGCGCAGGGGGTCCGCGCCGAGCAACTCGGCGCGCAAGCGGCGGTCCACGAGGTCTTCGAGAATCGCGCCGCGGTCCGTGACTGCCACGCCGTCCACGCCCGCGTCGGTGACGATCCGCAAGGCCGCGCCGCGCCGCGCGGGCTCGCTGCCGGACAAGCCGCGCCGCCAGTTGTACGCGGGCGAAGCCGGAATCTCGAGCGGGTGAACTTCAACGCCGATGATGCGCACGCGCACCTCCAAGAATGGGCACAACGATTGAAACGGGGCTTCGCGGTGCATTGCGCAATCCTTTGACAGGGCTGATCGTCTTGCCGCGCCGCACGTGTCCGTGGCGGTGCTCGGGCGCGTTCACGTGTCCTCCCAGCGCAGCACCAAAATTTCGTGGATGTCCACGCGCGGCACGGCAACCTCGAGCACCCCGTCTTCGAAGTGCCACGTGAGCGCTCTGCCGCGCGGCTCGAGGGAGACTGTGGTGGGCGGCTGCCCGCACCGCAAGCGCACGCGCACGTCCAGCACGGGCGGCAGTTCCTCGACGATGACCCGCGTAGGGTGCAGGGCCTCGCCCGCGCCGCGGTTGATGAAGTTAACGAACTGCGCGCCATCGCGCCCACGGTGCACGACCTCGAGCCGCGCTGGTGCCCTGACCTCGAGCGCAAAGCCGGGGTTGGCGCGGGCGATCAAGGCACCGATCCAGCGCCGCAGATCCGGGTAATGCCCGCGCACGCAATTGTCGAACAGCGCGCCGTGCGCGGCGACCACCGTGCCCAACCCGACGCGGCGCGCGGTCACGATGGGTTCCTGCGTGTCGTCCAGTGCGATTTCGGGACCGCGCAGGCGGGTTTGCCAGACTGCCGTGTTCGCGTGTGCCTTGACGCTGCGCCACGGTCCCGCCACGGGCACGGCGCGTCTGTCCACCCGCAGGAACACCGCGTCCCAAAACGGGTCGCTGCTCGGGTTGGGCACGCCGTAGGCGTCGCCCGCCGCGTCCGCACCGACGAACGCGGCGTGATGCACGCTCAGGGCTTCGCCGCTCAAGAGCACCACGCCGCCGCGCGCCGCGAAGCCTTCGAGTCGCGCCAGCAGCGCCGAATCCAGCGCCGTGAGCACGTCGGGCACGACGAGCAAGCGGTAGCCCTCGAGCCGTCCGTCCTCCAGCGCGAGGTCTGCGGTCAAAATGTCGGTGGAAATCTGCGTCTCGAGCAGGGCGTGCAACGCGCCCTCCATCGGCAAGGGGGCGTTGTTGAACAGCGGATCGTTGTGCCGGTACACGGGGTCGGGCAAGTGCAGCACAGCCGCCTCGCTCAGACTCTGCGTGCCGAAGCAGACCGCTTGGCGCTCGCGGCAGTACGCGCCGACCTCCGCCAAGAGATCCTGCTGCCAGCCGACGATCCGCCCGTCGCGGCGCGGTTGGTCGTAGAGCATGATCGCCCCACCGAGGGCAAGCACTTCGCTGACCTCTTGCTGCAAGTGCAGCGCGCTCTTGCGCGTGTACGGCAAGCCTGGCACTTCGGGCGCCATCGTGCCGGGTTTCGTGAACGTCCACGCCATCAAATCCCACGACAAGCCCTTGGCACCCAGCACCCGCGCTTCGCTCGAGGCGCGCACACTCCCCCACGAATAGTCGTAATCGCCGGACAGGTAATCCACCGGGGCGCGCACCGCGTCGGGTTGGCGCACGCTGTACATCCACGAACTGCACACGGTGCACGCGGGGTTGGCCGCGTGCACGGCGCTCGCGTAGCGTGTGACGTACTCTTCAAAAAGGTCGCGGTGAAACGCCAGCCACGCGTCCCAATGCGGCTCACCTGGGGCTCCAGGCGCGCCGTGACCCGTGCGCCGGAAGAACTCTGTCGTGCAGCGCTCGCACCAACAGGGTTTGGCCGCCCAGTTGTCGCCGTCCACCCAGAAGCCGTCCACGCCGTAGTCCACGACCAACTCGAGCAGTTGCGGGACCATCAGGTCGCGCTCGTAGCCGCTCAGGCGACACGTGCTGTTCGCGTCGCGCTCGCCGTGCTCGTCCACGCGCGCCCAGTCCGGGTGTCGCGCAATGGCGAGCGTGTCCCACACGCCGGAGTAATGCACGCCCAAGCGAATGCCCAGATCGCGCGTCACGTCACGCCAGATGCGCAGCGCGTCCTGCGCCAACCCCGGCGCGGCGTTGCCGAGTTGAGTCGGGTAACTCGCATACCCCGGATGCCCTTTGGCGTCGCACTGCACCCAATCGGGCTTGACTTTCTCTAACTGGGCGCGCAGGTGCTCAGCGGTGAGCTTCGCGTTCAAGCCAGGGTCGCTGGCGCGGGCGTGTAGGTCGTAGTGCAAGCCCAGAAACGCCGTGTCGTGCCAGTTCGCGCGGCGCTTTGGTCGGCTGGTCTCGAGACCCGGCTCGGGTCTGACCTCGAGAGCTTGCTCGAGCACCGTCATCCTTTCACCGCCCCCGCCGCAATGCCCGCGATGATCTGGCGTTGCAACGCGAAGAAAAACAGCAGCAGCGGCAGCGACGCCAGAATTGCGCTCGCCAAGAGCACGGTTTGATCGGTGCTGAACTGCCCGACGAAGCTGTACACGGCGGGCATCACCGTGCCACTCTCTGGGCGGGTGAAGAACAGCAGCGGCAACAAAAAGTCGTTCCAGATGCCCAAGGTCAAAAACATCGCCAGCGTCGCGCTCGCCGGTCTCAGCAAGGGCAGCACGATGTAGCAAAAGGTCTGAAACGGCGTGCACCCGTCCACGGCGGCCGCGTCCTCGAGTTCCACGGGCACGGTTCTGACGAAGCCAGCGGTGAAGAAGGTCGCAAACGGAATGTTCAGCGCCGTATACACCAGCACGATGCCGGGCACGGTGCCCAGCAACCCCAGGTCACGCACGAGCAGGTACAGCGGGATCAGCAGCACCAAAAACGGCAACGTCAACCCGAGCAGGAACAACTGGTAGACGCCGCTGATCCAGCGCGCGGTCAACCGCGCCAGCGGATACGCGGCAAGGCTCGAGACCAGCAGCGTCAGGACGCTCGAGAGCGCCGTGATCAACACCGTGTTGGACACCACGCGCGGGTAGTTCATCTGTGCGGCCGCCTGGACGTAATTGGCGAAGTTCAACACCGTGGGCAGCGTCAACGGCGATTCTGCGAGCGCTTGCGGGGTTTTCAAGGAGTTGACGACCGCGAAGTAAATCGGCATCAGAAAGAACGCCATGACGACCACGAGCGCCACCGCGTTCAGCCAAGCGCCGATCCTCGAGCGCCGCTTGTTCATGGCGGTCGTCTGCGTCTCCGTGGGCACGACGCCGGTCACAGGTTCGCCTCGCGGCGGCGCAGGTAGAGGGCTTGCACGGCGGAGACCACCACGACGAGCACGGTCAGCGCCACCGCCAGCGCCGTCGCATAGCCAAATTCTTGTTGAGAAAAGGCTGCGCGGTAAATGGCGATGCCCAGCACCTCCGTGGCATCGCCCGGTCCGCCACGGGTGAGCAGGAACGGCAGGTCAAACACGCGCAAACTGCCGATCAGGGTGATCGTCACAGAGATCGTCGTCGCGGGCGCGAGCAGCGGCCATTCCACGTACCAAAACCGCTGCCACGGCGTCGCGCCGTCAATTTTTGAGGCGTCGCGCAGTTCACCCGGCAGGGACAGGTAGTTGGCTAGGTAGATCGCGGCGCTTTGACCGGCGAACATCCAGACATTGACAAAGGCGACCGCCAACAGCGCCAAGCCGGGATCGCCGAGCCAGACGCGCTGCAATGACCCCAGCCCGACGAGTGCCAGCACGCTGTTGACCACCCCGCCCAGGGGCGAGTACATGAACGACCACAGGAACGCCACGACCACGCCGGAGAGCATGCTGGGGATGAAGAACACCACGCGCGCGAGGTTGCGCAACCGCGCAAAGTTGCCCATCCACACCGCCAGTCCCAGTCCCACGGCGTTTTGGGCGACCACCACCACCACGGTGTAGAGCAGGGTGACGCCGAAGGCTGCTTGCGCCCTCGAGTCGGTGGTGATGCGCAAGTAATTGGAGAGGCCAACGAAGTTGGCCTCTCCTGCCCCCGTGAAATCGGTCAAGCTGTACGCAAAGCCCCGGACGAATGGGTAGAGCACGAACGCCGCGTACAAGAGCAGCGCTGGGCTGAGGAAGAGCAGGGCTCCGGGCAGACGCAGCCGCATGTCAACGCTTGTACTTGGCGAAGTCGGCGTCGAGCAGCTTCATCTGCGCAGCCACCGGCTGCCCCAAGAGGATGTTCTGCATGGCTTTCTTCCAGATCTCTTGAACCTTGGAGGCTTCGCCCCAGTTCGAGGGGAAGTAATCGTTGGCGCGGTTGTCTGCGACCGCTGTCGCGAAGTCCCTGAGCGCTTCCTCGTCAATTTTGGAGGTGGTCAACGACCCGAAACGCCCACCGGTTTCGCGCAGGTATGTGTCCACGTTGCGCGACCAGAACGCGAGGTACTGCTTGGCGACCGGCACGCTGCGCGCCTTGGCGTTGACCGAAAAATTCATGCCAGAAAGGATAATCCCGCGCCCTTTCGTGCCCGCTGGACCGCCGGGAAACGCGGTGAAGCCGTACTTGAACTTCAAATCCTTCATGCTGCCCAGGTTCCACGAGCCATGCACGATGAACGCCGCGCGTCCCGCACTGAACTCCGCCACCGCTGGGTCAAAATCGCCCAACCCGAGCGCGATTTGCGGATTGAAGTAGCTCGCCTTCGCCCAGTCTGCAACGCGTTGGTGCACGCTGCGCCACGCGGCGGAATCGAACTTCAAACGACCGGCGAGCATGTCCGCGTCGGCGTTCGGGTTGGTGCGGTAAATCGTGTTCACGGCGTTCAGGAACACCGCCATCTGCGGACCCCAGCCGTCTTTCGCGCCGACGACCAAGGGTGTTTTCCCGGCCGCTTTGACGCGCGCCATCGCCGCCAAGAATTGCGGGTAGTTCTCCGGCACCGTGGCGCCCGCCGCCTCGAGCATCGTGCGGTTGTAGAACAAGCCCACACCGACGTTTTCGACGACGAATTGATACGCCTTGTCGGTGCCCAGCGTGACATCGGTGCGGTTGGCTTGGACGACGTTCTTGACCCAGGCTTCGCCGCTCAAATCGGCGATGTACCCTGCTTTGAGCCATTGCCTGGCGCTGTCGATGCCCGCCGCGCCGATCACGTCGGGCGCGTCTCCGCCAACCAAACGCGTGTTGATGACCGGGTAGTACTGGTCGGTGGGCACGCCTTGGAACTCCACACGCACGCCGGTCTCCTTGGTGAACTGGTCGTTCAATTTCTGCACGACCGCGAATTGATCGGGACCACCCGGCATGATGACGCGCAGGGTTTGCTGGGTCTGCGCCTGCGTGAGCACGAGTGCGGAAACCGTGAGCGGGAAACCGAAAAGCACAGCCAGACGGGTTAAACCAATTCGTTTCATGCCAGACCTTTCGATTCCCCCGAGCGCATTTCTCGGCTCGAGCGGACAGCGGCGTCGCTTCCATCAAGGACGTTGCCTTGATGGTGCGTGTGAAAGCACGGTCAACACCTCGAGCCGGTGCTCAAGCGGGTGCGCGTAGACGCGAATTTCGGTTGTGTTGCCGTGTGGGTACGGTAACACCCGCATACAAATTTGTCAACCAATTGACCGAGGGTTCGTCTCGGTTGCGTCATGAAGTACCTTACCGAGCGCGTTGATCTTCGGCGCGAACGTGACTTTACCGAGATGGCCTGCGGGTCGTCGAAAAAGAATTGGTTGACAAATTTTTTCGGAGCAATGCTATGCTCTACAGTGTTCATCAACCTCTGCCGTTGGAGTGCCCATGCTCGAGTCCACCCTCACCGCTGACCGCCCCGTCCACGAAGCCGTCGCCAGCAAAATCATGGCGATCATCAACGCTTCCAATTTGCGTCCTGGCGACCGCCTGCCCACGGAACGCGAACTCAGCCAGCGCTTGGAGGTCAGCCGCGCCACCGTGCGCGACGCCGTAAAAGTGCTGGGGGCTGCCGGAGTCGTGCAGGCCAAACAGGGCAGCGGCTTGTACTTCACCGGACAACCGCACCCGCTCGTCACAGCAGCGGTGGATTTGGATGTGCCGCTGGACGCGGAGCACATTATCGGGTTGTTCGAGTTCCGCGAGAGTGTGGAATCACAAGCCGCGCGCCTCGCGGCGGAGCGCATCACTTTGAAGCAGTGGCGCGCCCTAGAACTCGCGCTCGAGGATTGCCGTCTTGCCGTGCGCGCAGGCGACCTCGTGCGCTTTCGCGAGCACGACCAGAGCTTTCACCGCGCCATCGCGGAGGCGACCGGGGCTCCCGGATCGTATTTCAGTGCGACCGTGACGACGTTGCGGCGCTTGCTGAATTACGCGGTGGATTTCGCCATCGAAGCCACACCAGGCAATCTCGACACCGCGTTGCAAGAGCACGAACGCATCGTTCAAGCCTTGCGTGACGGCTTGCCGGACGCTGCCGAAGCGGCAATGCGCGCGCACATCCACACTGCGCGCGACGGTTACCAGTTGGAGCTGCGCCGCCGCCTCAACGTGGGTTGAGGCGCGGGTTTTGGTCGTGCCCCGCATTCGGGCGGTTTGGGGTGCAACTTCGCCGGATTGCTCGTGCTGCCCATATTGAAACAAGCCAGGGTCGTTGTTCGCGCCCCACGGGTGCTTGACGCCCAATCACAATGGTTGCACAAAGTTTGAGGGAGTGTGGTTAAACTGTGTTCGCACAACCAACAACGCAGGTGGGATGCTCGAGGACACGTGGACTTCGCTGGAGGACGCATGAACGGTTCTGAATTCACCGACCGCACCGAAATCGTTTTCGGCGGCGCTTTGGGCATTGGAGCCGCCACCGCGCGTCTGCTGCTCGAGCGCGGCGCATCCGTCACCATTGCCGACCGTGACCCCGGCGCGGCAACGTGGACAACTGAATTCGCAGACCGCGCGCACGTCGTCGCCTGCGACGTATCAAACTCGAGCGACGTGGAGGCCGCTGTCGCCGCGCACCTCGAGCGGTTCGGGCGTCTGGACGGCGCGGTCAACTCCGCAGGCATCCAGCGGTATGGCACCCTGGAGACGACCACGGAGGCGGGCTGGGACGAAGTGATGAACGTCAACCTGCGCGGCGCGTTCCTCGTCGCCAAAGCCTGCATCGCTCCCCTCAAAGCCACCAAGGGCAGCTTGGTCTTGGTTGCCAGCGTGCAGAGCTTCGCGTCCCAAGCCAACGTCACCGCGTACACCGCCAGCAAGCACGCACTGATCGGGTTGGCGCGCAGCGCTGCCGTGGATTACGCCTCGAGCGGCGTGCGCGTCAACTGCGTGTGCCCCGGCACCGTGGACACGCCGATGCTGCACGGTGCGGTCGCCTTGGACCCCAACCCGGCGGCGGTGCTCGAGACTGTGGCGCAGATGCACCCCTTGGGGCGGGTCGCGCAAGCCAGCGAGGTCGCCGAGGTGATCGCGTTCCTGCTTTCCGCTCGAGCCTCGTTCGTGACCGGCGCGGCGTACCTCGTGGACGGCGGCTTGCTCTTGCCCATCGGCGGCGCACCGCGCACCGCGGCGACATCGTGAGCGTGGTCCGCGACGTGCGCGCGACCACCGTCGCCGTGCCACTCGAGGCGGGACTGCGCCACGCCAACGGCGCGCACTGGGGGCGCTTCGTGCGCACCATTGTCGAACTCGAGGACGATGCGGGGCGCGTCGGGCTGGGCGAACTCGGCGGGGGCGGCGCGAGCGCGGAGGGTGCGATCCTGGCGCTGAAACCGTACTTGATCGGACACGACCCGCTGCAATTGGAGCAGTTGCGTTGGAAGATCATGAACCCGGTCGCCAGCCTGTACAACAACCGCGCGCAATTGCACGCCGCGCTCGAGTTCGCGTGTTTGGACCTTGCCGGTCAGCGTCTTGGGGTGCGCGCCTGCGACCTCTTGGGCGGCAGCGTGCGCGACGAAGTCGAGTTCGCCAGTTACCTGTTCTACCGCCTGCCCGGTGAAAACGGTGCAGGTGGCGAGACCACGCCCGACGAGATCATTGCCCACGCCCGCCAGCTCGCGGAGCAGTACGGGTTTCGCGCACACAAGCTCAAGGGCGGCGTGTTCCCCCCGGAGCATGACTTGGAGGTGTACCGCGCCCTCGCGCATGCCTTCCCGGACGCCAGGCTGCGCTTGGACCCGAACAGCGTGTGGAGCGTGGAAGAAGCCATTCGCGTCGGGCAAGCGATTGAGGGCTTGAACAACGATTACTTCGAGGACCCGACCTTCGGGCTGGAGGGGATGCGCCGCGTGCGCCACTTCGTGCGCATCCCCACGGCGACGAACACCGTGGTCATCAATTTTGAACAACTCGCCACGGCGGTGCGCACCGAAGCTGTGGACGTGGTGCTCTTGGACACGACCTTCTGGGGCGGGTTGCGTCAGGCGCACAAGGCGGGCACGGTGCTCGAGACCTTCCAGATCGGCGCGGCGGTGCATTCCTCGGGTGAGTTGGGCATTCAGTTGGCGACGATGCTGCACCTCGGCGCGGCGTTGCCCAATCTGTCGTTTGCTGCCGACGCGCATTACCACCACCTCACCGACGACATCATCACTGGCGGCAAGCTCGAGGTGAAGGGCGGCAAGATTGCGGTGCCCACCGCACCTGGTCTGGGCGTGACCCTCGACCGCGACAAGGTTGCCAAGTACGCCGAGTATTACAAAGAAGTCGGCGGCTACCCGTATGACCGCGATCCAGAACGCCCTGGCTGGTTCCAGATCAGCCCGGAGCGGCGCTACGCCGATCCCAAATCTGTCCCGAGGAAAGCGTGAGCGTGTCACTGCCGGACTTCGTGCGTTTTACGCACGTGGAGTTGATGCCCGGCGTGCCGCTGTACGTCTACGCGGTGCGCGGCGAACGCTCGAGCGCCGTCGTTGACACGGGCATCAAGGCAATGCGTGGCTCGGTATTAACGTTGTGCGGTGAAGTCTCGAGCAGTGCAACGCCGCTCTCTTGGGTGCTGGTCACGCACGCCCACGCCGACCACATCGGCAACAACCATGCGGTGAAAGAACGCTTCGGGGTTCGAGTGGCCTGCGGCGGCGCGGTCGCGTGGCTCGAGGATTTCGACGCGCATTACCGCGCGTTCTGCTTGCCGGACGTGTTGGGGGACCCGTCAGGACAGCGCGCGGAGATTCTGGGCTTGATGGACACCCCGACCCCGGTGGACCTCGTGCTCACGGCGGGCAGTCGGGTACGTCTGGGCGGACTGGACCTCGAGACCATCGCGCTGCCAGGGCACAAGCTCGAGGAGATTGGGTTTCTCGAGGCGCAGTCGGGCACGCTGTTTCTGGGCGATCTGCTGCTCGCGCTCAAAGCGCCGTTCTTTCACGGCTTCGACACCGCCACGGGCTTTCGCGCGTCGCTGGATCGGCTCGCGGGGTTGCTTCAAACAGGACAGGTTCGCACCGTGCTCGCCGCGCACCACCCGCCGCTGGACGCCGCAGGCGCGCTCGGGCAGGTCGCGGCAACCCGCGCCTTTCTGGACGACGTGGAAACCGCGACGCTCGAGGCGGCGACGGGCGTGGGGTTTGAAACGCTGTGGCGCGCGGTCAGTGCCCATCTGGGCAAAGACGCGGATTTTCGTGGGTACGCGATGCTGCGCGCCCACATCGCGGAACTCGAGGTGGCGGGCAGGGTCCAGCGCGACGGCGAACGGATCGTGCGCGCGTGACCACCTGGACGCTCGAGAACGGGCGGGTGACGGTCAGCGTCTCGAGTGACGGCTTCGTGTACCCGGCTGAATTTCACCTGCCCACGGGCACGGTCTCGCCATTGCACCGCGCGCCGTGGCTCGAGGAACCGGGTCACGATGACCTGCCGCCGATGCTGCGCGGCTTGCGCGGCGATTTCTTCTGTGCGCCGTTTGGGGACAGCGACGTGCTCCCAGACGAGCAGCGCCCGCACGGGCGCACCGCGAACGGCGCGTGGCAACCCGAGGGACACAGCAGCCAACACCTCGCGTTGAGGCTCGAGGGCACGGTGTCCGGCGCGGGCGTGACCAAACGCGTGCACCTGCGCCCAGGTCACGTGGTCGTGTACCAAGAGCACGTCTTCACGGGCGGGTCCGGCACGTTGCCCGTGGGGCATCACCTGATGCTGCATGCCGTTGAACCGCTGTTGCTGGGCTTCTCCCCGTGGGTCTGGGGCGGCACACCGCCCGCACCCGTGGAGCCTGACCCCACCAGGGGACGCTCATTGCTGCGTTACCCGCAGCGTTTTGACACCCTCGAGGCGGTGCAGCTCGAGGACGGGTGCAGCGCTGACCTGACGGTCTATCCAAGCCTCGAGCGCCACGAGGATCTGCTGTTGCTCGCTGCTGACCCAAGCTTGCCGTTCGCGTGGAGCGCGGTAACCTCGCCCACAGGGGGCTGGGTCTGGTTCGCGCTGAAAGACCCGCGCGTACTTCACAGCACGGTGTTGTGGCTCTCGAACGGTGGGCGCGATTACCCGCCATTTTCAGGGCGTCACCAGGGCGTGATTGGGATCGAAGAGGTCACGGCGTTCTTTCACCTCGGGCACCGCGCCTCGCTCGACCCAAACGTCTTGCGAGGCGCAGGCATCCCCACGGCGCTCGAGTTGAGCACGGGGAATTCGATTCGCTATTTGTTCGGTGTGGTCGCCGCGCCGCCTGGCTTCGGGCAGGTGCATGGGGTCACCGCTGCACCGGGCGGCGTGCGGCTCGAAGACGCAGCGGGACTCGAGGTCTACGCGCCCTGTGATCCGACTTTCGTTCAAACACCTCTCACCGCTCAAGGAGACGCATGACGCAGAGACTCACCAACAAAACCGCCCTCGTCACCGCCGCCGGACAGGGCATCGGACGCGCCATCGCTGAAAGCTTCGTCCGCGAAGGCGCGACGGTGATCGCCACCGATGTGAACCCAGCCTTGCTCGAGGGGCTCAGGTGTCGCACTGCCGCACTGGATGTCACCGATCAGGACGCCATCCAGCGGTTGATCGCGGACATCCCTGACCTTGCTGTGCTCGTCAACGCCGCAGGCTTCGTCCATCACGGCACGATCTTAGAGTGCGACGATGCGACGTGGGACTTTTCGTTCAACCTCAACGTGCGCAGCATGTACTGGACGACGCGCGCTGCGCTGCCGGGGATGCTCGAGCGCGGCGCAGGCAGCATCGTCAACATCGCCTCGGTCGCCTCGAGCATCAAAGGGCTGCCCAACCGCTTCGCCTACGGCGCGAGCAAAGCGGCCGTGATCGGCTTGACCAAGAGCGTCGCTGCCGATTTCGTGACAAACGGCATCCGCGCGAACGCGATCTGCCCCGGCACGGTGGAAAGCCCGTCGTTGCGCGGACGCATGGCGGCGACCGGCGACGAGGACGCCGCGCGCCGGGCGTTCATCGCGCGGCAACCGATGGGACGCTTGGGCACGCCCGAGGAAATCGCGCACCTGGCGGTGTACCTCGCAGGCGACGAGAGCGCGTTCACGACGGGTCAGACGCACATCATTGATGGGGGGTGGCTGAATTGAAGCTGTTGCGGTTCGGTGAAGCGGGTCAGGAGCGTCCAGGGGTGCTCGATGCCCAGGGCAACGTGCGCGATCTCGGCACTGTGTGGAACGGCGACTTGACCACCCTCGAGACCCTGCGCTCGCTCGATCTCGAGACCTTGCCCGTGGTCAACCCCATGCGCCTCGGAGCGTGCGTGCAAAACGTCGGCAAGTTCATTTGCATCGGGCTCAACTACCGCCAGCACGCCATCGAAACCGGCGCGGCGATTCCGACAGAACCCATCGTGTTCATGAAAGCCACCTCGAGCGTCCAAGGTCCCGACGACGACGTGTGGATTCCCAAGGGCAGCACCAAAACCGATTGGGAGGTGGAGTTGGGCGTGGTCATCGGCAAACGCGCCAAGTACGTCTCTCAAACCGATGCCCTCGAGTATGTGGCGGGATACTGCGTGGTCAACGACCTCAGTGAGCGCGAGTACCAACTCGAGCGCGGCGGGCAGTGGGACAAGGGCAAGGGTTGCGACACCTTCGGTCCGATTGGACCGTGGCTGGTCACGCGTGACGAGGTCAGCGATCCACAGAACCTCAAGCTCTGGCTCGAGGTGGACGGGGTGCGCGTGCAGGACTCGAGCACCGCGGACATGATCTTCCCCGTGGCGCAGTTGGTCGCCTACCTGAGTCAGTTCTTCACGTTGCATCCGGGCGATGTCATCAGCACGGGCACACCGCAGGGCGTGGGCTTGGGGATGAAACCACCCAAGTACCTCGCGCCTGGGCAGACGATGCGCTTGGGCATTGATGGGTTGGGCGAGCAAACCCAACGGGTGGTCAATGACCCGGAAGGGTGAGGGACACCGCGTCGAAGATTGACGCGAACCACCCGTCCTGTTCTCGAACCACATGCAGGGCTCGCGGCCCACTGGGAAAATGGCTGCGCCCATGCCTTGAGGTCTCTCGAGCTGCGCCCCAAAGCACGATAGGCCAGGGCGGTGTTGGTCTCGAGCGCGGATGGACTCGCCTTTCTACAGCGTTTCGGAGAGTTCCTCTCCCACCCTCCCAAAACGCGGTCGGGTGTCCAATACACTCGAGAAACGCTGATTTGTCCTACTCCCGTTGGTCGCCAGGTTTGTGACGGTGGGGCAGTCACTCTCCCTGGGAACCGCTGTAGGCACTGCCTCACTTGGGGTTTTCCCCACGTGGGCAAGGGCACGCAGCACATCGAGCGGTTCAACGCTACGTTGCGGCAGCGCGTCTCGAGGTTGGTGCGTGCGCGTTTGGCGTTCTCGAAGAAACTGGTGAATCACGTGGGTGCAGTCTGGTTGTTCGTTCACGCGTACAACCCGAGACTGCAACCGTCCTGACCACTGTGGCATTACCCTCGGGTGCACACGGTTGACGAATACCGCATACCGTGCTATCTTCTTGTTTATCAGCGCCTCGAGGGGCGCGTTTTTTATTGCCCTTCGTTCTCACCGCGCGTCTTGCCCCGCGCGAACCTCGAGCGCAACCCCTCCAAGCGTTCGCGCACCTTCGCCTCCCAGCCCTCACCGGTGGCTTCAAACAACCGCGTCCCGTGGAGTTCGTCCGGCAAGTAGCTTTGCGCGAAACTGCCTTCGGGGTCGTCGAAGTAATACGCGTAGCGCGTGCCGTAGCCGATGCTTTTCATGTACGCGGTCGGCGCGTTGCGCAGGTGCAGCGGAACCTGCGCGCCCGTGTGCGTTCCCGCCGCCTCGAGCGCGAGTTTCCAAGCGCTGTAGACACTGTTGCTTTTGGGCGCGAGGGCGAGGTAGACGACGGCTTCGGCGAGCGCCAAGTCGCCTTCGGGCGAGCCCAGGAATTCGCTCGTCTGCTGCGCGGCAACCGCCAGTTTCAGCGCGTTCGGGTCCGCCAAGCCGATGTCCTCTGCCGCCATGCGCACGATGCGCCGCGCGACGTACGGCGGGTGCGCACCGCCTGCGATCATGCGGGCGAGCCAGTACAGTGCGCCGTCCACGTGCGAGGCGCGCACCGATTTGTGCAGCGCACTGATCAGGTTGTAAAAGTCCTCGCCGTTCTTGTCCATGCCCATCACTTGCGCGCCCAGGGCGTCCTTGGCTTCCTCCAGGGTGATGCGCTGCGTGAACTGCGCGGCAACCTCGAGCGCGGTCAGCGCTTTGCGCGCGTCGCCGTCCACGACGGCGGCGATGTGTTCTAACGCGTCTGAAGTGGCGGTCACGCCCGGCAAGCCTCGAGGGTCATCCAGGGCGCGGTTCAGGAGCGCCACGATGTCGGCGGGCGCGATTGGCTCGAGTTTCAGCGTGCGGGCGCGGCTTCTGAGCGCGGGGTTGACCTCGAAGCTGGGGTTTTCCGTGGTCGCGCCGATCAGCACCAGCAACCCCGATTCGACGTGCGGCAGCAGCGCGTCTTGCTGGGCTTTGTTGAAGCGGTGGATCTCGTCCAAAAAGAGCACGCTGCGCTTGCCCAGGTTGCGCATGCCTTCGGCGTTGACCACGACCTCGCGCACGTCTTTGACGCCCGCGCCGACGGCGGACAGCGCGTGAAACTGCGCCCCGGCGAGTCCGGCGACCAAACGCGCCAGCGTCGTCTTGCCACAGCCCGGCGGACCCCAGAGGATCAAGCTGCTCAGTTTGCCGCGCTCGAGCATCGCGCGCAGCGGCTTGCCGAGTCCAACGAGGTGCTGCTGCCCGACGACCTCTTCCAAGTTGCGGGGACGCATCCGCTCCGCGAGCGGCGCATCGGGGGCGAACAGCGTCATGCGTGGATGCTACCGCGCGCCGCATGAACCGGGTCTCGAGACCGCGCTGCGCAGCCTTCGGGGTCGCACCGGTCAGCCAAGGACCGTGGCGTGGTTCTTGCTCTCGAGCGTGCCCAAACCGTGCTTGGCTGCCAAGCGCTCCAGGTAGGCGACACGCGCCGGGTCAAACGGGTTGCGCGAGGTGTTGGAGCCGCGCCAGCTCATCAACACCGCCGGGGGCGTGATCTCCAACAATGGGCGCTGCGCGCTGATGCGCAGGAACCAGTCCCAATCCCAGTAATTGCCCAGGTCTGGGTCAAACCCGCCGAGGGTGTCGTGCAACGACCTGCGGTACGCGACCCCCGAGGTCAGCAGCGTGTTGTCGCGGCGCAGGGATTCGCGGGTGGTCGCGGGCTGAAACGCGCGGCGCTCACGCTCGTCGAAGACACCGTCCACTTCGTCCTCCAGGACCAGCCAACCGCCGCGGTAGACCACCACGTCCTCGCACTCGAGGAGGTCCACGACGCGCTCCAAGTGCTGTGGGTCGCACCAGCGGTCGTCGTCGTCCAGGAGCTGAATCGCGTCTGCCTGGGCGAGTTCGAGCGCCGCGTTGCGCGCGTCCACTTGCCCGCGACCAGGGTTGGGCACGGCGCGAATGCGCGCGTCTCCGAGCGACGCGGCGACCGCCAAGCCGCTGCCGTCGCCGTCGTCCACGACGATGATCTCCCAGTCTTGAAGCGTTTGGAGTTGCAGGGCCTGAAGGCTGCGGCGCAGCAGGGCACCGCGACCGCGCGTGGGGGTGACGAGGCTGATCGCCGGGGCACTGGGCATGGGTCAGCCTCGGGGATGCGCGTCAGGAAACGGTCAGGCAGCCTTGGACGCGAGCCCAACCGGTACAATCCTGTGGAGAATCCGCGTGCTGACCTTACTTTCCGTGAAGTACGGCGACCCCACGCACCTGCGGCGCAACGCTGCGCTGTGCCGTCGCCTCAACCCGAGCACGCCCTACACCTGGATTGCGGTCAACAACGACTTCGACGCGGCGTTCGCGGCTGCACCGACGCAAGATTTCGTGGTCGTGCCAGGTGCGCCTCGGGTCTCGAGGGGGGGCGACCGCGGCAGTGCCCACCACGCCGCCGGAATCATGCTCGGGTTGAGGGCAGTGCAGACGCGTTACGTGCTCGTGTTGGACCACGATTTTTACGCCGTGCGCCCGGCGTGGATGGATCAGGTGCTGCGCTACGCAGGCTCAAAAGGATTGGCGTTCTGGGGTTCGGTGTGGCATCCGCGCTGGTCGTACCAGCCGCGCGATTTTCCCTCCCCGCACTGCCTGTTGATTGACCTCGAGCAAGTGCGGCTGGAAGACCTGGACTTCGCCCCAGACATGGGGTCCGACCGCCTCGACGCGTTCGTCAGCAATCCACGCACGCCGATCCCGCAGCCCTTGAGGACGCTGTTGCAAGTCGCACGCTTCCGCGACACCGGCTGGCGCGTGCGCGAACGGTTTCGCACCTCCGGGTTGCGCTTCGAGCGCTTGCAGGTGCATTGGAACCGCGACGCAGCCCTCGAAGCCGCGCCCGCGCTGCACCGCGCCCTCGCGGACGTGCTGCCCACGGCGTTCAACCCATACCCGAAAGGGAGCGACGAACTGACCGAGGCGAGCTTCTTGCGCGCTGCCTCGAGCTTCGGCTCCGCCTGGGGTTGGGAGGAATTTTTTTGGCAGGGCACACCGTTCGCGCTGCACTTGCGCGGCGTGGGACGCGGCGTGGCGCACGCGGGCGAAGCCGCGGAACTCGAGCGGGTGCTGACCGCCCTGACCGGGTGAACTGACACGCCCTTGACGGCTGCGTTGGTAAGTCTGTGCGATGGACACACTCGAGGTTGCCGTGGTCGGCGCAGGGTACGTGGGGTTGAGCACCGCGGCAGCGCTTGTGGCGTGCGGGCACCGCGTTTGGGTCGTGGAGCGCGACGCCGGGCGGCTCGAGGATTTGCGCGCCCAGCGCGTGCCGATTCGAGAACCGCACCTGGCGGAACTGCTGTTCGCACCCTCGAGTCAGGTCTGTTTCACCGCGGATTTGGGCGCCGCCGTGCGCGCCTCGAGCGTCGTCGTGATCGCCGTGGGCACGCCGCCGACGCCCTCGCACGGGGCGGATTTGTCGCAACTCTACGCGGTGCTCGAGGGCATCGCGCCCCTGTTGGACGAATCTCCTCGCGCCATCGTCGTCAAATCCACGGTGCCCGTGGGCACACATGCGGATGCGGCGGCGACCTTGCGTCGCCTTGCGCCGCAAGCGAGCTTCGCCGTGGTCAGCAACCCGGAGTTCCTGCGCCAGGGACGCGCGGTGCGCGACGCCGTGTTCCCGGACCGCATTGTCGTCGGCGCGGATGCACCGTGGGCGTTCGGGCAGATGCGAACCGTCTACAGCGCGTTGCTCGAGGGTCGCGCCGCACTGCCCGCGACCCTCGAGACGCAACGTCCCGCGTCCCGACCACAGTGGCTCGAGGTCAGCCCGCACAGCGCCGAACTCGCCAAGTACGCTGCGAACGCGTTCCTGGCAATGAAGATCAGTTTCGTCAACGAAATCGCCAACGTCTGCGCGGAAACCGGCGCGGACATTGACGAGGTCGTCAGCGTGCTCGGCGGTGACGCGCGCATCGGCGCGGACTTCTTGCGTGCTGGACTCGGCTACGGCGGTTCGTGCTTTCCAAAAGACACACGGGCGCTTTCGACGATGGCCGCCAAAAGCGGGTACGACTTTCGCCTGCTGCGCGCCGTGATCGAGGTCAACGCCGCCCAGCGCTACCGCGCCCTCGAGCGGTTGGAGCGCGCCCTGGGCGGCTTGCGCGGTCGCACGGTGGCCGTGCTCGGGCTGAGTTTCAAACCCGACACCGACGACCTGCGCGAATCGCTCGGCGTGGACATCGCCCTCGAACTGGCAGCGCGTGGCGCAACGGTGCGCGCCCACGATCCTGTGGCGGCGCAGGCGGCTCGCGGGGTGCTGCCCTCGGGGATGGCGGTCAGCGACGATCTCGAGGCGGTGCTCGAGGGGGCGGACGGGTTCGTGCTCGTGACCGAATGGCGCGAGTACCTGCACGCAGATTGGGCGGGTCTGGGCGCACGCATGCGGCAGCGGGTCGCACTGGACGGACGCAACGCCCTCGAGCCCGCATTGATGCGCGCGGCCGGGTTCACCTACATCGGCATCGGACGTGCGACGCCGTAAACGTGGATTCCGCTCCCGCTTCGCATCAACGCTTCGCATCAACACAGTGGCGCAATCCATGCCCAGGCTCGAGGGCGTTGTTGCCTCGAGCTGGTGGTTGACCCAATCCCGGTCGATGCGTCCATGGCGCTCGAGGTTCGTCGTGCTGTTCCAGACCCGCACGCCTCGAGCCGCTCAACGCGTGTACCCGGACGGGTCGAACGCGTCCATGACCTCACCCAGCGTCTCACTGACGATGCTTTTGACTTCGTTGGGTTTGAGCGCGAAGCGGCCTTCGACGCGAATTTCGTTCGTTGCGCCGCGCTCCAAGCGCAACTCGGTTTCTTCGCCCAACTGCGCTTTCAACAGCGGTTCCAATTGCGCGTGCAAGTCGGCTTGCATCGCGTCTTGGTCGAGGTTGGCTGGAGCGGCGCGCGGGTTGGCGAAGCGGATGACGACGAGTTGAGCCATGCAGATGACACTACGCCCCCTGGGTCGTTCGGGCGTCAGCTCGGCTCGAGCACGGTCTCGTGCACGGCTTCAACGCTGCCATCTCGAGGTGCAAGGAGAAAAGCGCCCCGGCTGTTGACCAGGGCGCTCGAGGCTCGAGGGCTTGTGTTTACTCTTTCACGCCGCCCGCCAAATTGCCGCTGATAAAGACCTGTTGGAAGCTGTAATACAGCGCCACAATCGGAATGGCGCCGAGCACGGCAGCAGCAGCAAATGTTCCGTAATCCACGCTGAACTGCCCCGTGGCGAAGCTGCGCAAGCCCACGCCGACGTTCCAGTTTTGCGCGCCGGTGACCAAGACGTTGGCGGTCAAAAACTCCGTGTAGGTGCCGACGAACTGCAAGAGGAAGATGAACACCAGCATCGGTCCCGACAGCGGCAACACGATGCGCGTGAACGCCGTCCAGCGCGTGCAACCGTCCACCAGGGCGGCTTCCTCCAAACTTGCCGGGAGGCTCTCCACGTAACCCTTGTAAATCCACGTGCCGAACGACACCGCGCCGCCCGTGTAGGCGATCACCAAGCCGGGCAGGCTCTCGGTCAGCCCCAAGCGGAAGATCAGTTCGTACATGGCCACCAAGCCCAGCAGGGCTGGAAACATCTGGATGAAGATCAGGAACATCAGGAATTGAAAGCGCCCCGGAAAGCGCAGGCGCGCCAGGCCGTACCCCGTCGTCGTGGTCAGCATCACGGTCAGCAAACCCGTCGCGCCAGACACCAGGAAGGTGTTGCGCACCCAGAGCAGGAAACGGCTGGCATTGGTAAACCCGGTGAACTGCGCGGGCGTCAATGAGATGAAGAACCCCGCCACGCCGAGCACGGCGATCCACGTCACGCCCAGACGACCCCGCGCGATGCCTTTGCTGACCCGTCCGCCCGCGTAGCCCTGCGCGAGCACCCAGACGACCGCCAGCCCAACGAGCCCCGCGACGAACATGCCGGCGAAAACCCACTGGTACCAGTAGATTTGCACGCCGTCGAAGAGCTTGGCGTAATTGGCGAGGCTCGAGCCCTCGAAGCTGGGCAGCACGCGGGCGCGCAACAGGAGCGGTTCGCTTTCCGTGCCGAGGGTGGCTTGACTGAGGCGGTTCAATGGGTCAAACGACGCGGAGACGACGTAGAAAATCGGGTACAGCGAAAACAGAATCACGATCCAAAAGAAGACGTGGGTGAGCTGGTCGTTCAGCACCGACAGGTACGCCACCGGACGCCCCTTGCGGGCGGCTTGCCCCATCAACTTGCCGATGTAGCTGGTGCCAAGCACCAGAGCAACGACCGCCAACAAGCCCAGCAGCGTGTACAACCCGGCGTTTTCCGGGCGGACGATTGCAAACGACGGTGAGCCGAGCCTCGAGCCGAGGTCGCGCACGAGCAGCACCAACAGCACGACCACGACGGCGAACAGCGTCCAGTTCAGCGCGACGCGCCAGGCGGGCATGCCGCTCGAGGGCAGGGAACGGGCGGGGCTGCTCATCGTCTGGCCTCCTTGAACACGCCGGCGACGCGGAAGTTAAAGACAGAAATGATGATCGTCAAGACGCCGACGATCACCGACACCGCACCCGCCAAGCCGTAGGCTTGCGCGCCCGCGCCGGTGAACGCGGTGTTGAACCCCCAGGAGAGCAGGATGTCCGTGCTGCGCGCGGTCGCCTCGCGGCCGACCTCGGCGGGACCGCCAGCGGTGAGCAAGTAGATGATGCCGAAGTTGTTGAAGTTGTACGCGAACGTCGCCAAGACGATGGGGGTGAACGCGGCTTGCAGCATCGGCAGGGTGATGAAGCGCACCTGCTCCAGTTTTGTCGCACCGTCAATGTCAGCCGCTTCGTACAGGTCGTCTGGAATCGCGCTGAGCGCGCCCAGGGTCGCGGTCATCATGTACGGAAAGCCCAGCCAGAGGTTGACGAGGATGATGGCGACCTTGGCCCACATCGGGTCGGTCAGCCACGGCACGGGCAGCGCGCCGAACAACCCCAGCAGGCGGTTCAGCCCACCGAAGTTTTGGTTCATCAACACCGCCCACATCTGGATGGAGATCACGGCTGGAACCGCCCAGGGCAAAATCAACAAGGAGCGGTAGAGGTTCCTGAATTTGAGGCGTTTGTTGTTCAGCAAGATCCCCAGCACCAAGCCGACGATGACGTTCAGGAGCGTCGTGCTGATCGCAAAGATGACCGTCCAGACCAAGACGGGCCACAGTTGCACGCTGGCCCGGGCAAAGATCTGCTGGAAATTTCCAAAGCCGATGAAGCTGATTGGGTTGATCCGCCGCACGCGCGTCGTGTCGGCGGGCACGGGCCCATCGAAGACAATGGTGTTGCCCTCGATGCGCGCCGCGCGAAAGGTCGGCCCCGGTCGCCCGAGTTCGGCATCCGAACGCAGCTCCAAGGGTTCGCCGACGCAGCCCGCGTTGCGGCAGGCCAGCGTTTCGATTTTGCTGGCACCGGTCAAGGTCAAGGTGTTTTCGCTGCTGCCCCTGGCGACGCTGATCTCCGTCGTGCTGTCGGGGCGGTCGTTGTTCTGCGAGTTGAAATTGGTGAACGCGTAGCCGAAGGTCAGCGCGATGGGGTACACCGTGAACACCAACAAGCAGATGATCGCGGGCAGCAGGTAATACCAGTTCGTCAACCACGGAAAGAAGCGCACGGCAATGAGCAGCAGCGGGATCAGTGCGCCCACGACGAAGATGAGGATCAACCACGCTGGAGCTGTCGGTGCGGCCGCGATCACGGCGCTGAGCACGGTTTGCCCGATCAGCAGCGCCAACGCGCACAGCCCGAGCACGAGCACAATCGCAAAAGCCGCTCCAGACGTGCCCTCGGGCGGCTTGCTCGAGCCCAGCCCGGTGAAGCCTTGTTGCGGAGGTTTCGCCGCCATCATCGCCATTGTTTGCCCCCTTGTGAACCTCGAGCACACGAAACCGAACGTCGAAGACCTGCGCTTTGCGCGGCGCGCGTCGCCAGACGCGCAACCCCTTGCCATGTGTGCTTGTCGGTGCACCATTCTACGCCGATGAACAGTGCGCGTTGCTGTGTGCCACACCCCTGCAACGGCGTGATCGGGCAGCCGGAGTTTCGGGGCAAACCCGTGCACCCTCGAGCCCACGTGCCATTGGCTCGAGGGTGCCTTGAACGCCGCGCGCCCCGCCCTGAAGGTGAGGGGCGGGGCGCGGTTTCAGCCGTTGGGCTTACTTCTTGTTGATCGCGGCCTTGATCTGGTCCACGGCCTTGTTGTGCAGCGCGGCGATGTCGGCGTTGTCGGTCTTGATGCTCAAGCCCAGCGCGTCGCCCCACGGTCCCCAAACCTGGCCCATCTCTGGGATGTTGGGCATTGGGATGCCGCGCGCGACCGCGGCACCGAAGCCTGCGACGACGGGGTCTTTGCTGAGTTGACGCACGGCGCTCTTGGACACGGGCAGGCGGCCACCCTCTTTGTTGAGGCTGATTTGCTGCGCGGGTTGAATCAAGAACTTGGCGAATTCCGCTGCGACGGGCTTTTGCTTGCTGTAGGCGTTCATGACCACGCCACGGACACCCAAGAACGGTTGGAAGTCGGCGGTCGCACCGGTCGGGCGCGGGGGCAAGCCGATGCCGTAATCAATCTTGGCGTCGCGCACACCGCTCATGACCCACGGACCGTTCAGCCACATCGCCAGGTTGCCCTTTTTGAACAGGTCTTCTTGCAAACCTGGATCTTCGGCGCCTTCGGGGATGAGCTTGTACTTGAAGCGCAGGTCATTGATCATCTGCGCCGCTTTGACCGCCCCGGCGTTGTTCAACCCGATGTCGGCGGTGTTGAAGCTGCCGTCGCGGTTCTTGCCGAAGACGTACGCGCCGTACGCGCGGTAGAAGCCGTGCATGTGGTACTGAATGCCAATCGGCGCGAGGAACCCGAATTTCTGCTGACCAGGGTTTGTGAGCTTCTGCGCGGTGGCAATGAACTCGTCCCAGGTCTTGGGGATGCCGCCGGGGAGGAGCTTCTTGTTGTAGACGATGGCAACAGCTTCGCCGAACATCGGCACGCCGAAGACGCGTCCCTTGAAGTTGAAGGCGTCAATGCTGCTCGCGGCGGTGTCGGCGCGGTAGCGGGCGTCCAAGTACTTGTCCATCGGCTCCAAAACACCGGCCGAGGCGAACTGACCAACTTGGTCGTGCGGGATGGTGGCGATGAGGTCGGGACCCTCGCCTTTGGGGGCGCTCTGGATGAACTTGTCGCGGTTCTCGCCCAAGGGCACGGCGACAACTTCGATCTTCGCGCCGCGCGCGGCTGGGGTCGCCTCGAACGCTTTGGCGGCGTCTGAGATCCACTTCAATTCGCCCGAGCCAAAATCCGTCCACACCGTGATCTTTTGTTGACCTTGGACCGCGGCACCCAAACCGAGTGCGACGGTCAATGCAGCCACCACTGCAAGTTTTTTCATGACCCTCTCCTTGTGGGCGTCGTCGCCACAAGCCCCGCTTTGGTATCGCTTCCACGCCGATTGACGCGCGAAAACACCGCTCTCGAGACCTGCTTTTGGCTGTGCGCCTGACGCAAATGCTAACACATTTGGCGTATCAAAAAGCAACTTGAACCAGCTTGTGCACTGGTTTTGGGACGTGGTTAAGCCAAGCTCAAGGGATGCGCCCTCGGGCAAACGCACACTTCGACAATGCACTCGGTCAAGCTCGTGGCGAGGCAGCACAAGCCCGAAATTCCCGAGGACAGTCCTGCGGTCGATGTTCTCGAGCAAGCACGAACTCGAGGCATACAGCATTTCCCGAGTTCCTCTCCCACCCTCCCAAAAAACGGTCGGGTGTCCGCTTCACTCGAAAATTGCTGATTTGTTCTACTCGCCCAGCTCGCCAGGTTTGTGACCAAGGGCAGTCACAAACCTGGGAACCGCTATAGGTTGACGCGCGCTCGGGCAAACCAAAGGAAAAGCGCTGACCCACCGCACGCTCGAGCCCAAACGCGCCATTGCACTCGAGCCGTCGTTCATTCAGCGACGCGCAAGCGCACCGGAGCGCGACCCGTGACCGGCGCACCACGCAACACCTCCAAAAGCGCGGCGATGGCTTCCGGCCTGTACCCAAAGGTCACGAGCGCGGGCGCAGGCACGTCCTGCACGTTGTACGCATTCCACAACGCGAGGTGCAGGTGCGGCTTGGTCTCGAGCGCCAACGCGCGCGCGTCCTGGGACAAGCGGCGGCGCGTCGTCGTCGCAAAAACGAGCGTCTCACCGCGCGCTTGCGCCGCACGCACCTTCGGCAGCGCCTCGAGCGGCTGTTCTGCGTCGAACAGCACGCTGCGCACGCGGTACACGCCTTCCAATGCGCGCGCCAAGCGCTCGCCGCTGATGCCCAGTTCGGAGACGTTCTCGCCGGGCACCTCGCGCGGGGCGACCAGCGTCACCGCCTCGCCCGCCGCAGGCAAGCGCACCTCGCCCACGGCAACGACGCCTGAGCGCCACGCACCTTGCATCAACGCGCGGTCAGCGTCCATCTCAGCCGCGGTGTACTCGAGCGGCGCGCTCGGGTAATCGCGGGCAAGTGCCTGCAACCGCGCCGCGCTCCGCTCGATTTGCGCCTTTGGGATGCGCCCGTCGCGTTCGGCTGCCTCGAGCGCATCGAAGGTCGCTTCCTGGGCACTCTGCCGCCCCAACCCCTCGAGCATGTCCGCGCCCGCCAGCACGCTCAGCACCGCCGCTTCGCCGCGACCCCAACCCGCCTCCACCGCCGCCATGCCCATGCTGTCGGTGACGATCACACCGTCGTACCCCCAGCGTTCGCGCAACAGCCCGGTCAGAATTGGCTTTGAGAGCGTCGCGGGCAAGCTGTCCAACGCCGGATACACAATGTGCGCCGTCATGATGCTCGGCATCAGGGACAGCGTCTCCCTGAACGGCAAGAACTCCAGCCCCTCGAGCGTCGCCAAATCCTTAATCACGGTCGGCAACGCGTGGTGGCTGTCCAACGCGGTGTCGCCATGCCCCGGAAAGTGCTTGGCGCACGCCGCGACGCCCTCACGCATCAGTCCCCTCGCCCACGCCGCACCCATCCGCGCCACGTGGGCGGGGTCCTCCCCGAAGCTGCGGTCACTGATGACGGGGTTCAACGGGTTGTTGTTGACATCCAGCACCGGCGCGAAATTCCAGTTGAAGCCCATCGCCCGCAAGCCCCTGGCGACCGCGCGCCCAACCTCGAAGGTGGTGGATTCATCATCCCCCGCCCCGAGGCTCGCGGCACTCGGCGCGTGCGGCAAGAAATTCATCCGCCACACCCCGCCACCCTCGCCGTCAATGGCGACCAGCAACTCCTCGCCCAAAATGGATTTGAGGTCCGCGATCAGATCACGCGTCTGCTCAAAGGACGCGATGTTCTTGCGAAACAAAATCACGCCGCCCGGTTGATAACGCTCCAAATGCGCCCGCGTACCCGCCTCGAGGGTCGTGCCGGGAATGTCCACCATGACGAGTTTGCCAATCATGGCGCGCAGCATAAAGCCTTGAAGGTGAACCTCGAGACTCGAGCCCTTGAACTCAAACCCCCTCCACGAGGGGGAACTGCTCGAGCAAAGCTCGAGCAAGGGGGAGTGCACCGGGCAGGTGAGACGGCGCGGTGCACTCCCCTCTGCTTGCCAGCGGCAAGCTGTCTCCCCTCGTGGAGGGGAGTAAAAAGGTCAACTACCGCAGTCTCGAGCGGAGGTAGGTCTCGAGTTCGGTGACGTGAATGCGTTCTTGCGCCATCGTGTCGCGGTTCCTGACAGTCACGGTGTCGGTGAGGTTGACGCTGGGGTCTTTGCCTTGTCCGATGGTGTCGAAATCCACGGTGATGCAGAACGGCGTACCGACCTCGTCATGGCGGCGGTACGCCTTGCCGATGTTGCCGGTGTCTTCGTACAGCACGCGCCCCATGCCGAGGGCTTGAAGTTTGTTCTTGAGGGCTCGAGCGACGCTGGTGATTTCCTCACGGTTCTTGGCGAGCGGGATCACGGCGACCTTGATCGGCGCGAGGTGCGGGCGCAGCTTCAACACGATGCGCTCCTCGCCGTTCTCGAGTTTTTCCTTCGTGTACGCCTCGGTGAGCACGGCGAGCACGCCGCGATCCACGCCCGCCGAAGGTTCGATGACGAAGGGCACAATCGGTTTTTGCGTGTCCGGGTGCGGAATCGTCAATTTCTCGGTGCTGTCGGCGTTCGGTTCAACCCGAGCTTGAATCCCCAGCGAGTCCTGTGCCTTGGTGTGGCTGCCCAAATCGAAATCCGTGCGGTTGGCAATCCCTTCCAACTCCTCGAGCCCGTGCGGGAAGCGGTAGAGGATGTCCACCGTGGCTTTGGAGTAATGGCTCAAGTCCTCGGGCTTTTGGTGGTACGGCTCGAGGTTGGCGCTTTCCAAACCTTGCGCCCGCCACCACTCGAGGCGCGCGTCCACCCAACGCGCGTGCCACTCCTCGTCCGTGCCTGCCAGGACAAAGAACTCGAGTTCCATCTGTTCAAATTCGCGCACGCGGAAGATGAAGTTGCGCGGCGTGATCTCGTTGCGGAACGACTTGCCGATCTGCGCAATCCCGAACGGAAGACGACGCGCGGTGCTGTCCACGACGTTCTTAAAATTGACAAAGATGCCCTGCGCGGTTTCCGGGCGCAGGTAAGCGTAGGAATCCTCGTCCGCGACGGGTCCAACGGTCGTTTTGAACATCATGTTGAACGGGCGCGGCGCGGTCCAATCGCCGGGCTTGCCGTCTTCTGGATCAACAACTCTCGCAGCATTTAGAGCTTTCTCGGCAACAATAGGGGTCTTAATCAAAGCAGAGAGAAAAGAATCGATTTCTACTGACTGAGTTATCCGATCAATTTCATCTACCGATGTGTGTGGCTCGAGTGCCTGCAAAAATGCTTTCATAACTGCGAGTTGAATCGCTCGAGATTGATCTTTCAAGAGATGATCGAGGCGGTAACGCTTTTTCGTGGCGCGGTTGTCCACCATTGGATCGGTGAACGTCGCCTCGTGCCCGCTGTGGCGCAGCACAAGCTTGTGCGTGAGGATGCTCGAGTCCAGCCCTTCGATGTCGTCGCGCTCGTAGACCATCGCGCGCCACCACGCCGCCTTCAAATTGTTCTTCAACTCCACGCCCAAAGGACCGTAATCGTAGGTGCCTTGCAAGCCGCCGTAGATGTCGCTCGCGGGGAAAATAAACCCACGCCGTTTGCACAAGCTGACCAATTCGTCCATCGTCTCTGCTGGCATAAAACCCTTTCCAGCCCGAGCCCGTTTTTCTGGTCAAATCAAAAAACCAGGCGGCTGCTCGAGCCACCTGGGGACGCAAATTCATTTGCGCGGTTCCACCCCAGTTCCTCGAGTCACCTGCTTGAAATCAGATTTTGACTTCCGCTCGAGGCACTTTTTCCTGCCCGCGCTCCCCGCTGCCTTCGCGCCGTTCGGAACGCCTGGCTCACACTGCCCCAGGCTCGCTCGAGGACCGAGATCGGCGGTACTCCTTCGGATCACCGCGCTTCACGGATTATGCCGCCCAAGGGTTGAAGCGGTCAAGCTCGAGCGGTACTCGAGCAACAGCAGGCTCGAGGGGCAATAAAAAACGCGCCCTTTGAGGCGCTGATAAACAAAAATATAGCACGGTATGCGGTATTCGTCAACGGTTTGCGTGTGGCTCGAGGGGAACGCGTCGTGGCGCGGTGGACCCTCTCCCGTTCCACAGAAGGGGATGTGAGAGAACGTAGTCCTCGAGCGGGGAGAGGGCGTGCAACGCGCAGTCGTCCTACCGCTCGAGCAATGCGCGCAAGCGTTTCAAATCCACCTTCGCGTTGTGCCTGGAGTCCATCGGCAGCGCCTTCACATCCCGCACCTCGTCCACGTGCGCCCAATCCAGCCTCTCGAGCAGCACATCCGGCTCAGGTTTCCCGTCCCATTCCACGCACAGCAGGCGTTTGTTTTGAAACTCGAGGAACGCGCAACGCTGCACCCCGTCCACCTCCAGCGCGGCGCATTCCACGCTGAACGGGTAGATCACGCCGTGCGCGTCACTGATACGCGCGTTCACGCGCCCAGCGAGCCACAAGCGTCCCTGCGCGTCCAAGCTGCCCGCGTCGCCCGTGCGGTGCCAGATGCGCCCATTCACCCGCACTTTGGTTTCGCTGTCGCCGCGTCCGTGCAAGTACCCTGGGAGCACGTGCGCGCCGCTGACGACGATCTCGCCGATCTCGGACGCGGGCAAAGTCGCCGCCTCGAGCCCCACGCCGCTCGAGAGGCTTTGCGGGCTCACGACGCGCAGCGTGATCTCTGGGACGGGTTTGCCGACGAGCAAGCCGTGTCCCCCGCGCATCGCGTCGAAGTCGTCGGGCTTCATGTCGCTGTATTCGATGTGCGCGATGGGCTCGGCTTCGGTGGAACCGTAGACGCTGTACAGGCGCGCGTTCGGGGCGACTTGATAGAGCTTGTACAGCACGCGCGGAAACACCGGACCGCCGCCCGAGAAAATCCGCGTCAACCCTGGCAGCGTGATCTCACGCTCGAGGGCATGGTCTGCCAGCCGCTCGAGCAGCGCGGGGCTGGCAGCGGTGCGGGTGATGCGGTGACGCGCAATCTGCCCGAGGATCGGCTGTGGGTTCAGCCGCGCGGGACGGCGCAGGTTCGCGTCGGGCATCACCGTGGTCACGCCCGCCCCGAGGTTCGCCAGGGCGACAATCGGCAGCGTCGCCAAGTCCACGTCTCCATCAATCGGCTCGAGCAGCGATTCCAGCGCGGCGAACTGCGCCAACAGCAACCCGTGCGTGCGCAGTGCAGCCTTCGGCGTGCCGGTCGTGCCGCTGGTGAAGGTCAGCAGCGCGGGCGCGTCGGCGGTGACGGCGGCAATCCCCTCGAGCGGGGGCACAGCGGCGTTCACGGCACTCGAGCCGGGAAACCACCCACGCGTCGTCACGCGCACGGGCACGCTGCGCAACGCGGGCACGAGCAACGAGAGCCAGTGCGCGAGCCCGGAGCCAACGAGGGCTTTGGGCGGGTTCAACGCACAGCAGCGCTGGACATGCTCGAGCCCCGACGCTGGGTCAACGACCATCACCACCGCGCCCAAGCGAAACACCGCCGCCAGCGTCACGTACAGCGCCCCGCTCATTGGCACGAGCACCATCACCGCGTCCCCAGCGCGCACGCCTCGAGCGTGCAACACCCCCGCGAGTCCTGCGCTGCGCCGCTCGAGATCCGCGAAGGTCAGCACTGAACCGTCCCGCTCGAGGATCGCGGGTTTGTCCGGGTGCGCGGCGACTTGGGCGCGCAGGTGCTCCAAGAGGTTCATAGGTCTTTGCTGTACAACGCATAGCGCCGTATCACCGTCGCAGTGCGGGCACTGGCGTTCCCGGAGACATTGCCGTCGTAAATCAGTGCGTGAACCACACGCGGTAGGTTCATCGCTCGAGCCAAGCTGTGCAACTCGTCGCCCAGCAGTGCGCCGAGCCCCGCGTACTGCCGACCGGGGCGCACGCCGACGGTTTTCAGAATGAGCGTGTCCACGGGTGAGCGCAACAAATCAGGCACGGCAAACGCGAAGCCGACCGCGCGCCCTCTGTGTTCCGCGATGCGCGTGAACTCGGGCGGCAACATCTGCAAACCAGGACGGTACAACCCGAGGAAGGCGTCTTTGGACAGCGGCGTGTACAAGAAGTTATGGGCGAAACTCTCGAGCGCCACGCTGTAAATCTGCTCGAGGTCGCCGTCCAAATCCTTGGCGTTCGCGGCGCGCGTGGTCACACCCAGCCCCTCGAGCCTTGCGCGCACGCGACCCATGCGCTCGTCGGGGGCGGGATTCACTGCGAGGCTCGAGTGGTACGTCGCCAAGACCGTGAAGCCCGCGTCCAGAAAATGCGCGTTCCACTCTGGGGGATTCTGCGGCTCGAGCATGAACGGCGCTTCGCTGCCCGCATCGCTGACCAACCGGTACGCGCGCCACGTGTTGCCATCCAGCGGACCGATGATGCGCGTACACCCAGCCGCGCGCAACCGCGCCCCCGCCGCCTCGAGCACCGCTGCACCCGCCTCGGCGTGAACGGCGGCGTAATGCCCGATGCAACCCGCCCCCTCGAGCGCCGACGTGAACCACACGCTCGCTCGAGCCAGCAACGCCTCCCCCTCGAGCACCTGGAAGTGCACATCCGGCGCGTCACGCCCGAGGTTGACCTCCGCCCAACCCGCACGGGTCGTCGAACGCGCACCGTCCCACACCTCGAGCCTCACGCCTGCACCCCGCGCCGTTCACCGAGCAAGCCCGCCACGCCCGCGACGATCACCACCGCCGTCAAACCCGCCACGACCAGCGCTCCAGCGTCCAAACCCAGCAGCGCCCGCAACAGCAAATACGTGCTGACCGGGAGCAGCACGTTGTCCAAACCGTCCTTGGCAACCGCCTCTAAGAGCGTCATCAACAAGCCAACCGTGAACGCCGTCAACCCCGCCTCGAGCACTGGCACGCCATTGACCGCCAACCCCGCCCAGCACACGCTGAAACTCACGATGAAAAATGCTGATGATCCCTCGAGACTTTTCGCGTCCGGGTCACTGGTGAACCGCCGCTTGCCGTAAAACGTGCCCACGAGTGCCGCCACCGCATCCGCGAACGTCAAAATCGCCAACGCCGTGCCGTACAACGCGCCGCCTTGCGACAACGTAAACAACGCAGGCAACCCCAGCAAAAAATAAAACTCGCCCAGTGACACGCGGTTGACCTTGCTGAGCACATCGCCCAAGCCCTGCTTCAACGGCTTCCACAACCGCAACAACAACATCGTCACCGCCGCCACACCGCACGTCACCCAAACCTCGAGCCGCGAATTCGTGACGAACGGAAAACCGAACCCGACCATGCCCACGCCGACATGCAAGAGCTTGCGCGCCCATTCCGGGTGCGGTTTGAAAAAGTGCTGCCACACGCGAATCAACCCCAGCCACGCGCCTAAGGCGAGCAGCATGGCGATCACCCCGAGCATCGGTGTCGCCTCCAGGATTTTGTACCCCCCTGCGAAGTAGGGGGGCGTCTCGAGCTTTGCTCGAGACGGGGGGTCGTGCAACGGTCTGTCTCGGATACGCGTCGCACGACCCCCCGCCGCCCTACGGGACGGCGACCCCCTACTTCGCAGGGGGTGACTCGAGACCGCGACCGCGCCGCCAGCGAACAGGTTTTTCGTAGGGGCGTCGTGCCCATGCACGCAATGCGTGACGCTGGTCTTCGCCCGAGTGTCGCGCCAGCGACACCAACGTCCCGCCAGAACCAGATTGCGAATACGACCCTCGAGACGTGAATGCTCGAGCCACGATCCTCAAGACCCGTTGACCCACACGCAACCCTCGAGCCGCTGGTGCACGGGCGATCACAAGGATCGCCCCTACGAAGGTACGGATTCGCGTCGCCGTTGCTGGGGCGAACATGCAGTTCGCCCCTACGTGACGCTACGTTTCTCGAGGGTGGGTTCACACAATTTCCTCGAGCACAAACCGGCTGTAAAAGAACGCTTTGTCTTTCAGGTGCAACCGCGCGGCTTCGTCCTCGAGCGGGCGGAGCAGGTGCGCCATGTTTTCCGGTCGGCTGCGTGGCGCGAGCAGGTTCCAGTACGCCAACCGCCCGCCGGTTCGTCCAGCCGTTGCCAGCCGCTCGAGGAGGGCGTTGGTGTTCTCCGTAGACATGTATTCAAAAATGTCGGAGAGGTTGCAGCGGTCCACGCTGCGCGGTCCCAATGTCTCGAGGTGCGTCTCCAGCGAGGCTTGGTGCCACGTGAGGCGCGGCAGATTGGCGCGGATCGTTTCGAAGTGTTCGGGACGCAATGCGTGTGGCAGGACGCGGCGGTGACGGGCGGTGAGAATCCACTCGAGGTACGGGTTCTTGCCGGGGTGCAACTCCACGAGCGCGTGGCGGATGCGGCGTTTGATGTGTTCGCTGGGGCTGTCGCTGACGTATTTGAAGAAACTGGGGTCGCGTCCGAGCCAACCCAAGACACGCCGGGAGAAGAATGCGCCAATCAAGAGACGCCAGCGCCACGTGTCGAAACTGGCGTCGAAAACCCGCGCGCGTTCGCTGCGGTCGTCCAGCGCCATCAGCCACTCGAGGGTCGTCTTGGACGTGATGAGCGGCACGATAAACGTGCGGAAGATGCGGAAGTAGCGTTCAAACTTGCCCGCGTCGCCGATGCCGCCGCGCACGAGGTCCAGGCGCGCGTCCCAGAAGGCTCGGGCGTCGGTGGGCAGGGCTTTGCGGCAGCGGGCGTAGAGGTCCAAGCGGCGCGTGCTCGGGGTGGAGCCGATCAACTCCAAGAGTTCAGCGTGCTCGAGGGTTTGGTACGCGGCAACGCGCAGTGCGAGGCAGTGCAATTGCGCGCTCGAGAGGTCTAAAGCAATGACTCGAGCCGGGTCTTTCGTCAGCAGGGACAGCGTGTTGTCGCCTGCGGAGGCGATGGACACGCAGGTGTCTCCGGGCTGCACGTCCAGCCCCTCGAGCAGCACGTCCGCGTCCTCCCAGACTTGGGCGTAGCGGATCAATTCAAAATTGGCTCTGGAGGCGACTTCGCTCATGCGCTGGGCTCCACGCGCTTCACCACGCCGCTCGAGCCATCGAGTTCCACCCAATCGCCGTCTTTGAGCCAGGTGGTCACGCCGGGGATGGCAACGATGGCGGGAATTCCCAGTTCGCGGGAGACGATTGCCGAGTGCGACAGCAAACTTCCGCGTTCGACCAGCAAGGCTCGAGCCAAAGGAAGAATCAGAATCCAGCCAGGATCGGTGCGTTCCGCGACGATGATGACGGGCTCGGTCAGGTTCGCGGTGCGTGGATCCAAAACGACGCGCACGGGTCCGCGCACGACACCGGGCGAACAGGCGATGCCGCTGCGCGCGTGCTCGAGCCCTGCGTCTGCGGTGGTTTCTCGAGTCTCGAGCGTTGCCCCGGCGCGCACGGGTCCGCGCGTGGTGAAGCGGCGCGGCGGCGCGGGTTGCGCTTTGAAGCCCTCGAATTCTTGGCGTCGGGCGTTGACGAGGGCGCGCAAATCGGTTGTGGTTGCCGTGCCTTCGACGTACCCGATCAAATCCGAGACTTCGAGCCAGAACACGTCGCGGGGGGTGTCAATCGCACCGCTCGAGGCAAGCCGCGCGCCGATCTCTAAGAAAATTCTGCGTGCCCGTCCGAACACGCGGGTGCGCTCGAAGCGCAGGTTTTCGCGGTCGCGCACGCGCGCACGGGCTTGTGCCAGCACGAAGTTGAACACGGCGCGGCGCAGCGGTGGCAGGGCGTCTCGAGCCTCGAGTTCGGCTGCTTTGGCGGTCGCCCCCGCGTCGTGCGCGGTGTGCCCCTCGAGCCGCGCGAGTTGCCCGATGCTGCGCCACAGCAGCAGCGGTTCGTCGTTCAGCGTCGCGCTCTCGAGCTTCAGTTCATCCAAGCAGCGGTCTCCGAAGCGCTCGAGGTACGCCGCTGCACCGGAACGCAATTCAGCGTGCCCCTCGAGCGCCCGCGTGATTTGCTCGAGCGAGCCGTTGCACAAGGCGTCCACGAGCCCTGCGTCCCCTCGAGCCAAGCCCGCCAATGCCTCGAGCCGCGCAGCGGGTTCCGCGCTGACCATGCCGCCCCCGCCGACGATGAGGGCGTTCTGCAAACCCGCGCGGTCGCTGAGCCAGTTTTGCGCGATGCGCCGCAGCACGCCGTAAAAGATCATGGCGAAAAAATCGTTGACCAGCGGCGCGTCCCAGCGCGTCAGCAGCTTGCCCTCCAAGCTCCGGTAATGCGCGACGAGGGCGCTCAAATCCATCGTCTCGAGCGGCACGGGTTCCAAAGTTTGGTTCAAGCGCGCGTAAAACGCAGCTTTCATCGGCTCGAGCCTTGCCCACGAGAGCAGCAAGCCCACACCCGCGCGGGTCAGGTCGAAGGCATCGCGCCACCTCGAGACCCCGGCTTGACCCGTTGCAATCTCACGCTCGAGGGCGTCGGGCAGCGCTTCGTTCACGCCCATCATCTGTTCCATCAACGCGCGGTTCAGTTTGAATCCCGGCAGCAAGGCAAGCAACCTGTACCAGTTGGACAGGTTGTAATAAATCCGCCCGCGCACCAGTCCGATCATCGCCTCGAGCCGATTGCTGTTGTCCGCAATCCGCCCCGCGTCCACGCCGAGGATCACGAGAAACTGACGGTACACGGCGGTGTACGCGCGGCGCGCGAAGCTGTAGGTCAACGGCGTGGTCGTGCCGGAATAGCTTTCGATGATGTTGGAGTTGTCCCAGATGATCTCTTCGCCCGTCTCGCTCGAGGGTTCTGGGCTCGAGACAGGGTTGTTTGAAACGCTGCTGCTCGAGCCATCTGCCTTCAACGTCGTGATCGGACGCGATTGCAGCAGGTACAGCGCGTCACCTTCAAACGCAAACTCGAGGTCTTGGGGTGCGCCGAAATGCGCCTCGAGCCGCGCGGCGAGCGCTGCCACCTCGAGCGCCTGGGTTTCGGACAAGACATTGCCTTCCGGTGTAGCGACCGTCGTCACCGTGCCGTCTTGCACGCGGTACGTGTCGCCGTCACGCTCGCCGGAGACCAGGCTTTCGCCCAGACCGGGCACGGCGGCGATGACGCACGCCTTTGCACCACTCACCGGGTCGCGGCTGAACGCCACGCCGCTCACCGTGGCGCGGACCATGCGCTGCACGAGCACGGCGGGAGCCGACGGTGCGCCCAAGCGGTGCGCGCGGCGGTACTCAGTCAGGCGCGCGGAGAACCCGGAGCGCCAGACGCGCAACACGGCGTCAGGCACAGCGCTGTGGGCGACCTCGAGCACACTCTCGAGTTGACCGGCGAAGGAATACGCTGTGCCGTCTTCATCGCTGGCGCTCGAGCGCACGGCGACCAATGCCCCGTCCGGGCTGAGTTCGCGCAGCGCAGTCTCGAGGGTTGCACGCACCTCGCTCGAGATTTTGAAGGCATCAGGCTCGAGCCCCGCGTTGCCGCTCATCACGAACGCCGCTGGCGACAACGCGAACCACGCGGGGATGCGAGCCACACCCTCGAGCTTGGCGAGGGCGCGCACCTTGCCGCCGAACTGCGGCGCGGCGGCGTCCGAACCTCGAGCGATGACGGTCACACGGCTCCTTTCAGCGCCAACATCCCGAACGCGCCGAGTGCCCAGAGTGCACTGACAAGCTCGAAGGGCTTGGCGCTGCGGCTCGAGGGGGCGCGCAGGAAGCGTTGACCGGCAGAGACGCCGAGGGCGAGCAGGGCGAGCATCACGAGGACAGTCAACCACGATGGATTCAACAGGAAGGTCAACGCCGCCGTCGCCGCGCCCACGGTCCACCACGCGCGCACGGCAGGCTCGAGCCCCCAGACGGCGGTGTACGTGTCCACGCCGGGTTCCTCGTCCGCTGGGGCGCGCAGTTTGCGTCCGATCTCCAACGCCATGCCCGCGACGCTGGCGCACACCGCCAGACCAATCACCTCGAGCGGCAAGCCGTTCAACCAGACCCAAGCGCTCGAGACGAGTTGAATCAAGCCCGTCACAGGCGCGTGCGAGAGCATGTACACGAGCGGACGCGCCTTCAACCACGCACTTGAGAAGAACTCCGCCGCCATCAAGCCCATGAACGCCCAGCAGACGAGCAGGGGCAGCAAGGCTCGGGGGGCGGCGAGCAGCGTCAGTGCAAGTTGCAGCGCGCCGACGACCACACCCACGACAGCGAGTTCCTGCAAACGCACGAGTCCTCGAGGGACGGCGCGGTACGGGCGGTGCGCGCGGTCGTCCTCGAAATCCTTGAATTCGTCCAGGACGCGCAATTGGAAAAATAACCCGAGCGCCACGAAGCTCGAGCCCAGCCAAGCGCCCATGGCAGGAAAGCGCGGCGCGCCCTGCACGGCGTTCGTGAAGCACAACGTGCACAGCGCGGTGACGAGCACCAATGGCGCATGACGCGCGAGCGGGAAGCGCTCTTGTTGGTACACCACCCAGCGCGCGGTCACATCCGCAGACTATCGGCAAAACCGTGCCGCTGTGCGCAGAACCCTCGGGAACCGCGCTCGAGACGCGGGTTTGCTGGGTGTAAACACGATCAGGGCAGTCTACGGATGGTATAGGGACTCTCTCTTCTCCCCGTCCGCAAGCAGGCTCGCCCCATTTTCTCCACAGTTTTTCTGGTTTGACTCGAGAAGATTGCGCTCCTATTGCGTAGACAACTCCTATTGCCCCGCCCGCTCGAGTTCGTACAATGGCAGCGTGAGCAGCACCACGATGCCAGCCCCACCCCGCAATCCCATGACGCTCGAGGAATTCATCGGCGCGGACGGCTTGATTGCGGGCAGTGACATCTGCGTGCAGTGCGGCGTGTGCCTGAGCGCGTGCCCGACGTACCAGTTGACCGGCGAGGAAATTCAGAGCCCGAGGGGTCGCGTGATGCTCTACCGCGCGGCGGCTGAGGGGCTGACCAAGGACTACGACGTGGTGCTGGACGCCGCGTACGACTGCTTGGATTGCCGCGCCTGCCAAACCGTCTGCCCGAGCGGCGTCAAACCCGGCGAGATGGCGGTGGAGACCCGCATCGCGTTGCAAGGCGGCAAACCACCAAACCTGAAGATCAAAGCCATCCTCGAGCCGTTCAAGTACCCGTGGGCCTGGGACGTGATGAACGCAGGCGTGCGGGCGTACCAAGTCACCGGCTTGCAACGCTGGATTCGCGGGAGCGACGTGCTCGGTAAGTTCGGCAAGCTGGGTGCGAAACTCAAGGAGCTCGAGAATTTGATCCCCGCCAAGGTCGCCCCGAGCATCCGCACCCGCCTCGAGCCGATCACGCCTGCCGTGGGCGAACGCCGTGGACGTGTCGCGTTTTTCCTCGGCTGCTTGATGAACGCCTTTTACAGCGAAGCCTCGAGCGCCACCGTGCGCGTGTTGACGATGAACGGCTTCGAGGTCATCACGCCGCGCGACACGACCTGCTGCGGCGCGCCGCACATTGAGGAGGGCGACCGCGAGGGTTTCAATCAGGTCGTGAAGCGCAACCTCGATCTCTACGACGGGCTCGAGGTGGACGCGATCATCACCGATTGCGCCGGGTGCGGTGCAGAGCTGAAGAAGTACGTCAAATACTTCAAGGATGATGCGGAGTACGCCGCCAAAGCCCAGCGCTTCTCGAGCAAAAGCTACGGGCTCTCCGAGTTCTTGAAGAAACACGGGTTGCGCGACCTGCCGCAAGCCGACGGGCCGGAGTTGCGCGTCACGTACCAAGACGCTTGCCACCTCTGCCACGGGCAAAGCGTGTGCAACCAACCGCGTGAAGTTTTGAAAGAAAACCCGCTCGTGGAGTACAAAGAACTCGAGAATGCCTCGGATTGCTGTGGCGGCGCGGGCATTTACAACATCACGCACCCGCAAGTCAGCCAGGCGATCTTGGAAGGCAAAATGACACGGGTCCGCGAGAGCGGTGCGCAAGTGCTGGCGGTGGAGAACCCTGGGTGCTTGATGCAGTTGGAAGCGGGCACGCGGCAATTCGGTGTGGACGTGGAAGTGCTGCACACCAGCCAGATCTTGGAAAAGGCATACAGCAAAGCCCGGTGATGCTCGAGCTTCTTGCACGGCTCGAGGCGTGGTTGCGCGAGCACCGCCCGGAATATCTGTAGTCGTTACAGCCCGGCGTTGATTCCACCGCGCTCGAGGCGTTCGAGGCGCGGTTTGGTCTGAGGCTGCCAGAGGCGTTCAAAGAGCTGTACCGCTGGCGCAACGGTCAGGATTCAAACAACTTCTCGAGTCTGTGCGACAACCGCATGTGCAGCGCGTTGGAAGACATTGCCGAGACCAAAGAGATGCTGGACGACATGATCGGCACGGATTTCGAGGACCCAAATTGGTGGCTCCGCGCTTGGGTGCCATTTCTCAGCAACGGCAGCGGCGATCACCTCTGCGTGGACACCCGCACCGGGGCGCTGATCGCGTTCTGGCACGACTGGGAGGACCGCCGCCAGGAGCACGCCAGCCTCGAGGATTGGTTGACGGCGTTGGTAGAGCAAGCCGAACGCGGCGAACTCGAGATTGGGTAATGACCGTCTATAGATTGAAAGCGCGCAAGAATTCGTCTGGCAGATCATCAAAATCGTCGGCGATTCTGACTTTGCCTTGCCAATTGCCACTGCCCGGCTTTCGCGGCTCGAGGTTGCGGCATGCGCTGAGCACAGCAACCAGCTTGCCGTCGCGCTCGATGAAGAAGTGCTCGCTGCGTTCAACCTCTTCGAGCAAACGCTCAAAGTTGGTTTGCAATTCAGAGACGTTCACGATCTTGGACACGGTTTGCACATTTGGAATGAAACGGCCAGCCGATTTCAACCTCGAGCCGCGCTGCGTTGCTGCACCCAGGTTTCCAAAATCGCCACGGCACTGGCTTCGTCTGTGCGCCCTTTCTCCTGTCGCTGCTTGCGGTTGGCGGTGGTTATCAAACTCTGCGTCGCCAACCGCGTGCTGAACCGTTCGTCTTGCAGTGCCACGCGCATTCCAGCCGCCTCCAAAAGCGCGGCGAACGCGCGCACTTTCTCGGTTTGCGGGGACTCTGAGCCGTCGCGTTTTAACGGCAAGCCGACAACGACCACGACGGCGCGTTCGCGTTCCATGAGCCCGCGCACGGCGGCAATGTCTGCATCCAAGCCAGCGCGCGTGTGATACCCGCGCCCGAAGGTGAAACGCCCGTCGCTCACGGCGAAGCCGATGCGGGCGTCGCCCACGTCCAGGGCGATGGCGGGCAGGTCAGGGGGCATGCGGGCAGTATCGCAAAATCTCGAGGGTCGGTCAGCGCCGGGCAATCACGAATCGCTCGCGTCCCGCCAGGTCAGCCTCGAGCCGCGCGTTGAATCCCAGCCCCTCGAGTTCCGCGCGCAGCGTCGGCGCGTTGCGTGGGTCCAACTCGAGGGCGAGCAAACCACCAGGAGAGAGGCGGGTTGTGGACAAGTGCGCGATCTGACGCGCCAGCGTTAAACCGTCCGCGCCGCTGTACAGGGCTTCGGTGGGCTCGAGGTTGACTTCTGGCTCGGCGGCTGCGCGGTCGGCGTCGGGCAGGTACGGCGGGTTGCTGATGATCGCGTCGAATTGACCAGGCACGCCGTCCAGCAGCGAGGTTCGGCGAATCTGGAGCGGGAGGTCGAGCGCGTTGGCGTTTTCAGTGGTGAGGTTCACCGCGTCCGCAGCAATGTCCGTCGCCCAGACCTCGAGTCTTGGAAAATGGCGCTTGATGCCCAGTGCGAGCACCCCACTGCCGCACCCAATGTCCACAACCCGGCGGGGGGGTGTGGATAAGTCTGTGGATAACTCCCCGATGACCAACTCGAGCAAGCGCTCGGTTTCGGGGCGCGGGATCAGCACACCGGGGCGCGCGATCAACTCGAGGTCGTAAAACGCGGCACTGCCCAGAATCCATTGCAGCGGTTCTCTGGCTTCGCGGCGGCGAACCAAGTGCTCGAGCATATCGCGTTGTTGAACCTCGAGCATCGGTTCGTGCAATCGCACCGCGGCAGGTGACGCCCCCGTGACGTGCGCGAGCAACCACACGGCGTCGGCGTGCGGGCTGGGCACGCCTGCGCGCTCGAGGCGGGCGGTGATGGATTGCAGCAGCTTGGGCATGGTCAGGATTGTTGGCGTTTCGAGCGAACGTCCGTATACGCCGACTCTCGAGGGACGCAAGTGCGGCTTGCGCCGCACCGGGCGAACCGCCGGAAAGCCCCTACGAAAAACAGGGCGGTGGTCGCGCGGTCTCGAGTAACGTGGTTCAAGCTCGAGGGGTTGCAGGTGCGTGAAACAAGCGGCTCGAGCCTCAGGAAACGAGGCTCGAGCGGCGGTTGAACACCTATGGCTTGCTGACAGTGGGCATTGCGGGTTGCGGCTGGTTGTCGTTGAGCGCCTCAAATGCGGGCGGACGTGGCAGGAAACGCATGTTGAACTCCAACGCCCCCGAGGTTTCGTTGCGGCGCACGGGCGGCCACCACACGAAGGTCGCGCGTCCCGCGATTTCGTCGCGCACAATCGGACCGAACACGCGGCTGTCTTCGGAGCCGCCGACGCTGCGGTTGTCGCCCATCACGAAGTACTGCGTTTTGGAAAGTTGAAAGTTCTGCTGCTTGACGGGGGCACCGTCCGCGCAGGGTTGGTCAGGGCGGTCAGCGGGAACCTTGATGTCCTTGCGGAACGACCAGTAATTGGAGTTGGCCAGGTACGAGCAATCGTCGAAGTTCTGCTTGCCCTTCCAGTACGGCACCGTGTGCGTTTCGTTGATGCGTTGGTCGTTGATGTAGAGGATGCCGCGCTCCACGCGCACGCGGTCGCCGGGCACGCCGACGATGCGCTTGATGTAAAACGCCTTGTACTGCGCGGTCGGTACGAAATTGCCGATGATCGGCATGGGCTGCAAGCGCCCGAAATCCTGCGGGGGCTTCAAGACCACGAGGTCGCCGCGCTTGTAACTCATCACGCCCGCGCGGGCCAGCCACATCTCGTACTTCGGCACGAACACGCGTTCGCCGTCCAACACGTTGGGCGTGTCGCTCATGCCTTGAATGGCCACGGTGGTGAAGACGAAGGTCGTAATCACCAGGGCGATGATGACGGCTTCACCGATGGGGCGCACCCATTCGCGCCAGAGGTAATCGGGGACGTTCTTGAAGGTTTTCTTCTTCTTGCCTGTGGTGGGCGCAGGGGGTTGAACGGGCGTTTCTTGGGCGGGATCGGACATGCGGTGTTTACTCCGTGACAGGGGCGTCACTGCGTTCAAAGCAGCGACGGGCGCAGCGTGGACGGGCTCGAGGGGGTGGGCACTCGAGGGGCGAACGGCTACGCGGTCACGGGCGGCGCGAGCGCATCGAAGGGGAGCCGGGCTCGAGCGACGACCTGCACTGTGCGGCTCGAGGGGGCGAACGTTAAGCTCGAGGGGTGCGGTGCAAGGTACGGCGCGGGCGGCTCGAGGGGCGCGTCTCCGAAATCCAGCGCGGGCAGTTCTGGCAAGCGTGTGGCTTGCGGCAGCACCGCCGTCGGAATGCCCTTGTGCTCCTGCGCGGGCTCGGCTTGGCTGGGCGGGGTGGCGGCGAAGTAATGCTGCGCGAGCGCGCCGCCGCACATAAACGCGACGAAGACCGTGAGCCTGAACAGCCACGGCGCCACCGCTGGGACGACTGTGCGACGCGCACGCCACATGGGGGGAGTATAGCGTGATGATCCTGAGAACGCGGTACACTCTGCCCTCGAGCGCAGTTCGCACCCGAGAGGAAACGCTTGTGTACATCGTTGTCGAAGGTCCGATTGGCGTGGGGAAAACCAGTCTGTGCCGCATCCTGGCGTCAGAACTGAACGCCACGCTGAACCTGGAGGTGGTTGAAGAAAACCCGTTTCTCGCGCCGTTCTACACCGAGCCCGAGCGTTACGCGTTCAACGTGCAGACGTTCTTTTTGCTGTCCCGGTTCAAACAACTCTCCGCTTTGGCGCAGGAGAGCTTGTTCGAGTCCAGCATCGTCAGCGATTACCTGTTCGACAAAGACTTTATCTTTGCGAGCATGAACTTGCACGACGCGGAATTCGACTTGTACAAAGACCTGTACGCGCATTTGAAACCCCAATTGCGCGTGCCCGACTTGACCGTGTACGTGCGTGCCGACACAGATCTTCTCCTCTCGAGAATTCACAAACGCGGGCGCAGCTTTGAACAGGCGATGGACCCCGAATATCTGCGCACGTTGAACACGCATTACGACGACTATTTCCGTGCGTATCCCGGCAAGTTGCTCACGCTCGAGGGGGCGCAGTACGACTACGTGGAAAACCTGTTCGACCGCGCCCGCGTGTTGGAGCAGATTTGGACGGCAGCCGGTCGCACGCCCGTCTCGAGCACTTGAAAACGAATTGCAGGGGGTAGCGTGCCACGCGCACCGACGCCTTGTCTGGGGACGCCCGAGACCGCATCGCGTTGCCTCGAGACCGCGTGACCCACGGCGCGGCGTATGCTGAGCGCGATGAAACTGGAACGCATTGAACTGCGCGAAATTAAAATGCACATGCGCACCCCGTTCGAGACCTCGTTCGGCGTCACCCATGAACGCCGCATCATCCTGGTCAGCGTCTCCTCGGGCGGCTTGACCGGGTACGGCGAGGTCTCCTGCAACGAAACGCCGGGGTACAGCTACGAGACCACGGACACCGCCTGGTTGATGCTGAGTGAACTGTTCGCGCCCGCTGTCTTGGGCAAAGACCTCGAGCAACCGGGTGATTTTGCCACGCACATGAAGCCGTTCCGTGGACACCCATTTGCGAAGGCTGGTCTCGAGCTTGCGTTGTGGGACTTGTGGGCAAAGGCTGCCGCGCAACCGCTGTGGACGTACATCGGCGGCACAAAAACGCAATTGCCGGTGGGCTTGAGCGTCGGCATCAAGCAAAGCCCGCAAGCCCTGGCGGAATTCGTCGCGCAACAAGCGGCTTTGGGGTACAAACGCATCAAACTCAAGATCGGACGCGGGCGCGACCTCGAGTACGTCGCCGCCGCTCGAGGGGCTTTGGGTGCGGACGTGGCGCTCACGGTGGACGCGAACAGCGATTACACGCTCGAGGACATCGAACTGCTCAAAGGGTTGGATCAATACGGCTTGCAGTACATCGAGCAACCGCTCTCCAACGACGACATCGTGGACCACGCGACGCTCGCGCGCAGCTTGAAAACGCCGTTGTGCTTGGACGAACCGATTCACAGCCTGGACGACGTGCGCAAAGCGGTGCAATTGGGAAGTGGCAAAGTCATCAACCTCAAAATCGGACGCGTTGGCGGTCATGCAGAGAGCCACCGCATCGCCCAATACTGCGGCGAACAAGGGCTGGCGCTGTGGTGCGGCGGCATGCTCGAGAGTGGCGTCGGTCGTGCGCACAACGTCGCGCTGCAAACCTTGCCGCAGTTCACGCTCGCCAGCGACACCGCGCCCAGCGCGCGCTACTGGACTGAAGACATCACCGACCCTGAGATCACGATGCAAGACGGCTTCACGCACCCGCTCGAGGGCGTGGGAATCGGCGTGGCCCTCAAGCACGACTTGATTGCGAAACTGACCAGCCGCGTGCACGTGGTTTGAAGCTGAACCGACCCGAGCAGGGCGGGCGAACGTCACCCCAAAAACAGCAGCGCAATGGGTGCGGGACACGCCAGACCCACACAATCGCGTGCTACGCTCGGCGTTGACCACCGCGAGGCAGACCGTGAACCAACCGCGCGACCCCATTGGCAGCAAAAGCCCTGTTTGGTTGTGGGCACTGGGGTTGCTGAGCCCGCCGCTGTTGGAGCTCGCCGCGTTCCTGCTGTGGCACCCTCACCCCACGAGGAGCGCGGTGAACGCCCCCGCCAACGCGCCGTCCCAAACTCCCCGCGCCGCGCGAATGTCAGACAAAACCGAGGCGTGCACCGACGAGTACGTGCGCGCTTGGATGCGGGCACGCGGTCTGGCAGGCGCGGACACCGCGCGGGTGGCCACTTGCTCGATCAAGACGACTGCAAACAGCGTGACTGGGACCGTGGTCACGCAAGTCACCGTGACAACCACGACCGGTCAAACGATCACCCGCTGAGCGGATACACTGCACGCCATGCCTGTTTCCCGCAACGAACTCGTGCAGTGGTTGGACGCGTTTCTGCACACCAAAGCCATCCGTGACTCGAGCCTCAACGGGCTGCAATTCGAGGGCGCTGAGCAAGTCTCCCGGATTGCGTGTGCCGTGGATTCCACCTTGGACACGGTCAACGCCGCGAGCGAAGCCGGCGCGAATTTCCTGATCGTGCACCATGGTTGGTTCTGGAAAGTTCCGGTCGCACTGACCGGTCCAATGGCGCTGCGCGTCAAAGCCGCTGCCAAGGCAGACCTGAACCTGTACGCCGCGCACTTGCCCCTGGACGTGCACCCAGAGGTCGGCAACAACGCGCAGATGGCGCAGTTCTTATCGCTGAAAAACCTCGAGCCGTTCGGGGAGGACAACGGGCTGAAGCTCGGGTTTAAAGGCGACTTGCCCGTGCCGCTGAGTTTGCAAGACCTGGCGGACCAGATTCAGAAAATCACGGGCGAGGTCTGTCTCGTGCACGGCGGCGGCAAAAGCATGGTCTCGAGCGTCGGGATTATCAGCGGCGGGGCGGCGGGCTTCGTCGGGCAAGCCGCGGCAGCGGGCGTGGAGTGCTTCATCACCGGCGAGCCCAGCCACGCGCATTTTTCTGACAGTTTCGAGTACCGCATCAACACCGTGTTCTGCGGGCATTACGAATCTGAAGTCTTTGGCGTCAAAGCACTCGCCATGAAAATTGAAGATACGTTCGGGTTGCCGTGGCAATTTCTGCACTTGCCGACGGGGTTGTGATGCAAGACGATCTCGAGCCGGACGGGTTTAGCGACGCCGAACTCGAGGCAGCGGCGCGCGAAGCTGGGGAACAAGCAGTGCAAAACGCGTTGGCTCGAGGGGTCAGCGTGTTCTACATCCACGACGGCGTGTTCATCCGTGAAGACCCAGACGGGCGGCGTTTCGAGATTCGTCACCGCGAACCAAAACGCGGTGCGTACGACATCGTGCGTGAGTTGACGTGAACCTATTTGCCAATTGCGTTCGTTACTCGAGATATCCGTTTGCTAGAGCGTAAGACCTCTCGAGTTGGCCACAAAAGATTTTGTTCATTGGAGAACTGATGCCCGGAGTGTTCATTTCGTTTGAAGGTCCAGAAGGCGCGGGCAAAAGCACGCAAACCAAACTGCTGCAAGCCGCCCTCGAGCGCGCAGGGTACGCGGTGACGTTGACGCGTGAACCCGGCGGCACACCGCTGGGCGATGCGATCCGTGAAGTCGTGCTGCTGAATTTGGACCTCGAGGTCAATGCGTTGTCGGAATTTCTCTTGTACAGCGCGTCCCGTGCCCAATTGGTGCGCGATGTCATCACACCCGCCCTGCAAAGCAACCACGTCGTCATCTGCGACCGTTACATGGACTCGAGCCTCGCGTATCAAGGCTATGGTCGCCGGTTGAACCTCGAGTTTTTGCGCGAAGTGACCTGGGAAGCCACGGGCGGCTTGCGCCCACACATCACGGTGCTCTTGGACCTCGAGCCCGAAGAGGGTTTGCGCCGAGCCTCCAGCCGGGGTGCGAAAGACCGTTTGGAAATGGCGGATTTGAACTTCCACGAACGCGTCCGCGCAGGCTTCTTGACGCTCGCCAACCTCGAGCCCGAACGCTTTTTGATCGTGGACGCCACGCAAGATGTCGAAGCCATCCACGAACAAATTCTGTCCGCCGTCGCCGGTTCGCTCCTCGCCATCTGATTGCTCGAGCCTTTGATTTTTCCCTTCGCCTTTTGCCTTTCGCCCTTCGCCCTCCGCCAAACACGCCCTTGACAGAACTGCGCTACACTGTGTCGCGTACCACAGAAAGGACGTGATGCTCTGACGGCGAACCCAGGCTCAGGCGTTTCCTTTTTTCAAACTTCCACGCGGTTGACCCACGCGCACGACGGCGCGCTCGAGGCGACCGCGTGATGCTTTTCCTGCTGCCCAAGCGGTGGCGCAAAGCGCATTGGCGGCGCGTGCGGCACATCGGCAACAAATGGCGGGCGCACCGCTGAGGTAAACGCCCTCGCGCCCGTCGGACTCGAGGGGAACCTCGAGCGCATGAAAATTCGCGTTAACTCCCAAACGGTTGCGTCCACAACCTCGAGCCGTCGCTGTCCCAAACGCGCACGCGCCCCAGTGGGACGCCCTCGGGCAGCGTGAATGATACCCGCGTCCCATGCTGCACCTCGAGCACGCGACCGTCAGCGGCGACGAGTTCAGCGCTGTAGCGGTAATGGTGCTCCGCGCGAACCTCGAGGGTCAGCGCGCGACCTGATACCTCGAGTGTGTTCAGCGTGATGCCGGTCGAGCTGTAAAAATCGCCCGCCTCGAGCGCCGTCAAAATCGCGCGGGTCTCGAGGGTTGGCGCGCGGACGACGACCCAGGCTTGACCGGGCAGCGAACGATACCCGTAGAACTCGCCTTGAAAATCGTGCGCGTCGTCGCTGGCGATGCCGTACCACCGCGCGCCAGTCTCGAGCAGCCCATTCCAGAACTCGTCGGTGCTCTTGCCGCCGCCCGCGCCGAGGTTGTTGCAATCCGTGCTCGCGTTCCAAACCTCGAACAGGTGGCAATCGCGCAGACCGAGCAAGTGTCTTGCCTCGAGCGCCCAAAAGAAATTCGGGTGGTTCACAATCGGCACGCCGCCCAGCGCGCGAATGCCGTCAATCGCACCCTGCAAACACGCCGGGATGCTCGGGTACGTGCGCAGCTCCGGCATCGCCGTGATGCCCAAACCGTTCACGTGCACCGGCAGCGCTTGAGCGACCGTCGTGACCTCCACACCCGGAATGACCAAGAAACTCGAGTCCGCAATCCCAGAACCCTCGAGCCACGCGGGATCGAACGGATGGTTGTGGTCCGTCATGCACACGAAATCAAACCCGTGCGATTTGTACCAAGCGCAGACCTCGAGCGGTGCGGTGTCGCCGTCGCTGACGATGGAATGCGTGTGCGTGTTGCCTTTGAACCAGGGCATGAATGCCAACTCCTTTTGCGGTGAAGCCAAAAGCTGTGACGCGCCCTCATCCCCAACCCTTCTCCCTCCAGGAGAAGGGAGCCACGACCCACATGTCAGTCTCGAGCCGTTGACCCTCTCCTGCGGGGAGAGGGTGGCGCGTCGAACTCATGTTCGCGTCACACCCATGTGTGCGTCGTGCCCATGCACGCAATGCGTGACGCACAACGCGAAACGCGCCGGGTGAGGGGGGCGTCCCAAGTTCGCGCCTCGAGTCGCGCGCAATTCACTCGAGGCGCAACCACGCGTGACCTGGAATCTCGAGCCTGACGGTTTGCCCGCGCGTCCAATTCTGGTCGTTGGGCACGCGCGCACTCCAGGTTTCTGCGCCGACGCGCAGAATCACTTGCTGGTCCGCGCCGAGGTACGTGACGAGTTCCACGACGCCGCGCAAGCCCTCGAGATCGTCGTCGGCGTGCAGCGTGATCGCTTCGGGGCGCACGCCGTAGCGTCCGGCGCGCATCCCCTCGAGCCGCAGGGGTTGACCGGCGATGCGTTCTGCTTCGAGGGTCGTGAAGTTCATCGCGCCGACGAACGCAGCGACGAAGCCCGTGGCAGGCGTGGTGTACAGGTCGCGCGGCGCGCCGATTTGTTCGATCCGACCGGCGTTCATGACGACCACGCGGTCGCTCATGCCCATCGCTTCTTCTTGGTCGTGCGTGACGAGCACGGTGGTCACGCCCAAATCCAGTTGCAAGCGCCTGAGTTCCGTGCGCAGCTCAGCGCGAATCTTGGCGTCTAAGGCGGACAGCGGTTCGTCCAAGAGCAAGACTCGAGGGTTGGGCGCGAGGGCTCGAGCCAGTGCCACGCGCTGGCGTTGACCACCCGAGAGTGTCGTGACGTTGCGCGCGGCGAAGCCGTTCAAACCGACGATCTCGAGCAGTTCGGAAACTCGAGCCTGCGCCTTGCGCGCGTCCCAACCCGCCACGCGCAAACCAAAGCCGACGTTCCCAGCAACGCTCAGGTTTGGGAACAGCGCGTAATTCTGAAAGACCATGCCGATCTTGCGCGCTTCGGGCGGCAGGCGCGTCACGTCTTGCACACCGATGCGAACGCTGCCCGCGTCCGCACGCTCGAACCCCGCGATCAAGCGCAGCGTCGTCGTCTTGCCGCACCCACTCGGACCCAAGAGGCTCAGCAATTCCCCAGGCGCAACCTCGAGGTTCACGCTGTCCACGACGGTTTTCGCGCCGTACCGCTTGGTCAGCGCCGTGCAAGCAATGCCGACCGACGGACTCGAGGTGATGGTGGTGGACGGTGCGGCAGTTGTTGCAGTCATGCGTTCCTTTCAGAAGCTATTAGCCGTTAGCTTTTAGCTCTTGGCTAACGGCTAAAAGCTAAAAGCTGCCCTTCAAACATTCGTTACAACCCTCGCGTCGCCGCGCCGCAGTTGCAATGCCAACCAGCCCAAGCCCCAAGCAATGGCGAACGCGAGGGCGCTGATTGCGGCGCTGCGGTGTCCGTCTTGGGCATTGGTCAGGTATTGGTAGTACGGCAGCGTTTGCCACGCGCTGCCGACGATCAATTGCGCCAAGCTGAACTCGCCGAAGGCGGCGCTGAGTGCGAGCACGCCGCCGCCCAGCACACCGGGCAACACGCTCGGGAAGACGACCCAGAGCAGAATCTGCGCGTCGGACGCACCCAACGAGCGCGCGGCATCCGCCAGTTCGCGCACGTTGACGCTGGCAAAGGCGTTGGCGACCGCGCGGTACGCGAACGGCATGACGACGACGGTGACGGCGGGAATGAGCAGCCACGGTGTTCCGCTGATCGCCAAGGGTGGGTTGGAGAAAATCTGGATCAAGCCCACGGCGAGGATCACGCCTGGGAACACGAAGGGCCACAAGCTAAAGAACTCGAGGAGACTCGAGAGGCGCGGCGCGTACAAGGTCACCGCGAACAGCGTCGGCACGAGGAAGGCAATGCTCAACGCCACGGCGCACGCAGACATGACCAGGCTGCGCCCCGTCGCCGCCCAGAAGTTCGGGTCAGCGAACAGCGTGCCCCACGCCTCGAGCGACAGCACACCCGGCAGCACGCCTTGCCAGACCCTCGAGAAGCTGTAGACGACGGTCAGGGCGATTGGCACGAGCAAGTACAGCAGCAGCAAGCCGACAATGCCGCGCCGCGCCAAGGCAGCGATCACGCGCGGCTCCCTTGCACGCGCGTCGCCCAAAGCTGCGTGGCGCGGTACAGCGCGAGGCTCGAGAGCAACACCAAAGCCATCATCAAGCTCAGCGCAGCCGCCGCACCGGGTTCGTACCCGACTTGCCCAGAGACCTGAAAACCGATCTGCGTGGGAAGCAAATTGATGCTGCCTTGCGACAGCGCGTACACCGTCGCATACGCGCCGAAGCTGTTGGCAAAAAGCAAGACACTCGAGCCCAGCAGCGTCGGCAGCAGCACCGGCACGCCGATGCGCCACCAAAACGCGAAGCTCGAGGCGCCCATGCCACGCGCCGCCTCGAGCCACGTGGCATCAATCGCGTTGAACGCGGGCAGCATCAGTGCGGTCATGAGCGGCCATTGGAAGTACAGGTAGACCCAGTGCAGGTTCGCGCGGTTGTAAATGTCCACCGTCGGCAGTCCAAGACCCGCGAACACCGCGTTCAGCACGCCGCTCGCCCCCAGCATGACCACGAACGCGAACGCCAGCGGCACACCCGCGAAGTTCGCGGCGACACCGCTCAGCGCCGTCACGAACCCCCTGACCCTCGGGTTTCGGCTGCTCCACAACGCGCCCGCCGTCAGCGTGCCCAGAATCGCGCCCTCGAGCATGGATTGCAGCGAGAGCGTCACTGAGTTGCCCAACGCACGCAGAAACAACGGCTTCGTCGCCTCGGTCAGGTGCTCGAGGGTGAAGCCGGTTTGGTTGGTGAACGCGCGGATGACGAGGAATGCCCCCGGCAAGACCTCGAACAGCACGAGGAAGGCGAGGAACGCTGCGGCGATGATGAACGTGGCGAAACGCAAAGGGCAGCTCCTAGCGATTAGCTTTTAGCCATTAGCCAACGGCGAAAAGCCAAACCCTTGAAATCTCGAGGCTCGAGACCGTAAAGACCTCGAGCCCAACGAACTCAGATTGAACCGCGCGGACACCGCTCGAGCTAAAAGCTAACGGCTAATAGCTCCTAGCTTCACTGTCCCAACACGTTCGTCGCCCATTGCTCGCCGATGCCCTTGACGATGTCGGGCATCTTGTCCCAGGCTTTGATCGGCATGACTTTGGTGTACTGGAAGCTGGGGATCATCTTGGCTTTGATGTCGGCGGGCAGCCGCTTGCGGATGCTCTCGCGGATTGGTTGCGCGCCGCCTTCTGCGTACAGGAGTTGTCCTTCGTCGCTGAAGAGGAATTCCATAAACAGCTTGGCGACGTTCGGACGCGCGGTGAATTTGTTGATGACGGGCGCGTACGGTCCGGTGGTCGTGCCGTCCAGCGGAATGCGAATTTGCAGCGGCGTGTCTTTCTCCAATTGCCGCCTGAAGTTCAGCCCGTTGTAATCCCAGTTGATGCCGATGGCGACTTCGCCTTTTTGGATGTTGGCGAGGCTTGGCGTCGTCGGCAAGAGGTTGCCCGAAGCTTTCAGCTTGGCGAAGAAATCAATGCCGGGTTTGATGTTCGTTTCACTGCCGCCCATCGCCATCGCGGCCGCGATCACCGCGTACTGCGCGACGGCTGCCTTGCGCGGATCGTCCAAGGCGATTTTGCCCTTGTACTCTGGGCGCAAGAGGTCGCGCCAGGTGATCGGCACGTTCTTCACCAGTTTCGGATTGACGATGAACGAGACCGCGCCGTAGTACGCGGCGGCGTAATTGCCATCCTTGTCCTTGGCCCAGTCGGGAATCTCGTTCCACTTGGCGACTTTGTACGGCATGAACGCGCCTTGCGCCGTGCCAATCGGTCCGAACGCCAAGCCCACGTCGCCCACGTCCGCGACCGGGGCGTTCTTTTCCGCGAGGAACTTGGCGATTTCCTCGGCGCTGCTCATGTCGGTGTCTTGGTGCGTGACGCCGTAACGCTTAGTGAACACGTCCCACATTTTTTCGTAGTTCAACCAGTCGTTGGGAATGCCGTAAGAGACAATTCTGCCCTCTTGCTTGGCTTTCGCGGCGAGTTCGGTCAGGTTGTCGGCAGCGAGCACCATGCTCAACCCCGCGAGGACGACGGCACCAACGAGCAATTGCGGTTTTTTCATGACAGCTCCTGTGGGGTAACCCTGGCGCCAAGGTGAATATCAGTCCAAGGCACACTTGAGAAAACTCCTCGGGTATCAGCGTTGTGTCATGGGCTCGGGCGACGCGAGCCGTGCGTGACCCTCGAGCGGGAATCTCGAGCCTGCGTGCCCCCAACGCCGCTGGAACGCGTTCTCGAGGCACCAACAACCCATGCGGACCCCGTACTTATTGATCCGCGCGTGCCCAGGTTCACAAAAACGAGTCACAATACCCATATGGGGCACACGCCAGTATTGAGCGCGGGCGACGCGAATCAGTGGTGACCCGTTGAACCGCTGCTCGAGCCGTACCGGTGGGCTCATCTCGGGCATAGACGCGTTTTCCCCGAGCAGGACTGCGTTTGTGAGCGCATTGTCAGCAAAGTCGCTTGCAATTGCCGCGCATCGGCATTAGCCTGCCGCGAACGCCGACCGCCTTGTTGCGGCGCATGAAAGGGCACGCGTGTCAAAGACACTGATTATTGTCGAGTCTCCGGCGAAAGCCAAAACCATCTCCAAATTCCTGGGTTCCTCATTCATAGTCGAATCCAGTTACGGGCACATCCGCGACCTCCCGCGCAACGCCGACGAGATTCCTGCGAAGGTCAAGGGCTTGCCGTGGGCGCGCCTCGGGATCAATACGGAAGAGGACTTCGAGCCGCTGTACATCGTTTCTGCCGAGAAACGCCAGCAGGTTGCCAAACTCAAGAGCCTCGCCAAAGACGCCAAAGAGGTCATTCTGGCGACGGACGAGGACCGCGAGGGCGAAGCGATTGCGTGGCACCTGTTGGACGAGTTGAAACCCAAAGTGCCCGTCAAGCGCATGGTCTTTCACGAGATCACCAAGGAAGCGATTCAGCACGCGATCCAAAATCCTCGCACGGTCAACAACGATCTGGTGCAAGCGCAGGAAACGCGCCGCGCCTTGGACCGCTTGTACGGCTACGAAGTCAGCCCCGTGCTGTGGAAAAAGGTCAAGCCCAGTCTCAGCGCCGGTCGCGTGCAGAGCGTGGCGACGCGCCTGATCGTGGACCGCGAACGCGAGCGCATGGCGTTCGTGCCCGCGTCGTGGTGGGACCTCGAGGCAATGTTTAAAACCGCCAAGGACGAGAGCTTCCCCGCTGGGCTGACCGAACTCGAGGGCAAGCGCTTGGCGCAGGGCAAGGACTTCGACTCAGGCGGGCGCTTCTTGGGCGATGGCAAAGTCGTGCGTTTGAACGAAGCCGAAGCTCGAGCGTTGGCGACCGCGTTGCGCGGTGCGGCGTTCGCGGTGACGGGCACGGAGGAAAAACCGTTCACGCAAAAGCCTTACGCACCGTTCATCACCAGCACGCTCCAGCAGGAAGGCGGGCGCAAATTGGGCTTCGGCGCGCAACGCACGATGCGCGCGGCGCAGCGCTTGTACGAGGGCGGCTACATCACGTACATGCGCACGGACAGCACGAACCTGTCCAAAGAAGCCCTGAGCGCCGCTCGAGCCCAGGTCAAGCAGCTCTACGGCGATTTGTTCCTGCATCCCACGCCACGCACCTACGACAAGAAGGTCAAGAACGCCCAGGAAGCCCACGAAGCGATTCGCCCCGCTGGAGAGCGCTTCCGCACGCCGCAAGAGGTCCGCGCGGAGTTGGGCGACGACGAGTGGCGTTTGTACGACCTGATCTGGAAGCGCACGGTCGCCTCACAAATGGCGGACGCCCGAGGGCGCAGGTTGAGCGCTCGAGTGGCGGGCAAAGCCAAGGACGGGCGCGAAGCCGCGTTCACTGCGTCGGGCAAAGTCATTGATTTCCCCGGCTTCCTGCGCGCCTACGTGGAAGGCAGCGACGACCCAGAAGCCGCTTTGGAAGACCGCGAAGTCGTGCTGCCCGCACTCGCCAAGGGCGACGCGGTGAAGGACGAGCGGCTCGAGGCGAAGGGGCACACGACGCAAGCGCCTGCACGGTACACCGAAGCCAGTTTGGTCCAGCGGCTCGAGGAGCGCGGCATCGGACGACCGAGCACCTACGCCAGCATCATCCAGACCGTGCAGGACCGTGGTTACGTCTTCAAACGCGGCGCGGCACTCGTGCCAACCTTCATCGGCTTCAGCGTTGTCCAACTCCTCGAGCAAAACTTCGCGCAACTGGTGGACTACGGCTTCACCGCGAGGCTCGAGGATGACCTGGACCGCATCGCGGACGGTCAATCCAAACGCGTCGCGTTTTTGAACGATTTTTACTTCGCCAAAGAGCGCGGGTTGAAACCGATGATCGCGCAGCGCTTGGAGAGCATTGACCCGCGCGTTGTCGCCACCATCCACGTGCCCAGGCTCGAGGGGACGGGCATCGAAGTGCGCGTCGGGCGTTACGGCGCGTTCATGCGCCGCACCAAAGACGACGGCAGCGACCAGACGGGCAACATTCCAGAAGACCTCGCGCCGGACGAGTTGACGCAGGAAAAAGCCGAAGAACTGTTCAGCAAAAAAAGCAGCGAAGCCGCGCTGGGCACAGACCCGAACACGAACGAGCAGGTCTACGCCAAAAACGGACGCTTCGGACCGTATGTGCAACTCGGGGAGAACGGCGAACCCGGCACGAAAATGGCGAGTTTGTTCCCGAACGAGAAGCTCGAGGACGTGACGCTCGAGCGCGCACTGAAACTCTTGTCGCTGCCGCGTTTCGTCGGCGCGGTGGACGGCGAAGAGGTCTGGGCGCACAACGGCAAATTTGGTCCGTACATCAAACGCGGCAAGGACAGCCGCACGCTCCCAGGCGGACACGAACAGTTGTTTACCATCGGTCTCGAGGGGGCGAAAGAACTGCTCGATGCGCCCAAGCAGGCCAGGGGGCGCACGCAGAAGGAACCCGTCGCCATCTTCAACTACCCGGACCGCGCGGCGATTCAACTTTTGGACGGACGTTTCGGGTTGTACCTCACCGACGGCGCGTTGAACGCGTACTTGAAGCGCGAAGACAACGCGCAGACCTTGGACGCCGCCGCGATCCGCAGCATTTTTGAAGAGCGCGGCAAGCCGCCGAAGAGCAAGCAAAAAGCCGGGTCTCGAGGGGGCGCGAAAACGGCGAAGGCAGGCACGGGCAAAACCTCGAGCCGCACTGGAGCTGCCAAGCCCGCCGCGAAAAAGCCAGCGTCCTCAGGCGCGAAAGGCGTCAAAGCCGCCAAGCCCAAGGGCGCACCCAAGAAACCCGCCCGGAGCGCCAAACCCGCGAAGACCGAAGCCGAGCGCCCCGCGTGGAGCGCCCTCGAGCCGTTCACCGAGGAATTCGACCCGACCACGGCGCAGCTCTTGAAACTCGTCAACGGTGATCGCGTCCCGATGGCGACCGCCGCGCAGCAACTCCGCATCACGCCAGAAGACGCGATGAGCCGCTACCGCTCGAGCAATTTTAAGCTCTACAACCTCTACCGCCGCTCGAGACCCAGCGCGTAAACATTGTTCAGCACACGACCCGTAGGGGCGTCACGCCCATGCGTGCAAGGCACGACGCATGCTTCGCCCCTACGACATTTGCAGCTTGGGTGTTGCACCGAAATCTGCCCTCGAGCGCTTGGCTATGCTGGTGGTTGTCGTGAACCGGACCTTGCCCAACGGACACCAGTTCGCCAACGGCTTGCGCATTCGCAACGTGCTCGGGCACGACCAGAACCACGTGTATTACCTCGCTGACCACGCTGGAACCGCGTGGGCGTTCACCGTCACGGAATTTCTCCCAAGCAGGCTCTGCGCCCGAGGGGTCAACAGCGTCGTCGAAGCGCTGCGTGGGATGGAGCGCGAATTCAGCGACGCGCAGGCGGCGTTCATCAACCTCAGCCGCGCGTACCAGAACGCGCGCAGCCCGAATTTGGTGGAGATCGTCACTGCCTGGAACGCGAACGGCACCGTGTACCGCGCGACGATCCGACCGGACGGCGTGCCCTTAGAGCGGTTTGGAAGGCTCGAGCCCACGCGGGTGCGGGTTTGGCTGATGGCATCGCTGCGCGCCCTGGAGACCGTGCACGGCGCAGGCGTCGCGCTGGGCGGTGTGTCGCGGGCATCCATTGTCGTCTCCAACGATGAACCCGTGCTTCTGGAAACGCTGAATGGCAGGTTTGGTTGGGGTCGCGCGAACGGCCAACGCGTAAGCGAAGATTTGCACAGCCTGACGCACGCGCTGCTCGAGGCAGCCAACAACCGCACGTCGCCACCGGACCGTTTGCGCAGTGAATTGCGCCGCGACTTGTATGTCCTGCAATCCGACCCAGTGCTCGCGGACGTGATCGTCAAACTGCTCGCAGGCAACCGTTTCGCCACGGCAGGCGCGGCGTTGACGGCGCTCGAGCAACCGCCCGCTGCCCCGCCGCCCGTGCGCCCGTGGGTGCTCGCGGTTGGCGCTGGGGTGCTCGTCGTGCTCGGCGCATGGGCGATGCAACGGGCCCTGATCGCGCCGACCCTCGAGGATTGGGGGCGGGTGTTCACCGGCTTGCCCGCGTCCACGCGCTGCGAGCGCCACGCTTTTCAGGCGTCACGCGATTTCTTCGATCAGCGCAGCCCGTACCAGGTCATCGTCGCACCGACCGACGACGCGGCGTTCGAAGCCGCTCAGCGCATCAAACCGGTGCTCGAGGCGAAATTGCGGTTGAACATCCACGTGCTCGGGTGCTTGGGTTTGCCACCAGGAACCGTCAACGCGGCCAGGGGGCAGGTCTCGGCCCAAGCGCTGCTGCGACACATCAACACGGGGTACCCGGTGAACCTCGTGCCGCCCGCGGGTGTGGTCGGGATCATCTTGACTTCGCAAGACCTGTACAGCGAGACCAGCCATTGGCGGTATGCGTTCGCGTGGCGGTTCAGGACAGGGTTTGCCACTGTCAGCACGCACCGGTTGAACTCGTGGGCGACCCAAGGGCTGGCGGACGCGCGCTTGCGCAAAATGGTGATGAAGCAAATCGGCGTGCTCCATTTCAAGCACCCGCTGTCCAAAGACCGCTCCAGCGTCCTGTACGACAACGTGCTCAGCGTCACGGACGTTGACGCGATGCAAGAGCGCTACTGAGCAGGCGCACCCTCGAGGCGGTGGCGTTGCCAGCGCGCACGTTCCCTGGGCTCGAGTTCGATGCCCAACAGCGTCAACAACGCGTCCAAGTCGTCCCACAGCATGGTCGGCAGCGACAGCAGTTCCGCGCGGGTGAGGGACTCGATCTCGTCTTCCAAATCCGGCTGATCGTCGGTTTCCAAAACCGTGACTTGGAAGCCGTGCCCGTCGCGGTTCACGCCCAAGGTGCTGTCGCGTTCACCCAAGAGCAGCACCGCTTCGAACGCGCCGTGCCAGCGGTGAAAAAGGTGGTTGGAGCGCGAGATAAACGCCGTGCCCAGCACCGCCGAGAGCAGGTTAACGCGTCCCGTGGAGCCCCAATGCGCCAGTTCGATCAATGGCTCCAGGGCGTGCTTGACCGGGTTGCCGCAGGTCAGGCGCAAGGGCTCCGCGAAGTCCAAATCCAACTCCAGCGTGCCGTGCACGTCCCAAAGGTCGTGGTACGGGCGCATGTCCTCGCCACGCGCGAGTCGGCGCAAGCTTTCCTCGCCGAGTTCGCTGGGGATGAAGCGCACGTGCCGCATGGCGCGCATTCTACGGGATGAAGCCGCGAAGGCGAGGCTCGCATCAACTCGAGCCTCGCCGCACAGAACCGCTTTACAGCCCCTTCTCGAGTTCTTTGACGATGTACCCCTGGAAACTCTTTTGCTCGTCTGCCGTGGGCGGGTTCCAGAGCTTGAAATCCAAGGTCAGCACGCCGCTGCTGAAGCTGGGGTTGAGCGAGTGCGCGTACTCGCCTTTGACGCGAATGGACTGTAAGCCCTCTTTGAGCGCTTCGCGCCCCATGTCGTCCACCGCGATCTCCTCCAAAGCGTTGACCAACGGCGTGAAGCAGCCTTGCGTCCAGAACGACTCGTAGCGGTCGCCGTAGCCCTCGTCCGCGAGTTGATCCCAGTCCACTTCCATCGGCACGGGTTTGCCGACGATCTCGTCAATCTTGGTTTGAATCTCTGGAAGCTTGTTGTCTTGAAATGCTTTGACCGCGCGACGTTCTGCCAGTCCCATGTGTGGCCTCCGAACGCCACGATAGCAAGGGCTCGGGGGCAACGTTCTGAAATCGTGCGTTTTGGCTGTCAGGGACGGCGTTTTTCCGCGTTGGGATCCGTGCGCAGTGTTCCGAGCAAGGCTTGTAAGGTTGCGCTGCTCCGCTCGAGTTCGGCCAGGCTCGAGGATGCCCCGATGCGGTTGGCCCAGTCCAGTTGCGCGGCTTCGATTTGGCGCAGCGCCTTCAACCCTTTGGCGTTCAATTTCAGCAGCTTCGCGCGTTTGTGGTTGGGGTTGTCGGTGTACACCGCCAGTCCGTCGCGCACGAGCAGGTCGGCGGTGCGTTGCACGCTCTGGCGGGTCAAGCCCATCGTGCGGGCAACGTCTGCGACGCTCAAGGGCTGTTCGTCCACGCAGCCCATGACCTGCCAGCGGGCACTGGTTTGCCCAACGGGACGGGTCAAGTTCTCGCCCGCCTCCAAGAGCGCGCCGTTCAGTTGAAACACGAGCAGCACGAGGTCCGTGAACGCCTGCCCGCCCTTTGAATACGCCATTGCCCTTGACAGTGTACGGTCCAATCGGGCATACTCTTTGCCTTTGACAGTCTGCTGTCAAAAGAGGAGGCACGATGACCGCGACCGCACCGTCCCCCGCAACCTTGGTAACGCTGTTCGACACGCAACTCGAGGCGCTGGTTTTGAAAGGCTACCCGGCGCTGCTCGGGCAGACCGCAGACGCCTTCCGCACCAAGCTCGAAGGGTTGCGCCCGCACATCGCCACGCTCGAGCCGACGGACATCAACCTCGAGACGGGCAAGTTGCCGTTTGCAATCGTCGTGGGCGTCTCCCCTGCCGAAGCATTCGCACGTTTGCAATACAACGGCAAACCGGGCGTGCTCAGCCTCTACCCCGCCAGCTTAGAGGAGTTCCACACGCGCCCGGACGTGACCATCCCCGAAGGCGAAGCGTACCTGCTCACCGGCATTGATCGCGGCGCAGCAACACTCAACGTCACGCCAGAAACCGCCCTCGAGACCATCTGCTCGCAAGGGCGTTCCCCGCTCACGGTGCTCGAGGGCATTGCCGTGCTCACGCAATATCCGCAGTTCCTGCAGAAGAACAACTGCTTTTCGCTGCTGGCTTCGCGTCGCGGCGATCAACGCGTGCCCGCGCTGTGGATCAGCGGCCACCAAGCCAAACTGGGTTGGTGCTGGGACCGCAACCCGCACACGTGGTTGGGCAGCGCGTCGTGCGCAGCTCGAGTTGGAATCTGACCGTGGCGAGCGAACAAGTCGTGCCCGTGCTGCCCACGCGCAATTTGAAGGAAACCCTCGGGTTCTACAACGCCCTCGGATTCCAAACCACGCACGAGCAACACGCCCCTTACGTCTACGGCGCGATCAAACTTGGGGGAATTGAACTGCATTTTGTGGCACTGAAGTCGCTCGAGGTTGGACAGGAATCTGGGCACATCTGTCTGGTCATGGTGCGTGACGTGAACGCGATCCACCAAGCGTTCACGCGCGGCATCAAAGCGCGTTTCGGGAAACAACTGCGCAGCGGCATTCCGCGCATGGGTGGCGTCAATGCTTTGAGCAAAGACCGCCGGTTCAACCTGATTGACCCAAACGGCAACCGCCTGATCGTCATTCAAACCCTCGAGAAAGCAGCGAAGAAACCCAAGTCCGCGCGCACCACGCCGCTCGCCAAAGCGATCAGCGCCGCGCGCTTGGACGCGTACTCCAGGGACGCACCCGCAATCGCCGCCGAGTGGTTCGACAAAGCGCTCGAGCAAATCAAAGACAAGCCAAGTAGCGTGCTCTTTCGCGCGTTCGTGCTGCGCGCCGACATCGCCGCGATGCTGGACGATCAACCCACGCTCGAGCAATTCGTCTCGAAAGCCAAAGCCATCGCGCTCAGCGATGCGGAAACGCTCGAGGTGGCGGAAGAACTCGAGCGACTCGCGGAACTCGAGGTGTGATTCAACCCTCGAGCGCGTGCGCCGTCCTCGAGACCCAACCGGGCGGCGTCACCCCCGCTTGGCGCAACAGCAAATTCAGTTGCGCCGCGTGGTGCTGCACGTGCCGCAGGTTGTACAGCAGCCACTCGAGCACGCTGTAATCCTTGCGCCAGACCAGCAACCGTGCTTCCGCCGTCGCCTGCGTCAACCCAGCGATGCGCCGCCTGCACTTGTCGCGGGTGTGCTCGAGATACGAAAGCAACTCCCCTTTGCTGTACACGCGCTCTGGCAACACATCCGCCTCGAGTTCCCCGAGCGTGAACGGCGCGGGCGGTTTGAAACTGCTGGGGTCCTCGGACAGGTAGAAATCCAAGTAAAACAGCGTGTGAAACGCGAAATACCAGAACTCGTGGAAGGTGATCTGATCGCCCCAAACCTCAATTGGGCACGCCGCAATCGCGTTCTCGAGCATGTCAATGCTGGCACCGAACTGCTGCCAGAGCACGGGTTTGAGCGTTTCGATCACCCGAGGATTGTACGGGCAACGTCCTTCAAATCCGTATTGCTACACTCGAGACATGGCTTGGCATGTGGAACTCGAGCAGGAAACGGACGGGCGTTGGATCGGTGAAATTCCAGAGCTTCCTGGTGTGCTCGTGTACGGCGAAACTCGAGCACAGGTAGAGGAAAAGGCTCGAGCACTCGCGGAACAGGTTTTCGTGAATCTCTTCGAGTTCACACCCATCCACTAGAATCCAGCCATGTCGCGCACCTTGATTACGGTTGGTGAAAACACCGCCGTCACGATTCCACCCGAATTGCTCGAGCGCTACGGGCTCAAAGCGGGCGACGCGGTGGAATTCGTCACCAGCGATCAAGGCATCACGATCAAGCCCGTGACGGAACGCGAACCTGAATTTCAGCGCGTGCTTGATGCGATGCGATCAGCGAAGAACGCGCCGGTTTATTTCAACGCTTGGCTGATTACGATCACAACACCGAAAGCAAATGAGGCATTTGACGCTCGAGAAAATGGAGTTTCACTTGCCTCGAGCCGTTCGCTGAGCTTTGGCGATTGCAGGCGTGACATAGACGACATGTAAGAACTGCTCGGCTAATTGAAGGCAGTCATCTGCGTCTTCCTTTGTAACCGGATCTTTGTTTACATGGGCGGCATCGTTACCAATCCATCTGACTACATGAGCCCATTCTTCGATGTCTTTAGTGATGATACCTGCTTGTGTAAGTTCTTGGATTTGTTTGACCAAATCGTTTTCTTTAGCTCCTTTGTCTTTACAAGCGCTTTGAATAACTCTGCGAGCCATCACAGCGCTTGCACGGTAACAACCATTTGAGAAGCACTTTTTGCTTTCATCTAAATCTTCTTTAAGAAAGGATGGGATTAGTTTACTTGTTGGTTTCGGTAATGGTGAAGGATATACTATATCTCCATTGTTTAGGATCAAACATGGCTCCGAACAGCCATTGCAAATCCCAATCCACCAAGTGTAACCACGAGGGTGCTTCCACAACGCATTTGTAAGATAAGTTTGCCCATTGTAGTTATAGGGTACTTTGGCAATCGTTAAGGCAGTGTACTTATGGCAGTGTGGACAGTAAATTGACGCTTGCATTTTTCTCCCGTCGTGCACGTTCCAGCGAGGGCATCGAATGCCCTCGCCGCTAATCTATCAAAACTCACCCTTGACGAAGCTCGAGATCAGTGCCGGTGCGCTCGAGTCGAAGCCCACTACGTCCAACATGCCCGCGTCCTTCGGATCTGCAATGGTGAACTTCGTCGCCGTCATGCCCACGACGATCAACCGCGCCGCAATGCCCATCTTCTGACGGTACTGATCCAGCGCTTTGGCTGGGTGCACCTTGCCGTGCCACGTCTCATTGTCCGTGTAAATCACAAACGCATCGGCTTGCACGCGGTTCTCGAGCGCCCAGGTCATCGGCACCGCGCAATCCGTCGCGCCGAAGCTCTGGTTCTGCGTGCGCTTGAGCGCCGCCTCCAATGTGTCGTTCGCACGAATGCCGAGGTCGCGGAACTTGTCACCAAAGCCCATGACGTGCGCCTTCGCTTCGCTGCGCAGCGTGACCATCGCCATCGCCGTGCTGCCCAGGTTTGGCGTCAAACCGGGCACGCCCGCGATTGCGCCCATCGTCATCGAACCCGAGATGTCCAAGCCCAACACGAAGCGCTTGCCGGTCGGTTGCACCGCACCGAACGCCGTGTAGAACGCCTTCTCCAATGCGTCTTTGACTTGCGGCACGACCACCCACTCGCCGCTGCCCTTGACGCCGCGACCACCGCCGTAGACGAGCATCGCCTTCAGCGCGTCAATCGGGTGCACGCGACCGCGCTTGATCGCTCCTGCGTCCGTGACCTTGGACACGACCGTTTCGATCACGTCCCACTTGCCCGGCTTCAGCAAGCCGATGCGACCCAAGTTGCCGAGGTTGCGCAGCGTCCACGTCAAACCGTTCGTCTCGAGCGCCGCGCGGTACACGCGCTCGCCACGCAGGTGCGTGGGAATGGCTTCCATCGGCAAGCGGTACTCGCGCATCAGCGCCGCCGCATCCGCGTCGCTCGAGGCGTTCAGCGCCAGCAGGTGACCGCGAATCATGCCCAAGGCAGCGTCCGTCACTTCGCCTTCAAACACGCCGTCCACGATGAACTTGAACACCGCGTTGCGGTTCACGTCCGCCGTCTTCGGGTGCGCGAGGCGCAGGGCGTCGGCTTGCGTCCAGCCGTCTCGAGCCTTGTACTTCACGGCCCACAACGCCAGCTTCTCCAAGGGCATGTCGTTGTACAGCTTCGCCACGCCGCCGCGCGTCAAACGACCCCAGCCGCCGAACAGTTGCACGAACTCCAAAAAGTGCAAGAGGTGCGTACCGGTGCGCGCGACTTCTGGGAGCGCGTCCCAAGCCAGTTTGCGCGCCTCGAGATTGCCGAGCTTCGCCACCGCCGCCAGCGCCAACAGCGACGGGTCAACCTTCGGTGCGCGGTTGTCGCGCGCCACGTCACGGATGATTTGCACGGCGCGCACACCGTTGATCGTCGCAAAGTCCTTGACGAACTCCGACTCGAGTTTCGTTTGCTTGGCTTCAGTGGCGTAGTACGTGCCGCCTTCCGTGCCCAGAATCAAGAAGCGCAGGAAGCGGGTTTCATCGCTGACCGTCCAAACGAAGCCGCCCGCGTTGTTGCGCGTTTGATCGGCTCGGATGCGCTCGGTTTGCGGCTGAACGTTTGGGTTGAGTGCCTTGAGCAAGTGCTTCATCGTGTCACCTTCTTTCGCACAAGAGGTTGGTCCTCAGGCGCGTGGTCTGCGAGCGGCAGGTCTCGAGCAACCCTCGAGTAACCACGAACATTCTGTGGTTTGTGCAAAAACGTTTGGGGGGACGGATACGGGTCGAACGTATGGGGATCCAATAACCCTCGAGAACAGCGGCTCGAGGACTCTCGAGCAAGGAAAAAGTCCGAGGGATTCAGCGCACCCGAGGCAACCTCGAGCGGGCTTTTCCGTCCCCATGTAAATTTGAAGCAGGCTGGATTTGCACCAGCGACCTCGCCCGCCAAAGGGATAACCCTCCGGTTACGGCTCTTAGAGCAAGGAACACCCGAGGATGTTTATGCGCGCTCTGCTGCTGAGCTACTGCCCCACACAATCAACGAACACGACCAACGACGTACAAAACCTTCAAAAGGGGCGGACAGGATTCGAACCTGTGAAGCCTATCGGCTGGACACTTATGAGGTGATAACCCTCGAGCATCCGGCTCTGTAGAAGAGCAAGGGTCTTGCCGAGGGAAAGCTGCTCGCGCAGCTCTTCCGCGTTTAACCACTCCGCCACCGCCCCGTACCTGTGTTGCGTTGCCCAACCCGAATGCCAAGAAAATTTGAAGCGCTTAAACTGCTTGCATGACTTTTGTCGCCCTGCTGCGTGCCGTCAACGTCGGCGGAACCGGCAAACTGCCGATGACCGGCTTGAAACAGATGTGTCTCGAGGTTGGCTTTGAAAACGTCGAAACCTACATCGCCAGCGGCAACGTCGTCTTCGACAGTGACTTAACCGAACTCGAGGTGCAAAGGTCGTTGGAACGTGCGCTCGAGATTTACGCTGGGAAACCCGTTGGCGTCATGGTTCGCACCGCTGCGGAAATGCGCGCGGTGCTCGAGCACAACCCGTTCCCGAGTGAACCCGGCAACTGCACCGTCGCCATGTTCCTGCCGACAGCGCCGGGTGCGGATGCACTGGCGAAAGTCAGCAATCAAGTTGATGAACAAATTGCGTTGGGAACCAGGGAAATTTACGTTGCTTACGGCGAAAACATGGGACGATCAAAGTTGAAGATTCCCGCTGCGGCGCACGGCACGGCGCGCAACATGAACACCGTCGCCAAACTCGCAAGCATGGCAACTCGAGGGTGAAGGTTTACATGTCAAAATCTTGGACTCGTGAATTTCCTGTCTGTCACGAGAAAAGTGCCGTAAACGCTCGAGCAAAGTCCAAGTTTTGACTGGTATAGCTGGTGGAGCGGGTGGGACTCGAACCCACGACCCGGCGATTAGAAGTCGATAACCCTCACGCTGCGGCTCTGCATGTCCGTCAATTAAAACTGGGACTTGTAAAGCACGAGATCACATCAGTTTTCTCGTGCTGAACACAAATTTCTTAGTCCAAGATTTTAACATCAAACCCGAGCAAGGGATGCAGAGGATGTTTTTCCTGCTCTGCCTTCTGAGCTACCGCCCCACACGACAAAAAAGAAGTTGAAACGAGGAGGAGTCGAACCTCCGACCAAAAAATGATGACCCTCGAGCAACGGCTCCTGAATAGAGCAAATACACACCACGAGGAAAATTCTTTGCTCTCCCACTGAGCTACCGCTTCAACTTCGGTTCACCTCGAGCGTCGCGCACCCGAGGTTTTGGAGGAATCGGCAGGATTCGAACCTGCGGAACTTGTGTTCTCTTCGTTAGCAACGAAGCGCAATAGACCAACTCTGCCACGATTCCATTCACAAGATTCGCCTTTAAACTCTGCCCATGCCCGAGTCCGAAAACGCACGCGCTGCTCGAGCCTTGCCGATGGTTGAACTTCTTTCGGCACTGCGCGCCCAGCGTTTGCAGGACATCGCCCCGGAAACACTCACGGCGATTGGTGGACGCGGTGCGCCCAATTTGATTCGCAGCAACGGCAGAAACGATTACTGGGGACGTGCGTGGGCTGCCCGCGCACTGTGCTACCACTGGGATGACAGCGCATTTGAACCACTGCTTGGCGCACTGCATGACCCGCACTGGCGCGTGCGGATGTACGCCGCCAGAGCCTTGAGCTTGCACGCTGGATTCGGTGCGGTGGACGCGCTGTGCCCCATGCTCGAGGACACGCATTGGCGCGTGCGCGAAACGGTTGCCATCGGTTTGAAACGCATCGCCGATCCCGAAGCCCTGCCCGCATTGGAAGCCGCGTTTTGGGATGGTCACGAAGTGGTGCAAGCGGCGCTCGAGCGCGCGATCACCGCACTCGAGCGTCATGCACGTGGCGAGCCTGGAGGGATTTGAACCCCCAGCGATACGTTTTGGAGACGTATTCCCTTAGCCAGTCGGGATTCAGACTCGTGCCCCTCGAGACAGGCTCGAGGTTGTTGGAGGAAGGCCAGGGAATCGAACCCTGGAGGCTGTTACACCCAGCCGTTTTCGAAACGGTGTGCTCGTCCGTGCTGCGCGCCTTCCGTGGAGACCTCGCTCGGAATCAAACCGAGACCTGATGGGTTGCGGCCATCATCCATATCGTCTGGCTCGAGGTCAAATGGTGGAGGAGACGGGACTCGAACCCGCATCATCGGCGCTGTCGGTTTTGGGAAACCCGCTTCCTCCGGCAAGTGACAAACCCACTCAAGGTTCGTCACCTCGAGTCGCCAGCGAGTGCATCCGGAACCCCCGACGGCTTTTGACCTGCGCCGCAGCATCTCTGCTTACCGCCCCAAGTTTCGCGGTGCGCTCCCGTTTGCGCTACTCCCCCATCTGGTGCGCCGAGCGGGAGTCGAACCCGCAAACCCCTTGGTTTGAGCAAGGCGAGTGTGCCATTCCTCTACCGGCGCGTGCGTCTCGAGGTGTGGTGCCCCTCGAGACAATGGTGCAGATTGGGAGAGTCGAACTCCCGTCCCTTGCATGGCACGCAAGCGTCTTGAACCGTTAGACGAAATCTGCATGGTTCCTCTCTCGAGGAATAAAAACTGGTGCGTCTGGTGGGACTCGAACCCACAATGCTTTTCCAGCCTCTCGGTTCTGAGCCGAGCGAGTCTGCCATTCCTCTACAAACGCGTGATTGGTGCGCCGAGTGGGAGTCGAACCCACAAGCTCCCGACTCTAAACCGGGCGAGTGTCCCATTCCTCTATCAGCGCAAAAGTTGATCTCGGGGTCTCGAGGATCATTGGTGTCCGGCGCGGGACTTGAACCCGCAGAATGTCCTACTTCTCGAGCAGGCGACTTTGCCAATTTGTCCACCCGGACGTGGTGTTTGAAGCACTGGTGCAGTTGGCGGGACTCGAACCCGCATGAATTGCTTGGAAGGCAATCATCCTCGGCCATTGGATGACAACTGCATTGGTGTCCCCTCGAGCCGAAAACCTGGGTTCAAACGCTCCCGATTAAATCCGAGTTCTCGAGGCTCGAGGGGTCGTGCCCTTGTCCGCGTGTGACGCGCTTGGTGAGCGGTGCGCGCCGTCACTCCCGTTCAGAGTGATGGGCGGTCAAGGGGTTGGAGCGGAAGGCGAGGAGTTGCACCTGCATTCCCCCTCGGTCGAGGGGCATCTTGCTTAGAAGACTTCCGCATGGAGGTTCTGGTGGGAATCGAACTCACGACGACTCGTTTACAAGACGAGTGCTCTAGCCAACTCGAGCGTCAGAACCGTGCTGGTGGGCTCTCTCGGATTTGAACCGAGACCTCGCGCTTTAAGAGAACGCTGCTCTGCCGTTGAGCTAAAAACCCGTGGTGGTCTCGAGGAGAGTTGAACTCCTGCTGCGTGGTTGAAAGCCGCGCGTCCTGCCGTTAGACGACGAGACCGTGATACAGAGTCAAAACTTGGCTTCACCAAGATTTTGACATCGTGATGCGCAACAAAAAACTGGAAGGGAAGCCGAGATTCGAACTCGGATTTGGCAGGTTCAAAGCCTGTTGCGTTGCCAGTTACGCTACTTCCCTACGGAACTCGAGCAAGTTGTGTCACACGGTAGAACTGCGACTCGAGTTTGAAACTCGAGGTGAACGGATTTGAACCGTTTTGTCTCTGCGAGCATTGCTCTTAGAGGGGCTACCAATAACCGTACAACGTCGGCTCGAGTGGATCGGTTTGGATAAGGAACGCTTCACGCTGGTGCTTGCCTTAAGGATTCGAACCTTCACGTCTCGAGCGCTCCCACACTCCGTACGTGTCCAGCACCATTCGTTGGCGGCGTAACCGTGAAACAACGACCCAAACCGATCATGCTCGATACATCACAAACCCCAGTGGCGAAGCCGCTCCCGCTTGGCGACTGGGGCATGGTCGAGAGACCCGGAATCGAACCAGGACCTTCTGTACTTCAGACAGGCGTGCAGACCAGCTACACCATCTCTCGTTTATGGGTGCGGTGATGGGAGTTGAACCCATCGCTCGAGCTTATGAGGCTCAATGCGTCACCGGACGCACACCGCAGAACTGGTGTTCCTTAAAACTTGTTCAGCGCTAAACACAGACGCTGTTCATGTCAAAATCTTGGATCGAACCCTTTTAACACTTTGCTGTCAGAGACGCCGCATATCCTCTTGCCATTTCCAAGTTTTGACTGAGATTTCACATCGAAGGTGATGGAATCGAACCATCGTTGCCTGTATATCAGACAGGTTTCCTGCCATTGGAAGAACCTTCGTTTCACCTCGAGCACACGGAGGCGTGTGTGCTCGAGGGTGCGCTTTTCAAAAAGCGCGTTGGTCGGCGCGGCAGGATTTGAACCTGCGACTTTCTCTTTGTAAGAGAGACACTCGTACCAGCTGAGTTACGCGCCGAGGGTGTCACCCGTTCACCGCTGAACATTGGTGTGGTCTCGCCGCACATGGCAAAACTGCACTGCACGCCAAAGCCGCGATGAACGGGTGTTGCTGACTCGAGGGGTGGATGCCCGAGCAGTGGTGGAAAAGGTCGGATTCGAACCGACACGCGTCTCTTTGCAAAAGAGGTGCTCTCCCAATTGAGCTACAGTCCCGTAAAGCTCGAGACGATGCTCGAGCATGGTCGGAGGTGCAGGAATCGAACCTGCCCAAATAACCCGTCTCCAAAACGGGGGACTCTCCTTGAGTCTGACCTCCGAACGTGGTGAAACCGGAAGGATTCGAACCTTCACTTCGCTGCTTAAAAGGCAGCTGCTCTGCCAAATTGAGCTACGGTTCCATCTGGAGACCCCGGCAGGATTCGCACCTGCAACCTCGAGCTTCGCACGCTCGCGCTCATCTCTTGAGCTTCAAGGTCAAAAGCAGCTATTAGCCGTTAGCTACTAGCTGTTAGCTGGCAAACCGGACAGGACTCGAACCTGCAACCTTTGCGTTCGAAGCGCAGTGCTCTTTCCTTTGAGCTACCGGATCAAAAAACGAAGAGCAAGCTCGAGACAAGGGGACCGCGATTATGCGCGGTGCCGTTGACGGTTCAGCAAGTTTAGGAGATAACCTTGTCTCAACGGCTCATCGTCACTGCTGCTCGAGACAACCGCCTCGAGCGTGTGCCAAAGCAAGTGAGCGACGCAGGGGTCGTTTGAGACAACCCTGCGGCATCGGCTCTGGGCTTTTCAACGGCGAACAAGGGATGCGTCAGGGAGAGCCTTGCGGCGGTTTCTTGTTTAAAGAAATTTAGATAACCCTGGTGCTTCGGCTCGCCGCTCGAGCGTGTGCTGGTGCGGGTAGGGGCGCAGCGCGCTGCGCCCCTACGGGTGGGCGGTGATCAATCCAAGAACACGACGTTCTTCGCAGCCCTGGCATCGCGTTCCGTGTTCATCCAAACGCGGTGCCAACCGCGCAGGTGAATCGTGGCGTGATCGCCGTGAGACACACCACCTCGAGCGTACAGGGTAGGTTCTCGAGTCAGGCATCGCCAGTTCCAGCGGTGTGCTCGAGGCAGTTGCGCTAGAAACGTCGTGTACTGCGTCTCTGTTAACGGTGTTGGGTGTTGCGGGCTAACGTATACGGGCTCGCCTCCAGTGCGGTACGCTTCCTCGAGCCAGTGCGCTTTGCTGCCACCACCGCGCGAAAGCGGTTCGCGGCGCAGAATCAAACGGTCTGGAACGATCAGGTTCGGCATTGGCGTGAAGAACCATTCGCCTTGACGGATGAACGCGGCGTTGCGGCGACGCAAGCGCTCGCGGCGGCTGAGGCTTTGGTACTCCGAAGAGTTCAGCACCGCTTGGGGTTTCAAAGCGTCCATCGCGGTTTTCACGCTCGAGACGCTTTGCCCTGGAACGGCGCAGGTGAACCAGTGACGCTCGTCGTGACCGCACAAGAACTTGTCCTTGCCACCATCTTGACGCGCGAGCAAAAGCAGATGACGCAGATCGGGTTGCACGTCCACGACTTCAAGCGCGAAGTTCGTGCGTTCAGGGATTCGGAGGTCGAAGAACTCGCCGTGGCGATCAAAGCCAATGTCAATGCTCAGTGTGCGCAGGGGCGTGCCCCAACGCGATTGAGTGCGGTTGATTTGCGCTCGAGCACCGATGCGCTCGAATTTGCGGATCAAGTGGGTGTCCATTCGTTTCCTTTGCGGAGTTGAAGAGGCCGTGAACTTGATTCGCGTGCGGCGGTGTTTAGCGGCGCGTCCGCAGGCGAAAACCAGCGTGGGTGATGCGTTTCATGTGTTCCTCCTGCGGAGTTTGAAAGAGAAAGCTCGAGGGGTTGAGTACGAATTGGCGACCTCGGCGGGAATCGAACCCGCGTTTCTTGAGAGACAGTCAAGTATCGTGAACCACTGGATCACGAGGTCAATGGCTGACTCGGCAGGGATCGAACCTGCGACGTTCCGATTAACAGTCGGGTGCTCTACCGCTGAGCAACGAGTCAATATGTTTGGGAGTTGAAACTTGGATTCTCGGTGTTACTCAAGTCAATTTTGGTTGCACTGCACGTCAACGAAAGTCTCGAGCGAGTTGTTGACGCACGGATAGTTTCAGATAACCGTGCACCATCGGCTCGAGGAGATTTACTCCTGGTGGGCAGAGAAGGATTTGAACCTCCGGGTGTCATAGACCCCTGATCTACAGTCAGGTGCATTACCGCTCTGCCATCTGCCCACGATGCTCGAGAAACGTGGGACAAAACCGCATCCCTCGAGCAGGTGTTTCTTTCAAGCCTCGCGGTCGTCTCGAGGGGACGCAAGACCGTCTACAGAACGGTTTACTCGTCGCCCAAAAACAGCCGCGAGGCGTTTTTTCTTGGCATTCAGGTTGGCAAAGAACGCACTCGAGGTTGAACGCTCGAGCGTCTGGGTCCATCGTCCGGACTTGCACCGGAATTTCCAGGGTCACGACCTGGCGTCCTCACTCTTGGACGACGAAGAACACACGTTGTTGTGCAAATGAAAAAAGAGCCTCTACCAATTTGGCGAGGCTCCCAAAGGGACAAACCCAGCCGTGAACTACGTGCGAATCTCCGCGTGATTGAAAATACTGTTGGGTCGCAGATCGCTGTCCTGCCAGACGAGCCCCAAGCCCAAACCGCAAGCGGCGGTCTGCAACGAACCTCGAGCCGTCATCGGCTGCGCGGTGCATTTGGGTTGTGGGAACGAATACGTCATGGCTGCATGTCTCCTTGGTTCGAGGAGGCGTCCGACTTTGGGACGCCTTGTCGCTCGAGAGGCATGGTACGGGGCGGCAAAGCGTCTTGTGATGCGCTGCATGGTGTATTGCGCACATACGCCATTCGGCGCAATTGCTTGAGGCAAGACGTGGACGGATTCGCATTGTCAAACGCGTGATGCACAGCGTCTCGAGCCCTTTTTCGGCAGCACCATTCACATCCACTCGAGCAATCAACGTGGTTTAGGCTCGAGATTTCGACTGCCTTGATGGCCGCTCTCACCCCGCTGCGTTTCGCTTTGCGAACATGGGTTCGACGCAGCGGCCGTCTCTCGCAAAGACGAGAGAGGGCAACGGCAAATCGTTGTGCAATGCGGCTCCCTTCTCTCGCGGGCGAGAGAAGCGCCGCAAGCCCGGAAGGTGCTGGGGTAGGCGGCAAGACGGGTTGGGGATGAGAGTGCGCCTCGCAAACCCCGCTCTAAACGAACGAAACCTCGAGACTCGAGGCGGCTTTGAGGTGCTTTCTGAACTCGCGTTCCGGCAGTTGGTACGCGCCGAACCGCGCGAGGTGCGGGTTCATGATTTGCGCGTCGAACAGCGTGAATCCTTTGGAGACCAAGTGTTCTTTCAGGCGCACCATTGCCACCTTGCTCGCTTCGGGCACGCGGAAGTACATGCTCTCCCCGATGAACGCGCCACCAATTGCCAAGCCCAAGAGTGCCCCGGCGGGCTCATTGTCCACCCAGGTTTCAAAGCTGTGTGCGACGCCGTAGCGGTGAAGCTCGAGGTAGATCTCTCGCAGTTCGGATGTGATCCAAGTCTCCGCTCTGGCAGCGCAGCCGTCTACCGTTCCAGCGAAATTCGCGTTGATCCGTGTCTCGAAGCGTGGGTTGTTCAATGCACGCCGCAAACTGCTGGGCACGTGGAAGCGTTCATCGAGCGGAATCAGCGCGTGCACGCGGCTCGAGTACCACTGCAAGCCCTCGCCGTTGTCCATCAGGAAGTACCCGCTGGCGTAATGGCGGACGATCTCGAGGGCATCGGCGCGGGTCATGCGGGAATGCAGCCTACGACCGGATTTGAACGAGAATTGCAGTTTAGAGAAAGCTGCTGGCTCCTGGCTTCTGGCTCGAGGGCGCACCGCGCCACCTCGAGAACCCTCGAGATGGACGCTTTGATTTTGTTTTTTGCTAATGGCTAACAGCTAAGAGCTGCTCTTCTCGAGCTATGATCTTCCGCACCGCACCACCGCAAAGGAGATCACCCATGCCCGTATCCCGTTTTTACGACGTGAAGCGCGACGCGAACGGCGAGCGTTACTTGGAAGTGAACGTCACCGGCTTTACGCTGCTGCGCTTGCCGCTGATGAACAAGAGCACGGCATTCACGTTGGAGGAGCGACGGTTTCTGGGACTCGAGGGGCTGTTGCCGCCGCATGTCAATACGCTCGAGGAGCAAAAGCAGCGGGCGTATCAGCGCGTGAAGGCGTATGACGCACCGATTGAGAAGCACATTTACTTGCGCAATTTGCAGGACCGCAACGAGGTGTTGTTCTTCGCGTTGCTCGAGGACCACGTGGAGGAGATGCTGCCACTGCTCTACACGCCCACCGTGGGCGAGGCGGTGCGGTTGTTCAGCCACATCTACCGGTTTCCCAGAGGCTTTAGCGTGGACACCGGAAATATCTCGAGGTGCAAGCAGTTGCTGCAAAATGTGCCGCTCGAGGATGTGCGGATGATCGTCGCCACCGACTCGAGCGCGATCCTGGGCATTGGCGATCAGGGCTTCGGCGGCATGGCGATCAGCATTGGCAAGCTCAGCTTGTACACGGCGGCGGGCGGTGTCGCGCCGGACAAAACGCTGCCCGTAGGGTTGGACGTGGGCACAGACCGCGCCACGTTGCTCGAGGACCCGCTGTACTTGGGCGTGCGCCACAAGCGCTTGACGGGCGAAGCATACGACGCGTTCTTGGACACCTTCGTCTCGAGCGTCACCGCGCGTTACCCGAAGGCGATCATTCAATGGGAAGATTTGTCCAAGGACACCGCGTTCAAGGTACTCGAGCGCTACCGTAAGGTCGTGCCGTCGTTCAACGACGACATTCAAGGAACCGGCGCGGTCACGCTCGCGGGCGTGCTGAACGCGTGCAAGCTCAAGGGCGAGCGCTTGCGCGACCAAACCGTGGTCATTCACGGCGCGGGCGCGGGCGGCGTGGGCGTGGCGTGGGCGATCATCGAAGGCATGAAGCGCGAGGGCTTGGGTGATGCGGAAGCCAGGGGGCGCGTGTTGGTGCTCGATTCCAAGGGCTTGCTGACCGCAGACCGCCGCATGGAGGCGTACAAGCTGCCGTATGCACAGCCCGCCAGCAGGCTCGAGGGTTGGGACAAAGCGGGCGAGTACCCAGATTTGCTCGAGACTGTGCGCAACGCGAAGGCGACGGTGCTCTTGGGGCTGTCCGGTCAGGGCGGGTGCTTCACGGAACCCGTGGTGCGCGCCGTGCACGCGAACACCGCGCGACCGATTATCTTTCCGCTGTCGAATCCCACGGCGAACACCGAAGTGCTCCCAGAAGACGCCCTGCGCTGGACGAACGGCGCGGCAATCGTCGCCACCGGCAGCCCGTTCGCAGACGTGACCTTGGAGGGCAAGTCGTACCCGATTGGGCAGGGCAACAATGCGTTCATCTTCCCCGGCTTGGGCTTCGGTGCAATCCTCGCCCGTGCTCGAGAGATCACCGACAACATGGTCATGGAAGCCGCGTATGCGCTGGCAGAGAACACGCCTGCTACGTCGCTCGAGGTTGGACGCGTGTACCCGCCGATTTCTGGACTGCGCGAGGTCAGCATTCACGTCGCTTCGCGGGTGATGCACCGCGCGGTGCAGGACGGTGTGGCGGCAGAGTTTAGCTTGCGGGAAAAGAATCTGGCGGAACTCGAGGCGTTGGCGCGCACGCGGTTCTGGTATCCGCGTTACCTGCCGTTCAAGACGGCGTAACGCTCAATCGTTGCTGCTCGAGTATTGCTCGTACAGCGCTCGGTGAACGTCTTCGGGTGTGACCAAACCGTCTGGCCAAGTCGCACCCGAGGGTTCGTCTGAAAGTTCGACACCAATCCGCTCGAGGAAGGGTCGCAGGTCGTCGTTCCAGGTCAGCACCTCGAGCAAAGCACCCCCAAAGCTCGAGGCGTTCACGGTTTGGTATTGCCCTTCGTTGTCCAGCCACACGAGCGGGCTGTCGGCGATGGCACGCCGCTCGGGTCCCCGCCAAAAGCCGAAATACTCGTCGTCCTCGCTGACCGCGAAAAAAGCGATCAGGCTGTTTGTTTCCGTCATCGCGCGGATGTTGTTGGCAATGTCTGGACGCTCGAGTTCAGCCGCCGAGAGGTAGCTCGTGTCATTCCACAACGCTTGATCGGCGTCCAAAGCAAAGTAAATTCCGGTCAACTGGAAGAATTCATCCCGATGCTCGAGCAACCGTTTGATGTCGTCTGGGATGGGTTCTCCACCGAAACGCAGTTTGGAAAATGCCTCGAGCAAACCGTTGTCCACAAGTGCAAGTCTAGCTGTTGATATTTGGAGGATGTTTGGACGGCTTCACCTCTCCCCTGCCCCACCGTACCTCGAGCCGTTGCGTTCAAGTCCTGCGCCAATCGTCCCCAACTTTCTCGAGACCGCGCAACCACCGCAACAAATGTAGGGGTTTGTCATGACAAACCCGGTGCGCCAACGGCGCACTTGCGTCCGAATCAACACAGTCAAAAACCGCGAAACTCGAGACCCAAAAGCTCGAGCCATCAACCCTTCTCTCGAGCCTGCCTTCGCAACAGCACCCGCCCGAGCGCGAACGCCGTCACGTAAAACGCGACGTTGACCAGCAGCAACCCCGGCTCGAGGGTGATGGGCGCTCCGGGCCATGCCACGAACGCCGGAAACGCCGTGGGCGCAAGGCTCGAGCGGTCCTGGGTGATGAACGGCATCGGATACCCAAACCGCAGATTGCTCAGTCCCGCCGCGTCGTAAGCGGGTCTGGGCACGAGGCTCGAGGCGAAGGTCAGGGCGAATGCTGCCAGCACCCAGAGCAGCACCGTGCGCGGTTTGAACGTGCGCTCGAGGTACTGCCGGGTTGGGAGGCGCATGGCTGGAGGAGTCTATGCGCCGAAGTTGAGGACTCGAGCCCTGAGGCTCTTGGATGCCCCTCGAGACCTGAGACCCGCTCCCTAGGTCGGCGCTGACCCTCGAGCGGGCTTCTTGGGGCGTTCAGACGCGCAAGGGGTTCACGATGGCCAGGTAGCCGGTGTCGCTGACCGGTTTGAACACGGCGGGCGCGTTCAAACCCAAGCCGATGCTGACTTCGCCGTCCACGGGGCTGAGCGCTTCGGTCAGTTGCTTGGCGCGGAAGCCAATCGTGATTGCGGGCTCGGAGCCGTGTTGCTGCACGTCCAGCACATCCTGGGCGCGTCCGTAATCGCTCTCTGCCACGAGTTGCAACCGGCCGCCTGCGACGATGAATTCGACTTTGTTGTTGCTGAGCTTGTCCGCGACCACGGCGACGCGCGCCACGGCTTCGCGCAGGGCAGCCGAATCCATTTGGATCGTCACGCTCGAGGTTTTTGGGATCACGCGTTCGTAATCGGGCAGTTCGCCGTCCATCAGCTTGGCGTTCATCCGCACGCGGTCCGTGACGAGGCTGAGCGTGCCTTGGTGAACGGTCAGCTTGACTTCGCCGTCGCGCAGGACGCGGATGATCTCGTCGGCGTTGCGGGCGGGGACGACGAGCTTGCGGGCTTCTTTGCTGCTCGAGGCTTTGAAGTCGCGGTACGCGAGGCGGAACCCGTCGGTGGCAACGAGTCGGGAGCGGCTGGTTGAAAGCTCGAGTTGCACGCCTCGGAAGATCGCGCGGAATTCTTCGGCGGCAGCCGCGTAGCGCACACTGGCGATGCTGCGGGCGAACTCCTTGGCGTCCAGCGTGAAATCGGTGTGCGAGGGGAAGGTCAACTCTGGGTACGCGCCAAGATCGCCGGTTTGCAGTTTGAAGGTTGACCCGCCACTGGCGACGGTCAGTTCCGTGCCTTGGTGGTGCAGTTCGACCAATTCACCGGGCAGAGACTTGGTGATCTGGGCGAACAGGTGGGCGGGCACGACGAAGTGGTCCGGGTCCACGATTTGGGCCTCGACGTGTTGCTCCAAGTCAATTTCGAGGTTCGTCCCAGAGAGAGCAAGTCCTCGGTCTGTGCTCGAGACCTTGAGGTGGGTCAGGGCGGCGTTTGAACTTCTCGAGGGCACGATGCGCTCTAAAGCACTCAAGGCTTCGCTGAGGTTCTTTTTGGGAATGCTGACTTGCATGATGCCTCCAAGGGAACGGGGTTTAAATACAGTACTTTATATCTAAGAGATACAGTAGCAGTAATAACAGGGCCTGTGGACAGTGTGGATAAGTGCCCTCGAGCCCGTGTGGATCAGCATTTCACTTGTTGATAGCTCTGTTGACAACTCAGGGGGTGGCTGTGGATAACTTGTGGACAAAGCAGGGTTTATCCACAGGGTTTTGGGATGAGCGGTTTATCAACATCTTATCCACAGGTTATCCACACCTTATCCACAGGCTTGTGCACAGGGTTGTCCACAACTTTTTGGGGCTCGAATGTGCGTGAGAAGGGTTTTGCAAGAGCATCTCGAAAGATGTCAGCAAGGAGGGACGCCTCGAGACTGGGAGAATTGCTCGAGGTCACGAGGGCCTGACCTAAGAAAGTTTCGTGCGAATCTCTTTGATGTGATTGGTCAGGTCCGCATCCCGGTCCGCGAGTTCAGCGACTTTCTGAATGGCGTAGAGGATCGTGCTGTGGTCTCGGGCGAAGAAGGTGCCGATCTCCGGGAGGCTGTGGCTGGTCAAGTCGCGGATCAGGTACATCGCCACTTGGCGGGGAATCACGACCTCTTTGGCGCGACCCTGGGACTTGAGGGATTCCATTGGGACGCCGTAGTGCACCGCGACTGCTTCCAAGATGTCTTGCATCTCGAGGGTGACTTCGGATTCGGTGAAGACATTGCTGAGGGCTTTGGCGGCGACGCTGCGGTTGACCTGCGCGCCGTCCAACTGATTGAGACTGGCATAGGCAATGACCCGCATCAGCGCCCCCTCGAGTTCGCGGATGTTGCTGGTCACTTGCTTGGCGATGAACTCCAAGGTTTCGTCTGGGATATACGCGCGGCGCGTTTCGGAGTTCATGCGCAGAATCGCCACGCGGGTCTCGAGGTCTGGGCTTTGAATGTCGGTAATCAAGCCCCACTCAAAGCGTGAGCGCAACCGAGCCTCGAGCGTCAGAATGTCTTTGGGTGGTCGGTCGCTCGAGAGGATGATTTGCTTGCCCGCTTCGTACAGTGCATTGAAGGTGTGGAAGAACTCCTCCTGCGTGCGTTCCTTGCCCGCGATGAACTGGATGTCGTCCACCAGTAGCAGGTCCACGCTGCGGTACCGGTCTTTAAAGTTCGTCATCTTGTCTTCGCGGATGGAGTTGATCAGGTCATTGGTGAAGGTCTCGGTGCTGATGTACTCGATGCGTTTGTCCGCGAAGCGTTCCGCGACGCTGTGACCGACCGCGTGCATCAAGTGCGTCTTGCCCAGTCCGACGCCGCCGTACAGAAACAGCGGGTTGTACGCCTTGCCGGGTTGCTCTGCGACCGCGAGTGCTGCGGCGTGCGCGAAGTTGTTGTTCGGACCAATGACGAAGTTGGCGAAGGTGTACTTCGGGTTCAGTCTCCCCCGCCCCGGATCGGGTGCTGGGGTCTGTCCGCGCTTGCCTGGTTTGACATCGGGCTCGAGCACTGCCTCCTGAGTCGTCGGCAAAATCCGAAAGCCAATTTTTGGGTTCGGTGCGCCTGCCTGCCTTAACGACTCCTCGAGGAGTTCCATGTAGTGCTGCTTCAACCAATCGGCGGCGAACGAGTTGGGCACGCCGACGATGAACGTGCCGTTTTCGATGCCGAGCGCCCGGATGCGGGTGAACCACGTGTGGTACTCCACGTCGGTGGTTTTGCGCCGCACGTACTCGAGGATTTGCTCCCAGATGTCCAACTGACTCACGCGTTGCATCTTACGCTGCATCTGTGGACAAGGGGTGCGTCGCAGATATTCGGGGATACTCGAATGGATGCGTTTTAACCTCGAAAGCACGACTCGAGACCGTCTGGCACGGGTTTTTTCCGTTTGTCCTGAACTCGAGGCGATTGTGCGAGAACTTGTCCACATCTGTGCAGGACGCTGTGGACAAGTTCTCAGGGCTCGAGGTCTCACGCTTGGCGCGCGTAACATGACCGCATGCGCTTTCGAGGTGTGCCATGACCGATTCAACCCAACAGCTCGAGATGTACCGCCAGTTGGTGCTCGAGTACGCGCCGGTGCTCGATTTGAATTCGCCGAGATTACTCGAGGATTTTGGGACGGCGATCAGCCGCTGTGAGCCCTTCGCGGAACAGGTGAGGCCAGGCGACCGCGTGCTAGACGTGGGCTCGGGCGCTGGATTGCCTGGAATTCCGGTGGCGATCCTCTGTCCGGAAGCGCAGATTACCCTCTGCGAAATTAGAGTCAAACGGGCGGCGTTCCTCGAGCGGGCGGTCAGCCGTTTGGGATTGCGCAACGTTCGCGTGCATAATGGCGACGTGCAAAAAGTCAAAGGGGAATTCGATGTGGTCATGGCGCTGTGGTTCGGCAGCCTCGAGCGACTGCACGCGGTGTCCAAACACGCGCTCGCAGAGCGATGGCGCATGGTCACGCGCAAAGGCGACAATGCTGCGCTCGAGATCGAGGCGTTGCAAAAGCGCGGGGTCGCGGGAATGTTTCACGTGAAACAACTTGCCGATGGAGCCCAGTTGGTCGTGCTCGAGGGGGTGTCGTGAAGGTCATTAGCTTTGTCAATCAAAAGGGAGGCGTTGGCAAGACCACGACGACCATCAACCTCGCCGCGTATCTGGCGACCACGCGGCGCAAAGTTTTGGTCGTGGATTTGGACCCGCAAGCGAATGCAACCAGCGGACTCGGGTTGAACGACGTGGCTCGAGGGATTTACGACGTTCTGACTGGCGACCTCAGAGCGATGGACGCGGTGCTCGAGACTGAGCAGAAGAATTTGTACGTCCTCCCCTCAACCGCAGACCTTGCTGGCGCAGGCGTGGAACTGACGGAAAATTCCAGCCGACTCAAGCAGGTGCTCTCGGATATCGAGGGTTTCGACGTGGTGCTGATTGATGCGCCGCCGTCGCTCGGCGCACTTGCCATCAATGCATTGGTCGCTTCCGACGGAATCGTCGTTCCATTGCAAGCGGAATACTATGCACTCGAGGGCGTGGCGGGCATGTTGGACACCATCGAACGCGTGCGTGCGGGCTTGAACCCGAACGTCAAGCTTCTCGGCATCGTCGTGACCATGTTTGACACGCGCACGAATTTGGCGCAACAAGTCGAGCAAAACGTCCGTGAGCACTTCAAAGACCTCGTGTTCTGGTCGGTGATTCCGCGCAATGTGAAACTTTCCGAAGCACCCAGCTTTGGGCAAACGATCAACCGCTTCGCGCCGGTCTCGAGCGGGGCTGGAGCGTACAAGCGCTTGGCGCAGGAGGTGATGCAGCGTGTCGAAAAACTCTAAAGTCGGCGGGCTCGGGCGGGGTTTGGATGCGTTGATTCCGCGCAATGCGACTGGTGGCGGCGACTCGAGGAAGCTGCCTTTGACGCAACTCAGCGCCAACAAGCAGCAGCCGCGCACGGTGTTTGAAGATGCGGCGCTCGAAGAATTGGCGGCGAGCATCCGCGAAAAAGGCGTGATTCAGCCGTTGTTGGTGCGTCCAAAGGGTTCTGGGTTCGAGATTGTCGCAGGTGAACGACGCTTTCGCGCTGCGAAGATCGCGGGATTGACCGAAGTTCCGGTGGTCGTGCGTGATTTGGATGACCGTGAAACCCTCGAGATTGCGTTGATCGAGAACTTGCAGCGCGAGAATTTGAATCCGCTCGAGGAAGCGCGGGCGTTTCAGGGGCTTCTTGATCTTGGTCAGACTCAGGAGCAGTTGGCGAAAGCACTTGGCAAGGGTAGAAGCACCATCGCCAATGGCTTACGTTTGCTGAATTTGTCGAAAGATGCTCAAAAAGCACTCGAGGACGGATTGATCTCAGCGGGACACGCGCGGGCGATTTTGGCGCGACCTTCGGAACAGCAGGAGTGGGCGCTCGAGCAGACACTGACCCATGACCTCAATGTGCGACAACTCGAGAAACTGCCCTCGCCCCAAAATGTTTCACGTGAAACACCCGCCGCGAAACCGCGCACGCACCGCCAGTTGGAACTCGAGTTGACGCGCTTGACCGGGACGAAGGTACGAATCGTTGGTCAGGACAAGGGACGCCTTGAGTTGCAGTTTCACTCGCTCGAGGATCTGAACCGGCTGCTCGGGATCATCGGGTACGAAGCCTAAACCCCGCCGCTGGTAATTACGCTCAAAACAGAATAGAATTGGGCGTTGGTGGAAAGACACCAGCGCGCCGATCCAAAGCAGTTCGCACACCAGGAGGACGACATGGCATTCGACCCGAGACAACACCTGATCCAACTCAAGGGCAAGGATTACCTGCCCGTCGCCGCGCGCCTCGTTTGGCTCAACGAGGAAGCCGAGCGCTTCACCATTCGGACAGAGATCCTGCGCTTGGAAGACACGCACGCCGTCGTGCAAGCGACCGTGACGGTCAGCGGTAAGGACGAAAAAGTCGTAAAAACCGCGACTGCTCTGAAGCGCGAAGACAAAACGCACTTTCAGGACTTCCTCGAGAAAGCCGAAACAGGCGCTGTGGGACGCGCGCTGGGCATGCTTGGGTACGGCACGCAGTTCGCGCCTGAATTTGACGAGACCAACGACAAAGGCGAATCCAGGGTCGTGGACAGCCCGCAACCGCAAGCCGTTCCGGTCGCTGCCAAAGCCACCGCTGCCGCTGCACCCGCATCGCTGTCGCAACTCGGGTTGAAACCCGCTTCGAGCCTTGGGGCTCCGACGAACAAGCGCAAGCCGCAGGCAGAGCCCGAAGCGCCCGCGCCGAAGGCAGCCGCGCAGCAAGCCGACGAGCCCGACATTGACGACGGCTTGGAAGAGTACGACCACGGCTCCGTGCCCGACGACGACCTGTTCAGCGACGCCAAAGTCGCGCGCTTGCTCGAGATCGGCTCGAAGTTGTTCAACCTCAAAGGCGATGCCCTCGAGACTAGAGTGCTGGGTGCGGCGGGCAAAATTCTTGGCAAGAGCGTTGCCGACATTCACGCCTTGCACTGGCGCGATGGCAGCGAAGTCATGAAGCAATTGGAGGAAACCGCGATCAAACGCGGCGTGTGGCAGCGCAGCGCCTGAGGACTGCAAGCGAAAAGGGAAGGGCAGCACTGCCCTTCCCTATTTTCATCTCGAGCCTCGCACCCTGTGGCTACGGCGGTGGCTCGAGCGCTGGAGAGACAGGCGCAATATTCTCGAGGTGCGTCAAGGCGTCCGCGTACTCCGGGAACGCATCCAGCACCCAAGTTTGAAACTGCCGATCCAAGTTGAACGCAATGCCTACGGCGAACACCGCCATGACAACGCCGAACACGCGTTGAATGCCCGCACTACGCTGGACGAGCCACGGCACTTTTGCCAGCAAACCGCGTCCGCCGAGCATCGCCAAAAGCATCGTCAAACCCGTGCCCAGGGAGAACGCCAACGTTGTGAACACCGCCGCTCCGGTGACTGCATTGTTGAGCGCCAAGGTGATGACCCCTGCCATGATCGGTCCAACGCACGGCGTCCACAGCACCCCGAGTGTCGCACCAACACCGACGCCGCCCCAGAAGCCGTCTCGAGCCACTTTGACGCCCGTGCCTTGCATGTTCGCCACAAGCGAACTGCTCGAGCGTTCAAAACGCGCGTGCAACGCAGACACGAACAGCGTCAGACCAAAGCCAAGCAGCAGTGCGACCGAGACCCAGCGCAATGCATCCCCAGGAATGCCCAGCGCACCGATGGCGGTGCTCAGCACCAGCGTGAACGCGGTGAACGACGCGACGAACCCGAGCACGATGCCGTATGGTCGCAACCGCCCGCCGACGCTGCCCGACAGCAGAAACGGCAACACCGGCAGCACGCACGGCGAGAGCACCGTGACGATGCCGGAAAGAAACGCGAACAGCGCGGTCGTGAGCATGGGGACAGACCTCGAGAGAAAGAGGCTCGAGCACAGCAGCGTCTCGAGCCCACAGTGTTACTTCATGCCGAGCATCTTGACGACTTCCGCGATGCCGCCGCCGCTCCACTTCCTGACCGCCATGCTTTTGGCGTCCACGATCACGAACGTGTGCTGACGGGTGATGCCGTACTTCGTTTTCAACGCGCTTTCGGTGTCGTAATCGGTTTTGAAGATGATGGCGTCTTTGGGCAGTTGCTTGATGTTCTGGGTAAAATCCTTGTCCGCGCTGCGGCAGGTTGGGCACCAACTGGCGGCGAAGAACAACACGCGGCGCATCTTGGCGGCGGCATCAAACGCTTTTTGGCTGTATTCGACGTAGCCGGACTTTGCCATCATCGTGTCTTGACCCATCGTCTGTGCGCTCGAGTGCACCCCGCCCAGCGCAAACACGGCAACGGACGCGGTGAGCAACGCTCCACCCAAAAACTTCTTCATCGCCTCTCCTTTTGGGCAAGCTGTCCACTCGCCTCGAAATGAAGCTACGCACACGGCAGGGGAGAGGTTCAAATTGGCTCGAGGATCGGAAGGGTCTCGGGCGAACGTGTTGCTGCACGGACCGTCTCGAGACTTGCATTGCGGACAAGTGAACGAGCCCGCAACGGATGCACCGCGCGGGCTCGAGCAGACGGGGACACTCAAGCAGGGGAGAGGTTGTACAGATCGGTGAATTTCGTCTCGAGGTAGTTGAGGTACGGCGCAGCGCTGAGTTCAGAGCCCGTCGCGCGGCGGATCAACTCTGGGGGCAGGAAGGTCTTGCCGTGGCGCAGCATGGCGTGCGTCAACCAGTACAGCAGCGGTTGAAATTCGCCACGGGCGAACATCGCGTGCAGGTCGCCCATCTGCGCGCCCGCGCGCTCGAAGAGTTGCACGCTGAGGATGTTGCCCAAGGAGTACGTCGGGAAGTACGCGAAATAGCCGCTGCTCCAGTGGATGTCCTGCATCACGCCGTCGCGGTCGTCGCTTGGGGTGACGCCCAAGTATTCCTGCATCTTCGCGCGCCACGCCTCGGGCAGTTCGTGGACCTTCGTGCGCCCTTCGAAGACTTCAAGCTCCAGTTCAAAGCGCAACATAATGTGCAGGTTATACGTGAGTTCATCGGCTTCGACGCGGATCAAGCTGGGGCGCACGCGGTTGACGAGTTTGTACATCGTCTCGGCATCCACCCCCTCGAGCGCCTTGAAGTGCGCTTGCGCCCGTGGCATCCAGTGTTGCCAGAACGCCCGTGAGCGACCAACGAGGTTTTCCCACAAGCGCGATTGCGATTCGTGCGCGGTGCTCCAAGCGCCTCGAGCCAAGGGGGTGCGGCGCAATTCGTCCCCGGTGTTCTGCTCGTACATGCCGTGACCGGCTTCGTGCAGCACGCCGTAAAACGCCATTGGGAAGTAATGCTCGTCGAAACGGGTGGTGATCCGCACGTCGTCACGCCCGAAGTTCGTGGCGAAGGGGTGCGCGGTCACGTCCAAACGCCCACGGTTCAAGTCGTACCCGAACGCCTGCGCGACCTCGAGCGAGAACGCGCGCTGGGCGTCCACCGGAAAGCTGCGCTCGAGGATGGTGTAATCGACGTGCTCCCCAGCAGCGACGACGCGTTTTAGAAACGGGACGGTGAACGCGCGCACGTCCGCAAAGATCTTGCGGATGTCCTCGGTTTTCAAGCCGGGGTCGTAATCCCACAGCAACGCGTCGTAGGGATGCGTGTCATAGCCGTAGAAGTCGGCGGCGCGTTGGGCGAACTCGAACATCTTCTCGAGGTGCGGTTGGAAGGTTTTGAAATCGTTTTTCGGGCGCGATTCCTCCCAGACGGTCCCGGCGATGCTGCGCGCTTTGCTGAACTCTGCGACGAAATCGGCGGGCAGCTTGGAACGGCGCTCGAATTCCAAGCGCATCAAACGCACGAGCGCGCCGTCCACGGTGTCAGCGTTGGCGTGCTCGGGCTCGAGGGTGTTCAAGAGTTCCCCGAGTCGCGGCGCGGTGTTCTTCTGATGGATCAGTTTGGCGAGCGTGGATTGCTGCACGGCGCGCGTGCCCGCCCCACCGCGCGGCATCTGCGTTTCCTTGTCCCAACCCACCAAGGCGCTGACGGCGGAAAGGTCGGAGATTTCAGCCAAATTCGCTTTGAATTCTTCCAAAGGAGTCATGGGCGCGACTGTACAACGCCCCTGTTTGCATGACCTCGAACCTACGAAGATTGGCTCGAGAAATTGGGACTTATCCACAAGTCTGTGGATAACCCTGGGGATTGACAACGCCTTGACACAAGTGTTACCAGAGCTTGGAGCATGTGCTGGACAGTGAATACGCCCAAAACGAAATCCTCGAGAATGCTTTCCCAAGCGGTTGTCCACAGGAAACGCGGCACTGTGGATAACTTTGTCGGTTTTCAAGCTGTGCGATACTGACCCAGAAATGACTGACTCGAACCTCGAGACTGCCCACCTCAAAGACAAAAAAACCTACGCTGGCTTCGTCGCCATCGTCGGCAAGCCCAACGTCGGCAAAAGCACGCTGCTGAATTCAATGTTGGGCGTGAAAATCTCGCCTGTGACTTCAAAGCCGCAAACCACGCGGCGCGGCGTGCGCGGCATCAACACGGGTGATGACCGCCAAGCCGTGTTCGTGGACACGCCCGGACTGCACAAAGCCCAAGACGCCTTGGGCAAGTACATGAACCAGGAAATCCACAGCACCCTCAGCGACGTGGACGCCGTGATCTGGGTCGTGGACTTGCGCCGCCCACCGAACGAAGAGGACAAACTGGTCGCTCGAGCTTTGGGTGGGTTTACGAAACCGCTCTGGCTCGTCGGTAACAAACTGGATGCCGCCAAGTACCCCGGCGAGGCGTTCGAGAATTACGCCAAGCTCCTCGAGCGTGAAGACTTCAACCGCGTGATGCTCAGCGCCAAGGAAAACCCCAAAGCGGTCGCTGCGCTTTTGGAGGAAGTCATGCACGCCCTCCCGGAAAATCCCTTCTTTTTCCCCGGCGCGGGCAAAAGCGACCAAAGCCGTGAGCAATGGGCCGCCGAGATCATCCGCGAAGAAGCCATGAACACGCTCAGCGAAGAGTTGCCCTACAGCGTCGCCACGCGTGTGCTGAGTTGGGAACGCAACCGCGAGGGGATGCAGGTCATCCAAGCCGAAATCATCGTCGAAAAAGCCCAGCACCGCAAAATCGTCATCGGCAGCGAAGGGCGGATGATTAAACAAATCGGGCAACGCGCCCGCAAGCAACTCGAGGTGTTCCTGGATGCCCGCGTGTACCTGGGACTCGAGGTGGTCGTCATCCGCGATTGGCGTCAGGACGCCGAGGCGTTGCGGGAACTTGGGTACGAGTAAGGCTCGAGAGAATGGCGGCTCGAGCAATGTTCGTGCAAGCTGAGTCTCGAGGGACGTTGGTGCGGCTCCCGCCGCACTGGGCGCAACACCTTGCGCCCCTACGAAAAACGGTGCGGTGGTGGCGCGGTCTCGAGTTTTGGGTAGCGCTCGAGCCATGACAAAACCCCTCGAGTGAAATCTCGAGGGGTCTTGGTGCAGCCGATTCAGCGCAGCGTAGGCGCAATCTTGGTCGCCTGCTGCAAGTGCTGCTGGATCATCGGCAGGCTTTTGGTCGCAAATGCCTTGAGGTTCGTCTCCGTCAAGCGCTGGCTGGCCATGCGGTAGACGATCACGGCACCTTCGTGGGCGTTGACCTGCTCGGCGATGTACGCGCGGTCAAACGCCGCACCCTTCAGGCTCGAGAGATACATCACGCGAATTTGTTCACCAGGCGAAAGCATCGCAATCATGCTCGGGGCAGCGCCACGCGTTTGGTTGTCCGCGGTCTGCGAACCGACGCGCCCACCAGGAACCGTGGACGGGGGCTCTTGCACGTTCGGGGCGACGACGCCGCTGGCGGTGTTCGGGTTGCCGTTCTGGTTGTTGCCCGTGCTCGCGCCGGGCGCACTGGGGCCTGCGGTCGCGCCGCTCGCTGGGGCAGCACCCGTTTGACCGTTGCCGGTGCCGCTCGAGCTGGGCGTACGGGCGTTCGCACCTTTTGTCGAGGCGGCGTTCAAGTCGGTCTGCGCTTTCGTGTGCATCTCGATCATGCTCTGCGCGTAGCGTTTGACCGACGGGCTGCTGGCACGGTCCCCCGCCAAGCGGCTGGTTTCGACCTCAAAGGCATTGCCTGCGGCGGCCGCCTGCACGAACAGTTCTTCCATCGTGCGCGTCGCGCCCGCTTGCTGACCGCCCGCGGGCGGCGTTTGCTGCGCCAACACCCCCAAGCCCAACCCGACCGCGACCACGCCGCCCGTCAACAACACCGAAAAAGTTTTCGTCATGTGAATTCACCTCGTCGTTGTGCGCGGCTGTTGCCCCCGCACGCGGCGGCGAATGTATGCCTCGAGGCTGATGCAAGACTGACGAAAGCTGAGTGAAACAACGTGTCGCACAGCAGTTTTCCAGAGGCATGGGACGTGACTCGAGCCTCCCACGGCGACCCGAGCCCCGAGCAGAGCGAAACGTTCTGCCAGCAGGTTTTGGTCTCGAGCCGTGTTTACGCGGTGAACCCCAAATCGCCCGTCCACACGAGCACGTCGCGCCCACGCTCCCGAAACCCCAATGTTTCGTAAAACGCAAATTGTCGTGGCTCGAGGTCCGGCTGGGTCAGCAAATACAGCGCGATCACGTCGCCGCGCCCGCGGCACTCGGCGACGATGACCTCGAGCAGCGCGGGTTCCACGTCTTCACCGCTCAGCCCGTGCAGTTCTTCTATCGTCGCGCGCCAGCCCAGGCGCACGGGTCGCGCTTGGAAGGTCGTGTGCGCGAAGCCCACGGGCGCGTCGCCGCGAAACGCCAGGTACACGGTGCTGTCATCGTCCCCGAGGGCTTGCTCCCACAGTTCGCGCAAACGTGCGGGCTCGCTCGCGCCAGGGGCGCCTTGCCACGACAGGCACAACTCGACCAGCGCTTCCAAATCGCGCGTGCGGGCGCGGCGAATCGCGTACATTACTGGTTCACGTCGCCCGAGCTAAAAAGTTCCACACCCGGTCCTCGCTTCGCTGGAGTCATGTTGGCACGCTCGGATCAGGAGGTCGTGGGCGCGAGGATGCGTCCGCACGAGGGGCACTTGACCGGGTACTGCCCGCCTTGGATGCGTTGCACGATGTTGACGGGCAGTCCCGCGCGGCACGCGCCGCACTTGCCGCCCGCCATACGCGCGAACCCAATGCCCTTTTTGGCGCGGCGCACGGCGTCGTATTCGCGCAAAAGTTTCTCGTCCACGTCTTCAGCCGCCGTGTTGCGTTTGAAGAGTTTCTCGTCGTACTCGGCGCGCAGAGCGCGCACGCGGTCCTCGTCCAGCCCCTCGAGTTGCTTCAATTGGGGTTCCAGCTCCGCCATTTGACGCTCGAGGTCGGTAATTTGGGCGTTCAGCCCGTCGAGCTTGTCCACGAGCGGCAAGGAGTCGTTCTCCAGCTCTTCAATGCGCCCGCCCAGTTGCAGGATCACGCTCTCGTACTGGCTTTGCTCTTTGGCGTTGCCCGCGTGCGCTTGGTCGTGCTTGGCGCGGTCGCGCTTGGCGGTCAAATCTTTGAGCTCGAGATCCGCGCTCGAGAGCGCCTTGCGTGTCCCGTCGCGCTCAATGCGCACGGTTTCCAAGCTCGCCGTCAAGCGGTCGCGGTCGTCGCGCGCACCGCGCAGGGCAGCGGGCACGCTGTCTTCGTCCAAGCGCAGTTTGTCGAGTTCCAAGTCCAAGGCTTGGACGTTGGCGAGCAGCTCGAGCGGGTTCACGGTTGGCAGTGTACCCCGTGTGGCGCTTGTGTGCGGGCGCTCACGGTCCCGAGGGTGGCGCGGGTGGAGCCGGTGGTGTTGTGGGTGCTGGTGGAGTTGGCGGTGCGGGCGGAGCAGGCGGTGGTGTGGGCGGCGTGGCTGGCGGTGACGGCGGAGTTGCGGGTGGCGTCGTCGGTGCAGGCGGTGTGGTCGGGGTTCCGGGTGCGGGCGGCGGCGTTCCCGGCGTTGGGCTCGAGGGGGCGGGTGGTGGTTGCGGGTCGCCGCCATACCCGTAATTGGCGCGCAAAATCTCCAAATCCTTGTCGTCCACCACGCCGTCGCCGTTGAAATCACCGGGCAGACGGTCGCCGCGTTTGCCGTACTGCGCCGCGAACAGTTCCAAATCGTCGATGTCCACGCGTCCGTCGCCGTTCATGTCACCGTTCTGCGAGTATCGCGCACGCAACGCCGTGATGTCGGCGGGCGTGATCGTGCGCCGCCCGTCGATGCCCGGCTCGAGGGCGACACCGAGGCGCAAGCCTGCCTCGACCAAAAGTGCGCTCGGCAGGTCCACCGGTTGCTCGGTGTTGACCTGAACTTCCACGCGCGTCGTCGCGCCCTCTTTGACCTCGAGGGTGCGCGTGGCGACATCGGGGTTGAACGGAATTTCGGCTTCGCCGCCCCAGCGAAAACGCAGCGGGGCGTTCGCATTTTTTTGAATGTTCAGCGACGTGGCGGGCACGTTGCGCCACGCGGCGAAGGCGTCGTCCACTTGGCGTTCGAAGGTGCTGGGCGCGCCGTCGATGGCGACGAAGTAGACGACCGGCGCGGCAACCGCCAGGCTCGAGCACGCGAGCAGTGCCAGCACGCGCGCCTTCATCGCCGCCCCCCAATCAAATCGGTCACGGTTTTGAGGAACGCCGCTTCGGTGGCGTCGGTGCGTTTGCCGTCCACCTCGAGCGTGACCGATTTGCCGTCAATGTCCAGCACTTTGGCGTTGTCGAAACGGTACGCACCCTGGCGGAACCCGACGACCGGGCTGTCGAACGCGGTGGTGTAGAGCATCAGCAACCAATCCTCGCCGGTTTTGAACGCCGGAGCCCCCTCGAGCCGCACGGTTCCATTTTGCGTCGTGCCGCCCAAAACGGCGATGCTGGGCGCGTTCGCACGTTGCGGCAACGCGCTTGCCTCGCCACGCAGTGCGGTTTTGACGGTCAACGCGTACACCGTCCACGGGCGACCTCCGCGCGTCTCCTGCGTGACCGTGCCAATCGTCGCCCGCACGATGACCTGCGCGCGTTCCACCTGTTGCTCGAGCGTCAATTTTTGAAACGTCGTCGCCAGCGCCACGCTCGAGACGAGTGCCAACACCACGAAGAAGCGCTTCATGGGTTCCCCGGCGGGTTGGCGGGCGGCGGTGGCGGCGTGGGTGCTGGGGGAGGCGTCGGCGCGGGCGGACTCGCAGGCGGTGGCGCTGGCGGTGCTGGTGGCGTGGGTTGTCCGGGGGCAGGCGGGGCGGCGGGTGGCGTCGTGGGCGCACCGGGTTGCCCCGGCGCGGCTGGTTGTGCGGGTGTCGGGGCTGCGCCCGTCTCGAGTTTCGCGCTTCCGATGACCTTGCCGCCCTGACGCAATTCAAAGCCGACTTTGCCCGGCAGACGCCGCGAGCCGTCCACGCCCAGCGTCAGATACAGCACGGTTTGGTCACGCACGGTTGCAAAGGGCTCGGTGAACGCCGCGTCCACGCGCAACACGCGGTCTTTGAGCTGGTAGACGAAGATCGGTCGTCCCGCGCCAGGCTCGAGCCGCTTGAAGGTGAAGCCCTCGCCGATGGGAATGAACAACCGCATGGATGCCGTGCGTTTGGGCACACGCAGCACCAGCGGCACCCGTGTTTCTGTTTTGACCTCGGTCGGCGCGACTTGCCATTCGACGGTGCTCGGCGGCAAGCGCCGCACCTCGAGCCGGAAGTCCTGGGATTTCACCGACAAGTTCGCATCGCTCGCCTCGAGCGTAAATTCGAACACGCGTTGCTGGGCGTCCTTTAAATCCGCGTTGACCACACCCGTGATCGTGCGGTTTTGCAGCGTCAAGCCCGGTGGCAAGCCGCCGCGTGCCACGCGCACGCTGTACGGCCGCGTGCCGCTCGAGAGTCGGATTTCCTCGCTGTATTGCTCGTTGTTGTACGCCACGGACAGGCTTTTGGTGATGAAGGTCAGCACTTCGCCGGTCGCGGGCGTCTGGTTGCCGCAGGCGACGACGAGCGCCAGCAGCGGCCAGAGATGGTGAACACGCATGGGGCGCAGTGTAGCCCAAGGTGAATGAGATCGCTCGAGAAAGCGGTGATGAAGCGTTGAACTGCCCTCCCAACGACGGCGAAAAGAGCGTTCATGCTCGAGGGGCTGGGTTTAGCGAACGAGGACAGATTGAAACTGACTGAACAGCATCATGTCGGTCGTGCCCACTTGATAAGGATTCCGGCAAATTTATAAATTTGCCCGCCCAAGAGGGCGTGGGAACAGATACGGATGCCGTGTTGAACGAAATCTTCGCTGCAGCGAAGATGAAGTGATTAAACGGCATCCGTATGAAAACTCAGCACGCCACGCACGAGGTACAGACCAGGTTGACTGAACCAAACGGTGAATGCGACACGCCAAGATTCTTTGGGTTGAAGATAGAGCACGTACGCTGGACCGCGTGTCCTGCGAAAGGGCGGAGGCGTCAGGACCAAGGCATTGAACCCGTTGGCTCAAGCCAGATCGGTTCGTGTCACTTCGTCGCCCGGTGCAACGTCCAGCTCAAAGGCGGAGACGTGCAAAAAGCTGGTCGAGCCACTGGAAAGTTCGATTGCCTGATCGCTCAGATTGGGGATGGGTTGCAGGCGTTGATTGACCTGCCACGGGGTGGTCTGTCCGTCCGGTGGCGGCGCGACCTCGAGGGCGACCGCGACGCGCACCACTTCGACGGGCGCGATAGAAAGTCGCTCCGAAGGTGCCGGGTAACAGCCACCAAGTGCAACCGCGACGAACACAATTGAATATCCAAGCAACGAACGCATTTTCAAAGCCCAGCGAAAGACGGCCGCGCCAAGTCACCGCACTGTTCTCGAGGGTGCCCGTTGTTGCCTGCCGTTCGCGTGCAAGGACTGAACGGTTTGAAAATCGAAAGCCGCTCTAGAATGCCATTTATGCCCATGCACACGCTGCAAGTTGGTCGCTTCGCGCTCACCGCCGTCCCCGTGCAACCAGAATCGTTGCGACCACCCGCACAGTTCTTCCCCGGGGCGGACGCCGCCATGCTCGAGGCGACGCGTGCGCGCCTGCCCGAAGCCTTCGGTTCGAGCGTGGGCGAACTGCGCTTCGGGCAGAGCCTGTGCGTGCTGCGTGGCGAGGACGGCGTGACGCTGGTTGACGCGGGCTTGCCGCCGAGCAAAGACGCGTGGCCGCTGATGGACGCGCTCAAGCGGATGCACATCAACCCAGACGACGTGACCCGGGTGTTCATCACGCACCGCGATTTGGACCACATCGGCGGCTTGTCGGATCGGCGCAAGCGCGACGGCGGGATCACCTTCCGTAACGCCCAGCACCTGATCTCGGGCGCGGAATACGCGGCGTTCAAGGGTGTGGAAAGCTTCACGACCATCATCGCGCCATTGGAGGACGCGGGCTTGCTCGAGGTCATCCAAGCCGCACCGCTCGAGGGTGTGGACGCTGCACCCGAGTTCGCACCGGGGTTGAAGGCCGTGCTCACGCCGGGGCACCGCTCGGGCGCGACGAGCGTGCTCGTGAACGGCGTGGCGCTCCTCACCGCCGACGTGTTGCACGCGGCGTTTCAGGTCACGCATCCAGAGGTCAGCATCATGTTCGACGAGGACAAAGCGCTCGCGGCGCAGACCCGCACGGCCGTGGTTGACCTCGCCGCGCAGCGCGGGTGGTTGCTGCACGTGCCGCACCTGCCGCCGTTCGGCGTGGGGCGCGTCGTCGAAGAGGCGGGCGCGCGGTACTGGCAAGCGGTCTACTGATCCGCGCGTGTTCGCCTTCACAACAACGAGCTGAAAAACGCGTGTGGGACATGAACCAGTGTTGAGCGCGGGCGACTCGAGTCAGTAAGCCCGAGGCTCGAGTTCGTGCCTCGAAGCCGTCCCCTCGAGACACCGTCAAAACAACGTTTGCCGTCCTCTCGAGAGTTCAAACCCGTGCCGCTCGAAGTTGACGCAGCGCACGCGCGCCGTCGTCGCGTCGCAGATGAAGCCCGCCACGCGCCAAGTGCTGCCGTACGCCAGCACCGGGTACCGGCTGTCGGCGATGGTGTCGCCGTAACAGACCATGCCCGCGCGCCCGCGTTGCGCCATGGCGAAGCGCTGCCCCCAGTCCAACGTGCAATCCCTGGGGCGGGGCAGGGGTGGGCGCGCGGTGCCGACGTTGACGACCTCGCAATCCAAGCGGGTCACGGGTTGACCGCTGAACGTGTCCGTGGAGGCAACGCAGTAAATGTTGCCGGACGGGGATTTGAACGCACCAAGGTCGGTGTAGCTGCCTTGCGCTGTGCTCTGCGAGTGTGCCATGCCCGCGAGCAGCGTTGCCAGGCTCAGGGCGATCACCGGTCTGACCCAACCGCGCCAAGGGTTCATCGCAAGCAGTCTAAAGCGGTTGCGCGACCGCGTCCTCGGGTTGCGGTGGATTGCTGTCTTGAACAACAAAAACAGCTCGAGTAAAACAAGGTTTTGCCCAAGTCGTCGGGTTGACGAGCACGGGGTCGGATGTTGTGGAAACCCACCATCCACCAGTGGGTCGAGTGTGTTCGACAGCGACCTCGAGACAAGCCCGAGGCGAGGTCGCAAACGCCGGAAACCTCGAGCAGCACTGGTGTTGATGTGTTCAGCACCGCCTTGGGCGATTTCACAGGCGGTCAGCCATGCATCCGAGCAGGGTTTCAATGTAGACTGCCCGCCAATTTGTTGATGCCCAACCCGATTTGGGCTCGAGGGCATTGAGTGCAGTTGAAAGGGAGCGCGGCGTGAACGGAAAAGTCATCGTGGTCACATCAGGCAAGGGCGGCGTCGGCAAGACCACGACGAGCGCCAACATCGCCACCGGCTTGGCAAAACTTGGCGAGAAAGTCACCGTCATCGACGTGGACGTGGGCTTGCGCAACTTGGACACCGTCATGGGTTTGGAGGGTCGCGTCGTCTACGACCTCGTGGATGTGATCGAAGGCAAGTGCAAGCTGCGCCAAGCGATGATCCGCGACAAACGCGTCGAGGGCTTGTACCTGATCCCCGCGTCGCAAACGCGCGACAAAGAGGCGCTGACCGTGGATGGCATGCGCGAAATTGTGCGGCAACTCTTGGAAGAAGAGGGCATGGACCGCGTCATTCTGGATTCGCCCGCCGGGATTGAAAGCGGCTTCAAAACCGCGGCCGCGCCCGCGACGGCTGCGCTGATCGTCGTCAACCCCGAGGTCAGCAGCGTGCGCGACGCCGACCGGATCATTGGCATGCTGGACAGCATCGGCGTGCGCGAAATGCGCTTGGTGGTGAACCGCCTGCGCCCGAAGATGGTCACGCGCAAGGACATGCTCAGCGTCGAAGATGTCGTGGAACTGCTCAGCGTCAAACCCATCGGCATCATCCCCGAGGACGAAGGCATCCTGGTCAGCACCAACGTCGGCGAACCGGCGGTCTTGAACGCGCGCACCAAAGCCGGGCAGGGCTTTTGGGACACCGCGCGCCGCATGCACGGCGAAGAGGTGCCGTGGATGGAGTTGGAAGAGAAACAAGGCTTCTTCGCGCGGTTGTTTGGGAGGGCGTGATGTTCGGACTGTTCGGTCGTCGCCGCGACAACTCCAAGGAAACCCTCAAAAACCGCCTGCAAGTCGTGCTGGCCTACGACCGCGCCGGGTTGCCGCCCGGTAAGCAGGAGGAGTTGCGCCGCGAAATGCTCGAGGTGTTGAAGCGCTACTTCCCCAGCTTGCGCGATTTTCAAATGGAGATGAAGCGCGACGGCGACAACGAGGCGATGGTGCTCACCGCCGACATCCCGTTGAAGTAAATCGTCACGCTCGAGTTCCACACGGGTGCCTCTCGCTCCCATTTGGTGCCGACGCTCGAGCGTTGGGTGAGGATCGTCACGCGTCTCCTCGAGTTTCAGCTGTTCCTGTGCGCGTGGTCATTCTACCGTCGTACAGGGCAGCCGTCGTGCTTTTGCACGCGTCACACCCATGTGTGCAGGGCACAACGGCGTGACGGGCTGCCCCTACGAAAAATGGGATTCACCGTTGCCCCTCGAGACCCGTTTGATCTCGAACTCGCTGTCGTTTCGATCTCAATCAGGGCGAACATGAGGAGAGCCCCTATGCAAAAGGCGCGGGAATAGGTCTGTTACTCGAGCCTATCGTCTTCTGGCGGTCCCACGGCGACCACGATCAGCTCTAAACGGTCGTCGTCCCGAGCCTCGAGCAGCCGGTTCAAATCCATCGCACGCACGGTTTCGGGCGCATCGTCGTGCGCGAAGACGAGCAGAATCGCGCCGTCTGCGCGTGCGACCTCGAGCCATGCCTCGTCCACGGTGTACGTGAGCAGCACGCCGTCGTTGTCGCAGAGGCCCACGCGCGCCGGGTCGGTCTCGAGGGTGGCGTGTCCGTCTTGCTGGGACAAGTACCACGTGGGTTCGCTTTCATAAAGCCCGAGCATCAACTCGTCCAGGCGTTCGTGGTGCGCGCTGTTGCTGCTCGCCGCGAGAAACGCGCCCGTGCCGCCCTCGAAATCCGGTCCGACCCAATGCGCGTGCTCGGTCATGGCTTGACCTCGAGTCTACACGCGCCCGCACTGAGCCACTCGGCGCGGGGCGCGGTGTCGCTTGGCGCGGGGCGCGGTACACTTGCCCGGTCATGTCGTCGCGCCGCCTCGTGTACCCGCAGTTGTCCAAACTGGCACTGCTGGCGCTCGAGGAGGGCAGCACAGGCGCGCCGCCGCTCGAGTTGGCCGCGCGTTTGGGGCTGGATGCGCCCGGCGGTGATGCGGTATTGGAATTGGTGCTCGACGGCCGCTTCGAGATCACGCCCGAGCGCGTGGGTTTGCGGCGCTGGACGCGCGGCTTTCCGCCTGTCGGGGAAACGATTGTGGCGCTCGACTTGGAAGCCACGAACGGCAACCCCAAAACCGAGGACATCATCGAGATCGGCGCGGTGAAGCTGTCACCGGCTGGACGCGAGGAATTTCAGAGCCTCGTGTCCCCGGATCGTCCGCTGATGCCGTTCGTCTCCAAGCTCACCGGGATCACGACGGACATGCTCGAGCACGCCCCCAAAGCCCCTGAGGTGCTCGAGCGTTTCCGTGAATTCCTGGGCGACGCGACGCTGGTGGTGCAAAACGCCAGTTTCGACGTGGCATTGCTGACCCGAGAATTTGCTAAGCTCTCGCACAAGTTGCTCAACCCTGTGGTGGATACCGTGGACTTGGCGCATGCAGCCCTGCCGGGCAAGCGCAAGCGGGGGCTGGACACGCTTTCCACGCTGTACAATGTTCCCCAAGGCAGCCGCCACCGCGCGCTGGATGATGCCAGAATCACTCTCTCTATTGCTGAAAGCCTGTACTTCTCGCTCGCGGCAGAGCGCGACATTCACCTCAAAGACCTCAACCATGAATTTAAGCATCAACCCCCCTCCAACCCAACCCAAGCCCAACCAGGGCGTTCAAAATCCCGGCGGAGGCACCGTGGCCGCTAAAAAAATGCGCTACACGATCACCCGCTTGTGCTTGGACAGCGGGTCCATTGCGCTGTTGAAGTACTTGGAACCGTTCATTCCCGCCGAGGGCGGGTTTTCGTTCATCTTGGACAGCGGCAAAGAACTCAAAGCCAACATCGGCGCGGACGGTCGCATCTACGGCTTCGCCGACTATTTTCGTGCCCAGGGTTTGAGCGTCAACGACGCGTTGTTCATCACGCCGCTGGACGCGCGCAAGTTGCAACTCGAGGCGCTGACCAAGCACCGCGACGCTGCGCCGCGCGTGCAAAGCGTGGCAGCCGCCAAACCCGTGACCGAGCGCATCGTCGAGCACGAAAGCGATTACATCCGCGAGGTGCGCATCGCGCCGGTCTCGCCGTACCCGAACGGCATCTTGTACCCGCAGCAACAGCAGCAGCAAGCCCAGGCAACGCCAGCCCACACCGAAGTCTCACCGCCACCTCGAGCCGCGCTCATGCCGCCAGCCAAGAATGCCCTGGTGAACGCAGAAGCGCGTGCATCGGATGCGGTCACGAAGCCCGAAGCCAACAAAGACACCGCGACCAGCCGGGTTGCGGACGTGTTCGCCCGCGTTGGCTACGAAGTCAAGAAGCTGGAGAATGGCCTGTTGCTCGAGACCCGGCTGGGTCGCCTGGGGCACCAGGTCGCCGTTGGCTTTGAAGCGCTCGGTGCAGATGCTGTACTCAAAGCGGCGCGCGTCCAAGGCGTGAAGTACCTCGCGGTGGTGGCGACGAAAGACCGTCTGGGTTTGGTCAACCCGGTCTCGCCGTTCGGACGGGTGGCGCGCGTGGAACTCGAGGCGGTGGACGCCCTGGGCGCGTTGCAAGCGCGTTTCAACGTCACGCCGCTGGAGTTGGAAGGTTACTGGAACGCCGGGGGCTTGAACGCCGAAGCATTGGAGAGCCTGCAAGAGAACGCGACCAGCCGCTTGGAATCCAAAGGCGTGTTCAGTTACGTGATGCTTGCATTGCGCCACTTTGAAGCGCCGTGCATCGTCACCCCGGAGGACGTGTGCGCCCGATTGCCCGGCAGCGGCGTGACCACGGGCACGGTCATCGAGGTGCTGGAAACCTTGTGCAAAGCCCCGTTCAACACGCTGGTCAGCGTGGGCATTGGGGAATACCACCTCAAGGTGCCCTTGGAGCGCGCCCTGGGCGACCTGTCCGATTACGTCTCGAGCTTGCGCATGCACCTGCGCGGTTCTGGCGTCGCGCGGGCTGACGCGGTGATGACCGCTGAACAGTAAGTTGGAACGTTGAAACCCCAACGCCGCCCCGGTTGTCCGGGGCGGCTTTTCAATCGCGTCAGCGCACGACAGCTTTGGCAGTGGCTCGAGTCAAATGCGCGCTTGGTCTCGAGATCGGATGGTCTCAAGACAGATGTCTCGAGCCACAGGAAGCGCTCGAGCCCGCAGGTCACCCGAGGGCGTACTCCACCGTGACCGGTGCGTGGTCGCTGAAGAACGCCTCGCGGTAAATCGCGCCCGTCGTTACCGCCTTTGCCAGGCCAGGCGTCGCCAACTGGTAATCGATCCGCCAGCCCACGTCGTTCTCGCGGGCGCGACCCCGGTTGCTCCACCACGAGTACACCGCCGTCTCAGGACCGACGTGCTCGCGGAAGACATCGTGCCAACCTGCCTCGAGGGTGCGGGTCATCCAGGCGCGTTCCTCGGGGAGAAAGCCACTGGCCGTCTGGTTGCTGCGCCAGTTCTTGAGGTCAATCTTGTGGTGCGCAATGTTGAGGTCGCCGCCGACGATGACCTCGCCCGACTTGCGCAACCCCTCCAAATGCGGCGCGAACGCGTCCAAGAAACGGTATTTGGCTTCCTGCCGCGCCTCGCTGCTCGAGCCGCTGGGAAAGTAGGCGCTGACCGCTTTGAACGCGCCGTAATCGGCGGTGATGATCCGCCCTTCGGGGTCGAACTCCGCATTGCCGAACCCTCGGGTCACGCCGATAGGACTTTGTTTGCTGACGATGCCGACGCCGCTGTACCCAGGGCGCTCGGACGGGTTCCAAAACGCGTGGTAGCCCTTCAAACCCAGCGTTTCTAAGCTGGGGAGTTGATCGGGGCTGGCGCGCACCTCTTGCAGCAGCAGAATGTCCACGTGCTGCGCTGCCAGCCACGCGCCGAGGTTTTTGCTGCTCGCGCTGCGGATGCCGTTGAGGTTGAGGGTGATGACGCGCACGGGGTGAATTGTAGCTGGAACGGACCAGCCTCGAATTTGGTGCGATGGTATTCCGTGCCCGAGCAGCAATTGGAAAGGTTGTATCACACCGCAAGGCTCGAGTGACTTGTCGTCAACGGCTCGAGCAAGTTGAATCCTGTTGATTCCACGCGTTGCTCGAGGATTGGCGTCGAGCGATGACCCGCAGCGCATCACTGACGCCACAGCCCCCGGTGCGTTACATTGTCCCGCGATGACGCTGCTGCAAGCCAAACTCGAGTCAACCGAGTACGCCATCCACGTCGCGCATGGCGCGCTCGAGGGCTTGACGGTCGCGCACGCCCAAGTCGCCCTGATCGCCGACGAAGCGGTGGCGCTCTTGCACGGCGCGCGCGTCACCGCGTCACTCGAGGCGGCGGGATCGCGGGTGTTGGTCATCACCGTGCCCAGCGGGGAGCGCTGCAAGACTTTGGAGGTCATGGGCGGTGTGCTTTCTAAGCTCGCCGCTGCTGGCTTCACGCGCGACAGCGCGGTCGTGGCGCTGGGCGGTGGTGCGACGAGCGATTTGGCGGGATTCGTCGCCGCGTCGTACCTGCGCGGTATCGCCTTCTACGTCGTGCCGACGACGCTCCTGGCGATGGTGGACGCCAGTGTGGGCGGCAAGACCGGCGTGAACCTGCCTGAGGGCAAGAACCTCGTCGGCGCGTTTCACCAGCCCCGCGCGGTCTGGGCGGACCTGAGCGTTTTGGAGACTTTACCGGCGCGCACCTTCCGCGAGGGTGCTGCCGAGACTTTCAAGCACGGCTTGCTGACCGACGGCAGCTTGTGCGACGCGGTGCTCGAGCCGGGGTTCAGCGCCAAGAGCGAGCACCTCGAGGACATCGTGGCGCGCGCCATTCAAGTCAAGGTGGACATCGTGCAACGCGACCCCTTGGAGAACGGTGAGCGGGCGTTTCTGAACTTCGGGCACACCTTGGCGCACGCGCTGGAAGCGGCGATGCTGCCTGCGTTGCCGCACGGCGAAGCCGTCGGATACGGCATGCACTTCGCGGCGCTGGTCGGCAAGCGCTTGGGGTACGAGGACCTGACTGGGCGCACACGAGCATTCCTCGAGTACCAACGCCCCATTGCGCTGGGACGGCTCGAGTGGCGCGACCTGTGGCTGTACATGACCCGCGACAAGAAAGCCGACGCGGGCGGCGTGCGCTTCGTGCTCTTGGAGCGCTTGGGCGTACCGAAGCTCGAGCGGGTGTCCGACGCTGTTTTGGAAGAGACCTGGCGGCGCTTCTGCGACGAGATCCCCGTCGGCGCATGACGCGTCAGATCATCGCGCTGGGCGGAGGCGGGTTCTCAGTGGAGCCCGACAATCCGCTGCTGGACCAGTACGTCTTGCGGTGCAGCGGCGTCCTCGAGCCCAAAGTCTGCTTTGTGGCGACCGCCGCCGGGGACAGCTTGACGTACATCGAGCGCTTCTACACGGCGTTCAAGCGCCACCACTGCGCGCCAACGCACCTAGACCTGTTCCGCCCGAGCGATTGGACGCTGACCCCAGAACAGCACCTCGAGACCGCCGACGTGCTCTATTTCAGCGGCGGCAACACGCGCAATGCGTTGGCGCTGTGGCGTGAATGGAAGCTCCTCGAGCCCCTGCGGGCTGCCTACGAACGCGGTGCGGTGTTCGCTGGGATCAGCGCGGGCGCGAACGCCTGGTTCGAGCAGTGCACGACCGACAGCCTCGGACCGGGCACACAGGTCATGGCGTGCCTGGGGTGGCTGTCGGGCTCCATGACGCCGCACTTTGACGGTGAACCCGAGCGCCGCCCTGCCTTGCACCAGGCATTGCTCGAGGGTCGGATCAAACCGGGGTACGCCGTGGACGATTACGCCGCGCTGCATTTCAAAGACGAAGCCCTGCACGGCGTCGTCACCTCGAGACCCGGTGCGGGCGCATACCGCGTTGCACTCGAGGGAACGGCTGTCTCAGAGACGCGGCTCGAGACCCAGTTTTTGGGCGCGGTAGAGTGACCCCAGGCCGCATGAAACTGACCATTCAAGAAGTCGCGGAGCGTGCGGGCGTCGGCGTGGGCACGGTCTCCAGGGTGCTCAACCACCACAAGAGCGTGCGCCCGGAAACCCGTGAACGCGTGGAACGCGCGATGCAAGAACTGGGCTTCATTCCCAACCCGCACGCGCGCCGCGTCGCAGGCGGCAAAAGCTACACGGTCAGCATCATTTTGCAGGTCGTCGGCACGGACTTTTACATCCGGTTGCTCAATGGTTTGGAGAGTACCCTCGAGGCGCACCGCTACGACACCGCCCTGTTTCCGCTCTTGGGGCGCGAACGGCTCGAGCGGTATTTGAACTCCAACACGCTCGCCTACCAAGCCGACGGCATCGTCATGGCCAGCCACAACCTCGGCGACCTCTACCCGGACGGACGCTTGCCGACGCGCCAACCGGTCGTCATCGTGGACGGCAAGAGCCCGCACTACGACAGCGTTTTTTTGGACAACCGCCTGGGCGGGCAGTTGGCGGCGCACGCCTTGGCGCGCTTGCCGGGCGAGATCAAAGCAATCAGCGTGCACCAGGACTTGGACGAAGCCTTCAAAACCAGCATTTTCACCGACCGCATGCGCGGTTTTTACGACGCGCTCGAGGTGCTGGGACGCGGCGTGCCCGTTGCGGCGCGGCGCACCGTGACGTTCAACCTGGAGAACGCCCGCGCTGCCGCAAGGGACCTGCTCCTCCACGCGACCACGCCCGTGAACATCTTCGCCGCCGCCGACCTGATCGCGCTGGGCGTGCTCGAGGAAGCCAAAGCGTTGGGACTCGAGGTTGGGCGCGACGTGCGGGTGATCGGGTTCGACGACCACCCGTGGAGCGCGGAACGCGGGTTGTCCACGCTGCACCAGCCGGTGGAGGCGATGGGCGCGGCAGCCGCCGAGTTGTTGGTGGAGCGCTTGAACGGTGCACACGGCGAACCGCGCCACGTCCGCTTCGAGCCGCGGCTGATTGAACGCGCCAGCACGCGCGGGTGAGACAGGTCGCTCGAGCAAATGGGTTCGGTGCTCAGGCTTTGCGACTTCGAGCGGATGTTTTTGCAAACCAACTTTCGGGGGACGTTGGGCGAACACAAGGTTCGCCCCTACGAGAAACGGCTGTGGTGGTCGCGCAGCCTCGAGCCTTGGCCAGTGCTCCCCTCTCCCACGCGGTTGTGGGAGAGGGCTCACGGGTAATTCGTGCCCACCCCGATGCGCACGGTTTCCAGCGGGACCAGCACCACGCCGCTCCCCTCGAGCGCCGCGCCCGTGAACGCCGCCTGCGCACTTGGGCTGAGGGCGCGGGCACGCTCGAGCACGGCGGCATCGGTCTCGAGCAACGCCCTGGAAACCCTGGGCGCGCTGTCCGTCGTGACCAGCAGCGTCCATTGGAAGGTGTATGGGCGCGGCGAGCCGTCGAAGCGGCGCGGCAAGCGCACCGCCAAACTGACTGTGCCCGAGCCGCCCGCGCGCAGCAGGCGACCGCCAGCGGTGGTGGACGACGCTTCGGAGCGCGCGACGAAACCGTAATCGAGCACAGTATCGCCGTCGCCAAGCAACCCGGAGGCTCGAGCCGCGGTTTGGAGCGCGGTGCTTTCCGTTTGGCGATAGAGCTGCAAGTCGCTGCCCACCGGGTCGGGTTGCGGTTGGCTGGGACCGAGTTGCGTGCCGTGCAAGGGTACGAAGCGTTGCGGAATCGTCGGGTCGGTCAACGGTGCGCCGCTGGGGTTCGCGGCGTCTGGGAAGGCTCTGGGGTCGGCAATCGCTGTTCCGCCCGCGTTGCCCGCGCGGGCCACGGCGCGCAAGCTGAGGTTCTCGAGGTCCGCCGCGCCGAGGTTGGTGACGCGGAACGTCGCCGTCAAATACCGGAACCCGCCCGCCGTGTCGTCGAGGTCGCTGTAGGTCAGCGGTTCCAGGCTGACCCTGCCGCTCGAGTCAACCTCCGCACTGCGCTTGGCGGTGTCCCACGCCAGCGTGATTGCGCCCAGCGGCGTGCTTTGAAGCGCACCCTGATCCACTGGCGGCGGTGGTTGCGGGCACGCGGTCAGCAGCGTGCAACCCAAAGCTGTGAGAACAGCCAATGAGACTCGAGCCATGCGTTCACTATAGCCATGCGCCTGTTTGAACGGTCGAACGCCGCCGAAGGTGCCTTCGGCGTGGATTCGCGCGGCTGAACAAAGGCTGATAAACGGCGGGTATATCCAATGGCTGCACCAAATCTCGCTGGGCTCGAGGGGGAGCAATGACCGACGAACGAGAATCACCGCCTGAGGCGTGCGCTGTGCCGCGTCTGCCGTACACGCCGCCCGTCTTCGAGGTGCACGACACGTACGTGCACACCACTGGGATCAGCAACTTGCACGAAGGCTCGCTGCTCGAGCCGCTGGGAGATGGGCAATGAGCCGCTTCTACGTTATGGGCGGCATGCTCGCGTTGGCGGCGCTGACCGCCTGTGTGCAACCCGCGCAACCGCCTGCGCCGGTCGCCAAGAAAATCACCGCGCTGGGACGCTTGGAGCTGCGCTTTGATGTCAGCGCCGACGGGCAGCGCGTGAACGTGCGCCCGCAAGCCGTCTTGGGCGACGGCGCGGTGGGCGGCTACGTCAAGGTCGCGGGGCAAGCCACCGATGACGGTGCGACGCGCTACGTGTTTGCGACCTACGAATTCACCAACGCCACGCAGACCCCGTTCAGCAACTTGACGCTGTACGCCTACAACCAAGCCGGGAACAGCGTGGGCGGCACGGCGATCAAAGCGATCACGAACTTCGCGGGTGGCAGCAGCGACGCGAACGCGCAGAGCCTCTTGCCCACGCACGCGATGACCGCGAGCGCGGGCACGACGACCATCCTCGCCGACCGCACGGACTTCCAAGCCTTCCGCCCCAGCGAAGCCCAAGCGGTGGAGAACGCCGCGACCGGCACGTTCATCGCGCCCGCCGACACGGTTTTGGAGTACGGTTTCACGGCGCGCGGCGTGGACGGCACGGGGGCTCCAACCGGCTCGAGGGTGATCCAACCCGGCGCCAAGGGTCGCGTGACCAGCGCCTACAAGTTCCCGATCTCCGCCGTGCCCACGGGCACGCCGTACAGCTTCGTGGCGACCTTCGTCGTCGCCGACGAAAGCGTCACCCGCGTCACGCGCAGCCCGGAAGAAACCACCGCCGCGGTCTCGAGCCGCGCGAGCACCGGCAACGAAGTGGTCTTGGTCGGCAGCGACGCCGACACCGTGACCACCCCGAGCGTCACCAACATCCGCTTGCCAAACCTCAAGATCGGCAGCGCTCCGACGTACCTGTTGGGCTGCCCCGCTGGCGCACCCGCGATTACGGCAACGATTCCCCAGATTCAAGGCACCGGCTCGAGCTTTGCGACCGCGTTTGCTGGAACGCAAACCGTGGAAGGCGTCATCGTCGGCGATTACCAAGCGACTGGAACCGGACCCACGCCGCGCGGTTTGAACGGCTTTTACATCCAAGACACCGCAGGCGACGGCAACCCCGCGACCAGCGATGCCATCTTCGTGTTCGAAGGCAGTGACCAGAGCATTGTGCCCACGCCGCGCGCCGTGGGTGATTTCGTGCGCGTCACCGGCACGGTCGCGGAGTTCCGCGGGCAAACCCAATTGACCACCCCCACGATCACTGCCTGCGCCGCCCGAGACCTGCCCGCGCCCGCCGCCGTCGCGTTCCCAGTCACGCAAAGCAGCGACCTCGAGCGCTTTGAAGGCATGCGCGTCAACGTGGCGCAAACAATGACTGTCACCGAGACCTTCACCTTGGGGCGGTACGGGATGCTGTCGCTCTCGAGCGACGGGCGTTTGTTCAACCCGACGAACATCACCACCCCAGGCGCAGCCGCCACCGCCCAACAAGCCGAGAACAACCGCCGCCGCATCCTCTTGGACGACGGTTTCACCCTTCAAAACCCCAACCCGATCCCGTTTTTGGACAGCAACGATCCCCCCGGCAACACCGCTTTCAGGCGCATCGGGGACACCGTGACCGGCTTCAGCGGCGTGCTCACCGAGGGCTGCGCCGCGACCTGCGCCAGCAGCGCGCAGGACACGCAAGGGTACCGCTTGCTGCCCGTGGGCGGCATCCCTTGGGTCAACGCCAACCCACGCAACCCCGTGCCGGAAAGCGTGGGACCCTCGAGCAGCTTGCGCGTCGCGGCGTCCAACGTGCTCAATTACTTCACGACGCTGGACGCCAGCGGCGCGACCTTCGTTCCCAGCGGCGGCGGGTGCACGAACAGTTTGGAACCGCGCGGCGCGAACACCGCCACCGAGTTCACGCGCCAACGCACGAAGACGATCACTGCCCTGAAAGCCCTCAACGCCGACGTGCTCGGTTTGATTGAAATGCAGAACAACGGCTCCGGTGCGGGCAGCGCGATCAAAGACCTCGTGGACGGCTTGAACGCCGGAGCGACCACCGCCAACACCTACGCCATCGTGGACGACAGCAGCATCCCCGTCGGGTGCGACGCGATCAAAGTCGCCATCATCTACAAGTCCGCTCGAGTCACACCGCTCGGAGCCCCGGTCAGCGACACGGCGGCTGTGTTCTCCCGTCCACCCGTCGCACAAACATTTAGGGACACCGTGACCGGCGGCTCGTTCACCTTCGTCGTCAACCACTTCAAATCCAAGGGTTGCGGCGGCGCGAGCGGCGCGGACCTGGATCAGAACGACGGACAAGGCTGCTTCAACGACCAACGCAAAGGGCAAGCCGCGCAACTCAAAACCTTCTTGGAAACCCTGAAAGCCCGCACCGCGCCCGTGGACACCGACATCCTCACCGTCGGCGATTACAACGCCTACCTTGAGGAAGACCCGGTGCGCACGTTGGAGACCGCGCCCAACCCCCTCGAGAACCTGACGCGCCGCGTGAACGCCAGCAAGCGGTACTCCTACGTCTTCGACGGTCAAAGCGGCAACCTGGACCACGCGCTCGTCTCGCAAAGCCTGTCCGCGCAAGTCACGGGCATCACCGAAGTGCACTGGAACGCCGACGAACCCACGGTGTTCGATTACAACGTGGAATTCAAGAACACACCCGGCTGCACGGGCAATACCTGCTTCGGGCAAGACGTGTTCAATGCCAGCACGCCCTACCGGTTCAGCGACCACGACCCCGTGCTGGTCGGTTTGAACTTGAGCGCGGACACGACCACCGTCGGCGGCGGACAAACCACGCCCACGGTCAGCCTCTCGATCAACCCGACCACGACCAGCGAAGCCACGCCGAACAACACGGTGACGATCACCGCGACTGCCTCGAGCGCCGTGACGGGCGCGCAAACCGTGGGCGTGACCGTGGGGGGCGCGGGCATTACTGCCACCGATTACAGCCTCTCGAGCCCAACGATCACGATTCCCAGCGGCAGCACGACGGGTTCTGTCACGCTGACCGTCTTGGACGACACGGCTGTCGAGGGCACGGAAACCGCGACGATCACGCTGTCCAGCCCCTCGGGTGGGATCACGTTGGTTGCACCAACCACGGCGAACTTGACGATCAACGACAACGACAGTGCGCCCACCGTGACCAGCGGTGTCGTCATCAGTCAGGTCTACGGCGCTGGCGGCAACACTGGTGCAACCTTTCAAAACGACTTTGTCGAGCTGAAGAACATCACCGCGAGCCCGATCTCGTTGGCGGGATGGTCCCTGCAGTACGGCTCATCCTCGGGGAATTTCGGTTCAACTGCGGGCAACGTTTTTCCGCTTCCAAGCGTGATTCTTCAGCCTGGACGTTACTACTTGTTCGCAGGCAGCGGTGGCGCGGTTGGGGCAGCCACGCCGACACCTGACGCGAATTCCAGCAACTTTTCAATGTCAGGCACTGCGGGCAAAGTGGTGCTGGTCAGCGGCACCGCAGCGCTCAATTGCGGCGGAAGCAGCAGCGCAGGGAACCCCTGCACGGTGGCGCAGCTGTCCCAGTTCTTGGATGCGGTGGCTTACGGCACTCAAACCGGCACGTACACAGGCGAAGGCAACTCGCAAACACCCACGCTGAGCGCGACCACAGCAGCAATCCGCGCGGGCAACGGCTGCACGGACACCAACAGCAACCTGAGCGATTTTGCGGCCGCCACACCTGCGCCGCGCAACTCGAGCAACGCGGCTGTGAACTGCCCGTAAATTCGAATCCCGTCGTTCAACCGCTCGAGCGATCACCTCGAGCGGTTTCCTTGTTCGCAACGCATGGCAGGCTGCTGCACCGTCTCTGATCGTGAAAAACCGCATAATGGGCTCCATGACCGCTCGGGCACGTGAGGCAAGGGCGCTTCGGCTGCAGTGGCGGCTCGAGGTCCTGGGCGGCGCGTGCTTGATCGGGACTGGCGGGCAGCGCCTGCGCTTGGAACGCAAAACCGCGGGCGTGCTGGCACTGTTGGCTTTGGAGGGGGAAACCAACCGCTCCAAAGTCGCCGGGTTGCTCTGGCCCGACGGCGACGAGGAGCGGGCGCGCGGCAATCTTCGCCAGTGCTTGCACCGCTTGAAAAAACTCGCGGGCGCGGACCTGGTGATCGGTGGAGATCACCTGGGATTGGACGCAGGGCTCGAGGTGGACGCGGTGAACCTGGAATCCCAAGCGTTTCTGGGCGACGACGCGGGGTTGCTGACCGTGCGCGGCGAGGTTTTGGAGGGATTGGATTTCGAGGATTGCACGGAGTTCGCCGATTGGCTGGGCGTGCAACGCCAACGCGTGCGCATGGCGCGCGTCGGCGCATACCGCCGCGCCCTGACCCAGCCGGGCACCCAGGCGAGCGACGCCGCCACGGGCGAGGCTTGGGCGCGCGCGTGGGCAGCGTTGGAGCCACTGAGCGAAGAGGCGCACCGCGCCCTGGCGCGCGTGCTGCTGGCGCGCGGCAACCGCGCCCAGGCGCTCACTGGCCTGCGCGATTTCACCAGACTGTTGGGGCGTGAGCTGAACGCCGCCCCCAGCGCGGATACCCAGGCGCTCTTGCAGCACCTCGAGCGCGACCCGTACGGCGGTGCGACCCTCGAGCCGAGCGGCGAAGCGATGCCCCGCGCCCTGGCGCGACCCGCGCAGCTCGTCGGGCGCGAACGCGAGTGGGCAACGATGGAACGCGCTTGGCGCGAATCCAAGGCGATCATTGTCAGTGGCGCGCCGGGCGTCGGGAAAACCCGTTTGCTGGAGGATTTTTTGGCGGCGCACGGTGGGGGTACGCGCTTTGAAGGGCGACCCGGCGACGCGCTGCATCCGTACAGCACGCACGCGCGCACGTACCGCCAGGTCTTGGAGCAATTTCGCGTGCCGCTGGAGGAATCTGTGCGCGGCGAACTCGCGCGGATCATCCCGGAGTTGGGCGCGAGTCCGCGACCGATGGCGAGCGATGCCGACAAGTCGCGCTTCGTGCAAGCCAAGGCGCGCGTCACGCGCCAGGCGGTCGCGCTGGGGATGACGGCGGTCGCCGTGGACGACCTGCAATTCGTGGACCCCGCCAGCTTGGAAGCGGGCTATCAGGTCTACAGCGAGCACTGGGGGCGCATGGACGGCATGCGCACCCTGATCGCCTACCGCGAGGGCGAGTTGAACCACGCGGGCGTGGCGATGCTCGAGCAAGCGGTGGGCGCGGGGCTGGCCGTGCACGTGCGGTTGGAGCCCCTCAGCGACACGGCGATGCGCGCCCTGTTGGACGCCCTGCCGATCCCCGAAGCGGTGAAGGAGCGCAGCTTGACGTTCGCGGGCGGCAACCCGCTCTATGCCTTGGAGGTCGCCCGCGACGGCGCGGAGGGCGGTGTGCCGCAACGCGTCGCGGACCTGACGCGCGAGCGCCTGTCCAAGCTCTCCAAAGACGCGCAACGCGTCGCGCAGGTCGCCGCGATCACCGGCACGGCGTTCACATTGGAACTCGCCGCCGCGATGCTCGAGACGAACGCCTTGGATCTCGTGGCGGCTGCGGCTGAACTCGAATCAGCCCAGGTCATGGTCGAAGAGCGCTTCCAGCACGACCTGGTTTTTGAAGCCGTGCTCGGCGGCATGGGTGCGGCGGTGCGGCGCTTGCTGCACCGCCGCGCCGCCACAAGCTTGGAGGGTCACGCCGACGCCGCGCGCATGGCCATGCACTGGCTCGAGGGTGGTTTGGAGGCGCGCGCCGCCCCGTGGCTCCTGCGCGCTTCCACTGAAGCGCGGGCGCACTACCGCCTCGCCGAAGCCGCCGAATTCGCGGAGCGCGCCGCGGGTGCGTTCGAGCGCACGAACGACCCCCGGCTTGCCTTCGATGCGCTCGAGGCGGCGGTGGTGGACCGCGTGGCGTTTGACTTGAGCAATCACCTCGAGCGGCTCGTGGACCGCTTGTTTGCGCTCGCCAGGGACGACGCTGGGCGCGCCAGGGCGTTCCTCGCGCGGGTGCGCGTGTTGAACGCCTGGCAGTTCGCGCCGCGCGCCGAGGAAGCCGCGCGGTTGGGGTTGAACCGCTGTGCGCCCGAGGCGTCGCTGACCCGCGCTGACCTCCAGGCGGGGCTGGGCGAAAGCCTGTGGCGTCAAGAGCGTTTCGAGGCTGCGATAGAAGCGATGACCCGCGCATTGGCTGATTACGCCGCGCTCGGAGACGAGGGTCGCCGCGCGCATGCCGAGGGGCGCTTGGGCATCATCCACGGCGACGCCGAGGACCACGCCGAAGCCAGGCGGCACTTGGAGCAGAGCGTGCGGCTCTTGGAGGGCTTGGGCGACGAATTCGGCGCGGCCAAATCGCGTAACATGCTCGGCATCACCCTGGGACGCATCGGCTTGGTCGAAGACGCTTTGGAGCAGCACCGACTCGTGCAGGACGCGTGCGAACGCATTCAAGGCGCGGGCGTTTTGAAACGCATGAACCTCGCCAACATCGCGCAACGCCTGTTTGACCTGGACCGTTACAGCCAAGCGCTCGAGGTCATCGATGAAGCCCTCAGGCTCGTGCAAGCAGACCTCACCTGGGCGCGGGCGTACTTGCAGATGCAACGGTCGCGGTTGTTGCTGCGCGTCGGCGCGCTCGAGGCGGCGGGGTCGCTGCTGGCAGAAGCCGAAGCCGTGCAGAACTTGTTGCCCGACATGCGTTTGGACGCCATGCTGCTGCGTGCCCAGCTGCACCGGTTGCGCGGCGAGCCAGCGGCAGCCCGCGCACTCCTTGAGGACGCGCACGCTGGTTTGTCCACGGGCACCCGCCCGTTTCGCCGCATCGAACTCGCGCTGGAACGCGTGCTCACGCTCGAAGGCACAGCGGCGCTCGAGGTCGGCATGGACGCGTTGCATCTCGCGCGGACACACGGCTTGAACGGCCTGGTGGTCGCTGCCTTGACCCGCGTCGCCGGGGTGCAACTCGCGCTCGGTGATGTAGATGCGGCGCTCGAGCACAGCCGCGAAGCCTGCGCGCTCTTGGACACGTACGACCCGCCGAATTTTTACCGCGCCGAGGTGTGGAGCGTGCACACACGCATCCTCGAGCGGTTGGGCGATGCTGAGCGTGCAACTTGGCGAGCCCGTGGTGCGGACTGGGTGCGCGGCACAGCTGAAGAGAACGTGCCCTTCGAGCACCGCATCACCTTCCTCGAGCGCAACGCCGTCAACCGCGCGTTGCTTGGGTCAGCGCCGATATAGGGACGGGGGTGCGCTCATGCGCGCGAGTTGGCACTGTCCCCGTCCGGTGCGGCGGTCGCTCGAGAACCACAGTGTAGATGCGCCAGTCTCGAGAAACGCATTCGCATCCGGTTCTCGAGGGACGTTGGTGCGGCTTGCGCCGCACCGGGTTTGGCATGCCAAACCCCTACGATTGGTGGGGTGGTCGCGCGGGTTTCAGATCGGTCGTGCTTGACCGCGATTCACCAACGGATCACCTCGAGCGGATTGCCCGCGTTCACTGTCACGCCGCTCGGCACGACCGCCAGTGCGTTGCTGTCCGCGAGCGAGCGCAGCACTTGCGAACTTTGGTTTTCAAACGCGCTCGCCTGGTACACCCCGTTCACTTGCTCGAGCCGGGCGCGCCACAACCCGGTTTTCGCCCCCGCGCTTTTGAACGGCGTGGCAGCCACGGCGTTCACGGTTTCAAACGGTGCCTCGAGGATGCCCCAACGCCGGTACAGCGCGGGTTTGACGACGACCCTGCAAACCACGAGGCTCGAAACGGGGTTGCCGGGCAATCCGAACAGCGTGCGTCCGTTGAATGTGCCCAGCAGCGGCGGTCCGCCGGGTTTGACGCGGATGCGCCAGAAGACGACCTCGCCTTCGCGTTCCAACAGCGCGCGCACGAGGTCGCGCTCGCCCATGCTGACACCGCCGATGGTCAACAGCAAATCGAGTTCGGGGGCGTCGCCGATCACCTGCTTCAACGCCTCGAGGTCGTCCGGTGCGCGCCCCAGCATGACTGGCAATCCACCCATCTCTGTGACCAGCGCCGCCAAGCCGTACGCGCCGGAGTTGTACACGCCGCCCTCGGGCAGCGCGTCACCAGGCTCAAAGACCTCGTCGCCCGTGGACAGAATGCCGATGCGGGGACGCATCAACACCTCGAGGTTCGCGTGCCCCATCGCCGCCGCCAGCGCAATCTGCGCAGGACGCAAGACCGTGCCGCGCCGCAGGTACAGCGCGCCCCGCTCGAGGTCTTGCCCCCGCTTGCGAATCTCCGGCAGCGCCGGACGCGTCAGCAGCACGCTTTCCCCGTCGCGCTGGGTGTGCTCCACCATCGCAATGCCGGTCGCCCCGCGCGGCACCGCGCCGCCGGTGAAGACCTGCACGGCTTGTCCAGGCTCGAGGGGCGCGCTGTGCCCCGCACCGCCCGCCGCGACCGCGCCGACGACGCGCAAGCGCACGGGGGCGTCCGCAGTTGCGCCCACCGTCTCCTCGAGCCTGACCGCATAGCCGTCCAAGGCGCTGTCGTCCACGTTCGGGTGGTCGCACAGGCTGGTCAGATCTTGTGCCAACACCCGCCCGTGCGCCGCCAGCAGCGACACGGTTTCCACGTGCGGCTCGGGCAGTTGCACCGCGAGCAGCGTGACGGCTTCGTCCAGCGTGACATCGGTGTTCATGCGCGCAGTGTACGGCGCGCGCCTCGAGCCAACTGGCTCAACCGACTTTGAGGAACTTGAAGCCCGCTTTGCGGACCTGCTGCTCGAAGTACGCGCCGTGGGAGGGCGCGGCCATCAAACCGTCGAACACCTCGGGCGGCACGTCGAAATACTGGTACAAGCCGCTGTTCAAAAACTCGATCTCGAGGGTGCGGGTGTGGCGGTCGTAGCCGACCGAGCGCAGGTTGGAACTGGTCACGGGTTGGCGTGTCATGGGCTCATCATAGAGCTGTTCTGCGCAGAATGCTGCGTTCCAGGGGCAAAAATCGTTCAGCCGCTCGAGATGCACCGCCGATGCTCGAGCACTTGGCAATGCGACAATGCCCGCCATGACCACCCTCCCGCTCGCTGGGGTGCGCGTCGCGGATTTCACGCGCGTGCTGACCGGACCGCATTGCACGCAGACGCTCGGCGACCTCGGCGCAGAAATCTTGAAGATTGAACCGCCCGGCGGTGACGACACGCGCGCTTGGGGACCGCCGTACGCCGCAAACGGTCAAGCGACGTATTTTCAGAGCTGCAACCGCAACAAGCGCAGCGTCGCGCTGGACTTGAAAAACCCCGGCGACCTCGAGACCGCGCGGCGGATCATCGCGCGCAGCGACGTGCTGGTCGAGAATTTCCGCCCCGGTACCCTCGAGCGGCTGGGCTTGGACCCCGCACAGCTGCGCCAATCTCACCCGCGCTTGATCGTCTGCCGCATCACCGGCTTCGGGTCGCACGGCGCGCTGCGCGGGTGGGCAGGCTATGACGTGATCGCGCAGGGCATGGGCGGGTTCATGACCTACACCGGCGAGCCCGGCGGAGCGCCGATGAAGGCGGGCGTCGCCGTCGCCGACCTCTACGCGGGTGCCATCGCCTGCCAGGGCATTTTGGCAGCGCTGTACGCCCGCGAGCACAGCGGTGCGGGCGCAACCGTCGAAGTCAACCTGCTCGAGGCGATGTTGGCGCTGGGCTCCTACCAGGTCAGCCGCTATTTGGGGGCGGGCGAGGACGCGGAGCGGCTCGGCAACGAACACCGCAGCATCGTGCCGTACGGCTTGTTCGAGACGCGTGACGGGCACATCAACATCGCGGGCGGCAACGACCGCTTGTTTGCGCAGATGGTCGAGGCACTCGAACTCGAGACCTTGCGCGACCCGCAGTTTGCCACCAACGCCGGTCGCGTGGCGCACCGCGAAACCGTCAACGCCGCGCTCGAGGGGGCGCTCTCGAGCCACTCGAGCGCGGATGCCGTGGCGCTGTTGCAACGCGCGGGCGTGCCGTGCGGACCCGTGTGGAGCGTGGGCGAAGCGTTGGAGAGCGACTTTGCCCGGTCTCGAGGTGTGGTTGTCAGCGCGCCCGACGGGATGACGCGCTTGACCGCGCCGCCGCTCGAGGTGAACGGCGAGCGCTTGCCCGTGCGGTTGGCGCCGCCGGAGTTGGACGCCGACCGCGCGTGGCTCGAGGACTGGTTGGGGGAGGGGCGCGGCGGAGCAGTGTAGCCCCTCATCCCCAACCCTTCTCCCTGCCAGGGAGAAGGGAGAAACTGTTGTGGGCTCGAGCTTCGCCCCCGGGCGCGCCGTACAATGCCCGCATGCGTTCGTTGGCGCACCGCACGGACTTGTTCATCGCTGGGCTCGAGGGGGTGCTGGTGGATCGCGGCGCGTACATCGCCGTGCACACGCCGAGCAACCCGACGTACTGGTGGGGCAATTGCATCATTTACAAGCGCGCACCTCGAGCGGAGGACGCACAGCCCTGGCTCGAGACCTTTCACCGTGAGCACCCGAGCGCGGCGCACGTCGCCATCGGGTACGACAGCGCCGAGCCGGGTGAGGTCAGCGGTTTTGGCATCGAGCACGTGACGAGCGACGTGATGACGGCGACGCGCGTGAACCCGCCAGCACACCCGAATCTCGAGGCGGAGCTGCGCACCCTCGTCAGCGATGCCGACTGGAACGCGCGGCTGGCGTTGAGCCAAGCCGTGCATCCGTGGGGACGCGCGTATCTGGAACGCAGCAACATCGCGCGACGCCGTCACGCGCAAGCCGGTTATGCCGCGTGGTTCGGCGCGTTCTTGGACGGGCGGCTCGTCTCGAGCCTGGGCGTGTACAGCGTAGGCGACGGGTTGGCGCGTTTTCAAAGCGTGGAAACGCATCCGCAGTTCGAGCGGCGCGGGTTGTGCGGCACGCTCGTGCATGTTGCAGCAACGCACGCCTTCGAGCAGATGGGGGCAAAGACCTTGGTCATGGTCGCAGACCCCGCGTACCACGCCAAACGCGTTTACGAACGCGTCGGGTTCAACACGGCAGAACAGCAGTTCACCCTCGAGCGCGGCGACTCGGATTGAAGCTCTGCGGGTCGCATTCCCCGAAACTTGCATCAACGTCGCAACGCTCGGGTGACCTCGCGCCGTGGATTTGTGGCTCGAGGTTCTTGATTGGCTCGGCGGACTGGGCGTTGCGCGTTGCTGCTCGGGCGTGTCGCATCGTTGGCTCGAGACCGCCCGCTGCGCAGTGCTGCCACGACCTGCTCAAATCTTCATCAGGCGCTTCAACACCCGCCAATACGTCGCTGGAAACAGCCGAGCGAGTGCGTCCAAGATGTGCGCGTCGCGTCCAATCAAAATGCGCGTCTGGTCGCGCTCCATGCCGCGCACGACTGTCGCCGCCGCCATTTCCGCGCTCGTCACGAAGCTTTTTTCAAACTGCGCGATGTCCCGCGCGAGTTCCAACTGCGAACGCTGCACGCGTGCCCCGTTCCTCGAGCCACGCGCGATGTTCGTCTTGATCCCGCCCGGATGCACGCACGCCACGCGCACCGACGTGCCCTCGAGTTCGTGGCGCAAGCTCTCCGTGAATCCGCGCACCGCGAATTTGGCGCTCGAGTACGCGGTTTGACCCGGCGGCGCGACCAGCCCGAAGACGCTCGAGGTGTTCACCAGGTACGCCTGCGGTTGCAGTTTCAGGAGCGGCAGGAACGCGTAGGTGCCGTGCACGACACCCCAGTAATTGATGCCCATCAGCCATTGAAAATCTGATATCTCGAGTTCTTCAAACGTTCCGCCGAGCGCGACGCCCGCGTTGTTCACCACCAGACTCGCGCCGCCATGCTCGAGTTTCACAGCCTCCGCGAACCCCAACACCGCATCAAAACTCGAGACATCCACCGTGTGCGTGGTCACGCGGGTCGCGCCTGCGCAACGCGCTGCGGTTTCCTCGAGCCCCGCCGCGTTGATGTCCGCGAGGGCGAGCGACGCGCCCTTGGCGGCGAGGTGCAGCGCCAGCGCGCGACCGATGCCGCTGCCCGCACCGGTGATGACCGCGACGGTGGATGGCGTGATGAGCATAGGCGAATAGTAGAACGGGCGCAGATGAGGGGAGGCTCGAGGAGCCATGCCACATGTCGGACTCGAGGGAGTTAGCGCAGCAAGCGCTTCAAGAATTCCCCGTCCGACCACGCGCCTCCCGCCCCAAAGCGCACGACGACGAGGCTCAAACTGGGAACCACGTACAAGCGTTGATTGCCCGCGCCCGCCGCCATGAACAGGTCTGTGGGCGCGCTTGGGGCGATGCGTTCAGCGCTGTCAATGTTCGGCAATCCAAACGCCCGCAACGGGATTACGTCACCCGCGTCCACCGTGCCCGCGAACGGCGCGTTCAACCACCACGTCAAGCCGTAGACGCCCAGCGCACTCGAGCCACGCAAGCACTCGCCCACACTGGAGAGCACGCGTTTGCCGTTCCACGTGCCGCCTTGCAAGAAGAGCTGCCCGTAGCGCGCCCAATCGCGCGCCGTGAGCCGGGCCCCGCCCGCGAGCTGCGCGTTGCCCGCGCGGTCACGCGTCCACGCAATTTGGGTCACGCCGATGGGCTCGAGCACGCGGCGCAGCAGGTACGTGTCCGCGAGCATCCCGGTTTTGCGCCGGACGACCTCGTTGAACACCGCCAGGTGCGTGTTGCCGTAGGTGTAGCGCGCACCGGGTTCAGCGGTAAGCGGCAAGCGCATCGCCGCCAAATTGAGGTCGGGGACGTTTCCCACGCTGCCAGGGTTCGCGGCACTGCCCGGCAAACCGCTGGTGAACGACAAGAGTTGCCGAAGGGTCACACGCGCTTTGCGCGGGTCGCTCTGCCACTCGGCGAGCACCGTGCTCACCGCATCGTCCAGTTTGAACAAGCCGTCGTCCTGCGCGGCGACCGCCATTGCGCAAGCAAAGCTCTTGGAGCCACTGGCGAGCGCGTGTGGTGTGTTTAAGTCAAACCCGTTTTGCCCCGCGCGTACACCTCTTTGCCGTCTTGCAGCACGACGAGGGCTTCACCCCGGTTCGCGGCCGCATACGCTGCCGCTGTCTCCAGATCGAGCGCGTGCGCGCTCGAGGTGAGGGTCAGCCACGCGCTGACGAGGACGAAGACGGATTTCATCGTCTGAATTGGACGTTGCACGGCGCCGCAGGGTTCCAGAACGGGTGGCTCGAGCCCACCGCACGGTTTTTCGTAGGGGTCAAGCATGCTTGACCCGGTGCGCGACAGCGCACTTGCGTCCCTCGAGACCGAATCGAAATCCGCATCCCTCGAGCCCTACGCCGCCACGATTCCGTTCCAGGCAGAATGCTAAACTCCCGAGTATGCCCAGCGTGGAGGAATTGCGTGAACGCCTGCGCAAACCGCTCGAGCGCGAGTTGGCGATGGGCTGTCAAAATCGCGTCGTCACCGCCGGTTTGGAAGCATTGCTGACGAACGTCGCACAGCCGTTCCCGAAGGTGCGCGCCGCGTTGGACGGCTATAGCGTGATGGGTATTGACGAGCGCCGAGAACGCTTGCTCGAGGCACTCCAGATTCTCGAGGGTGAACGCAAGCCAACCACACCCGTAGGAGCGAGGCTCGCCTCGCCCGCCGCGCAAGCCCTTGCCCAACCTCGAGCCCTCGAGCGCCTGCAAATCGCCCTGGACAGCGAAGTCGCGCGGTTGCCGTTGCCCGTGGGCGGTCCCAAAAAATTGGGGATGCTCGGCGTGAAAACCGTGCGCGATCTCTTGAATTACTATCCGCGCCGCTACGAGGACCGCCGCGCATTGCCGGGGTTTCACATCGTCGAGGACGGCTCCAAAGCCACCATCGTCGGTACCGTCCTTTCAAAGACGCGCCACCAACCGCGCAAGGGCATGTTGATCTTGAAGGTCGAATTGCGCGACGACCTCGGCAACCGCGCGAGTGCGACGTGGTTCAACCAGCCGTGGATCGAGAAAAACCTCAAAGAAGGCGCGCGGTTGATCGTCACCGGTAAAGCCAAGAAATTCGGGCGAAAACTCGAGATTGCCGTCGAATATTTCGAGGTCGAAGACACCGACGGCGAGAGCGTCAGCACCGACCGCATCATCGGCGTGTACCCCGTGACGGAAGGCATTTCACAGGCGTTCGTGCGGCGCTGCGCGGCAGCCGCCGTGGAAGCCTTCCCGGAACTCGAGGATTACCTCACTTCCCAGCAGCGCGGACAAAACGCAATCGTGCCGCTCGCGCAAGCCCTGCGCGAAGCGCACCAACCCACGGACCTCGAGACCCTCGAATTGGCGTTGGGACGCTTGAAGTTCGACGAATATTTGTTTTTGGAGTTGCGCGTGCTCTTGGCGGGCGAGCACCACCTCTTGGGCAAGCAATTCCGCGCGCTCGAGGACGATATGGGCACGTTTGAGAGCAGCTTGCCGTTTCGCTTCACAAACGCGCAACGCCGCGCGCTCTTAGAAATCACGCGTGACATGCGCGGTGAGCAACAGATGGCCCGCTTGTTGCAGGGCGATGTCGGCAGCGGCAAGACGGCGGTTGCGGCGTGCGCCTTGTACCTCGTCACTCGAGATGGCTTCCAAGGTGCGTTGATGGCTCCAACGGAAATTCTCGCGCGGCAGCACTATTACAGCTTTCAGAAGTATTTGGAGCCGCTGGGCGTGCGCGTTGAACTCTTGATCGGCGCAATGACCGCCAAGGAACGCCGCGAGGCTCGAGCCAGAATTGAAAACGGCGAAGTGGATGTCGTCGTTGGCACGCAAGCGCTGATCCAAGACGGCGTGCGCTTTCACCGCTTGGGCTTGGCGGTGATCGACGAGGAGCACCGTTTCGGCGTGATGCAACGCCGCGCGCTGCTGCAAGACCGCCCGGACGTGCTGGTGATGAGCGCCACACCGATCCCGCGCAGTTTGGCGCTCACCGCATACGGCGACCTCGAGTTAACCGTGATTGACGAACTGCCGCCCGGTCGCTCCCCAATTCAGACGAAACTCCTGATGGACACGCACCGCCAGCAGGCATACAAGTTTGCCATGCAGCACATCGAGCAGGGGCGGCAAGCCTACGTCGTCGCGCCGCTCGTGGAAGAGTCGGAAAAGCTCGAGGAGATTTTGGCGGCGACGCAACTTGCCGAGGACTTGAAACAAATCTTGCCGAATGCCAAGGTGGACCTGCTGCACGGCAAAATGGGCGCGGACCAGAAAGATGAGATCATGACGCGGTTCCGGTCTCGAGCCTTCGATTTATTGGTCTCCACAACCGTCATCGAGGTCGGTGTGGATGTGCCCAACGCCACGGTCATCGTCATCGAAAACGCCGAACGCTTCGGGTTGTCACAACTGCACCAATTGCGCGGACGCGTCGGGCGCGGCACCGAGCAGAGTTACTGCATCATGATTGCGGGCGACCACAGCAAGAAAACCAAGGAACGCCTCAAGGTCATCGAAGCCAGCACCGACGGGTTCAAGATCAGCGAAGCGGATTTGCGCTTGCGTGGACCCGGCGAGATTCGCGGCACGCGGCAGAGCGGTATGCCCGATCTGCGTCTAGGCGACATCGTCAACGACGTGGAAATCATCGAGAAAGCCAGGGCGCTCGCCAAGCACATTCTCGAGGGGGACCCGAAGCTCGAGGCACCCAGGAACGCCCTGCTGCGCGCGGAGTTGCAAGCCAGGGGCGAACAGGTGTTTATCACCGACGTGATTTGAGCACTTGAAACACTTGCGTGAGCGATCACAACAATCACGTCGTACACGGCAAATCCGCCAGTTCCCGAGCCACAAAATCACGCGCACTCTACACTCAGAGGCGTGAAACCCTGGTTGCTCTCCGCGCTATTGCTGGGCTCGCTCGTACTGGCGCAGACCGCGAAGGTCACGGCGTTGCTCACCGGGCGAGAACTCATGTTGGTCGCGCAGGACGCGACCGGCTTGTACCTGTCGCAGATCGTCGGTCAACGCGTCAACCTGTTGCGCGTTCCCAAACAAGGTGGCACGCCGCGCGTGCTCACGCCGCCTGCCCGCATGGGCAACGCGGATTTCAGTGCGTTGTGGAACGTGGGGCGAGCGTTCGCGCTCGGACGAAGCGTGTATTTCGACGACGACGGCTCGAGGATCCTCAAGTTGCCGCAGGCGGGCGGGGCAAAACTCAGCGTCGTGTTCCAGTTGCGCAGCCCACCCCGAAACCCGATGCAAATCATGGGGGTCGTCTCCGACGGTGCGGACCTGTACGTGTTCGGCGGTGTGTACGACCAAACGCGGCAGTGCGCGGCGGGCGCGAACACCGTCCTGTGGCGGGTGCCCGTGCTCGGCGGCGGCAAACCCGTCCAGTTGGCTCGAGGGTTGCCGTGTCCGGTGGACACCGCGCTGCGCCGCTTCGACGCGATGGTGGACGACCTGCACGTGTACTTCTTGCAGGTTGACCGCGAGCACCGTGACGCAGGCGGGGTGTGGCGGGTGCCCAAGCGGGGTGGCGCCGCAACGCACGTGCTCGAGGCACTGCGCTCGGTGCGGCAGATCAAGCTTTCCGGCGCGTTCGTGTACGCCTTGGTTGGCGGCGGCACGGGCGACCGCACGCGGTTGATCCGAACGCCCAAGGCTGGGGGTGTGGTTCAAACGCTGGCGAGCTTGGAGAATCCCTGGTTCGTGGACGGTGACGGCCTCGTGGTGATGGAACGCCTTGATTCACCCCAATCGCCCACGCTGCGCGTCGTCACAGGGGAGCGAGTGCGGGTGCTCGAGCCGCCGTGGGTTTACCGGGACGTGCGGCGGGTGCTCAGCGATGGCGCGACACTGTACTGGGTGGAACGCGTGCGGTTCTCAATGAACATGGCACTCCGGCGGGCGCGGTTGTAGCATCTCCAAACCGTTACGGACGCGCTCTTCGCGCTTCCAAATCGGCGTGCGAGATCAAGTACTGCGTCCACCCTCGAGCACTCAAGTCCCCCATCTGGTTGTGCGGGATTTTCACCGTGGGATCGCTGGCTTCCAGGCGCGCCACAAGCGCCAGGCTCTCCTCGCGGGTGCGCGTCCACAACGCCAAAAGGTCGTTCCAGCCCAACCCCGTGGGTGGCGCGTACCCTCGGCTCGAGTCTTGCTGGAACGGTGTATCGCCCAGCATCGCACGAAGGCGGTTTGCGGCCCAACGTTCGATGGTGATGACGTGCTCCAACTGCTTGCGGTTCAGCGGCGTGTCGCTGACGCGTTTGAAGCGTTCACTGATCTCCGCGCCGCTGGTTTCGAGCTTAGAGCGCAATTGCGCGAAACTCTTGCCTTTGGCGGGGCGCTCGAACATCAGTTGTCCAGCGAATTTGAAGAGGGCGTTCATGCGCGCATGATGCCAGATGGCTCGTGAGCCGCGCGCCGTACCTCGAGCACAATCTGCGGGCGTCGTGGCGCGGTCAAATTCGGGGCTCGAAGCTCGAGAGACTGGTGGCATCGCGTCGCAAAGCCCTCAACGTGCGGGGGTAGGGGCGCAGCACGCTGCGCCCCTACGGGTCGTTGCTCACGCATCCAAGAGCACTCGAGGCATGCTCGAAGCCGCGACCCGGTCTCGAGCGGTGAAACGAACGTGGCGCGAACCCGAGGTGGCTCGAGGTCAACCGTTGTTCAGGGCAAGACCGTGATTTGCTCAGCGCTGTTGAGGATCACTTCAAAGTAATCCTCGTACAGTTGCACGCGCCCGTTGATGCGCACGCGCTTGCCCTTGTACGCGTCCGGGAAGGGTTGCAGGAATTGGTCGTAGGCGCGCGGAAACACCACGGCTCGAGGGGCGAAATCGGTGCTGCCGAATTTCAAAAAGCTCACGCCTGCGCGCATCTCCACGTCGGTGACAGTGCCCTCGAAGCTGGCGATGCGTCCCAGGTACTGGTCCATGTTGAGCGCGTCGAACACCCCCTCGAGCGGCGGCAGCAAGAACGGGTTCGTGTCCACACCAGCCCGCACGTCCGCCTCGAGCTGTGCGCCCAGTGCGGTCATCACGCCCGCGTCGCTCAATTCCACGGCGAGTTCGCGGTTTGAATTGATGCTGTTCCCCGTCAAGTTGATGCTGCCAACCATCGCCGCGTGTTCAGATAGCATGACCTTGGCGTGCACGTAATTGGTGAGCAGGTAGCGCACCTCCACGCCGCCCGCGCGCAACCGCTCGAGCCCAGCCAAGTCTGCCGTCGCCGTGAGTTCCTTCGGGCTGGTCACGAAGCGCACGCGCACCCCCCTGGCTGCCGCTGCGACCAGTTCGCGCAGGATTTCCTCGTCGCTGGCGTTCTGGTGCTCCACGGTCAGCGTCTGCTTCGCGCCCCGGATGAAGCGCACCAAGCGCTCGCGGGCTTGTCCGCGCACCAGCCCGCTCGAGGTGGTGATGCTCGGACTCCAGATCAAGCGCGCATCGCGCAAGTCCACGTCCTCGCCCGCCCAATCCGCGTCGAACACGCGCGCGACCTCGCGCACGTCTTGCGGGTCATCCAAGGCGACCTGGTACTCGCGGTTGCTGGCATAGCTCGAGCCGGTCAAATTCGCCGTGCTGACCAGCGCCAAGCGGTCGTCCAAGACGAGCGATTTCTCGTGGGTGTAGACGAACTTGAACGCTTTGGTGAACTGCACGTTCAACCCTGCCTCGCGCAGCTTCAAAAAGATCTGCGTGTTCACTCCAGCCGTGCAGCACGGTTCGCGCTCGAGGAGGATGCGCACGTTCACCCCTCGAGCCGTCGCTGCTTGCAGCGCCGCGATCACGTCCTGGCGTGCGTCGGTGAACAGGTAGATCTTCAAGCGCAGGCTGGTCTTCGCAGCACCAATCGCCTCGAGCGTCGGCGCAATGCCGTCGCGCGGCTGCACGTACAGTTTGGGCGCAGCCAGTGCGGGGACGGACAGGTACAGCGCGAGCAGCAAGACGAAGGCGCGGACTCTCACAGGCTCGAGTCTAGTCCGCGCTTTGAACGGCGGATGAACCCGTCCCACGCCCGAGCCGTGTGGGTGGCGGCTCGAGCGTGGCAACCCGTGGGTCACGCCCGGGCGCGAATCTGCTCGAGCGTGTCGTCGACCAAGACCTCGCCGTTGCGGTAGACGACGCGCATCGCCGTGCCCGCGTAGTCCGGGGCAAATTCGGTGTAGCGCTTCGTGACATACCGCCCCCCCTCGAGCGCGAGGTCAAGCACGCCGTCCTTGCTGCGCTTGCGCGGGTCGGTCACGGGGTCTTTGTAAATCGGTTGGTACTGCCCCCCGATGATCGCCGCCGACGCCTTGTACGCGAAGCGTTGCGTGTCGCGGTCCACCTTTTGCAGCAGCGCCCCGCCCATGCCGAACGCGACGTTGGTGGCGCTAAAGCCGTCGTTGATGATCCCGCTCAAGATTTCTTTGATGCTCATTTCGTCAATGCCGTCGCCTTGAATCACGCGCACGCTGTTCAGCACCTTGAAGCCTTTTTTGTTGACGGTGCTGCCAAACTTTTTCTCCAATGCCCCCACGACCATTCTGACCATCGCCGCTGGGTCGCCGCTGTCGGGGCGCACCACGAGCGTCGCACCGCTTTGCACGATTTGATCGTGCAGTGCCGTGCCCCAATACTCGTTGATCGCGTGTTTCAAATCGTAGCTGTCGCTGACGACCGCGAACGTCTTGCCCGGTTGCGCGAAGACCTGCACCGCACGGCGGTACGCCTCGAGTTCATTCTGCTTGCCCCACGAAGTCACGGTGCTGTGCTCGGCGGCTGGAATAGAAAAGCCCGCAACAATCGCGCCGTAGTAGTTGCGGGCGACGCGCAAGGCTTCCATCGTGTCCGTGCCCATGAAGTTCAAGAGGTGCGCCAAGCCGCCGATGCCCGCGCTCTCCCGGCTGCTGACGCCCCTCGAGCCGAAGTCGTGCAGCTTGAACGCGATCTCTGCCGCTGGATCGTCCGAGGTCTGCTCCAATGCCCCCTTGATGATCTCGCGCAGGTAGTAACTCTGCGTTGCCACCGTTGTCGGATACCACACGCGCATCAGCATCGTCTCAAACCACCCGACCAGCCAGGGGAAGCGCTCGTCGGTGTTCGTCACGGTCATCAACGCGTTGTGCGTCGGCACGAGCGTCCCCTCGGGCACAGCGCGAATCTCGAGCGGGAGCTTGCCCTCAAGGTCTGTGGCAATCGCGCGCCACCCTTCCAGGGGAAACGGTTCGCCGTGCGCGGAGATCAATGCGTGCGCTTCTTCGACCATCTCCAACGTCACGCGCGTTGTCAGGTAACGCTTCAAAACGTATTGCAACCCAAAGAACCGCGTCGCCGGGTACGTCCCCCCTCTGGATTCCAAATAGCTCATCATCCGCGTCATCTGCGGCGGGTACTGCAAGAAGTGGCTGGACTTGTAGCTGTCGGTGTCGAGGATGATGTTCGCGTCGGAAAACGGGGTGGTCATGGGAACTCCTTTTTCGAGCTTTTGGCTGTTAGCTATTGGCTCATGGTGCTCAGGTTTGTGTCGTTTGGCTCAAGGGTTTGCTCGAGTTGGGCAAGAGGTTTTGGGGTCTGACTGAAAGCTAAGAGCGAATGGCTAATAGCTTCACTGGCGAAGCACGAAATGCTCAATGATCGCGTGGTGGTCTTCAAAAAAGGCTTCGGGACTGGCGAGGGCGTCGCTCAGAGGCATCCAATGCGCGGTTTCGGCATCGTCCGCACCGCGCACCTCAGGCAGGCTGCCCAAGCCGAGGTCGAAGTGAAAGGCGTGCGTGACCGTGCGTCCGCGCACGCTGCGGTCGGGGTAATCGAAGACTTGCGAGCCACGCAACGAAGCGCGCCAGTCCACGCGGAAGCCGGTTTCCTCGAAGAGTTCGCGCTGCACCCCCTCGAGCAGCGTCTCTTTGGGGTTGAGGAACCCGCCGGGCATCGCCAACTTGCCCTTGCCCGGATGCCCGCCGCGTTTGACCACCAAAACGAAGCCGCTTTTCATGACCACGGCGTCGGTGGTGACGAATACGGGCGGGTACGGTGCGGCTGCCCACGCGCGTTTGTAGTCTTGGACGTAGGCATACTCCGCGCGCAGGTCGGCGAACTCTGGGGTCTCGAGGAACGCGGTGAGCTGCGGGCGCACAGCAGGGGAGATGTGCTCGAGGGCGTCTGCCGTGCGACCCTCGAACAACGCATTTCTAAGCTGTGTGGCGTTGAGGTCAGAGACGATCTTTGTCGGGATGAACTCCCAGCTTGGAAACGAGCGCAGGTAATAACTGCTGCCGTCCTTGACGTGCCCCAACAGGGCGATGTCCGTGCTGCCCTTGGTGATGGCGTTGACGCCCTGCTGCACGCTCGCCAGCCACATTGCCTCGTTGTAGAAGTAATCGCGCACGTGCACGAAGGCGACGCGGTTGCGGGGGATGCCCGCCGCCTCGAGTGCGCTCGAGACCATCGCTTCGCGTTCCGGGGCGGTGAACGGGTTTTTGATTGAGCGCGCCGTGCGTGCGCTGCCGAGGACGACGATCAGCTTTTGCACGCGTTCCAGCCCCTCGAGCATCACGCGGACGTGGGTTTCGTGCGGGGGTTGGAAGCGTCCGATGAACACCCCAAAGGTTGCGCCCATTGCTTTACTCATAGGACTCACAATACTAAAAAGTTTTATGTGTTATGTGAGTCGAGGGACTTGACCTGCGTTCCCTCGAGCCTGGCTTCACAAGCGTGTGGTCACGACCATCCACCGCGTGTCCGCCCCCTCGAACCCGCGCGTGTCATAGCGCAAGAACACCGCCAAACTGCGCCCGAATACGAACGCAGAGTGAAATTCGTAGTTGTACGCGCACTGGCGCACCGCGGGCAGGCGCGCGTCGCGCTGCAAAATCCCTTCGGCATCCCCAATCGTCAAGGTCACGCGCAGCAACTGCGGCGCGGTCGTGCACGCCTCGGGCACAGGATTCACGTCCTGCGTCGTGGCCTCCAAGGTGTACGTGCGTCCCGACACCTCCAGATACGCGACCTGATACCCCTGCGCCGCCAAGTCAATTCGCCCCGCCAGCCCGTAAAACCGCCCCTGATTGCCCGAAACGATGCCGTATTTCACGAGCGCCGCCCGAGCCCGCACGCGCACCGCGTCGCGCGCTGCTTTGACCGGCTTGTCCGAGTCTTGCACCGTTGCCTCAACCCTCGAGACCAGTTCGTTGCGTGCGACCTCGGCAATGCTGATCTGGCTGTACGGATGCCCGCTGCCGTCTGCAATCCCAAATTGCTCAAACGCCACATACGCACCGTTCTTGGAAAAGCCAATCACCTCGAGGTTCGCCGCGTCCCCAGCGCGGGTTGTGGCGACGAACAAAAAGGAGAGCAGCACAGCCAGCAAAAGCGATTTCATGCCCTGGAGTTTAGGCGGACGCGAAACCATTTGCGGCACATCACGCAAGGAAGGTCGTGTGGCTCGAGGACTTCGCTCGCGTAAGGACAGGACGGGGCTCGTCCCTGTCCGGTGCAACGGCGATTCCAGGCAAGCGATTCACAGCATTGGGTCTCGAGGTTCATTGATGCAATCCGACGCTCGAGGGACGTTGCTGCCCTGCGCGCCACGAAAACGTGGGTGGTGGGTGCGCAATCTCGAGATTTGATTGCATCGAGCGCTCGGGTTGCAAGCGTAAACTGCCCGCCATGTTCCTCCGCACCCCTTGGCTCGTGCCGCTCGCGCTGGTGGTCGTTGCCGTGCTCGCATACACGGCGATAGACCGCGCTCGACAACCCGCCAGCCAGTCATCTGCGCAACCCCAAACGCTGCCCGTCAACAACACCGAACCCTCGAGCAACTCGGTTCCCTCCAGCCCAGCGCCGTCCTCGAGACGCCAGCAAAACGACCCGCAGTTCACGCTGATTCGCGGCGCGTTCGTCGTCATCGGCAAATCCCCGGACGGCGACAGCGTGCGCTTCGCGCCCGACAACGCAGCGCTGCTGGACACCCTGAAGAACAGCCGCCGCATCCGAGCGGGCAAAGACGGCAGCGTGCAACTGCGTTTTGAAGCCATCGACGCGCCCGAGTTGCATTTCGGCAACGCGCAGCAACCGCTTGGCGTGGAGGCTCGAGACGCGCTGCTCAAACGCATGGGCTTTACGCGCTTGCGCTTCGACCGCAATGAAACGGCGACCGCCGCGACGCCAGCGCGCGTGCGCGGCGCGATTCTCTCCCAAGCCGCCGAGTCCAACGGCCGCCCGATCAGCTACGTGTTCCTGGAACGCGATGTGGGAAAGCTCGAGGATGGCTCACGGGTTGCGTTGACGGATGCCTTGCTCAAACTGTCCATGAACGACGCGATGGTGCGCAGCGGGCTGGCGTATTACACGGTTTACAGCAGCACGCCGCCTGCGCAACGCGCGTACTTCAAAAGCCTGGCGCTCGAGGCTCGAGCCGCGAAACTCGGGGTGTGGCGCGTGGACAAGACAGCGGCGTTCACGCTGCGCGACGAAGCTTCGGTCGGTGAAAACGGGCAACTGATTCTGCCCAAGCTCTTTCGCCGCGCGACCTCGTATCTGCAAGCCGTCGGCAAGGGCTTCAACGGCTCGATCAAAGACTGGTTGATCGCCTCGAGAACCACCCGCCAACCCGAGGATGACGCGGTGGACGTGAACGGCGCGCGGCGCAACTTGTCGGATCTGATTCAGGTCAGCGGTCAAACCGTGCGTTTCGACGCGGACCTGCTCGAGTTGACCTTTTTGGAGAAGTGACGGCGACTTCGAGCCCAGGCAACGTTGCCGACAACCGTTTCGGGGCGACCAAGCGGTAACTGTCTTCGATCAATGCCTCGAGCGCGTGCCAATCGGTTTTGGCGTCCAACCGCGCGCCGATCCAGCCTTTGCCGCCCAGGTACGGCGGCACGAAGTACGCGTCTGCCTGGCTCGAGACCAGCGCGGTTTGCAAGCCGTCTCTGCCTTTGCACCACAGCGCCGCGTGCGCGCTCTCCACGAGGACGAAGATCTTTTCCTTGACCCGAAACGTCGGCACGTCGCCCCAGGTTAAGCGCTCCGATGTTTCCGGCAGCGCCAGGCATAGCGCCCGCACACGCTCGAGGTTTGTGGGTTTGGCGCGCGGCATCGTGCGCCGAGTGTAGAACGTTTTTACCCGTAACGCGCGGCGACCGAACCGTTGCGCACGAACGCGGTCGCCATTTCAAACTGCGCCGTGTACAGCGCCTCGAGTTCACCTGCGTTTTCCAGCGCGGGGATGCACACGACTTCGCCCCGCTCGAGCCCTTTGAGCGACGCCTGCACGAGTTCTGCTGGGTCCATGACCATGCCCGCCGGGAAGCGGCTGAGGTCCGTGCCGGAGCGTTCATGAAATTCCGTGCGGATCAGCGCGGGCACGAGCACTTGCACTTGCACGCCTGAATCCTTGATTTCCTCGGCGATGGCGCGCGTGAAGTTGACGACGAAGGCTTTGGTGCCGCTGTACGTGGCGCGCGTCGCGGCGGGCAGGAACGCCAGCCCGGAGGCGACTTGGATGACCGCGCCGCGTTTGCGGGTAATCATCCCCGGCAGTGCCGCGCGGGTCAGCCGTGCCAGCGCGGTGATGTTGAGTAGGATCATGTCCTCGATCTCGCTTTCCGGGGTGTTCACCAGCGGCGCGTAATGCGCGAAGCCAGCGTTGTTGACCAGCAACTCGAGGGGGCGGGTGCGGACTTGCTCCAGCACAGCCTCGAGCCCGTCGCGCGTGCCCAGGTCGGCTTGCACGGGGGTCGTGGTCGCGCCGTGGGCGCGTTGCACCTGCTGTGCCAGGGTCTCGAGGCGTTCACGGCGGCGCGCGGTGAGCACGAGGTCGTACCCACGGGCGGCGAGGGCGTGGGCGTACTCCGCACCGATGCCAGACGAAGCGCCGGTGACGAGGGCGAGCGGACGGATTGGGCTGGTCATACGAACCTCCAAGATTGTTGACACTGCGAATCGTTAGTAATACCAACGATTTGAAATGCTACACTTCCACCCGTGAAGCCGTCAAGCCGCCCAGGGGCGAGGCGCGATGGCTCGAGCCAACCGCCGACGCTCGAGCGTCCCACGGCGCTGCCCGAAGCGATCCACCACCACACGGGCGTTCTTCTGCTCAAAATCGCCAATTTCGTGCGCGACGAACTGGACCTTGCGCTGCAACCCCACGGCTTGCGCGTCAACCACTACAACGTGCTCAGCGTGCTCCACTACAAAGGCACGATGTCCCAACAAGGCGTTGGCACGAAACTGCGCATCGACCGCGCGACGATGGTCGCCATCGTGGACGACTTGGAACGCCAAGGCTTGCTCGAGCGCCGCCGCAACGCGACTGACCGCCGCGTGTATGACTTAACCGTCACCGACGCTGGACGCAAAGCCGTGAAAGACGCAGAGCGTGCACTCAAAGCGCTTGAAGCTCGAGTGTTCGAGCCACTCGGCGCGGATGGACGCACGCAGTTACACGCCCTGCTCGAGCAATTGACCCAACCCTGATGCCACCCAATCGTAGGGGCGACCCCCGTGGTCGCCCGCGCCCGCAGCGCCCTCGAGTCTGCAATCAACGCCCGCTGTACGCGTAATCCTGATCGCCCGTGAGTCCCAGCATCACGTCAATGTTCTGCGCTGCCGCACCCGACGCGCCTTTGCCCAAGTTGTCGGCTTTGGCGACCAAGAGCGCTTGCCGCTTGCGCGCGTTGCCGTACACGGTGATTTCCGTGCGGTTCGTGCCGTTCAAGCTTTCAGGATCGAGCGCCGTGGTTGCAGGCGCGTCTTCCACCAGCGGCAGCACCGTGACGAAGCGCTGCCCCGCGTAGCGTGCCTCGAGCGCGGCGTGGATGTCCTTGGGGCTGGGGCGACCGGGCAGGTGGTCCAAGTGTAGCGGCACCTGCACGAGCATCCCCTGATACCACGCACCGACCGCAGGCGTGAAAATCGGGTCCACCTCCAAGCGCGCGTACCGTTTGATCTCTGGCAAGTGCTTGTGCTCGAGGTTGAGCCCGTACCCGCGATACGGTCCGGTCAGGTGGTGCGTGCCGCCGCGCCCTTCCTGGGCGTCAATCAACTGCCGTCCACCGCCGCTGTAGCCTTGCACGCCCGTGATGAACAGCGGGTAATTCGGCGTCAGCAAGTGGGCGTCCACCAGTGGGCGCAGCAGTGCAATGGCGTTTTGCGCGTAGCAGCCGGGATTGGCGACGAAGCGCGCGGCGCGGATGCGCGCGGGTTGCTCGGGCTCGAGTTCGGGGAAGCCGTACGTCCAATCCGGCGCGGTGCGGTGCGCGGTGCTCGCGTCCAACACGCGTGTGCGCGGGTTTTCGATCATCGCCACCGCTTGACGCGCGAGGTCGTCATGCAAACACAAGACCGCCAAGTCCACGCTGTTGAGGAGTCTCGAGCGTTCGCTGTCGTCTTTGCGCTTGTCCGGGTCAATGCTGACCAACTCGAGGTCGGTTCGTTCCGCCAGCCGCGCTTTGATCTGCAAGCCGGTCGTGCCTGCCTCGCCGTCAATGAACACCGTCGCTTTGCCCACGCGTTGCATTGTACGCGGCGCGTCTGGTTCCGGGCGGTCTCTCGAGGTGCACTGAAGTTTCCAGGGGCACTGGGTCTCGAGCAGTGCTGGGTCTCGAGCAGACTGCGCCATTTGACCGAGGTCGAATTGCGCCGTTTGACGCGTCCCGTTCGCAGGTTGAACCTCTACACTCTGACGCTGATTGCCTTCGAGGCTCAACCCCTCGAGCGAAGAAGAGGAACGTATGCGCAGCGCCATTGACACCTACAACCAACTCCGCTGGGACGCGCGCCTGGATGCCACCGATTTCGTCGTCGGCTTCGACACACGTTTCGATGGTTTGCGCGAGATGCCCTTGCTGGAGTTCACGCCTGGCGGCGCGATTCCTTGGCACCGCGTGCAGTACTTTAGAAATTCGGACGGCATTCAGTGGGACCGCCGCACGCGCTTTGACGCGATTGCCCACAGCGGCGACCCTCACGCCAAACCCACTGCTCCCTCGAGCCACCCGCACAGCACCACCGCAAGGATGGATCAAATGAACGCAAAGCAACTGCTGCACATCGGCATCCCGCAAGGTCCACTCGTCGGCAAAACCCTCGAGCTGCTCAAAACGCACCCCAGCCGCTTCGAGCCGAGCGCCATCGAATACGAACTGCGCGCCATGCTGGACAAGCCCGCTGCGTACACCGGGCACTTCGCGCCCGTTGCCACTGAACTCGCCAAGCCCAAGCCACTCGCGCGCCGCGCCACACCCGCGCCATACAAGGTCTGGGGCGAAGGGCTCGAGGCGGGCGCGTTGCAGCAGATGAAGAACGCCGTGGACTTGCCGGTCGCCGTCGCGGGCGCGTTGATGCCCGACGCGCACCAAGGCTACGGCTTGCCCATCGGCGGCGTGCTCGCCACGCAAGACGCGGTGATTCCGTACGCCGTCGGCGTGGACATCGCCTGCCGCATGCGCCTGAGCGTCTTGGACGTGCCGGTCACGGAAACCTTGAAGCGCCGCTTCGAGGACCTGAAGCGCGCCCTCGAGTCGCAAACGCGCTTCGGGATGGGCGGCGCCTTCGACCGACCGCAAACGCACCCGGTCATGGACGCCGATTGGGCGGTGACTCGAGTGACGCGCGGGTTGAAAGACAAGGCGCGCGTGCAACTCGGCACCTCGGGCAGCGGCAACCACTTCGTCGAATTCGGCGTGCTGACGCTGAACCACCCAGACCTCGGGCTCGAGGCGGGTGAGTACCTGGCGCTCTTGTCGCACAGCGGCTCTCGAGGTTCGGGCGCAGCGGTCGCCAAGCACTACTCTGACCTGGCGATGGGCTTGCACCCGGAGTTGCCGAAGGAACTCAAGCATTTGTCGTGGCTCGAGATGAACAGCGACGCGGGGCAGGAGTACTGGGCGGCGATGAACCTGATGGGCGAATACGCGGCAGCGAACCACGCCGTCATTCACCGCAACGTGACCAAGGCGCTCGGTGCAGACGTGCTCACCAGCATCGAGAACCACCACAATTTTGCCTGGCTCGAGCGACACGCGATTGACGGCGAGCTGCGCGATGTCTACGTGCACCGCAAAGGCGCAACCCCAGCGGGCGCGGGCGTGCTCGGCGTGATTCCAGGCAGCATGGCGACCCCTGGCTTCGTCGTGCGCGGCAAGGGCAACGCCGACAGCTTGAACAGCGCCTCCCACGGCGCGGGACGCGCGATGAGCCGCACGGCTGCCAAAGAGCGCTTCAACTGGAAGATGATTCGACCGCAACTCGAGGCGGCGGGGGTGACGCTGCTTTCGGCAGGCATTGACGAGAACCCATTGTCGTACAAGGACATCAACGCGGTCATGGGCGCGCAAACGGATTTGGTGGACGTGATCGCGCGCTTTGACCCAAAGATCGTCAAAATGGCAGACGACGGCACCGCCGAAGATTGAACAATCTAAAACTCGAGCGGCGGGTGGTCACACGATCACCCGCTTTTCTACAGCATTTCCCGAGTTCCACTCCCACCCTCCCAAAGTGCGGTCGGGTGTCTGCTTCACTCGATAAATGCTGATTTGTTCTACTCGCGTCACGCCTTGCGTGCGTCGAACCCATGTTCGCAGGGCGAAACGGCACGACGCTCGCCAGGTTTGTGACGGTGGGGCAGTCACAAACCTGGGAACCGCTGTATGTCACTCGAGACCGAGCCACCACTGCCCTGTTTCTCGTAGGGGCGTAGCAATGCATCACACCCATGTGTGCAAGGCACAACGCCCGACTGCGGCGGGAGCCGCAGCAACGTCCCTCGAGAACCGGTTTGAAACCACGCTCGCTCGAGACTGACGCATTCGCAATGGATTTCTCGAGCCACCGCCGCATCGGACGGGGACGAGCCCCGTCCCTACGCCAGCCAATCTCGAGCCCGTCCTCAAGTTCTTTAACCCCCGAGCCCGTAGACTTTCAACCATGAAACGCTTCGCCGTGCTCATCATCCTCGCCGCGCTGCTCGCCGTCTCGAGCCAAGCCCAGCAACCCACGCTGACCGTGTTCGCCGCCAGCAGCTTGACCGATGCGTTCACCGAAATCGGACGTGCCTTCGACACGAAAAACGGCACGCGCACGACGTTCCAGTTTGCCGGGTCGCAAGTGCTGCGCACGCAACTGGAACAAGGCGCTCGAGCGGACGTGTACGCCAGTGCCAACAACGCGCAATTCGACCCGCTCGTCAAAGCCGGATTGATCGCCAACGGGCAGACCTTCACGAAGAACCGCCTCATCGTCATCACGCCCAAACGCGGCTCGGCTCGGGTTAAAACGCTTGCCGACCTCGGGCGTCCCGGTGTGCGCCTCGTCGTCGCCGACCCCGCCGTGCCCGTCGGCACGTACACCCGCCAAGTGTTCAAATCTTTGGAGACAACCTACGGCGCAGGGTTTGCCGCCCGAGCCCAAGCCAACGTCGTCAGCGAAGAACAAAACGTCCGGCAAGTCGCGCTCAAAGTGCAACTCGGCGAAGCCGACGCGGGCGTTGTCTATACCACCGACGTCACGCCGACACTGCGCCCCAACGTCATCGAAATCGCCATTCCCACGCGCTTCAACGTCGTCGCCTCGTATCCGATTGGCGCACTCAGCAACGCCAGCAATGCCGCGAATGCCAGAGCGTTCGTGAACTTCGTGCTGTCCAAAGACGGGCAGGCGATTCTCGAGCGATGGGGGTTCTTGAAGGTCGCAGAGTAAGGCGAAGGGCGAAGGGAAAAACTCGAGATTGATGCGGTAAAGGCGCTGGCTCGAGACGCGCACTCTCATCCCCAACCCTTCTCTCGCCCGCGAGAGAAGGGAGCCATCTCGAGACATGCTGTTGCCCTCTCCCGTTTCCATGGGAGAGGGCGCGCACCAACGCAGCCGAACCCTCGAGCCAAGAACGCGTTCACCGCTGCCCCTCGAGTCTCGCACGCTTTTGACCCTCGGGCTTTGTGTTTTCGACGTTGCTTTCGCCTTTCGCCCTTCGCCTGCTAGTGTCTCTCCCGTGAACCTCGTCAATCCGCGTGCGCTCGAGGTGCTGAGTCAAGAGCGCCTGTTGCTGCTGGACTTGCGCGATGCCGTGGCGCGTTCGGGCGCGTCCGAGCCAGAGTTGCGGGCTGCACGCGACGCCCTGCGCGGGCTCGAGGAGAGTTTCCTGCTGGTAGTCGTGGGCGAGTTCAACAGCGGCAAGTCCAGTCTCTTGAACGCGCTCTTGGGTGCGAACGTCTTGGCGGAGGGCGTGACGCCGACGACCGACCGCGTGAGCATTCTCGTGCACGGCGACGCGGACCGCAGCGAACCGTACGACGGCGATCCGTTCGTGCAGCGCCGCACGCTGCCATTGCAGTTCCTGGAGGGTGTGGCATTGGTGGACACCCCCGGCACGAACGCCGTGATCGAGCGCCACCAAACCATTACAGAGACCTTTCTCCCTCGAGCGGATTTGCTCTTGTTCCTGACGAGCGCCGACCGCGCGTTCACCGAGTCCGAACGCCGGTTCCTCCTCATTGCCCGCCAGTGGTCGCGCAAAGTCGTTGCCATCGTCAACAAAGCCGATTTATTGGAGACCGACGCGCAACGCACCGAGGTGCGCAGCTTCGTGGAGAAGAACCTCAAAGCCACCCTCGAGACCAGCGTGCCCGTGTTTCTGGTGTCCGTGCGCGCGTTTGAACGCACGGGCACGGACGCGGGTTTTGAACAACTCGCGGGCTACCTGCGCGAAGTGCTGGGCGAACGCGACCGCACGCGCCTGAAACTGCTGTCGCCGCTGGGCGTCGCCGCACAGCTCTTGGAACGCGCCAACAAGCGTCTCGAGGCGAGCGCGTTGATTCTCAAAGACGACCTGAAAACCCTGGAAGATCTCGAGCGTCAACTCGAGGTGCATAAACGCGACCTGCAATTGGAGTTGGACGCCCAGATGCGCCCCTTGGACGCGGTGCTGGACGGCGTGCAAAAGCGCGGCGAGGTCTTTATTGACGACGCCTTGCGCGTCTCCAAAACGATTGAACTGCTGCAAACCGAGAAAATCCGCGCCCGCTTCGAACGCACCGTGGTCAATGACGCCCCCGCCCAACTCGAGCGTGGCGTCGGCGAAGTGATTGACCGCTTTTTGGCGCGCAACGTCGCCTTCTGGAACGACACCCTTGCGTTCCTCGAGACTCGAGCCGCACAAGGCGTCAGTGCTGCTGCACCCGGCGGCGAAACCCGCGAGAGCTTGGTTCGTGGAGCGCGTTTCGATTACGACCGCAAAGCCCTGCTCGAGGGCATTGGACAAGCCGCCCAAGGCGAGATCACCCGCTTCGGCGGCGGCGAATTCGCGCGGCAACTCGCGGATGACGCGCAAACCGCGGTGCTGCAAGGGGGCATCACCAGCGTCGGCGGTATCGGCTTGGGGGCGCTTCTCGCGGGCATCTTCGGCACGCTGCTGGCGGACTTCACCGGTATTCTGCTGGGTTTGACCGTCGCAGGCGTCGGTTTCTTCATCCTGCCGCGCAAAAGGACAAGCGCGAAACTCGAGCTGGCAACCAAAATCCGCGAGACTCGAGAGCGTTTGAAGGAAGTCCTGCTGCGCGAATACACCTTGGAGACTGAACGCGCATTCGCCCGGTTGCGCGAAGCTGTCGCGCCGTACACGCGCTTCATTCGCGCGGAAGAGACCCGGCTCGAGGGGGCGAGGGCGGAACTCGAGGGGCTGGGGGCGAAGGTCGGGGATTTGCGCACCACTATCGAAAACGAAACCGTTGCCGCCAACTAGCTCGAGCACGAGAAATTCGTGCTTTTCTTGATCCCAGTCAAAACAAACGCATCGATGTGCAAATTGTGACGGCTTCGTAAGAACAGCCAGGTATATTCAATCCACGGTCGCTCAGGGAGACACCCCGAAGACCGATGCACTACACCGCTCGAGACATTCACGTATATCCTCGAGCACCAGAAGGAGAAGCATGAAGAACCGTATGGCAAAAGGCTTCACCCTGATCGAGTTGCTGATCGTCATTGCGATCATCGGCATCTTGGCCGCCGTCCTCATCCCAAACTTGCTCGGCGCTCGCACGCAAGCCGTCAAGCGCGCTGCGCAAGCTTACGCGCAGAACGTGTACAAGGCAGCGTTTGCATACCTGGCCGACAACCCTGACAACACGCTCGCTGGAGCTAGCCTCACTTGCGCGAACAACGCAACGTACACTGCGGGCAACTACACTGTGCCACCACCCGGCGCTGGTAACGTTGCTTCATGCTCGATCTCGGTTGTCAGCGGCAACCCGACGGTTGTTGTGACCGCGTCAACCGCTGGTCAGAGCTCCGTTTTCACCGTTCCCGCACCCTAAACTGACGCAAATCAAGAAACCGCTCGAGATAATCTCGAGCGGTTTCTTCACAATTAAAGTCAAATATCCGACTTTGGGAGTTGCAATGCGCAGCAAAGGGTTTACCCTGATTGAAATTTTAATTGTTATTGCTATTATCGGAATTATCGGAGCAGTACTTCTCCCAAACTTAATGGCGGCGCGTAACGCCAGTGTGAACAGAGCGGCGAACGCTTACGGACACAACGTATTCAAAGCTGCCGCAGCTTACCTCGCAGAAGATACCGATCACGTGTTACAACCCGGTAATTGTGCAAATGGGTATAGCTCTGGTGCTTACCAAGTACCTTCTCCTTCATCAAGCATCGTGCAGACTTGTTCAGTCAGTATGTCTGCAATCGGTTTGCCACAAGTAAATGTCACCAGCTATTTTGGAGTCAGCTACTCCATCCCCCAATGATCGCTCTATTTAAATTCAGCGACCACATTCAAGACAAGCCACCTTCTGGGCGGTGGCTTGTCCTATTTTGTCTTATTTATCCGCTGCTTTTTTTTCCAGGCTCTTTGTTAAGTCGCCCCAATGTTATTGATGAAACCGTAGTGTTTGCCATTGTGGAAAATTACCTATTACTGCCAAAACTTCTTGGCTTAGTACTCTTTGCCGTCCTTGGTTTTTTGGATACAAAGAAATATTGGAAATTGGAAGCATTTACAATTTTATTTACACTTCACTTGATACTCGTTTTACTGTCAAGTTTGAATGCTCGAGATACTTGGACATATAATTTGCTGGGACCAGATCGGCGATTTGATGGAGTTCTCTATCAGATTTTTCTGTCCGTTCTCGCTTTGAATGCTTTTTATACAATAAAAAATAATTTTTCTCTGATTAAGCAGATTGGATTTTGCTTATTGCTAAGTTGCTGTATTCAAACTGTACTTTTGCTATTTCAAAGGTTTGGTTTTGATCCAATAGGGTATCTGGTCTACATCAAACCGTTGTCCATACCGGCAGGCACAATGACCCATCCTGGTATTTTGGCGGCTTGGCTATTACCCTCTTTGGTTCTGGCATTTTTCTTGTTTTCTTGTGTAAAGAGGCGATATCTTACTGTTTATGTTTTCGGTTTAATTTTTGCATCTGCGGGATTGGCTTTTACCGGCAATAGAACTTCGATTTACATCTTGCTGTTTTTCTTGCTGATTTGGGTAATTTTAGAAAGAAAAATTCAGGTTCTTCTCCTTTTTCTGATTACAGGTTTGACTATAATCATTGCTCCCTTTACACCCAAGACCGCAAGTATTGAGTCGCCAGATGTTCTGAGCACTCGGACTCTGGAAACACGAATAAAGATATGGGATCTGGCACTAAAATTGATGCCTCAGATTCCCAATTTTCCACTTTTAGGAGGTGGACCAGACGCGATGCGACTTGCGCTTCTGCGTGATCCTCCAGTTGACAAATACATCAAGCTCGATCTTATGGAAAGCGGACTTGACAATTACAAGATTCGAAGCTCAACTTACGTTCCTGGTCAAACCATTAGAGAATCAACGTTCAAAATTGATTTTGTATACCTTGATAATGAACAGAACGTAATTCAAAATCGTGCAATTTATTTGGATAAAGCACACAATTTGTTTTTGGATAGGTTGATTAGCTTTGGAATTTTCGGAGCTTTGATCTGGATGCTAATTTATTGTGTTCCTCTGACGTTTCTCTTTAGGAAACAGCAGCTTAAATTACAAGATACAAACTTCTCTCCGTTGATCTATGCTGTTTTGGCAACAATAATATCAATCGTAGGATACTACACACTTTGGTTCCCCGTTATTCAGGCGGAACCACTGCATTTGATTATCGTTTCGATGGGCTGGGCAATTGTGGTTTCACAGAGACAAGGCAAGCAGAAGGATGAGCTTTCACCGTTGGCGTGATCAATGCGCCCCTTTTTGAAGAATCACGCTCGACAGCGTCCGTGCAATCAAGTACACGTCTAGCCACACGCTCCAATTTCTTGCGTAGTACGTATCCAAACGGATTCGCTCAGCATACGTGGTTTCGCTTCTCCCAGAAACCTGCCAGATGCCGCCCAACCCTGGCAGCACACGGCAGTACAACCCAAACGCCCCTTCGTACCTCGAGACTTCTGCTTGGACGATTGGTCTGGGTCCGATCAAGCTCATCTCGCCGCGAAGAACGTTCCACAACTGCGGCAATTCGTCCAGGCTCGAGCGGCGAAGAAACTTACCGACCCGTGTCACTCGAGGGTCGGTTCTGAGTTTTTGGGTTGCATCCCATTCTTCGCGTGCAGTTGGATTACTGCTGAGGTGCTTCTCGAGCACTGTGTCTCCGTTCGTAACCATGCTGCGGAACTTCCACGCGCGGAATTCCCGTCCACCCAACCCGATGCGCGTGTGACCGTAAAGCACAGACCCTTTGGATTCCAAACGAACAGCGATGGCAACGCACAACCCGAGGAACAGCGTCAAGGGTGCAGACATCAGGATGAGGGTGACATCTAAGGTCCGCTTGAGCATCCTCGAGCCTGGATTGAGCAGGTTTTGACGCACCTCCAAGCCCAACAGTCCGCCGAAATCGCGCGCCACTGCCCAAAGGCTGGCGACGCCGATCAGGTTGGGCAGGATGAAGACCTTTGGGAAGACTTCGCCTGCGCGTTCGATGACCTCGAGCAATTCATCTCTGGTGGCGTCTGGCATGGCGATCATGGCGTGCTTGACATGCCACTGCTTGGCGATCTGGGGCAAGGCTTCCAGGGTGCCCAAGACGGGAACGCCGTTCAATGTTGCTTGCGTGCTGTGGTTGTCCACCACTGCGACGGGGGTTAACCCCAAACCAACTTGACCCCGCAGGGTTTCGATGGCGAGCGAGGCGGTTTCATTGGCTCCAACGATGACCACGGGAAACCCCCACCACGAGCGCCGTGCGAACAACTCCCGCGCCAACCCTCGAGCCAGCGGCAGAGCGAACAGGCTGAATACCCACGCCACCAGGAACGCAATACGTGAATACACCTCGCCGGATTGAAAAAGGAACGATGCCACACCCAAGAAGACGTACACGAGGGTCACGGTGATGCTTAGCAAGCGCAACTCTTCGACCGGGTTCAAGGCTGTGCCCTGGTAGAGCCCAACCATGAAGAACGCAATGACGAAAACCAACAGCATTGGCGTCAAACGGGCATAGGTGTCAAATTCAAACTGACCACCGAACACGTAGCGCAGGAACACGCTGGCGCTCGCAGCGAGAATGAGCGCCGCCAGGTCAAACCCCAGCAAAGTCAGCAGGGTCAGCGCTGGCTTGGTCTTGATAATCGGAGCAACGCTGATGTTCGGCGCGGCTCTGGGTGCAGTTTGAACTTGGGTCTTGACCACGGGTCAATGATACGCACCCGCACCGCCCAAACGGGGTTAAAACGGTGATGGCGAACCTGCACAAGCCCAGGGTGAAGACGTGGGTAGACTGAACAGTGTGAGCTTTAAAGACATCGCCCTCGAGCGCATCCGAGACCGCACGGCTCGCGTGGGCGTGGTTGGGCTGGGGTACGTGGGCTTGCCGTTCCTGGTGGAAAAAGCCAAGGTCGGGTTTCACGTCACGGGCATTGACAACAACCCGGTGCGCGCGGGCAAAGTGGCTCGAGGCGAGAATTACATCAATGACGTGAACGCCGATGATTTGAAAGTGGTCGTTGCTCGAGGTCTGGTGGACACGACCACAGATTTTGAGGTCGTGCAGGACTTGGATGTCATCGTCATCTGCGTGCCAACGCCGCTGACCAAGAACCTCGTGCCTGATTTGCAGTACGTGGAAAAAGTGACCGCAGGCATTGCGCCATTTTTGAAGCGCGGCGCGCTGGTGAGTCTCGAGAGCACAACGTACCCAGGCACAACCGAAGAGTTGATGCAGCCGATCCTGGAGGCGCACGGGTTGCGCGCGGGCAGAGACTTTTACTTGTGTCACTCGCCGGAACGCGTGGACCCTGGCAACCGGCGGTACACGACCAAAAACACGAACAAGATTGTTGGTGGCGTTGACCCAGACAGCTTGGAGGTCGCCGTGGCGTTTTACCAGCAGACCATTGAACAGGTCGTTCCGGTCTCGAGCGCGAAGGCGGCGGAGTTGGTGAAGTGCTTTGAAAACACCTTCCGCGCTGTGAACATCGCACTGGTCAACGAACTGATGCTGCTTTGCGACCGCATGGATTTGAACACCTGGGAGGTGCTGGACGCCGCGTTCACAAAACCGTTCGGGATCATGCCGTTTTACCCTGGACCCGGCGTGGGCGGGCACTGCATCCCGTTGGACCCGCATTACCTGGAGTGGAAAGCCAGGGAGTTCAATTTCTCCACCCGATTCATTGCGCTCGCGGGTGAGATCAACCGCCGCATGCCCTCGTTTGTCGTTTCCAAAGCGATGCGTTTGCTTTCAGACGCAGGCAAAGGGCTGCGCGGCTCGAGGGTGCTGCTTTTGGGGATCGCGTATAAACGTGACTTGGACGACGCCCGCGAGAGCCCCGCGATTGACGTGTACACCCTGCTTCAAAAAGCAGGCGCGATTGTGGAGTATTTCGATCCGTTGCTGCCAACTTTCTCCGAGCACGGCATGACGGTCTCGAGCATTGCATTGACAGACGAAGCGTTGACGCACAGCGATCTGGTCATCATCACGACCGACCACTCGGGTGTGGATTATGGCAACGTCGTGGAGAAAGCCAAGTTCGTGTTGGACACGCGCAACGCGACCAAAACCGTGCATGGGGCCAAAGAGAACGTGGTGCTGTTGTGAAACGCTTTGCGTTGATCGGGGCGTCCGGGTACATCGCGCCGAGGCACTTAAAAGCCATCAAAGAGACCGACAACGTGTTGGTCGCAGCGCTCGATCCCTTCGACTCCGTAGGCATTCTGGATTCCCATTTTCCAGACTGCCAATTCTTCACCCAACCCGAACTGTTCGAGCGTCACCTCGAGCAACTGCGGCGCGCGGGGAGCGGCGTGGACATCATCAGCATTTGCAGCCCCAACCACCTGCACGACGCACACATTCGCATGGCATTGCGCAACGGCGCGGACGCGCTGTGCGAAAAACCCCTGGTGTTGAACCCAGAGGACATTCACGCGTTGCACGATCTGGAGCAAGAGACAGGGCAGCGTGTTTGGACGGTCCTGCAACTGCGCACCCATCCGGCGCTGATCGCATTGAAGAACCGCCTGGCTTCCGAATCCGCAGCGACAAACGGAGTCACCTTGAGTTACGTGACCGGGCGCGGTCAGTGGTACTTGCAAAGCTGGAAGGGGCGCTTGGAGCACAGCGGCGGCTTGGCAACGAACATCGGCGTGCATTTCTTCGACCTGCTGACCTGGTTGTTCGGCAACGCGCTGAGCCTGGAGGTTCACGTGCGCGACGACACCACGGCGGCAGGGTACTTGCATCTCCAACATGCCCGCGTGCGCTGGTTCCTGAGTATTGACACCAACCACGTGCCCGCAGCCTTGCGGGAAAAAGGGCAACGCACGTACCGCTCCATCACCGTGAACGGAGAAGAACTCGAGTTCTCCGAGGGCTTTACCGACCTTCACACGGAGGTCTACCGCCGCACCCTCAGCGGGCAGGGTTTTGGCGTGTTAGACACCCTGGGCGCGATTGAAGCAGTCTCGAGCATCCGCGCGGCTCCGCTTATTGCACCCTCGAGTTCAACCGCGCACCCGTGGCTGGTCGCGTCATGAGTTACTTCAAGCATGAAACAGCCGTCGTTGATGAGGGAGCCAGCATTGGCGCGGAAACCAAGATCTGGCATTTCACCCACGTCAGCGCGCGAGCGGTGATCGGGGAGCGCTGCTCGCTGGGTCAAAACGTCTACGTCGCCAACAACGTTCGCATCGGCAACGGCGTCAAAATTCAGAACAACGTGTCCGTCTACGAAGGCGTGACCTTGGAAGATTTCGTCTTTTGCGGTCCGAGTATGGTCTTTACCAATGTCCGCACCCCCAGAGCCGAATTTCCGCGCAACTCCAGCGACGACTACGCACCCACGCTGGTCAAGCGCGGCGTGAGCATCGGCGCGAACGCGACGGTGGTCTGCGGCGTGACCTTGCACGAATACGCCTTCGTCGCGGCGGGCGCGGTCGTGACAGGCGACGTGCCCGCGTTCGCGCTGGTCGCAGGCATCCCGGCGCGCATCGTCGGATTCGTTAGCGCGCACGGCGATGTGCTGAATTTCGATGCAGCGGGACTGGCAACGGATACAATCGGAGACCGATACGAACGCCGTTCCACCGAGGAGGTGATTCGCCTGTGACCACCGTAGAGCGCACCGACATCCCCATGCTGGACTTGCGCCCCCAATACGAATCGCTGAAAACGGAAATCCACGCCGCGATCATCCGCGTCCTCGAGCGTGGCGATTTCATCATGGGCGAAGAAGTCTTGCTGTTTGAACAAGAGGTTGCTGCTTACCTCGGCGTCAAGCACGCTGTTGGGTTGAACAGCGGCACGGACGCATTATTCATTGGCTTGCGTGCCATGAACATCGGCGCGGGCGACGAGGTCATCACCACGCCGTTCTCCTTTTTCGCCACGGCTGAGGCAATCAGCCACGTCGGGGCGACGCCCGTGTTCGTGGACATTGACGAGCGCACGTTCAACATCAACCCTGACCTGATTGAAGCAGCGGTCACGCCGCGCACCAAGGCGATCATCCCCGTACATCTTTACGGACGCCCGTGCGAGATGGGCAAGATCATGCGCGTCGCTGCAAAGTACAACGTCAAGGTGCTTGAGGACTGCGCCCAGAGCTTCGGGGCACGCTACAGCGCGAACTGTTTCACCTGCGACGGCTCGTGCAACGCCAATCACTTGCGCGGCAAATACACGGGCAGCATCGGAGACGCTGGGGCGCTCAGCTTCTTTCCGTCCAAGAACCTGGGAGCCTACGGTGACGGCGGCATGTTGATCACGAACGACGACGCCATTGCCGAAGTCGCGCGAATGCTCAGGTCGCACGGTTCCAAGAAGAAGTACCACAATGAAATGGTGGGTTATAACTCGAGGTTGGACACGCTGCAAGCGGCGATCTTGCGGGTGAAGTTGCCGCACGTTGAGCGCTGGAACGAAGCAAGGCAGAAGGTTGCCCAAACGTATACCGACTTGTTGAAACTCGAGCACGAAGTCATCACGCCCGAGATTAGTGTCGGACATGTATTTCATCAGTACACAATCCGTTTGCCTCGAGTATCTCGAGAAGCAATTCAAACGCTGATGAGTCAACGCGGAATTGCCACTTCTGTCTATTATCCTGTCCCACAAGATCAGTTGCCTATGTATAAGATGAATCGCGCAATCACTTCTGTAAGTACTAGACTTTCTGAGCAAGTACTCAGTTTGCCCATAGGATCTGAGTTTTCTTTCCAAACAAATACAAAAGTTGCTCGAGCTTTTATTGATTGTCTGAAGCGTGTTAAAAGCTGACTCGACATTCCGTAGAAGGATTCCAAGTGTTTCTTGGGTTCTTTCATCTTTTTTGGCTAGGCTCATACCTCAGGGAATTGTCTTTTTTGTATTGGCAAGAGTGTGGGGAGCCAAAGAATTTGGTGATTACGTCGCCACTGTCAGTCTGACTACTTTCGCAGCAAATTTCGTTGAATCCGCTTCGTCTAACACGTTGACCCGAGATTATATAAAAACTCAGAATATTGGCTCATCCCTAGGAACAAGCTTATCAATATTTTTTAGCTTATCAGTGCTGGTTTTCTTTCCAGTCTTGTTGTTGTCTGAACTTTTTTCATCTTCTTATAATACATTCCAAACGGTATTAATTTATATCTCTTCAATTTTTGGTGCTAGACTAATTTATTTCATATCAACCGCAAATCTACTTTTGAAGAGTCAATTTAAATCATTCTTTGTTGACCTGATATTTGGGCTTTCTCAAATCATTGCACTTTTTATATTATTTGAATACAAAGGAGGGAGTCACGAGTGGATTTTAATATTTTTCTTTATTAGTTCGTTTTGTTCAATAATTGCTTTGTTTTGGCAATTTAATCTTATCAAAAAAATAAAATTTTCTTTCGTTACAATAAAAAAATCTTTTTATCCGGCAATTTTATTTTCTTTGAGCGTTTCAGCGCTTTCAGCTATGGATTTGGATAAATCTATTATTCATAATACAATTTCAGAGCAGGCTACAGGAGTTTATGCTGCAGCTCAAAGAATTGTGGTGATTTTTGGTCTTCCAATGATAGCGTTTCTTGGATCTCTAATACCTGATTTCTTTAAAAACTCACAGCAAAATCTACAAAAAGGATTAGTTTTTGGAATCAGAGTAACACGATATACTGTTGCCTATTCGATAGTTATACTAATTGCGCTTTCGATTTTAAAAGATCACTTAGCCCCCCTCCTGGGAAATGAATATGTTCAAATAAATGAGCTAATTTTTTGGTTTTCGCTGATTATTTTTCTTCAAGCTGTTTACTATCCCATAGCAGATGTCCTAGCTGCCAGCGAGTTATATTTAGGCAGACTGGGAATTCAACTTGTAGGTATTACGGTTTACATAGGCTCAATAAACTTTTTTCTGGAAAACTATGGAGTTATTGGAGCAATCTACTCAGCAATTTTTGCTTATTTAACAATGATTTTAACTTCATATACTCTAATTATCTTGAAAATTAGGACAAATAATGAATAAAAATAGTATACTAATTTTACGTTCTAACCCAGTAAACCCCGATCCAAGAGTAGAAAAAACAGCGAGAGCGCTGGGTTTTTCGGGAAAAAGAGTTCAGATACTATGCTGGGATCGGGCGGGTGACTCACAGCCAGAAGAAAAAAAAGAACATTACTTTATAAAGAGAATTCACATAGCCAGTGGTTTTGGCGTTGGAGTCCGTGGCTTATTCCCTTATTTAAAGTGGCAAATATTTTTGTTAATCTGGCTTTTTGAAAAAAGAAATCAGTACGAAATAATTCATGCATGCGATTTTGATACCGGATTCGTTGCTTTAATTGCCAAAATTTTCTTAAAAAAATCACTGGTTTACGATATTTTTGATTTCTATTGTGATTCTTTTGCAGTGCCAGAACTGCTCAAATCTACGATAAGATATTTAGAAATCCTTGTAATAAATGCTTCAGATCTACTCATACTGGTAGATGAAAATCGTAGACGACAAATAAATGGTTCAAAACCAAGAAACATAATTATAGTTTACAATTCGCCGGAAAAACAGAAATTCGAGGCAAAAGAGGAAAACTTCCTTTTTCGCATAGCTTATGCCGGAGTTTTTATGGAGGGAAGATTTATAAAAGAAATGATTTCTATGGTAAAAGAGAAATCAGAATGGATTTTAGAAATTGCTGGATATGGTGGTCTCGATATATCAGAAGATATATTAGATTCTAAAAATATTAAATTTCACGGAAAAGTGTCTTACTTGAAAGCATTAGAAATTTCTCGAAAAGCCGATTGTCTATTTGCTATCTATGATCCATCAAATAAAAACAATCAATTTTCTAGTGCGAACAAACTTTTTGAAGCGATGATGTTCGGCGTACCTATCCTGGTCGCAAGAGGAACAGGCATGGATAAGATAGTAGAAAATTTTAATCTGGGTAAAGTTGTCGAGTATGATAACAAAGATTCAGTAGTGACAGCGATGAAAGATATATCTAAATGGACTTTTGAACAAAGAAAAGCATTTAGAAAACATGCCAATGATGTGTATGAAAATTATTTCTCCTGGGATTTAATGCAAAAAAGGCTTTTGGAAGGCTACAAGAAATTAAGTTGATTTACGCTCTTTTAGGAGTATTGCCGTCAAATGTGTGGAATAGCTGGCTTGATCTCTAACAAAGTATCCTACTCTTTTGTGGGAGCCATGCGTTACTGGGGCACAACCCTGGAGCACCGTGGGCCAGACGACATTGGCATTCTCGCTTTTGACGGCGACAGTCTGCGTGTTGGTCGTGATCCAAGCCTAGTTAACGAGCACATCAAGGTCGCGTTTTGGCACAGACGACTTTCCATCTTGGACTTGTCCGATGCAGGTTGGCAACCGATGGCGAGCGCTGACGGGCAGCATCACATTGTCTTCAATGGCGAAATCTACAATTACGTAGAGTTGCGCGCTGAATTGCAACGCGCGGGCGTCACTTTTCGCTCGAGCGGCGATACCGAAGTACTGCTCGAGGCGTACCGTGCTTGGGGTGTGGACATGCTGCCGCGTCTGACCGGCATGTTTGCGTTCGCCATTCTGGATTTGCAGACGCAATCTGTGTTCCTGGCTCGGGACGCGTTTGGGATTAAACCGCTTTACTACACGGTGCTCGAGGAAGGATTCGCGTTTGCGAGCGAGCAAAAAGCCTTGCGCCAACTGCCCATTTCAAAACGCGTTCGCCCACAAGGGTTGTACGACTACTTGCGTTTTGGGGTGACGGATGGCGGCAGTGAAACGCTGCTGGAGAGCATTCAGCAATTGCCTGCTGGGTGTTCGATGCGCGTCTCGCTGCAAACGGGGAAAGCTTCTGAGCCCGTCGCGTTTTGGAGCGTCAAAAACCAAGTGCCACTCGAGATTTCTTTTGAGGACGCCAAGGATCAATTGCGGTCGCTTTTCTTGGAGAGCGTGCGCTTGCATCTGCGTTCAGATGTGCCTGTCGGTGCGTGTCTGTCTGGTGGCATTGACTCGAGCGCCATCGTCTGCGCGATGCGCAGAATAGAGCCTGACTTGGAGTTGCACACGTTCTCGTATGAGGCAGAAGGACCGTTGTCAGAGGCGCATTTCGCGCAGTTGGTCGCCGGACGCGTGCACAGCCAGCACCACACGGTACAAACCTCGAGCCAAGAACTTGCGCGCGACTTGGACGACCTGATCTTGTCTCAGGACGAACCGTTTGGAAGCACGAGCATTTACGCGCAACGCCAGGTGTTTGAACTGGCGCGACGGCACGGCATCAAGGTCATGCTCGACGGTCAAGGCGCGGACGAACTGTTCGGCGGGTATCCGCCGATGCTGGCGGCGCGTGTCGCTTCGATGGTCGTTCAGCGGCATTGGGCGCAAGCGTTTTCGTTGTTGTCACGGGCGTCCCGTCATCCCGGCAAACGCAATTTGTGGCTGTGGGTTGGACAATTTATGGTTCCACAGGGTTTGCAGGACCCCCTGCGCCGCGCTGTTGGGCAGGAACTCGTTCCCACTTGGCTGAACGCGGATTGGTTTGCACAGCGAGGCGTGCGTTTTGAAAGCGCGAAATACGGTGTGAAGGCATCCCGTGAAACCCTGCGGACACAATTGAGGCAGGCGCTCACTGAGAGTTCCGTGCCCATGTTGCTGCGCTACGAAGACCGCAACTCCATGCGCTTCGGCGTGGAGAGCCGCGTGCCGTTCTTGACCCCAGAGTTGGCAGACTTTGCGCTTTCGCTGCCTGAATCTCACATCATTGGCAACGACGGAACCAGCAAACACGTTTTTCGGGAGGCGATGCGCGGCATCGTGCCTGATGAAATTCTGGACCGCAAAGACAAGATTGGGTTCGCCACACCAGAACGCGATTGGGTCAAGCAACTCGAGCCGCAAATGAGCGCTGCTTTTCGCTCAGAGACGGCGCGCACCATTCCCGCCCTCTGCCATGAAGCACTGCAACGCGAGTGGAACGCGGTGCTCGAGGGTCGCAAAGCGTTTGATTTCCGCGTCTGGCGCTGGTTCAACTTGATTCGCTGGGTGGAACTGACCGGGGCGACGTTCTCGTGAAGCGCCGCGTGTTGGTCATCACGCAATTCTTGCCGCCCGAAACCTGCGCCGCTGCCAACCGCATGGGCGCGATGCTCGAGGCGTTGTCTGCCACCTTCACGCTCGAGGTCATTGCGTTGGAACCGAGTTATCCAGACCCTGGGCTGTTCACGGCGCAACAAGCTCAGGATTGGGACAACGCGCAACCGTATCCGGTCCTACGCCTGTTTGCTTTCAAGCCCCACGATTCCTCACTGCTGCGGCGGGCTTGGCGTGAGATCGTCATGGCGTGGCGCTTGGTCTGGGTCGCTCGGGCATCCACTGCCGATGCGCTCTTGGTCAGCACGCCGAGCATGTTCCTTGCACCGTTGGTTTATCTGCTCGCCAAGCTCAAGCGGACGAAGTTTATCTGGGATGTGCGGGATTTGACGTGGCGCTACGCGAAGGAAAGTGTCTCGAGCAGTGTGCTGAATCTGCGTTTGTTGGATGCTTTGGAAGCGGTGATGCTGTGGGTCATGCGGCGCGCCGATGTGGTGATCGGGGCGACGGAAGGGTTGTCGTCCGTGATCGCGGAGCAAGGCGTTTTGCCAGAGCGCTTGGTTACGGCTTCAAACGGCGTATCGCAACGTTTTCTGGACTTGTTTCCTGATTCAGCACCGCCTACCAAAGCGCGACCCCGCGTGGGTTACGTGGGGCTGATGGGACACAACCATGGCATTGGTATCTTGCTCGAGGTCGCACGTTTGATGCCAGAAGTGGATTTTCACCTGATCGGAGATGGTCCTGAACGCGCGCGACTCGAGCAGCGCGCGGCTGAGCAGCAACTGGTGAACGTGGTTTTTCACGGCTACATTGCGGATCAGCAGAAGCTTGTCGGGCACTACTTGGAGAGCAACGTGCTGGTCAACCACACGAAGGACACGCCGACGCTCAATCGAATCATCAACCCGGCAAAGGCGTTTGAATACTTCGCCTCGAGACGCCCCGTCGTTTACGCTGGTCGCGGTCTTGCGGCGGAGTTCATTCAGCGCGAGGACTTGGCTGAGGTCGTGACCCCCAATGATCCTGAAGCATTTGCAATCGCAATCCGCGCCGTGTTGAACGATCCCAACCAAGCCCAGGATCGCGTTGTGCGGGCTCGGGCTTTGGTGGAAACGCGATTTTGCCGGGAACAGCAAATGCGGGTGTTGACCCAGCAACTCGAGGCGCGGCTGTGAAGCTTCAGTGGGTCAAGACGCAGCCGTGGCTGGGACTGCCCGTTGTACTCACCGTTGTGCTGCTGTGGACGCAGCCTTACACCCATTACAGCCCAGTGCCGCTCGAGTTCGTGATTCCTGGTCTGCTGCTCCTCGTCTTGCTCGGCGCGTTCGTCTCGAGGACCGCATGGGCGTGGTGGGCGTTGGGTCTGGTCACATTGCTGTGGAGCCTCACGCCATCGCGCACCCTCAACGGTGGGTTGTGGGAAGTGCTTTACCTCGTGGGTTTCGCGGCTGGCGCGGCAGTGTTCAGCGCCCCTCGAGCCCCCGGCACAGACTGGAAATCGCACTTGACCTCGCCCATCGCCTGGTTCTGGGGGCTGCAATGGTATTTGCTGCTGGACAACCTGCAAACGGCGTTGGCGTTGAACGCGGCTGGAATGCAGTTCTTGGCTTCGGGCTCACACCATTACCTGATGGGGGCGCAGGCGTTGCTGCTCGTCGGGGCAAGCCTGCCTGCGCTCAAGCGCGCGGATGCGCTGGGCTGGTTGGCGTGGTTGGGCTTGGGCATCGCCGTGTACGCGTGCGTGATCTCCGGGGCCAGGGCGGTGCAGTTGCCGTTGGTGCTAATGCTGGCGTTCGCGCTGTGGCAGTTGTGGCGAGAGCACGCACACGTTGGCTTGGTCTTGGCGCGGGTCGCGCTCGTCGGGGTGTGCGTCGCCGGGTCGGACGTGTTGCTCGCGGGGCAGCCGGTGCAGACTGGGCTGGGGCGCAGCGTGGCGGCGGCGAACGCCAGCGATTTTCGCGCGGAGGGCAGTGCGGGCTCGCGGGTGCTGATGTGGTCGCAGGTCGTCCAAGCAGCCCTCGAGCGTCCGCTGGGCACGGGCAATGCGGGGTTCAAGGACGTGCTGCCCGCGTTTCAAAAATACCCGAGCATCAACTTCGCCAGCGCGCACAATTATTACTTGGAGACGTTGATGACCGGCGGGTGGTTGCGCCTAGTCGCGCTGCTGGCGTTGCTGCTGCCGGTCCTTTGGCGTGGTTGGCGCTCAGGCGCGTGGGGCTTGGCGCTGGGCACGGCGGGCTTGTGGGCAACGCTGGCGTTCGACATTTCCGGGTACATGCCGAGCGTGATGACCTTGGCGTTCATGGCGTTGGGCGCGATGGGCATGGCGGCTGCCGGGGGGCAACCGTTCAAAGGCTCGAGGGTGGATGTTGGCGTGCGTTGGGGATTGACCGCTGTTGCCGTTGCGCTTGCGCTGTGGTGGTACGCGCCATGCTCGAGCACTGTGTCGTGTGTGGTGGACCGTCACCGATCAATGCGCGAGGCGGTCGTTCCGCTGGCGCTGAACCTTCAAGGTCAGGAGCGTGCAGCGTTGCTCGAGGCGGCGCAACGCGACAACCCACGCAGCTTGTGGGTGCAGGTGTTGCGGCTCGAGTTGGTGGGATCGCCCACGGAACGGCTTCGGGTCTTGCAGGCGATCACGGCTGCGTATCCGCTCGCCGCGCCCAGTTTCTACCTGCAACAAGCGCAGTTGGAGGCGGCGACGGGCGCGCGGGCGCAGGCGGTGGTCACGCTCGAGCGGGGCTTGCGGGTGTTCCCAGTGGGCACGGCGTCGGCGGGTGTGCCGTTGCGCCAAACCGATCCGCTCGAGGTGTGGTCGCGCGAAGCGCCGAAGTTGTTGGAGCAGTTCAAACGCCCTTGATCGGGCTGTCTCGAAATTGGTCGTACCAAATGGTACGATAAATCGGTATGACCAATCGGTCGGAAAAATTCAGTGTCAGTGTCCCCAGCGACCTCGCACGCTTTGTAGAGGAATACAGGGCGACGCACAACTTGGACTCGCGCAGCGAAGTGATTGCAAAGGCACTGGAGCGTTTGCGAGAGGAAGAACTTGCCCTCGAATACCGCGCGGCAGGCGAGGAATGGGCGCAGAGTGAAGACGCAGCCCTCTGGGACCGCGTCGTTGGAGATGGACTCGAGTCGTGATCGTCAGACGCGGTGACATCTGGTTGCTGAGCTTTGACCCCGTGCGTTCAAACGAGGTGGCTGGAACGCGACCTGGCATTGTCGTGTCCAACAACGTCGCCAACGCCAACAGCCCAACCCTGATCGTTGTGCCACTGACCACGAACACGGAACGCGTGTACAGTTTCCAGTTGCTGCTTCCCGTACACCGCAGCGGCTTGGAGATGGACTGCAAGGCGCAGACGGAGCAAGTGCGCGCGTTGAGCGCCACGCGGCTGCAACGAAAGCTGAGCGCCGTCCCCGAGGATTGGATGCTCGAGTTGGATGCGCGCCTTCGCTTGCAAATGAGCCTTTGATTGTTTGATTGCGAGGAGACAGACACCGTACCGCTCGTTATCCTCGTGCATGTACAACCGCGCGCACTCCACACTGTCCGCCGTCTGTTCCCAGTCATCCCAACGCCCCCGCTGCAACGCGAAGCTCGAGTGACTCAAAGCGGTAAATCTTCGGGCAACTGACGCGCAGCGTGGAACACCATCAACACGTGAACTTCGTTCTCTCGCTCGAGCCAGCGGTACACGATGCGGTACGGCGAATGGATGACCTCTCTGACATCCACGCGGTTGTATTCGGGCACGACACGCCCGGAAACTGGGAACGTCTCGAGCCTGCTGACCGCTGCAACGATGCGCTGAACGACGACGCTGGCGTACTGTTCTGATGTGCGGTGAATGAAGTCGTATACGGAATTCAGGTCGGCGTAGGCTTGCGAAGTCCAATAAATTTCGGTCACTTCACGAACCGCTGTTTCACCTTTTCATGCGCAATCAAATCGCGCGCCTCGGACTGCCGCAAACCCTGCTCGAGCTTCGCCATGAAGTACAGATGTTCCATCGCGTCCTCGAGCGTTGCCTCTGGTGGAAGCGATTTCAGCGATTCCACAATTTGATCGCGGGTGGTGGTTGTGTTCATTGAATGATTTTACAGAAATGCAGGCTTCATTCTGTGGCACTGGCATTCCTGACTTGCATCTCGAGACTCGAGGACTGTTCAAGGTGATTGGCTCGAGCCACCGCGACGACCACCCGTTCTTCCCGCCCATCCTCGTGCGTGTACACCCGCGCGTATTCCACACCGTCCGTCGTCTGCCCCAGCCACACGAGCGCCCCTCGCTGCAACGCAAGGCTCGAGCGGCGCAGCTTCACCAACCCCTTCACGTGTTCCAGTGTCTCGAGGTTCCACTGCGATTCATCCCACGGGAACGGCGCGCGGCAGAACGGATCGCCGCCACCGCCCAAGCCGACCTCGTCGCCGTAGTAAATCCCGGGAATGCCGGGAAAGGTCAGCAGCAACGTGAACGCGGCGCGGAGTTTTGCCTGATCTCCTCCCATGCGCTCCAATGGGCGGGGGATGTCGTGGCTGCCGATCAAGTTGTACTGCGACAACCGCGCGAGCGGGGGCAGCACGCGGTAACGCTCGAGGATCAAGGAGACCATTTCTTCGGTCTCGAGTTGCACGGGCGTTTCGAAGATCGTCGTGCCGCTGAGCCAATCGGTGATCGGCAGCGTGAAGCCGTGGTAGTTCATCACGCCATCCTCGCCGCCGCCATCGTGCCCGAGGGCGTCGCTGGGTCCTTGCAGCGCAGCTTCAGCGTCCCAAAAACGCTCGCCGAAAATCCAGGCTTCGGGGTTCTCGGCTCGAGCCGCATTTCGCAAGTGGCGCAGCACCTTCAGGTTGTCCGCGTCGATCCCTCGAGCGCCCATCATGTGTGCCACGTCTAAGCGCCAGCCGTCCGCGCCGAAGCGCAACCAGTGGCGCACGGGTGAATCCGGGTGCTCGAGGAAGCGTTCATACGTGACGGGCGAGGCGAAGTCCAGTTTGGGCAGGGTTTTCACGCCCGCGAAGGCTTCGTAACCGCCGCCAGGGAGCCAGGTGTACAACTCTCGCTCGGCGTGGTTGTCTTTGGCGCGTTGGAACGCCTCGAGTCGGTCGCCCGTGTGGTTGAACACGCCGTCCAGGATGACCTTGAACCCTCGAGCGTGGGCTTCGTCCAGCAGCCGTCGCAACGCCTCATCCCCGCCGAGGTGCGGGTCCACGACCATGTAATCCTCGATGTCGTAACGGTGGTTGCTGGGGCTCTTGAAGATCGGATTGAGGTAAATGCCATTGACACCCAACGCCTCGAGGTAATCCAAGCCCTGCCGGATGCCCTCGAGGTCACCGCCCCAGTGTTCAAAAATGTTGCCTGCTTTGGTTGGCAACTCGTGCCACTCTTTTCTGACGACCGGCTTGCCGTTGTACAGGTACTCGCCGGTGTAAACGTCGTTGCTGGCATCACCATTTTTGAAGCGGTCCGGGAAGATCTGGTAGAACACGCGGTCGCTCAACCAATTCGGGCTGTGCACGTCGCAGACGAATTGGAACCAATCGCGGAAGCTCGGGTTGGTGCGCAACGCGCCGCGCGTGCAGAACTGCACGCTGTCGTCCTCGGTCAGCAGCAGGAACGCGTAGCGCACGGTGCGGGCGTGCAACTCGAGGTCGGCTTCAAAGAAGGCAAAGTCGGGTTGGTGTGGGTTCTCTATTTCGCGCATTGGGACGCGTTGGCGTTCACCGGCACGCAATTCGGTGAGCCACACGGCTTTGAACGTCACGTCTTTCGGCACGCGCAGGCGCACGCGCACGGTGTCACCGACCGACGCCTCGAGCTGGGAGAGGTAATACGGCGTTTCATCGTGGTACAGCGCGTTCGTCCAAGTCATATGGGCTCCAAGGGGGACAACGAAAACAGGACACGCTCGTTTGAACGAGGTCGTGTCCTGAGATCAAACAGGGCAAGCGTTGCCTGTGGGTTGTGGACGCTCGAGGGGACTCGAGTGCGTTCAGGCTAGCACGGTTTGGGGGCTGGGCGGTGCACGGGTCTCGAGCGGACGTTGGTCACGGCTGGGTCTCGAGGGACGCTGGTGCGGCTTGCGCCGCACTCGGGCGAGGCAAACCTCGCCCCTACGAAAAACGGTGCGGTGGACGCGCGGTCTCGAGAGACGAGACTGTCCCCCGTGCCCACGCTGTAGGGGCGACCGGCCGGTCGCCCCTACGGGTCGTGCGTTTGAAGGCTCGAGCAGAAAGTTGGGAAAAGCCGAAATTCAATAACGCGGCAGGTCTTTCTCCTGGTACGTCTGCCCCGCACCACACCCGATACGAACGGTCGTGTCAGCAGCGGTCGTCGGGTTGACGATCCGGCAAGAAAACGCCGCGACGAGGCTGGCGGGCACGAGCGTGCGACCGTTGATTTCCGTCGTCGGGCGCATCAGCGTGATTTGGCGATTGTCGAAAACGCTTTGCACGTCCGTGCTGTTGCGCTGCAGCAAGAGGCGCACGCCGTTGTAATCCCAGGCGAGGAACTCCCCTTGCGGCACGAAGCTCGCACCGTCGGCAAAGGCGCGCACGAAGTCAACGGGAGCGATGAAGGCCATGTTCGGGTCGAGCACGCGCCCGGTGTTGATGCTGGATGTCGTGTTCGACGGTGTGACGCGTCCAGCGGTGGGGCTCGGGGTGAAGCCGTATTGGGTGCTGCACGGCAAGGATTGAATCGCTTGGCGGAAGCCGCTGACGGCGAAGCGGTACTGGCGCGTCGTGCGGCTGGCGTCCACGAAGCTCATGCTCAGCGAGCTGGCGTCCGCGCCCAAGGTCAGGAAGCGCCGCGTCAGATTCGTGGGCAGGTACAGCGCGCCGCCGAACGGTCCGAGGTTCCAGCGTTCGTTGACCACCGCCGAGTTGTCGAAGCGGTACGCGACGGGCACCGTGGTGGAGCTGGGCAGTTTGAACTGCGGTTGGAAGTTGACCTCGAGCGCCCCGGAACGGCACGCGAGTTGCACCAAGCCGCCCCTCGCGGCGTTCAGTTCGGTGATCTGCACCGCGCCATCGTTCGTGTTCGTGAAATTGCCCATGCCGGTCATCTGCGCCATTGCCATCGTTCCCAGGGCGAGGAGCGCACCGATCAAAGTTGATCTCATAAAGACCACGCTGCTTGAAACTTCTGAAGTCAATCTGAAACCTGGCTGAGTTTCATGCCAGTCCCTCCCTCGAGCGTGCCTTTGACCGTGGCGACCCGAGTCTCGAGATCACCGCGCAGCACGGTGTACGGCACCCCACGCACCGCGAGGTCGTAACGGATTAAGCCCTGGGCGCGTTGCCGCCAAAAATCGTTGTCGCGCCACCCATCTTGCTCGAACGGGACGTCGGCTTCGCAGAGGAACACGTGTTGGTAGCGGTTCTCGGCTTCTCGAGCGAGCTGGGTCAGTTCGGGCACGCCGTCGCCCTCGTAGGCGTACCCCAGGAACATCGTCGTGATCGCGTTCGTGTCCACGAACAGGAAGCGGTTGCTCTCGAGGATTGCCGCGTCCTCGAGTGCGCGGTGGCGCACGGCGATGTCCACGTAATCTTCAAGCTCGAGCACGCCGTTTTTCTCTTGCCAGACGGTGCGTCCGACCTCGGGCACGAAGCGCGTCTCAAACTCACGCGCCATGCGTTCGGTCAATGTGGTCTTGCCGGTGCTCTCCGCACCCAGGAACACGACCTTCTGCACGAAATGCGCGTAGACCAGCGGCTCGAGGAAGTGTCGGTTGGCGTGCGGGTCGGCGCGCACAGCGGTCCCGGAAATCGGCACGCGCGCCCGCTCGAGGTCCACCAAGCGGTGCTGCACGCCGAGATGCGCCGCGAAGCCCTCGCCATACTGCTCGGACGTGTACACGGCATTCACCGCAATCCCTCGAGCCTCGAGCCAGCGGCGCACGAACGCGCGGTGCTCGAAATCCGTGGCGTCGTTCGGCGGCGGGTCATCGGGTACGAACACCTCGAGCCGTGGGTAGAGGGCGCGCAACCACGCGGCTCGAGTCTCTGAAGGCATCGCGGGAAAATCCGGGTTGCTGTAGACGAGCACGGTGGCTCGGGCGCACTCGGACAGCGCCGTCTCGAGCAAGAACTGATGTCCTTTGTGTATTGGCGCAAATTTGCCGACGACGAGACCATGTTCAAGCACGGACCGGATTCACCGCCCGAGCCTCGTCCTGCCTGCGCCACTCGAGCCAACCGTACACGCTCAAGCCCGCGAGGATGAACTGCAAGCCGAACTGTCCCCAAATCGCCGCGTTGTAAAAGTACGCGGCTTGAATCGCGTTGACGACGATCCAGATTGGCCACGACCAAGACCATTTGCGCGTCGTGCCGAAGTTGGCGATCAATGCCCCGGCGACGGCGGCGAACTGCACCCAGTTCCACGTCTGCGAGAAGTCCGTGATCGCCACTGTGTAGGCGAAAATCGCCAGGCTCGCCACCCAGGTCACGGCGTACCACAAGGGTTCGTTGAAGCGAATCTCGCCTTTGTCGCGGCGGTGCTCGAGCCACCACAGGTACAGCCCGTGAATGCCGAAAATCAAATACGTGACCTGCAAGCCCGCGAATTGCCACGCGCCTTGCAGCACGAACAGGATGAACAAGGGCACCAAACTGGCGTTCGACCAATGCCAATACGCGAGGCGTTTCTTGAACAGGTACATCAGCGAGACCACGACCGCGACCGAGCCGCTGTAATCCCAGAACCACTGCGGAATGTCAATGCCAAAGATGTTCATATGAGTCCTTTCTGCGCTGCTGACGGATTCTCCTGCGCAGTCTCGAGGGTTGCGGGGCGGAGCAGCAGCTTCGCCAGCCCCTCGAGTGAATCCACGACCTGCACGTCGGGTCTGACCAACCGCGTTTGCTCGAGCACGTCCAAGCGCCGCGCGTAATTTGGATGGACGCCGACGTACAGCGGTTTGTCGGTCATGCTCCACGCGCCCAACTCGTACAGCGTGATCGGACACAAGGTCTGCGGCGGGAACCAGAAGGCAATCGCACTCGAGGCGCGCAAGTGGCGGTGTTCCCATTCGATTTGCGCGCGTGCCATGCTTGGATCGGTCACGTCAAAATCCACGCGGCGCGGGTTGTAGACGAGCCACGGCGAATCCGCGATGCGCTCGAGGAGTCGCGTTTGCCAGTCCTCGCAGCCGGAGATGCCACCTGCCAAGAACAGCGTCGGCTCGAGGTCGTTGGCCTGCACTTCGGCGGGGCATTGGGCGACGCGCATCAGCGGTTCCCCCCGAACACGGTGTTGAACGCCTCGAGCGTCGCCTGGTCTTTGCTGCGGTCGTACACAGCGAACGTCACGTGCGCGAAAGCTCGAGCATAGACCCCCGCACCCGTCAGCCACCACGCGAACGCGTTGGCAACGGTGCGCGGGTCGTTGCGGAACACGCCGCACCCCCACGCGCCCAAGACCAAACGCCGCGCGCCCACCTCGAGCGCCAGCGCCAGCACGCGCCCCGCCCGAGCCTCGAGCACTTCGGGGATGCACTCGAGGCTGCGCGGTTGATTGCTCGCAATCGCCCCGGCGTTCGGCGCGGGCGAGGTGATGAACGACGCCAGGTAGGGCGTCTCGAGCAGCGCGCCCGCGTCGTCGCGGAACACCGGTACGCCAGGGGAGAGGACCATATGGTCCGAGTACAGCAAATCGCCCTGCGCGCGGTGAAACGCGTAGAACTGCCCGTGCGCCGTGAGCGTCGGGTACAAGCCGCTCGAGCGGGCGAGGCTTTCCTCTTGCGCTTGCGCCCCGCCCAGGAAACCACCGCCTGGATTCTTCGCGCTGGCGAAATTCAAGCACAGCACGGTGTCCGACGCGTCCCTCGAGAGTCGCTGGGCGGCTTCCAAGGTGGTTTCACCCGTCACCTCGAGCGTCGTTTGAAGATTCGCATCGGGCTTCGCGGTCAATACCTCGAGATCGGCGGGCGTGTACAGACGTGCGTTTGCAACGGCTCGCTCGAGGTTATCGGCGATGCTGACCCTGCGCCCGCTCGGGGTGGTGTACGCACCATTCTCGAGAATCCTCAAAGTGTCGGCGGCGATGGCGGCGTTGTGATTGCGGCTCATGGTCGCTACTCCAAAACCGGCAGGTCTTCGCGTGCCTGCCTCCACGCCCTAGGGATGCTGTTCACGCCGACGTTCGCGGCGATGATGCCACCAACGATGGCGCAGGTCGTGTCGCGGTCCCCGAGGGCGCTGACCGTGTACCACATGCCCTCGACGAAATCGTCTAGGTGTTTGGCGGCACACCAGATGCAGAACGGCACGGTGTCTTGCGCAGTGATTTCCCATCCCACCCCAAGTTGAGACATTGCTGTTTCTATCGGCGTGTGATCGGTGTATCTCGTGGCGCGCACGATCTTTGATTTGACTTCGCTGTCTGGCACGCGCTCAGCCACCAAGTGCAAATACTCACGACGAGACCGGCTCGAGTGTCTGTGTCCGACCGCGAGTGCAGCAGCAACTGCAACCGCGATTGCTCCAGCAATGCCCTCTGGGTGCGCATGGGTGATCTCGGCAGAAAGCGCGGCTTGCTCCACAGCCCGCTCAAGGTCGTTAGCGAAATACGCGCCCAATGGGGCGACGCGCATGGCGGCACCGTTTCCAAACGAGCCGCGTCCGTCAAACAAGGCCAGTCGAGCCTCCCGCCAAGGTTGACCTTCATTGATTTGGTTCATCAAACGCCGTGTGCCTGCCCCGTAACCGCGCATTGGATCATTGCGATGTTGCCGCGCAAACCGCTGCGCCAAATCGTCGCTGTTGATCTCGCCGTGAATTTGCAAGCATTCGTACACAGAAAGCGCCATCGCCGTGTCGTCCGTCCAAAACCACGGACTCGAGGGAACAGAGCGCTCGTTGATCGCCTCGTAAACGCCGTGCGTGAAAAAGAATTTCTCTCCGAAACCGTCGCCGACAGACAATCCCTCGAGACTCGCTCGAGCGCGCTCAAGTGCAGTGTTCATGTCGTCCTCCCCTCGAGTTCGGCGCGCAAGCGCGTGCGCAATTCCATCAGCAACTTCCCCAGCATGTTCAACCCCGTGCCGCTCGAGCCGATGCCCCAGTAATGGTCTTTCTTGGTTTGCTCGATCAGTTCCTCGTCGTCAGTCTCGAGCAAGACCTTCTGGATGCTCGGGTTTTGCGTGAACTTCGCATACAGCGCCTCACGCATCACGTCGTCCTTGACTTGCTCCCAGTCATCGCGCAATGGGCGAGCCCTCGAGCGTCCCGCTTTGGCGACCTGCATTGGACTGGGCATCAGGCGCAGGGCTTCGACGTGCTCTGGGTGTCCAGCAAATTTCATCGCTTGGAAGTAATGCTCACTCGTGCGCCACTGCACGCCGTCCAAGGTGAACGGGTGCGCGCTGAAGTTGGAGAAGCAACCGTAAGGGACTTCTTTGGTGCTGTAAAAGTGAATCGGCATCAGGCGTCCTTTCGGTAGAGCACGTCGCTGCGCAGCACGTATTTGCGTCCAGCGGTGACGGGGGCTCCTTCGTGCCAGAGTTCGTGTTTGAAGACGAGGACCATGCCAGAGCGGGGTTGCACGGGTGTCTCTAAAAAGCGCACTTGCCCACTGCTGCGGTCCACGTCGCTGAAAATCGTTTCGCCGCCCTCGCACTCGTCGTTGAGGTACACCAGCACGGTGAAGCGGCTCTCCTCGCCCGTGTCGGTGCGGACCACGCCGTCCTGGTGGCGTTTGAAGCGTTGCCCTGGGTCGTAGCGGTATACGGCGAAGCGCTCGTTCAGTCCGACCGCGCGCCACCCCTCGAGCGTGGCGGGAACGGATGTCTCGAGCCGCGCCCAGAGTTGCGCTGCCAAATCAGCATCGTCGAACTTCACGCGGTCGTTGTTGCGCACCCCAGGCATGGCTTGTGCGCCACCCGCGAGGCTGACGGTCGCCGCGGTGAAGCCGAGGTTTTCCGCGCGTTCGACCATCGCGCGGCACTCGAGGGTGGAGTAAATGTCGTCCAAGGTGAATGCGCCGGGTTTGACGGTGTTCATAACGTCCTTCCTGTGAAGCGGTAGTACTCGGCGGGGCGGAAGCCCTGTCCGGTCTCGAGTTCGCCTGTGCCTTGCAAATCGCCGCCCGCGAGCATTCGACGGCGAAAGGCGTCTTTGTTGAGCTTTCTCCCCAGAATCGTTTCGTGGAGGGCTTGCAACTCGCGCAGCGTGAAGCGCTCTGGCAAGAGTTCATAGCCAATCGGGGCGTACTCGAGCTTGCCGCGCAAGCGTTCCAGGGTCATCTCCAAGATTTGCGCGTGGTCGAACGCCAACCCGAGCTTCAAGGCTTTGCCCACAGGCACGAGTGCGCGGGCGTCGCTGACCTCGAGCTTCGCCAGTTTTTCCAATGGCACGAGCGCGTAGTACGCGACGGTGATGACGCGCGTGCGCGGGTCGCGGTGCACGTCCCCGAAGGTAAACAGTTGCTCGAGGAACACGTCTTTCAAGCCTGTCTTGCCCTCCAGCAGCCGCGTTGCTGCATCCTCGAGACTTTCATCCAAGCGCACGAAGCCACCCGGCAAACTCCAGTCGCCCTTGAACGGGTGTTCGTCGCGGCGGATCAGGAACACCTCTAAGGTGTCGTCTCGGGCGGTCAGCAGCGTCACATCCACGCTGACGCTGGGGCGCTCGAAGGCGCTGGCGTCGTAGGCGCGCAGGAACTCGAGTTCGGCTTTGGGTGGTTTGCGGGGCATGGCGTGGCTCCTTATCTGCGATGAGCATATATGTCGTTTGCAGATAAGTCAATCAGCAAAACGGCTGACCTCGAGATGGACGGGGCGCTCGAGGGTTGCGGTGCAAACTGGTTTTGTTGGGACGCAAGTGCTGCTGGCGCAGCACCGGGCGAACCGCCGGAAAGCCCCTACGGTTGATGCGGTGGGCGCGCGGTGCAACTCGAGTTTTCCTCAGTCAGATAGGTGCACTCCACGCTTGCAACTCGAGGGCATTGCCTTCTGGGTCGGTCACGTAACACACGGTCACGCGCCACCCGTCGGCGCGCGTCAACGTCACGACCTCGCCAATGGCGCTGCCACCGGCCTCGAGCACCGCGCGTTGCGCCGTTGTCACGTCGGGCACTTCAAAGGCGATGTGCCCAAAGCCGTGTGCGTTGATCGCGCGGTTGCCCGTGGCATCCGGGGTCAACTCGAAGACCTCGAGCGTCGGACCCGCCTCGCCTTGACCGGGCAAGCGCAGGTGTACGCCGCGTTGGTGCGCCCCCGTGAGACCAGTGAGTGCATCGAGGTCAGCGCCCCGGTAATCGCGTTCGGGCGGCACGGGCACGCACCCAAAGACGTTCACATAAAACGCGGCGAGCGCGCGCCAATCCTGGGCAATCAAATTCGTGTGCACGTAGCGCGCATTGATGACCACGCGCAGCAGCGTACTGCGCTCGGGTGACGCCACGCCTCGAGTCTCGAGTTTGGCGTGTGATGCGGTATCGTTGAGCCTTCACACACCTGATCCGCGCGTGCACATTCTTGAATTGATTCGAGAATCCCGTGTGGAACATGGACCGGCATTCAGCGCGGGCAAAGGAAATTGACAAGGGGGCAGGGCATGGGCAGAGGGGGTCGGCTGATCGGGCTGGTGGTCTTGGGCGCGGCTGCGTTGGCCGCGTGTGCGCCGAGTGCGGGGCGCAGCACAGGCTTTGCAGGATTGACGGGCGCGGCAACGATCACGCGCGACGTGTGGGGCGTGCCGCACATTCGCGCGAACACAGACTTGGATGCGGTTTACGCGCTCGGGTACGCGCACGCGCAGGACCGCTTGTGGCAGATGGAGTTGAACCGCCGCGTCGGGGCGGGGCGTTTGTCGGAGATTTTGGGGCGCGCGGCGTTGAACCAAGACCGCTTCCTGCGCACGTGGGGCTTTTACCGCGCGGCGCAGGCGGCATTGCCCAGTCTCGAGCCACGGACATTGGAGTACCTGCGCGCGTACGCCGCAGGCGTGAACGCCTTCATCAGCGCGGGGAACCTGCCGCTCGAGTTCACGCTGACCGGCGCAAAACCAGAACCGTGGCAGCCCGCGGACAGCATCGTCTGGGCGAAGATGCTGGCGTACGACCTGAGCGCGAATTGGCGCGACGAGTTGGAGAACGCGGGCGTCGTCGCCAAAATTGGGCTCGAGGGGCTGCGGGCATTGAAGCCCGATTACCCACGCAGCGGACCAACCGTCGTGCGCTTGGAGGACTACGCGGGCGCGGTGAACCTGCCGGGGCTCGAGGGTCCGCGCACGGAGGCGTTGACCTTGAGCGAGGTCACGCGCCAAGCCTTGGAGCGCGTGGATGCCATCGCGCGCAGCTTGCCCTCGAGCGGCTTTGACCGCGACAAAGGCAGCAACAATTGGGTGGTTGCGGGCAGCCGCACCGTGAGCGGCAAACCGCTCTTGGCGAACGACCCGCACCTGGATTTCAGTGCACCGAGCCTCTGGTACTTGGCGGACGTGAAGGGCGGGGCTTTGAGTGCCATCGGCGCGACGCTGCCCGGTTTGCCTGCCGTCGTGCTGGGACGCAACGAGCGCGTTGCCTGGGGTGCGACGAACGTTGCCCCGGACACGCAGGACTTGTTCACGCTGGACCTCAAAGACGGTGCATTCCAGACGCCAGCTGGACCCGTCAAGCTCGAGACCCGCGTCGAAACGATCAAAGTCGGCGCAGGCGAAGAGAAGATCACCGTCCGCACCGCGCCAGGGTATGGTCCAGTGATCTCCGACATTGGCAACACACCAAACGACAATGGGCGGGCGGTCGCCTTGCGTTACGTCAGCCTCGAGCCTGGGGACACGACGTTGGACGCGTTCATCGGGTTCAACCTCGCGGGGAATGGCGCGGAGTTCGTGCAAGCCGCGCGGCGCTACATCGCCCCGCAGCAGAACTTCGTCTACGCCGACCTGAACGGCACGATTGGCTACATCGCCCCCGGCAAGATTCCTGTGCGCGACTGGAATGGGTTGCTGCCCGCGTCGGCGGCGGCAGGGCAAAACTGGCGCGGCTACCGCGCGTTTGAAGACTTGCCGCAGGTCGTCAATCCGCGCGAGGGCTTCATCGTCACCGCCAACAACCGCACGTTGCCGCACCAAGCCGCGCAAGCTGAGTACAGCACCTACACGGAACCGTACCGCGCGCAGCGCATCCGCGAACGCTTGCTCGAGAACCCGCGTCAGACCGTGGACAGCATGAAGGACATCCAAGCCGACACCCTGAGCGTGGTCGCCAGGGACCTCGTGCCTGACCTGTTGGCGCTGACGCCGCGCAGCGATGCGGCACGGCGTTTGCAAGCGACCGTGCGCGGCTGGGATTTGCGCGCCGACCTGCGTAGCACGGGCGCGACCGCGTTCGCCTTCTATTACCGCGAGTTGACCCGCATCGTCAGCGACGAGTTGGGCGCGGATTTCAAATACTTCAACGAGCCCGTGTTCCTGATTTCCGCGTTGCGCGACAACAGCCGTTTCTGCTTGGACGCAGGCGACGCCAGCGTGAAAAGCTGCGCGGATTTCCGGGCTCGAGCCCTCGAACGTGGCGCGCTTGCACTCGAGGCGAAGTTGGGCAGTGATCCCGTGCAGTGGCGCTGGGAGCGCTTGCACGTCGCGTTGTTCGACGCGGTGCTCGGTGCAGCGCCCATCGTCGGCCCACTCTTCAACCGCGAACTGCCGACGAACGGCAGCATCCTTACCGTCAACGTCGGCGCGTACAACCAAGACACCTTCGTGCAGCGCAGCGGCCCCAGCTACCGCGCGGTCTACGACTTGAACGCGCTGGACGCCAGCCAGTACATGCATCCGATGGGGCAGAGCGGCGACGTGCTGAGCAAGCATTACGACGATTTCCTGCGCCCGTGGCGCGATGGGCAGACGATCCCGATGAGTCAGCGCGCGGGTGACTGGGGCGCGACGACGGTGACGACGCTGCAACCGTAATCAGCAAGCCAGCCTCGAGCCGTGGATGCTCGAGGCTGCGTTGTTCAGGGTCGCTCGAGGATTCAGGTCGTGGGCTCGAAGAACACGATCAGCACGCCGCTGGGGTCGAGCACCGCGAATTCCCACACGCCCCAGGGTTTGCGCTCGAGCAAGCCTTTGGGGTGCACGATGCCGTGGGTTTGGCAGCGTGCGTAGTGTGCCTGAATGTCGCCGACTTCAAACCGCATCACGTAGTTCTCTGCAAAGTGCGGGTCGTCGTAGTGGCACAGGTTCAGCGCGAACGGCGTTCTGACGCCGCCGTAACCGTCGTTGAACTGCCAGGCATCGCCGAAGCCCAGCTTTTGCGTGTAAAACTCGAGCGATGCGGCGACGTTGAGTGCGGGAACTTGGGGCACGACCTTGGTCATGGGCTTCCTCGATTCTGCAAACAGCGTAATCGCCAATTGTGGCGCCGTCAAGTTTCTGCCAATTCCCTCGAACCTGCTGCCGCGAACCGTGAGTTGGCTCTCATCGCCACGCCGTAGATTGCGGTGTGCTGAATGTCAGGCTCGAGACAAACGCAAATCACTTGAGTGCACTACACTCAAGTATGACCTTTGCCGAGTTCGAGCGCACCGTGTTTGAACACCTCAGCTTGATTCCGCCCGAATACCTCGAGGGGCTGCAAGGCGTGCACGTCTTCGAGTACGCCAAGCACGACCCCGAGGAACCTGGACTCGTGCGCTTGGGCGAATACTTGGACCCTGGCATGGACCAATTCCTGGACAGCCGCGTGCACATCGGACGGCACGTGTCCCTGTACTACGGCAGCTTCTTGCAAGTCGCCGGGCGCGGCTTTGACTGGGACGCCGAAATCTGGGAGACGCTGACCCACGAAATTCAGCACCACGTCGAGAGCAAAGCTGGAGACCGCACGTTGATCGAGTGGGACATGGACCAGATGCGCCGCTTCAAAGATCGCCAGAACGCCCACCCGCATTGGAGCGACCACGCGTGAGGGACATCGTCATCCTCGTCGTCTGCGGTGTGCTGATCGCCGCTGGCGTGTTCATCTTCTTGTCGCGCAGCGAGGCGCCGCAAACCGTGGCTCTGGAACCAGTGCAAGCCGTGCCGATGCGCATCCCCAACGCCAGCACCGACCCACCCGCGCCGCCCGCTCCCGTGCGCCGCGCGGAACCCTTGGAGCCACGCCCGGAACCCCCCGCGCCCGTGACGCGCACCACCCCGCCCCCCGCCTCGAGCACCGCCACTGACCAGACCGACACCACACCTGAACCCAGCGAACGCCCGAGCGACACGTCCACAACCCCGAGCAGCGCAGATTCGACTGGTGACACCTCGAGCACCACGCCGCCAACACCGCCCGCTGCCGTCCCCTCGAGCCTGCCCGTGCGCAATTCAACCCAAGGTTGGGGCGTGCAAGCCGGAGCGTTCCGCACCTCCGCCAACGCCATCGCCCTGCGCGACCGCCTGCTCAAAAGCGGTTTGGCTGCCCGCGTGGAACCCGTGGACAACGGCATCTACCGCGTGATCGTCGGTGCGTACGCCACCGCCGACGCTGCCCGAGCTGCGAGTGCAGGCGTGCTCGCCGCGCTGCGCTAATCGTCTCGAGCCACATAAGGTCTTGCCTCTCCCTCTGGGGAGAGGCCGCGCGTCGTACCCATGCACGCAAGGCGTGACGCGCGGGTGAGGGAGGCGTCGCACCCATGTGCGCAAGGCGCAACGCGCAGCGAGTTGCCGTTGACGTTCGTCCCTTGAGCCCCCTTTTTCTCGAGCGTGTGATTGTTTACAAGTTGTCCAGGGCGAACACAAGGTTCGCCCCTACAGCGGTTCCCAGGTTTGTGACTGCCCCACCGTCACAAACCTGGCGAGCGTCGTGCCCATGCACGCAAGGCGTGATGCGAGTAGAACAAATCAGCATTTATCGAGTGAAGCAGACACCCGACCGCACTTTGGGAGGGTGGGAGTGGAACTCGGGAAATGCTGTAGGCAAAATCTTGTATGTCTCGAGACGCAGTTGCTGCTCGAGACAAGAAAAGCGGAGACGCGTTCGTGCGTCCCCGCCTTGTCCCTCGAGTCTTAAATGCGTTCCACGCGCAGCATGTTTGTGCTGCCAAACTGTCCGAACGGTACCCCTGCGACGATCACAATGCGGTCGCCACGCTTGGCCAACCCGCTCTCCAAGGCTTCGTGCGTGGCGATGCGGACCATGTCGTCGGTGTTGCTCATCTCCGCGACGACCCGCGCGGTGACGTTGCCTGCCAGCGCGAGTTGGTTGCGGGCGAGTTCACTGGTGGTCAGCGCCAGAATCGGGCTGGTCGGGCGGTTGCGCGCGACGCGCCACAGCGTGCTGCCAGTCGCGGTGAAGCAGACGATCAACGCGTCTTGCAGGGTGTTGGCGACCTCGCACGAGGCGAGCGCCACGGCGTCCTGCGTCGTGTCCAGCGTCGGCGGGTGCACGGCAATCGTTTGGCGGTAGACGCTGCTGCCTTCGATTTCGTGGGCGATGCGGTCCATCATCAGCACGGCTTCCACCGGGTACGCGCCGCTGGCGCTCTCGGCACTCAGCATCACCGCGTCCGTGCCGTCCAAAATGGCGTTCGCCACATCGCTCGCCTCGGCGCGCGTCGGGCGGGCGTTTTGAATCATGCTCTCGAGCATCTGTGTGGCGGTGACGACGGGTTTGCCCGCCTCGCGGCACTTTTGAATCAGCATCTTTTGAATCAATGGCACGCGTTCGGGTTCCAACTCCACGCCGAGGTCACCTCGAGCGACCATCACGCCGTCCACGACCTCCAAGATTTCCATGAAGGTCTTTTCAACCACGGCGCTGGGCTTTTCGATCTTCGCCATCAACTTGGCGTTGCTCCCCGCGCGGCGCAGGTGCTCTTTGGCAAGGAGGATATCGTCGCGGTTGCGCACGAAGCTCATCGCCACCCAGTCCACGCCCAACTCCACGCCGGTCTTGACGTCCTCGATGTCTTTTTCGGTGACGGCGGGCGTGCTCAGGTTTGCGCCGGGGATGTTGATGCCCTTGTTGTTCTTCAGCACGCCGCCGATCAAGACCGTGGTGTGCACCTCGTTGCCCTTCACCGCGTCCACGCGCAGCTTCAAATTGCCGTCGTCCAAGAGCAACTCGAGCCCCGGCTTCACGTCCCTGGGCAGTTCCTTGTACGTTGTGCCGACCTTTTCGACGGTGCCCTCAACGTCGTCCGCCGTGATGATGAACGGCTTGCCGACCTCGAGCGTGACCTGACCGTCTTTGAAACGCGCCGTGCGAATCTTGGGTCCCTGCAAATCCTGCAAGATCGCCACGGTCTGCCCGCGCCGTGCGGCCGCCGCGCGAATCATCTCCACGCGCTTGGCGTGGTCCTCTTTGAAGCCGTGCGAGAAGTTCAACCGGCACACGTTCAAGCCCGCGTCGAGCAACTGTTCAAAAACCTCGGGCTTTTCGGAAGCCGGTCCGATGGTGGCAACGATTTTGGTGCGTCGGGGGGTCATTGGCTGTTAGCTCCTAGCTGTTGGCTTTTAGCCTGTGTGATGGCAGCTCGAGGCAATCTCGAGGCGAGGGTTTCAAACTTCAAAGACGAACGCGTGACAAGTCTCGAGCTAAAAGCCAATGGCTAATAGCTTCACTTCCTGAACGCCTTGCGTCCCAGGTACACCGCGCTCGAGCCCAGTTGCTCTTCCAAGCGCAAAAGTTGGTTGTACTTGGCGATGCGGTCGCTGCGGCTGGCGCTGCCGGTTTTGATCTGCCCGGCGTTCGTGGCGACCGCCAAATCCGCGATGAAGCTGTCCTCGGTTTCGCCGCTGCGGTGGCTGATGATGCTGGTGTAGGCATTGCGGTGCGCCAACTCAATCGCCTCGAGGGTTTCGGTCAGCGTGCCAATCTGGTTGACTTTGACCAGGATGGAGTTGCCCACGCCGCGGTCAATGCCCATTTGCAGGCGCTTGGTGTTCGTCACGAACAAATCATCGCCCACGAGCTGCACGCGCTTGCCGATCTGATCGGTGAGCGATTTCCACGCGTCCCAGTCGTCCTCGTGCAAGCCGTCTTCGATGCTGATGATCGGGTAGTTGTTCGCCCAGTCCACCCAGTACGAGACCATTTCCTCGCTCGAGAGTACCTTGCCGTCACCCTCGAGGTGGTACTTGCCGTCCTTGTAGACCTCGCTGGCGGCGGGATCGAGGGCAATCATGATCTGTTCGCCAGCGGTGTACCCGGCTTTCTCGATGGCAGACAAGAGCAAATCCAATGCCTCGCGGTTGTTCTTCAAGTCGGGTGCGAAGCCACCCTCGTCGCCGACGTTGGTGTTGTACCCCTTGCCAGAGAGCACCTTTTTCAAGGCGTTGAAGGTTTCGACACCGGCACGCAAGCCCTCGTGGAAGCTGGTGAAGCCGACCGGCACGATCATGAACTCTTGGAAGTCCACGGCGTTGTCCGCGTGCTTGCCGCCGTTGATGACGTTCATTAGCGGCACCGGCAAAACCTTGGCGTTCGCGCCGCCGAGGTAGCGGTACAGTGGCATCTCGAGGGCGAGCGCTGCCGCCTTTGCACTGGCGAGGCTCACCGCGAGGATCGCATTGCCGCCGAGTTTGGACTTGTTCTCCGTACCGTCCAGCTCGAGCATCGTCTTGTCAATCAAGGTTTGGTCGGTCACGTCCAGCCCGATGACCTCTTCGGCAATCGCGCCGCGCACGTTCTCCACCGCGCCCAAGACGCCTTTGCCGACGTAGCGACCGCCGCCATCGCGCAACTCCAAGGCTTCGTGCGAGCCCGTGCTCGCGCCGCTGGGGACCATCGCGCGCCCAGAGACGCCGCTCTCCAAGACCACTTCGGCTTCTACGGTTGGGTTTCCTCTGGAATCCAGCACTTCGCGCGCCAGCACGTCAATGATCGTCGTCATACAACCTCCGTGGGGCTCGAGGGTTGAACTGCCCCGAGCACGCGTCAACGTTTGGCAGTGTACCGCGTCAGCGCTTACGGCTCGAGAGGGCAACGGTTTTGAACGAACGTTTGGTGCAAAGTTCGGTGGCTGCCATTGCCCTGATCTCGAGCTTCCAGCCTGGATGCTGGACCTCTTGCATGACTTGAGGATGTTGAAAAGCTGGCGTAGGGACAGGGCTTGTCCCTGTCCGCTGGCGGGTCGTTCGTTTTTCGACATGACCCTCGAAGTTGAATCGAAGGTCATTGCCTCCACTTTTACAAGTCGTTGATTGGTTGCAACGTTGAAGTCGCCACAGGCGCGAGCCAGACTCGAGACCAGCGTTTACCCCTCGAGCGCGCCGTCGCGGATCTTGACGATGCGGTCGGCGCGCGCGGCGACTTCCAAGTCGTGCGTAATCAGGATCACCGTGCGCGTCGCGCTGCCCGCCACGGGCTCGGTCAGCAGCTCGAGAATCCCGCGGCCGGTGTTCGTGTCCAGGTTCCCGGTCGGTTCATCGGCAAAGAGCACGCTGGGGTTCGTCGCCAGGGAGCGCGCGATGGCGACGCGCTGCTGCTCGCCGCCGCTGAGTTGATTCGGGTAGTGCGTCATGCGCTTGCCCAGCCCGGCGCGCTCGAGCAGTTCGCGGGCGGTGCGGGCGCGGTCGGTGCGGTTGACCCCGGCGAGCGAGAGCGGCAGTTCCACGTTCTCCTGCGCGCTGAGGATGCTGACCAGGTTGTAATTCTGAAAGACGAACCCGAAGTGCTTCAGGCGGTATGCGGCGAGTTGCGTCTCCGGCATGCCCTGAAGGTCGTGCCCCAGGTGCAGCACCGCGCCGCTCGAGGGACGGTCAAAGCCCGCCAGCAAATTCAGCAGCGTGCTCTTGCCGCTGCCGCTCGGTCCGACGATGGCGGTCACGCGCCCGGCTTCGAACGACACGCTGACCTCGCGCAGCGCGGCGACCGTGGTTTCGCCGCTGGGGTAGATCTTGGAGATCGCTCGAGCCTCGAGCACCGTGTTGCCCACGGGTTTTGCGCTCGGCTGAGGTTGGGTCTGCGTGGTCATCAGTTCCTCCCCAGGGCTTGCGTGATGACGAGGCGTGAAGCGGTGCGCGCAGGCAGCAAGCCGGAGAGCAAGCCCAAGAGCGCCGCGATGCCCATTGCCAGCGCCGCCAGGCGCACGGTGACGACCGCGATTTCCACGCTGATGAGGTCGCGCACCGCGAAGTTCACGGCGAGCGTGCCGAAGTACCCAAGGATGATGCCGCCGATGCCGCCGATCAGTGCCAAGAGCAGGCTCTCGAGGACGACGAGTTGAAAGACGAAGCTCGGCTTCGCGCCGATGGCGCGCATCACGCCGAATTCGCGCGTGCGCTCGAACACGCCCATCATCACGGTGTTGGCGACCGCCAAACCGCCGACGATCAGCGCGATCAACGAGATCCCGAAGCGAAACGCATCCCCGATGGCGATGGCGCGGTCCAAGACGCGCAGCACGTCGCCTTGGGTTTGCGGACGCAACTCTGGGAAGCGCACTTTCAGCGCGTCCGCCGTGCGCCGCGCCGCCCCAGAATCGCGCAGTTTGAGCGTGATCCCGGTGGCCTTTCCCTCTACGGCGAGTGTGCGCTGAAGGCTTGAAAACGGCACGAAGATGAAGCTGTCGGTGAAGCCGTCGCCGCGCTGCAAGATGCCGACGACCCGGTAGCGGTCGGTGCGGCTCAAGCGCAGTTCGTCGCCCAGTTTGAGGTTCGCGGTTTTCGCCGCTTGCGACCCGACGACCGCGACCAAACCGTCCTTGTCCGCCGCGCCCAAGAAGCGTCCCTCGGCAATGCGCAAGCTCGGGTAAATGTCGGTCAGGGCGATTGACTCAAAGGGGTTGCCGCTGATGAGGTAGCCGCTGCCCGACAAGCTGCCGCGTGCCGTTAACAGGTACGGCGAGACCTGGCTGATCCCAAACTCGTCCGCCACGGCGCGCAAGCGCTCCACGTACTCCAAGGGCACGTCGGGGATGGGCGAGCCAAACACGCTGCTCGAGTCTGAGCCCTCCAAAGTGACTTGAATGTCGGGTCCGATGTTGCCGATTTCGTTGCCCAGCGCGCGGCGGAAGCCCTCGCCCAACGACAAGAAGACGACCATGCTGGCGACGGCGACGACGATGCCGAGCACGGTCAAGACGGTGCGCACGGGGCGGCGCGCGAGTCCGCGCAACGCGAGCGTGCTGAGGTCACTGAAATTCACATTTGCGAGTCTATGCCCTGCCTGGGCAGACGAACGTCACGCAACACGCAGGGAATTTGTGGGCTCGAGCAAGGCAATCGGCAGTCAGGGCTACACTGGTCGCATGGAGCAACGCGCGTTGGGCGGTCAGGGTTTGCGGGTCTCGAGCCTGGGCTTGGGTTGCATGGGCATGAGCGAGTTCTACGGCGCGGGCGATGAGGCGGAAAGTTTGCGCACCTTGGAGCGCGCCCTGGAACTGGGCATCACCTTCTGGGACACGGCGGACGCCTACGGTCCTTATCTGAACGAGGCGTTGTTGGGGCGCTTTTTGCGCGGGCGGCGCGAGGCGGTGGTGCTCGCCACGAAGTTCGGTATCGTGCGCTCCGAAGACCGCGCGGTGCGGGCACTCAACGCCTCGCCAGAGTACGTGCAGCGCTCGTGCGACGCGTCCTTAAAGCGCTTGGGGACCGACGTGATTGACCTCTACTACATGCACCGCTTGGACCCGAACACGCCCATCGAAGACACCGTCGGCGCGATGGCGGAACTCGTGCGGGCGGGCAAGGTGCGTTACCTCGGGCTGTCGGAAGTCAGCGGCGAGACGCTGCGCCGCGCGCATGCAGTTCACCCGATCAGCGCCGTGCAAAGCGAGTACAGCCTGTGGTCCAGGGACGTGGAGACGCTCTTCCCCACGCTGCGCGAGTTGAACGTCGGCTTCGTGCCCTACAGCCCGCTCGGGCGCGGCTTCTTGACGGGACAGATTCGCAGCCCCGCCGATTTTGCCGACGATGATTACCGCCGCCACCTGCCGCGCTTCCAGCCGGAGCACTTTCAAAAGAACTTGGAACTCTTGGAGGCGGTGCAAGCCCTCGCCGCCGCCAAGGGTTGCACGCCTGGTCAACTCGCGCTCGCGTGGGTGCTCGCGCAAGACCTGAACTTCGCGCCGATTCCGGGCACGAAACGCGTCAAGTACCTGGAGGAAAACGCGGGCGCGGTGAACGTGGAACTGACGCCCGCCGACCTCGAGACGTTGGATGGCTTGTCCGCGCTGGTCTCGGGTGAGCGCTACAGCGAGCAGGGCATGCGCGCCTTGGACCGTGCGTGAGGGGACAGCATCTCGAGTCACCACGACCCGCGAGGCTCAGGCCGCTGCCCGCGTGACGCCAGCATCACGCAGACTCGAGTGGAAACGAAAAACCCCGTGCAGATGCACGGGGTTGGTTCTCGAGATTTGCGTTTAACGCTTGCTGAACTGCGGCGCGCGGCGGGCTTTCTTCAAACCAGCCTTCTTGCTTTCAACCTCGCGGGAATCGCGGGTCAACAAGCCTGCGGGCTTGAGCTTGCCGCGGTTCTCGCCGTCCAAGCGCACGAGGGCGCGCGCCAAGCCCAGCTTGATCGCGTCGCTCTGTCCGCCAGGACCGCCGCCCGCGACGGTGATCGTCGCGTCGAAACGCCCCAACGCACCGGTCACGCGCAATGGCTCCAACGCCTGAACTGCGCGGATGATGCCGCGGAAGTAATCCTGGAAATCCTTGCCGTTGACGGTGATCTTGCCTTCGCCGTTTTTGAGGAACACGCGGGCGATGCTGGCCTTGCGGCGACCCGTACCGTAGTAAGTTTCGGTCATTTCACTTCACCTCTCGCTTGGCGGACGGGAATTCCACCGTCACGGGTTTCTGCGCGGCGTGCGGGTGCACGTCGCCCTTGTAAACCTTGAGGTGGGTGTGCAGGGTGCGCCCCAAACGGCCCTTGGGCAGCATGCCAAAAACAGCGTGCTCGATGACGCGCTCCGGGTGCTTTTGCAGGGCAACGAGGGCGGTTTCGGTGCGCAGACCGCCGGAGTAGCCGGTGTAACGCGTGTAGATCTTGCCCTCGAGCTTATTGCCGGTCAGGACGATTTTCTCGGCGTTGATGACGATAACGAAATCGCCGTTGTCCATGTTCGGCGTGAAGTCGGGCTTGTGCTTGCCGCGGATCAGCGTCGCAATTTGCGTCGCCAGACGACCCAAGGTCATTCCGGCGGCGTCCACGACGACCCAGCGGGGTTCAGATTTGGTGGGCAGGTAGGTCTTGAACACGTCAGTCCTCCGCGAGCGACCTTGCTAAACAAGGGCTCAAGCCGCTTCTATTGTCTCAAACCGTGCTTCGGGAGGCGTGGCTCGAGGGTTGCCGGAGGGCGTATTTTCCGGGGCATGGCGCTCTACCAAGCGTTCAGGCCGGACGAGAATTTAGCACGGCTCCTCGAGTCTTGACAAGCCTGGGGTCACACGGTACTGTTCTGAGCGCTGCCGATTTCGGCGGCAAGCATTGTAGACAGCGGGTGCCGTGAGGCTTAATTCCCCGCCGAGATGCGCGCCTTCAACGAGTTTTGTTGTCCTGTCGCGTGGTCTCGAGGCTTCAAGCCCTCAAGAGAACCGCGCGTTTTTCGTCTGGTTCTACCCAGCACCAAGTCAGAAGGAGGAAGCAGTGGCGAACCCACGCAACACGGAAACGCTCGAGGCGCTCAGAAGCGCGCTTCAAGGGCAGTCCAGCTTCTTCATCGTCGAATACCAGGGCTTGCCCGCCAACGAAGTCGTCAAACTGCGCAAAGAGTTGCGCGGCGTCGGCGCGTCGTTGGTCGTCGCCAAGAACACCTTGATGCACAAGGCCTTGGCAGAGAAGGGCTTTGAAATGCGTGACCTCTTCCACGGTCCCAGCGCGCTCGTGCTGACCGGGGACGACGCGCTCGCGCCGATCAAAACCCTGACGGAATTCGCGAAGAAGAACGACAAAGGCATCCCCAGCAGCAAGGGCGGTGTCCTCGACGGCGAAGTCATGAACGCCGCGAAGCTCGAGATGATCGCGTCCTTGCCCAGCAAAGAAGAACTGCGCGGTCAAGTCGTCGGCGTGCTGATGAGCAAGCTGCAAGAGTTCGTCGGCATCCTGGAAGCCAAAGTCGAAAAAGACGGCGGCGCTCCTGCGGAAGCAGCCCCACCAGCGGCAACCGAAGAAGCCGCACCCGCAGCAGAGGCGTAATCCTCGAGTTCTCAGGTTTTGACTGAGGAAACCAGTTTTCGCAAAAACGCCCATGCTCGAGACTCGAGCGGGAAAGTAAAAGGAGTAAGACATGGCTCTCGATATCGCCAGCATCAAAGAACAATTGTCCGGCGCGACCGTTTTGGAACTGAAAGCCCTCATTGACGACCTCAAGGAGACCTGGGGCGTGACCGCGATGGTCGCCGCTTCGACCGGTGGTGGCGCTGCAACCACCGTTGCTCCTGTCGAGGAGCAGACCGAGTTCAACGTGATCCTCAAGAGCATTGACGCCGCCAAGAAGATCGGCATCATCAAAGAGGTCCGCGCGATCACCGGTCTTGGCTTGGCAGAAGCCAAGAAGCTCACCGAAGAGGGCGGCACGGTCAAGGAGAGCGTCAACAAAGACGACGCCGCGAAGTTCAAGAAACAGCTCGAGGACGCGGGCGCAGTTGTTGAATTGAAGTAAACGGAGGGCGTTTGCGAGAGAGCAGAGGGTCATCCTCTGCTCTTTTTTGTTGGCTAAGATGGACCCATGTCTCGCGCCGCCGAACCCACGCACTGAGCCTCAAGCGCGGAGGAGTACTTGCGGCTCGAGGAACAAAGTCTCGAGCGGCACGAATTTGTGGACGGGGCGATGTTTGCTCTTGCCGAGGGTACGACACGGTACAACCGAATTTCGAGAAAGTTGTACGCAAAGCTGCTCAAGGCGTTGAACATGGACTGCGAGGTGTTCATCGAGAACGTCAAATTACGCTTCAGTGATGGCACGTTTTATTACCTGGATGTGATGCTGACCTGCGACCCCAGCGACCACACCTCGAGCCACTGCACTGCGCCCTGTTTTCTGGCGGAGGTGCTTTCCGAAAACGAGAATAATGCGATGGTTGACCGTGGCGAAAAACTGCTGCGTTACTGCACGCTCTCGAGCCTCCAGACGTATGCGTTGATCGCACAGGACGAAATGCGCCTGGAGGTCTACCGCCGAATGCCTGACAACTCGTGGCGCTACGACGTGCTCTACGGCGACGATGAACTCGAGGTGCTGTGCGTGGGCGCGCGTTTGCGCGTGTCGGCGCTGTACCGCGGCGTGCTCGAGACCACGGGCTCCTGAACCGTTGAAACACGCGGCTCGAGCGTATCCACCCTGCGCGGCTCGAGCATTGTTTGCCGTCTGCCCGAATGTGTGGACGGTTCAGTTCCTTTTCAGACTGCGCCTCTAGCGTGAAGGAAGCGATTGCCGCCAACGCGCGGCTTCCCAAGGAGGTTCACACCATGGCTCGAGGAAACAAGGAAGAGCGCAAAGCGGATGTGTCGCGCGGCGCGAACGGCAAGAACATCCCCAGCAACGGGCTGCAACGCGGCGGCACGAAAACCGGCAACGCCAAAACGCGCACGTTCAGAACGAGCATTGACCTCAGCCCCGAAGTGCGCAGCGGCATTGTTGCGCTGCTGAACGCGCGTCTGGCGGATTCGTTGGATTTGTACTCGCAGATGAAGCAAGCGCACTGGAACGTCAAAGGCATGGACTTCATTCAACTGCACGAACTGTTTGACGAAGTTGCGGAGCGCACGCTGGAATACGTGGACGACATCGCCGAGCGCGGCGTGGAACTCGGTGGGTACGCGACCGGCACGGCGCGCATGGCGGCTGCCGCTTCCACCCTGCCCGAGTACCCGACGCAGGCCACCGACGGGCACCAGCACCTGGAGGCGGTCGTGGAACGCATGGCGATTTACGCCAAGAACGTCCGCGAGGGCATTGACCAAGCCGACGACTTGGGCGACAAAGACACCGCGGACCTGTTCACGAACATCAGCCGCACGGTGGACAAGGACTTGTGGTTCTTGGAAGCGCACTTGCAGGCATAAGCTCTAAAGTGGCTTGCAACGATGCTCGAGCCACCTTGCGTTGCGGCTCGAAAACACCCAAAGATCCGCACACCTCGAGCCCAGGCTCGGGGTTTTTCATGGGCCTGTCCAACGCACAAACGCGGTGGACGCTCAAATCAACCGGGTTCATTCTGCCCGCGGTAATCTCCACGCATGGGCGTGCTGTACTCCTTTCCCGAAGCCGCGCGGCTGTCCCCTGATTTGGTCGGTGCGGAGGCTGCAAAACTCGTGCAGGTCAAAGGCTTTGTCTTCACGAGCCTCGCGGAAGAACAGTTTTACCTGTCCAACAACCTCCCGGAGCAACTGCGTGACCTGTTCAAACCGCTGAACCCGCGGCGCTTGGACGAGGACTTGCTCGAGGTGCTGTCCAAGAAAGCGCAGCGCTTGGTGTTGGACGCGATTCTCCTGGAGGATTTCGTGGCTTTTGCCTACACCGCGTTCAAGAACGTCTCGCTCGAGGGCAGGTTTCACTTGCGTCGCCCCGGTGGGACGCACCTCGAGCCGGGCAAAGACCGCCGCGAGATGCTGCTCGCGTTGAAGCGCCTCTGGGCGTTCGATTGGAGCTTTGACGAAGTGCTTGGGCGCGTGGACGACTCGGGCGGCGTCGGACTGGATGCGCGGGCGGCGTACGTGATCGGCAGCTGACTACCCCTTCTTTTCCTGCATTGCGTTGTCGAACACGGCAAGCCCTGCCAAAACGATGGTTTCGTCCTGCTCGCTGGTGCCGCCGCCCACGGCCAAACCGCCGATCAAGCGGCCTTGCGCGCGCAGCGGATAGCCGCCGGGCACGAAGGCGAGCGGGTAGCCGACGCCGCCCAGCAGGGCGGGCGTGAACGGTTGCGCCATCGGCAGGGCTTTGGTGGGTGCGCCGAACAAGACGCTGGTGCGGGCTTTCACCTGCGCGGTTTCCAAGCTGGCGAGCACCGCGGCGTCCATGCGTTCCAACGCGATCAGGTGACCGCCAGCGTCCACGACGGCTGCGGTGACGTGAATGCCGAGCGTCGCGGCGTGCCCGATGGTGGCGGTGATGAGTTGACGGGCAAGTCCGGTTGGCAGGTCGTTCATGGGGCTCCTTACTATGTTGGATTCAACATAGTGCCTGCGTCCGGGTCGTGTCAAGATGCCCGGCGTGAAGGGGCTCGAGGCGGTCCTGCTCGCGGGGCTGTGGGTCGCGCCGCGCTCTGGCTACGACTTGACCCAGTGGTTCGGGCGCGCGGCACGCCATTACTGGGCAACCCACCACAGCAGCATCTACCCGACGCTCAAAGGTCTGCAAAAAAGCGGATTGATCGAACACGAGCCCGTTGCCAGTCAGCGCGGGCCGCAACGCAAGGTTTACCGCCTCACCCCTGGCGGCACGCGCGCACTCGAGACGTGGCTGTTGCACCCACCTGCGCCGCCCGAAGTGCGTGACGAGCAACTCGTGAAAGTGTTGGCGCTGGACTTGTTGCCCCGCGAGGCGGCTGTAGCGCTCCTGTCCAGTGCCCGTGCCCGCGCCCAAGAGCAGCGTGACCACTACGCCAAACTGCTGGCGATGCTCGAGGCTGAAATCGCGGCGCACACCGAACGCCGTTGGCTCGGGCAGAAGTTGACGCTGATGCGCGCCGTGCGCGTCCAAGACGCGTACGTGCACTGGTGCGACGACGCGTTGCGGCTGCTGCAAACGCTCTAATCGCCGTGCTCGAGCCGGGTGCTACGGTGAGCCCATGCGATTCCCCGTTTTGGCAGCGGCCCTCCTGGTGGGCATGACGCAAGCCCAAGGCAAGCTGGACCTGACCTCGAGCCTGGAGGGGTTGCGCGCCCAGTTCAACCTGCCGTCCCTGAGTGCCGCCGCGGTGCTCGGCGGCGACGTGATCGGCGCGGCGGCGGTCGGACGCCTGAGCGCGGATGGAGACGCGAACGTCACCCCCTCGAGCGCGTATCAACTCGGTTCCATCAGCAAGAGCGTCACCGCGACGATGATCGCGCGGCTCGTCGAGCGCGGTCTGCTGCGCTGGGACAGCACGCTGGGCGAGGTGCTGGGCGACATCACCATGCGCGAGGAGTACAAAAGCGTCACCCTCGAGGCACTGCTCTCGCACCGCAGCGGCGTGGTCGACAACGTGGCGCCGCCGAACATCGCCGATTTGAGCACAGCGCGCAAGACGTACCTCGAGACCGCTTTGGCGCAGCCGCGCGGCAAACCAGAATTCTTGTATTCCAACGTTGGGTACGTCGCCGCTGCGGTGATGGCGGAAAAGGTGACGGGCAAACCCTGGGCGGATTTGGTGCGCGCCGAAATCTTCCAACCGCTGGCGATGGGCGGTTGTGATTTCGGCTTTGGCGTGGCGGGCGACCCCTTGCCGCACGTCTTCACCACGTTCACCCCTCGAGCCTTGCCGATGAACTCGGGCAACCCGAGGGTGCTGGACGGTGCGGACCAGATTCGTTGCCCGCTCGCGTCGTTCGCGCGCTACGTCGCCGCGCACCTGACCGGCGAGCGCGGCGGCAGCACGCTCCTCAAACCTGAAACCTGGAAGCGCTTGCACACCGACCCGTTTGGCAAGCAGTACGCGTTGGGATGGCTCACAGTCGCCAATCAACCGTGGGCGCGCGGTGTGGCGCTCACCCACGCGGGCAGCAACACGCTCAACTTCGCGGTGGTGTGGCTCGCGCCCGCTCGAGGGGTCGCGGTGGTGGTCGCCACGAACATCGGCAGGGACGAAGCGAACCGTTTGGACCGCGTTGGAGGAGCGGCCAACGCGGTCGTGCTCGCGGTGTTGCCCGAACTCTTCAAGCTCGCGCCTTGACATCGGGTTCACCCGACGTTGCACGCTGGGGCTCGAGAGGTGAAGGAGATGACGAACGAACCCGTGAAGCACAAAGAAATCATCGCCGCCGAGTGGACCGCGATGCTCGAGAGTCTGCGGGCACAAGCGCAGGCGGCGCCGACGCGGGCGTTGCTCGCTGCCACCGTTGGAGATGAAGCGCTCGAGGCGTACCTGGGCGGACAGGTTGGCATTGGGCGTTTTGCCAAGCTCGTGGGGTTTCCAGTGACCACCGTGCGGCACTACGTGGAACTCGGGTTGCTGCGACCGTACCGCTTGAACGGCAAGTTTCGCTTCGCACTGCCCAATCAGTTGGAATTCATGGACGTGCGGCAATGGGTGGACATGGGCATGGGATTGGAAGAGATCGCCGCCCGCATTCAAGCCAACCCTGCGATGCCGCGCGTGTTGCCAAAGATTCAGTGCGACCTCCCGCCCGATGCGGTCGTGACCGCCGTGCGTTTCCCCAACCAGCCCGAGGCGGGGGGTGGTGAACCAAGCGAAGCCCCCGAGGCATCCTTTGCGCGTTTGGGCGTTGATTTGCAGGCTTCGTTACAACAAACCGTGAACGACACCGACGCGCAAATCGCAGCGCTCGAGGACAAGCAGGGCGATTTGACCTTGAAACTCGAGCGGGCGCGGACGCTCAAAGCCAGTTTGGAAACGGTGCGCGACGCGAAGCAAACAGCACGCTGAACGGGCAGATTGGCTCGAGCCACCACAGACCCGAACCTCGAGACCACGCGCCCACCGCCCCGTTTTTCGTCGGGGCGAACGGTGGTTCGCCCGGTGTTGCGCCAGCAGCACTTGCATCCCTCGAGACTCTTTGCTCGAGTGCCCTCACCGCACAGACGGGCGAGACCCGCAGCGCGTTTATCCGCCGAGCATTCCAAGCTGAATTGCAACGCTGTCACAACGAAGTTGCTGAAACCGCGCACCGCCAGAGTTTTCAAGACCAGTCTGACAATGATGTTTGGTATCCCAAGGGACGCGCATGGGGCGATGAATGATCGCGCAAACGTGGCGGCGGGGTGACGTGTGCTGGTGCGACCTCGAGAAACCGCGACCGGTGGTGATCCTCCCCGTGATGGGTTGATTGCCCACATGAACAACGTGACTGTTGCTCCACGGACCACGCGGGTTCGCGGCATCGCCTCTCAAGTCATCCTCGAGACCTTTGATCGCGTGGCGGAGTGCTCCGCGATCAGTTTGGACAATGTGCAGACCGTCCCCAAGGATGATTTGGGCGCGTCCATCATCAGCCTGAACAAAACGCGGCTGCGCGAGGTGCAACGCGCAGCCGTCTTCGCCCTCGAGTTGGACGGGTTCTAAACCCCGATCAAGCCGCTCGAGGATTTCGCGGTGGGCAGCGCATTCGCACCGCTGAACGCGTTGACTTCCTCGATAAAACGCTGGAACAGGTAATGGCTGTCGTGCGGTCCAGGGCTGGCTTCCGGGTGGTATTGCACGCTGAAGACCGGGTAGCGCAGGTGCGCCATGCCCTCCAATGTCTGGTCGTTGAGGTTCACGTGTGTGGCTTGGAAGTGGGTTTTGACGCTGTCCATGTCCACCGCGTACCCGTGGTTCTGGCTGGTGATTTCGATTTTGCCGTTCAATAGGTTCTTGACCGGATGGTTGCCGCCGCGGTGCCCATACTTGAGCTTGAAGGTCTTGCCGCCCACCGCCAGCCCGAGAATCTGGTGTCCCAGGCAGATGCCGAAGGTTGGCAGCAAACCCAGCAGCTTCCACGCGGTTTCGTGCGTGTACGTCGGCGCGCTCGGGTCGCCGGGGCCGTTTGACAGAAACAAGCCGTTCGGGTGCAACGCCATGATCTGCGCTGGGGTCGTCGTGGCGGGCACGACGATGACTTCCGCACCAATCTCCGCGAGTTTCTTGATGATCGTGTGCTTAATGCCGAAGTCCATGAAGACAATGCGCTTGCCCTTTTCCAGCGTGGCTTGGGTGGGCCAGACGTAGGGCAATTGCGTCGTGACCTCGGGCATCATGTCGCGCCCGTCGATGTCCTCGTACTCCTTGGCGCGCTTGACCAGTGCCGCCTCTTCGTCGCTCGAGAACTCGCCGTAGGGATCGTCCGGGTTTGTGTGGCTGCGGTGTGCGACGACGCCCTTGACGACGCCCCCTTGCCGCAAGCGGCGCACGAGGGCGCGCGTGTCAATGCCGCTGATGCTGACGACGCCGTGTTGCGCGGTAAAGCCTTCCAAACCTTCGGTCGCGCGGTGGTTTGAGTAGGTCTGCGTGAATTCGCGGGCGATGAAACCGCGCACGTACGGGCGGTTACTTTCCATGTCATACACGGTGATGCCGTAATTGCCGATGTGCGGATACGTCATGCAGATGATCTGACCGTTGTAACTGGGGTCGGTCATGATCTCTTGGTAGCCCGTCATGGACGTGTTGAAGACGACTTCGCCGATGGTTTCCCCGCGCCGCCCGAAGGCGTACCCGCGGTAGACCGTGCCATCCTCGAGCGCGAGCACCGCGCGTTCTTTTTTGAGCAACATGGGCGTCCTTTCACGACAAGGCGCTCAAGGGGAGCGCGGCAGATGTCATTTGACAGCTTGCATATTAATGCAAGTCGTTTGCATACATGATTCTACAGCGGTTCGCTCGAGAGGGTGCGTCAACCTCGAGTCTCGATGCTCGACCAAGACGACCTCGCTCGGTGTAGTGCTGCGACAACACGTGTTGAACGCACGACCCTCGAGTGTTGAAAGTGGGAACGGAGATTGCGCGCCAAAACAAAACCCCCTCGAGCATTGACTCGAGGGGATGCCCACTGCTCTTTACTGTTCGATGGGTGAACCAATCGCGCCGCTGCACGCCGCGCCCAACTCCGGCGTCTGCGGACCGTTCATGTACTTTTGAATGAACCGCGGCAGGCGCGGATCGTCGGCGTTTTCCACGCCGACCCGCACGCCCCAGGCGACTGCGTAGATCGGTTTGGGCAGCGCGCCGTAGACGTAGGGGCTGACCAGCATGTACCCGCGACCCCGCGCCAGAGCCCGCAATTTTTCAATTTGATCGGCGGGCAAGTTGGGTTGGTACGTCAGCCAGACCGCGCCGTGCTCCAACGAGTGGACCGCATTTTCCAGGGCAATTTGGCGGTCGTAAATGCCGCAGTTTTGCCACGCGGGGTTGTGCGTGCCGCCCGTGGGTGGGTTCGTGTCGTACGTTAAGCGCCCCTCTTTGTGGTCGCGTGTCACGGTGAAGGTTTCCAAGTCTGCAATGCCTTGGTCGCGGTTGCAGGCGGTGAACAGCAACGCCGCCGCGAGTGCAGCGGGAAAGAGCAGCTTCATGGCGCGCATTCTAGCGCCCAAAGCCGGGGACCGCTCAGCGATATGGCACACCCTCGAGACGCGGGCGTCGTGCCAGAGCGCTTCTGACTCGAGCCAATTGCGCTGTGACGCTCCAAGAATCGGCGGGTTTGGAGATTGTCTCGAGGTGGCTGACCTTGACAACGCTGCGCTCACAAGACCGTGCGGATGCGTGCGCCGAGCATTTCCAGGGCGGGTTCGTTCATGCCGCCGTGCGGGATGATGACATCGGCGTAGCGCTTGCTGGGCTCGATGAATTGCAGGTGGCTGGGACGCACGGTTTCCAAGTACTGGTGAATCACGCTTTCCGGGGTGCGTCCGCGCTCGCGCACGTCGCGCTGCAACCGCCGAATGAAACGCACGTCGGGATCGGCGTCCACGAAGACCTTCAAATCCAGATGCGAGCGCAAATCCGCGTCGTACAGCGCCAAAATGCCTTCCACGACGATGATCGGTGCGGGCAGGATCGCCAACGTGGTGCTCGCGCGGGTGTGGTTCGTGAAATCGTAGATCGGACAGAACACCGGCTCGTTGTTGACGAGTTGCTTCAACTGCATGGTCAAGAGTTCCCAGTCAAACGCGTCCGGGTGGTCGTAATTCGTGGTCTCGCGGACCTCCAAGGGCAGGTGCGCTTGGTCACGGTAATAGGAGTCCTGCGCCAGAATCGCCACGCTGCCGACGCCCGCCGCCTCGAGCACGCGCTCCGTGACGGTGGTCTTGCCGCTGCCCGTGCCCCCAGCGACACCGATGATGAACGGGGGACGGATGGCGGTCGCGGTGGACACCTGGACGGGCGCGGTCATTAACCCCGGATTCTATGGCAAAACTCGGCTTCGGAACACGCGTTGACCCGGGTCGCCCGCGCTCGATGCTGGTTGATGTCTCACACGAGATTTTTGCTTTTGTTTTGTGAACTTGAACCTGCGCGGATCAGTGGGCTGCGCTGCTCGAGCGCACAGGTTCTCGGACCTCGAGCCTACCCGAGCGTTGGGCATTGACCTCGAACCAATCAAAAACGTGGGGCTCGAGCGGTGACGTGCCCCCCTCGAGCCTCACGCCCTGAAAATTTAGAGTTCGCCTTTGAACCACAAGCCCAGTTCGCGCGCGGCGCTGTCGGCGCTGTCCGAGCCGTGCACGATGTTCTCGTCCACGGTCGTCGCAAATTCAAAGCGGATCGTGCCGGGCGCGCTGTCCCACGGGCGCGTCGCGCCCATCATGCGCCGCCATTCGGCGATGGCTTGCTCGCCCTCGACGCACATGGCAACGACCGGACCGCCGCTGAGGAAACTGACCAAACCACCAAAGAACGGGCGCTCGCGGTGTTCCGCGTAGTGCTCCCCGACGAGTTCTTGGCTTGCCGTCATCATTTTCAGCGCGACGACTTTGAAGCCTTTGCGCTCCAAACGAGAGACGATTTCCCCGACCAACCCGCGGCGCACACCGTCGGGTTTGACCATTGCGAACGTGCGTTCAATTGCCATACAGCCTCAGAGTGTACCAGCATCGGTGGCGTGAACCCTCGAGCCCTCAGATTGTGAGCGCGTGAACGAAGACCGCAATCGGGTCGCGTACAATCAGACTTGTGAAGGCGTACAAAGGCGTGGTGCGTGACGGCGTGGTTGTCCTCGAGGGGGCCAAGCTCCCGGAGGGCGCGGTCGTCACCGTCACGGTCGGCGAGGGGGAGTTGTTGCGCGCGACGATCACCAACGCGTTCACACCGCCAAAAAAAGAGCGCAAAGCGCGCATCAAGCTCAACCCGCGTCCGACGATGTAACCCGCACCGCTCGGGCCAACTGCATGGCTCGAGGCGCGTCTGCTGAGCATCGAAATTTGTTGGAACGGTCAAACCTGTGGCGTTCACTGCCCTGTCCTGTCGGGGCGTCGAACGTTCAATACAGCGAGTGCTCGAGCGACAACACTGGGTTAAACCATCGGCGTTCCGAACCGATGTGCTGTTTTTCGTTCAGCTCGGGCTTTACTTCTGGCAGTCCAAGCGCACGCGCAAACTGGGGTTGGGCACGTTGAACGCCACGCCTTTGGCGCGGGTGCTGTCCCCGATTTTGTTTTGAATCTCCAAGAGGAATTTGATGGGTTTTTGCACGGCGCTGTCGGGTGTGCCGAACGGATAGAAAAACTTCAACTGGTGCGTGACCACGCCGCCGGGTGGCAGCGTCGCAAAGGTCACCTTCTGTACGTCCATGCCGTCCACATTGATCGTCGTGGCATTGGAGAACGCGAGTTGCACGCCTTCGGGCATCCAACCCGCTTCCCACGGCGCGAGCGTGGTTTTGGTGCCGTTCCTGACTTCAATCGTTAACCCCCAGCCGGGTCGGTCGGTTTTGATCGCCTCGAGCCGCAGCGTTTTGATGCGCCACACGCCGTTGAACAGCGTCTCTCCAAGGCAACCCTCCAGGGACGGTCGTTGGTTTGCACCGCCGACGAATCCGGGTAGCTCGAGGGTGACGGTGGTGCTCGAGACCGTCGCGTTGACGCCCGCCGTGCGCAACGCCTCGAGCGGGATGTAGGTTTTGCCGTTCACGACCAGCGCAGGGCTTTGGGTGGGTGTGCCGTTGATGGTCAGTTTCAACGTCGTGTTGGCGGCGAGGGCGGTGGTGAACAGCGCGGCAACGAGGACAACAGCGTTGGGTTTCATCAAAGACTCCAGTTCAGCGCACAGAATTCAGCGGACAGGATTTAGCGAACAGAGAACCGCTTGGCGCGGACGAACAGCGGCTGGCTGACCGTCGGGGTTTCGCACACCTGCGCGATCACCGCGAACCCCGCGTCGTCCAAGGCAACGTCGCTGAGCCTCGGGATGCAGGTGGTGTAATCCTCGTACGCGGTGATCGCGCTCCACGCCGAGCCGAGGTTGACCGTGGTTTTGGGACCGGTGTTCTCACCGTAGGCGATGACCTCGCCGGAATCGTTGGACGCTGCGCTTGACAGGTTGAACCCCCCGAGCGTGCGCACCGCTGTCCAGGTGTTGGTGCTGGCATCGAAGCGCCGCGAGGTCAACTGCCCAAAGTTATTCGCATCGCGCGTGGTGTACAACGCCACCGCATTGCCCACAGCGTCGCTGCGGAGCAGCGGCAAAGAGGTGTTCGCCCCGAGCGGATCGGTAATGTCCGTCCACGCCGTGCCGTCCGGCTCGAGCACTTTGGACGTGATTGTGCCGTCACCGCTGAACGTGCCCACGGCGTCCCAGAACAGCGCCACGGCTTTGCCGCCGCGCCCAGCACTGACGGCATAGCACGCGCTGGAATTGCTGATGCAGGTGAACTGGGCAGGCGTCGTCAGCAGCGCTTGCGGGTTGGACCAAGCGCTCTGCCCCTCCAATCGCGTCCAGAACACGCTGGAGGTCTGTGAGGCTGGGCTGGTGCGGCTGCTGTACAGGGTAATCAAGCGGTTGTCGCCGAGCGCAATTTTCGTGGGTCCGGCGAGGTCATTCCCGAATTGCTGCGTCGTCCAGCCCGCCCCGGTCGTGGTGGACACGTAACTTCTGGTGTACGCGCCCGTGCTGACGCGCTGGGTTTGCCACGCCAACGCGATTTGTCCACCCGCGTTCACTTGCAAATCGGCGTTCAGCACCGCTTGCACGTCCGCGTCCAGGGTGACGATGTCCGACGCTGCGCCCCACGACCCGCCCGTGAACCGGGCGACCCGCCAACGCATCGCTGCGCCCGACACCGGCACGTCCAACCACACCGCGACCGCCGTGCCGTCCGGGAATATCCGCGCCCGCGCGCCGTTTAAGAAACTGCCCAATTGCGCCAAGGTTGTCACCGCGCTCCAGGTGTCCGTGGCGGCGTTGTACACGCTCAGGCGCAGCCGCGCCGGGTAATCTTCCCACACCGCCACCGTGTCCCCACGGGCGTTGCTGTCCACGCGCAAGCGCTGAAAGGAAGAGGCGGTCGGACCCGTGGTTCCCGTGTCCACCCTGCGCCACTCGCTTACGATAACCGGCGGCGTGACCGTGACCTGGCGCGTAGCACTTGAGGTCAGGCGCGTATCGGAGACGGTCAATGTAACCGTGTATGTGCCCGCTGCGACGTAGGCGTGGCTCGAGGTCGCCCCGGTCTGCGTGGGCGTGCCATCCCCGAAATCCCAGGTGTACGTGAGCGCGTCGCCGTCCGGGTCGCTCGAGCTTCTGGCGTCGAAATTGACAGCGACGCTCACCGCAACCGTGGGGCTCGAGGCGCTGAACGCCGCGACCGGCGCGCGGTTGACGAGCGCGGGCGGCGGATTGGTGCAGGCTTGCAGCAAACCGATCAGAGCGACGCACCAAAAAACGTTTCGCATACTCATGTCTTGTCTCCTTCAAACGGTTGACCGCACGCCGCGCAATGGCGCGCGTACGGACTGGTGATGCCTGCCCCGCAACGCGGGCACGCCTCGAGCAAGCGCTCGCCGTCGTTGACGCAGTGGCGTTCACCGCTCGCGGTGGGCACGGCGCGGTAGCAGCGCAAGCACAAGCGGTACGTCGTGGTCGGGCTGGGTTTGCTCGAACGTTTCACTGACCCCTGCCTTTCAGGAGTCAGTGTGCGTCGCGCTTGGTTTCCGCGCGGTTTCCCGTCAGGGCGTTTGCGCCGCCAGTCCTGTCTCTAAAAACGCCTCCCAACGCTCGGGCAGCGCTTCGCCCACCTCCAGCAGCCGGGCTCGAGCCTCCTGGTACACGCGCCCCAGCGAGCGGTGGTTCCCGAGTGCTCGCAGCGCCGCGCAGGCCAAGCCCAGGGCGCGCTGGTCGTAGGGGTCCATTGCCAGCCAGATTCGCCCCAGGCGCGCCGCTTCGCGCGGGTCGGTGTGGAGCAGCCCTTCGCTGCGACTCTGTAAGCCCAAGGTCAGCACCTCGAGCACCACAGCGTTGGGCTCAAAGGGTACGCCGTCCAGGTACGGTCCGCGCCAAAGCCCTGTGTCGCCGCCGCGCAGGAACGCTGCGGCGTCGCTCAACACTTCACCGAGCGCGTACCCGTCGGCGGTGGTGATGACCGCGCTCGAGCCGTGGCTCGAGCGCAGTTTGAACACGGTTTGCTTGAGCGCGGAAGCCGCTTCGGGTTCGGTCACGTCCGGGTAGATCGCGTCGCACAACGCCAATGTGCTCATGCCTGCCTGCCCTTGAAGGCGCGCCTCGAGCAGCGCGACCAGCAAGCGCTGGCGTTTCTCGCCGCGTACGGCTTCGCCGTTCAAACGCAACCCGCCCAGCACGAGCAGTTGCGGTGCGGCTGGAACAACGGGCGCGGTTTCTTGGAGTTCTGGAAACAACCGTCGCCCAGCGTTCAACGCGTTTTGCAGGTCGCGTTCGCGGAACCATTGCAGCCGCGCACGCGCAGAATCCAGATGGTCCTGCAAGCGATCCAGTTCCAAGCCAGCCTGGTTTGCCTCGAAGATTCTTCCGATGCCTTCCAAACCCTTGAGCACCGCCTCGTACAACGCCACGCTCGGCTGCCCCAGACGGCTGCGGGCTTTTGCCTCCAGCCACCTGGGAAACCAGTGCCCGTAGAACAGGTCAGCGGGCACGTTCAACGCCAGTGCCTCGAGCGCCAAATCCAGCGCGCGTCGGGGACTCCCGTGCTCGAGTTCCACCCAGCCTGCGAACACCCGCGAACCAGCGGCGTAGCCAGGCATGTTCAGATTGAGGCTGTATTCGAGCGCCAGGCGCGCGTACTTCTGCGCCAAGAGGACATTGGAGACCCGGTCGGTCCAGCCCAAATAGAGTTCGGTCAGGTTGTGCAAGGTGTCGGCTGTGTACGGGCTGGACGGTTGATGTCTGAGGAAACCGTGCGCCTCCAGCAGCAATTCTTCTGCCAGCGGGTAGCGCCCGAGTTCGCAATACAAGCTCCCCAGAAAGCTGCGGCAGAGCATTTGCTGGTGCGTGTTGCCGACCTCGGTGGCGACCTGCAACGCTTCCTCCAGGTCATGCACGGCGCTTCCGTAATCCCCGAGCTGCTTGCGGTACAACGCGCGGTCGTAAAGCACGACATCGCGCCCTGCCAGCCCGTGGGTCTGTAGGTGCGCCAATAACGTGCCGACGATCTCGAGCGCTTCGGTGTAGCGGGTGGATTCGCCGTAACACGCCGCCAGCCGGTTCATCACCCGGGCGCGCTGCCACGGCGTCAAATCGGATCGCGCCAGCACTTGACCAGCGAGCGCAATGCCGTCGTCGAAGCGCGTCAGGCACTTGAGCGACCAGATCACATGCACCAGCACGTCTGGCTCGAGCATTGCACTCGAGCCGAACCCGTCTTGCCACAGCGCCACAACCGCCGCGTGCTCGCCCGCGAGGGTCATGACGTTGACACGCACGGACAGCCCCTCTGGGGAGTCGCGCACCTCGGCGGGCAACTGGTCAAACAACGCCCGCGCCTCCCCGTGCTTGTGCCTGCACAGGAATCCGATGAATTCCAGATGCACTTCGGGCAGGTGCTCGAGGGCGTGGCGGTACAGCGCCTCCGCCTGCGCCATGTCCGACTGCGCCAACAGGCGCGCCGCCTCGAGCGCCAAGCGCGCCCCGGTCAAGCCGCTGGCGTATTGCACCGCCAACGCCAACCAGCGTCCCGGCGTGACCGAGGCTGTCGCCGCGCGTTGCAGCCATTCCAGTGACGCTTGTGCGCCAAGTTGCGCGTCCTGCACGAACACCGCCGCCACCTCGAGCGGCAACACGTTCAGCGCCCGCCGCGCGAAGGCTTGCTTGGTCGCCGGACTGAGGCTCCTGACCGGCACTTCCCGAAAGAGCGGATGGCTGAACCCCGTCGCGTCCACGATCCCCGCCGACTGCAACGCTCGAGCCGCGCGCTGGAGTGCCGCTGGCTCGAGTCCAGCCACCGCCGCCCATGCCTCACGCTCGAGCACGCTGTTCACTGCCAAGCCCTCCACGTATGCCCGTGCCCCGAGCGCCGTCTGAATGCCCGGTTCCGGGCACGCTTCCGCAATCGCGCGTTCAATCATCGCTTCGACCGTGACGGGCAGCAGGTCTGGCTCGGGTTCGCGCCAATGCCAGTGGGTGCCATCGCTCCAGACAAAGCCGCGCCGCGCGAGAAAGCGCAAGAACTCCAAGGCAAACAGCGGATTCCCCGCTGAGCGCGCGTGAATCCACGTCGCCGCCTCTGTGGGCAAACCCGAGCCAAGCTCGTTCTCCAACAGCGCCCGCGACGCCGCTGGCTCGAGGGGTCGCAGCGTGACTTCCTCGAACGGCGCGGGCGCGGGGGTGCGGCTCGTGGCGAGCAACGCCACGCCCGCGCCGCGCGCCACGCCTTGCGCCAAGCCCGTCCAATCTTCGAGCGTCCCTGCGTCGCACTCGTGCAAGTCTTCCACGCGCACCGCCAGCGGCGCCAAACCCTCGAGCAACGCCAGCACCGCCTCGAGCCTCGTGATCGGGCGCGCCTCCAACTCGCGTTCCACCCACGCACTCAAGCGCTTGGGTCGCCCGAGCGCGGCGACCAGTCCTGCGATGCCGCCCACCGCGCGCACGAACACGGTTTTGCAATGCGCGCGTTCGAGCACCGCCTGCGCCGCGTGGCTTTTGCCGATCCCAGCCGCGCCGCACAACACAGCCGCGAACCCCGCGCGGCGCCCGCTGAGCGCACGGATTCGCTGTTGCAAGGCATCCAGGTCGCGCCGCATCGCTTAAAAACTAGCACCACGGCTGATTTTTCGCGTCCTTGCGTCCCAAGGCAGCGCTGGCGTGGGCGGCGTGTCGCTGCTCCACCCAAGCTGTTAAGCTCCCCGTGTGAGCGCCCCGGTTGGAACCGTGTACCTCGTGCCAACGCCGATTGGCAACCTCGGGGACATCACGTTGCGCGCGCTCGAAGTGCTCAAAAGTGTCGACGCCATCGCCTGCGAGGACACGCGGCACTCCAAGAAACTCTTGATGCACTTCGGGATCAACAAACCCGTGGAGCGCTTGGACGCGCACACGATGCGCGAGCGTGCCCGCGGGGTGCTCGAGCGGTATCCGCGCCTGGCGTTCGTCAGCGACGCGGGCACGCCGGGCTTGAGCGATCCGGGCGCGGACCTCGTGGACATCGCGTTGGCGATGCAGTACCGCGTGGAAGCCCTACCCGGCGCGACCGCGCTGATCCCGGCACTGGTGTTGAGCGGCTTGCCGACGCAGCCGTTCGCCTTTTACGGCTTCCTGCACCGCGGCGGCAAGGAACGCCGCGCGCAACTCGAGACCATCGCGCGTTCCCCGATCACGACTGCGATCTACGAAAGCCCACACCGCCTCATCGATACGCTCGAGGATCTGATTGCCGTCTGCGGCGCAGATCGCGCGTGCGCGGTGGTGCGCGAACTGACCAAATTGCACGAAGAAACCGTGCGCGGCACGCTTTCACAAACGCTCGTTCATTTCCAAGCGGGCGCGGTTCGTGGTGAAATTGTCGTCGTGATCGCCGGAGAGACCAAAACGCCCGAAGATGTGGATTACCTCGAGATCGCGCGGGGCTTGAGCGCCGAAGGCAACGGCGTCAAAGAGATACGCGCCGCATTGCAACGCCTGGGTGCAGACCGCAACGCGGCGTACAGCGCGGCACTCGAGGCGCAGAAGGAACCATGACACCAAAGCTGTTGAATCCCGTCGCCCGCCTGCACCCTCGAGCCCTAAGCTGGATACACTCACCCTCGGAGGGTTTATGAAACGAATTGGAGTGCTCACCTCCGGCGGGGACGCGCCCGGCATGAACGCTGCCATCCGCGCAGTCGTGCGCACCGGCGCTGCCAGGGACGTGGAAATCGTCGGCATTCGCCGCGGGTACGCGGGCATGATCGAAGGCGAGTTTGAACCCATGGGCCCGCGCTCGGTCGCCAACACCGTGCAGCGCGGCGGCACGATTCTGCTCACCGCGCGCTGCAAAGCCTTTTACACCCCCGAAGGTCGCACGGTTGGCGCGCAGCACCTCAAAGACGCAGGCATTGAGGGTTTGGTCGTGATCGGCGGCGACGGTTCCTTTCACGGCGCGCATTACCTGGAAGTCGAGCACGGCATCCGCTCCGTCGGCGTGCCCGGCACGATTGACAACGACCTGTACGGCACGGACTTCACGATTGGGTACGACACGGCTGTCAACACGGCCTTGGCAGCGATTGACCGCATCCGCGACACCGCTGCCAGCCACGAACGCCTATTCTTCATCGAAGTCATGGGGCGCCACGCGGGGTTCATCGCGCTCGACGTGGGCATCGCGGGCGGCGCGGAGGAAATCCTCATCCCAGAGCGCCCCGACACCTTGGAGCAAGTCATTGACATCGTGCGCGACAGCGCCCGCAAGGGCAAAGCCAGCAGCATCATCATCGTTGCCGAAGGCTACGAGGGCGGCGGGTTGAAAGTTATGGAAACCGTCAGCAAAGCCACGGGCTTGGATGCCAGGGTCAGCATCCTCGGGCACGTGCAGCGCGGTGGCAGCCCCACGGCCGCCGACCGTGTGCTCGCCAGTCGCCTGGGCAACGCCGCCGTGGAAGCCCTGTTGAACGGCGTCAGCGACGTGATGGTCGGCATTCGCGCCAACGAAGTCGTGCACGTGCCGCTGGCAGAAACCTGGGAGAAGCGCAAAGACGTGTCTTTGGAGATGCGGGAATTGGCGAAGACTTTGGCGTTATAAAGCTCGAGGTTTGTGTAGGGACGGGGCTTGTCCCCGTCCGTTTCGCTCGAACCTTGGCGAACGCTGAGCGGGCAGACACAGGGGTTTGCCACTGCGCGTTGGCTCGAGGCTCGAGCGTGTTGAGGCATCACACAGACGCATGAGCTCAGGAAGCGGCCCTCGGGTGTGCTGCGTCACGTCAAAACCGGGTCGTGTGAACCTGTCGCAAACGCCGTCCCAGGCGTACCATGACCCCATGAAACCCGACCTCACCGCCCTGCTCGAGCGTGCCGCCACGGGTGTGCGGCTCCAAGCTGACGAACTCGTCCAGCTCTACGACGCGCCGCTGCCACAACTCGCGGCGGTCGCGCACGAACTTCGTTTGCAACGCACCGCGCCAGACACGGTGACGTATTTGATTGACCGCAACATCAACTACACGAACATCTGCAATGTCGGTTGCAACTTCTGCGCGTTTTACCGCACGCCGCGCCAGGGCGACGCCTATACGCTGACCTATGAGCAGATCAGCCAGAAAGTCGCGGAACTGGAAGGCATTGGCGGCACGCGGATTTTGATGCAGGGCGGCGTGAACCCGGCGATTGAGTGGAACTGGTATTTGGAGTTGCTGCGGTTTTTAAAAGCCCGCCATCCCTCGATCAAGATTGACGCCTTCAGCCCCGAGGAAATCCTTGGGTTCGAGAAGTTCTACGGCATGGACGCTTTGGAGATTTTGACCAAGCTCAAACAGGCTGGCTTGGACGGGTTGCCGGGAGCGGGCGGGGAAATCTTGGAGGACGAGGTGCGGCTCGAGGCGGCTCCGGCGCGCATCCACACCGCCGATTGGTTCAGGATCATCGACGTGGCGCAAGGCTTGGGCTTGTACACGATTTCCACGATGGTCATTGGCTTCGGGGAAACGCACGCGCAGCGCGTGTCGCACATGCTGAAGATCCGTGACCAGCAAGACAGAGCGCTCGAGCGCCACGGCAACGCCTTTTACGGCTTTGCGATGTGGACGCTGCAAACCGAGCACACGCGCTTGCACGGCAAGGCGCTCGGCGCGGGCGCGCACGAGTACCTGCAAAATTTGGCGGTTAGCCGCATCGCGCTCGACAACATCCCGAACATTCAAGTGTCGTGGCCCACGCTCGGCTTCAAGGTCGGGCAGGTCGGGTTGTTCTACGGTGCAAATGACTTCGGTTCGACGATGATGGAAGAAAATGTGGTTTCCGCCGCCGCTGGGCACGACCGCGTGCGCATCACCGAGCGCGAGATCATCCGCCACATCAAAGACGCGGGCTTTCGCGCCGCGCAACGCGACAGCCGCTTCAACATCTTGCGTTACCGCGATACGCCGGACATTGAAGCCCCCCGAGCCGTGGAGGAAAGTGTGGAGCGCGGGTTGGAGAACCCGAACGAACTCGAGGCGGTCAACGCGGCGGCGCGTTAGCGTGAACGACTTTCAGGATTTGCCAGCGGGTCTCGAGGGGTTTGCGTGGATCAACGAGCCCGCGCGCTGGTCGGTCACGGACGATGGCGGTCTGCACGTCGTCGCGGCAGAGAAAACCGATTTCTTCATTGACCCAGACGGCACTGCCCCTCGAGCCTCGGCGCACTTCTTGCATTTCACTGCCGAGGGCGATTTTGATTTCAGTGCTCGGGTCGCGGTGGACATGCGCCACCCATACGATTCCGCGTGTCTGATGGTGCGTGTGGACGACACGCACTGGGCGAAGCTGTGCTACGAATTCTGGTTGGGCAATCCAAGCATCGTCAGCGTCGTGACCAAGGGATTCTCCGACGATTGCGCCTCTTTCAAGCTGGGCGTGTGCCAGCCCTACCTGCGCGTGATGCGCGCGGGCAACGCCTTCGGGTTGCATTGCTCCCTGGACGGGCAGACCTGGGACATCGTGCGGTACTTTCACCTCGACGCCCCTCGAGCCGTGCAGGTCGGTTTTGCCGCGCAGTGCCCGGTCGGACCAGGCTGCGAAATGACGTTCAGCGAGATCGGGTTTGCTCAGCGCAAGCTCGAGGATGCGCGTCGGGTTCCCTAAAATTCTCGTGCGAGTCATCGTTTACAGCGACTGACCGGTAAGGGCGCAACCCCTTGCGCATCGATTTGAACACCCCCGTGTCGCGGATGCGCGTTTCGCTTTCGCTGGCGTCCGTTCGGCACAAGCGCATGAAGGAAGTGTCCTCGAGTACGGACGCTGTTGTGACGACGCGCGCTGTGCGGCAGTGCCCGTAAACTCTACTCCATGCGCCGCGCCTGTGGTCTGCCGCTCTCCAACGCGACGCTCGAGGCGTGGTCGCGCGTGTTCTGCTTTGACCTCGAGCCGTTGTATTTGACGCCTGAATGGGGAGAGAAGCTCGAGGGTCGCGTGCTCAACATGACCCGAGCAGAGTTCGGCGGGTGGCTCCGTTCCATGCCGCTCGAGTACGGCGATGCGTACCGACCGTGGCGCGTAGGCAGCGCGGAGTCCGTCACGTTGCTGACTCCCGCGCAGTTCTCGAGGCTCGAGCCTGACTTGCAACGGGCGCTCAATGCCGCGCAAGTGCAACTCAATCGCGGCTTGACCTTCCCGCTCGAGGAGGCGCGCGGATTTGGCATCGCCCCCGAATTCCTCGAGCGTGATGGTGTTGACGCCTCGCTCAACCTGCGCCGCGATGCGTGGGACGCCTTGCCCAGAGACGCGCGCTTCGCTTGGCTCGAGTCCTACATCTCGGAAGACACGACGAATTGCCTCTCCTCGAGCCTGACGATGCACGCCCGCAAACGCCACCGCCACGCTTTGACGCTGGTCGGTTGGCTGCCGACCAGCGGTGCGAATTGCTTTGCCACCGCGCTCGCCCAAGTCACGCGCGACCGCAGCGTCGCCGGGTTGTGGTTGCAAGCACCCACACTGCAACGCGCGCTCGAGGCTCGGGGGTACAAAGAAAAAACGTTCACGGGTACGCTCGAGGCGGACGCCGTGCTCGTCTGGCGCGGCGCGGACGGCACGTGGGCGCACGCCTGCGCGGGGCTCGGGGAGGGCTTGGTGCTGAACAAAGACGCGCAAGCGTGGTACGCGCCACGGCAGATCATCGCCCTGGACACGGTGCTCGAGCGCTGGCGGGAAGACGGGTTGGAAGTCGTTGCGTTCACCCCTGCGACCACCCTTGTGACCACCTCCTGAAGCTTCGCTGTCCGTCGCCGCACCCGTGCCAGCAGGCTTCCTGGGCACCCGAGCCGATACGCCTCGAGCAACGGTTGTACTGTGGCTTCAACGCCCAGGAGGCTCAGGATGAAACATTGCGTTCCCATCGTCGTTTCTGCCATTTTTTTGCTCGGGTTGGGCTTCGCGGCCGGCACGACGTACAAGCTCGTCATTGACGGCAAAGCTGCCGCGAACGCTGCCATCGTCGTGAACGGCAAAACCTATGTGCCGCTCGAGGCGCTCAAAACCGCCGGGGTCGGCGCGACGCTGGGTGCGGGCACGCTGCGCTTGACGCTGCCACGCGCCAGCACGGCGACGGGCGGCGCGAATCAGAATGCGGCGCTCGAGGGTTGCCGCAACGAGTGGCTCTTCAACGGGATTTGGCGCGTGCGGGTTGGGGCAGTGGAGGCCTACCAAGACAATGACTTGCGCGGTTGGCGCGTCGGCGTGGAACTGCGCAATGGTTCCAAGGCGGACAACATCGCCTTGGGTGGGACGGGCTTGAGCGCGCTCAGCTTGGTGCTTTCCGACGGCAATCAACTCGAGCCTGCCAACATCGGGGACATCCGCGATCCTGGGGTGGCCCAAGGTGCGGGGATCACGACGCGCCTGACGTTTGTGGACACCACCGGCGTGACGGACCACACCCCCAAGAAACTGCTGCTGGTGCTGAAACCCAATCCGACGGATGTCGGCTTCCTCAGTCGCAGCGGTGCGGTGTTCACCGTCAAAGACCCAAGTTTGCGCTTCAACTTGGATTGCCAGAAATAGCCGCTCGAGCGCACCCGTCTAGCCGTTGCGGTTGGCAAGCGCCCGCGCCACTGGGTATCCTCGCTCACAATGAGCTTGCGAGTCCTGATCTGCGACGAAATGAAGTTCCGCCCCGGCAGCCTGCAACGCCCTGGCTTCGACATCGAGTACGTCGTCAACATGCCGCGCGAGGACGTGCTCAAGCGCCTGCCCGAATTCGACGCGCTCATCACCCGCTCCCGGACCAAGGTGGACGCGCAGTTGCTCGAGGCGGGGAGCAAGCTGCGCGTCGTCGGTCGCGGCGGCGTCGGCGTGGACAACATTGACTTGGACGCGGCGTCGCGGCGCGGGATCATCGTGCTGAACGCGCCGGAAGCCAACACGGTGAGCGCGGGTGAACTCGCCATCACCCTAATGCTCGCCGCTTCCAGGGGGGTGGCGCGCAGCGATAAGTTGATCCGCAACGGCGTGTGGGACCGCAAATACCTGGGGCGTGAGGTCAAAGAGAAAACGCTGGGCATCGTCGGGCTGGGGCGCATCGGCACGGTCGTCGCCAACCGCGCGATGGGCTTGAAGATGAACGTCGTCGCGTTCGACCCGTACATCAGCGACCGCAAGTTTGAACTCTTGGGCGTGAAACGCGCGCATTCGCTCGAGGAGTTGCTGCCGCAGTGCGACGTGCTGACCGTACACGTCCCGATGACGGAAGAGACGCTGGGCATGATCGGCGCGAAGGAACTCGCGCTGTTGCCGCAGGGCGCGATTGCTGTCAACGCTGCCAGGGGGGGCATCATCAACGAGCAAGCCCTCGCAGCGGCGCTCGAGGATGGGCACTTGTTCGCGGCGGGCATCGACGTGTTCATCACCGAGCCGCCTGCGAAGGACCACCCGCTGTTGGGGCGCGACGACGTGGTGATGACCGCGCATTTGGGCGCGAACACGGTGGAAGCCCAAGACCGTGTGGGCGAGGAAATTCTCGAGCGGGTGTGCGCGGCACTGAAAGGCGACATCTCGCACGGGGCGATCAACGCGCCGCGCTTGGACGCGGGCACCCTCGAGAAGCTGGGACCGTACATGACCCTGGGCGAGAAGATGGGCACGATGCTGGCGCAACTGGAAATCGGTCGCGCCACGGAACTCGAGGTGGAATTCGCGGGTCCGTTCCCCAGCGTCAACGTCAGCGGCGCGAAAGACGCGGAGTTGGAGACCGTGTTCTCGAGCATTCTGATCGGGTACTTGCGGCGCACGACGACGGAAACGCCAAATTTTGTGAACGCTCGAGCCCTCGCGCGGGAGCAAGGCATCAACGCCTCGTACCGCCTGACCGAAGAGAGCGACGATTACGCCAACGAGATTCGCGTCACGATGAGCGACGGCAAACGCGTGCGCAGCCTCGCGGGAACCTGCTTTGGGCGGCAGCCGCGCATCACCCGCATCCGCAATTACCGGCTCGAGGTCGCGCCTGAAGGCTTCGCGCTCGTCGCCACGAACTTCGACCGTCCCGGCGTGGTCGGGAAGATTGGATCGCTGCTCGGAGAGGCGAACGTCAACATCGCAGGGATGCAGCTCGGGCGGGATGCACCGGGCGGCAAGGCGCTCTTCGCGCTGTCGTTGGACGCGCGTCCCAGCGTGGAAATCGTGGAGACGATTCGGGCGCAGGATTTCATTGAAAGCGCCTTCGTCGTGGAGTTTTGAGGCAGGAAACGTGTTGGCTCGAGCCAGTGCCTTTTTAGCCCAGTATCCGCGTTTCCAAAACCGGCGCGTTGTCCTTGGGCACGAACGCCACGCGCAGTTCGCAATCGAGGGCTGCCGCGATCCGCGACAACGTGGTGAGTTGAACGTTGCCGTCTGAGTTCTCGATGCTGAGAAGTTGCGTGTGCGCCATACCCGCTTTGCTGGCAGTGGCGCGCAACGTGGCTTTGCGCGCCGCTCGAGCCTCGAGCAACAGCGCTTTCAAAGACGCGGCGGTAATGATTTCTCTCACCGTTTGCTCGTGTTGATCGGCAACGCCCAGGTCTTCGCGTGACCGGTTCCTGGTTTTGAGCGGGCGAATGGGCTGACTGGCGTCCAACGCCGCGAGTTCTGCGAGGGCGTCGCTGGGGTTCATCCAGGGTTGTTTGGCACTGCGGTTGCGTTTCTTCATGGGTTCCTCTTCGTGCGTTTGGCGGCTCGGGTCGTCGGAAAGACTTCCAAATTCCTGCGCCAAGCAAGGGCGATCAGGGCGGTGCGCTCGAGCAAAGATCGGGTTGGGGTGCTGCCCCGTTTGGCTTCGGCGGCGCAAAGGTGAAATTCTCGTTCGTCGGCGCGGTAGAGGTACACCCGTGCCCCGCCTGTTTGTCCACCTCGAGCACGGGTTTTCAGTTCCAGAATCGGCAGCCCAGTCATCGCCTCGAGATAACGGCTGTCCGTGCCGTATTGACGCAAGTCGTACACCATCGCACCGATGGCTTGCAGGGCGTCGTATTTGTTGTCGTCGCGCAAATCGAGCAGATCGTCAATGAACGGCGGGTGTCCAACGATGTCGTTTGGTTCGTAGGGGTAGCGGATGGCAAACATCGTCCCGGTTGGTAGTTTAAAACATACCAGTTCAAATTTCAAGTTCTTCAACAAACGCCCGCTCGAGCAATCGCGGCACACAGCTTTTACACTAGAGGGCATGAACTTCTTCGCGCACGCGACCGCCGCCGAACGCTACGCCGCTGCCCGTCCGTACTTCCATCCCAAAGCCGTGCAGGTTTTGCTCGAGGTGACGAAACAAACGCGTTTCTCGAGCGCGCTGGATGTGGCGTGCGGCACGGGTATGGGCACGCGTGCATTGCTCGAGGTCTGCGACGCGGTGACGGGTTGTGACTTGTCCCCAGAAATGCTCGCGCACGCCAGAGCCACTGTTCCGCACGCAACGTTTCTCGAGGCTCCCGCCGAAGCCTTGCCGCTGCCAGACTCGAGCGTGGCGCTGGTGACGACGTTCCTGGCGTTTCACTGGTTTGACCAAGCACGGTTTTTGATGGAAGCCAAACGCGTGCTCGAGCCGGGTGGATGGTTGATGGTCTGCAACCACTATTTCATCGCCGAGATGCAGGGTCAACCGGACTTCAAGACGTGGGCAGACGCCTTTTATCCGAACTATCCTCGACCCAATCGCAACCCGTCCAAGCTCGAGGCGAGCGATGCAGAACGCTTCGGGTTCACGGTGCACGTTGAGACCAGCTTCGATGACGCTTACGCGATGACCGCTGCCGAGTTCGCCCTGTACGTCAGCACGCAGTCCAACATCATCGCCAAAGTGGAGCACGGCGAGGAGCGTTTGGAAGCGGTGCTCGAGCGGATTGAACACGGTGTAGAACCGCTGCTTCAAGATGACCAAGGCGTGTTTTTGTTTCGCGGAGACGTGCGGGTGCTGCGCGCAAATCCTTGACCTCGAGTTCTACAGCCATCCCTTGCGCCGCAGCAACGTCAGCAACCCAACGACCGCGCCGACACACAACAGCATCACCGCCGCGAACGACCACGGCTGCTCCTGCCATGGCAAGGGCACGTTCATCCCGAACACGCCTGTGATCCACGTCGGCAATGCCACGGCGACGGTGACGACGGTCAGGACGCGCACGACTTCGTTGAGGTTGTTGCCGATCACGGCGGCAAAGGCGCTCGTCGTCGTGCCCAGGATGCTGAGCGCGATGTCGGTCATCTCCAGGGCTTGCGCGGTTTCGGTTTGCACGTCTTGGAGCATGTCGGTGCAACCGCGAATCAATGCGTCTTCGCGGCGTAAACGCTCGAGCAGTGCGAGGTTGGAGCGGAGCGAAGTCTTGAAGTACACCAGGCTTTTTTCAAGGCGCATCAACTCGAGGAGTTCTTTGTTCTTCGTGCTTTTCTCAAGGCGTGCTTCCAGGGTTTCCAAGCGTCGGTCAATCGCGCGCAGGTCCAGCAGGTAACGCTGCGCGACGCGCAGCAACACGTGCAGCAGAAATCTTGATTGATCCGTGGTCGTCGGCACTTTGAACTTGCCGCGCTTTAGATCCAACAAGACGGTGTGGCGGTGACCGCAGACGGTCAGCACGTGCTCTGGCGTCAAGATCACGCCCAACGGAACCGTGTCATACGGTGTGGCGCTTTCATGCCCCAGCCAGTGCGAGACCTGCACGACGATCAATGTGCAATCCCCCTCCCGCTCGAGACGCGGGCGCTCGTCGGGGTCCAAGGCGTAAACCAAAAAGTCCCTGGGCAAACCGTGCTGTTCCCGCAACGCGTAGCGTTCCTCGTCCGTGGGACGCACCACGTCCACCCAGCATCCCGCTTGCTGGGTCAGGCTGCGCTCGAGGGTGTCGCTGTGGCAAGCGTAATACTGAATCAAGTTCGTCCCCTCGAGCAATGCTGCGTGGTGAACCGTCAGGAATTCGTCAGGTCTTCGCGCACGAGGTACAGGCGGTTGTCCTCGATTTTGTACAACAGCGGTGTGATGCTGACCTTTGGATACCGCGTCCGCAAGCGTTGTGCCTCGAGCTTGACGAATTCCACTTCGTCTTCAATTTCAAAAAACGGCGCGTACTGAAAAAAGTACTCGCGGGCTTGGGTCTCATCCCACCCGGCGGCGTCCACCATGCCACGCGTGAACGCGTTCATCTTGTGGGTCAAACCGACCATGCCGCAGTTCGTGTGTGCAATCAGCGCCATGTGCCTGACGCCGCCGACGGCGATGGCGTAGGCGACGCGGAACTCGTTGTGGCGCATGTTCGCGCCGCTGGTGCGCAGTTTGAAGGCAAAGTTCTCCGGCATCAGCAGCGTCTTGCGGTTGTCCATGCACATGCCGATCAGGAGTTCCGGGTGTTCCACCGCGACGAGCGCGCGCCCGAGGTTGTGGTACTCGAAGAGGTGACCGATGGGCGTGTCACGGTGCTCCACGGGAATGTCGGCAGGAGCGTCTACGGCGATGAGTTTGTCCGACACGCAAGGGATTCTACCGCGCTCGAGGGGATGCGAGTCTCGGGTGAACGCGGTTGTGGGCTCGGTCTCGAGCGCGCACTGGGCTGCCACGGGGAGCAGCCCCTACGAAAAATGGTGCGGTGACAGCGCGATCTCGAGATTGGGTGCAGAAGGCAGTCTTCCAAATCGTCGGGCAACTCGAGCCAAGAGCCAGCGGCGAGCAGCTACAAGTATTTCTCACCGCGCACGACCTCCACGGTTTCCAGCGTGGCAATCACGGCGTAGTGCTCGAAGTACTTTTCTTGCAGCAATTCCAAAATGCGTTCTGCGACGGGACTCGAGACCACCGTTTCAATGCGGACGTTGCCGCCCTCCCATTGCGAAGCGCGCGTGCCCCTCGAGCCTTCCCCGCGTGCGTCGGTGACGGTATACCCGCTCGCGCCGCACAGCTTCACGTCGCGCACGAGCTTGTCTTCCAACAGGCGTTCGGCGATGATCGTGACGCGTTTGGCTGGGGTCGTGTGCATCGCTGGCCTTTCCACCGCGCAGTGCCAATCCAGCAGCACGGCCCCGAAATTCTACCCGCGAACAGCGTGTGCTGGAGGAGGATGCGCTACCGCCGCCAACCGCCCAGCGTGACGTTGCTGAACGCCGTGAAGCGCTGACCTCCGGTGACGGTTCCCGGCTCGAGCATCAGGCGCTCGGGGACTGTGCCGTCCATGGCGGATGCGCGAATCGTGTCCGGGTAGGTGGTCACGAATTCGACTTGCAGATCGTCCGGGAACTGTCCGAAGGATTGGAACAGCGCCGCCCAATTGCGTGCGGACGCGCTGACGCCCGGTGGTTGATTGTCGGTCATGCCGTACAACGTGCCGCCGCGCAGGGCGAGCGGGCCGTTGTGTTCGCCGTTGAACACCGCGCTCTTGCTGTCCGCGACGACCAACCCATCAATGATCGGCGCGGTATTCGTCCCCGCCAAGCCCCACACCGCGTACATCGGCACTTTCCAGACGCGGGTGTCTTTCAGCGTCGGAACCAAACCCGCCTCGAGCCGCACCGCGTCCAACATGATTGCGTTGCCCGCGACCCGCATGGGGTTGCTGCCGCCGTATTCGGACGCGGAACGGATCGTGTGCGCGACGTTGCCGGTGAACTCGAGCCGCCCCCGGTACGGTGCGCGGTCGTACCCGGGACCGCCGGGGCGGTACTCCCACAGGTCGTTGTCCCTGCCCTGGTACAGCGCGTTCGCTTCCACGAACCAGTACCCGTGGCCTTGCAGAATGCCGACGACGTGGTTGTTGTTGAACGTGTTGTGCTGGTTGGAGATCCAAAACCCGGACACGCGCGAGGTGGCGTTCTGGTGGTCGGGTTGGTGGTCGAAGCCGATGTCCGGGTTGAGCCGGTCCGCTGGAATCGGACGCGTCAACATCACCAAGTTGTTGGAAAAGGTGTTGCGCACCTCGTTGGAGCTTTCCAGGAAGACCATGTGACCCATCGTCTTGTACACGACGTTGTTTTCAACCAGCAGGTCATTCGTGCGGTGCACGACGATGCCGCGCTGGAAGTTGGCGTGCACCGCCGCGTTGTTCAAGTACGAGCCTTTGCCGCCGTCCCCGAGCAGGTGAAAGTGCACCGGGTAACGCCCGAGCTTGCCAAGTTGACCCATGCCGGTGACTTCGATGTTGCTCAGGCGCGCGGTCGCACCCGCCATGAACATGACGTGACCGCCGAAGGTGCTGCCAGGGGCATTCTGTCCACGAATGACGATGTTGCGCGTTAAATTGGCGACCTCGGCGCGTTCAATCATCGTTTGCCCGGTGGAACCCAAAACCTGCACCTTGCCCCAGTGCTGGTGCTCGAGCCCCGCGTCCAATGTGAGCGTCGTGCCCGTCACCGCCGTGACCGTGCGTTCCTCGGTCTCGAGCGGATCGAAATCCGTGGGCGCGATGGCGATGCGGTCTCCTGCGCGCCAATTGCCCGCCTCGAGCACGTTGATCTGCCGTGCGCCCGGTGCAGCGGTCGCGCTCAGCGTCGTCCAAGAGGTGCGTGGCTCGCCGTGCAAATCCACCGTGCCACCCATCGCGCCGAAGAACTTCGTGCCCATGCCCATCGCGTTTTCGGCTTCATCGCCGGTGCTCAGCACGATCTCCAAACGCTTCGTGAACGGTTTGGCGGCGGTGCCGCACTCCAGGCTGCCCGGCGCGTGGACCATGATCCAGTTTGCCGTGAGCGCCAAATCGCGGTCGGCGCAGACCAATCTGCCCATCACCGTCAAGTTGCGCACGGCCACCTTGCCGTCCAAGGTCACGGTTTTCCCAGCGGGCACGGTGACGCTCGAGTTCGCGTCGGGCAACGCGCCGCCCCAGGTCGCGGGGTCGCTCCACGCGCCCTCGAGTTGCGTGGTCACGGGCACTGCCGGGGCGGACGGTGCGCCCGTACAGCCAGCCAACGCCAATCCGAGCAGCACGAAGCACCAACGGGCAGTGGTCATGGCGCGATGGTAGATCAGGTGCCACGGGCGCAGTGTTAGAAACCTGTCAGGTCTTCCACGGTGCCCCACTCAGCCCAACGCCCTCGAGATCGCGTAGTACAGCGGAATGCCCAGCGCCAAGTTGAACGGAAACGTCACGCCCAGGCTCGCGCCGAGGTAATAGGCGGGGTTGGCTTGCGGCAACGCCACCCGAATCGCGGCGGGCGCGGCGATGTAACTGGCACTCGCCGCCATCGTCCCCAGCACGAACGCGCCGCCCGTGGTCATGCCCGCCCAGTGCCCCAGCAGGACGCCCAATGTGCCGTTGACGACCGGCGCGACGAGCGCAAACGCGATCAGGAACCCGCCGACTTTAAGAAAATCGCGCAACCGTCCCGCCGCGACCATGCCCATCTCCAAAAGAAACAGCGTCAGTGCGCCTTTGAACGGGTCCACGAACAGCGGCGCGACCTGCTCGAGCCCCGGTTTGCCGCTGAGCCAACCGATTGCCAATCCGCCGATCAGGATGAACAAACTGCGCCCGGTCAGCAGTTCACGCGCAATCCCACCGAAGCCAGAGTTGTCTCCTTTCAATGCGGCGCGCGCGAGCCACAACGCAATCGCAATGCCCGGAACCTCCAAGACGGCGACGAGCGCGGGCAAGTACCCCTCCAGCGGCTGGGTTTGCACTTGCGCCTGCGCGAAGGTCAACGCCGCCGTGAACGTCACCGCGCTGACTGATCCATAGTGCGCGGCGATGGCGGCCGCATCCACGACCGCGAAGCGTCGGCGCAGCACCCAATACGCAAGGAGCGGCACGGTCACGCCAATGGCGAGTGTGGCCAACACGGGTCGCCACAGGGTCTCGAGACTGGTGACCGACAACGCCGCGCCGCCCTTCAAGCCGATGGCGAACAAGAGGTAGATGCTCAGCGTCGTGTACAGCGCGTCGGGCAGTTTGAGGTCACTCTTGACCCAGACGGCGATCAAGCCCAAAGCGAACGCCAGCACCATCGGGGACAGCAGGTTCACGCGCAGCAACTCGAGGGCGTCCACGGACCGGCATTCTAAATGCGACTCCAGTGACGAAACGCGCGAGCGTGGCTCGAGTTTGCACCGCGTTCAGACTCGAGCGGACGCGTTAAACTCGCCCGTACTGTGAACCCAAGCGGCGCCCCTGAGCAGCACATCGACATCAATGACCCAGACTTCGTGCGCAATCCGTATCCAACCCTCGAGCGGTTGCGGGACAGCACGCCGATTTACTGGGACGCGACCTGGAAGAAGGTGTTCGTCACGCGGCACGAAGACATCGCGGCATTGCTGCGCGACAAACGGCTTGGGCGCAGCATCTTTCACGTGCTCAGCCGCGACGAACTGGGTTTCCCCCCGCCCGATCCGCGCGTCGAGGACTTCGACCACTTCCAAGCCAACCACATCTTGGACATGGAACCGCCCGGTCACACGCGCATTCGTGGGCTCGTGCAAAAGGCGTTCACGCCCTCCAGGGTAGAGAACTTGCGCGCCCGCATTGAGGGCATCGTTGATGATCTTCTAAACGCAGCGGTGGCTGCCGGGGGTACGTTCGATGCCGTCGCGGACTTCGCCGAGCCCTTGCCGGTGCTGGTCATCGCGGAATTGCTGGGCGTGCCCGAAGCCGACCGCCGCCGCCTGCGCCCGTGGAGCGCAGCCATCGTCAAACTGTACGAACTCGGCTACACGGAAAGCCAAATGCACGATGCGAACACGGCGACCGTGGAATTCAGCGCGTACATTAAACAGCTCGCCGACGCGCGCCGCCTCGAGCCCAAGGACGATTTGATCTCCGCCCTGGTCGCCGTGGAAGAAGCGGGCGAGCGCCTGAGCAACGACGAACTCGTCGCCAATTGCATTTTGTTCCTCAACGCCGGTCACGAAGCGACCGTCAACGGCATCACGGGCGCGCTGCTGACGATGCACCGCCACCCGCACGTGCGCGAAACATTGGCTCGAGCCGCCGCGACCGAAGCGAACAATGCCCCCATCTTTAAAACGGCTGTGGAGGAGTTCTTGCGCTTCGACACGCCGCTGCCGATGTTTGAACGCTGGGTGCTCGAGGATTTCGATTTCGGCGGCGTGCAACTCAGGAAAGGCATGGAGTTGGCGCTCGTGTACGCCAGCGGCAACCGCGACCCGCGCAGGTTCAGCAACCCCGACGCGTTCCTGACAACTCGAGACCCGAATCCACATTTGACCTTCGGGTTGGGCACGCATTACTGCATCGGTGCACCGCTCGCACGGTTGGAGATGGGCGTCGCGCTGCACGCGTTCCTACGGCGCTTCCCGAAGTTCACGCTGCCAGAACAGCCGCTCGAGTACACGGGTTGGGTCATTCGCGGGTTGAAGCGGCTCGAGGTTCAGTTGCCTGCTTGATCTAGTCCGATTTTCTAGCTAGAATATTGGCATGGCGCAATTAGAAGTGAACGTTCACGAAGCCAAAACCCAGCTCTCAAAATTGCTCGCCAAGCTCGATGCGGGCGAACGCGTCATCATCAAACGCCGTGGAAAGCGGGCGGTTCAACTTGTCCACGCGGTTCAAGAACGCAAACTCGGTTGGGCAACTGGCGTCGTCATTCACGAAGATTTCGACACGTTAGACCCGGAAACTGCTGAGGCATTCGGCGCGTGAACCTGCTTTTGGATACCCACACTGTCCTTTGGGCAGCGACCAACGACCCGCAGCTTTCCAATCCCGCCCGAGTCGCGCTGCTCGATCCAGCCAACACGTTGTACTTTTCCACAGTCAGCGCGTGGGAAATCGTCATCAAGCACGCAACCGCCAAGCTGACCCTGCCCGATACGCCCGCGCGCTTCATCAGGGCCACCATTGCACTCGGCGGTTACACGGTGCTTGACGTATCGCTCGAGCACACGCTGGGCGTCGCGTCGTTACCCATGCACCACAAAGACCCGTTCGACCGTCTGCTCGTGGCGCAATCCCTGCACGAAGGATTGACGTTGCTGGGCAATGACGCGGCAATCGTTCAGTACGGTGCGCCGATGCATTGGTGATTGACTTAGCGGAGTGCAATCCCAGCAAGGAAAGCCAAAACGTCCTGGGTGGCGGTTCATGCTGACCTTTAGCCCTCGAGTCCCAAGGAAGTGCTTGCGTTGATCTCGAGCCACTGTCAATCGCTCGAATGCAAGGCGTTGCGTCCGCCAAAAAACGCAGCAACGATCAACTCGCGGTCTGGAACGTTCAACCGCTCGAAATCATCCAACAGCGAGCCGTCGTCGTACGGAACGGCGTGGTGCTCGAGTTCGTAACGCCCGTCGCCCAAAAAGTTGACCACGCAGAACCGCGCGACCGCTTCCCTGAAACAACCGAGCGACCCTGGGTTGACGAACCGCGAACTGCCTTGCGCATCCGCCTGCGGATGGTGGTGACCGTAAAACGTCAACGACGCGCCGTCATACGGAAATAAACGCTCGAGGTCATCCGCCGTGGGTGTGCGAACGATGGGCGCGAAGTCGCGGCTGGTGGCGTCCAACCCGTAATGCTGAAACCGCACGCGCACACCGCCAATGGTCTCAACCAACGCGTACGGCCATCGCGCAATCACCTCGAGATGCGATTCGCTCAACTGCGAACGCGTCCACTGCTGATGTTCGCGCTCGCCAGGGCTCGTGTGCGCTGGCGTGCCAAACACCATGTACGCGTCGTGGTTGCCCATCAGCAGTTCGATGTTTGACAACGACAACAAACGCTCGAGGCAAGCTCGAGGATGAGGACCGATGTCAACCACGTCGCCCGTGTGAACGATGCGGTCGCAACCCAGTTGCGCAATCGCCTCGAGCGCAGCGTCAAGGGCAGGCAAATTCGCGTGAACGTCCGTGATGACGGCAAGTTTCATTGTCTTCTCTTCGCTTGTGGTTCGTTGCTGACCCTCACCCCTCGAGCCGCGTTTTGGACAAATCAAACGAGACCATCACGCACGCCGCTTCCTCGCCACCCAGCATGCCGTATAACCCTCGAGCCGCTGTGTTGTCATGTTCTGTCGCCAACCATGCTTCACCACATCCAAGTGCTCTTGCTCGAGCGAACATCGCGTTCATCAATTGCGTGGCGATGCCTTGGCGTTGCCACTTTGGAGAAACGCCGACTTCGTTGATGAACAGTTGCGGCGCGCTGTCCGGGTGGACGTAATACACGCCAGAAGCAAATCCTATAACCACGCCGTCCTCGAGTGCGACGACCAGGTGATGCCTTGGGTCACGCAGAAATTCCTCTGCCCAAACCGGGTTGATCTGGTCATCGAATACGTCGGGCGCGATGTGCTCGAGCACCGAAAAATCGTCTGCGCCAAGGAAGCGAATCTCGAGCGCCACCGTCAGCGGTCGAACTTGCCGTACCCGCTCGCACTGCGCCGGTACTCGAAGCGGGCGTAATCCAGCTGCTCCAACATGCCGTGCGCGTCGCCGTCCGTGACCATTTTCAGATGCACCCAGTTGTTCAACCGAATGCCGCCCAGGTGAATGTAGAGGCGGTCCTCGCCCTCGAGCGCAAATTTCACTTCCAAGTCGTTCTCTTGCGCCCAACGCGTCGCGGTGGCGGTCGCGTTTTTCACGGCGTCGGTTTGCGGGAGTTGCAGGGGTTGTTGGTTGGCGTCGAGGAATTCAACGGTTGCCATGCGCGCACGCTCCTTGCGGGTGGTGCCAAAAGCGGGGATCAACAGAAGGGTTGCTGGACCTGCGTGAAATTTTGTTCAATGCCTGCGGTTCGACCGCGACTCGCTGGCTGAAATGTAGCACGCAGACGCTATTGACTCTCGAGCGCGGCGTTCAGTTCGTCGCGCATCGCTTGCGCGACGCGTGCGGCAGCCACAGCGTAATCCGCACCCGTGGACGCGTAGTGAATCGCGCGGCTCGAGGTGGCGAGCGCTCCTGTGCCGTCAGCGCGGAACGCGGGTGCGAGGTCGCCCGCCTTTGCGCCTTGCGCGCCCAGACCGGGCAAGAGCAGCGTGACGTTTGGCATCAGCGCGCGGAAGTGCGCGAGTTGCCCGGTGTGCGTCGCGCCGACGACCGCGCCAACCGTGTTCGGATACGTCGCACCCACGGTCTCGAGGTGGCGGGCGATGATTTCGGACACTGTTCCCTGCGAGGTCTCGAGGTCTTGCAGGTCGCCCGAGCCGGGGTTGCTGGTTTTGACGAGGGCGAACACCGCGCCGCCATTCGCGCTCGCCGCCTCCAAGAACGGCGTCAGCGTTTCAAAACCCAGGAACGGGTTCACAGTGATCGCGTCGCCCGCGTGCGCGCCGGTCAGCCACGCGCTCGCGTACGCCTTAGCGGTCTCCGGGAAGTCGCCGCGCTTGGCATCCAAGAGCACCGGCACCTCGAGCGACTTGGCAAGCACGCACAACCGCTCCAGTACCTCGAGCCCTCCGATGCCGAAGGCTTCAAAGTACGCGAGGTTGGGTTTCACGGCAGCGATGAACTCCGCGCACGCTTCCAAGACATCCGCGCAGTGGCGTTCAATGTTCAGCGGATCGCCATCGTGCGTGCTCGGGTGCATCTGGGCGCGCGGATCTAAGCCCAAACACAGCCGCGAATTGATCGTGTAGCCCCGCTCGGTGACGCGCTCGAGGAAGGTCATCGGGGGCACGATACCGCGCGCTGCATCGGGGACGCAAAGCCCCTCGAGCGATCAAAAAAGGGGACGCGCTTGCGTCCCCTCTCCTCGAGCCTCGCGCGTTCAGGCGACGGGCGTCAGCGCGTCGTTGTCACCTTCGCCCGTGCGAATGCGCACGACGTGGTCCAGGGCTTGCACGAAGATTTTGCCGTCGCCCACGGCGCCGGTCCGGGCAGCGCGGACAATCGCGTCCACGGTGCGTTGCACGAAGGGCTCGGAAACCGCGATCTCCAAACGGACTTTTTCGTGGAACTCGAACACCAACGGGCGACCGCGATACGTCTCGAGGTGCTCTTTCTCGCCGCCGTGCCCGCTGACGCGGCTGATCGTCAACCCCGTGACCTCTTCTTTGAACAGTTCCGCTTTGACCTCGTCGAGTTTCTCTGGGCGGATGATGGCGACGATCAATTTCATGCAAACCTCCTGGCGAATTGTGATTTGAACGCGCGGATTCTCATGGGCTCAGGGTTGCCCTGTCAAGTGTCCGCAAAAAACCGATCACTCGAGCCGAGATGATGACACAAAATCGAACTTTGCGCCGATTTTTGTCAAACGTTGGCGTTTTTTGGTGCACTCGCTCCAAAATTGGTTGACACCCCAGATGAGTGCCCGTATACTTCGCCGCATCTCGAGGTGCCCGGAAAAGGGCGCACGAAGGGGGTTGCATGAAGCACTGGAAACTGGGCTTGACGCTGGCGATGATGACGGCGACCACAGCAGCAGCGGCTGAGCCGTTCAAACCCGACACGGGTGATACGGCGTGGATGCTCGTCTCTGCGGCGCTCGTGATGATCATGACGCCGGGCTTGGCGTTCTTCTACGGCGGTCTGGTGCGCGCCAAGAACGCGTTGAACACGATGATGATGTCTTACATCGCCCTCGGCTTGGTCGCCATCGTCTGGGCGGTCGCCGGGTACAGCATCGCGTTCTCGCACAAGGACATCGGCAACCTGATCCCAGGGTTCTTTGGTGGCTTCAGCTTTGCCTTTCTAAACGGTGTGGACGGCAACAGCGCGCACCCACAAGCCGCGACGATCCCGCACAACGTCTTTATGATCTTCCAAGCGATGTTCGCCATCATCACGCCCGCCCTCATCAGCGGCGCGATTGTCGAGCGCATGAAGTTCAAGACCTACCTCGTGTTCATCGCCCTGTGGAGCTTGTTGATCTACGCACCGCTGGCGCACATGGTCTGGAGCAACGACGGCTTCCTCTTCAAGCTCGGCGCGCTCGACTTCGCCGGTGGCACGGTCGTGCACATCAGCGCGGGCATTTCTGCGCTCGTCGCCGCGATCATCTTGGGACCGCGCCGCGGCTTTGGACGCACGGCGATGGCGCCGCACAACGTGCCCTTCGTGTTGATTGGCGCGGCACTGCTGTGGTTCGGGTGGTTTGGGTTCAACGCGGGCAGCGCCGTTGGCAGCAACGGCCTGGCGGGCAGCGCGTTCGTCGCCACGAACTTCGGTGCGGCCGCCGCGATGTTTGCTTGGGCAATGTTGGAGATGATCAAAAACGGCAAGCCCAGCGCGGTCGGTGCCGCCACGGGCGCGGTCGTCGGCTTGGTCGCCATCACTCCGGCAGCCGGTTTCGTCACGCCGATGGCGGCGATTGCGATTGGCGTGATCGGCGCCTTGGTCTCGTTCAGTGCCATGCAACTCAAGCACCGCCTGACCAGTCTGGACGACAGCTTGGACGTGTTCTTCTGTCACGGCTTGGGCGGCATCACGGGTGCCCTGCTGACGGGCGTCTTCGCGGTGAGCAGCGTCAACCCGATTCTGGGCGTCAACGCCACGACGAACCTCCCGAACCCCGTTGGGCTCTTGGAGGGCAACCCCGGACAGCTCTTGATTCAGGTCTACGGCGTCCTCACCGCACTCGTGCTGGCAGGGGTGGGCAGCGCCGTGCTGCTGTTCATCCTGAAGCCGATCATGGGCTTGCGCCCCGACAGCAAGAGCGAAGAGATGGGCTTGGACCTCGCCGACCACGGCGAATCCGCCTACCACGGCGGCGAGTACGGCGCGACTTCGGGCAGCAGCGCGATTGGCTCGAGCGTCACCGTCAACATGGGCAAAGCCGTCGCAGGCGATTGAGTGCATGCCGCTGTTGGATGCACGCCATGTTAAAATCTTAGATTACGGAAGTATCGTGTGGAACGACATCAATTTGACTCGAGCTTCAACGTAGGATCTAAGTTTTAACTGGGAGAAACTGAGAGGTCAACGCTGAGCAACGCCCCTCGAGACTCGAGGGGCGTTTTCATTGATGCCTCGAGCCACACTGGGATTCGCTCATACAGCGGTTCCCAGGGAGAGTGACAGCCCTATCGTCACTTTCCCTGGCGAGTGATACGAGTAGGACAAGTCAGCGATTCTCTTTTTCAAGCGGACACTCGACCGCTGTTCGGGAGGGTGGGCGTGGAACTCTCCGAAACGCTGTAGAGGCGAGGTTCTTGATTGCTCGAGACTGGACGGCGAAGGTCCTCGCGCAAACCATTTCTGGACGGGTTCGCTCGGGCGAGGCGAACCAATCGGTACGTCCTGACGAGAACCTTGGCGCACGTGGCTTTCTGGCGAGACGAGATCAATCCTGGAGGCACAGCACCACGAAAAACGCGTGTGGCTCGAGGGTTCAATCCCCTCGAGCCACACGCACCTCACTTGGACGCTCAGTTGGTGGCTTCCAGCCTGGCCATCGCGCGTTCCACGACTTCGCGCGGCGCGCTGGTGGCGCTGCAATACGCGCCGGGGCTGTGCTTGACGTGTGCGACTTTGAGGGCAACGTCGGACTCGAGGGCAATGGGACGCAGGTCAGGTGAAACGTTCCACTGAAATTGCGGCGCGTTCGGGTAGCGCGCTTTGTACCGCTCGAGCGCGACCGGGACGAGGTGCAGGCGCTGGTCAATCCATTCCTCGCCCCACGGCCCCTCTTCCAGGATCATGTCCGCAGCGCGGAACTCGTAGTAAATCGTGCGCCTGAGTGCCGCGCCCAGGGTACGCTCCGAGCCGTGCAGGACCATCACGTCGTGCAGCAGCACGTCGCCAGGCTCCAATTCCACGTGGATCACACCGGGAATGTCCCAAGCAAAGGTCTCGGCGACACCGCAGGCGTCTTGGATCACGCGTTGCGATTGGGGCACGACCCTGAGCGCTCCTCCACCGATTTTGGAGGCGTCCAGGTACAGGTCGAAGTTGAACACGCGGTGCTTGCGGGTGTGTACGGCGTCTTGGTGCCAGGGAATCTTCTCGCCGTCCCCGGCTTTTTTGAAGACCATGCTCTCGTAGGTGGGCACGAAATCCGCACCGCACAGGCTTTCGGCGACCGCCAAGACCTGCGGGCTGCCCAGCAACTCGAGGCTGGCATCCTCGCCTTTGTCGTGCAGGTAGTTCACGCGGAAGAACACCTCCGCGCCGGGACGCTTGGCGAACGCGAGGTCGTCCAGCAAACCGCTGTCGGCGTCGGAAAGCGCTTCGCCGTTCAATTGCCGGGTGCGCAAGGCCTCGCCGCGCTCGATCCAGCGGTCGCCCGCCGCTTGCAGGCGCGTCAGCAAATCGCCGGTGATCCACTGCTTCAACACCAAGTAGCCGTTGTCGTCGAAGAACTGCACTTGCTCCCTTGTCAGGTGGTACGGGCTGCGCGCGGGCACGGGTGTGGGCAGCGGCGCGTGGCTGACGAGGGCGATTGTGGCGTGCTGGGCGTCGGGTTGGGGGCTCAGAACCTTTTCCATGCTCTCTCCTGTGGTGTGCTGTACTCGAGACTGTACTCGAGAGAAATGCGGCAGTTCGTCCACAATCTGGCGCGCTTTTTCCCGTATTCTCAGGTCATGCCGGTTTTGGAGCAGTTCGGGTTGCGGGTCTGGCGCGGCGCGGTGACGCGCATGCGCGACCTGCACCAGCACACCGAGGTTGAACTCAACCTGTGCGTGCGCGGGCAGATGACGTACCGCTTTGGGGCGCGCGAAACGACCCTCGGGGCAGGCGCGTGGATGCTGTTCTGGGGCGCGCTGCCGCACATCCTCGTGATTGCTGCGCCGCGCAGCGAATGCATCTGGATCACGTTGCCCCTGGCGGACTTCTTGCGCTGGGACTTGCCCGCCGACCTTGCCACGCGCGTGCTGCACGGCGAACCCGTTCATGCCGACGGCGACTTGGAGCTGTTCGCGCGTTGGGCACAGGATTGGCTCACCCCGCACGCGGACACCGCGCGCATCGTCACGCTGGAACTCGAGGCGCGGTTGCGTCGCCTCGCGCACGGGCAAGCGCAGGCGCGCCCCGCGCCCCGCGCGAGCCCAGACCCCGACCGCGCCAGCGTGCTCGCGCAACACCTCGCCGAGCACTGTCTAGAGCCGCTGTCGATGCCCGCGGTCGCCGCCGCTGCCGGGTTGCACCCGAACTACGCCGCTGGGCTGTTCAAACGCCACTTCGGGATGACGATGCTGGAGTTCTTAACCCAGCACCGCGTCGCGCACGCACAGCGGTTGCTGGCCACGACGGGGATGGGCGTGCTCGAGGTCGCGCTCGAGAGCGGATTTGGCTCCACCAGCCGGTTTTATGCGGCGTTTGAACGCGCCACCGGGTGCAGTCCAAGCGCGTACCGGCGCGCGATGGGCGGCGGGGACGAACGGTGAGATGGCAGCGTGGACAATTTCAAGGTGGAGCGGTCGAGTGACCCGGACCAAAAGCGGTAGGGCTCGAGGTTGACCAGCAGAAAGTGTGGGTTGCCCTGTCACGGGCAAGAAACAAAAAACCAGTGCCCGCGGTCAACCGACGCATGTTCGCGGCTCAAGGTTGTTGGGCGCGCTCGAGCCGCGGCAAGAACCGCCACGCGACGAGGGCACCGACCATGACCACGACCGCGCCGATCAAAGCGGTCGTGTCCATCGAGGCGGAAAACGCGGCCCGGGCACTCGCCGCGAGCGCCGCGCCGTCCGCGCCGCCCGTGCGTTCGGCAAGGCTGAGCGTGGCGACGACGTTGTCGGCGTCTTTGGCGCTGATCTCGACGGGTCCCTCGAGCAGCAGGCGGGTGTATCCGGTGCTCAGCACGGTGCCGAGCACGGCGAGCCCGAGGGCGTTGCCGAACTCGATGCCGGTCTCGTTGACCGCGCTCGCCGAACCCGCTTTGTCGGCGGGCACGGATTGCAGCACACTGGTGAACGCCGCTGTGCCCGACATGCCCGCACCCAACCCGAGCAGCGCGCCCGCGATGACGATCAGCGCGTCGCCGGAGCTGGGGCCAACGGTGGCAAACAGCAGGAACGACAGGGCGCTCGCGCCCAACCCGATGACAATCGTCCAGCGTGTGCCGAACCGCGCGATGATCGGCGCGCCGAGCGCGTTGCCGGCGAGTGCGGCGAGCGCCATCGGCAAGGTGCGCAGCGCGGCCTCCAGCGGCGTGTAGGCTTTGACGTATTGCAGGTACTGGGTCAGGCTGAACGACAGGCCCGCGATGGAGAAGTAGGCGAGCACCACCGACAGGCTGGCGGCGCTGAAGGCAGGGTTCATGAACAGGCGCACGTCGAGCATCGGGTGGGCGATGCGCCGCTCCCAAGCGATGAACGCGGCGATCAAGGCGACCGCGCCCACAGCCACGACCCAGAACTCGAGGGACGCCAGACCCCACTTGGGGCCCTCGATGATCGCCAGCACCAAGCCGGTCACGCCCGCGACCGACAGCAGCGATCCGACCAAATCGAGCGCCACGGCGCGGGTGGGCAAGCGCGGGATCAGCACCAGGCTGAGCACGCCCGTGACGAGCACGATGGGCAGTTTGTACAGAAACAGCACGCCCCACTGGAAATGCGCCAGCATCCAGCCGCCCAGGAGCGGCCCGAGCAGCGCGCCGAACACGGCGGCCGCCGACCAAAAGGCGATGGCTCGAGGGCGCTCGAGGTCGGAAAAGATCTGTTTGAGCACCGACAGGGTCGCTGGGAACATCATCGCCGCGCCCACGCCCATGCCCGCGCGACCGACGATCAGCGTGGCGCTGCTGTCGGCCGTGCCCGCGACCAGGGTGAACGACCCGAAGATCGCCAGCCCGAGCGGAACCATCACGCGCACACCGAAGCGGTCGGCGAGCGCGCCGCCAGTCAGCATCAAGCCGCAAAAGGCGAGCACGTACGCCTCGATGAACCATTTCACGGTGCTGGCGCTCGCCTCGAGTTCGCGCCCGAGGGTGGGCACAGCGACGTTGAGAATCGTGTTGTCGGCGGACAGAATGAAGACGATCAACCCGACGACGACCAGGATCAGCCAGCGGCGCGGATGCCCTTCGGCTGCAACAACACTTGCGGGCGGGGCGGATGGAGGATGGGTCATCGGATTCATCGGTCGAAACCCCGTTTCTGGACGGCAAACACCATCTCGAGCTTGCGCTCGAGCGGTGCAGTGCCGGTGTTGTCGGGCGGTTGCCTTGAGGGTTACAGCGCGAACCAGTCGCCGAACTGGGTGAGCACGCGCAGGTTGCCCGAGGCGCGCAGCTTGCCGGTCATCATTGCCCGCGTGCCGTCCAGTGTGCCGTCGAGCAGCGCGAGGAAATCGGTGGCGCTGGCTTTGAGGGTCGCCGTGGGGCGTTCGACCGCGCCGGGGCGCACGTGCGCGGCACCGTCCGCGACGACGAGGTGCCACTCGCCTCCGGCGTCGCCGCTGAGCGACAGACCGATCACCGTGGGCTTCGCGCCGCGGGCTTTTTCGGGGAGAAACTTGTGCTCGAGGCTGCGCAGGGCGGCATCGGTGTGGGTCACAGCTTCGGTCATGGGGTCTGTCCTTTCGGGCGGCGGCGGGTCAAAACCGAATCGCAGGTCAGGTGCGCACCGGCATCGAGACCAATCCGTGAAAGCCGTAGGCGGGCACCGGCATCAGGTCGGCGTCGTCGCGGATGGCAATGTTTGGCAGTCGTTCCAACACGTGCTCGAGCGCAATACGCGCCTCCAGGCGGGCGAGCGGTGCGCCCAGGCAGAAGTGAATGCCGTTCCCGAACGACAGGTGACGCCCTTTGCGCTCGAGTTGCAATGTATCCGGCTGCTCGAACACGTCCGGGTCGCGGTTGGCCGCACCGATGAAGACCTCGAGCTGCTCTCCAGCGCGCAGCGTTTGCCCGTGCATCTCGGTGTCGGCGCGCACGACGCGCGGCATGCTTTGCACGGGGGCGCGCAAGCGCAGCACCTCTTCGATAAAGGCAGGGGTGAGCGCGGGCTGTTCGATCAGGCGGCTGCGCATCTCGGGAAAGTCGCGCAGACACAGCAGCGCGTTGCCGATCAGTTTGGCGGTGGTTTCGTTGCCGCCGACCAAGAGCACGATGCAGAAATCGACGAGTTCCTGCTCGCTCAAGGTTTCGCCCGCGTCGTGCGCCTGCACGAGCGCGGTGACGAGGTCCTCGCCCGGGTGCTCGGCGCGGTGCGCGATCAGGGTGCGGAAGTACGCCGCCAGTTCCGAGATCGCGCCTTGGTCCATCGTCACGATGCGGTTGGACAGGTCGGTGAAGTAGACAGTGTCGTCGGTCGGTACGCCGAGGATCTCGGCGATGACGATGACCGGCAGCGGGTTGGCGTAGTCCAGGATGAAGTCAAATTCACCGCGCTCGAGGGCGGTGTCGAGCAAGCCGCGGGCGATCTCCCGGATGCGCGGTGCCATCGCTTCGACACGCTTCAACGTGAACGATTGCTGGGCGAGCGCGCGCACCGATTTGTGGCGCGGCGGGTCGATGAAGTTGACGCTCTGCGTGAAATCCTTTTGCTCGGGCGGAAACTTGATTTTCGACGAGAAGCGCGCGTGGTCGGTGAACACCGCTTGCACGTCGGCGTGGCGAAACGCCATCCAGGTCTGCAACTCTGGGATGTAAACGAGCGGCGCATCGCGGCGCATGCGGGCGTAGAAGCTGTTTGGGTCGAGCAGAAACTCGGAGCTGTTGAGGGTGTCGACGACCTCCTCGGCGCTGGGAATGGGGTGAGCCATGCGTCGCAGCCTACGGATTGCCGACCGGTGCGGCAACCGATAAAATCCACGAAGTGTTGGATAAGCGACACGGGGTTGAAAATGTCTGAGTCAACGGGTGAAAAACTCGACCCGCGCGTCCGCCGCACCCGTCAACTGCTGCGCGAGGCTTTCTTGAGCCTGGTGCTCGAGCAGGGTTTCGAAGCGGTGCGGGTCAGCGAGATCATCGCCCGCGCCCAGGTCAACCGCGCGACGTTCTACACCCATTACCGCAACAAGCGCGACCTCTTGCGCAGCTGGACCCAAGAGGTCGGGTCGCTGTTGGACGCGGGCGCGGATTCGCTCGAGGACCCGCGCATCAACGCCGGCTCGAGCGAGTACTTGCCGGCGGTGGTGGTGACCATTTTCGAGCACATCGCCGCACACGCGCCGTACTACCGCCTGATGGTCGGGCGGCACGGCTTGAACAGCATTGCCAGCGACATGGAATTGCAGGTCACGCGCTTTCTCGAGCGCCGCGCCGACCTCGTCGAAGGCGCGCCCCTCGTCGGCGGCGTGCCGCTGGGCATGCGCACGCGGGCGTACGCGGCGCAGTTCGTCGGCATCGTGCGCTGGTGGCTCGAGCAGCCCACGCCGCCACCGCCGGGGCAGATGGCGGTCTGGGCGTGGGACATGAGCAACCAACCCGAGCGCTGAAGCCAGCGTCGGTGGGTGCGGGGTCAGGTGACCCCGTCCACGCCGTTCTTGAAAGTGAACGCGGCACTCGGGCAGACTGACTTGGGCGCAGACCTGCCTCCAGGCGGCTTCGCGCGACTACAGCTTCGGGAGGCTAGAGCCCTCATCGCCGCGCTCGAGGGGCAGGGTCGTGCAGCGAAACGATCCCGGTGAGCGCGTGACCTCCGAGTACTCCAGCAGCACCGGCTCGAGGCCGTAGCGCGACAGTTCGTTGGCAATGCGCTCGGCGCGCGCGTCCAGGATCACGCGGCCGTGTCCGATGGCGAGCGCGTTGACTTGAATGCCCGCGGTCTCCTCTGGGGTCGCGTCCACGAGGTGCACGTGGCGCTCGAGCCAGCGCAAGCTCGAGGGCTCGAAGCTGGCGCGTGCGACGAGGGCGAGGTTGGGTGCGACGAGGTTCAGCTTCGTGTCCAAATGAACCACGCCCGGCACGCCGAAGCGCAGCTCCACGACCTCGCGCCCATTGCCGATGGTTTCCAGTGCCGAGCGCAGGGCAGCCACCCCGGCGGCGTCGGTCGCCTCGCCCAGACCGACCAATACGCGCCCGTGGGCGAGCATCACGTCACCGCCCTCGATGCGCCCCGAGGCGAGCCGCGCAACCTTATGCAAGCGCGACCACCAGCCCTCGAGCGAATACACTTCGCGTTGGTGGTAGCGCGTGCCCATCCGCGCGACGAAAAACGTATCGTCGATGGCAAAACCGACATCGCGCACGAAATGGGCGCTGGTCGAGCCGCGCAGCGGTGGCGCGAGGATCACGCGCGCACCGTGGGCCTCGAGCGTCTGTTTGAGGGCAAGTTGCTGCGCCTGGGCGCGCCACATCCGGTACGGTGCCCAGCGGTTGTGGCGCCATTGCCGCCGCACGCGCGGGTCCAGAAGCGCGCCCAGCGTGTCCAGTCCGACCGTGAACGGCGCAGCCAGCCGCATCAAGACCGTGCGCAACGCCGCAGTTTCGGAAAGGACGTGAACGCGCACCGCGGTGCGCGCTGCCTGTTGCGCCACGGTCGCGCTCACCGCGTCTCCCTGAGCCCGCTGTCCCCATGCGACGCGGTTGGGCGCGCGAACCAACCCTCGAGCCCGGATTTGGCGACGACGAGCGCGGGCACGGCGAGAAACGCCCCGAGCACACCGAAAGCGCTGCTCAGCAGCAGAATCGAAGCGAGCACCGCCACCGGATGCAGTTCCAGTTGACCGCCGAGCAGCAGCGGCACGAGCACGTGGTTCTCGAGTTGCTGTGCGACGAGCGCGACGAGCAACACCCAACCCGCCTGCGCGGGAGTCTGGGCGAGCGCAGCGACGAGCGGGGGTACGGCCGCCGCGAGCGGACCGACGGTCGGAATCGCCTCGCCGAGCCCCGCGAGCAATCCGTACAGCAGCGCGCCGTCGAGCCCGACAAGCCAAAAGCCGACCGCGTTGAGCGCCCCAACCGCGGTCATCAACAGCAATTGCGCCCGACCCCAGCGGCCGGTGTTCGTGCGCACGCGCGCAGCGGCGCGGCGCACGCGCAACCGCAATACCCTGGGCACGAGGGTCATCGCCGCGCGCACGAGCGGGCGCGGCGCGAGCAGCGTGTAGACCACGAGCACGAACAGGAACACCACCGAGGTCAACACCCCGCCCAACTGCCCGAGCACTCCGCCAAGCCCTTGAAACAACGCGCCGCCGCCGTCGAGCAGGGCTTGGGTCAGGCGTTGCACGAAGTCGTTGCTGCCGAAGCCCTCGGGCAGCAGCCCGGCCAGACGGGCGTTCAACCCCGCGCGCGTCTCCGGCCAGCGTTGCACGAGTGCCTCGAGTTGCGCACCGAGCACGGGCACGGCCAGGGCGAGCAGTCCCACGACCGCCACGAGCACCCCAGCCACGGTCAACACCACGCTCCACGTGCGGGAGAGGTGCAGCGTGCGCTCGAGCCAACGCACGCCGGGGTTGAGCGCCAAGGCGAACAGCACCGCCAGACCGATCAGCAGCAGTGGGCGTTGCAGCACGGCAACCCAGTGCCACGCGGCGATCAAAGTCAACGCCGTGACGACGGCTGGGAGCAGGTTGACGATGTGGACGCTGCGCGGCGAATTCATCCACCCCCCCGTGGCCAGCGCCGATGAAGCGCGTTTAGAAACGCACCAGCCACGCCATCAACCCGGCATAGACAAGCGAGAACAGCGCTGTCCCGCCGATGGCCGCGAGTCCCAAGCGAATGCCCGAGAAGCCGAGCACCCGCGCTGCCGGGATCACCACGAACATGCCGATCAACGGACCCAGCAGCGCCACGAACGGCAAACCAAAGCGCGCCAGCAACTGTTGCCCGCGCGGCGGCAAGCGCGCGCGGCGCTGCAAGGCACGCATCCAAGCGAGCCCTTCGAGCGGTTCCATCAGCGCGATCAGGACGATCACGAGCGCGGCGTTGCCAACCACCGCCCACAGCGCCGCCTCGAGTGCGCCCAGGTGCAGGGCCAGCCCGGCCGGAATCGCGCCCGCAATTTCGATGAACGGGGTCAGCGCCAGACCCCAAACCGTCGCCGCTGCCACGTCCGAGGTGACGCCTGCGCTCACGCGCGTCCACGCGGATGTTCGCCGCCGCTGACGGTGCGCTCAGCCACCGCGCGGCGGTAGCGCGCGAGTTCGGGCGCGAGGTCTTCCAGGGCGTAGTTGACGACCGCCACGTCGTCCACGAGTCCGAGCGGCCCGAGGATCAGTTCGGGCACGAGGTCCAGCGGCGAGACGACGTAGGCGAGGGCACCGAGCGCGACCCATTTGGACTGGTCGGTCATCTGAAACTGATCGTCGAAGACCATTCGGTACAGGGTTTGCGCGTCGTCCCAGCGTGCGCCGAGCCGGTCGCGCAGGCGGGAGACCGCCGCGTCGAAGCCAACGCGGATTTCCTCGGTGAAGCGGGGGTCTTCGAGCTTGCCGCGAACGCCCTCGAACCAGGTCTCGAGTTGCTGGGTGAACCCGGCTTGTGAACCGGTGCTGGGCGATGCTGGACTGGGGCGTGTGGACGCTTGGGTTTGGGCGGTGCTCGCAGGTTGAGCTTCAAAGGTGTCCTGCGCAGGCTTGACGGTCGGCAGCTTGTTGTGTTGGTTGGACATGGTGGGTTCGCTCCTCGTGCACGGTCGATGGCTCAGGGTCAATGGCTGGGTTGGTGAGGCGGGCGTCAACCGACCGTCAACCGACCGTCCAGCCGTGGTCGGCGGTCACGACCGCGCCGTTGATGGCGCGGGCCGCGTCGGAAGCCAGAAACCCGACGAGCGCGGCGATGTCCTCCGGTGCGCCCTGTTTTGGCAGGGCTGCCAGGAGCGGCTCGAGACGTGCCCACCCCAGCGGGTTCGGTTCGCCCGGCGAGATGCCCATGTCAATCGCGCCGGGACACACGGCCACGCAGCGAATGCCCTGTGGACCGTAGTGCCACGCGACGCTGCGCGTCAGACCGACCAAGGCGTGCTTGGACACGGTGTACGCGGCTCCCGCGCGACCGCCCGTGAAGCCGCCAATCGACGCGATGTTGACGATCACGCCGCGCCCACGCCCGAGCATCGCCCCCAGTGCCGCACGGCTCGCCCACAAGGCCCCCTCGAGGTTGACGCCCATCACGCGCCCGAACAGCGCCGCGTCGGTGTCGAGCAGCGGCGCGAACCCGTCCATGATTCCAGCGTTGTTGACCAACACGTCCACGTGTCCGTAGTGCTCGAGTGTCGTGGAGACGATGCCCTCGGCAGCCTCGCGCTTGGCAAGGTCGGCGTGAACCGAGAGGGCGCTCGAGCCGCTGTGCCGCAGGTCCGCAGCCAGGTCGTCGGCGCGGGCAGCGTCGATGTCCACCACGACCACAGCGTGACCGGACTTGGCGAGCGTTCGGGCGATGGCGAGTCCGATGCCGGAACCGGCGCCGGTGACAATGGCAACCCGGGTTTCTTCGTATTTCATCGATGCGGACCTCTCAGACGGTTCAGACTCGAAAATGCGATGGGTGACGCCGGGCGTGCCGTGTCACAACGCGGATCGCGGCTTTCCTCGAGCAGGTTAGTGGCGGGGCAGGGCGGTTCACAACCGACAAAAACGACGACCTGTCGGGTAAACACCCAAAGCGCGAGAACTGACGCGGCGCGGCAGCCGATGGACGTGTTTGGCAAGCCAACGGGCACGTCCGCCGGCCAAAGGCCACCGCGTCATACAGACTCCTGGTACAGCATTTCCCGAGTTCCAGTGGTTGGCTTGGACCTCAGACGACAACGGCCGCTTCGAGCGTCCAGCGCACGGGCAGCGATCCCCAGCGCAGCAGGCGGTCGTGGAACACCCGAGGCTCGAGCACGGAGGCTGCTCGCGCCAGTCGAATTTCACGCGTGCCCAGCCAGTACATCAACCGCGTCGCCGGGTAGATGCTGTTGCGCGTCGTTTCCGCCCAGCCTCGAGCCTCGGGGATGCCGACCTCGTCGCGGTAAAACGCGCGCACCTGCGCCAGGTTCCACGCGCCCCGGTGCAGGCGGATGTCCGCCAGGCACATCGCCGCGTTGCGCAGTTCATTGTGTTGCTGTTGCAAGGTCTCGAGCGGCGTGTAGAAACCTGGAACCTCGAGCATCAGTTCTTGCGCGTAGCACGCCCAGCCTTCGATGGTCGTGCCGCCGGGAAGCATCGCAATCCCGGAAGCGCAGTCCGTGCCCGCGAGTCGCCCCAGCCGCACCGTGGACGCTCGAGCCCGCGCGTTTTGCGTGTGGTGCCCGATGGAGCCGTGGTGAACGACGTGCGTGCTCTTGATCGTGGCGGTGTTTTGGCTGCGCAGGTACGCGGTTGTGTCCGCGTTGCCTTGCGGAAACACCCAGTACGGGCTGCCCGCGCTGGGACGCCCAGCCGGGGGCGAGCGGTAGAACAAGAAGTACAGCGCCCCGGCAACCCCGTGCGCCCACTCGGGCAGAGCTTCAAAGCGCAAGCCGTAGTCGCGTGCGGGCGTCACCAAGCCGTGCGCGTCCGCCGCCTCGAGCGTGCGCGCTTGCCAGTGCTCGTAGGTCGGGATGATGTCGCCCACGGTCGCCGGGTGAATGCCTTGCAGTGCCTCGAGTTGCGTGCGCCAGTCGCGTGTCCCGTCTAAACGCGCGGCAACCGCGTGCAGTTCCCGTCGCGCGGTCTCGAACCCCTCGAGCGCGAGTTCTTCCGCCTCTTGGAGCGAGTACGGCAAGCCGTGCGCCTCTCGCATCAAGAACGCCAGGTGCGCCTCGCCGCAAGCAGGATTGGCGTCGGGACCGTCCAGGGCGTGCGCAAAGTCCTGCACGGCTCGAGCAGCCGCTTGCGCGGGTCGCTCGAGCCTCGCAGACCAGAACGCATGTTTCGGCAAGCCTGAGCGCAGCAGTGTGACCAAGGCGTCCGCCTCGAGCCGAGCGCGACGCACCCAATCCGAGGGCATCGCCGTGCCCATCAGCCAACGCGTCCCATCGCGCAGGAAGGCGGGAATGCCCTCGAGCCGCTGGCGCAAGTCGTCGGCGCGGCGCGGCGGGTCGCTGGGCAGCAACAGCGAAATCAGCGCAAACGCCGCTTCGCCCGTGTACCAAGTTGGATTCCGAAACCGTGGGCGAGTCTCGAGATCACGCAGGTTCACCCCGATTTGGGCGCGCAGCATCCGAAGCTCGAGCCTCGCCGCCGTGTCCGCTGGCATCGGCAAGTTCAGCGCATCACGCTCGAGGGCTTGCAGTGCTGCGCGTTCCCGCTCGAGGGCTTCTGGATCGGCACTCGGCAAGTGCGCGTCGTGACCGTCCACGCCCATGAAGGTCGCGTCCACCGGACGAAACCCAAGGTGGGCCCGCAAGAACCGTTCGACCAGCGTCTCGAGCGCCGTGGCTGCCATTCACGCCCCCCGTGGCAGGTCCACCCAACGCCGCTCCACGTGGGCGCGCACAATGGCGTCCACGACCTCTTGGCTTTTCGCCCCATCGTAGAAGGTGCACTCCTCGGGCGCATCCTCGAGAATTTCATCAACGAAGTGCCGCACGAGATTGCGGTAATACAGTTCTGGCCAGGGGGTGTGCAGGTCTGTGCCCGGTGGAAAAGCGCTCGAGGGCAAGGTCACGGGTTTGAACTCCACGCTGTCCGGTGTGGCGAAGTGCAGCGTTTCCGCGATGCCGTTTTCGGTGACGAGTCGCGCCACCGCTGCGCCCTTGGAGCCGTAGACGCGCAGTTCCACGCCAGGGTAATTGCCGACGGCGATGTACGAGGTTTGCAGGATGCCGTGCGCGCCGCTGGCAAATTCTGCCAGCGCGACCGCACCGTCTTCCACGGCGATGTCTTGCATGCCTTCATAGCCGCGCACGATCCGGCGCGGCACGAAGTTCTTCATCGTGGACGCCACGGACGCGAATTCACCCACGCACCAACGCACGAGGTCCAGCAAGTGCGAGCCGTACCCGACGATGCTCGAGGGGATCAGTTGCGTCCAATCCGCACCGTCTGGCACTTGGCGCAGGGGTTCAGTGGGGTTGAGCCACTGCGAGTTCTGCTCCAAACCGTGCACGTGGTAGATCTCGCCCAGCGTGCCGTCAGCGATCCAAGCGTGAATCTGCCGAATCGCGGGCGAGTACCGAAAGGTGAAGCCCAGCTTCGTGCGCACGCCCTTCTCAGCCGCCGCTCGAGCCGCTTTGAACGCACTCTCGGCGTCTCGAGCCAACGGTTTCTCGCAGAGCACGTGCTTGCCCGCTGCAATCGCGGCGAGCGACAGCGGCAGGTGCGTGTCCGTGGGCGTGCACACGTCCACCATTTCAACGTCCGGGTCATCCATCAAGGCTTGCGGGTCGCTGTACACCCGCTCCGCACCGAACTTCTTTGCCATCGCCTCGGCGCGTTCGGGCACGAGGTCGCAGATCGCCACCAGCCGCGCCTGCGGGTGCGCGGCGTACCCAGGCAAGTGGGCTTTTTCCGCCCAGGCGTGCGCGCCGATCACGCCGACGCCAAGTTTGCGCAGGTCGCTCATGGCAGTGCCTTTCCGATCTCCGCCACGTAGCGCTCGAGTTCGTCGTAGTTGTGGAACCCAAGCTGGCGCTCGCCGCGTTCGATCTCGAGGATCATGCCCGCGAGTTTTTCGCTTAACCGCGTGTCCGCGCCGTGGGCTTTGCCGTAGCCAATGAGGTGTTCTGCCATCGAACCAACCTCGCTGGGACGCTTGCGGTAGACGATGTCCCACCAGATGCCGCTGCCCTTTTTCTTAAACTGGTGCTGCTGCGGTTTCTGGTCTTTTTTCAAGAGCCAAATCGCGTGGTTGATGTTGTCGATGAGTTTCTGTGTGTCCGCTGGGGTCTGCGGGCGGTAATTGGCGGGGTCGAAGAAATCGAACGCCTCCACGGTGATGCCATTGGCGTCCGCGATCTCGAGCGCTTCGCGCACGCACGCGCCCGCAATCCGCGCGTAACGCTCCACGCCCAATGTGTCCATGATCCGTGCGTCCGCCAGCGCGCTGAAAATCACCTGTTGCGAGTAGACCTCTTTCGCCCAGATCTGCCCCCAAATGTTGTCGGACAGTTGCACGTTCGTCAGCGACTCGAGCATGCCCGCCAAGGTTCGCACGCGCCCCGAGGTCCCACCGGTCATCTCGCCCAGTTGAATCGGACCCTCGTGCACGAACTCCAAGTACCCAGGGTCCACGAGTGCACCGCCGTAGTTGGGGATGCTGCCGACGACGCGTTCCATGCCGCCGATCCCAGCGTCCTCGAGCATTCCCGCGATCATTGGCTCGTTAAATCCGTTCTGGAACGAGACGATAAACGTTTCATCGCTCATCAACGGAATCAATTGTTTGACCGCGCCCGCCGTGTGCTGCGATTTCGTGGCGATGAGCACTGCCTCGAGCGGACCGTGCTTTTGCACGTGCGCTGGGAGTTGATCCGGGGTGATCGCCGTGGCGTTGATGTGCATGTCTCCACGCACGCCGTCGATCTTCACGCCATGCGCGTTGATCGCGTCCACGTGCTCGCGCCACTGGTCCACCAGGGTCACGTCGTACCCCGCTTTGGTCATGTGGGTTCCCGCCAAGCCGCCGATGGCTCCCGCGCCGATGATCGTGACCTTCAAGGTGTGCCTCCAATGCGTGGGGCTCGAGGGGTCTCGAGCGGTTGCAGAAATGTCGTTCTCGAGTTGCGTGTGGGCTCGAGGTGCTGTGGAAGTCGAAAAACCGGTCTCGTGTTTTGGTGTCTCGAGTCCTACCTGTGCTCGAGGCGTGTGGTTGAAAAGTTGAATTCTCGTGTTGTGTGTCTTTCGATCTCGAGTTCGTTCACAACCTCGGATCGAGCGCGTCGCGCAACCCATCGCCCAGGAAATTCACGCTCAGCACCGTGATCAGGATGAACAAGCCCGGAAACGCCGCGAGCCACGGCGCGGTCTCGAGCCAATCCGAACTGCCGTTGAGCAAATTGCCCCACGTCGGTGTCGGCGGTTGCACACCCAGCCCGAAGAACGACAGCGCACTCTCGAGGATGATGCCGCTGCCCACGGCGAGCGTCGTGCTGACGATGATTGGACCCAAGGCGTTGGGGAGCATGTGCCGGAACATGATTCGCGCACTCGAGCCGCCCAGGGCGCGTGTGGCTTCGACGTACTCGGCGTTGCGCAAGGACAAGAACTGTCCGCGCACGAGTCGCGCCGTGCCCATCCAGCCCAACCCGCCGATGATCGCCACCAAAACCCACAGGCTCGGACGCAGAAAACCCGACAGCGCGATCACCAAGGGCAGAATCGGCACGCTGAGGACGACATCGGTGAAGCGCATCAGCACGTTGTCCAACCAGCCGCCGAAGAAGCCCGCCAGTGCACCAATCAGCGTGCCCAGGAACGTCGCAATCAGTGCGCTCATCAGCCCCACGGACAGCGAGACTCGAGCCCCGTAAAGAATGCGCGTGAGGTTGTCGCGCCCGAGTTGGTCCGTTCCCAAGGGGTGCGCCAAACTCGGCGCGGTCGGCGTGCCGAGCAGCGCGGGAATTTGCTGGTCCACGCCGTAGGGGGTGAGCACCGGCGCGAGCACGGCGACGACCGCGAGCACCACCAGCACGCCCAACCCGAACTGCGCGAGGCGGTGGCGGCGAAAACGGTGCACTGCCCTTGCCAGGAAGCTCTCGTCGCGCACCCGAGGGCTCGAGGCGTTCACGGGCTTGGCACTGGTCTCGAGGTCAGTCATAGCGGATGCGCGGGTCCAGCGCCGCGTACACGAGGTCGGTGATCAGGTTCGTGACCACCAGCGCGAACGAGCCCAGCATCAAAATCGCCATCAGCACCGGGTAATCGCGCCCGTTCATGCTCTCAATAAACAAGCGCCCGATGCCGGGCCAGGCGAAGATCGTTTCGGTGATGACCGCGCCCGACAAGATGCCCGCGAAGTCCAAGGCGATCACCGTGACCACTGGCACGAGCGCGTTGCGCAAGCCGTGGCGGTAGGTGACGACGCGCTCGCCCAAGCCCTTGGCTCGAGCGGTGCGCACGTAATCCAGGTTCATCACGTCCAACATGCTCGAGCGCACGAAGCGTCCCCAACTGGCGATGTTCGTGATCGCCAGCAAACTCGCGGGCAGGATCAGGTGGCGCAGGCGGTCGAAGAAGCTGCCGTCGCCGATGGTCTCCATGCCCGCCGAGGGCAAGAGGCGCAGGTTCACCGCGAACAAGGCTTGCAACATCAACGCGAGCCAGAAAATCGGCATGCTCATGCCCAGGAAGCTCGAGAAGGTGAACACGTAATCCACCGTCGTGTAGCGCCGGAGTGCGCTGTACACCCCGAGCGGAATGGCGATCAGCAGTGCCAGCAGAAACGCCGTGCCGCCGAGCATCAGGGTCGGTCCAATGCGCTCCCCGATGTCCACCGCGACCGGGCGTCCCGTGCGGATGCTGTAGCCCCACTCGCCGCGCGCGAACGCCGATAGCCAGCGCACGTACTGCACGGGCACGGGTTGGTCCAGACCCAGTTCGCGCTCGAGGTTCTTGAGCGTTTCCGCGCTGACGCCGGGGATGTCCGCGTACACGTCCGTCGGACCGCCCGGTGCGAGCAGCAGCACGCCGTACAAGAGCGCCGAGACCCCGAGCAGCAGGGGGATGCTGCCGAGCACGCGGCGCGCGATGAAGGCGAAGTTCATGGCTGGACCTCGAGTGAATGGGGATGGACGAGGGATGCGGTCGGGTGGACTCGAACAACACCCACCCGACCGCTCGAGGTCACTTCTTCAACCACCAACCGCTGGGCTCGCGGAAGTTGGTTTGGTTCGTCGGGTTGGGCTTGAAGTTTTGCAGCTTGTCCGTCAGCGCGATCACGCTCGGCGCTTCAAACAGTGGCAAGGCAGCGAGGTCGTTCAACACTTGGCGCTGGGCTTGCTCCATGTACAGCGTCACCAAGGCTGGGTCCAATGTGCTCGTGGCTTTGTCGAAGATGTCGTCGGTCTTGGGGTTGGCGTAGCCGCTGCCGTTGTTGAAGCCTTTGCTGGCGTAGAAGCTCAGGTACGAGTCAATCGGGTCGGCGGGCGTGATCCAGCCGGAGTACCACAGGTCATAGGTTCCTTCGCGGCGCGCGGTGGCCAGGGCTGCACCGGACTTGTTGTCAATCGTCGTTTCAATGCCCACCGCGCGCAGTTGCGAGGCGACGACTTGCTGTGCGGTTTCGTACTCGGCGCGACCCGCTTGGGTCAGGAATTTGAACGACAAGCGCTTGCCGCCCTTGGTCAGAATGCCGTCGCTGCCCGCCGTAAACCCGGCTCGAGCCAGCAGGCTCTTGGCAGTGGCGACGTTGAAGGCGTAGGCAGGCGGGTTCTTCAACTTGAAATCGAAACTCGAGACGACGAAGGTGTTGGTGTTGACCAGAAACCCGCCCAGGGCTTTGTTGATCGCGTCGCGGTCAATCGCGTGGGCGATGGCTTTGCGCACGTTCAGGTCCTTCAGGAATTCATTTTTGTGGTTGAACGTGAGGTGCCTGAACGCAAGCGTGTTGGCGCGAATGACGCGCAAGCCGGGCACGTTGTCCACGCTGGCGGCGAGCGTGTACGGGATGTTGTACGCGAACGTGACTTCGCCCGAGCGCAGTTGCGTGACGAGCGTGTTCGTGTTCGGGATGATCTTGAAGATGATCCGGTCGAGGAACGGCGTGCCGTTGCCGCGCCAATAATTCGGGTTGCGTTCGACGATCACGTACTGTCCGCGTCTAAATTCCGTGACCCGGAAGGGTCCTGCGCCAAACGGCTTTTCCCAGAACGGGTCTTTGTTGAGGTCCTTGCCCTGCAAGATGTGGCGCGGCAGGATGCCGTACGTAAACAAAGACGATTTGAAGCCGGGGTAGACCTGCTTGTAGGCGATGACGGCGGTCAGCGGATCGGGCGTGGCGATGCTCTCAATTTCCTCCGTGCCGTCCTTTTCTGGGCCCAGGTACTTGGGGTCTTTGATCGCCTCCCAAGTGAACTTGATGTCCGCCGAGGTCAGCGGGGCTCCGTCGGCAAATTTCAGGTTCGGACGCAATTTCCACGTCACGGTCATCCGCTTGCCGTCGGCGGACAGGCGCACGCCGCGGTTGGCGACCGTGGGCACTTCCTGGGCGAGCGCGGGGACGTAGCGGGCGTTCTCGTCGGGTGCGACCAGACCTTCTAAGTACGTGCTTTGCACGTCGGTCAAGAAGCCGCTGGCGTACGGGTCCAGCGTGTCGAGGTCGTACCCCAAGCCCACGGTCAGCGTGCCGCCGCGGTCTTGGGCGGCAGTCATTCCGCCTAGCAGAAAAATCACACCCAATCCCTGGAGCGCGTACCGTCGCAGTTCTCGCTTCACGTCCCACCTCCTAGACCTGCCTCGAGACGATTGATTTTGCTGCTCGAGTCAAGAATAGTTTGCAATTATGCGGTGAAGCAGGTAACTTGTCAATCGCCTACAAATTCCGTAGAGCGGAATGGAGACCGTGATGATCCCCAACCCATCCGCCCCCCAAAGCCCCGCGCCGCCTGCGGGTGACGCCGCGCTCGGGCGTCGTTTGACCGCGCTGACCATCGGCATTGACCGCTTTGAACGCCGCGCTTCCGGCGGCGAGGGCGCGCTGGACAGTGAAGGGCTCGTGCCGATTTACCTCGGGGACGAACTCGTTCCGCCGCTCGAACTGCGCGACTGGGACGACGCGCTCGCGCAGTTGGACGACCTCGAGCGCGAGGCTTCCAGTTACCCGCAAGGCTCGAGACGCCAATTTCTGCTGGACATGACCGATTCGGTGCGTTGCGCCGTGCAACTGTTTCGCGGCGATTCCTTGAGTTTCGCGGACAAGCTCACGCGTTTGGTTGGCGTGCCCGCCGCGCCCGTGGACAGCGCGCGGCTCGAGGCGTTGCGGGCGGACGTGAACGCGCACCTCGAGCGGGCGGGCTACCGCAACGGCACGCTCGCGGAACGCGCCCGACGCTGGGAAGACGAACGCTTCGTGGACCCGGCGCTCATCGAAGAAACCTTCAACGCCTTGATGCTCGAGGCTCGGGCGCGCACCGACCGGCTGGTCTACCAGACCGGCGAGTACACGATGCGCCTGCATCCGGTGCGCGGCGTGCCCTACACGGCGCGGTGCAGTTTCGCCAAAGGGCAGATGGACCTGAACCTCGATCTTCGTTTTTCACATGCTGCACTGAAGCACCTCGTTGCCCACGAGGTCTTTCCAGGGCACTCGACGCAACTCTTGGCGACGCGCGACTGGGCTTCAACCGGAGAGAGCACGCCGGACGTGCTGCTCTGCACCGCCAACACCGTCGTCGGCGCGATCCAGGAGGGCATCGGGGATCAGGGCATTCACCTGATCGAATGGGCGACCGAAGACGACGATCACCTCTATCTGGCATTGCGCCGCCTGCGCACGGCGAGCGCGACGAGTGCGGCGTGGTACCAGAGCGGCGAGGGCTGGGATTTGGCGCGGGTGCGCGACTGGCTCGAGGCGAGCTGCTTTCCGCAAACGGCGTGGCTCGAGGGGCGGTTGCGCTTCGCGGCGCACCCGTTTCGCGGGGCGTTCATCGCCTCGTACTGGTTCGGGGACGAAGCCGTGCGCGAAGCCCGCGAGCGCGCCGGGGCGGACGGTCGCACGGCGTTCGTGCGTCACCTGTACGGCACGATGAACAGCGTCGCCTCGCTGGGGCAGTTCGAGGTCGCGCGGTGAGCGGCGGCTCGAGCCCAGTCTTCACGGGTCGCACGGCTCGAGGGACAGCATTGCGCTCGAAGGACGCGTTCTCGAGACTTTTTAACTCGAGGCATCTGCACAGCGTGGCTTGTCAGCGCGCCCCGCTGTCACGCAAGATGGGGCTCTAAATGCGCCGCGAACCGTCACATCCCTCACAGAGTCCGCTCGCGGTCACGCAGGTTCCAACGCTCACCGAGGAACGCGACGCCAACTCCAGCGTGCGCGCGGTGGAACGAGCCCTGCAACTGATCGAAGTTTTCGCACGCTCACGCGGACCGCTCTCGATCACCGACCTGTCCAAAACCGTGGACCTCGCGCCGAGCACCGTGCACCGACTGGTGCAAACCTTGATGGCGCTCGGGTACGTCGTGCAGTACGCGGAATCCAAGCGCTACGGGGTCGGGCGCGGCATCGCCGAAGTGACGCGGACGATGGTGCTCAAGTACGAATTCACGCGCCACGCGCAGCCGTTCTTGGACGCGCTGGTGGAGCAAACCGGCGAAACCGCCAGCCTATCCGCGCTCTATGGTCCGAGCGCGATTTACCTCAACCAGTCCGAGAGCAAAAACGTCATGCGCGTCTCCAACGGCGTCGGCAGCCTCGTGCCGCTGCACTGCACAGCGGCTGGGAAGATCTTTTTGGCAGACTTCGCACCGCGCACCTTGCGCGACACCTTGCAGCACACGGGGCTCGAGGCGCTGACCCAACATTCGATCACGACGCGCAAAGCGCTGGACAAGGAACTCGAGCGCGTCAAGAAACTTGGCTACGCCGTGGACAACGAGGAGTTCGCGCTCGGGGCGCGTTGCATTGCCACGGCGTTGCGCGGCTCGTCGGGCGCGGTGGTTGCCGCGATCAGCCTTTCCGCGCCCGCCAGTCGCTTGCCCGTGGAGCGCGTGCCTGAGGTTGCCGTGCTCGTGCAGCGCGCGGCTGAGGAATTCGCGCGGCAACTGCGCCGTCCGTAAGGGTCTCGAGGTTGGCTCGAGGCACTGACAAAAAGTTTGGGCTGCACGGCAACTCGAGACCGCATCTCACAACCCGCACCGGGGAGGAACACGAACAACATGGTGAACGTCTTGATCTGCTCGTACCTCGAGCCGGAGTTGGTTGAACGCATCCGTGCGGTAGACGACCGGCTCGAGGTTTGTTACGAACCAGAGTTGCTGCCCAAGCCGCGTTACCGCGCCGACCACGTGGGCAGTCCGCTCGAGCGCACGCCAGAACAGCAAGCGCGCTGGGAGCACTTGCTGGGCGAAGCCGAGGTGCTGTTCGACTTCGATTACACGGGCGTCTCTGCGCTTCCAGAACGCGCCAAAAAAGTGCGTTGGATTCAGGCGACCAGCGCGGGCATCGGGCAGTTCGTGCACCGCCAGAACTACGCGCGCATGAACGCCGTGTTCACCACGTCCAGCGGCGTGCACGCGCGTCCACTCGCGGAGTTCACAATCATGAGCCTGCTCGAGGTGGTGAAAAAGCGTGACCTCGCCCGGAGCCTGCAATTGGAGCGGCGCTGGCAGCGCTTTGCGACCGACGAACTGTCCGGCAAGACCTTGGCAATCGTCGGGCTCGGACGCATCGGCAAGGAAGTCGCGCGGCTCGCCAAAGCCTTTGACATGAGCGTCACCGCCACGAAGCGCCACACCGACGGGCAAACGGCAGCGATGCTCGAGGTGGACGGCTTGCGTCCGTGGACGGAACTGAACGCGCTGCTCTCAGACGCGGATTTTGTCTGCTTGGCGTGTCCGCACACGCCGGAGACCGACGGGCTGATCGGACCAGCCCAGTTCGCGGCGATGAAACCGGGTGCGACCCTGGTCAACGTGGCTCGAGGGGCAGTGGTGCAGGAAACCGCGCTGCTCGAGGCGTTGCGCTCCGGGCACCTCGGGTACGCCGCGTTGGATGTGACGGCAGTCGAGCCGTTGCCGCCGGAGAGCCCGCTGTGGGCGATGCCGAACGTGTCCATCTACCACCACTCCGCCAGCACCAACGACCGCGAGAACGACCGCATCGTGGACATCTTCACCGACAACCTGCGGCGCTACCTGGACGGCAAACCGCTGGTCAATCAACTGAATTTGGAACGGATGTACTGATGCTTGCCACCGAGCGCCTCGAGATCACCCTGCCCGAGTACCAAGCGCGCGTGCGCGCCCTGCAAACCCGGCTCGAGAACGCGGGGCTGGACGGCATGGTCGTCTTCGGTCCCACACGCGTCGCGTACCTGAGCGGTTTTTTCTTCGCCGCCACGGAGCGCCCGATTGCCCTCGTCGTGCCCACAGCGGGCGACGTGGCGATGCTGATCCCGCGCCTCGAGACCGAGCATCTGGCACTGCAAGCGCCGCAGGTCGGTCGCGCGGTGGTCTACCCCGAATATCCGGGCGGCGGCAGTGGGCGTCACCCAATGCGCTTCTTGCTCGAGTTGTTGACCGATTTGAAACTGGCAAACTCGAGGCTGGCTTGCGACGTGGACGGCTATGAACACCGTTGGGGCTACCGTGGACCGCGTTTGAGCACTCTGCTCGAGCATCCCGTTTCCGAGCGCCTCGAGTTGATTGACGACGCCCGCATGGTCAAGTCCCCGGCGGAAATCGCGCTCATCACCGAAGCCTGCCGCTGGGGGGACCACGCCCACCGCCTGATGCAAGACATGATCCATGAAGGGGCGAGCGAACTCGAGGTCTCCCAAGCCGCCAGCCTGCACGCCACCAAAGACATGCTGGCGGCGCTCGGTGCGCGCTACGCACCAAAGTCCCGCGAGGGCAAACCCGCCAACGCGATGTTCATTCGCGGCGCGAACACCGCCAACCCGCACGGCTTGCACGAACCCGGCGGGGTGCGCGTGGGCGATGTGCTCGTCACCGGGGCATACGGCGTCGTCGGCGGGTACGAATCCGAACTCGAGCGCACGATGGTCGTCGGTGAACCCAGCCCTGAATTCCAGCGGTACTTCGCGGCGATGATGCAGGCGCGGCAATGCGCGTTTGACGCACTGCGCCCTGGACGGCGCTGCTGCGACATGGAACGCGAGGTCAGTGCGTTCATCCACGACGAACTGGGCATGGGTGCGCTGATGCGTCACCACACCGGGCACGCGTTCGGGCTCGAGGGGCACGAGCACCCGTTTTTGGACTTGGACGACGAGACGGTGATTGAAGCCAACATGATTTTTTCGATTGAACCTGGCGTGTACGTGCCCGGTTTCGCGGGCTTCAGGCACTCGGACACGGCGCTGGTCACGCAGGACGGGTGCCGCAACCTGTGCACGTATCCGAGCAGCCTCGAGCTATTGACACTTTACTGATCCCGGCGTCTTTGGCTTCACAAAAAGTACCAGAAACCTCGTATGGGACATGGACCAGCATTCAGCTGGGGCGACCGGTCTCAGTACGTACAACACGCCTTGCATTTTCCGCCTTGCTCCAACCTGTCATTTCAGCGTGTTGTACGCCGCTGTGATAGCAAATTTCACGTTGAAGAGAGAATTTCGGAAATTCTCTCTTCAACGGCGAGCGTTGCGCGTCACGCCTTGCGTGCATGGGCACGACGCGCACATGGGTGCGACGCAAGTAGAAACGAAACAGCGGTGGAACCGAAGTTGAGAAAAACACCTTGTTTTTTCTCAACGAAGGTGAAAACCGCTGTGACTCCTTTTGGTCGGGTTACGTTTTGAGGCATCATCTCAAAACGTCAACGCAGGGTACTTGGCGGGTCACGACTCTCGAGTGCGCGGTCGTGTCTTGAACTTTCCCATGCTGCACGGGCGAACACGTTGTGCCCTGCTTACATGGCTGTGACGTTCGCCCTTAGGTCAACGGCTCGAGGTCGTGCCCTTACGCCTCGCGCACGAACTTCAACTTCGCGTCCAACAACAACTGCGCGCTCTGGAATGGTTTCATGCGGTAATCCTTCGGCGACAGCGCCATCGTTCCGGTCGTCGTGAAGGTCGCAATCAGCACCGCCATCAGCGCTTCCGCCATGCCCGCGCCCAAACACGTGTGCGCGCCTGCGCCGTAGGGGTTCATCGCGCCGGGTTGCTTGTGTTCGTTCCTGGGTGCCAAAAATCTCGAGGGGTCGTATTTGTCAGGCTCGAGGAAGAGCTGCGGGTCGCGGCTGGCGGCGTTCATGTGCATCATCAACTTCTGCCCGGTTTTGATTTGAAAGCCTCTGAATTCAAAGTCGGTTTTGGCGTGGCGCGTGGGCAGGTTGGCGATGGTGTGGAAACGCATCGTCTCCAAAACTGCCGCATGGAGGTTCTTCAGTTCGCGCATCGCTTCGGGTGGAAAGCCCGCGTCCAGGACGGCTCGAGATTCGGTTTGCACTTTTGCCAACCACTCGGGGCGGCGGTAGAGTTCGTACAGCGTGAGCGCGACCGTGTTGACCACGGTGTCCAGCCCCGCGACGTAGGGCATCAGCACCATGAACAGCAACTCCTCGCTGTTCATCAACTCTGGGTCCTCGAGCATCAAGGTTTTGAGGTCGGTGACGTAACTGGACGGCGCGTCGTTCGCGTCAATGACCTCCTGCGCGAACGCGCGGATGCTCGCCTTCGCACGCACGTAACGCTCGCGTTGGAGTGCGCTGCGCGGCGTGGAACCGATCAGGTTGATGCCAAGTTGCGTGTGCCACCAGGTCATGAAGTCTGCCAAATGCGCGCCCGGTTTGCGCCCCAAGGTCAGCGTGCCCACGCTGTCCGCGACGAGGCGCTGCACGACACCCAAAAGTTGAAACGGCACACCGATCTCGAGACTGGTCAATGATTCTCGAGCCAGCGCGACGACTGCTGGGATCCCCTCGAGCACGCGCGATTTGGAGAACCCCGCGCGGGCCGCCTTGCGGTATTTGAGGTGCCGTTCCCCTTCGAGCATTGTAATCACGTGTCGCCCGCCGAACTCGCGGATGATCGCCTCCCAGGTTTGCCAGGCGTCCATTTCCCCGGTGTTCTTGTTCAGCGCGTCCACCGCGTCAGGACCGCCGATGACGACGAATTCGCTGCCCAGCACGCGCACGCGGTAGCAAGAGCCGTGCTTGGCGTACTGGCCTTTGAAAAAACCGTCGGCGTTTTGAATGATCGGCAGCAGGCTGCCGATCACGGGCAATCCATCGGCAAGCGGGGGCGGGGCGTAGGTCATGCAACCACTGTACGCCGCAGCGGTGAGGCGGTTGGTCTGATAGGACTGCCTGGACGTGGGCAGCAAGGTTCGTGCACCGCAAACCAGCCTCGGGGTCCTCAGGTGGCGCTCGAGGGCAGCGCCTCTCGGGCAGCGCCGCCCGAACCCAACGCGCGTTCTGCCAAGCGCTCCCCGGCTTCGGCGAACGGGCGGAACACCAGCGTTGCCCCCGCGCGCTCGAGCAAGGGTTCTTCGTCGGCGTGGTGCGACACGGTGGCGAGCTTGCCTGTGAACCCGCGGCGCTTGAGGCTTTCAATCGTGCGCACCCGAGCCTCCAAATCCGGTGCGGTGACGATCACGCCGCGCAGCGCGCCAAACTCGAGCCTGTCCCACAACTCGCTGTCCTCGGCGTCGCCGTAGAGCACGCGCCTGCCCTTGGCGCGGTGACGCTCCAATTTTTCAGGGTCGTTGTCCAAGCCCACGACGCGTTCACCGGCCGCCTCCAAGCTCTTGTACGCCGCGCCGCCCGTGCGACCCATGCCGACGACGAGCCAACTGGCCTTTCCAAGGCGCGTCGGTTCGCGGTCAGGGTGCTCGCTGGCGCGTTCAAAGCGCTCCAGCCACGGCTCCAAACGCGTGTACAAGCTGTGCACCTGGCGGTTCAAGGGCGCGGCGACCGCCAGGGAAACGGCGATCACCAACCCCAGCAAACTCGCCCAGTCCGCGGACAAGCGCCCACTGGCGATCAGTGGCGCGACGACGATCAGTGCGAACTCGCCGTAGCTGCTCAGCGCCATCGCGGTCACGAACGCGGTCCGGGCGCGCAACCCGAAGCGCGTGAACAACACGAAGAACAAACCCCCTTGCAAGGGCAGCACGGCGAGCATCAGCGCGCCCCAGGGCAGCAACTCGAGGCTTGGCAGTCCGCCCAATCCGATGCCCAGGAAGAACGCGACCAGAAACGCTTCTTTCAAACCCCACAGCACCTTGGACAACTCGCTCGTCTGGCTGTGCCCGGCGAGCACCGCGCCGAAGGCGAGCGCGCCGAGTTCCGGGGAGATGCCCACCACGCGCCCCGCTTCGCCGCCCGCGAGCGCCAATGCCAAGCCGAACATCAGCAGCAATTCGTCGTGCCCGCTTTTGGACAACAGCCAAATCGCCACAGGACGCAGCAACGGCAACGCCAGAAACCCGAGCGCCCACACCGTCGGCGTCTTGCCGCCCGCGAAGACCAACAGCCCAATCGCCACCAAGTCTTGCAAGATCAAAATGCCCACGGCGACGCGCCCGTGAAAGCTGTTCAACTCGCGGCGGTCCTCCAGGAGCTTGATCGCCAACACCGTGCTCGAGAACGCCAAGCCCACCGCGACGTACAAGGCGTTCGTGAACCCCAAGAGCCCGACAAAAATGGCGAGCATCACCGCGCTCGAGATCACCAAATGCAATCCGCCAACGCCCAGCACCTCCACGCGCACGAGGTTTTGCACGCGCAGCTTTAACCCCACGGTGAACAAGAGCAGCCACACGCCGACCTGCGCCAGGTGCGTCAAGGCGTCGTCGGCGCGCACGCCCATCAGGTACAGCGCAAAGCCGGACACGAGGTAGCCGACGAGCGGCGGCAACCCAATACGCGTACCCAGCCACCCCGCGAGGTACGCGGCACCAACCCAGAGCACGTCCATTGCAGTGAGCCTAACGCAAAGCGGTCGTTCGAGGCTCGAGCGATGGCTTCGGTTGGGGTTGCGTTTACAGCATTTCCCAAGCTCCACTCCCACCCCGCCTTGCGGCTGTGTGTCCGTTTGAAAAAGAGAACTGCTGATTTGTTCGACTTGTCCAACTCGCCAGGTTTGTGACCGCTTTTTGTCACAAACCTGGGAACCGCTGTAGAAAAACCAATCGCGTTTTGTAGGGACGCAGCGCGTTGCGTCGCTACCCACGCAAGCCACGGTACATTCACAGCTTAAGGTTCGGGCGAACGCAAAGAGAGAAACAGAACTCGAGACTCGAGGTCAGGAACTTGCGCTGGTGTACGAGCGCAACGCAAAGCGCCAGAACAACCGCGACGCGACGAGCAGCACAGCGGCGATGATGAACGCCCCCAGCAACGCGTTCCCCTCGAGCCGCCCAGTGAAGGCTTGCGCGGGCACGGTGGTGATGAATGCAATGGGGATGACGAAAGTGAAGAACGTTCTGACCCAACCGGGAAACGCGGTCACGGGAAATTGCCCCGCGCGGTAAAAGCCCCAGAACAACTCGGTGACGTTCTCTACGCGCACGAACCAGAAGGCGCTGGTGGAGAGCATGAACCAGATGCCGTAGACGATGGCATACGCGGTCAAAAGCAGCGCCAACCCCAGGGCGACGTTGACGACGCTCGAGCCGAGTTGCGCCAGCGCCCAGACGATGATGCCCAAACCGAGCACCACGTCTGGGAGGCGCAGGATGTTGACGTTGCGGAAACTGACCAGGAATTGCGCGTCAATGGGTTTCAAGAGTGTGAAATCCATCGTGCCCGTGCGGACGCCTTCGGCGATGCGGTTGAGGTTCGGGGTCAAGAGCATGCTGATCAGTCCGTCGAACAGCGTGAACACGCCGACGATCACGGCTGCCTCCAAGAACGTCCACCCACCGACGTTGGTGCTGCCCGCGAACAGGATGCTGATGCCCAAGAACGTGCCCAAGGCGCGCAGCGCGGTTTCAATCAGGTTGACCACGAAATTCGCGCGGTACTCCAACTGCACGCTCAAGCCCGCGCCGACGAAAATGCCGATCAAGCGCGCGTAGCGCTGAAGGTTCACGCGCCCACCGCGCCGTAGCGCCTGCGCCCGAGGTGCCACAACAGTTGAAACAGCGCGAACGTCCCCGCCAGCCACAGCACCTGCACGCCGATCACGCGCCAAATTTCACTCCACTCGAGCGCCCCGGTGAGGATGCGTGCTGGGTAATAGACGATGTACGGGAACGGCAACCAGTCCAGAATCGGGCGCAACCAATCGGGGTAGAACGACAGCGGTGCGAAGCTGCCCGCGAGCATCACCGACAGAATGAAGTACAACTCGTCCAACGCGGTCGCGTTCTCGAGCCAGAAGCAGCACAGCCCGATGCAATACGCGATCAAAAACCGCACCATGAACGCCAGCGTGATCGCCAGGAGGAACGCCAGCAGGTGCGGCACGCTCGCCACCAAGCGCGTTCCCGGTACGAGCAGCACGCCCGCCAGCAGAATCAGCACGATGAACGGTCCGCGCACGAAACGCTCGGTGACGTGCTGCGCCAAAAACTCCCAGAACGGATTGATCGGCCGCAAGAGCTTCGTGGAGAAGGTGCCTTGGCGGATGGAGAAATCCAACTCCCACGCGACCCAGGCGACGACCATCTGCCCGCTCAGCCACGCCGCCAAGAAGTACGCAGCAAAGTCCTGCGCGCTGAAACCGCCGACGCTGCCGCCCTCACTTTGCGCCTTGCCGATCCAGACCGCCATCATCACCAGCGGCACCGTGCCCGACAGCATCCAGATCACGATTTCGGCGCGGTACGCGGTCATGTGCGCCAGCCACGTGTTGAACATCACGCTGGCTTTGCGCCAGTTCGCCGTCCATGGGTTCACGCGCGCACCAAGTCACTCTCGAGCGGTGCTGGCTCGAGGATCGGCGCTTGGTTGAACAACTGCCCGATGACCTCCTCGATGGGCGGGTCTTCGATGGTGATGTCGGCGACGCGCAAATCACCGAGCAACTGCGCGCTGCGGCTCGAGACTTCAGATCGGGGCACGCTCAACTCCGCGTTCAAGCCCTCGAGAGTAACCACCGTGCCATAGCGCTCGAGGCTCGCCCTGGGCGTGTCCACCTCGAGTTGCAACTTGATGACCTTCGCCGGACTGCCCGCGTCCACCAACGCACTCAAGTCCCCGTCGAACTTCACGCGCCCCTTGTCAATCACGACGATGCGGGTGCAGAGTGCCGTTACGTCCGCCATGTAATGGCTGGTCAGGATCACCGTGGCGTTGTGGCGCGCGTTGTACTCGCGCACGAACTCGCGGATGCGGACCTGCATGTTGACATCCAAACCAATCGTCGGTTCGTCCAAGAAAAGAATCTTGGGTTTGTGCAACAGGGCCGCCGCCAACTCGCACTTCATCCGCTCGCCCAGGGAGAGCTTGCGCACCTGCTTCTTCAAGATGTCCTCTAAACCGAGCAGTTCAGTGAACTCTGCCATCGTCGCGCGGTAATCGGTATCGGTGATCTCGTAGATCGCTTGGTTGACCAGGAAGCTGTCCAGCGCAGGCAAATCCCAGATCAATTGCTGTTTCTGACCCATGACGAGCGTGATCGTTTTGAGAAAGTCTTTCTTGCGCTCGAACGGCACGAACCCAGCGACTCGAGCCGTGCCCTTCGATGGGTGCAGCAACCCGGAAAGCATCTTCAGTGTCGTCGTCTTGCCCGCGCCGTTCGGACCCAGGAAGCCGATCATCTCGCCCTGCCCCAAATTCAAATCCACGCCGTCCACCGCGCGCACAGTCTTCGTCTTGCGGTTGAAGAACCCTTTGAGGCTCCCCATCAACCCCGGCTCTTTCTCCGCCACGACGTAGTGTTTCTCCAAGCCGCGAACTTCAATCATGGATGCCCCTTTCGAGGTTCGCTGCTCGAGCCTCACGCGCCTTGGGATTGTAACAGAACGTATTTTAATCGGTGAATTCGCGCATCATCAGAATGGCTTAGTCGCTCGAGCTGCGTTCAAACGCCGTTGCCGGGGCTCGAGCAAAGAAGGGCGATCACGAGGATCGCCCCTACGAAAAACAATATCCACAGCGCGGTCTCGAGCCCTTGAAGTTGCCTCTCCCACTAGGGAGAGGCCGCGCGCAGCGCGGGAGAGGGAGACGAAGCGCAGCGAGTTGCCGTTCGTCCCTCGAGACCGGTCTGACCTCGAGCGTGTCGTTGTTCACGCGTCGCAAGGGCGAACATTCAGTTCGCCCCTACGCAATGGCTCGAGCTGGAGGGCGGAGGCGCGTATCTCGAGAAGTCGGTCAGGTTGTCTTGTCCACCACGCCCGATTTGTTGATGATCTGCGCCGCCAACACCGTTTGAATCACGCCTTGAATCTGCGCGGCGGTTTGCGTGCCCGCGCCGCCCGCTTCGCCGCCGGACACGGTGACGAGCTTGGCTTGCGCGAGCGCGTCCGCGATCATCGGCACGAGTTGCGGCAGCATCTCCACTTGGCGGTAACGCAGGTACAGCTCGCCGCCGTCGGCGATGGCTTGGTTGACTTTTTGAATGGCTGCGGCGTTGGCTTCGGCGATGGTGCTGATCCGCACGGCTTGGGCTTCGGCATCGGCTTTGGCGTTGATCCGCATGCGGTCGGCGTCCGCTTCGGCTTGCGCGGTTTGTGTGGCGCGCAGCTCGGCGCTGCGTTGCGCGGCGAGCGCGTCTTGTTTGAGCGCTTCGGCTTGGGCGACCAGGGCGGCGTTGCTGGCTCGGGTTTGTTCAAGCTCGCGGTTCTTGTCGCTGATCGCACGTTCGGCTTCCAATTGCGCCTCTTTGGCGCGGCGGGCTTGCTGGGTGCTGACGATGTCGGCGCTGGCTTGGGCTTCGGCGGCACTCTGGCGACGGCGGGCGTCGGCGACTTCAGATTGCACGACTTTGATGTTGAGGCTGTTGAAGATCAAGCCCAAGTCGGTGAGTTCTTTGCTGCACGCCTTGCGGATGATGATGGCGAGTGGATCGTCGTCCTCTTCGGCGACTTTGGAGACCTTGACGGTTTCGTCGCTCGAGGCGGTGCGGGCGCTGAACAGTTGGTCGTGCGTGAGCAGGTTGATCGCGCGGCGACCGGCGCTCGAGAGCAGGTCGTTCAGAATTGCCATTTGTTCAATGTCGGGTTTGGAGAAAAAGCGGTTGGCAGCGGTTTTGATCAGTGCGTCCGTCTCGCCGACGCTGACGATGGCGCTCGCCAAGACGCGCACCTTGATCGGGCGCGGCACGCCGTGCGCGTCGATGTCCGCGGTTTGGTCGGTGATGTCCAAGTCCACGTTGATCGCCTTGCTGGAAAGGGTCGTGCCTGTGGTCAAGAGCGGCACTTCCAGGCTTTTGCCGGGACCGCGGTAGATGCTGGTCGTGCCGCTCAGCCACGAAACCATGCGGATCGTGCCCGCTTCGACGTTGCGCAGGAAGCTGGAGACGATCAAGGGAATGACGATCAGGATGACGAACAGGGCGACGATGATGGGAACGAACACACCGAGATCCATACAGACTCCTTTGGGCTCGAGGGGCGATTCCCTCGAGCGTTGAAACCGAGATTGTTTTTAAAGCAGTTTCGAGACCGTGCAGTTGCCTTGGGCGTCCACCGCTTCGACCCGCACCGCGTCGCCCGTTCTGACCTCGAGCCCGCGCTGTTCGGGAACGAGCGTGCCGAGCACCTGGCGGACTTGTCCGTCCAACTCCAGTTGCACGAGTCCAGAGCCGCGTTCGTCGAAGTTCATCACCGCCCTGGCTTTGGCGTGCACGCGACTGTTCAAGGTGTCGGCAGGCGCGGACGCAAAGCGCAGCAATGCGTTCCAGTACGGGGTGACGACCAGCCGCTCGAGGGCGAGCGCGCCGCACACGGCGAACACGAGCGCCGCATTGAATGGCAGCAGGGTGTCGGCGACCAAACCGCTCGCCCCGAACCCCAGCGCGAGGCTGAACAGCACGCGCGGCGAGAGGAAGGTCAGCCAGCGCAACGCGCCCGGCGGCTGTCCATCCGCGTGGTGGCTCGGGTGCCCGTGACCCGAGTGACCGTGGCTCGAGGCGTGACCCGAGTGACCGTGGCTCGAGTGTCCCGCTCCCCCTGCCTCGTGTCCGTGCGCACCGTGTCCGCCATGTCCATGTCCGCTGTGCGCGAAACCGAACACCGCCATCGCCACCAACCCGAGCAAGCCCAACACCATCGCCGCCAAGAACATCAGCTTTCGCCTCCAGGTGTCCAGTACGCCCCACCGTGCCGTTTCGTTCCGACCGCGTGCGCCAGAGACAGCGGGTTGTACACTGCCTCAGCATGAAACTCCTCGTCGTCATTCACCGCGACAACGCCGCCCTGGAAGCGTTCTTTCAAGACGTGCGCCGCGAAAACCTCGCTGGGTTCACCGTGCTGCGCTCGAGCGGCGTGGGTCGCACGAGTGAACGCGTGCCTTTGGAGTTCAGCGGTGGTGGATTGCTGAGTCTGCTGACGGGCAGCGGCGAAGCGGGCAGGCTCGAGAACACCACCGCGCTCAGCTTCGTGGACGACACCAGGCTCGAGCGCGTGCTGGCGATCCTGCGCACGCACCTGACCGATTTGAACAAGCCGGGCAGCGGGTTGTACGCGGTGCTGAACGTGGAAACCAGCGGCGGTCTCGAGTGAGTGAGTTTTTGGAACTGGCGTTGGTGCTCGCGGTCGTCATTGTGGGCGCAAAGTTGTTCGGCTACTTCACCAGCCGCATCGGGCAGCCGATGGTCGTCGGTGAAATCGCGTTCGGGTTGATCTTGGGTCCGACGGTGCTGAACTTCCTGGGCTGGCCGCTGTTCACGCACGCCGAAACCACGCGCGAGGTCGTGCATTTGCTCGCAGAACTCGGCGTCTTGCTGCTGATGTTCCTCGCCGGGCTCGAGACCGATCTGGTCGCCATGCGCAAAGTCGGCATTCCTGCGTTCAGTGCCGCCGTGGGCGGCGTGGTGCTGCCGTTCCTGGGGGGTTGGGGACTGGCGAGCGCCGCTGGGTTGCCGCTTGGAGAGAGCGTCTTCATCGGCACGATCCTGACCGCCACCAGCGTCAGCATCAGCGCGCAGACCTTGATTGAACTGGGCAAATTGAAGACTCGAGAAGGCATGACCATTCTGGGTGCGGCGGTGATTGACGACGTGATCGGCATTCTGATGCTCAGCGTGGTTGTCGCCGTGTTCGCCGTTGGCTCGAGCGAAGGGGCGGAAACCGCCGCTGCCGTGCCCGTCTGGCTCGTCGCTTTGAAGATGGTCGCGTATTTCGCCGTCGCCGTGCTGCTCGCGCCCGTGGCACGCTGGTTCGTCGGCACTTTTTCCAAATTGCCGGTCAGCGAAGCCCTGCTCGCGGGCGCACTGGTCGTCGCGCTGGTCTACGGTTTCGGCGCGGAAGTGCTGGGCGGCGTCGCCGCGATCACGGGCTCGTACCTGGCGGGCGTCGTTTTGGGGCAAATCGCGCAGAAACACGACCTCGAGGAGAAAGCCAGGGTCTTGGTCTACAGCCTGTTCGTGCCCGTGTTCTTCGTGGACATCGGCTTGCGCGCCAACCTGATCGAAGCCTTTCAGGGACCGTTGGCGCTGTTCGGTGTGGGTGTTGTCGTCGTCGCCCTGCTCGGGAAAGTCATCGGTAGCGGCGCGGGCGCACTGCTCACCCGCTTCACCCCAGCGGAATCCTTGCGCGTCGGTGTTGGCATGATCTCCCGTGGCGAGGTCGGGCTCATCATCGCGGGCATCGGCTTGGCGCGAGGCGTGATCAACCAAGACATCTTCAGCATCATGGTCTTGATGGTCGTCGTCAGCACCTTGGTCACGCCGGTTTTCTTGCGTTTGACCTTCGGCAAAGCAGAAACGGCACAAGCCGGGGATTGAAGGCCTCGAGGGTGTGCGGCGTTGCGAAGGGCGATCACAAGGATCGCCCCTACGGGACGTGGTTTTGTGATTCGCGCGTCTCGAGACACCGGTTCACTCCGTGGGCTCGAAAGGACAAGTTTCGCGCAGGGGAGAAGCCCATCTTCGTCCCCCACCGAGTTTGGAGGTCCTTTGCCCCAAACTCTGAATCTCCAGAACGGAAGCAGCCGATTCGCCGACCTCGAGCCTTGGGGGACGCCCGAGTGGATCAGGTTTTCTGGCTCAACCTCGCTCGCTGCGCCAAGTCTGCGCTGTCAAACGGTAATGTACTTCCTCGTCTTGACGGTCGCGCATCGCTTCGTCGTCCAGATACATCCCGGCTTTCAACAGGACGCGTCCTGACGAGGCGTTTTCGCGCAGGTGGAACGCCTGCACGACCTCAACGTTCAGCACCGTGAAGCAGTACTCGAGCATCGCGCGCACGGCTTCGGTCATGTAGCCTTGGTTCCAGTACACTGGGGCGAGCGCGTACCCAAAGTCAACGCGTCCCAATTCCGGTTCGTTGGTCAATTGCAAACCAATCCAACCAATGATTTCGTCACCGTCCTTGAGCCGAATTGCGCTGTGATGTGAGGTGCGCGGCTGACCAGATTCGCTTGAAATGGTCTCCTCGAGCCATGAACGCAACGCGGCAGGTTCGGCGGGCAAATAATCGTTGGTGCGGGTCACGTCTGGATTGCTGCTGATGGTGAGAAGTTGCTCGAAGTCTTCCAGGCGCAAGTCTTGTATCTCGAGGCGCTGGGATTGAACATGCATGGGGACACGATACAGAACAAAAATTCAAGCCAGCAATCACTCCAACGGCGTATGTCGGATCCGGTCATTGAATCACCCCCATTTTTACAGTTGGCTCGAGGTGTTTTGTTGGGCTCGGCGCAAACAAGCCGGGTGGCGGTTGACGCCGTGACCTCAAGCGTTAAGCTGGGACGCGTGACCGCGACGCCGCCAACGACCACGCGCAAGCACGTGACCGTGCACACGGACGGCTCTTGTCTGGGCAATCCGGGCGCGGGCGGGTGGGCAGCGGTGCTCGAGTACACCTCCGGCAGCGGACAGCGCAAGACCTTGGAACTGAGCGGCGGCGAGGCGCACACGACGAACAACCGCATGGAGTTGATGGCGGCGATTCGGGCGTTGGAAGCGCTCAAAGAGCCGTGCACGATCACGCTGCGTACCGACAGCAAGTACGTGCAGCATGCCTTCACGAAGCAGTGGTTATCTGGCTGGCAGCGCAACGGCTGGGTGACGAGCACGAAGGAACCGGTCAAGAACAAAGACCTCTGGCTCGAGTTGCTCGCGCTGACCAAAACGCACGACGTGCGTTGGGATTGGACAAAGGGGCACGCGGGCGATCAGCTCAACGAGCGCTGTGACGTGCTGGCGCGCACGGCCGCCAAAAGCTTCTTGTGACGTGGCTCGAGCGGGTCAAACAGAGCTTCCACCCTGGGCGCGAGTTCACCCCGGCGCACGCGGAACGCACGATGCGGCTCTCCATTTTGGAGGGCGGCTTTGCGATGTTTTTCATCAATTGGACGACGGGCAGTGTGCTCACCGGGTACGCGTTGCAACTCGGCGCGACGCCGTTTGAACTGGGTTTGATCGCCAGCGTGCCGCTGTTGGGGCAGGTCTTGGCGCCGTTCATCGCTTGGCTCGCGGGGCACGTTGGGCGGCGCAAATCCTTGACGATTGCCACGGCGTTCGTCGGGCGCGGCATTTGGGTCTTGGCGGCGATGCTGCCGTTGATCGCGCCGCCCGAGAGCCGCAGCGTACTCTTGATCGTCTTGATCGCCGTGTCCGGGATCTTCCTGGCGGGCAACGGCGCATTGTGGACGGCGTGGATGGGTGATGTCGTGCCCCCGGAGCGGCGTGGGCGCTATTTTGGCTTGCGCGGCGGGGTGCTCGGCGTGGTCGGGATGATCGCCAACCTGCTCGGTGGGGCGTTCGTGGACGCCGTGCCCGCACCGCTGAGTTTTCAACTCGTGCTCGGCATGGCGGTGCTGAGCGGCACGGTCGCCAACATCTTGCTGTTCACCCAGTCTGAGCCGCCGGTGACGACCGCGCGCTTGCCTTTGCTCGAGACGTTCACCGTGCCGTTTAAAGATGCGAATTTCCGCCGTTTTCTGTGGTTCGCGGCGTACTGGACGTTTGCAATTTTGACCGTGGCGCCGTTCATCATCCCGTACTTCTTGCAGCATTTGAAGATGAGTTACACGCAGGTTGCGCTGTGGAGCGTCATCGCAGCGGTCAGTGCATTGGTGCTTTCACCGCAGTGGGGACGCTTGGCGGACCGCGTCGGCAACAAGCCGATCTTGGAGATCACGACCATCGGTGCGGGCACGCTGCTGCCGCTCACTTGGCTCCTGGCCACGCCCGGCAATTTGTGGCCCATTTGGATCAGCGGCGTGGTGGACGCGCTGATCTGGGGTGCGATTGGACCGGCGCAGTTCAACCTCTCGCTCTCGAGCGCGCCCAGGGAGAACCGCGCGAGCTTCATCGCCGTGCTGAGCGCGGTCACGGGGCTGACCGGCTTCGTCGGCGGGCTCTTGTCGGGCGTGCTGCTGAACGCCTTTGGAACATTGGGAACGGCGCGGCTTTGGGGCGGCTACGAGTGGACCTCTTACCACTGGCTGATCGTGTTCAGCGCCCTGCTGCGCACCCAAGCCTGGCGCTTCCTGCGTCCGTTGCACGAAGAGGGCGCTTGGCGCACGCGGGACGTGCTGGCGTTCAAATGGTGGCGTTGATGGCTCGAGCGGGCGGGTGTTGCTCGAGGTTGACGAACCTCCTTGGTGTTGCACCGAGCTGAAGCCTGGTGCTCGGGCGCGCATTGCAGTGTGGGTCGCCGCTTGGGGGCGTCGGGCAGTGTTAAACTGCCGCCCAGGGAGTCAACCCCAAATGCCGGGACCAACCAGCCTGCGGGCTGTCCAACGCAATTCACCAGCCTCTGCCTTGCCCGAAATCGCGGGTTTGGTGGCGTGCTGGTTCGTGTGTCTGATCCAAGGTGTTCGCACAAGCGTTTTGATTCACCCTGTTCTGAGTTACCCCGTTCTGATTCACGCCGTGCGCGCTCGAGGTGCGCACGGCGGGCACTGCATGCCTCGAGAGGAGAGAACCCCATGGAGATTGTTCCAATCATCATCGGGCTTCTGGTTGGAGCCGCTCTTGCGGCCGGTTTGGTGTTTGTCACGCTCAACGCGAGCCACAAGCGTGAGCTGGAGCAGCGTTCGCAGGCGGATCTCGGGATCCGCGAGGCGGCGCAGCGCGAAGCCGAGACCATCCGACGGGAAGCCGAGACCATTCGCAATCAAGCCGCGCAGGACGCCGAGCGCGTCCGCAAAGAGGTCGAGTTCAAGGCGCGAGAGGACGCACGGGCAGCCAATGAGAAGCTCGAGCGTGACCTCAAAGCGCGCGTTGAGCTTGAAGCCAACCGCGAGCGCGAGGGCTTAACTGCTGACCGTGAACGCCTGCGGGCAGACCGCGATGCGCTGAAAGCCGAACGCGACGCCAGCCGTTCGGAACGCGAAGAGGCGCGCTTGGAGACCGAGCGCTTGTCGCGGCGCGGCGAGCAACTGGATGCCCGCGCGCTGAAGCTGGACGCTTTGGAAGAAAGCTTGGAGGGCGACAAGCGTCGCACGGGGGAGCTGAATGCAACCCTCGAGAGCCGCATTGCCGAAGGCGAGCGCAAACTGTTTGAAATCGCGCAGTTGACGCGCGAAGCCGCCACGCAGCAGATTTTGAGCCGCTTGGACGATGAACTCGAGGAAGAGAAGGTCGTGCGCATCAAGGCGACGATGCTCAAGGTCAACCAGGAAGTCAAGCGTCAATCGCAGAACATCATCGCCCAAGCGATTCAGCGCAGCGCCTCGGAAACGACCGCGCAGATGGCGGTCAGCGTCGTGCCGATTCCCAGCGACGCGATGAAGGGCCGCATCATCGGGCGCGAGGGGCGCAACATCCGCGCGTTCGAGGCACTCACCGGCGTGGACCTCATCATTGACGACACGCCGGAAGCCGTGATCTTGTCCAGCTTCAACCCAATCCGCCGCGAGGTCGCCGTCAAAGCCCTCGAGCAGCTGGTTGGGGATGGACGCATCCACCCGACGCGCATCGAGGAAGTCGTGCAAAAGGCGCAAGAGGAGATGAAGGGCTACATCCTCGAGCGCGGCGAGGAAGCGGCAATAGAGGCTGGGGTCGTCGGTTTGAAGCCGGGCTTGCTGCAGCTGTTGGGACGCATGCACTTTCGCACCAGCTACGCGCAGAACGTGTTGAAGCACAGCATCCAAGTCGCGCACCTGTGCGGCATTATGGCTTCGGAGTTGGGCCTGGACATTGCCCTCGCGCGCCGCGCCGGGCTGATGCACGACGTGGGCAAGAGCATTGACCGCGAAATCGAAGGCACGCACGTGGACATCGGCATCAACCTCGCCAAGCGCTTCAACGAGCCGTTCGAGGTGATTGACGCCATCGCGCACCACCACGACCCTGAAAATGGCGAAACGGTGTACAGCGTGCTGGCCGCTGCTGCCGACGCGATGAGCGCCGCGCGTCCCGGTGCGCGCCGCGAAGATTTGGAGACGTATGTGAAGCGCCTCCAGCAACTCGAGACCATCGCCGTCAGCTTCCCCGGCGTGGAAAACGCCTACGCCATCCAAGCCGGACGCGAGGTGCGCGTGGTCGTGCAACCCGACAAGGTCACGGACGCCAAAGCCACAATGCTGGCGCGTGAAATCGCCGCGCGCATTGAACAAGACATGGAATACCCCGGTCAGGTGCAAGTCACCGTGGTGCGCGAGATGCGCTCCGTGGAATACGCCCGGTGAACGACGCTCCCTCGGGCGCAGCTTGGCCAAACGCCGTTTGGTGGAGCGCGCTCGAGGACGGGCGGTTGATCGTTCAGCAGTACGACGAACCCGGCGTGCAAGTGCGCCTGCGCGTCGTGGACTGTGGATTCTTGACGCTGCCGAGCGGTCGCCTCGTCGCCTGTGACCCGTTCGTGTTCTTGCAACCCGAGGGCAACCCGCACATCCAGGTTGCCCCAGGGCGTTACCCGGTGTTCGTTACTGTGGCGGATGTCAGCGGCGCGGACGACCGCTCGCACGAACGCGAGGCGTACATGACCGTGGTCCTGAGTGACCCCCCTGAACTCGAGCGGCGCATGCTCGTGCAACAGGTGGACCACGCGCGTCCAGAAATCGTGAAGCTCGAGCCCGACGAGATTCTCGGTTTCCCCGTGGACGCGGGCACGGCGTGCTTCGTGGACGACGGCGCGCTGAAGACTGGGATGCCCGACTTTGGGCTCTGGAACGACCACATCTTCGAGGACTCCGCAGCGAATTCGTGGTTCGGACGCATGGACGACCCCAACCACCTCCAGGCGGGGCTCGCCAACGTGCCCCTGCCGCTCGCCACGGACGGCGCGAACATCATCCTGGTGCATTCGGGTTGGGGCGACGGGATGTATCCGGTGGTCGGCGGGTACAGTGCGGACGGACAGCTTGTGCGCGTGCACGTGGATTTCGGGGTTATCAACGACCCGGACGCCGAGCCACTCGAGTAATCCTGCTGATCTCGAGCCCATGCCTCAGTGCCCGGCGCTGCCAGCGACCAACCGCCCGCGCGGTTCGCGGGTGTGGTGCTGCACCAAGCGCGCCGCCTCCGCTTGCGCGGCTTGGCTCGTCTTAACGCGGTAGACGCGCTCCTTGGCGATTTGCAGGGCGCTCTTTTCGACGACGATGGGCTCAGGGTAACGCAGATCAACCATGCGCGCGATCAGCGGCGGCGTGGTCTCGGGTTGGTGCAGGTGCGGTAAGGGCACGTGTGCCAGTTCTGGCACCCAAGCGCGGATGAACGCCCCCGTAGGGTCTTGCTCGCGGGCTTGTTTGATCGCGCTGTAGACGCGCACGGTGTTCGTGCCGGTGACGGCGCTCTGCATTTGAAGCTGTGACCAGTGGATGCCCGCTTCAAAGTCCAGGAAGTGCCGTGCCAGGAAGACGCCGACTTCGCGCCAGTGCAGCCAGAGGTGGTGTGCGGCGAAGCTGACCAGCATCGCGCGCATGCGGAAGTTGATCCAGCCGGTCGCCAGCAAGCAGCGAATGCACGCGTCCACCAGGGGGTAGCCGGTCTGCCCAGCGCAAAACGCGTCGAAGTGGTCGCGGTTGAAGTGCGCTTCGCGCAAGCCGTCAAAGGCGCGGTTTTGGTTGTGGAACTCCAACTCGGGCATGTCCTCGAGCTTTTGCAGGAAGTGGCAGTGCCAGTGCAAACGGCGGTTGAAGCTCTGCAAGGAGCGCGCAAATGGGATGTCGGTGCGCTTGTACACATCGAATTGCTCCAGGTTGCGCTGAAAGGTTTCGCGCAAGGACACCGTACCCAATGCCAGGTGCGGCGAGAGGCGTGAGCAGGCGTCCCAACCGGCGTCCGGTGAACCCATCGCGCGCTGGTAGTCGCGCCCACGGTGCGCCAGGAAGCTCTCGAGCAAGCCGTACCCCAGGCTCGAGCCGCCGCGTTGGATATGCTTGTGGTTCGCGGGCAGACCCAAGTCGTGTGGCTCCAAAATGCCGTCGGTCTCGAGCTTTGGACCGTTGATCCGCTCTGGCACAGGCGCAGGGTGTTGGCGCATCAGTGCGTCCCAGTGCGCGGGCCAGGCGGGACGCGGCGCACTGCCGCGCAGGACGCCGTGCTGCTTCCACTCGCGCCACGGGATGCCGCGCGCCTGAGTCCAGCGTTTGACGCGGCGGTCGCGGGCGAAGGTGAGGGCGTTGCCAGTTTCTTCGTGGCTGTGCAGCGCAGTGAACGCGGTTTCTGAGTGCAGCCGCTCGAGAACGTCCGTTGCCTCACCGACGCGCGTCGTCAGCCCCACGCCCAGCGTCTCGAGGCTCGAGGTCAATTCGCGCAGGGAATCGTCGAGGAACGCCAAGTGGCTGGGGTCAAATTCTGGCGAGTGCAGCAGTTCAGGTTCGTAGATGTACAGCGCAATCACGTCCCCCCTTGCCGCCGCGTCCAGCAGCGGTGCGTGGTCGCGCACGCGCAGGTCGCGTTTGAACCAAACGACCGTGGTCATGCAAGCATTATTCTGTTTTGAGCGTAACGCTTGCCGCGCCCTACCGCACAATCTCGTGGGCGGCGCTCCCAATTCCCGAGGCTCGAGAGGTCAACAGTTTGTGTAGGGACCGTCCGCGAGCGAGACACCCCGCCTTCTGAATGTTGCTCGAGGTCTCGAGCGCAGCTTTGTCTTCAACGACTGCTTTATTCAGGCGTGGCGAACAACACGACGCGCACGTCCAATCCACCTTGGGAGACGTGGCTGGTCTCGAGGTACAAGTCGCCAAGTTCCGCGCAAAACGTGCGCCACAACGGTTCGCTCGGGCACAAGCAGCAGCCCACGAGCGCCCCACCACCCTGCACGGCGCTGTGTGCCCAACCGTCCACCGCCCGCCCGAGCCTCGAGTACAGCGCCTCCATGTCTGCGTCCTGCGCTAAGCGCACGCCGTACGGCGGGTGCAGCGGCAACAGCGTCACTGCGCCGCGCGGCGCGATCAGTTCCGGCTCGACTGCAAAGGCATCCCCGTGCACGGCGCGCAACGCAGGCACATCCACCCCAGCCGCCTCGAGCCTCGAGCGCACCACACCCACGTTCGCCTCGAGTTCGTCAAATTGCGCTGCAGAGCGCTCGATGAAGGTCACGCCCGGCAACACGCACTCGCCTGCCGCGCGTTCGATCCGGCGCTGCCACCACGCCTGGCTTCCAGCACTGGGATGCGCGAGGCGCCGCCACGCGCGCTCCACGCCCCACACCGCTGGGGGCAAGCCGTACAGCGCGTGCCACGCCTCCACGCCCAATGTGCCGCTGCCCGCGAACGGCACGGCGATGTGGTCGGCGCGCGAGGCTCGAGGGTCACGCACTCCCAAGCGCACCAGCACGCTCGAGGCGAGGTCTTCGCGCAAGGTCGCCAAGCTGCCCGTGCGCGCCCGCCACCCGCGTTTGTGCAACGCGTCGTCGCCCAAGCTGACCCGGACGCGCAAGTGCTGGGCGGCGGCTGTGAATTCGAGGCGCGTGAACGGTTCGCCCGCGCGGGGTGCGCGAGAGCCGCGCGCATCGAAGAAGTCCTCCACGGCTTGCCGCAACCGACCGGCGTGTCCGAGCGCCCCAGGAAAGGCTTCGGCGCGAATCTCGAGCGGTTCGCGGTCGTCGAAAAGGGCGTCCCACGGATACCGCTCGAGGGTCGCGGGCACCTCCGACCAATCGCTGACCTTGAGCGCCGGGAACGCCAAGCGCACGTCGTGCACGGTGCCCATGCGCGCCGTCAACTCGCACGCCAAATCCCACGCCGCGCCTTTGACGCGCACGAAGCCGCGGGCGACCTCCACCGACGCCACGAACTTGTGCGGCTTCCACGGCGCATTGAACACGGCTGCTGCCTCGAGCGCGACTTCCTCCAATGCACCGGGCGCGCCGTACAGTTCCAGGGTCAACGGGCGCGCGGTGATCGGGTTCACGCTGGTCGGGTTCACGGTGCAGCTTACCCGGTGTGGACCAATGGCTCCAGACTCGAGCGGTATGCTGCCAACCGTGCGCGTCGCGTGGCTGATGCTGGACGGGATCGGTTTGATGCCGCCGCACGACAACCATCCGTTTGTCGGCGACTTTCCAACCCTCGCATCCTTGGGCATCAGCGCCCCGCGCGAAACCTCGAGCCCGGCGTTCGTGACGCATCCGATAGACGCGCGTCTGGGTGTGGCGGGCTTACCGCAATCGGGCACGGGGCAGACGACGCTCTTGACCGGCGTCAACGCCGCTGCCGCGATGGGGCGGCATTACGGTCCGTGGGTCAGTCCGTCGCTCAAACCGATCCTGGCGGACAACGTTTTGAAGCGTGTCTCGAGCGTGGGCGGCACGGTGCGATTGGCGAATTTCTACCCGCCGCAATACCTGGCGGCGCTCGAGACTGGGAAAACGCGCATCAACGCGATTGCCACGGCTGCGCTCAGCGCAGGCGCGACGCTCGAGGGTTCAAATGGTCTGGCGGTTGCACCGATGCTGCGCGATCCCTACGGCGTGCCCGATTTCGCGCAGGTAGAGACCTGGGCACGGGCGTTCATCGGCTCGAGCGCGACCGTGACGATCTTCGACCAGTGGTGGTCGGACAGCGTTGGGCACGAGATGAATTTGGAAGAGGGGCGCGCGTTCGCCGCGCGGCTCGAACGCTTCTGCCGCACGGCGCTCGCGGCTCGAGACCCTGATGTGTTATTGCTCGTCACCACTGACCATGGCAACTTTGAAGACTTGGGCGTCAAGACGCACACCTTGAACCCCGTGCCGCTCGCGGCGGTTGGCACAGGCGCGCTCGAGTTTGCTGCGGTCACGGACTTGACCGGCGTCGCCCCGGCGCTCGGGCGGGTGCTGGGCTTGGACGCGCCGCGCTGATTTCGCGGGCGTTCAACCCCACGGTTTTGCACAACCGAGCGAGTTCGGTTTGTTCGCCCTCCTCCAGCACCCCGAACAGTTCGGTGATGCGCCCGACGTGCGTGGGCAAGAGGTCTTCGACCAGTGCGCGCCCCGCGTCGGAGAGGTGCACGCTGACCGAGCGGCGGTCGGTGGTGCCGCGCACGCGACGCACGAGGTCGCGGCGCTCGAGTTGATCCAGCAGCACCGTGAGGTTGCCTCGGCTGGTGAACAGTTTGCGGCTCAGCTCGAATTGCGGCATTGCGCCAAGGTGGTAGACCGTCTCGAGCGCGCCGAATTGGTTCTCGGTGAGTTGCTGGGCTGCCAGCGAATCCTCGAGTGCGCCGCGCACGCTGTCGGCGGCGCGCATCAGCTTGATGTAGGCCTCGAGCGCGCGGCGTTCGCGCGCAGGGCCGCGGTAATGCGTGGGCATGTCGTTTAGCGTACAACAGTTTGATATCAAATCATTTGATACTAAACTTGCTCACCAGAGCAAAAGGAGACCCACATGAAAGTGCCCCTCGCCGCCGTCACCGACATTCCCACGAACGCCGTCCACGAGGTCGATTTCTTCGGGCGGAGCGTGCTTCTGACCAGAAACGAACACGGTCCGGTTGCCTTCGCCAACGTCTGCCCACACGCCACCGGACCGCTCACCCTCGAGGACGGTGCGTTCAAATGCGCCTGGCACGGCGCGACCTTCAACGCGTTGAACGGTCAGCAAACCTCAGGGCCGCGCGGCAGCGCCTCGAGCCTGATTCGACTGCCGACGCGCGTCGAAGATGGACAACTCGTCTACGTGTACGGCGAGTAACGATCAAAAAACCCGCTCGGGTCTTCGCGCCCGAGCGGGTCTGGGGGTGGAGCGGGTTTAGCCTTGGATGGCAGGCGTGCCTGCGTTGACCGCAATGCGCTTGGGCGTGGCTTCGGCAGCCTTCTTCAAGGTCACGGTCAGCACGCCGTTCTCCAAGTTGGCTTGCACGTCGTCGGCGCTCAAGCGCACGGGGATGCGCAAGGCGCGCTTGATCTGGGCGTTTACGCTGCGCTCGCTGTGCAGGACCTTCGCGCCTTCGACTTTGGCGGTCTCGAGCTTCGCCTCGAGCGTCAAGACGTTCTGGGTCAGCGAAAGATTCACGTCTTCGGGCTTGACGCCGGGCAGGTTGGCGATGACGAGCACGCTGTCCGCGGTCTCCAACACGTCGATGTCGGTGTTGAAGGCGCTCTTCGTGTTTTGCGCGAGGTCGGTGAGCACGGCGTCCATCAATTTCCAAGGGTTGACGGTGCGTTGAATCATGGTGGTTCCTCCTCTGGCGGCTCGGGCTGTGGTCGCTCGAGCGCCGAACGCCACAAATCTTAGCGAGCATGAAACTTGAGTGCAGTATGCTCAATTACATTGAAGAGTTCAGGGAAGATAATCGATGACTCGGACCCGGAAACGACCCTGCCCGAGAACCCTCGAAACCGCCCTGCACGCCGTCGCGCAGCTTCGCCGATCTGCGCTGTCCCCCCGAACCCACGTCCACCACGGCACCGCTCCACGGCTCCAGTCTCCACGCGCTCGACGGTGTCCGCGCCGCTTGATGCGATGCTGACGCGCGGCTTGGCGACGCAGGCGTATATTGCTTGGTCATGAGACTGGCGATGATCGGGCTCGGCAAGATGGGCGGGAACATGACCCGCAAGCTCCTCCAAGCGGGACACAGCGTCGTCGGGTACGACCGCAGCGCGGAAACGGTGCAGGCTTACGCCGCAGAGGGCGCGATTCCAGCGGGCAGTCTCGAGGAAGCTGTGCAATTGGCGAAGATGGACGGACAACCCACCATTGTCTGGGTCATGGTCCCGAGCGGCGCGCCCACGCAGAGTACGCTGGTGGAACTCTCTGGGCACTTGCAAACCGCAGACATCGTGATTGACGGCGGCAACAGCAATTACAAGGACTCCATCGCCAACGCCACGATGCTGGATGGGCACGGCATTGCGATGCTGGATTGCGGCACCTCGGGCGGCGTGTGGGGCTTGGCGAACGGCTACTGCCTGATGATCGGCGGGTTGAAAGCGGCCTACCTCACCTGCGAACCGATCTTCGCGGCACTCGCGCAGACGGGCGGGCTCCTGTACGCAGGCGAATCCGGCGCGGGACACTTCGTCAAAATGGTTCACAACGGCATCGAGTACGGCTTGATGCAGGCTTACGCCGAGGGCTTTGAAATCTTGGAAAAAAGCAAGTACCACATTGACCTGCACGCCGTCGCGGGCTTGTGGATGCACGGCAGCGTGGTCAGAAGCTGGCTGCTCGAGTTGCTGCAAAACGCCTTTTCATCTGAGCCGCGCCTCGAGAGCATCAAGGGCTACGTGCCCGACAGCGGTGAGGGGCGCTGGACGGTGCAGACCGCCATGGACTTGGACGTGCCCGCGCCGATCATCACGTTGTCGTTGATGCAGCGCTTCGCGTCCAGGCAAGAAGAAAGTTTCGCCGCGAAGGTCAACGCCGCGCTCCGCAACCAATTCGGCGGGCATGCCGTGGTGAAAGAGTCAGAAGCGCCTTCAGGAAAATCGTGATCGAGGGACGAGAACACCGTGAACGATTTCGTCTTCTCCATCGCGCTTGCCGGATTGCTGACCCACGAACTCGACGCGGTGCACAAGCGCGAGTGGCGGTTGCTGTTCGTGCTCAGGCACCTGCCTGAGCCGCAAGCTCGAGACGCGTTCATCCTCGTTCACGTCCCGGCCGTCGCGCTGCTCTTGTGGCTCGCCGCCCATCCAGACCACGGCATCAGGCAGGCAACGGTGGTGGTGCTGGACCTGTTCATGGTCGTTCACGCCGGGTTGCACTGGCGGTTGTCCAACCATCCCAAATACGAATTCAACAACCCCATCTCCAACATTTTGATTTACGCGCCCGCCGTCATCGCCCTCGGACATCTCGCCGTGCAGATCAACGCTTGATTCAACCGAGGGCGCAGCGTTGACGCCCACCAAGGAGTTCACCATGTACCCGATGCCCCTCGAGGAAGCCGCCATCGTGATTTTTGGTGCGTCTGGTGATTTGACCAAGCGCAAATTGCTGCCCGCGCTGTACCAACTCGTCTTGGATGGGCACGCGCCAAAGCGCTTTGCGATCATCGGTGCGGCGCGCACGGCGATGACCAAAGAGCAGTACCAACAAATCGCCAAAGAAGCCTTGGAGAAAGCCAGCCCCAACAAGCCGCTCGAGGATGCCGAGTGGCAGCGTTTCGCGGCGATGGTTGACTACCACACGCTGGACTTTGGCAACGCGGACGATTTCGCAGCGCTGCGCGACAAGCTCGAGGGCACAGGCTTTCACAACTGGCTCTTTTACTGCTCCGTGCCCCCGAGCGTGTTCCCAACGATCACGCAGCAACTCGGGGCAACCGGGTTGAACGACGAGGACACCGGCTGGACGCGGATCATCGTGGAGAAACCCTTCGGCACGGACTTGGCGAGCGCTCGAGCCCTGAACGACGCGATGCACAAGGTCTTCAAAGAGTCGCAGATTTACCGCATTGACCACTTTTTGGGCAAAGAGACCGTGCAGAACATCTTGTCCTTGCGCTTTGCGAACACGATCTTTGAACCGCTCCTCAACCGCAATTACGTGGACAACGTGCAGATCACCGTCGCCGAAGACCTGGGCATGGAGGGACGCGGCGCGTTCTACGAAGAGGCGGGCATCCTGCGCGACATGATCCAGAACCACATCATGCAGCTCTTGTGCCTGACGGCGATGGAACCGCCCGTGGGTCCCTGGCAAGGCGGATTCCATCCCTTGGAGGCTGGCGCGCTTCGTGACGAGAAAGCCAAGGTCATCCGCGCGCTGAAACCGATCAGCGAGGAATACTGCCCGCGTTGCGTGGTGCTGGGACAGTACACGGCGGGCACCGTCAAGGGCGAAGCTGCACCGGGGTATCTCGAGGAGGACAAGGTCAGCCCAACCTCGAGCACACCGACTTTTGCAGCGCTGCGCGTGGAAATTGACAACTGGCGCTGGGCGGGCGTGCCCTTCCTGCTCCGCAGCGGCAAGCGCTTGCCCGTCAAGAACACGGAAATCACCATCACCTTCAAACGCCCGCCGCTGAACCTCTTCCCGCAACCCAGCCAGCCGAACATGCTGCACATCAACATCCAACCCGACGAGGGCGTGACGCTCTCCTTCGACGCGAAAACGCCGGGGCTCACCGCCGACCTGCGCCGCGTGGAGATGGATTTCAATTACCGCAACTTCGGCGGCAGCGGGCCAGCTGCTTACGAGCGCTTGATCTTGGACGCCTTGCACGGCGACGCCAGCTTGTTCCCCCGCGAAGACGAGGTCGAAGCGTCGTGGGCGTGGATTGAACCCTTGCTCGAGGCGAAATTGCCGATGCGCCATTACGAAGCTGGGACGTGGGGACCCAAAGAAGCCGATGAACTCTTGCGGCGCGGACAGACCTGGCTCGAGTTGCCGGGGTGAAGCCCGCAAACGGGGCCAAGCTCGAGCCTGGAGATGTTGTCCCTTCCTTCATGGAGGGACCACTTTTTCCGAAAAGCTCGAGGATCGTGTGCTCGAGACCAACCCCCCACGAACACATGGTCGCTCGAAGGTTTGGCTCGAGAACGCACGGCTGTGGAAACTGCTCGAGTTGAATTGGGTCACTTCTCGAGCATCATCCTCTTAGGAAAACCGCGTTCTGGAAGGCGTTTTCTTATTCTGAACGAAGGTCACTGACAGCCGCCGCTGCTGTTGGCGATGCAGATTTGAGGGACCGTGCTGCCCGTGAAGGCTTGACCTGCCGTGCCGCTGCTGCCGTTGGGGCTGCCGCGTCCGCCGACGCCCGCTTGTCCGGCAATGGTGAGGTTGAGTGGCGGCGAATTGGGGATATCCAAGTCGCGTTGCGTGATCGCGGTGGTGCTGTAAATGATTGCGCCGTAGGCATCGCCACCGCGCCCACCGTTGCCGCCTGCGGTCGTGAAGGTCGTGCCGGAGCGGTATCCATTGCCGCCCCCGCCGCCGCTGCCACCCTGCGCATTGTTTTTAAGGAGATCACTGCCCCCGCCTGGAATGGGTGCCACCTCGCCAAACTGCCCGCCTTGGATCTCGAGCGAGCCGGTGTTGTAGATCACACCGCCGTAGGCGTTGCCACCGTTTCCGCCGTTGCCACCGACGGCGTTGGGTTGAGCGGCGTCCGCGCCGTCCGAACCGCCGTATCCGCTGCTGGAGTTGTCAGAGAAATTGGTGGCAGCAATGCGCAGCGTGCCCGTGTTGTAAATTGCGCCGCCGTACCCGTTGGGTTGCGCTGGATCGGATGGAACAACCCGGCAATTGACCAGTGTGCTGCTGCGGAGCACCAGTGTGCCTTCGTTGTGGATGCAGCCTCCGCTGGTGTTGGCGCGTCCAGCGGTCAAACCAACGGTTTTGCTGTTGCTCTTGAGATGCAAGTAACCGCTCTGCGTCACCTCGAACAGCCGCTGCGCCGGGCCAGAGGTGGTCAACGAGAGTGTTCTCGTACCGACAACGTCGAGGTTCAACATGACTTTGCGTTGAACAACCAGCGGTGAAGCCAATCTGATCGTCCGGGAGGCGGTCGTCGTGGTGATGTTGACGATGCCGTCCGCGCCCAAGTTGGCGATGGCGTCGCGCAAACTGCCCGTGCCGCTGTCGGCATCGCTCGTGACGGTGATTTCGCGCAACGCGTTTTGGTTCGCGGCGATGCGGACATTCGGCAGCGTTTTCACCAAGTTGTCGGTGTAACTGAGCAGCGCACTGCCTTGCACGGCGTTGACGGTCGTGCCCGCGCCCAGCGCGGCAGCCCTCGAGCGCACCCCGCTGTTCGAGCCTTGCTCTTCGATGCTCTCGCTGACCCGCGTTTCGCCCAATGGGTTTTCAAACACCAAGAAGCTCATGTTGAACGCGTAATTGCTGGCTGCGCCCGCATCCGGGATGCTCAACGCCAAATTCACGACCGCCGTTTCGCCCGCGCCGATGCTGCGGCCGGATCGGCTCTGGTGCAGCGCGAAGCCGTAGGGGAGCAAATTCTCGCCGCTCGAGAGGTATCCCGTTCCCGCCAAAGCTTCGTTTTGCAACGTGGTGATTTCCGGTTCGCCGAACAGTTGCAGGTCGCTCGAGGCGTTGCTGACCGTCAGCGGTGTGCCCTGCATCGGGTTGGTCGGACGGGCTTTGCGCGCGAAGCTTTCAGCATCCGTGGCGGACAGCGCCGCACCGCTCGAGGCATCGCGCAGGTTCCCGAGCGCTGACCCCGCCGCGTTGCCCGTTTTGTTGTACGCCACGAGCACGACGTTGTTCAGCGTTGCCCCTGTGTTGTTGGTGAATTCGTACCGCACCCACCAGAAGTAGCGTCCGTTCGTCGCATCCAGCGTCTTGGTCAGCGCCAGCGTGCGCGTGAACGGCAGTTGTGATCCCGGCACGAGCGCTTGGGCTCTGGCACTGTCCGTTCCCGCGTCGAACGCCAACTCGAGCCGCCCGAGCACCGCCCTGGGGTTCGACGTGACCTGCGGCGCTTGTTGGCACGCCACGGCGAATGCCAGCACGCCCAATGCGGCGAACACGCGTTTCATTGTTCGCCCCCGTTCAACCCGAGCCCGTCAAACGGCAAATCCACGCCGTTGCTGCCGCCGGTCGCGGTCGTGTAATCGCAGTGCTCTGTGAGTGTTGGTGGTTCATACGGCTGGTGATCAGAGGGCGTTTCGGGCATCCATGCAGTGTATGGGGACGGGGCGGACCTGCGTGGTCGTTTGCGAGCTTGGGATGGTCTAGTTTATGAAGGGAAATTCCAATTCAATCTCGTTCAACGCTTGAACCATGTCAGGAATCCACGTTTGGTCAAACCGCACGACCCAACACACGAAGCTCTCGTCCGGCCACGTGGCATCCACCACCTGACAACGGGCGAGAAAGTGACCGACCCCATCCCCTCGGGCTTGAACGCGCACGCACTTTTGCGCCGAAACAAACCGAGCCGTGCCCTGAAGGTTGTGGTACACGTGCTCGAGTTCCGCGCGGAAGCCCAAGAAATCCGCAACGCTGAGCCGCGTTTTGAACGTTCCTCGGAACGCTCCTGTTTCAACGTGGACAGCGGTCTCGAGGAAGTTTCCAAATATCCGGCTGCGCGATTTTGGATGCGTGCGTCGCAGGGGTTCCAGACGCAGCCGTGACGAGCCCACACCGATCTGTAACGACGGATTGCCCATGCTTGGGAGATTACCGGGTGCGACCCCTCGAGTCTTTCCAGCCAGGGCCGTTGGCTGTCGTCATCGTTGAACTGTTCATTCTCGAGACAATGCGGGCGGTTTGGGTCATTGCGCTGGGATGCGTGCTCGCGTTTTGACAGAAATTTTCAAACAGCGCCACCTCTTGATTGTTTGAACCGAGTCTAAAAATATTTTCAGGTCGTCGAGGCTCGCGCGCTGACAAATTTCAGTGTTCTGCTCGAGTTTTTCGCCATCTTCCCAAGGCATTGAACCTTCCGCGATCCTCCGCCGTATGTTCAGTCAGTTGGCTGACTTACTGCCACGGAGGACCACATGAACCGCATCCCTCGAGCCTTCACCGCCCTCGCCCTCAGCGCTCTCACCGTCACCGCCCTCGCCGCCAGCAGCCCGTACACGGTCAGCCGCGACGCGCAAGCCCAAGCCAGCTTCAACTTCACCGTCACCCTGATCCCCGTTCCCGGCACGGTCAAAGGCGTCACCGCCGCGCTGAGCGTCAACCCCGACGACCTGAGCCGCACGACCGGCACGGTCACGGTGGATTTGCGCACCTTGGAAACCGGCATCGCGTTGCGCGACGACCACGCCAAGGGCTTCCTGGGCGTGATTAATCACCCCAAAGCGGTTTTCACGCTGACCGGCATCACGGGCGCGCCGAAGCTCGAGGCGGGCAAAACCGTTACCGCCACCGCCAACGGACGCTTTGAATTGAATGGCATCAGCACACCCCTGCGTGCTCCGGTGACGCTGCGCCGCAGCAAGCAGAGCATCGCCGTCAGCACCGCGTTCAACGTCGCGCTCGCAGACCACCGCATCGAGATCTTGGGTGCCGATCCCAACGTCGGGGTCAAGGTCAACTTCACCCTCGCGCCCAACCCCTAAACCACCCCGTCCTCTCGAGCGCCCCGGTCGGCTCGAGATTCCCTCCTCCTTTGACCACCGCGACCCGTCCGCGCGCCCATTCCCCCTCGAGCGTCGAAACCCTCGAGCGCACCCAAGGAGACCCACCATGAACTTCAACAAGATCGCCGCTGCCGTGCTCGCCACCACCGCCCTCGGCTTCGCCACCGTCTCCAGCCCCGTCGTCAACGCCCAGACCATGCAAACCGCGACCAGCGTGGAAACCGTGCTCAACTTCGCGCGTTTGCAAAGCGTCAACGCCCCCACGCAAGGCAGCATCGCCATCGTCAAGAAAACCGACGGCAGCACCGTGCTGCGCTTGCAGAACCTCAAAACCGAAGCCGGTCCAGACCTGCACGTCTACCTCTACGCCGCTGGCGTGCCCGCCAAAGACGCCGCCCGCGCCACGGTCAAAGGCGTCAAGTACGTGGACCTGGGCAAGCTGGGGGCACCGTTCAGCGGCTTTTACGAGTACAAAGTTCCCGCCAACACCGACCTGGGCGCGTACAAGAGCGCGATCATCTGGTGCGATGTCGCCAACGTGACCTTCGCAGGCGCGGCGTTGAACTGAGTGCCCATGCAAACTCCGTACCCCTCGGGTGGCCTTGGTCGCTCGAGGGGTAGGCTGTTGACGGCGATGACTGCAATCCTGCCCAAACCCGAGACTGGCGCTGCGCGCAAAGGCGCGCGGCAACGCTTGCTCGAGGCAGCCAAAGACCTCTTCCACCGCCACGGCATTGCCAGCACGACCATCGCCCTCGTCGCCCAAAACGCAGGCGTGCCCACCGGCAACGTCTACTACCACTTCCGCAGCAAAGAAGCACTCGTCGAAGCCGTGTTGGACGCGCACCGCGACGACATCCGGGGTGATTTGGAAGCCGCCGCTTGCCTGCCCGATCCGCTCGAGCGCCTGCGTGCCCTCGTGCGCGACAGCGAACGCAACGCGGACCTGCTCAGCGAGCACGGCTGCCCGTATGCGTCGCTGGCGCAAGGCTTGCGCGACGAAGGCAGCCGCCTCGCCGATGACGCAGGCGGACTGCTGGGGTTGTACCTGGCGTTCGCCGAGCAGCAGTTTCGCGCGCTCGGGTTGGCGGACGCGCCGGACCTCGCCGCCGATTTCATCGCGCGGCTGTACGGCGCGTACACGCTCGCGCACGGATTGGGCGACGCGGCGTTTCTGAACGCGCAACTCGAGCGGATTGAACGCTGGCTCGAGGGTGTGACCAAGCGCCGTTGACTCTGGCTTATTCATTCTCAACGCGCCACACGCGCAATCTCGAGACTCCCAGTACCCCCTGCGAAGTAGGGGGGAGGCTTGCGCAGCAAGCCGGGGGGTCGGGCGACGCGCATCCGAAGCTGACCGCTGCCCGATCCCCTACTTCGCAGGAGGTGATTTGTTGAGCTTTTGCGTTCAGAACAGACTTTTTTGGTTTAATCGCAGTAGATGGTCAAGCGCTGATGGGTGCTGGTGACTGGTTTTGACCCAACGCGCAGTACATTGCCAAGCATGACCCCTCGAGTTTTCCCAAGTCCAGTTGAACTCGCGTTCGCCGCCGCCGAGTCGTTCAAAACCCTCGCGCTCGAGGCGGTGGCTGCGCGTGGACGCTGCACCGTCGCGCTCAGCGGCGGCAGCACCCCGAAAGCCGTGTACGAGCACTTGGCGACCCTGGAGGGCGTGCCGTGGCACGCGGTACACCTGTTCTGGGGCGACGAGCGCTTGGTCGCGCCCGACGACGCGCGCTCCAATTACCGAATGGCCCACACCGCGCTTCTCGAGCCTGCGCGGGTTCCAGTCGAGAATGTGCACCGCATTCGCGGTGAATTGGAGCCCGATGCAGCGGTCGCGGAGTACATGCGGCAACTCGAGGCGGTGTTTGGAACAGACATCGTGTTTGACCTCGCGCATTTTGGGGTTGGACCCGACGGGCACACGGCATCGCTCTTTCCTGCGACGCCCGACCTCGAGACCGCTGGACCCGTGCTGGCGACCTTTCCCACGCCAGGTTTAGACCCGCAGGTGGCGCGCGTCAGCCTCGGCTTGCCCGTGCTGAACGCCGCCCGCGTCAAACAATTCTTTGTCACAGGCGCGGGCAAACGCCCGATCCTCGAGCGCATCCGTGCGGGCGAAGCCTTGCCCGCCGCGCGGGTCACAAACGCCGAGTGGTGGTTGGATGCCGAAGCCGCCGCGCACTAAATCTGGAGCCACCGAATCTCGAGACGCTGCACTTCGAGCCAGCAACCCTGGAGCCAGCGAACCCGCCGACATTCGCCCGCAGTACGAAGCCCTGGGTGTGGACGGCTTTTACGCCGAGCACGGCGCGACATACCGTAACCCGCACGAGGCGACGGTCAAGAAGTTGCTCGAAACGGTCGCGCTCGATTGGACGCTCAACCTCGAGTCTGTGCTCGATCTGGCGTGTGGCAGTGGTGAGGTCACGCTCGCGCTGCGCGCTCTGGGCGCGACGGTCACGGGTGCAGACCCGTACACCGGGGCGGCGTACTTTGATCGCACGGGCAACACCGCCGAAGCGCTCTCGTTCGAGGACATCGCGGGCGGTGCACTCGAGGGTCGCGCGTACAGCCTCGTCGTGTGCAGCTTCGCCCTGCACCTCGCGCCCGTCTCGAGGTTGCCGCTGGTCGCGTTCAGGCTCGCGCAGGTCAGCCCAGCACTGCTGATTTTGACGCCGCACAAACGCCCGGAGATCAAAGCCGAGTGGGGTTGGACGCGGCAACGAGAAACGATCCTCGAGCGGGTCCGCGCCCGGTTGTACCGCTCTCAAATGGATCGCTCGAGCCTCGCAAACCAAGTTGTGTCAGACGACGCCAAAATTTTTTGACGCTTTTTTGACGCCACATTTTTAGCCTGTTTCCTAACGAGAAAAACCGCACACCGCGACTGGGTGCGGTGAAAGGAAACAGCCATGAGACGAGCCTCAAACTACGCCGTTCGCGCCCGACGAATCTTTTGCGACGGCAAACGCATTGCGCCGATTGATTTGGTGCTCAGCGGCAAACGCAGCCTGGAAGAGTGGGTCGAAGTGCTGCGCGAGGAGCGCGAACGCTTTCAGGAGTGCGCGGATGCCCCACGCGTCGCTCGAACCCTCCCGCGTGCTGAGCAAGCCTGAAAGGGGTTGAGCCATGCACACACGACTCGAGCGAAACCGTCAGCGGCAAGACAACGAACCCGCGCCCAGCAGCGGGCAGCCCCTGGAGCCGAGCGCACGAGAAGCCCTCGAGCCGAAGTTCGGGCACAGCCTGGGAAACATTCGCGTCTTCAGCGACGCACAAGCCGCGCGCATGGCAGACGGGCACGACGCCGCAGCGTTCACGCTCAACGAAGACATTTTCTTCAACGAAGGGCAATACGACCCACACACGCCGCGCGGCATGGGGCTCATCACCCACGAGGTCACGCACGCCCTGCAAAACCGACAATTCGGTCCCAGCACCGACTTGCGTCCCAGCCACTCGAGCGACCGCGCCGAAGGCGAAGCCAGCCGCAACGCCTCGAGTTTTGCGGGCGGCGGGGCGATGACGGTTTCACACGCGCCCAGTGCTGCGGTGGCGCGGCAGTCACGGGGCGGACACGCCAGACACAGCAGAGGGCACGCCCCACACCGCGAACCTGTGTTGCGTCCCGACATCGCGGCCGGCCGCTTCCCCTCGGGTGACGCCGCGCGGATCGTCAGCTTGGATGCGAGCCGTTTGATTCAAATGCTCCAAGGCGACGGTTGGCCGCCCTACGTGCGACGCAACTCCGCTTGGGGAGGCTGGGCAACGATCAACAATCTGCAACGCACGATCCTGCCCAATTTTTCGCAACTCACGAACGGCGGGATGACCGTCAGGCTTCCTGATATGGAAGTGGATTTTCCGGGCGGCACGTTCCACAGTCACATGAATATCCAGGCACGCATGGAGAACATTCGTCCTGTAGCCCATGGGCGTGATGGTGTGGGTTTGACCTCGAGCACCACCGACCACTCCACCACCGCCGCCAGCAGAACCGCTTCTGAAGAGCACGCGCGCACGGTTGGCGTCGAGCACAGTGGTCTGTCCGGTTCGCTCAGCCACACAAGCGCGCGCGGCACGGAAGACACGGACACCGACGAACACACCACGGAAATCGCCGGAGCAGCGCAACGCACGGGCATGTTCGAGTTTGACGTGGTGTTTGAAGTGATGTTGTTCCAGTCATTCGAGGTCGGCACGGGCACGTCTATCGTCAACTCGATTGGCGGCCTTTTCGGGGGAGACGATTACGGCGGAATGCTGCAAAACAGCGTTGTCCCGATGCAGCGTTTCTCGGTGAACACCGTGCACAACATGGCGCGATTTCCGTTGAGCGTGGAATCGCACTGAAGAATCCCCGCAATGTTCAAGCACCACACATCATCAAAATGCTGCGCCCCTCACCTGCACTGCGCTCGAGACTGTAAATTGATTCACGCACCTTCTGCACTTTTAACCCCAACCACACCCAACCGCAACGAACCCATCTCGAGGAATTGAAAGCCCTCGAGACGGGTCTCTTTCCAGATGCGTCACGGCTGCGGCACGTCCGTACCCCGCGAGGCTCGAGCGTAGAGCGGCAAGCACACCGCCAAAATCCCTGCGCCACACGCCAGCGCAAGACGCAAACTGGCGTTCCCAACCGCGCCAATCAGCGGCCCGCCTGCGATTTGCCCCACGGCGTCCGCCTGCCCGTTCAACGACAGCACCGTGGCGCGCGTCGTGGGCTCGAGGCGCTGGTTGAGCCATGCTCCGCTCAAGGGTCCGTGCACGCTTCGCAAAACTCGAGCAGCGATGAAAAACGCAATGGCAAGGCTCAGCACAGGCGCGAGCGCAAACCCGAGGATGGCCACCGCCGCACCCAGGGTCACGATCCACAACGCCCGCGCGACGGTTCTTGGGTCGCCCGCATCCACCCGCGCTGCCCAACGCGCCAGCGGCAGCGACACGGCGGTGACGAGCAGGTCAATCGCGGCGAAGCTGACCAGAAGCGATTGCGCGTCACTCAGGCGCACCAGACCAAACAGCGTCTCGAGCCTGGGGAAGTTGAACGAGAGAAGATGCACTTGCCAGAGGCGGTCAAACGATTCGGATGCCGCGCCGAAGATCAGCGTGACCAGGAAAATCGTGCGAACCGTCGGGCTGGCTCGAGCAAAACGCAACGCCTGGAGGAGCGTCGCACGCATCCCGGCGAACACGCCTTGCTGGGTGTGCGGGTGCGGCTGGAAGTTCGTTTCGGGCATGAACATGGCCAGCAGCGCCGCCAGGGTCAAGAAGCCGATGCCGCCAACGACGAGCACGAATTGCAAGCTCGAGAAGGCGAGCACGACCGCCAGCGGAATCGCCGCGAAGCCCAAGTACCGCTGCCACACGGCAACGCGCAGCACCAAGGCATTGGCGGGCGCTTCGCCGATTTCATCCGACAACCAAGCCTGCGTCGCGCCGCTGGTGAACGTGTACCCGATGCCCCACACAAACGCGGACGCGACCACAGCGGCGAACGTTGGAACCAGCCCCTCGAGCAGGAAGCCCGCACCGATCAGGGTGAAACCGATCAGGATGGACAGACGACGGGAGACGACATCCGCGACGACGCCCGTGGGCACTTCAAACAGGAAAATTGCCAACTCGAGCGCCGTGCCGACCAAGACCAGTTCTAGCGGTGAGAGTTTGACGACCGTCGCGTAATACAGCGTGTTTGCGGTGAACACCAAGCTGAACAGCAAGCCAGTGCCGAGCGCGAGCACGATGTACGCGGTTTCGGCGGACCATTTTTTGAAGGGCACAATTGAACCTCACAGGGGCATGACCGGATGAACTCGAGGGCGGCGGGCGCGGTCTCGAGAGGGTTGCAGCGGTGGTGGTGCGCTAAGAACCCATTTTCATCAAAGTCATCCCTTGAACGAGGTGCACGCAGTTTGGCAGTGACAGCGGTGCCTGTGCATCCGCCACATGGCGGACTCGAAGGGAAAAGTCTTGAGATTAACGGGTGCAAGCTGGGTTTCGAGGGACGCCACTCTCATCCCCAACCCTGTCTTGCCCTGACTGCAGCACCTTCCGGGCTTGGGCGCTTCTCTCGCCAGCGAGAGAAGGGAGCCGCGTCGCACAAGCATTTGGCATTTTGCCGTTGCCCTCTCTCGTCTTTTCGAGAGAGGGCCGCGCGAAGCGCGGGGTGAGAGCGGCCACCAAGGTAGTCGAAATTGCTTGTCTGCAACATGGGGTTTGCTTATAGCGGTTCCCAGGTTTGTGACTGCCCTTGGTCACAAACCTGGCGAGCTGGGCGAGTAGAACAAATCAGCAATTCTCGAGTGAAGCGGACACCCGACCGTTTTTTGGGAGGGTGGGAGAGGAACTCGGGAAATGCTGTAAAGCGAAGCGTGCGTGGTTTCGGGGGCACATCTCGAGATTGGCGTGGTTTTAGCGCTGCACGCTGCTGCGCTCCAGGTTGTGGATCAAATCGCGCACCGTCGGCACTTTCAATTTCAGCGCCGCGCGGTTGACGATCAAGCGCAGGGAGAACCGCTCCAGCACCTCGATTTCCTCGAGCCCATTTTCTTGCAGGGTGCGTCCGGTTTGCACCACGTCCAGAATCGCGTCCACCAAGCCGACGCTGACCGCCAACTCCAATTTCCCGTTCAGCGGCAACACGTCCGCCGCCATCCCTCGCGCTGCAATCACACCCCGAGCAATGCGGGCGTATTTGCTGGCGACGCGTTCGATGCGCCCCTTTGCGCCGTGCATCCGAATCAAGGACAGCCGGTACGCGGGTCCGCCCAAATCGAGCGGCTCGTACACGTCGCGCCCGCTTTCCATGATCCAGTCTTTGCCGACGATGCCGCAATCGGCGACGCCCACGTCCACGTAGGTGGGCACATCGGCGTCCTTGACCTCCAGAAGCGTCACTTCTGGCAGTTCGTGGCGCAGGGCGCGCGAATCGGTCAAATCGGGAATCTCGAGCCCGGCGCGGCGCAGCAATTCAAGCGGGTACGCTTTGCTGCGCTCGCCGCCGGGAATGGCGATGGTCAGGCGGCGTTTCATTGGATCACCTCCAGGGTGCCGTTTGCCGCCAGGTGCGCGATGCCGTGCGCGCGGGCGTAGGTCGTCAGTTGGGTTCGGTCATCCGTCCACGCCATGACGACGCGGTGCCCTTGGGCGCGCAAGGTTCGAGCCGTTTCAACGTCCAGCGCAATGGCGTGCACCGGCTCGAGGGCAGTGGGCTCTCCGAGCGCAGTCATCAGCCGCTCCAACCCCAGTGCAAACCCGGCAGCAGGAATAGGCTCGAGGTGCGGATTGGGGGCGTTGTCGTAGCGCCCGCCGCCGCAAATCGGTTGCCCAAAATCGGGGGTGTACGCCTGAAAGATCACGCCCGTGTAGTAATCCAACCGTCGCGCGATGCCCAGGTCAAAGAGAAAGCGTTCACCAGGCAGCAGCGCGGCGACCGCGCGCAACTCCTCGAGCGCGCGTTTTGCCGCGTCGTTCAAGGCATACGCCCGCGCTTCCCCGAGCACGTCCGCCGTGCCGTAGAGGTCAATCAGCTTCATCACGGCGTCGCGGGTTTTGCCCGCAATCCCGTGCGTCTCCAGAAGCGCGCGCAACTCTGGACCGTTCTTGCGGTGGATCGCCGCGCGCAAGCGCTCGACCACACTGGCCTCGAGCCCCGTCTCCATCAGCACCGCGCGCACGAAGCCCGGATGACCCAACTCCACTGCGGCGCGCGGCAAACCCACGGCGTCCAAGCACTCGAGGGCGAGGGTCACGATTTCAGCGTCCGCGAGCGGCGTGCTCACGCCCAGCAACTCCGCGCCGACCTGCGTGTACTCGCGCGCCCGCCCCAGCTCCGCGTCGCGCGTGCGCACCCACAGCGCGCCGCTGTAGCGCAGGCGCAACGGGAAATCAGCCGCCGTGTACGCCGCACGCACCAAACTGCCAATCGCGGTGGTGTACTCGCCGCGCAGCGCCAACACCGTGCCATCGCGGTCCACGAGCTTGAAACTCTTGTCGGCTTGTGGGTGCAGCGCGTCGAACACCTCGAGCGCCGGGGTTTGCACGGCGTCGTACCCGCTGGCATGCAGCACCGCCTCTAATGCTGCGCGCAAGGTTTCGCGCCAGTGCTGCTCTGGCGGCAAGGTGAAGCGGGTTCCGTCGGGGATCAGCGGCACAGCGTGTACTCCACAAGGCTTGCAGTATCACCGTTTTGGTGAAGACCGGGCAAGGGTGGTCACTGGTCTGCGCCGCCTGCCCAAACCAGCAACGCGCCGAAGGCTGTGTTTGGAGCGTAGCCGCGCTTTGAACACGGGTGGCTCGAGAGGGCAGCGCGCCTGGTTGGAGCGAGCGTCGCTGCCCAACCAGGTCATGCTGACCCGAGATGCTGCAACTGCATCCAGTGTACACCGTTCAAACGCGATATGCATCGTCCAGAACGCGCATTTCGCCGCCTCGAGTTCTGGGCTACGCTGTGGACGTGAATGCACTCGACTGGGACGGCAGTTGGAACACGCGCGACCTCGGTGGGATGCGCGCGGCTTCAGGGCAAACCGTGCGCCGGGGCGCGCTGATCCGCTCGGGCAACCTGGCGCGGCTGAGCGCTGCGGGCAAAGCAGCCGTGCTCGAGGCGGGCGTGGGCTGCGTGGTTGACCTGCGCTCCGGGTTTGAACTGCAACTGGAGGCGAACCCCTTCGCGGACTCGAGCCTGTACTGCCACGCGCCGCTGATGTCCGACGACGAAGCCGCCGCCACCGCCGTGACCAACGCCCTAAACCCGCTCGAGATGTATGTCGTGATGCTCGAGATGTACCGCGCGAACATCGCGGCTGTTCTGCGCGCCATTGCGGACGCACCCGACGGTGCGGGCGTGGTCGTGCACTGCCACGCCGGGAAGGACCGCACGGGCTTGATCGTCGCGTTGCTGCTTGGGCTGATGGGTGTCTCGCCCGATGACATCGCCGACGATTACGCGCGCAGCGACGCGCACCTGCAAGCGCAGTACGCCCAGTGGCTGGAGGCGCAACGCGATCTCGATGAACGCGCGAAGCTGGCGGTGCAGTTGACCGCGGACCGCGAAACCATGCTTGGGGTGCTCGAGTTTCTGAACATGCAGCACGGTGGGGTAAACAAGTATCTCGAGGCGTGCGGTTTGGACGCGACCACCCTTGGACGGTTGCAGTGGCGCTTGTTGAACGCCTGACTTGCGCTCTCAGGCGCCTACAGCATTTCGGAGAGTTCCACTCCCACCCTCCCAAAGTACGGTCGGTTGTCCGTTTGAAAAAGAGAACTGCTGATTTGTTCGACGCGTCCAACTCGCCAGGCTTGTGACGATACAGCAGTCACTTTCCCTGGGAACCGCTGTAGACCGATTCGGTCCGCGCGGTTCATCAACCGTGACCACTCCAGGATTTCGCGTCCCACGCGAGGTTCTCACATCCAATCGGGGCGGACCGCGCGTACACCCCGTTGAAGCGCTTCTTCTCAGTGAGTGCCGAAGGCGTGTGGCCGCACGCCCCGGCAGGAGGGGTTATCCCATGACCACAGCCAGCACCAGCCTCAACCGCCGTCAAGCCCTGAAGAACCTCGGATTGCTCGGCGCGGGCGCAGCCTTGACCGCGTGCATGCCCAACGCCACCGCACAGATGCCGGACATTGACGTGGACGTGCTCAACTTCGCCCTCAACTTGGAGTACCTGGAAGCCGAGTTTTACTCCTGGGCAGCCTTCGGCAAGGGGTTGAGCGACGCGGACGCGGGCGGCGGGCCAGCCTCGGTCGGCGGCAAGAAGCTCACCTTCACCGGTCAACCCATTGACGGTGCCGTCCAAGCCTATTTTGAAGAGATTGCCAACGACGAAATTGCCCACGTCAAGTTCTTGCGCACCGCGCTGGGCGACAAAGCCGTGGCGCGTCCCGCGATTGACATTGGACCCGCGTTCGCCGCCGCTGCCGACGCTGCTTCTGGCGGCGCGATCAAGGGCTTTGACCCGTACGCGAACGCGCTGTTCTTCTTGCACGGCGCGTTCATCTTTGAGGATGTCGGCGTGACCGCCTACAAAGGCGCGGCCCGCCTGATCACGAACAAGGATTACTTGGAGGCAGCCGCGGGTATCTTGGGCGTCGAGGCCTACCACGCGGGGCAGATTCGCACGCTCTTGTTCAGCCAAAAGGATGTCGTCGCAGCCGCAGGCTTGAAGGTCTCACAGATCGTTCAAGCGATTTCTGACCTGCGCGGCAAGGTCGGCGGTGGCAAGGACCAAGGCATCTTGGACGCCACCAACCCGAACAAGGGCAACATTCAACCCACCGATGGCAACGCCATCGCTTTCAGCCGCAGCACCTCGGAAGTGTTGAAAATCGTCTACTTGGGCGGCACGAGCAGCGGCGGGTTCTTCCCAGCCGGTTTGAACGGCAAGATCAAGGCCGCGTAACCGCATCGCTGCTGCAAGGCTCGAGACCTGAGATTCATGGGTCTCGAGCCTCGTGTGGTGCTTGCTCTTCTCGAGGTGCGCCCGTCGAGATTCTGTGGAGTTTCGCGCTCAGAAGTTTCTTGTTTCACCGTCGCAACGCCCGAGTCATCTTGTATTGCACAGCCGTTGCCAGACGAAAGCGCGCGGCGGTCGTACCCCGAGCCAAGGCTCGAGACTCCCGCTTTACAACTCGATCTCGCCCTCGCTGTAGTCTTTGCCTGTGTCCCAGTAGCGAATGCGCTTGGCGTTGACCTCGATCATGACGATGCCCGGCGTATCCAAGCCCTCTTTGAACCACTGCTCCAACTCCGGTTGCCAGCGCTCCTCCATCTTGGCTTTGTCGTCGGTCAGTTTCGCCGTGCCTTGCACGCTGACGTACAAGCCCTTCTTGTTCTGGAACGCCAGGGCGACCTTGTTGTCGCGTTCGATGTCCTTGGCGATGCGCGATTTTTCAAACGTGAAGTAATACGACGTGCCGTCGTACTCCACCTCGCCGTTGTTGCTCATCGGGCGCGTCGCGTTTTGCCCGCCGGTCGTGTGCGTGGTGAACATCGTCACGTCAATGCCCGCCATTTGCTTGGCCAACTGCTTCAAGGTTTTGTCTGCCATACGCGTGCTCCTCTCCGTGCGGTGTTGGGCCGCTCGAGACGCACCGTGTCACGCGTGTTTGATGAACGCCTGAAGTCAAGCGGTGAATTTAAAAGTCTCGAGGCTAGCCCACGGTCCGCCCAAATACCGCCACAACCCGAGCCCCGTGACTTGAAACGTCCACGGCTGAAACGTCGCCTCGAGGATCGCCAAGGTTTCCCGTGCCACGTCGGGCGCGACTTTGTTCTGCACGGTGACGTGCGGCTTGATGCGGGCACGGTCTTGCTCGGTCAACTCCTCCAACCACAGCGTACGCAATTCAGCCCGCAAATCCTCGAGCCTCGGCGCTTGCAACCTGTACGCCACGCCGCGCCCCAGGGAGCGCAAGCCCGTGACTTCCACTGAAATGCTCGAGGTACGCCTTGCAATCTCCTCGAGCTGCGTTTTGATTGCCTCGAGCCGCATGCCTGGCAAGTGGTGAAACAGCGTGATGTGCGCTTGGAGGTGGTTGCGCTCGGGCGGAAAGAACGCGCGGCGTTGCGTGTCGAAGCGCTCGAACGCCGCGTCCTCCATCGTCGCGGTCAAGATCAACGGCTGCTCGAGATCGGCGGGGTCGGTCACGAACCCAGTTTGCTCGAGTGGCGGTAAAACGTGCGGGCTCGAGAGGATGGCGGTTGGGTCAATTGGCAGGGCGAACACAAGGTTCGCCCCGAGGGAACATGCGTCGTGTAGGGGCGACCGACGGGTCGCCCGTGCAACGGTGAACCCCCTCGAGCGACCACGAGTTCGCAGCCTCGAGCGCCGCTACCGCTGGCTCGAGACCGTCATCGCCTTCAACTTCTGTGCCAACCCCTCGGTCAGCACAGCGCTTTCGTACCGCCAACCCCAGTTCCGCCCGCCCAGACTGCCCGGCAGGTTCATGCGCGCTTCGGTGTCCAGGTTCAGCAGGTCTTGCAGCGGCGCGAGCGCCATCACCGCTTTTGACGCCCAGGCAGCGCGGACCAAATCCCAAACGATGTCGTTCCCGGTGACTTTGAGGTATGCGCGCACCTTTTGCTTGGTTGCTTCGGGCTCCGATTTCCACCACCCGAGCGTCGTGTCGTTGTCGTGCGTGCCGGTATAAACGACGCAATTGGTGACGTAGTTGTGCGGCAAAAAGGGATCGGTCAGGTCGCCGTAAAACGCGAATTGCAGGATCTTCATGCCCGGTAGATTGAAGCTGTCGCGCAGGGCTTCGACCTCGGGGGTGATGACGCCCAAGTCCTCCGCGATGATCGCCAAGTCCCCGAATCTGTCGCGCACCGCGTTGAACAAGGCCACGCCAGGCGCGTTGACCCAGCGTCCTTTGATCGCGTCTTGCGCGGGCCACGGCACTTCCCAGTACGCGTCGAAGCCGCGAAAATGGTCCACGCGCACGATGTCCACGACTTTGAAGGTTTCCGCGAAGCGCTGCAACCACCATTGGAAGCCGTCCTGTTGCATCACGTCCCAGCGGTAGTGCGGGTTGCCCCAGAGTTGCCCGGTGGCGCTGAAGTAATCCGGTGGCACACCCGCGACGACGCTGGGTGAACCGTCAGGCTCGAGCATGAAGAGGTTCTGGTTTGCCCACACGTCGCTGCTGTCGTGCGCGACGAAGATTGGAATGTCCCCAACGATCTTGATGCCTTTGGCGTGCGCGTACTCCCGCACGGCGCGCCACTGTTCAAAAAACCAGTGCTGCGCGAGCGCGTAGAGTTCCACGTCCTCGGCGTACTGTGTGCGCGCGAACCCGAGGGCGTCCGGGTCGCGGTGCACGAGGTCGCTTGCCCATTCGGTCCACGGCGTGCCGCCGTGTGCGTTTTTGCAGGCCATGAACAGCGCGTAATCCTCGAGCCAGGAGGCGTTTTCTTGGCGAAACTTTTGAAACGCCGCACGTTGCTCGAGGGTCGCTTGTTCCTGAAAGGCTTTGCTGGCTTGGCGCAGCACGGGCCACTTCCAGACGTACATCCAGCCGTAGTCCACCAAATCGGTGGGGAATTCGGGGGCGTTCTCGAGCGGTTCGGCGTCCAACCAGCCTGCGTCTTGCAAGGTCTCGAGGTCAATGAGGAGCGGGTTTCCCGCGAACGCGCCGAAACTCTGGTACGGGCTGTCGCCGTAGCCGGTGTGCCCAAGCGGCAAGATCTGCCAGAGTTGCTGCCCGGCGCTGGCGAGCCAGTCAATCCATTCGCGGGCACTGCGTCCGAGCGTGCCGATGCCGTGCCGACCAGGGAAACTCGTGGGGTGGAGCAGAACGCCGCTGCTGCGATTGAACGCCATAGGGGCAGTGTACCGTCCTGGCTGAAACCCAGGGAAGCGCTTCCCTAGATGGCGATGAAGTGTATTGTTGCTTTCAAAGCCAAAGTTCACTCGGATTGAGAGGGTTTCCATGTACCTGGCGATTGTCGCAATGCTGATGTTCGTCTTTCCGGTCGGGTCAGTTATTCTCGAAACCCTTGTCTCGTCCAACGCACCGGGCATCATGGCGCTGATCGGAAAGTGGTTCGTGTTCTGGTCGGTCGGCGTTCGGTTGTTCACAGCCGGGGTGCGTCAAGCGATCAATCCTCGAGCGACCGCCAAAGACATCCTGGGAATCAGCGGTGACGAAGCGCTCTTGCTGGTGCAAGAACTGGGGTTCGCCAACATCGGCGTGGGTTTGGTGGGCATCATCAGTCTGTTTCAAGCCTCGTGGGTCGCGCCCGCCGCGCTCGCCGGCGGGCTGTTCTACACCTTGGCTGGATTGCGGCATATTGTCGCGCAACACAGAAACCGTCTCGAGAACATCGCCCTCATCTCGGACCTGTTCGTTGGCGCAGTATTGACCGTTTACTTGGTTTGGACGCTCGCTCGAGTCTGACGCACGCGCACGCTCAGCCGATGCCCGATAATGCGCGCATGGAATCCGGGGTTGCCACGGGCTGGTCGGACTTTTTCGTTGCCTCCGCCGGAGCCGCCAGTGCGCTTGCCGGTTTGGTGTTCGTCAGTCTCTCCATTAACCTCGAGCGCATCATCAAGTTGCCTGGTGTCTCGGGACGCGCTGCTGAAACGCTGATGTTGCTCGCAGGCTCGCTCAGCGCAGCGCTCATCACCTTGATCCCCCAGTTGTCCCCAGTTCAACTCGGTTTGGCGCTGTGCGTGGTCGTCTTGCCCACGTGGATCGCGCCGATGGTGATTCAACGCCGGGCAGTGCGTCACCATGTTTATCCCAATCGTTGGTCAGCGGTGCGGCGGACGCTCTTGCACCAGACCGCGACGCTGCCCGGCGTTCTGGCGGCCCTGTCGCTGTGCAATCTGCTGCCAGGAGGCATTGCGTGGCTCGCCGTGGGTGTGATCGCCTCAATCTTGGTGGCGGTGGTCAACGCTTGGGTGTTGTTGGTCGAAATTGTGCGTTGACCGGGCGTCACTGCAAGCTGCTGCGCGCCCAAAATTGAACCTGCTGTTACAGTCCTGCGTACCTCCCCTCGAGACGCGCCAGATGGTGCGTTCCAAAGGAGCTTCCATGAACAAGCCGTTGAAATTCGCCGTTGCCGCGCTGCTGGTCGGCGGCGTCAGCCTCGCCGCGCCGATGTTTGCGTTTTCCACCAGTAACACGGCGAACGCGATGATGAAGGCCGACACGATCAACCTCAGCGCGTACCCGAAGCTCAAGCTGCTCGCCAAAGACATCATGGGGGCTCGAGCCACGCTCACCTACACGGGCACGGACGCCAAGGGCGTGTTCAACTTTTACGAGGCGGCGTTCAAAAAAGAGGGCTGGAAAGTCGGCGCGGCGATGGTGGCGAAACCGGGCGACACGATGTCTAAGCCTGCTGGGACAATGGACAAACCCGGCGAGGCAATGATGGGCAGCAAGCCGCTCGAGGGCACGTACGCGCTCGGAGGGCACACGCTCGAGACCACTGTGAACGCCAAGGACGGCAAGACAGTGGCGCAGTTCAGCGTCAAGTAAGCCCAGGTCGTCCAACGGAGGGGTGTGCGCCCGTGCTCGAGCCTTGCCTTCACCCGTGCGTCGGCAACGCCCCGGCGGGACTCGGCAGGAAGAAAAACGCCAGCGCCAGAATCGCGTACACGCCCAACAACATCAACCCCTCGAGCCAATTGGTTTCACCGTCCCGCACGACGCTGTTACCGATCAGCACCGCGCCGATCAGCGTGACCAATTCCAGAGGGTTGTTCAAGATCAAGTCCATTGGGCGTCCGATCACCCACGACAGGATCACCAGGATCGGCGCGACCAGCAGCGCCACTTGGATCGTGCTGCCCACGGCGATGGTCACGGCGAGTTCCATGCGGTTCTTCATCGCAAAGACCACCGCGCTGGCATGCTCGGCGGCGTTGCCGACGATGGGAATGATGATCAGTCCGACGAAGAACTCGGACAAGCCAAATTGCGCGGTGAAGCCTTCCAAGCTGCCCACCAGGAATTCGGACATGAAGCCGACCAACACCGTGCTGCCCAACAACACGCCCAGCGCAAGGCGCACGCTCCAGGTCGCGGTGTGTTCTGCGTGCTCCTCGTCGGCGGTGGAGAGCAGGTCTTTTTGGCTGACAAACGTGTAAATCAAATTGCCTGCGTACAGCGCTAGCAGCACGATGCTGACGCCCAACGCGAGGTTGGCGTCGTCAATTTTGATCCGCTCCGGGCTGATCCCGAATTGCCGTTCGGATAAATCAAACAGCGCGGGAACCATGAAGGCGATGACGCTGATGACCAAGAGGCTCGCGGCGACCCCGGCGTTGCTGGCGTTGAAGGTCTGCTTCTTGTGTTTGAGCCCGCCGAGGAACACCGCCAAGCCCAGCACCAGCAACAGGTTGCCGATGATGCTGCCGGTGATGCTCGCCTTGACCACGTCAAATTTGCCCGCTTGCAGCGCGAAAAAGGCAATGATGAGTTCGGTGGCGTTGCCGAACGTCGCGTTCAGCAACCCGCCCGCGGTCGGACCCGCGCGCGCCGCGAGTTCTTCCGTGGCACGCCCCATCAAGCCCGCCAGCGGCAGGATTGCCAGCGCGGAGATCACGAAAATCCACGTGTCGCCCGGCCGGACCAGAAACTCCAAAATGAACGCCACTGGCACGAGAATGAGCAGGTAATTCAACATTGTGTCCCAGTGTACGCGTCTGCGCACGAAATCTCGAGCCTCGAGGAAAGAGCGGTTTAGGCAAAGGGCGAAAGGCAAAAGTTAAGCCCAGCCGGATGTGAAACGTGGTTCCCGGCAGGAGGTGATCCTCAGCCGAACAGGGTGTGGCTACGGAACTGCTCGAGCCCGAACGGTTCAACTGCCTGTGCGTCGTTGTTCCCTTCGCCTTTTGCCCTTCGCCTCAAGCTGTCCCCCGCACCACGAGCGAGGGCGTGAACGTCACCCGGCGCGCAGCGCCACCCTCGAGTTGCTCCAACAACAACTGCGCGGCCGCGTGCGCGATTTGTTGAATCGGTTGGCGCACCGTGGTCAACCCAGCGGCGCGAAAACTCTCCAACGGCAAGTCGTCGAAGCCGGTCACGGCGAGGTCGTCGGGCACGCGCAAGCCGTGGTCTTCCAAGGCTTGAATCGCGCCCAGCGCCATCTCGTCGGAGGCGCAGGTCAGCGCGGTGAAGTCAAGCGCTTTGCGCAGCACGGCTCGCATCGCGCGGTACGCACCGAGTTCCGTGAACTGCCCGTCCAAAACGCGCTCGAAACCCGTGTGCGCCGAGCCTTCGCGGTATGCGTCCAAGCGCTGCTGGGCGTCTTGCCCGATGGGACTGCCGGTCATGTGGGCGATTCTGCGGTGCCCACGGGCAACCAGGTGCGCCATCAACTCGAGCATGCCCGCGCGGTTGTTCAACTCCACGCTGGCGATGGCGGGTTGGCTTGTTCCGACGCTGATCGCCACGAACGGCGTTTGCGTGTGCGTGAGCCGCAGGTGCGCGAGCCGCTGGTCTTCCAGGTGCACGCCCGCCACGATCACCCCAGCAAAGCGCGCGTCGGACAGTTCCGCGTCGCTGCCCAAGATGTGCACGCTGTACCCGCTGCCGACCAAGGCTTCCTGCATGGCGTCCACGAGCAGCGTGTAGTACGGGTTGCGCAGCGAGGTGTCGCTGTAGCGCGTGATGCCGACGACGCTGCGCACGCCCCGCGCGAGTTGCCGAGCGCCCACGTCGGGCACGTACCCAAGTTGCTGCACGACTTCCAGGATGCGCTCTCTGGTCTCGCGGTTGACGCCGCCGCGGTCGTTGAGTGCACGCGAAACCGTGCCAGTGCTGACCCCGGCGGCTTTGGCGATGTCGTGAATGGTCAACTTCATGGGCGCTGAATGCTCCTTGCGGGGGACACGGCGTTTTTTGGTGAATCCACTCTAACTCGAGCCTACGCGTTTTCGTAAACGGTAACGGCGGCACGTCCTCCCCAACGCGGGGCGAACCCGATACATCCCTGACCTCACCGCTCGAGGGACCAAAAAAATCCCCGCCTTGGCGGGGATCTCAGCGGCGTTGCGCTGGGTTTACGCAGCGACCTTCTTGAAGGCTCCAGCTTGCTTCAACAAGCGGCGCGCAGTGTCGGTGGGTTGTGCCCCGACGCCCATCCAATACTGTGCGCGCTCGATGTTCAGGTTCAACCAATCGGGCGTGGTCTTGCGCGGGTCGTAATGCCCGAGGTTTTCCAAGTACGCGCCATCGCGCTTTTGCTTTTGGTCGACGACGACCATGCGGTAGTGCGGGTTGTGGGTGCTGCCGAGGCGGGTGAGGCGAATTCTGACCATGATTGAACAACTCCTGTGACGCGTTGAATGACCGGCGTGTGACCCTTCGAGGGAAGTGAAGCTGGCTTGAGGACGATACCCAAACCGTTTCCCGCGGTGAGATCCAGCAGCCACGCAAAGCTCACCGATGGCTTTAGAAGCCTAGCATCCCTGGCGGGAATCCTCAAGTGCAGGAAAAGCAGGCGAAGGGCGAAGTGGAACCCCAGTGTTCCGTCCGTGGTGCTCGAGTGGCTCAGGTCGGTCTCGAGGTGCGGGCGTCGGTTCGGGCAGACCGTGCCCGCCGCCCTTCAACGCCCCATAACCCCTCGAGCGTCCAGGTTGAGGTCAAAGCCGTTCGGCTCGAGGCGATGATTCAACCGCGCCCTACCGACGCATCCCACAAGGCTCGAGCTCGGCAGTTCCTTTTGCCCTTCGCCTTAAACTTGCCAAGCGCCAACCCGCGTGCTATTCTCCCAAGGCTTGTCTCGAGGGGCATCACCTCGGGCTTTAAATTTTCCCCAGAGGTGAACCATGAAGAGGACCTGGCAACCCAACCGCCGCAAGCGTGCCAAGACGCACGGCTTTCGTGAACGCATGAGCACGCCCACCGGCCGCCGCGTCGTGTCGCGCCGCCGCGCGAAGGGACGCGCGCGCGTCGCCGTGCAATCGCCGCGCTTCAAGTAAGCGCTTCAAGCAGGTCAACCATGCCTGAGCCTCGAGACACCGCGCTTGAGGCTCAGGCTGTTTCTGTGTCCAGCGCTGTCAGGCTCGAGAAACTGCCGGTGCGTGGACTCAGCGGCGATTGGCGCTTTCGGCGCTTGAAGAACAAGGGCAAGCCTGGGCGCAGCAACTTGCTGTCGCTGCGTTGGCTGCCTGCAAAAAACGCCCGCGCGGTCGTGGCGGGCATCGTTGTTTCAAAAAAAGTCGGCAAGGCGGTGATTCGCAACCGCATTCGACGCCGCTTGCGCGAAGCCTTGCGTCGCCTCGAGTTCGGCAGCGTGGAGGCGATGATCGTGGTCAATCCTGAGGCGGCGAACGCGCGCTACGGCGATCTGTTCAAAGCCTTGTTCAACGCGGCGCGCAAGGCGGGTTTGAAATGAACGACGCCCCCGTTCCAAGTGATCCCTTCGAGCGCTTGGACCGTTCACGGCACAGCCTCGCGGCGCGGGCGTTGATCGGCGCGGTCACGGGCTACCAGCGGTACTTGTCGCCCTTGAAAGGCGGACAAACCTGCCGCTTTTACCCGACGTGCTCTCAGTACGCGTTGGAGGCGATCCAAAAGTACGGTGCGGCAAAAGGGACATTCTTGGCGACCAAACGCGTACTAAAATGCCAGCCGCTGCATCCGGGCGGGTTTGATCCCGTGCCCTGACCTGGCTGAAGGCTCGAGGTTGACTACAGCCTCTCGAGCACGCGATTTGAAGGAGTTCTTACCCTATGAAGATCAACAAAGTCGCCCTTGCCCTGATCGCGTTGTGCTCCACGGTCGCGCTGTCGGGTGGTGCGTTTGCGAACGTGGCCACGCAGTGGGTCAAGACCCGCACCGTGGAACGCGACGTGCAAAACGCCGACGGCACGACGACGCGCCAAGTGCAACAGCAGCCGATAGACCTCGACGGCGACGGCAAGCCAGAGGTCGTCGCGGTCACGAACCTGCAAGACATCGCTTTCAACGAGCGCGGCGAATTGGTCGGTTGGTACGACAAATTGTTCAAGGGCACGGACTTTCGCAGCGATTACAACAACAAGTCCAACCTGATGCAGACCGGCTTGCCCGGCGCGGTCGTGACCCTGCCCGGCATCAGCGGTCCCATCACCGCCAGCGCGCCTGTGACGACCCTCGAGCCAGGCACGGACATCTTGCGCGCAACCTTTTCTTACACGCAGGACGGCGCTCGAGTCGAAAAGAAGTATGTGATCCTGCCCCGCCGTTTGCTCGTCACGTTGGAGTTGAGCGTCAACGGCGTGCCCAATTACACGCTGCAATGGCGCGGGTTGGGCGGCAGCCCGCGCACGGCAACGAAGGTCGCGGCGGTCGGCGCAACCTCGCCCATCGAGATCGGCAGCGCCCAGAACGCGCAGTACGCCGCGCTCCAATGCTGCAACAACTTTTTGGGCGCGCCGGGGCAAGCGATGGTCGTGAAGCCGCAACCGGGCTCGAACACGACGTTCGCGGCGAGCGTGGAAACCAAAACCGTGCAGCGCCGGGACGCGCAAGGCGTGACCGCGCCGCTCGAGGTCTCCGCGATGACGTTGACGCTGCCGTCAGGCACCAGCAACCTGAACCTGTACGGCGGGTACAACGAACTCGTGCGGCTCAACCAGGAAGGGTTTGCGCAACTGCCGGGCTTGTTTCAGCCCAACATCTTCGGGCAGTTGTCGCTCGCCATCGTGCGCCTCTTGGAATGGATTCACGGCTTCGTCGGCAACTGGGGCTTGACGATCATCCTGCTGACCGTGCTCGTGCGTTTGGCGCTGATTCCACTGTTGCAAACCCAGTACCGCAGCATGGCGGAGATGCAGGTCATCCAGCCACTCATCAAAGAGATTCAAACCAAGTACAAGGAAGACCCCGCCAAGCTCCAGCAGGAGACGATGAAGCTCTACCAAGAGCACGGCGTCAACCCATTCGCGGGCTGCTTGCCGGTATTGCTGCAAATGCCGATCTTCCTGGTGCTTTGGCGCGTCTTTTCCAATTACGAGTTCGGCGAGCCCTTCTTGTGGCTGCGCGACCTCAGCCTGCCCGACGCCTTGTACATCCTGCCGGTGTTGTACTTGGGCAGCAGCATGTTGCAGTTGTGGCTGAGCACGCGCGCGAACCCGGACATGTTCAGGCAGCAGATGATTATCCAGTTCATCTTCGCGTACGTGTTCCTGTCATTCCCATCGGGCGTGACGATGTACGGCGTGATCGGCAACCTGATCGGCGTGGCGCAGCAGTACCTCATCACCAAACGCACGGAAGCCTACATGGCCGCCAAGGGCAAGCCCGTGATCTTGGGTGCGAAGCCGGTGGCGGCCACCTCCACTTCCGGCGCGCCGCCGACGGTGGACGCCAAAGCCAAGCCGAAACCGAAAAAGCAATAAGCCCCCGCCCAATCCGACCCTCGAGCTGCCTGTCTCGAGGGTTGTTTGTTGCCCTGACCGTTGTCAGGCTCGAGATCCGCACGGCATTCACACGACGCTGGAGATTGCCCACAAAAACGCCTCGAGCCAAAACCGCGCAACGTGTTGCCTCGAAAGGCGATGCTTGTGCCACTTGTGTGAATGAGAAGCCTTTGTTAAGATTTTCCCGGAGGCGAACACCATGGCCAATTTGCGTGTCGCGCACGCGTACGACCGCAATCGCTACCACCCGCCGGAGGTCTCTGGGAAGATCGCTACGGCAATTGTGGAACCGCTCGACAAAGAGTGGAAAGACCACGCGCACGTCCTGGAAGTCGGTGTGGGCACGGGGCGCATCGGCATGCCGGTCGTCGCCCGTGGCGTTCAACTGACTGGGGTGGACACCGACCCGGAGATGATGGACGCGTTCAAAAGCAAGTACGCGGGCGTCTCCAAACGCGTGACCCTGGTGCAAGCCGATGCGCAAGACCTGCCGTTTGCGGACGCCAGCTTCAACGGCGTGATCGCCGTGCACATCTGGCACCTGATCCCCGATTTGACCCGCGCGTTGGACGAAGCCGTGCGCGTGCTCAAACCCGGCGGCTACCTGTTCGAAGGCTGGGACTCTCCGGCCGCCAGCAGCCCAGAGATGGAAATCCAGGAAGCCTGGTGCAAAGCCCTGGAGGACATGGGGCATCCCGTGCAACGCGGCGGACACCGCGCGGCGCTGAAAACCAGCCTCGCCTACCTGCACGCCCGCAAGCTCGAGCCCGTCGAGCGCGTTATCGCCACGTGGGAAGTCAGCCACACGCCCTTGGAAGTCGTGGAAGCGTTGGAGGACGGACTGTACTCGTTCACGAAGAACATCCCCACGGAGTTGCGCTTCAAAGCTGGTCGGGCGATCAAACCGTGGTTGACGCAGAAATACACGGATTTGGAAACTTCGATCAAAACGCCGTGGGCGTTTCACCTGCGCACGACGCGCATCGGATAAACCCCGAGGCGCGAAAGCGATCCGGGAACGTGGGTCGCGCGCAGATCATACGACTCCGTCCTGTGGAATGGTCGCCTGAGAATCAGGCAGGTCCACGGCAACCGCAAAGTCCGCTGGGTGCTGCGTCTGCGCTCGAGCACAACCGTTTTGCCTGCAAAGCGATTTCAGGCAATGCGAAATCGGCGTGATCTCGAGTGCTGCGACGCTGGTTTTCTCGGGTCAAATCGGTCTGGTTTACACCAGTTCTCGAGTGCAGCCAATACTTGCCGAGTGAGGCGGGTGGGAGCGGACTCGAGAACTGCTGATTTGTTCAACTCGTCAAGTTTGTGGCCGCCTCACCGTTATACGGACTTCCGTTTATTCACTTCATCTTCGGTCTCGCAAAGATTACGTTCAACACGGCATCCGCAGCCATTCCTACGCCTTCAGAGGCGGGCAAATTTTATCAATTTGCCGGAATTGATATGACAAACTTGGGAACCGCTGTAGGGTGCTCGAACTTTTGTCATACAGGGTCGATATGTCTCGAGCAACCGGGCGTGCAGCCTCCTCATGCTCGAGGGCTGCTCGGCGCCACGAGAAGAGCATTAACGGCGCTGTAACCCACTCGCGTTGCACCTTTAGGCGCAGGGGTGCGACGCTCACCAGGAACCGTCGTGTTGCGCTCCGACCCAGATTGGGCGTTTGCTGGAGTCCCCACGGAGGTGTCGTAAGCGTTTGGGTGCGAACCTGCACCAACACTGACCCCAGCCACGGTCGCTTGCGGACGCTGGACGTTCAGCGTCCAACCACTTCCATTTCTTGCAACCGCAACGATGCGGAGCCCCGCAACCACACCCGCACGGAGCGGGCGGTCGTGCCCGCGGGCAGGTTGATGACCGTGGGTGCGCCCTTGACCCCAGCCAACCCGGAGACGTTGAAAACCTTGACGAATGGCAGTTGCAAGGCGGTGTCCAAGCCCATGTCGTCCGGGATCAATGCAAAATCAGACGTGAGCACCACGAAATCGCCCCACAGCGGGTTGGCGGCGTCGGCGAGCGGTTGCCACAAGCGAATCTGCCCGATTGCCTGCCGGTGGTCCCAGACAATCTCCGCCCAGGCTTGGGGACCGCTGGCTTCGGCGTAATCGTCTTTGCCGTCGAAGGCGAAGTTGACACCGCGGTTCATTTCCATGCGGCTCAGACCCCTGGGGCTGTACGTGTTGTACCCGGCGGCGATGTTGACGCCCGGTTTGGACACGAGGTACGTGGAACCCATTTCGACCAGCGCAATCGTGTCGATTTTCGTGCGGCCGCCGCCGCTCGTAAGCAGGTTCAAGGCGAAGGTCTTGGCGCTGGATCCTTCGGTGATTTGTTGCGCCGTGCGCGTGTTGAGGGCGCGCACGGTCAGCGTGGCAGTGGTGCTGCCCGCGGGGATCGTCAGCGGGTCGGCGCTGAACCCAGCGGTGTCTTCGGCGCGCTCGAGTTCTGGCAACGTGACCGTGATCGCCCCGCTGTACCCGCGGCGGGTCACGCTCAGGGGGATTTGCTTGGATTCCCCGGAGTTCATGCCCAGCATCGTCACCGTAGGGTGATTCAGCGTGAAGTCACCGTCGGTCGTGCTGGCGGTGGGTGCGGTGAAGGCGGGGTTCTGGGCGGGGTTGTCGAAGCGTCCGACGACTTGGGCGTTGACGAGTTTGGTGACGCCTGCTTCCAGGGCATCGAACAAACTCTGCCCGAAGGGCCCACGGTCGAGGGTTCCGGCGGCGGCTCGGCTGGGGTCGTTGTTGCTGAAGGCGACGATGCCCGCGCCCTGGATGACGGGTGAACTGGCCACGCCTTGGTCTTGGACCATCGCCGTGCGCGCGTCGGCGATGGTTCCGCCAATGATCGGCAGGTCGCTCGAGGACCAGAACGCGGCGTTGAAGCACTTGCTCAGGTGCGCGTCGACGATGCTGACCGGGCCGCCGCTGGCGCCGCCGAAGCGCACGCAGGACCCAGCTTCCTCCGGGCCGTAGCCGAGGTTGAAGTGGTCGTCGCTCGAGGCGATGGTGCGGGCGCTATTGCCGCTGAACTCCAGGGCAGGCAGCCGGTCCGTGGCGGAGGTGTCGGCGGGCAAGGGCACGGTGCGGTTCTTGGGGATCACGTCCGTGGGGCGAAACGCGTAGCCCCACCCGCCGATGGCACCGACGGCGGCGTTGTCGATGAAGGTGTTGTGGGTGTTGGTGATCCAGAAAATTGCGGGGCGTTCCGGTCCGGGGGCGTTGTCGCCGCGGTCCACGCGCTCGTTGCTGAGGCTGCGACCGTCGGGCACTTTGCGGGCAAGCACGCCGAGGTTGCGCTCGAAGCGGTTGCCCGTTTCGACGCCGTCTTCCAAAAAATACTGCATGCCGACCGTGTCGAAAATGACGTTGTTTTTGATGGTCAGGTTGTTGGTCTGGTGGATGACCAGTCCGCGTTGGAAGGTGCGGTGAATGACGGAGTTGGTCATGGTGCTGCGGCTGCCGCCGTCTCCGAGCACGTGAAAGTGCACAGGGTAGCGTCCGACGCGTCCGAGTTGCCCCATGCGGGTCACCTCCACGTTGTCCAGGCGCACGACGGAGCCGGTCATGAACATCATGTGTCCACCGAAATCTCCGAGCGAGTCTGTCGCGCCGCTGACGGTGATGTTGCGGCTGAGGTTGGCGACTTCGGCGCGTTGGTCAATCTGGATGCCGTTGATCGTTTGCAGCGTGCCCCAGTGCATGTTGTTCAGTGGTGCATTGAGCGTGATGGTGTTGCCTGCAATGGCGGTGATGGTCCGCGTTTCCACCTCGAGCGGGTCGTAATCGGTGGGGGCGACGACGATTTCGTCGCCGACTTGCCAACCATCGGGAGCCTCGAGCAAGGCGAGTTGCGATTGGGCGCGGTTGGCGGTGGCGGCGAGTTTGGTCCAAGCGCGTTTCGGCGTGCCGTAGAGTTGCAGGTCGCCGCCCATCGTCCCCAGGAACTTCGTGCCCATGCCCATGACGTTGGCGTCGGAGGCGATGCCGGTCAGGTTGACCTTCAACTTGCCCGCGAACGGCTGATTGGCACTTCCCGCGCGAAAGGAACCGCCGCTGGAGACCATGACCCAATTGGCGTTCACGGTCAGCTCCTTGGCAGCCACCTCGAGCACCCCTGCGATCTCGAGGCTTTTGACGTTGATGCTGGTGTCCAGGGTGATGGTCGTCCCAGCGGGAATGGTCACGGCGCTGTTGGCGTCCGGCAAGCGACCGCCCCAGGTGGCGGGGTTGGACCAGGCACCGGTGGCGTTGGTCGTGATGGGTTGTCCGGGGTTCGCGGGGGGTGCGGCGGTGCAAGCGGTGAATGTCAGCGCCAGGCAGGTCAACGCGTTGAGGACGGGGGCAAACGATGGATGGCGCATGGGACTCCTTTGGCTCGAGGTGTGGGAGCTCTTGACTAAATAAACTGTTTTAAGTTAAGTTAATTGTACCTTTGCATTCTAAAACCATCTTCCGCACCGGGCTGTCGAATTTCTCACCCCGGTTTTTCAGGAGGCTCCTGTGTTGTCCGGAACCAGCACTGAACACACCCGCTCGTACAACCAACGCGTGATTTTGGAAGCCATCCGCTTGTTCGAGCCGATCTCCAAAGCCGAAATCGCCCGCCACACCAACCTGACCCAACCCACGGTCGCCACCATCGTCGGTGAACTGCTCGAGCGCGAAGTGGTCCGCGCCAGCGGCAAACGCCAAGGGCAACGCGGTCAACCTGCGCTGGAGTTGACCCTCAACCCGACCGGAGCCTACGCCGTGGGCTTGCACCTCGACCGCGATCAACTGACCGGGGTATTGATTGACCTCAAAGGCGAAGTTCACGCACGACAACACCACATCCTGCACGCCCCCAGCCCCGAGGACACGCTGCCGCTGATGGCCCGCACCGTCGAAGCCTTGCGCGACTCCCGCCCCATCCCCGCCGAGGCGTTCTGGGGCGTCGGGCTCGCGCTCCCAGGGCCGCTCGAGGAAACCTCCGGCAAACTCGTCGCCCCACCCAACTTCCCCGGCTGGGACGGGGTGGCCCCCGGCACGTGGTTGAGCGCGCACCTGGGCACACCCGTGTTCATGGAAAGCGACGGCTTGGCCGCCGCCATCGGCGAGCAACTCTACGGCGTCGGTCAGGTCTCGAGCCACTTCTTCTACCTGTACCTCGGCGTGGGTTTGGGTGGCGCGATGATCGTCAACGGTCGCCCGTACCGCGGGTTTTCCGGCGACATGGGCGGCATCGGACACATCCCCGTCGAACCTGTCGGTCGTCCCTGCCCCTGCGGTGGGCACGGCTGCTTGGAGCGCTACGCCTCGCTGTCCGCCCTCTACGACACGCTGCGCGAGCACGGCATCGAAACCGCGCACCCGCGCGACCTCGAGCGGCTGCACCGCGAACAGCACCCCGCACTGACCGCGTGGTTGGACGAGGCGGCGCGACACTTGACCCTGGCGTTGGTCACGCTGGAAAACCTGCTCAACCCGGATCTGATCGTTTTCGGCGGTCACTTGCCGCAACGGGTCTTGAACGATTTGCTGAGCCGTTTGGAGGTGCTGTTGCCCACACGCCAGATGCGTGCCCTGCGCCGTCACCCAAAAATCGCCAGGGCGCATCGCGCCGAGGACGCCATCAGCCTCGGCGCGGCCAGTTTGCCGCTGTTCGACGCGATTTCGCCAAACCACGACGTGTTGCTGAAACCATCGCCCGGTGAACGCCGAAAGGAGGGCTCGTCCGAAACTGTGCTTCACACCGCAAGGGTCTGACGGCCCCGACCGCACCACCAGGCAACCGTGTGCCGAGGGCTCGCACCGTCGGCGCTGGTCGGCATTGCTTTGTTGATTCGAGAAATGAAAAAAGGTGAACCATGCACATTAAGCAAATCAGGTTGCTGCTCGCCCTCGGCACGGTCTCGTTGGGTGCGCTCGGCGCTCAACTCTCCAACGCCCAAAGCACGCCCGTCACCATCCAGATGTGGCACCACGCTGGACAGGGGGGCGAGCGCGAAGCGGTGGCGGCCGCCGTGCGGCGCTTCAACGCCGCCAACCGCGACATCAAAGTCGAGATCGCCGTGCTCCCAGACGGCAGCTACAACGATCAAGTCAACGCCGCGGCGCTCGCGGACACGCTGCCCTGCCTGCTCGATTTCGACGGCCCCAACAACTACAACTACGCCTGGGCGGGCAAGCTCATCCCGCTGGACAAATACGTGCCAGCCGACTTGAAAGCCGATTTGCTGCCCTCGCTGTTGCAGCAGGCGACGTACAACGGCAAGATCTACAACCTGGGTCAGTTTGACTCTGGTTTGGCGCTGTGGGGCAACCGCGACACCCTGACCAAAGCCGGGATTCGCATTCCCAAAGGCATCGCGGACGCGTGGACGAAGACCGAATTCGACGCGGCACTGACCAAGCTCAAAGCCGCCGGGGTGGCTTTCCCGCTGGATTTGAAACTCAATTACGGCGTCGGCGAGTGGTTCACCTACGGCTTTTCGCCGATCATCCAATCCTTCGGCGGCGACCTGATCAACCGCAGGGATTTCAAAAGCGCCAACGGGGTGCTGAACGGCAACGCCTCGGTGCGCGCAATGACCTGGTTTCAAGGCTTGATCAAACAAGGTTTCGTCAACCCCAAGCCAGCCGGGGACACCGATTTCGTCGAAGGCCGCTCCGCGCTGTCGTGGGTCGGGCACTGGATGTACCCGGACTACAAGAAGGCGCTCGGCAACAAGCTGGTGTTGCTGCCGATGCCGAAGCTCGGGGCGCGGGCCGTGACCGGCATGGGTTCGTGGACTTGGGGCATCTCGAGCGACTGCAAAACGCCGGACCAAGCCGCGAAGTTCCTCAATTTTATCCTTTCCACCGACGAAGTGTCCGCCATGGCCACCGCCAGCGGCGCCGTGCCCGGACGCAAATCTGCCATCGCCCGCTCCAAGCTGTTCGCCGACGGCGGAGAACTCAACGTCTACGTGCAGCAGTTGAACGGCGGCGTAGCCCGTGCGCGCCCGGCGACGCCCGCGTACCCGACCATCACCACCGCCTTTGCCGAAGCCGTCAACAACATCATCACCGGGGCGGACGTGAAGGGCGAACTCGACAAGGCCGTGAAAAAGATTGACACCAACATCGCCGACAACAAAGGCTACCCAACCAAGTAACGTCCGCTTGGCTCTGGGGAACGCCCCAGAGCCAAGCAACTCCTTCTCTCGAGGTGATGCGTGGCCGTTCAAGCCCTGCGCGATCAACGACGCAACGAAACCCGCAACGCCTGGCTGTTTTCGGGCCCCGCAGTGCTGTTGCTGTCCACGTTCCTGATCCTGCCCTTCCTGATGGCTTTCGCGTTGTCGTTCACCGATCAACGCTTGATCCCAAACCCCAACCTGCCCACCGAGTTCATCGGCTTGCGCAACTACCAACGCATGCTCGAGGACGACACCTTGCGCCGGGCCCTGTTCAACAATTTTTTGTTCGCGCTGGTGGTGGTTCCGGTGCAGAGCGGTTTGGCGCTCGGGTTGGCGCTGTTGGTCAATCAACGCTTGCGCGGTGTGAACTTCTTTCGCACCGTGTACTTCATGCCGGTGGTCACGATCATGGCGGTGGACGCGGTGATCTGGTATTTGCTGTTCTTGCCGCAAGGCGGTTTGATCAACGAATTTTTGCGCGTGGTCAGTTTCGGCAACCTCGGGGGTTTCGATTTCCTCAGCGACAAACGCCTCGCGTTCCCTTCGATCATGCTGATCTCGGTGTGGCAAGGGGCGGGCTTTCAAATGCTGATTTTTCTGGCGGGCTTGCAGGGCATCAACCGCGAACTGTACGAGGCGGCCGCGATTGACGGGGCGGGACCTTGGCGTCAATTTTTCAGCGTCACCGTGCCGCAACTGCGCAACACGACGATTTTCGTGTTGGTCACGACCACGATTTACGCTTTTCAACTGTTCACCCAGGTCTACATCCTGCCGTTGCGCGGCGGGCCCGAGGATTCCACGACGACGATGATGGTGCGTTTGGTGATCGAAGGGTTCTCCAACCAGCGCGTCGGCTTCGCCTCGGCGATTTCTGTGGTGTTCTTTTTCATCGTGCTCGGCATTTCGCTCGTTCAGCGCCTGCTGGTCAGAGAAGAACGGCAAATCACCCAATGAACCAACCTCGAGTCCTCTCCCAAAAACGCCGTCCGCGCCCCTGGCAGTGGTTCGGGTTGCTCGCCAATTACGCCTTGATGGGTGGGCTGGCGGTGTTTTTCCTGTTCCCCATCGTTTTCATGGTCGTCTCGAGCTTGAAAAGCGACGAATCCCAACTGCTGCGCGACATGCCCAGCCTGCGGGCCTTCATCCCCTACGGGTCCATTTCGCTGCAAAACTACCGCGATGTCTTCGACCGCATTCCCTTCCTGCAAGGGCTGTTCAACTCGTTGCTGGTCGTGACCACGACCGTGCTGCTCGGTTTGGTGGTGAACAGCGCGTTCGGCTACGCGCTGGCGCGGTTGCGCTTTCCGGGGCGCGACCTGTTGTTGACGCTGACGGTGGCCTTGATCATCATTCCTTTTGAAGCCGTCGCCGTGCCGCTGCTGCTGTTGGTCAACCGCCTGCCGTGGTTCGGCGCGACGACGTGGCTGAACAGCTACCACGTGCAGATCATTCCCTTCGTCGTGAACGCGTTTTCAATCTATTTGTTCTACCAGTTCTTCATCGGGCTGCCCAAGGAACTCGAGGAAGCCGCGCTGGTGGACGGCGCGAGCCGTTGGAACATCTACCTGCGCATCGTGCTGCCGCTGTCGGGACCCGTGTTTGCGACCGTGGCGATCCTGCAATTCCTGGCCCGCTGGGGCGACCTGCTCTGGGCGGTCATGGTCGTGCGCGGCGACACCTTCTCCACGTTGCCGCTGTTGATGCAGACCTTTTTCGGGCAACAGCCGCGCCAATGGGGCGACATCATGGCGTTTGCGACGATGACCACCCTGCCCTTGCTGATCGCGTTCCTCGCCTTCCAACGCCTGTTCGTGCAAAGCGTGGCTTCGAGCGGGCTGAAAGGGTGAACGCGCGTGGGCCCACGTCACCACCAGGACAAGGAAACCCCATGCTGAGTCAACCAACGCTTCCGACGCCCATCCCCGAGCCCAACGACCCGTTGCGTCCGACCTACCATTTCCTGCCGCCCAGCGGCTGGATGAACGATCCCAACGGGCTGGTTTGGTCCGAAAACGCCTACCACCTGTTCTACCAGTGCAATCCGCGCTCTGCCGCCTGGGGCGAAATCTGCTGGGGGCACGCGGTCAGCCGCGACTTGGTGCGTTGGGAGCACCGTCCAGTGGCCCTGCAACCGAGCCCCGGCGGGGTTGACGCCGTGGGCTGCTGGTCTGGCTACGCGGTGATGGACGGTGAGCAGCCGACCCTGCTCTACACCGGGGTCAGCCGATTCAACCCGCTGACCCACGAATCCGACGCCTGCATCTGCCTGGCTCGAGGCGACCCCGCGATGAACGCGTGGCACAAACACGCGCGCAATCCGCTGGTGCGTCCCCCAACGGACCTGGATTTGATCGGGTTCCGCGATCCGTTCCTGTGGCGCGACGGACAGCTTTGGCAGATGATCGTCGGGGCAGGCATTCGCGGTCAGGGCGGCGCGGTCTTGCGCTACGAATCCCCGGATTTGGAGCACTGGACCTACCGTGGACCGCTGCTCGTCGGCGATGCCGAAACCGCCCGAGGGTGGACGGACACCGTGTGGGAATGCCCTCAACTCGTCACCTTCGCTGGGCAGCAGGCGTTGATCGTGTCCACTTGGGCAGACCGGGTTGGTCACGAACCGATGGTCATGCTCGGCAAGTACGACGACGGGCATTTCGGTGTGGAAGATTCGCAGCGGCTCGATGGCGGCGACAGCCTGTACGCCGCGCAAGTGGTGCGCGACGCGTCCAATCGTTGGATTCTGCTGGGCTGGCTGCGCGAAGCGCGCGATGAGACCCAGCAACTCGAGGCGGGGTGGTCCGGGGTGATGTCGCTGCCCCGCGTGCTCACGCTTGGCGCGACCGGGCGATTGGAGCAATGGCCGCTGCCAGAACTCGAGCACTTGCGCGGCGCGCGTTTCCGCTTGACCAATGTCAGCCTCACCGCCGGGTCGTTGGCGCTCGAGCCCCGCGGCGCGACCCTGGAGATTCGCGCGCTGCTGCGCCCCGTGGGGCAGTCCGCGGGCGGCGTTGCCGTGCGCTGCTCGCGCGACGGCGGCGAACGAACCAACGTCGTCTACGATTGGCAAACCGGACAACTGAGCGTTGACCGCCGTGCCTCGAGCCTCGGGGCTTCAAACGCTTCGACCCGCCTCAGCATGCATGTTTCGCCGCGTGCGGACGCAAGCGTCGAATTGCGAATTTTTCTCGATGGCAGCACGCTGGAGGTGTTCTGCCACGGGTCTTGTCTGTCCAGCCGAATCTATCCCGTTGCACACGACAGCCTGGGCATCGAACTTCTCGTTTTGAGCGGCGTCGTCGATTTTGAATCGGTCGAGCTGTGGCATTTCGGCGAACCAACAGGCAGGCGATGACCCAACGCGCACGGCCGTCTGCTTGCCTGCGGGCGCGCTGTACGGGCCGTCGAAACAATGCAAGCTGCACGGCAGATTCCCCTCGAGCCTCGACCTCGGCGGTCGCGTTGGCGTTCAACGTTGCGCAGTTGTGAATCCTCGCGGGTGGGACGAGGCTCCGCCCACGAAGAACGCTCGAAAGTGTGACCACCACACGAATTTCTCGGGATGACACTCAAACGGCGCGATGTGTACAGCATGGATGGTTGACTCAGCACGAACACGCTGCCCTTGGTCTGGCCAAAAACGAGGGGGTTCTGGTTCGAGCGAGGTCAGTGCGCGCAAAAAAAGCATCGTGTGGTTCAAAGGTGGCTCGGGACGGTGTTGTGTGGGCAATCTGCACAACTTCAGTCAAAAGCAAGGGACGCGGTTTTCACGAACCGCGTCCCTGTCTTGGTGGAGCTGAGGGGATTCGAACCCCTGACCTTCTGAATGCTATAAACGCGAGGCGGTGTTTCCGAGCTGCACCGTTTTGTCTGATTGTGCATCGCACACAACCTGGAAGCTCTAAAGATTCGCCTTCGTTTGACCCAGCTTGCGGCAAGTTGACCGATATTCTGCGGTCAACCCATTGGGCAGTATCATTAATGTCAGTTCGGGATAAGAAAACGAAGGAAACGCCTTTCAGAACGCTGCTGTCTTGAAACCATGATGCTCGAGAGATTGCGTTACCTTGGCTTCTCGAGCCAGTCTTCGAGCGACCACGTGCCAGTGCTGGGTTGGTCTCGAGCACGCACCACCTGCTGAACCCGAAGGGACGTTAATCAGTAAAGAATTCTATCAGCAAGATGCGACCAACCTGCTGACCGCAGCTTGGAACACCCAGGGCGACCGCAAAGTCCGAATTCGGCTTCTCGAGGTCGTACAGCACAACTCCGCTCTGAAATCGGACGCGGTTCTCAGTGATCGAAATCAGCGTCACCCATCGAACTTCCACGCCAAAAACTGTGGGTGACGTTCGAGCCTCGAGCGCTGTTGTTCGCACTGAACACTGCCAATGCTGCGCAACCGACTTTGCGGTTGCCCTGTTGGAACACCGCGCCTTCAACTTTGGATTCAAGTTACGCAGGGATGAGGAACGCGAGCACGTTGGCACTCGAGACAGGCACCCTGCCAGAGATGTGCCCCCGACGCCCCCAAACTCGAAGATGTGACTGACACAATCGCTCGAGGCGAACGCCAAAGCTCCCAAACCGGACGGCGTCCTTGATGGCACAAGGATTGGTCAATCCTCCTTTTCTCATCGAGATTTGGGGGAATGGATCAGCTTCTGGCTTGAGTGAGGGTAAAGCGTTGTGTGTTTCAATAATCGCTCGAGGCGGAGTGCTGGTCACGTCTTTCATGCACTATACAGATCGGAGTTGCGCGCTGAACGAGGCTATGCATCTCTGCGTAGCTTCAGTGCAATTTAACAGCAGACGATGGTTGCGACTGAGGAGATTCACATCACCACTGCGCTTCGCCAGTTCCCTCAATTTCGAGAAGTCGGTTGTATTTACTGAGCCGTTCGGATTGCGTGATCGAACCGACCTTGATTTGGTCACCCCAGGCCACGGCGAGGTCCGCCAACCAGTGGTCCTCGGTCTCGCCGCTGCGGGCGCTCACGGTAACGTGCCAGCCCGCGTCTCGAGCGAGCCGCGCGGCGCTGGCGGCTTCGGACAGCGTGCCGATCTGGTTGACTTTGAGCAGCAACGCGTTCGCGGCACGTTCACGCACGGCTCTCGAGATGCGCTTCGGGTTGGTGCATAAAAAATCGTCTCCAAGCACGAGCGATTCCCGTCCGATGCGTTCGAGCAATCGCGGCCAGTTCACCCAGTCCTCCTCTGACAGTCCGTCCTCAAGGCTGACGATGGGGTAAGTGCCGACGAGCGCCTCGAGCGTTTCGATCATCGCGGCGCTCGAGAGACTGCGACCCTCGAGTTGATACGTGCCGCCGTGGAAGAACTGGCTCGAGGCGACATCGAGCGCGAGCGCGACCTCGCGACCCGGTTCGTACCCGGCGTCGCGGATGGCGAGGACGGCTTCCTCGAGCATGACCTGAACGTTCTCGAACGGCGGCGCGAGTCCGCCTTCGTCGGCGCGAAGTTCCCGCGTGCCGTAGCGCCGCGCGGCGCGCGCGGCGGCGGCGCGGTACACCGCGTAAACCGTCTCGAGTCCGAGCGCAACGGTGGGCGTGCGCGGCACGAGCAGCACGTCCTGGAAGGCAACCTGGCCGCCCGCGTGACGCCCGCCGGAGTACAGGTTGACGGTCAGTTGCGGCAGGGCGGGCGCGCGCCCGAGGAGCGCTGCCAGGTGTTCGTACAGGGGCAGGTTCGCTTCGAGTGACTGGGCGCGGGCGAACGCGAGCGACACGGGCAGCAGCGCGTTCGCGCCGAGGCGCGATTTGTTCGGCGTGCCATCGAGTGCGATCATCGCCACGTCGAGGCTTGCCTGGGTTGGGAAGTCCGTCGCGGTGAGCGCGGCCCGCAGTTCGCCGTCAATGTTGGCCACCGCGCGACGGCATCCCAGACCGCCGAAGCGGGCTTCGCTGTCGCGCAACTCGAGCGCTTCCGCCGCGCCCGTGGACGCTCCGGACGGCACGCTCGCGGCGGCGTACGCGCCGGACTCGAGGAGGCAGTAGGCTTTCACGGTGGGTCGTCCACGGGAATCGAGGATCTCGCGGGCGGACAGGTACTGGATTCGGCTCACGGTACCTCCTGAACGAAGTGCTGAATCAATTCGGGCAACGAGGGTGTGGGCTGCTGCATCAGCGCCACGGCGAGATCGCGCTGAGCGGCGCGCTCGGTGGCGCTCAGGTACTCGAGGGTCGAACGCCCTGCCACGCGAGCCAGCAGGCAGGCGAGGAGGTGACGGGCGGCGCGCCCCTCGAAATCGGAGTCAAAGATCGCTCGAGCCTGCTGTTGGTACGCGTCCCAGTGGTGTTCGGCGGCGGCACGAAACGCGGCGCGGTGCTGGCGCAGGTGATGGGCTTTGGACAGCAGGTGCGCTAGGGAGAACCCCACGTCGAAGGCGGGGTCGCCCCAGTGGATGACCTCGTGATCGAGGAGCACGAAGCGTCCGTCCTTGCGCAGCAGGTTCTTCGGGCTGTAATCACCGTGAACCAGCACCAGTGCAATCGCGCGGGTTTCCGCGCAGAGGTGTGTCAGGAACTCGGCGGCTGTCGGGAGTGCCCGCGCCGCGAACTCGTAGTACGGCTCGAGGCGCAGGGACTCGAAGAAACTGCGATCCGCGAACGTTGTGCGCAGCGTGGCTTCGTGGCGGTGCGATTCGCGGTGAATCGTGGCGAGCAACGCCCCGAACTGGCGGGCGTGCTCGAGGTGTACCCGACCCGCCATGAGCATGTCCTTCCAGTTCTCGAAGGGTTCAGGCACGGCGTCCATCGCCAGGATGTGACTCTGCGCGTCCTCGAAGACGAACCGCGGCACGGTTCCCGGCGGGGTGAGCGCCTCGAGCGCCCGCAAGCCCGCCGCTTCGCGTTCGATGCGTTCCGGGCGGGCATACCACATGGTGGAAACGCGCAACTTCTCGAGCGCCTGTTTCAGCACCCAGGTTTCCCCGCTGGCGCGTCGCACCCAGACGGTGCGGTTGGACACCCCCCCGGTCAACGCCCGCGACTCGATGACCTCGTGCGCTGCGATTCGACCGGTGTGACGCAGGTACGCCGCGAGGTGCTCGGGATGTTCGATGTCGAGCGCGTCCATCGTCGTCACCCACCGAGGCTCGAGGTGTCGCCCACGAGGAAGCGGTATGGGGCTTCGTTCTCTTCAATGGCTGGGAAACGCCCGAGCGGTTCGAGAAAGCAATTGTCGGTGTGGTCGTCGTTGACCGAGGACACCTCACCGACGAGCACCGCGTCCCCTTCCGCCCAGAAGCTGTGATACAACCCCGCTGTCAACGTGATGCTCTCTCCCGGCTCGAGCCGCAACGTCGCGCCCGCCTCGAGGCGACGTTCCACGCCGTCGGTGTTGACGACGACGTGCGTGTCACTCAGCGTCCCGTCGGAGCGGCTGTTGTACAGCTGAATCGCCAGCCGTCCACCGTTGCGGTTGATGATGTCCTCGGTCTTGTGCCAGTGGAAGTGCATCGGTGTGAGCTGGTTCACGCCGACGAGCAGCAGCTTCTCGGCGTACACCTTGCCCTGCCCGCCCCGCAAATGCTCGAGGGAACTGTTGCGCAGCGTGAACAGCAGCAAGCCCAGTTCGGTGTAGCGACCCTGACCGAAATCGGTGATGTCCCAGCCCAGACCGCTCGAGACGATCTCGCGGATTTCAGCACCCTTGGCTTGCCACCCCACCGGCGTCCAACGCGCGAAGGGTGGCAGCGCGACGCCCCAGCGCTCGAGCCGCTGCTCAGCGTCGCGGATGAGCGCGTTGATCTCGGAGCGTTTCACGATTGCCCCGGTGGAACATCGGCGGCGAGGCGTTGCAGTTCTTCCCAGTCACCGATGCCCGGCATCGCGCCGAGCGCCTGGACGCACATCGCGCCCGCCGCGTTGCCAAGCCGAGCGCAGGTCTCGAGGCTCGAGCTGCGCAACCACCCGGCGAGGAACCCCGCGATGAAGGCATCGCCGGACCCCGTGCCGTCGAGGGCGGGTACGGACAGGATGCCGAGGTGATGGGATTCGCCGTCGCGGTTCATGACGAAGGAACCCGCGTCGCCCATTTTCAGCGCGACGATCCGGTTCACCCCGAGGTCGAAGAGTTTTTCCGCGACTGCCCTGGGGTCTGACTGTTTGGTGATGAGGCGGGCATCGTGAATCGAGGGGCAGAAGATGTCCGTGTGCGGCAACAGCTCCACGATCCGCGACCAGCGCCCGGTGGCGTCCCAAACGTTGTCCAGCGATGTGGTGATACCGCGCCGTCGCGCGTCCTCGAGCAGGGCGCGGGCGGGTTGACAATCCGGCGTGTCCATCCCCGGCAGGGCAAAAATCCCCGCGAGGTGCAACAGGCGCACGCCGCGCCGTCGCAGTGCCTCGAGCGGCACGTCGGACGGCGTCAACCTGGCGTTCGCGCCGAAGGCGTGGATGAAGGTGCGTTCGCTGTCCTCGTCCACCAAAACCTGCGTCGCGGAGGTCGCCGCGTGAGGGTCGCGGATCAGCAGGTTCTCCGCGCCGTGACGCGCCGCCTCGCCGACGAGAAAATCACCGAACCCGTCCGTGCCGATCCGTCCGATCACGGCGGTCGGCACGCCGAAGCGCGCCAGCGAATATCCGGTGCTCGCGGCGGAACCACCGGAGTACAAGGCGACTTGATCCACGAGCGCCAGCGTTCCCCTGGCGACCGCCCCGCGCACCGGACGCGCCACCACGTCCGCGATCACGATGCCCACCGATACCGCCTCGAGATCACCCATGTTCGCCTCCATGTCAGCCCACGGGGACCACGGCGCGTCGCCGTTGAGACTCGAGCGCCGCCGTGAACAGGGCGTGGCTCTGACGGGCTTCGTCGGGCGTGCCGCAACCGAAGGCAGGCGTTTCACCGATGACCTCGAGACAGAACGCCGCCCACATCTGGAGGATGGCGTCGCACAGTCCGAACTCGAAGATGCCGCCGATGATCGTGGGTTGCGGCGGGTCGTACGGCAGGTCGAGTTCGTGCCAGGCTTGCGGCTGTCCGCGCTGGTACGGCAGGGTGTGCAGGGTTTTGGGGCGTTTCGTGCTGAACTCGGCGCTGAACTGCGTGCCCATGACGCGCAGGAACCAGGTGTTGGTTTCCGACGGCGCGATGCGTTTCATGGAAAGTTGCATCGGGAATTCGTAGCCGTCGTGTTCCACCACCGTTGACAGCGAGGCGTTGTCCCAGGTGTCGCACGCGACCCGACCACCGCGTCCGTCGGGGCGTTCGGTGACGATGTTGGACAGCACCGCCCGCACGTCGCGCGGTTGCCACCCGAGGCGCAACGGCACGTGCGCGACGTGAAAACCGAGATCGCCCATGACGCCGTACTCGCCGTTGGTCTCCGCGCGGCGTTTCCAGTTGATCGGTTTGTCCGGATCGAGGTCGGAACTGTGCCAGAACCCCGCCTCGACCTCGAGGATGCGACCGAAGCGACCTTCGCGGGCAGCCTGAAAGACGCGGTAAGCGCCTGGGTAGAAGGGCAGCTCACCGGAGCAACGCACGACGACTGCCGGATGCTCGGAGATCGCGGCGTTGATCGCGGCGTTGGCGTTGGCGTCGATGCCGAAGGGTTTCTCCCCGAGCAGGTGCTTGCCCGCGCGGATGATGTCGGCGTACAACGCAGCGTGCAGGTTGTGCGGCACGGCGCAGTACACGGCTTCGACCTCGGGGTTCTCGAGCAACGCCTGATAATCGGCGGTCGTTTGCCGCACGCTGTCGAAGTGACCTGCGAACCAACCGGTCAGGGACGGGTTGGTGTCGCACACCGCCACGATGCTTGGCTTCACCGGCATGTCCGACAGGTGCGCCCAGCGCGCCGCCGCGAGTGCGAACTCGCGCCCCATCAACCCGCACCCGATGACCCCGAACTTCAACGTCCTCACGCCGCCCCTCCGATCAACCCGAGCGCCGCGTCGGGCGTCGCGCCCTGATGCACGACCGCCATCAACGCTCGAGTCATCGCCGCCGGGTCGGGGTGTTGGATCACATTGCGTCCGTAGACGATGCCGCGCGCGCCCTGCGCCATCAGCGCGTGGGTGCGCTCGAGGATCTCGCGGTCACTGACCCGCCCGCCGCCGCGCACGAGCACGGGGACACCAGCGGCGGTTTCGATGACGCGGTGGTAGTCCTCGACGTGATCGCAAGGGTCGGCTTTGACAATGTCCGCGCCGAGTTCCACCGCCTGCCGCACGAGCGCCACGATCTTCTCGAGCGTGCCGTCCACGGTGTACCCGCCCGCCCTGGCGTTGTCCTGCATGACGAGCGGTTCGATCATCAGCGGCATGCCGTAGCGGTCGCATTCGTGTTTGAGTCGGTTGATGTTGCGGATGCAGTCGCGGTGGATTTCCGGTAGCGCGGGCAGCATCAGCAGATTGACGACGACGCACGCCGCGTCCAGCCGCAGCGCCTGTTCGACGGCGTTCTCGAGGATGTCCGCGAACAGCACCCGTGGCAGGCTCGAGCCGTAGACGTTGGCGACATCCGTGCGCAGCACGAGGCTGGGTTTGCTCTTGCCGGGTTGATCCTGCAACAATCGCGCCATGCCGAGGCTGAGTTGCACGGCGTCCGGGTCGGCGGCGACGACGGTCTGGACGGCGCGGCGCATGTCCTCGATGCCCGCCAGGAACGGGTATTCGCCGAAGAACCCGTGGTCTATCGCCACGTCGAAGCAACGCCCGTCGGAACCGAGCAGTCGGTGGAGCCGCGCTTGAACACTCATTGGGTCACCCCTGGGACGAGCCTGAACTGGGACAAACGACACCAGCCGAGAAATCTCGACTCGAGGGGGTTCGCACCTGACCTGTCCGCTCCCCGCCATGGTAGCCAATCAGGGGTCTCGGGCGCAGTGTTGGAATGTCGTCTCCTCGTGTCGAAATCACCGATGCTACCTTGAGGACTGCGACGCTCGAGTCGTTGGGGACGTGCTCGGGGGTGGTGCGAGGGTTGTGTTCATTTCGCTGTTCTCGCGGGGCAAACTCGAGCCGTCGTGACGAAACGCGCCGGGGGTGATGCCGGTCCAGCGTTTGAAGGTTTTGGAGAGGTGATGGCTGTCCGCGAACCCGCACTGCTCGGCGATATCGCCCAGTGCCAGTCGCGTGGAGCGCAGTAGGGTCTGGGCGCGTTCGATGCGCAGGTGCGTCAGGTACTGGTGCGGACTCTGCCCGAAACGCGCCCGGAAAACCTCGGAGAACCGCGACACCGACAGGTTGGCGCGTTCCGCGAGCGCCGCGACCCGCACGGGTTGGGTCAGGTGCAGTGACAGGTACGGCGTGACCCAGCGCAGGGAACCCGGCTGCGGCGGCGCTGTGCGCGAAGCGCCGAAATCCTCGAGCAGCAACAACACGAGCGTCATCGCGAGGTGATTCGCCTCGAGTCGGCTGCGGGCGTCCTGACCGAGCCACAACCCGATCATGCGCAGCATCGTCTCGCGGAAGCGCGCGAGTTGCGAGGGCGCGAAGCGCGGCGGCGGATCGAGACCCAGCAGCGTCTCGAGATTTGGTTGCGCGAGGTGCACGAACGCCGTGAGGTCGGTCTGTCCGGGTCGGGTGACGAAGCTCTCGGTGCGACGCGCGTTGTAGAACACGTCCAGATGCGCGAACGGCATCACCGTGTCGGCTCCGCAACGCAGGGTGTGCAGTTCGCCTGGGCGAATCAGGCAGCACTCGCCCCTGTTGATCTCGAGCGACTTGCCCTCGAGGACGACGTAAACCGTGCCTCGTTGAACGAGAATGAGCAGGTAATCGAGCAATCTGCGCTCGCCGTAGTGCCAAGGGTCGCGCACAGCGAAATCAGCCTTGCGGATGTATGGCACGATGGGAACGCTGCTTTCAGAGTTGGTGGACACGGCTGACTCCTGACGGGTGGGCAGCAGCAATTGACAAGGCACTCGGGGTCTTGCAATGATAACGCAACCGATTTCGTAAATGTTGCAAAAACTGAAAGCGTTCGTGCGGAGGTCAACCCTTCCCGCGACGAGGAGGAACGATGCAGTCGTACTCGATCACGGGCGACACGCAGCAATTGACGCTGACTTTCAATGAAACAAAGCGCGGGTACGGTTTCACCCTCGGTCGCCGTACCGACGATCAGACCTGGACACCCGTGTCCGAGATTCCCAACCCCTTCGTGCGCGGACCCAGTTTCGACCTGTACGCGAGCACGGTAGAGCAACCCGACCCGACGACGTTGCGTGTCTCAGGTCGCGCCAGCGCGCGCGGCGTGGATGGCACGCGCCTCGAGTACGCTTGGAGCGGTGAGATCCGTTACGATGCAACGCAGGACTGGTTTCACTGTTCGGTGAACCTCGAGCTTCCCGCCGACCTCGAGTTGCAGATGGTGAACGGCTTCGAGCCGGAGTTGACGCTCGAGATGGGTGCGTTGCCGCCCTACGACCGAGGCGACCACGTCTGGTTCAAGACGCACGTCAACAACCCGACGAAGTGGAACGACGAGGCGTTCGGTAACGACATGCCCGCGCTGTATTACTTCGACGGGTATCACGGGTTCGAGGTCATGATGTTCTTCGACATGACGCGCATGGCGTGGATGAGCCGCGACAACATCGCGCGTTTCCTGAATTACCGCTGCGGTTTTCGCCGCGCGTACCACCCGACACCCAGTTATGAACTCGGGTTGTACGCCGATGGGTTCTCGGGAACCCGCTTTCCCGGCGGCAGGCAGACCTTCGCCTATCACCTGCGCGTCGGCGCGCGCGAGGCCGTCCCCACGGAAACGCAGGCGCTCACAGAGCTGGTGGCGCACTGCGCCGCGTTGCTGCCCGCCGCGTCCACCTGGCCCGAGGGCGCGACGGACTGGGAGGATTTCGCGCATCACACGGCGCTCGAGCTGATGGACGAGCAGTGCTGGGGTCGCAACGACGAGATGGGCGAGTTCGTGCTCAATTACGTCAGTGGTCACTCGCCCGCCTGGGAGGAAGCCTTTCGCGCCAAGGGCAAGACTATCGATTTCAAAAACTCCCCGTGCATCGACGCCGCCACCTGGATCGGCTTCCCGCTGTCCGTCGTGACCGCCCTGCGCCCCGAACCCCGGTACGCCGCCCTCCTCGAGCGCTTGCATGGGTTCGCGGGGCGTTACGCGCGTTCCAGCGCCAGCTTTCTGCGGCAACGCGGCGGCTCGAGTGGAACCTGGCAGTATTTGTATTTGCTCGAGCAGTTCTGGATGTTCGCGCGGTTGAACGGCGATCAGGACATCATTCAGGATATCGAGCGCGAGATTGACGAAGCCGTGATTCCGCTGGCGCACAACGTCGGTTACCTGTTCCCGCTCATCGTGGATCGCGCACGGTTGAAGAAAACCGGGGCGGGGGACAACTTCGCGGTGGCGGGACTGTACGCGCACTTCATGACCCAACTCGCCAGGGCGACAGGGAAATCACATTATCTGGACGAAGCTAGAGCCGCGCTGCGCGTACTCCACAACCTGCCGCTGAACAGCCTCCCGCAGGAGGTAATGCTGATCGCCGCCGGAGTTCAAGCCGCCGCGCACCTGCACCGCACTGACGGTGACTCTGACTTTGCCGAGATCCGCGACGCGCTGACCGCGCACACGCTGCGCCTGATGTACTGGTTCGACGACCCGCACGGTCTCGAGGGAGGATATCGCACCCTGGGCATGTTCGACGGCTGCACGCCGATGCTGTACCCAGCGTTCTTCGAGAACCTCGAGACCCTCGCCCGCCTCGCGCCGACCTTCGCGGGTCGTTCCATTTCGACGGGCATCCTGCGTGCTTTCAACCACGCCCGCAAGAACAACTTCTCGATGTTCCCCGCCTGCCTTTCACCCGAGCAGCGCCTCACGAACCTCGACCACATCCCCTTCGAGAACCTTTCCACCCTCGAGACCGAGGACCGCACCGGTTACGTCGGACAGGAAATCTACGGCTGCGGTCAGGTCTTCCAGGGGTATTTGCTGTTCGAGGCGTTCGGTAAGTCCAGCGACCGCGACGTGATGGTCCTGAACCTCGACGGGTTCGCGTCGCTCGAGCCAGCGCAGATCAAACGGATGCCGCTGAGCTTCGTCGCGTACAATCCCGAACCCGACGCTCGAGGAATTGACCTGAGGATTCCGGGTCTGGTATCGCTCGAGGCAGGAGCGCACCCCGACGACACGCGCGGCATCACGGTGAATGGCGACCTCGTTCGCCTGAGCCTCGAGCCTGACGAGGTGGTGTACCTCCGTGCGACGCGATCCTGACGACCTGGGCGTCATTGACCTGACGCGGCAGGCGTGGACGCTGCGCGGCTGGCGTCCGAACGACTGGCGACTGTCCACCGCGCAACTCGGGTTCACGCTGCCGCTGGAACCCGAGGTCGGACCGCTGCCCGCCCGCATCCCTGGGTCGGTGCAAGCGGCACTGCTCCAGGCGAAGCTCATCCCCGACCCGTACATCGGCATGAACTCGAGGGCGTGCGCCTGGGTCGAAACGCTGCACTGGGAGTTCTCCACGCAGCTCGAGCCGGGCGCGTGGTCGCCCGGAACGCGGTGGCGGCTCGAGGCGGACGGGTTGGACCACGCGGGTTGGCTGCTCGTGGACGGCGTGATCGTGGCGGATTTCAGCGGAACCCTCGTTCCGCACACCTTCGATCTGGGGGATCGGCTGTGCGATGGGAACCCACACCGGTTGAGCGTGATCTTCGACGTGCCGCCCGCCGAGCAGGGACAGATCGGGTTCACGTCGCGGTCCACGCAGTTCAAACCGCGCTTCAATTACGGCTGGGACTGGTGTCCCCGGCTCGTGCCCATCGGTTTCTGGGACGCGCTGCGACTCGTGGACGCGAGTCACGACCTGGAACTCCACAGCTTGCGCGCTGAACTCGAGGACGACCTGCGACGCGGCGCGGTTGATATTCGGTTGCAGACCTCGAGCACGACGCCGGTCTGTCTGCGACTCCACCGCGACGGACGCGAGGTGTTCTCTCAGGAACACGTCCTCGAGCCAGGAGAAAACGCGGTGCACCTCGAGCTGCCCGAGGTCGAACCGTGGTGGCCGAGCGGCATGGGAGCGCAATCGCTTTACGAACTCGAGGTCGTCCCCGCCGATCCCGCGTCGTCATTTCCGGGGTTGCGCCGCCGGATCGGGTTCAAACGCGTGCGCTGGCTGCCGTGCGAGGATGCTCCGCCAGACGCGGAGCCGTGGCTGTGCGAGATCAACGGACGCCCGGTCTTCCTGCAAGGCGTCAACTGGACGCCCGTCCGCCTCGATTACCACGGCGTCAACCTCACGGAGTACGCGCACCGCATCGACCTGTACCGCGACCTCGGGTGCAACCTGTTGCGCGTCTGGGGTGGCGCGTTCCTCGAGCGAAGCGATTTTTACGATCTCTGCGACGAGGCGGGATTGCTCGTCTGGCAGGAGTTCCCACTGTCGTCCTCGGCACTGGACAACGCCGCGCCGAGCGACCCTGCCGTCATCGCTCACCTCTGCGAGATCGCCTCGAGTTACATCCGTCGCCGCGCGCATCACGCGAGCCTGCTCCTGTGGTGCGGTGGCAACGAACTGACCGACGAACACCGCCGACCGCTCGGACTCGAGCATCCGTGCCTGGAAGCGCTGGGGGAAGTCGTGGAACGCGAGGACCCAGGGCGGCGGTTCGTGCCGACCTCCGCACTCGGACCGCGTTTCGACGCGTGCGCCGAGGAATTCGGGCTGGGGCTGCACCACGATGTCCACGGACCCTGGAATTTAGAGCCGGACGCCACGCTCGAGACCTGGGCGGCGTACTGGGCGGCGGACGACGCGCTGCTGCGCTCCGAGGTCGGGATGCCCGGAGCCTCGAGCCTCGCCACCCTCGAGCGGTACGTGGGCGACGGGTGCGTGTGGCCACCCACTCGAGCCAATCCGTACTGGCGGCACGCCTCGAACTGGTGGGTGCAAGCGGAACGCTTCGAGGGTGACCTCGTGGGCTTGGACGAGGACGCGGCACTGGCGCGTTACGTCGAACTCAGTCAGGCTTTGCAAGCCAGGGCGCTCGAGATCGCCGCGCGTGCCTGCCGCGAGCGATTCCCGCGTTGCGGCGGCTTTCTCGTGTGGATGGGTCACGACGCGTTTCCGTGTCCGGTCAACACCTCGATCATCGATTTCGACGGCGTGCCGAAACCGGCGTATCACGCGCTGCGGCGGGTCTTCACGGCAAAGCTCGAGACGCGCGCCGGTTGAATTCAGGGTGCGATCACGGAGAAGCGGATGCCCGCCGTTCGCGTGGCGTGCGGTGCGAAAACGACGGCGGTTCCGCGCCGAACGTTGTCCTCGAGCGTCGCGGCGGGCGGGGAAGAAAACAGCTCCAGCCCGAGGTTGTAATGCCGCCCATAGTACGGCGCGCCCTCGTCCGCGCCGTAATCCTGCCACACCCAGAGCTGCTTCCAGACCTCGCCGCGCCACTCGAGCCGCGCCCCGATTCCGTCGTCGCGCTCGAGGCGATACTCGGGGTGCGCCAGATCATCGAGGGTGTGAAACCCGCCGGGTGCGCCGCGTGGGGGCGTGACGAGGGTGTCGCGGTTGGGCAGCGTCACGCGCACACCGGGTCGCAGGAACGGCTCTCCGAACACGACGTGCTGCCCCCAGTCCGCCTCGAGCGTTGCCCCGGACAGGTTCGTGACGCGCTCCTCGAGATCGAAGTGCGCCTCGCCCTGGCGCAACCGCAGGATTTTCTCCACCCGGAATGGCATGGCGCGCAACTCGAGGTGAAAGCGCACGGCGACGCTCTCCGGCGTGTCCTCAAGGATGTCGGTGTCCCAGTGCGCCAACGGCGTCTCGCCGTAGGTCGGCAGGTGCGCGCCGCGATGCGTGTGCGCGGCGCTGAGGCTCGGGAAGCACGTCTGCCAGCCACCCGCGTAGTTCTCCTGAAACCCGGACTGGTCCTGAGTCGCGCGTCGCAACCCGAGGCTCGTCCACCACGCGAAATCCGTGTCGGTGGGTTTGTGCAGGATCTCCACGAGATCCGCGCCCTTGCCCGGCAGCAGCGTCAAACGCAGCCGTTCGTTCTCGAGGGTCACGGTCTGAAAACCGCGCCACACGAGATCGGTACGCAGGCGACAGGCGTGGTTGCGCACGGCGTTCGTCACGCGCGCTCCACGCGAATCCGTGCCACGGCGTCCGGCTCGAGGCTGAGCGCGACACCCGTTCCGTCCGCCGCCAGCGGCGCGTCGTTCACGAGTACGCGATCCGTGGGTCGCAGGCTGGGAATCTCGAGGCGCGTCTCGATGACCTGCGGTTCCGGGTTGTACGCGACGAAGTGCAGGTCGCTTTTTCTGACCCGCTCGAGATCGAAGAACTTGTAATTGTCGGTGTTGATCACCATGAGATCGCGGTTCTCGGGGCGGGCGAAGGCTTCCCACATCTGGTACGCGCCGAAGACCTGACCGCTGCCGTAAATCTCCTGTCCGACCCAACCGGTTTTCTCGTCCTCGAGGATGCCGACGTTCTCGAAGGGGATGTACTCGAGGCTGCTGCCGTGATGGTTCTTCGGCAGGCAGCGCGGGAACATGTAGAAGTTGTTCTTGCGCGCGTGGTTGTACGCGCGCAACATGCCAATGCTCGGGGTGAACACGTCCATCGTGCTGGCGATGCGCGCCAGCGGTTCGATGTTTTCAAAAAACGCCGGGTAGATGATCGGGGTGCACGCCTGGAACATGCAGTAGGTGCTGTAATCGCGGTACTCGGGACGCGTCTGATCGTCGAACCAGTACATCTGCCGGAAGGTCTGCGCGACGAAGTACGCGTGCATCTCGAGGAATTCTGGGTTGCTGGTGAGGCGAAACACCCCGGCGGCAGCCTGCGCCGCCAGACCGATCAGGAAGACCTCCTGGTTGATCGTGTTGACCGGCAGGGATTTCAGGACCCGCAACGCGCGCTGGGCTTCCTCGAGATACTGGATTTTCCTGGAACCCTGGGCTTCGCCGCTCGTTTCGTGCAGCGCCAACATCAGGTGCGCGTACAACCCCGCCACGCCGTGGGTGTCGCCGTTGCCGAGTTGCTTCAGGGTCTGACGGTCAAAGGCGAGCGGGAAGATGTACTGGAATTTCTGCGCCAGCGGCACGATGCGTTCGTGGATGACTGCCTCCATGCGTTCACGCAGCGCCGCGTTGCCGGATTGCTGCGCCACCCACCAGGTCTGTTCCACGATGTAGACGTACTGCCAGGTTCCCGTCTGCCCCGGATGCGTCCAGAACTGGTATTTGGGCAGGTCGTAATAGTTCTGGATGAAGCGGTCGATGCGCCCGTACAGGCTCGAGAATCGCGGATCGTCGAAAAGGGATTGCGTGGTCCCAAGTAGGCTGTTGATCCACACCGCCGAGTCGATGCACGGACCGTTCTTGAAATCCACGGTGGCGTTCTTCGCGGCGAACGCCTCCTGCCACGCGGGGCTGTAGCCGTTGACGTAGTTGAGGATGAAATCCGGGAAGTCCTCGCCGGAGTTCCAGCACTGGTCGTCCATCAGGTCCACCGCCGCGCGCTCCGCGAAATCGCGCCACGTCGTCGCGTCGCGCGGCCACGCCGCTGCCGCCGGAACCAGCTCGAAGCACTTTGCAACGAGTTCGGTCAGCGCCTCGGATTCGGTCGGGGCGTCGGTGCGTTCGCGGGCGGAGAGGAAAGACTTGAAGCTCGAGCGTCCGGCGGGAAACACCGTGCCGCTGTACCCGTCGGCGTACAACCCGAGTTCGTACATCGGGTGCGGGCGGTAACGCCGCCGGAACCCGCAGCGGTAATTCAAGAAGCGCGCGATGTTGTCGCGGCTCATCCACGCCATGCGCGTCATGTCGAAGAACATCACGACCTCGAAGTTGGCGTAGGCATCGAAGTAATACAGCGCGGGCATGTCGTTGGCGTAGGCTTCGTCGTTCCACTTCGTCGGGTTCTGGATCGCCACCTTGAACCAGACGTGATCGCCCCGGTCATAGGGCGGCAACGCGCCCATGTCGAGCGTCAACTCCGGCTCGAAGCGTCCGTTCATGGACAGCTCGAGGGCTTCGGGAGTGTCCAGCGTCGTCTCGAGGTCGAACCAGCCGTCGTCGCGGGTACGCACGACTGTCTCGAAGCTGTACTCGACCTGCTCCCCGGCGGCGTTGCGTCCCACGCCGACGCCGCGCCCAACGAGGCTCGAGCCGCGACGCTCGAGAGAGGCGGGACGCAGATCGAAGCTCTGACCGCGCACGAGCGGGTTGTCGGGCGCGGACACGCGCCGCCAGGTGTCGCCGCCCCGCACCTCGAGTTGAAATCCGTACCCGTCAGAATTGGTGCGGGCGAAGCTGAGTCGCGCGAGCGGCGTTTCGAGGCTGAGGGCGTCGGTGGGGTTCAGGGTCTGGGTCATGGGGTCCTTTCGTGCATCGCGGGTTCAGGGATCACGGTTCCAGGGTGAGTTTCAGCCAGCCGCGCGGCGGCAACGTGACCTCGAGACCCGTCGCGTCGACGCGGTGCAGTTCCACGCCGTCGCTCGAGGCGTGCGGTGTGACCCGCGCGTCAGTGGAGGCGTGCGGGAACCCACCGCGAACCTGGCGGGCTTCGGAGGCGGTGTTGTACACGATGAACCGCTTCGCGGATTCGTCGAAGCGGTGCAGGTTGGTTCGCAGCGCGAACACGTCTGGCGACGCCTCGAGCCGCAGGGATGCCTCGAGCAGCAGGTATGCCCAGAAGACGTGACCCGCGCCGTAGACCTCCTGCCCGACACCGGGGTCCTTGCGGGTTTCGATGAGCTGCACATCCTCGAGCGGCACGAAAGGCAGCGGCACGGTCTGACCGAGCGCGTGCGGGATGCCGCTCTTGGCGTGTTCGCGGATCAAATTGAGGAAGACCATGACCGTCGCGTGCGGCTCGAATTCGTCCAGCGCGATGGCGTGCAGTTGAAGTTGGTGGATGTTCTCCCAAAAGGCGGTGTAAAGCATCGGCGTGCAACACGCGGCGAGTCCTCGCACGCGCACGAGCGGATGATTGGCTGAACCCAACGGTTCCTCGTTCCAATAGAACTGGCGCAGGTTCTGCGCGTACAGAAAGCGCACGTCCTCGAGGAGCGATGCTCGCGCCTCGGTCTCGAGGTGCCGGGCGATGAGGCTGGCGGCGGCGATGGCGCGGGTCAGGTGATCGCTCTCCTGGTGGGCGGCGTACTCCGGGGCGCGCGCCAAGAGGTGCAGGCAGCGCCGTGAGCGCTCGAGGTAATGCGATTCCCCGTAAGCGGCGTGCAACTCCGCAAACAACAGCGCGTACACGCCCAGAACGCTGAAACTGACGCTCGGACCGATCTTCTCGAGGGTGCGGCGGTGAAAGATTGTCGGCGGCACGAAGGCGTGCCTTTCCAGCAGCGGCACGGCGCGCCGCTCGAGTTCCGCGAGCGCTTTTTGTTCGTCGTCGGGGCGGCCAAGGCGACGCGCGGCGAGCCAGTACTGGTGCAGCGAATGCACGTACTGCCACGCGCCGCTCGCGCCGTCGTCGGTCATGTTGCTGCTGAGGTAGCCCTCGAAGACGCTTTCCACGGCGTCGTAGTGCCCCCGTGTGCTGCGCTCGAGGCGTTCCAGCAGCGGACGCGCCGCGTCGCCTAAGCCAGCGTCCTGTGCGAGGCTGAGCGTGGCGTTCAGCACGGTCTCCTGGAACCACAGCATGTATGGCGTCTGCCCGAGGTTCTCGTTGTCCGTCTTGCCCTCCCACGCGCCGACTGCCGCCCACGCCGGGCTGTGATCGGCGACGTACGGGCGTAACCACTCGCCGCGCGGCGTGACGGACCAGCACGCGTCGTCGAGCAGGTCATGGCTCGCCCCTCGCGCCAGGGTCTCCCACGACACGGGGTAAGTCAGGTCGGGGCGCGGCTCGAGCCGCGCGGTGCAAGTCGTCACGAGGTCCACGAGAGCCTCGCGGTCGTTCGTCTGACGCGGTTCGTCGCGCAGGTGCAGCGCGTACGCCACGCGAAGATTGCCCGGCTCGAGCCGCGTGCCCGAGCGCGACACGCCGTACATCCCAAAACCCCAGGTGCGGGCATCCGCCCCCGCCTCGCGCAGCCCGAGCCGGTAATCGCGCCAGCGGCACATCGTTTGCGGCGTCATCCACGCCATCTCGCCGGTCTCGAGGTAGACGATCAGCCGCGCTCGGCTGGAGGGGTCGCGGAAGTACGCGGCGGGAAAGTCGTTGTTCGGCAAGCCGTCAAACCTCGAGTACCCGAGCAGTTCGGTGCGCGCCCAGAAGCTGTGCCCCCGGTCGTAGGGCGGCAGGGTTCCGAGTTGCACCATCACCTCCGGTTCGTACCCGCCGCGCTCGTTGAAGCGCACCGCCTCTGGCAGCCTGATCTCCAAATCCACGCCGAACCAGCCGCCCGCCTTGAGGCGCACCTCGAGCGTGAACGGTGCGCGAACGGTGCGCTCGGGCTGGGTCGCGGCAGGGCAAGACACCTCGCCCGTAACGACGAGGCGGTCCGTGTGCTGCGTCAACCCATCCGGAACGAGCGCGAAACCGGGACCATCCACGAAGCGCGAGGTCGCGCCGAAGTCGCGCCAGCCGTCTGCACCCTGGACCTCAAGGCGATACCCGAGCCCATTCCCGATCTGAACGGTGATCCGTGCCTCGCCATGGGTCAAGGTCGCGCTGTGCCGCGTTCCAATCACCGAGCACTCCGGTAATCCACCACGACCCCGTCCACGAGCGTGCGCCCATCGCGTCGCTCGAGGGGGCTGGCGGGCGTGACCACGATGATCCGTGAGCGGTCGGGTTCGAGGGTGACGGCGACGCTGCCCGTGACGTTCTCGGCGACGAAGCGCTGCTCCACGGTGTCATACAGGCTGCGCGGTTGCGCGCCGACCTCGAGTCGAACAGTGCGTGCCTGCGCGTAGGGGTTGTAGTACAGCGTCGTCGGGTAGGCGCGCGGCGCGTTGAAATCTGTGGCGTTCAGATCAAAACCAAAGATGCGCGGGTCGTTCGTCGGTTTCACCATCGCGCCGAGCATGCCGACGTACACGCTGCCGTAAATCCCAAAATCGGTTTTCGCCCAGCCGAACCGCCTCGAGTCCGCCGTGGCGAACGGCTCGTCCAAACCCCACTTGGCGCGCAGCCCCTCGTAGGCGAAGACGTTGGCGTAACGTTCGCGGTACTCGGGCGTGCCCTGGTTGTCGGCGGGCAAGTAGTATGGGTAAAAGGCTTTGCTGTTGTTGGCGAGGTTCAGCATCCAGCGCCCGAAGATGCGCGCGAAGCGCTGGTCGTAGCGCAGCATCGGCACGAGCGCCCCGGCGAGGTTGAAGGTGTTGAAGGCGAAGGCGTAGCGCACCGTGTCGCTGACACCGCTCATCAAACCGTGCACGTCGTAGTTGCCCCAGCGCTCGCCGGTGACGTTCCAAGCGGGACGGGCGTAGTTGTAGCCCTCGAAGATCCAGTGCAGGTACTTGCGCACGTTGTAATTGCGTCCATGCTCGGCGTTCATGCGCGCCGCGACGAGCGCCCCGTAGGGCAGCATGACCTCGTAAAACGGACTGCGGTCTTCGGGCAGCGCCTCGAGAAAGCGCAGGCAGGCGTCCACCGCCTCGAGCGCCGCGGCGTCACCGAACCGGGCGTGTTGCATGAACTGCAACCACGCCAGTCCCGCCGAGGCGTCGGGTTCCACCCACTGCTTCAGCACCGGCTTCATCGTGGTGAAATCGAAGTAGGTAAAATCAAATTTCGGCGGGTCCGAAATCGCGCGCAACGCAGTCACGGCTTCGCGCCAGCGGCTCGCGGTGCGTCGCGTGGCGGCTGCCAGTGCCTCGTCGTCGGGGTACAGGCTCGAGACGGCCGTGAACATCATTCCAGGAAAGAGGTCGTACCAGTTGCTGCCGGTGGTGGTGCGCGTCAAGTTCAGCACCACGCCCATGCCGTTGTCGAGGTTTTCGTAGTTCAGGAGTTCGCGCACGTGGTTGTACCGCCCGGTGTCCTTGCGAATCCCGACGAGGCTCGAGCCGAGCACCGCGCCGATGGCGGTGATGCTCTCGTGGCTCTCGCCGCGCTGTCGGTTGTCGCCGAGGTACGACGGGATGCCCCAGGTGTCCTGCGGGTGGTTGCGCTGGGCGGTGTCGCGCCAGATCATCGGGAAGAACTCGCCCTTGGCGTCGTAATCGAACACGAACCCGTCGAGCTTGCGGGCGACCTCGCGCCAGTTGCGCATGTAAAACGGTTGCGGCAAGCGCGGGTAGCGCTCGATACTCGCCAGACTGAGTTGCGCCACCCCAGATGCAGCGGCGTCCTGGGAGTGACCCCCGCCGACGAGCGCGAGGCTCGCGGTGACGAGCACCGTGAGCGCCAAAGCGAAACGACCTCGAGATTTGAGCTGTCTGATGCGGGTCATGAATTCCTCGCTGATTCTTTGCTGCCGCGCTATCCCTTGATGCCACTCTGCGCGACGCTTTCCATGAACTGGCGTTGCGCGGCGAAATAAAGTGCGATGACCGGGATGAGCGACAGCACGCTCGCGGCGGAAACGATGTTCCACGGCACGATGAAGTCCCTCGAGCCGGTGTTGAACAAGCCCTCCACGGCGCGGATGCCCTGCGCCATCGTGTAGTTCTGCGGCGAGGAGATGTAAAGCATCGGTCCGTAAATGTCGTTGTAGGTTCCCGTGAAGTACAGCAGCAAACACGTCACGATCACCGGGCGCGACAGCGGCAGCAGCACGCGCCAGTAGATCTGCCATTCGTTCGCACCGTCCACCTGCGCGGCTTCGAAGAGTTGCTGTGGAATGCTCAGAAAGAACTGCCGGAACAAGAAGATCATGAACACGTCCGTACCAAAGAAGGTCGCCACGTACAGCGGATGATAGGTGTCGTACCAGCCGAGGTTGAGGTAGATCTGGTACATCGGAATGGTCAGCAATTCACCCGGCAGCAAAATCACCGCCAACAGAATCCCGAAGAACACGTGCTTGTAGGCATAACGAAAGCGCACGAAGCCGTACCCCGCCAGCGTGCAACTCAACAGCGTCCCGATGGCTTTGAGCGCGAAAACCAGTAAGGTGTTCAACAGGTAACGAAAATAATTGAAGTCGCGCAACGCGAAGACCTGCGCGTAATTCTGAAAGTTGAACTGCGCCGGAATCCACTTGTAAGGCCCCACCGCCTCGTTGAAGGTCTTGAACGAGGTCAGCACGAGCGACACCAGCGGCAGCAGGAACATCAGCGCGAAGACGCTCAACAATCCCCAGATGAACACGTCCCACCCCGAGACGCGCCGCCTCGAACGCCGAGCGGGGCGCGTCTCCTTGAGCAGAGTAGTGTTCACGACGCCTCCGAGCGCACGTATAACCGTCCGAGCAAGAAGTTCAGTCCGGTCAATACAAGCAAGATCACGAAAAAGATCAGCGCCAGCGCGGAGGCATAGCCAAGCTGAAACGGTGGTTTGAAGGCCTGCGAGTAGAGGTAGATCGAATAGAGCAATGTGGAATTGGCTGGATAGCCTTCACCTTTACCAACCAGGAACGCCAGGTCAAAGCTTTTCAGCGCACCGATGGTAATGAGGGTGGCGTTGAACAGCACCACTGGCGAGATCGCCGGGAAGGTGACAAAACGAAACTTGTGCCAGGGGCGTGCGCCGTCCAACTCTGCGGCTTCATAAAGTTCCTTTGGTACGCCCTGGAGCGCTGCCAAGAAGGTCAGCATCGGCACGCCAAACGACCACAGCGTGGCCAGCATCAGCGTCTCGAGCGCCGTGCTGGAATCTGCGTACCAAGCGGGGCCCTGGATCCCGACGCTGGCCAGCGCGCTGTTGACCAGTCCGTTGCTGGGCTCGAAAAAGTATCGAAAGACGTAAGCCACCGCGAAGGCCGGAATCACGAACGGCATGAAGAAAATCGTGCGAAACACACCGATGCCGCGCACGCGGGTGTTGAGTAGGCTGGCGGCGACGATTGCCAGCAGCATCTGCGCGACGCCGACGACAATCGCGTAACGAAACGTGTTGCCCAGTGCAAGGTGAAAGATGTCATCGTCGAAGATCGCGCGGTGAAAGTTCTCCAGCCCGACGTTCTCCACAAACGGCGTCATGATCTGCGTGTTCGTGAACGACAGCGTCACGGTGCGCATGATTGGGTAAGCGTAGAAGAGCACGAACCCAACGAGCGCCAGTCCCGTGAAGGCGAAGAAGTGCAGCGTCTCGCGTTGCTGCCAGCGCCGACTGCGTTTCGGAGCGGAACGCCCGGTCACGACCCACTCCGACGGGACGGGGCGGTGAGGGCGGAACTCGAGGCTGCTGGTTGCGGCAAGATCCACTCCTTCAAGACGAACACCGTGAAAGGCATGTCAAACGAAAGGACAAAGCAGGACCGAATCACCAACCGATGCAGGAGGCCCGCAGTCGGTTGGTGAAACTCGGGCTTGGTGCTCGAAACGCTTACTTCTGAGATTGAAGGTACTTCGTGGCGCGGTCAGCGGCTCGAGCAGCGGTCTCAGCAGGCGTCTGCTTGCCCTCGAGCATCTTGTCAATCTCGGGCTGCACGACTTGAATGGCGGTGTTGACAAAGTTCTTGTTGCGGGGCAAGGTCATGCCGGTGGTGATGCCTGCAAACAGCGCCTCGAGGTTTTGTGGGTTGTTGCGCTTGGCTTTCGGGACGCTCAAAACGATTCGGGCGACGCTGCGGCGGGCTGGGGGATAGCCGAGGTCGGTGAAACTCGTCGTCATGAACTCTTTGCCGGTGAGGAACTTCAGCACTTCGTAGGCGGCTTTGGGATTCTGAGTACCTTTGTAAACGCCGTACCCCTCAAGCGCCAGTTCCGCGCCACGCTGCTGCTTGATGCCTTTCGGCAGGACCTCGATGTCCCAATCCAGCCCCTTGACCTGATTGAAGCCCGCCCAGAGTCCGGTGTGACCGCCGTATTCCATCGCCGTCTTCATGCCTTGAAACCCGCCGAGGTTGTCGTCCTTCGGTCCAGGAGCGAACTTGTACTTGCCCGCCGTGGTACGGTCGAAGAAGAACTGCAACCCAGCGATGGCTTCCTGGCTCCCGAGTGTCACCGTTGTGCCGCGCATGAACTCGCCGCCCGCCTGCCGCACGTGGATCAGCCACTCGCCCCACCAGCCGAAGACCGTACTGCTGCCCCATTGGGTGGCGCGCGTCCCGTCGGACTTCGTGAGCTTCTGAGCGGCGCTGATGAAGTCGGCCTGCGTCCAGCGGGCGGTGGGCAGCGCGACCTTGGCCTCGTTGAAGAGTGTTTTGTTGTAGTAAAGCAAGCCGACGTTGAAGCGGTACGGCAGTGCGAGCTGCTGGTTGCTGAGCCTCAGTGGAGTGATCATCTGCGGGTAGAAATCGGCGGCGTCCAGCGAGGTCTGATCCGCTGCCATGAGGTCGTTGAGGTTCAGCATCAGTTCACGCTGTCCCTCGATGTAGAGATCACCCGTACCGATGATGTCAGGAATCTTGCGCGCCGCGATGAGTTGCGTCTGATCCCCGCCCCAGATCGGGTCGATCTGCACGTCAGTACGCGAAGCGTTGAACTTGGCGACGAGCGGCTCGAGCGCTGCGCGGGTGTTCGCGCCGAGCACGACGGTGATCTTGCTCGGCGCGGCCTGCCCGAACGCGTACCAACCGACGCCCGCCAGGGCGGTGGCCGCGATGCCGAATGCGATAGCGAACCTTTTCATATCTGTTTCCTCCTTTGACTTGGGTGTCCGACGCGCCGGACGTGCGGATTGCCGAAGGGTTCAAGATGAGCGCGGTGGAGCGCTCGAGACGCGCTGGATGAAGGTCGTGGCGATCAGGGTGCGTTGCTGTGGCGCGTCGGGTTGTTGCAGTCGCAGCAGCAGTTGACGCGCGGCACTCGCCCCGAGGTGACGGCGTTCGACGCGTACGGTGCTGATCGGAATGAGCCAGCGCGAAGACATCGCTACGTCGTCGAACCCCACGACGCTGATGTCCTCGGGGACGCGCACCCCGCGCGCACTGAGCGTGCCGATGGCTCCCATCGCCATGGCATCGTTGACGCAGAACAATGCCGTGGGGTCGTGCTCGAGGGCGCGCACGGCGAGGTCAGCTCCGGTGTCGTAGGTGGTCGCCTCGCCGCGTAACGCGAGCGGCAACGGCAGGCCGCGACTCGAGTAGGTGTTCTGAAAGCCTTGGACGCGTTCGCGGATCGAATACCACTCCTGTGGTCCAGAGAGGATGACAACCCGCTCGTGACCGAGCGACAGCAGGTGCTCGGCGGCGCTACGCGCACCACCCTGGTCGTCGGTGACGGTGGCGTTGATCGGCGCGGCGTCGATGGCATTGTCTACGAGGACGGTCGGGACGCCTTGCACATGCAGCTTCACAATGAACGGGGTCGGCACGAGCGGTCCGCAGAGGATCACGCCGTCCACACGGTGTTCGCGCAGCGTGCGCCAACGTTTGGGATCGTTGATCTGTTCGTCCTCGAGGACGTTGAGACTCATGGCGTAGTTTTGGCGGCGCAGCTCGGCTTCCGCACCGCCCATGACCTCAGCGTAGAACGGGTCGGTGACGACGGGTTCGGGCAGGTGATAGGTGGCGAAGCCAATCTGGTGGGTCTCGGTGGTTGAGAGCGCTCGAGCACCGCTGTGCAGCACGACGTTGAGTTCCTCGGCCGCCGTCAGGATGCGTTGTCGCAGGGCAGAACTCATGCCTTCCTTGCCGTTCAGCGCTCGGGAGACCGTGGCGGTGGAAATGCCCAGTTGTTCGGCTAAGACTTTCGCGTTCGACATGAAAACATCCTCTTCGAAAGGCGACGATCCGAAAACATCAAAATTTACTTAATCGGTTGCGGTGATGTTGCGGATTGTACATCCCGACTTTGGATTGCGCAAGCGCCTCAACGAGAACGAAACCCCCCGAAATCAGATGAATCTCGAGCGGCATGGGAGTCGCCTCGCCAAACAGCTTGACAGATCGTTTCATTACCCATTAGCCTGTCAGACAGGTATACATCTCACGTTGTGCCGTGTCAAGCCTCGAGTTCACCCTCTATCCCGCCCGTCCCCGGAGCCGACATGACCAACCCCGCTTCACCCCTCACCCGTGACACGCTTTCGAGCAAAGTTGCCGAGTACGTCATCGGCACGATCTCGAGCCAGCACTTGAAACCTGGCGATCCCGTCCTGCCAGAAATCCAAGCCAGTCTCGCCCTCGGCGTCAGCCGACCCATCGTGCGCGAGGCGTACCGCAGCCTCGCCGCCGCTGGCATCATCGAGGTTGCCAGCGGTAAACGCCCCCGCGTGGGCAGCATCAGCGCCGGAGCCATCACCGAACTCTTCCGACACGCGGTGCGCACCGATCAAGCCTCGAGCGCCCAGGTGCTGCAACTGCGCCGCGCCGTGGAAATCGATGCCGCTCGACTCGCGGCGACGCACCGCACAGACGACGAACTCGCCCACTTGGAGACCGCCAGACGAGCCCTGCGCGCCGCTGGAACGAAAGTGGACGCCTTCGTCGAAGCCGATGTGGATTTTCACCTGACCATTGCGGGGGCGACCCGCAACCCGTTGTTTGCCCTGTTCATCGAAGCCCTGCGGCAACCGCTCGAGACTTCGATGGCTCTGGGCTTACAGAGCCGGACTTCGAGAACCGAACTTGAGCGGGTGCAACAACTGCACGACGAGATTGCGACGGCGATCCGCGACCAGGACGCCGAGCGTGCAGGCAGCGCGATGGCGAGCCACTTCGACGACGCGGTGAGCACGATCCTGGCGCGAGGGGTGCGCTCGTGAAACTCGGGTTGGGATTGTATCGCCACATGCTCACCCCTAAGAACTTGTGCTTCGCCCGTCAGTGCGGCGCGACGCACATCGTCGCCCACCTCGTGGATTACCTCGGGGAGCGCCTGCCAGGGCAGAGCCAGGCGGGTTGGGGTGTCAGTGGCGACAAACCGCTGTGGACGCTCGAGGAACTGCTGGCGCTCAGGCGCAGCGTCGAAGCCGAGGGGTTAACCCTGCACGCTCTTGAGAACTTCGACCCAGCGCACTGGTACGACGTGCTCTTGGACGGCCCGAAACGCGACGAGCAGATCGCGGGATTGAAGACGATGGTGCAGCGCGTCGGCGAGGCGGGCATCTCGGTCATCGGCTACAACTTTTCCATCGCGGGCGTGTGGGGTTGGACGCAAGGGCCATACGCTCGAGGCGGCGCGCTTTCCGTGGGGTTCGACGACAGCGTCCCGCACACTCCGATCCCCAACGGTCAGGTCTGGAACATGACCTACGACCCGGACGCCCCGAGCGGCACGGTCGGCGAGGTCAGCACCGAGCAACTCTGGGACCGGCTCGAGCGCTTCCTGCACGAGTTGCTGCCGGTGGCGGAAGCAGCCGGGGTGCGCCTCGCGTTGCACCCGGACGACCCGCCGATGCCCACCTTGCGCGGGACTGCTCGCCTCGTCTACCAGCCGCAGCTCTACCAGCGCGTGCTGGACCTCTATCCGAGCCGTGCCAACGCGCTGGAACTTTGTCTCGGATCGCTTCAAGAGATGCAGCCCGAGGCGGTGTTCGGCGGGGACCTGCACCGCGTCGTGGATCATTACGCTGCGCAGGACGCTATCGGGTACGTGCACTTCCGCAACGTCCGGGGCCGCGTTCCGAATTATTTTGAAGTCTTCGTGGACGAGGGCGACGTGGACATGCTCGGTGTCCTCCAGGTGCTGGACGAGCGCGGTTTCGACGGCGTCCTGATCCCAGATCACACCCCGCAGCTCGAGTGCGGCGCACCCTGGCACGCCGGTATGGCGTTCGCATTGGGGTACATGCGCGCCGGGCTGCAAGCGCTCGGACGAAGCCGGACATGATCGATCTCGAGCGGCGGCAGCGCGTTCAGAGCGCCCTCGAGCCCTCGGGATTGGACGCCGTGATCGGGGCTCGCGCCGAGGAACTCGTGCTGCTCACGGCGCACGCCTCGCACCTGGGGCTAAGCCTCGCCGTGCAAGTGCGCGACGCCGCCCCAATCCTGTACGTCCCGACGGCTGAACCAGAGGAGACCCTGGAGGCGGCGCTGAACGGCGGCGTGACCGTGCGACGGCTCGAGCCTGCCGATTTGGAAGCGGCGTTGCGCGACGACTTGTCGCGCCTCGGTGTCGGCTGCGTCGGCGTGGCGGAGTGGTCGGCACGCACGGCGACCTTCGGCAGTGCAGCGGAAGGTTCAGGGCTGAACCTCCAAGACCTGCTGCGCGGTTTCGAGCGGCGCGACGCGGCGGCGATGCTGGCGCGGCTGATGCGGCGCAAGACACCGCTCGAGGTGGCGCGCCTGCGCAAAACGCAAACGGTGGCGGCGTTCGGGTTGCGGGCCTTCCAAGATGCCCTAGCGGTCGGTGCGACCGAAGCCGCGGTCGCGGGATGTATCGAAGCCGCCGTCCACGCCCGCACCGGACGCGACGGCGTACACCAAGCGCGCGCCTGGGCGAGTGTGCAATCCGGCGAGCGCACGCGGCTCGCCGGAGCCCAGAGCCGCTCGAGCGGACGGGCGCTTCGCGCGGGCGACCTCGTGGTGCTGGAACTCGCCACCTGCGCCGACGGATACTGGAGCGACCTGACCCGCACGGCGGTGGTCGGCACACCGAGTCCGGAGCAAACGCGGCTGCTCGAGGCGATTCGTGCAGCCCAACGCGCCGCGCTGCGGGCGTTGCGTCCTGGCGCGACCCACGCGGCGGTGGACGCGGCGGCTCGAGCGGTGATGACCGAGCGCGGCTTCGGCGCGGCCTTCGCCCACGCCACCGGTCACCACGTCGGATTTCGCTACCATGACCCCGGACCGAACTTAGAGCCAGGCGTGGAGGTAACCCTCGAACCGGGCATGGTCGTGACCATTGAACCTGGGGCCTATGGCGCGTTTGGTGGCGCACGCATCGAGGACAACGCGCTCGTCACCGAGACCGGTTGCGAATGGCTATCCATGGCAGAGGTGTCCGCATGACTGCTCGGGCGCTCGAGGGGCGCACCGCGCTCGTCACCGGAGGTTCCCGTGGCATCGGCGCGGCGATCTGCCGTCACCTCGCCGGGGCAGGGGCGCGCGTCGTCGTCAATTACCACCAGAGCGCGGCGGATGCGGAGCGACTCGTTGCTACCCTGCACGCGGAGGGCGCGGAGGTCGTGGCGCTGCGCGCCGACATCGCCTTTGAGGGCGCGGCGGAGCAACTCGTGCGCGATACGCTCCAAGCCTTCGGGACCCTGGACATCCTCGTCAACAATGCCGGGTACGAGAGCACCCACGCGGCGCTGGAATTGCCGCTGGAGGAGTGGGATCGGGTCATGAACGTCAACCTGCGCGGCGCGTTCCTGTGCGCTCGAGCCGCGGCCCGAGCGATGATCGAGGCTGGGCGCGGCGGGGTGATCGTCAACAACTCCTCGATTCACGAAGCCGTGCCGCGCCTCGGATTGGTGCACTACTGCTGCGCCAAAGCGGGTCTGGAAATGCTCACGAAGGGGCTCGCGCTCGAGTGGGCGGAGTATGGCTTGCGGGTCGTGGGCGTCTCGCCAGGAGCGATTGAGACCGACATGAACAGCGCCGAGATCGCGGCCTTCGGGCGCGAACGCTTCGAGGGCTGGATTCCCGCTGGTCGGCTCGGCACGGTGGACGACGTGGCCGCCGCCGTGACCTTCCTGGCGACGGACGCCGCCAGTTACATCACTGGCACGACATTGCAGATTGACGGTGCCTATGCCCTGAACCTCGTGCGCTACGACCCGCGCACCAAGCGTCACGGAGGAACCCCATGAGTTTGAGCCTTGCCAGTACCGACTTTGAACGCATTCGATCCGAGCTGTTCACCGCCGTCGTCGGCGACGTGCTGGACACGCTGGGATACCTGCACCAATTCTTGCCACCTCAGATCGCGCCGCTGCACGAGGACATGATCGTCCTCGGGAGAGCCATGCCAGTACTCGAGGCGGACTTTTTCGTGGACCCGGGCTCGAGCGGTTCCGGTCCGCTCAGCGCGCAGCCGTTCGGCTTAATGTTTCGCGCCCTCGACGACCTGCGCCCAAACGAGGTCTACGTCGCCACGGGCGCATCGCAACGCTACGCCCTGTGGGGTGAACTGATGAGCACGCGGGCGATGCACCTCGGCGCGGCGGGCGCGGTGGTGGACGGGTACAGCCGCGACACGCGGGGCGTGCGGCGGCTCGGGTTTCCGACGTGTTCCAGAGGGCGCTACGCCCAGGATCAGGGCGTGCGCGGCAAGGTCGTGGACTTCCGGGTCGCTGTGGAAATCGGCGGCGTGCGCGTGTCGCCGGGCGACCTGGTGTTCGGTGACATTGACGGCGTGGTCGTGATTCCGCAGAGCGTCGAAGACGAGGTGCTGCGTCTGGCGCTCGAGAAGGTCTACGCGGAGAACCACGTGCGACGCGCCATCGAAAACGGCATGAGCACCGTGGACGCCTTCGAGCGCTTCGGGGTGATGTGAACGACCTCGAAGCCCAGTTGCGCGCCGCTGGCGTCATCGGTGTGCTGCGCGCACCAAACGCCGGGGCAGCAATCCAAGCCGCCCTCGCTGCCGACCGCGCGGGGTTGCGCGTGCTCGAGCTGACCTTCACCACGCCCGGTTGCCTCGAGGCACTGCCACCCCTCCTGGCGCAGGTCTCGAGCGGCACATTGATCGGCATGGGAACCGTGCTGAACGCCCAACAAGCCCGAGACGCCATCGCTGCGGGAGCGCAATTCCTGGTCAGTCCGCACGTCGGGGAGGATATTCTTGAGGTTGCCCTGGAGACGGACACGCCCTACCTGCCCGGCGTCCTCACGCCCACGGAAATCGTAAGCGCCCTGCGGCTCGGCGCGCGTATCCTCAAACTTTTCCCGGCCGCCTCGAGCGGCGGAGCAGCGTACCTGCGCGATCTACGCGGTCCCTTCCCGACGGTGCAACTCGTGCCCACCGGGGGCGTGCAGCCCCACGAGGTCGGCGTTTACCGGGCAGCAGGCGCGCTCGCCGTCGGACTGGGATCGCACCTGTTTTCGCTCGAAGCGATGGAGCGTGGCGACTGGTCAGCGATGGAACGCTCTGCGCGCACGCACCTGCAACAAGCGAGCCCATGAACCTGTCTCGCTCCCTCCCCACCAACCCTCGAGCCTTCGACCTTGTTGCACTCGGCGAGTGTATGGTCGAACTCTACGCCGACGAACCGCTCGGACGGGCGCGCAACCTTCACAAAGCCTACGGCGGTGACGTGCTCAACAGCCTCGTCACCGCCTCGAGGCTCGGCGCGCGCTGCGCCTTTATCACCCGCGTCGGCGACGACCCCTTCGGCGCGGGGCTGCGCGACGCCTGGCAGCGCGAGGGGATCGACACGACGCACGCGCCGCTCGTGCCCGGCGAGAACGGCGTGTACTTCGTGAGCCTGCTCGAAGGTGGCGAACGCGAGTTCACCTACCGCCGTGTGGGCAGCGCCGCCAGCGCCCTCTCGAGCGCCGACCTCGACGCGGACTTTCTCGCCTCGAGCCGCGTGTGCCTGCTGTCGGGCATCACCCAAGCAATCTCGGAGAGCGCCGAAGCCGCGACCCTCCAGGCGGCACAGCTGGCGCATTCCGCCGGGGTAACTGTCGCGTTCGACCCGAACTACCGCCCGGCGCTGTGGGCGCGGCGCGGTGGCGTCGCGGCAGCGCGAGCTGCATTCAACGCCCTACGTCCGTTCGTGGACGTGCTGCTGGCCAGCCACCCAGCGGACCTGCCCGCACTCGGCAATTCGAAGAGCGTACCGTCACAGGTCGCAAGCGATCTCGGCGCAAACGGTATGGTCGTGGCCCTTAAGGTTGGACGCGAAGGCGCGTGGTTGTCGGGTTCCCCCTCAACGACGCGCGTCTCGGCGATGTCCGCGCCAGCAAAGGACGCGACGGGCGCAGGAGATGCATGGAACGGAGCGTTTCTCGCACACTTGTGCCGCGGCACTTCCGTTTTGGAAGCTGCGACGTTGGCAAACGCCACCGCTGCAATCGCGATCAGGCATCGTGGAGCGATCCCGCCTCGAGTGGTGTGAACGTCGCAAAGCGAACATGGCGGATTTCTTTTTGATCGACCATCTACAAACGCCAAAGTAAAACCGACAGCGGAGTTAGGGATAGATCACTCTGTCAGAACCACTACCCTTGGCGAGTTACGGTACCAAGACGGCGCAATTGGTCCATGCCTGTTTTTAACTGATCCAAGTCACCTGCAAAGCACAGCCGGAACCAGCGCCCGAATCCTCGTCCAAAAACGTTGCCAGGAACGAAGGCGAGCCCATGATCGCGCAGCATCTGTTCGCAAAACGTTTCACTGTCTTGGAACGCATCGGGAATACGTACGAACACGTAAAACGCGCCTCGAGGCTCGAAAAAGTCGAATCCTGAATGGCGTAGCGAGTGCATAACGAGGTCGCGCCGCCCCCCGTATTCCGCGCGCATGCGTTCGTAATAGCTTGACTCGAGCGTGAACGCCTCGAGCGCACCCCACTGCGCAAACGTGGTTGCACTCGTCACCAGGTTTTGGTGCAGTTTCAACAACTCCTTCGTGTGCACTGGACTGGCAGCAAGGAATCCCAATCTCCAGCCGGTCATCGCATAGCTTTTTGAAAAACCGCCCAGCAAAATCCAATGGTCGCCGTCACCAACGACATCGAGAACGCCGATGTGGGTGTGTGGCGGGTACACAATGTCGCGGTAAATTTCATCGCTGATGATCCACAAACCGTATCTGCGAGCCACTTGCACAATATCCGCCCAACTTTCGCGCGACAGCATTGCGCCGGTCGGGTTGTTCGGGGTGGTCACCAAAATCGCCCGCGTGCGCGGTGTGATCTGCGCTTCCAGATCGGCGATGCCAATCTGAAACCCTGCATGTGCCCCGGTGGCCACCTCCACAGCGCGAGCACCAACGATGCTTGGCAACTGCAGGTAATTGGGCCAGCAGGGTGTCGGAATCAGAATTTCGTCGTCTGTCTCGAGCACCCCCAGCAACGCCAAGGTCAACGCCTCGCAAGCGCCGATGGTGACGATGACGCTCTCGGCTTTGAGGGCTAGGTGGTGACGTTCGGATAGGTCGCTCGAGATGCGGGTGCGCAACTCTGGGATCCCTGCGTTGGGGGCGTAGTGAACTTTGCCCGCTTCGAGTGCCCGAACTGTGGCGCGTTTAATCGGTTCGGGCGTGTCGAAACCAGGCTCACCGAGATGAAATGCGTAGACCGGTTCTCCTAGCGCGGCGCGAAGCTGCGCCAAATCGGCGATGCGGCGAATGCCGGACGCGGCGATGGACGACAACCTCGCACTCAGCGCGGGAACCCTGATCATAACCCCTTCCTTGTTCCTAAAACCGTTAGCGTGCGAGCCAAATGCCTTCGAGCAACAAGCGATTGGTGTAAATGCGCATGCCATTGGCCTCCGGTCTGGAGACGAACACGGGAGGCAAGTGACCGACCGTGAGAAACAGGCTTTCGCGCTGAACAATGTCGAAGTATTGGTTGTAGAGGTTCCTGCGGGTGGTTCGGCTGGTGCTCACGAGCGCTTGGTCGAGCAGGCGGTCAAGGCGTGGGTCGTTGGATTGCGCGACGTTGAATGCATATTTGGAATGCAACCCGCCATCATAGGGCCATGGGTCAAGGCTCGAGCCTGCCCATTGGAACCAGACGATGTCGTAGTTGCCGCCGCGTGTGGTGTTGGAAAATGCCGTAGAGTCCATCGGACGAATTGTCGTGCGAATGCCGATTTCCGAGAGCATCGCAGAGACGATTTCCGCGGCCCGCAAGCGGCTGGGGATGGTTTCGGCGGGCATATCCCAAGCGAGCCGCACGCCGCCCTTTTGACGGACCCCATCGTTGCCGCGCTCCCAACCGGCCTCGTCCAAGATTTTGTTGGCACGGGCCACGTCGAAGTTGTAGCGCAGGGTGTTGGGGTTGTACGCCCAGACGACTTCTGGCATGGAGTAAAACGACACGACCCCAAGCCCATTGGTGACCGCATTGACCAGGGCAGGGCGATTAATGGCATGGTTGACCGCGCGGCGCACATTGGCATCAGTGATTCGCTTGAGGTTCATGTAGATGTTGAGCTGCCCGAGTGGCTTGCCGATGATGACCTCGAGTTTGGCACGTCGCGCTTGCTCCAGATCGGCAGCTGCCATGTCCACCGCGAAATGCACTGACTTCGCCTCGAGTTCGATCAATCGCGTGGCTGCGTCGGGGATGATGCGGAAGATCAAGCGATCAACCAGCGGTCGCCCCGCACGCCAGTAACGCGGGTTGCGCTCGAGCACGATGCGTTCGCCTTTGACGTATTGGGTGAGTCGAAACGGCCCCGATCCGACCGGGTTGGCACGAAACCCCGCTGCGCCCAGCGAACGCACCGCGGTTGGCGACACGACCACGATGTTGATCATGCGCTCCATGAATTCGGGGTTGAAGCTCTCGTTTTCGATGCGTAGTGTGTTGGCATCCAACACCTGAATGCTTTTGGTGCGCGCGAAGTAGGAGCCGTAGCGCAAGCCGTTGCTCGGGTCGCGGTAGCGGTCCAACGTAAACTTGACAGCTTCAGCGTTCAGCGGCGTTCCGTCCTGGAAGGTGATGCCCCGCCGCACCTTCCAGGTGTACACACCAGCGGGGGTCACGCTCCAACTCTCGAGTACCCAGGGGGCAACACCGTTGTCACCCAGGATCACCAATGGGTCGGCAACAGCATTGTTGTAAATCGTGGCGTCAATGGTTCCGCCGACCATCGGGTCGGTGGATTCCACATCGCGGGCAAGAGCCACCACGAACGTTCCGCCGCGCTGCTGAGCTACAGCAGCCGACAGCGCCAAAATTCCGACGAGCACCAGTATCCATCTGCGCATACCGCCTCCTTCAAACCCGATCACGCTCGGGTCAAGCTGTGAAACTCGCGTCTACGCTGCCGCCAGAAGCCTCGATCATGTGTTTGAGGTCAACGAAGTTTTGATCCGAAAGCGTCCGCCTGCCGTCTTCAATTTCTTCGATGACCTGGAGCAACGCCCGGTTGCACGGCACGGGCATCCCCACCTCGTCGGCGAAACGGATCAAGGCGTGCATCATCGCGGCTGTCTCGGTTTTGCGTTTGCGATACATCAGGTCCCAGCGCATGCCGCTGCCTGTTTTCACAAAACGGTGAAAGCTGTGGGCCCGAAAGACCTCGTGGCGCGGCCAGGCGTGGTCCATCCAGAAAAACATTGCTTCCTCGCTGTGTGTGTAAGGCTCTGGATCAAAGAAATCGAATCCGACCAGTTCAACACCCCGCGCCTGCGCGATGCCGATGCTCTCTCTCACCAAGGCTCCCGCCACGCGGCGACGCAACGGGTGGTCAAGGGCCTCACCAGATCGGCGGTCGGTGATCGCCGTGCACACGATCTGCGACCCGTAGACGAACTTCGTCCAAACCGTACCGACGATGTTTTGGGTGATCAACGTGGGCGTCCAGTGGATCAAGGCTTGTTGGAGGGCGCGCAGCCTCGGCGTCAACTGCCCGTCCAACTCGCCCAACCAGATGTAATTGGGGAATCCCGCCTCCAAATGTCCAGGCGCGACGAGCGCAGCCCCGTAGTTGGGGTCCGCTCCAATCGTGCGCGACGCACCGACGATTTCTTCAAACAAGAAGATGTTTTCGCCTGCTTGCAATGAGACGAACGCGGTATCGGCACCGCTGAACGGCAAAAGTTGCTCGAGGGCGCGGCGGGTGTCGTGCGATTTCACGGCCACGATCACCGTCTCGAGTGGGGCAAGCTGCTCGAGTTCGCTCGGCGTGACCGCTTTGACCTTGACCCGATGCTCGCCGCGCACGCCGTCCACGCGCATACCGTCGCGGTTGATCGCTTCGACGTGTTCCGCGTATTGGTCTACGAAGGTCACGTCCACCCCAGCCCGCGCCATCCATGTTCCAGCAAGTCCGCCAATGCCTCCGGCCCCAACCACGACAATCTTCATTCAGACCTCCGTTGCGACCGTGACGAGCGACTGCCCGGGATGAACGCGCACGCCGGTGCGCAGCACAGCAACAGTCCCAGCGGCTTTGGAATGGATGCTTTGAACGACTTCACCAAGCAAGTTCTGGATTTGACCGAGTGACTGTCCTTGAGACACCCGCTCGCCCAAGCGCACGAACGACACGAACGCACCGCCACTCGAGGCAGGATGCGAACTGGTGGTGACCACGGGCAGGTGGCGTCGTTGGACCTCGCCTGGCAGCATGTTTAAAACACGCAACGCGGTGTGCACGATGCTGACCCATTCCTCGGCGTTTTCGGCAGCGGTGTTCAGGGCTGAACCGGCTTCAATGCTGAGGTGTGGTACGCTGATGGTTGGTGTGGCGGTGCTCCACATGCCCGGTGCGGAAGCAGCAGACGGATCGAGCAAGAACGTCAGCGGTAAACTGTCCGCCAATAGCTCGAGCGAGGCTTTGCCGGGAGCATCGGCGTACCGTCCGAAAGCAATGTCACCCACGTCCGGGCTGCCTCCGTGCAGATCAATCAGCAGGTCGCTGCCGGGCAGGATGAAGCGGTGCAGCACCGCCGCAATTTGCTGCGTGAGGTTGCCAGTCTCCGAGCCTGGGTGGACGCGGTTCATGTCTTGTTGATCGAACGGGCTGTTGCGCTGACCGGAAATGTATCCGTCCACATTGAGGCAGGGCAAAATCCACAGGTCTCCGCGCAGTTGGTTGACATCGGTTTGTTCGATCAGGCGCAACGCGCCGAGCACCGCATAGCCCTCGTCGCCGTGCTGCGCTGCTGCGATCACGACTTTTGGACCCGCTTGTGCACCGCGCACGATCACCAGGGGCAATAGGGCTGGTCCGGTGAACCGTTTCCCGACAGCGAGCCACAGGCGTTGAACGCTCCGACGTGGAATCTCGAGCTGAGCCAGTGCTTTGGGGGAAATCACATGACCTCCGCCAGTGCTTGCACATCGTTCAAAGCGATCCGTTCACCTGAAGCGTGCCGTGCGGCAAGCCGTTCGTAGGCTTGCAGGGGTGCGGTGTTGACCCCGTTGGTCGTGCCATGCGACAGCCACTCGCGCAACAAGTGCAGCAGTTCGTTGTCAGGCACGGGTTGCGTGAGGGAACACCCAAGCCCGCATGGTTGGGAAAAGACATGGTCGCAGCCAACGCGGAACTGCTCGTGGCGAATCCAGGCATTGCGAATCCAAGTGTCGAGGGTGAATTGTTGTCCAGTTCCATGCGCGCGGTACAGGGGCGGATCGAAGAAGTCAAATCCGATGGGGGCGATGCCAGAGCGCTCGGCAACGCCGAGGGCGCTGCGCACGAGGTTGGCAGCAGCGTCGCGGGAGGCCGCGTGGCTGAAGAACTCGAGCGGCTCGAGACCCGCAAGACTGGGCAGGGCCGCCTCGAGGCAAAACGCGGCTTTGCCCCAAACAATGCCCTCGATGACCCGCGTCGTGAGGGTTGGCGCAGCGAAGCTCAACGCCCGTTGCACCTCTGCCATCGCCGGGGTCAGCGTGCGCTGCAAGTTGCCCAGCCAAATGAAGTTGGAGAAGGCGGTTTCAATGTCGCCGTCGGGCAGTGTGGCCAGTTCGGAATTGACCACGGCGTGCATCGCTTCGCCCGACCAAGTGCGTGTCCCCTCGAGCGCGGCCAATCCCCCGACTGCGTTGATTAGGGTTGCTTGCGGCATCAGCGGGCGAACCAATTCGAGGGCATCAGCAATGTCACCAGGACGCACGCAGAGCACGACTGCCTCGTGGGAGCCGCCCGCCTCGTGCCACTGCGCCGACAGCACCTTCAAGCCTGGGGCATCACGGTGCCCGCGCAGCTGAACTCCTTGGCGGAGACGCTCGACGCGTTGGGCATCGCGGTCCACCACCATCACCTGCGCACCGGAGCGCTGGAGGGCAAGGGTGATCCAAGTCCCAACCGCCCCAGCCCCAACAACAAGGTAGTTCACGACGTTTCTTGTCCTTTCTGCAACGCGACGCTCGCCAAGGAGTGCGTTCGGCCGTAGAGGAACCGCAAGGTTGCGTGGTCGGGTTGGGGCGCAACCAGCGGGCGCAAACGTTGCTCCCCGAGCCAGTACGACCAGATGTGCGCGCCGCGCCCACGTCCCGCGATGTACGCCAAGCGGTTTTGCACCCAGCCTTCACCGCCGATCAAGGCGTGGCGGCGTAAATACGTGGCTGCTTCCGGCAGCGTCCAGCCAAGGGCATGCAGTCCGTGTGCAGCAACCGTTCCGAGACCCGCGCGGTAGCGGCCCATCAGGTTTTGCACCAAGTCATCCGGGTTCTCCCAGTCGAGCAACTGTCCTCCGATGTCCGCGAGCCCTTCAAACAATGGGCTCGAGGCGCTTTTGACGAGCGACAGCAACGCGTCCTCGTAGCCCCAGCCCTCCTGTGCAGCCCGCCGTCGCCACTCGAATTGCAAACAGTGGCCTGGAAACACCTCGTGAAGGACGAGGTGTTTGAGCGCGGGGCGGGTCAAGATCGGGTCTCGGTTGAGTTCGATCCGCAGCCGCGCAAAATCGCAGCGGGCATTGAACCCGACGGCGCTGACAATGTGAACCGTTGGATTGGGGCAATCAATGGGACCGAACAGCGCAGTGCAGCGCTCGCGGGCTTCGGCGATGAGCGCGTTCATCGTGGTCTCGAGGTCACCTGGGTCAACCCGGTGCGCGGCTTCCCACGCCGCCGCGCGCGTCTCGAGCGTGCCGGCAAAACCCAATCCGCCGAGTGCATTGTGCAGTTGAGCGCGCAACTGTTCGAGCGCCTCTGGTTGCGCTGGGACACTGGGCGCTGCCAGAAAGCGCGTCACTTGCTCGTCCAAGTCCATCGCCCGCTGGTTCCAGTCAATGACGCCCAGCGCTGATCTGCACAGCTCGCTGTAGTACACGTGACGGTCTGGGGTCTCAAGGGCTTGTGCATCGCGCTCGAGGTGCTCAAAGGTTTCGCGGGCATGGGCGAAATCCGCGAACACCGTTGGCTCGAGGGAGGACATGTTCAGCACGACCAGCCCCCAAGCGTCGTCTGGATTGGCCGCGCGATGCAACCGGTCCAGACCGAGGTAGTCCTGTGTGACACGCTGGGAGAAGGCGAACGCGGCTTCAGCCATAAAACTTTCTCACGGCTTCAACGACGTGTTCGAGGTCCGCTTCGACAAGACCAGGGTGATTGGGCAAGCTCAACACTTGGCTGGTGAATTGCTCCGCGTTGGGGAAATCACCGTGCTGGTGACCGGTCAATGCTCGGTACGGCTTGAGCAGGTGCAGGTCTTGCGGGTAGAGCACGGTGGACTCGACGCCGTGTTCAGCCAGGTGACGTTGCAGGGCGTCGCGCTGGCCGTCGGGCACGCGCACCGTGTAATGCAGGAACGCGTGCACGCAATCGGGATGCGTTGTGGGACACACGAGCGGCAAACGGAGTGCGCCAAACCGTTCGTTGTACTGCTGGGCATGCCCGCGCCGCGCCCGATTCCAGGTCTCGAGGTGGCGGAGTTGCACGCGACCGATGGACGCGTGCAACTCGCCCAGACGCAGGTTGTAACCGATGCGCTGAATGTCGTAGAAGCGCTCGCCCTTGGCGCGTGGACGACCGTGGTCGCGCAAGAGCCGCACCTCTTCGGCGAGGGCGTCGTCGTTGGTCAGCGCCATGCCGCCCAGGCCGCACACCGAGATGGATTTGCCCGCGAAGCTCACGAAGCCAGCCGTGCCCATCGCACCCACTAGCTTGCCGCGATACTGGGCTCCGAGGGCATGGCAGGCGTCTTCGATGACGTGAATTTTGTGCTTGCTGGCAAGTTCGAGCAAGCTGCCCATGTCCGCCGGATGCCCGTACTTGTGGGCAGGCACGATGGCGCGCGTGCGCGGCGTGATTGCCCGAGCCACGTGCTCAGGATCGAGGTTGTAGCTTTGCGGCTCAACATCGACGAAACGCGGCGTGGCTCCGACCACGGCGACGGCCTCGGCGAGGGTCACAAAGCCCATCGCGGGCACGATCACTTCGTCGCCTGAACCGATTCCCAGCGCCCGCAGAATCAGCATCATCGCCGATGTGCCGGAGTTGACCGCGACCGCGTGGCGAATCTGCAACAGCGCCGCAACCTCCGCTTCAAAGCTGTCGCCTTGTGGACCAAGGTAATAGGTGCGGCTCTCGAGTGCCCCGAGCAGCGCGTCGCGCATTTCCTCGTCAACGTAATTGAACCCCTTGCGCACTTGGGTCGTCATGGGCGCGCCTGGTGTGGGTACATCGGGTTGTCAATCTTCATGTCCAAAGGCAGGGTCTGGAACTGCGTGGCGAAGCGCCCGAGGTAATCGCTGACCACTTCCAAAATCTGTTCGCCTGCGGCTTCAGAGGCTTCCAGGGCAGGTTTACTCGTGTCCCAATAGCCCAACGGCCAACGCTCGTTCATCATCAACGGAACTTCGATGCCGCCGTCTTCAAAACCGATGTCGTACTTGCCGGTGGAATCAAAGCCGTGACCGATGTCGGTGATGGCGCACCCGCCCTTGGCGCGCTCCAGCTGCGCATTGCCGGGACGAATGGCCATGGCCACCGAAGTCTCGGTGAAGCCGCCGTGGTCCGGTCCGAGTTTCAATTCCGGCAGCAAGCTGATCGCCAAGCGGTACCACAGCGGAACCGCGAACAACATGCCCAGTTCGCGCCGCAGTTTCAGGGACACCTGTTTCATGATCGGCGCGTTTGGACCGTGCCCGGTGATCCAAATGATGCGCCGGATGCCCCATTGGTGCAGTGAGCGCGCGACATCTTCAAGCACCATGCTCGAGGTTTGGGGACTGAGGCTGATGCCGCCAGACAGGTCCATCGTGGATTCGCAGTACCCAAACGGAATGCTGGGCAACGCCAAGGCATTGCATTTGGCAGCCGAGCGTTTGGCCACCTCTTCAGCGGCGAAGTGATCCGTGCCAAGTAAACCGTGTGGACCGTGGGCTTCGACGGCTCCCATTGGGACGAAAGCGGTGTCCGTCTGCGCAAACGCTTCGGCAGCTTCAGGAAACGTTAGGTCGGCTAAAAAATGCGTTCTCACAGCGTCCTCCAAGGGCGAGACGGGCGGTTGACAGGGACACAAGTTGGCTTTACGCTTTAGAATCTAGCAGTAATTGTACACTCAGTCAACTGGTCCGTCCAATTTAAAGAGGTATTGTGGTCGGACCACAGCAGGGGGTGACCATGGAATTCAAACCGATTCAACCCATCCGCCTCTACGAGCAGGTCGTCGAACGCATCTCCGAAATGGCAGAGTCCGGTGCGATCACACCGGGCAATAAATTCCCTCCAGAGCGAGAACTCATGAAGCAGTTCGGGGTTAGCCGTCAGGTGCTCCGTGAGGCGTTTAGCGTCCTCGAGACGCAACGCTGGGTTGCCACCACGCCGGGCGGCGGGCGGGTGTACCTGGGGCGAACTTCGACAGACTCCGAAATGCTTGTGCAAAACCTGCAGAGTGCGGCGTTGTTGGAGATTTTGGTGGCCAGAGAAGCGGTCGAAACTTCTATCGCCAGCCTGGCCGCGCAAAACGCCACAGCGTCAGAAATTGCCCAACTCAAACGGCAAATTGACAATCTGGGAACGGATGGGTACACCTTCAACTGGAACTTTGAATTCCACCTGGCTATCGCCAAGACCGCTAGGAATACCGTACTGCACCACTTGCTCGAGCTGCTGCTGCAAATAAGGCGCGAAACCTACGCGCAGGACTACCTGTCCCAAGATCAACTCCAGCGCCTATTTCAAGACCACTTGGCAATTGTCGAAGCCATCGAAAGCCGTGATTCAGAACGTGCGGCGTCCACGATGCGCCAGCACATCCGCGACACCCGAGACGCCTACCGCGAACGGGTCAAGCGCCTCGGGAAGCGCAAGGAGTCCTAAGCCGTGCTCGTCTACGCCCTCAAGCGCACCCTGTCCGCCATTCCGGTGATGTTCGTCGTTGTCACCCTGGTGTTCGCTTCGCTCCAACTGGTTCCCGGCGACCCCGTAGATTTCATCATTGGACCCGACACGCCCTTTGGCGTTGATCGGGAACAATACGAAGCCCAGATCCGCGCCCAACTCGGACTGGACCGACCACTGCCCGAACAGTTTTTGCGCTATATCGGGGGCGTGCTGCAGTTGGACTTTGGCACTTCAATCCGCAGCCAGATTCCCGTGGTTCAAGAACTCGTGCCCAGATACCAGGCAACGGTGGAGCTGGCGGTGTTTTCGTTGGCTGTTTCGGTCGTGGTCGGCATCGGCCTGGGTGTGCTGGCAGCGTTGCGTCCGAATTCATGGATCGACTCGCTGGTGACAAGCCTGTCGCTCGTCGGACTTTCAATGCCGTCGTTTTGGTTCGGCTTGTTGCTGATGCTGTTCTTCTCACTGCAGCTCGGCTGGCTCCCGCCGTCGGGGCGTCCCGCTTCGGCATTCACCGCAGAAGGCTTTGCGTACGTCATCCTGCCAGGAATCACGCTCGGACTCGGATCAGCGGCGCTGATCATGCGCCTGACGCGGGCGCAATTGTTGGAGGTCTTGAACGAGGATTACGTGCGCACCGCCCGCGCCAAAGGGGTGGGCGCAGGTGCGGTGGTGTTCCGACACGCGCTGAAGAACGCGCTGTTGCCAATCCTCACTGTGGTCGGTTTGCAATTCGGCGAATTGCTGGCTGGGGCGGCGGTTGTTGAAACCGTGTTCTCGTATCCAGGCGTCGGCAGTTACTTGATTCAATCCGTCTCAAACAGGGATTTCCCCGCCGTGCAGTCCGGCGTTTTGTTCGTCTCGTTGACCTTCGTGTTGGTGAACTTGGCCGTTGACGCAGCGTACTTGCTGGTCGATCCGCGCATTCGTTACGAGTAAAGCCCAGGTGAACCCATGAACGACCGATTCGTGCAACGCTTCGCTCGACGCAGCCGCCGCAATCCCGTCACGGGAATCGCTGCCGCCATCCTCGTCTTGATTTTGTTCTGCGCCCTGGCAGGTCCGTGGATCGCCCCGCACGATCCGCTCAAAACCAATTTTCTCGAGATCTCCAAACCGCCCAGTCCCCAGTACATTTTCGGCACGGATCAACTTGGGCGTGATGTGTTCAGCCGTGTGCTACACGGCGCACGGCTGTCCGTGTCGATGGCGCTGCTGTCCGTCGCGCTGGGGCTGGTGGCGGGGGGCAGCCTGGGGCTGATGGCTGGGTTCTTCGGTGGTCGCGTGGACACGCTCACGATGCAGTTGGTGGATGTTTTGCTGGCCTTTCCTGGAATTCTGCTCGCAATCCTCATCGTCAGCATTTTTGGCAGCAGCTACGTCAATGTGGTGATCGCCCTCGCCTTTTTTTCCGTGCCAACGTTCGCGCGCATCGCCCGTTCCTCTGCGCTTTCCATCCGCAACCTCGATTACGTGACCGCCGCCCACGCGCTCGGCAGTGGCTCATCGTGGATCTTGCTGCGCCACGTCCTGCCCAACGCACTCACACCGTTGATCATCTATTCGACGTTGCGCTGCGCCTCCGCGATTCTGGGCGGGGCATCGCTCAGCTTTCTGGGGTTGGGCGTCGCCCCACCCACGCCCGAGTGGGGACTGATGATCGCACAGGCTCGAGAATCGCTTCGTTCCGCCCCGCACATCATCGTTTTCCCAGGGCTTGCGATCTTCATCACGGTGTTGGCGGTCAATATCGTCGGTGATGCCGTGCGCGACGTGCTTGATCCAAAGCTCCGAATCTAAACCCGGAAACGCGGTTGTTGAAACGTCAACGAACACGATCTTGGTGGTGACCGTTTGCAGAGGTTAACCTCATGAAGAATCCAGGTCTGGTTTGCACAACCCACTCAGCCCGCAGTGAAGGGGGCTCCAGGTGAAGTTCGCCACGTTGCAAGATGGTCGCGCTGTTGCCGTCCAAGACAACCGCTGCGCGCCACTCTCCACCCTTGGCTTTGCTGGGTCGCTGCTCGAGTTTGTTCAATCTGGGCAACCGCTCGAGGCCTTGAACCTCAAACATGCCCAGTGGCTCCCCCTCGAGCCTACACAACTTGCCGCACCCATTGCGCACCCGCCGAAAATCATTTGCATTGGTTTGAACTACCGCCTGCACGCCGTGGAAGGCGGTAGACCTATTCCCACCGTGCCCGTGATCTTCACGCGTTTCGACACCACTCTGAACGCCCCATTCGGCGACGTGCCTTTGGACACCGCCTTGACCACGCAATTGGATTACGAAGCCGAACTCGCCGTGGTCATCGGCAAGGGCGGCACACACATCGCTCGAGACGCCGCCCTCGAGCACGTCTTCGGGTACAGCGTGTGCAACGACCTCTCCGCCCGCGACCTGCAACTCGGTTCCGATACCGGCGGGCAATGGACGCGCGGCAAGAACGTGGATTTGACTTGCCCGTGGGGACCGTGGATTGTCACGCGCGACGAAATCCTCGACCCGCAAACGCTGCGCTTGACGTGCACGGTGAACGGGGTGACGCTGCAAGACTCGAGCACCGCCGACATGATCTTCAGCGTCGCGGAAATCGTGCACCGCTTGTCGCACTGGTTCACCTTGGAGGCAGGTGACCTCATCATCACCGGCACGCCCGAAGGGGTGGGGTTCGCCCGCAAGCCACCAATTTTCTTGCACGCGGGCGATGTCACCCGTGCGAGCATCGAAGGCATTGGGCACATTGAAAACCGCATTGTGAACGCCAAATCAGCCAGTGTCCAGCCCATTGGGGAACACTAAACATCAGCTTGAGGAGATCGGCCGTTTTGAACGGAAACCGTTGAATCAGCAAGTCGTCAAAATCCGCGTCGGTTCGGGCATGCGACGCAGCTTGCCTGAACGTCCTCACTTTTGCAGAAAGTCCAGTGTCGTTTGAGACGCGGCGTTGCCCCTCCTAGCTTTCGCCATTGGATCATTCCGCAGAGTTAGGTAACCACTGCACCGAGGATTATAGTGTTTGGAGGCGTCCAAAACGCACCCCTGACGCACTCATTGATCTGTCCTCGCAACGCCAATATGCTGTTTTCAGGTCCGCAACCAACGAAAAACGCGAGTACTCTCAGACCGTCCGGGTACTCGAGGAGTACCGCCGTTCTCGGTTTACAGTGTCTAGCGAATGGCAAGACCGTGACCCAAGCCCCCTCGTGTAAATGCGGCTCGAGGCTCGAATCGGGCACGCGAACTCGCATCCCGGTCATAGTGGTTTGGTTTGATGGCAATTGCTTCGGCGCGGGCATGACAGCACCTCTCGAGCGGGGTGCTTCCATCGTAGCCGCGTTTCACGCCGTTGCCGCGCCAGTTGTGCGACGGTTTCCTTCAAAGAAAAAGCCTGTCATAGACAGGCTCCTGTGCGCTTATTGACTGGTGAAGTTTTGAGGTGTTTCATCTTGAAGACGCTGCCAAGCTACTCACGGCAGTCTCGAGCACTGCGTCGTTCCCTCTCGAAAGCGCCTCGAGACTGGGCGCTTGCACCGCGTCTGGCGTCACCCGCGTTGGCAATCTCGCGCCGTTTTCGTCCAAGCGCAGCAGTGTTGCCACGAACAACTGCGCACCGCTCGAGAGGCGGACGATGTTCGCTCCAACGCCCGCCCCGCCGCGCGTGACTTCTCCAATCACGCGGACACGCTTCAAGCGCTGCAAGGTCAAGGCGATGTTCTCGCCCGCGCTGAAGGTCTGTGCGGAAACGAGCACGACCAGCGCTCCGGTCCACAACGCGGTGGGCTCGAGGCGATCTGTTTCTACCTTGCCCGGTTGATCGCTGCGCTCGAGGCGAATCGAGCCACGCTCGAAGGAGTACGTCAGGCGCATCCTTGCGCGGTTTTCCAGGATTGTCGTGGCTTTGGGGATGAATGCGCCCACGGCGTTTGTGGCGGCGTAAGGCGTGCCCCCTTGGGTTTCGCGTAGGTCCAGCACGATGCCGCGCACGCGTTCTGTGACGGCGCGGTTGACCGCCGCGTGCAACGCTTCGGCGTCTTTGTTGGCGGCATCCATGCTGGGCACGCGAATCACGGCAATCCCATCGGCTCGAGGTTCGTAGGTGACATTCCAGGCTGCGTTGGTTGGTGCGAGCGTGACCACGCGTCTCGAACCATTTGCACCGCGCAGCGTCACGGCGATCTCCTTGCCGTCGCGCTCGGCGCGGGCGATGGTGGTCTCGAGTTGCTGCACTGATCCGCTGGTCGCCCCCGCGCGCTCGATGCGGTCCGCAAACTGCACCCCTCGAGCCTCGGCGTTTGAACCGGATTGTACCGTCGTCACGAACAGAGTAGCTCCAACGGTGCGCGTGCGAATTCCGTAGCGTGCGCCGTGTGCGCGGTCACCGATGTCCCCAGGCGGGTCTGTCTCGAGGCTGCGAGATGGGATCAAGCGCAGGTGCGGGTCGTTCGTGCGCTCGAGACCCGCTGCGATGGCGCGTTCTGCGGCGTCGGTGTTGCACGGCGCAGGACAGGAAGCGATTGCGTCTTGCAAATCTGTTTTCAAACGCTCGAGGTTCAATCCGAGCGGATTGACGTATTCGCGCTCGAGGATGCTGGTGACCTCGCCCAGCAGCGTTGCTTGCGGCTGAGTCTGTCCGACAGCGACGGCAACAGCAGTTGCGCCGCACAGCGCGAGAATCAAATGCAGTCGGTGTGGCATGGGCAACCCGCTACTCGGCGGTACTCGCAGGCGGTTCAATACGGCAAACGGGTCTGGAGTACGTCGGAATGTGCGGTTGAGGGGCTGGTCCTTCAAGGGCGGGTTCGGTGACTTGCCCGTGGTCGTCTGCGTGTGCAACGCCAAAAAGTGCGGAGATGCTGACCAAGATTGCGATGATGCCGATTCTTTTCATACCCTTCCTCCTTCGCCAAGCAGCAGTGTCGCCGCCGTGGTCGCCGTGATTTCGTTCGCCTCGAGCAGCGTGAGCGCGGTGTAGATCGTGTGCAGTTCTGGATGTGGGCGGGCTTGTTGGAACGTTGGAATGAACCCATACCGTCGCCGCAAATCTCGTGCAGTTGCAGTGCAGAGGTAAGTGTTGCCTCGATGTCCACGCAAGCAGAGAACGGCAAACGCAGCTTGTGCAGCAGTGACTGCTCGGAACCAGTAGGTGCGTGCGCCAAAACTGCGACGCAACGCTCGAGTCAGTCCATCAAGCTGGCCGCCGCCGAGGTGGTCGCTTTGCTTGTCTTCGTGGCCGAATGCCTCGAGGATGATGTTGGCAGCAGTGGTCGGACGGAGTGAAGCAATGCCGTAAACCTCAGCGGGTCTGGACTTGAGGTTGAGCAGGCATTCGTCGGCAAGGCGTGCAGAAAATTCGGAAGTATCGCAGAGTTTGGCGTACAGCACGAGCGCAAGTGGTGTAAGCAGTTGCAGTTTGCGGGTCATGTGCGCCTGCCCGCTCGCGCCCATCCGCGCAAGCGTTTTCTGCAACAGATTGAGTGCGTCGTGTAAATCAACAGCACTTCCCGGCAATAAGGCGCACAAGGCACTGGTTCTGATCGCGCTGCTCAACACCGCAACAGCGGGTGAGGACGAGGCGAGTTGCTCGAGCGGCGGCGATTTTCGCACCGCCAAGGCTGGACTGCCCAGTTCAAGCGCGATGAATGCGGCCATCGTTTGGGCTTCCAGCGCATTGACGCCGATAGCCGTCTGATTAAATTCTTGCAGCAGTGCTTGCGTTTGTTTCAGTTTTGTCTGTCTGAGAGCCCGCTCGTTCGGGGACATTTCAAGAGCCTCAGCCACCTGGGTCCAACATTGCGCTTGAAGCGCCAGCGTGTTCGGTAAACCAAAGAATGCATCAAGACCGCCCGAACTGCTTTCAAAACGCAGCGATATCGCCTGAAGTGCCGCGCCAAACTTGGCGTCTTGGGAATTGGACAAGTCCAACATCTCTACCGCCGCATCTTCTTCACCGAGGAAATTCAAGACGACAGCGCGGTTTCGTCGCACACGGTCGCGTTGGTTTTCAGAAAGGCTCTGATCATTGCTCAACGCCGCGAGCTGCTCGAGGGCGAGGTCGTACTGATCCAAGTAAATAGCGATGTTTGTGAGTTGAAAACGCACCGTTGCTGCGAACCCATGCATCTCTGCGCGCTCCGCATGCCAGTGTGCCTCGAGCGCGTACCGTTCGGCTTGCAATGCATCTCCCGCGAGCAGACTGGCTTCTGCGGCAAACGCTGTCGCCAGCGCTTTAATTTCATCGAACAAGGGGTGGTCTGCGCTCAGCACTTGCAGTTCTTGAAGCACGAGCAGCACTTGTCGCACGCAACGCCGAGCGGCAGGCTTGGGATCGCTGTTGCCGCGCCAAAGTCGCAGTGTTTCGTTCTTCAACAGTTGCAGACGCGCCATCAAGGCGATGTATGGATCGGGGTCATCTTTGATGTGCAGCGCTATCGCGTCAGAAAACGCTGAATCGGCATTGCTCGAGAGCATCGCCGCACGCAACCTTTGCAAGGGTGTAGACCCTCGCTCGAGGGCACGCGCAACGTCTCGAGGGTGTACCGGCTGTAGCGCAATGGCAACGACTCGAGGTACGCGGCGCGGTGCGTGCGCGCCCGCCACAAGCGCGACAACCCAAGTTCGTACTGGTCGGGTCGCTCGAGGAAGCAGCGGCAGTCGTGCTCGAGGTCGAACTCGTTGCGCCACGTGCCCTCGAACGCCGATGCACCGCAGCACGGACATGCGGGCAGCGTTGAAGACAGGGCGGGTGTGGTGAACCCGTCTGAAACGTCGGGCAACTCGAGCGCCTGACCGACGTGTTGAAGCGGCGCGAGCCGCAAGACGCTCATCGGTACCTCGAGTACGGATCGGCTTCAGCCGAAGGCGCGCGGCGCGCGGAAAATCTGACTCGAGCATCGGCGGCTCCCAGCATCGTCCGGTCAGCGCTCGAACTCTGCGGAGCGTCCTCGAGCGTGAGGGCTGGCGTTCTTTGTTTTTCTTCGCTCGATGCGGGTTGGGTTGTTGAGGGTTGATCTTGGTTCTTGACGGTTCTGGGTGAAACAGGCGACACCCTTTGCGTCGCAGCTTTCACCCTTTCCTCGAGCACCAGCAATGGGTGAAAATTTTGCGCGCTTTTGCCCTCACGCGTCAGGCGCGCGACGGTTGCGGGCGGCAACACCCAGTATTGATTGACGTTGCCGCGTCCCGTGCCGCACAACCGCACGAGTTCCCCACGCGTCTCGAGGTCGCGCAGGATCACCTGCACGTTGCGTTCGGACAGCGCGGACCGGCGTGCGAGGCGGCTAACGCTCGGGAAGCAGTACCCCTCGTCGTTGGCGTGGTCTGCGAGCGCCAGCAGCACCAACCGCGCGCCGCCCTTCGCGCTCGAGGACTCCCAGACTTCGGTCATGACTTTGATGCTCACCGCGCACCTCGCGCCCGACGCTCGAGCGAGCGGCGCGCCTCGAGTTGCATCGGCGCAATCCGCGCGTGCCCGCCCGCCTCGAGCCAGCGGCGGACGACGCCGCGCAAGACGAGGATGCGCGTGCCGACGCGTTTCACCGGGAATTCGGGTGGATCGCAGTTGACCAGGGCATAAGTTTGCCGTGTGCCCATGCCGAGGTACTTGGCGAGCGAGCCCACCCCGAGCACCTCGTCGTCCCCGCTGGTGGCGGAAGGCGTTCTGAAGTCCTGCAACGCCCGCTCGAGGGCTCCTTGCACGGCGCGTTCCACAGTCGCGGTGATGGCGGTCTCGAGGTCAGACACGTTCCCTCCCTTCGTTTGCGTTGGGTTTCAGCAGGCAAGTGAACAGCGGTTTGAGTTCGTAGAAGCGCCACTCCAAGGTGCTTGCGAACGCACAGATCGTCTCGAGCTTCGGGTTGTCGGCGACCCCGCCTTCCACTGCGCTGACGTAGCGCTGTGAAACGCCAAGGCGCTGGGCGAGCACGCTCTGGCTCCAGCCGCGCCGGAGGCGGCTGCGCCGAACCATTTCCCCAAAGCGCATTGCGAAAATATAGAACCTGTGTATTCACTTGTCAAGGTTTTATATTCTGAATCTCTTGTTGTCTCGAGCAGAAATCGGCTATTCTAGAACCTACAAGTTTTGACTCGAGGTGCACAATGCGGCAGGGGCGCAAAGTTGGCAGCGGGAAAACGGGGCCGCACATCCGCCTCGGGCGCGTGCTCACCGAGCGCCGCGAAGCAGCACCCAGCATTCCAGACGAGGAGCGATCCCAGAAACGCTTTGCAAAGCGGCTCGGCGTTTCCCAGTCGTTTCTGAGTCAACTCGAGCGTGGCGAAAAAAACCTCGCCAATTACAGCCTCGCCTGGTTCGAACGCTACTCCCCGTTCTACGGTTGGACCCGCGATGAGATGCTCGCCGCGCTCGAACTCGAGGACGCAGGAAACGGCAAGGTGCGACCCACCCGCGCCACCGAACTCAGCGGCGTCGTCACCGAAGAGCGCACGGTCGTGTTCCGCCGCGTGCCCTACTTTGAAGACGGCGCGGAACCCATCGAGCGCCGCACGCCGCACGATACGAAGGCGTGGCTCGAGGACGACGGGTTTCTCGAGGCGCACCCCAACGGGTATTACTTCAAGATTGCAGACGAGAATATGGAGCCGCACTTCCCGAAGGGATGGCTGGCGGCGGTGGTACCCGATCCAAAACTCGCGCAACCGCGCAGCCCGGTGCTGGTCTGGTTCTCGAGCGGTAAGCGCGTGGTGCGCTATTTAGTGCAAAAAGATGCCGATGGAACCTTGACCGTGTACCAGCCGTCGCCATCGGGCTCAGAACAACGCATCCATATCGCTCCGACTGGCTCGAGGGTTCTCGGCGTGGTGGTTGACGTGAAGCGGGAAATCGAACCGAGCCGCACAATACGCGTCTCGAGCCGGGAGATTGCCGCTGCACTTGCCGAGGACATGCCAGAACTGCTCGATACCGTTGATCTATAATCTTTATAGGTACTTATTATGCTAAATTATGTTCGAACGATTCTGGTGTCGTTTGAGAGCGAGGTTCCCGTGACCCGAGGCAAAGGTGAAGGCAGCCCACGACGGCGAAAAGACGGTCGTTGGGAACACGCGATCACCATCGGTGCAACCAAAAGCGGTAACCCAAAACGCGTCAGCTTCTACGGCGCGACTCGCAAGGAGGCGAGTGCGAAAGCGATGAAAGCCCTTGCGGAACGTCGCACGGGAACATTTACCCCCAGCGATCCGACGACCGTTGCTGATCTCTTCGCGCGCTGGCTCGAGTTCCGTACCACGAACCGCAAGCTCAAACAGACCACCGCACACAGCTACGCCTGGATTGCCCGACACTACCTCTTGCCGCGACTCGGAGACATGCGGGTGACGGCGCTCACCCCGCTGCACCTGGAACGGCTGCAAGCCAGTCTCGCGCGCGAAGGCCTCTCGCCGCGCACCATCCGCTACGCGCGCAGCCTGCTCTCGAGCGCGCTTAAGCAAGCGATGCGTTGGGGGTTAATCCATCGCAACGTTGTGGATTTCGTGGAGACTCCTCGCGTTACCCGGCCCAAACGCCGGGTTTGGCAGCCCGAAGAAGCGCACCGATTCTTCGAGGCAGCACGCAACGAACGCCTCCACGCGCTCTTTCACCTCGCGCTCGTGACTGGGTTGCGACGCGGCGAATTGCTTGGATTGCGCTGGCAGGACCTCGATTTGGAGGTGATGTACCACACGGCTGGAACGGTCTCGGCAAACGGCCGCACGGTGCGTGGAACGGACACCCGCTGGCAGCAGGCAGGCATCCTCAGCCCGGCACGGCTCGGGGGTTGGCTCGCGTGATCCCGCCAAAATTGCGACCTGGCATGTAATTGTCACTGTGAAAAGCGACGCGCGCCTCGAGCTTGAAGAACCACTCGGCAAGGTGCCGCCCGGCACGCCCTACGTCGTCGAGGAGTTGCGAGGTGCGATGCGGATCGAGAACGCCGTCAGCTTCATCGGTGCAATGCCGTTGCAGCACTCGCCCAAGACGGAAAGCAGCCAGCGCGCGCTCGATCTCGACCCTTTGACCGTCGGGTTGTTGCTCGAGCGACGCGACGCGTTTGACTTGGAGCGCCGCGCAGCGGGTGACGCCTGGCAGGACTTTGATCTGGTGTTTGGGTCTCGATTTGGTACACCGACCTTTGAGAGCACGCTGCGCCGCATTAAAGCGCGGCTCTGCACGGCAGCCGGTGTGCCATGCGTCAGTGTTCACGGTATCCGCTACACGTATACGAGTCTGGCGGTATTGCGTGGGTTGGACATCAAGCTCGTCTCAGAGCGGTTAGGATACACGACGACCCGGATGACGCAAGATACGTATCAACAAACGTACAAGCGAGCGCATCGCCAGGCAACATTGTCGAGGCAAGACCTCGTCGGAACTGATTCTGCGGTCAACCTGCGGTCAAAACCCAAAAAAGAGAAGAACGCGGTTTTAGGAAACCGCGTTCCTGTGCTGGTGGAGCTGAGGGGATTCGAACCCCTGACCTTCTGAATGCCATTCAGACGCGCTCCCAACTGCGCCACAGCCCCGTAAAGCTTGCGGAGTGTAGCACCCAACGCCGAGGCGCGCAAGAGCCACCACTTACGGCTCGAGACCGACCAACCGCGCACTGATCTGCCACAACCGTTCCTGCGCGGCTTCGTCGTGTGACAATGGGCTCGAGGTCGCGCGTTTGCCGCTCGAGTAATACGCGCTGCGCTCGGTTTGGAATTCAGGTTCGAGGACGAGTCGGGCGAGTTCATTGGCGCTGACTTCCGGGCGACGCGCGAAGGGCATGCGCTCCAAAACTTTGAACAACAGTTTGCCCAAGCCTTGGCGCGTGGCGGCGATGGTGTCGGGCACGAAACCGGGACACGCGGCGATCACGGCGATGTCGCGCCCGTGGAGGCGGCGCGCGAGCGCATACGTGAACCACAGGTTCGCCAATTTGCTGCGGTCGTAGGGTTCTGTGGGCAAGAACGATGGGTCGCGCTCGAGGGCGTCCAGGTCAAACGCGCCGACACGCCGGTGGCGCTCGGAAGCAATGGTGATGATGCGGCTGGGCGCGCTGGTCTCGAGCACCGGCAGGAGCAGGCGCGTGAGCAGGGAATGCCCCAGATGGTTCACGCCCAGTTGCAATTCGAAGCCCTGCTTGGTCAGCGCGCGGTAGTTGGGCGCGTTCATCGGACCGGCGTTGTTGACGAGCACGTGCAGCGGCTTGCCGGTGGCGCGGTATGCACTTGCAAACGCGCGCACGGACTCGAGCGACGCCAGGTCGAGCGCCATGACTTCGATGCTCAAAGTGGGATTGCTGCGCCGCAACTCGGCGGCGACCGCTTCGCCTTTGTGCACGTCGCGCACCGCCAGCGTCAACCGTGCGTTGCGCTGGGCGAGCACCCTGGCGGTGGCGAGCCCGATGCCTCGGGTGGCTCCGGTGATGAGCACGGACGGCGCGGATGACGGCATTGCTCCAGGCTACAGCGCGTCGTCCAACAAAAATGTTCCTGCCGTGGGAGGGCAGGAACGCTTGTGCAAATTCTGATGCTCTCGAGCCTCGAGTCAGGCTCTCGGGTTTCCGGTTTCCCTTCGCCCTTTATCTCTGCTCGAGCGGCACCCAGTGCGCGTCGTCGGGACCGATGTAATTGGCGGTCGGGCGCAGGATCGAGTTCTTGCGCGTGTACTCCAAGACGCTCGCCATCCAACCGCTGATGCGCGCCAAGGCAAAAATTGGCGTGAAGTAACTCTTCGGCAAGCCCAGGTCGCTGTAGACGACGCCGCTGTAGAAGTCCACGTTCGGGTAGATGCCCTTGCCGCCCAGCCGCGCGACGACGACCTCTTCCACGCGCTCCAAGGTCGCGTATTGCACGCTTTTGCCGTGCTTGTTGGCGACGACCGCGGCGTATTCTTTCAGGACGCGGCTGCGCGGGTCGAAGAACTTGTAGACGGCGTGCCCGACGCCCATGATTTTCTCTTTGCGCTCGAGCTTGCCGGTGACGTACGCCTCCGCCTTTTCGGGCGTGCCAATTTCGGACAGCATGTCCATCACCGCTTCGTTCGCGCCGCCGTGGAGGGGGCCCTTGAGGCTGCCGATGGCGCTGGTCATCGCGCTGTACATGTCTGACAGCGTGCTGGCGGTGGCGATGCCGGTGAAGGTGCTGGCGTTCATGCCGTGGTCGGCGTGCAGGATCAAGGCGATGTCGAACAGGCGCGCTTGCTCCGGGCTGGGCTCTGCGGCGTTCAGCATGTACAAGAAGTTCGCAGCGTGCGACAGATTCGCGCGCGGTGCGACCGGCTCGTGCCCATGTTGAAGGCGGAACATCGCCGCGATCACCGTCGGAAACTGCGCGATCAGGTTGTACGCCTTCTCCAATTTGCCTGCTTCGCTCACGTCGTCGGCCTTGGGATCGAACATCGCCATGCTCGAGACCGCGGTCCTCAACGCGTGCATCGGGTGCAGGTCTTTGGGGAATAAGCGCATGACCTCAATGAGCCCAGCTGGAATCGCGCGGCGGCTGTTCAAGGTTGCGGTCAGCGCCTCGAGTTCCTCACGCTTGGGCAAGCGCGCGTTGAGCAGCAGGAACGCGGTTTCCTCGTAGGTGCTGTTCTCCGCGAGTTCCTGAATCGGAATGCCGACGTATTTGAGGATGCCTTTTTCGCCGTCGATGAACGACAGCTTGCTCTCGGTAAAGACCACGCCTTTTAAGCCATCCATCACGGCGGGTTTGGTGCTGATGTACGGGTCTTGCGTCACGACGGTCCTCTCCTTGTACCTAGTGAAAATTGCAGTGGTTGCGCAGTGTACCACCGCTTCGACGCGCCCAACATGGGGTGAGATGCAAGGGTTTTAGCAAGCCCTGGACGGGGCTTTCAAGCCGCAAACGTTCGTTCCTCGAAGGCAGTCTGCACCCGAAACTCGGGCTGGCTGTCGAGAAATTCAGCCCAGTGACGTGCTCGAGCGTTACGCCGCGCGCAAGCGGTGCGCGTCCAGCAGCGCTTGCAACGCGCGCCCACGGTGCGAGATCGGGCGTTTTTGCGCCGTGTCCAACTCTGCGAACGTCTTGCCAAGCGCAGGAATGTAAAACAGCGGGTCATACCCGAAGCCCTGTTCACCGCGCGGTCCTTCCAACAGCTCGCCTTCGACCTCGCCGCGGTAGCTTTCCACCTGACCGTCTGGGTAGGCCAGCGTCACGACGCTTACGAAACGCGCCCGGCGCGGCTCTGGCACGTCGCGCAGCAACTCGAGCAGGTAGATGTTGCGCTCCAAATCTGAGCCAAGCGACCCAAAACGCGCGCTGTACACGCCCGGCGCGCCGTTCAAGGCTTCGACCTCGAGTCCAGAATCGTCCGCCAGCGCGGGCAGGCGCGTCGCATGGCAAATGCTGGCGGCCTTAATCAGCGAGTTTTCCTCGTAGGTCGTGCCGTCTTCCAAGGGCATCGTCACACCGAACGGGGCGACGCCCAAGAGTTCCCAGCCCAAGGGCTCGAGCGCCTCGCGGAACTCGAGCAGCTTGCCTTGGTTGCCGGTGGCGACGATGACCTTCACTACGGATGAGGATAGCATGTGTGCAGCGCAGGCTCTGCATCCTCTCGAGCCTGTGAACGTTGGGCTCGAGAGGATGCGTCGAGTTTAAAATTGCCTATCGCTGGTTCAGGGCACGCGCACTGCGTTGCCGTTCGCGTCGCGCACGCTGACGGCAAACGCGCCATCGCCGGAAGGGGTGACCTCGCAGGCTTGCAGGTCTTGCGGAAACGCGTCGACCTTGTAATCGCCCGCCGCATACCCGTTGCGGCAATCGGCGCTCGGCACGTTCTTGGTCTGTGCGTTGTAATTCTGCGCCGCGCTGAGCACGTTGTCGGCGTAGGTGCGCAAGCGGGTCATGACCTCTGAAGTGCCGGGGGTGGCGGGCGGCGGGCTTGGCTCAGCGGCGGGTGGGGTGGGCGCAGGCGGTGGCGGTGCAGGCGGCGTGGGGGCAGGCGTGGTGTTGGGGTCCACGGGCGGCGCGGATGGCGCGAGCGGCGATGCGTTCGGGTCCGTCTCGAGCGGACGGTTCGGGTCGGGCGCAGACGCGTCAGGCGTTGTCACCGCGCGACCCTCGAGTGCGGCGCGGGCGGCGTCCACGCGGGCGCGCAAGTCATCGCGCTCCTTGGTGACCGCCTCGAGTTGCTGTTTAAGCGTCGCGTTTTCCCCGCGCAGGGCATCGCTTTCCGACGGCGCGCACGCGGTCAACGTGAGCCCGATCAATGCAGCGGTGAAGAAGGCTTTCATGGCGTGAGTGTACGCGGGTATGGGCGGGAAAGTTCCCGGCTCGGGTTCGAGTGGCTGGGCTGGAACGTCTGCAATTCGTCGTAAGCGGAATCTCGAGTACTGCGTGCAACCCGATGTTCCTCGACAACGTCCGCCCCTGCAATGTTCACCCGACCTGCAACCCGGAAATTGCTGGGCGCGTACAGTGGCGTGATGATAGAAACCACTGGATTGACCAAACGCTTCGGCAAAGCGGTCGTCGCCGTGCAGGACCTCAGCTTGGAAGCGCGGGCGGGCGAGGTCTATGGACTGTTGGGGCCCAACGGCGCGGGCAAGACGACGACGCTGCGCATGTTGGCCACACTGCTCACTCCGTCCAGCGGCACGGCGACGGTCGCGGGCTTCGACGTTGCCCGGCAACCCGAGGACGTGCGGCGGCACATCGGCGTCGTCAACGGCGGCATGGGCTTGTACGACCGCCTCACCGGGCGCGAGACCTTGGCGTACTTCGCGCAGTTCTACGGCATCGGCAAGGCGGACACCGCCAAACGCATCAGGGCGCTCGAGGGGGCGTTGGAGATGACCGAACTCTTGGACCGCCGCGCGTCGGAGTACAGCACCGGAATGAAGCAAAAGATCGTCATCGCCCGCGCCGTGCTGCACGAACCTGCGGTGCTGATCTTGGACGAGGCGACGAACGGTTTGGACGTGGTCGCGCGCCGCGCAGTGCTGGAATTCGCGCGCTCGTACAAAAACGCCAACCGCGTCGTCTTGTACAGCACGCACATCATGAACGAAGCCGAAGAACTCTGCGAGCGCGCCGCGATCATCGACCACGGGCGCCTGATCGCGCAGGACAGCTTGGCGGCGCTGAAAAGCCAAGCGAATGCCTCGAGCCTCGAGGAAGCGTTTTTCAAACTCACCCGCAGCGCGTACCAGGCGCAAAACTCCGTGGGGAGCGTGAACGCGTGATCCGCTTTGCCTTCGTCTGGAGCGTCGTCGTCAAAGAGTTGCTGACCACCGTGCGCGACGCGCGCTCGTTTCGCTCGGCACTTCTGTTCCCGTTCATCCTCACGCCGCTGTTCCTGCTTGGATTTCCCGCGCTCATTTCGCAGACCACGGGCGGCGAAACCGTGCGCCGTCAGACCGTTGGTGTCGTCGGCTTGGAGCGCATCCCGCCCGCCCTGCGCACGCTGTTGGAAGCGCCGAATGGCGTGATTCTCAAGGCTGTTGACGATCCCCTGCGCGAGATTCAAGCGGGCACGATAGACGCCGGTTTGCGCGTGCCCGAGGGTGGCGTGCCGACGACGGCAGGCGCAACACCGGTCAATATTGAAGTGCTGGTGAAATTCTCCAACCAGCGCGCGGATGTCGTGCGCACCAAGCTCGAGGGCATCATCGGCGCGTACTCGCGCACCTTGGTCGTGCAAAAGCTGCAAAGCCTGGGTTTGAGCGCCGATACCCTCGAGCCCGTGCGGGCAAAGGCGGTCAACGCGGAAACGGCGGCAGAGACCGCGGGCGGACTGTTCGCGTTCCTGATCCCGTTCTTGCTTTTGAACGCAATCATCGGCTTCGCGGCGACCGTGGCGACCGACAGCACCGCCGGGGAAAAAGAGCGCGGCAGCCTCGAGATCCTTTTGGTTTCCCCGATCACCCGCCTGGAAGTCGTTCTGGGCAAGATCGGCGCGGTCACGCTGTACGCCCTGTTCGGCGTGCTCGTGCAAGTCACCGCGTTCGTGCTGACCAGTGCCCTCGGACCCGTGCTGTTCAGTGCATTGGGCGGCGACGCGCAAGGTCTGGCCTCGCGCTTGGGCGGCAACCTCAGCCTGAGCCCACTGGGGTTTCTGCAACTGCTCTTGATCGGCGTCAGCGTCGCCGTGATGCTCAGCGGCTTGCTGGTCGCCGTGTGCCTGTACGCGCGTTCGTTCAAAGAGGCGCAAACGTACTTGATTCCCGTGCAACTGATTTCCGTGTTCACCAGCGTCGGACTGCAATTCGGCGATTTTATCGCGCGCAGCACCACGCTCTACGCCGTGCCCGTGATCGGCAGCGTGATCGGCATTCTGGACCTGGTCAAGGGCAAACTCAGCCCAGAGATGGTCGCCGTCATCGTCGTCGCCAACCTGATCTTCGGTTTGCTGGCGGGTCTGCTGGCCTTGCGCAACTTCCGCAGCGAACAAGTGCTTTTCCGCAATTAGCTCACAACAAACCTCCCCTCGTTGATGGGAGACAGCCCGCGCCTGCGGGCAGAGGGGAGCGCACTGGGCAGCCTCAACTGCCTGGTGCACTCCCCCTTGCTCGAGCACACAGTTCGAGCGGTTCCCCATCAACGAGAAACTTCTCGGGCTCGAGCGCGGACCGTCCAGAATGCGTCACAATGCTCGCCTGAGGGAAGGGGAAATCGGAGGTCACGCATGCCCAACCCCAAACCTTCTCTCGAAGTTGACGACATTCACGCGGTCACGCGCGCCTACGAAGCCTGGCTGGGCAAACACGTCCAAGTCGTCCAGGCAGACCTCGAGACGAAGCATGGGCGCATGCACGCGGATGCGTTTGCCTTCCTGCGCGCGACGTATTACCGCTGGGCGGGGTTGTGGCTCGCGCATTGCGCTGACTTTGGGCAAGCACCGAAGGTCTTGGCGGTGGGCGATCTGCACGTGGAGAATTTCGGCACGTGGCGCGACGCCCAAATGCGCTTGAATTGGGGCGTCAACGATTTCGACGAGGCGACGACGCTGCCGTACACGGCGGATCTCGTGCGCTTGGCGACGAGCGCGGAGCTGGCAATCCTGGAGCGCCACTTGGCCCTCACACGCGAGCAGGCCAGCGCGCAGATCCTGAACGGTTACCGCGACGGGTTGCGGGCTGGCGGGCAGCCGTTCGTCTTGGAGGAGCACCACGCTTGGCTGCGCGCCTTGGCGCTCGCAGCCCTGGGTGAACCTGCCGTCTACTGGGCGCGGCTCGAGGCGTTGCGGACGGTGCCTGGCAAGCGCGTGGATGCCACCGCCGCGCGCTTATTGACCCGCGCCCTGCCCGCGTCCGACCTCGAGTACCGGGTGGTGCACCGCGTCGCGGGCATGGGCAGTTTGGGACGACCGCGCTTCGTGGCGCTCGGCTTGTGGGGCGGGTCGCTTATCGCGCGCGAAGCCAAGGCGCTCCTGCCGTCGGCGGCGCTGTGGGCTCGAGGGGACGCAGGCACGGCGATTCAGGGCGGTGACCTGATGGCGCGAGCCGTGCGCTGCCCGGACCCGGCGATGCGCGTCAAGAACGGCTGGGTGGTGCGGCGGCTCGCGCCGGACAGCGCCCGCATCGAGATCGCCTCGCTCCCGAAAGCCCGCAGCGAGGCAAAACTGCTGTACGCGATGGGTTTTGAAACCGCCAACGTGCACCTGGGCAGTAAAAATGCGGCCAAGCGCGTGCTCGAGGATTTGGAGCAGCGCAAAGCGGGTTGGCTCGCGGATGCGGCGCAGAAAATGACGAAGCTGACCTTGGAGGATTGGCGCGCGTGGACGAGAACACGCCCATAGTCCGCTTCTCGACTAGCACAGTTTTGAGCAACACGGTTTCAAGAAGCGCAGTCTCGAGACCAACGCCGTTCACCCGTGCGAAACCGTCGTTCCCGCCCCGCCGCGCAGCGCCGCCTCGAGCACGCCAGCGGTCATGCCGCTGGCAACTGTGGCCGTCGAAGCGCCGCGCTCGAGGGCATGCAGTGCGGCTTCGACCTTCGGGATCATGCCGCCTGCGATGCTGCCGTCCGCGATCATCGCCTGCACCTGCGCCGCCCCCAAACGCGACTCTAAGGTGCTGGGGTCGCGGTGGTCGCGCATCACCCCGGCGACATCGGTGAGGAACACGACGGGGCACCGCAACGCCCCCGCGACCGCCCCCGCCGCCCAATCCGCGTTGATGTTCAGCGCCTCGCCCGAGGCGTCCACGGCGATGCACCCGATGACCGGAGTCAGGTTGACCGTGAGCAGCGTCTCGAGCAGCGCGGTGTTGACGCCTGTGACGCGACCCACGCGCCCGAGGTCGCCGTCAGGCTCCAAGAGTTCCGCTTGCAGCAGCGCCATGTCCCGCCCGGTCAAGCCAATCGCCGCGCCCACGTCCTGCGCGAGTTCCTTGTTCAGTTGCGTGAGTGCTTTTTCGATCACCTCGAGCGCATCGGGCGTGGTCACGCGCAACCCGCGTTTGAACTGGCTGGGAATGCCCACGCGTTCCAAATCGCGTTCGATCACCGGACCGCCGCCGTGCACGACCACGACGCGGTGCGAGGCGCGCAGGGCAGCGATTTCCGTGGCGATGGCGCGACGAAGCGCCAAGCTTTTCATGGCGTTGCCGCCGTATTTGATGACGACCGTGGGCAGGGGCATGCCCGCGAGTGTACGGGAATTTTGAGCGTCATTGTTGCTCAGGAAAGCATGGCGTTGGAGCCCTCGAACCACACCAGCAACGGGTCTCGAGCCAAGCGTCCACGCAAACCGGTGTACGGGCGGGGTTGTACGGTCTCGAGCCTCGAGGTTGAACGGGTGCCCTACTCGTCGGCGCTGCGTCCAAAAAACGCTGCCAATCCCGGCTTCTCGGCTTCGCGCAGCACGTGGATGACCGCACCACCGTCGGTCTCGAGGGGCAGGGTCGAGGGCGCTTCGTGCGCGGTGGCGACGTGTTTGCCCGCGTCGAACTGGTGAATGAGTGTCGCCCTCGCCCAGACCGTGCCGAATTGCGCGCTCAGGGGCGCGGCGAGTTCTTCGATGTCTGCCAAGTCCTCGCTGAGCTGCTCGGCGTGAACGCTGACCCAGCCTCCTTCGAGTGCGGTGACGACGGCGGCGCTGTCGGGCAAGAGCAGCTCCTCGAGCGCACGGGCGACCGCCTGGGCATCCGCCCGCAGCAGCAATGCGACCTCTGCGGGCGCGTCGCTCACCGCGCTGCCTCGAGCTGCGGGGTCTCGAGTTGCGCAGTCTCGACTTGCGCTGCCTCGGGCTTCGCGGGGTCTCCTTTGAGCACCGCGCCCTCCAGCGCTTTGGCGTACCAACTCAGCACCGGCCGCGCGTCCACCGCAAAGTGGTACCCCAACCCCTCCCAGAACCGCGCCGCGCCCGGATTCTCGCCGAAGACCCCGGCGAGGATGCGCGTCACGCGTCCGCGCAGGCGTGCTTCCAGCGCGCGCATGACGTGCGCGCCGATGCCTTGGCGCTGGCGAATCTCCGCGATCAACAGCAGGTTGACGGTCACGTCGCCCAGGTGCGGGTAATCGAACTTCAAGTCCAGGTACCCGCTGCACGCGCCGTCCAGCAGCACGAACTCGAGTTGCCTGCGGGGGTCGCCCAGCGCGCTCTCCAACTCACGGGTCACGTCTTCCAAGAGGGGGATGGGTGCGGCAATGCTTTGGAAATACCGTGGGCTCGAGGCGTACAAGCGCTGCAAGGTCAGCGCGTCACCAGGCTGCACGGGTCTGAAGGAAATCGGGTTCACGGTTTAGCGCCATTGTACCGCCGCGCGTGAGAAAGGCGGGTCAAGTCAAGCTGAAAAACCCCCTCGAGTGGAGGGGGTTTGAAGACCAAACAGTGGTTTAGATTTTGAATTGCACGTAGAAGCTGCCGCCGGGGTAGAACAGCAAGCCGACGTTGTTCAGGTAGTACGAGAGCCCTGGTTTGAAGCTCGCGCCGATGACCAAGCCTGGTTGCAACAGGTAGTCCACGCCGACGATGCCGTGTGCGCCGAAGCCCAACGTGCCGCCGAAACCGAAGAACCCGAGGAACCCGACGTGTGCGCCCGCGCCGTAGAACAGCGTGAAGCGGTTGGTGGTCTCCAGGGGCATGCGACCGATCAGGTAGTTGACCTCCAGATCGGTGGAGAAGAAGAACGTGCCCAGTTCAAGTTGCAAGCCCGTGCCTTGACCGGGGTCGAAGGTGTTGTACTGCACCCCGATGAACTTGACGCCGAACGAAGCCGCGGACGCGGGCATGGCGAAGCCGAGAAACGCGACCAAAACAATCAACAGTTTCTTCATGTGATCCTCCAAGTGGTAGCTGTGGAACGCTGCTACTGCTCTCATCCTAACATCATTCACGTGTCCACGCGCACGAAGTCACAATTTATCGCGTGGTGCACACACAAACGTTTCCGCCCAAGCACCATTGCCAGTGGCGGGTCGCGTATGCTGCGCAGCGCAATGCCCGCTTCTGCACCGCTCGAGCCTGAACCGGAAATCACCTTGCCTGCGCAAGCCAGTGACGCGCGGTTGCGCGACGACTTGGGGATCGGGCGCATCGCCGCGGAGCGCGGGCGCGGACGGTTCTTGAACCGCGACGGGCGCTTCAACTCCCGGCGCGAGGGGTTGGGCTGGTGGCGTTCGTTCAGCCCGTTCTACTGGCTCTTGAGCGTGTCGTGGCCAGTGTTTCTGCTGTTGGCGGCGCTGGCCTTCGCCGGCATCAACCTGGTTTTCGCCGGGCTGTACCTGCTCTTGGGCGCGGACGCGTTGCGTTCGGCGGTGGTCATGACCCCGCTCGAGCGCGCGTTCTTTTTCAGCGTGGAAACGCTGTCCACGATTGGCTACGGGCACATCACGCCGTTCAGCCTGACCGCCCACTGGCTGAGCACCGTGCAAGCCTTTTTCGGCGTGCTCAGCGTGGCGCTTCTAACAGGGTTGCTGTTTGCCAAGTTCTCCAAGCCCACGGCGCGCATCCTGTTCAGCCGCAACGTCCTCGTCGCCCCGTTTCAGGGCGGCACCGCCCTGATGTTGCGGGTCACGAACGGGCTGAAAAACGAAATCATCGAGATCAACGCGCAGATGACGCTGTCCAAATTGGAGACCGCCAACGGCGCGCGGCAACGCCGGTTTTACCCGCTCAAACTCGAGCGCAACAGCGTCGTGTTCTTCCCGCTGGCGTGGACGATTGTCCACCCGATCACCCCAGACAGTCCGCTGTGGGGCTTGAACGCGCAGGATTTGCTGGACGGTGACGCCGAGGTCTTGGTCGTGATGCACGGCGTGGACGACGTGCTCTGCCAGCGCATCCACGCCCGCACCTCGTTCACGGCAGAGGACATTGTTTGGAACGCCAAGTTCAGCGACATCTACATCAAACGCGATGACGGCGCGTTGCGCATTGACGCGCGGCGGCTCGGTCAGTTTGAACGCGTGAACTCAACGCCGTGAAGTCAAGCAAGCTCGAGGGCAGTTGTTGAAACACATTGTGCACATCAACGCTTGAGCGCGCAAGCTTGTGTAGGGACAGGGCTTGTCCCTGTCCGGTGCGACTGAGGCTCGAGGTAAGCGTTGCACCTCACCGGGTCTCGAGAACTCGAAACGGACAAGCCGATGCTCCAGGGACTTCGAGGCGCAAACCAGTACAGTGAGCGCGGTCTCGAGGTCGGCTGATGGGTTTACTGCCAGGCGCGCACGACGCGCAAGGCGGTGCCGTCGCCGTCCACGACCGCGACCAATGCCCCCTCCTGCGTGACCACCGCGCGACCCGTGAGCGCGTGTTCGACGCGTTTGCCGTCGCGGATGCGGCGCGCGGTCGCAGCGTCAACTTGCAAGCGCGGCAGGGTCAGGGCGTCCAAGTCGTTGCTCGGCGTCGCTTGCGCCAGTTCCTCGAGTTTCACGGCGTCGTGCAACGCGTGCGCGCCGACGCGGGTGCGCACCAAGCCGGAGAGGTGCGCGGGTACGCCCATCAATGTGCCGAGGTCGCGGGCGAGGCTGCGAATGTACGTCCCGCTGCTGACAGTGACATTGAGCAGCACCGTCTGAAACGTGCCGAGGGCGGCGGGCAGCGTGAAGCGCCGTCCGTCCGCCCCCGGCAGCCAGTCGCCGTGCATGCCAGGCGCGTACGTGAGATCGCGGAAGGCATCCACGGTCTCGAGGATTGCCGCTGCCTCGAGCCGTGAGACCGTCACGGTGCGCGCGGGCGGCTCCACCGCGCGACCCGCACGGGCGAGGTCATAGGCGCGCTGTCCGTCCACGTGGATGGCGCTGTACGCGGGCGGGCGTTGGGTTTGGGTGCCGCGCAATTCAGGCAACGCGGCGCGCACATCCTCGAGCGTGAGGGCAGTGGGCGCGGTCTCGAGGATCGGACCTTCGGCGTCCAAGGTTGGCGTGCTTGCCCCGAACGACACGAAGGCAAGGTAAGACTTCGTGTCGGTTTCCAAGAACTGCACGAGCTTGGTGCTCTCGCCGACAGCGAGGACCAAGACGCCCGTGGCGAGCGGGTCCAAGGTGCCCGTGTGCCCGACGCGCTTCGTCCCCAGTGCGCGGCGCGCGGCGGCGACCACGTCGTGGCTGGTGCGCCCAATCGGTTTGTCAACGACGTAAAGCCCCACGGCTGGCGAGTGTACCGCGTCAGTCTTGCAAGTGCAGGTGCATCGCCGTGGCGCTGTCCGGGCACGCGCCGCGAAACTCTACGGAAGCGTGCACGGCTTTTGGAACATCGGCTTGAGCAATCGGTTGAAAGCCGAAACGCGGGAAGTACGCGTGCGCCGTTTCGGTGAGCAGCACCACGTCGCGCACGCCCTCTACCTGTGCGGTCTCGAGGATGTGCGTGACGAGTGCCGAACCCAGTCCCGTGCCCCGGACGCGCTCGAGGGTCGCCACGGAGCGCAGCAACGCCGCGTCGCCGTACCGCTCGAGCCCAGCGGTGCCAATCAAACCGCGTTCATCGTGTGCGAGCCAGAACTGCTCGAGGTGATCCCGTGCGCCCGCCAGCGGCAAACCCGCTCGCTCGAGGTGCTCGCGCACGGCGTCCCAATCCTCGGGCGTGGCGCGGCGCAGCGCAGGTCGGGCATCAGCAGCAGACCTCGCCTGGGGTGCAGCACGCCGCGTTTCCGGCAGGCTCGAGCATCGTGAACGCGGGCGCGGCACGGCGGTCTTTGGCTTTGCAGGTCACGCGCGGCGGCAAGAGGTGCACGACCAACGCGTCCCCCTGTGCCTCGAGACTGCCGACCAAGAAGTTCGTCGCGGGCAGCGCGTCGTTGCCGTACTCGAGGCGCAGTTCAGCCGTGCTGACCACGGGCACACCCGCAGCGGCGCGGTCGTAAATCTTCAAAAATTTCTCCACGGGCATGAACACGGCTTCGTCCCCGGCGTCCGGGTTCCACAGTTGCACCACCGTTTCCGCCCAAGCGTTGCCCTGCCCACCGCAGTCCATCGTCTGGACCTGCACGGCTTTGACCTCGGTGACGTGGTACCCGGCGGGCACGCGCGCATCGCCGTACTGGAAAATCAGGGTTTTGCCCGTGTGGGCGCGCAGGTTGGCGATGAATTCAGCGGTGTGCATGGGGCTCCTTGAACGGCGGACGAGGGCGGGCTGGCTCGAGGGGCGGGCATACATTGGCGCTCTTCAATCTGACTCAGCAGCAGTTGAGTGCGTTGATAAAGCCTCGGGCGGCTTTGAAGGCAGGGGCGTCCAAGCTGTAATACATCCACTTGCCGCGCCGCTCGGCGCGCACCAGTCCCGCGCCCACCAGGCAACGCATGTGGTGGCTGACCGTCGGCTGCGACAAGCCCGTGAGCACCTCCAAGTCACACGCGCAAATGCCGTCGCCGCAGCAGCCCACGGCGTCCGATGCCAGATGCTCGAGGATCAACAGCCGGGTTTCGTCTGCCAGCGCTCTGAAGACCAGTGCCAAGGTCTCGAGGCGCGGCGGTGCATCGGCAGGTGAGCTCAACGTTGCGGGCATGGCTCGAGGGTACGCCAATGGATTGATGATTGTCAATGTGTTGGTGGTGGCAGTCATGCGTCTCGAGGGCAACGACAGACACGTCAACACCGGAACCCGCACGGTCTCGAGCGGCGGTGAGCCCTCTCCCCGCTCAGGGGCTGCGCCCCTTTGCATCCCTCTCCCGCTGGGGCGGGAGAGGGGGGTTGACGAGCGATAGCGAGGAAACCGGGAGAGGGCTCGCCCCTCGAGCTTCAAGCCTTGGGCACGACGGTCTCGAGTCGCTCGAGCGCTTCCCCAATCTGTTCCAAACTGCACGCGTAACTCAACCGCACCCGCCCCGGCGCGCGAAAATCCGTGCCGGGCACCACGGCGACCCGCGCTTGCTCGAGGATGATCTTCGCGGCTTCGGTTTCGTCCGTGTGGATGCGCGTGGTGTCCGCGAGCACGTAGAACGCGCCTTCGGGTTTGGGCGTGGGCAGTCCAATCCTGTTCAAGCCGTCCACGATGGCGTCGCGTCGCTGCTGAAAAGCGTCTCGAGCCATGTCAATGTACGCCTGACTCCCCTCGAGCGCAGCGATGGTCGCCCATTGCGCGATGGTGTTGGCGTTGCTCGTCGTTTGCCCTTGCACGGCGTCCATCGCTTTGATGACGTGCGCGGGCGCTGCCGCGAAGCCGATGCGCCATCCCGTCATGCTGTACGCCTTGGACGCGCCGTTGACGGTGACGACGCGCTCCGGGTCAAAGCGCGCGGCGCTCACCGGGAGTTTGCCCGTGTACGTGATGTGTTCGTACATCTCGTCCGCCATCACCCAAAGGTCGTGCCGTTGCGCGACGCGCATGATTGCCTCGATGGTCTCGTCGGTGTACACGACCCCCGAGGGGTTGCTCGGGCTGCACAGGATCACCATTTTCGTTTTGGGCGTGATCGCTGCTTCCAAAGCGGGAACCTCGAGTTGATAGCCGTCCTCGGCACGCGTGTCCACGAACACGGGCACGCCGCCGAACAGCCTGACCTGCTCCGGGTACGTGACCCAGAACGGCGCGGGGATAATCACCTCGTCGCCGGGGCTGACCAGGGCGAAGCAGGCGTTGAACAGCGCTTGCTTGCCGCCCGTCGTGACTTGAATTTGGTTCACCGCATACTCGAGCCCATTCTCGCGTTTGAACTTGGCGCTGATCGCCTCGCGCAACTCGGGCACCCCCAGGGTCGGCGTGTACTTCGTTTTGCCCGCTGCAAGCGCGGCGCGAGCCGCATCTTTGATGTGTTCCGGCGTGTCGAAATCCGGTTCGCCCGCCGCCATGCTGACCACGTCCACCCCGGCGCGCTTCAACTCCAAGGCGCGGGCGGTGACGGCGACGGTGCTCGAGGGTTTGAGGGTCTGCGTGGCGACGGAGAGGGGTTTCACAGGGCTGTGAGTTTAAAACGTTTGCGGCTCGAGGGCACGGGTGGATCGGCTGCGATAGACAATGACATCGGTTTCAGGATTGGTTTCGTGCTGTACTTCAAAAAGCGCGGCTCGAGATGCGCACTCTCATCCCCAACCCTGTCTTGCCCCTGAAGGCAGCACCTTCCGGGCTTGGGGCGCTTCTCTCGCCCGCGAGAGAAGGGAGTCGAGGTGCACAACATTTTGCCCTCTCCCGTTTGCACGGGAGAGGGCGTCCACCAACGCCGTCGAACCCTCGAGTCAAAGACACCTTGACCACTTGGACTGATGGGTTTGAGGTGCAAAAGAAAACTCCCCAGCGAGTTCCGCGCGCTGGGGAGTGAGGCTCGAGATCGGGGGAGAGGCTCGAGCGGTGGTTTCTTCTCTGCTGAGACAGAGTATGCGGTGCGACTCTGAGAGGAGTCGCCCAGGTTTTATGAGAAAGTGCACGGCAAAAGTCACTTTCTTTCAGGATTGGTTCAGGAATGACACTTTTATGAGGATTGCGGGCGTGGGAAGGTCTGTCCGGTCGCCACGTCCTCGAGCGCGTCCTGGGCGGCGGCAGCGCGCGGGTGCTCGCAGGGGAAGTCCTTTTCGACGTAATACTTGAAGCCGTCGCGCTCGAGGTACACGCCCTCCTGCGTCGGGTCGCACAACCGCCCGAAGTCGTGGCTCGACAGTCCCAACCGCACCTCCCCACCCTCAGCCTCGAGCACGGTCACATCCTCAACCTCGAGCCGCACCGACCACGCCCCAACGCCCATGCGCTCCGTCACGGGCTCGAGCCGTTCCAGCGCCGCGAGTTCCGCCGGGGTGATCCGCAGGCGCAAACTGCGCGCGTTCCAACGCACCTTCATGCGGGCATCTTATCGCTGTACGCCGTGCCCTCGCGCAGCAACTCGCCCAAACGCGACAGGCAACGCGCGTACTTTTTGGCGTAGCCACCATTGCGGTACATTGCTGGAAACAGCGTCTCGAGGTTCACGCCACTCACCAACAAACGCACTTGGCGGTCATAGAGCTTGTCAATGAAATGCACGAAGCGCAAGGCTTCGTCTTGCTTCGGGATCGGGTGCAGATTCGTGACGAACACGGCGTCCACGCCCTCGAGCAAGCCGCTGTAACGAATCGGGTGTAAGCGCCCGAGGTGCGCGAGCAAGTCGTCAAAATCCTCGAGCGCTTTGTTGCCACGCTCCGAGTCGAACGCCGCACGTAGGGCTGCTTCCTCGAGCGGCACAGGCGCGGGCAGTCCTTCGCGGTGGCGAAAGTCAGGACCGTCCACGCGCAAGGTTTGGAAGTGCCCCGCGATGCCTTGAATCTCGCGTTTGAAGTCGTCGGCGTTGAACCGCCCCTCGCCCAGTTGCTCGGGCAGCGTGTTCGAGGTCGCCACGAAGCGCACCCCGCGCGGAATCAACTCGCCCAGAAACCGGGAGACCACGAGCGTGTTGCCCACGTCGTCCAACTCGAATTCGTCAATACAGACAAGCTTCGCTGTTCCAAATGCCTTGACCGCCGCTTCCATCCCCAACGCGCCGATGGTGAAGGTCAACTCCGCAAACGACAGCAAAAACTTTTCAAAGGGGAACGCGTGCCACGTCGCCGCCAAGAGGTGCGTCTTGCCGACGCCGAAGCCGCCATCCAAATACACGCTGGGCTGCACGGGTGCGGCGCGGCGAAACAAGCCCAAGCCGCGCGGCGGTGCGCCCTCGAGCGTGAGTTTTCGCAACGCCTCGAGCGCCGTCGCCTGAGAAGGAAACGCAGGATTGGGCGTGTACGTCTCGAACCTTGCCCCGGAAAAACGCGGCGTGGGCACGAAGCTGCGCAGCAACACGCGCGGGTCCACGGGCGCGTCGCGCTCGCTCAAGGCAACGATCACAAGCGCGGATGCTAGCACGCGTTCCGGGGGTGTAAAAACGCGCTCGAGCACAGCCGAATCAGGGGGCACGCCCCAAATCGGGTGCCTCGAATTCAAAACGCCCCACCGCGGGCGACAACCACCCCTCGAGACTCGAGCCGGATAGACCTGAGCAGCGCCGCCCCGAACACCGTAGAATCGCGCTTGCATGGCTGACAACGCATTGCAGTTTTTTCAAGCCGCGCTCGCGGAGATGGAAGAGCGCCGCAAAGCGGTGCAGGCGGGCGGCGGCACGGCTAGACAAGAAAAGCAACGCGCGGGCGGACGGCTAACTGCGCGGGAGCGCATTGACGCGCTCCTTGACGAAGGTTCCTTCACTGAAGTTGGCGTCTTCGTCGAGCACGTGGACGCCGCACTGATGGCGGGTGTGGATGCTCCCGGCGAGGGCGTGGTCACGGGTTTCGGCACCGTGAACGGACGCAAGGTCTGCGTGTTCAGCCAGGATTTCACCGTGCTTGGCGGCAGTCTGGGCAAGATGAACGCGGCGAAGGTCACGAAGGTCATGGACCTCGCCGCGAAGGTCGGGTGTCCCGTCGTCGGACTAAACGACTCCGCCGGGGCGCGCATCCAGGAGGGCGTGGACTCTTTGAGCGGTTACGGCGAGATCTTTTACCGCAACGCCGTCTATTCCGGCGTGGTGCCGCAGATCAGCGCGATCCTTGGACCGTGTGCGGGTGGCGCGGTGTACAGCCCCGCGCTGACCGATTTCGTGCTGATGGCGCGGGGTACGTCGTACATGTTCATCACCGGTCCCGAGGTCATCAAGAGCGTCACCCGCGAAGACGTGACCTTTGAACAACTCGGCGGTGCGGACGTGCACAGCACCAAGAGCGGCGTGTGCCACCTGGAGGGCGAAGACGACCGCGATGTTTTGGAGAAAATCAAATTGTTGCTCTCCTACCTGCCGCAATCGGCTCGAGAGCAAGCTCCAACCAAACCCACCCGCGACCCTGCCACGCGCAAAACACCAGAACTGTTGGAGATCGTGCACCCCGATCAGCGCAAGCCCTACCCGATGCTCGAGGTGATTCATGCCCTCGTGGACGACAAAAGTTTCCTCGAGGTGCAACCCGGTTTTGCGCGCAACATCGTCTGCGGCTTCGCGCATTTGGGCGGGCGCAGCGTCGGGATTGTCGCCAACAACCCCCAGCGCAGCGCTGGTGTCCTCAACATCGACGCCAGCGACAAAGCCGCGCGCTTCATCCGCACCTGCGACTGCTTCAACATCCCCATCCTCACCCTCGTGGACGTGACCGGCTTCCTGCCCGGCGTCGCCCAAGAGCACCAAGGCATCATCCGCCACGGCGCGAAGATGCTCTACGCCTATGCCGAAGCCAGCGTGCCCAAAGTCACGCTGATCGTCCGCAAGAGCTACGGCGGCGCGTACCTGGCGATGAACTCACGCGACATGGGCGCGGACGTGGTGCTCGCCTTCCCGAACGCTGCTGTCGCCGTGATGGGCGCGGAGGGCGCGGCCAACATCATCCACCGCCGCGAGATTCAAGCCTCGCAAAATCCGCAAGCCACGCGCGCCGAGAAAATCGCGGAGTACAAGACCGCTTTCGACAACCCCTACGTCGCCGCGTCCAAGGGCTATATCGACGACGTGATCCACCCGCAAGACGCCCGCGCGCAACTGATCGCGCACTTTGAAATGTTGGAAGGCAAACACGAAGAGCGCCCATTCAAAAAGCACGGCAACATCCCGTTGTAGACGCGACCTCGAGCCACGCGCCTTCGCGCAGGGGCTCTCCCCATGTTCACCTTCTACAGACGGAACGACCGCACCCTCGAGATGAACTGGGTCTCGAGGGACGAACGGCAATCCGCTGGCGCGTTGTGCCCTGCACACATGGGTGTCTGTGCCCTGCACCTATGGGTGTGACGCCTCCCTCACCCACCGCTCAAGCGTCGGCATGGAACGAGAGGGAGGGCCAATCCAGACGGAACTCGAGCTTCAGCCGTCCAACGGGACCACCGCGTCGCCTGCGATGACGTACCGCTGCCGTCCTTCGCGGCGTTTGGTGTTGCCTCCCGCCGCGAAGCTCGAGAACGCGGGCAGGGTCAAGCCGTCGCCGTCCACGACGAAGCAGGGCAATTTCACCAGGTCGCCTTCGATGCGCAACGTGGCGCGCGGGTGGACGTGACCAGCAATCCACGCGCCACGCTCGAGGGGCTTGTGGGTCAGGCAGACGCCTGCAATCTCGAGGCTAGTGCGCATTTCGAGGTTCGCCCGTTTGGCGACGCGCTCGAGGGCGGCGCGGTCGTGGTTGCCTGCGATCAAGAGCACTTCAGCGTTGAGCGCCTCGAGCCTCGAGGCGATTTGGGCAACCAAGCCATCGCGCAAGCCGACGCGCGAATGCAGCACATCCCCGAGGATGGCGACGCGCGTTGCGCCAATGCGTTTGACCAGCGCCGTCAGCCGCTCGAGGTCGCGGGTTTCCGCGCCGCTCGGGACGGGCAGCCCGAAGGTTTGGAAGGTCTGCGCTTTTCCCAAATGCAGATCGGCAACCAGCAGCAGATTCTCCGCGCGCCAGTACGCCGCGTGCTCGGGCAGCAGCGCGATTTTGTGCCCAGCGAGCGCGATCACTTGTTCATCCATTGCTGTTTCATCCGCATGATCCGCAAGAGCAAGTCCTCGTTCGACAGCCGCGCGGACAATCGCGCGACGCTCAAGCCAAACCCCAACGGCGTCGGGCGTTTCGGCGTCGCGACCACGAGTTTTGAGCCGCGCAAGCGTTCGACCGTCACGCGCAACCGCTCTCCCTCGAGTTCACCCTGCACCACCTCGAGTTCGGCTTGTTTCAAGAGCAAGCTCTCTGGCTCGTACTCGCGCAGCACTTCAAAAATCGTTCCCGAGGAAGCTTGCAGTTGCCACGCGCTGCGCCGCGCGCCGGGGCGACCCGCGTAGACCAGCCCGCTGATCTGCGCGATTTCCCGAAAGGCACGCTTGGAGAGTTCGGACAGGTTCACCGCCGCGCGCAGTTCCGCGTCCAGGTCGTCGCCGCCGTGAATCGCCGCCTCGAGATGCTGCTGAAACGGGTAATCCTTGCGCGCGAGGAGTTCCACGCCGTAATCGTTCGTCGTGATCGCAAACGACCCCGGCTCGAGCTTCGATAAGCGCAGCGCCAAAAGTGCGCCCAAGCCGTCGTGCACGTGCGAACCCTCGAAGGGGTAGAGGTACAGATGCCGCCCCTCGCGCGTCGTGACGATTTCCGCCAGCAACTCGTTAACCTGTGGAACCCTCGAGAGGCGCGCTTGTGTGGACATGATCGGCTCGAGGGCTGCGCGTTCCTCGGGGGTCGCCGCACTGGTCTCGAGATTCGCCAGGGCTTCCCGCACGAAGCCCGACAGTGCACTGCTCAGCGCATAGAGCGCGCCCTGCCACGACGGGACGCTGGTGGTTTTCGCGCCCGAGTTGCGCACGTGCGCCACCATGTCCTTGTACATCACCAGTTCCACCGTGCGCCCCGCGAAGGTGAACACGTCGCCGCGCTTCAACCTCGAGAGGAAGTTCTCCGAGACCGTGCCAATGTCAGAGCCGTTCAGGTACTTGACGACCACCGCACCGTCCGAGGTGATCGTGCCGATGCTCTGCCGTTGCCGCGTCGCCACCGCGCGCTCGGTGACGCTGTAGCGCGTGCCGTCGAAGCTGACGCGGCGGTATTCCTCGTAAGCCGTCAAACTCTTGCCGCCCTGGGTGATGAACTCGAGCGTCCAGTCCAGTTCCTCGTCGGTCACACCCGCGAAGCTCGAGGCGGTGCGCGTCTCCTCGAGGATTTCCTGGCGCGTGAACGGAGCCGCCACCGCCAGCGTGACGAGGTGCTGCGCGAGCACGTCCAGCGGTTTCTCGAGGGGACGACGGGCTTCTATAGCTCCCGCGTGTACGGCAGCGCGCAACGCCGCCGCCTCCAAGATTTCCACTGCGCCCATCGGCACGAACAGCACGTGTCCCGCGCCGCCCGGGGTGTGTCCCGCGCGCCCCGCGCGTTGTAGGAAGCGCGCGACGCCCTTCGGCGACCCGACCTGCACGACGCGCTCCACGGGTTGAAAATCCACGCCGAGGTCCAGGCTCGAGGTGGCGACGACCCAGCGCACAGAACCGTCTTTAAGCCCAGCTTCGACGCGTTCGCGTTCTTCCCTCGAGACCGAACCGTGGTGCAGCGCAATGATGGACTCGAGATCGGCGCGAAGCCGTAGAAGCGCCGCGTACCAGCGTTCCGCCTGACGGCGCGTGTTCGTGAAAATCAACGTGCTCGAGTTTGGATCGAGCGCCGCGACGAGTTGCGGAGCCATGCTCAAGCCCAACTGCCCCGACCACGGAAAGCTGTCCACGCGCTCGGGGATCAAGGTCTCGAGGGTGGTCTGGCGCGTGATGTCCGGCGCGGTGATGATCGCGGGTTCACGCGCGCCAGTGCCCAACGCTGTCCGCGCCGCCTCGAGCGGATTGGCGATGGTCGCGCTCAGTGCCCACGTGCGCGCCGCTGGTGCGAGCCGCCGCACGCGGGCGAGGCTCAGTTCCAGCAGCGAACCGCGTTTGGTGGAGAGGAGTTCATGCCATTCGTCCACGACCACGCTGAGCACGTCCGCAAAACGCTCCTCGAAGCCGGGGTACGACAACAGCAACTCGAGCGATTCCGGCGTGGTGATGAGCACCTCGGGCATTGCTGTGAGTTGCTTTTTGCGCAAGCTCTGCTTCGTGTCCCCGGTGCGCGATTCCACGCGCAGGTTCCAACCCATGCGCGCAATCGGCTCGAGCAATGCGGCTTCGATGTCGCGGGCGACCGCGCGCAACGGTGTGATGTAGAGCAAACGCAATCCAGCTTTGGGAGCCTCGAGCATTGCCGCAAACGCGCCCATCGTCGCCGCGTAGGTTTTGCCCGCGCCCGTGGCGACTTGGATCAACCCGCTCTCGCCATTCAAAAACCGCGTCCAAGCTTCGCGCTGAAAAGGGAACGGCGTCCACCCTCGAGCCCGGAAATACGCCTCCGCAGGCTCGAGGCGCGGGTCTGTCTTCTCGAGCGTCGCCACTCGAGATTTACGGGCAGGGGAGCCCTTGGTCACAGCAACGCCTTCGCAGTCTCGAGCGTGTCCGCATCTGCGGGCGTCTTGTCCTTGCGCCAGCGCAGGATGCGTGGGAAGCGCACGGCGATGCCGGATTTGTGGCGGTTGCTGGCGGCGATGCCTTCAAAGCCGATCTCGAAGACCTGCACGGGTTCCACTGCCCTCGCCGGTCCAAATTTCTGCGTCGTGTGCGCGCGAATCCAGCGGTCCAACTCCGCGATTTCTGCATCGCTCAAGCCCGAATACGCCTTGGCGAACGACACGAGTTCGCTGCCGTCCCTGAGCGCAAACGTGTAATCAGTGAACAGGTTGCTGCGCCGCCCCGTGCCCGCCTGCGCGTAGATCAGCACGGCGTCCAGGGCATACGGGTCAATCTTGAACTTGAACCAGTAGCCTTTCTTGCGCCCCTCAAAGTACGCGCTGTCGCGGCGCTTGACCATCAGCCCTTCAGCGTTGACGGTGCGCGCGGCAGCACGCAACCCCTCGAGCGTGTCGCGGTCCTGCGGGTGCAGCAATTCCGTCGGTGCAACGACCGGGTGCGTCTCGAGCAGCTTCTCGAGCCTCGAGCGGCGTTCGGACAGCGGCAGCGCGCGAATGTCTGTGCCGTTTTCCTCGAGCAAATCGTATGTCAGCAATGTCACGGGCGCGGCGGCGATTTCCTTTGCGCCAACCGTTTTGCGTCCGAGCCGCGTTTGCAGCACCGCGAAGGGCAGCACGGCTTCGGCGGTGCCCGCGACGATCTCGCCGTCCAACACCGTGCCGTCGGGCAGTGCGCCCAAACGCTCGAGCAGATCTGGGAACTGCCCGGTGACGTTGCCCTCCCCCCTGGACCAGAGATAGATGTTTCCGCCGCGTTTCAAGACCTGCGCGCGGATGCCGTCCCACTTCCACTCGAACTGCCAGTCATCCGTGACCTCGAAATCCGCCTCCAAGCTGTGCGCGAGCATGAACGGGTACGGTTGCGACTCGAGGCGCTCGGCGTCGTCCTGGGTGAGGCTCTCCCAAAACGCGACCGTCGGTTTGAATTCCCCCGCCAAACGGTTGGCGAGCTTGGACACGTCGGTCTCGAGCGCCGCCGCCAACCCACGGATCACCAGCGCCGCCGACACGCCGACGCGCAACCCACCGCCGAGGAGCTTGTGCAGCACCAGCACCTCGTCCGCTGGGACGCCGCGCCACCAGTCATGAACGATGGCTCGAGCCTCGTCCGCGCTTGCTTTTCTTAGACGGTCACTTTGCGTCTCCAACCACTCATGCAACGGCAACTCGAGGGCGTCGCTCTTCTCAAACCCGAACGCCTCCAAGAGCAACGCCACGGTCTCGGCGGTGTCACCGACGTGCGCCCTGGATTCGTCGTACAGCCATTCCGGGATCAAGCCCAGGCTCATGAAGTGAGAACGCAATGCGCTCGAGGGCAGCACCACGCGGCGCGGCTTGCCGAGCAGCACGAACAGCGCCCACACTGCATCTCGAGGTGGCTCCTCGCGGAAGTACCGTGCGATTGCCTCCACTTTCTCGAGCGTGCCTGTCGTGTCGTCGAGCGCCCGGTACAACGCCGCGAAGCGCTTCACAGCCCATCCCCCGATTCGCCGTCGTACAAGTTGCCCAACGGCTCCGCGCGAATGCCGTGCGTCTCCTCCAAGTACCGCGCCAGCACATCCGATTGCCCGTGCGTGACCAGCACCCGCGACGCGCCAGTCTCGAGCACCGTCTGAATCAAGCCCTGCCAATCGGCGTGGTCGCTGAGCACGAACCCGCGCTCGTACCCACGCCTACGGCGGTTGCCGCGCACCGCCATCCACCCCGACGCGAACGCCGTCTGCGGGTCTTTGAACTTGCGCATCCACGCGCTGCGGTGCGCGCTCGGCGGAGCCATCACCAGCTTCCCGCGCCAATCAAAGCCCTTGGGTTGTTCCGCGACGCCTTCGGTGCGCGCCAAGGCAATACCCTCGAGCCGGTACGCGTCGTTCAACCGTTCGACGCTGCCGTGCACGTACACGGGCTCGTCCGTGAGCTTGCCGATTTCCGCCAGCAAGCGCTGCGCTTTGCCGAAGGCGTACCCAAACACGAGGCTCGGGCGTTCCGGGGCGCGTTTCCACCACTCCAAGAGTTCAGCCGCGATGCTCGAGGTTGGCTGCCAGCGGTACAACGGGAGCGCGAACGTCGCCTCGGTGACGAACACGTCGCAACGCACGGGCTCGAAGGGCACACAAGTCGGGTCGTCGTCGCGTTTGTAGTCACCGGACACGACCCACACGCGCCCAAGTGCTTCCACGCGCACCTGCGCGGAACCCAGCACGTGCCCAGCCGGGTGCAGCGAAACCTTCGCGTCGCCCACGGTGATCTGCTCGCCGTACTCGAGGGTCTGCAAATCAATGTCCTCGCCCAAACGCAAGCGCAAGATGCGCTCACTCTGCCGCGTGGCGATGTAACGCCGTGACCCGCGCCGCGCGTGGTCCGCGTGCGCGTGCGTGAGGATCGCCAAATCCACCGGCTCGAGCGGATCAATGAAGAAATTCCCAACCGCGCAGTACAGCCCGCGCGCCGTCAACGCGAGCGGTTCGGTCACAGCCTGGGTCATGCGCGCAGTCTGACCGCCGTGCGTGAAATGGGCGTTGAAGCCGCGCTGAACGAGGGTTGAGTTGTGGTCGTGGACGACAATGCAAACGTTATAGCGCAATGCTCGAGCGTCCAATTAACGTCACTCGAGACCGCGCCCCCACCGCCCTGTTTTTCGTAGGGGCGAGGCGTGCCTCGCCCGACTGCGGCGGGAGCCGCAGCAGCGTCCCTCGAGAACCGGGTTGTGTTTGCAGAACTCGAGATCGGTGCTTCTACCACGTACCGCTCGAGATCGCTTTGGTCTCGAGAGAACGCGGTTTCGACTTGTTTTGTTGGGACGTAAGTGCGCCGTTGGCGCACCGGGCGAACCGCCGGAAAGCCCCTACGGTTGGATCGGTGGTCGCGCGGTCTCGAGTTCTCGAGAGTTGGTTTGGAAATTCTTGTGCACCACGGCTCCCTTCTCCTGGAGGGAGAAGGGTTGGGGATGAGGGCGCGTCCCCAATTCACCCCAGCTTCGCCAGCGCCCCTCGAGCCACCGCCGTTTCATCCCAAGGCAGCGCCACATCGCCGCGCTCGAGGGTGCGTTCGTGCCCTTTGCCCGCGAGCAGCACGGTGTCGCCAGGTTTTGCCATCTGCACTGCGCGGTCTATCGCTTCTGTTCGGTTTGGAATGGTCTCGAGCCTATCCGCGCGTCCCCCAGCCTCGAGATACGCCCCGCGCATTTCAGCCAAAATAGTCTCGAGGCTTTCCGTGCGGTGGTCTTCCTCGGTGAACAGCGTCACGTCCGCGCCGTGCGCGCAGGCTGCGCCGATGCCGGTGCGCCGCGCGGGGTCGCGTTGACCTGCCGCGCCCACCACCACGATCAAGCGTCCGGGCGTCGTGCCGCGCAGCGTGCCCAGGGCTGCCTCGAGACTCGCGCCGGTGTGGGCGAAGTCGTTGATGACGCGGAACGGCTGGGTTTGGATGACTTGCATCCGTCCGGGCACGCCGGGGAAGGTCTCGAGCCCAGCGCGCAGGGCGTCTACGCCCACGCCGAACCGCGCGCAAGTCGCCAGTGCCGCGAGGACGTTGAGCGCGTTGAACGCGCCGATCATCGGGACGCTCGCGCTGAATTCGCCCAGTGGGGACGCGACGCGCAGGTGCAAGCCACTCGAGTCCTCACGGGTCTCGAGGGCACGCCAATCGCTGTGTGCCGCGCCGAAGCTCCAATGCTCGAGCGGAGCTTGCGGGTAATACTTTTCGGCGGCGTTGAGCACGCCGAAATCGCTGCGCTCGAGCAGCTTGCGTTTCGCGGCGAAGTACGCCTCCTCCGAGCCGTGAAAATCAATGTGGTCGTCGGGGAAGAAGTTGACCCATACGCCGACCTGATAACGAATGCCCGCGACCCGTTCCAACTCCAAGGCGTGCGACGAGACTTCGAGCACCGCGTGCGTGCACCCAGCGACCTTGAAGCGGTGCAGGAGTTCGTAAACTTGCGGTGCTTCGGGCGTCGTGAAGTGACCGGGCATGTGTTCATCGCGTCCCGCGAAGCGAATGCCGATGGTGCTCATGCGTCCGGTGCTCAGCCCGCCCGCCTCGAGCAGGTGCGAGACCAGCGCGACGGTCGTGCTCTTGCCTTTGCTGCCGGTGATGCCGACGACGGTGAGCGCGTCTTGTGGTCGTCCCCAGAACGCGCCGGAGAGCAGTGCACAAGCGGCTCGAGGGTTCGCGGTGCGCAAGTACGGCACGCCAATCTTGAGGGCTCGAGACCCGACGACGGCAACCGCGCCCCGCTCGAGGGCACCTGCGATGAAATCGTGCCCGTCCAGCGGTGCGCGTCCCGCCAGTGGAATGCCAGGGGCGGCGCAGAAGACGAAACCGGGTTGCACCAATCGGGAATCCAGGGCGACGCCTGTGATTTCGGGATCGCTCGAGGTGGGCTCGAGCGTTGCGTCCCCCGGCCGTGCGGTGCGGATCAACTCACTGAACTTCATGCGTGAGGTATACAACAAGTCTCGTGCGTGTGCGCCCATGGATGCTGCGAATCGCCCTGACCCTCGTCGGCGTGGGCGTGGCGGTGTACGTCGCATTGTGGGCGTGGGTCGCGCTGAGCATCCCGCGCACGGGCACGCTGCAACGCGCACCCGTCGCCATCGTCCTCGGTGCGAGCGCGTTCCGAAACGGCGCATGGAACCCGTGCTTGGTCGCCCGCGTGCGTCAGGGGGTGCGCTTGCTCGAGGCTGGACGCGTGGAGAAACTGATCCTCTCGGGCGGGTTCGACGTGGAAGACGGTGCGCTCGAGGCGGCGGTGATGCGCGATATCGCCGTGCATTACGGCGCAAACGCGGGGAACTTGACCCTCGAGCCACGGGCGACGAGCACCGCCGAAAACCTCGAGTTCAGCCAAGCGATCATGCGCGAACAAAGCCTCGGGGACACGGCGATCATCGTCTCCGACCCGTACCACCTGCCGCGCGCTGGACTCATCGCCCGCAAGCTGGGGTTGACCGCCGGTCTCGAGCCCGCACCCGACAGCCCGTGTTGGACGCAAGGCTTCATGTTCAGCCGCAACAGTTTGCGCGAGCCCATCGCGCTCGTGGAGAACTGGTTGCGCGGTAATTTATAGGGCGTGTCCGACATTCTGGTCGTCGTTGCCACAAATGCCGAAGCTGCGCGCTTGCCCGCCTTGCCACAGATGCGCGCCGTGGTCAGCGGCATCGGCGCGGTCAACGCCGCGCTCGCCACGCAAGCCGCGCTGCTCGAGACTCCGGCGCGTTTGGCGCTGAGCGTCGGCATCGCGGGCGCGTACCCGTGGAGCGGGCTCGAGGTTGGCGCGGTCGTCGCCGCCAGCCGCATGACGTATGCGAACCTCGGCGCAGAAGATGGCGATGACTTCCTGAACCTCGAGACGCTGGGTTTCCCACTGCTCGAGCCACACGTGTTCAACACGCTCGAGGCTTCCCCGCTCGCTCTCGAGTTCGCGCGTCGTGCCGCGTGCAACCACGGCGAAATCTTGACCGTCGAAACCGTCACCGCCAGCCCACGCAGCCTCGAGCGATTGCAGCGCATGTACCCGCACGCCCTCATTGAAGCGATGGAAGGCGCAGGCGTCGCCCACGCTGCTGTTCGCCACGGCACACCCGCCCTCGAGATTCGTGGCATTTCCAACCCCGTGCTGCCGCACCGCGACCGCGCGACGTGGCGCATCGGCGCGGCATTGGGGGCGCTGGGCGCGGCATTGGAGCGTGGCTGGTCGGCGTTGCTCGAGACGCCCTGAGTACGCGAGCGGCGCAAACTTGAGACGCGCCCTCATCCCCAGCCCTTCTCCCTCCAGGAGAAGGGAGCAAACGGCGCGTGTGGATCGAAGGGGTTAACCCTCTCCAATAAGGCAAGTTGCAAAATGGTTGACAATGGGTCAACCATTTTCGAGCGAAGCGAGTGGCAAGAAAGGCGGTGTGCTGGAGGCTGGGAGCATTTTGCGGTGTTTGCAAAATGCGGACAACCGGAACGCACACCGCCCTGGGGAGAGGGTGGCGCGGTCACGCCCATGCGTGCATAAGCACGACGCAGGGTGAGGGCCCACCGCGCAACGACGCCCGCTTTGTCACCCCCCCAACCGCGCCCCTCGGGTTTCGAGGCTTAGAGTGCTTTCCACATGGCTTTCTTCGCGCCCATCCCCAGTTCTGCCCTGCGCGTCACGGGTTCCGACCGCATCGCGTTCGTGCACGGTCAGGTCACGAACGACGTGCGTGGCTTGCCGACGCCGGGCGTGTGCCGCAGTGCGATTCTGAACGCGAAGGGGCAGGTGGAGTTCGACGTGCGGATCTACCGCCGCGCAGACGATTTGTACATCCACGGCGCGTCTGGCTTGGGCGCAGCGCTCCTTGAGCGGTTGCAACGCTACGTGGTGTTCGACGACGTGAAACTCGAGGACATCAGTGCGCGTCTTACGGTCTGGCACGCCTCGAGCGACCTCGTGCGCGAGTTGGGTTGGTCGGACAGCATGGCGTTGCCTGAGACGGCGTTTGGGGCGCTCTTGGTTGCGCCTGTGAACCGTGGGCTCGAGGGTGGAATGGATGTGCACGTGCTCGCGGACCACAGTGCAGGACTCGAGGCGTACCTGGCGGAGCGTGCCGAGCGGTTGGATACCGTTGCCCTCGAGCGGGCGCGGGTGCGGGCAGGGTTGGCGGAGGCACACGCGGACGGCTTTTTGGGGCGTTTGCCGCAGGAGTGCGGTTTGGACAGCGCGGTCTCGTACCGCAAAGGCTGTTACATCGGGCAGGAGATCATGGCGCGCTTGGAGGCGCGCGGCAACGCCCGCTACGGGCTCGAGCGTGTGGTGCTGGGCGAAGTGGCTCCGGTCGGCGCGCCGGTTACGCTCGAGGGGCGCGAGGTCGGACAACTCGGCTCCACGGTGCAGGACGGGGGCGAGGTCATCGGCTTGGCGGTGTTGCGCCGTGACCTCGAGTCAGACGCATCTCTCGAGGCTGCTGGCGTGCGTGTGGAACGGCGTTCGTAGCGTTTCATTCAGACTTCACCCGGTCTGGCTTTAATACCACCACGCAGGTCCGGGTCTCCCCCCCTCCCGGCTCGGACCTGTGGTTCACAACCAGGATCGTTCTCGAGCGGGGTTGCCGGTGGCGCGACCCCGTTCCTCTTTTCTGCAACACCCTCGAGACCCTGTGCAAAACAAGCGGGGCGGTCATTGACCGCCCCGCTGGGTTCATTCGGGCGTTTATGGGTTGCGAACCACAGCCTTGACCGTGCTCTGGTCGGTCGCGCCGCGTCCACCGCCGAGCGTGGAGAACAGCAGCGTGACACCCACGGCGAGCAGCCAGATCCAGATGGCGCTGGCGGTCGCGGCAGCCGCGGTGCGGGCGGCTTCGGTGGCTTGTGCTTGGACCGCTTCGGCGGTTTGCGTGGCTTGCTGGCGCAGTTCGGTGACCCGAGCCGAGACGACGCGCACGACTTCGTTGGCTTGCGCTTGGCTCAAACCACGGGCGCGCAGGCGGCTGGCGAATTGGTCGCCTTGCAGTGCTTGGCTGATCGCGTCGGCTTGTTTGGTGACGACGTTGCCCAACTCCGAGGGGTTGTTGAGGGCTCCGACGATGGTACGGCGCGCGTTGTTGGCGATGCTTTCAATCGTTGCCGCGGCGGCGTTGACTTGCGTTTGGTTCAGTTCTGGTGAGGCATCGGCGATGATCTGCGCGATCTCGTTGCGGCTCAAGCCGTTTTGCAGCGCTTGCACCTCGTCGCCCAACCCGAGTTGGTTGGCGAGCCCTTGCAGCCCACCGGCGTTGTTCGCGGCGGTGGCCCCAGCCGCGACCGTTGCGCTCGTGGCGGTGACGGCGGTGCTGGCGATGTTGCCAGCGGTGTTGGCGACGTTCGTGGCCAGGCTGCTCAACCCGCCGAGCGTCACCAGGGTGAGGATTGCGGTCATGGCAATGCCGGTCATCACGCCGTTGAAGCGGCCACGGGCGATGGTCAAGTCGGTGCTGGCTCGAGCGGCGACCAAGCCTGCGAGGAACGATGCCACGCCCAAGGAGAGGACGATCCAAACGGCGCCGACGATGCCGATGCCTTGCAAGCCGCGAATGTCCGCCAAGTTCGCGGCGGCGCCGAAGCCGAGTGCCACACCGAGCGCGCCGAGGGCGATGTACGTGACCAAACCGGTCAGTGTGCCTGCCAAGATGCCGCCCCAGTGCAGGCGGTGCAGTGAATCGGTGAGCAGGACGCCGTTTGTACTTCCGACGGCGTGTGCGCCTGTGTTGTCCCCATAATTTCCAACCATGCTGTTTCCCCTTTTCCCAGGACCTGGAGTTTCCCCAGCCCCGCCTTGCGTTGTCGCGGGCAGGATGCGAGCCGGGATTGAGCTCGTGCTGAAAGCGCTCTGAATGGCAATGCTGAACTTTGGTTAAGATCGCCGTGTGCGACGGGTCACATTGGTTTTCTGCATCGACCCAAGCGCCAACACGGTGCTGTTGGGATTGAAGAAACGCGGTTTCGGTGCGGGGCGCGTCGTCGGCATTGGCGGCGGGCTGGAACCGGGCGAGGATGCGCGTGCCGCAGCCGTGCGCGAACTGCTCGAGGAGACGGGCGTGCGCGTACGGTCACACGACTTGGTTGATCGGGGCGAACTCGAGTTCGTATTTGTGGGGCGGCCTGCGTGGCACATGCAGGCAACGTTGTTTAGCACTGAACGCTGGTCGGGCGTGGCGCTCGAGGGTGATGAGATTGCGCCGCTGTGGTGCCCGACAGAGGCGTTGCCGTGGGCGCGGATGTGGACGGACGGTCCGTTGTGGATGCCTGCGGTGCTGCGTGGCGACACCGTGCGGGCGCGTTGTGTCTATGCAGAGGATGGCGAAAGCGTGGCGGAGTTCGTCAATTTCGAGACGCAAGCTTGACCCCGTAGGCAACACCCTCGAGACCGTGCCGCCGCCACACCTTCGCAGGGAGGGTCGTCACGACAAGCCGGTGCGCCGCTTCCGTCTCAATCAACCAGGCCGATGCCGGGTTCACTCGGGTCCCGCTTGAGCCATCTCCATCCCGAGCGTTGTCAATGAACCACGACATTTTGACAATGACACTTGACATCTGGTCAAGCTTGCTTTACAGTCTTGTCAAGTTTGCTTGACGCCCACAGCGTCGGAAAGAGGCCAGCATGAACGCACTCGAATTTGGCACGCACCGCCTGCAACAATTTCGTTCAGAAGCCACCCAGCACGACCAACTCGGTTTTCTGCGCCTGAGACGCATCCGCCGCTTGCGCCACGCGCTGCGCACCCTGGTTCGCGTTGCCTTCGAAGAAATCATGGGCACGCCCGCGATGGCGGTGCGGGCGTGAACGTCCGTCACGACGACAAGACCACTTTGGAGCCAGCCTTCATCACACGGCTCGTCGAGCACGGCAACCGCATGCGCGCCGAAGCCCGCCCGGACGACCCAGCCACGCCCGCCGACGAAGTCATCGCGCAGATGGCGCACATCCCACCCATCCTGGACCTGCACTTTTGGACGGTCGCGGACGAAGCCGGACGCATCGTCGCCAGCGCACAAGTGCAGATGTTCGAGATGGACACCAACCGCCACATCGCCCAAGCCGACCTCACCGTGGAACCGCACGCGCGGCGCTCGGGCGTTGGCAGGCAGTTGCTCGAGCACCTGGCGCAGAGGGCGCAATCAGCAGGGCGCACACACATCATCGTCAGCAGCAACGACCGCGTGCCCGCAGGCAAACCGTTCCTTGAGCGGTACGGCTTCACACCGGGGCTGGAGCACCACGTCAATCAACTCGTCGTTGCTGACCTCGATCACGCGTTGCTGGACAATTGGCTCGAGGAAGCCCGGACGCGGGCGGCGGCGTATGAACTCGTGACACTGCACGGTGCGTACCCAGAAGACTGGCTCGAGCCTGTGGCGAAGCTGATGGACGTGATGAACACCGCGCCGCGTGGCGACCTCGCACTCGAGGACTTCCACATGACGCCGGAGTTGCTGCGCCAAAGCGACGCGTTGATGACGGCTCGAGGGGCGACGCGGGCAGTGACCTTCGCGCGGGAACGCGAGGGCGGCGCACTGGTCGGGTACAGCGAGTTGACCTGGAACCCGAAGCGCCCCGGCATTGTTCAGCAGGGCGGAACGGGCGTTTACGCGGACCACCGTGGGCACGGCTTGGGACAAGCGCTCAAAGCCGCAAATTTGAAGGCGCTGCTTGAGAAAAACCCAGATGCCCGCTTCGTCCGCACCGGCAACGCCGACCAGAACGCGCCGATGCTCAGGATCAACCACGCCCTCGGGTTCAAACCGTATTACGCCGGCACCGAGTGGCAGGGCACGGTGGACGCGGTGCTCGAGCGGCTGGGAGTAAGGTAAACCATGACCGAGACCGCCCACAACGCCAATGCTCCGATTCTCGAGGGTGAAGCCCTGCGCCACGCCCGCGAACGCGAAGGGCTGCGTGTCGTCAGCAACATCCTCAACCTCGCCTTGAGCGTCATCGTGCTGGTGCTGTTCATCTTCACCGGAGCTTCGGCGAACTTGCGGGATGCCTTGGGCGGTGGTGAAACGCTCCTCTCCAAAGCTGCGTTCGTCACCCTGTTCACGCTGATCGTGAGCCTGCTGTCGTTCCCCTTGAGCGTGTACTTCGGCTACACCGTGGGCAAGCGCTACGGGCTGTTGAAGCAATCGTTGGGCGCGTGGCTGGTGGACGCCCTCAAACAGAACGCCGTGGGCTTGGCGGTCAACGTCGTGCTGTTCACCGCGTTGTACGCGATTTTCGCAGCGTTTCCGACGTTGTGGCTGCCCTTGAGTGCGCTGGTCATCGCCGTATTCTTCGCGGTGATTCTTTGGCTCAGCCCGCGTTTGATGCGCCTCCAATTCAAAGCCCAGCCGCTCGAGCAACCGGATTTGGAAGCCCGCGTTGCCGCATTGTTCGCGCGTGCCGGGGTGCAACTGAGCAAGGTCTCCAGGTTGATGATGAGCGAGAAAACCAAAGCCATGAACGCCGCGCTCGTGCCCGATGGCTTAAAAACGGAAGTCGTGTTGGCGGACAATTTGCTCGAGAAAGTGGACGAACGCGGCGTGGACGTGATCCTCGCCCACGAACTCGGGCATCGCGTGCACAAGGACATCCCGAAGCTGATGGCGCTCAATTTCGCGCTCTTTTTGGTCGTGCTCGTGGTCGCTTACGCATTGTTCGGCAGCGTCGGCACAGGGTTTGGCTTGCGCGGTGCGGGCGACATCGCCACCTTGCCGATTTTCCTGTTGGCATTCACGGTCATCGGAGAACTGTGGGGCTTCCTCACCAACGAAGTGATGCGTCGCGCCGAGTACGCCGCCGACCGCTACGCCCTCGAGATCACCCGCGACCCGGATGCGTTCGAGCGCGCGTTCCGCGTCTTGGCGCGCGAGAACCTCGCCGACCCAGACCCGCCCGCGTGGATCGAATTCTGGTTGCACAACCATCCCAGCATCGAAAAGCGTGTGCGCGCCGCCCGCGCTTGGGCGAGCGCCAACCCTGCCTGATCCTCAAGGCACCCGCAAGGCTCGAGGCTGATGCACGCAGTGAAACAAGGTGGAACCCGTGGAAAACCGCATCCGTGAGCTGCGCGCCGCGCGGCGCTGGTCGCAAGCAGACCTCGCTGACCAGCTCGGCGTCAGCCGCCAAACCGTCAACGCCTTGGAGACCGGCAAGTACGACCCCAGCTTGCCCTTGGCGTTCAAAATCGCGCGCCTGTTCAACACGCGCATCGAAACCATCTTCCTCGAGGAAACCGTGCCTGTCACGCTCGAGGCTCGAGGTCAGCCATGAGTGTGATCGTTTGGATCTTGCTGTTCTTCGTGAATTTTTTGTTGGTGATCGTGCTTTTGGCACGCACGCTGCTGCTCCCCTCAAGCCTACTGGTGCTTGCGCCGACCGCGCTGGCGCGGCGCTACCTGCGTCACCTCAAAACTGCCAACAGCAAATCGGTGTTCGACATCAATGTGGACGCCAAAAATCTCAACTCCTCCATGTCCTCGCCCCGCGCCCAGACGATCATCGCTGGGCTCTGCGCCGCCGGATTCGCGCTCAGCGGGCAATGGGCGTACGTGCTCTTGGGCTTCGGGTTTTTGGTTGCGCCACTCTCGGGTTCGAGCGAAGATTTGGACGAGCGCTCCTTTGAGCAGTTCACCCGCGCCCTCGCCGCCGTGGGCGACGCGGTACTGTTTGGAGCGCTGTTCTTCTTTGCAATTTTCCGCGTGCCGTTGGATGCGTTTACGCTGCTCGCCGCGTTGTTCTTGCTGCGCGAGGTTGGTCTGGTGTTTGCCCGTCGTTGGCTCGAGAGTGACCCCGAATTCCTGCCGTACGACAACAACGACTCGAGCGATCCAGGCGCGCAGGTCAGCACAGAGCACCGCCGCGTCGGTGTGTTTAAGGTAAACGACCGACCAAACCCAACGCCCGACGACGAAGCCCCCGCTCAACCTCGAGACGCATGAGGCTCGCGTTGCAATCCGATTCTCGAGCATTAATCTCGCGCAACACGTTCAGCCCTGCGGCGTGTATTCGCCCCACTCGCGGCGCAACACGCCGCAGACCTCGCCAAGCGTCGCCCCCGCGCGAAACGCATCCATCACCAAGGGCATCAAATTCTCGGATCCTCGAGCCGCAATCCGCAACGCCTCGAGCGTCGCGTCGGTTTTCCCCTGGTCTCGAGCCGTGCGGTACGCCTGCACTTGCGCGCGTCGCCGCTCGTCCACGCCTGCGTCAATCGCTTGAATCGGCACGCTCGAGGTTTGGTTGCTTTGAAAACGGTTCACACCGACAACCACGCGCTCGCCGTTCTCGACCTCGCGTTGAAAGCGGTACGCGGCTTCTTCAATTTCGTTTTGGATGAAGCCCGCTTCGATGGCGGCGACGCTGCCGCCCAAATCTTCGATCTGCGCCATGATCCGCGCTGCTTCACCCTCGAGCGCATCGGTCAACCCTTCTACGTAGGCGCTGCCGCCGAGCGGATCGGGTTCCTTGGTCACGCCGGTCTCAAAGGCAAGCACCTGCTGCGTGCGCAGCGCGAGCGTCGCGCTGTCCTCGGTCGGCAAGCCCAGGGCTTCGTCAAAGGCGTTCGTGTGCAAGCTCTGCGTGCCGCCCAGCACCGCCGCGAGCGCTTGGTACGCAGTGCGAACAATGTTCACTTGCGGTTGCTGCGCGGTCAGCGTGCTGCCGCCGGTCTGGGTGTGAAAGCGCAGCATCGCGGCTTTGTCGCCTGTCGCGCCAAATTCTTTCCGCACGACCTTCGCCCACATCCGCCGGGCTGCACGGAACTTGGCGACCTCTTCAAACAAGTCGTTGTGGCACGCAAAGAAAAAGGAGACCCGAGGGGCGAAGGCGTCCACCGTCAACCCCCGCTCGAGCGCCGCACGAACGTAGGCTTTGGCGTTCGAGAGCGTGAAGGCAATTTCCTGCGCGGCGGTGCTGCCCGCTTCGCGGATGTGGTAGCCGCTGATGCTGATCGTGTTCCATTTGGGGATGTGTGCGGCGCAGAAGGCGAACAAATCGGTAATCAGCCGCATGCTCTGGCGCGGCGGATAGATGTACGTGCCGCGGGCGATGTACTCCTTCAAGATGTCATTTTGCACCGTGCCCCCGATCTGCTCGAGGCCCACGCCCTGTTCCTCGGCAACCAAGGCGTACAACGCCAAGAGCATCATCGCGGGCGCATTGATCGTCATGCTGGTCGTGATTTGCTCGAGCGGCAAGTCATTGAGGAGCGTGCGCATGTCCTCGAGCGTGGCGATGCTCACGCCGACGCGGCCAACCTCGCCCAGCGCGAGCGGATCGTCGGGGTCCAGCCCCAGTTGCGTTGGAAGATCGAACGCCACCGACAAGCCCGTCGTGCCCTGCGCCAAGAGGTAGCGGTACCGGCGATTGGATTCTTCTGCATTGCCGAAGCCCGCGTATTGCCGCATTGTCCACGGACGGCTCTTAAACATGTCGCGGTGAATGCCGCGCGTGAAGGGGTACGCGCCCGGCTGCTCGTTGTGCGTCATGGCGGGCAGTATAGGTCGCGCTTTTGAACCCCGCTCGAGCCGCGGACAGTCTTTTTGATTCGAGTCCATTTGCTGTTCGAGGTTTGATCGAAGACCCGTTCCCGCCGTTTCACACGCACTTCTCGAGGTTTCGCTGCCAGTGTTGACAGGTTGGGGTGCTGGTGATATTCTCTTCGCCGCTCCCGAGAGGGCGGTTCTGCAAAGAACCAGCGAATCCAGGAGCGGTGTTCATTGACAGAGTGGTTGTTGATGCGAGTTAACGCAACTCGAGGGGCAGTGGTTGCTAAAACCATTGTGTCTCGAGGCTTGTGTAATGAAAAAGGTCAAGTTAAGAAGAGCACACGGTGGATGCC